>Ga0209581_1000008_pt1 | contig 939931 bp, 655 predicted proteins | sample Coa_R2_FD_187160 | JGI IMG/M metagenome (GOLD analysis project Ga0209581, IMG submission 187160) | Surface soil microbial communities from Centralia Pennsylvania, which are recovering from an underground coalmine fire - Coalmine... | ecosystem: Environmental > Terrestrial > Soil > Unclassified... | reverse complement strand
GCTCATTCCCGTCACCTCATGCGGCGTCAAAGGTTTCGCCGAAATCGTTTCAATGCAAACCAGCTGAGCACCACCTTGTATGCGCTGTCCGAACAGGCAAGAAGGAATATCCAGGGGAGGAGCCATGCGAATTCCTCGAAACGCCCTGGTGTTTCAGATTGATTGAGAACCAAAGAGGGTTGCGGAGCGTCTCCGGTAATGCAGCGATTGCCGAAGGGTTCTCGCTGTCCAAATTACGGTCAGATTTACGAATCTCTGCATTCGCCCTCTCTCCGGGGAGCCTTAGGGCCACGTTATTAAGTTATAACGGCGGCGTTAGCCCGCTTCCCGGCTCCCCTATCGAAAGCAGCTCCCGATGCGGCTTCCGAGCACCAGCTCTTTCGTGGCCCGGCTGCCGACGTTACAGTTTAATCACCCGGCCATGGGCCCGAGGCCGTGAACCCCACTTGCAGCTGAGATTAACCGTCCCGGTGTGCGAGCCCCCCTCCTTGACAATAATGCACGTACGAGGAGCGCATCAGTCTGAACAAGCCGCTGTTCTGCCCGGCCCTGCTCCGTTTGCTGTGCCCATGCAGACCGGATACCGAGACCGGGCTTGCGAGCAAGCGTAGTTCTCCCATTGACGCCGGAGACCGCCTGGCATAAGCTGCGGGCAAATTGGGCTGGACTCGATAGGTCGGCACTGCTGTTGCTACCCACAAAAGCAGCACGCGTGGAGGATTCTAAAGATGGCCAGCGCCAGCGAACTTTATTTTTCGGAGCGGCAACCCGCAGCGCCCGGTGCGCGCGGGCTGAGCAACCTGGAGACCGGCGACTCCAACACGGCGGGACGCGGGGAGAGGCTGGCGTCAACACAACTCTATGACGACGCCTACAGCGGCGGCGACATGGTGAAAGCCTGCTCGAGCTGCGGCCATTCGCGCCCGTACCAGATGTATGGTGCCGGCTGGCAGGGCATGGCGCCCCAGTTGTATGGCAACATGGCCCCGCAGTTTTACGGTGGTCCATGGAATCAACAGCCATTTGGCGATCCGCTTGCCCAGCAGATTTACGGCAACCAGTGGAACCAGCCCTATTACGGCAACGGCTTCGGACCCCAGATCTACGGCAACCAGTGGAACCAGCCCTATTACGGAATGGGCGGCGGCGGATACTATGGCGGCTACGGCTGCAACGGCTTCGGCGCTCATCCTTTCCGCAACGCTCTGACCGGCATGCTCGGCTCCCTGCCTTACATGATCGGCGGTTATGGCGGCTACGGCGGCATGCCCTTTTATGGCGGCCTGGGTTACGGCGGTTATGGCGGCTACGGCGGAAACATGCTGCGCATGGGCATGGGCTCGCTGCTTTTCTCGCTGCCCTTCTTGATCGGGCGCGGTGGCTTCAGGCACCACTGAGGCCAGACGCCAGGCAGGCTCCAGAGCCCTCTCCCGGGCTCAGGCGCTGGCAGCGATGGCTGCGCGAAAGAGCCTGTCCAGCCGTTCTGAGGCAGCCTTCGCGGCCTTCAGCACCTCTTCGTGCCCGTCAATCGGCGCGTCGTCGCTCCAGACGTTGGTAATCACCGAAATGGCTGCTGCCAGCGTACCGCTGCCGGCCGCCGTCTTGAGCTCGGGGACGGTGGACATTCCCACGGCGTCGGCCTGCAAGCGACGAAGCATCTCTATCTCAGCCAGCGTCTCGTAGCTGGGCCCGAGAAGCGCAGCATACACACCCCTTTGCAGTGGGCGAAACTCGGGATCGCTGCCGGAGAGTTGCTGCCCGACTCGCCAGACGTGCTCGCTGAGCTCGTTGGCGCAGGGATGGGCAGGCGCCATCACCGCCGGCAAAAGGCCGGTCTGCTTCCAGTGCGGGCTCAGGTGATCGCGATAGCCGTCCAGCAGCATGAGATCTCCCACCCGATAATCCTTGTTGAGCCCGCCGGCGGCGTTGGTCAGGTAGAGGTGCCGGACGCCCCATTCGACCAGGACACGAGCCGGCAGCGTGACCACCTCCCAGTCGTGCCCTTCATACAGGTGGAACCGCCCGCGCAGCACGGCCACCAGCTTGCCGTCCACACGACCGAAAGTGAGCGAGCCCGCGTGCCCGACAATCGTCGGGGAGATGCCGAAGATCTGCTCGTATGAGAAGGACTGCTCGCCGGGCAAGTCCTCCAACACCTTCACGCCGGAGCCCAGCACGATCGCCGCATCGGGCACCGGCCTGGACACCTGTTTCAAGAATTCAACAGCCTGGTTCGCGGACTTGACCAACGTCTCAACCACAATTACTTACCCCCGGCATCGTTGAGCACGGCGAGCACCGAGGCATCCAGCCGCTCGCCCTCAGGCACCACTATCCCCAGAACACGCCAGCCAGCGTGGGCTGCCACGATCATGGTCGGCACCAGATTGTAGCAGCAGAAGTCGGCGCCCATTTCCCTTATGAACTCCAGCTCTTTGTCCGAAGGCACAACGCCAGGCTTGAGCCCGGCAGCGACGCCCGTCGGCAGTGACCGCACAAGATCCGTCACGTAGATATCGTTGACCGACGGGAAGCGCTCTCCGCAAGAGTCGTTGGGTCCGACCAGCGGGTTGCCGCCGGTCAGGTTGAGGTGATCGCGCACCACATGCGGTGCGGCATTCGCAAAGCCAAAGCCGCCGTCGATGACCACCAGGACCTTCGACCCCGTGCTGGTCCTCAACAGGTTGACGACCCTGTCGCCAAACGAATCAAAACGCTCAAAGCCGTCGGCGCCGCCGGAGTAATCGATGCGCCGGGCGCCTTTGAGACTGACTGCCGTGAATGCCATTTCAGTTGACCCTCGAAAGCTCGGGGATGAAGGAGACGCCCGGACCAGTCCACGGAAGCCCGAACCAGGCGGCCAGGCTGGCCGCCACGTCGACGAATCCGTCTCTGATCCCCAGCGCCCGCCTTGATGCTTCCACCCCGGACAAAGCCGGCGAGTAGCCGAGAATCGGCACGTACTCCCGGGTATGGTCCGTACCGGCAGCCGTGGGATCGTTGCCGTGATCAGAGCAGATCACGAGGATATCCTCGTCCCGCATTGCCTCAATGATCCTGCCCAGCCACTCGTCTATCTCCACCAGGGCCCCGGCATAGCCGCCCGCGTTGCGGCGGTGCCCGAAGACCATGTCGGTGTCGACCAGGTTCGTGAAGATGAATTGCACGGTCTCCGGCGCCCCGGCATCGACCGCCAGGGGATCCAGCGGCAGCTGCCCGCAAATGGACTGAAGCGTCAGCTCGAGCCCTTCCCGGTTGGTGCCGGTGTGCTTGGCGTGGCTGATGCCCTGCTTGACGAAGATGTCCTCGATCTTGCCGACGCCCAGAACGCCCAGTCCCGCTGCCCGCAGCCGATCCAGCAGCGTCGCCGCCGGGGGCGGAACGGCATAGTCCCGGCGGTCGCCGCCGAGCCGGTAGTAGTGCCCCCGCTCGCCGGCAAAGGGCCTGCAGATCACCCGTCCCACCCGGTGCTTGCCCTGCAGGATTTCACGGGCAATCTCACACCACCTGTACTGCGTGGCCAGCGGCACGGTCTCGACGTGGCATGCCACCTGGAACACGCTGTCCCCGCTCGTGTAGACAATCGGATAGCCAGTTTTCTGGTGCTCCTGGCCCAGCTCCTCGAGCACCGCCGTCCCCGAGGCCGGCTTGTTGCAGAGGATGCCCCGGCAGCCAGTCTCCGCAATGAAGCGCTCGATGATCTCCGGCGGAAAGCCGTCCGGATAAAGGGGAAACGCGGTTTCGCTGATAACACCCATCATCTCCCAGTGTCCTGTCTGCGTGTCCTTGCCGTTGGAGCGCTCCTTCAGCTTGCCGTAGAACCCGATCGGTCTGTCGGCCGGCCGGACACCTTCGATCGTCGCGATGTTGCCCAGCCCCAACCTGGCCAGGTTCGGCAGTGACAGCCCGCCCGTTGCGCGCGCGGTGTTGGCCAGCGTGTTGCAGTCGGCGCTGTCGCCGAAGGCCGCCGCATCCGGGGCGGCGCCGATTCCACATCCGTCGACCACCAGGACGATGGCACGACGCGTTTTGCTCATTTGCGGATTGTCAGACACTCGTCCCTCCCGGCGAAAGCCCTGCGCCTGAGGCGCCAGACATCAATTGTATTGTCAGGCGGCGCATTTTTTCAAATACAGATAATTTTCCAAACCTCGCTCAGCTGCGCTACGTTTCGATTAAACTAGGGGAAAGGACCAACATTCCTGGAGAAGTTCATGACCCATACGGATTTGATGTCAATCAACAGCGTCGCCGCCAGGCTCGGCCTGTCGGTGCACCAGCTTCGGCGCTGGGAGCTTATGTTCGGGCTGGAGATCAAGCGGGGCAGGGGACAGCAAAGGCAGTACCGGCCCGAAGATTTGTCGATCCTCGAGCGCATAAAGGAGCTCGTCGAGCAAGGCTGGCCCACCTCGCAGATCCGCCCCCAACTCGAGGCCGAAGGGCTGATCACGCCCAAGCTGATTGGTCTGCCGCCTCCGCCCGGCAATCCCGAGGTCCTCATGGAATCGCTCATAGGCTTCCGCAACTTCTGCGAGCGGCGTTTCATCGAGCTGTCCAAACAGATTGACGAGCTCAGGCATCTGGTCATCTCGATGAGCTTCAAGCAGGACCTGCAGGTCGACCGGCCGACACCCTGGCAACCGTTGCGCGAGGAGTTCGTCCCCCAGCCCAAGGAGCACCCACCCCAGGAGATCTCCATCGGACCCGCGCACACGCCGGCACCGACGGTCTCTCAGCAGCCCGACCGGGCGCCGGACATCCCGGAGGTCACCGACCAGAACTACATAACCGTGCTTGGGAAAGCGCTCGACCTGGTCGGCTGGAGCGACGAGCAGGCAGACCAGTATTCGCAAAAGACCTTCGGCGTTCCCCACTGGGACGTGCTCGGGCGCAGCCAGGCGGAAAAGCTGATCGAGCACCTGCGCGCCCAGATCGGCCAGGAGGGCCCCGGCGAGCAGCTCGAGGCGGTCGAGGAGAGCGAGGACGCGGCTACGTAGTTTCCCGGCTGACACCCGCGAGAGACCCAGGTAAAGTTGCTTGAGCTGAGAGATCGGCGTGTCTCATCGCAGGGACTCAAGTGAGAGAAACCAGGGATGGTTTCGCCAGGGGCAGCACCGGACCTGCGATCAATCCAGTAAAGCTACGCTCGCTCGCTCCGCGGCAGGCTCCGCCTCACCATTTTCTGCTTCGCGCAACTGTAAAAGCGGCAGCGGCGGACCGAATGGTTTGAGCACGCTTGCCCCTAAAATCCCGCCTCAAATCACCAGATGCAAATTATCGCCTTCATCAGATGCTCTTCACGCCAGACCAGCGAAAGGCAGATTAGTTCTTGCCGCACAGGGCTTTCGGGGGACGCCGCCGTCCGGTTTGTAACGCGAGATTGCCAAGAGGGGATCTGTTTTCGCCCGGATCTTGAGTTGGCAAGACCGCTTTGTTAGGGTGCAGGTACATCTCTTCCTTCGGCATCTCAGAAGAACACACAGCAAAGAAACCCGTAAGTTCGCTCTCATTAACGATTTCCGGTTTCTGTCTTCAGATAAAGAAGAAGCGGTGAAATTTGGACCCCGATAGGGGAAGTCATTTTGCCAGTCACCAGCAGCGCCAGGCCCAGGCGGGCGTTGCTGCGTGCCACTGCGTTTACAGAAGGAGTGTATTACATGCTCGATTCCAATCAAGGGCTGCACAACGAGGTGCGGCTCGTCGAGGCCATGTACGCCGATCGCGAAGTTCTCGCCCGCTACGACGCCGGAGACAAGGCGCGCAGCGACCAGACCTTCCACGACCGGCGCCATGCCTTTCAGGTGAGAGATGTCGGCATGGCCCTGACCGACGAAATCGATGCCCGCCTTCCCGGCGCCCTCGACGAGAGGACCAAGAAGGTGATCATCCCGGCAGCGCTGTTCCTGCACGACAACGGCAGCGCCGAGGGCGAGAAGAACCACAACATCACCGGCGCTCGCTGGGCCCGCGACTACATGACCCGCAAGGGTTTCAGCCGCGATACCGTTCGCGAGGTCTGCCGCTGCATCGCCCTGCACCGCTCCCGCCAGGCTCTTGCCGCCGGTGCTTTCCGGCGTCCTGACTTCGGCGACGCGGCCTGGGCGATCGTGGTCATCGCTGACAAGGCCGTCGGCGACGAGACCAGGGTGCGTCCGGCGCCGCTCAAGGAGCTGCAGAAGCTCCGCAAGCAGCGCAAGGTCCATCTATGGAAGGGCTCAATCCACGACCGCATCAACTACGCGATCAAGGGCTCGGAGCTCATCGTCGATGGGCGCGGCGAGGGTTCGTCGGACCCCGGGGTGATCGTCCTCCGGCTCAGGATCGACCCGCTCGTCTGCCAGCCGGCTGACATCTACGATCTCTATCGCGACCGTTTCCACGCTTGTGGTCGCGCGGCACAATACCTCGGCTTCCTCTTCCGTCTCGAATTCAACGGGGTGCGCTACATGTACTCCAAGGAGACAGAGGACTGGGTGCCGGTGTCCGCGATTAAGGTCTCCGGTCGCGCGCACTGAGGATCGGCTGTTCAAGTGAACTCGAGGAAGCTGGAGGGCAGGCCGAATTCCACCCTTACCCGGTGGGATCCGGTCTGTCCCCGCAGTTTCAAGGGTTCCAGCCCGATTTTCGCTTTTGTAGCGCTACGATATTAGACAGTATAGAACAGGGACGACCGCGGTTACCAGGGAAGAAAGCGGCGCCAGCCCTTCTTCTTGTCCAACTCGGCCAGCCTGGCGCGAAGCGCGTCGTAGCCGGCTTGAGTCTCCATGAACTCCGGCGCGTCAGCGCCCACGGAATGCTCGAGAATCCCCAGCGCTCTCAGATAGAGCGGCTCGGCTTCCCGCGCCTTGCCGATCTCGCAGTACACCCTGCCCAGATCGACGAGGCTGCCGGCCACCCGCGGATCTTCCGGTCCCAGGTTGGTGTAAGAGACGGCCACGATCCGCAAGACAATCGGCTCGACCTCCATATATCGGTTCTGCCGGAGATACAGATCCCGCAGTCCGGTAAGCCCATCCAGAAGAGAGCGGTGCTCGCTGCCCAGGTTGTCCTCGGTTATCTCCACGTGACGGCGAAAACAGGTTTCCGCCTCGAAGAGCTCCCCCTCTGCCAGGCAGACCCGCCCCAGACGGGAGAGGATCGGGCAGAGGTTGACGTGGTTGAGCCCCAGGCTCTTCTCCAGCCCCTCGAGCGATCTGCGCAAGAGCTGCTCCGCCTCCTGCCTGCGTCCCTGCGCGACGCACACCTCGGCAAGCTCGCCCAGAAGCGATGCGGCGGCGAGACTGTCCTCACCACAAGCCCGCTGCATGATCTCCAGCGACCGCCGGTAGACTGCCTCTGCCTCGGCAAGCTTGCCCTGTTTGCTAAAAACCGCGGCCAACTGGGCCAGGATTGGCGCCAGCGTGGGGGCGTTTACTCCGGCCGCCTTCTCCCTGAGCGCCGCCGCCCGCAAGAGCAAGGCCTCCGCGTCAGCGAGCTTGGACTGAGCAACGTAGCACTGGGCGATATTGGACATCTGCTCGGCAAGCAGAGGGTGCTCGAGCGACAAAGCCTTTTCGATGATGCCGAGCGCGCGCCGATAGAGCACGGCGGCCTCCACATAACGCCTGTCCAGCTCATAAAGCCTGGCCACGCTGTTCAGCATGTTGGCAACCAGCGGGTACTGTTTGTCCATCTCACCGCCCGCTATGTCGAGCGCCCTCTCGATCTGCTCCTCGCACTCCCGGTACTTCGCCTGCGCCCGGTACAACGCCGCCAGGCGCACCCTGGCCACCAGCTCCTCCTCCGGCATCGGCGTGGAGTTAGCCTCTGCCAGCTTCAAGACGCGCCGGTAGGTGAGGATCGCCTCCGTCGACATGCCCGCCGCTTCATAAAGCTCGCCTATCTTGAGAACCAGCCCGGCCAGCTCCGGGCTCTTGTGACCGACCCGCCCCTCCAGAACCGCCAGCGCGCGATTGAGCTGCTCGAGCGAGCCTTCGTACCGGCGCTGCTTCTCCAGAGCCTCCGCCAGCCCGCGCAGGCTGCCCAGCAATCTTTCGTCCTGCTGGCCGAACTTCTCAGCTTCCTTTACGGCCGCGCTGAAGAGCAGCTCCGCGTCGGCATATTTTTCGGCCGCCAGAGACTCTGCGCCCGCCTGGTGGTACGTCTCCCAGAATGTGGTCTCCGGCTGATTTTCCTGAGCGCTCAATGGCTGAACCTCGACCGGGTTCTACCTCCGGCACCCGCGTCTTACTGCAAGTATAATGCCCCTTCCGCGCGACGCTCTCTTGAGCGTGCGGGCGCCCGGGCAAAGGGGCGCTTGCACGGCCGCACCGGGTAAATTGAGCTAGTATGGAAGGCCAATGCGAATTGGCAGGATTCTGGATGACCTTCGGGCTACCGAGCTGGCTAAAGTCACGGCACAAGAACCTCGACTACGAGGTCGCCGTCTGGTATCCAACGCGAGATCAGCCCGACCACCGGGAATGGCTCCTCACCAACGGGCTCGGCGGCTACTCGATGGGCACCATCTGCGGCGCCCACACCAGGCGCTATCACGGGCTTCTGGTGGCGGCCTTGAATCCGCCGGCGCAACGCCACATTATTCTTTCGCGCGTGCGGGAGGTTCTGGCAGTCGACGGGCGCGACTTCAATCTGTCCACCAATCACTGGGCTTCCGGTGTGGTATCGCCAACCGGATACAAGTACATCGAGTCCTTCACCATCGTGCCGGCGCCCACCTGGGTCTTCAACCTGGACGGAAACTACCTGATCAAGCAGATCTGTCTCTCGCGGGAGAAAAACGCGGTGCGCCTCGCCTACCACTGGTTGCCGGATGCCGACAGCCCGCCCGGCAAGGCCACGCTCAAGCTCAGCATTCTGGCCGGCTTCCGCCATTTCCACAACCAGATTGCCGGCTCCGCTGGCAACGCCTATGCGCAGCAGGTCGGCGAAAACAGCTCGACGATAATCCTGGACAGCTCCTCGCACCGCCTCCATCTGTCCTGGTCTGACGGCTCGTATGAGGGCCAGTCGCAATGGTGGTGGGGATACCACTGGCCCGAGGAGATGCGCCGCGGGTTGCCCGATCAAGAGGATCTCCTTTTGGTCGGCATAGCAAGCGCCACCCTCGAGCCATCCCGTGAATTCTGCCTGAGTGCATGCCTCGATCACGAGGCATGCGAGACGCTTTCCCAGCGACCCATCGATGAGAGCCTGTCCCGCCAGTCCCATCTGCTGTCCACCGCCAACCTGCCCCGCAGCCCGGAGACAGACCTGCTCGTCCTGGCCTGCGATCAGTTCCTGGTACCGCGCTCGGTAGCCGGCCAGGCAGGCTTGAGCGTAATGGCCGGCTATCCCTGGTTCGTCGACGCCGGGCGGGCGGCGATGATCGCCCTGCCCGGGCTGACGCTCGCCACACGGCGCTTCGCGGAAGCGAAGGAGATTCTCTCCACCTTCTCGCGGCTCGTCGTCTCGGGCGTCATGCCCAACAGATACTCGGACGCAAGCGGGGAGCCCGATTACTCGGCAGCCGACACGACGCTCTGGTGGGCGTGGGCCCTTTATCATTATTACCGGGCGAGTAAGGATCGCCGGCTCATCGAGGAGCAGCTGCCCATGCTAAGGCGCGCTGCCGAGCACTACATCGAGGGCACCACCGCCGGTATCACCATGGACTCAGCCGACGGGCTGATTCGCCTGTCCTCGACCAGCAGAGAGCACACCTGGATGGATATGGCGGTGGCCGGGATCCCGATTACGCCCCGCGCCGGCAAGCCCGTGGAGATCTGCGCCCTCTGGTACAACCTGCTCGAGACTCTCTGTTACTTCTGCGGCGAGCTGGGCGAAGACGCCGGGCAGTTCCGCGAGCTTTCCGCGCTCACGCAGAAGTCCATGCAGAAGTTCTGGAACAACGATCGCCAGTGCCTGTTTGATGTGATCGAGCCACAATACCGGGCCTCGCGCGAGCCCGACGACTCGGTGCGGCCCAATCAGCTCTTCGCCGTCTCCCTGCCCTTCCGCGCTTTCAGCGCCATGCAGGAAAAGGCCATCCTGACCCTGATCGACCAGGAGCTGCTGACCCCGGTCGGACTGCGCAGCCTGTCTCCCACCGACCCTTCCTACCAGGGAAGGTACGGCTGTGGCTTCAGCCGCGCGGACCAGTACCATCGCGACCTCTCCTGCCACCAGGGCTGCGTCTTCCCCTGGCTGCTCGGTCCGTATTGCGACGCCCTGATGAACGTGCACGGCCCGCTGCCCGAGACACAGGCAAAAGTTCGCATCCTCCTGCAGCCGCTGTTGAACCACCTGATGAACGAAGCATGCCTGGGCTCGATCTCGGAGATCTTCGACGGGGACAGCCCCCACGCCCCGCAAGGCTGCGTCGCCGACGCCATGGCCGTCGGCGAGACGATGCGCGTCCTCGCCCGCGTGCTCCGCCCGTGACGATCAGGATATGTCTGCTTGCCGGAGGCGCAGCGAGTTGGCGATGACGGACAGCGAGCTCAAGGTCATCGCCGCGCTGGCGATCATCGGGTTGAGCAGCAAGCCGCAGACCGGATAAAGAGCGCCGGCAGCAATTGCAATCCCTGCCACATTGTAGGCGAAGGCAAAAAACAGGTTTTGCTTGATATTGGTCATCGTATGGCGGCTCAATTTGATCGCCCGCACGATCCCCCTTAGATCGCCTCTCATGAGGGTGATCCCGGCGCTTTCCACGGCCACGTCCGCGCCCGAGGACATGGCAATGCCTACCTGCGCCGCCGCCAGCGCCACGGCGTCGTTGACGCCGTCCCCGGCCATCGCCACCACGTGGCCCCCGGCCTGGAGCCGGCTTATCGCCGCTGCCTTCTGAGCCGGTGAAAGCCCGGCTTCCACGCGGGCAATTCCGAGCTTGCGCGCCACCGTCTCGGCCGTCCGCCGGTCGTCGCCGGTGAGCATGACCAGCTGGGCCCGCATCCTGGCCAGCTCTTCGACAGCCTCGAACGTGGAGGCTTTGATCGGATCGGCGACGCCCAGGACGGCCAGCATTCGCCCGCCCGCTGCCACGAAAACGGTTGTCTGCCCGTCGGCGCTGAGTTTGTCCGCCTCGGTCAGCAGGCGATCGTCAGGCGTTGCCCCGGACAGTTCGATAAGCGCGCGGCTGCCCACGGCCACGGACGTTCCCTCCACCAGCCCCACCACCCCTTTACCGGGGATCGACTCGAAACCGGAAACCGCGCCAGGCTCGATGCCGCTATCCTCGGCGGCGCGGACGATGGCGCCGGCCAGCGGGTGCTCGCTCGGGCGTTCCAGGCTGGCAGCAAGTCTCAACGCCTCGCGTTCGTCCGTCACCTCGCCGCATTCGATCGAGATTACCTCCGGTCTGCCCTCGGTCAGCGTGCCGGTCTTGTCCACGGCGACAATGTCCGCCTTCTGCAAGGCCTCCAGCGCTCCTGCATCCCTTACCAGCACCCCGGCCGCAGCGCCGCGTCCGGCCGCCACCTTCACCGACATCGGCGTCGCCAGCCCGAGCGCGCAGGGGCAGGCGATAATCAGGACCGCCACCGCATTCGATACCGCATGATCGAACGCCGGAGCCGGACCGAAGAACAGCCAGACAAGAAACGTCACCGCCGCCGCCACCATCACCGCCGGAACGAACAGGGCCGCTACCCTGTCCGCCAGGCGCTGGACGGGCGCCCGGCTGCGCTGCGCCTGCCCCACCAGCTCCACGATGCGGGCCAGCACCGTGTCCTTGCCAACCCTCTTGGCCCTTATCACCAGCGTTCCCGTGCCATTCATGGTCCCGGCCACCACCGCCGCGCCCGCTTGCTTTGCCACCGGCATCGGCTCGCCGGTGAGCATGGACTCGTCGACGCCGCTTGTGCCCTCGACGACGATCCCGTCCACCGGCACCCGCTCGCCCGGTCGCACCCTGAGCCGATCTCCAGGGACGACCAGCTGCAGATCCACGTCGCCCTCGGAGCCATCCGCCTCGATTCGGCGGGCCGTCCGGGGCGCCAGCTGGAGCAGGCCCTTTATTGCCCGACCGGTCTCCGCGCGAGCGCGCAACTCGAGCACCTGACCGAGCAGAGCCAGGGTCGTTATCACGGCGGCGGTCTCGAAGTAGACATCGCCGAATCCGGGGGCCCCGGACGCGGTGCCGCTCACCGCGGAGGGCAAGAAGGTGGCGATAACGCTGTAGAGGTAGGCGATGCCCGTGCCGGAGGCGATCAGGGTAAACATGTTCATGCTGCCGCTTTTGAGCGAAGCCAGGCCTCTTTGAAAAAACGGCAGACCGCAATAGACAACAACCGGCGTGGCAAGCAACAACTGCAGCCATGCCGACGCGCGTGGAGGAACGAGCGCGGAAAGCGATGTGCCCGGCAACATCCCCGACATGGAAAGGGCGACAACCGGCGCTGACAAGGCCAGCGCTGTCCAGAAGCGCCTCGTCATCTCCCGCAGCTCCGGGCTCTCCTCGTCCTCCTCCGCGGCCTGCGGCTCGACGGGCTCCAGGGCCATGCCGCACAACGGGCAAGCGCCCGGAGCCGGCGAGCGCGCCTCCGGGTGCATCGGACACGTGTACCGGCCCGCGCCCGGCGGACCGGCAATTGCTTCCGCCTGCGCGAAGCCAGCATGGCAGCAGTGGGGGTAGGGCGCCGCGTTTTCTTTGTCTTCCATCACGTTTAGCCTGCAGCCGACAATCGAGCCCGCGCCGGCCGTGTTGCCTCCCCTCCATTTTAAGGTAGTGCGGCCCCGCCGGGTGAAGAGCCCGCCCGGTTGCCGGCACGCATTCGCTGCCGGAGTGCTTTACAATAGGACACGTGCTATGACGTCGCCGGGGCAGACATCTGATAAGCGTACCGCCGGCTCGCCGCTGCTGATGGCGATGCAGGATCCAGCCGTCCACCGGTTCATCGCATATCTTGCCGACAAGAAGGCTGAACAGGAGTCCGCTCCCGATCAACCGGTGAGAATCGAGCTGTCACGGCAGGAGATCGCCGCGGTGCGCGAGGCCTTTCACTCGAGCATCCTCGACGGCGAGCGGCACCTGCACGTTCTCTCCCACCTCCTGGCCTCCATCCTCCTGGGCGGCGACTTCGAGCTGCACAGCAACGTCATCGGGCTTCTGCCGGGGGACGAGGAGAGGCAATTTCTGATCAGGGAAAGGATCACGCGCCAGACCTTGTTCTCGGCCACGGACATCGATCTCGGCAACGCGCTTCTGGACAACTTCCGCTATCAACAGGGCAGGGCCTGGATGCCGCTCAAGCTCTCCGCCAACTTCGTCGAGTACATTCCGCCCCGCCGTCCGGAAAGCGGGGTCAACCGCCTGACCAGCCGGGTGAAGGCGGAAGAGGAGATGTGGAACAAGGTCACCGACGAGCTTTTCCACGTCGACGAGCTGGTGGCGCGCGACAAGCACCTGCGCCAGTACAGCAAATACGTCAAGGACATCTTCGGCATCAAGATCGTCTGCGAGGACGAGCCCACCTGCTGGAAGACGCATGCCAGGCTTGAGAAGTTGACCGTGGGCGATTGCGTGCGGATGGGGATGCTGGAGAATCTGGCCGTGCCGGTCAACGGGCAATCCGGCTGCGATCGCTTTCTGGAATTTATCGAGACCAAGGACTACCTGACCTGCCCGCCGTCGCAGATGAAAAAGACCGGCTGGAAGGCGCTGAAAAGCGTGATCGCGTGGAACGGCCGCCTCTTCGAGATTCAATTCCAGCCGCTGGGGAACTATTACCTGGAGCTCGACCACATGGCAGGTCCGTCGCATCGCTCATTCAAGCTTCTGCGCGACGCCATGCGCGATCAGCTGGCCGGCCGGATCCCGCTCTACTCCTTTTATCGCAATCTTCTGAAAATGCTGTTCCTCGAAGAGCAGGTCTGCTTCGCCTCCGAGAACGCCTCGGTCGTAATTAGCTAGCCACCGGCGGCAAGGTTTGAGCCCCTGCCTTTCTATTACTTGCTATAATATATGGCGAATACAAAAAAACTTTCAAGACGCCCAGACCCGGCCACGTATGGCTCGGATCTCGGCGTCTTGAAAATGAGGATCGAACTAGCCTCTCCCGAGGCCTGCCGCATGACTGACTTGAGCCGTCAACCACAACCCGGTGCCAGGCGGCACGGAGAGCTGCGCTCGATACGACCAAGCCTGCCCGTGGCAGTCTGAGCCGCATTTAGTGCAGGTGGGTGGCGGTCAGGTACGTCAATATCACGGCCAGCGTGTTGTTGAGGCAGTGCATGATCATGCTGCTGTAAAGCGACCCCGTGCGCCGGTAGAGCTCCGCCAGCAGCATGCCCAGAACGAGCAGCGCCGGGAAGCCCCAGGGGTTCAGGTGGAACGCCGCGAAGACCGCGCCGCTCGCCAAGACGGCGGCGAAGTCGGCCATCGCCGTGCTGCCGCGGAACAGCTTCAACCAGCGGCCGCGCCGGAAGGTGGTGCGGCAGATGTTGAAGAGGAAGCCGCGGAAGACCAGCTCCTCGAAGATCGGGGCAGCAACTGCGGCAAGCAGCGCCATCCCGAAATAGGAGAGGCCGGACAGCGAGGCCATGAACTCCGCGGTCGGATCGTTGTGGGCCGGGATCGGCAGAAGCCCGATCAACTGCTCCAGCGCAAGCGCGAGGACGAGCATCAACGCCGCACGCCAGGTGGCTCCCCACAGCCCGCGCAGACCGCCACCCAGCGGCTCGAGCGTGAGCCCGAGCGACTGGCGCAGCGACAGCCCGTTGCGGCGAAAGACCCGGTTGATGTACCAGACCTCCAGCCCGAAGCCGCAGAGGAACGAGAGGATGCTGACGACGACGATCACGCCCAGCTGGTGGTTCACCAGGAGCGGTGCCACCACGTTGCGCGCGAACTCCGGAGCGAAGCGCGGCAGCAACGGCAGCGCCCCGATGAAGACGGCGAGCGGCGCCAGGCTGCCCAGGAAGTAGTAGAAGTTGGCGATCAGGTAATACTTCGCCATGGTGCCGAAGCCCCACGGGAAGTCTGCTTGCAATCGGATCCGGGGATGGGCAATTGCTTGCCAGGCTCGCCGGATCAAGGTGCTGAGATGGTTTGCCATATATGGGCTCCTCCTGAAAGAGCCAGGCCGGGACACGGGCGCTGCAGGAGATCTGGCGCGGTGCCCGGTCTGACCGTGCAAATGTGCGGTAGCGACCGGCGCCCTCGCCCCGAGAGCAGCCCCGGTCGAAACCGCGTCGAAGTGCGCCGGTCGATGCTTCCAACGGGCGCGAAAGAGAAGGCGCGGCAAGACCCTGACGGACACACTGTCCGGTCGACGGGTCTGAGGGCTGACCGCGGGCGCCTCTCCGGGAAGTTGCTTCAGGCGGCGGCGCGACCCTGGATCACCCGGTCTTGAGGGCCGCGTCGAGCGCGCCCAAACCGGCAGCGACCTGGTCGGCATCGTCGCGATAGTGCCAGCGGCTGACGAAGTCGGAGTAAGCGGATTGCTCACCCCGGAAAGCCAGCCGCATCTGCTTCAACTGCTCGATCATGGCCGGGCTGTCGATGAGATGGATCAGCTTGATGGCGCGCTCGGTAGAGCGGTCGGAGCCGGCTGCGGCGGCCTGGTCCTGGTTGCGGCGGTGCGTCACGGCCATCGTCGGTGACATGACCACGTTCTTGGCCATCACCTCGAAGACGGCCGGCGAGCCCGCGCGCATGCTGGCAACCATCGCCGCCGGCGGGTTGTCGGAGGCCTTGTAGTCGCCCGTGAGAAGGACGATGCAAAAGCCGCGCACGGCATCCGAGCTGCCCATGAACTTGTCCACGCGCAGCCGCACCTGGCGGCCGGTCAGGGTGCCGGAGTCGATGAGGGCGAGCAGCTTCTCGGCGTCCTTGAGCGCCTGGCCGAACGTCTTGGGGGTAAAAACAGGAGCCCGGTTGGGCTTCCTCCGGGGCGACTTTTTCGCCGGGGACCTCTTTGCGGTTGTGCTCATGTGTGAGCCACTCCTATGGCTTATTGGCGAACCACGCCGCAATCAAGATCAACACGCCCGGGAAGGCGACCGGGCATGCCCACCCGATCGGGTCGACAGTCCGGCCGCCCCCCGGAGGCGGCTGTGCAAACGGGCTCCAGGCTCCGGCTCCGAGCGTTAAGCTCGCTCGGGGTCCAAGCTCAGGTACCGGTCACAGCCGCGCGTACTCCTCCTCGAAGAGCCGCACGTACTCGGCGAACGCATCGAAGGCAGCCTGAATCGGCGCCGGCGTGGACAGGTCCACACCAGCCCTCTTCATGATCTCGATGCTGTAGTCCGACGAGCCGGCCTTCAGGAAGTTGTTGATGTAGCGATCCACCGCCGGCTGGCCCTCGGCGAGGATCTGCCTGGCCAGCGAGCAGGCGGCGCTTATGCCGGTGGCGTACTGGTAGACGTAGAACGGCCGGTAGAAGTGCGGGATGCGCGCCCACTCGATGCCGATGAGCGAGTCGATCTTGCACACGCCGCCGTAGTACTTCTCGTTGAGCCCCCGGTGGATGTCGCACAGCACGTCGGGCGTGAGCGGGATGCCCGCCTCGGCCCTGGCGTGCGCCTCGCGCTCGAACTCGGCAAACAGCGTCTGCCGGATAAGCGTGGTGCGGATGGACTCCATCATCTTGTTGATGATGTACAGCCGCATCCTGGGGTCGGTGGTGCGCTGGAGCAGGTAGTGCGCCAGCAGCTGCTCGTTGGTGGTCGAGGCGATCTCGGCGACGAACAGCGTGTAGCCGCTGTACGTGTAGGGCTGAGTGTGCTTCGAGTACCACGAGTGCATCGAGTGCCCGGCCTCGTGGGCGAGCGTGAACATGGAGTCGAGGTTGTCCTGCCAGTTCATGAGGATGAACGGGTTGGTGCCCCAGGTGCCCGAGCTGTACGCGCCCGAGCGCTTGCCTTTGTTCTCCACCACGTCGACCCAGCGGTTGTTGAAGCCCTCGCGCAGGATGCTCACGTACTCGTTACCGAGCGGAGCCAGGGCGGCCAGCACGGTCTCCTTCGCGTCGGCATAGGAGATGTTGCTTTCCACACCATCGACCAGCGGCACGTAGAGGTCGTACCACTGGAGCTCGTCTACGCCGAGCACGCGCTTGCGCAGCTCGAGGTAGCGGTTCAAGGTCGGCAGGTTGGCGTGCACGGTGGCGATCAGGTTGTCGTAGACGGAGACCGGCACGTTGATGCCGGAAAGCGCCCGCTCGAGGCAGCTTGCGTAACCGCGCACGCGGGTGCGGAAGATGTCCAGCGTCACCTGGGCGGCGTAGGTGGCCGACAACGTGTTGCGCCAGCTGCCGAACCAGCCGAACATGGCCTCGTAGGCGCCTTTGCGCACCTCGCGGTTCTTGCTGTCCAGCATGCGGGTCCAGTTGCCGTGGGTGAGCTGCACCGACTGCCCCTCGTCGTCGGTGACGTTGGGCAGCTTGATGTCTGCGTTGTCGAACTGGCCGAAGATCTTCGACGGTCCGGCGCCGACCTCGGAGGAAAGCGCCAGCACCTGCTCGACCTCAGCGGAGCGCACGTGCGCCCGCTTGCGGGCCAGCTCGTCGAAGTCGTGCCGGTAAAGCTCGAGCCCCGGGACGGAGGCGATGAACTTCTCCAGGCGCTCGGGCTTGATTGCCAGCACCTCCGGCGTGTAGAAAGCCGTGGCCGCCGAGATCTTGCTCGACAGGCCCATGCAGCGGTCGACCAGCGCCTTGTAGTGGCTGTTGGAGGTGTCCTCGTCCGAGCGCAGGTGCGCGTAGACGTAGACCTTGCTCAAGAGCTGGCCGCACTCCTCGTTGAGCTTGATAAACTCCAGCAGTATGCGCCCGGAACGGTTCAGGCGACCCTTGTAAGCCGCCAGCCGATCCGGGTACTGGGCGCAGCGCTGGAAATCAGCCTCCCAGTCCTCCTCGTTGGCGTAGACAGTCGAGAGGTCCCAGGTCAGGTCGACCGGTACCTCGCTGCGGGCAGGAAGTGTCCTTGTCATCTTTGTTCGGTCCTTTCCATGATGTCCCCGTTGGGGCTTGGTGAATCGGGGTGCGGCACCACCTGTGATGGCGCCGCACCCCGCGAGAGACAACAAATTAGCCGGCCGCCGCCTCGTCGAAGGCCGCAAAGGCAGCCGCAATCGCAGAGTCGTATGCCGCGATCGCCGCCTGCACCGCCCGGTCGTAGTCCGTGCCGGCCGTGCCTACCGCCTGCGAGAAGGCTTGCTCGGCGGCGTCGTAGGCCTCCCGGAACTGCTCTTTGGTCAGCTCCTCGGCCTCGAACCCGGCGCGCGCAGCCCCAACGGCAGCGGTGAAGACCTGCTTGGCCTCCAGCCAGCCCGGCGTCGCCTCGGCGGTCTTGAGAGCCGCCTCCAGCGCCGCATCGAGGTTCGCCTCCGCGGTGCTCATCGCCCTGCGGAAAGCCGCCTCCCGGGCGCTGACCGGCGCGCCGGCAGGCCGATGCCCGTGCACGTGCTCGTGCCCGTCGCAGCAGCCGCCGCCGCAGCAACCGGCGTCACCGGCCGCCGGATCAGCGGCCAGGGCGTCGAACTTGGCGACCAGATGGGCGTAGGGCGGCATGCCCACCTGAGTGTCCTCAAGCTCGCCGTCCCGGATGAACAGGAGCGTTGGAATGCCCTGCACCCTGTAGGTCTCGGCATAGCGCGAGTTGTCGTCGATGTTGACCTTGACCACGACGAGCCGCCCGGCGTAGTCGGCAGCCAGCTTGTCGAGGTAGGGCGCCAGCGCCCGGCAGGGCCCGCACCACGGGGCCCAGAAGTCCACCACCACCGGCAGCTTCGACTTGAGCACGAGCTGCTCGAACTCACCGTCGCTGCCGTGGAGCGGCTGCGCGGCCGCCCTGTCTTTGTCCTTCTCGTGGGTCATTCATTCACCTTCCGAGGTTGGCAGCGCCGCGAGCGCGGCGCTGGATTCGTTTTCTGCCAGTGCAATTGAGGAAGGGGTCGGGGCAGGTTTGCCCCGACCCCGCACGGCTGGTTCCGGCAATTACTTGCCGGAACCAGCCGCCGCGGGCGACTGTCCGCGGGCTTTGATCCAGCTGGCCAGCGCGTCGCCGTCAGGCGTGCCCCAGCCGGTCGGATGATCCCAGCCGGGCCCGGCCTTGAAGCCCGGACCCTGCCCGTTGCCGTTGTCGCCCTGGGTGATGTCGTGGAACACCTTGCCGTAGTCGGCAGAGCGCCCCAGCTCGTAGAGCTCGGCGTTGACGCTGCCGACGCGACCGCCGGCCGCCTCCTCAACCAGCGCCCACAAAGCGGCGGAGTTGGGGGCGGCGAAGCTCGTTCCGCCAGCCTCATCCCAGGCGCCCTGGAAGTAGATGGCGTAACCGGTCCACGGATCAGCAACCAGCGAGATGTCTGAGGACACCCGCTTTTTGCCGGCCGGCACCCCCGGACCCTTCTGCCAGGCCGGGCGCGCCCAGTAAATGGACACGCCACCGCCGGCGCCGCTCCACGCCCTTTCGGACGCGCGGCTGTTGTCCGGGTTGAGGTAGAGGCTGGTGCCGCCCACCGCCACCACGTAGGGGTCCGATGCCGGAAAGTCTACCGTGGAGACCTTCGGCGCCGGCTTTTTGCCAGGGGCGGTCGGGTGCAGGAAGATGTGCTTGCCGTTGGCCGCCGGCTCCTGGCAGTCGTAGGCACCATCGTCGCCGCTGGCGGAGAACACGGGGATGCCCTGCGCGGCCGCCTGCCGGTAAATGGCGTCTTCCGTCTTCATCTGCGCAACGCCGGTTTCGCGCTCGCAAGCGCCCCAGCTCACGGAGACGATGTCGGCCTTGTCGTCCGTGACGATCTGGTTGAAGATGAGCGTGAAGGTGGAGAACTCCGGATCGACACCCTCGTACATGATGATGTCGGCGTCGGGAGCCTGGGCACCAATCTGCTCGAGGTCGAGCGTTGTTTCGCCGTCGAGCTGGGTGGTGGTGCCGCCCACCGCCACGTTGGTGACGCTGCCGCTGCGCTTGATGCCGAACTGCTTCCAGTAGGCGTCGACGTCGCTCTGGCTGTAGCCGTAGGCGGTGGCAATGGCTATGGTGCGCCCCTTGCCGCCGTACTTGTTGCCTTTCGCCGCGTTGTTGACGTTGGGGTAGTCGTAGGCCGTTGCCACCTGTTGCGGTGTCAATCCCACCGGCCCGCTGCCCTGCTGCTGGTGCGGCCGCGGGCTGGGAATGCTGCGGCTGTGGAACTGGGCAAACGAGTTCAAGCCCATCACCGACTCGACAATCCCCTGCAAGGCAGCCGGGATCTGCGGGTCGGCGGCGTTGCTGTACACAACACGACCCTGGTAACGGTACTCGTAGATCGTCACGCCGAAGGCGTGCTCGACCTGCTGGACGGTGCCCTCGGCCCCGACGATCAACCGGTTGGGCGCAATCACGGTAACCGTGAGCCCCTGGCTTTGCAGGAACCTGACCACCTTGTCGTAATCAGCCTGCGTCGGGGCAAAGCGCCGCGTGAACTCGTCGGGGGTGAGGTACTTCCTGTAGTTCGGCGAGGCCGGGTCTGCCTGCTCAGCCAGCAGCTGCTCGAGGGCAGCCCCGTTGCGAAGCTTGAGCCCGACGACCACGCGCACCGCCTGTGTGGGGTTGCCGTGCCCGAGCTGACGAGCCTCGTGAACGGCCGGCGGCGTGTTGCCGGACAGCACAACCTTTTGATCGCCAGAAACCGATCCATTCAAAAACGGGTATTTCACCCAGAAAAACGCGGCGAGGGCGATCATGGAGATCGCCACGACGCCGATCAAGAACCTCTTGGATTTCATGAGAGTTATCTCTTCGGGCGGGACGGTCCTGCATGCAGCAGGTCCGTCCCGGGTTATCGGGCGCAGTCACCGAATCCGGTGGCGGCACCACTTTTCGGTGCTCAGTCGCGCTGCACGCGGCTGTCGGTCGGGTCGTCGTAGGGAGGTTGGGCGACCAGCCCGGGGTCCACCGTTTCGTGAATCCCCTTGCCGGCCTCGACCTGATCCGTCCTTGTCACCTTGCCTGCAGCATCAAAAAACTCCTCCCGCTCCAGCGTTCCGTCGGCGGCGCGGAAGTAGCGAATCGACTTTTTCGAGCCGTCGGCGTTATAGCTGACTGCCTCTTTCAACGTCTTGCCGTCTTCCCGATAGACAAGCCTGCGCAGGCGGGTCTTGCCGTCCGCGCGCAGCTCGTCGACCGTGCTCACGACAAAGTGCTTGCTCCACCAAAAGCCGTTCCGGTCCACCTGCCAGATCTGCCGGTAGGCGGGCACAGCTCTCGCCCCCTCCAGGCGGTAGACGACGACATCGAAGCCGCCGTCATCACGGAAGGTCCGCCTCTGGTCGGGCGTGCCGTCCGGCTTGTTGATCTGCATGGAGAGCAGCTTCTGGTCCTGGTAGCTGAGCTCAGCCCAGACCGTGGCGCCGTCGGTGCGGTAGTAGGTGACCTCCCTGCTCTGATCGGCATGAGCAAACTCTCTGGAGAACAGGCGTTTGCCGTCTTTGCGGTAGGAGGTGATCTCCTTGCTGCCGTCCGGGTGGTCCAGCTCCACGCTGTAGACGAGGACGCCGTCGGCCCAGAAGCTCCGGATTTCGCTGCTGCCGTCGGGCAAAAGCTTCATTGCGGTCTTGAGCGTCCCGTCGGCGCGATATTCCTCGCGGCCCGCTACGGCGCCGGTGAGGTCGTAGAGGATGTGGACCCTGGTCACCGTGCCGCCCGGGTAGGTCTCCGTCGACTCGGCAAGGTTGCCCTGCGCCGGTCCGCTGCGGAAGAAGGTCTCCAGGAGGATGTGGCCGTCACGGAACTCCGTGCGCCTGTCGGTAAGCGTCTTGCCGTCGGCGGCAAAATGCTCGTAGGCGACCGACTTCGGACTGTCCTTGCGGAAGAACGTCTGCCGCTCGCTGAGCCTCACGCCGTCCGGGACATAAATCTCCCGCTTGAGCTCCCAGTCATCGCCGGGCCTGCCCAGCTTGACCCGTATGTGGACGGCAGGAGGGGTGACGGCAGGAGGGATCGAGTTGTTGCCGTTCTGCCGGTTGCAGCCGTTGAGCGAGAGCGCCAACAGGCACAGCGGCAGGACCAGGAGAAGCTTTGTGGTCTTGCTCATATGCAAGTTTCTCAAAAGGCCATCTGAAAACACGGCCGGCCAGACCGGTCGGGACTGGCCGGCCGGACGCTAGAAAGCGCGGGATCAACCCAACCTCCGCCGCGCCGGACAAAAGGCGATGCAGGGCAGGCCAGCAGCAAGCCGATCCGCCCTGCACCGCGCCAGAAGGCAGGTCCAATTGCCGCTTACGATCGGCGGTCAGTCGCGCGGGCAGGTGCCGCCGTTCATCTTCTCCAGCGCGGCCACCCGCTCGGGAACCGGCGGGTGCGTGAGCTGGAGGTACTTCCACCAGTACTTGATCCAGCCGAAGACGCCCTTCGGCTTGGGATCGGGGTCGACCGCGTCGAACAGCGGGTCGATCGTGGACAGGCAGCGGAGCCCTCGCCACATCTCGGCGCGGTGGCCGGTCGGGCGGTGGGTCTCCACGTACTTGACGAGCTTCTCCAGGGCGTTGACGAGGTCGCAGGGACGCCCGGTGAAGAGCGCGCCTTCGGCGTCAGCCGCCGACTCGCGGGAGCGGACCACGAAAAGCTGGATCAGCCTGGTCAGCTGGCCGACCAGCCAGAAGACCGCATAGAACACCACGCCGCCCAGGATGCCCGGCAGCGCGCGCTCCTTCTTCGACCTGGGGGCGAAGAGCCTGATCGTCTTCAGCCAGGCGTCCACCCCGGCGTTGACGATCAGGAAGAAAATATTCGAGAGCACGCCGATGAGCGAGTTGATGGCCACGTCCATGTGCTTGTCGTGACCGAACTCGTGGGCGAACACTGCCTTTATCTCGTTGTCCGTCGCGCCGATCAGGAAAAGGCCCCTGGTGGCGGCGACGACGCACCGGCTCGGGATGGGGCCGGTGCAGAAAGCGTTGGGTGAGGGGTCGTCGGCAACGTAGACCGGCGGCTCGTACTTGAGCCCGGTCTCGAGCCAGACCTCATGCACCAGCTTGATCAGGCGTGCGTGCTCCGGGATGCCGGGGTCGGCCGGCTTCGCCTTGGCCATGTACAGCGCGATCTTCGCGCAGTACCACCACATGACGACCGGCAGGAGGACCCAGATGAGCCCGAAGCCGTAGATCACGCCGATGTGCAGGTTGAAGAGCTTGAGGGCACCGACGATGAGACCACCCATCATCAGATACCCGAGGATTGTCTTGAGCCAGGTCCAGATGAGACGCCGGCGGATAGCCGGGTACTTGGGGTCATCCGGACCGATGACACGATGGTGTGCCATGGTCAGTCTCCTTCCAGGAAGCAAGGCCGGGCCTTGCAAAAGTTGGTTGATGGATTGCCTGCAGCCGTTTGGCTGAGGGAAGACGGCTGGCGCCGTACACAAAGCGTCCGGGCCGGTCGATACTCTCGAGCAAGTGCCACTGCCCACGGTGCCAGTTGTTCGGATACAAAAACCCTCCTTCGAGAATTTTCGAAGTGAAGGGCCTTGCAATCAGAACGAGTCTGGCTTTTAGGGGTTGTGGGTTTAGATCTTGCTCAAGGAAAGCGGACAATTGGACAGTAAGAAACTACTGTCAAGTGATCCTCCAAGGCAATAAGAGTACCTTGAAAAGTTCCTTCAGCGACCGGAACCCGAACGGCAGCGGGCTCCGCGCAGCCGGGGTTTCCAAGCGCTCATACCCCAATATTGATCGTGCTTTGCGCCAATTCCGGCGGCTGGCGCGCCCGGCGGGTGCGCTTGTCAAGGAGCAGCTTGCAGGAGCAAGTCACATAGCGCAGCTCGCACCGATTCCGGTGGGGGCGGGGCATGCCCCGCCCGCCTCTTGGCAGTAACACTTAGTACAAGTAACACCTAGTACAATTGTGCAGCGCCTTCTAGCAAGAGTTTATGCAGTAAATGGGATCGGTTGTTTCTCGGGCTGAGCTGGCGGATCTGGCTGCCAGGCTCAGAGCCGAGGGGAAGAAAATAGTCACCACCAATGGTTGCTTCGACCTGCTGCACGTCGGGCACGTACGTAGCCTCAATGCCGCCAGCAGGCTGGGAGACGTGCTTATCATCGGGCTCAACAGCGACCTGTCCGTGCGCAAGCTGAAAGGGCCTTCGCGGCCGATCACGCCCGAGGGCGAGCGGGCAGAGATCCTCTGCAACTTGCGGTGCGTCGATTTTGTGACCATCTTTCCGGAGGATACCCCGGTGGAATTTCTGAAGCTGGTGAAGCCGGATGTTCACGCGAAAGGGGCCGACTACAAGCGCGAGGCGCTCGCTGAGACCCCCGTGGTGGAGAGCTGGGGCGGACGGGTCGAGCTGCTGCCGCTGGTGCCCGATCACAGCACCAGCTCGCTCGTGGAAAAGCTCTCCGACCGGGGCGATTAGCGACGGCACCAAAATCGGGAGAACGGTTCCGGGGAGCCGGTGCGCATAAAAAAAGGGAGCACCGAATGGTGCTCCCCTTGATCATCGAGCCCCGAGCTCTTATTTCTTGGGCTTCCTGGTCTGCTGGTTCAAGAACGCCAGGCGCTGGCGCGCGTCCTCGCTGTACTCCGAGCTGCCGGAGACCCTGAGGGCCTGGCTGAACTGCTCCGCGGCTTCCTCGGGCCGGTGCTTGCGCTCCATGATCAGCCCCATGCGGTAATACGCTTCACCCAGCCGGTAGTCGTTCTTCACGGCCTGGCGGTAGGACTCGAGAGCCCTGTCGTACTCCTTCTGAATCTCGTAAGCGGTGCCCAGATTGTAGTGGGCGGTCGCCAGGTGCGGATCCAGGGAGACGGCCGTCTGCCAGTTCTTGATCGCCCCGAGCAGGTCCTTCTGCGCCCTCAGGGCCGCGCCTATGCCGTTGTAGGTGATGGCGTCCTTGGGGTTGATCGCCAGCGCCTTGCGAAATTCGGAGAGAGCCTCCGCGTAGTTGTGCTGCTGGTTGTAGATAAGCCCGAGGTTGCTGTGCGCCTCCGAAAGATTGGGATTGGACTGAAGCGCCGCCTGATACTCTGCGATCGCCTCCGGCAGCTTGCCGGACAGGTGCAGCTGTACGGCGCTGTTGTAGTGCTTGACGGCCTCGAGATTGGCATTCTTGCTCTCGCCGGCTGCCGGCCGGGTCTGAGCGGCGTCGCCGGCGACGGGCTGCGCCTCTGCGCCGGCGGCGCCGGCTTGCTCCGCTGCCGACGGCGCTGCCGGGGCGCTGGCCGGTTGCGCAGCAGCCGCTTCCGGCGCGGGCGTCTCGGCGGGCGGCGTCGCCGGGGCCGCCTGTGCGGTCGGCTCGGCCTGCGGGGTCGCGGGTGAGTCCTGCGCGGTCGGCCCGGCCTGCGGGGTGGCGGGCGAGTCCTGCGCGACCGGCTCGGCCTGCGGGGTCGCGGGTGAGGCCTGCGCGGTCGGCTCGGCAGGCGTAGCCGCTGCGGCGCTGGTCTCCGGCGCGGCAGCGCCCGGCCCGGTACCGTCGACCGAAATTGGTGGCTTCAAGCCGGCTGCCGCGGTGGCATCGCTCTGCGGGCTGGCGGGCTGCGGCGCTGTCTGGCCGGCCTCGGCTGCGGCGGCAGCCGGGCTCATCTCCGTGGCGCCCTGTGCCGGGGCCCCGGCGACCGGGCCTTCCGCGGCTTGCGGATGCGGCTGAACCTCGGGTGCCGCCGGGGCCGGCTGCGGCTCGGCGGCCGGCTGGGAGGCGGTCTGAGCAGCCTCACCGCCGGCGACGGGGCTGGTCGATGCGGCTGCGCCACTGCCCTGCCCGCTTGTCAGCCAGTCCCACGACTGCGTTGCCGCGCCGCCCGACGCTGCTCCTTCCGCAGGCGCCTGCGCTGCCGGTTGCGCGCTGGCGGCCTGGGCTACCGCGGGTGCGGCACCGGCAATGGTGGCAGCTCCTGTCGCCGCGCCGGCGAGGGCATCCCCGCCCAGGTTGATGGTGATCTGTCCCTCCTCGAGCTTCACCACATGCGGTTTCACTTTCACCGACTCTGGAAGATCGAGGACGATGCGGGCGGTGGGGGTGGCCGTGTTGGCGAGCTCCGAGTAACGCACCGACTTAACAACCGGCAGCGACCGGGCTATCTGCGTGGCGATCTGCTCGGCCGAGGGCAGGCTCGCCTGATCGATGGTGGCGTCCGTGAAGTCGAAAACGACGCGGTGGTTGGGTCCGGGCAGGTCGAGAACGTGAGGGACCTGCGGAAAGGCTTTGCTGCCGAACTCCACCACGACCTGTTTGGAGCCGTCCACCCAAATCCTCTTGATTGGCATCGACTCTCCCTCTGCACCCAGCACAGCCTGGGCCGTCAAGAGACCGGCCATTCCGGCGATCCCCAGGTAACCACGAAGGTGTTGCCAACTCATGCTCGATTACTCCATTGAAAACAAGTAGCGACAGGCTTTTCGCCACCGAACGCTCAGCGCATAGCTCGCGGATATGCTGCAGGGATTCGGCTAAACAGGCTTTCCTGAGCAGAGCAGTTTACTTTACTTCTGGCAACCTTGAACACGCGGTTTATTTAATGCTGGAGATTCTTAGCGCCAAAATCGCCGAACAGTCGTATGATGGGGGAGGAAAAGCCACAGCGGCTTTTTTATCGTGGCTGATGAGCGAGTGTTTAGTCTAGAATCGAGGGCCACAGTGCATCTAGCTCCTCAACCCTGGCAATCCCGAGACCTGTCCGCCCGCAAAAGACCCGCAGCGTTCCGCCGCCTGGGAGTGGCTTTGTTCCTGGTCGGCGGGCTGGCGGTGCCGCTGGCGCAAGCCGCCGGCGACAAGGATATCCCGGATCGGCTTTTCGACGGCGATCAGGCCCCGGTGCAGGTGCCGACGCAGGCGCCGGCCGCGGCCCCTGCGAAGCACCGCGCGCTTTCGCGCCTGCTGCCGCTCAAGCTGTCCCAGACGCCCGCCTACCCGCCGGCGGCTGCCCCTGCCAAGGACAACTTCGTGCCGCCGCCCGGCGAGAACCAGTACTACTACATCCGCAGCGACGGGCAGCCGATGTTCACGATGCTGGACAAGACCGTCAACCTGACGGATGCGCTGAACCGCTTTTATTACAACCCGCAGTGGCGCGGCGAGATGTGGGTGCCCGAGGATCCGGTCAGCCTGCCCGAGAAACAAACCAGGCTGATGTCCACCTGGAGGGAATACAACGACCAGACGTTCTTCCGCGTCGGCACCCCGCTGGTCCAGTTCCTCGAAAGGGCTTCCGGCTTCGGCCCCGGACCCGGCGATTAGCGTAGCCGGAGCCAGCACAGCACGAGCATCCGTATAGATCGCCTGATGACCGGCAAGCAGGATAATGACAACCGCCTTCGCCTCGATCACGTGGCGATCGCCGTGCGCAACCTGGAGGAGTCGCTGCTTTTCTACCGCGAGCAGTTGGGGCTGAAATGCCTTGACATCGAGATGGTGGAAGAGCAGGGCGTGAGGGTGGCCAAGCTCGACCTCGGCAATACGCACATCGAGTTGCTGGAGCCGCTGTCGCCCGACAGCCCGGTCGGCAAATTCCTGAGCCAGCGGGGACCGGGCATCCACCACATCTGCATCGGCGTCAGGGATATTCGCAAAGAGCTGGCGTGTCTCCAGGAAAAGGGAGCCCAGCTCATCGATCGGCAGCCGAAGATCGGCGCCGGAGGGGCGGAGATCGCCTTCGTCCACCCGCGGGCCACCGGGGGCGTCCTCCTCGAGCTGTCACAACCGGAGCCGGAGACGTCCGGTTAGAGTTCGCAGCAATAATTCATGTTTTCTGTTCTTTTAGGCTGTCGGGCGGTCTGTGCTGGTAGCCTAGAGGATCGAAGCACCCGTACGGAGGTGGGAGAGAAGAGATTATGGCAGTAGCGACCGAACTTTCGGCCATCGAAGTGGCACTTGGCAACAAGACCGATTATTTCCTGAACCACAAATGCAAGACCGTGCCGAAAGAAATGCTCCACTTGCCGGGACCTGACTTCGTGGATCGGATCTGGGCGGGCAGCGATCGCTCGCCGCAGGTGCTGCGTAATCTGCAGGCGCTGTTCAACACCGGCCGCCTGGCCGGGACCGGATACCTCTCCATCCTCCCGGTCGACCAGGGCATCGAGCATTCGGCGGGCGCCTCCTTCGCCAAAAACCCGATTTATTTCGACGGCGAGAACATCGTCAAGCTGGCCATCGAGGGCGGTTGCAACGCGGTGGCCTCCACCTTCGGCGTCCTCGGATCGGTGGCCAGGAAGTACGCGCACAAGATCCCCTTCATCGTCAAAGTCAACCACAACGAGTTCCTGAGCTACCCCAACAAGTTCGATCAGATCCTCTTCGGCAATGTGCGGCAGGCCTGGGAGATGGGCGCCGCCGCGGTGGGAGCGACAATCTACTTCGGCTCTCCGGAGTCCTCGCGGCAGATTCAAGAGATCGCCCTCGCCTTCCATGCCGCCCACGAGCTCGGCATGGCGACAATCCTCTGGTGCTACCTGCGCAACTCCGCCTTCAAGCAGGGCGAGATCGACTACCATGTCTCGGCCGATCTGACCGGCCAGGCGAACCACCTGGGGGTGACCCTGGAGGCGGACATCATCAAGCAGAAGCTGCCGGAGAATAACGGCGGCTACAACGCGCTCAAGTTCGGCAAGACCGATCCCAGAGTGTATTCCGAGCTGACCTCCGATCACCCGATCGACCTCACCCGCTATCAGGTGGCCAACTGCTACATGGGTCGCGCCGGGCTGATCAACTCGGGTGGGGCCTCCGGTCACAACGATCTGGCCGAGGCTGTGACCACCGCCGTCATCAACAAGCGTGCCGGCGGCATGGGCCTCATCTCCGGACGCAAGGCTTTCCAGAAGCCGATGAAGGAGGGTGTCCAGCTGCTCAACGCCATTCAGGACGTCTACCTCTGCAAGGACATCACCGTCGCCTGACCGGGAGCCCTCGTCCCCCTGGCATGCAGAAGATCTCGCTGCGGCGCCCGGCAAATTGGCCAGCACCGCGCCTGGTTCCATATCGGTATCCCCGAACTTCGCGTCCGGCCCTCGCCTTCCGGCGCCGCGAGCCTTATATGGTACCGTATATGGTGCCCAGTCGCCCCAAAAAAATTTCTCTTTGACGGGCAGACTCGCCACCGAGCCCCGGGAGCGCGGGCATGACGCCTGCGCCCTCGGGGCTCGCGCGAGCAAGATCGCCGGATTTGACGGCAGCTTACAGGCGAGGCGGCCATGCCCCCGCGGGCCAGGAATACCACTGGCGTTGCACCTGGCCGCCGACCTTCTCGCCGGCGGCCGGATCTTCCGCCGCATCGTTGCCCTGCTTCTCCGCGATGGCGGCCAGGCGCACCGTAAGGTGAGCCGCATCCGCCCTCCCTCGGTTGAGCAGGCTTTCGATGACGGTGATGGCGGCCCGGCAATCACGCAGCGCCTGATCGAAAGCGCAGCGGGCGGTCTCCAGCGAGCCGGCCGCTTCAGCCTCGTTGCCGGCGGTGATATTGTCGGAGACGGTTTGCCATAGTTTCTCGAGCTTCTCGAACATGGGAAGAACTCCTCTTGTTTATGCCCTCGCCGCCAGGGCTTGCGCGCCGTCGGCCGAAATTGGCGTAAGCCGGGGCGCGCGAGGGCGCGGAAGCGCTTCAGGCGCCGGAATCAAGATCGCAGGAAGATTCGCTTCAGCTCGCTTCGAGACCCGGAAAAGGTGAGATCGGCGTCCAGCGGCTCCTCGAGACCGACATGGGTGAGGGCGAACCGGCAAAAGGCCCAATCCCCGTTGGCGGACCTCCATTGCCTGTCCTTGCCCGCGGTTTCATAGCAGTGCACGGTCCGCCGGCCCCGGCGCAGGGACAGAACGTAGGACCCGCAGTCAGGGGCGCCCTCCTCGTAGGCGCCGGGTTTGCGGCGCGCGAGCTTCAACGAGCTGCCGTTGCGCTTCCGCAGGACAAGCACCGCCGCCCCCCGTCCGTGGAAGAAGTTCTCGAGCTTATCCGGGGCGGCAAGCATCTCGAAGACTTCGTCACCGTGCTGCTGCGCGGTCCCGGCCGCATCCGGCGCACGCAAGACGACGCGTATCCGCGGTCGCGCCGCCGCCGGCAGCACGCCGGCAAGAGCCGCCGGGATTAAGCCGCGGGAGCGCGCGGCCTGCCAACCCTTCTCCAGCAGGTAATAGAGGATAACGGCCACAGCGGCGCCGAGCAGCGCGGCGATCAGGGTAACCGCCTGGCTGGCGGCTAGCCTGTCGTAAAGCGCCACCCGGCCTGCCCCACCCGGGCCGAACCGCACAAGCAAGTGAAGTACATGCTGGCGCAGGAGCCAGGACCCGAGAAGGGCAGCCCCTGCCAGCACCAAGATCCACGGCGCCCACCGGGTGAGCGCCCTTGAGGTTTTGCTCATCACCAGCCCTCGCAAAGGAGCCGGACCGAGCGGCATCGGCTCCCGAACATTCGGGAGGGCCGTCCTCGGCGTCAATGATCAAGTCTGGGAAAATCGGGCTTTCGAGTGCTTTTTCTGGTCTGGAAAAATGACAACAAAAGATCGTTTTGACCCTACCTGATCCCGGCTGCGGTTTCAATCCCGAAACCCCGACCGCCAGCGCCCCGCCGCCGGGATTGCCGGCATTGCACCGGCTTCTCGCAGCTCGGCCAGTTGTAGTCTAAATCCGGTGCCGCATGGCGGCGCGAACCCTTGAGAACCCCCGCCCCGAACGGGACGGCTGGCGCCCGCCTCGAGCAGTCTGTGTCGAATGGTGAATTATCCTTGATGCCCCGGAACCGCTCAGACCGTGGTAGCCTTCACCGGCTTCCAGTGAACTTCACAAGAACCGGTGCAGCACTCGCTTTTCTCGGTCTCCTGCGATCCAGTTTGCGACTTTGCCAGCTTGGTCCGACGATCCTGCGTCGCCTGTATATCCTGGATATACTGCGCTCTCGCAAGGGTTTCCTGGTTCATGAGGGTCTCCTGATTCCAGTTGATCCGCTAAGTCCGGATCGCTTAAGAGCCTTACGTTATCGGAATCTCAGCACTTCTTGCATATACGCGGCCGAAACACCGCGGACATATTAACAGCCCTCGATGATTTAGGCAAAAGTTATCCAGGATTTATCGTTCCGGCTCTGCCGCTGCCCGCCCTCTCACCGCCGCCGATACTACGTTGCCACCAGCTCGATATGCGCCGTCCGCATATCTGCTTCAATAGGGTTAAGAGGAAGTGAATTCGCCTTTTAGTCGTTACAATCGTTGATATCACCCAGAGCCCAACCTGCCCCTTTGAAAAGCTGCCCACTCTGCGCCAGTCCGTTGACCACCGTCGAGATAGGCGGCAGGGAGAGGGTGGCGTGCCCGCGCTGCGATTTTGTTCACTGGGACAATCCCAAGCCGGTCACGGCCACCCTGGTGCCGCTGGACAGCGGTCTCGTCCTGGTCAAGCGGAAGTTCGAGCCCTTTGTCGACTGGTGGTGCCTGCCGGGCGGCTTCATGGAGCATTCCGAGGACCCGGAAGAGTCGGCAATCCGAGAGGTCCTCGAAGAGACCGGGCTCAGCATCGAGATCGACCGTTTGCTCGGCGCCCACTCGCCCGGCCGGGGCATAAACGTGGTCATCCTCTTTTATCTGGCCAGATCCGCTTCCGGCCGGCTCGTTCCCGGCGACGACGCCTCCGAGGTGCGCGCCTTCAGGCGGCACGAGCTGCCGGACAACGTAGCCTTCGAGCTTCACCGGCAGATGATTGAAAAATGGTTCGAGGGCAACGGCTCCTTTGTGGGCACGTTGCCGGACGTCACTTAGCCTTGCCGGACATGCGAGGTTCATCCTCGGGCGGCTGAAGCCTGTCCCTGATCGCTTGCTCGAGCTCGTCGACCGCCTCCAGCTCATCGGTCAGGAGAAAGGATCCGCCGGCGGTCTTGAGCATCAAGCCTTCCGGAAGGACAAAAAAGGACGGCCTCAGCCCCTTCACCTGAGACCAGGTGAAGCGCCTGGTAAAAAAACAGGTCCTCACAACCAGCCCGTCGCCCGCGACCTCGAGGGAACGCGGCATGAAGGCGATCACCAGAGATCGCCATCCGACCAGGACGGTGACCAGGATGCAGCCGGCCAGGACAAGGGAGCAGTCCGTCCGGCTGGCGCTCTGGGCACCGGCTATGGTGGCAAAGAAGTACCAGAAGACCGCGATGAAGAGCACGCCAATCGCGACCTGGAAAAACTGCGAAGCGACTCCGAAGAGATCCCGGCGAAACAGCCGCGGACCGGACGCCCCGCCCATGCGGGCGCCGGCGGGCAGGCGATCTCGTATTGTCTGCACAAGCTCCTTGAGCCCGGCAAGCCAGATCGGAAAGGTAAGCTCACCACCCTCGTACCCGACCACGTAACGCCGCCAGCTGAGCGTCACGCGGAAAGACAGGCGCTCGATCTTTTCCCAGGCGACAAACTGCCTGCGAAAAGCCGAAACCGCCGTCACCCCCCGATCATCCAGCTTAACCCGCCAGGCGATCAAGCCATAAAATGGCGCGACGCCCGCCGCGATGACCGCCAGGGTATAGATAGCCAGGTGCGGGATAAGCGGCAGGTGCTGCAGGCGCGGCACGAAAACGGTGCAGACGGGCAGGAAGATCAATATAAGCAGCACCGTGGCCTCGGCCAGCAGCCGGACAAGGACGAGCGGTTTCAGCGTGTAGACGGCTTTCATTTCTGCAAGATAAGTATCGATCCTTGGCAGGCGGATAAGCCAACCAGCGGCCCTCGCCAGCCTGGCCAGCGATTGCCCCGGGGGATTTATCCGGCCGGGCCGGCTGGAGAGCGCCGCGGAGGGCGGCGCGAATCGCCGTCCTTGAGAATGAAAAGACAGCGGTTGTCAGCATGCCGCGATCCGGTCATCCGGGCGCGAGACGCCCGTTAAAGCCCGAGTTGCCTGGCGATGAGCAGCCGCTGGATCTCCGAGGTCCCCTCGCCTATCTCGCAAAGTTTTGCGTCGCGCAGGAAGCGCTCGGCCGGGAAGTCCTCGACATAGCCGTAGCCGCCGTGGATCTGAATGCAGAGGTTGCAGACGCGCGTGGCCATCTCCGAGGCATAAAGCTTTGCCTGCGAGCCCTCGAGCGTCACCCGCTTGCCCTGATCCTTCATCCAGGCCGCATGATAGATGAGCAGCCGGGCCGCGTTTATCTGGGTGGACATATCGGCGAGATAGCCCTGGATAAACTGGAATTTGCCGATCGGCTGGCCGAAAGCCTCGCGCTGCTTCGCATAGGTAAGAGCGGCATCGAAGGCCGCCTGGGCAATGCCGAGCGCCAGCGCCCCGATGGAGATGCGTCCTCCCTCCAGCGTCATAAGAGCCTGCCTGTAGCCTTCGCCCGGCTCGCCGAGGATGTTGCCGGCGGGGATGCGGCAGTTCTCCATGGTCAGGCTCGATGTCGGGGAACCGCGCATGCCCAGTTTCTTCTCCACCTTGCTCACGTAAAAGCCGGCGGTGCCTTTCTCGACCACGAAGGCCGAGATCCCCTTGCGGCCCTTGTCGGGATCGGTCATGGCCATGATGATCGCCACGTCCGCGTGCGTCCCGTTGGTGATGAACTGCTTTGTGCCGTTGAGCACCCAGTGATCGCCATCGCGCCTGGCCGTGGTCTTCTGAGCTGCCGCGTCGGATCCGGTGCCCGGCTCGGTGAGAGCCCAGCAGCCGATGTATTCGCCGGAAGCCAGCTTCGGCAGCCATTTCTTCTTCTGCTCTTCCGTGCCGAACAGCTTGATCGGGTTGGTGCCCAGCGAGCAGTGCGCGGCGTAGCTCAGCCCGGTCGAGCCGCACGCGCGCCCGATCTCCTCGACGGCGATAGCGTAACTGCGGTAATCGGCCCCCGCGCCACCATATTCGGAAGGAACGAGCAGCCCGAGCAGATCCAGCTTGCCGAGCTCCTTGAAGGTCTCCTCGGGAAACCGCGCGTTGCGATCCACCTCGGCAGCCCTGGGCGCGATCTCCCGGGTCGCAAAATCCCGCACCATATCTCGGATGGCGTGATGCTCATCGCTGAGGAACTCGCCGTAGGGCAAAATGTCCTGTGAACTAAGAGTGCCGGTCACAGTCTGATCTCCTCCGCTCGTCATGATTAACGTCCGCCCGCCACCTCAGGAGCGCACGGCATCGCTGCCAGCACTGATCATACAACGCCCGGGCGCATAGAATGCGCCCCTACGAGGCGACCAGATCTTTAACAGATAGATATTCTTCCAGCGCCTCGACGATCCGCTGCGAAGCCCGCCCGTCGCCGAAGGGGTTTACCGCGCAGGCCATCCGTCGATAAGACTCCCTGTCGACCAGCAGCGTCCGCGCCGCCTCCAGGATGCCCTCGCGCTTGACACCGACCAGCCTGGCGGCGCCGGCTTCCACGGCCTCCGGCCGCTCGGTGTTGGTGCGCATGACCAGAACCGGCTTGCCAAGCGACGGCGCCTCTTCTTGAATTCCGCCCGAGTCGGTGAGGACAAAATGCGATCGTTGCATGGCATAGACGAAGGGCACATAGTCAAGCGGCTCCACCAGCACCAGCCGCGGGTGCCCGTTGAAAACAGGCTCGATCGCCTCGCGAACGACCGGGTTCTTGTGAATCGGGTAGAGGATCTGCACATCCGGGAATTCATCGGCCAGCTGGCGGAGCGCCGCGGCAATCTCGCGCAGCGCCTCCCCCCAGTTCTCCCGCCTGTGCGCGGTTACCAGCAAGACTTTGTAGCGCTCGAAATCTGCGCCCCCGAAAAGGCGCCGATCGATCTTTGTGCTCTTCAAGCGCTCGACCGTCTCCAGCAGGGCGTCGATCACCGTGTTGCCGGTCAGGTAGACTCGATCGGTTATCCCTTCGCGCGCCAGGTTCTCGATTGCGCGCCGGGTGGGGGCAAAATGAATGGAGGCGATGCGTGAGGTCTGCCGGCGGGCCATCTCCTCGGGAAACGGGTTGTATCGATCCTCGGTTCTCAAGCCGGCCTCCACATGGCCTACCGGCACCTTGCGGTAGAAGGCGGCCAGCGACGCGGCCATAACCGACGCCGTGTCGCCCTGCACGAGCAAGAGGTCCGGGTGTTGCTGGGCGAGCACCTCGTCTATGCCCACGACCACCCTGGCCGTGAGTTCGGCCAGCGACTGCTTGGGGCGCATGAGATCGAGGTCTATGTGCGCGTCGATCTCGAACCACTTGAGCATCTGGTCGAGCATCTCCCGGTGCTGCGCGGTCAGCACCACCACCGGCTCGAGGACGCGAGAGTCCCGGATGGCGTGCACCACCGGGGCCAGCTTCACCGCCTCGGGTCGCGTCCCGAAGACACACATCACCCGCTTTTTCATGATGGTCCTAATTATATAGGCGCGCCGGGAACTTGCGGGGCTTGATTTCAGGAACGCCCGCCCGCCGCAGCCGGGCTCACGCCGCCGAGCCGCTATTCCGCCTGGCGAATGGCGCCGGCTATCGCGTTCAAGATATCGCTGCGGCTGATTATCCCGACCAGCCTGTCCCCGTCGACCACCGGGATGAGCGTGAGCTTTTCGGCGTCAAACCGGTAGAGCAGATCGGCCAGGCTGTCGTCGGGCTTCACGGTCACCGGATCCGGTGACATGATCTCGCTGACCGGCGCATCGGCGGTCAGTCCACGATCGCGGAGCTCGATGAAATCCGTCTGGGTGACCACGCCCGCCAGTTTGCCGTCGGCAAGCACCGGGAAGCCCCTGTGCCGGGAGATCTTGAACTTCTCGAGGGCCTCCTGCACGCTCGCCGTCCCATCGAGCGTCACGACCTCCTTGTGCATGAGCTCGGCCGCGGTTATGGCGGACAGCGCCTCGGCAGCCGGCGAGCGTTTGCCGAGGTCGATGCCGCTGAACTTGAGGAGCCGATCATATATAGATCCCCGGCAGACCAGCTCGCCCACCGAGAACGACACCACGCAGCCGATCATCAGGGGAAGCACGATATTGAAGTTGTGGGTCATCTCGAAGACGATCACGATCGCGGTCATCGGCACGCGGCAGACGGCGGTAAAGAACGTGCCCATGCCAACCAGCGCGTAGGTGCCCGGCGTGGCGGCGGGCAGGAAGCCCTGCTCCAGGGAGCCCATCAGGTATCCAAGCCCGGCACCAAGCGACACCGACGGTCCGAACAGGCCGCCGGGGGCGCCGGAACCGTAGTCGATCAAGACGATTGCGAACTGGGCGACAAAGGCGACGGCAGCCAGCCGCCAGTCGGCCGCGCCGGTGACGATCATCTCCCTCAACCCGGCGTTGTCCCGGAAGGCGGCCGGCAGGTGAGCCACGATAAGCCCGGTGACGAGCCCGGCCAGCGCCACACGCCAGCGCATCGGCAGCTTCATCAGGTGAAAGTTGACGTGCATGGTGGCAATGAGCAGCTTGTTGAACAGCGCCCCGAGAACGCCGGAGACCGCGCCCAGCAATACGAAAAAGGGGATGTCGACCAGCGAGAAAGAGCTGGTCGTGGGAATCTCGCTGAAGCGGATATCCAGCGAGTGCACGCCCATCAACCGGGAGACGACGGCGGCGACGAAGCAGGCGACAATCGCCAGCCCGACCATCTGCGCCGAAACGTCACGCAGAAGCTCCTCGAGCACAAAGAGAAAGCCGGCGATCGGCGCATTGAAAGCGGCCGCCAGCCCGGCACCGGCGCCGGCCGCGATCAGCTGCCGGCGGCGCTCCGGGGAGCTTACCGTGATCTTGCTCAGCTGCGAGGCCAGCCCGGCGCCCACGTGCACCGTCGGTCCCTCGCGACCGAGCGGCATGCCGGAGCCCAGCGCCAGGATGCCGCCGGCAAGCTTGACCAGGGCCACGCGCAGATTCAGTTTTACGGGCAGCCGGGCGAGCACCGCCTTCACCTGCGGGATGCCGCTGCCCGTGGCCTCCGGTGCCACGCTCTCCACCAGCCAGCCGGCGATTAGCCCGCCGACCAGACCGATGGCCGGCAGCACCACCGTCGCCGGCAGCCGTTCCGCCTCATGGACCCGCCAGGTTCCCAGCAGTCTGGCGCCATCCTTTAGAAGATAGGCGGACAGGCCGGAGGCCAGCCCGATCACACAAGCATCGATAAGGGCCAGCTCTCTTGGCCTGAGCGTCTGCAGCCTGTGCGCAAGTTTGAGATGCCAGCGCATATAGATCAACCACCGGAAACCGCCGGCCGCGCTCATGAGTATATTATCGGCAACCCGCTTCTGGCGAGCATATCGGATTTATCCATTATGGCGCGCAACCGTATACGCCATCGCGCGTGATGGCATATGCGCACCATGGCAGCGAAAGTGCCGAAATGCCTCCCGCCATGAGCATTTTCGCGATCGGCTTCTCAATTATCAGACTGCTTGGAAACAACGCTATATCTGGGTTAAGCACTCTGGCGTCCACCGAATTTAACCAATCCTTTGAACCCTCTGCCCATGCCGATTTCGAAACACTTACAGGTCTGGTCGCTCAATTTACATATTGCGCTCACGACCCCACCGGTAGTATCGTACTGCCATCAAAAAATTTGGACTGGCTTGGCGCATTTCCAACCGATATAGACCTGCAAGAGCTGCAGTAGAGGCAGTTTTTGCGCTGTTGAGGCTGATCTGGGCCCGGTCGGATATTTGTTCGCCATTCGATTGAACTTTTTCCAGTCTGCGTTCGTATTAATTATCAGTCGCACCGTCGTTAGAAAGGACGCCCCATGCACACACTCCCTAAAGATTCCGCCACCCGCGAGGAAGCCGCCCACGACACAAGCGCTCAGTTGATGGAGGATTACAACCACCTCTACTGGGAGTCGACTCAGGAGACGCTTGTCGGGCTTTACGGCAAGCGCGACAGCACGACCGGCCAGCCGGTGGAGTCGGTCAGCGAGATCATTCATCGGGTGGCGCAGGCGGTGGCGCTCGCGGAGTTGAAGTATGCGGTGAGCCCGTCCGAGCTGATAGAGATGACGCTGTCAGAGGCCGTCGAGCACGCCCGGGTCAAACAGTGGAAAAAGCTCTTTGCCGACAACATCGGCAACCAGCGCTTCTGGGCCAACACGCCGGCCAACATCAACGCCGACCCGGCCGTCTCCCTGCAGGTGCTCCAGTACTGGGCGCACGGCACCCTCGCCAAACTCAAGGAAGAGGACATCTGGCTCCGGTCAGAGCAGTTGAGGCTTGCTTACCTGCGGAAAGACACCGAGGGTCTCTCCGAGCATGAGGTCGAGATGGGCCGGCTGGCAGCTGAGCTGCGCGGGCGCGGCTGCCTGGCCGCCTGCGGCGTCGCTTATGTGATCGACAGCCTGGAAGGGATCCAGGAGACGGCCAAGATCGAGGCCCTGGCAGCTAAAGCGGCTATGGGAATGGGTTTGAACACCTCCAGCCTGCGCCCGTGGTCGTCGGTGATCTCAAACGGCGCCGCCGCCTCCGGGCCGGATCGCTTCTATGAAAAGACAATCGCCAAGGCCGTGGAAGCCGTCGCCCAGGGCGGCCGGCGCGGCGGCGCGCTCATCGAGCTGCGCAACTCGGATCACCCGGACATCCTCTTTTTCATCGAGAAGAAGAAGCTGATCCCGCCGCCCAAGCTCTCCGGCGTCTACCGCGAGGTTCAGGCCGAGATGCGGCAGGAGCCCGGCGAGAGCGCGATGGACTACAAGCGGCGCCTGGTCGCCGAAGCCGAGAAGCGCTATGGAGAGCTCTACGCGCAGTACGTCGAGCGGCAGAACTACCTGAAAAACACTAACGTAACCGTGCTCGCCATGCCCGGCTTCATGGAGGCGGTGGTCGAGAAGCGCTTCTATCCCACCAGCTTCGCCGGGCAGATCTGGGACGGCCCGGTGTACGATCCGCGCCGGCCGGTGCTGGATGCCAAAACCAGGCAGGTGAAGGTCAACCGGCTGACCAAGGAGAACATTTACGAGGAATACTCGGTCGATGTCGCCCGCTACCCGGAGGCCCTCGAGGCGGCCCGCAAGCTGGCCAACGCGGTGGTCGAGATCACCGATCGCAGCGTGCGCGTGCGCGGCCACTTCTACGCGCCGGAGGTCTTCGCGCGCATAGTCGAGGGCATGAAGACATCCGGCGAGCCGGGGCTGGCCTTCTACGAGACGATCAACGCCGGCAACGCCAACCCGCACGCCTACGACCTGAACACCTGCAATCCGTGCGGCGAGCAGTTCCTGCCTGCCGGTCCCGGTCGCGACGGCCGCACCTACATGGGCAACTGCAACCTATCCTCGCTGCACGCGGCGCACCGCGACTTCTGGAATCCGGACGGCAGCTACAACATGCAGGCGATGAGGACGGTCGCCCGCGTGCAGCAGCGCTTCATGGACAACGTCACGGACGTGAGCTGGTATCCGATTCCGGCCCAGAACATGACGGCCAGGCTCGAGCGCCGCAACGGCGGCGGTTTCGCCGGCATCGCCGAGTTCCTCTCCCGGCTTGAGCTGGAGTTTGGCTCCCAGGAAGGTCTTGCGGCCACCGAGGAGCTCTATCGCGAATACACCCGCGCCTCCGTCGAAGCCTCGATCGAGCTGGCCAAGGAGCGCGGGGTCTACCCGCTCTGGGAAGGCAGCCGCTTCCAGAAAAGGGGCCTGCGCGTGCGCAACAGCTGCATGACCAACAACGCGCCCACCGGCACGCTTGCCCAGGCCATGCAGACGAGCTGGGGTGTGGACCCCCACAACGGCATCGTTTTCTCGCGCAAGGTCCGCTCGCGCTACGTCGACTTCGTGGCCCCGGGCTTCCGCGAGCTCATGCAGAAATACAACGCCTGGCCCGAAACCGAGGAGGGCCAAAACGCCCTCATGCAGAAGATAAGGGCCAACCACAAGTCCTGCCGGGGGCTGGCGGAGATCCCCGCCGCCGTGCAGAAAGCCTTCCCCGTCCGCATCGAGGTCGAGCCGGAGGCCTACATCCGCCACCTTTCCGCCGTCCATCGCGGGGCCGGCGAGTATCCGGAAGCCTTCAACTCGGTGTCCAACACCTGCTCGATCCCGCTCGACATGAGCGAGCAGGCGGTGCACGACGCGGCCATACTCTCCTGGCGGCTGGGGGTGAAGGACATCACCTTCTACCCGGACGGCAGCCGCCTGAGCCAGCCGGTCGAGAAGATCGCCCGCGAGGACTACGAAGGCGACGTCGACCTGCTGACGCTGGTGGGGCACCAGGAACGGCGCAACATCACCATCGACGAGACCGCGGGCGTCACCTACAAGGTGCGCGTCGGCTCGCCCGAGGGCGGCTCCACGCTCCACGTCAGCCTCAACCACGAGGCGTCGCGGCCCGGCGAGCTCATCGAGGTCTACGCCCGCATGGGCAAACCGGGGGCGATCGAGTCCGGGCTATTCGAGGCGGTAGGCCGCCTGGCCTCCGCCTTCCTGCAATACGCCGCCGAGTTCGGCGAGCAGGAGCGGGCCAGGGCCGAGCGGGCCGTGATTCGCCAGCTGGTCAACATCCAGTCCGGATATCCTGCCTTCTTCAAGTTCGCCAACGAGGAAAAATCCCACGTGATTCAGTCGCCGTGCGACGGGCTGGCCAAGGCGATCGAGCAATACCGGCGCACGTTCAGCCGCACTCAGTCCTCGAACGGCAACGGCAGAGCCGCCGAGCAGGTGACCTACACCATGGTCAAGCTGGCCGCCGCCAGCGGGGGCGATTGCCAGGAGGACGGGGGCCCGACGGTCTCCGCCTGCAAGTGCGGAAGCAGCGAGTGGCTCAAGATTGACGGCTGTCTGGTCTGCCAGGGGTGCGGCTACTCCAAGTGCGGCTAAAGTTTCCCACAGTCGCGCAGAACGAGATAGAATCAGGTAAGTTTGCCTTGGCTTACCAAGTGATTCTCCGCCCGGCTCTGGCTCATCATGGAAAAGTCGCCCTACAAGGACTACTACTACATCCTGGGCGTCTCGCAGGACGCGACCACCCAGGAGATCCAGGAGGCCTACAACGACCTCTACCAGAAGTACGGGCCGCACGTCACCCTGGGCGGGCTGGATCCGGACTCGCAGATTAAGGCCTTCCGGGACCTCAGCGAGGCTTACGAAGTCTTGATGGACCCCGAGAAGCGGCGCGAGTATGACAAGAACTGCGCCCCCCATCTCCAGAAAGGGGATCTGCGCGCCCTGTGGACAAAGTTCACCGGGGTGGGCGGCGGTCCCAAAGAAGAGAAAAAGCCGAAGGCGGTCGACACCGACCAGGAGATCGAGGTGACGCTCAAGGAAGCAGTCAAGGGCTGCACCCGGCAGGTACGCCTGGAGGAGCCCAAGCCCTGCGATAGCTGCCAGGGGCTGAAACCGGTGCAGCGCATGCAGTGCCCCAACTGCCGGGGGCTTGGCTACACCATGTCCGAGCGTATCGAGGAGGTGGAGCTGCCCGCCGGGTTGTACGAGAAGGCCGAGGTGCGCAAGCCGGCGCTCGGAAAGTACGACCTGCAGGCCAACGCCCGCGGCGATCTGATCCTCCGCGTCAAGCTCAGGCCGCACCAGTTCCTGGGCGTCCTCGGACGGGACATCACGCTTACGGTTCCGGTGACCGTCTATGAGGCCGTGCTGGGAGCCGAGATCGAGGTGCCGACAGCCACCGGCAAGGTGATCATGAAGATTCAACCGCTGACCCAGCCGGGGCGCGTGTACCGGCTGAAGGGGCTGGGCCTGGGCGGGGCCGATCAACTGGTCACCGTCGAGGTGGTCCTGCCCCAGCGCCTGAGCGACGAGGAAAAACGGCTGTTCATGCGCTTGCAGGAACTGTCCGGGAACGCCAACCCCCGCGAGGCGATGTTTCGCCCGTAGTACACGCCCTTGCGCCGTTCGCCCCCTGCCGGCACTTGAAATCGGCAAATTCACAATCGTTTACCAAGCTGCGCTATCTATCAAGCATGGTTGTGACGGGCATTTTGGGATCTTCTAATCCGGCGACAGGGGCGAATCAATCCCCCAAAAATATTCCCGTATTCGCCCACCTGAGGGGTTCCCACCTGATCGTGGTTGTCTATCAGAGCTCAAATCATGATAGATCGAGGCCATATGACATCTTTCGGAGAAGATAAAGGAAATCTTGCTTCGGGCGGAATAAGTATCTAACGTTAAGGCCTGCTTTTCCCTTCACACTTCTTGTCAGGTTTCTACTTCACAGCCTATCCCCACCAGCCCGCAGCCTTTGCCTAGTTTCACCCACCAATCCGGCAGGTTGGGGTGATGTCGGCCCATTGGGGTTGCGTGTTTCGCTGTGGACCTGGCGCGTCACCCATGCCCTTGCTTCGGCTCGCGGCTGGCTCGCGCCTATCCAAATCCACCTGCAGTCAGGTGCCTCAAAAGCCTGACCTCGAATGCAGTAAGGAGACAACGTCATGAAAGCTCTTACGAGTTCTTCGGTTGACGATGCTGCCAAGAAGATCGCCGCCGAGCGCAAGCTCACCGTGGACACCGTCCGCGAGGCGATCATCAACGCAATGCGCATCGGCAACCTGGATGGGAGCTACAACTACCTGTCCTTCCCCGGGATTCTGCCCGTGAACCTGCCGGATGGCACGAAGATCATCGTGCTGCCCGACATTCACGTCCCGGCGCATAACAAGAAGATCCTCTGGGCGGTTATGCAGTTCCTCAAGGACTTCAAGCCGCACATCGTGATCCTGATCGGCGACGTCGCAGACGTCTTCGCGCTCTCTCGCTGGCCTTCGCCACCCCGCGTGGTGAAGAACATGCAGGAGGAGCTCGACCAGGCGCGCCGCCTCGTCGACAAGATCATCGAGGTCTCCGGGTGCATCCATGTGTTCTACATCATGGGCAACCACGAGGACCGCGTTCACCGCTACCTGACGGACCCCGCTTCGGGTGTGGCCAACATCCTGGACTTCAACACCCGCGAGCCGATCCTCAGCTTCCACGGTCTGATGGGGTACAAGCCGGGCGACCCGGTCACCTTCATCTACGACCTGCAGGAGAAGGGCGGTTTCGGCGGTGGCATCCTGATCAACGACGATCTGGAGTTCCACCACGGTTACATCGTTCGCCCGAACCCCGGCGCCAGCCCGCAGGCTGACTCCAACACGACCGGTCGCAGCATCGGTCACGGGCACACGCACCGCGCCGGCATGTCCGCTCGGGACACGACGCTCAACGGCGTGGTCCGCTCCTTCGAGTTCGGCCACCTGGTGGACCCGACCCATGCCTACATGGGTTATGCCAACCTGCTCAACAACTGGCACCCGGCAATCGGGGCTGGTCTGGTGACGGGCGGCAAGGTTCACATGTCGGTGCTGCCGATCAAGCAAGTTACCATCGACGGCCAGCCTCGATTCGCGTTCACCTTCGGGGGTAAGGTGTACGTGCAATCTGACCGTTAATCGCGAACACGCGCGGTTTGCGCAGGGCTGCTCCAGAGCCTCGTAGGGGCGCATTGCATGCGCCCTTTGCGATGCGAAGCCGTCCGTGCGCCGTGCAATTCCGGATTACGGAAGGAGAAACACAATGACTACACGTCAGAGTCAGGCCAGCCGTCGGACAACGAAGGACTGGCCTCCCGCAAGTGTGCTGAACCCCGGCCAACGCGTGAAGTGGTCCCGTGAGGTCGTCTTCGACTTCCACGAGGTCTGCGTCAAGTGGATCGCCCGGTTCTGCGACTTCGTCAACACGCTGTACGGCTACAACATCAAGCCGGATCAGCTGGGCTTCTACAACATGCAGTTCGATCCGTCGATCCCGCTCACGCCCGAGCAGTTCGACCAGGCGTTCGCGTCCTTCGCCCGACTCTCGGTCGGCGGATACGGCGACCTGGAAGCGCACGAGGGGATCAAGGAAGCCATCGAGCAGATCCAGAAGGCGGGCATCCGTGTCCTCATCTGGACCTGGACTCCTGGCGCTGCCGAGATCAAGTTCGACGGAACCGGTGCTTACCAGACCGGTATCGCCCAGCGGGTGACCAAGGACCTGATCCGCAAGCTCGGACTGCCGGTGGACGTCGACCGTGACGTCCGCTTCATGCAGCCCGGACGCAAGAAGTGGGAAATGGCCGAGGAGCACATCCCGCTCATCGTCGAGGATAACCCGGAGACCGCGGTGGCTGTTGCCTCTGCGGCCCACGCGGCGATCCTGGTGCCGGAACACTACAACGACAGTCTCGAGTTCCGCAACGTTCTGCGGCTCTCCGACCGCCGCGAGCTCGCACCGACCGTCATCGACTTCTTCAAGAAGCTCGATGAGGCCGGCGTGCTCCTGTAAGGAGGAGATTCTCAATGGCTAACATCAACACCTACAAGGGTATTGTGGTCAAGGAGGACCCGAAGACGTCGTTGGCTGAGGCGGGCATCTACCCGCTGCAGCTGGAAAACGGCATGAAGGTCGTCTGCCTGGCCCACGCCTACTTCCCGAACCACGACCGCAACCTGCTGGAGCTGATCATGCAGTACCTGCGGGACTACCAGCCGGACGTGGTGATCCTTCTCGGCGGCATGATCGACGAGAGCGCCTTCAAGAGCCTGATCGAGGACGAGGCGAACTACCTCCACGAGTACCCCGACGCCCCCGAGGTGTCGGCTGCTCGCCTCGCTCCCGGCTTCGAGGCGCAGGTCATGGCGCTCGGCAAGACCTGCGGCGACTTCATCAAGTCGTTCGCGGAGGCCAGCGGCGGGCACGTCATCTACATCCCGTCGGCTACTCACCTGAGCATGCCGAACGAGGTGCGGCTGATGGAAGCCATCCAGCGCAAGAAGAAGGTTCTGGACAACTGGTCCAGCAACCACTGCGACCTGGGTGGCATGGCCAGGGAGCTGGCAGAGGAGCTTCTCAAGGAGCTCGCTCCCGAGCCCACGGCCCGGCAGATCAAGTCGCTGGCCAAGATCCTCGAGAGCGTCGGGCTCAAGGCTCTCCTCGACCCCAGGGTGCCCATGAGCCAGGCCATCGCCGACCTGCTCAAGAGCAAGGGGCTGGAGCTGCCCTCCGATCCCTCCCAGGATCTGCCCACGAAGCTCGCTCAGCTCTTCCACATCGACGGCGTCCCCAACATCACGGTCACCCGGTACAACGCCGCGGTGAAGGTGAACGGCAAGACGCTGTTCATGATCGGCGACTTCCGTCGGCGTCACGCCGGCTCGTCGTCGCTGGTCGAGTGGGAGCAGCGCGGTGGCAACATCGTGCGCAGCTTCGACGGCAAGCTGTCCTCCGCCTGGAAGACGGCGCCGAAGCACACGCTGCCAGGTCTCGTCCTGGAATTCCACGACTTCCACGAGGTCGGTTACCTGTGGGATGTGACCCGCATGGGTCACCTGCGGGACTACGACCGGAGGGCGCCGGGATTCTGGAAGGGCGAGATCGTTGAGGGCGAGCTGTTCGGCTCGTCGGTGATCATCATGCGCGGCGCCGACGACCGGCGCGCGTTCGTCGTCGACCTGAACGGCGACTTCAAGGCGTACACCGAGGAGTCCCCGGGATGCCTGCCCAACGGCGAGCCGATCAAGCTCGCTCCGCGGAAGGCTCCCACGTCCCCGGCGACGCCGCGACCTGGTGCCCGGACGCGCAAGCGCTCCACCGGCAACCAGCGCCGCAAGCGGTCCTGAAGCGACTGCGCAGGCTAGATAGCCTGGAGGCCGCCAGGGCGCGGCGCGATGAAGCGATGCCGGGGTGTCATCTGAGAGAGCGGCTTTCGAGCTTGCTTTCAAGGGTGGCACCCCGGCTAGCTTCTTTTTTCTGCCCAGGGCTATCACTTCCGGTCCGCCCGGGGTTCAGTCCTCTAATTTTTTGGGGTATTCTTACTAAAGAATATGGTAGCATCACAAGACGGCTCCCTGCCAGCGCTGCTGTTTCGCGATGGCGTCCGCCACCACCATGGAATCCGCCCCCATGCAAGGCAGCGAGGGCACGCGCCGGAAAACGGGTAAAATCGTGCTATGGTGTGAGGATTCAAACCACGGTTAAGTAAGGGGGGCTGCGCGATGGCCGACCAGGAAATCTCCAAAGAAGCGCATCGAATAGTAGAGCTGATGAGCAAGGATGATTCCAAAGCCTTTCTCAAGGAGCTTCAACACGATCAGCAAACGATGAGCCCTCAACAATACGCCGAGCTGATTAAGGACATGGCGGCGGAGACGAAGGACAACCGCAACATGCAGAACTTCCCCAAGGTAACTTTTACCGAGGATTCCCAGCATCACATAACTTCCGTCAAGCTCGACCGCCTGGTCCTGGGCGATGAGCATGAGCAAGCCACAATAGACAGCAATGGCAACGTTACCGATAAGCGAGCAGGAGTTGGGCTGGTTGACGCTTCTTCAGGCTTCGTTACCCCGTGGTGGACAAATCAAGTGGAAGCTCTCCTGAAAGGACTCGTCGATAAGCTAAAAGGCGACGCAACGTAACCGGCTATCCCGTGCAACCTGGCGCTGCCTTGTGCCAGGCTCGCGATTCCCCCACCATATCTCGCAGCGGAGCATTGTCTGCACACGTCCCCTGGGGGCGGGCGTGGCGCCGCCACTTCACGGGCGATTCGCCGGGGCGGGCAAGATGCTGTCGTCCTCAGCTCAGGATGACCGGCCGCCGGCGTCCAGGACACCGCTTCCCAGGCGTTCGTTTATCGCCGCCGCCAGCGCCGCCGGCTCATCGGTGCCGATCGTTACGCACCCGCCGTTCCTGAGCGTGATCAGGACCGCGTCCAGGCCGTAGATGTTGTAGAGCCAGCCCGAACCGATCCAGTGAATGCCCCAGCCTTGCAGCAGCGTCGTTCGCACCGGAGAGGCGGAGCTTATCTCCTTGAGCGGGAACGACTTTTTGACCAGACCATTCCCGAACCGCAGCCTGACCGCCTCCGCGTCCACCTCGACGGTAAGCGAGCGGATCATCGCCCCGGCGGCGCCGAGCACGCCCAGAAGGGCGACACGCGCCACAAGCCCCGGCGGGGTGAGCGCCAGCGCAACGCCGGCCAGCGAGCCCAGCGTCATCAGCTTGTCCGGGATCTTCTGCGTGTGGCTGTAACGCTGCACGGAACCCTCCGTCGCCGGGCCGTCCGCGATCCAGTTTACCGCGTTTGTTCGCCGGCGCCGCCCGGTCATGATACCTTTTGTCTGGATCTTGAATGTTCTGGTTAACAGGGGGAGCAATGTCGCTTGAGCAGATCTGCGCGGTGGTAGCCGGTGGTCTGGGCACGGACATATTCGGTCTGGAGCTGGAGCGCCTGGTGGGTCCCGGCGAGCTGGAGTTCGGGGGCCGCCTGCACATAGGCGCGGGCGGCAAATCACGAAACATCGCGCAGATGCTCGCGGTCCTCCTCGGCGAATCCCGGGTGGCCATGGTCGGGCGGACATCGCGCGATCCGCTGGGCCTCTGGCGCGTTCCCGTAGAAGCGCTCGAGCAGGCCGGTGTCAATGTGCGCTTCGTCAAGATCATGCCGTTCGAGGCGGGCGGGAAGTTTCCGCAGGTGGCGTTGATCGCCGTGGACCGCCAGGGAAACAACCAGATATACGTTCTTCCCGGCATCAACGAGGATTTTTCGGCCGGTGACATCGAAGAGGCGGTGCCCGCATTCCAGGCCGCCACCGCCAACGGTGGCTTGCTGGTGCTCTCCCTGGAGCTCCCGACAGCCACGGCAGTAGCCGCCATCAGGCAGGCGAACGCCTGCGGCTTGAAGGTCGCCTTCGATCCGGGCGGCATTCAAACCGGGATCTCCTATGACAAGCTCCTCGCCCACGACATCTATCTGATCAAGCCGAACGAGCATGAAGCCGAGATCCTCACCGGGATTAAGGTGACAGGAGAGGACACGGCGCGGCAGGCAGCCAGATGTTTCCTCGAGCGCGGGATAAGAAACGTGCTGATCACGATGGGGGCCGACGGCGCCTGTCTGCTCGGTGAAAATCTGGACCTGCATATTCCCGCTCCCCGGCTTGCCCTTGGCCAGGCAAGGGATGAGACGGGATGCGGTGATCAAACTATGGCGGCTCTGTGCGCTTCTCTTTTGCAAGGCGACGATCTGGCCACCGCTGCCGGCGCGGCGGTCCTGGCAGGAACACTGCAGTTCCACCGCGCGGGCATCGTGCCGGTCACCAGGGCCGAGCTGGCCGCGGCTGCCGGTCAGAGCCCAACCCGCATTTAGCGGCGTCGTGAGGACCATTGATGAAGAGAGCGAACACTGCCCTCAAACGCATGTCGGTCGCCGCATCTGTGATCGTCGTGCTCGCAGGCTTTCTGTTGTGGAAAAGAATCAAGGTCGGGCTCGAGGACATGCTTTACAGCTCCATAAACGAGGGCGGCAGCCCGCTAACCGATGCCGCCAGCAGCGGGAACGTTCAGCTCCTGGCGCAGCAGCTTGCTGACGGCCGCGATGTCAACCAGCGGGATGAGCACGGGGACTCACCCATATTCTGGGCCTCACGCTGCGGAAAGGTGCAGGCCGTGCAGTTTCTCATCGATAACAAGGCCGATATCAAGGGCGAACAGGGAGACCGGGCGCTATTGCAGGCAACCCTGTTCGGGCACCCGGAAGTGGTCAAGCTTCTGGACAGGTATCGGGTGGGAGACAACCCGGCTCCCGGCAACCATTGTGCCCGCGACTGGACAATCTACCGGGTGGCGAGCATCGCCTTCACCAGAACCGCAGGCGAGCAGCGCGGAAACTTTGAAAACCCGGAAGGAACGGAGGAATGCGTACGACTGTTGATCAACGACGGTTGTGACCCCAACCTCACCTGGGGACCACAGGACTACCCCATTCTGGCCATGGCAGCTCTCAGCTCCAACCGGGCAATGGTGAAGGACCTCCTTGCTGCCGGCGCCGATCCTGACCGCCCAAACAAGTACGGCAAAAGCACCCTGGACATTCTGAGCAGCCAGAACAGCGACCCGCAGCTGAAAGAGCTGATTACGCTCATCCGGCAGAGCGCCCGGCACCGCGAACCCTAGCACCTTCACCCCTACTACACCTGGTCGCAACGATAGCAAAAAAGAAAGCGCGGAGGGAAGGCGTGACAGCCGTCCCCCGCGCCCAGCATTCGAATCCATCACTTGCTGTCCGCTACAGGAACGGATTTCTTTACCACGGTCATCTCATCCCACAGCTTGCGAATCTCCGCCTTTTCGGCAGCGTTCAACTCGGCCCCCTTGTAGAGGACCCTGTCGCAAAGCTGGTGGATGCCCAGGATCTGCTTGAGATGAGGATGTCCTTCCCCTATCTCCAGCGGGATCTCCCAGGTCACCCTGGTCTCGATGTGATACAGCCGGCGGATGATCCGCTCGATCTGCTTGTAATCGGCCTGCGTATCGCGTCCGTCCAGGATGGTCTGCCAGACCTGCTCGAAGTCCCGCCGGGCGAGGGCGCGGCCGGTCAGCGGCGCCGCAGCGGCTGCTTGAGCCAGCCTTGCCACCTTGCGGTAAGCCAGGAAGCTGGCCACCGCACCGGCGAGTCCGACCAGGAGCATAAGCGCCGTGGTCCACGGATGCCAGCCCTGAACGACGGTCATCGGGCCGTCCTGGCGGGGTTGCCTGCCATCCCAGGTTGGCGACGTGTGGATCTCGATGGCCGGCAGCGTGATGAGCTTGGGATCCGGATCGCCGTCGACCGTGTAGGCCATGTTGGCGGCCAGCGTCAGCCTGGGGGCGATGACGAAACTCTGCAGGACGAGCCTGATGCGGTAGTACGTGTCACCGCTTCTGGTGTCACGCATATAGATTTCCGGGTTGCCGACGATCTCGAAGTCCCCTTCGACCGCCAGGCTGTTCGGATCAATGGTGACGCCCTTCTTCTGCTTGATGAAGATCGTCACGGGAACGTGGTCGGCGGTGCGCCAGGCGAAGTCACGCTCGACGACAGCCACCACTTGCGGTTTCTTCTCGCTGGATTGCGGGAAGGCCGGCCACACGGTTCTCTGGGACCAGAACAGCGCCGCAAGCAGCGCCACTCCCAGCACCATCACGCCCGCGGACCAGGCAATCAATCTAACTAGCGCTTTCATAGAGCACCTCTTAGAAGAAGCTGATCACCGACGCAGACGCAGCGTGGTGAGGAAGTCCTTGTCCCTGTCATGCGGTCTGGGCTCCAGGGGAGCTGCCATCGCAAGCGCCAGGAAAAGGACGGCCAGAAGCAACGGGAAGTAGAAGACCTCCTGCTCGCCCTTCTGATAAGTCACCTCGGTGCGGGACATCAGAGAGCCGATGTGGAAGTCTGATCTCATGCGAACACGGACGTAACGACCGCCCGTACGATTGGCGATCAGCCGCAACAGGTTCTCATCGATGGCGGTGTCGTTCACCACCTGCCCGTCGACCTCGTACCACTGCTTGTTGCGGAACTGGATCTGATCGAGCGGCGACAGCTCGCGAACCGGTATAGCCTGCCGGGCGTTGCTGCCCAGGCCGGCCGCGACAACCTCAATCCCTCGCCTGCGGCACTCTTGCAAGGCCGCGGAAAGCGCTGCCGGATCATCGTCGCTGCCCCCATCGGAGAACAGGACAATAATCTTGCGGTGCCCGGGATCGGAGTCCAGGTCGAATAGCTGGAAGGACAGGTATAAGGCTTTCGCCAGAGCGCTGCCCTCTCCGGGGGCGCTGCCGATCGTGATCGCGCGCCGCATCACCCACTTCATGGCCGGCATGTCGTCGGTAATGAACGCCTGCGGGAAAGCCTCGCCGGAGTAAGTGACGACACCGAGCCGGTTGCCGCGCAGGGAGGCGATGACGTCGTTGAGCAGCAGATATTTGGCCATATCGAGCCGAGTACCGCCGCCATAGCCATCTCCGGAGACCTGCCCCTTGTAGTCGGGGACGGCCATGGAACGGCTGACGTCGACCAGGGCGATGACATCGATCGTGCCGCGCGGGAACTCCACCCGACCGTGCTGAAAGGACGGCCGCGCAAGTGCCACCATAAGCGATACCAGGCAGAGGAAGACGCAAAGCCCCTTCCACTGGTAGCGCCCGATGGTGAGCGGCCGCGAGTATCTGGACCACAGCTCCTCGCTGCCGAAATGCTCGAGGAGCCGCTTCTTTTGTCTCCAGGCTGCCCAGACCAGGGCGGCACCAACAGGCGGCACCACGAAGAGCAGCCAGAGCACAGACTCATTGAGAAAGTGCATAGAGTTGCCCTCCGTCAGATGCCTTTGCCGGCGCCTTTGCCTGCGCCGCGACCCGGCGGTCCCTTGCGGTCACCCTGCTGCCCGTTGCTGCCAGGCTGCTGGTTTCCCGGTTGCCGGTCCGCCTGTGGATTGCCCTCCTGGTTCCCTTGCTGGTTGCCCGGCTGGGCCTGGCCAGGCTGTTTGCCTTGCCCGCCTTGCTGGTCGCCTTGCTGACCCTGCTGGCCGGCTTGCTGACCTTGCTGGTTGCCCTGCCCGGCGCTGCTGCTTTGAGGCGGCGGGGGCGCCAGGAGCCTTTCCAGGTTGTACTTGGCGTACAGGTTGGCGGAATCCAGCCTCAGCGATTGCTGGTAGGCTTCGATCGCCTGCTGGGTCTTGCCCAGGGCATCGAAGGAGTTTCCCAGCATGAACTGCGCCTGGGCAGCCAGTTTGAGTCGAGACCCTGGGATGTTTCCGGATGCGTCGTTGCAGGCGCCGGACACAGCGGCGAACAGATGCTGCGCCTGGTCGTAGTTGCCGGCCCTGAACGCCTGCAGACCCGCATCATATAGAACGGTCGCCTTATCGGCGCTCACGCTTTGAATGGCGGTGTAGTAGTCCGCCTTGAACATGGGCAGGCTGTAGGTCAGGAGCTGATACACCCCGGCAATGAACAGCATCGCCGAAAGCACCAGCGCAACCACAGCCACCATGCCACGATTTTCTGCAAGGAACGTCTTTGCGCGTTCCATAGTGGTTCTCCTCAGCTGGAGGCCTGTAGTCGACCTACTGGCTCACAATAAGAGTCTCGGCTACGAGCGCGAGGCCGATGAGAATGCCCGCCGCAATAGCAAAGTAGAAGAAGACCTCTTCTTGTTGGACCGTCTTCGACTCGACGACCACGGTGGACTGCTCCATCTGGTTGATCGAGTCGAAGCAGGCTGAGAGGTCCTGCGCGTTCTCCACGCGGTACACCTGTCCGCCGACCATGCGGGTCAGGCGGAAGATGTCGACATCCTGCCGGGCCAATGTCTCGCCCACGCCGATCACGTAGAAGTGAATGTCGTGGCTCTTGATCACTTTCGCCAGCCTGTCCAGCGTGTAGCTGTCGAGCTGGTCCTCGCCGTCGGTCACCATGATGAGCACGCGGGTACTCGCCTTGCCCATCTCCTCGAAGTGGTCGGCGGCCGCGTCGATCGGGCCGGGACCGGCTTCCCCGAAGTTGGTGCCGCCGCCGATGCCCTCGTCGATGTACAGGCCGTTTCGCCAGATCATCTTCAGGTCGTCGGTCAAGGGCCACCGCCAGTGCGGGCTGGTGTCGAATGCCAGTATGCCGATGCGATCGCCAGCCTTCAGGGCATAGCGGTTCTCGACGAAGCGGAGAACCGCGGCGCGAGCCGCGTCTATTCGGCGCTGTCCGCTGGGGGTGTCCGGCTGATACTGGTAGGCGTACCGGTCAAGGCTCGGCAGCTTCGGGCGCGGCGGGAGCTCTTTGTCGAGCTCCGGGATCTTCACCTGCCGCTCGGGCACCTTGCCGGCGAACGGGGTCTGCATCGACCCGGAGATGTCCACGGCCACCACGATGTCGCGCGTCTTGATGGTCCTGGTCGTCTGGTAGTGCGGTATTTGAGGTCGGGCGATCCCGACGACCAGCAGCACGAACGCAGCGCTCAGCAGCGCGGCTGGGACAGCGTGGAGAATATGGTTGCCTGATACCCCGCGGGCCAGGCGCACGCTCGAGTGACCGAGGTAGCCCTTGCGCCGCAGGGAGATCCAGGACAACGGGAGCAGAGAAATTAGCAGCAGCCAGTACGGATGTGCTAGTTGCATGATTGAATCCTCCGGCCTGTTGCAGGCTCACTTGGGATCCAGCATCGCCCGGAACGAACGCCAGGGCGATTTTCGCTTGCGAAGAAATGACGCCTCCCCGGTGGTGTCAGACGCCGCCGGAGAGACACGCAGGGACTTACTTCTTGTCGGGAGCGCTGGCTCCGATATCACTCGCGGTCCGGTGAGTTTGAGCGTCAGCAGCAGCCGTTGAGCTGCCCGAGCCCTCCTCTTTATTTGGGGTACCGCCAGCAATGTGGGAAAACTGAGAGAGAACCTTCTGGACAATCGGATCGGTTGCCGCCAGGTTGTAGGCCTTGGCGTATATCTCGCTGATTACGCGAGCGATCACCGCATCGTCGATTGTCCTGGTGCCGAACTCAATCCACAGCAGCTCCGCCTGTCTAGGCGCGGCACCAGCGGTCATGCTGGGCCACAGATACGACTTCGACAGCCGTTTCGCTCCAAGGCGCTGGTAGAATTCCAACCGCCGCTTCCTGGCCTTCTGCGTCGCCTCATCGAGTCCGGACTCTCTGGTCGACTCGATCTCCAGGAACAGACCGAGTTGATTCGGGTACTGCCCCTTGAGGATCTCGATCAAGCGCCGCATGTGCTTCGAGCCGAAGCCGCCTGAGCGTTTGGTCGGATCGGTGGCGATGTAGGACAGAAGCGTAAAGTCGGAGTCTGTAACGGGGAAGGTCAACGAGAAGCACAGAAGCTCGTTGCTCCTGTTGGTGGTTCTGTGCAGAAGCATTGACCCTTTAGATAGAAACTGACGAATCTCCTCGACTGCCATTCGCTCGTCTTGAGGAAACGCGCTTTCGTACAGGTTTTTCCAGTCGTCTTCCTGGCCCGTACTCGGCTGGCAGAGGAGGGTCGTGGTGGTATCCATACGAACCTTCCTGCTCGAGCTTGCGCTCGAGCGCCTCGCGGAAATGTTCCTGCATCGCATGAGCTTGTCACCCGCAAGGTGGCCCATCGGCATCGGTCGGCAGAACTGCGATGACAGAACCCGACCGACGGTTGACGGTCGGGATCTTCTTATAAAAATTGCTGGCCGACGCTGTATGAGCTGTTAGCTATTCGCAAAAAAAGTTGAAAGAGTGGAAAAATTCGCCATAACCATAATTCAGTAACTTCGGCCGTCTCAACGTCAGCCTTTTTTAAGGCTCGGCCTGATGCTGGAGCATCACCTTGAGTCATTCCTTGCCAAGAGGGACTCAAAAACCTCTGAAATTCACCTTTTGGCAAACATGGAGTCCTGTCGCCTTGACGAGAGTGGCACGGATAGATCTCGCCGGGCAGGCTAAACAAGCCCGATTCGTAGCTAGCGAAGCTCCCACAAATCCATCGCTCTTGTACTTGAAAATCCGATCGGGCAGGTTAGCGCAGTGAGCGCCAATACTTGGCAAAATATGCTTTGATGTCGGCAATGCGCTCGTCGACCTGAGCTGGATCGCGGTCGCCGGTCACCGGTTTGACCAGCGTCTCGTCGCCGGTGTGCCTGGCGCCGCCGAACAGGGCGCCTGGCACCACCAGCTTTCCGGAATTGAGCACCGCGATTGTGGAGACGACCGACTGCGACAGGGTGTTCGTGTTGTAACCGCCTTCCAGGAAACCAACCACCTTGGCGCCGGAGGCGCAGCTGAGATCCACGAGCCGCTCGGACAGCAGAGCGTAACCATCAGTGGTGATCTGCTGCTGCCCGAGCGGATCAAACTGGTGCGCATCGTATCCGGCTGAAAGCATGATCAGGTCGGGACCGTATTCAAGACAGACCGGCCTGACCAGTTCATCCCATGCCTTGAGATAGCCTCTGTCCCCGGTGCCCGCCGGTAGAGGAATGTTGAGGTTGTAGCCCTTGCCGTCCCCGGCGCCGTCCTCCTTGTACCATCCGGTATCAGGCGGCCAGAAAGGATACTGGTGAAAGGAGACGAAAAAAACGGTGGGATCGTTGTAGAACATTGCCTGGGTGCCGTTGCCGTGGTGAACATCCCAGTCGATGATGAACACCTTTTTCAGCCCCAGGTGCTTCTGCGCATAGCGCGCCGCTATCGCGATGTTGTTGAAAATGCAGAAGCCCATTGCCTTATCCTCGAGCGCGTGATGCCCGGGAGGGCGAACAGCCACAAAGGAGCTGGTGGCGTCCGGATTCTTGAGGGCCTCGACGGCGACCAGCCCCGCGCCGGCAGCCAGCCTGGCGATCTCATAAGTGTCAGGGCACATGAACGTGTCCGCATCGAGCGGCACTATGCGGCAGCTTTTCCTGGCTTTCTCCCGGTCAGACTGCAGGTGCTCGATGTATGCGGGCTCGTGAACGACGCACAGGTCGTCCTCAGAGGCCGGGCGCGGTGCTTCCTGTCTCACCTCGGCAATCACCTGCGTTCGCTTTAGCACCTTGTCGATTGCCTTCAGGCGCTGGGGCGACTCCGGGTGCAGCTCCGGATTCAGGTGATCCTGAAACCTGGTATCGCGAACAAGCACGAGCTTCGACATGGCAGATCCTCACCCGGGCCGCTGCCCGGCAGCAAGCCTCACATGCAATTAAACAACGCATCTTAGCGGCTTGCTGCGGCCTTGTCGATGGCGCGGCAGCCGCCGCTCTACGATCCCTTATCGTATGAGACGCAAAAGCAAAAGAAGCGGCATCCATGCCGCTTTTGCGATCCATCGTCTCAGGAGCAGCGGAAGAGGAGGCAGGGACGCCGGCGCGCGGCGCCCGCGGCGATGGTGGATGCCGCGTCCTGCGCCGGCACGGAGCCCGACGCCAGGCATTCAGCCAGGTCATCCATGGATCGCTCCGCCAGCCCGGCAAAGCGCTCGGCAAGCGTAAGCAGAACCGAGATTGCCCGCTCCACATCCAGGCCGCTGGAGCCCACCGTCAGGCTGACCTTCTCCTCGAACACCTCCAGCCGCTCCAGCTGGGGCACGCCTATCTGGTGATCAGGGCTGAGCCCGATCTCCCGGTAGCCGGCAACGGCACAGCACAGGGCGCTTTCAGCCAGCCGGTGGGCGACCAGTCCCGACCGGATCGTCTCGGGATCGCCGCTGCGGCTATCCAGTTTGCCCCGGCTGGAAGCCTCCGCGGCAGCGAGAGCCACCCGCCGCAGGCGCCCGGTAATTTCCTCCAGACACGTTTTTTGTTGCTCTGTGAGCATGCAGTCTCCTTTTACTTTGCTTGTTGCCGGCGCCGCCAGGCACCGCACCTGGCCGCACCGGCTCGAACCACCGTCCGTCCTTCGATAATCAGTCGATCCTGCGAAAACGCCAGACCGGCACGTGCGGGGGCAGGCAGCCGCAGTAATAGCTATGGGCCCCGACCAGATCCCTTAACTTCTTCAGCGCCTGCCGCCGCACGGTGATGTAGTAAAAACCGCAGCGCGCGTCACGCGCCGCATCCCAGACCGCATACAGTTGATCCGTCTCCGCGATGGTCTGGCGATACCAGTCCGATTGCGGGTGGCTGGGCGGATAAAGCGCCTGCGCCGCGACCAGGTGGAGCCTGTACGCGCGGTTGAAGGCCAAAAGCTCGTTTATCAGATCCCGCTCCGGAAAGCGCATCGAGTCGCATTCCGGTGGCGCGTCAATCAGCTCCTTGTATCGCCGGCGGATGGTCTTCACATCGGCGGCGAAGTCCTCGGGGCGCGCGAACATATAACGCCGCTCGCGGGGATCCATGATCTCGAGCGACACAGCCACACCGGCCAGGCTGTGCCGCAAGGCCAACGTGTTGAGCTCCTCGGGCACGGGCGCCTCGGGCGAGCCTGCAAGGATGGCCACGGCCAGGGTCAGATCGAGCGGAAACATAGGTCCTCTCTTTCAAATGTTCGGAAGTGGGGGGCTGTTTGAACTCTGCTTGCGCTGGCACTGGAATAAGAAGCGAATGTTATCGCAACGGTAAACGGCCCGACGGCCGGTATGCAATCGGTATTCCTCAATTTAACTTTTTATGACATTCAATCAGACCAGTGGTGCCGGCTCTCCGCCCCCCCCTTAAATCCCCGGCGACCGTCCATTAACGGGTGAGCGATGGGGCAGGTCGGGGAGTTGGAGCGGACCAGTTGGCGACACCGTCCGCCTATCCGAACTGCGCTAACCCCGCCGGCCCCCCTGCCCGGCGCCGCCAGTAATACTACGATATCTTATAGGACCATCGGTTAACGAAAAAAGCAGGCGAAGGGTGGATCGGCTCCACGACTGGAGGCTGCGCCGAAGCGCCGCTCCCCAGCCGTGGAACCTCTCCGTTTGTTTAGCCATTGGCTCCCCCGGATCCTGTATTTGACCGCCCCTTCGGCGCGAACTTGCTGGCGCCAATCGAGCAGGTGATAAGGAGAAGGAGCATGGCGCTGACGACCGCGGCGCCCTGCGAGGCGGTGAGGATCCCCTGAGCCATGCCGAGAGAGGCAACGGCGGCGGGCACACCGCTCTGGGAGCTGGCCATCAACCCCGAGGCGACCGGCAGCTTGACGATCCGGGCAACGGCGACGTGCAGGAGCACGGCGACCAGCCAGATCGAAAGGGCGAGCACAATGGCGGCAGGCGAGCTGAACAGCCCCCGGAAGTCCAGCCTGGCGCCGAGGTCCACGAAGAACAGCGGCACGAAAAAGCCCTGCCCCAGACCGACCAGCTGCTTGCTGAGCCGGTTGGGCATATCCAGAAGGGCCACGACGGCGCCGGCGGCAAATCCAGCGATAAGCACGCTGGCGCCGAAGGCGGTGGCGAGCCAGGTCAGCCCGAACAACAGAAGCAGATCCATCTGCAGATCGAGGGCCCAGCCGCGATCCTTCGAGAGCTTGCGATAACGGTTGCCCGTTTCGGTGCTATCGAAGAAGCGCAGGAAGAGGAAGGCTCCGGCGGCCAGGGCGACCACCAGCACCGATCCGAAAATCACCTGCGGGGTTTCACCGGTCGACAGGGCCACGGAGAGAGCGACAACCGTCGACGTGTCGGCAAGCGCCACCCAGGTCACGGTGCGGACGACAATCGGTCCGTCAAGCTTCTGCTCGACGACGATTGGCATGACGATTGCCGCCGAGCTGGCGGCAAACAGAACGGCGAGCATCGGCCAGTGACCGATGTGGGTGAGATGGGCGAACACCAGGCCCGCGGGCACGGCGAACGCAAAGGCGAGCGCCGTCGCCCAGACACCCGACTTCAGGTCCGCCCGGAGCGAGGGGTTCCGTAACGGCAAGCGGGTTCCGACCAGGAACTCCAGCATGGCCAGCCCGACGAGCGACAGGAAGCTGAGCGTCGCGTCGTGCGTGGGCAGGAGGTTCAAGCCGGTTCTGCCGACGATGACGCCGGCGGCGATCTCGCCGAGAATAAGCGGCATGCTGAAGAGCCGAGCTCCAGCCAGGAGCCGGCCCACCAGACCGCAAGCAACAATCAAGAAGAGAATGCCGAAGGACATGTCTCCCTCCTTTCCGCCTGCTTAGCGGGGAAGGCTCAGTCACGAGCCCCAGCTGGCTTCTAGTTATGGTTAGAGGAATGCGCGCAGCCTAAGACGCGCTCGAAGAGTCCGGGCAGCGGGTTTCCGCACCCGGGAAAAACGGCCTGCGAGAAGTTGGTGCCCCCGCTCTAGGAATCGAGCAGGAGCACCAACTATCGGCTGCTGCTCGCCGCGCCGGGCAACCTTACATGTGCACCGGGTTGACGAGGTCGTTGTAGACGCCGTAGAAGAGCAGCAGGAACAGCAGGCAGATGAACACCAGCTGAATCTTCTGCTGCACCGCGCGCTCCAGGCGCTTGCCGCGGATCTTCTCGATGGCGAAGAACAGCAGGTAACCGCCGTCGAGGACCGGGATCGGAAGTATGTTGAGGACCGCAAGGTTCAGGCTTATCGCGGCCAGGAACCAGATGAAGTTGGCCATGCCGGTCGCAAAGGCCGTTGAGCCCATCTGAACGATGGCTATGATCCCGTGCACGTCGGCGGCGCCCGCTGGCAAATCCTTCGGGACAGGGACGATGTGCAACATCATCCCGATGCCCTCGTACATCTTGCCCACGAGCATGGCGTCCGTCTTGACGGCGTCGACTGCTCCGGCAACCGGTCCTTCACGATGATAGACGATCGTGGCATGGGCACCGATGGCGATACCAAGCTTGCCGTTCGCGTCGGGGGTGACGTTGATGGTAACGGCGCGGCCCGCCCTGCCGACCACAATTACGGCCGCGGTGCCCTTGTGGGCGGCGATCAGCCTGACAACGTCATCGGGAGACTTCACAGTCTGCCCGTCGATGCTGACGATGACGTCGTTGGGCTGAATCCCCGCGTCGCGCGCGATGGTGTTTGTGGCGCTCAAGGCGCTCACGTACACGTCGCGCACCTGCGGCTCGGGCCTGCCGATGGCGGTAAACAGAATGAAGGTGAGCACGACGGCCGTGATCACGTTCATCGTCACTCCGGCAACAGCGACAAGCGAGCGCTGCCAGATGGGAAAGTCCCTGTGCTGCCGGAGCTGCGTGCCCTGCGCCTGCATGACCTCCCGGGCCGTGCTCTCGTCGGCCATCTCGGGAAGCGAGACGTAACCGCCGATAAGCCAGGGCGTCAGGCGAAATTCGGTGTTCCGCCAGCGCCCGACGACGATGTAAGGGCTGCCGAAACCGATCGAGAAAACCGGGGTCTGAAACCCGAAATACTGAGCCACGAGCCAGTGACCGAACTCGTGCACCAGAATGAGCAGGCACAGGCCTGCCAGCATGATGAGTGTGCCCATAGGGAACTCCTGTCGCCGCCGAAGCGGCGCGGCAAATTAGCTGGCTGCCTGCTGAAGCTGAAGCAAGCAGCCGGCCTGTTGCTGACGTGAATGAAGAAAAAGCCGAGCTATTCCCGGCCCAGGTCGCGGTGCAGGACCGCCACCTTCGGGCTGATGGAAAGCTCCCTGGAGAGGTCGCGCACTATCCGTTTGCACTGGAGAGCAAAGCACACGGAACGGTGCTTGCCGCCGGTGCAGCCGAAGGCGATCACGACCGTCTCGTGATCATGCCCGTGCTCCAGATAGCCGCGCAGAGCGTCCCTGAGCTGCAGCTTGAGCTGCCGCAGGAACCTTCTCGAGACCGCCTGGCCGAGGATGAAGTCGGCCACTGGCTTGTCGGCGCCGGTCAGAGGTCTCAAAGTCTCCTCATAGTAAGGGTTCTTCACGAACCGCACGTCGTAGAGGAGATTGGACTGCACCGGGGAGCCGTACTTGAAGCCGAAGGACACGATGCGGATGTTGAGGAGTTGTGTCATATGCACCTCCTGGCGAGACTGGCGCTCGGGCCGCTCGCAAGAAGTGATTCAGACGGCCATCCTGCGGATGCGCCGCCTAACCACGACCTGTGAGAATGTGCGGGGTGTACATGGTGGGCAAGAGCGCACGGACCAGAGCCTTCTCGAACTCCTTGCGCACCGACCAGCTTCCGTCCTCGTTCTCTTCGAACCAGTCCGGGTACACTCGCACCAGGGTGTCTTCGCTTTCCGGCTTGTCGCGCATGGCGACATCGAGAATGCGCATGATCCCCTGCGAGCGGTTTATCAGATAGATGTCGATCCCCTGCCGGTCCTTGCTGGAGCCCGGCTCGGTCTCCTCGACGTCCCAGCCGGTGCCGGCCAGGGCGAGGATTCTCTTGAGGGCGCGGAAGACGGCGTGCTGGGCTTTGATGCCCGGCTTCTCCTCGAGCTCCTCTCTTGTCAGTTTTCTGTCGTAAGTAAGCATGTGTAATGCCTCGTTTTCTTTCGCGAGCAAAGGCCGCGCGCGAAGCAAGTTGCTTTCGCGCGCGGCGCTCCGAACTGGTTTTCCACTGGCTTGTCGCGCCTTGCCGATTTCTTACCGTCGGCTCAAGCGGCTTCTGACCGCAAGCGGCCGCAGACCAGGACAACTCCTGCTGCGTTAAGGTGGAGAGCAGCCGAAGCTGCTTTCCACCCACCAGGCCAGGGTCCGTAGGGGCGAGGCATGCCTCGCCCCTACAGCTGGAACGGTCAGCCACCGCCGGTGGTGACCTTCGAACACCCTACCTGGTACCTTCGGAACCTTCCGGAGCGTCCCCGCGGCCGCACTCGTGGCAGGCAGGCTTGCCGTCGCAGTCGATGGTGATATCGAGCTGGCTGGGCACGATGCCGTGCTTGGTGAGCAGCGCGTTCCACTCCGGACCGAGAAGCGTCTCGGACTTGAGCAGATCCTGGTTGGCCGCCAGCATGAAGTCCTTGTGGTCAGCGATGAGCTTCTTGGCTTGCTCGAAGCACCCGTTGACGATGCACTGGATCTCCCTGTCGATGGCGTTGGCCAGCTCGGGACCGGTGCCGGAGCCCACGGCCATGGCACGGCCTAGGAACGGCTCGTAGCTGTCGTCGGACACATGGATCGGGCCGAGCCTGGACATGCCGAACTCGGTGACCATGCGTTTGGCGATCTGGTAAGCCTGCTTGAAGTCGTTCTGGGCGCCGGTATCCACCGTTCCCAGCAGCACTTCCTGAGCAGCGCGTCCGCCCATGGCCATCATGATCCGCGTGAGCAGTTGACCGCGCGTGTAGTTGTAGCGGTCACCCTCGGGCAACGACTGGGTGAAGCCCAGCGCGCGCGCCCGCGGCATGATGGTGATCTTGGTGACCGGGTCGCCGCCCTTGAGCAGGGTGTTGACCAGCGCATGACCCAGCTCGTGGATGGAGGTGTTCTCCATGTCGTCGCGGGACATGCTCTTCGCGCGGGAGGTGCGAGCCACGCCCATCTGGACGCGATCGATGCCCTCGGCGAAGTCGGCGCGGGTGATCTCGCGCGGCGTGGCCGCGTTGATCTCCTGCTCGCTCTTGCGGTCCTTGCGCATCTGAGCGATCTGCTCCCTGATGCGCCGTGCCGCAACGGTGGCAGCCTCGTTGCAGACGCCCTCGATTTCGGCGCCGGAGAACCCGGGCGTCAAGCGCGCCAGCTCCCGGGCGTCCACGTCAGGCGCCGCCTTTTTGCTGCGCATGTGGATGCGGAAGATCGCCTCGCGGCCGTTGACGTCGGCCTGGTCCACGAGGACCTGGCGGTCGAACCGGCCGGGGCGAACCAGGGCCGGGTCGAGGACGTCGGGACGGTTGGTGGCGGCCATCAGGATGATGCCGCTCTTGGCCCCGAAGCCGTCGATCTGCACGAGCAGCTCGTTGAGGGTCTGCTCCCGCTCGTCGTGTCCGCCGCCGATTCCGGAGCCGCGCTGGCGCCCGACGGCGTCGAGCTCGTCGATGAAGATGACGCAGGGCGGCGTGGCCTGGGTGAACAGATCACGCACGCGGGCTGCGCCCACGCCGACGAACATCTGCACGAACTGGGAAGCGGAGATGGAGTAGAAGGGAACGTTCGCCTCGCCGGCGACCGCCTTGGCGAGCAGCGTCTTGCCGTTGCCCGGAGGCCCGACGAGAAGCACGCCGCGTGGCGGGCGACCGCCAAGGAAGGAGAGCAGTCCGGGCTCGCGGAGATAATCCACGATCTCGGTCAGCTCCTGCTTGGCCTCGTCGCAACCGGCGACATCGGCGAAGGTCTTGCGATCGGCATCCGGCCTCGCCTGCTGGGCGCCGGAGCTGATGATCTTGCCCACCGCACCGCCGGCGCCGCCCTGCATGCCCTTCATCATCATCATGAAGAACAAGATGAGGATGAGGAACGGGCCGAAGTTGATGAGCAAGGCCAGGAACGTCTGCCAGCCGGAGTCGCTGGACTGATCCTTAACCTGCATGGCAACGTTGTGGCTTGCTGCATTGTTGATCAAGGTCTGCTTGCCGCCCTGGTCGGGGACGGTGACGGTGACGTCCGGCTTGCCGTTCTGCTCGACTATCACTTCGTTCGAGCCGTTGACGAAGACCAGCGCCTTGATCTGCTGCGGGTCGTCGCTGACCATATGATTGAGGTCAGAGAAGGTGAGCTGCTTGGTCGCCTGCTGTGCCTTGCTCGTGTTGCCGCCTGGGGTCAGGTTGCCGACGAGCAGGAACACGGCGATGACAGCAACCACCCAGAAGAAAGTCCTCTTAGTCATTTGGGGACCTCACAGTAGAGTCAGAGGCCTGCCGTGAAGCAGGCCAGTTTGACTGGTGGTAGTTACTGGGGGCAGAAGGTGAGCACCCGCCTGCCCGAAAACGCGGGTTTGAGCGCGGATTGACTCCGCAGAGCTAACTGCGCTCGCCCGCGTTGCGCGGGGCGCGGATGATGCCCAGGGCGATCATCTTCGCCTTGGTTTCGGCCTCGCCGTCGGCGGAGCCCCACTCCTGAGCAGCCTTGAGGCTCTCGAAGAGCGGCTTCTCCACCTCGCGGCCGGCCTTGGCCCACTCGGCGATGGTGACCGGCTTGTCAGCCAGGCGCTCGCCGTCGACGGTGATGCACGCCTCGCCGGTGATGGCGTTCAGCGTGTAGCGCACCTTGGTCGGCTTGCTGGTTTGGGCCTCGAGCTGCATCTTGGCGTCCTTGAGCCCGATGAAGGCGAGGCGGATCTGCTTGCCGTCCTTCGCCCAGTCCTCGAGAGGCTTGTCACAGCCCTCGACGGTCTGCCCGGTCGCCTGCGCGTAGATGCGCGCGGTCGGAGCCTGTCCGGGAGCCTGCGTCTTGGGGATTTCGTAGCGATACTCGCCATCGCTCTTGGCCTTGCCGGCGTTGAGTTCGAGGGCCTTGATGTAAGCCCGAAGGGCGATGATGGCAAACCCGGTGAGCTTGCCACTGTTGGTGCTTGCAGTTGTCATGGCACTAATCCTTTCGGCGACCTTGCGGCCGCACAGAGGTCTGCCGGGGTCCGTAAGGCACCGCCGGCAGTGGTGGGTAGAGGGCGTGGGCGTAATGCCCGAGAGAGCGAGCGCGTCGACCAGGGCTTCGACAACGAGTCGAGGCCGCTGTTCCTTTGCGGAGGGGTATGTCCTTAAGCCCCTGCCCGAGCCTTTACTTACTGCCTTTGGGAAGCAGAAGAAGCAAGGGAGGCTGCGGCTGGAGCGAGGTTTTGTTTAAGGCAAAAGAAAGACGTCGCGTCTATTGTTTGGAGTAGATAGGAACAACATATCCGGGCCAACTTACGGATCAAAACGAATAAATTGTTAAGACCTCATGACGAGAGCCCGCGCGGCAAGGGCTGTCCGACCTCTTGGCATCAGATCCGTCCGATCCAGGCATATCACACACCAGTTGCGCCTTTTGCGGGCAAGCAAGTTGCGGTTTTTTGGGGCAGATATCCGGCGGAGCTCGCGTGAACCAGCCCGGCCATCGCTCGGCCGGCGGGCTTATGGAAAGCTAAAGACATATAGCGAAGTTAGCCGAACCTGGCTTTCCATCAGCTATCATGACCAACCGAGATGTAGCCTGACGGCTGAGCCGCCAGTGGGGAGCGCCAATGCTGGAAGAACTATTCGGCACCCGAAAGCCGGTGATCGGCGTTATTCATCTGCTACCTCTGCCCGGTTCCCCCCGCTGGGACGGGCGCATGGAGCCGATTCTGCTCAGGGCCGAGCAGGAAGCGGCCGCCCTGGCCACGGGCGGGGTGCATGGAATCGTGATCGAGAACTTCTTCGACGCGCCGTTCACCAAGGGGCGCGTGGATGCGGCCACCGCCTGCGCGCTCACGCTTGCCGCCAGGCGGGTGATGTCCATCTGCGAGCTGCCGGTGGGGATCAATGTCCTGCGCAACGACGGGCTCACGGCCCTGGCTGTTGCGGCCACGGTCGGCGCCCGCTTCATCCGCGTCAACGTTTACACCGGAGCTATGCTCACCGACCAGGGGATCATCGAGGGTCAGGCGCACGAGCTGCTCCGTTACCGGCGAGAGCTGTCCGCGGGCAGGACCATCAAGATCCTCGCTGACGTGATGGTGAAGCACGCCGCCCCTTTGACGCCGAAAAGCGACATCCGCCAGATGGCCAAGGACACTGTGCACCGGGGGCTGGCCGACGGTGTGATCGTAAGCGGCGTGGCGACCGGCGCCGGCCCGGACATAGAGGACGTGCGCGCCGTCCGCGAGGCGGTGCCGAGTACGCCGATCTTCATCGGCAGCGGGACGACAAAAGATAACATCGGCGAGCTGCTTCGCATCGCCGATGGTGTCATAGTCGCCAGCACCCTCAAGCGCCAGGGGGTCCTTGAAAACCCGGTGGATGTGGATCGCGTGCGGTCGCTCATGAGTGCCGCCGCGCGTTAGCGCACGGCCATGTCACCTTCACAAGGACCCGGCGCCCGCATCTTCGACCAACCGTTTCGGAGATGAAATTAAAACTCGATGGACGGCGGGCGCGTTCCCGGGCGTGACTGAACCCCGCCCAGGAACGGCTTCTTGCCCACGGCGGCCCTGGTCCAGGGTGCTTTGGGAATGGCCTGGGGCGGCTCCGGCTCGGGCTCCTTGCCCGGCGGCTCCGGCTCCGCTTTCCTGGCCGGCGCCCTGGCTGCCGGCGCCGCAGGGAGAGGCTCCGCTGAGGCCGGGGCTTCGGGCGCCGGCTCTTCCCGCTCGCTCTGCTCCGCCAGCTGGGCGGCCAAAAGCTCTTCGCCGCTGCCGCCCAGCTCGGCGATCATCCTTTCAAAATCCGCGTCGGCCTGGTACATCCAGCACTTGATCCGATCCACCCAGATCACCATGTCGACGATCGCTTGCGAGAGGTCCGGGTTGTCCTGCTTCAGGCGAGCCACCACCCAGCCCGGCAGGTCCACATGATCGCCCTGGGCCACCGGCTCGGCTACCAGAACCATGCCCTCGCTGAGAAGCTGGTACACCGCCTTCACGTAGGCGCGACGCGACAGGTTGGCGTCAGCGAGCGCCTGGGCCAGCGTTTTCTTGCCGTCGAGCCGGTCCAGCAGCGGATGGTCCCCGCTGCTCCGGGAAGTGCTGGTGGGCTTCAACACCGTCTGCCCGGTGATGCGCAGCTGGTCGAGATATTTCTTCTCCTCCAGGTAAGCAACCCCTTCCCGCAACAGCCTGTCCACCGGCTCGTCGGGCGGGAAGGTTCGCTCGACCTCGTCCGGCAGCTTGCTCTCGACAAAAGAGAAGGTGCCGGTAAGCCAGAGGAATAGCTCGAGAAACGCCTCCCGCCCGGAGCCGATGTCCGACTCGACATGGATGATCCGGCCCTGCTCCACGAAAATCTTGGCGTTGTTTGTGCCCTGGGCGATGGTTATCTCGCCGGTGAGCCCGCCATTGCGGACGAGCTGGATCAAGCTGGGAAGGCTTATTTTCGAAAGTTCGCCGGCCAACTGCATCTTCGAACCAGGATCCTTATCCAAGGAGGGCACGTGCTCCTAGTATAGCCAAGGGGCCCCCGCTTGCGGTACCGACAGTGGGGCCCGGGCGCAGACTCGTCGCCGGATCCGCCGGCAACTCGCCGCTGCTTTTTGCGGCACCGCACCCTCGAACACCCCCTTCGGCGCGGGCGCCCCGCCCGCATCTCCGGCAAGCAACCTCCGGCGCTGCGGTCATAGAGGATGCTCGCGCCCCCAGAGTCGGCCGCTGCTCCAACCCGCAGGCAGGCCGCGTTTTTCTTCTATATCCAATAGTGAATTCTTCGATTTTTTTTTACTTCACCCGCGCGAGGTTGTGTGCGGGAGCGCCGCTGCCGGCGCCCCCGCAGGAAAACCGCCGCCATCAGGGCGTCCGCCGCGACCTGAGCCAGGCGGGAAGGAGCCGCCGGAGCGCCGAAAGCTTTGCCGGCAGCCCGCCGTGACACAGCTCCATGCCGCTCCTGACCAGGCTCAGACGGTCGCGCGTGTACGGGTAGTACCAGTCGCGCCTTCCCTGCCGGGCGGCAGAGATGAGCTTGACGAAGGTAAAGTCGAGCAGTCCGCACGCCGAGCCCTTGCGCCCGAAGCCGCTCGCCTTCACGCCGCCCCAGGGGGCGTCGGGACAGCTGTGGGAGTAGAGACCGTCGTTCACCCAGACCATTCCGGCCTGAAGGCGTCTGGCCAGGCTCTCGGCCCGGGCGATGTTCGCCGTCCAGATGGAGGCGCCCAGCCCGAGGTGCGAGCCGTTGGCCAGTTCGATCGCCTCGTCGACGCTGTCGACGGCGATGATCGGCAGGACCGGTCCGAAAGTCTCCTCGGCGGCCACCCGCATCTTCTCCGTGACATCGACAAGGACGGTCGGCCGGTAAAAGCACGGGCCCAGCTCGGGAGCGGTGGTCCCGCCTGCGAGAATGCGGGCGCCACCGGATACGGCATCAGCAACCTGGGCCTGGACCCGCTCAACCTGATCGGTGTCGATCATCGGTCCGACGTCGACCCCGGGCGTGAGCCCGTCTCCGACGACAAGCCTGCCGGTGAGCTCGGATACCCTGGCGCCCAGCCGGTCGGCCACCGAGCGCTCCGCGTAGACACGCTCGATCGAGGCGCAGGCCTGTCCGGCGTTGGTGAACGCGCCCCAGACGATCGCCGGGGCAACCTTGTCGAGGTCGGCATCGGCAAGAACGATCGCCGCGTGCTTGCCGCCCAGCTCCAGGGTCAGAGGATGAAGCTTCTCGGCGGCCAGGGACATGATCGCCTTGCCTCCGGGCACCGACCCCGTGAAGACCACGCGGGAGACATCGGACCTGACAAGCGCCGCTGCCTGGTCCTTGTCGCCGTGCACGACGCTGACGACCCCTGCGGGAAAGCCGGCGTCCGCGAACAGCTTTTCGATGGCCAGAGAGATGGCCGGTGTCTTCGGCGATGGCTTGAGGACCACCGTGTTGCCAGCGGCAAGCGCATTGAGAATGGCCTCCACCGGGATGGCGAAGGGGAAGTTCCATGGCGATATCACCGCGATTACGCCCAGCGGCTCGAAGACTTTGTAAGCCTTCTTTCCACGGAAGAACACGGAATTGAGCTCAACGCCCGCGGGCGAGAGGATAGCCCTGGCATGCGCTTCCAACCAGCGGCAGGTCTCGAGCACGCCGAAGATCTCCGCGCCATGCGACTCGATAAGCGGCTTGCCGGTCTCCCTGGTGATGAGCTCGGCGAGCTCATCGGCGCGCCGGAGGAGAACGGAATGGAACCGCTCGACAAGCTGCAGTCGCTCGTCGAGCCGGAGCCCGCCCCAAACCGCGAAGGCGCGGCGAGCGGTCTCAACAGCCTTGAGAATCTCTTGCTCGGAGGAGATCTTCACCTCGCCGACCACCTCGCCGGTAGCCGGATTGCGCGAGCGTAGACGGCCGGCGGCCGTCAGTTCGACAGACATACGAGCACCTCCTGATCGGCATTGAAAGCCCAATGTCAACTCGGTCTAGTTGCGGGGCAGGGAAAAGCGACTGGTTGTGATTTATACGAGTCGTTGATGAAGGGATTGGCAGGACTTGCTGACCTTATGACAGGTGATCGTCGATGATCAACCTTCCCGGTTGCCCTCCGGCAGCGCGATCGCCTGAATTCGCGTACCGGCAATGGGCTTGAAGTCGGCAGCTCTGGCGGAAATCCGGTTGCCAAGCGTATCGGGACACGCCAGTTCGCGCAGGTCCACTAACCATGCGACAGGTAAATGAGCGGTGACCCTTCCCTCCCCCATATTTCTGACTATCTGTTCATCTACTGAGATTGCAGTCAGGACTGGGAGTCGAGTAATTTCGTTGGGTACCTATCTCATTTTACAGAACAAGAAGTACCCTCAAACAGTCGAGGAAGCCCGAGAATCCTGATCTTCCAGCCATTTCAGAGCCTTCAGGCCCTGATCCTGTGAAGCTCGCGTAATTGTCTGGTACCACGGGTGGTGCCCATTCCACCTCGGGCGACCCATCCCATTCCAACCCATCCGACATCCGCAGTGAGACCGCTCGGCGGCTAAACCCGCCCGGCCACGTCGCACCGCGTGCGTCCCGCATCCAGCGACGACGGGAGGTTACGCCTCCTGCGCTTGCTGCCGGGGTCGCAGGCCGGACCACGCTGCCGCATCGCCGGCGGCAAAGGAGGCTCTGCCGTGAATAACAAGAAAAACAACGAGTTCGATGTGGTGATCATCGGCTCCGGCTTTGGCGGGGGAACGGTCGCTCTGCGCCTGGCGCAGGCCGGCAAGCGTGTCCTCGTCCTGGAGCGCGGCAGGCGCTGGCGCGGGGCCAACCTCGAGCCGGCAGCCGGCGATCCCGCAAGCACGCCTTTCCCGGAGCTGGGCGACACACACTTCTTCTGGGGCCGGCAGATCTGGCGACCGGCCAGGCAGCGCCTCGGGCTCTTCGAGATCCGCCAGATGCCCAACCTGCAGGGCTTGCTCGGCGCCGGCGTCGGCGGCGGATCGCTCATCTGGGCCAACGTGGTGATCGAGGCGCCGGAAGAGGTGTTTTCCGCGCACTGGCCCCGTGAGATCAACCGGACGGCCCTTGAGCCTTACTACCGTAAAGCCGATCCGTACCTTCGTCCCGCCTATGTTCCCGGCGTGCCGGGAATTCCCGACGGGCAGAAAGGACGGGCGGTCAGGCGGGCGGAGGTGCTCGAGCAGGCGGCTGCCCGGGTCGGCAGGACCTGGCGTCCGGTGCGTGTCGCCGTCAACTTCGGCGACGACAAGCAGGCCGCCCCCAACGGGCACGGCGCGCGCCAGCTGGGTTGCAACTACTGCGGGCTCTGCTCGGCTGGTTGCCCCCAGAACGCCAAGAACACCGTCGACGTGACCTACATCGCCGCAGCCGAAGCGCTCGGCGCCGAGGTGCGCCCCCTGCACGAGGTGACGGCCGTGGAGCCGGTCGCTGGCGGCTACCGGGTGCATTACCGGCGTTACCAGCCGGACGGCAGCCTGGCCGAAAGCGGCAGCATCGAGGCACCGCGAGTGGTGGTGTCCGCCGGAACCTTCGGCAGCACTGAGCTCATGCTCAAGTCCAAGCACGCCGGCTACCTGACCGGGCTGAGCCAGGCGCTCGGCAGCCGGTTCAGCATCAACGGCAACGTGCTGTCCGGCGCGCTCAAGCCCGGCTCGTCGCGCAAGGAGATTGCCAGCGCCGACACCAACAGCGGCCCGGCGATCACCGGCATGATCGACTACGGCGACTTCGCCATCGAGGACTACCCCAACCCGACCTGGGCCAACGGCATCGTCGGCGGCACCAGTTTCGGGCGCATCAAGGCTTTCCTGCTGGCGCTCATGGGTGTAAAGCCCTCCGCCCGCTCGCTTGCCCGCAAGGTCGCCGACCTGCTCGTCTACGTGGGCGTCAGTCGCGACGCCGCAGGCGGGCAGCTCAAGCTGAGCCGTCTCTTTGGGCTGTCGCTCACGTGGCCGGGCGGCATCAACGCCGATCCGGCCGTGCGCAAGCTTCACGCCGCGCTCAAGGAGCTGGCGGAGGCTCAAGGGCGGCGGTACGTTCCCAACGTTTTCTCGATCTTCAACCGCCCGTTCACTTACCACCCGCTCGGTGGTTGCCCGATGGCCGATACGGAGCAGGAGGGTGTTGTCGACTCCTGCGGCCGCGTCTTCAACTACCCCGGGCTCTACATAGCGGACGGCTCGATTGTTCCGACCGCAATCGGCAGGAACCCTTCCTACACGATTGCCGCGCTCTCCGAGCGCATCGCCGAAAAGATGCTGCAGGACATGCAGCGATTCGGGAGGTGAAATGTCAATTCCAACTCAGACAGCTGATCAAGCGGACCTGTGCCGCAGCCTGGCCGAGCTGCTGGGCGCGGACCGGGTCCTGACCGACGAGGCAACCCTCGCCTCGCGCGGACATGATTTCTGGCTTCTGGACTTCCAGAAGCGCGTGCACGGCACCACCGGCCCGAAGCCGTTGTGCGTCGTACAGCCGCGTTCGCAGGAAGAGGTGGTGAAGGTCCTCACCTTCGCCGGCAGCCACAACCTGGCCGTAGTGCCATACGGCGCAGGCTCCGGTGTCTGTGGCGGCGCCAGGGCGCGCGACGGCTCGCTCGTCCTCGACCTTTCGCTCATGAACAAGATCGTGGCGGTAAACGACACGGCGCTCACGGTCACGGTGCAACCGGGCATGCTCGGGGGCGAGTTCGAGCAGACGCTGAACTCCCTGGGCTACAGCATGGGCCACTTCCCGCAGTCGATGAACCTCTCATCGGTCGGCGGTTGGGTGGCCACCCGTGCCTCCGGGCAGTTCTCCACGAAGTACGGCAGCATCGAGAACATGCTCGTCGCGCTCAAGGCGGTGCTGGCCGACGGCACCGTCGTCGAGACCAGGGACGTGCCTCGCCGCTCGGTCGGTCCGAGCGTCAACGAGATCCTCCTCGGGTCGGAGGGGACCCTGGCGGTGGTGACCGAGATCACCTACAAGATCCACCCGCTGCCCGAAAAGCAGGACGGCAACTCCTACCGCTTCGCCGACTTCGGCGCCGGGCTGGAGGCGGTGCGGAAGATCATGCGGGCCGGATGGAAGCCGGCGCTGCTTCGGCTCTACGACGGATCGGAGAGCCGGCGCCACTTCGGGGGCATGGCCGGCGGCGGCTGCATCCTCCTTCTGCTCAGCGAGGGGCCGGCCGCCCTCGTGGAGGCGGAGCAGAAAGCCTGCGCCGAGATCATCGAGGCCGAAGGCGGGGTGAGCCGGGGCGCCGGGCCGCTCGAGCACTGGCTTAAGACCCGGTTCCAGATCCCCGACCTCGAGGACCTCGCCCGCAACAAGGGCGTCGTCTTCGACACCATCGAGGTGGCGGCCAACTGGGACAGGGTGTACGGGCTCTACAAAGATGTCGTGGCGGCGCTCGCGAGCGTCCCCGGCATCGCCAACGCGTCCGCGCACAGCTCCCACAGCTACGAGCAGGGCACGTGCCTCTACTTCACCTTCGCGGTGAAAAAGCCCCGCTGGCTGGTCAGGCTCATCGCCCGCACCCTCACGCTCGGGGCGTACGACGGCTTCACGAAGCCCGAGGACGCAGACGAGGTTGTGCGCCTGTACAACCAGTGCTGGCAGCGGGTCATGGAAGCCACCCTGGCCAACGGCGGCACCATCTCCCACCACCACGGCGTGGGCCAGGTGCGCATGCCGTGGCTGGAGCGGGAGCTGGGCTCTTCCTATCAGGTGCTCAAGCTGGTCAAGCGGTCGCTCGACCGCGACGGCGTGCTCAATCCCGGCACGCTCTTTCCCGACGAAGAAGGGGAGTGATCTCCATGAACACAAGCGTGCTCGCGAGGCCCGAAGCCTCGCAGGTGAGTTCGCAGACCTATGACGTAATCGTCATCGGCGGTGGCATCACGGGAGCAGGCATTGCACAGGATGCCGCCGCCAGGGGGATGCGAACGCTTCTTCTGGAGAAGGGCGACTTCGCCTCAGGCACCAGCAGCAAGTCGACGAAGCTCATTCACGGAGGGCTGCGCTACCTGCAGAGCCTGCAGTTCGCGGTGACGCTGGAGTCGGTGCGCGAGCGCCAGCGCCAGCAGAAGCTTGCACCGCATCTGGTGCACGCCGTCCCCTTCGTGATCCCGCTCTACCGGGGGCAGAATCTGAAGAACCTCAAGGTCAGCATCGGGTTGTGGATCTACGACCTGATGGCCGGTTTCGCCGGCAACCGCTTCCACAAGCGGATCGCGACCGCCGAGGTGCTGCGGCGCTGCCCGGGCATCCGCCGGGAAGGGCTTGTCGGCGGGCTTCTCTATTACGACTGCCGGACGGACGACGCCCGGCACACGCTCGAGGTCGTGAAGTCCGCGCGCGAGCACGGGGCCGAGGCGCTCAACTACGCCCGCGTCGTCGCCCTGGTGAAGCAAGGCGGGCGCGTGGTCGGGGTCGATTACGTTGACGAGATGAGCGATCCGCAAGGGCAGTCTCCCGTGCGGGCGCGCGCGCGAGTCGTGGTCAACGCCACCGGCGTCTGGACGCAGAAGACCGAGGAGCTCTCCGGCGGCGGCAGCGGCACGGAGGTGGTGCCCGCCAAGGGCATCCACGTCACCGTCAGCCGCGCCCGCCTGCCGATCGACTGCGCTATGATCGTGCCCTCGGTGCACGACAAGCGCTTCTGCTTCGCCGTGCCCTGGTACGACGCGGTGGTGATCGGCACCACCGACACCGAGTACCACGGCGATCTCGAGGAGATCAAGGTGGAAGACGGCGAGGTAGCCTACGTGCTCGACGCCGTCAACGCCATGTTCCCCGAAGCCGGGCTCACGGAGGCGGACCTGACCGGCAGGTTCGCCGGGCTGCGCCCGCTCATCCGCCAGGCCGGCGCCAGGAGCACGGCCGATCTCTCCCGCCAGCATGTTCTGCATGAAACCGCAGACGGGCTCATCTCCATCGCCGGCGGCAAGCTAACCACCTACCGCCCGATGGCCGCCGAGACGGTCGACCTGGTGGCCAGGCGGCTGTCGCAGGCAGGTTCGGGCTTCTCCGCCTGCCGCACGGACAGGATCATGCTCGGCGGCTGGCAGTCCGGAGACGACATCGACCACCTCATCGAGCGCTTCCAGGAGGAGGCCCGAGAGCTCGGGCTGCCCAGGGAAACGGCGCTGTACCTGCCGGCCGTGTACGGCAAGCGCACGCAGGCGATCCTGGAGCTCGTGCGCGGTGACAGGGCGCTGGCCGCTACGGTGGCGCCCGGGCACCCGTACATTTTCGCCCAGGTCGTCTACGCCGTGGAATACGAAGCGGCCCGGACGATCTCCGATGTGATCGCCAGGCGCATTCGCCTGTCGATCACCGACGCTCAGGCCGCCGATGCCGCCGCCGACGCGGTATCGAAGGTGATGGCTGCCCGGCTGGCCTGGACCGCCGACGAACGCGCGGCCCAGCTCCGGCGGTTCCGTCAGGAGTTGCGGTCCTGATTCACATGCTGCATACACACTACGGGCACTGCGGGCTCATCTACTGGCAGCCCACGTTCCTCATCCTCTTCCCGGGCATCAACATCGCCTGGGAGGCCGGCGGTCTTCTGGCCATCCTCTGGAAGACCCGCCGGGCGCCGGCGGCGTCCAGGCCCTCCTGATCGCCGCGCGGCAGGCCAGCGCGCAGAGGCGCTGCGGCCGGACCAACAACCACACCTGAGGAGATTACTATGTCCCTTATCGCAGGAGGGCTGCTTGCAGCCCTCTCTCTTCTTGCTGCTTGCTGGGTCGGGCTGCGCATTCGCGCTCGTACCGGCCGCACGGCAGGCACCAGCGCATCCCCGTCGGATGCGTTCCTGATCAAGCCCTATCTGCAGATGGGCAACCCGCCCGCTGCCGGTGGCGGCGAATCACTGGAGATTCTCTGGCACGCCGCCGACGAGGAGCGGGACTGGCAGGTGGAGATCATCTGCGGCCGGCTCTTGCGCAGGCGCTCCGCTGCCGGTCTTGCCTGGCGGCGGGTAGCGCTTCCCGGCATCACGCCGCAGAGGCAATACCGGGCGCTGGTCACCGGACTGCGCGCCGGTCAGAGCTTCCGCTACCGCGTCCTGCTTGACGGGCGCGAGGTCTTCTCGACCGGTGCCGCCGCCCGCAAGGGCGCCGGCGAGCCGTATCACTTTGCGGTATTCGGCGACCTGGGCAAGGCTTCCCCTGAGCAGAAGAAGATCGCTTTTCTCGTGGGCCAGGCCAAGCCGGATTTCGTGGTGATCCCTGGCGACATCGTCTATCAGCACGGGCGCTTCTCCCGGTACCGGGAGCGCTTCTTCGACGTCTACAACGCCGACGAGGCGAAGCCCGAGACAGGCGCGCCGCTCATCCGCTCGACGCTCATGGTCGCCACACCGGGCAACCACGACGTCGCCATCCCGGAGAGCCGCAACGTCAAGAACTTCGACGATTACCCGGACCTCTACGCCTACTTCATCTTCTGGTCGCTTCCGCTCAACGGGCCGGCTGTCACCGCAAATGGTGCCAACAGCCCGTCTCTTGCCGGCGAGAAGTCCCGTCAGGACTCCTTCCTGGCGGCCGCCGGCGACAGATTCCCGGGAATGCGCAATTACTCCTTCGACTACGGCAACGCTCACTGGACGGTCCTGGACGGCAACGAATACATGGACTGGACGGACGGGGAGCTGCGGGACTGGGTGGAAAGCGATCTGGCGGCCGCGCAGAACGCCACCTGGCGTTTCGTCTGCTTTCACCAGCCCGGCTTCAGCACCAACCCGAAGCACCGCGAGGAGCAGCGCATGCGTCTGCTGGCACCGATCTTCGAGGCGGGAAACGTGGACGTGGTCTTCACCGGGCACTCGCACTGCTGGGAGCGGTCCTATCCGCTTCGCTTCGTCCCCGACCCGGTGACCCCCGGCAAGCTGCTCTACGGCAAGGACACCGTGCCTGGCAAGTTCCAGATTGACACGACCTTCGACGGCCGGGTCAACACGACGCCCGACGGCATCATCTACCTGGTCACCGGCGGCGGCGGCGGCAAGCTGGACTGGACCGGTCTGGAGAACGAGCCCGAGACGTGGATGCCGTTCACGCACAGGGTGGTGAGCGATCTGCACTCGTTCACGCTCTGCAACGTCAACGGCAAGACGCTCACCGTGCGCCAGATCTCCGGGGACGGCGTCGAGCTGGACAGAGTCACGATCACCAAGTGAGGCTATCCGCTCGCCAACAGAAAGACCGGGAGGTGCGACGGCGGTTCGTTAAGAGCCGCTGTCGCATTCTTCCGCTCTTTCAAATTCTTCATGCCTGTTTGAATGTTGCAGCACTTGACTATTTCTTGATTCTTAATATACTAGATTTTATAGTGTTATACCCAAGATTGGAGATGCCAGGCGCGCTTCTGCTCGCGTCACCGTCAGCCCCGGCAGACGCCCGGCGGCGCGTGCGCCCCGCCCGCCTCCGGAGGGGCAAGATGAATGTGAATTCCGCATCCGGACAGAGCAAGGCGTTTGTTTGGAATCGTATCGCCGGCAAACAGCGACAGCCGCCGGCGCGCCCGAGTTTCGGATATACTGAGCCTTCTGTATCTCGTTTTAATCAAGAGGCGTACGACTTCAGCATGGAAGTGAAGGATAGCAAAGGGGTTCCGGCGAGCGTCATGCAGGAAGAGGAGAAAGGCAAAGAGGCGGAACGCGCGCGGTGGTATACCGACACCATCCTGCAGGCGGAGCTGGCCGATTACTCGCCCGTGAAAGGATGCATGGTTGTTCGCCCTTACGGATACGCGCTCTGGGAGCAGATTCAAAAGGCGCTCGACCAGATGATCAAGGACACCGGGCACAGCAACGCCTACTTCCCCATGTTCATCCCCGAGTCCTTTCTCAAGAAGGAGAAGGAGCACGTCGAGGGTTTCGCGCCCGAGTGCGCGGTCGTCACCCACGGCGGCGGTAAAGAGCTCGAGGAGCCGCTCATCGTCCGCCCGACCTCCGAGACGATCATCAACTTCATGTTCGCCAAGTGGGTGCAATCCTGGCGGGACCTGCCGATCCTGATCAATCAATGGGCCAATGTCGTGCGCTGGGAGATGCGCACCAGGCTCTTCCTGCGCACGACCGAGTTCCTCTGGCAGGAAGGGCACACGGCCCATGCCACCGCCGAGGAGGCGGAAGAGGAGGCGCAGCGCATGCTGGGCGTCTACAGGGAGTTTGCCGAAAACTGGATGGCGCTGCCGGTTCTGACCGGCGAAAAGACGGAGAACGAGCGCTTTGCCGGCGCCGTGCGCACGTACTGCATCGAGGCCATGATGCGCGACGGAAAGGCTCTGCAAGCCGGCACCTCGCATTTCCTCGGGCAGAACTTCTCGAAAGCCTTCGACATCAAATATCAAAGCCCGGAGGGCGGGCTCGAGCACGTGTGGCAGACAAGCTGGGGCGTTTCCACCAGGCTCATAGGCGCCATCATTCTCGGCCACGGCGATGACAAGGGACTCATTCTGCCGCCCAGGCTGGCGCCAGTTCAGATCGTGATCGTGCCCATCTACAAGACGGACGAGGAGAAGGCGACCGTCCTCGAGCGCTGCCAGCAGATCTTCGCCGAGCTCAAACCGCGCTTCCGCGTGCACCTGGACCAGCGCGAGCAGTACACCCCGGGCTGGAAATTCAACCACTGGGAGCAGAAAGGCGTTCCCCTGCGCGTCAACATCGGGCCGAAGGACGTCGCCGGCAACGTGGTCGAGATCGCCCGCCGCGACACCGGCGAGAAGGTCCGCGGCGTCAGCCAGGCTTCCCTGGTCGGCGAGCTGGAGGGGCTTTTGCCGGCCGTTCAAAAGGCCATTTACGAGCGGGCGCTCGCCTTCCGCAAGGAGAACACGCGGCAGCTGGCCAATTACGGCGAGTTCAAAGCCACGCTCGAGGAGCGTAGCGGCTTCGTCGAGGCGCACTGGTGCGGGTCCTCCGCTTGCGAGGCGTCCATAAAAGAGGAGACCAAAGCCACCATTCGCCTGATCCCCTTCGACTGGCAGCCAGACTCCGGCAAGTGCATCCGCTGCGGCGGCGCCGGCAAAACGCGGGTCGTCTACGCCAAGGCGTACTGAGGCTGATTGGCCGGGTGAAAGGAGCGGCGGCGGCAAGGTGATCGCCCGGGCAGCCAAGCTGGTACCATGGTGGAGCACCTGGCGGTTGGTAATTCGGGCTCGAGCGCATGGCCAAGATTCTGGTTGTCGAGGACGACGTCGATCTCGCCATATCCCTCAAGGATCTGATCTCCCTGGAGCATCACCTGGTGGACCTGGCGCACACGGGCAAGGAGGCGCTGGAGAATCTGGGCTACAGCGCCTACGAGCTGTTGATCCTGGACTGGAACCTGCCCGACATGACAGGGCTGGAGCTTTGCAAGCGCTTTCGCGCCAGCGGCGGCGCCTGCGCGGTGCTCATGCTCACGGGCAGGAACGAGACCATGAACAAGATTCAAGGGCTGGATGCCGGCGCCGATGATTACCTGACCAAGCCGTTCAATCCCGACGAGCTCATGTCACGAATACGCGCCCTTCTGCGCCGGCCGGGAGCGTTCCGCGGCAGCGAGCTGAAGGTGGGCGGCCTGGTCCTCGAGCCCAACACCTTCCGCGTGACCCGGGACGGCGAGGAGATCCGGCTTCTGCCCAAGGAGTTCGCCCTCCTGCAATTCCTGATGCGGCATCCCGACGAGGTGTTCAGCACCGAAGCGCTGATCGAGCGCGTCTGGGAGAGCGGCACCGAGGTGTCGCCGGAAGTGGTTCGCAGCTACATCAACCGCCTGCGCAACAAGATCGATCGCCAGGGAGAAACATCGATGCTTCGAACCGTACACGGAATCGGGTACAAGCTCGAAGCATCGTAGGCTCGGATCGGAAAAAAACTATATCGCTTTCGGTAGCGCGGACCGCAGCTCCTCTTGCGAGCGAATGGTTTTGCCGCAGTCACGGCATTTGGGGTACTGGTCGCGCCACGTGCGCGCGTCCACGACGTGCCCGTACCGGCGGCACGTGTTGTGCCCTCCCAGCCGGCGGGGCAGTAAGCTCAGGAACGCCGCCACGTCATGGGCAACGGTGCTGATGGCCACGCGGAGAGGAACTATCGGCGGCACCGCGCTGACGGCCGTCTTGAGCGCGGCCAGGTTCTGCGAGGTCATTTTCGGGTTGCGAGGGTCCGCGGACGGTTTGCCAATGCCGAGCTGCCGCAGCATCACCGCATCCCCCACATGTTCTTTAAACGACATCGAGTTCTCACCCCTCTTACGCCAGCCAGAGAATCACGGGATTCCAGCAACACGGACTCAAAGGTCATGTGCGAGAGTATTCCAAAAGTTTGTGGAATTTCCATTGAACATTTATGGAAAAAAGCTTGAAATTCGTATTCTTCCCATGCTTTCAGGCGACAATATGAGGTATCTATCTGAAGTGCGATCCCGCTCGCCGATGGGAGGACCCCGATGTCGAAGGCTCTCGACCCAAAAAAACGCATATTTCGAGTCAGACCCAGCGCCATTCCGCGCCCGAACACGAAGGTGATCACGTCGCTGGAGGATATTCCGGAATTCGATGACGTAGAGGCGGAAATCCGGTTCTGGAAAAACCATACGGTAAGCCAGGAGGTTCTCGATCAGATTCCGGAACCCGAGGAAGAAGAGCAATAGCTTGGCTTCACCGCTAGATCACCGGTCGGTGGCACGGCTTGCCCGGGAGACGTTCTGGGGAGAACCGCTGCTTATCGAGCACGGCGACGCCATCTTGCACGCCAACTTGCACCTGCCGCCCGGCCTGGCCGCTGGCGCCCGCCAGCCAGCGGTGGTCCTGGTGCATGGCCTGAGCGGCAACCGCAACGAAGCGTTCGGTCTCTTCATTAAGACCGCTGCCGCCCTTGCCCTGAAGGGCATCGTCGCCCTGCGCGTCGACTGCCGCGGCTCCGGCGAAACAGGCGGGTCCACACTGGAGATAAGCCTTCACAGCCTGGGCGACGATGTGCGCAGGGCGCTGGATTTCCTGCGGCGACACGACCTCGTCGACGCCGGGCGTGTGGGGCTGCTCGGTCTCAGCATGGGCGGTCTTGTCGCCGCCCATCTGGCCGGCACCGGCGAGGATCTGGCGGCGATCTGCCTGTGGGAGGCGCCCGCCGATCTTATGGAAGTAATGAACCGTACGCTCGGTCCCTATACGGTGAAATCCGTGCGGACAAAAGGCTACGTGCAAGTCGGTTTCATTCAGCTCGGCCCGGGGTTCTTCGACGCCGTCGAAGGCCTGGACATGGCCACCGTGGTCGCCAGCTACAACCGCCCTGTTCTCATCGTGCAGGGAACGCACGACCTGATCGTGCCGGTGCAGACGGCCGAGCAGTGGCGCCGCTTTTTCGCCGGCACCGAGCCGGAGGTGTTCCTCGTCGAGGGCGCCGACCACGCCTTCACCAGAGACTGCTGGTCCTGGCCGGCCATCCACAAGAGCGCCGGCTGGTTCGCGCAGACGTTCAACATATAAAAAGAAAGAACACGCCGCAGCGATCGCCTGCGACGTGATCTCAGTTCAGCCAGAGAATCTAACCTATCCCTTTCATCAGACTCAGTGCTGATGATTGAAGTATTTCAAAAATTTGTAGAAAAGTCGTGGAAGGTTTGTGACAAATTTCTGGAATCGAGAAAAATTTCTCCGCCACTTTTATTGCCAGCAAATTCGGCTGAAAAAAAACCACGTCGCAGCCAGCCGCTACGACGTGATCTCAGTTCAGCCAGAGAATCTAACCTATCCCTTTCATCAGACTCAGTGCTGATGATTGAAGTATTTCAAAAATTTGTAGAAGGGCCATTGAAGATTTGTAGAAAAAACCTTGAAACGAGACATTTTTTCCGGCTATTTTCCCAGGGCGCGGGCCAGCCGCTTGATCCCATCTTCAATCTGATCGGGGGTCAGGTTTCCATAGCCAAGCAAGAACTCGCCGGCCGCCGGCCTGCCGCAGTAGTAATCGGCGGTGCTGACAATGCCGATACCCGCTTTGGCGGCGCGACCGGCAATCTCCGCGTCGGAAAGCTGCGTCTGGAACTGCCCCAGCAGGTGAAGCCCGGCGTTGTCGCCGCGGATGAGCACGCGCTCGCCAAAATGCTTCTCGAGCGACACCACAAGGGCCGTGCGCCGCTGGTCATAAAGTGAGCGCATCCTCTTTACGTGGCGCTCGAGATAGCCGCCGTCAATAAATTCGGCCAGAGAGTCCTGGAGCGGCAGCGGCACCTGATCGGAGGCCAGAGTCCTGGCGCGGGCATAGATGTCCGCCAGTCCGGTCGGCACCACCATGTAGGCGATGCTGAGGGCGGGAAACATCACCTTGGTAAAGGTTCCCACATAGATAACCGAGCTCCCCTCATCAAGCCCCTGCAGCGCCGGGATCGACTTGCCGCTGTAACGGTACTCGCTGTCGTAATCGTCCTCGAGAATCATCGCCCCGCTTTTCTTTGCCCACGACAGCAGGGCCAGCCGGCGGGGCAGGGGCATAAGGGCGCCGGTGGGAAACTGATGCGAAGGGGTGACGTAGACCAGCCTTATGTTTCGGGCGGCGGATCTGGACAGCTGATCCACGGCAAGCCCCGCCTCGTCGACCGGCACGGGAATTATCCTTCCACCGGCCAGCGCGAATGATTTGCGGGCCAGCGGGTATCCCGGGTTCTCCACGGCCACGGCGTCGCCTTGCTCGATGTGCACCCTGGACACGAGGTCGATCGCCTGCTGCAGACCGAGCACGATCAAGACCTGCTCCGGGTTGCACTTGACGCCGCGCGAGCGCGAGATATAGCGGGTGACCGCCTCCCGCAGCGGCTTGTAGCCCAGCGGATCCTGTGTGAAATCGAGCAAGGCGGGGTCGATGCGCCTGCTTCTGCGCCCCTGGACGCGCGTCCATTGCGTGATCGGCACCTCGTCAAAGGCCGGACGCCAGCCAAAAAAGCAGATGTCCGGCTCCGGTTTGCCGTTCTCCATGGATAGCGGCGCCGAAAGCGCCTTCCCGTAGCTGGACAGGTGCGCCGTCAGCCTCGGGCCCCGGCTGCTCCCGGCAGCGTTCCTTTCCGCCGGTCTCGTTTTCTGGATCTGCCTGGTGACGAAGGTTCCCGAGCCAGCCCTGGCTTCGAAATACCCCTCGGTCAGAAGCTGCTCGTAGCAGTCGGTGACGGTCGAGCGCGATATCTCCAGCAGGTCGGCCAGCTCACGGCTGGACGGGAGGCGATGCCCGGGCGGCAGGGCACCGGAGAGGATCGCCCGCCGGATCCCGTCATACAGTTGCTCGTGCAGGGTTTGCTCGGATTGGCGATCCAACTTGACCGGAAATCTCATTGCTTTCCCTTCGCGCGCACCGTTTCCCTGTCGCCGCCGCCGTAACGGAACCCCTCCACACCGTAATTCTGGCTGAAGGTCCCGGTCCGCTCCACCTCAGCCCGATGCGATCCCAGCGGAAATTGAAGCAGATCCTTGTCGCCGCTGATCGATTTCAAGGCGGTTGTCACCAGCACATCGAACGACACGTCAGTACTCGGCTCCAGCACTCGAATATTCTTGACCGTCCCCTCGCGCGTAACAGTGTAGCCGACCTTGCAGGCCAGCGGCGGCGAGTATTTGAATGCCATCTTGGCCATGGCATTGAACCGCTGGAAAAGCGCCTTCGCCACCCGCTGGTGCCAGGCGTCCCAGGCGACCTCCATCTGCGGGGAGGCGTCAGGATCCTTCCGGGAGCCCGGAGGGTTCGGCGGCGGTCGAGACCCCGAGAAACTGTCGCCGGGAACAGTGCTGGCGCCGGCCGGATACGGATTGGCGACTGCGGCCTCATCCGGGGAATTGCCGCCACCGCTGAAAGGATCGGCGAACTCCCGGGAGGCGTCCGGCGTTGCCGGTCTGGAAGGGCGAAGGACGTTCTTCTCCTCGACCTTGCCTCTTAGATAACCGCCCTGGGCCCCCACGCCTGTCGCCAGCCAGGCCGGCGCCGCCGCCACCAGGCAGGCAAGCAGGGTTGAGCGGGCTCGAAGTTGAAGGAGCATGGGCAAAACGATCTGCCGTCACAACGAATGAATATGCCCACTGTATCCAATTGCGCAACGGCGGTAAACCTGCCTTGCCCGGCCGCCAGATCCCAAGAGATCGCCGCGCCGGAGCCGGCTGCGGCCCGCCTCCAGGCGCCCGGCTACTCAGGGCGTATCTCTTTGACGACGGCCTCGCCGGACCTGTCCACGGCAACGTATACACGAAAGTGCTTCTCCTTCTCCAGCGGTTGTCCTCGTCCCTCTTCCACGAAGGCCTGCTCGATGCCGTAATGAACGTGCACCGTGCCAGGCTTCTGGTTCCACCGGCTTTCGATCCTTCCTTTCAACGCCACCTCCGACGGGGAGAGCCTGGGGAGCCGGTCGACAACGCGCTCGGCCGTCCAGTAGGGCTCGCCCTGCCGGAGAACGACAAACACGCGCCGGCCCTCCGGGAGATGCTGGCGCGCCGGCACGTTGCTGACCTCGTAATTCAGGCACAGGTATTCTCCGCGCATCGGGTCCCGCGGATCGATCGGCGTCGTGCGCAGGCAGACGGTCCGCCCGCAAAGCAGCGTGTAACCCTTGACCGAGGCCAGCCCGGTGGGCACGGCAAGCTGGCAGGCAACCGCGGCGCAGAAGAACCAGCGCGTCCTCCTGTAAGGCGCTCCCCGAAGTGATATCGCCAACGGTGCCAGGCGCCCCGGCCAATCGAGCTTCGCCTGACCATGGGCAGCGCGGCTTTCTTCATTGTCTGTGGTTTGATGTTCAATCACTGTCCTAGCCTCTCCAGAAGTTTGCGGCGGCCCTGCTCGGTGACGGCGCCGGTCACTAGCAGCATCGCGCCGCCGGCGATGAAGAATATGGAACGGTCCATCATCGAAAAGAAGACATCGAAATAACGCCAGACCATGTCCAGGACAAAAAAGACGACGGCCACGTTAACCATGCCGGGGCTCTGGAACTTCTTGAGCCCGAGCATCACCAGCGAGATGATCGATCCCAGCAAGACGGAGTTGACCATGAGCAGCCGGCCGGCATCGTTGCCCGCGAACACGGCGACGCAGCTAAGCAGCGAGAGCACCATGCCGCCGAGAACCTCGGGCGGCCACTTCTTATGCCCTGTGGACATGACCGCGAACCCGGCCAGGGCTGCCGCCAAAAGAGCGACCAGGTTCGGCAGGCTGAGGTTGTGAGCGAAGGCCCCGTACCTGTCGCCGGTGAGCAGGAGCAACCCGAGCAGCGTCGAGATGGCACCGACATACAGATACGACCCCTCAAAGAGCTGCCAGTTGTAGCGGTGCCATAGGAACCCGGACAGAAGCATCGCCCCGTAGAGGACGAGACCGAGACAGCCGGTTCCGGACGCGCAGGCCACAAAGAGGGCGCCGCCGGCGAACAGGACGGCAACAGCCCATTTGCTCCGGGCGTTGTACGAGACAAGCAGATTGAACAGCATCGCCCCCGCAAACCTGCCCATTCCCATCAGGCTCGGCTCGGGCGAGCCGCCGAAGGGGCTGCTGCTCCCGGACAACCCGTCATTGAGACACCAGACCGTGCTCAGGACCGCCGACAGAATCGATAGCGGTCCCGACCTGGTGACGGTGGCCACAGCCATGGTGCCCAGAGCCCACATCATCATGCCGGCGCCGAAGTTGGCCTCCAGGTTGAATATCTGCGCGACAAGCCAGATGCCGGCGCCGTAGAGCAGAGATCCCAGGAGCATGAAGGCCGCGCCCAGACGCGGTCGCGTTCCGGGCTCATAGGCGCAACGCCAGCCTGCCGCATGGGCGCCGATTACTGCCGCCAGGATGATCGGGAGCTTCCAGACAGCCGGGATCAGGTGCCAGTTGGCGCCGATAAACAGCAAGGCGCCGAGACCGACCAGTATGGCGCCGAGCACCAGCATCACGGCGATCATGCGTTGCTCCGACGCCTGCACCGGGTAGCGGGTCAGCAATGCCTCCCCCGTCTCCCCCGATATCAAGCCTTCCTGTAACCAGCTTCTTATCTCAATGCAAAGCGCGCTGCGAAATTTCTGCGGAAACTGTCCCGGCATATGCGCCACCCCTTCTGCGGATCGACTGCTGGCATCGTAGCCGGCAATCGCGTTGGCGTTGGCGGGCGCTGGACAGTTAATGAACCGTCTGGCGGCGCCCTCGGTGATTGAGATCCTGATTCGGCAGGGCGCATGCAATTTGCTTTTATTATATCCCTTAATAGGAGGAGGAAACCGGGAAAGGCTGAGGCCGTGCGCGGGCAAGCGATGGCCGCAACCTTTCTCCTTTGATTACTGCAAAGAGCCGATCTCCAGCCCGGTCAGCTCGCTTATCTTGCGCCGGCGGGCGGGCAGGTCCACGGTGCTCTTTTCGTTGCGCGACGGGTAGTGCGGGTCGACCAGCGCGGCCACCGTCTCGCAGAACGACTCGGCCGCCCATTTCTCCAGGTAGTGCTGCCGGTGCGCGCTGGCGTATGGTTCCGAATCCGGGATGGACTGGCAGCGGAGCCAGTCCTCGAAGAACTCCTGCGCGTAGGCCGTCACCTCCACGCTTTGCGGCGAGGCGCTGTCGATCAGATACTGCATGTAAGCCGTCCTCCCCCCGGGCCGGAGGCTCGACCACCACAGGTGGCAGACCTCGTGCGCCAGGTGGGCCAACACCATGTCCGGCTTCAGGCTGCGCGTGCCCATCTCGATGTGCGGCGCTATCTCCCGGCGATCGCGTCGCTTGAAATCGGCGTAGCAGGTGGAGCTGTTGCCGTTGGCCGTGGCGCCCTCGCAGGTGCTGAACGTCAGCTCGAGCTCGCGGCCGAGCGCCTGAAGCTGCGGCGGCAGCCGGCGAAAGTGGCAGGCGATCAGGGCCACGTTCTCTTCGGGGGTGTGCTCGGCAAAGAAGAGCCCGCTGCTCGGCTCTTCCACGAAGATGCCCAGCATGTGCTGGAAGTTCCGCGAATATGCCCACGGGCGCTCGCGCAGGCCGATGCGGCGTGTTGTCTTGGTTCGCATTGCTGCTCCCTCCTTGCTGGCGGGCTGGCGCCCGGCAACAGAGCCCTTGCCGGGCAGGTGAATGGAAAGAGAAAGGCGGCACTCGCCACTCAGCCGTCGTGCCCGGGCTCGGGCTTCATCAAAGAGCCGGACGTGCGGTCAGGCTCCCGGGAAACTGGGGGCTGTGGCGCATGTGGGGATCCTGGGTCGGTTCTGCTGCTCTTTGCATGGAAGTAGATAAAAAGTCCGGAGACACCTGAAGCTAACCGGGCAAGGGTCGCGGCTACAAGTTCGGCGCCCCGGCCGTTGACCTTTCTTCACGGCAGTTCGAGCTGATCGCGATCGCGCAATTGGGCGCAGGCTGGCAAAACGGGGCCTTTTTGGGTATGCTGCGATCAGGTAAACTAGCGAGGCTGCGCGAAGAAGGCGGCCAAACCTACCCTGCCGGACGGGAGCGGCTAGTCAGGATGTAAGGCGTTAGCTACAATGCCGCATGGGCAACGTATGGAAAAACGGAAGAAACCCCCACCCGGGGCAACACTGATACAAAGGCTTCGCGAAGCACGCCAGCGCCGCGAGCAGACCGAGGGCGCCGCCGAGCCCGAGCCGCCCGTCACGCAACAAAAGGCCAAGGCACCACCGCCGGTGAGCCCCGCGCAGGCCGCCGCCAAGCCGGCGCCCGCCAGGCGAAAGGGTTTACAGGCCAGCGCTGAGCAGGCGGTCGAGGTCGAGGTGGTGCAGAGCCCGCCGGCAAAAGCGGAGGTTTCGCTAAGGGCAGCGCAGCCGGTGCAGGCCGATTTCATCCGCCGTACCATATCGATCGACGATCTGCGGCCGGTTTCCGATGATTACGATCAGCTCACGGAAGAGATAAAGCTGGCCGGGCGTTTCGCCGCCGCCGGTCTTGTCGCGCAGGGGCTCCGTCTGGCCCGCCTGAAGGATGATGCGCTCTACAAGGAGCACTACGGCACCTTCGAGGAGTACTGCCGCACCGAGCACCTGATGAGCGCAACCTACGCTTACCGTCTGATTCGCATGGCGGAGATGGCGGAAAGGCTGGCCGAAGAGGGAAGCAAAAGTCTCACCGAGGGCGGATCAGCCTCCATGCCCGACCCGTTCGAGGTGATGCTCAGCCTCGGTCACCGGCACCTGATGGCGCTGCTTCCGCTCGAGACCGAAACCGCCGAAGAGCTTCTGACGCGCGGCATCCCGCTTTCAGATCCGTCGGGCAAATCGGTTCAGCGCATTCCGATTACCCGGGCCACCGAGCAGCAGATCAAGGAGGCGATAAGCCATCTTGTCCACGAGACGGTCCAGGAGGCGGTGCGCAAGTCGATGAAGCAGGCACCGCCGGCGGTGCCGATCCCCCGGTCCGTCCGCACCATCCACGATCTCGTGGAGGTCCTGCAAGATTGGGCTGATTGGCTGGAGTCGGAGCCGCAACCGCGGGTACTCGCTGCTAAGATCGGAGAAGGGCGTGAGCCGGCCAAGATGGCCCAGCAGATACGCAAGGCCAGCGATCGGCTAGCCGAAGCCCTGGAAACCCTGCCCCGCGGCGGAAAAAGCCACAAGCACTGAAGTATTAAGCCATGCGCGAACACCAGATCGTCATCACGCTCAAACCGGAGCAATTTCTCGAAGTGCAGCGCCTGGCCCGGGTGGCCGGCGCCAAATCGATGGGGATGTTTGTTCGCCAGCAACTGCTGGCCGCCCTGGGCATCGAGGGATCGTCGACGAAAGCGCGCGCCGCTGCCGGTGCCGACACCAGGCGGATCGCCGGCGCCCTTCGCCGGCTGCACGGCGAGCTCAAGGTGTTTGTCGCCGAATCCCTGGCCAACACTTATATTGGACAGCCGGAAACGGCAGCCGAAACAGCGGCGGAGCCGCCCGGCGGGCAAGCCGCAGACCAGGCCCCGTCCGTCGGCGAGGGGCTGCCCGCGGTCGGGGAAGACACTTTCGGCTTCGGACTGCTAGGCGAGCCAGGGCTGCCCGGCGAGCCCGAGCAGAGCCCGGTCGAGGAGGCGCTGGTCCGCTTCGATCACGCCAGGGACGAGCTTGAAAGCATCGCTCAGAGAGCGTTCGCCATTTCGCCGCGCCTGGGCTCAATGGAGGAGGTCAAAGAGGGCGCCGGAGGCGCCGCCGCCTCGCCGCCGTCAAACGACCGCGATCCGCTCGACGAGCTCCTGGAAGACCCTCTTACCCAGCGCCTTGACACCTACGCCAGCCAGGCGGCGGCCAAACCGGTCGCCAACGCTGCGGGCAGCGGCGAGCATGAGGAGGAAGGCGAAGAAGAGGACGAGGTCTTCGACGTCCCCCTGCCCGCATCCGACAGGCCCGCCCGCCCGGCGCAAACGTTAAGAAGGAATGAGCCGCCGCCGCCCCCGTCCGGTCCGCCCCCGGGTGGACTGAGTGGTGGTCCTCCCCCCCGCAAGCGCCAATAATCGACATCCTTGGATTGACGCCTTCTTCTCTAAGGCTTATCATCGCTCAGGAGGGCGCTTGAGAACCCGGTACGGCACACCAGGGCGTTCCGCAAGTCACGCTGCCGTCGTATGAGAGAATAAGCTCAGGAAGGAAAGGGAATATGGGCGACCAACACGTTCCTGAAAAACACACCGAGAGCAAGGCGGGCACCGCTGCGCGGTCGGCGCAGCGCGGCGACCTCAACCTGCTCGACCTGTCCGCGGGCAGGGCAGCTCGCCTTGAGGCAGCCTCCGACAGACAGGAGCTTCAATCCGAGATAGAAATCCTGCAGCGCGAGGTGGACAGGAACCCCGATCTGCGCCAGATGTACAAGAGTATAGCCGCCATCCCTGCCGCGCTGCGAACCGAGGGCGGCGGTGCCGCCGGTCAGGCGCTGATAGATGCCAGGCAGCAAGAGGCGCTCGACGCGCGGGTCAATCACTTCAAAACCCTGTCGTTTGACGAGCAGCTGGCCGAGGTGGTGCGCGTGGCCAACCATATGCAGGCGCTGGGGCAGCTGATCGAGCTGCACCTCAAGCAGCAGGGGTAAGCGGCGGCAGACAGCGAAGTTAACATTAGAGCCGGTTAGGACAGGGAACCCGCCGCCAGAAGTTCGGGTCTTGATACACTTGGTAGCACCCGTATACCTCGAACTGCAGGTACACCATGCCCGACGCTCGTCCCCTTGTGCAGGAGATTACGGGCTTTGTTCACCGGCACTTTCTATTGATGCTGGTTGGCGCCTACCTTCTGGCGGCTGTCCTTCCTCAGCCCGGGCTCTGGCTGCAGCACGTGCAGTTTGGTCGGGTTCGCTGGCCGGACGGCAGCACCGTCAACATCTCGCTGTCCTTTCTCATGCTTTCCCTGCTCTTGTTCAATGCCGGCCAGGGAATAAAAGCACAGGAGCTGGCCGGGCTCTGGCGCCGCCCGGCCGTAATAGTGATTGCGGTCATCGCCAACATGGCGGTGCCGATCCTGCTTGTGCTGGGCTTTTCCGGGCTGTTCCAGCTCTGGCACAATACGGACGAGCTGGAGAACCTTTTGACCGGCCTGGCGCTCATCGTCTCCATGCCCGTCGCCGGCTCGTCGGCGGCCTGGTCTCAAAACGCCAACGGCAACCTCAGTCTGAGCCTTGGGCTTATCTTTCTTTCCACGGTGCTCAGCCCGTTTACAACGCCGCTCCTGCTCAACCTGTTCGGTTGCCTGACCACCGGCGAATATTCGGAAGACCTGCACGAGCTGGCGGCGCAGGGCACCCACGCCTTTCTGGCGCTGGGCGTCGTTCTGCCGTCGGTGCTGGGAATGCTCGTCTACTTCCTGCGCGGCGAGGAGAAAACCGCCGCCCTGCGACCGCAACTGAGGCTAATCAGCTTCCTTTTGCTCTTGCTCCTGAATTATGCCAACGCGGCCGCATCGCTTCCCCAGGCAATCGCCAACCCTGATCTGGACTTCCTCGCCTTCGTACTGGGGACAGCGATCTTCCTCTGCCTGTCGGCATTCGGGGCCGGCTGGCTGATTGCCAGGCTATTGCGGGCAAGCAGATCGGACCAGGCCTCCTTGATGTTCGGTCTGGGGATGAACAACAACGGCACCGGGCTCGTGCTGGCCGCCTCAGCGCTTTCCGATCACCCGGCGGTCCTGTTGCCGGTCATCTTTTACACGCTGGTGCAGCAGGTGGTGGCGGCCACGGTCGACTGGAAGCTCTTCAGACCGAACGGCACCTTGCCCGTTGCCCCCGCACCCTGCCCGGATCCCGCCCCCGAGCCGGTGGACTGACCGGTTGCCCAGGCGACGCGACGGTCTTGCCCGGCTGCCGGCGCGGGCGTCCCGCCCGCGTCCCCGGAGCCAGGCTGCAGTTGCGGGGAGGCTGGCTGACCGCGTCGGCCAACGAGCGCATGCCATGAAACTACGAGCGGATGCCATGGTGGGCTGGCGGCTTTTTATACTATATAATTACATAGCAATCGAGCCCAAAAAAAAGCAAGTTTGCTAAGGGGACCACCTGACGGTGGCCCGAAGGCTGGGAAACCGTAGGCTCCCCGACCCTCAGGCCACCATATCGTCAGGCTGCTTGCAGCAATGCCGGGTGCCCCACAGCTTGTTGCGGGCCTCCTCCGAGAAGAGCCAGTGCAGGCGCGCCCAGAGCGCATCCACCTTTGGCTGGTACTCGGGGTTGCTCACCGGGGCTCCCTTGAGATGCCGCTCGAACTCCTCCATCTCATCGAGATAGAGATTGACCTTGCGAGTGTAGCCAACCAGGATTGCGTGCTCCAGGTTAGCGATGCGATCGCAGAGCTTCACGATGACAGCGTCCGGCGTCAGGCGGATCTTGCGGTAAGCCTCGAGCTTGCGCTCGTGGCGATTGTCCGCATGGCCGTCAGTGCACGCCCACGCCAGCCCGATCTCGTAAGGATCGAATCCAGCGGCGAGCGCATCCTGCCGGGTCTTCTTGGTGTCCTCGAAGACGTCGTGCATCTGGCATCCCTTGCGAATGCCGTATGCCTTGCGGAAGCCGAAGCGAACTGCCACCTGCTCGGTCTTGTCGAGATGAAAGCGGTACGGGTGAAAGCCGTCCATGCCACCATCGTCGGTTGCAGTGTTTCCGTAGCCCTGGGTACCATGGGCAGCGGCACACCATTTGCGCGTGTTTTTCAGGTTCATGACATTTTCACCTCCTTTCGGTGAGTTGTTGAATTGCCAAAAGCCAGGCGGGCTGCGGGGCCCGCCTGGCTCTGGCGTTTCGATGTTTGTGTTGCTCGCGGCGGCGACCGCCGGGGTCAAGCAATGACCCCGGCGGTGGTGCCGCCCTACGAGCCTGTTTCCCGGTCCTAGCGCTTCTGCGTCAGGACCACCTCCGGCGCCTGGATCACGCTGTTGAGGAACACCGTGACCTGGTCACCGGCACGGGCCTTGACCGCCTCGCGGCAATCGAGCCAGCGCATCACGGCGTGGAGCTTGAACGGCCCCTCGCCGAGGGCGACGATGCGAGCGTTGTCGCGCGCGCGCACCGCGACCAGCGTGCCGGTCAGAGGCTCGCGCAGCCCGACGCCGGCCAGGACGAGGCGCTTCAGGCTGCAAGCAGCCTGCGAGCGCTGGTCGTTCAGGCGGATGACGACGAGCTTCTGCGTGGTGCCGACCAGGGCGGCCAGCGCCTGGTCGTCGAGCTTCTCGTCGGAGACCTCGTTGAGGTCGAGGCGAGCCTCGACGCCCCCGGCGATCTCCACCTGGAAGCCCCGCTCATCGAGGGAGACGAGCTTGCCCTCGACCGTCTCGCCGACGGTAAGCGGGTCGTGCTGAGCCTGCTCCGGCTGCTTGCGCTCGCCGCCCTGCCGCGCATCCTTGCGAGACGGCTGCCCGGCCTTCTTGCCGGCGTCGGCCGTGCTGACCACGAGCTGGTGCTCGCAGGGGACTACCTTCTTCACCTTCACGAGGATGGTGGAGCCGGCAGCCGGCTGCTTGCCCTGGATCTCGCGGCTGGGCAGGAAGGCGTTCAACCCGCCGGCGATGCAGCAGTGGAAGCCGACCTGACGGCCGTCGCTCTTGCGCGTTGCCGGCCCGGTCACCGTGGCCTCGACCACGTTGTCCAGCAGGCGCAGCGCGCGAGCCCACTTGATGCTGGCGATGACGCTCAGCCTGGCGGGGTCGGTGGTCATCACGACCGCCTCGACCGCCTCGCCCATGGCCGGCACGGGCTCGCCGTCGACAAGCTCGCGCTGCGGGACGAGGGCCTGGAAGCCGGTTTCGGTGCGGACGAAGAGGCTGCCCTGGTCGCTGACACCACCGGCGGTGCCGGCCAGCAGCGACCCGAGCGCGACCCCGGAGACGAAGTCCTCGAACACCGCCCGCTGGCTGACGACCACGGGGGTCTTGCCGGGAGCGGCGGTCACCTCGGTGACCCGCACCAGGATCGTCTTGCCGGGCAGCGACTGCTTCGGCGCCACGATCTGGGAGGCGGGCAGGAAGGCCTCCTTGCCGAGCACGACGCAGCGCGCGCCCACCGTGTGCTTCTTGTCGGCGGAGGCGACGAGCCTGGTCACCTTCGCCTCGACGGCGGTGCGGTTGGCCAGCGCCGCCTTCAAGTCGGCGAGCGGATCGGCAGCGGACACCACCTGAGCAGGATTGATGCTTTCGTTCATCTTCAAATACCTCTTTCTGAAAAACTTGGAAACGACAGGTGCCCGGGACCACCGTGGTCTCGGGCTGGGTTTGTAATGTCGATGGGCCCGGCCGGAGCCGGGCCCATCGCTTGTGGAAAGAGCCAGAGGCAAGCCCCCGGCGCCGGGAAGATCAGGCCTTGCGGCCCGACAGCCTCTCCGCCACGGCAGCAGCGGCGGTGGGGTTGAGCACACCGAAGCCGGTCATGACGTTGTAGGGCTTGCTCGGATCGGCCGGGTAAGGACCGCTCGAGTCGCCCTGGGTGATGCGGTCCACGATCTCCGGACCGTGCTGGTAGGTGAAGTGCTTGAAGCTGACGATGCCGAACTTCACCTTCAGGTACGTGCCCTTGGCGCACTGGATGGGCGCGCTGTGGCTCGTGCCGCCGACCTGCATCCGCCTGCCGTTCCACAGCACCACCGGCCCGCTCTTCGGCTGCGCGAGGTCGGCCAGCAGCGAGGCGCTGTGACCGGGCTTGCCGCTGACCGCCGAGACGGGCAGGTTGAGCCCGCTCTCCTCGGGCGTGGGCGCGAAGACGGTCGAGATGCCGTAGCCGGTCTCGCCGCCACCGGCGGCGGCGTCGTCCCACGGGAAGATGGACGTCACCTTCTTGCCGTCGGAGGTGATCCCGACGCCGGCAGCCCCCTGGATCTCAGGGATGTCCGACGGCGAGTCGGGGGTGGGAGCGTCCGTCCGGTCGTTGGCGCCGTCGTCGCCGGTCGCCGCCCAGACGTCCAGTCCGGCCAGCTGCGCGGCGGTGCCGATGCGGGCCCAGCGCTCGAGCGACTGCCGGGTGTTGGCCGACTCGGCCATGCCCCAGCTGATCGAGTAGCCGGACAGCTTGATCTTCTTGCCGCCGGCGGTGACGCCGGGGAAGACGTTGGCGTACTCGGCGGCGCCGGCGAAGGCGTCGTCGCTGTTGCTCGCGGCGAAGACCACGACGGCGCCGTTGGGGTTGAGCAGAGCCTGGGCCAGGAGGTCCAGGATGTTCTCCACGGTGGCGTCGTCGCTGTACTTGCCGTTGGTCGAGCCGTCGGTGGACTTGCGGAGGACCGTCGCCGCCTTGATGCCGGCTTCGCCAGCCAGCGTCTTCAGGTCGTTGACGATCCGCACGTTGTCACCGCCCAGGGAGATGTAGCCGGTGACGCGCACCGTCTGGTCCATCTCCTCCAGGTTCCAGCCCTGCAGCTGAGCCAGCCCGCGGGAGGTGAGGCCCCTGGGGATGGCCAGCGGCTGCTTGCCCTTCGGCTTGTGGATGCGGAAGTGGGTGTGGGCGGCCTCGCGCTCGTCGAGCCCGAAGAAGCCCACGATCGGCAGCCCGGCCAGGACGTTGAGCGGGCCCTGACGGGTGATCGACCTGTTGCCCTTGGCGTCCTCGACCACCACCAGCTTCAGCCCGGGGCTGAACTTCTGGAAGCGGGAGTAGGTGCCGTGGAAGCGGACGATGCCGTGAGCCTGGTCGGCCAGGCTGCGCGTGTCCGGCGTCAGGCCGGCCTTCTTGATGGCCTGTTTGACCGCCCGCACGTGCTCGGGCTTGCTGCCGAGGACCTTCTTCAGCTCGGCCGGCGTGAGCGGGGCGCGCTTGCCGCTGCGGATGTCCGCCAGCAGCCGGGCGATCGCTTCCGGCTCCATCGCCGTCGGCGTCTGCACGGAGGCGAAGAGCACCTTGTTCGGTGCGACCTCGCCCACGACCTTGCCCTGAGCCGCCTGCTTGTGGCTGCCGGACAGTGTGATGATTGAATTCATAGGAGTCTCTCCTTTACATAGGTGACAGGCAAAGGCGCCTGCGGCTCGATTGCCGCCGGCGCCCGGTTGAAACGCTTGCAAGCAGAAACAAGAGGCTCCGGGCCGAAAGCCCGGAGCCCCTGCATGCCCGGCAGCGGGCCGGCCGCTAGATGGCTAGCGTGCCGGCGCCGCGAACCGCTGCCGGATCCACCGCTCGCCATCCTGGCGAGTGGTGAATTCGCCCTCGCGCTGGGCGTTAAGGGCCCGGTCCAACATCCCCTTGAACGCAGGCCCGGGCTTGAAGCCCATGGCGATGAGCATGTCGCCGGTGACAAGCGGGAGAGCCTTTTGCCCCGCGGCAGCCAGCTCCTGCAGCTTGGACTTAAGGAACTGCTTGCGGGAGCCGCTCTCACGGTCGGCACGGCCGGTCCCGGTCGCGTCCGCATGCTGCAGCGCGACCAGGTCGGATATGTCGGGCCGCTCGAGCAGGGCCACCAGCTTGGACCGCCGCAGCTCGCAGACCCCGTGCATCTGCATGTGCAGGCGCACGAGCTCCACCACGCGGTGGGTCTGGTCGTTGGACATCCTCAGCCGCCTGCAGATGTCCCCCGCCATCTCCGCGCCGATCTCGGCGTGCTTGTGGTTGGAGACGCTGCCGTCGGCGTGACGCTGGAACGTCCGCGGCTTGCCGACATCGTGCAGCAGACCGCCGAGCATGAGCTCGAACGACCCGCCGACGAGGTGCTGCACCACCAGCCGCGTGTGCACCCAGACGTTGCCTTCCGGGTGCCACCGCGGGCTCTGCTCGCCGTCCGGTCCCGCCATGGCCACCACCTCGGGCAGGATCTCCTGCATGAGTCCGGTTGCCATGAGCAGGTCCAGCCCGGTGAGCGGGTGAGCCGAGGTGAGGATGCCCTTCAGCTCGTCCCGGATGCGCTCGAAGGAGACGACCCGCTTGCCCTTCAGCTCGCCGTTCTCGACGACGAGCTGATCCGTGACCGCGCTCAGCTCGCGCGCGTCCTCCGCGATCGCCCGGAGAAGCTCCGGATCGATCGTGAAGTCGTAGCGCGAGGCGAAACGCAGCGCGCGCAGCATGCGCAGCCGGTCCTCCTTGATCCGATCGTGGGGGTTGCCCACCGCGCGGATGGCACCGGCAGCGATGTCAGCGCGCCCGCCGAAGAAGTCGAAGATCTCTCCGGTGGTCGGATCCATGAACATGGCATTCACCGTGAAGTCGCGGCGGGCCGCGTCCTCGCGCAGCGAGGTGACGAAGCGCACCGAATCCGGGCGCCTGCCATCGCTGTACTGCCCGTCGTCACGGAGCGTGGCCACTTCGACCTCGTGCCCCTCGCTCCGCACCTTGACGACGCCGAACGCTTTGCCGACGGTGATGCACCGGGCGAAGATCGCCTCGACCTCGTCCGGAAGCGCGGAGGTAGCAATGTCGAAGTCCTTCGGCTCGCGTCCCATGATCTCGTCGCGCACACAACCGCCGGCAAATGCCGCGATGTGCCCGTGACGCTTCAGCTCGGCAACAACCCGAGCTGCAACCTCTCGCTGAGTGGTCATGTGCAACTCCTTCCTGAAGATTTCGGATCTGGCTACGCACAGGGCGCCCCAACAGCGGGGTTGCTAGCGCGAGCGTTAAGAGCGGTCAGAAGGCTTTTGGCGAAGCGCCGCTTAAGACGCTGCCGGAAACAGCAGCTCCTACCACCACCCTCGAAGGGAGCTGAAAGGTGCCGGTTAAGCCTGGAGTTACTTGGTGTGCGAGTTCGTAATCTTCCGGTGTTCGCTTGAACGAAAAATGTAGCTGTACCCTATGTTTTTTCAGTTCTTGATCTCAAATGAATTTCGGTGTTCCCTCAGGTCCCGAAAGACTTGTTCTCCGGTCACGGGCCTTCTGGATCTTCTTCTGAGATGAGCGCCGATTGGCGAAAAGACAGCCCGATCACGGCCGAAAATCGGCTTGCGTGCCGCTGCGTAGAATTCCCACTGCGGACGAGCCGGGCACGATTGCGTAGCTAGCGCGCCCGGCTCCATAACAAGGACGAGCTGTGGCGAGCCGCTTCCCTTTCAGTCAGGCGAGAGCCAGCCGTCCCTCGCGCAAGCGCAGATCAAGGGAACGCGAGCGGTCACTGCTCGGCGTGAACACACGTGTTCATAGGTAAGGCCGCCGCGGATGCGGACGGGGCGGCGCGTATCTTGCCCGCACGACGAGGCATCATGGAGAAGGCAAGCCGTGACGCCCGCTCAGACCGCTCATGCCCATTACTTACTGGATCCGGGTTGTCGAGCCGGAATTCGCGGATGCGGATCTCGTCGGGCCAGTACCGCTGTCCACCGACAACCACCCCTTAACCGCATCCGGGGCAGTCGCGCAGGCCTTTCCCCGGAGCGCCAAAGGGAAGATAGCACCCGGCGCTGGCCGCCCGGCTGAGAGCGAAGACAGCTGCAAATGCGAGCGCAAGCGGTGAGATCGTCGTCGTTAAGAACCGTGTCGTTATGATTCACCTCCTCATTCATTGAGGCTTCCTGACACCAGGGCCAATGGCAGGTAAGGGCCAATGGTTCCAAAGTGCTCGAGCGGTTCGGGGAGCTTAAAGTTTCGTCAGGCGCTCCCATCTTGACTTCAAATCGAACACACGCCTAAGGTCTCAGTAATTCACCCTCACTCAAGACAGATCGGCTATCGGTTCCCGCAGAAAGAGTCACCACCTACAACCCCATTACTTACACGCTGCCGGCAGGCCGCTCGTCGAGGCATTCCGCCGGCAACCCCCGCCAGTCCATGCCGCGCCAAGCAGGGCGTTAATAGCCGAGCGCCCCCGCTTTGCCGGCTCGTTTCTCACATTCAAATATGGTGTAATACCTGGCCGTTCCGCCTCACGCGAGGAGTGCGGATTCGGAAGAAAGGGGAAAGATGAAACGTCTCGCAGAATTTGCATTGGAAGTAGCCACCAACAATGGTGCCAGCTACGCTGATGTTCGCATCATCAAGCAAGAGTCCCAGCTCATCGAAACCAAGGACCTTGCAGTCGCAGCCGTCAACCTCGGCGAAAGCACGGGCATGGGAATCCGCGTGCTTTGCAACGGCGGCTGGGGCTTTGCTTCGACCCAAGAGCTCACGAAGAAGGGCGTCGAGAAGGCGGCCTTGCGCGCCGTGGAAACCGCGCGGGCAAGCGCCACCTGCCTGGACAAGCCGGTAACTCTCGCCCCGGAGCCGGCGTACAACGCCGTCTGGGTCTCTCCGCACACCAGGGATCCCTTCGCGGTGCCGCTGGAGACCAAGATCGGCGTGCTCTTGCAAGCGGCGAGGATCATGAAGTCGGTGGAAGGGGTCACCCTGGCGCAGGGCGAGATGTCCTTCATCAAGGACATCAAGTACTTCGCCTCCACCGAGGGCAGCCGCATCGAGCAGACCTTCATCCGCTCCAGCTGCGGCATCGTCGCCAACGCGACCACCGAGGGCGACCGGCAGACCCGTTCCTGGCCCAACTCGTTTGGCGGCCAGCATGAGCTGGCCGGCTGGGAGATGGTCGAGAAGTGGGACCTGCCCGGCAACGCCAGGCGGATCGCCGAGGAGGCGGTGGCGCTGCTCACAGCCGATCCCTGCCCGCAGGGCATGCGCGACATCATCATCGGGTCCTCGCAGCTGGGGCTGCAGATCCACGAGAGCTGCGGTCACCCCAGCGAGCTTGATCGCGCGCTCGGACAGGAGATCAACATGGCCGGCGCTTCTTTCCTCACCCCGGACCACCTGGGCAAGCTCCAGTACGGTTCCAGGATCGTCAACCTGGTCGCCGACGCCACCGCTCCCGGGGCGCTCGGCTCCTTCGGGTTCGATGACGAGGGGGTGAAGGCACAGCGGGTCTATCTGGTCAAGGACGGGATGTTCTGCGGCTACCTGAGCTCCCGCGACACGGCGCACCTGATTGGACTGCCCCGCTCGGGCGGTGCGATGAGGGCCGAGTCCTGGAGCTACGTGCCGATCATCCGGATGACCAACATCTCGCTTATGCCCGGCGACGCCGGCACCCTCGAGGAGCTCATCGCCTCCAGCGCCGACGGCACCATCCTCTTCGAAACCAACAAGAGCTGGTCGATCGACAACCTGCGCTACAACTTTCAGTTCTCCACGGAGATCGCCTGGGAGATCATCGGCGGCAAGCGCGCGCGCATGCTCAAGAACGCCAGCTACGGCGGCATCACGCCGGAGTTCTGGAACTCCTGCGACGCCATCTGCAGCGCTTCCGACTACATTGAGTGGGGGCTGCCCAACTGCGGCAAGGGTCAGCCGATGCAGACCATGTGGACCGGTCACGGGGCGGCCCCGGCGCGCTTCCGCAACGTCCAGGTCGGCATGGCGCATGCCGTGAAAGGAGACGAGTAAATGATCACCAGAGCACAGTGCAAGAGGATCATCGATCTCGCCACCGCTCACGGTAAGGGCGAGTGCGACGGGATCGAGGTGACAATCAGCGCCTCCGACCTGGCGACCTCAAGGTTCGCCAACAACGAGATGACCCAGAACCAGTCGCCCTACGCGGTCGCCGTTTCCGTACGCGCGGTCGTGGACGGTCGGCAGGCGCGAATCTCCGCCAACGACACGACGCCGGCCGGCGTTCGCAGGCTGGTCGACAACGCGATCGTGGCGGCCAGGCTGCTGGAGAAGGATCCCGAGCTCCTGCCCCTCTACTCGCCGTCGGCGGCCGGACACGTCTGCATCCCGGTCAACCAGTACGACGCTCGCACGGCCCGCTGCGGGGCGAGCGAGCGCGCCAGGGCGGTCGCCGCCATCATCGCGGTCGCCAGGGCCAGCAAGCTCAACGCCTCCGGCGTCTTCGCCACCGGCAGCCACGTGACGGCGATCGGCAACTCGGAGGGTCTCTTCGGGTTCCACCGCCGCACCGAGGCCGAGTGCTCGATCACCATGACCGGGCCCGACTCCTCCGGCTGGTCGAAGGACAACCAGACCCGCGCGTCCCTGATCGACGCCCGCAGTCTGGCCGAGATCGCGGCCAAGAAGGCGCTGGCCAGCGCCAATCCGATCGAGATTCCGGCCGGTCGCTACGACGTAATCCTGGAGCCGGCGGCGGTGCTCGACCTCCTGGGCTTCCTGTGGCAGGACTTCACAGGCACCAGCGTCACGGACAAGCTCTCCTGCTTCCTCGACAAGGTGGGGCAGAAGATGCTCGGCGACAACATCACGATCGTCGACGACGTGACGAACCAGGCCCAAGCGGGCGAACCGTTCGACGGCGAGGGGCTGCCCCGCAAAACCATCGTTCTTGTCGAGAACGGCGTGATAGCCAATCTCGTGCACGGCAGGCGCAGCGCGGCCAGGTTCGGCGTCCAGCCGACCGGCCACGGACTGCCCGAACCGAGCACGTACGGCGAAGCACCGCTCAATGTCGTTGTCAGCGGCGGCAACACCAGCCTCGACGAGATGATCCGAACGAGCGAAAAGGCGATTCTTCTCACCCGCGTCTGGTACGTCCGGGAAGTCGACCCGATGACGAAGATCGTCACCGGCATGACCCGCGACGGCACCTTCCTTGTCGAAAACGGCAAGGTGACGGCCGGCGTCAAGAACCTCCGTTTCAACGTGAGCCTGATCGACATGCTGAACAAGGTCGTGGCTCTCGGCCGGACGCAGCGCACGTCAGGCGAGGAGACCTATCCCGCCGTCGTGCCGGCGATGAAGGTGGCCGACTTCAACTTCGCCTCGACGACGCGCTTCTAAGGCGAAGCGACGCCGCCTGGCCGGAACCTCGCAGCGGCGCGTTGCACGCGCCGCGGGCGGATGCAATGCGCCGCTGCGAGCCATTGAGCGAGACCGGCCCTCCTCGTCCGCATGGGCAGGAAAGCCGGTCTCGCCGTTGATTACTAGCGCTGCCTGGGAGATGTCACCGCCAGTGGTGTGTACCGCGGGCGGTCTGCTTTGGCGCGCCTCTAAACCCCTGACCCCCGGCAGACAAGCCGGGGCTGGCACAGGACGGTTAATGTCATGGCAAGGAAAATTGACAGGCCGAGCCGCAATGGCGACGGCAAGACCGAGCTGGTGCTGGGCGGCGGTGGCATCAAGGGCTTCGGGCTGATTGGCGGCTTGAAGGCCCTCGAGGAAAAGAAGGTAGACCTCGGCACCATCACCGGAATCTCTATCGGTTCGGTGGTCGCGGCTTTCTACGTAAACGGGTACACGCCCGGGCAGATCCAGCGCATCTTCCTCACGGAGCTCATGGGTCTCGACCCCGACAGCCTCAAGCGGACGATGCGCCTGCCCACCATCTTGCGTCTGTGGCACGGGGGCTTCATCGACCTCGGCGGTCTCTTCAGGGAGATAGTCGAGAAGTACGAGCTGAAGCCGAAGCGCAACCTGCGCATCCTGGCCTACAACGTGCTGCAGCGCAAGCCGGTCGTCTTCGAGGGCACCGACTACGATCTCGCAAGGGCCATCACCGCCTCCTGCTCGATACCGGGCATCATGCGACCGGTCTGGCACGGACAGGGCGGGATCATTGGCACGTGGCTGACCCTCGTGGGCAGCCTCCTCGGCTTCACCAGCGAGGGCATCCTCGTCGACGGCGGCGTTCACCACCCCAACCCCGGCGAGTTCTGCCAGGGGCGCGCGATCATCCTCAAGCTGGGTTTCGCAAGCCGGCTGCCGGATGAGCTGCTCTCCCCGATCGATCTGGGATTCCATCTGCTGGAGATGTTCTGGTCGGTAGCCCTCGACTGGCACTTCCAGGATCCAAGCGAACACATCCTGATCAAGGCCGGCCTTCCCGATGTCGCCTGCCTGAGCTTCGGGCTCTCGCCCGAGAAATGCCAGGCGATGGTCGACTTCGGCTACAACCAGACGGCGCGCGCCATCGACCGGGCAATCGCCCGCGGCGCGGTGCCGGTCAAGAAGCCCCGGGGCGATCAGAAGTAACTGCACAGGGGCGGCGGCGGACTCTCATCGGTCTGCCGCCGCCGCCTGCTTCCCAACCGAGCGCCGGACCGGCAATTGCCCGCCGTTACCGGCAGAAAGGGAGATGTTATGTATCACCGCATTCTGAAGGGCGCCACATCGCTGGCGTACCTCCTGCTCATCGCGCTCACCTGGCGGTGGTTCAAGGGGGAAACCCACTGGAACCTGGCCCTGGGGGCGGCGCTGGTGAGCGGGTTCTGGCTGGTGCTCACGGTCGCCCAGATGCACCGGCTGCTGAAAACCTACTTCGACGTGCTCTCGCGCCTGGCGGTCCTCGTGCCGCTGACGCTCGGGCTCGTTCTCTCAGGGCTGGCCATCGCCCTGTTCGACTCGCTGGCACCACAGCTGGTGGCAAGCGGCGAGCTCCTGGCCTGGCTGGGCGTCTACCTGCTTTACCGCCGGAACAGACGCCTCTACAAGACCCAGGGACACGGCCCGCTGCCGAAAGGCTGCTGGGTCAACCCTGACCCTTCGGTCATCGCCCCCGGCGATCTCGTGCTCACCAGCGGGCGGATCGCCAGCACGATCCAGGAGAGCGTCGGGCACGGCGAGATCGGCGTCCGCTTGGCGGACGGGCGCATGGGCTTGCTCAGCTCCTATATGGAGAAGGGCACGGTCCTGAATGACCTGTCCCGGGTGGTGGGCAAGTGGCGCGGCAACGGCACGATCTACATCGTGCTCAAGCTGCGCACGCCGCTCACACAAGAGCAGAGCCTGCGCGCCACGGAGATCGCGCAGCAGATGCTGGCGGCCAACGCTGCCTGGCGGGAGCGCGAGAACGCGCGGCGGGCCCGGTTGATAGGCTTCCTGCCCCTGCCGGCCGCCTGGAAAAGCCGTCTGGTGGCCCGGACACGCGCCACCGGCTATGACTGGCCCGGGCTTTTCATCGGCCACCTGCACGCGAACCGCTGGACCTGCATCGGCGCCTGCCTGGAGCTTCTCCACCGGCTGGGCGTGAAGACGAACCACTACGGAACCGGTCTTCTGGGCATCGGCACCGGGCTTCTCGATCCGATCATGCCGGTGCGTTTCCTCTGCGATCCCGCATTCCGCCTGGTCACGCTCGACGACAAGAAGGAGCTGTCCGGCGCCTGAAAGGAGCATGCCATGTTGTTCAAAATCGACACGCTCTACGGTCACATCATCGAGGACACCCCGCAAGGACCGGTGTACCAGGACGACGGCGCCCCCGTCGACCCGGAGAACCCGCGTCCCTGCCTCGGGTGCAAGGCCCGGCTCACCCCCGGCAGCCACGATCCCTGCATCGCCAACCTGCCCGGCACCTACCAGGCATGCTGCGGTCACGGTCTCGATCGGGCGCCCAACAGCGGCAGACCGAACGGCTACGTCGGTCTCACGGACGGGCGCACGATCGAATTCTCCGGACTCTGCGGCGGCGCGCGCATCCGGGAGGCAGTTGATGCCGCGCTCGCCGGCAAGCCGCTTCCCGAGGGCTTCTGCTACGGCGAACGCATGTGGTGGGAGGGGCTGTCCGACGCCCGGCGCCAGTTCGTCCAGGAGCGCATTCCGCAGGCCCTGGCGCATCTGGTGCGTGAGGTGACCTACGGCCGGGCTTCCGCCGCAGCCTTCCTCGAGGGCGAAAAGCCCTGGTGGGAAGGTTTGACGGAGGAGCAGAAGGGCGCCGTCTGGTCGCGACTGCCCGCCGCCCTGGCCCTGCTCGTGCAGGAGGCGCTGGCGCAAGCCTGACCGACCCGGCAACAGCCCCCCGCCCGCAGCGGCGCAACTTGTTCAATCCAACAGCGGTGACGGGGAGCCGACAGGCTCAGCTCGGCTTCCCCGTCACCGCACCCGCCCGCTTCCTGGTCTTTTGCCACCCCGATCATTTTTCCGCAAAAGGGCGTTCAGGCTTTTCCTTTTTTGGGGTATGTATACTATACATTGAAGTATAGAGACCGACCGTACGGAGGGCGGCAGAAGACAAGCCCGCCGGAACTTTCCGAGCCTGACTGGCGGGATCGCCATCGAAGCACTGGATTAAGGAAGGAAGGCACCCGCCGTGGGAAACTGTAGTCCGGCCGATTCGCTGTAAGGCGGCGAGACAACCACTCAATCCGGGTAGATGATTATGCAGACCCATACAGTCTTCAATCAGGCAAAGCCGCTTGTCGATTACAACATGTATGCCACCGACTTCATTCTCAAAGAGTTGTGCACCGCTTATGGTGCGGGATGGTCGGAGAGCAGCCTGGAGTCGTTCGGCGCCTTTGCCGGCAGCGCCGAGGCCAACGCCTGGGCCGTGCAAGCCAACACCAGCGAGCCCGTTTTGCACACGCACGATCGCTTCGGCAACCGGATAGACGAGGTCGAATATCATCCCGCCTACCACCAGCTGATGAGCGCCTCCATTGAGAACAGCCTCCACTGCCTGCCCTGGCGCGAGGCCAAACCGGGAGCGCACGTCGCCCGCGCGGCGCTCATGTACATGTCCTATCAAAATGAGGGTGGGCACTGCTGCCCGATCTCCATGACCTACTCGGTCGTGCCCTCCCTGCGCAAACAGCCGGATCTTGCCGGGAGTTGGGAGCCGTTGATTCTCTCCACCTCATATGACAGCCGCTTCCGCCCGGCGACGCAGAAGAAAGGAATCACGCTCGGCATGGGCATGACGGAAAAGCAGGGCGGCTCGGATGTGCGCGCCAACACCACCTCCGCCACGCCGGTCGCTCAGCCCGGGCCGGGCAAGGAGTATCTGCTGACCGGGCACAAATGGTTCGTCTCGGCCCCCATGTCCGACGCCTTTCTGGTGCTCGCGCAGGCGAAAGCCGGCCTGTCCTGCTTCCTGGTCCCGCGGTGGAAACCGGATGGAGCCAGGAACGGCCTTTTCCTCCAGCGCCTCAAGGACAAGCTCGGGAACCGCTCCAACGCCAGCAGCGAGATAGAGTTTGTCGATGCGCTCGGCTGGCTGGTCGGCGAGGAAGGGCGGGGCGTACCGACCATCATCGAGATGGTGAACCACACGCGCCTGGACTGCACCATTGGCTCAGCGGCGCTCATGCGTCAGGCGACGCTCCAGGCGCTGCACCACTGCCATCACCGCAGCACCTTCGGAAAGCGACTCTCCGAGCATCCGCTCATGCTCAATGTGCTTGCCGATCTTTCCCTGGAATGGGAGGCCGGCACGCGCCTGATGATGCGGGTCGCGCGCGCCTACGACCGCGCGGCGGGCGAGGAGGGGGAAGCCCTGTTCAAGCGCGTCGGCAGCGCCATCGCCAAATACTGGCTCTGCAAGCGGGGACCGATGCACGTCGCCGAGGCACTGGAATGCCTGGGCGGCAACGGCTATGTCGAGGAATCGCCAATGCCGCGCCTCTATCGCGAGACACCGGTGCTGGGCATCTGGGAAGGCTCCGGCAACGTCATCTGCCTGGATGTTTTGCGCGCCATAGGCAAGGAACCTGAGACGGTAGACGCTCTTGTAGCCGAGCTGGACGCTGCCCTAGGCGAAAGCGCGCGGCTGGACTCCTTCCTGGCGTCGATCAAAGACAACCTCAGCAAGCTGAAGAAAAACGGCGAGCTCAAGGATCCGGCAGCAGCCGCGCGTCACGAGCAAGGAGCGCGCCTGCTGGTCGAGCGGCTGGCCCTGGCTCTCCAGGCGACACTCATGCTCCGGCAGGCGCCTGGCCCCGTCGCCGTTGAGTTCATCAACTCACGGCTCGACCGCCAGGGCGGCCTGGCTTTCGGCACCCTCTCCGCCGGCGCTGATGTGAAGGCTATCGTTGAACGAGCCTATCCCTTCTCAGCCTAACCGCCAGGCCCGGCCGGCACGAGTGAGTACAAAAAGGTTCAGAAGCGGCTCTGGCCGCACAAGTGGAGCCAAAACGGCCCATTTTCGACAAGAAAGTGGTCCTTTCGGCTCCACCCGGGTTGAACTTTGGTCTTCCCCACTTTTGGCGGATCATCAGGTTGATTATGTTGTATAGTAGATCGAGTCGAAAAAAAGGAAAATTTCTTGAAGTGGCGGGGTGAGCGCCGCCGGCACGGTTGGTTTGGAACCTTCCGTGCCGGCGGGCCCAGCCGCTTGGTTTCTAGCGGCGGCGGCGCGGCGAGCGCGGCACCAGGTTCACCAGGGAGGAGTGAGCGATCTCCCCGATGTACTGGCTGTGGGCGCTCGTCAGCTTGTCGTCGCGGTAGACAAGCGTGTGGTAGCAGTCATCACTGAAGAACGAGACCTCGCCGTCGGCCGGCTTGGGCTCGCCGCTGATCGGGCACAGGTTGACGGCGACCGGCGCGTCGGACGGGAGGGCGCTGTTCGCACCGTCGTTGACGGCGCGCAGCAGGTCGGCCAGCAGCACTTCCTCCAGCTTGCGCTGGCGCGTCAGCCGGCCGTACACCTTGTCCGAGTGGTAGGTCTTGCCATGACCGCCGTGGCGGCCGCGCGCGACCTTGGTCTTGCCGTTCTGCAGCTTGATGAGGTTTGCCATAACAGCTCCTTACTTTTTGAAACGTCGGGTTCAGTGATAAGAGAGCCGCGAATGCCGGCACCGGTAATGGTGCCGGCATGTCCCGGCCCTTGAGCTTGAGCACGGCCTTCGCCTGACTGCAAACGGAGCGAAGGCCTCACCCTCGAAGAACAGGCGACAGACGGTTGCTGCCCGACAGGCAGGGTCCCGATTGGCGCTTGCTCCCGCGGGACATCAGCGGCGACCCGGGTTGCGACCCCGCTTGTTGCGCTGCTGCGCGCGGGTATTGTCCTGGTCGTTGCCGCCGTGCCCGTTCTGATCGAGCTCGAAGAGACACTCGAGCAGCACGGTTGCGTACGCGCCGCTGCGCAGCTCGAACTGGCAGTGCCAGACTCCGTCCTCGGCCGAGTGCTTGAGGTCGATGACAGGAATCAAGGCCTTGCGCCAGGGGCTGTTTTCGCGGCCGTTCTCGTTGACGCGCGGCGTGAGGAACAGCCGCCGGACCTCGGGATCGACCTCCAGCGGCACGTCCTCCACCTTGACGTAGGAGGGCAGCTCGCTGACGGCCACCGAGAGCGGCAGGGCCTCACGGCAGTAGCGCAGGTAGAAGCCGAGCGCGCCCCGGTTCAAGACCATGAGCGGGATGGAGCCGTTACCGCGCAGGGCGATCTCCTTGCGAAGGACGCGGGCCAGCACCTGGTTGAACCAGTACGACTGGTACGCGCCGATCCACAGGGAGAACTCCTTGGGCATCGACTCCATGACCTCGTTGTAGGTCTTCCCTTCGGCGAGCTTGCTGACGATCTTGTGCTCGACCGCCAGGTTGACCACCTGGTAGACGGGCTTGCCGGTGCGGTGATCGGCCCTCTCCAGGATGTTTCTCATCTCCTGGAAGAAGTGGGTCGGCTCCACGTCGTTGCCCGGCTTCTCGAAGAACTCCAGCCAGCCCCACTGATCGGCCAGCTCCGCGCGGATCTGCTTGGCGAGCGGACGCTCGACCCCGCAGCTCTCGCAGAGGAAACGCTTGATGCCGGCTCTGGCGCCGTGGCGGATGAGCTCCTCGCCTATGTCGGCAAGGTTGCCCCGCCGCCCGAGCCTCTGCCCGCCGTAAGCGTTGGCGATGTACATGGTGTCCTGCTGCCCGGTCCAGATGCGCTCCGCGTCAGGACGGTCGGCATCGAGATCGACGGCCACCGTCTTCAGGGCCTCGAGGCGCCCGTTGACGTAGTCCAGGATCTCAGCCGCCTTGCGCCCCGGCACGGAGACGTTGAGCGTGAAGCGGTTGGAGACCAGCGAGCCGTTGCGCAGGGTACGCTCGGCGGCCGTGGCGTCCTTCAGCCTGTACCAGCCGCCGGCGTCGTTGCTGAACTTCCGGCCGCAAAGCGCCACCACGTCGTCGAGGTGCACCCCGTCGATGACGAAGCGGCTGCTCGTCTGCGCCTTGTAGTCCTTGAGACCGGCGTAGGTGACGCGGTGAGCGGAGACACCGAGTTGCTGGGCGAGGGCGTAGGCGACCTCGTAGGTGGTAAGGCGGCACTTGATCACCGTGACGCCGACGAGTCCGGGTTTGCCAGAAATCGTCTCGCGATTGGCGTCCAGGTCGCTCTCCTCTCCGGTAGTGCAGAGGTGGGCGGGGGTGGTGCGCTCCTCGACGATGAAGTCCTTGGGCTCCATCTTGATGAGCGCGCGCCACTTCTCGTCGCCCACCAGGGCCTTCACCTCGGAAGGAACGAACTGGTCGTGCGAATAGAGAGTCTTCATGGCGATGACTCCTTACTGTCAGATGTGGGCCGGCACGATTGCCGCCCATTCGTTGGTAAGCGTGATAGCGTGAGCAAGAAGGGGATGGGCAGCGTTGCTGCTGCCCGTCCCCCGGCACCGTGGGCGCCGTGTTTACGTCTTGCTCGGCAGAATCTCCAGGAGCTCGGTCAGCGACCGCATCTTCCTGACGCCAGGAATCTGCTCCGTGACCTCGCCCGGACGGTCGATGAGCGCGGCTTTCATGCCGGCGTTGAGGGCGCCTTTGATGTCGGCCTCGACGCTGTCGCCCACCATGAGGCATCGCCCCGGCTCGACTCCGAACCGGCGGCAGGCTTCCTCGAAGATCTCCGGCTCGGGCTTGATATGCCCGACCTCGAAGGAGAAGACGAGGTGCTCGAAGTACTCGGCCAGCCCGTCGACGAAGAAGATCTGCTCGACAGGAAAAGGCCACGCGTTGGAGATGAGCCCCAGGCGATAACCTCTCTCCTTGAGCGCCTTCAGCGTAGGCAGGACGTCCTTGTACTGGGCGCAGCAGTTCCTCTCCTGCTGGAGCAGCTCGAGGAACCCATTGACGGCTTCGTCGGTGACGTGCCAGACACCCACCGTCCCGGCCGCGTGCTGGAGGAATCGCACCGGGTCGGAGATGTTGACCGTGTCACACAGCCGGAGAAGCCTGGGGTCCGGCTCATCGCAGGGACAGCCGCCCGGTCCGATCACCCGGTGGCCGAGCATCACCTGCAATGCGTGAATCGGTCGTTTGTTGTGGCTGAGAACCAGCGTTCTCCACAGGTCGAAAAAGATGACCTCTGGAGCCTCCTGGCTGGCACTCAGGCTTGGCGTGTAGCCGTTTGCTGAGCTCATACAGTGGCTCCTTTAACGTGAGCTTGCGGGCCTGGCCGGAAGCCAGGCCCACTGCGGTTAGAAGAAGGAGCCGTCAGCTTTTGCGAGAAGTTGACGGTTGAAAAGCGCTTCGTGATCGCTAACGGATCGTTAGCCGGCGATCCAGGTCAGCTGGGCGCGGACGCCCATCTTGGCCTTGGTGCCGGGAATGATGCTCCCCTTGATGAATGTCAGGGAGCGCATGCTGTCACCGATGGTGGCGCTGGCGAATCGGAAGCCGTTGCCGGCGAGCGTGCGCGCTGCCTGGTCGATGCCGTAGGGCACGGGGCAGTCGATGCTCTTGCGATCGTAGTTGTCACCGGCGTCGAGGCTCGGGTTCTGCGCGAACTTGAGGTCGGCGTCGGTGTAGGAGATCTCGATCTTCTCGTCCGCGTACTGGCCGCGGGCAAGGATGATCGTGGTCATGATGCTGTCGACGTCGCCGCCGAGATGGTAAGCGCCGTAGCCGTCACCGCGGTTCACGGCCTTGACGAGGAAAGGCTCGTCGCCAACCTTCGCAGCCACCAGAGCGGCGACGTAGGGGCGCACGCGAAAATCGATCGGGGCGCTTTCGTGCCCGCCGAGCAGGCAGAAGATGCGACCGTCACTGAGAAGGTTCGCCCGGCACGAGTCGCCGTCGTGGCCGTTCAACGAGCACACGGGGCAGCAGGCGGTGCCGACGATCTTGCGGGTTTCCGAACGTGTCGATTGAGACATGTTGTCCTCCAAACATTCGGGCCTTATTCAGCGGCCCTTAGCTGAGATGAGGGACTGCAAACAATCAGCCGTCTCGGGCAAACGTCTGTCGGGACAACTCTCAGGAGCACGGACTCCACGCGTCGGCAAAACGCGAGGGATCCACACTCATCAGGACGTTGTCACAACGAACTGACCCCACGGACAACACGAGTGTTGCTGTGAGGTTCAGTAAACGCTTATCCGGTCAGGCTTACGGTGAGGTGTAATGTGTTCCTGAAAAGCTAAATGGAACGAAATGTGATTCGACCCTAGTGAAAGAAGCTGGTTTCAGGCAACATGTGTTTAGAGCCGGCCTTTACAGGGCCGTGGCTGTCAGCTCGGGCAATATTTACCGGGGTGGCAGCTTGTCAACAGCCTGGTTGGCACGTGTTTTGAGCGTTTACGGAAACATTATTGGGGGAGAGTAACCGGAGGGATGGCGCCGCTTGGCCCTTCTAGCGCAGTGCGTGTTTTCACCCCTTAAATCCGCGGGCAGGATCTAGCGCAGGTAGCGCCAGCCGAGAATCCGCCTTCTGTGCGGTCCCACCGGCCAGCAGGCCGTCCTGGCCAGCTCAGCCGGCGGCCCGCCCGGGTTTGCTGACAGGAGCACGGATGGCGCGAGCTCGCGCGAGCTTCTGGCCGGTTGGCGGGTTCCGCGCGGCTTGCTCTTGTGAAAAGTGCTGTAGCAGCTGCGACAAAGTGCTTGCCTTGAGAAGCACCTTTTTAATACGGTCGTGAGGTCACTTTCTCTCTTTCTCAGATGGAGATCTCCGGACCGAAAACCACCAGCCCTTTTGCTTCTCAGCAAGAGCTTCTCTCTGCCGACGCAGGGGCGGTGGGGTGTGTCCGGTTTTCAGTCGGGTAGCGTCGTGAGCCGATCGCAAGCTCCTGCGGGAGCCTGACGAGCGGTCTCAGGCGATCCCCGTCCATCTGCTTTGAAGAGCCGCAGCGACGCCCGGTCCGGGCGCCGCTCGCGGACCGCTTTGTTACCGGGTCCTGCGCCTGCAGGACCTTTTTCACCTTTGCTGCCGCTATTGCACAGCGCAGCACAACCCAAGGAGACAGTGTCATGATCAGACACGATAAGCACAATCTGTTCCCGCAGTTCCCGCTGAACACGGGACTGGTGCTTCTGCCTCATGCCGACGTCCGCTGGGCCGTCGCGCAACTCGAGGTCAGCGACCCGCTCATCGAGGTGGACAACGACGACTTCGGCTACGTGCGTCACCTGACGACCACGGCGCCGGAGGGGCTCGAGAAGTCCGCCTCCTTCTACAACGGCAACCCGCGCGCCTGCGCCGACCGCCTGCTCAAGGCAGCGGCGATTCGCAAGGCTTTCGGGCTCCGCTACCTGGACGTCCGCTTCAGCCGGGTCATCGACGTGCCGGCCTTCGGCTACACGGTCGAGTACCGGCAGTTCCTGAAGGTCAAGGGCTCCAACCGCGTGGTGCCGGTCCGCGGTGGCTTCCTGCACGTCAACATGGACGGCTCCGGACGCATCTTCAAGGTGACCTCGACGCTCCGTCGCGGTCGCAAGCCGTCCAGGCCCGCCAAGATCATCTCGGCCGCCGAGGCCAAGCGGATCGCGGTCGCCGCTCACGGCGCCCCGGTGTGCCAGAGCGTGGAATGCCAGCTCGTCTACTCGTCCCACGACACCTCGAAGAAGGACCCGACGAAGACGCTCAAGCAGCTTCGCCTGGACCCGACCTACGAGATCCTGATCACGAGCTGCAACCCGCGGAAGGTCGTCCAATACCTGGTCGACGGCACCACCGGCAAGGTGGTCTACGTGGAGAACAAGCTGCACTACGCCGATGTGCCGTGCCGCGCGTTCCTCCGCGTCCCCGACTACAAGACGCCGATGCCCGAGCAGGTGCGTGACCACCACCTCTCCAACCTCCCCGACCCGAAGGTGCTCGCCAACCACCGGTACAGCCCGGTGGTGGTGATCAAGAACGGCAAGGAGGTCCAGGTCGAGGCTCTGCCTGACGGGACGTTCAACTACGAGCCCGACTCGCCGGAGTTCGAAGCCGTCACCGTCTTCGTCGCCCTCAACGAGGAGGACGAGTTCTTCGAGGCCAACGGTGGCGTCACCGGCGGCGACACGTTCAAGCTCGTTGTCCGCGACCCCAGCGTCCAGGACAACGCCTACTGCGACTACGAGAACCGAGAGATCCACATCGGCGTGGGCTCCGGTCTCGACAACGGTGGGCTCTACACCTACGTCGGGTACGACACGGGTGTGGAGGAGCACGAGAACGGGCACCGCTGGGTGTTCCGCCAGACCCCTGGCAAGGACATGCCCGGCACGCAGGGCGCTGGCGGCAACGAGGCCACCGGCGACTACTGCGACATCGTCTGCGAGTACCGGCGCGGTCTGCTCTACGGGCATCTCTACGGTCACACATTGACCGTGGACGACGTCAAGGGCGACCCCCGGATCATCGGTCTGCTGGCCCTCTACCCGGACGGCATCCGCAAGCAGCGGAACACCAAGACCGTGCAGAAGGACGGCGGCACCGGCGAGCCTCACGCCCTCGGCGAGATCGTCGGCGGCGCCATGTGCGACTCGCTGGAGGTCATCGTCACGGACCCGCAGTGGAGCCTGGCCGATGGGATCAACAACGGCGCCAAGCTGCTCATGGCCGCTCTGGCGTTGCTGCCTTCCCACAAGGTCACCTTCGCCGACATCTGCCGCGCCTTCATCACGGCCGACCAGGTGAAGTTCGGCGGCTCGCACCGGAAGGCGATCGAGACCGACTTCGGCAACCACGGCATCAAGCTCGGCTCGAAGGCTGACGACCTGCTGCCGATCAAGCTGCCCGGCAGCAAGGCCTAGGTCGCTTTGGACGCACGGCGGGGGGGCTCAACGCTCCCTCGCCGTGGCGTCATCCGTTTTCGCATCTGGTGGCGCCTGCAGTTGCGGCGCCACGTTCTTCGACAGGGAGATTTGCGCCTATGCAAGAGATCAATCGCTGGGCTCACCTGCCCAACCTGGTCCTCTCGGAAAACCAGGCCGTCACAGGCATCCGCCTGCCCGACGGCATGATCGAGTGCACCCGCTGCACGCGTTCCTGCCCCGACAACAGCGACAGGAGCAGAGGGCTGGGACCCTCCTGCAGCCACTGCTGGGCCGGGCTGGATGTAGTCGATCACGCCGGAGACGGCGCCGTTCCGGTCATCCCCAACCTCATTATCTTCCCCTCATCCAACAGGCGCGACGACCACCGCGCGCCTCAGTAAGGCTGCCGCCTTCAGGGAGGCGATACATGGAAGCTGCTGCTAACATAAGCGACGGCAACGGCTCCGCCGCCGATGCCGGCAAAGGCAGGGAAGTGAAGCTGCTCGTTTTCGACGCCGGACACGTCTTCGTGGACTTCGACTGGGAAGAGGTCTGCAAGGGCTTCATGGCCAGAAGCGGGCGCAGCCGGGAGGAGCTCAAGGAGGCGCTGGCGCATGTCGGCAGCCTCGGCTACGAGCGCGGCACGATCGCCACCCTCGATTTCCTGGCCGAGCTCAACCGGGCCCTGGGCGTCTCGCTCACCCTCGAGGAGTTTCGCCGCCTGTGGACAGCGACCTTCCACGAAAACGCGGAGATGGCTGCGCTCTTGCAGTCCCTCTCCAGCCGCCTGCCGTTGTACCTGCTCTCCAACACCAATGAGGAGCACTACAACTTCCTGCAGTCGACCTACAATGTGGCCCGCCACTTCGATGAGCTGATCCTGTCCTATCAGGTCGGCTGCGCGAAACCAGACCCGGCCATCTACCACGAGGTCATGAAGCGCAGCGGGCTTCCGCCCGAGAACTGCCTGTTCGTGGACGACCTGGAGATCAACGTGGAGGCCGCCAGGAGCGTGGGCATGCAGGCCGTGCAGTTCAGGGACATCGCCAGGCTGAAGAACGACCTCAAGTCATTCGGCATCGAGTTCTAATCCAAACCCTCATACCGCGCCGCCTGTAGCGACGCCGTAAAACGCGTTGGCGCGGGCGGCGGCGGCTCTCCTTCGCGCATATCGCCGCCCCGGGGCTCCCGAAACGAGCGCCGGTGCGGCTTGTCACGTGTCGCAACAAGAACCAGTAAGAGGAGCGCAAAGCATGGACAAGTTCAAAGTGGCCACCGGCATCGTCATCTTCAACGTCGAGGCGCTCAGCCCTCGGCTCGCCATCGAGGTGCTCAAGCACCGCATCGACAGCCGCCGCCACCGGCACTTCGACCCGGAGATCGGCATGTCCCTGGTTCACTCCCTGGACGCCGGCAAGCTGTACTTCCTCGTCATGAGCGAGGACGGAAAGCAGGTGCTGGGCGCCGAGGTGAACGGTAAGTTTCGGGCTCCGGTCAGCCGCGAGCTGGCGACCGCCTTCGCCGAGACGCTGACCGACGAGCAGTACTGGAGCCTGCCGATGTCGGGCGAGCCGTCCGACGTCGTCTACCCCCCGTACATGAGCCAGCAGACCTACGAGCTGCTTTTCCCGAAGCGCTGCATCGGTCGCCTGTACGACTGCCCCACGGAGTAACGTCACGCCCCTATCAGGCACCATCGGCGTCACGGCGGTGGAAGCCTGATTCCAGTTGAACGTCGAAACCATAAGGGAAGGGGTTGCTTCGGCAACCCCTTCCCTGTCCCTTTTCCTTTTGCGTGCTCTGGACCGCTTGCCTTGCGCCGGTCCCCAAAATTTTCCCGGTTTTGTATTATAACCCCTAGTACATTCAAAACCAACGCCCACCACACGCCAGCCGCCAGGCTCGTTCAGCCGGTCATACCAACCGCAAGGGCAAAGCCGGCAGAGCCCTGGCAAGACGGAGCGTGCTGTAGCCCCCGGCGTGCCGGTCTCCAGCATCTTCCGCGCGCTGGCAGCCACTGCCGGCAGGTAGAGCAGCTTCCCCTGATGGGAAGGACCTGAATCGCCGGAGGACCGGCCCTGTCGCTAGCATGACCAGTCGCTTCGAGGGCCGCGGCGGGCGGCGCCCGCGTTTCACCGCAGGCAGTGGCAACCACACAAGAGGAATCGGCTCCGAGACTGCCGCAAGCATTTGACGCTCGATTCAGCTTTCCTAAACAATAGCTCCGAAGCCTGGCGCTGCCGGGGTTTTTCGACCGACTCCGACAGGGTGATCAATCTTTTCCTAATGAAGTGTTGTTAAATGCGGCTTGCCCTGCACGGTTCGAGGTTCATAGTTTGAAGTCCCTTTCTTTATAGTCGCTCCAATCCCGGAGCTCGAGAGGACTTGCAACGCACAGAAACCATTCGCAAGGAGTGTAGATGATGAAAGCCCTTATTTATAGCCGCGAAGGCTATCCGCTTTATGGCACCGTCGACGACCCGCGCCTGGTCAGCGAGCTGACGGAGGTCGAGGCGATCGAGACCTGGCAGGTCGGGCTGGTTCGCTCGCAGCTTGCCATCAGGCTCAAGACTGTCGAAGCCGTGAGCCGCTTGCTCGACCGGGCCGGCGACGGCGCCGTGGTGGAGGTCTCGTACGAGTATCCAGCCGGCAGCATCCAGCTGAAGCACAGCGCCTGCCTCCGCCGCCTGGGCGCCGGGCTGCAACCGATTCTGGTCCCCAGCCATCTGGCCGTGCCTTCCGATGCCAGGCTGGTCGCCATCCTCGGCGCCCGCCTCGGCGACCACATCCGCGTCACCTACCGGCTCATCGACCGTCACGGCGCCGCTGCCGTTCCGCCGAAGCCCGCGCGACCGGCTTTCGCCGGCCGGGTGGATCTGGCGCGCGCCGCCGAGGGCTGAGCGGTCTGCCGCGGTCCGTCGTTTACACAACCTTCAAATGGCGCTAACTCCGCTAGCCTGCCCGAACAGCGGCGCTGAGGCCAAGCAGGGCGCGCCGCCAGGTTTTTCTCATGAGCTCGGGAGCAGGCTCACGAGCTTAAATGGCACCAAGGTGCTTGTACACTGCTGCAGCTGTCTCATAGCTTCTTGATGATATCTGTCAGCTTACCCTTTAGCAAAAGCCCACTATCGCAGCAAAGCTCCGCACCACGCCCAACCAGCAACTGCCCGCAACCGTTTCACGCGGTTGCAGGTTTTGTTGTGGGCCTGCGACCTGCATTTCACCAGCGTTTATCAACAGGAAAAGCGAGGGGAGCAAAAGATGTCCATGCAACTCTTCATTCCGGTCTCGAAGGACGAGGGACTGAACATCCTGCGCGTCAAATTCAGACCGGACGTGGTTCACCGCGATCAGCACGGAAACCTCACCTGCTACACCAGCCGCCATGTCGCCCAGCGCAGAGCGCTGGAGTGTACCTGCGCCGCCGCCGGCAAGCGGGAGATGTTTCTCATCGTCATCAACATGACCACCCCGGGAATCATTGCCGACCTGCGCCACGAGCGACCGGTCGAGCGTGTCCCCCTGGCAACCTGGGAGGCGGAGGATACCGTATCGCTGAGCAGCCAGGCTCAGGATCTCCTCTCCCGAGAGGAAGGAACCGCCTTCAGCCTGGAGATCGTGCCGGGCACCGAGGACTTCTACGCGGCAACCTACGGCGGCGGCGCCCCGGAGTGCGGCGCCGGCGTCGGCCCCTGGAGGTAGCGTCCCGTGCGCGAAAAATCCTGCATTCAGCAGGAGCTTTCGCGCACAGCCCCTATCGCGGGCGGCGATGCGCCACCACTCAAAGCGCATCGCCGCCCGGTCGCAATCCGTCATCCATTCTGCATGGAGGAACAACCCTATGGCCAGATTCACCAAAAACACCACCGAAATGGCAATCGCCCGCGTTCTCGGCGTGGCTTTCGCCGGCGTCCTGGTCGGCTTCGGCGCCGGCATGATCGCCCACCACTTTCAGGTCGCCATCAACGACCTCGGCAAGTTCCTGGTCGGAGCCGCTACCGCAGCCCTGTGCTGGGTAGCCACCAGCCGCATCGTCGGCTTCGCCGAGGAAACGATGAGCATCCCCACGCTTTCCACAGCCGGCGCCCGCCGCTATCAGCCGCAGCCGGCCGGCACCGGCTCCAGCGATTTGGCGGCGGCCGGCGCCCAGGCCTTCAGCGGCCCGGACCGCCGACCCGGCGGCAACTCGAGGATCGAGACCGATCCGCAGGAAGACGGCAGCATCAAGGTGGTGCTGACCGTCAAAGGGCTGTCGGGCAAGGAGTTCGACGTCCTTCGTGCCCGCGCCGAGAACGTGCCCGGAACGCGCTGGGCCGAGCCCGAAGCTGCCAAAGCCGGCGAGCACAAGCTTGAGGGCGTCATCCACTGCGGCAACGCGCAGGAGCAGGCGCTGCACAAACTTGAAGAGCTGACCGGCAAGCGGGTTTAGCACCGGGTCGAGGCGGCGGTTCTCCCGCGGCTTGCGTCTGTTGCTGAGCGCCCGCGCCCAGATCTACAACGTCCGCACCGGCGAGACGAACTACGGCGTCTCGGTCGCAACGCCGGCGGATGCCCGTGGCGCAACCACGCCTGCATCCGCCGGCCAGCGGCGATTCAGCACGGCATGCTGCTCGTGCAATCAGGAGTGACTATGAGCTTCTACGTCGAAGGATTGGAATTTGTTCCGCGCTGCCTGCGCGGCAGAGTAAATCGGAGGGTTCGGTGACGGCTTCGACAAGCCTCGCTGGTACAAGGAGCACTTTTACTGATCTTCGCCTGGTGCGAAGGGCCCGGGAAAAGGAGGAGGTCGGACATCTGCCAACCCTCCTCCTTTTCTTCAAATTTTTCCCTTGTGTTTATTTTACTATAGTTCTTAGTATGATAAACGAAAATTATTGACAAGATCGTCTCCGCTTCAACAGCAAAAAAGAGAGGAGGGGTGGAGGCCTTGCAATGCACCGCCACCCCTCACAGTTGAATACCGAGAAACCGGCGCCGTGTCTAATTCGGCTGCGACCCGTCGCCGTCGAGCGGCTTGATGCCGGGGGTATAAGCGCTTGCCGGAACAAGGCGCCAGCCGCCTTCGCCGTTGAGCTCGAGCACCATCTGGTGGTACTTGATGAGCGTAGGACGGTGTCCGACGCTGATTACCGTGGTCGCCCCGTTCTCGAGCAACCGGTAGAGGTGCTCTTCGTTTTTCACGTCCAGCGCGCTGGTCGCCTCGTCCAGGATCGCGTAGCGGGGGGCAGCCAGGAGCAGGCGCGCGAACGCCAGCCGCTGCTGCTCACCGAGCGAGAGGACGTCGGCGAAGTTGAGCTGCGTGTCGAAGCCGCCCACACGGGCCGGCAGATCGGGCAGGTTGACCTGATCCAGAACCTTCTGGAGCCGGTCGTCCGGAACCGCCGACTTCATGTTGGGATAGAGCAGCTGGTCGCGAAGCGAGCCCAGAATCATGTACGGACGCTGCGGCAGGAACATCACCTCGGACAGGGGCGGGCGAACAATCGTGCCCTCGCCGGAGTTCCACAAGCCGGCAACGCCGCGCAGAAGCGAGCTCTTGCCGCTGCCGGAGGGCCCGACGATGAGCAGGCCGGACCCCGGCTTCACCTCCAGCGAGAGGTTCTTCACCAGGGTGCGCTCGTAGTTGGGCGTCGTCAGCGTCATGTGCTCGAGGGCGATGCGCTCCGCCTCGACCGTGGTGATCACCCTGGCGCCCGGCTGGGTCGACCGGTCCGGGGCGTCGAGCGCCTGCGTGAAGCCGGACAGACGGTTGATGACCGCGGCGAAGTTGCTCAGGTCGGTGAAGCTGGTCACCACCAGCGAGAGCGCCGAGAGGATCTGGCCGAACGCCATGTCCGCCTGCGTGAAATCACCGAACGGGACCTTGCCCGCAAAGTACAGCGGCGCGATGATCAGCGCCGGGATGAGCACGATCACGTAGTTGTAGCCGGTGGTCACGAAGTTCAAGTTTCGCGTCCAGCCGATAAGCAGGTTGAAGTTCCAGATCGCGTCAGCGAACCGCCGCTTAACCTGCCCTTTCTCCTGCTCCTCACCCTGATAGAAGGCGATCGACTCCACGTTGTTGCGCACGTGGATGAGCCCGTAGCGGAAGTCCGCTTCTTTCTTGAGCTGGTTGAAGTTCAAGCCGATCAGCCGCCTGCCGATCAGGTAGGTGGCCATCGTGCCGAAGATGGAGTAGCCCACCACGATCAGCACCAGCGTGTGCGAGATCGAGTACAGGATGGTGATGAAGGAGAAGAAGGTGATAATCGACCCCAGCACGATGAGCAGGAAGCTCAACGCCTGCTTGCAGAAGTTGGTGACGTCCTGCGCGATTCGCTCGTCCGGATTGTCGATCTTTGTGTCGGAGTTGATGTTGTAATACGCCCGGTTCTGGAAGTATTTGTCGAGAATGTGGTTAGTGAGCCATTCTCGCCACTTCATTCCCAGGCGATCCTGCATGTAGCTGTAGAACACCACGATCGGCGTGCCGACAATGAACACGCTGCCGTAGATGTACAGCATGCGATAGAACACCGGAGCATTTTTCATCTGCAGGGCGGTCTGGAAGGAGCCGGCGACGTAGTTGATCACCACGTTCAAGGCGTTGACCGCGATGAGCAGGAGCAAAAGCACTCCCAGGTGTCCGAGAGCAACCTTTTTCTTCTTAGAGATCCAGTAGGGCTTGGCCAGAGCTAGAAAGCTCTTCCAGAGCTTGCGATTGAAGGGGTGCATGCGGGTTTCCTTCTGGCTGCCATCGGACCTGGCTGGTCCGGGCAGCGGCAATTTGACGGCTCCGGGGGCTCGCCTGCCGCCGGGCTGTCGGGTTGAAACGGGAAGGAAAAGCTGCACTCTAATACGACCCCGTCGTTTGCTCACGCGCAAGGCTGGCGTGAAACGAATCGACGGTGCCGCGCGCCACCGTGTTCCGGGCAAAAGCCGGCGCGATGACGGCAACTCCCCGGGAAGCGATCTGCTCCCGAATGAGGCGCGTAGAGTGGGACGAATAGCTTTGGTGGTCTTAGCTCACAAAGATCTTGGAGCTGTAATGAAGAGACCCGCCTACCTTAGCTCATGGCGGGATCAGAAACAAAGACCCACGCAATCCCTTGGCAAGCCGGACCGCCGCCGGCGAATCCTGGCAGAATCGCCCTCCAGTCCAGCAAATTGGGTTGCCAAGATAGATGACGCGAACGGTTGGCGAAAACCGGCAGCCCGCACCTTCACCGCCACCGTCATTGCACAAGATTGGCGCAGTTAGCGCCGGCAGTATATATACGCCGGCGACACCGTGCATTGGCACCACCGACGGTGACAGTCACACCGCCGGTCGGCTCCCGGCATAGCGATGACATGGATCATCAGCTTCCCGCGCGCATCCGCAATACCGGCCAGCGCATATGTTAAACGGGCGCCTGGCGGGGCTTTTCCTCGGATCACCTCATGTTATACTGTCACTGGTAGGACGCCGTCCTATGAATTCACTGGCACTGCGAACTGGTGATATGCGGATGTGGGCCCCGAAAACAGCAGAGAGCTGTTACCAATAGTTGACCCCAAGCGCAACGCTCCCTCCATCTCCAAGGTCGTCCAGCAAGTCTCCAGGCGAGGAAACAGGCGGTAGCCGCTTGAATTTTTTGACCGACGCCCTGACGCGGCACGTCGGCTGCGAGACGGCCTCGTTCCACACCCCCGGGCACAAAGGGCAGGCCCCGGTCGGGGCTTTCGAGGTCCTCGCCGAATACCCGTGGCAGATGGACCTGACCGAGCTGCCCGGACTCGATGATCTCTCGAGCCCGACCGGGGTGCTCGCCGACCTCGAATCTCGGGCGGCCGGCATATGGGGCGCCGCCGAAAGCATCATCTCCGTCAACGGGGCATCAGCTGGCATGGTGGCGGCGATGCTCGCCCTGGCTTCGCGGGGCTCCTCGACCGTCCTGGTTCCCCGCAACGCGCACCGCTCGATCGTGAGCGGCCTGGTGATAAGCGGGCTTTTCCCGATCTGGTACGACCCGGTCTGGGATGACGACTGGGGCATCTGGGGCTCGCTGCCGGCCAAGTCGGTCGAGCGACTGCTCGAGCGCTGCGGCGGGGAGCCGGCAGGGCTGGTCATCACCTCGCCGACCTACGCGGGGGCGATAAGCGACATCGAGCGCATCGCCGGCCTCTGCCATTCAGCCGGCATCCCGCTGGTGGTCGATGAGGCTCACGGCGCGCACCTGCTGGGCGGCGGCGGCATGCCGCCAGGAGCGGTCACGCTCGGCGCTGATGTCGTGGTGCACTCGCTGCACAAAACCCTGCCCGCGCTCACCCAGACCGGCTTGGTGCACGTCGGGAGGCAATCGCTCATCGCCGCCTCGGGCTTGCGATCGGCTCTGCAGCTAGTCCAGACGTCGAGCCCGAGCTATCTCCTCATGGCCTCGATCGAACAGGCGCTGGCGGCGATAGAGGCGGAAAACGGCGGCCCGGCCTTGTCCAGGCTGCAGGAGCTCTCCGTCCGGCTGGTCGAGGAGCTGGCCGCGCATCCCGAACTGGAGGTCTACAAGCCGCTCGCGGCCACGGACCCGGCGCACGTGCTGGTCGCCGCCCGGGGACGGCAGCCGCAGGAGCTTTTCAACTTTCTCTGCGAGCGCGGCGTCTTCCCGGAGACGACGCTTGGCCGCGGGGTGCTGCTCATGCTGGGGCTGGGAAGCACGGCCGCAGACGTCGGGCGCATCGTTTCCCTCCTGCCGCAACTGGCCGAGCTTCAAGCAGGCGAGGCAGCCGACAGCGCCTTCGCCCGGGGCGCCAGAAAGTCCTGGCGCCAGCCGGATCCGGTGCAGGTCATCTCGCCCCGCCAGGCTTTTTTCATGCCATCAGAGGTGGTGCCCGCTGGAGATGCGGTCGGACGGCTCTCGGCTGTCACCATCGCCCCCTGCCCGCCGGGCACGCCGTTGATTGTTGCGGGACAACGCGTGCCGCCCGAGATTCTGGAGTACGCGAGCTTGCAGAGTCTAAAAGTGGTCCTTGAGTAACCGTAGCCGGAGTAGACAAATGGAATTCATTCCACCAGCAGATGACCTCTCTTCCTTCCTCTCCATCCTGCCCGAAAAGTTGAGGCTGGCCCTTGCCAACGACACCAACGGGCTCACCGAGGTGGTCATGGACATAGGCCGCAAGCCCGAGGCCCGCTACCACGACCATCACTCGCTGGATCTGTCGGAGCAGCCGGTCAGCGAGGAGGACCTCACCTACACGGTCGACCGCGTGGGGGAGTTCTCCGGTGACAACCGGGCCGGCATCGAGCGCACGCTCCACCGCATCTCCTGCATCCGCAATCGCTCGGGCAAGATCATCGGACTGACCTGCCGGGTGGGCCGGGCCGTCACCGGCACGATCAACATCATCAGGGACCTGGTCGAGTCAGGCAAATCGATCCTCTTTCTCGGCCCCCCCGGCGTGGGCAAGACGACGAAACTGCGCGAGATGGCCAGGGTTCTGGCCGACGAGCTCAACAAGCGCGTCATTGTCATCGACACCTCCAACGAAATCGCCGGCGACGGCGATGTCCCCCACCCGGCCATCGGCGCTGCCCGGCGCATGCAGGTCTCTCATCCGAACCAGCAGCACGCGGTGATGATCGAGGCGGTGGAGAACCACACGCCGGAGGTGATCATCATCGACGAGATCGGCACCGAGGAGGAGGCCGCCGCCGCCCGCACCATCGCCGAGCGGGGCGTGACCTTGATTGGCACCGCGCACGGCAACGCGCTGGAGAACCTGCTCAAGAACCCGACCCTGGTTGATCTGGTCGGCGGCATCCAGACCGTCACCCTCGGCGACGAGGAGGCCAGGCGGCGCGGCACCCAGAAGACCGTGCTGGAAAGGGCGGCCCAGCCCACCTTCGAGATCTGCGTGGAGATCCTCGACCGCCAGACGCTGGCCGTCCACCGCAACGTGGCCGAGGCGGTCGACCAGCTTTTGCGCGGCTGGAAGATCCACCCGGAGATCCGCCGCCGCGACGAGTCGACCGGCCAGTTCTCGGTTCTGCAAACGGAGACCCCGGTGGCCGCCGCGTCTGCCGACGGGCTGCAGCCGTTCACCACCGACTGGGCCAGCCAGCAGGAAACCTTTCTCAAGATCTACCCTTACGCGGTGAGCAAAGGGCAGCTCGAGCGCGTGGTCAAGACACTGCAGCTTCCGGTTGCCGTGGTCAAGACAATAGACGACGCCGACGCCATCCTCGCCCTGCGCAGCTACGCCCGCTCGGGTGCAAAGATTTACTCGCTGGCCGAGGCCAGGCAGATCCCGGTGTACGTGGTCAAAAGCAACAACGTGCCCCAGATTCAAAAAGCCCTGCGCGAGGCGCTGCACCTCGATACCGAGCAGATAGGCTCGGTGGAGTGGGAGAGCGACATCGCCGACGAGACCGAGGTGGCGCTTGAAGAGGCGCGCCAGGCCGTCGTCAAGGTAATGGACCGCCTGGAGCCGATCGAGCTCACCCCGCGCCGCGCCTATATAAGGCGGCTGCAGCACCAGCTTGTCGAGCGCTTCAACCTCACCAGCCGCAGCGTCGGCGACGAGCCGGCCCGCCGCCTGCGCATCCTGCCGCCGACATCGGCGCAGCAGAGCCTCGGTTATATCTGACCCCGGCATCCTCAACCGCCTGCCGCGGACGCGGAACAAACCCGCCGCCCTTTCGTCTCCTGTCGACAACCGCGGTTTGCCCGCGAAATTTACCGGGGGAGCGAGAGAGATAACTTGCTCTTTACAGGCGTCGATAATACTATCGAGTGGGAGGGCAGAGCATTGTCGAAGGCATTCAGTCTGTTACTAAGCGGGCTGCTCATTTGCAGCTCGGCGATCTCCTTTGCGCTTCCAGCAAGCGCGGAGAGGGTGCTTGCGGGTGAGGTTTGCTCCGCCCGCGTCCACGAGCTGACCACAGAGATACCCTGGTTCAAATCGCTCAAGAAAGCCGAGCAAGCGGCCGCCGAGCAGAACAAGCTCGTCTTCTGGGTGCACATGGTAGGCAAGATGGACGGCGCCACTTGAAGCGCCGGCAATAGCTTGAGGGCCGTGTCGCTCTCACAAGATCCGGTATTCGACAAGCTGAAGAACGACTACGTCTGCGGCTACAGGGACATCGAGAACTCGCGCCATGCAGGAGCATCCGGCAAGCACATGCCGGACGGGCAGGCTGTCGACACCACCAACGGGGCCGGGCCCCACAATATCCAAATTTTTGTTCTCGACCCTGACGGCACCGTGCTCACCTGCCTGCCGGGCTACTGGTGCCCGGAGGACCTGGCAAGGGAGCTCGATCTGGCGCAGGATCTGGACAAAGTCTGGCGGGATCCGTCGCTCAGCCGGAGCGAAAAGGACGAGATGTTCGCGCGCATGCAGCTCAACCACATAGCCGAGCATCCGCGCGCCGAGCGCAACCGCAGCCGGTTGCAGGGCTTCGACGTGCAGTATGAGGCCAGGCATCGCCTTTATGCCACCGACATCTTCACCAACGTCAACGCCGTCGACCCGGCCACCGGGCATGCCCCGCCCGCAGCCGTCAAGACAGCCGACGTCATCATGCACCAGCGCATGGCCGTCCGTCCGTTCGAGCAGTACAAGGACTTCGACGTGGTGGCCTTCTCTGACTACGGCAAGCCGATGTACGACAAGCACGAGGATTTCCGTATGGCCAACGGGCAGATCGCGCCCGGCGCCAACCTCTCCAGCGAGCCGCTGATCGGCAACGACCCGCGCGCCCATCCGATCAAAACAGAGGTAAAACGGGATGGCAAGACGATCCTGCGCCAGGGGCTCACCACGTTTCTCCAGGTCGGGGTCAGATCGTTGCTCAGATAGTCAGCCCGGCAAAGCGGGCGGGGCATGCCCCGCCCCGGGGTTTCGATCAGGGCGCGGAGCCGGTGGGCAGGTAGCGGGCCGGCCTCACAGGGCCACCCCTCTCGCCTTCAGGACAAGATCGGTTCTCACCTGGTGCAACCGCTGCTCGAGGCCGACCGGATAGCTGTGCGCATTGATCAGGCGCTTGACCCCCGAATGAAAGCGCGACAGCTGCTTGCGCGAGTACTCCTTCACCGCCGGCACGCTCGGCTTCTCGTACACCGCCTTGCCGTCGCGGAATATGGGAACCAGAAGATCCACAAAAGCGGTGCCCGCCTCAATGGTTCGCCGTTTAGTGAAGTCCAGCGGGTCGATCATGACGGCAGCAGAGCCGGCAGGCGGCGTGGATTCGTCGTAGATCATATCGCCCACAAATTCGTGCTCCGTATGGAAACGCCTCACCTGCTGGATCCCTGGCGTGGTGATCTTGATCGGCTGCTCGGAGATCTTCACGCAATATCGCCAATCCTGCCCGGGATCCCGCACGGCGGTAAGCTTGTAGACACCGCCGAGGGCCGGCTGGTCGTTGCCGGTGACCAGCTTGGTGCCGACGCCGAAGGCGCTGATCTGCGCCCCCTGCTGATTGAGGCTGTTGATGATGTGCTCGTCCAGCTCGTTGCTGGCCAGGATGATGGCGTTCGGGAAGCCCGCCTCATCGAGAAGGCGGCGAGCCTCGATGCTGAGATAGGCCAGGTCGCCCGAGTCGAGCCTGACCCCCAGAAGCTCCTGCCCGTTCTGGCGGAGCCACCTGCCCACCTCGATGGCGTTCTTGACCCCCTTGAGGGTGTCGTAAGTGTCGACCAGGAAAAGGCAGTTGTTCGGCATCGCCCTGGCGTACTCCTTGAAGGCATCCAGCTCGGAGTCGAAGGACATCACCCAGCTGTGCGCGTGGGTGCCCCTGACCGGGATGCCGAAAATCTTGCCGGCCAGCACGTTGGAGGTGGCGTCGCAGCCGCCTATGTAGGCGGCCCAGCTGGCGGCCAGGCTGCCGTCTATGCCCTGCGCGCGGCGCAGCCCGAACTCGACCACCTCACGCTCGCCGGCGACCAGCCTGAGCCGCGCGGCCTTGGTGGCGATAAGCGTTTGAAAGTTCACGATGTTGAGCAGGGCGCTCTCCAGGAGCTGAGCCTGAATGATAGGGGCCTTGACCCTGACCAGCGGCTCGTGGGGAAAGACAACGGTTCCCTCCGGGACCGCGTCGATGTCCCAGCAGAACCTCATCTTTGCCAGCTCTTCCAGGAATCTGCTCTCGAACAACGGCTTGCCGTCGCTGCCCTTGAGCCCGGAGAGATAGGCAAGGTCCTCTTCGTCGAAACGGAACTGCTCGAGAAAGTCCATCATGTAGCCGAGGCCGCAGGCGATGGCAAAGCCGCCCTGAAATGGGTTTCTCCTGAAAAACAGGTGGAACACCGCCTCCTTGTCGCTGGTGCCGGACTTCCAGTAGGCATGGGCCATCGTCAACTCGTAGAAGTCCGTGAGCAGGGCCAGCGAGTGCTTGTAGATGAGGCTCAGCGGTTCGCGCATGAAATCGGCTTGACATCCCAAAAAGGAAGATGCCGTGAGTTTAAATGATCACGGCACCGGATGTCGCGGGCCGAAGTCATCGAGCCGGGACGCTAATGAGCTTGTGTCCCCGAAGCGCGCAGGCACCGCTCGAGAAACTCCACGAGCGAAGCCTTCTGCCCCGGCAGGTCCTCGTCTTCGAGAAGCGAGACGAAGGTTTTCCACTGGATGCGCAACGCCCGCTTCAGCTCGTCGGGCACGCTGGAAAGCGCCACAGCTTGCCATTCCTCGTGTTGCGGCACCCTCGCGCCCAGGATTATGAACACCTTGATCATCCTTCTCTGACTCCGGTCCTGCCCGGCTTGCCCGGCGGATCACCCGGGCGTCCCCGGCTTTCCGATCTCATCTTATCTCTGATTTAGACGAGCTTTCGGGAATTCAAGGTAAATACATTGTAAAACCACGGGCAAACTCCTGAGGAACCCGACACCAGCCTGAATGAGAGATCCCGGCGGCTCGTGACCGATCTTAACTGAACAGGTTTGCGTCGCGCGCGGAAGCGACGAACCAGTTGATCATGCCGGGAGCCGCCAGCCCGAACAGGATAAGCCCGATGCCGGTGACAATGCGCGCCCCGCGCCCCAGCAGGATCCGCTCGCCCATGAGCTCGGCTGCCACGTTCTCGACCACCAGCCCGTGGATTACAAGCACAATCCCGCTCAGCCCCATGCCGATCTCAGCCAGATTGGCAATTATGTTCAGCAGCGTCTCCAGGTTAGCCAGGTTGTTGACGCGGACGGTCCCGGCCGTGTTCACCCCTTGCACGAGCGTGCCGTCGCCGGGCGCGGCAGCGCCGCTGGCTGCGCCCTGCACCTGCGCCGCGTCGGCGGCGGCGGCACTGGCTGCGGCGCTCTCCTCGCGTCCCGGATTCGCCCAGGCGCTCCTTTCGTCGGCCCCTGCTGCCGGGTTGCTGAACGGATCCACGCCTGCAGCCTCGCCGGCCGCCGGGGTATCGGAGCTGACCAGCGCCGAGCTGACCGGCGAGACGAAACCGTAGCGAACCGCGACGGTGGCAGCCATGCGCAGGCGCTGGTCGGCGATGAGCTCGCGGCACCGCTGGGCGGCGTGCAGGGTGACGACCTCGCGGGCCTCCTCCGGACTGACCGGCACCGCCTGTGCCGGCTTGGCGGTCGTCATCGCCAGCTTGATTGCATATGAGCTGTCCGTCCGGGACCAGCGGCCAAAAAATGCCGCCATGTCATCGCAGAGGTTGTTCGAGTTGCGCGGGATGGCCGTGAAAGGACCGACCTCGGGATGGTTCTTGAAGAACTCATAGGTGTCCGTTTCGCCTGAGCCCAGCGTCAGCTCGTAGAAAGCCGGCACGGACGTGTAGCTGGACATGATGTAGATCTCTTGATTCAAATCCGGCTGCGGCCCGTGAATCCACAGCACCGCGCCTCCCCTGGTCTCGCCGGCCAGCTCGGCGGCCTTCACCACCGCCTTCAGGTTGTCCTGCCCGCCCACAAACCGGGCTGTCTTGAGAACAGCAAGCCCTCTGGCCAGCGGCAGCGGCTCGTCTCCCTGGTCGGCAAGCTGCGAGGCCAGGATGATGGTGGTCGGAATCCCGGCCGGCAGCTTGCCGAGCGCCTCGCCTATCTGCCGGCTGTAATCCCCGGTCGTGGCGGAGCCGTCCACCACCACCACAAGATGGCCGGGGGCAGCAGCAGAGACGGGCTCCAAGGTCTGCGTCACATAACGCATCGGAACCGGCTTGCTTGCGGGTTTTGCAGCCGTCCGGGCGCCGTCGCCGTGCTTGCGGGCAAATACCTTGCGCACCATGTCTATTTGCGAGTCGATCCCCCTGGTGCCATCCACCATCACCAGCACCTGCTCCTGCGGTTGCTGGGCATGGTTTGCCCTGGCCGCCTGCCTGGCCAGCTCGTCGAGCCGCCGCCGCTCCTGCCTGGCCATCCGCCAGGCCAGCGGATCGGCAACAGCGACGGTGCCGCCGGGCGAGCTTCGCTGCGTATCTATGAGCAGCTTGTTGGACTTAAGATCGGCGGCCGCCAGGACGCCGGCAATCGTGAAGTCGCCGCCGGCGGCTCGATCAGGTTTCAGCGTTTTCAGCCCGCTGGACAGGCTCTCCGGCCCGCGGATGCGCACAGCATAGTCGCCCTCGCCGACACCGAAATTGCTGGCGATCAGGGTAGGCATGGCCAGGGAGGCTGATCTGGTGCGCTCCGGGTTGAGCGGCGCCGTCATCCGCACGCTTATCTTCGATTCCTGGTCCTGCCGCACCGGATAGCAGTGGATGAGCACGCGGCCGTGGCCCAGATCGGTGACAATCGCCGGGCTGTCGTGCCCGACCTCCGTCCAGCGGGCAACGCCTTCCGCCTTGCCCGACGCCGCGAACACAGCCCTGCGCGCCTCGCCCCCGCTCCAGGCGGTAAGGCCGCTTATCACGGCGCCGGGCGGCAAGCCAATCTCCGCGCGCGCCTCCTGCCCCTGCGCGGTATCGTTCTTGAAGACGAACGTCCAGTCCAGGGTGGCCGACATCGTCTTTGGATGCACATTGCCGGTGATTGTCGAGCGCGCAAGCGAAAGCCCGCTTACCGGCTCGCCGACCACGTTGCGGCTCAGGTAGTCATCGGGCATCGCTGACATGTCGGTGTTGTTGAACTCGCGGAAGCTGTACGGCTTGCCGGTCAACCTGAAGTAAAGCTCGTGCTGAGCGCTCGGCTTCACCGGTATGAACAAACCGCAAATTCCGGCGGCGCGCGGGTCGGAGCATTCCATGCGCAGGTCGCGCTCCGGGTTCAACTGCCGGAGAAGCGACAGCCCCTGCTTCTGCTCGGCCCTCGTGCCGGCAGCGGCCATGCGCTCGGCAATCCGAACCGCCCACGGGCGCGCCTCGGCGGCGGCAAAGACCAGAGCCGGAATGAGCGCGCCGAGCGCCGCCAGGACAACAACCTGCCTTTTAGTGCTGGCAAAGTCTCTGCTGGCGCGCAGGTTGAAGATGCCGTATATCGACGCGGCCGCCGCCAGCAACGCCAGGATGGCGATCCAGGACAGGCCGGCGCCCGCTTCACCGGAGTCCGCAAGGGCCTGATTGTTGGAGGCAAAGAGCCCGGCGATACAGAGGATCGAGACGGCAAGAGCGCTGCCGGCCGCCAGTCCGGCTGCCAGGGATGACAGGCGAACGAACTTGATCCGCCTTCCGACCAGCGAATTCCAGACAAAATAGTTGAGCAGCGGTATGGAAAGCACCATGGCCACTTCGGCAATCGTCTCCAGCGGGTGATTGAGCAGCACGAGCGTCATTCGCGTGGGCATGGACATGCAGCTGAGTACGAACATGGCCGCCGGGACCAGAATTCCGAAACAGGTCATGGCCATGCCGTCCACGCCCTGCCAGATCCGGCGCGGCCTGGGGATTTCGACAGCAACCTCGTCGCCGGCGGAATCTCCTGGCTCCGCGTCCTTCTCTGGCGCCGGTGAGTCATCCTTCAGCCCCGGGGACTTCTCGCCCTCCCTGGTGTCCGAGCCGGGTGCCGGCGGGCTTTTAGCCCCCGGCGCCAGGCTCACATATCTGGAGAGAAACTTCGACATCGAGCCGCGCTTCCCGGCTGCCTGCGTGCCGCCTGCGGCGCGGCGCCCGCGCCTGCCCCAGGCAGCGGGATCGCTTTCCGCATCCTCTTGCCTGCCGGCGCCGTTCCCATGAGCGGTGCCCGACTGCCCGCAGGCGGAGCAGGCCTCGCCCTCAGACCGCCCCCTGGCAGCGGAGTAGCCGGCCGCGTATGGATACTGCTCAGGCGACGCGCTCGTCTCATGGTGATAGTGCGGGAAATGAACCTGCGCCAGGGCCACGCAGCAGGCGCACGGCCCGTATTTGGGCCCTCCGCGGTCCTGCGAACAGACATTCGGCGCTGCATGGTTTTCCTCGTGCGAAGACATAACAATCACCTCGATGAAAGGGCTGCAGCGTGCTGAAGCGCCCGCAGCATCGTGTTGACGAAGGTTGCAAGAACCGGCGAGCGAACGTTCATTCCCACTTTAGAGGCTGCGCCCGCTCCTTCCAACTACCGATCGTCACTGGCCACCATGACGATCGTCATGGCCGCCGTGCCCGGCCGCCCGCAGGCTCCTTCTCCTCGCTTATACTTGTCAGCGGCGGGTTGGCATGGCAAGACCGATCGCGATGACAGAGACCACATTCAAACCGGTTGCAGGCCGGCTGACTCTTTACGGAAAGAGGGCAGCTGGACCCGGGATCTTGAGCGGTGTCGGCAATTCGAGCGCGACGAAGCTGGTTCCCCACCCGCTGCCTTCATTTCAATTCTCGGGCGCCGAGTTCACCTCGCTTTATGCGCACATATGCGCGGCATGAGCCGAAACGTCAAAGATGCTGTCCTCACCTTTTGCGGCGCCACCAGATTTGGCTCCGGACTGGGGCTGGTCGCCGGCGCCTTCATGCGGCGCCGCCCTCACGGTTGCCTACGGAATCTTCGGCGCCGCACCTGACCGAATCCCCAAACTCCCCACCGTCAGCCTGCCCGCTGCCGGCAGCGCCGGAGCCGACCCACGATAGAGCGCTCAGCAGTCTCGGGGCGCGGGCGTCCCGCGTCAACCCCGGGGGCGCGGGCGTCCCGCCCGCATCCGGAACGCGCCGCTATCCGATTGCTTCCTGCTGCATTCAATTGAGCCATCGGGCTCTCAATATCTACTAAATTTTTTAGTACCAGAGCAATAAGAAAAACCATCCAGGAGCGAGGGTTGCACCAACAAAGGCGCCATCCCCGCTCCTGGATGTTGGGATCTGCCCGGGGGCGGCTCCCTGTCTTTGCCCGCAGTCTTATCGGGGCAGGGACAGCAGCGGCGCGACGAGATCCCAGCGGATGAGCATGACCTGCTCGCCGCAGTGCTGCTTGAGCACGGCGGCGAACGCACGCAGCGCTTCACCGCGAGGGAGGAGCAGCCAACGGTCGTTGGGCGCGCCCTCCTGTGGTGGCGCCGGATCGGGCATGCCGTTGACGGCAACCCAGGATCCGCCCGCGGCCTTGAGTTGCCGCGCAAGATCGATATCCGGCTGCTCCGAGAGGCGGGCGCCCCAGCAGAGCTCGTGGCGCAGAAAGACCGCGGTAAAGCCGCCGGCGAACTGGAGGACCCCGTAGTACGGGGAGATAAGCGGATTGCGCCGGTCCTCGCCCGCCTCCCAGGAGTCCCCGGAATCCAGCACCTTGAGCCCGGCAGCAACGAGGGCGCTGACGACCTCGCTGTTCAAGTTTTTGCCGTCACCAGGACGGCTGCAGTAATCTAGCCTCCGCATGAGGAACTCCTTTGCTTTGCTTAGAGAGCAGCAATCAAGCCTCTTTGACGAGCCTCTCGACCTCGTCGCCCTGCAACTCGCCTTTCCGCATCAGCTCCTCGGCGAGCTTGAGCACGACGGCACGCTGCTCGTCCATGAACTTCTTGACGAAGCTGTAGGCGGCGTCCATGACCTCCTCCGGGCTGTCGCCGGCGGCGTAGCGGGCGCACAAGATGCGCGCGGTCTGCCGGGCACGCGCCTCATCTCTCCTGGGCAGCGGCTGAGTCACGCCGCAGATGACCTCCTGCGCGGCGCGTCCGGCAAGCGTCACACAGAGGTGCGCAAACTGCTCCTCCTTGCTTGCTGCCGGTCCCGGCTGCGGCGGCTCGATCCGGCAGATGCCGGTCATCGGCCCGTTGGCGTACGTGGACACCAGCACGACCTGCCGCCGGGTGCCCAGCTTGAGCGCGGCATCCGCGATGCCCGCAAGGCGGATGGCAACCCGCCTGCGCTCCTCAAGTTTCAGTGGTGCGAATGACATGACGTGATCTCCTTTCTCGAGCCACGCGGGCGGGGCACAGCAATGCCCCTCCCAGCCCAATATGGATCAAGCGCTCAGGCGCCCTGGCTCAGGACGTCGGCGGCCTTTATCACCGTGACGCCCTTTTCCTTGAGCGCCTGGATATCAGCAACGCCGGCTCCGGGCGAAAGCTCGAGGAGACTTGCGGCGTCCTCGATAAGGAAGGTCTTGAAGCCCTCCTCGGCCGAGTCGATCGCCGTCCACGACACGCAGAACGGCCTGGTGACGCCGACGACGTACACCTCGGTCACGCCCTGGCCGCGCAGGTAATCGGCCAGCCCGGTCGACTTGCGTTTGCCGTTGTCCCAGAAGCCGCTGTAGCTGTCCACGGTCCTGTCCGTGCCCTTCTGGATCACCTTCACCACGCGCGAGCGATCGAGGGTCGGGTAGAACTCGGTTCCGGGCGTGCCCTGGCGGCAGTGCGGGTTCCAGAGGATCTGCTGCAGGCCGTGGAGATCGACGACCTCGCCGGCCTTCCTGCCTTCGTGCATGGTGTAGAAGCTGCCGTGATCGGCAGGGTGGTAGTCCTGCGTATCCACGACCAGATCGAAGTAGCTCGACCGGGACAGCTCGTTGACGACCGGCACGATCGCCGGCGCGCCTTCCACGGGCAGCTCGCCGGTGCCGGCTACCCGCGGGTCCGCCGGCATGAAGCCGTTCTGGATGTCGACGCGCACGAGCGCGCGCTTGGGTTTGTCAGTGCTCATCGCCTGCGTGGTCCTTTCACGTGTGGATGGTAGCGCATCGGAGCTACCCGGGTCATGCTCCGGGACGGCCCCGGCAGCCCAGGCAAGCCAGAGAGCGGCCTGCGAATCGCTCGGCATGCGCAGATCGCCTCGCGGCGACACGCTCACCGAGCCGACCTTGGGGCCGTCGGGAAGACACGAGCGCTTGAACTGCTGGGAGAAGAACCGGCCGATCATCACCTTCAGCCAGCGGCGAATCGTCTCCGCCGAGTACCCGGCGTCGAACTTCGCCTGGGAAGCCAGGTAGAGGATCTTCTCGGGCGACATCCCGAAGCGCAGCGTGTAGTAGATGAAGAAGTCGTGCAGCTCGTACGGGCCGACGACATCCTCCGTCTTCTGGGCGATCTTGCCGTCCTTGCTCGCGGGCAGCAGCTCCGGCGAGATCTCGGTGTTGAAGACGTCCATGAGCGTCTCGCGCACGGCGCCCTCGAACTCGTTGCCGGCAGCCCAGCGCACCAGGAACTTGACCAGCGTCTTGGGGATGCTGGCGTTCGGGTTGTAGCCGCTCATGTGGTCGCCGTTGTAGGTGCACCAGCCGAGGATGAGCTCGGACAGGTCACCGGTGCCCACCGTGAAGCCGGCGTTCATGAGGATGCTGGTGCGCATCCTGGCCTGGATGTTCTCGAACACCAGGTCCTTGCCCCCCTCCGGCAGCGCGAGCAGGAGCGTCATCAGCTTCCGCACGCTCACGCCGCCGAGCTTGATGCCGAAGGGCGAGTGACCCAGGGCACGCATCTCCTCCAGGCAGATCTTACGGATGTCCACTTCCTTGACGCTGACGCCGAGCTGCTTCATGAGAGCATGGGCATTGCGCCTCGTGCGTTTGGTCGTGCCGAAGCCGGGCATCGTGTAAGCGTGGATGCGCTCACGCGACCAGCCGAGCAGATCGAAGGCCTTGCAGGTGACCAGCAGCGCCAGCGTGGAGTCGAGCCCGCCCGACACGCCAATCGTGACGTGCTTGGGCTGAACGTGCTCCAGGCGCCTGGCGAGACCGGCAACCTGAATGCTGAAGATCTCCTCGCAGCGCTCACGCAGCATGCCCTCGCCGCGCGGAACGAACGGGTGCGCCTCGACTTCCCGCAAGAGCCTGGCCGGAGCCGGACGCGGGCCGAGCGCGAAGGTGACGCGCCGGTAGTCCCGCTTGAGCCCCAGGTTTAGCAGCGAGTCGCCGAAGCTGTTGGTGCGCACGCGGTCGATGCGCATGCGCTCCAGGTCGATGTCGGTCGCCACCAGGACATTGCCCCGCTGGAACCGCTTCGACTCGGCAAGCAGGCTGCCGTTCTCGGAGATCAGGCAGTGCCCGCCGAAGACCACGTCGGTCGTCGACTCGTGCACGCCGCACGAGCTGTAGAGGTACGCCGCCATGCAACGTGCCGCCTGATTGACCACCAGCTGGCGGCGGTAGTTGGCCTTGCCGATCAGCTCGTTGCTGGCCGACAGGTTGACGAGCACGGTGGCGCCGTGAAGCGCGTGCAGGGAGCTGGGCGGAATGGCGGTCCACAGGTCCTCGCAGACCTCGGCGCCGATCACCAGATCCTCCACGTCGGTCGCGCAGAAAAGCAGGTCGGTGCCGAACGGCACGGTCTGCCCGTTGAGCGTGACCACGCGGCTCACCGCCGCCGAGCCGCTGCGGAACCAGCGCGACTCGTAGAACTCTTTGTAGGTCGGCGGAAACATCTTGGGCACGACGCCCAGAACCCTGCCGCCGTGAACGGCGACAGCGCAGTTGAAGAGCTGGTCGTCCACGACAAGCGGCATGCCGACGAAGGCGACGCCGCTGAACAACTTCTCGGTGGCGCGGGTGACCTCGCCGAGGGCAGATACCGCGCCGGTTTGCAGCGGCTTTTGCTGGAAGAGGTCGGCGCAGGTGTAGCCGGTCAGGCAAAGCTCGGGGAAGACGAGAACTGCCACGCCTTCGCCCTGAGCCTGCTTCATCAGCTCCACGATCTGCTCCGCGTTGTAAACGCAGTCAGCCACCTTCAGCTTCGGTGATGCAGTCGCCACGCGGACGAAACCGAAGTTCTCGTTCGGCCCCCTGCTCCGCGGTCCGGCGACTTTCTCAGGTGCAGTCATATAGACTCCTTGTAGCGCCGCGAAAGCCGCGCTTTGCAGCACGGTCCCGCGGCCTTTTTGAGCTTTTATTTCCGACCAGTCGCCAGCCGCGCTCGGGCATCGGCCACTTCGCGGTCGCGCATGGTGTTGAAGCGGTCCTGGTATTCCCGGACCTTCGGTGAGAGGACGACCTTCGTGTACCGGCCCCAACTGCGCTCCGCACGCGCGGCTTGCCTCTGGAGGCTCTCCTTGTAGACGATGCGCCCGTTTTCCACCAGCTTGACGAACAGCGGCTCGCCGTCGATGGTCTCCGATGCGTCGGCCACGATCATGGTGTCGCCCTTGCCGTAGACGCGCAGGTAACCGCCGAGCGACTCCTTGCCCGGGCTGTTGGAGAACTTGACGTTGGGACGATCTTCCGTTGCCGAGCGCTTGAAGGCAGCCGAGACGGTGTCGCGATGGACGAGCCGCCACCAGTAGCCCCCGGCGCCCGGGAAGAGCATGATCGGCTTCTCACCGGTCAGGCGCTCGAAGGTCGCGTAGACCTCCTTGACCTTCTCCGGCTCGACCTCGTCCTCGAAGACGATGGTGCGCGGCGTGATGCCGGCAGCCTTCATCTCCTGGTAGTAGTCGACGCACTGCCGGGAGATGTTGCCGGAGTCCACGCGGATGCCCACGCGGTCGGTCTCGGGATGTCCCTTGATCACATGCAGGGCGTTCTCCTTGCCGACGGTGTCCGCGTCGACCAGGTCGCACAGCAGCGAAGCGAAGCCGAGCGCGGCGACGAAGCGGTCCATCTGCTCGTACTCCGCCTGGGCCAGCGACTTGTCGAACGACTGGTTGGCGCACATGCCCTCGTGACCGATGGTGCCGATCGACTTGAACAGCTCCGGCCACATGAACTCGGCGGTGTCGTTGCTGGTGAGCCTGCCGGTGCCGCCCGAGCCCACGTAGCGAGCCAGGAGCAGCACGATGCTGGACAGCTCGCTGGGCGCCGCGCGCAGCCCGAACTCGGCATCCCGCTCGGTGGCCAGCTTCATGAGGCGCGCCTTCGTCGCCTGGATAATAGGCGCGAAGTAGCGGCACATTGCCGGCTCCAGGTAGCTGATGATGCCGCCCATGCCCTCGAAGGAGAGCACCGGCACGTTGGGCATGCCCTTCACGACCGGGAAGCACTGGCCGCCCGGGAAGCCCCAGACGTCCACGGGCAGACGGATATGGTCGCCCGGCTGGCTGTCGAGCACGGTCTGCCACAGCCTGCGCGGGAAGACCTTGACGGCCGACTGCTCGCTGTAGAAGCGGGCGGCCAGCTCGATGTCCTTGCGCGCAAGCGGACGGCGGAACCACTGGGCGAGCATCGCCTCGTGGCCGGCCATCACCAGCTGGCCGTCGGCACCGGGCTCCGGCAGCGGCTTGCGCATGGTGAGGTGGTACGCGGCGCGCGCCAGCGCGATCTCCTCGTACGCCGCCCACATCGTGCGCTTGTAGGTGTCGGTGCCGCCGATCCAGCCGCCGAGCAAAAACATGTGATCGAAGAACTGGCGCCGCATCGCAGCCCGCTTGGCCGCGAAGGCGTCCTTCGCTTTTCTTTTCAGCTTCATGGATGTTGTCTCCTTGAGACATGCGAAAGCGCGCCGCCTTTGCAAAGGCGGCGCCTCGTTGCAAGAGATCACCTTTCGCCCGTCGGGGCGCATTGCATGCGCCCGGGGCGGATGCAATCCGCCCCTACGAGGCTCTTCGGTGGGCCGCTACAGCTTCAGCCCGGTGCGCAGCTCCCTGGCGAGCAGGTCCCCGACCGGCTCGACCTCGAGGAACTGGCCTGCCAGGTCGCGCGCCCGGGGATGGGTGTCGGTGACCACGATCTGAGCGAACAGACCGCTCTCCTCGAGACCCTTGAGGGAGTCGCCGGGGAGCAGGCAGTGCGTGCAGATGAGATAGACCTTCGCGGCCCCGGCGTCGAGGTAGGCTTGCGCAGCCATCTTCGCCGAGCCACCGGTGCGGATCATGTCATCGTAGATGATCACGATCTTGCCTTTGACGTCGGCGGACACACCGGTTACCTTCGTGGTTCTGGCGTCGATCCGGCGCTTGAGGATGATCGCGCAGGAGACGCCCATGTCGCCGGCCAGCGACTCGACCCACTTGGCCCGCCCGGCGTCGGTGGAGCCGAGCACAAAGTCGCCGCCGCGAGCCAGCCGCTTGCAGATGCGCTTGACGGCGTCCTTGCAGTAGACATGGAACGTCGTGGCACCGCCCTCGAAGTAGTGGGGAATGCCCTCGCTGTGCAGGTCCATGAGGACGAAGCGGTTGCCCTCGCTGGCCGGCGGGATGCTGGACAAAAGCCGGGCCCGTGTCTTCGCCTTCACCACCTCGCCCGGCTTGACGGCGCGCTCCATGGTGGAGTAGCCGAAATAGGGGATGACGGTGGTCAGGCTGCGGGCGCCATACTTGACCAGCGCCGAGCCCAGGTCATAGAGCTCCAGCGTGTCCTCGGCGGAGATGGTGCCGCCGACGAGGACGACGTCCCTGCGGCTGACGTTGCCGGCGATGCGGTCGTAGAGCTCGCCGTCCGGAAAACGGTGTCGCTCCAGCTTGCCGCGCGTGAAGTCGCCGGTCGCCGCCAGAGCGTCCAGCATGTACTGGTAGCTGGCGGTGCAGAAGATAAGCGGTTTCGTCCGTTTTCGTGCGCTCATATCAGTCCTCCTTCCCGCTGCTGCGCGCCAGCTCCTCCCTGCGCCGGCGGCTCTCTTGCTCAATGCGCATGGTTTCAGCCTTCATGCGCATCTCGAAATCGCGGCCGTTGTAGATGCTCGCGACAAGGACAACCGCCATCATCGCCAGACTGGCCAGAATTATGGAGGCCGTGTCTGCCGAGAAAAGGGACGGCTGTTGCGGGAGCCGTCGGGTCGCCTGACCGGCAATCAGGACGGCGAAGGTGGCCGCGTAACAAGCGACGCAGGCGAGACCGGATCCCTTTTGCGCACGATCGGCTCGCCAGTATGCCTCTCGCGCCGGCGCGATGGCGTCGCCTTCGGAAAGTTGCAGCTCCCAATAGGCGGCACTGGCCTTGCGGCGAACGAAGAAGTAAATCACCGCCATAGCGGCTGCGGTGATAGCCAGGATCAAACTTGCGGTTGAGAGATTCACGGGCAGCTCCTTTGCATTAACCCCGGCGCCCTTTGAGATTGCAGCGCTTGCGGGATCGGGTTCGTTGCTTGTAGTGACCTTTCCGTTCGAGAATTTCGTAGACCGCCGGAGGCACGAGGTACCGAACGGAACGGCCCGCACAAATCCACTCGCGGATGGCTGTGCTGGAAACCGAGGAGGTCGGGCAATCGATCACGCCGACCTCGATCGTGCAGCCGTGCTCGGCTGCGTGGGTCTGCAGGACGGAGAGCCACTGCCGCTCGCGTTCCGGGTCGACCGTGTAGCGCGGGGCGATGAGGATCCGTCCGGCAAGCTTGAAGATCTCGCCATCCTCGTGCCAGCTGTGAATCTGGCTGACGTTGTCCTCGCCGATGATCAGGTTCAAGCGAAAGCGGCGCAAGCCGAGCTCCTTCGCGTACTGAGCACGCAGCAGGCGCAGCGTGTCCACGGTGTAGGAAGGACCCTCGCGGTCGATCTCCACCCGTGACACCGTAAAGCGCGGGTTGCCGGCAGCCCCGGCAACAGCCATCTCGAAGCGGCTTTCGGCATCCAGCACACCGGACTTCTTGTGCGGCGGGGTGCCGTTAGGAATGATTAGCAGCTCGCTGAGGGAGAACTGGTCCACCGCAGCCTGAGCCACAATCAGATGCTTGTCGTGAATGGGGTTGAAGGTTCCGCCCATCACGCCAATCTCATAGATTCGTTTCATGGTTGGCCTCCAGCACTGCAGGGGCGAGGCATGCCCCGCCCGCGTCACAGAATTGCAATAAGCGATGAGACGCACAGGAAAAGCGCCCCGGCCGTTGCCCAGCGCCAAGCCCGTAGGGGCGGGGCATGCCCCGCCCGCTTACAGGATTGCAATAAGCGATAAGACGCACAGGAAAAGCGCCCCGGCCGTTGCCCAGCGCCAAGCCCGTAGGGCGAGGCATGCCCCGCCCGCTTACAGGGGTGTGGTGTTGATGTGTAGTTGCTTTCCCCTGACTCCCGATCAACGGGAGCTCGATCTGTCACAAGGGGCTTCTGTCTTACTTTGTCGGTCTAAGTTGCCGAGATACGTATGGGTTTAACGAAGGAATCGCGCTACCCTATTGGGTTTGCAAATCAGTTCTCAAGACCGATCAACAAAGTGTGAAGTTTGATCAGCAGCTCGTGTAAGTAGCTGAGTTTTATTACCGGATCAAGGTTTTAAGTTTCCCGTCCATTCTTCAGCTTGAATCATGAGTTCAAGATCATCACAACGCCCCTGCCCGCCCTCCTTCAGGTTCACGCAGCTAACGCTACCCGCTCACAGCCGCGCAAACCGGCCGGTCGCCAGCACAGCAGTGACAGCCGCCCGACCCTCAAGTTTCTCCGCGCAATGAAGCAGACATGAGACATCAAGGAGAAGCGCGCTAAGCCGGGTGAGGCGTGACCCGCGCGCTGCGGCTTAATGTCCGTACGCATCCTCGCCGGTCTCGATCTTGCCGCGAAAGACGCGGTAAAGGTTGGAGAAGTACAGCGCCGTCAGCAGAGTAGCGGGAACCCACCAGTAAAGCCCGATCCGCAAGCCGTGCATCGACGCCGACGCGTTGAAGGCGGTGAGCGTGTAGGCCGGATCGACGGTCGAGATGAGCATGTTCGGGAACATGCCGGCGGCCGTGGCCGCCAGAAGCCCGACAATGACGCCGACCGACCCGGCAAAGGCGCACAGCTCCCTGCCCCGCCACAGCGACAGAAACACACCCGCGAAACCGGCAATGATCATCAGCGCCAGCAGCCAGGTCCACGGCCGGGTGAGCAGTGATTCGTAAACGCCCGGCCGGACGACCCAGGTCAGATAGGTGACGATGACGCTGAAAATCAAAATCGTGGGCCAGAGGAGCTTTGCCGCCCGGATGCAGCGGTCCCTGACCGCATCGACGGTCTTGTACGCCAGAAACAGCGCACCGTGCCCGGCAAGCACAAGCGCGGCAAAAACGCCGACCGCCACCGTGTACCAGTCGAGCACGCCGGGATAGCGCCCGGGTGCGAAATCGGTAAAGAGCGGCCCGTCGAAATATCCGCTGGCAAGAAGCGGCACGCCCCGAATCACGTTGCCCAGGGCCGCCCCGAAGACGACAGCCAGAACCAGCGAGGCGGCAAAGAAACAGGTGTCCCAGAAAGCTCGCCACAGCGGGTTGCTCTCCCGGGAGCGAAACTCGATGGACAGCCCGCGCACAACCAGGAGCCAGAGCACCATCATGAGCGGCAAATAGAAGCCGCTGAAGCCGGCCGCATAGACCCGGGGAAAGGCGAACACGATAAGCCCGCCCGAGGCCAGCAGCCACACCTCGTTGCCGTTCCAGAACGGCCCTATGGCGTTGAACACCTGCTTGCGATCCTCATCCGTTCGCGCGACAAAGAGGTGCAAAATGCCGGCGCCGAAATCGAAGCCGTCAAGGACGACATAGACGCTCAACATCACGGCGATAATCGCGTACCAGAGAGCATGCATGATCTCTTCTCCTAATGTGTCCGGGCCAGCCTTGCCGGCCCTTTAGCGATCTGCCCGGTCACCAGGTAGAGAAACAGAACCCCGACAACCAGATAAAGCCCCATGAATCCCAGGGCGCTCCAGACGACGTTGCCGCCGTGAACCAGCGGCGAGGTGCCGTGGGCGGTGCGCTGGAGACCCCAGACTGTCCAGGGCTGGCGCCCGAGTTCCGCCACCATCCAGCCGGCCGTGGTGGCGATGTACGGAAAAGGAAACGCCAGCATGAGCAGCCAGAGCAGCGGGCGATTGCCGTAAAGTTTGCCCCTCCACAGCATGAAGACGGAGACTGCCATGAGCAAGATGAAGATTGTTCCCAGCCCGACCATGATGTGGTAGGCATAGTAAAGCAGCTCGACATTGTCCGGCAGTTGATCCCGCGGTATGTCGTTCATCCCCTCGACGATCGCCCCGAAGGAGCCATAGGCGAGATAACTCAGGACCTGGGGGACGAAAATTGGATTCTCCAGGTGGCGCCGGGTCATGTCAGGCTGCCCGATGATGGCCAGCTCCGCATGCGAGCTGCTTTCAAACTTGCCTTCCATGGCCGCCAGCGCCGGCTTCTGGTAGGCGGCAACCAGCTTGCCGTGCTGGTCGCCGGTGGGAAACAGCTGCAGGCAGCAGGAGATCAGGCCGGCTATGACGCCGACCTTCAGGCAGATGCGTGCGTGGGCCTCATGCTGCCTCATGAGCGCCCAGTACGCGCCCACCGCGGTGACAACGAAGCTGGAGGTGACGACGGCGGCGCACATATTGTGCAGATATTGCCAGAACGCCCAGGGATTGAGGAGAAACGCCCAGGCGTCGGCCAGCTGCAGGCTGCCATCGCCGGCGACGCTATAGCCGACCGGATGCTGCATGAACGCATTGGTCACGATGATGAAATATCCGGAAAGCCACGATCCGAGAAATACCATGACCGCCGCCAGGAAATGGCCTGGCGGCCCCAGCTTGCGCTCGCCGAACAGCAGAAGCCCGAGAAAAGCCGACTCGGCAAAAAAGGCGAACATCCCCTCCATCGCCAGCGTCATGCCGATCACCCCGCCGGCAAAATTGGAGAACCTGGCCCAGTTGGTCCCGAACTCGAATTCAAGCGGAATACCGGTTACTACTCCCACGGCGAAATTGATGGTGAAGATCCTCACCCAGAAGCGCGCCACATCGTTGTACTGCTCGCTGTTGAGCTTGAGCGCCAGCCATTTGAAGACGACTATAAGAAGCGCCAGCCCCATGGTGAGCTGGGGAAAGAGGTAGTGGTAAGTAACTGTGAACGCGAACTGAAAGCGATGCCAGGCAAGTGCGTCCATGAGTCAGATCTCCTCCTGGTTCACGTGAATCGAGATGACAGATGAGCAGTAAACATTCCCGCTTGCAAGCTCGCTGCCGCCCTGTAAAACCATCATAGCCCCAGCCGCTAAAGCAACAGATGTCATGAGCACGATCTTGCACTTTCCTGTAACCGAGCTCACTGGATTGCAATTCTCCAGCTTGCGGGCGCGCGATAAATCAACCTAAAGGCCGATTTGCAAAAGGTTCAGAAGGCAGAACGGAACTCACCCCAGAGTTTTGCCGGGGGATTCGAGAAGCTTCTCGCGAGCTTCCGCCACCACATACAAAGAGCCGGTGACACAGATCAAATCTTCCGCCGAGGCCAGATCCAGTGCCGCGGCGACAGCCTCAGTCACGCTGCCGGTAACCATGCGTTCACCCTTTCCGAAAGCAATGGCTCTGCTCGCTATGTCCTCCGGATCCGCCGCGCGGGGATTGAGGGATCTCGTGGCGATCAGGCGGCTGGAGATGGGCGCCAGCTCATCGAGAATCGCCGCGACATCCTTATCCCTGTTGACGCCCAGCACTAGGACGCAATTGCGAAAAGAAAATGTCTCTTGCAAGGCCTGGCGCAAAACCCGGGCAGACTCCCCGTTGTGCGCGCAATCGAGCACGACGAGCGGTCGCCTTCCCACAACCTCCAGGCGCCCCGGCAGGCGCGCGGCGGCCAGCCCGGCGGCAATCTCTTCATCGCTTATCTTCAAACCGCGAGCCTTCAATGCGTCCGCCGCCGCGACAGCCACCGTGGCGTTGACAATCTGGTGCCGTCCGAGCAAGCTCAATTCAAACTCGATCGTCCGCCCCGCGCCCCGGCACATGCCGCGCTGCTTGCCGGTGTCCAGCTCCAGAAACTTGTATGTGTACAGCTCCCTGACATCAGCCAGATCCGCGCCGACGTCGCGGCATCGTTTTTCGATCACCGGCTTCACCGCCGGATCGTTTTGCGGCGCGAGCACTGCCACGGAGCCTGGCACGATGATACCGGCTTTGTGAGAAGCGATCTCCGCCGGTGTGCTTCCGAGAATGGCAGCGTGCTCGACGCTGATCGGCGTGATTACCGCCAGATCCTTGTCCGCCATTACGTTGGTGGCATCGTCCCTGCCGCCCAGCCCGACTTCCACAACCTGCCAGTCGACGTTCTGCCTGGCTGCGAATTGAAAGAACAGTGCCGTCGATATTCCAAAGTTGACTATCGGCCCGTTGCCGCTTCCATGCTCCGCCTCCACCGCGTCGCGCATCCGCTCGATCTCCTCCGCGAACTCCTCCTCGCTAATGAGCCGGGAGTCGATCTGGATCCGCTCCCTGTAGTCGCTCAGGTGCGGGCTGATATAAAGCGCGGTCTTCTGTCCCGCATGCCTCAAAATCGAGGCGATAAATGTGCTTGTGCTGCCCTTGCCCTTGGAGCCGGTTATGTGCACCGTTCGCCGCCCGTCCTGAGGATTGCCCAGTCGAGCCAGCAGCGACTTCATCGAATCCAGGCTCATGGTGAAGCTGTCGGCAGGAGCCGTTCCCCACTCCATATCGGGGAAGGACTTCATGAATGCCAGGGCTTGCCGGTAATTCACCAATCAGCGCTTAATCAGTGCCCGCGCAGCATCGACCTTGTGTGCGGCATCCAGGGAGGGGTCTTCCAGAATCCGCCTGACGAGATCCACGTGCTCGCTCGTGAGATTGCCGGCAAACGGATCATCGGAACCGATGAGCCCGATCGCCTTTGCCCATGTGCAAGTGTCCGGGTCGGAGAGCGCATCCCTGATGTTGCCGTTGAAGTTCCTGTTGACGCGGTCGACGAATCCGGCTGCAAGCGGCGCGTTTATGCCGGACGGGCCAGCCTGAGCTGCCGCGCCGGGGACCGCAAGCGGCACCGGAGATGGCGCCGGCGCAGGCCCTTGGGCGCTCTGCGGCGCCCGGTTGTTCCAGCCGGCCGACACGACCTGATCCTTGACGAAGGGAGCCGGTCTGGACGCCCGCGTCCGCTCTCGCGGATCGCTTATCGGCTCCGGATCCTGGTAATCCTGAGTGCCCATGTAATTGGGCGGGTACACAGGCGGCAGCCTGAGCGGGTTGTAGAAGCCGGATGAGCCGTTCCACAGCCCCGGGTAAGTCATCGCGCGCGTATAGCTGACGTAGGGATTGGAGAACCCATAGAACATCGACTGCAGAGGCCAGAGCATGTAGCCGCCCAGTCCGCCGAAGCCGTACGGCGAGAAACCGAAGTAGTAGGCGCTCGCCGGCTGGCACGCCGACCCGGCTGACAGGATCAGGCTGAGCGCGACAAGAACTCTTTTTGAGACGGAACTCATGGTCATGTGATACCAGAAATCACATCTTGAGATCCATTTATGTGATACGTTTAATCGTGAGAACCCCACTCAAGTCGCGCCTTTCGACGCACTCCCCGGGGGCGCGGGCGTCCCGCCCGCATCTTTCACGGAGTTGCCCGGCCCAAAACGGAGACGGCCTCCGCCACAGCCTTACCAGGCGGGCACGGGTACCCGAGGTCCGTCAGCACCGACTCCAGCGAAGCCAGCGTCATCAAAATGTCGCGATCGAAGACGTAGCCCATGTGACCGATCCGAAAGATCTGCCCCTTGAGCGCCTCCTGCCCGTCGGCAACGAGGATGCGATAGCGCTCGCGCAGCCCCTTGCGGATCGCATCCACGGTCAGATTCGCCGGCGGGAAGATGGCGGTCACCGTCGGGCTCGCGCACGATTCCTCCACGAACAGCTTCAACCCCATGGCCGAAAGGCCGGCCCGCAGGGCATCGCGCAGGCGGCGATGCCTGGCGAAAATCTTTTCGGGCCGCTCCTCTCGAATGAGCGCAAGCGATTGCTTGAGCCCGGCGACCAGCGAGACGTTCGGCGTGAACGGGGTCGCATCCGCCTCGAGCGATTTCCTGTATTTGGCGAAATCGAAATAGAAGCGCGGCGACTTGCCCTGCGCCTGGGCCTGCCATGCGCGTTTGCTCACGAACACAACCGCCAGCCCGGGCGGAAGCATGAGCGCCTTCTGGCTGCCAGTGACCAGCACATCGACGCCCCACTCGTCGACCGGCAGTGGGCAGGCACCAAAGCTGGTGACACCGTCGACAATCGATACAGCCCCGTGCTCTCGCACGGCGGTGACAATCTTCTCCAGATCGTTTACCACGCCGGTCGAGGTCTCATTGTGCGTGATCGTGACCGCCTTGATCGATCTGGAGCTATCTTCTTGCAAAGCCTTTTTTACCGAATCAGGATCTATCGCCTGTCCCGGGTTCACCTCCAGTCGCTCTACCCGGGCGCCAAACGCCTCGGCTATCTTTGCCCAGCGGCAGCTGAATACGCCCTGAACCAGGCTCAGCACCTTATCTCCCGGGCTGACCACATTGGCGATCGCCGCCTCCATGGCGCCCGTTCCCGAGGAGGTGATGACAAAGGCGTCGTTGTCTGTTTCCCCGAGCCACTTCAGCCCGTCGACAACCTCTCGCAGCACTTTGGAGAAGCCCGCGGTGCGGTGCCCGATCGGATGCTCAGCGATCGCCTGCAACACGGCGTCGGGAACCGGCGTCGGCCCGGGAATCATCAAGAAATCTCTCGGTGGCATTGCGTCTAACCTCGCGCTAACTTAGTCCGCAGGCTCGATTATGTCAAAAGTGTGCTCGGTCGGCTTGTAGCGCAGCACCTTCACCTCATCGAGAACATCGTTCCTGATCGTGATCAAGGCTTCCTGCACGTCCGGAAAGCAGTCCTTCCACGTCTGGCAGCGAGGGTTGTCACAGTTGAAGTAGCCGATTGTTTTCAAGTTGCCCCCCGCCGGTCGCTGAGCCGGGCGGCATGACCCGCCTTCCCAGCTCAGCTTCTCTCCCAGCTTGTAGTTGCGGCGATTGATCGCGCCTGCCCGGAAGCCGATGCCGGAGCGCACGACCTGACCGCAAAATGGGCATTCAAGCTCGTAATAGAGCGTGTTTGTGGCGGCGATTCTTTGCATGTTGATTAGTATACTGCGCGGCCGCACGGGCCCAGCGGTGCGGCCCCCGAGGCTCCAGCCGGTACCGCCTGGCTGAAATTAACGTATGCCTTTAGGGGCGGATTGCACGCGCCCTGCGACAACTGGTTGTAAGCCGGCCCTTGCTAGGCGCGTGGCCTGCCGGTCACAGGCGGCGCATGAGACGGCGCGCAGCAGCTACTTTCGGCTTTTTTTTCGCTCGCGCTTGCTGCCAGGCGCTGCTCGGCCAGCCGGTCAGCGGCCAGGTGCGGTGGCAGGCCCTCCGCCTTCGAGCGCTCGAGTATGCTCGCGATGGTCTTGTTGATCTGCGTGACCTGCTTGACCACACGCTGGTGCTCGTAGCCATCCAGCTCGGCGGCCACATTGATCAACCCGCCCGCATTGATGGCGTAGTCAGGGGCGTAAACGACGCCGCGCTTGAACAGCTCGTAGCCGTCAGCTTCCGTTTCCAACTGATTGTTGGCCGACCCGGCCACGATCTTGCACCTGAGCTGCGGGATCGTCCGCGAGTTGAGGACCGCTCCCAGCGCGCAGGGCGCGAATATGTCGCAATCGACGGCGTAGATCTGATCCGGTTGCACCGGCACGGCGCCAAACTCCTGGATCACCCTGTCGACCTGGTTGGGATAGACATCGCTGACTGTGAGCCTGGCCCCGGCGGCTGACAGGTAGCTGCACAGGTGGTAGCCGACGTTGCCCACACCCTGGATCGCCACCCGGATGCCATTCAGCTCCTCACCAATTCCCGCGAACTTGAGCGCGGCCTTCATGCCCTGGAAGACGCCGAAAGCGGTCATCACCGAAGGGTCACCGCTGCCGCCCACGTTGCTGCCGCCGACGGCAAACCGCGTTTCCGTGCGGATGGTGTCGATGTCGGCTACCTTCATGCCCACATCCTCGGCCGTTATGTACCGCCCGCTCAGCCCCTCGACAATGCGCCCGAACGATCTCAGAAGCTCCGGGGTCTTTTGCGTGCGGGAGTCTCCCAGGATCACCGCCTTGCCGCCGCCCAATTTGAGCCCGGCCACCGCCGCCTTGTAAGTCATGCCGCGCGAGAGCCTGAGCACGTCGCGCAGGGCTTCGCCCTCGTCCGAGTATTTCCACATCCGGCAGCCCCCCAGCGATGGCCCGAGAACCGTGCTGTGAATGCCGATAATCGCCTTGAGCCCAACCTTGCGATCCTGGGCGAAGACAATCTGCTCATGCCCGTACTGTTCGATCTGCTGAAAAACACCAGCCATGCTCGAACCTCCTCAATTACTGTTGCCTGGGTGCGGCGCCGATTGCATGGCGAAACCGCCGGCTTCTACCGGAAAACCTGCAATCTGGCGTTATCTTGGCGCAAAGGATATGTTACACGTTTGTAACTGTCAATCCTTCCCGCATGGTTTCTGGCTGTCAACGCGTAAAAGAGTTCTAACTGACGCAAAACCGGCTCCAGTTGCGGTCTTCAAGATTAATTTACGTTCCCGCCCCCGCGACGGACTATTTGCGGAGGGGAAGCACCTTCATCCGCTTGATGCCCGCGCCTGCCGCCGCGTCCATCACGGCCACAACGTACTTCTGCAAGGCGTCGGCGTCCGATTGCAGGTTGAGCGGGAGGTCCTGGGTGCCGGCCTTCGATTGCTCCTCCTGGAACACCTTCTGAATGTTCTGGGTGTCCGGCGGGTTGACCGGCACGCTGTTCACCGTGACAACCCCCTCCTTGGAGACGAGAACGTTCAGCTTGGGCCCCTTGTCCTCTTCAGGCTTCTGCTGGTTGGCGCTGGGCGCGACCGGAGGATCCACCTTCAAAACCGACATGTTGACCAGCGGCGCCACCAGGATCATGATCACCAGCAGCACCAGAAATACATCCGTGAGCGGGGTTACGTTGATCTCGGTGAACTGCTCACCGGCCTTACCCCCAGGCATCGCCATAAACCGACATCCTCCGCACTCATTCGCGCCGATGGACCTAATCTTATCGTCTTTCCCGCCTGACAGCCACATGGTTTTCCCGGAAAGCCAACAGGGACGATGAACGGCGGTCACTGCCGACATTTGGGAAAGCCGGCCCAGGGGACGCGGGCGAGGCGTGCCTCGCCCTGCGGGCGCAACCCGTGGGGATCAGCGTGAATGTTGCCGGGGCGCGTTTGGCAATCGCTTTCTTTTAGCTTCGCTAGCTTAGATTTACGGGCTCAGTGGGATTTTTACGAAAGCGGGCGCCTCCCTGGTTGGGCCTAGCGATAGGTGTGCAAGTAGTCCGGCAGGTCTGCAATTTGGGGCGGACCCCGGCGGCGGCATTTGCTCCTGCCGATTGCGAAAATGCCCTCCGTATCGGGGCTGGACAATCCCTTCTGCTGCACAAGTTCTTAACCAACAAATTGATTTGTCAACAGGGTCTCTTTAGACTGACGCTGTCAACCCTCTTTTTCTAGCTGACAAGACGTACCGCTACTCGCTTAAACCCTGACCAGCTCCAAATAGACAGATATGTCTGTTGCCTTTGCAGGCAAGCGAGAAGGTCCAGGTTGTTTCTGCCGTCCCGCTTTTCCGGACGGCTGCTCGATGTCGAGCAATCAATTCAACAGGTCATAATTGACCGAAAGCAGGTGAACTATGAAGCGAAAGTTCTCACGAATCAGCGCACGTCAGATGCGCAAGCTCCCCAAGGGTCAGATCCACGAGCACCTCGATTGCAGCCTCGATCCGCGCTACATGCTCACGCGCTGGTACGAGAGGGGCTTCGAGAACGCCACGATCCGATTCCCGAAGAGCGTCGTTCTCAACTGGCAGGCTGCCCAGGAGCTGCGTTCCGCACGCAACCGCAAGGGCAACGGCGAGCTCATCGAGAAGCTCGAGAAGCGCGCCGCCCGCACCTACCAGAACTGGCTCGCCCGGTTCGCCAGCAAGTCGCTGGCCAACTATGTGCAGGCCGTCGTGGATCACGTCCTGCCGATCATGCAGGATTCGATCGCTCTCTACGAAATCACCCGCAAGCGCATCCAGGACGCCGTCGAAGACGGGCACATCTTCCTGGAGCTGCGCTTCGCTCCTCAGCTCCACACCATGGGCGGGCTGACGCTCGACCAGGTGATGGACGCCGTGGTCGAGGCCGTCAAGGAGTCGCCGATCCCGGTGAAGCTGATCGTCTGTTCACTCCGGCACGAGGGCGACAAGGCCGTCATGAAGCACAACCCGGTTGCCGACCTCGTCGACCTGGCCATTCGCTACATGCCCTACGTGGGCGGTTTCGACCTGGCCGCCGATGAGCACAAGTACCCGGGCGTGCTCGACTGGTGGCTGCCCGAAGCCGAGCGTGCCCGGAAGGCTGGTCTCAAGCTGACCATCCACCTCTGGGAGACGGACGAGCCGACCGCAACCGACCTCGAGCGCCTGAACGAGGCCGGCATCTGCCGGATCGGGCACGGCGATCGCGGCGACTGCCAGGGCGATCGCGTCCTGGAGGTCTGCCCGACCTCCAACGTCGTCACCGGGCAGTACCCGTCCTTTGCCGAGCACCCGGTCGACCGGTTCTATCGCGCGGGCAAGCGCGTCACCGTCAACACCGACGGAACGCTGTTTACCCGCACCGATCTGACCGGCGAGTACCTGCGGCTGCAGAAGTACTTCGGCTGGGGGCTGCGGGATTTCTACACCGTGAACGTCACAGCCCTGGAAGCCACGTCGTTCGACGAGGCGACCAAGGCCAGGCTTCGTGCCAAGCTGGACGAGGTCTACCTGGCCCCGCGCGCGTAGGCGCGGGCGGTTCACGCACAGCGCAGGGCACAGCGAGCATGTACCCTTCACGGGCACGTGCTCGGTGGACCGGGCAGCTACCGTTTTGGCCTGCCGCGGGGCAGGCCGGTGGTTCCTTGGATGTAACTGGAGGCCGCGACGGCGCCTGCGTTAGGCGCCCGAGCAGCCTTCACAGCAGAGCTGGACCTATTCCAGCCAAAAGGATTATGAACAAGAACCTACCCTACGACGAAAAACTGTTCCGAAACCCGCCTCAACCCGACACCACCCCCGACGGTGGCAACAAGACCGGCAGGCAGGACATGAACCTTCCGAAGAAAGCGATCCTGCTCCTCATCGCCATGCCCTACCTGGCCGTCACCGACTCCTGCCAGGCCTTCGGCGTCATCTTCGGCATCGCAGCCGGCATCGGCGCCGCGTACATTACCGGCTCGATCTGGGAATGGAGCACGACCAGGTGGGTGCTGGCAGGTGCCGTCTCCGCCCTGGTCACGTACGCCTATCTCTGGCCGCTGGTCTACCTGTTTCCCTGCCTGTTTTCGCTCAAGAAACCGGGCAAACCGTTCAGAAGTGCTCAGGGACACCGTCGACCACGGTGACGGACGCTCCTGGTTCTCGGGGCTAACCCTTGTGGCTGGAGTTCAAGGAAACCTGCCGGCAGGTGCGCGATGCCGTCGAGCCGACCATCAAGAGCATTCGCGAATCCTGGGAGTCCACGAAACAGAGCGTTCGGGAAACCTGGGAGGAGATCACCAAGCGGAACCGTTGATTCAAGGCGGTTCTAAACCGGGCGCGCGCACGGCAACCGATCCGAGAAACGTTCCCGGCCGGGCCTGCGCGCGTCCTGTCTTTTCCTCAAACCTTCGAAAGGAAATGAGCTTATGGATACGACAACGAGTGTTCGCAACCCGCTGCTGCGGGTTCTCTTCGGGGTGATCGCGTTTATCGCGGTGCCCATCTATCAAGGCGGCAAGTACCTGTCCCAGAAGACCTACGACGGCTTCCTCGGCTGGCTCCTGGGGTTCTTCCTCGGGCTGCCCGCCAGCGTTGCCGGCGGCATCTACGTGGCCGGCAAGGTGAGCTGGCACACGCCGGCCGGGGTCGACTCCTGGTTTGCGAGCTGGCTGCCGCGCCTGGTTTACGACGCAGGCGCCCCGGTCGCCCACTTCGTCTGGCCGGTCGTCACGATCGTCGCGGGCTTCCTGGGCTTCCTGGCGGTGCTGACCTACGCCTGGCCTGTCCTCTTCCTGGTGGCGATCAAGCCGCTGGCGAAGCTCTCGCGCGAGATCCGGCGCTGCGTGGACGACTACGCGAGCCGGAACTTCAAGAGCAACGAGGACTCCTTCCTTGGCGTGGTGAAGAGCGTCTTCAAGCCGGACCTCTGGAGCGCGGTGCAGGAGAAAGAGAGAGATCGCTCGTGGGTAAGCGGCGCCATCAGCGGCGTCAGCTACATGAGCATCGTCGCCGGCGTCTGCTACGGCAGCTACGTCATCCTCACCGGCGCGCACGCGGCGCTTGCCGCCTACATCGGGCTTGCCGCCTGGGTGGTCGGCGCGCTGCCGGCGCTCTTCGTGCTGTTCACCTTCATCCCGGTGCTCGGCAACTTCATCGAGTACGCCAGGCTCGGCTTCAGCTCGGTCGTCGCGGGACTATCCGCCACCTACGCTCTCGCTCCCTTCACGAAAGCGGTCGTCGCCCACATGGGCTACGGCAGCGGGCTCGTCTACGGGCTGTATGTCGTGGAGGCGGTAGCCGTCGTGGCGTACATATTCCCGGCCGTCTACCTGCTGCTGAGCGGCGGCTTGATGAAGAAGATCGCGGATGCGGTCGAGAAGCTGCTGGACACGGTGGTGGACGAGCCGCAGAACGACTTCCGGCGGTTTTTCCACCAGGCGGTGACGCTTGCCACGGTGTGGCGCTTCGCCACGTTGAGCCTCCTGCTCTGGGCCATGCTCGGGGTTTCCGGCGGCTACAGCCTGGCGCTCGCCGTTGCGGTCGGCGCGCTTACCTACATCCTGGTGGGTGAGCTGCTGGACAACAGCGCAGGCAACATCATCATCGGTTTGGTCGCCTCCGCGCACGCCGGCATCTTCAGCGGTCTGGCGTACGCGAATCACGGTCTGGTGTTCGGCGCCTACGGGGCGATCGTCGCCGGCGTCATCGCCGCGGCGCTCACCTTCTGCGTCGTCTACCCGGTCGTCTACCGCGGCGTCCGCTTCGTCAGCAACCTGATCCGGCTGAGCCTGCTCGGCCAGCCGCTCGGCAAGCTGCACGACAAGGTGTGGGATCGCTTCGAGAAGGTGATGCGCAAGTTCGAGCGCGTCTACGAGCGCGGCTACTGGGACGACCGCCAGCAGAACCTGGAAGGTGACTACAGGAAGATGTTCCTGCACGTCATCAACCTGGCCTCGCCTGTCGCCGGCTTCGTCGGCGGCGCGGCTCTGGCTCAGCTGCTCGGCTTCGGCACGGTACTCACGCTCGCCACAGCGATCGTCGCCGCCGCTCTGGCGTACCTGCTTATCGGGCAGCTGTTGCTGGTCAGCTCCAGCGGCGGCACTCACCTGGTGGGCAGCGTGCTCGCCATCGGTGGTGGTGTCACGGTCGGACAGCACGCCATGACCGCGCAAGCGCACGGTCTCTACGTCGCCATCCCTCTGGGCGCGGCGGTGGCTGCCCTCGTCTACTGCCTCGTCTTCCCGGCGCTCTACATCGGGCTCCGGTTCCTGACGCAGTCGTGGACGGTCGGCTGGCTCTATCCGTTGCTCTCCGGCATCTACAACGCGGCCTGGAAGGTGTTCGACACCGTGATCTGGCAACCGTTCCTGGTTGTCTATCGCGCCGTGCGCGACAACATCTTCAAGCCGCTCTGGAAGCTCTTCGTGCGCTTCTGGGCGGCGGTTTGGGCGATCTGGCTGTCCATCTGGAACGGCATCAAGGACGCCTGGGACGGGATGTTCGGCCACAAGCGGGTCTGACATCCGGAACAAGCAAGGTGGGAGGGGGCGTGGGGCTGCGGCTCCACGCCCTCTTTCCGCTGTTCTCCTACCAAGGAGAATCTGCTTTCAGCATGCTGGTGAATCCCAGCAGGAGGCTAAAGCGTGAGATACGACATGAAAACCCTTGCAGGGATGCGGCGGCGCTATGCGCCCGCCCTCATCGCTGCCGATGTTTCTCTCTTGTCAGCGGGAGACCGCAAGGCTCTGGAGAAGATCATCCAGTCCGCGCGGTTGATCGAGGACATCTGTCTCAGGCAGACCTGGAGCGGCACCGTCGCCCTCCGCGAGCAGCTCGCGCGCGACACGAGCCCGCTCGGCAAGGCCCGCCTGCGCTACTTCAACATCAACGGCGGGCCATGGTCGGTGCTCGACGAGTACGAGCCCTTCATCAAGGGCGTTCCGAAGCGCCCCGACCACGCCAACTTCTATCCGGAGGACATGACCAAGGCCGAGTTCGAAGCCTGGGTCGAGACCCTGGGCCCGGACGAGCGCAAGAAGGCGACCGGCTTCTATCACGTCATCCGGCGCGACGAGTCGGGGAAGCTCAAGGCGGTTCCCTACAGCGAGGAGTACCGCGACCTGCTCGAGCCGGCGGCCGGGCTGCTTCGTGAAGCGGCCGAGCTGACCGACAACGAGAGCCTGCGCGTGTTCCTCCGCAAGCGCGCCGACGCGTTCCTCTCCAACGAGTACTACGACAGCGACGCGGCCTGGATGGATCTGGACTCGCCGATCGAGGTGACCATCGGTCCATACGAGGTCTACATCGACGAGATGTTCAACCAGAAGGCGGCGTTCCAGGCGTACGTCACCGTTCGGGATCACGAGCACACTGCCAAGCTCGCGCAGTACGGCACCTTCCTGCAGGACGTCGAGGACAACCTGCCGATCGACCCGCAGTACCGGAACCCCAAGCTCGGATCGGACTCGCCCATCTGTGTCGTCAACGAGCTTCTCGGCACGGGCAACGCGAACCACGGTCCTCGCACGGCGGCGTACAACCTGCCGAACGACGAGCAGCTCATCTCCGTCAAGGGCTCCAAGCGCGTGATGTTGAAGAACGTGCAAGAGGCCAAGTTCCAAAACGTGCTGGTCCCGATCGCCAGGATCGTCATGGATCCAGCATTGCTTTCTGAAGTGAGCTTCGAGGCGTTCTTCGACCACATCCTCTGGCACGAGCTCTTGCACGGGCTCGGACCGCACAAGATCACCGTCGAAGGCGTGAAGACCACCGTTCGCGCCCGGCTCAAGGAGCTTTACTCGGCAATCGAGGAGGCCAAGGCGGACATCAGCGCGCTCTTTGCCATGCAGTACCTGATGGACAAGGGTGACCTGACCGCTGAGGCCGAGAAGGCTCTCTACGTCACCTTCCTGGCCAGCGCCTTCCGCTCGGTCCGCTTCGGCATCACCGAGGCGCACGGGCGCGGCATCGCGCTGCAGTTCAACTACCTGGTGGACGAGGGTGGCATCACCTTCGATCCCGCGTCGGGAACCTTCGGGCTCGACATCGAGCGCTTCAAGGCCGGCGTTCGCAACCTGACCCACGACATCATGACCCTGCAGGCCGAGGGCTCCTACGAAGCCGCCAGGGCGCTGCTGGATCGTTTCGCCGTCGTACGTCCGGAGATGCAGGCTGCCCTCGATCGCCTGTCGGCGGTGCCGATCGACATCGAGGCACAGCACGCCCCGGTCGACCCTGCCTGAGCGCGGGCCAAGTCATCCTTCCGCAGCGGCTGCGAGCTCCGGCTCCCGGCCGCTGCGGCCGCTCCCCCAACGCTTTCAACAGAGGAGTCCTCGACATGGAAGTTCTTCTCGTCATCCCGGTTCTGGTGGCGCTGCTTCTCGCGCTTGCCGTGTTCGCCGTAACGGTCTACGGGCTGTATCTGGCGTTCCGCGCAAACGTGATCTTCGGCATCATCGTCATTTTCGTTCACCCGGCGCCGCTCATCATCGGCGTTGTGAAGCTGCTCTTCGGCGTCGACCTGGCGCAGAAGATCGTCAAGTTCGTCACCGAGCCGTAACCGGTTGACGGACACGAGACCTCATTACGGCAACGACAAAGGAGAAGGCGGCGATCGCGCGCCGGCCGACCCGCATTTACCGGCGGCGAATGACCGCCGCAAGTAACTTGACCGAACAACTGGCAGCACCTGCGAGCAGGCACTGCCGGTGAACCCGCCGCTGGTGGACAGAAGCCGCCGGAGCACCTGCCGGCAGCTCGTCCGCCAGGCGAAAACCGCTTAACCACACGCCTTCAGTTGATTAGGAACAACCATGACTGACTCAAGAAAGTCTAAGAGCCCCTGGCGGGCGATGACGCTCAACGAGCTCGTGCATCACCTGAAAGCGATGTGCGGCGACAGGGGCGTGCTTGTGATGGTCGGCATCCCCGCCTCCGGCAAATCGACCGTCGCCGAGGCACTTGCCGCCGCCGGCGTGACACGGCTGAGCCGTGACGCCATCCGCGGCGAGCTGTACGGCGACGAGGCCATCCAGGGGTCGGGCGCCGAGGTGTCCCGCCTCTTCTACGCGCGACTCGAGGATGCGCTCGCCGCCGGCAAGCTGGTGGTGGACGACAGCACCAACTGCGACCGGCTCCTGCGCCGCCCGGTCATCGCCCTGGCTCAGCACCACGGCTACGAGAACATCGTCCTCGTGGTCATGGAAACCCCGCTCGGGGAGTGCCTGAGACGCAACCGGGCGCGCGACCGCGTGGTGCCGGAAAAGGTAATCGAAGCATTGCACGCCCGGCTCCGCTCCTCGGAAAAGCCCAGGGCAAGCGAGGGCCGGCGCCTGTTCGTGCGCCCCGCCCGCAAGCGGGGAGGCTACCTGGTGCACGTCGCCAGAAAGGCTTAAGCGCGGCGCCGCGGCCTCCTGCCTGGCGCGCTCGATTTACTACCTGTGCCTCGACCGGGCAGGCCAGCAGGACGGAGAAGCGAACCCGACGCCGTGACAGGCGCGGGAGGGCAAGCAAATGGGCAGCGGGCGCCAGGAGAGCTCGAAAACCTCCTCCCCGCTTGCCCGGCAGCCCTGTTGCTTCTCTCTGATCATAGCAGTACTATACGATCAAGTTGTCTCTAAAAGCCGTGAATAATTCACGAATTAAGCCGTGTCTTACGTTCTATAGTTAACATGCCCCAAAAAGGAAAGGGCTAACCCTCCGGCGGACCGCAAGTGATAGCCCTATCGAAAAAATCACAGGGTAAGCATACAGCCGGCGCGGTGACAATAATTTGGTCGATAAGTTTACCCGAATGGTAGATACTAAGCGGGGGAACTTGCCGCGACCTTTGGCGGCTCGAGGCATCGGTGACAAGCACGGAAGCCATTTCGGAACGACAGAGAAAAAAGCTCACCCTGCGCATCCCGGGCAGCACCAGCAATCTGGGACCGGGCTTCGATACCTTCGCCCTGGCGCTGGGGATTTATTGCCGTCTGACCTTTCGCCTGCTGGAAAAAGAAGATCCATCGATCCCCTTCATTACCTTCAAAGGCCAGATCAGCACGGGCAGCCGCGCGACCGATGCGGACGCGCTGATCGACCGGGTGCTGCGCAAGTTCTGGAAGGACGATCCGGAGCTGGTGAAATGCACCCGCATCACCATCGACTCCGAAATCCCGCTGGGCGCAGGTCTGGGCAGCAGCGACGCGATCGTGATCGGCGCCCTCTGGGCAGCTTACGCGTTCCGAGACCTGGTGCCGACTGCCGATGCTCTCCTTGCCGAGGCGGCTACCCTTGAGGGGCACGGCGAGAGCATGGCAGCCAGCCTGCTTGGACAGTTCGTCGTGTGCGCCCGGGCCGCCGGCGGCACCCGGCTCGTCGCGCGCAGCCATCCCTGGCCGCCCCAGTGGAAGACTCTTTTGGTGGTGCCGCGTTCCCGAGTTCGCACCGTAGATGCCCGGGCGGTCCTGCCGGCGAAAGTTCCTTTCGAAGACGCCGTCGCCAACGTCCAGCGGGCGGCTTTACTGGTCTCAGCCGTCACCGGCAGCCACGATCTTGCGCTCAAGGAGGCGCTCAACGACCGCCTTCATGAGCCTTATCGCGACGAAATCGCTCCCCTGCTTTCACAAATACGCGGGCTGCTGCTGGACGAGCCGATCCTGGGCGCCGTTTTAAGCGGCGCCGGTCCCTCCGTTCTCGTCATTGCGCACGAAAGGAGCAGCAAGCGCATCCTCGCCAGACTCAACGAATGGGCTTCCCAGCAGCCGGAGCCACCGGCAATCCTGGACCTGGCGGTTGATACCGAAGGCATAAAGGAGCTCGGCCAGCCGGGACGACCGCCGGCGCACCGCGCAGGTTAACTGCAGGCGCGATCCAGAGACCGGCGCACGGCGAAAGCACAGACTTTTCGCCCTTCACCTGGTCTTGGAAGGGCGCGCCTTGCGATAGGGGATGACCTTCGCAGTCGTCACGTCGGGAGGAACCGGATAGAGCCGCCGCACCCGATCGTGCGGGAAGGGAACGACCCGGGGGTCGCCGGCTCCGCTGAAGCGGCGACGGCGGCGGCCGGCCCGGCGCCCGGCGATTGCCCGGCAGCCGAGGACGGCGAAGCCGCCCACGAAGAGAAAAAGCAGGTACCCTATCGCCATTGGCCAGGCGCAGAGCCCGTAGGCGAAGTTTTTGAGTCCGCGCATGGCAGATCTCCAGTCGGTTGGATTGAAAAATTCCGGGAGCCGCAGGCGGAGTTGAACGTCGCCTCCACGGCCGCGGCGGCCGCAGCGAACACGCGCACATAGCGCTTGATCGCTTCCTCGAGCTGCCGGTTGGCGGCGTCGACGGTGGCGCGGTGATGCTCGACGGCGGAGGCGAGCTCCGTGCGAACACGGGCGGCCCGCCACTCGGCTTCGAGTCCCTCGTAGAGCTCGAGCTCGCTCTCCAGGCGCGCCACGCGGGTGGCCGACTCCTGGATGAGCCGCTCGCGCTCATTGCGCCAGTTCTCGAGAATGTGCTCCGCCTGATCGACCATGCGGTCGAACTGCCGGCGGCAACGCGAGGCCGCCTCGTCGATGGCCTTCAGTCTTTCGGTTTGTGCCATATGAACCTCTTGGAAATGGTTGGTTGATAAGCCGACCCTTGTGGGGATCAGGCCTTGACGATCTCGAGCACAAAGCGCCCGTGGTGCGTGATGAGGTCTTGAGCCAGCGGCTCGAGCTCCATCGAGTGGCCGGAAAGCCATTTCGCGCACGGACCGAAGTGCGTCATATCGCCCATGAACAGTTGCGAGAACAGGTCGCGCTCCACCTCGACGCAAACGAGGCAGACTTCGCGCGAGCCGCCTTTCTCGTTGCCATTCCGCGCGCGTAAAACGGCCTCCGCCCGGTCGGTGTAACCGACGATCGGCTGGTCGTTCTTGCCGGCGACCTGTCCGAGACGCTGCCGGCGGCGCAGAATGGCGATGGCGTCCTCGAGAGAGACGGGAAAGTAGAAACATTGCTGCATGCTTTTCTCCTGCTTGATGAACGAACAAAAACCTGCGACATCGGCGATGCGCAGGCACCACGCGCAGCCGCAGCCACGCGCCCAAAGCCCCGCGCCCCACCGGACAGACCGACCGGCCCAGCGTCCACTGAGATTCGGTGGGCCTCGATTAAGCAATTACTTTGTCCGGCGGGGTGTTTTCGATTCCGTGATCATGAAAGGGTCAATGGATATTCCGTAGCTACCAGAGATCCTTGAACTGGACCTATAAACATGTGTTACGCAATCACGCTTCACACTTCTCAACTCGCATCATCGATCCCGCAGGAGCAAGACGGCTGGATGCGCGAGCCGGCAACGCTTTAAGCGAGTGAACCTCACAAAATGTGGGGCAGCCAAAATTACGATCGCCTGCCGCCCGCTCGTCCTTCACGGCAGCCCCGGTGGGATTTCCCGCATTGGTGAAGTTAGCGCCGGGTCCATTCAGCCGATCGGCGGCCACCACTTGCGGTGCCACCGCGCTCGGGAAAGTGCTCTGCCGGATCGGCTTCGCAAGCGGCGCTATCCGTGCCATTCAAGCCGGGTCACCAGGCAGTATTCGGCCTCGCCTCCCGCCGCCGGTGCAAATGAGCCCCCAGCGCCTAGTTCCGCATTTACGCGCGGAAAGATCACGACCACCGCTATGGTTTAAGCGTCATTGATTTGAAAAATTCTCATGATTCGTTAAGCGCACAGAGGTTCAGATCTCCCGGGAACATTGCTAGTTTGCCCATGTAACCATCTCCATCCCGTTTTCTAGAAGGTACCGCCAGAAAGAAGCTGACAAGTCCACAGCCATTTAGAGCAGAGCTCATACGCTCCTGGAGCAACTTCAGGGCGTGCCCTGTGGATCAGGTTCTCAGCATGCGCATTCTGGCCGTGCTCTTTTACAACCATTTCTTCGGCGCCAGGTACATGGGTGGTCCGACTGCCCGCTTCGGCTCCCGGCTGGAGTCGATCGTGGTCGTCCGCATGATCTGGATGCCGGCAGCCTGCAGTGGACAGGCGAGGAGTCAAACATCATGAAAAATTCGCAAGGCAAGACAAAGCGGCGCCGGCTCTATCCGCCGATCAAGCCGTTTTTCAAGGGCGTGATCGAGGTTCCCGGCTCCGGCGGACACAAGATCTACGTCGAGGAGTCCGGCAAGCCCGACGGCAAGCCGGTCGTCTTTGTGCACGGTGGTCCCGGCGGCGGCACCAGCCCCATCCACCGGCGTTTCTTCAACCCGAATGTCTACCGGATCATCCTCTTCGACCAGCGAGGCTGCGGAAAGAGCAAGCCCTACGCCTCGCTCGAGAACAACACCACCTGGGATCTGGTCGCCGATATGGAGTTCATCCGGAAGCACCTGGGCATCGAGCGCTGGCAGGTATTCGGCGGCTCGTGGGGATCGACGCTGGCGCTCGCATACGCCGAGAAGCATCCGGAGCGGGTCACCGAGCTGGTGCTGCGCGGGATTTTCCTCCTGCGCAAGAGCGAGGTCGACTGGTTCTATCAGGAAGGCGCCTCGCACATCTTCCCGGACTTCTGGGAACACTTCCTGGCCCCGATTCCGGAGCCCGAGCGCCACGACATGGTGGGCGCCTACTACAAGCGCCTCACAAGCCCCGACCCCCAGGTGCGCCTTGAGGCCGCCCGCGCCTGGGCCATCTGGGAAGGGAGGACCAGCAAGCTCTTCCCCGACGAGGGCTTCGCCGCCGGCTTCGGGGAGGACGCGGAGGCCTTCTCCCGCATAGAGTGCCACTACTTCATCAACAAGGGCTGGTTCGACAGCGACGCGCAGCTCCTGGAAAACGTGGGGCGCATAAGGCACATCCCGGCGGTGATCGTCAACGGCCGCTACGACATGGTCTGCCCGATCCGCAGCGCCTGGGACCTGCACCGCGCCTGGCCCGAAGCGGATTTCGTCTGCGTGCCCGACGCCGGCCACTCGGCCTTCGAGCGCGGCATCACCAGCGCCCTGGTCGAGGCCACCGACAGGTTCGCCCAGAGCCTGTAGGGCGAGGCATGCCTCGCCCTTCCTCGCGCCACCGGCGCGGCTTTCCATCCATCACTTTCCAGGAGGCGCTCGGCCGGCTTCGCCCTGCTGAGCGCCTCCTGCCACAAGCCCTCACCAAGGAGGCCAACATGTTGATCCTCTGGTTGGGAGCGTGCGCAGCCGCCGGCTACGCCCTGCTCCGAATCACCTTCTGGTCCATCGAGGGCTACCGGATGCGGAAAACCCCTGGTTATCTGCCTCCCCCGCCCTCGCGGCTGGCCATGAGCGCCTACAGGCACGCCGGCCGGCTCCTTTCTTACCTGTACATCGGTCGCACCCGCGTGTACGGTGCCGAAAACCTGCAGTTCGAGGGGCGGCTCCTGATCGGGCCCAACCACCAGCACGGGTTCGATCCGTTCCAGTTCGTCCCGCACATGCAGGGCAGCCTGCGCGGCATCGGCTCGGCCAACATCCTCAAAGGACCGCTGTCCGGCATCGCCGCGTGGATGGGCGTCTTCGCCGTGCCCACCGTCAAGGGGCACGCCGAGCGCGGCGGCGGGGCCGTCGTCAACACGTGCGCCCGCGTGCTGGCTGCCGACCCGCGCAGCCGGCTGCTCATGTTCCCCCAGGGCACGCTCAAGTTCGACAACTACGAGCAGCGTCCCGAGGACTACCGGACCGGCGCTTTCCGGGCCATGCAGAAGGCGCAGGAGATGATTGGAGACGAGCCGCTGGCTTACCTGCCGGTAGCCATCCACTACCGGACGGACAGCCGCGGCGCCTCCATCGGGCGTCGCCTGCTCCACCTGCTGTTCAGCCCGGCCGAACGGTTCTTCGGCAGCGGCCCCAAATACGGTGCCACCTGTGTGATCGGCAAGCCGATCCTCTTCACTTCGCTCCCGCAGGAACGCCATGCCGGCACCGACGCGATGCGCCTGGCCATCAAGGCGTTGCTGGAGCAGGCGATGAACAGCTAGGGCCTTTTCGCGAGGCCGTCTTTTACCCGCGAGAGGGGAGGCCGCGCGTGCTTGCGCCGCCTCCCCTCTCGCCGCACTGGCCGGCAGTTTGCCGGGCCGGGCCCGGGAAGAAAGGAGTATTCCATGGGCAATAACGTAAGAAGCAGATGCCTCTCCGTACTGGATTCAGCATGGGTAGCCAATCCCGGCTATACCAGTCCCAATCGCCGCCAGTATCCCTGGCAGTGGCTCTGGGACTCGTGCTTCCAGGCAATCGCCTGGGGCGCCCTGGGCGACCGGCGGGCGGTAATCGAGATGGAGACGCTGTTCTCCGGAATGCTGAAAAGCGGATTTCTTCCCAACACCCTGTTCCACAACAAACCGTGGGCAGGCTGGTGGATCTGGCGGGTACGCGGGCATTCGACCATCACGCAGCCGCCCATGTACGGACACGCCTTGCGCGTCCTGCACGACAGCGGTTTTGCTGTGGACCACCTGCTGCAGCCGGCATCAACGGCGCTCCACCACCTGATCGACTCACGGATGGACGCGGCGACCGGTCTGGTCAAGGTCGTGCACCCGTGGGAGACAGGCTGCGACGACTCACCGCGCTGGAGCCGCTGGATGCGCTTCGGCTATCACCGCGAGTTCTGGAACATCACCAAGTACAGGCTGGCGCGCTCGATGCGCGTCGTTGCCGGCGAGGGGGTGGCCAACGGCAAGTTCGAAGTCTGCCCGGCGAGTTTCAACGCGCTGGTGGCCTTCAACGCCCTCGAGCTGGCAGCCTTGACGGGAGACGACGGGCTGGCCGCCAAGGCTCGAGGGATCGCCAGGAGCCTGGAGGCTCTCTGGAGGCCCGAGCTGAGAACCTGGGCCGATGTCTTTCCAGGATCCGGCAAGGACTCATCGGCAGTACCGACGCTGGAGGCGTTCCTGCCGCTACTGGTGGTGAGCAACCCCGAGCAGGTCGAGGCCGCGTGGGCTCATTTGATGAGCACGGCGGCTTTCCGACGGCCCCGCGGCTTTGCCGGCGTTTCGATCGCCGAACCTTCCTACCGCAGCAACGGCTACTGGCGGGGAGGCTGTTGGCCGCAGATCTGTTATCTGCTGTGCGTCGCCGCTATTCGCCGGCAACGGCCTGAGCTCTCGACGATCCGAGAGCTGACGGTGCGGGGGATCCTCGGCTCGGACCTCTCCGAGTACTGGGATCCGGAGACGGGCGCGGCGTGCGGTGCGAAACCGCAGTCCTGGTCCGCCATCCTGGTGACACTGGCTGCGGAGCAATCCCGATTAGAGAAAGGCTGAGTATAGAGGTCATGCCGCTGGCCCTCAGCTATCTGCTCACCGGCATCCGGGGAACCGTTGTCGATGAGGCAGGACCCCTGGGCGAGCCGCTTCTTTCGGGCGAGCGCAGGTGCCGCCGTGTCAAAGCATGTAGATGGCAGGCGATCACATGAAAACGTAGATCGCCTGCCATCTTTGCTTGGTTTTTTGCTCTTTTCTAGACACTATCTGTTATAGTTACAATTTTCTGAAAACAAAATCGCGGGACCAAAAAGCCCGGCGCAATAGCCGTGCTTCTCAACCTGGGCAGCGCCGCTAACCGCAGCGGTCTCCGCTATTGCTCCTCAATGTATCGCCTGGCGCCTGACGCCTCATCGATGACCGCATCAAGGGTCGCTTCACTGTTGCCGAACGCGTGCGCTTGCGCCTGGATGTGCTTTTCGGCTCCGCCGAAGAGGTGACTGAGCCGGTTAGCGATGCTCGAATCATCCGTCAGAGTAACGTCTGGAAGCCCATTGCTGCCGGTTTTAACATCTAGGTTGAGTTGGCCGTTCTTGTTCAGGCCTTGCGCTTCCTGGCACATTTGCACGAACTCCTTCGGATCCATCGATAAAACATCGTGGGATAGCCGCTGGTAGAGTTGGTCGAAGTTCTTCGAAGATTGCATCTCAGAGGCAATCTCCGCCGCTCCTTTGTGAATGTTTGCCCGATGGTCGTCAACCATATACCTGATCCTCAAAAGCCCGGTTCGTCGCCGCAACTAATTATTCCCACCCGGCGCCGTTTTACAACCCTAAGCGAACGCCCCAGCTTTGAATAGTTAAAAATCTCTCGCTCTACCGCGAGCAGGGGGAATAACCGCCGCGGCGGAATAATTCAGCGGAGAGGGAAGCCGGCGGTCGGGAGCGTCCCTGCTCCCAGCCGCCGGGGCCCGCGCCGCTTCCTGCGGCGCAGGCTGGATTTTGACGGCATGGCTACCTCAGCCGTCTAGCGATGGTGGCCTCCTCCGTGATAACCGCCGTGGAAGCCGCCGCCGTGATAACCGCCGTGGAAACCGCCTCCGTAGAACCCCTGGTTATAGCGCGGGGCATAGTAGCGAGAGCCGCCGAGACCGCCGTAGTAGCCGCGGTAACCGTAATGGTTGTATCCCCGATACCAGGGTCTGTAAAAGCTTCCGTACAGACCGTACAGCCAGGGATTGTAGCCGCCGTAGCTGCCGTAGTACCGCTGAAAGCCGAAGGCGCCCGGGTAGTAGGGGTTGCCGTACCCGTACGAATAGGGGTATCCGTACGAGTTTCCGTATCCGTAGTAGCCGGGATATCCGAAGCCGGCTCCATAGCCCGACAGGTACGGGGCGACCAGGTTAAGGGCCAGGCCTGCGATGCGACCGCCAATCGGGTAGCCGTGGCAGGACTTCTCCTGCGTGCCGCCGCCGGTCCAGCCGCCATCGCTGGTGGTGGCAAGGGGAGCCGGGCCATCGACGTCCGGGCTCAGGGCAGCGCTGCCGAAGAAGGTCTGTCGCGTCACTGCCGCTAAGTACGGGCGCACGGAAGGGCCCATCTTCGCCTGGTTGTGGTTGCCCTGCTGGGCTGAGAGCCTCGCCGGGAACGTGCCGAGGACGGAGGCGCTGGCCGCCAGCGCCACGAGGTAGAGAATACGTCTCATGAAATCTGCTCCCGCGCCGGCATCGCTCACAAGGCGATGACGCGGCGCAAAAGGAACACAGGCAGTCGGAAAGAGCCACGCGAGTGCCTGCGGCTGAACGTGGCTCGCTAACAATCGGTGAACTCACGTGTTCACAGAAAAGGTAAACGGTGGATTGTTAAAGTGTGCCGGGTTTCTTTCTGGCTCGCGGATTTGGTTGGGTGAACAGAGACCGTAACAGTAAGCCAACCAGGTTTGCTGATTCAAGCATAATTTGTCCAAAATAACAGACCATTCGCGCCCTCCTGCTTCGCGTTCTTCCCCCTTGCGTCGAGCTGATCTTGCTGTAAAGTGTGGCGCTAGCTTGCGCAACCCGGGTATGCCTCAACACTCGTCGGCGCCGGCGGGCGTGGAAGAAGCCTCCTGATCGGCGGTTCCGCCGTAGCCCTGTGTTGAAAAGCGCCGGACAGGCTGTGTAGTGTTGGAAGGTTCTCTGTTTAGATCTCGAATCTCGTACAACCTTATACGTTCGGATAGACCCCCGTCACGGCTCAAGCCTTGCCTACTCAGATCAATTCTCTGAGGCGGTGGGTTCAGGCCGTTTAGCCCTCGTGAAAACGGGCTGCTGTTGCGGCGTCGGTCACTATTCGATCACTTCCCAGGCCGCCGGCTGAGCGTCGTTGCCCACGCCTGTGGCTCCAGGAGGGTTCCCAACCATGAACTCACCAAACCCTTCGCCGGGCCAGGCTTCGCTGGTCAGGCGGCTTCTCATCTTCATCGCGCTGGTCAACCTCGCAGAGGGACTGGGGCAAGTGGGTGGTGTGATCAACCAACCGCTCGTTTACTACCTGAAGGAGGCTCTTGGCTGGGCACCCGATCAGGTGACTCGTTACATTGCCCTGCTGATCATCCCCTGGGTCATCAAGCCCATTTACGGACTGCTCAGTGACTTTGTGCCGATCCTGGGTTACCGCCGGCGCCCCTACTTGATCCTCGCCAACCTGCTCACCGTGGGCGGTTTCCTCTGGATCACCGGACTGACGGCGCCCGCTCAGATCCTGATTGCTCTCTACATCACAGCCTTCGGCATGGCGGCTTCCAGCACCATTACCGAGGCGGTCCTGGTTGAGACCGGCAACAAGGTCGGCATGTCCGGCAGATTTCTCAACGCGCAGTGGATGTGGTTCAACGTCGCATCGGTGACCGCCTCGCTGCTTGGCGGCTGGCTTGCCCAGCGCTTGTCGCCGCATTCGGCATTCCACACGGCGGCGTGGATCGCTGCCTTTGCTCCCATAGGCGCCGCGCTGACCGCCTGGTTCCTGGTCGCGGAAGACCGCACCGCCGTTCAGCCGCCGCGGACCGATGAGAACGTCCTGCTCTCCGGCATCTTCAAGAACAGGCAGTTCTGGATTGTCGCCGGCTTCCTCTTCCTCATCAACATCGTCCCCAGCTTCGGCACCCCGCTCTACTACCACATGGTCGATGACCTGAGGTTCTCTCAGCAATTCATCGGCATCCTGTCGGCACTGGCAGCGGTGGGCTCCGTCTTGGGCTCGTTCGTCTACGCGTTCGCCGCCCGACGCATGACGCTCAAGTGGTTGCTTTACCTGAGCATCGCGCTCGGCGTGATCGGGAACGGATCCTACGTGCTGATGTCCAGCCAGGTCAGCGCCATAATCATCAACGTCGTCGGCGGCGTCTTTGGAATGATCGCGCTGGTAGCCAGCTTGACGGTCGCCGCGCACGCGGTCCCCGAGAAAAGCACCGGCTTCGCCTTTGCGCTGCTGATGTCGGTCAACAACCTGGCCGGCCAGCTGTCCAGCAACCTGGGCGCCTGGATGTTCGTGCACTGGTTCAACAACCACCTCAATCCGGTGATCTACATTGCCGCCGCGGCAACCGCCGCGACCGCGCTGCTGGTGCCGATGCTCAAGCTAGGCGATCAGGGCGGCAATCAGCTCACGGCACGCCGCAATTCGGCGCTGTCGCTCGTGCACACGGGCAAGAAGCGACGCATCAGCGGCGGCATGGCCAGCGGTTTCTAGACAACCAGCCGGGGCGGGACAACAGGTCGCAACCGGGAGCGGTGTGCGGTCCATTGCCGGACCGCACACCGCTCCCGGTTGCGCGTCTCTCCTCGCCTCCTGGTTCTCCAAGAACTCAAGCCAAACAGAGGTTTCCCTGGACATGCTGCCAACAGCCGTCCTTGCCGTTGTCTCGCCGGCTGCCGGGATCCTCCCGGAGCCGCCAGCTACAACGACATTCCCGGGCGCCTTCATCCCCGGCATCGACGCCCGCACAATAAGGCGACCGCTCGTAAACCCCGAGGTAGCCGGCCGGCGCGCTCAAACCGCCAGCCGGCCGCCTTTTTCTTTTTTGACATTTGTTCTATTCATAAATATAGTAAAGCAAGAGAAAAGCGAAAGGGGCTAAACTCCCCAGGCGGGCCGGAAGTGATGTCCCTGGGGCTGAAAAAGAGCTGCCGGGGTCTGAATACAGGGCAACCATGTGAATGCTGTGGGCGAGCGAGCCGCCGGGATCGAAGGACCGTGGTCCCCCGATCCCGGCGTTGCCCTGCTCAACTGGCGGCCGTGGTGTCCGGCGAGCTTGAGCGGCTCTTGATCGCCTGGAGCTCCAGCCTCAGGCTCTCGACCATCTTGCGCACCTCGCGGGCAGCGACCTCGAGCCCCTCGGGGCCGTGGTCGTCGGGCACGACTATGTCGGGCTCGATGCCGTTTGGCGCCCCGGCTCCGTCGCCCAGCCAGTCTCCGGTGGGAGCCAGCCAGCGGCAGGAGCTGATCCGCAGCTCCGCCCTGCCCAGAACATCGATCCACTCGCTCTGTCCGATGCCCTTGCCGAGTGTGGTCTTGCCGATGGTAAGGCAGCCGCCCCGGAAGCCGTTTACGACAACGGCGCAGGTGAACAGCTCGGTGGAGCTGGCGGTGATGCCGCTCAGCAGGATAGCGATCGGCTTGCCGGCTGCAAGCGGCTTGCGCCGCTTGTACGCCTGCGTTTCCGTCTTCCCGTCGGGCGACTCATCGATCCAGAGGCAGGCCTCGGGCGTGAGCCTGGTCGTGCGCCTTGCGATGCCTCCTTGCGTGCGGGTTTCCACCGTGCTCAGCGTGCCGCTGCGCAGGAAAAGCTCGCAACAGTCCAGAGCAGCCGACATCAACCCACCCGGATTGTGGCGCAGGTCGAGGATAAGCCCGTTGCATCCGGCTATCTTTGCCAGCGCCGCCTCGACCTCATCGACCACGCCGGCGTCGTAGAAGCTCAGGATGCGCAGGTAGCCGATTCCGTCGCCGGTGACGACGGCCGTGACGTTCTCGATCCTTTCACCACCGGACTCGGCTGGCGGCGCGTTACCCGGACTGTCGCCGGTCTCGCTTGCCGCCGTCGCCTGTGTCTTGACCCTGAGCCTCGTGTACGGATCGCCGAGAGAGGCGATGGCTTCGCCAGCCAGACGAATGGCCGTCTCGTCGCCGGCGATGACATCGTCGAAGCGATGCTCCCAGGTCGCCCAGCCGGCGAGCTTTTTCTCATCGTAGAAATGCTCGCCAACCGCTTGCCAGATGGCGTGGTAAAGTTCGCGCCCCGCAGCAGAGGCGCATTTCTCGTTGTTCATTCGAGCCTCCATAGAGCGTTTAGCTGGTGAGTTAAGGCGTGATGTCGGTGGAGGGTGGGGGCCGCAATTCAGGGGCCGGTGGCCACCACTTCCGGAAAGTCGAACTGGTATCCCTGCGCAATGAGCAGGGGAATGAGGACTTTGAGCGCAGCCACAGTTTGCCTGCGGTCACCGCCGCCATCGTGCATGAGGATGACGCCACCGGGCCGGAGCTCGCGGTGCACCGCATCAAGAATTGCCCGCTCCCCCGGGCGGCTCCAGTCGCGAGTATCGACGGACCAGGCCAGGTTCTCAAGCCCCCAGCCGGCCGCCAGAAGACGCACGCGCGGGCTCCAGTGCCCGCCCGGGGCGCGGTAATAGAAAACGGGCGCGCCGGGCGCCGCCTGGTGAATGGCGTCGAGGTCGCCGAGGATCTCCCGCCGTATGGTGGCGTTGGACCTGAGCGGCAGCCGCTCGTCGTGCGTCATCGTGTGATCGCACAGGCGGTTGCCGCCAGCAACAACCTCGCGCACCAGATCAGGGTGCCGGTTCACCTCGTCGCCAACCACGCAGAACGTGGCGCGTATGTGGTACTGGCGCAGGATCGCCAGTACCTGCGGCGTGTAAACAGGGCTTGGGCCGTCGTCGAATGTGAGGGCGACCCACTTACCGCTCGGGTGGTCGGTGTGCTCGACCACGGGCGGCAAGCCCTGGTCAGCCAGAATGCTGGCGGCCTGCCAGCCGCCGGCGACGAGGTCCGAGAAGAGGGGACCCACCGCCAGCGCGGGCAGCATGGCAAGCGCGCCCAGGCACTTTTGAAGCGATCTCATGATCGCTCTCCTTACGAATGGTACTGCGGCAGCCGCGCCGCAATACACGGCAGCGGGCTTCAGTCGCGGTCGCCGCCTGGTTCAGGGCGGTGAGCCGCGAAAGACAAAAATTTCCGCGAGAAACATCGGCAGAAGATTAATGTCCCGACGGTGAGCCGCCGGGCCTGGCGAAATAATCGACAATCCCCCGGGACAGCGCATCGGCAATCCGCTGCTGATAGCTGTCGCTCACCAGCAGCTTTCGTTCGCGGGCGTTGGAGAGAAAGCCGACCTCGGCTAGCGACGCCGGAATGCGCGTGTGGTCGATCACGTGGAGGTTGTTATAAGCAATCCACCTGGCCCGGCACTGGAGCCCGGAGACAAGCGCGTGAAAGAGCGCGGACGCGAGCGGCCGGCTCTGGGGCGTAAAGAAATACGTCTCCACACCGGCCACACCATGGTCGCTGCTGGCGTTGACGTGGACGCTCACGAAGATGTCCGGCTTGAGCGCGTTGGTCATGTCCACGCGCTCATCGAGGGAAACGGTGGCGTCCCTGTCGCGCGTCATGATCACCTTCGCGCCCAGCCTTTCCAGGTCGACCTTGAGCTTCAACGCAATGGACAGGGTGATGTCCTTCTCGAGAAACCCCTGGTTTGACGTTCCGGGGTCGACACCGCCGTGACCTGGATCGATCATGATCGTGCGACCCTTGAGCGGCAGGTCGACGGGCTGACTGCCGGAGCGCAGCGTCGCGGCCGCGAAAGACGGCAAAGCTGCGCACAGAAACAACACGGTTGTCAGGAGGGTTATAAGGGTTGCTGGGGTTTTCATGGTTCCTACCCCGGTGAGTCTTTTGACTCAGCCTCGCTTCCGAGCGGGGGCCGAAGGAACGTTCACGCTCCTTCAGCCCGTGGGTTTTCTGAGGCGGCAACGCCGCTTATTGCAAGAAACGGCTACGGCAGGACAGGCCACCTGACCGATACGTCCCGCAGCGCCAGCCGGGCGTCTTCGCTGACCGCGGAGCTCCAGTCGCGCGCCATGATGTTCAGGTCGATGACGGCCTGCCGGTTGCCGGACAGCAGGGCGATGTCCCTGAAGACGGCCACGGCGAGCAGGCGCTGCTCCACAATCGGGCTGCTAGCGCGCCACTCGGCGTCAAACAGTCCGGCCATGGGGCTGCCTGTCAGGCGAAGAAGCTTGTCGCGCTCCAGCTGGACGACCAGCAGGTCGTCGGCCGGGGCCTGCGTATTGATCAGGTCGTGAATCTGCCGGTCGACCTGCGGCAGAACTGTGTTCAGGTAGTACGCGGAGAAGCTTTCGCTCTCGTCGACGTAATCACCGGACGCCAGCGCGTAGACCGCAGGATAGACAACCTGCGGCTGGCCGGCCCTGCCGGAGGTCATCAGCTCCGGCAGCACGAGCTCCATCTTGCCGTCGCCGTCGGCGTCCTGAATCACCTGGTCGAGCTTGTCGACGTGATAGGCGGTCAGGTGCTGAACACGGAAACGATAGGTGTCTGGCGTACGCCAGATCACGTACACGTCGTTGAGCTGCCCGCTGCCCGACTCATCGGCGGCGACGACCAGCTCGAGCTGCCCGTCGCCGTCCAGGTCGACAAATCGGAACTCGCCGGCGGTCGTTCGCAACAGCCTGGATGTACTGGGGTAGTCCGCGGCGCGCCTGGCAACCTTTCCGTGGTTGCTCTGCAGCATGTCGACGAAGCGGGCGATGTTGTCCCGGCTGTATCCCTTTCGGGCTACGGCCGGTCCGGAGGCGCTCCAGCTATCGTTGCAGATCTGCTGGAAAACAGGGTTCAGTTCCGTGAAGAGTTGATCGCGCGTGGGCGCGGTGGCTGTCTGCGGCGCTGGGGCGGCGATGCCGGCGGTGGCAAATAAGATGGTGAAAATTCTCGCTGCTTTCTGCAAGCGTGAATACATTGGGAGTCTGCTCCTGGTCGCCCCGTTGCGGGGCGGCCTGAAATTCCGCGCCGCTTCACGGCGCGGGTTTGACGGGACGGCAGGGCCGCGCCGGATACCCGGTGCAGCCCTGCCTGACCCAGCAGTGGCACGGCGAGGGCTGGGAAGGCCCGGCCCTCATCTGCCTGGCAACCCGTTCGGTGACGGGCCGCCAGCCCTGGAGCGCCGAAGCGTTCAGGAGGCCTTCTTGCCGGAGGAGCGCCGGCGACCCTTGCGGGCCTTGCCGAGCTCCTGCCGCTCCAGCCGTTCGGTCAGTTCCCTGACCTTGCCCTCGAGCATCTCCACCTGGGTCTTCAGCGCGTCCGCGCCGGCGTTGCCGCCGGTCGCGGGGCTGTCGATCCTGGCGAGGGTCTCCTCCACGGCTCGCTTGACGCGACCGTCGGCGGCGCTGCGGGCGATGTGCTGGAGATAGGGCCGGGACTCGGGCTTCTTGGCCTCGCCGAGCGCCCCGATGACCGACATGCGCAGGGTGAACTGCGCCGCCTCCTCGGACTCGGCCAGCTCGTGGAGAGCCTTGAGCGCTGCCGGGCCCTTGCCGGCAAGCTTGCCCAGGGCCGCAATTGCGGCCGGGCGCGAGTTCCAGGGCTGGCCTGCGGCTGCGGCCCCGGCAGCCAGGTCAATGCCGCGCTCGTCGCCGAGCTCGGCCAGACCGTTGAGCGCGCCCACCCTGACCGTGTCCAGCCAGGAGTCGACGGACAGCGCGCCCGAGAGCACGTCGAAGGCCCTGGACGATCGGGTCTTGCCCAGGGCGACGGCGGCATCAGCCAGAACAAAGGGGCTCTTCTCCTGTCCACCGGTGACAATGCCGGCCAGGAGTTCGGCCACCGACTCGTCCTTGAAGTTGCCGAGGGCGGAAACCACAGCCCGGCGCACCTTGGGGTTGGCCACGCAGGCCGCGCCCTTCAGCGCTTCGGCAGCGGCCGGGGTGCCGATCACGCCGAGAGCCTTTGCGGCCTCGGCCGAAACACCCCAGAAGAAGTCGCTCTTGAGCTCCCTGCCCAGCGCCTCCACCGCCTCCAGCCCGCCGAGCCTGGCGAGCGTCTGCGCGGCGTTCACGCGGCCCATGACGCTGGGGTCGTTGTGAAGCTGGTGGATGAGCATGCCCCGGGGCACGCCCGAGAGGTCCACCTTCTTCAGCACCCAGTTGTCCGGGTCGAAGCGGAACATCACCGGCTTGCTGTCCACGGCGAAGGTGAAGGAACTCTCCTTCTCGTGCACGTAGACCGTGAAGTCCCGGGTGCTGCCGTCGGCCATCGTGAAGCTCATGCGGACGGGCATCGAGAAGAGCCCCGTGCCGTCCTCCAGCTTCTGCGTCTGCGACACCTTGACGGTGGCCACCTTGTTGCCTTCGTCCCAGGTGTAGGTGATCTTGTACTCGGGGAACCCGGCACCGAAGACCCACTGGTCGAAGAACTCGCGCAGGTTGCGCCCGGTGGCCTTCTCGATCGCCTTGATGAGATCGAGCGTCTCCACCGGCTGATATGCGTTGTCGGTCAGAAACGTCTTAACCGATTCGTAATAGCCCTGGTCGCCGAGCAGGTAGCGGATCATGTGCCGCACCAGCCCGCCCTTCTGGTAGAGGTGCCGGTCAAAAAGGTCGATCGGCTCCTTGTACAGGTTGGTGACGATCGGGCGGCGGTAGCGCTCGTCCTCGGCGAAGTACGCGTCGGCAAGGCCCTTGACGTAATAGTCGCGCTCCTTGATGCCAAACACGTGCTCGACCGCCTCCACCTCGCCGTAGGTGGCCGCGCCCTCGTTGAGCCAGGCGTGCGACCAGTCGCGGCAGGTGATGCAGTCGCCGTTCCAGTGGTGGTTCAGCTCGTGGGCGTTCAGCCGCACGGCGGCCAGCCGGAACTCGTCGAAGGCGGTGCCGTCGGCGAGGATGCGGTCGGTCATGGTGGTCATGGTGGTGTTCTCCATGCCACCGAAGATGAAGTCCTGCACCATCACCTGCGAGTACTTGCCGGCCCACGGGTACTCGAAGCCGTAGAGCCGCGAGAAAAGCGCCACCAGGTCCGCGGTGCCCGGGAAGTAGAGCTTCGCCTGCTCGGTGTACCGCTTGTCGAAGTACATCTCGACCGGCAGGTCCTTGTAGGTTTCGCTCAGCTTCTCGAACTTGCCGACCACCAGCGTCACCAGGTAGGAGGTGTGCGGGCGGTCGTGCAGCCAGTGGAAGGTGTGCGTGCCCTCTTCGGCGCCCTGGCGATCGGCGATCAGCCTGCCGTTGGAAAGGGCCGTGAACTCGCCGGGCACGGTGGCGATGACCTCGGTGGTCATCTTGTGGTTGGGGTAGTCGGCAGCCGCCACCGGATACCAGAAGTGCGCATCCTCGTCCTCGCCCTGGGTCCAGACCTGATAGGGCTTGTTGGGATAGAGCACGCTGGGACCGGTGAAGTAGATGCCGGCCTTGGGGTTGTCGACCCGGTAGTCGACAGCCAGCTCCATCTGCTCGCCCCGGTGCAGCGGCCTGGGCAGCTTGACCTTCACGCCGTGCTCGGAGCCCTCGAACGGCAGGCTCTCTGCGGCGCCGGCGACGGAGACCCGGTCGATCCGCATCTCCTCCGCCTGGAAGAAAACCTCGTTGACCTCGGGCCCGACCGGCTCGAAGGTAGTGTGGCAGGTCCCGGACAGAAAGCGCCGTACGGGATCGACAGAGAGAACCAGCTTGACGTGATGAACATGAATCGGCAGGTCCGGCGCATAGCGCTTGAACGTGCCGGGAAGAGCGAACGGCTTGCGCTCGCCCAGCAGCTCGCTGCGCCACCACTGATGGTGACAGCAGCAGGCAGCATCGTTGGAGAGGTCGCCTTTCATCACAGGCTCCTTTTCGTTTCTTAGGCTTCGAGAGCGCGACGGTGGTCCTCGCTCGAGGGTGCGTGCCGATCTCGATAGCCGGTGGATGAAAAAGTGAAATCCCGGCACGGCAAAGGAGGCAGCAGCCAGCGCCTCGATGAAGATCGAGTCAGCCTGCGGCACTTTCGCGCGACGGTCGGGATAGATAGCTTGGCGGTAGGCCTTGAAGGTTGAGACTGGAAGCGAAAACAGAAAATGCCTTTCTAACCTAAAAACCGGCCGCCTCTATAAGCAACGAACATGGTCAACAAAAGTACTGCTTGGCATCAGAACCACTGACTTGACACTTGGCACCGCTACGCTAAAGCGGCTGAAAGGTCGCGCTGAACCAGTGATCGATACTTCGCTAACTGTGAAAGTGGAGAAGACTGCGCCCGGCAGAGGTTCATCTCCCACCAGCCTGGACTCGAGAGCCCTTCCGGGGCCGCCACTTATGGGGCGGCTCGAGAGTATCCGGCGACTTGCGGTCCCTAATCCAGGCTTGCCATGAGCCGGCCTCATTGGTAGAAACCGCAACCAGATCTATTTGCGCGAGCTGAGTCTCTTTGTTTAGGGTACTCCTGTAAATCTCAATGACTCTTCGCAGGAAAAGGTCGTACCCGCTCATCTCAACTTAAGCCACCATCAGCGTTTGGTGAATTTTATCCGGACCTTGTGTCTGGCGGGGGTGGTTTAGGTTTGCCAGAAATCGTGTAGGGGCGGGACTTATGCCCGCCCGAGCTTCACGTCAGGCGCGCTGGTAGTCGTCCTCGTAGCGAACGATATCCTCCTCGGCAAAGGAATCGCCCACTTGCACCTCGATCAGCTCAACCGGATCGGGACCAAGACAAGCGACTCGATGTCGAGTACCGCGCCTGATGAAGATGTGCTCGCCGTAGTGGTGGTCCGTCGTCGCCCCGTTCAAAGTCACCCTGGCCATGCCACGCACGATCACCCAGTGCTCGTCGCGATGCTCGTGGCTCTGCAGGCTGAGACGGTGACCCGGGTTCACCACCAGGCGCTTCACCTTGGTGTAAGCCTCGTCCTCCAGGATGTAGAAACTGCCCCACGGTCTGTCGGTTCGGTTATTGGCGTCGCTGTACATCAGCTTTTCTCCTTCAGGGCGAAGCACTTCAGGTCATAAATCGTATCACCCGCATAGATCCTGGTTTGCCAGGGGCGGGCGAACGCTGGCCGGCTGACGTGCGCACCGCGATTTGCCGCTGACACAGCGAAAAGTCAACACCAGGCAGCCCTTGTCGGAGGCGCTCAGGACCTGAAGCCTGAGCACCGCCGGCTTGTGCTGTCGCCAACAACTCCTCAGCCCGGGCAGTTCGTTCGCCTGGCTAGAAAGGGGGTCTATCATGACTGAGCAAACCAAGTCTGGTCTGGCCACCCCGGCTTTCCAAAACCCGGAAGTGGCGAAGCTTTCGCGCCAGGCGTACACGCTTGCCGACCTGGAGACGATCCGCAAGGCTCTCGTCGAACACGGCACGCTCACCCTGCGCTGCTACAAGAGCGGTGGCGCCTCGGCGGTCACCGTGCCCTCCGTTGATGAGCTGAAGCTCTCGCTTGTCGCGAGCACGCTGCTCAACATCAACGGAGACCGCGATGTCATGGCGCAGCTGTACAACGGCGTCTCGACCGAGTCGCTGTTCCAGCTCCAGAAGGCATCCAGCGGTCTGCTTATCCTGGGCTGGGATCGCGACCGGATCATGCAGGCGGTGGCCGAGCTTACCGCCGTGCTCGATCCCGATCTCGGCGACGGTCTGGCCATCGAGGCTGACGCCTGGAAGCGCGGTCTGCGCTCCTGCCTGGCTCAGCACTTTGAGAACCAGAACCGCTTCCTGGACATCATCGACGGTCGCGCTTCCGGCATGGACATGGGCGCGGGTCCGCAGATCCGCTTCAACCCGATCACCCTGACCGAGGTGAAGTCCACCTGGGGGCACCGCCAGAACGATGCTCTGGCGTCCATCGTCTGGCTCCTGTACTTCGGTCTCAACCGGGGCTACCTGAGCTGGGACGACGAGATGACGCAGCTGCTCGCCACCGCCTACACGTGCCTGACGCACCAGTTGTGGCGGACGACGTGCCTGCCGGTCGACCAGGACCTCGGCGCCTGGGAAGACAAGAAGGCGCAGCACGCCTCATCGCTGCTCGTGGCCGTGGCTGCCCTGAAGGAGCTGCTCAGCTTCCTGCAGGGGCATGGCATGCTGTCGTACAGGGTGGAGAACCGCCAGTTCGACGTCCACGAGAACGGCATCCGTGAGCTCATCAAGGAGTGCGAGGCCCAGCTCGCCCAGATACTCCCCAACGAGTTCATCCGGGCCGACGCCGACACGGAGATCCGCTCCGTCGACTCCGCGCTGGTGAACGGGCTCTTTTTCGGGGCCGTCTCCGGGCAGCCGGTCGTCAACGACGCCATGGCCCTGCTCATCATCGCCAACCTCGAGCGGTATCTGCGTGGGCACATCGGCTTCCGCCGTTATCCAAGGGACAGGTGGGACGGGCGCGACAACCGGTACGACCTGGCTGAGGGCGAAGAGGCGCAGTGGTCCCACGTGGCGCCGATGATCTCGTACATCCTCGGCGACATGTACCGGCGCAGCAACGATGAGCGCTACCTGGCGCACCAGACGAACCTGTTCAACTGGGCGCTGGCATGCGTGAACGAGCGCTGGAACGTTCCGGAGGCTTACATCGTCGACCGGCAGTCACGCCAGTGGGTGCCGGACGAGAACGAGCCCCTGGCGTGGGCGCAGGCGATGCTGCTCATGTCCATCGCGGGCATGAAGGCAAGCCTCACGCACCAGCAGTCGCTGGCCGCGGCGGCGCAGGCAGCTGCAACCGAAGCCCGGGGTCAAACGCCCCAGGCGAGCTGATAGTCGGCCGATTTGTCTAAGGGAGCACACATGCCCCCCTTGGACAAAACTGTGCCTTCAAACAAGCACCGGCTCCGGCGCCAGCCGGGGCCGCTTCATGGTGGGGCCCGGCGCGCGTGTTTACCGACCCGCGCGTCCGGCTCTCGCCTTGCCGCCACCAGCCGCCGACAAGCCGGCGGCACCCTTTCGCAAAGGTGTGGATCTATGAACAACTGGCTCAAGAACAACATGACCGTGATCTCGGTTGCGGTCTTCATCGCCTTCTGGTGGTTCCTGCTCGGCTCCGTGGAGCTGGCAATCGCGCTCGGCGTGCTCATCTTCGTTCACGAGATGGGGCACTTCATCGCCGCCAGGCATCGCGGGTTGGCAGTCTACCCGCCCGTCTTCACCCCGTTCGGCGCCGCCGTGGCTCATTCGCAGCCGCCGTCCGCCGAATGCGAGGCGTTCGTCTCCTACGCCGGACCGCTCTTCGGAGCGGCAGCCAGCGTGGCGGCGCTCGTCCTCGGGCTCGTGCTCAACGTGCCCATGCTCTTCATGGCCGCCAAGTACGGGTTTTTCCTCAACCTGATCAACCTCATCCCCATGAAGCCGCTTGATGGCGGGGGAATCTCCATGGGCATCCACCGCTACATGTGGGTGCCGGGCGTGCTGATGTTCTTCTGGCTTTTCACGGCCATCGGCAACAGCATGTTCAACATGATCATCCTCGTGCTGATCCTCATGGGGTTCTTCCAAGACATGGAGTACAGAAAGACGCTGCCAGCGTCGTACTTCAACGTCCCCTTCGCCGCGCGCATCGGCTACGGCGTCGCCTACATCGCGCTGGGCGCCTTCCTGTTCTGGGCGTTCACCCAGCCACAGGCTCTGGTGAGCTTGCTGGTGGGGGTGGGAATCTAAGGCTCCGGACCAACGTTCCTGGTCCGGCTTCGATCGCAGGTCAGCCGACGGGTGGGGTATGCCCCGCCCGTACGAGGCTTTGGCACTGCTTTTCGGCATGACCTCGCGGTCCTGCCGAAAAGCCCAATTAAAAAAGGAGGAAGCCATGGCTTTCATGCTCGTCATCGGCGCCATCGTGGCCGCAGTCTGCGGTCAGGGTTGGCTCGCCTGCGGGCTCGTGTTCGTCGCCGCGATGAACAAGTGACGCCCGCGTCGTAGACGCTCACCAATGTCTGTCAACGCCGGCTTCGGTGCTCCGCCCGGGGGCCTGAGCCGGCATTCCAACTCGAGCCTGGCGCGCAGTGCGTCAGGCAAAGCAAGAACAAAACGAGGAGGTCATGCAATGACGTACACTGGTTTCGATGATTTCGTGGATCTCACCGACCGCGGTCGCGGCTTCGGTCCGATCAGCCTCCCGTCCGGTTTTCCGGCGGGTGAAAGCGGCGAGCTTCTGGCTCAGATCGAGTCGAAGTTCTGCCCGCCCAACCCCAGGCGCGACAACAGCTACGCCGCAGCCGTCCGCCGGCTGGCCCGCTACGCCGCCGGTCGGGAGAGCCTGACCGCGGACAGCTACCGCCTGCTCCGGGAGACCGCCGACGAATACGAGGGGATCATGCGCGCTCCCGTGCACGGTCACGAGAGCAACCGCGCGATGACCGCCTTCGTCCTCAAGCACGCCGGCGAGCGCGCCGCCGCCGAGGGACTGGTCAGCTAGAGGCAGGATGATTCGCCGGCGCCGCCCGGGCAGGCGCACGCGCATCACGCCGAAACACGCGAAGCCGGGGAGGTTGGCGCTGCCACAACCGGCAGTTCCGCTCCCCGGCTTTCGCGGCTTTATATGGGCAAAGCAGCATCATCTGGCGCTGCCTGCAAAAAACCTTCGCTTGCAGGCGGCGTCGAGCTCTCACACAGGAGGAACAAGCAATGAATCTCGTCATCATCCCGATCGTTGCCCTGGTTCTGTTCGGAATCGGGCTCATCACAATGTTCACAGCCGCCCTCGCGCGCCCCGGCGCGGCCTGGCGGCTCAACTTACGCCTGGTGGGGATGTTCTCCACCGGCGCGAGCTTGGGGCTCATGGCCCTGGGCTTCCTGCTCCCCATGGTCCTGGTCCACAGGCTCGCGGTGCGCGACATCATCTTAACCGCACTGGCCGGCTACTTCAGCTACGACACGCTGAAGAAAGCGCTGGCTGAAAAGCGCGCCGCCAGCAGCTCGACCAAATCATAATCTCAGGGCTCTCGTGCCCCGGCAGGAAGGAGAGCCGGCAATCACGCCCCTCTCCTTTCTCAATTTTTTGAAACTCGAGCTATTTGGTGATATAGTAGCTAGTTATTGCCGCTTCGGCATCTTGACGCGTTGTTGCCGCAAGGGTTCCGATGGTCTGGCCTGGTCAGGAAGCTACACTAGGAGGGGAAGGCAGTTCACGGGGACACTGCCGGCCCGACCCGGCAAGAGCCGCTTTAGTCACAACCGGAGCAGCACCTTGGCAGAGAAGATCTACGAAGTGGTTCACAGCCTGCCCGATCGAATCAGGGTTCGCCTGCAGGGGATTCGCCACGATCAGGCGCTGGCGGCCGGGCTGGAGTCCTTGCTGCATGCGCAGGACGGCGTGCGCGCGGTGCGCACCAACCCCGACTGCGCCTCGGTCACTATTACCTTCACCGGCGGCGTCTTCGACCCCATTGCCTGGCTGGACCGGCTGAGCCTGGCTGATGTCAGGCCTTTGCAGCCCGGGCAGCGCCCGGCCGCCAGGCCTCTCAATCCGCTCGCGGCCCTGCGTCGTGCCACTTTTGCTTTCGAGACTCTGCTCCCGCCAAAAGGACAGTTCGGTTTGAGCGCTCTGGCACTGCTGTGCACCGTGCTCGAGCTGCCCGCGCTCGTCACCGGCTCGGCCCTGTTAGCCTCACTTCTGCCCGTCATCAATCGCGCCGCGCAAACCACGCTCGAGGAGGGGCGGCTTGGCGCCGACGCCCTTGATGGGGGCACGTGTCTCGTCCTCATCCAGCAAAAAAGTTTTCTGCCGGCATCGCTTATGCTCTTTCTGATCGCCTCCGGCGAGCTGCTGCGCGACGTGGTCACATCCCGCTGCCACCAGCTGATCACGCACCAGCGCGAGCTGTCCCAGCGCTCGGCCTGGCTGGTCCAGGGTTACCGGCGGGTGCGCGTGCCGGTCATCGAGCTCAGGCCGGGCGACCAGGTGGTCGTCTACCCGGGTGAACTGGTCGCCGTCGAAGGAACGATCGTGAGAGGCGAGGGGACGATTGTGCCGGCCAGCCCGGAGATGGATTTCGAGCCCCGGTACGTGCGGGCCGGCGACAACGTGACCGCCGATACGCTGCTGACCGAGGGCAAACTATACATTCGCAACGAGACCGGTCCGCCGCGGCCAGCCGCCGACCCGGTTCGGCAGAAGCAGAAGCGGCGCTGGCTGCAGCGCACCCGCTTGCACAAGCTGTCCTTGCGCATGGCATACGACGCGGTCGCACCGCTGCTTTCCATAGCCGCGGTCGTCTTGGTCGCAACCAGGGATCTCGAGCGCGCCATGGCGCTCGTTTGCTTCGATTTTTTGACCGGGATCAAGATCGCCATACCAACCGCGGTTCTCTCCTCGATGTACAAAGCGGGGCGACGCGGCATCGTCATGCGCAACGCCAGCGCCCTGGAGGCGCTGGCGGAGATCGACGCCGTAATCTTCGCCAGAAGCGGCACCCTGACGGCCCTCAAGCCGACAGTTACCGAGGTCTTCGTCTGCCCGGGCTACTCCCTCGAGGAGGTCACCCGCATGGCCGCGGCAGCAGAGCAGCGCTACAGCCACCTGGTGGCTTACGCAATTTACAGCTACGCGCACCTGAAGTCGATCCCCGTGCCGGAGCGAACCGCATCGGACGTCATCGCCGGGCTGGGCGTCAAAGGCCAGGTGGAAGGTCATGCCGTGCTCGTCGGCAGCACGCGGCTGATGCAGCTCGAGGGGATCGATCTCTCCGCCGCCCGGGCTTTCCTGGAGGAATGGCAGGCGAAAGGGGATTCGCGAGCCTGCGTGGCCATCGACGGGAAGCTGGCCGGCGTGATCGCGTACCGGGATCCGCTGCGTCCGGACGCGCGCGCCACGGTGCGGGCGCTCAAGCGCATGGGGATCAAGGAGATTGCCATGATGACAGGGGGCGGCGAGGCCGCCGCCGGCGCCCTGGCCGAGCAGGCGGGAATAGCCACGGTGCACAGCAGAACGCTGCCGCAGGACCAGGCTCAGATTGTCGCCGACTACAGGAGGCGCGGGTTGCGGGTAGCAGTGGTCGGTCAGGATGTCGAGGATTCGCCGGCGCTGGAGGAGGCCGACGTGGCCATCGCCCTCGGCACCGGCTCGGATGTGGCTCGCCACCGAGCGGACATCCTGCTGGCTACGGAGAGCCTGACCGGCCTGGTGGAGGGGATCCGGATCGCGCGTGAGGGGATGGAGCTGGCCCGGCAAAACCTGCTGGTGGTGTCAGTTCCGAACGTCCTCGGGCTCACCGTTTCACTGGTGGATCAGACCGACTTCGTGACGGCCACCGTGCTAAACAACGGCTCGGTGGTCCTCGGGGCCGCAAACGGTCTGCGACCTCTCCTGGACAAACCGGGCAGGCGGGGAATCATCGGCTGAGACCGCCACCGGGCAGGCACAGGAAGCTGATGCGAGCTTCGCTAGGCGATCGCCGGCGATCAGGGTGTGGGAATTACGCGGGCCGCTCGCCCGGCGAAGGCGGGGCACACGTGCCGTAAGGTCACCCAAATGTCCGGCCCGCCATGTATTCCGGGCGCGGGCAAGCGCCCGGCGATGGCGGCTAACGGGCACCAGCGGTTTGGTTGTCTGTAAACCTTTATATTGTTTTACCAGACCAGTGGTGATTAGACTGGGGCATCGTCTCTCGTTTCCAACTTACGGCTCTTACCCCCGAAAAAGACAACCACCGCGGCTACGCCGGCACCCAGTCATCCGCACAGCGGAGCAGCCCGGTACGGCCTGCCGCGCTTTTCCGGGGGGCAGCCACTTCCTTTCTCCATTTGCACAGGAGCCATGGTCATGAACATCCCGAATTGGAACCAGAAGATCCACGAAATCCGCCTTTCCAGGCTGGGCGGCAGGCGCGCCCTGTTCGCCGAGTTCTCCAGGCTGGGGCAGTTCGTGGCAGCAGGCGCCGCCGGCCGGGAGGGCAGGCTCTACAGGACCTACGGAACGCACGGCGAGACGCCGCAGCTGCAGGAGATCACCATGCCGGAGATCGCCTGGGAGGCGGCGACCTTTCGCCCGGAACTGCAACTTGCCGAGACAAGCGGCTCCCAGCCCTGGGCAACCGAGCTGGCCCTGGCCAGCGGCAATCGGGTGCTGCGCTTCGTGCTGGAAACCGCTCCCCGCCAGGTGCTTCTGCTGCCGGAGCTTTCCATGCCGGGCGCCCACTGCCTCTCCTACAGCCTGGACGGGCAGTTCCTGGTAGCCGGCGGCTGCGAAGGGCACCTCAAGGTGTGGGACCTGGGCAGCAACCAGGCGGAGGAGCATTACTCAGCCCATGTCGCCGACCGCAGCCTCACCGCCGTGGCGGTCAGCCCCCTTCGCGATGAGGTGTTCTTCGCCACCGCCGATGGCGAGTGCTATCGGCACAGCGGCGGCAACGGCCCGCCGGAGCCGATGCGCGCCCACCACAAGGGCCATTACGGTCTGCCGGAAGACTGGGAGTGCTACTGCATGTGCGCCACTCAGGCGGCCCCGTTCGTTGCCTTCGGCGGCACGGGCAACATCGCCTGGCTGTACCATGCCGAGACCAGGGAGCTGGTGCCGGTGAAAACAGACCTGGGCGGCTTCATCCGCAAGGTGGCCTGCCCGACGAAGGATCGCCTTGCCCTTTTCGGCGAGCACGGGGTGGAGTTCTGGAGCCTGCCACGGCTTCAGAGGCTGGGGTCTCTCTGGGGTCCGCCTGATATGCGGGTCCTGGCCGCACGCCAGTTCTGCTCCACCTGGTACCTTGTGCTGTCGTAACCCGAAGGCATGCCGGCAGGAGCGGCGCTGAGCCGCGGCCTGCCGGCATGGGCCGCCGTATTTCCACCATCGACATCCGCCCGGGTTTCCATACCATGGAAGCAGGGCTGGAAAGCAGGCTGGACCGCTCGGGTCGCCGCTCGAGGGCGGCAACCCGCAAGCGGGCGTTCCTCTTCTTTTCAGGAGAACTTTCATGCCAATCAGACGACGAACCAGGACCAGGGAAACCACGCTGGCACTGTCGGTCGTGCACGCGCTTGGCGCGCTGCCCGCCGCTGCGCCCACCGAAGCCAGGGTGGCCGACGATCTGCGCGATCGCCCGATCCCGCTTTTGCTCCACGCGCCCACGGCCCTGGACTATCATCAGGTGCCGATCCGGCTCGAGTCCCACCAGGCACACGAGCGCCTGGTGGACGTCTGCAGCCTGGGGCTCTCGTCCTCAAGCTACTACGCTCGCAGCGACGGTCTGAACGCTCCTTATTACCGGCCGTTCCCGGCGGCCCTTTCCCGCGTCTACTGCCGGCAAGGGGTGGCTCGCCGCCTCGTGAAGGCCAATGATCTCGTGCGCAAGTACGGGGTCGAGATCCTGGTGCTGGACGGCTTCCGTCCCATCGCGCTGCAACGGGAGCTGTGGGAGCACTTCATTGAGCAGGCGAAGCAAACGCTGTGCCACCCCACGGAGGAGCAATGCACGCGCTACGCCGGGCAGTTCTGCTCGGACCCGCGGGGATACCGTGAAGACGACTGGCGCACCTGGCCGACCCACAACACCGGCGGTGCGGTCGATGTGACGCTGCGCGCCCTCGGCACCCGCGAGCCGCTTTACATGGGCGGGGTGTTCGACGACGCCTCCGAGGTAAGCTTCAGCGACTACTACGAGCGCACCGCCGGCCCGGCCAATTCAGCCAGCTTCAAGGAGGCTCGCAGCAACCGGCGCCTGCTCTACTGGGCGATGAGCGCCGCCGGGTTCGTCAACTACCCCTACGAATGGTGGCACTACGATTTCGGCACCCAGATGGCCGTCACCAATCGTGGTGGCAAGGGCACGGCCTGTTACGGCCGGGCCGCCCTCCCGAAGTAGAATCTCGATAAGCAATCCGGAAGGGGGGCGTGCCCGGCACGTCCCCTTTCCTCGTGTACTGTGCAGGACCCGGGCAGCGGGCCCGGGCTTCGTCCGATGTCCTTCAGAGGAACCAGTCAATGCAGAACTATAAGGTCAACGCGCTCATCGGCCAGCTTCATCAAAAGACTGCGGCGGGGGAGCTGGGGCACAGCATCGTACCCCTGCTGGCCGAGCTGGCGACGCTCCTGGAGTCCAGCGGCAACGCGCGTTGCCTGGACGACGCGCGCCGGGTGCGCAACGGCATCCAGAACATCAACCGCGGCGGCTGCTACGGCGGCTTCGTGCCGGACTATGTATAGAAAGGAGACCGACCATGGAAAAGCTGCTCTTTCGTTTGATCATGGCTGCGGTTGGCATCGCCATGGCTGCCTGGGTTCTCTCCCAGCTCAGCCCGTTCCTGCAGTCATTTCAACTCGTCTCCCGCACGCTCGGGCGATGAGCGTTTGCTGTCCGTGAGGTTTTTCTTTGTTCTTCACCTGTTACGACCGGAGATTACAACATGTCCCACAAGATCGCTCACTTGCTCGCCCTGCTGGGCGTGATCACCTTCTCGGTTCTGATCGCCCTGCTCGTCGACAACCACGGCGACCTCCACAACTGCCTGGTCAGCCTTGTCGAGGCGGGCTGGCTTAAGTCCGTGTTCCACGTCGGCGGCAAGGTCCTGCTGGCCCTCGCCCTGGACCTGCTCGTTGCCCTGGACGCCGCCGCCGCTATCTATCTGGTGGTCGGTATCTGGCGTGGCATCCGTCGCAACTGAAAGGCTGCGGGCGGTAAGGGCTGACGATGATGGAACTCACGGCCGGCTTCAAGTCACCTTGAAGCCGGCCGGCTCCTGCTGCGCTACCTGCGTAAGGGCCTGGCATCACCTGCATCCATCGTTATGATTCGTGATTTCACGATGAGTGAGCCTGAAACATCCTTGTTACTAGAGCCTTGAAAATGTGCGGCTGGAAATACATTCCCCGCCCGTCCCGCACGACAGAACAGCAACTAACCAACCAGGTTTGCTTATCTGAAACCGATTTATTGTGAGGCTCTCAAGCCTTGCGGAGCTGCTCGTCGATACGTAAAGGGAGTGCATCTGCCCCGTCATGGAGGCCGCTATCATGGCCAACAACACAGATATTCGCCGCTCCATCACTCTCCCCAATTGGCTGGATGCCGCCATTGAGCGATGGGCTGCCGACCTGAACACTACGCGCAATGAGTTCATGGTTCGTCTTCTCGCGGAGGCCGTCCAGGAAATGGACGACGCCCTGGACGAGATCTGGGCTGAGCGTGCTCGCAAGGCTTGGGAGTCTCACCTGCGCACTCAGGAAGAATTAAACCCTCGCTTTGCCGAGCTGACCGCACCGGACATCGTCGAAGATGACGATAAGACTGCCACCACACCGGCGGCGCTCAAGAAGGCTGTCAACACATATGTTGACCAGCCAGATATCGAGCTGCTCCCTGGATCGGTCGGCGAAGAGGGCTACACGCCTGTGACCGACTTCCTCCTCAAGGAAGAAGATCTCGTCGATGGGTAGATGACCGTTCAAGGAGAAAGGCGGGACGGCCACCCGCCTTTTTCTTTCAGCTCGACCTATTTATAGATGTAGTAGAGAGGCGGAGACCAAGACGTCATCCGGGTTTTCTCAGACCGCTTCCAGGACCTTTGCTTTTGACCTTCTCCCGATCCGTTCCAGATGGAGCTGCGGGTGGCGACGCGGCTACTGCAAGAACCGGTTACAGACCCAGCTCGCGGGCGATTACCAGTCTTTGAATCTCGGATGTTCCCTCTCCGATCTCGCCTAGCTTCACGTCGCGCAAGTAGCGCTCCACGGGAAAGTCCTCGATGTATCCGTAGCCGCCGTGAATCTGCACGGCCAGATTGCAGACCCGCGTGGCAATCTCGGAGGCCAGGAGTTTTGCCTGCGAGCCCTCCAGCGTCACCCGCTTGCCGCGGTCCTTGAGCCAGGCGGCATGATAGACCATCAGGCGGGCGGCGTTGAGCTGGGTAGACATGTCGGCAAGATATCCCTGGATGAATTGATGCTTGCCGACCGGCTGCCCGAACGCCTCGCGCTGGTGCCCGTAAGTCAGCGCCGCATCGAAGGCCGCCTGCGCGATGCCGATGATGAGCGCGCTGCCGGCGATGCGCCCGCATTCCAAGGTCATCAACGCCTGCCTGTATCCCTCGCCCACTTCCCCGAGCAGGTTTCCCCTGGGAATGCGGCAATCCTCGAAGGTGAGACTGCAGGTGGGGGAGCCGCGGGTTCCAAGCTTTCTCTCGATCTTGCTTATCTCGTAGCCCGGCGTGCCTTTCTCCACGATGAAGGAGGAGATGCCTTTATTGCCCTTCAAAGGATCCGTCATCGCCATGATCACGGCCGTCTGCGCGACGGAAGCGTTGGTGATGAACTGCTTGCGCCCGTTGAGCACCCACGTATCGCCATCGAGCACAGCGGTCGTCTTCTGGGCAGCGGCATCGGAACCGGTGCCCGGCTCGGTGAGCGCCCAGCAGCCCAGATAGGCACCACTTGCCATTTTCGGCAGATACCTTTTCTTGTGCTCCTCGGTGCCGAACCAGTAGATCGGCATCGTGCCCAGCGAACAGTGGGCCATGAAGCTGAGCCCGGTGGAGCCGCAGGCGCGCCCGATCTCTTCCAGCGCCACCACATAGCCGCGATAGTCACCGCCGGCGCCGCCGTATTCCCGGGGGATCGGTATACCCAGCAGATCGAGCTCCCCCAGCCGCTTGAAGGTCTCCTCGGGAAACCGGTGATTGCTGTCCACCTCGGCCGCCTTCGGGGCGATCTCTCTGGTCGCAAAGTCCCTCACCATCTCGCGGATGGCGTGATGGTCTTCGGTGAGGAACTCGCCGTAGGGCAGAGTCTCGACCGGGGCAACGGTTGCCGTCATAACCAATGCCTAGAATACTGCCAACCGCCATACCACGTTCCTTCAAGGACTCCGGCCGCTGATCCCAGCGCGGCCCCGGCAAACGCCCCTGACACATAGCCTACTGCGGCCCCTATGGGGCCCGCGACGGCTCCCCAACCCAGGCCACCGAGCGCGCCGAGCCAGCTAAAGCCGCCAAACATGCCGGCCGTCCCCGGCAGGACTATCCGCGAAGCATCGTATTGTCGGAGCACGGCATTTTCCGTAGACCTCGCGGCGTACATGCGAGCAACCTCATCCTTTGTCAGCGCGTCCGAGAACATCTCGCCGAGCGGGTGCCCTCCGAATTCGGCTTCCCCGGCCACCGAATCCGCCAGGTACGAAAGCACGTAGGCGCTGCTTATCTCGTTCTTTTCGTAAGCGTCACGGGCGGCAGAAGACAACTCCGAGTTGCTGATCCTGCCGTCGCCATTCTTGTCCAACGCTGAAAAGTTGGACAGGAGATATCGCTTCGACTGATCGGCCATCAGGGCGTGCGTCTTCACATAAGCACAGTCATTCACGAGATCGGCAACGTCCTGCCGGCTGATCTCAGGCTTCCAGTTGAAGGGGTCGTCACAAACGTCTTGCGCAGCGGAATAGTTATCTCTTAGTGCCGTCAGCACCTGCCGCACAGTTGGTGCCAGATCCTTTCGCCCAAGAGCGGCATCCACTTCCCGCCGCGATATGAACCCATCTCGATCCCTATCTGCGGCGTCAAATGCCTGGCCGGCTGACACAGCAAGCCTGGTCCACTGGCTCACGGCCTGCTCACCAACCTGCAGATCCGGAAGGTATTTGGCAGCGTCCGTCGGCCTGTATTTTTCCCAGGACTGCACTTCAAGCGCATCTCTCATCCGACGCGCGCCTTCCTTAAATTGATCAGGCACATCGTCCAGGGAGCGCAACCGGTCATCGAGCTCCTTCACCCAGCCGGGAAGCGGCGGCCGCTGCTCCCCGGTCGTCTGCCCATCTGGGGCTCCTGTCGTCGTTTTTGTGCTCTCGAAGCGACCAGTGTCGCGCATGGTCCAGCCTTCCTCGTCCGGCCGCCGGCTCCATGCTATGAGTTCCCCCGGGCAATTTCACTGTTCAATTGCGCACGGTGCGGAATATCACGAAATCGAGGCCCTAGATCACATAGTAGCCGGCGACTCGCAAAAAGGCGAATGAAGAGCCCTGACAGGGCTCTCGCATCGCCAGTTGCGACCAGAGCTTGCCTGCGGCTAGCGACGCCCTGGCACCTCACCGCGTCTCCCGACTTTGAGGCGAGACTTCAGCCGCCTCAGCCGCTCAGTGGTGCCGTTGAAGACGTCACCGTCGACCGCTACAGGGTCTATGCCCGGAACCGCGATGTGGTCGGAGTACTGCCAGAACGTCCACGAGCTCCAGGGCGCCGGCAGGGCCGGCTGCTGGCCAGGTTGCACGTGCCATTCGGCGATCCAGAGCGGATACTTGCCGAGCTCCGAGGTGTCGACGTCGGGATCATCGAGCGCCTGACTGACGAAGTTCAGACTGCAGTAGATGAGCGGCTTTACGCCAAGCAGTTTGGCGACTGCGCTCAGCCAGCCGGTAACCAGCGCGAGGCGCTTGTTGCGCGCTACGCTTGACCATCCGGCTGGGTTTTCGATATCGAGCACCGGCGGCAGGTCGCCGCGCTCCAGCTTCCCTACGGCAGAAACGAACACCTGTATCTGATCGTCCAAGGACTGCCTGGGAACGAAGTAGTGATAGAAGCCCCGCGCGATCCCTGCCGATTTGGCCCCCTTTCGGTGCTCCGCGAAAACTGCATCGACGTGCAGCCCGTGACTCGCGCGCACAAAGCAGAAGCTCACGCCGGATGCGGCCACCTTCGACCAATCGATGTCCGGCTGATACTCCGACACATCAATGCCGCGCACGTACCGTGCACCTGAATTCGAATTGCATTTCATCAGTCCTCCTCGCTCGAGCCAACCACATGCGCGTCGAGCCAGGCGCTCACGACCCGCACGATGTCGGCTTGAGGGTGGTTCACCTCCAGCTGGACATGACCACGGTGATCGGAGACGACCACGGTCAGATCGGTGGTGCGCAGATCCTGGCGCAGAATCTTGACGACACGCGGGCTAACCGTTCTGTCGTCGCTGGCCTGCAGGAGCAGAATGGGAACCCGCGCCGGTATGGTCCCGACGAGCTCTCTTGTTTGCCTGGTAATCCGCAGGACCTCGATCAGCTCCGAAGCCCGGAATCGCGTTCTGGTCAGGGGGTCTTGCAGGATCTGGCGCCCTACTGCGGGATCAGCCGCTCCGAAGTGCAAGATCTGCCAGGACACGTTGATCAGCCCATGGTGGAAGATCATGCCCACGAAACACCGAACCACAAATCGCAGGTGCTTTTTCAGCTTGACGCTGGGCGCCGAGAGGATCAACCCGTCGACCAGGTGAGGCTCCGCTGCCGCCAACCTCAAGGCCAGCGACGCACCCATGCTTTCGCCGCACACATACAGCTTCAGCCCGGGATGCGCCGATCTCAACGCATGCGCCAGGGCCGACACGTCGTGATCGGCGAATGTGTCATAAGACACGCGCCGGTCCCTGCCATTGAAGTACGTTTTTCCGAACCCGCGAATATCCAGGGCGTACACCAGCATTCCGTTTGCGGCCAGCGCGCGGGCAAGGCTCCTGTAGGCTGTGCCGTGAGAGGCGAAGCCGTGAATGCACAGCACCACGGCGCGAGGCTCGACCGCGCTGTCTCGCCATTGGTACACCGGCGTATAGAGATCCGCGCAGGAAGCGGGCTCTTCGATAAATTGCACTTCGGCTCGGGCGCTCTGCGGGCAGATGTTAGACAGCAAAGCGACGACCAGGCTCAGTGCCCAGGCGATGAGTCCCTTGTGCAAAGGCGTGGCCTTCACACAAGGTGTGATGGTTTTACTTTTCATATAGATCACCTATAAGATGGCTGCGGCTCACAGGCGCCGGATGCTCAGATGCCTCGACCGGTGAGCGGACCGAACCATTCCTGGGTCACAAACACGAGAGCCGCCGCGTATGTCAACGGATCAAACGGGTTCTTCGCCAGCAGCGGCCTGTTGCGCTCGAAGACGCGATGTCCGGCATATTGCAGCAGGCAACCCAGCAGAAGAAGCACGATGCCCAGCGCCGGGTGGCCAACAATCACGAACGGGACAGCCGCAATCATCGGCACACCGAACATGTGCGTGAGCTTGCAGCCGGCTGTCTGGTGCTCGCTTTCATAGAGCGTCAGGTGGTCAGAAAGTCTCTTCATAGCGCAGAACCTCCTTCCGCCATGCTTTTCACGTTCTTCAGCCTGGCTTCCAGCTTGCGGTGGGTAACTCGATCCATGATCAAGCGCGGCACCGGCAAGCCCATTTCCACATGCGAAGACAATTCGAGGACGGTCGATTTGCCTTCGTCTACGGGCGTGAAAACCCAGGCACCTTCAAAGACTTTGAAGTGATCGGATTCGATCATCGTGTAGTCGATCCGTTCGAACGGCGCCTCAATCATCCGCAGCTTGCAGGTTGCAGCGCCGATCAGCGGGATGACAATGAACCTTTCCTCGAGCACCGATTCATGCTCGGATATGTGAACCAGCACCCTGGAGTAGGCGATCTCCGGATTGTGGTGCCTTTCCTGCTGGACAGCGTCCCACACCACCTCGACCGGAGCGTGAATGAGTATCGCCGCCCTCACAAAATGGTGGTCCTCAGGACCATCGCTTGGTTTTGAGCGCGCGCTTTGCGGATTGAGACCGCACACGAGCGCGACCAGCAAGGTCAACGCCCCTGCGCAGAATCTCTGGCGCGAAGGAGTTTCCCTCGTGCCGGGTGTATTGGCTTTGTTTCTCATATCAGTTACCCATGTGATTAGGATTGGCTACGTCGTCACAATGCAGTCCGCGACTTTCGTGCGCAGCGTTTTGCGCAGCGCCGCCATCTGCGCCTCGGTGATGTGATTGGCGCCCATCTGCAAAACCTTCAGGCCCTCGAACCCGCCTAGAACCGCCAGATGCTCCTCGTCGAGCTGGCAGTATCTGACCGTCAACTGGATGAGCGACTTGTATCGCTGCAGGCGTTCCAGGGCATGCGTGCTGATCGGAACGCCGCTCAAATTCAAGGTGAGCAGGTTCGCAGGCAGCTCAGACAGATACTCGGAATTCCAACCGAATACGCGGACTCCATCCAAGATCAGGTGCCTGAGCCCGGGCGTCTTGTGCCGGAGCTGCTGCAAGACGGAGACGTTGTTTACGCTGCTGAAGCTGAGGTTCAACCACTCCAGCGCCGGCAGGACTGGAAACGAACCGCAGCCGTATGCATCCCCTTTCAGCGCCACCCGCGTCAGGCCGAGATCGAGGTGAATCAGGCTCGGCAAGCCGTCCAGGCACGTCAGGCCTGCATCGGTGATCGCGTTCTGGCTCAATTTGAGGCAGGCAAGTTTGTTCGAACCGGAAAGCGCTGGCATCTGCTCATCGGTGAACCCCGTGCCGGAAAGGTCGAGGATTTCCTTGTGCTCCTTATTGAGCAGCAGCCCTTGCAGTCGCTGTGCAGAGTTTTCTTGTTCTTGATGGTCCATATGTTTCTCCCATAAAACGGTGGTGCTCCCTCTTATGAGGGAGCACCGGTGACTTCCAATGCGGATTACGCGCAAGAGCCGGCAGCAGCGGCCGCGAGATTGTCTTCAGTCCCGGCAATTGGCTTGCGTATCGCTGGAGCGAGGCTGCGGCCCATGCTTCCCGCCTTCCTGCCCGCCGCCGTCCCGCACCTGCACGGCAAACTTGGTGAACTCCTGAATCGCCACGCCGATGACGAAGAACACCACACCGGGTGGTGCATTCGTTATCTGCACGTCGAAGAGTCGAACAGACCACTCGTGCGGCGCCATGTGCGTGACCCAGACCGCGAGAACACCGAGGATCTCGCAGAGAAAGCCAAGCGCCATGCCGCTGAATGAATAGTAGGACTGATACTTCTCGGCCAGCGACCAGAACTCGTCGTTGGCAGAACCAGGCGGAACCACCACGCCGCGGCTGCCCCAAGACAGGTGGTTTCCCGGCGCCCTGCGCCTCCCGAAGATCTTTCGGATCAGCCAGACAATGATCTGCCACAGGCTCAATCGTGGCGGCGGCGGCGCAGGCGGCGGTGACGGTGGCGTCTCATCCCCGGCCAGCGTCACCTCGTACTTGGTAAACCTGGCCCAGAGCGCGCCCACGATCATAAGAACGACGCCGGTGGCGGCATTGTCCACCTCGATTCCGAAGAAGCTGGCATGCCAGCTCAACGGATGAAGATAGCCCTGCCAGATCAGCCCGTAGCCGCCAAGCTCGCAGAAGAGGGCGATCGTAAGGCCAAACACGGAATACCAGAACTGCCCGAGCAGCGCGCGAGCCCAGAACTCCGGATTGACGTCGCCGGCGGGAAGAACAATGCCCGACCTGCCGGGAGAATCCGCAGCGGCCGGGTCTTCGCGATACAAGTTGAACATACAAAAACTCCTCCTCTCAACGGTGGCAGAGAAAACGCCAACCGGCACCACGCCGGTTCGTGCGGGCGCTTCGTGTCGATCGACACCTGTGCCTTCAGGGAAGCAATCCTCATGGCGGGGTCTCTCAACAACGTCACGGTGGAGCGCTCGCCAGCCCATATCTGGACGCGCCGGCCGCCGGCTGAAAAACCAGCGACCGGCCGCTCGATGCCAGGTCAAGCCCCGGGGCAGCCGGCCATTAATTCGAGTCGGGCTCGAAGTCGACGACCAGGCGTCCACCTTCATAGCGGTAGCGCTTCGCCCCCATCTTGCTCGGATCGGCAGGAGGCACGATGCGCGTCATTTTCCTGCTGCCCTCGCAGGTTTCCACCGTCATCATGGGCGGTGGCGCCGGGACGGCGCTCTCCTGTGCGACGGCAGGCACCGGACCGATGGTGAGCGAGCCCTTGACGCAGTACGTCCCTGCCAGCCCCGGAAAATCCGAGTCCGACAACGTGACCAGACAGCATCCCCTGGCGGCGTCGAACTGTCCCTGCACGGTCTTTCTCACCCAGTAGCAAATTTGCACAGGCACCGGGTAGTAGGGCGGGTTTGGCGGCAGGTAGTGGCAGTATTGCGCCGAGACGAGAACCGAACAGCTTTGCGGCGCCGGGGCGTCAGCGACTCCTGTTGCTGGCTTTGAGCAGCACGACGATGCCACCGTCAAGACCGCGTTGACAGGCCGATCGGCCACTCGCGCGTAGTGTCCGACGGTCGCATCGGTCATCGAATGTGCGGGCCGGCAGGCGAAGGCGAGTACCAGAAGAGCGATGAAAAGAACCATGGCAAGGGCGAACCCGCCTTTGCCCAAGTTGTGTTGTGGGAACATATGATTACCTCGTGCTTGTGAAACTGAAACGAGTGCAGTCGCAAAGCGCCTCCCGCAGACCTGTTGCCGGGCCGCAGGCGGCGCGCTCAAACTGCTCGCAGGGTTGGTGCTGCCCCAACAGGCGCAATCCCTTGCACCCCTCACTGGAGCTCCCGCGACAAGGAGAGGACCCCGCGGCCTCTCGCCTTGTTGTGCCTACTTGTAGGCCGGCACCGGCTCTAAATCATCGACCAGCCCAAGCTTGAGCGCTTCCCGGGCGGGAATCCACCAATCCTGGCCGGCATCGATGTGGGCATGAACCTCTTGAACCGTCAGGTGCGAGCGTTTCACCAGCACCCGGATGAACTGGTCTTGTTCCCGGGTGGTGAACTGAATATTCCGTTGCAGCTCGACGAGCTTGCCGGAATTCTCATTGCTTATCTGGTGGATGAGCAGCCAGCTGTTCGCGCCAACGGAGCGGGTGTCTGCGGCTTGCAAGATCCAGCCCGCGGCTGAAGCTGCCATGCCGTACACGGCGATGGTCACGTGGTGCCCTCGATTGCGCATCGCCGTGATTTCATCCATGAGCGCGAACCCGTCCATGACGTAGCCGCCGGGCGAATTCATCACGATGCGAACGGGCTGGCCTTTGTGCTTTGCATCCCCCGCCCAATCTTCGAGCTTCTTGATGAGACCCGCGACGGAATTCTTGTCGATACCGTCGTAGAGGAAGAAAAGTCCTTTCGCGGCAGCCTTGTCCTCAGACGCCTCGTGCACTGATGTTTTATCCTCTGCGGCCGACGTCCCGGACCGGCTCTCCCACGCCCGCTCGGTCACTCCCAGGACGCATGACGCTGTATTGAACCAGATAGAGATAAGCGCGATGGCAACCACGATCGCGCACTTATTGAGTGTGACTTTCATGCTTCGTTGTCCTTTTGTGCGATGAGATAATTCCGCTGTCGCCTTACGCGCGGCGCAACAAGCCCCGCGGATTCCCCGCGGGGCTTGCCAGCAGAGCAAGGAAGCGCCTGCTTCAGCTGCCCGAGCCGGCGACGTGGTGCGGGTCTTCCGGATTGATGACCTGGTCGAGCACGTGCTCTCTCAGGAAACGCTCGAACTTAGCCAGCACATCCCTGGTCAAGAAGTGAGCGGGCCTGTTGCCGGCAAGCCAGCCGTCATCCGCGGCGACCACGAAGATGGGCAGGCAGTCAGCAAACCCTCCCTCGCTGGCCTGATAGACATAAACGGCTTGCCCCGCCTCTTGCGGCAGCGCGGCGGTGTGGCAATGCAGCACGCGAATGTCGCGGACTGTCTTGCCGAAACTGAGCGCAAAATGGGGAATCTCGATGTTGAGTATCTCGCGAACTTTCCGCCTCTCATCCCACGGGGCGCGGATCACCGGTCCGAACTCGATCGACCACTGCCCGGGGCAGCGCAGCTGGAATTTGTAGGTCTCCCAGTCGGTGCTGGTCTTGCGCAACTCAGGGGCGAGATGCAGCGTGCCCCGGTAAAACCTGTCCACGATCTCCGAGCAGATCTGCTGGAGGGGAAAGAGCTTGGGCTGAATATAGGCGGGGTAATGAGCGGTTTCTCTCTGGTCTTTCATGTGATTTCCTCAACGAAAATGGGGTTCAACTACGCGCGGCAAAAACAGCCCCGCATCGAACTTGCGGGGCTGTTAAGCACAACGTTTGAGATCAATCGCGATGCCGGGCTATTGATCTGCCGGAACGAAGACGAACTGCACGTAAAACGGCACGCCGTCGAGCGCGATAAGCGTCGTCGGCGCCCGCCCGGAGTCGACCAGCGCCCGGAGCTGGAATCCGTCCCTCAACGCCTTGTATTCGAAGACGCCGGGATCGAAGTTGCGCAGGTCGATGAATCTGGCTTTGAGCGCTTCGCTCGTGTACTGAACGATAGAGCCCCTGGGCATCGTGATCAGGGCATTCTCCATATCACGAGCAACCACCAGCGGCTGATCCGCCGGGAACTGGCGGCTTTCACCGTCGGCATAGCTGACGGTAATCACCGTCGAGTCCGATTCGGCCGCACTTGCGGCTATCTTCGCCATGTGCGGCGCAGCGGCAATCGGCTGGGTGAGTTGGTCCTGGACAGCGGCGAATGCTTCGGGTACGCAGACACACGAGATGCCGGCGCCGAAGAGCATCAGGAAAAGGCTTGCCATCTGCTTCATAGGTTTGATGCCTCCGTTATTGGTCCAATCTCTTTGGCTTTCGTCCGGTCTCAGCGGTGGCCAACCCGAGCTGCCCCGCCCTGCTGACGCAAGCTGGGAAGGGAGAGCGAGTCGGCGCTTGATGCTGCTGAGAGTGTCCGGAGTTCCGTCCAAAAACAGGGAAACTGAGATGTTGTGCTCACCGTAGATCCCCGGCGCGCGTATGGCAATGACGCGCCCGACCGGCCTCGCCCGAGACAAACCCACCCGCGCGATGATGATCCGGTTTTTCGAAATGCCGGCCCCGAGCCGCTGACGGGGAGATGGCGCCGCTCCTGCGGGGCACAAAAACGGTCTACCGCGGGCGCTTCGTGCCTTCGTAGATACCCCCACGGGCGGCGGATGTGTAGCATTGAGCACTCCTAGCTCGGGCTACGTGATTACCCCAACAGGGGGCCGATCCCGAACCTTGTGCACAGCTAGCGAGCCTGCCGACTGTTTCTGCCTTATAACAGCCCCGGCATCGCCCCGGAACCGGTTCCAGGGGTTAACTGTCTATCGACCAGAATTACCCGCCTTATCCGAATCAATATGTCACGAAATCGGCATCTGATGACCCGGCAGGCAGGCCAGCCGCTTCTAGGTCTCGCTGCCGGCTTGGTCGGCCGTAGTATCATCGCCTGAGAGATTCCGGCTGCAGGAGGCCTTCGCTTGTCCGACAAGACGGTGTCAGTAACAGGGCTTTTCCTTTACCCGGTGAAATCGTGCGCGGGGATCGCCATCGAGCGGGGCTACATCGGTCGATACGGCATGAAGAATGACCGCCGCTGGATGATCGTCACCAGCGAGGGGCGCTATATCTCGCAGAGAGAGGAGCACAGGCTGGCCCTTATCAGACCGAGCATAGGCGACCACGATGAGCTCTCCCTCGACGCCCCGGGAATGCTCCCCATCACCATAAGCAGCACCGCCACTCGCGAACCGGCCGTGCGAGAAGTAACCGTTCATCGAGATCGCTGCCTGGCCGCCGACGAGGGCGACGAGGCAGCCGCGTGGCTGAGTGAGTTTCTGAGGATGGGTTGCCGGCTCGTGCGCGCGGCAGAGGGATTCGATCGGCACGCCTCCCGGAGATCGGGCTCCCGCCCGATCGACATTAGCTTCACCGACGCCTACCCGTTTCTCCTCATCGGCGAGGAGAGCCTCGAAGAGCTCTGCTCGCGGCTTGAAGCACCGGTCCCCATGAACCGATTTCGTCCCAACATCGTGGTGCGCGGCGCTGGTCCCTATGCTGAGGACGGCTGGCTGAAACTCCGGATCGGGTCGATGGAGTTCACCGCCATCAAGGGATGCGCGCGTTGCGTCATCACCACCGTCGACCAGCTAACGGCGGTGGCGGGCAAAGAGCCGCTGCAAACGCTGGCCCGCTACCGAAAAACCGATGAGGGGGCGATGTTCGGGCAGTACCTGGCGCACGAATCCCAAGGCACCATTGCCCTGGCTGATGCGGTCACAATCCTGGCGTGATCGGCTCGCGGGCACCGGCGGTGCTAACTGCGCGCGCTCTTGACCGCTTTGCCGCGCGAGTAGTTTATGCTGCCGGCGGTGGCCATGTCGCGCAGGCTCGGGCGCCGCATCTTGAATGTGGTGAGCTCGGGGGAGTCATCGAGGCTGCTGCCCGAGTAGACCCCCCACAAGGTTGGACCGACACGTTTCTTGCGGCTGATGTACTGAAAGTGAGCGAACATGGGCGTCGAGAGCGCCGCCAGGATGGCGATACCGGCGAGCATGTAGAGACCGACTTCAGAAAGATCCATAGCCTGTTCCTCCTCCACGACGGGCGCGTTGCCTGCACCCTCGGACGGTTACAAGCCGCCCCCACATCGGGATTTCTGCCAGTATTAGAAGCCGCTTCGCTGCGCCTGTCTATGGGGAGAATGCGTACTATGGTCTAGGCGGCCTGTATGGCAAGGTCTACAAGAATTGAGCCGTCGAGGGGTCCGCGCAAGCTGCGCTAAGCAGGCATTTGTCTGCTTTTGTCGCGCCCGGATGCGCTATATCTGGCGGTCGCCAGCCGGGAAGCCACCCCGTTTTTACCGGGCTTGATCTTGTAGATGCTTGCAGGTCAAGAATCTTAGCCATATCAACCAGGCCAAACCATGGCTAAATGATACTTCTCTAGTGATCGCTGCCAAGCATTGCTTGACAATGGCTAATTTTGTACGGTGCACGTATCCCTCAACGTTTTCTTAACAGTCCTAGCAGCCAACACCTATCCCGCCCCGCACAACGAAAGCTGCACCCGCACCATGTCCCATCGGCTTGGCCGAAAAAACACACATCCACGGTCCGGGAGCAACATCTCCGGCAAGGATACACGCTCAGCTGCAGATTGGCCGGGTAGCTCCCGACCACTCTGGCGCCGGGGTGCGTCTTTGCCGGAGCTTGCTGCCCCCCCCAATGGACCCCAGGACCGCCTTCGGGCACGGGACATCCGCGGGCCATGGAGCCGAGCCCGTTTTACCAGCCCCAAGGGTCAAAACCCTGAGCCCAACAGCCCAAGCTGTGGCTATCTTCCTGAGCCCGACGGCCCATACCGGGATCATTTTCCGGTTCCGGAGCATGTATCGCCACAGTCGAGACTGGATTTCTCCGGCAGCTGCGCCGGCAGAAATCTGGTGTCGAGTGAGGTGATATGTGCCGGTTGGGTGGCGGATTGCATCTTTCCGGGCGCATGCAATGCACCCCCCTGCGCCGTGTTTCCTTGGCAAAAGTCGAGCTGTTGCTCGGCTTGTCGGAACATACGATTCTGCGCCAAGCGCGGCATAGACCATGGTTCTTGCTGAGCCGGACCGCCCACCGAGCGCCATCATCACCTTCCGAGAGAGAACGCCGGCGTCCTGGCCTCAGCCCAATGCGGGCGATACCAGGAGAACGAGTGCGCTTTTTGCACTTTAAGCCATATCCCCGGGAGATGCCGCCAGAAACAGTGCGCTTTTTGCACTTTAAGCCATATCCCCGGGAGATGCCGCCAGAAACAGTGCGCTTTTTGCACTTTAAGTCGTACCCCGGGAGATACCGCAACTGAACAGAACGCTTTTCGTACTTTAAGGCATAAGGGCGCAGCAGTGCGGCGCCCCTACGAGGCTCCATGGGTACGACATTCGCTCTATTAATCCTCTGACGAACAAGCCGAAGCTTTGCCTGTTGGCATTGTGGCTACGTTCAACAGCCATGTCATGAAAAGGAGGTAGGCGATGCCTATCACTTTTGTCCATCCTGGATTTCTTCTGCTGACGCTGCTGGCGCTGCCGCTCATCAAGCTGTGGTCTCGCCGGCAGACGCCATTAGGGTTCTCGCACCTGCGGCTTCACAAGAGCCTGCGCAGGGTGCCGCTGGTGGCCATGTTGCCGCCGGTCCTCTTCTTCCTGGCCTTCGGATCCATGTCCGCGGCGCTGGCCAGACCGCAAGTCTCCGACCTCAGTGCCGGCAAGACTGCCCAGGCCAGAGACGTCCTCTTCGCCGTGGACATCTCCACGAACATGACGGAGCCGTACTCGGACTCGTTCTATTCGAGCTCGAACGGCCTCGCCAATCCGCCCGGCGGCTCAATCCCCACCCAGGGCTGCGGCAATGTCGCCGACTGGGGCCAGCGCAAGATCGACCTTGCCTCGTATGCGGTCTGCTACTTCGCAGTGCACAGCAAGAACGATCGCATGGGGCTGGCGGAGTTCGACGGCAACGTGTACTGGTCGGTGCCGCTGGTGGCCGACCCGCAGATCGTCCAGCGCAAGAGCTACCTGCTGAACCAGTACGTCGGCGACGGCAACGTCAACTTCGACGGTCCCAACGCCAGCTCGCAGGAGGGGCCGGGCGTGCTTCAGGAGGCGCTCGATTACCTCAAGGAGCACGGGCAGGCGCAGACCAGGGTGCTGGTCATCATCACCGACGGCGACGGCTCGATCAACGGCAACCCCGCCGATGGCGACGTCACCGGCCCGAACCGGTTTGCGGCGCTCGTAGCCGAGGCGCGGCAGCTCGGCATTCAGGTCTACGGCGTTGGAGTAGGGGCCGACTCGCTGTCGGGCGACCCGCAGTCCAACGACCTCAACAGCTGGATTGCCGCCGTCCACGGGACGATCATCGACGCCGCCAGCCAAAAGCAGATGAACGCCATGATCCAGCGGATCGACAACATGCCTGCCTCGACCGTCAAGCTCGAGCAGCAGGCGGGTTACCTCGACCTGTACCAGTACTTCCTGGTAGCAGCGCTGGTTCTGTGGCTGCTTTTCCTAGCCGCGCACGCACTTACCCGGCAGACGACCTGAGCGGCTCGTCTGAATTTCCATCCACAAGGAGATTGTGATGAAGCTGAAGCTTCGGACCGTGCGCGGCATTCCGCGTCGCACGGTCAACAAGGCTCGCAAGCTCTTCACGCGAAGCACGCTGACGGCCGCACGCGGCCGGTTGACGTGGCGCGCGCTGAAGTCTTTGCGCAAGCCTCTGCTGATCGCTCTGCCGCTGCTGCTGGCGACTCCGGTCGCAGTCGAAGGCTACAACGCGGTCACCTGGCAGGACCCCCAGCTCGTTTACTACAACGAAGGGGTCTCCGCCTACCGCGACGCCTTTGCCAACCAGGATCCGGTGCAGCTCGACAACGCGATCACCGATTTCCAGGAGTCGATCGCCGCCTACCAGAGCGAGTCTCAGCGCGGCGGACTCGATCGGCTCCTCCACGGCAGCCCGTCTGCCGAGGTCGCCTCCCTGGCCTACCTGCACCTGGCGGTGGCACAGCTCGCCGAAGGCGCGCAGAACTATGACCAGAAGGAGATCTCGCAAGCCGTCGAGTCCTTCAAGGACGCGATCAGGGTCAACCCGGGCGGACCCTACAACCGGGGTCTCTCGGCCGCCGAGGTCAACCGGCTGGAGGAGGAGTCCCTTCCGGCCAAGTACGACCTCGAGCTGCTCTACCAGCAAAACCCGCAGCAGCAACAGCAGCAGCAGACCGGCAACGGCAAGGGCAGGCCCGGGCAGCAACAGCCGGGGCAGCCGCAGCCGCAGCAGGCGCCGCAGCAGAACCCGAGCAACGTCCCCGGCCACGGCAGTGGTCAAGGATTCTAAGGAGGTGTGAAGGAGTGTCTCGCATCGGTTTCACCGATCCACATTTCTTCTTCCTGCTGGTCCTGGCGCTGCCCGTGGTGGCAGCGCTCTGGTACCTTGCTCTCCAGCGGTACCAGGCGGGACGCAGGAAGTACGGGGAGGAAAGGCTTGTCGATCGCTTCTCGGCGAGGGTCAGGCTCGTCCCCGAGGTGCTGGCGCTGGCCGGCTGGCTTGTGGCGGTGACGCTCATTGTCACCGCGACCGCCGGCCCCTACCTGCCCGACGCCCCCCAGCGGGTAAGCGCCGGCAGCATCCAGGCAATCGCCGTCTTCGACGTCGGCAAGAGCATGGCTGCGGAGGATTACCGAAACAGCCTGCCGAAGGACTGGAAGTACCGGTTCTTCGAAGCTCACGGCACGCGGCTCGATGAGGCCAAGTACGTTGTCGCCAGCGACATCATGCCGGCGATCGATAACAACGAGCTCGGCCTGGTCACCTACGAGGGAAGCGGCTTCCCGCTCGCCGACCTCTCCAGTGACTTCAGCTACGAGAGCTACGTGCTCGACAACTGGGTCACGCTCGGAAACGCTCCCAGCGGGGACGACAACCCGGCCGCCGGGCTGCAGGTAGCAATTGACGAGTTCAAGCGCTACGGCAACCCGGGCACGGACAAGGTGATCGTCTTTTTCTCCGACGGGGACAACTCCAGCGACCCGGCGGCGATGGCCCACGTGGAGCAGGAGATAGTCGCCATGCACATCCGCATGGTGGTGATCGGGCTCGGCGGGGCGCCGGTGCCTGTTCCGGTCTACGACCAGAACGGGCAGTTCTCCGGTTACTACACTGACTCCAAGGGGACAACGCCGCTGACCGGAATCGAAGAGGGCAACCTCCAGGCTCTGGCGGCGGCTACCGGCGGTCAGTACGTTCACCTGAACCCGGCTCACCTGCCGGCAATCAACTGGCCGAGCAAGCTGTCGCCGACCAAGGTGCAGGTGGGGCGGAGGCTCATGTACGCCTACCCGCTGTCGCTGGCCGTGCTGGTGATGATCCTTGTCAGCCTGAAGGGCGCCGGGCGCCTGCGTCTGACGCGGGTGCGCCGTGGAAGGAGGCGGTGAGATGACACGCAAGCACATTTTGCCTCTGGCGGCATTGGCGATGCTCGTTATCGCCGCTGCGGCGGCCACGCTCTATCTGGCGCTGCCATCCAACAGCACTCCCCGGCAGCTCTGGGCGGTCGACTCCACGCCGCTTCACACGGAAGCCGCCGGCACCTTCGCCGGCGGTCGCCTGGCCGTTGCGGTGAGCACACCACGTTCCTACGGCTACCGCATCGGTACGCCTATCTACGTGGAGGTGCTTGTCGCGGCCCGGCCCGGCGTCAAGGTCAGCTTCGAGACGCTCGAGGCCATGGTGCTGACGCGCCAGGGCGGGAGCTACGAGCTGGCGGCGCCGCCGGTGATATCCGAGTCCACGAAGGGCAAGGTCACCGTGTGGAAACTGGCGATGACCGTGCGGTTCTGGGTTCCCAATCCGGAGCCGTTCAAGGCCGAGTTTCTCTACAGCGACAAGGACCTGGCGGCAGGACAGCCTGACTGGCAGTATCTCCAGACACCGCCGGTCGCCTTCGGCTACTCGAACACGGCTCCGCCGGGGGCCCAGAACATCCAGCACGGACCAACCGGCGACCTGCCCTACGGCTTTCCGCTCCGGGGCTGGCTGCTGATCGCGCTGGCGATCCTCCTGGGCTCCGTGACGCCGGGCATCCTCATCCGCATGTGGTGGCGCAGGCGGCACGCGCCGCGTGTTCCCACCGAGGCGGAGAGGTTCTGGCTTACGGTGGACGCAATCGCAGGCGAGACCATCTACTCGGGCTGGCAGGGCCAGCACTACAAGCAGGTGGCCGCTGCCTTCCGCAAGTACCTGCACGCCGAGCCCCAGACGGCCGAGGAGATGACGTGGCGCCTGATCGGGCACCCGCAGCTTCAGGCCATCCTCCTGGCGGAGGACACCCTGGACCAGACGCTCTACGCGCAGAGATTGCTCAGCGAGGACGAGCACCGGCAGTTGCTCGCCGAGCTCGAGCAGGTAATCCCACGGCCCGCACGCAAGCCAAATCCCGTAGGGCGAGGCATGCCTCGCCCGTGTTAAGGCGGTTCCGCCTCCCGAGGCGGGGCGCTTGGTCGGGCCTCATGGGGTGCCGCAGAGCTGCCTGCCGGGGGACTGCGCAGGGGAGGAGGTTTGCACCCTCCCCTGCGTTAAGCATCTTCGGAACGGGCGGGGTTAAATCCCGCTCCCGCCACCCCCGGCGCCGGCAGCAGGCGGTCCGGCAAGGGCCGTCATGCACCCTGTGCTGTCAATGCAAATTCGACTAAAGGTGGTACCACAAGTGGACAAGATCAAGCTCCTGCAGAAGGAGCTCTCCAAGGTGATCTCCGGATACGAGGAGGAGATCGAGAAGCTGGTGATCGCCATGCTGGCTGGTCCGGACGGCGGTCACGTTCTCATCGAGTCCGTTCCCGGACTCGGCAAGACCACGTTGCTTGCCGCGCTTCAGGCGGCGATCGCCAACTCGAAGCTCACGCGCATTCAGATGACGCCGGACCTCAAGCCGACCGACATCGTCGGCACCGAGGTCTACAACCCGAAGAAGGGCGTCTTCGAGGTGAAGAAAGGCCCCATTCACGGCGTCAACCTGCTGCTGGCGGATGAAATCAACCGTGCCACACCCAAGGCGCAGTCGGCGCTTCTGGAGGGCATGCAGGAGCGGAAGGTGACGCTCGCGGGGCAGACCTTCTACCTGGAGGACCCGTTCCTCGTTCTCGCCACCGAGAACCCGATCGAGCAGGAGGGCACCTACCCTCTGCCCGAGGCGCAGCTCGACCGGTTCTGCTTCAAGCTCGTGCTCGGCTACGTCTCCGAGGACGACGAGGAGAAGATGCTGCGCAACAACACCGTTCACGGTCGCGGTGCGCAGAAGCTCATCACCCCCGTCATCACCACCGAGGAGATCGTGGCGCTGCGTCAGGAGATCCTGACCAACGTGCACGTTTCCGACGCCATCTACAAGTACATCGTCTCCCTGGTGCGCGCGACGCGGCCCGGCGATCCTCGCCACGAGGCCGTGCTCAAGCTGCCGGAGGGGCAGTACCTCGATGGCAAGGTGCTGGTCGGGGCCTCGCCCCGGGCGCAGATCTGGATCCGGCATGCGGCAGCCGTCAGGGCCTACCTGAAGGGACGCGCCTATGTCACCCCGGAGGACGTCAAGGCAGTCGCCACCGACGTGCTGCGCCACCGCATCATCCTCTCCACCGAGGCGCAGCTCTCGCACCTCGATGGCGGTGAGGCCGTCACCACCGACGGCGTCATCAAGACCATCCTCAAGTGCGTGCCCGTGGTCACGACCGCGGACACCCAGGCCTCGTAGGGGCGGGGGACCCACTCCCGCCCGTTCCGAAGCCATCCTCGGCCGCAGGAGTGATTCGCAAGCCTCCCGGGGCCAACTTCGGAACCTACAAAGGAGGACTGGACAATGCACGAAGAAACGATGTCAGAGGTCCACGAGATCCTCCGGCGCGTATTCCACCGTGCGATCACCATCAACTGGCGCTCGAGCCAATCGATGCCAGGAGCCGGTGAGCGCAGAAGCCATTACCGGGGATCCGGCGATGACTTCGACGGTCTGGATGAGTACGGGCCCGGAGACGATCCTCGCGCGATCGACTGGAACGCCACCGCGCAGACCGGCGGTCAGACCATTCTGAAGACGGTCCACATCGAGCCGAGGGACGTCAAGGTCTTCATCCTCACGGATGTCGGCCCGTCGATGGACTTCGGCACCGCCCGCGCCACCAAGCGTCACCTGGCCGCGGAGCTGGCTGCCTCGATCATCAAGGCTGCGGACGAGACCCACGATCGCGTGGGCTTCGTCTCCTACACGAAGGACAAGCTGGGCCGCTACATGCCCAGCGGCGCGGCAGGGAGGCTCCTGCTTCCGGCGACGGTGTCAATCGTCGACGGCGAGCGTGCGGCGGAACGGGCTGGCAGCGGAACCGGGAGCGGCCTGATAAAGGCCCTGTCGCTGCTTCCGCCCAGCCGATCGCTGGTGTTCGTCATCAGCGACTTTCTCCACCCGAGCGAGAAGGAGCGGCTTGCCCTGCGCAAGGCCTCCTTCAAGCACGACGTGGTCTGCCTGATTGTGCAGGACCGGCGCGAGCGCGAGCTGCCAGCCGTCTGGGGCTTCTACACGCTCGAGGACCTGGGCACCGGGCAGCGCAAGACAATCTTCGTAACGAAGGCTGTCCGCGAGCGGTTTGCGGAAAACTTCAGGAAGCACGATGAAGAGCTGGAGTCCTTCTTCCGGCAGGCAAACTGCCGCTGGCTTCCCGTCAGCACGGAAGAGGGAGACGCAGCGATTCCCCGGCTCCTGAGGCTCTACGCATCCGGCGGACTTCAGGACCGGCGCTCCCGGCGGGCGTGATCAATCACGCTCAAAGGGGGCACGCCGGTCACCCTGCGTGTCAAACAACTACTGAGACAAGGATGGTTCCCACATGAACAGGGATCAGAAGGTCCGGGTCTCCGGAAACGGCACCAGCGGCGGGGAGCGATCGGGTCAAGCGGCACAGCTTGCCTGGTCGAGCTTCGACAAGATCTTCGCCGACGGCCGCCAGTCCGGATTCACCGGTTCGCACTACCAGCAGATTGCTGCCACGCTGCAGCGCTACCTGCAGGTGGACACCCTCACGCTCGAGGAGGTCGAGGAGCGGCTTTCCGGCCGGCCCGACCTGGCCACCATCGTCAGCGCGCTGTCCAAGTGCCAGCGGGTTCTCTACGCGAGGGAGTCGCTCAGCGAGGCCGAGAACAACCAGCTCTACTCCGAGCTGGAGCAGCTCGTGCCGCGTTCGGGCTCGCCCGCCGCAAGCGGCCTCTCTCAGGCCGCCAGCTCAGCCAGCCCGCAGCCTGTCTTCGCCTCACCCGTCACGCACGACAGCGAGACGGTTCCCGAAGGCTCGCCCAGGGTCAAGCGGAGCCGGCCGCGGCTTGGGCTCTTCGGCCATGGCCTCGTGCGCCGCGTGGCCATCTTCGTCGCCATCTCCGCCGTCATCTGCGGCGGGGCTGCGGCGTACGCGGTGGAAAGCGGAATGCTGTCGACCGGCACCAGCTCGCCTTCCGGCAGCGTGATCTGGCTCACCAGCAGCAACGTCGACAAGACGCTGAGCATCACGCAGGACTTCCAGGGCAACATGACGGCAGCGCCGGCCAGGCCGGTGCTTTTCGTCGAGTGCCCGAAGGAGGCCTGCGACTCGGCCAGCCTCAACCTCGCGGCTGTGGCAAAGCACTTCCAGGGCAAGGTGACCGTCGTGGCCATCGACCCCTACGCCGAGCCGAAGCTGGACGCGACGCTGCATGCGCAGCTCATCGACCCGCCCATCGAGCAGCAGATTGCCGTTCAGATGGCGGTGCAGTACCTGCAGTCGCAGAAGAAGCAGGTGACGTCTACCAACGTCCAGCAGCTTCTGAGCGACCCCGGGTTCATCCAGGCGGTGCAGACGCAGCTTTCGCAGCTGACGCTCATGCGGCCTGTCTACCCCAAGTTCTACCTGATGTCCGCCGGCACGTTCACGCTGGCTGCGGCGCAGGTCGGCATTGAGAGCGAAACTGACCTGGAGACGTTTGTCAACAACGGGCTCAACCCGCCCCAGCAGTCAGCTCCTTCCTCGCCCGCAGGCACCGGCAGCACCGGCGCCACCACGGGGGCAGGCAACGCAAACTCGACCGGTGCCACCGGCTCGACTGGCTCCGCGCCTACCTCCCCGGCCAACTCCGGCCAGGGCACGGGCGGCAGCGGCTCCAGCGGGACCGGCAAGTAGGCACCCAGTCCGTATAAGGAGTCAACGATGACAATCGAAACGCTGGCCCTCGTGGCAGCGGCGCTCGTCGCGCTGACGGCGCTGCTCACGTTCCACGACGGGCTTCGCAACAAGGTCTTCGGATCGTTCCGCAACCCGATCCGGATGAAGGTCCGCAAGGGGTGGGCTGTGGTTCTTGCCGCAGCCGTCCTCAGCTTCGGCCTCGCCTTCTGGCTGCAGGGCACCACGCCCCACGCCTCGTTCACGGAGGTCACCACCTCCAACTTCCAGTCGGAAGTGCTGCAGTCCAATGAGCCCGTGCTCATCGAGTTCTACAGCAACAGCGCCGACTCGCAGGCGAACCTGATCACGCTCACGGCAGCGGCCCAGGCCTATGCCGGCAAGGTCAAGTTCGTCAAGATCGACGTCAGCAGCCAGTCAGCGATCGCCCAGGCCTTCCAGGTGCAGACGGTGCCCGAGACGCTTCTCCTCAAGATCGTCAACGGCACGCCGCAGCTGCTCAATGGTGGCACGAGCGTCATGTCGGAGGAACAGGCGACCCAGTGGATCGCCGACGGCCTGTCCGGCAAGGCGCTCCAGCAGATGCAGCAGCAGCAGGGCGGCTCCACCGGCTCGGCCGGCACAACCGGCTCGACCGGGGCAACCAGCGCGACTGGCAGCTCAAACGCCGGCTCCGGCACCACGCCGGGCGGCACGTCCTCGCCATCCGGGTCTCCCGCCTCCGGCAGCGCTGCCGGCACGGCGGGCTCGGGCAAGTAAACAAAAGGATGTGATCGGAATGACAACCTTCCTCATGTTCTTCCCGATTGCGCTGCTCGTGCTTACGATGGTGGCGTATCGGGGGTTCGGAGCGACGCTTCTCAGGTGGATCTGGGACCAGAAGGTGATCCTCGCCGTCGTGGTCGCGCTTGCGGCAACGGTGATGGAGCTCATCGGTTTGAGCAGCGTGCTTTCGGCGCTGCCCCAGGTAGCCATGCTGGCCTTCCAGCTGCTCTTCGCCATGGTGTTCATGGTCGTCCAGTTCGGCGCCATGATGTGGATCATGTCCCGCCCGCGCGTCTACTGGCGCATGCCGGGCGAGGAGACCCTCACCTGGGACGACTACGTGGGCAACCCCGTGGTCAAGCAGTTGATCTCGGAGGTGGCGGACAACATCAACACCAACAACGCGTTTGCCCGGATGAAGGGCACGCCGTCTCGCGGTGTCCTGTTCACCGGCCCTCCTGGAACCGGTAAGTCGTACGCCGCGCGCATCATCGCCTCGGTGTGCAACGTTCCCTTCTGCTACTGCGACGCTGCCTCGCTGCAGTCGGCTTTCATGGGCATGGGCTCCATGACCGTGAACCGGCTCTACGGGAAGGCGCGCAAGCTCGCCCGCAAGCATGGTGCCTGCATCATGTTCCTCGACGAGATTGATGCCATCGGTGCCGCTCGCTCCAAGCAGGGAACCGGCATGGGCATGATCGGTGGCATGATGATGGGCGGCGGCACCGGGCTTCTCAACACGCTTCTCAACAACCTCGACCCCATCGCCACCGACGGCGGCTGGATGGACAGGGTCAAGAGAAGGCTCGGCTTCCCCGTTCCCGCGGCGGACAAGCCGTACGTTCTGACCATGGCGGCGACCAACCTGCCGGAGTCTCTCGATGAGGCCCTGGTTCGCGACGGTCGCTTCGACCTGCAGATCATCGTCGACCTTCCGGACGTCGATGGCCGCGAGGAGCAGTTTGAGATGTACCTCGCCAAGGTCACCTGCGCGCCGGAGATTGACACCAGGGCCCTGCGCGAAGGGAGGCTCAGCGAGCAGGAGTCCGACCTGGTTCGCCGCAACGTGCGCAAGCTGGCCTTGCGTAGCGGCGGCTGGTCGCCTGCCAGCATCAAGGTCATCTGCACCAACAAGGCAGTGGCCGAGGCTGCTCGGGCAGGACGCAATGCGGTCACCATGGCCGACATCGAGGCTGCGCGGCGCACGAAGTCGTTCGGCGTCAAGCAGCCGCTGCGTTCCATGCCCAGGCACGAGAACCGGCGCGTGGCCTACCACGAGGGCGGTCACGCGATCGTAGGCGCGCTCTTCCGCAAGCACATGAAGGTGGAGTACGCGACGATCATCCGCCGCGATCGGGCGCTGGGGCTTGTCGCCTCGGCCTTCGAGAACGAGCGGCACACCGTCACTCGCCAGGAGCTTATCAACGACATCCGGGTGGCGCTCGCCTCCCGGGCGGTCGAGATTGAGATCCTCGGCGAGCCGATGAGCGGCTTCTCCGGTGACCTGGCGGCGGCGACAATGACTTCCGCTCAGATGATCATGGTCTACGGCATGGATGACATGCTGGTCTCGGCCATGGCCATCGGCGGCGGCGCCGTGCCTGTCACCAAGGTCAACCGCATGTTGCAGCGCGAGATGGCCCTGGTTCGGGCTTTCGTGCGCCACAACAAGGAAGCCGTCGAGGCCTTCTCCGAGCTGCTTCTCGAGCGCGAGGAGATGGACGGCGACGAGATCTACGCTTTCCTGGAGCAGTACTTCCCGGGCTGTGACGGCGAGGGCTACCTGGCCGATCACCCCGAGATCGCTGCGACAGCCAGGGAGATCGAGGCCGAGTACGTCAAGTCGCTCGAGGACGACCCGTTCAAGACCACGGCAGATGTCATCGTCAACAAGGACGAGGACAAGAAGGGTGCCAAGGCCCACGGCTGGGAGCCCTTCTCGGTGAGCACCGACGGCGCCGTCCACACGTGGGCCCGCAAGGACCACATGGCCGGCTCCTGCTGCCGGAGCTTCTAGGAGACTCCATCCTCTGCCCCCGGCAACTCGGGGGCGCAGATATGGGGTCTTCGCGGCAATGGTGGCGGGCATTGCTGCCCGCCACCATGCTGCGCTCAACCAAAATATGCCCGCAACCCACCCAACTCGTTCGTTCCCGCGCTCATTAGCGTGAGCAAGTCTTTCTTTCGGGAAGGCCTTGCTCACTCTACGACGCGGGACGGCAAGCTGCCGAAAGGAGGGCAGCATGTCAATCTCAATCACGTCCGGCGAGCACAAGCTCGGCTGGTCAGAAGGCGCCAGGCCTTTCCGCGATGGCGAGTCTTTCGACATCGGCGGCACGGCCAGGGTGCAAATCAGCGGCAAGACCCGCATCCTGTTCATCTGGGGTGACGCCGAGGTCGACCTCTACGACGAGGTGGCCGAAGAGGTCTGGATCTGGGGCAACGCTACCCTGCGCGCCCACGTCAAGTGCACGGTGCGCGCCAGCGGCGGCACGGTGTACTGCGATGTTCCCGGCACGCTCGTCGTCGCCGAGAAGCGCGCCGTCGTTCACGCCGGACACGGCGTGCGCGTGCGTGCCTACGGCGAAGCACAGATCCACGCGCCAGAGGGGGCCGACGTCGCCTTGAGCGGCTGGGCTCTCTGGCACCTGCCCGACGGCACCGTGCGCGGCAACACCGACACCTACCGCCCCGGCTACTGCCTGGCCTGGTGCCGGTAACCGCGTCCGCGGTGGCGCCGGAGACCAATCCACAAGGAGACATCGCCTGATGCTGTTCTACGCATACGCGGTAGCAGCGGCACGAGCAAGGGCCCGTCGAAGGACACAAGCCCCGCTCGGATTTACACCAACCCCGAACCGGTCGGCCCCCGGCCGCAAGAGCAACACCTGGCGCAGGCGGCTTGCCGCGGCGCTGTCGGTTTTCACCTGCGGCCGTATCGGCTAGTCCGGGGTCTACGCAAACGCGCAGGGCGGCGGGCATCCAGCCTGCTCCCTGCGCCCGCTTACGGCACCCGAAGGAGTCTGCCATGAGAAAGCTAAAAGGAACGATGCGGACGTACCTGGTCCGGGGCCTCATGGTAGCGGCTCCGTTCGTGGTCTCGCTGTTCGCCGTCGTTCTCGTCTACAACTTCTTGCTGTCCGGGCTCACCGACCTGTTCGCCCCGCTGGTGCAAGGATTCATCCCCAGGGGCTGGCCGCACAGCCCGGCAGTGATCGCCATCTTCGAGCTCGTGCTGTCGAGCGCCGTTCTGGTCGCGATCGGGCTCGCTACCTCCTGGAAGCCTGTGCAGAAGGTTGTCCGGGTGGTGGACCGCGTCTTCCACGCCATCCCGCTGGTCAGCTTCGTCTACTCGGCCGCCAGCCGGGTGACCAGCCTGACCGGCAGCTCGAGAACCCAGCAATTCCAGCGCGGTGTTCTCTACGAGTGGAAGGGCATCGGCCTTCGCTACGCCGGGCTCGTAACCAACGAGTATGAGGATGCCGACGGCACCAAGTGGTTGGTCGTCCTCATCCCGGCAAGCCCTGTGCCCACCGGCGGATCGCTGGTGCAGGTGCGGGAGGATCAGGTCGTCGCCGACCTGGAGCCGGAGGATGTTCTCCGGTACGCAGTGTCGCTGGGCACCCTGCTACCGCAGTCGCCGAGCGACAAATAACGATGCAGTCGGGGCCGAGGTTTGACCCCCTGCATGAATCTCTTCAATCAATCCGAAAGACGTCCCAGACCCAGGAGGTTCAATGTCAGAGAACGTCATTCGTTACGACCCGACGCGTCAGTCGTTCTTCTTCGACGGCGAAGGGCCTTACACCGGCTCGGAGCTGGCCATGCTCATCGCCCAGGGCTCGCGTTTCGGCATCGACCAGGTCTGTCAGGGCGGCGTCACCGTCTCGGCAGCCTACGTCAGCCGGATGCTCACCTGGACGGACGAGCACGGCTGGTTCATCGATGTCCTCGAGGACACCGATGACCACCAGTTCAACCCGGACCAGCCGACGCCCGGTCCCCGCTGGGGAGAGGCGCAGAGGCTTCTGGGCGAGGCGGAAAGCCATCTCAGCAAGGCTGCCAGCCTGCGACGCCTGTCGCAACGGCTGACCAGCTTTGGCGGCCGCTACAGCGCCGTGCTGTACGCGGTGCGCGCAGATGGCATTCGCAAGCGCGGCAACGCGCTCAGGAGCGCCGGCCGGCGCCTGCTGTACACCAACCCCGCGCTAGACCGCTAGGGGCTGGTCGCGAATCCCAGGGATCGTCCGAGCCGGTGTCTAACCGGCACGGGCGGTTTCCTGGATCGCGCCCGGCCCGGCAGGCGATCGAGGGCAACGTTAAGCGAAAGGAGGGCGCCGGCATGCCTGCGCCGCCGAGACGACTCCATCTCGAGCACCTCAAGAGAGATGACGGCCCCGTGCTCTGCATCGGCTTTCATCCCGATGACATCGACTTTCACGCCTCGGGTCTCGTTCGCTCGCTCACCGCGACCGGCGTCGAGGTTATCTACGTGGTGGCAACCAGTGGCGAGCGTGCCGGTCTCGCACCCGTGCGGGAAGAGGAGCAACGCCAGTCCGCTCGGATTGTGGGCGTACGAGAGGTCGCCTTCCTCCGCTTGAAGGACGGCAGCCTGCAGAAGGAGTACGCGAGGGGCAGGCTCACGAAGCGCATGGAAAATCTGCTCCGCGCCTACCGGCCCTCCGTGGTGATCACCTTCTGCCCCGCCAATCTGACCACGGTCTCCTGGGGCCCCGAACATCCCGATCACCGTTACGGCGCCCTGGCTGTATGGGACGCCGTCTACCCGGGAGCACGCCAGGCAGAAGTGGTGCCATGGTGGCAGTTCTGGCGCCAGCCGCTTGCCGGTCACAGCGTCAGGCGGGTCCTCTGGTTCGCCGACGATCTGCAAGCGCCTCACGAGGCAAATTGCTTCGTGCAGGTCGATGCTGTCTGGCCCGACGTCGCAGCCGCGATCAGGGCTCACAAAACCCAGTGGGGAGATGCCGCTGTGGCTCTGCACAAAGCCCGGGTGCGGGCCTTGCGCGCGGCCTCGCGTTGCGGCTCCACCGGGCTCGTCGAAGAGTACCGGCTCATCGACATCACCTGATTAACCTTAGTTCCGTCTTGCGAAGGACCTCCTGCCCTTCGCCCGAGTCTCAAGGAAAGACCAATGACTCAGCAAGAGAAAAACCCGATCGTCACCGTCAGCGGCAACGACAAGTTCACCGCAGCCGCAGGCCAAACCGTCCTCGCCGACGACCACAGCGAGGTCGTGGCCGAGGCCGGCTCCCGCTGCGACGGCTGGGAAGAGGCGGTCATCCGCGCCCACGCAGGCTCGAACGTCTGCGCCTGGAGCGCCGGTGTGACCATCCACGCCGAGCCCGGCGCCAGGGTGTCCAACCGCGGTGGCGGCACCGTCATCCCAGTGGAGACGGCTGGGCAGTAGCACCTCTAACAAACGCGGCACGGCCGCCTACCCGAAGGAGCAAACATGAGCAACATCCTTTCGGGCGTGGCGGCTGTGCCGTACACGCTCGTGATCGTGGACATGCAGCCGGGGTTCTCCGCCAGTCAGGACGAGCGCACGATCACCGGCGTAGCCGACGAGATCCGCAAGGCGATGGCCCGCGTATGGCGATCGTCTTCGTCGAGGCCAAGCCCGAGGAGTACGGGGCCACCGACCAGCGGCTGCTGGCACCGGTGCGCGACTACGAGCCCGGGCTGTGGTGGGTCGAGCGCAAGCAGTACCGCCGTGACGACCCCAACTGGGCCCACTCGGGCGCTCACCAGGTGGAGGAGGTCTGCGCGGTCCTCGGACTGGCGACCGACCGCTTCCGCGTCTGCGGGGTCAACACGGACATCTGCGTTTTCTTCACCATGCTCGGGCTCAACCGCCTCTACCCGGAGGCGCGGCTGGAGCTGGTGGAGCGCGCCTGCAACACGCCTTACTGCGATTCGCGTCCGCTGGCCGTGCGCGACTTCCACATGTACGCGGCCAGATACGGGCTCGGCAGCTACGTGATCGAGCTCATGGAGGAAAGCGAGACAAAATGAATCTTCCACTGTTCGTGGGCATTGCCCTGCTCAGCCTCGTTGTCTGGCTGGGGCTCAGCCCGCGGATGATCCGACGATTCTACGAGTCCAAGCTCTTCGGTCCGCGGGAGCCAGGCAGCTGCGTGCCGACGACGTCATATCCGGGTGTCAGGAACTATGAAGTCTCCATCCCGGCCAATGACGGAACGGCGCTACGCGGCTGGCTCTTCCTCAACCCGGCGAGCCCCAGGATTTTTCTGCTCAACCTCGGCAGGGCGAGCTACATCGCCAAGAGCCTGGACCTGGTGACGCTTCTGCTGGACAGCGGCGCTTCGGTGTTCACGTACGAATACCGCGGCTTCGGCTGCAGCACAGCGACGCCCTCGCTTCGCTCGATCTGCGAAGACGGGGTCGCGGCTTACGACTACCTGGTCCACTACCTTGGTTACGGTCCGGAAAATCTGGTTCTCTTTGGAGAATCGCTGGGAACGGGCGTGACAACGTACATCGCCTCTCAGCGGGACGCCGCCGCAATCGTTTTGCACTCCGGCTTCTCATCGCTCGAGCGGATCAGCAAGGAGACGGTGCCGTTCTTGCGGCTCTACCCGTCCTGGCTCTTCCCCGCCCGGCGACTGGACAACAAGCAGATCTTGAAGCGGCCGCATCCGCCTCTCCTGCTCGTCCACGGCAAGCTCGACGACATCGTCCCCGTGGACCACTCGGTCGAGCTCTATGAGGCGGCCGCCGAGCCAAAGGAGCTGGTGCACCTGCCCAACTCCGACCACATGCAGCACTCCGCCGGCGATGCCGAGCTGTTCAAGCGAAAGCTCTCCAGCTTTCTCTCGCGGCTTGCCTGACGGCGCGGGTGCTCAGCCATCTGCTTGCGGAAGAGAGACAGATCGACGTCTCCCTTCCGCTGCCCTCTTTTCCAAACCTTTCGCGCTTTAACCGCGCGCAGAGCGAGCCCGAAGGAGACTTCACCATGGCACGATTCGATGCCGCTTGCTCTGCGCTTCGCAGGCAGGCGCGACAGACCTTCCTCTCCCTTTCCAGCCGAAACTTCCGTTGCTACGTCACAGGCGAGACCATCTCGTACTGCGGCTCCGGCATGCAGACTGTCGCCTTTTCGTGGCTCGTCTACGCCATGACGCATGACGCCAGGCTGCTTGCCTTGTGCGGTGTCATGAGCCTGGCGCCGATGTTGCTTGTCGGTTTTGGCGGCGGTTGGCTGGCCGATCTCCTCGACAGGCGCAAAATCCTCATGACCAGCGAGACGGCAGGCGCAATCCAATCGGCTCTCGTGGCCATCCTCATATTCACCGGGCACATAGCGCCCTGGCAGCTCATCGGGATGTCCTGCCTGACCGGCACTCGCATGGCCTTCGATCTGCCGGCGCGTCAGGCCTTTGTCTCCACGCTTGCCGGGCGCGAGGCGCTGGCCAATGCGCAGAGCATCTCCTCATCGCTCACCATCGCCTCGAGGACGCTTGGCTATGCCCTGGGCGGCGTGCTGATCGCCACTGCCGGCGCCGGCACCTGCTTCGTGATCGATGCGGCCAGCTTTGTTGCTGCCCTGACGGCGCTGGTCATGATCAAGACCGGGAGCAGGCGCCAGGAAAGCGGCGCAGACGAAACCGCCTCCACCAGGCGCGACCGTGTCTCTAACCGTCAGGTCGTAAGCATTATCTGGCGCAACCAGCAGGTCCGGACGACCTTCCTGCAGACGGCGGCTGTCTTCCTGACCGGGACCCAGTTCTTCATCCTGCTGCCGGTCTTCGCCACCGACGTGCTTGCGGGCGGCTCGACCACGCTGGGGCTTCTAAATGCCGCCGAGACAATCGGTGCAGCCGCCGGCGCGCTCATCCTGGCCAACCGCTTCAAATCAGAGAGCTCAGTCGGGCAGCGGCATCTCAACCGGCTGATGCTGGTATTTGCCGCCCTGCTCGCCGCCTTCGCGCTGTCAGCCTGGGCCCCGCTCTCGCTTTGTCTCATGGTGCTGATCGGCTGCTCGTTGAACAGCCTGCTCACGGCCAACAACTCCATGGTTCAGCTTGCTGTCCCTGCGGAGCTTCGCGGCCGGACAAGAAGCATCATGCTCATGATCATGTCGGGTGCCGAGGCGGCAGGAAACCTTGTTGTCGGCTGGTGCGCGAGGCTCTTCGGCGCGCCTGCCACGCTGGCAGTCTGTGCCGTTCTCTGCGCCGTGGCAGCGCTCTGTCTTCTTCGGCTCCAGTCAAGGCAGGATGGCACCGTGGCCTGAGGTGGGCGTGCGAGAAGCACTGGAAGCTCACCTGTAAGGCCACGGTGCCCCCTGCCCGTAGCATGCCGCCCCGCTCTTTTTGCATTTTTCAGGGTGTTACTATATACTATAGCATAAAAAACAAAAATTTTTCAGTGTTTGAATCTGGCCGGGGAGTGGGGCAGCAGGGATGTCTCTGTGAACACCCCTGCTGCCTGCCAACCCTTCACGTCTAAACCGGCGTCTGCGGCGGCGACCCTCCTCGTCCCCCGGCTGAGCGCGCCTGCGGCCGGGAAGCACGGCAACCGGCAACCGGTCCCCATGCCGTCCGTCAGCCGCGGGAGCGCTTCTCCAGCCGGCGAGCGACGCGGCGGAGCCGCCTCAGCGTCCGGTAGTACGGCTTGCCGTACTCGAAAAGCCGCGCAATTACGGCGGCAAGGTCGCCGGGCTCGATGCCGGCGAAGAACTCCCGCGCCCAGGCCATGCCGCCCGGCTCGCCGGCCGCGCGCCCGGCGTCATCGGCCGCGACGGCGCACGGATAGCCGATGACCTCCCAGGCGCCACCGAGCACGTGCCTGAACATGAAAAGCGCCCGCTCCATGTGAAACGGCGAGGTGATCAGGTAGAGCCGGCGCGGGCTCAACCCGTGGAGATGCCGGGCAGCGACGAGCACGGCGTTGCCGATGGTGTCCAGCGACTCGTCCTCGAGGAGGATCTGCTTTCGCCGGATGCCATGCTGGCGAAGCACTCGCCGCATCGCCGCTGCCTCGGTGGTCTTGAGCAGCCGGCCGGGCGCACCCTTGCCGGACAGAACAATGACCTTCAATTGCGGGCGCGTCCGGGCCAGCTCGAGCGCTGCCCGGGCACGCAAGGCGGTCGCCTGCGCCGGGGTTCGGCCGTCGTCCAGGAGTCCACCTCCCAGGACGACAGCGATCTCGGCGCCAGGCTGCCGCCGAATAGGCTTCAGCATGGTTCTCCTCACTTGCTGGAGGGCGCCAGGCGCCAGGTTGAACAGCTGCAGGGGGGCTTTCCTTGAGTCCTCGTCAACGCAGTCGCCATCGGGGGGCAGCTTGATCACGGGAATGCGGTAGCCCGGTGTGTCGCCACCGCCGGCGGTATCGGCTCTGGCAGCGAGGCCGGAAGCTGCGGGCAGCTTGACGAGCCTGGAGACCACCAGGTGCACGACCACGGCGGCCACCGCCAGCCGAAATGGTCATTGCTTATCGAGTGGTCGCCGCCCTGCCCCGACCGGCACCAGGACAAGCACGCTCTTCACGAACGAATCCGGACGCCGCCCACACACCACGCGCCCGGCCGGAGACTTCCCCGGAACGGCGCGGCCGGTGCGAACGAACATGGCCGTCGAGTGACCGCCGTCCAGATTTACTGCCTGCACGCAGCCAAGCGCCCTCATGATCGAGGCGAGCTCGGCGAGCGACACGCCGGGAGAGCCTCCACCCTGCTCCGGTCCTTCCACGGCGACAAGCACGACATGGCCGCTGGCGGTGACGCCGACGGCCGTGCGCGCCGCGCCGGAGTAGGCACGGATAGGGTCATCTCTCCTGCCCTGCGAATCGGTCCTCACAAAAGCTTCCTGAGAAATCGTCAGGGAAGGCAGGAGCTGAGGTCCGCCCTGGAGCGAATGCAGGAGCCTGTAGCCTGACGGCAGAGGGTCTTTGTGACGAACGATTTGAATCAACTGGTTGCCGTCCCGGTCGACGAGCACGCGAAGCTCGGAACGGTTGAAGATTGCCTGGCGGTAGCCAGACAGATCACGGCGCCTGGCGATGTCGGTGCGCGCCGCGGGGTTGGTCACCCTGCGCCCGTCTATGATGACGAAGCTGACGCTGGCGCCGGTGGTCGGGTCAAAAAAGCCCCCATTGACCGCGGCCGACGCCCGCTCCCTTCGAGCAGCCGTCGATGTGCGCGTGAGCGACGAGTAGGCGACCGGCTTGAGCTGCCATTGGCCGGACTTCATGTCCACGTCGACGACATGCACCAGGGAGCCGTTGCTGGCACGCAACGAGTAATAAACCGCCCCGCCGGCAGGCCACAGGCGCTCGGTGACGGCCGGCGCCCTTGCCTGCAGGAGCGCTACCGTCGAGCCTGCTGCCGGAGGGAAGGCCGGGGCGAGGCTGCCAAGAAGTAACAAAAAGGACAAAAAGCATCGGGGAAACATTGCATATCCCCTCCTTTTCGATGCGGTTAAAGCAGAAAAATCGAAGGGGTCCGGCCCGAAAGCCGGACCCCGTCTCGTTGTTGACACGGCGACAGCCGGCGCTCGTGGCGCCGACTACTTGCCGCTGAGCAGCTCGCGGATGCGCCCGCGCTTCTCGCGGATCTCGCCCTCGAGCCGGACCGCGTCCGACTCGTAGTGAGCCGCCCTGGCCAGCCGAACATGCTTGGTCAGCTCGCGGACCTCCGAGCGCAACCGCTGGACCTCGGCCCAGTTGGCGCCGGGGGTGATGCGGTTGCGGTCGAACTCGTGGTCCTCGACGCACAGGTCGAACCGGTCGCAGAACCAGCCGTGCTTGCCCACGAACCGGAGCATCTCCAGGAGGTAGTTCACACTGACCGTGAGGCAGTTGAACTCGACGAACTCCTGGCCGTTGCTCAGGGCGTTGGCGATCTTCCGGCCGATCTGCTCGGTGCGGACGGACTGCGTGTCGAACAGGTAGTCCTTGCGGGTCTGGTCGAAATAGATGGCTTTCGCTGACATGGAAGTTCTCCTTGCTCCGGCAACTCGTGCCGGGTTAACAGAGTTGATGATTGGTGCTGCGGCAACGGTTGCCGAGCACAAAACCTTGAGACAGCTACGTGCACGTTTTTCCGCGCCGGCTATCTGCCACCATCCCCGGTGCGGGGAGCGGTGACGGTGAGAGCAGGCGGCATCAAGGCGCCCAGCGACAGCTCGATAGCCATCAACTGGTCGGGGGTGAGACCGGCATCCACGGCTTCATCCTCACGAGGCGTGAGCAGGAAGCCCGAGCTCATGTTCGGCGTGTGAGGCCACCAGACCACCAGGTGTTTGACCCCGGTAACCTGATCCACGAACTCGCTCGTTTGCAGGGTGAGGATGTCGGTGCCGCCGTGCTTGATGAACACGGCGCGCTTGAACTTGCGCTGGTCGGCGTCGCCTATCGACAGGACTAACTTGTGGACGGTCGTGTAGATGACGCGCACCCCCGGAATCGACTCGAACAGCGCGTCGATGAGGCGGAGACCCCGTCGACCCACGCGCGCCGAGCCGACAAGGCCGAGCGCGACAAGCAAAGCCGTGAAGACAACCAGGCTCAAACCGGGGATGTTGCCATCCTTGAACGGTCCGAGCCAGGCAGCCGGCACGGTGGAGCGGACAAGCAAGGCGGCGAGCGGGCCAATCCAGCTGTCGAGCAGGTCATAGACAAACCGGAAGAGGATGCATATGACCGCAATCGGCGTCATGACCAGCAAGCCGCGCATGAAGTACGCCTTCAGACGGGCTCGCAGCCCGCTTTTCGTCGTTGTTGCCATCAGACACCTCACGCCTCACAAGAGGCAAGAGATTGAGGGGGTGGCGCAGAGCGGTGATCGCCCTGCCGCACCCCGGTGGTAAGAGGGCTCGCCTTTCGAACCAGGCTAGGCGACTCGAAGGGTTACTTCGACGTCACCATGGCGTGATCGGTGAAGGCGCGCCCCGAGCTGAGCTTCTGCCACCACTTGATGATGGTCATCTTGCCCAGCGCCTTGGGAACGTCGAGCGTGAGGAAGGCATCCAGCCAGCTCCCCATCGCCTGCGTCCACAGGTTGTTGGTCGGATCGTCGAGGATGAACCCCGCGTTCTTGAGCGACACAAGGTCCTGCGAGAAGGCGTTCGGGAACTTGCAGTTCCAGTCGCCCCCCACACAGCCGGCACCGGAAAGCTCGCGGGCCAGGATGTCGGCCTGCTGCTTGCGGATGGAGGCCGTGACCTGCTCGCCGCCGCGCATCGACTTGAGATGCACTGAGCAAGCCCAGAACTGCTCACCGGTGATCTTCTCGCCGGTGGCCGAGTCCGTGCGCGTACCCTTGTCCTTGAGGTGGACGATCGGGGCCTTGCGCAGGTCCTGCGTGCCCTGGATGTTGGTGATGTCGATCTGCTCCATCTCGCCCATCACCTCGAAGCGATCGGGGTGGATGAGGATGCCGGAAGCCTGACCGCGGGAGTTCTCGTCGCCACAGAAGCCGACGTAGCCGGTGATCTTGGCGAGCTCGGCGACGCCGTCCGCGGACACCTCGGCGAGCAGCCAGATGTGGGCGAGCGGGATGATCGCCTTGTAGGCGTCGTCGAAGTACTGGACCTTGGACTTGTCGCAGAACTCCAGGTTGTGCTCGCCCCAGACCACATCGCCATCCATGCCGACCGGCGTGAGACCGGACTTGGCGATCTCGGCCTTCACCTCGGTGGCGACGACGTTAGGGTTTGGCAGCTTTCTGCCGCCGCCCCCCTTGCCGCCGCTGCCCTTGCCCTTGGCCTTCGCCGCAGGCAAGCCGCTGCCGAGGATGTCGTGAAGATCGTGGTCGGTGAAGCCGAGCTTCTGGATGTGCAGCTCGGTGAGAACCGGCAGCTTCTCCTTGGGCGGGTAGATGACCTTCTCGGCCTTCTGCCGCTCGATCTGCTCGGCACGACGCTTGTGGAACAGCGCCAGATGGTGCGCCGGGACTTGATCCCAGACCTGCGTCTGGGCGCCTGCGCGCTTGGAACTCTTCTTGGACATGGCAGTCTCCTTCTCGGCCCGAAGGCCGGCTTGAGAATTCGCCGGGCGCGCTGGCGCGAAACCTGGCGATGACTGGTAAGAGGCGCGAAACACGCGCAGCAAAACGAGCCGGCCGAGACAGCGACGGCTGTTCGGTCGGCAGATGGACCCCCCCGGTCAATCCGAAGATTGGCTACCAGTTGCCCGAAGCTTTTACAGGGTTATGTTGGCGGGGATCGCTATTGAGAAAAGAGTGTTCGGAAAGTGACAAGTAGGGTCACCCTACACTTCCGGACCCCCTGATCTCAATAGGGAGAAGCGAGCTTTAAGGCATGTCCGAGATCCCGCGGCCGGGCGCGCAGCTCTCTTTTTGGTCGGGAAAGAAAGCGCCCGGCGCAGGGGGCTGCATCTGTTTCCGGTGGACAAATGCCATGCCCGCGGGCGGTTCGTAAAGCGGTGATCAACACGCGTGTTTGTCCCACTGATCTCGGTCCTTAACACCTAGCGCAAGCGCTCGGGCAAGGCCGGCGACACCGGAAGTCACCCAAAAAACTGGCGTGCCGATCGTCGGCTTTTCCACCTCTTTTCATCGTGCCGCTGGAGCAGCCTCGCTCACCTGTAACACCGGCGAAAGATCGTGCTTGACAGCGCAATTCGATTCAAGAACCGTGTTGCCAAGATGGCGATAATCACGGCCGCGCGCCGCCTTTGCGACATCTCAAGATGCCGCAAAGGGAACTTTGCTTAACGTTGCCCCTATCGATTAGATCGAGGGTGCTCCGTTTGAGAGCGGGTCTCTGGTCGGTTCATTTTTGAAGTCGCGGAAAGCGCATCAGATCTCGTCGCTCGGATCGGCAACCCGAAATTGAACGGAGCCCTGAAGGACAACTGAATAGCGGACACGGGGAGATGGTGGAAGCGCCTTTCCCGGCGCGTGAGAGTACGCCCCGGCCTGCGCGGCAGATTATTTCGAGCAGCCGAACTCGGCCAGCGTCTTGCGGGCGCCTTTGTCGTAGAGCGAGTTCAAAATGAGCTCGACTTCCGCGACGAAGCGCGGCGATCTGCCCAGGTCGCCGAAGATATCGCTCAACTGCAGGAACGGCCTGGGGTCGCGAGCGTTGTCGCGAACGACCCTGGCCAGGCGCTCGCCCTGGGGATCGACAAGCGGGATCTCGTTTCCCTCCTCGTCCCTGCCGGCTAAGAAACGGATCCAGCTGGCGACGCAAAGCGTCAGCTTGCGGATCGGACCGTTGCGGTCCAGCTGCTCGGCGATCGAGGGCAGGATGAACTTCGGCATCTTCGCCGAGCCGTCCATGCATATGCGCAGGACCTGATCCCTTATGGCCTCGTTGGCAAAGCGCTCCATCAGGCTGCGCTTGTATTCGGCAAGGTCGATCCCGGGCACGGCGCCGATAAGCGGCGTCACCTCCTCATCCATGAGGCTCGTGAGGTAAGGAACGAACTCCGAGGCCTGCGCCACGTCATGAATGTAGCGGTAGCCGCACAGGTAGCCGAGATAGCCCATCGCCGAGTGTGTGGCGTTCAGCAAGCGGATCTTCATCTTCTCGTACGGGGCGACGTCCGAGGTCAGCTGTACCCCGACCTTCTCCAGCGGCGGCCTGCCGTTGCAAAAGTCGTCCTCAACCACCCACTGGCGGAACGCTTCCGACACCACCGGGCAGGCGTCCTCGATACCGAATGTGGTGCGCACCAACTCCCTTTCGGCATCCGTGGTCGCCGGCGTGATGCGGTCCACCATGCAGTTTGGAAAGGCCACATTCTTCTCCACCCACTGCGCCAGAGCCGGATCGCGCTCCGTCAGGAAGGCGATGAGCGTTCGCTTCAACACATGTCCGTTCCCCTGCAGGTTGTCGCAGGACAGGGCGGTAAAGGGCGCCACGCCTGCCTTGCGGCGCCTGTCCAGCCCTTCGGCCAGATACCCGAAGATGGTCCGGGGCTTGCCCGGGTTGCGCAGGTCGTTGTCGACGCCACTGTTCTTCAGGTCCAGCTCGCCTGTTCCTTGATGGAAACAGTAGCCGCCCTCCGTGGCCGTGAGCGTGACGATCTTGATCGCCGGATCGGCCATCCTGGCAAAGACCGCTTCCGGATCCCTGTAGCCGAATATGTATCCCTTCATGGAGCCGATGATGCGAGCCGTGCTGTCCTTACCGGCCCGCTCAACCAGCGTGTACAGGCAATCCTGCGAGGTCATGGCACGGCTCACCGCCTCATCCTGCGGCATGATCCCCACCCCGCAGATTGCCCACTGTTTCTGCCCGTGCAGCTCGATGAGCTCGTCGATGTAAAGAGCCTGGTGCGAGCGGTGAAAGCCACCGACCCCTATGTGCAGAAAGCCCTCGCTCAAAGACGCGCGGTCGTACTGCGGGCACTTCACGCCGGCCGGCGGGTTTTTCAGGAGGGCATTGGAAACCGGTTGAGAGGTGATGTTCGTCATTGGCTGCTGCTCGTTGGAAATATGGTGCTGGGCTTTGGTTTGTGAAATTGTAACCCGAGCCGCCAACGACAGCTCGCTCAATTGTTAAGACGCGGGCGGAGGGGAATCCCCCCACTATTAATCTCCACATAAGGCCAAGATCCGCGCCTGTTTGTTTGCTTGACAAGACGTTTTCTCTTAGGGTCAAAACACGTTTCAACACACAACAGTTTCTCGGCGGTAAACGCGGCACCACCTGAGTCAGTAATCGCTAAATTTCCCCACCCACTAAGTAGCCAAAAGCTACTCGGGCTCTGATTTGCCTGCGGGCGCACGCTCACAGTCCGGCCAGACTCCGCCTGGCTGGGGATTTTTAGCAATTACGGCAACGGTGCGGCAAGCACACCGCTGTGTCTCGGCAGGTCCCTCGAGCGGTCGCCCGGGGGACCAAACCTTTTCACAGTTTGGAGGAATATCTATGCAAGAACACGCACAGAGTCAGCCAGCGGCCAGCGTTCCGGTCACCGGGCAGGACTCGCAGGGGCAGGCGCAGCTTCGCCTCTCGCGGGAGACGCTCAAGTCTCTTCCCTGTCACGTCACGGTACCGGAATACGACCCCAGCCAGGTCGAGCCGGGCATCGTCCACATCGGGGCGGGCAACTTCTCGCTTGCCCACCTCGGTTCGTTCATCGACGAGGTGCTCCGGCACGACCGCAAGTGGGGGATCGTGGCTGTCTCCCTGCGGTCCGACAGGCTCATCTCCGCTCTCCGCAAGCAGGACGGCTTGTACGTCCTCGTCGAGCGGGAGGGGAGCCAGAGCCTGCCGTCCGTCCTCGCACCCATCGTCGAGACCTTGTACGGCCCCGAGGACCCGAGCAAGGTGGTCGCCGCGATCGCCGATCCCAGGGTCAAGCTGGTGACGCTCACGGTGTCGAACAAGGGCTACCACCTGGCCCACGGCGCCCTCGACAAGGAGAGCCCGGATGTCGCCCACGACCTGGCCGGCACCGACTCGCCGAAGACCATCTACTGGTACCTGATGCGCGGGCTGGCCGAGCGTCGCAAGACGGGAAGCCCGCTCACCATCATGTCGCTGGACAACGTGGAGGAGAACAGCCGGTCGCTCAAGAAGGGCCTGCTGGACTTCATCGCGCCCCAGCAGCTCCAGCTAACCGAGGGCGACGGCGATTCGAACCCGCTCGACCTGGCGGCCTGGATCGAGGCCAACGTGTCCTTCCCCGTCACCCTGGTGGATCGGATCACCCCCGAAACCACCGACGAGTTCCGCACGGCCGCTCGGGAGCTCCTCGGTTTCGACACGACCGTCGTCGTCGGCACCGAAAGCTTCACGCAGCTCGTCGTCGAGCGGAGCAAGTTCCCGACGCCGCCCTGGGAAGCGGCAGGCGTTCAGGTTGTCGACGACTGCTCGGCCTGGTGGCAGCGGAAGTTCTTCTGCCTCAACGCCGGTCACCAGATCGTCGGCATCCCGGCCATCCGCCTCGGTGTCACCTACATCCACCAGGCCATGAGCCACGCCGCCATCGCCAGCCTGCTCGAGCGCGCGCACACGGAGTTCGCCACCTTCCTGCCCGGGGAACCGGACGAGGTGTCGCGCTACATGGCCGCGATCCGGCGCCGGCTGTCCGACCCCGCGCTGAACGACACGGTTCAGCGCGTCACGGCCCGCACGACAAGCAAGGTTTCGGAGCGCGTTCTGGCTGCCGTCGAGCGCGCGCTCGCGGTGGACGGCAAGGTGCTCACGGTGCCGACGTTTGTCGCCGCGTGCTGGCTTCTCAACCTCGGCGGTCGCGACGAGTTTCATCAGGAGATCCTGGTCGCCGACCCGGATGCCGAGAAGCTCGAAGGGCTGTACGAGAACGTGATCGACTGCGTGCGCTCCGCGCAAGGTAGCGTGGAGAACCTGCAGACGGATGTCCTGCGCTCCCTGCTCGTCAGAATCGGCGACACCGTGCACGACGCGCGGTTCGGCCGGCTGGCGGCTGTCGAAGCCTTCGTCGACGAGCTGGCCTGGGCGCTTGTCCAGGTCGACAAGCTCGGCGTCGAGCAGGCGATCGCAGCTCTGCTGGAGCGCGCCTCGTGACCTGAATCGGCAGCCGGGAGTGGCTCAGCAAGCCATTCCCGGCTGACCACATTACAAGGAGACTGACCATGCCAATCAAGTTTCTTGCTTACGATTACGACAACACGCTCGGACTGACCGAGAAGCTGGCGTTCGGCGCCTGCTGTGCTGTCGTCAATGAGGTGCTCGCGCGCAAGGGGGTCGAGAAGCGATTCACCCCCGGCGAGCTCATGAGCCGCTTTGTCGGCCGCTCGTTCCTGGGCATCATCACCGAACTTGCCGGGGAGCACAACTTCTCCTTCGGCGATGGCGAGCTGGATAGGCTCGTGCTCGAAGAGCAGAACCGCGTTATCGAGGTCCTCTCTGCCCAGATGGAGCCGACCGACGGCGTGAACGAGCACCTGCAAGAAGTGCAGGGCAAGTTCGGCTTGGCGGTCGTCTCCTCCAGCGCCCTGCGCCGCCTGCGCGCCTGCCTGAAGGCAGCGGGTCAGGAGGCGTTCTTCCCGGCCGACCATGTCTTCAGCGCTGCCGACTCGCTGCCGGTGCCGACCAGCAAGCCGGACCCGGCGATCTACCTGCACGCGTTGAAGACGCTCGGTGCCGACGCATCGGAAACCGTGGCCATCGAGGACTCCAGAAGCGGGGTTCTGGCTGCGGTGCGGGCGGGAATCACCGTGGTCGGCTACGTCGGGAGCTATCCCGAGGAAGAGCGGGCCGAGGCTTCGCAAACGCTCATCGAGGCCGGGGCAAGCTTCGTCATCTCCAACTGGGGCGACCTGCTGCCCGGGCTGACCGCAAAGGGGCTTCTGGCGGCGTAAGCCGCCGGGGCCTCTGCGCCTCCGCTCGGGTTGCCGCCGGGTCGAGCAGGTTCTTGCGGCAACCCGCCAGCCGGCCGCGAAGGAAATTCTTCCCATACCTGTGGGTATCTTCTTTTCAGAGAAAGGAACGAGCATCATGGCAAAGCGCAATCGCACCCACGTCGTCCAGGCGCCCAAGCCGGACAAGGAGCGGATGACCATCCGCATCTCGTCCGACGAGCTGCGCCGGATGGATCGTGCGGCTCGTCGCCAGGCTGACCTCGAGAGCGGCACGTTCTTCCGCGGTGGCGTCCATGGGGGCGACAAGCGGGAGCGCAACCGCCGCGACCGCCGCGAGAGCCGCCAGGCCGTTCGCCGCGGGGACTGGTAGTCCCGGGCTCCGCAGCGGACCGAGCGTCTAACAAGAATCAACCCCACCCGGGCCGCTTGCTGTTCAAGCGGGCACCCAGGGTGGGCTCACCACTTTGACGGCCACCGGCAACCCCGCCGGTCGGTCGCCTGGGCCATTCAAGAGAAAGGAACCACAACATGAGCGCACCTCTCGGTACATTCACCAAGTTCGCGGACCTCTCCAGCGAGGAGCAGGCGCTGGTCAGCCTCGCCTGGACCGGAGCCGACAGCTCTGCCCAGCACCGCCTCTGCTTCAAGTCCGATTTCCCGGTCGGCGCCGCCATCCTGGCCGCCAACGCCGCCGGCGAAACCAAGATGATCCCGGGCTGCAACGTCGAGAACGACTTTTTCCCGGCGACCATCTGCGCCGAGCGCAACGCGGCCACCACTGCAGCCCTCGAGGGCTACACGCACTTCAAGGCGGTCGCCGTGATCTGCGCCAAGTTCCCGGGCGGATCCCCGTGCGGTCTCTGCCGCCAAGTGCTGAACCAGTTCGGCCGCGACGCCGTTCTGCTCAACATCGTCGACCGTGACAGCAACGTCCGCCGCGCCACTGTGGGCAACCTGCTGCCGGCCGCCCAGGGCGTGCCGGTGCCCTACCACAACCTGCGAGCGGCCGATCGGCGCCGGATTCGGCGCCTGGTCGCGCTCATGGACCGCTCGCACGTGCCGTACTCCAAGCGCCCGCGCGCCGCGCTGGTCATCGCCTCCAACGACAGGGGCAGCCAGCGCACCTTCGAGGGCGTCTCGGACGACAACGCCTCCTACGGCGGGTCGGCGCTCGCGGAAGCCGTCGCCATGCGGACGGCTCGCACCGCGGGCTATACCAGGAACGTCACCCTCCTGGTCACGGTCGAGGACAACACCGGCGTCAACCCGATCGACGGGGAGTGCCTGCAGGTGCTCCGCGAGTTCGGCGCCGATGCTTCTGTCCTGCTGGTCGGTCCCGACAAGTCGCTGGTGTCGGCGCGCCTCGACGCGCTGCTCCCCGACTCCTTCGGACCCGAGTCCCTCTAGGGCTCCAACGAAAAGGGGACTGGTAGTCCCGGGCTCCGCAGCGGACCGAGCGTCTAACAAGAATCAACCCCACCCGGGCCGCTTGCTGTTCAAGCGGGCACCCAGGGTGGGCTCACCACTTTGACGGCCACCGGCAACCCCGCCGGTCGGTCGCCTGGGCCATTCAAGAGAAAGGAACCACAACATGAGCGCACCTCTCGGTACATTCACCAAGTTCGCGGACCTCTCCAGCGAGGAGCAGGCGCTGGTCAGCCTCGCCTGGACCGGAGCCGACAGCTCTGCCCAGCACCGCCTCTGCTTCAAGTCCGATTTCCCGGTCGGCGCCGCCATCCTGGCCGCCAACGCCGCCGGCGAAACCAAGATGATCCCGGGCTGCAACGTCGAGAACGACTTTTTCCCGGCGACCATCTGCGCCGAGCGCAACGCGGCCACCACTGCAGCCCTCGAGGGCTACACGCACTTCAAGGCGGTCGCCGTGATCTGCGCCAAGTTCCCGGGCGGATCCCCGTGCGGTCTCTGCCGCCAAGTGCTGAACCAGTTCGGCCGCGACGCCGTTCTGCTCAACATCGTCGACCGTGACAGCAACGTCCGCCGCGCCACTGTGGGCAACCTGCTGCCGGCCGCCCAGGGCGTGCCGGTGCCCTACCACAACCTGCGAGCGGCCGATCGGCGCCGGATTCGGCGCCTGGTCGCGCTCATGGACCGCTCGCACGTGCCGTACTCCAAGCGCCCGCGCGCCGCGCTGGTCATCGCCTCCAACGACAGGGGCAGCCAGCGCACCTTCGAGGGCGTCTCGGACGACAACGCCTCCTACGGCGGGTCGGCGCTCGCGGAAGCCGTCGCCATGCGGACGGCTCGCACCGCGGGCTATACCAGGAACGTCACCCTCCTGGTCACGGTCGAGGACAACACCGGCGTCAACCCGATCGACGGGGAGTGCCTGCAGGTGCTCCGCGAGTTCGGCGCCGATGCTTCTGTCCTGCTGGTCGGTCCCGACAAGTCGCTGGTGTCGGCGCGCCTCGACGCGCTGCTCCCTGACTCCTTCGGACCCGAGTCCCTCTAGGGCTCCAACGAAAAGCGGTGGCGACGCCCATACCACATGGGCGTCTCTGCCGTCTTTTCATTTTGTGAATTTCTACTATGGCATATCATATAGCGGGAGTCTAAAAAACAACAAGCGTACGTATTCTTACGGATGACAGCCACCGAGCCGCGCGGCAGAATTACCCCAGGAATTACAACTACCAAGGCGCGTTGCCGGACCGGGATTGGACTGGCCGGGCACTCTCTTGTTTCTTTTCTCGTCAAGAGGAATTAACGTGAAAAACCAGCCAATCACGTTTCTTACATCCGCTTGCCTGGCCGTGCTGACCACCTTCACCGGTGCGTCGACCACGTGCCTGCAAGCCATGGGAGCACAACAGATGACGAACCGTTCCGACCAATACGAGGTCTGCGAAGAGACGATCGGTCAGAAGTCGTTTGAAGTCTGCAAGGCGATCGTCAAAGCCAGCCCGCAGCACATTTTCAGCGTGCTCACCAATTATGAGAGCTCGGTCGCCATGTTCCCGGGCGTCAGAAAGTGCGTGGTCCTGGAGAACAGCGGGAGCACAAAGCACGTCGCCTATCGCGTCGAGCCTGGCGTTCCCCTGGGTCCAATTGAATATGTTCTACAGGTAAAGGAGACCAAGCCGACCTTGATCGAGTGGCACCGGCTGCGCGGCGATCTCAAAGAGATTGACGGATTCTGGAAGCTGGAGCCAATCGACGGCGGCCGCAGCACGCTGGTCACCTACTGGGCCCACCTGAACATCGGTCGCTTCATTCCCCAGGCGCTGGTCAAGCACCAGGTTCGCAGCGGCATGCCGGGAATCTTGATGGCGCTCAAGGCCAAGGCCGAAGCGCCCACCATTGTGGCGAGCAGGTAGCCGGCAGTTGCTCTTCGGCAGGGACAGCGATTACCTGCGGCTGCTTGTCGAGGCCAATCTCGAACCTGCTGTCGGACACGACTCTTTGCATGGTTAAGGCCCCCTCGCGCTCGAACCTGGCTGCCCGCCAGCAACTTTTTCAACACGATTTCGGCCGGACAGCCAGGCGATTGCACCTCAGGCTTCCCATCAGAAACGCAACCCACATGGATTGCTCCTTTCCGTTGGACGGCAAACTCACACGAAGAACCGGCTGGACAGAGCCAGACCGGCTAGTGTGAAGTATCGCTCGCTCAGCGCATCCCAAGCGCGCGTTGCTCCCGCGCCCATCTCTTGACGCGATGGTTACGCCCGATGCGTCGACCGAACTGCTTCCACTGGCTCCAGACGAACCCGCGGATCCGGCGCGGGAGCGGGTAGGTGATGAAGGCAAGGGCGATCTCCTCAGGAAGCCAGCTCACCGGCAGTCCGACCTTGTGCATGATGAAGCGATGCAGGAAAACGTGCACCAGCACGAGGCCGGAGAACCAGGCGGCCGTGAACTTCGTGAGGCCGCCGCGACGTTTCGTGGTCAGCAATCCCCCGCGCCGGTCAACCAGCGATCTGGACATTTCCTTCCTTTCGGTGCTCTGGCATTGTTGCGAGACGGCATCCCCGAGCGGCGAGCAGGGGCCAGTGCGCGCTGACCCGCTGTTCGCCGGCTCCGGTGCGACTAGCGCCGATAGCGCGGGTTGTCGCGCACGGTCAACCCACCGGAGGCTCTCTTGGTCCTCTCCGCCGTCGTCACGACGTTGACGAACAACAGAACGAGGCCGGCAAGAATCGCGCTCCCCCAGCCGTTGAAGGCCAGGTGCTGCGGGAAGAAGTGGGCGAGCACCATGAGCTCCGCTGCCGGCAAAAGCCAGAAGCAGAAGAGGTAGAGCGGGATGACGAAGAGACATCCAAAGCCCAGGGTGCCGATGGCCAGCGCCGCGGTGACGTAGCCGAGCGCCCTGCCGACGACGAAGGCGGTGGCGGCGAACAGCAGCCCGTAGATGACCCCCTCGGGCCAGAAGCTGCCGCTGAAGTGCGCACCGCCGATCATCGGCACGACGTAGGTGAATACGAACGCCGTGATCAAGACCCGAATTGCGAGTCTAACCATGACTTCCTCCTGTTCAGATTGTTGTTGGGCCGTCGTTTTCCCTCGACAGCCGGGTGGAACTGGTCACCAGCTCGATGACCAGCAAGGGACGGCTCCCCCCTGCACTTGCTCAACCGGAGCCGGCCGCTGCCCGATAGAGCGCGCATTGTCGCGCAGCGGGCCGGGCTCCGATTGACTGGGTGATGTGGGGGCCAGGCGACGCCCCGACGCTGTGCGCCGGTCAGTCCCGCCTGCGCTCGTAGAAGCGCTGAATGTCGGCCAGAACGCTGCCCTCGCCTTGCTCGGTCAGCTCCTCGGTCTGCTCGACCGGCGCCTCCGCGTCTTGCGCTTTGTCCTCGGGCATCTGCTTCTCCTTGTCTTCAGGATGTTGGCGGTAGATGGCTGTTGCCTGGGTTTTCCGACCTAGTGCCTTCTCGAGCTCCCCGCGACGACCGGCGCAGCGGCCTTCCGCTGCCCGAGCCGCCGGATGCCCCGGGCGATCGCCTCGCCGAGAGCACCGCCGCGACCGTGCCGCGGCACGTCGAGAACCACACGTGGAGGAGAGGGCGGTGCTGTCGCCGTCTGCCCGGACGATGTCCGAACCTCACGCCTCTCCTGGACCGGAGGGGCGGTATCGGCCGGCTCACCTTCGGCAGCTGCTGCCGCCTCCGGAGGGCACTGGAGGCAGCCGTCGGGGCTCATCGAGTCCCACAGCTCGACGAACTCGGGACCCGAGAGGGTCTCGCGCTCGAGCAGGATCTCGACCATCGCCGCGAACCGTCCCCGGTTCTCGCAGATGATCTGCTCGACCCTGGCCTCCCTCTCTTCGAGGATTTTCTTCTTCTCGGAGGCGATGAGCGCCTCCTCATCGGCGGAGCGCTGCACGCCCTCCACCGACGTAAGCACGCCGGCATCCGACATGCCCAGCTCGGCAACCATCTGGTGCACGATGTTTCGTGCCTGCTGGAAGTCGTTCTGAGCGCCGGTGTCGATCGTGCCCAGGATGAGCTGCTGCGCCTTGCGTCCACCAAGGGCGGTGGCGATGCGGCAGAGCAGCTCTTCCTTCGTGAAGAAGAACTTGTCGTCGTTCATCGGCGAGAAGTGCCCACCGGAGCTGGCACGGCCGATGATGGTGATGCGCGCGAACGGCTGACCACCAGACTCCACATGGTGGACGATGGTATGACCGAGCTCGTGCACCGCCGTGTTGCGCTTGTCGCTCTCGGACATGATCCGGTTGCGGGCAGCGCCCATCTGGCAGCGCATGATCGCCTCATCGAGAAGCTCATGCGTCACCTGCTCCACACCCTTGCGGATGGCGAGCAGCGCCGCCTCGTTGCAGAAGTTGGCGATGTCGGCGCCGGAGGAGTTCGCCGTGTTGCGGGCGAAAAACTCCAGGTCGACCCCGTCAGCCAGCTGCTTGTCGCGGCTGTGGTACTGGAACAGAGCCAGCCTGTCCACGACATCCGGGGCGTAGAACTTGGCCTCGCGGTCGAAACGTCCGGGCCGCTTGAGCGCCTCGTCCAGCGTCTCCGGGCGGTTGGTGGCAGCCAGCAGCACGATGGCGCTGCCGCCGTCGAAACCGTCCATCTCGGTGAGAAGCTGGTTGAGCGTCTGCTCGCGCTCATCGTGCGAGTTCGGTCCGCCGCGCTTCTTGCCCACCGCATCGATCTCGTCGATGAAACCGATGGCGGGCGCGTTGCGCTCGAGCTGCTCGAAGAACTCGCGCACGTGCCTGGCCCCGCGACCGACGACCTCCTCCACGAATTCGGAAGCCGAGATCGAGAAGAACGGCACACCCGCTTCGCCGGCCAGAGCCCTGGCAAGAAGGGTCTTGCCCAGCCCCGGTCCGCCCGTAAGGAGAACCCCCTTGGGCGGCCTGGCGCCGTGCCTGCGGTAACGCTCCGGGTCCTCCAGATACTTGACGACATCCATGACGTCGTCCACAGCATCTTGCTGCCCGATCACATCCGCGAGCCGCAGCGCGGCATCGTGGTTGTGAAAGCGCTTGCCCTTGGCGTTGCTCACCGCCTCGCGTATCTCTCTTTCGATCGACTCGAGGAAGTGCGCCTGGGTGATCGGATCGTCGTCCTCGCCCTCCTGCTCGAAAGAGAGAATGGCCGCCTCGTTGCAGACGTTGGCGACGTGCGCCGCCGACAGCCCGAGGCTCTTCTTGGCCAGGGCGTGGAAATCCACATCCCCCGCCAGCTTGAGCTCCCTGGCGTAAAGCTGGTAGAGCCTGACCAGGTCGTCGAACTTCGGGGCATGGAAACGGATCTTGCGGTCGAAGCGACCGGGCCTCAGCAGTGCCTTGTCCAGGTCCTCCGGCCGGTTGGTCGCCGCGATGACGATGATCGGCAGCTGCTCCTCGGAGAAACCATCCATCTCCGTGAGCAGCTTGGTCAGCGTCTGGTCCCGCTCGCCGTTGCCGTCGCTGGCGCCGCCCTTGCGGGCTTTGCCGATGGCGTCGATCTCGTCGATGAAGATGATCGTCGCCCCCTGGCTGGAGCGCGCCTGAGAGAAAGCGGCTCCCACACGAGAGGCGCCGACGCCGGCGTACATCTCGATCAGGTCCGGCGCGTTGAGCACGATGAAGTTCGCGCCCGACTCGGCGGCGATGATCCGCGCCAGGAACGTCTTGCCCTCGCCGGAGTCGCCGCAGAAGAGGATACCCTTGGGCACCCTGGCGCCCTTCCTTCGCAGCCGCTGGGGCTCGGTGAGGAATCTCATCAGGCGCCGGGCCTCACGCTGGGCGGACTCCTGACCAACGAAGTTCGCGAAGGTGAGCCTGCCGGAGCCTACAGCCGACCGCTGGACGACCTTGTGTTTGCCTGCCAGATTGAATCCGGGCACCGTTCCTCCCATCATCGTCTTGCCCGGGGGCGGACCGATGCCGCCGGGAATGACCCTGTTGAGAAACATGAGAAGCAGCCCGGCGCCGATCAGGATGCCCAGGACGATGAGCAGGATCTGCCATACCGGCATCCCACCGCCATCGGGCGCCTGAGCGCCAAACGGCACCGGCGGCCTGGCGTCGAGCGCCAGCGTGCGGATGTTGTTCACATCCGTTGCGTCCGTCACCGCCACCTGGTACTGGCTGTGCGCTTTGTCGTTGAGCGTCACCACCACCGCCCCGGGACGGAACTCCAGCATCTTGATGCTGGCCGGGTCCGTCTTGAGCGCGTTGTAGAGAACCGACTCGGGCTTCTCCTTCGGCGAGCACTCCACGGCCATCCCGAGGGTCCAGCAATTTTCGTTGCCGGGGGTGACACCGGGTCCGGGCGTGCCGGCAGGCGGCGGGGTGAAACCGGCAGCCGTGGCCGGCGCCGACCCGAGTATGAACAAAGCAATGACTGCCACCAGGGCGGAGACGGCCGCCAGGCATTTCGACGCCCGCCTGCGACTCGCCCCGGAAGCGCCCCGGCAAGGAGGCTTTTCTGATTGGAAATGAGACATCTTTTCTCCTGAAACATCCGCGCCGCAACCCCGGAAAGGCACGGCGGCTTTACAGAGACTTCGCGCCCGCAGGCGCCGGACCGCCGCAAATTCGGAAGCCCGTTGTTTCGCTTGGGTCAGCGGCTCGCGCGGTGCTGTTTCCAGCAGCCGGGGGGGACTTCGCAGGGCCGACCACCGGCGCCGCCGCTGCGAAGTTCCGTCCGTTTGCCGCAGGGTTGGAGCCAGCGCGACTCCTGCCCAGCAGCGACCACGCTCATCTGCGCAGCCATGTGCCAACCCGGCAAGGCCGCTCTTCCCGCACCTGCGGCGCGAGTGTTAGCGGTCGAGGGCCGGGTCGGCGTGCAGCAGGAGCTCTGCCGTTTCCTGGAGCAGCTCGCCTCGCCGCTCGAGCCGGATTGCCTGCAGGGCGTACAAGCAGGCGTTCTTCCGGCTGCCGAGCGGGGAGAGCCGCGCCAGGCGCCAGCGGGCGGCAAACTGGCGCTGCATGCGCTCAGCCGTTCGCCGCGCGTTGGTGGCCATGCCCCAGTTGGGGCCGGGGGTGGGCTTGTCGGGGTCGAAGGAGTGATCGTCGGTGTCCTCGAGGACATCGATGAACCAGCCGTGATCCCGCGTCCAGATCAGCATCTCGTTGACGTAGCCTGCCGAGACGGTCACGCCGCCCTGGCAGACCTGGTCGATGCCGTGCCTGGACCCCTGACCGATGAGCATGGCCAGCTCGCCGGCAGTCCACGGGCCCTTCCCGTCAAAGAAGAACCCCTGACGGGTCGGGTCGTAGCGGATGACATTTTCGGACAATGGAACCTCCCTGGGTCTTGAAAGTCCGTGTTGATGAAAGAAGAAACGAGCGCTCCGGGCAGTATTACTGCTTCTCCGCAGCGCGCTTGCGCGCCTCGGCCAGGGCGGACATGCCCAGGGCGTTGAAGAGCGCGGCGGCAAGGATTGCCCACCAGCCACCGAGGACGGTGCAGAACATGGCCCCGAAAAGGATGACTGCCAGCACGACGTTCCACCGGCGGCGGGTCGTGTACTTCGGGGTCCAGAAGCGGTTGAGGCGCTTGTACGACCACGTCCCGGCGACCCACCAGGCGGCGTACGCCAGGACGATGATGATGAGGGTATGCATTTTGTCGAACCTCCCGGTTCTCTCGAGCTGCCGAGCAGCTGCCTGAACCACAAGCTTTTGCTCGTGGCAATCCCCAGCTGGTTGTGGTGGGGACGTGCCGGAGCACGCCCGCCACAAAACTGAGTCCCCGGACCCGCGCGCCCGTCAGCGGATGCGCAGCCCGGTGACGTGGCTGGCGACGACCAGCTAATGAATCTGCCAGGTGCCCTCGAAGCCGACGAGCTAGGCGAAGGGGGTTATCGCCCGCCGCTTCTCTTGCGGGACTTGGCGGGCGACCCTGACGGTCAGGTCCGCGCCGCGGTCAGTCCCTGCCTGCCTTCAGGCAGCCGTGGAGCGAAGCAGCGGCACGCGGCCGTTGCGAACGGCTTCGTCCAGGGCGGCGGCGGCAATTTTGTAGCCGCGGCGGATCATCTTGCGGCACTTCTCTTGCGAAGTGGAGAAGCTGACACCGCCCACATCCGGCGAACCGACAGGGATGTTTACGTCCCTGGGGTTCTCACGACTGTGCACGCCCAGAAGACCGCCCGCGAGCAGCTCGCCCATGTGGAAAACAGCCTCCACCGGACGGGGCAGCTCGGCGGGAAGACGGGTGACCGCGCCCAGCGTGAAGACGATAGCGGGGCCGCCGCAGTACGTGGAGGGGTTCATGTGCTGCACTCCCCCATCCACGAGAATGGCAGGACTCGCCATGGTCTCGGCGGCAATCCTGGAAACGAAGCGCTTCTGTGTGCGACCCGGCCGGTAGAGAACCGGGCGCATGATGAAAGGAATCGCGCAGGACGCGGCAAGGGCGGTGGCAAGGTCGTACCGCGTGCCCTCGAAAACGACGGGACGCCGACGCACCACGTCGTATGCCACGATGCGCAGGTTGTTGCGTGGCTTGAGCTGGTAACGCTCGACGAGCCGCTCGAACTCGGGCTTCAGGTTGACCACGCCGGCGACCCGATTGATCGGGTTGAGCCAGGCGGCGATGCTGTTCAGCCGGGCCGAGATGCGCAGCCTGAGATCCTCGCGAATGAAGATCTCCGCCAGCTCGTCTGCCGTGTAACCGTTGGCGTAAAAGGCGGCCATCAGCGAGCCCACGGAAACCCCCGTGATCTTGCCGACAGCCACTCCCCGGTCCTCCAGCGCCTTGAAGCCGCCGATAAGACCAGGACCCTTCGCGCCTCCAGCCCCTGCCACCACCTCGATGGTGGGGGTATGAGACATGATCTCTCCTTGGGTTGAAAACGGATATAACGCTGCAAGCAGCAAAAGCGAAAGGCAAGGAGCTGCAGCCAGTTTAGGTAACGGGCCGCGACCGGGCTGGCACGCCCGGGATAAACCTCGCTGCCCGCCACACGCCCGATCTCACCGATGGTGCGGATCATGTGACGAAGCAGCTCCTGCTCCTGTCCTGACAGCGCGAGGGTCAGCGCCGCCTCGTGCGGGGCGACGGGCAGGATGAGACCAGCGAACATCGCAATCTAACCCATGCCCCGCCCCACTCAGGATGACGCCCTGATCAGCCGGTCCGCTCGACGTACGTTGCCGTGCAGACCCAGCCGGTCCAGGGAAGGAACCAGCTCATCCAGCGAAACTGACCGTCGTTGGGATCGAGCGTCAGGATCAGTCGACCCTTGCGCTGATAGCCGACCGCGAGCACGGAGTGGCTCCACAAGCCGCTGGGCGCCAGGTAGCTGTTGAGCACCACCGGCAGGCCGCGATCCAGGCTGGCCACGATGTGCCGGTACCGGACCAGGAGCCGGGTGCGCGAGACGACGCGAATGCCCCCATCGCGCGCGGCTTCTTCAATGCCGCGATCCAGCGGGGACTTCCGCCAGCCGATGTAGGCGCGAGCGGGCGGGCCGGACTTCTTGAAGCCGGTTGCCCGCTCGATGATCTCCACGAGCCTCTCCGATCGCGCGCCCAGCTTGCGCAGCACGGAGGCAGCGCAAACGAGAGTGCAGCGCGGGCCGTAGTTGCGAACAAGCCATGGCGGGCTGCCTGTCGGTGCCGCCGTGTCGCTGTGCATGATTGGTGTCACCTCAGCTTTACAAGGCTTCTGCCTCGAGTTTACCGGTTTATCGTCGCCACGGCGACCGGGACGGAAGCGCAGAGCCGCTCGCAAGAGCAGCCCTCCACCCCCGCCACCGGCAGCCGGGCTTGAAAGCTAGCGGATCGCCCGTACGTCCCTGTAGAACAGGTAGCCCCACAGCGCGGTGATGACCAGGTTGAGGAGCCCGCCGCCGGCCAGGAAGACCAGGAGCGACAGGAAGGCGAGCACGCCGGAGATCACGCTGCGGGTGCGCTGGTCGCGGACGAAGACGTACGCGACGAGGAGGATGAGCCACAGAAGCATGGTTTTTTCCTTTCGTTGTTGTGATTGTTGTTTTGTTGCGGGCGCTTAGAACTGGTTCCAGAACCAGCGCAAGCCCGTGCGAACGAGGATGGCGCCGACCACGACGCCGACGGCGACGAGGAAGCCGTAGATGATCAAACCGATCACCGGGTCTACCTCCTAATCGATGATCTGCTTGTCAATGCAGAACTGCGTGTGGGGACCGGCAACGCATGCGCGCCCCCGCGAACCACGTTGGAACGCCAGCAACCGCCGCTGTGGGCCCGGGTTCCGGGCGCACGGCGGCTGGTGTGTCACTACGCCTGCACGACCAGAGGATGTCCGGCCGGCAGCTGATAAGAGACCGTGAGCAGCTCTCGCAGCGCCTTTCTCGCTGTCCGCCGGTCGACGCGGGTCTCGCCCAGCTCGAGCCACATGAGCTCGAACTCGACGGGACAGCCGCCCTCGACCAGATTCGGCGAGAGGTGGTGACCCGGAAGCCCTCTGGCGGCGAGGCGCTCGTAGAAGGCTCCACGTCGCCGGCGCTGCTCTTCCTGCTCGACCGTGAGGCCGCCTTCCCGCCGGTTTTCGATCTCGAAGTAGAGCGCGTTCGCCTGCGGAAATTCGGCCGCGAGCAGCCGCAGCAAGCGCTGCATGTGGAGCGTCCCCAAACCATGCGAGCGAAATGTCGGGTCCGCTGCCATATACGACAGCAGGAGCGTGCGCTCTGAGACGCACTCGACAATCGAGAAGCACACGGTGCGCCGCCCGATCCTCGTCTCGTGAAGACGCACGTGCCCGTCGCTTATCTGCGAGCGGATCTTGCCGACCTTCATTCGCTGGGAAGCCGGGAAGGATTCCTGGTAAATCCTCACCCAGCCCACGCCCCTGCCTCTTGTCTCTCGACAGAGGGTAGGTTGCAATTGAACTCACATCCTTGGACAACTAGCGGGTGGACAGGAACAGAACCGCCAATCGACGTCGCCTCAGGAGAGGCGTCGCCGGATTCACGGTTCTGTTTGGGTTGGGCCCAGGCTAACCCTTTCCAACCCAAACAGAAAGCTAGGAAACCGCGCCGGTGACTAGCACCTTGAAGCCCCTCGTCTTGCGAAGCACTTCAACGCGGGTCTGACCGCTCCGCGTCGTGAAACGCAGATCGACCGAGTGGCGACCGACCCTGACACCGTATACGGTGACTTCCTCCAGCCAGTCCGGTAGGGACGGGCACGCCAAACGAAGGCATCTTGAGGCGGCGTCGGGTCGCAGGTTGAGACAGGCCTTGAGCAGCTGGAACATGCTGCCGGCAGCCCAGGCTTGCGGAACGCAGGAGACCGGGTAGGGCACGGGGCCGCCCGACTGCTGACGCTCGTAGCCGCAGAACAGCTCCGGGAGCCGCCGATCGGCCTGGGCTCCAGCCACGTCCAGCAGCGCCCGCATGATGCGGCCGACGCTGGCTGCGTGCCCTGTGACGCCCAGCCCCTCGGCGATTATCGAGTTGTCGTGAGGCCAGACGGAGCCATCGTGATAGCTCTCCGGCTTGTAGGCGACCTCGGACGCGGAAAGCGTCCTTATCCCCCAGCCGGAGAACATGTCGCCGCTCATCAGGCGGTCGGCAACAGCCCGCGCCTGCTCGGCACTGAGGATGCCGCTGGCAAGCGTATGCCCGGCGTTCGAAGAGACCACGTCCGCCCTCCGCCCGTGGGCGTCCAGCGCCAGTGCGACGCAGCCTTTGTCGGGCATCCAGAAATCCTTCTGGAAGCTTGCCTTCAGGCGGGCAGCCTTCCCTTCCAGGTCGGCCGCCAGGGCCGTGTGCCCGAGTCGCCGTGCAAGCCTTGCCGTCTTGTTCCACGCCTCGTAGAGGTACGATTGCACCTCGCACAGGGCGATGGGCGGTTCGGCAAGCTTGCCGTCCGAGTACATGATCGAGTCCCAGGAATCCTTCCAACCGCGGTTGGAAAGCCCCCTGGCGTTGGCGCTTCCGTAGGTGAGGTAGCCGCCGTTCGTGGCGCGAGCCAGGAAGTCCAGGGCGCTCACAACGTTGGGCCAGAGCCTGCGGACAAGGTCGAGGTCACCGGTCCAGTCGACGTACTCGCAGACGAGCGTGAGCCACAGCGGGGTGGCATCGACCGTTCCGTAGTACGGCGTGAAGGGGACCTGGTTGGACCGGGCAAGCTCCCCGAGCCGAAGCTCGTGGAGGATGTTGCCGGGCTCCTCCTCGGTCTCAGCGTTGCAGGTCCTGCCCTGATAATAAGCGAGCACCTCGATCACCTCGCGAGCGAGATCCGGCATGAACGGCAGCATTTGCAGAGCAGTGATGATGCTGTCCCGACCGAACACCGCGCAATACCAGGGGATTCCTGCCGCCAGGCCCTCGCCTCCTGGCGTCGGCTGCTTGAGCAGGTAGAGATCGCGGATTCCGCGATCCAACACCTGGTTGAGCAGCGCGTCGCTGGTCTCAACCCGGGCGCTCCTGGCCAGCCAGTCGCTGTAACGGCGATCGGCCCGCCGGCGCGCGGAGGCGTATCCGTACCGGCCGTTGCTGCGGAACGAACGGACGCGGGCAGCAGCGTTTTTGATCCGCTGCCTGAGCTGGAGGCTCCAGACCGGCGAGTGCCGGTCATGAAGCTCCGTCCTTATGGCGACCTCCAGATCCGTTGCCTCGCCGGCACCAAGACGCATGTGGCAGAAGGCGGTGCCGTCTGCGATCACGTCCGGCCGCACGTTGAGGAATTCGAGCCGGGTCTCCATCAGCCTGCCGTCGACGCCCCTGTAGGCAAAGGACATCCGGCGGCGGCCTGGAGAATGAAGCGGCAGCATGCGCTGACCACGGCGGGCCCTGGCGAATCCCCGGAGCTCGAACATGTCAGCGTAGTCGGCCTGGAGCTTGATCTCCAGATCGAACTCGACCGGCCCGCTGTCGAGGTTCCGAATGGCGAGCCGCTCGTACAGCCGGTCGCCAAGCACGACATCGCGCGTGACGAAAAGCTTCCGTCGCTTGAGACCAGAAGCCTCCGCGTTGGTGTAGACGAACTTGCCTGCGTACCCGTGGTCCACCGAGCACGACACCAGGGTCAGCGGGGTCCCGTTGACGAGAAGCTCCCACTGGCTCAGGTAGCGCGTGTCGTCGTGGTAGAGCCCGAGCCCGGCAGTGTTGCACGCGGGCATGTTTCCAGCCTCGTTCAGCAGCAGCAGGTGACTGCCGTGCTTGAGCACGAGGCGGGGCTGCAGCTCGTTAGATACCTTCGAGGGCGCTCCATCGCAGAGGGTCCTCCGATCAGGTGTGTAATGTCCTGCGCGGACCATGACAGACTCCTTTGCTCATGCGCTTTAGCCTTAAAGTGCAAAAAGCGGACTGTTCAGTTAAAGGTCAAAAAGGGGAATGGTTCGATGCGGTATCAACCAGGAGAGCAATCTGCCTTAAAGTGCAAAAAGCGAGCTGTTTGCCTTAAAGGTCAAAAAGCGGCCTGGTCTAAGACTGCATCGGCCGGGAAGGTAGGAAACCCTGAGGACTGAAGGTGAGTCCTCAGGGATCCAGTGCCGTTTAGCCAGCGTGTACCGAATCAGGGCTGGTACCTTCGCCGAGATTCAGCAGGAGCCACGCAGCGGCAGAAGCTCAGGACTTGGCCTGGTTGCAGCAAGCCGCAGCCGGGCAGCCACAGGGGCAGTTCGCCGGCGCAGGGCAGGTGCTCGACTCCACGCCGAGATCCACGGTGGCGTCCACCTTGTTGGTGGTGGCCGTGCCGTTCTCGGTGACCGTGGTGGTCAGGCAGGCCGTGGCCTTGGACCGCTTGTTGGCGGCGTCGGTGCCCAGGTTGCCCTTGGCGTTGTCCTCGGCCAGCTTCAGAACGGTGGTGACGGGGCAGCCGTCGGTCTTCTTCGTCGTGCTCATGATGCACTCCTATTGGGGTAAAGGTTAACCTTGATTCACAGCCGGTTCCGCCGAAGCAGAACCAGCGTGAATACGACATCAGCCAGCGTTGTGGAGGCGAAGCGCCCCCATCCGCGACCTTTCGGCCGCCCTCCCTGAAAGTAAGATAGCCATCCCGGCAGGGAACAGTTGCCAGACGGTAGCCTACCCTGGATCTCCGCATGCGCACTAGGAGAACACAGTAAACAGGTTGAGCTAAAGCTTTGGGGCTTTGGGTGGGATAGTCGCTCCGACTCCTTAACACCGGTCGAAGTTAAGACAAAAAGACCGTAGCTAATTGATCTATGACAACACAACGAATTGGCTCTAATGATTTCTAAAAGAGTAATAACGGGCGCGGAATCTCCGGCTCCTGGACTCACCCGGTTGCCAGACCTCCCGGGCAGTCTCGCGGCGAAAAAAGGGGCGACCGGCGGAAGTTGGCGGCCGCCGCCGATTGCGGCACCAGTGGGGGAAATACTGGTTAGCGCCGTTCGCGCTAGCCTGCCCGCAGCGCCGGCTCCAGGCTCATCAGGGCAAGCGGGGGCTAAGGCTCATCAGACAATAGTCTACGCCTCCCGCGCGAGGGCAGCCTGAGGCTCCGCAGCGGGATCCGATTACCGGAGTGTCAATCGAGCATGGATGCTCTGCTCACCTCGCCGGAGAACCAGATCGAAAGACTCACCCCGCCGCCCCGAGATCATATCGATTACCTCGGCGATGGACCGGCCGCTGACCGGTTCGTCATCGACGGCGGAAACAACGTCGCCTTGCCGTATGCCGGCTTCAGACGCCGGCATCGATGGCCACACGGCGGTAACGACGGGACCATGCTCGCCGGGCGCCAGAGTCATCCCGGCCATGCCGCTCACCGGTTCGACAAGCCTGCTGAATTGCTTGTGCATCGCTCCCGAATGAAAGGCGGGAGCAGCTGCTAAAGCCTGCTCGAGGAACTCGTTGTAGTTGAAGGAGCCCGGCAGCCCGTGGGGATAAGCTGACAGCAAGCGGTCCAACAAGAGGCCCGCCAGCGGCATGCCACCGTGGGTGTTTCTCACGTAACGCAAAGCGGTCTTTCGGCTTCTGAGCCCGCACTGGATTGAGGTGTAAAGCTCCGCGGCCACCACAAATTCCTCCTCCTTGCCCTCCTTGCCGGCCCCGAACAGCCGCCGGCACGCCAGAGCGTAGAACGGGTCGGAGGCTGCAATCTGCCTGCGCAAGCTCTGTACTCTGGCCGAAGGATTGAACAAGTGCAGCCACTCGTGCAGCAGGGCGGGAGCCGCTTCGTCAGGATCCAGGTCGTGGCGGAAACAAACTTGCCGCCTGGAAAGGTTGAAGTTATAAGGGCCGCTGAAATAAGCAACATAGAGGGGCGGTAGATTTCGCAGACCCAGGCCGTGTGCGGAGCAACTGATGAAGTCGTCGACGATTGCCAGAGCAGCCGCGTTTATCTTCTGGCGCAGGCGGCTCTGGATGTTCAAAGCATCCTCTGCCAGTCCGGGCAACAGGTGTTTCTTCCACCAGTCATCGAATCCATGAGCGTCAAGCGCGTCAAAGATTCTCAGCAACTCCTGCCGGTGCGCCGTCGCGAAATCGAGCTCCGGCTTGTAGGCGGGCTCGGTCAAATGAGCCAGGGCGTTCATTCGCCAAGCTCTCGGGTTGTGCCTGAACAGGGCAAGTTGTTCGGCAGAAGAGCTCATCAGGTAAGCCAGCGGGATGCCGTGCCCCTGACACTGCGCCAGATCTGCCGCCAGGCTCGCGGTGCGCGTCAGGACCGGCAGCCATCTCGCCCGCTCAGCGCCGTAGCCGCGAGAAAAAACGGCGTCAGCGGACATGGCGTTGAGAATGGTGCACCGATCGCAGATGAGCGATGGCGAGACCGTCAATGGCAGCTCGTCCGTCTCCCCTGCCGAGCAATTTGGCGGCTCGAGCCAGACCAGCCCCAGCACCGTCAGCAAACTAAGGATCAAGGCAGGTTTCAGCATCTGTGGCCCTGGGCGTGAATGCTCGTCGATTCTTTCATGATAAGCGCTCCCTGCCTAGTGCCACTGTCCGCCTTTTGTCGGGAACCTCAATCAGGATGCCGGCAGACGTTCACTATACTGCTGCGTAGACATTCGGTTTTTGAGAAGCGGCAGGGCAGGAACAGGCTCCTGACCCTGTCGCCTCTCCAATTGAGTCGCACTGCAAAAGGCGATCACGAATAACTGGCGATAGCCGTTCGAACCGCCTTCACGAGGCGAGTAAATTGAACGGTCGTCCGGGCGCGCAGTCGAGGGTGAAACGGCTTGCCGCGGAAGAGCCGGCACATGAGCTCCTCCGAGATCTCCAGTTGAACACCCTGCTGGCGCGGTAGGTTGACCACGTTGAGCGGGCTTTCACCGCGATAACGCGGGCCGTTGGCGTTGACGGTAAAACCGGCCGCGGTCAGCTCTTTGAGCACCAGCACCTTGAGCCGCCAGTTTCGCCCGCCGAGCCAGATCATTGCCGCGCCCTGATTGCCCATCCAGTGAACAGACACCGCGGCTTCGCAGGCGGCGAGCAGCGGCGTCAGGGCCGGGTCGCGAAAACGGGTGGCGGTCACGTGCATATCCGCCGCCAGATCTTCCCGCAGCCCCTGGAAGTCGAACAGATTGTGCTCCCGTCCGGCGACAGCGCGCGCGACAGCCGAGCTGCCCGGATCGATAAAGCCGCCATGCGGTGCGATGACCGTGATGCGCGAGCCCCTGTCGAGGCGGCGAATCCGGTATGCACCCGGCCCCAGGTCCCTCTTCAGCGCAGAGACACTTTGGTATTTGTCGGGCATGATAGCCTCCTCAGGCTAAGGCGGGGCTTCCCCGGAGCGCGCAAACAGCGTCCCGGCGAATCCCACGCAGGATAGGGAACGCCATCACCGGCGATGGCAGGCAGAGGCCGCCGCCGGCAACAGCATCAAACGAGGCGCCGCCAGCGATCTTGAGGGCCGCGCCTGCAGTAGATGAGAACGCTGCCGTTGGGGATCGCGCTCGCCTCGTAGCGGCGCTCGACCTCCTCGTCCGGCAACCCCTCGAGCGCGCGCTGAAAGCTGAGCACGACGACCGAGCTGGTGACGACCAGCATGTTTTCCCGCGACGGGTCGACCACTTCGGCGATGAACTCATCGACCCGGGCGAAGACGTCCGGATAGTTCTCGCCACGCGGCGGCCGATAGTTGAGCGGTCCGAGCTCCAGGTAGCGGGCGTGCTCCTCGGGGTAGAGAACCTCAATCCCCTTGTAGGTGAGGTTCCAGAAGTCGCCGTAGTGCCGCTTGTCCAGCCGGCAGTCCACGCTGCGCTCGGGCTTGTAGCCCAGCTCCTGCTCGATGCAGTCGGCTGACTGGGACACCCGCCGGAATGCGCTCACCCACACGCGGCGGATCGGCACCTCAGCCGAGAACAGCCAGCCCAGCAGACGACCAAGCCAGCGACATTGCGAGACGCCCAGATCCGTGAGCGGCACCTCCCTGTCGGAGCCGGTGATTTCGTAGTACAGCTCGTCGCCGCCTTGTTGCACGGCGACGTTTGCCTTTGACTGTCCGTGGCGGGCCACGACAAGATACTGCGGCGAATCCGACATCCGCTGCTCCTCCAAAGTGTGGGCAGTGCCCCGGACAAGTCCGGAGCACTCCTGGTGAATAGAGATGGGATTAGCAGGGCTTTGCCTTAATTAAAGCCTCGTTCCAAAGAAGAAAAGACGAACGCAGAACAAAAACCTATTAGATCGAACATTACGGAATCAACCGCCGGTGCGATTTTGTTAACACCCTCTATTGCCGGGGGCAACCTGCCTGACCGAGTGCAGGAACCCCTCCTGCTGCGCTATTCGCCTGCCGGCACCGCAGACGTCGTGCTGCTGAATCGGGCCGGGTACCACTCGTAAAGGCGCACCAGCGTCGCCTTGTCACGCTTCGACAGCACCGGCCAGACGGTGGGCGACTCCGAAAAGAACATGACATCGTGGCTGTTGGGCGAGTGCCCCATGAGCCCGAGCGCGTGCCCGGTCTCGTGCAGGCAGGTCTTCTTCATCACCTCGTCGCTGACGGGCGGGGCACCCTCCTTCTCCCTGTCCACCGTGAGCACCCGCAGCGTTGCCCGGTCGATCTCCACCACGCCGTGGCCGTGGTCGCGACCGAATATGCGCGCCACACCCTGTTCGCTCTCGCTGCCCTCGCCGGTGACATCGCCAGGGCTGGCGGTCCAGTCACACAGAAAGTCGGCCTGCTCCTTGCTCGGCACCAGCTCGTAGGCCAGGCGCCCCTGGGATGCCCGCATCCAGGCGTCGAGCGCCTCGATCAGAACCTGCCGGTACGACTCTCGCATACCCTTCACGCCGGCGCCGGAATCGATAAAAACCTTGATTGGCAGCTTTGCCGGCGGCCACCGGCGCACCACACCGCTTCTCGTCACGCTGGCATAAAAGTCCGGGCCCCGAGGATCATCGCCCGATTGCTTGCTGATCTCGTTTTGCAGGCTCATTATCATATCGCTCACGGCCTTGTGATCCGGCGCCTGCGGGTTGGCGGCCAGGTATCTCTTGAACCAGCCGATCGCCTCTTGTTTCTGCCCGAGAGCCTGATAAGAGCTGGCTATATTGAGCATGGCGTCCGCCATGTCAGGCTTCAGTTTGAGCGCGTTTTGAAACTCCTCGATCGCCCGCGGCAGGTTGCCCGAGTTGTGATAAGCCATGCCGAGATTGTAATGAATCTCCGGCGAGTCGGGCTGCAGCTTTGCCGCCCGCTCGAGCAGGAAACGGGCGTCCACGGCACGCTTGCTCTCCAGCATCTGGTGCGACTCTTTGAACAGCTGGTGCACCTCCCGGTCCTTCTTGATCGTCTCGATCCGCCGCCGCACGTCGGCCGCCTCCGCTCCCGAAGGGCCCATCTGCAAGTACTTCTCGTACCAGGTGATGGCGCTGTCGTAGTCTCGCAGGCGCTCATAGCAGCCGGCTATGTTGAAGGTGGCTTCCGCGGTGCCAGGAGCTATGCCGAGGACGCTCTGAAACTCGGCAATCGCCTGAGGGAGCGCCTGCGTGTGATATAAAGCCGCTCCCAGGTAAAAGTGAGCCGTGGCGGACCTGCTCTCCTCCGAAACCGCCTGGCGGAGCAGCGGCACCGCCTCGTCGTAGCGCTTCTGCGCCATGAGAGTTCTCGCCTGCTCGATCAGGCGCGCGCAGGCGGAAGCGCCGGCAATCCGTCCTGCCTTCTGACCGCCATCGCCCACCGGCGTCGCCGCTGCAGCCGCGGGAACTCGCACCAGCAACGGTATCGCGAAAAGGCACAGCCTGAGCCGGGTCGGTCTGATGAGCAATGTCGCCTCCGCTTTTCACCGGGCAGGCAGCCGTCATGCGCCCGCTGTCCCCCGCCTTGACCTCGCAAACCGCTCGTAAAATTTCCTAGCTCCGCTAGGTCTGAAGCTCACGCCTGTTTGTCCTGGACGGCCCAATCAAAAGTCTACCAGCGCATCGGCGGCTACCGGCGATACGCTGTGCCCGAAAGCACGCCCGTGGCTGATCGCGGTCACCTCTGTTCAGCGGCCCTCTTCGCAACGATCACTTGAAAACCTCACGGCATGCTCACTTCCGCGGATCCTAGTAGGCCTTGAGCGCATGAAGAATTGCTCAGTTTACTTGCTTCTGTCGGGAATACAGGGCTAGTTTAGGGTCACATTCTTCATCATGACTTTTTAGGCCTCACAAGTCTCACCCGGACAAGCGCAATTCCAGCAAACCAATACTTTATCCATGGTCGAGAGCCATGCGGGCTGGTGTATCCGCCACAAGACTTTCGCCGCATGTTTTGCACTCATAGCCAAACTGCTGGAGCTTCTCGCCAGTCAGACGCGCCTCTGATGCGCTCTGTCTGACTGGTCTGCGGCGAGCTGAGGCCGCTGCCGATCTTTTCACCACTCGAACCTTGAACAAGAAGGAGGGCGGTCTTATGAACCTCCTCAAGCGCCAGTTTGGCGCAAAGTTTGTTTCCGACATCTCCAGGTCCCCGACCCTGGTCGCGGACATCAAGGAGATCCGCAAGCGCGGAATCAAGATCCGCCGGATCAAGGGCGGCGACGTGGCCTACACGGAAAAGGCCAACAAACTCATCTGCATCGGCAAGAATGCCAGCGCAAGCTTCAGGCTGACTGCCCTTGCTCACGAGGCTTACCACGCCCTCCACGGCAGGCAGTCGATCGACCGCCTGCAGCCTGGCATGACGCGCCGCTGCTTCCTCAATCGCGTTCTCAATGAGGAGACCGACTGCATCGTCCACGAGCTGGAGGTCGTCCACGAGCTGCTGGAGGCAGGCGTGCGATGGTTCGACAGGGGGACGATGAGCTGGTATCACGGGTGGAGGCGCGGCGGCCGTGCCTATATCAGGCGCAGGGTCGCCCGCACCGACAACGTCTTCAACGAGAAGTTCCCAGACTACTACAGCCGCATCTACACCGAGCTCAAGCACGCGAAGAAGTCCGCCTGAGCGAGCCCAGACGCGGCCATCACATCGCATTACCCGCAGGAGTGCTCTCGACGAGCGCGCTCCTGCCGTCTTACGGAGGCATCTCTTATGGATCAGATAAAACGGCAGTTCGGCGCCGCATTCGCCGAAGCGCTGGCACAGTGCCCGACGCTGGTCGCCGATCTCCGGGAGATCCGCCAGAACGGCGTCAGGATCCGCAAGCTGAGCGGGCACTGCCAGGCGTACTCAAACCGCGACAGGAAAACGATCTACATCGGCTCCCGCTGCAGCTTGAGCTACAAGCTGATCAGCCTCGCCCACGAGAAGGTGCACGTGCTTGTCAGCCCGACGCCCAACCCGATCCCGGGGAAAACCGGACGCCAGGCTTTCATCGACATGTGCCTGAATGCCGAGACGGACGCCATCGTGCACGAGGTCCAGGTGACCGGAGAGCTTGTCCGCGCCGGAATTCCGGTCGACAAGCACTCGCTGACCTGGTACCGCCGCTTCAAGCGAGGCGGTCGCGCAGCCGTCCGCAAGGCGATCGAGGGCGCCTATACGTCCAACACCGGCGAGAAGTACCCGGACTATTACGGTCTCTGGTACGACGAGGTGGTGAAACCCAAGGACCGCCTGCCGTTCCATCAACTGTTCGCATCCGGACGGGGCACGATCGGCGGCTTTCAGCCACCGCGCCTTTCCCTCAATCCCACAAAGCAGCCGGGCGCCGGGCACGATCCGTGCCCGCGCTTCCTCTGCCGCTGTGAACCGCTTGTGCGGCTCAACCTGCCGACCTTCGATGCCGGCGAGAGCAAGGAATAACTCTATGACCACAAAATCAAAATGCCCCACCACGCAGGTGGTGATGATGCCCCGGGACACCAACGGCATGGGCAATATCTTTGGCGGTGTCATTCTGAGCCACATCGACCTTGCCGGTGCCGTGGCAGCACGCGCAGCCTGCGCCTCGCACGTGCGCCGGGTGGTCACCGTGGCCATGAAGGAAGTCGTCTTCAAAAAGCCGGTGCATGTCGGCGACGTGCTCTGCTGCTACGCCGAGGTCACCCGTATCGGCAGAACCTCAATCTCGACCCATATCGAGGTGGAGGTCAACCGGGCGGGCGAGACGATCCCGGTTACGGAAGCCGACGCTGTCTACGTGGCCGTCGACGAGAACGGCCGCCCGATCCCGGTGCTCTGCGCCACCAGGGCTGCCCGCCGCGCCAAGAAAGACGCCCGCCCGCCGAAAGCCTCGTAGGGGCGCACTGCATGCGCCCTGATTCCACGAGACCTGGGTAAAAGGACAAGGAGAGGTCCAGATGAAAATCACCAAGGCAACCAGGGAATACGAGGCCTGGCTTCGCAAGCAGCTCAAGATCGTCAAAGCCGATCTCGCGCAGAAGCACCGGAACATGTCCTCGGATCCGTTTATCTTTCTAAGAGCCACCTTCTACCGCTGGATCCAGATCTGGCCCGAGGTGTGCTCGGAGCTGACCGACGCGCCCGAGGTTCTGGCGGTAGGCGACCTGCACATCGAGAACTTCGGCACCTGGCGGGACGTCGAGGGGCGTCTCATCTGGGGCGTCAACGACTTCGACGAGGTGTTCCCGCTGCCCTACACGCAGGACCTGGTGCGCCTGGCCACCAGCGCCAATCTGGCGATCGCCGCCAGCCACCTCTCCATCGACTTCAGGGAGGCTTGTGAGGCTATCCTCCGCGGTTACCGCCAGGGACTCACCACGGGCGGCAAGCCGTTCGTGCTCGAAGAAGAGCATCCGGAGCTGCGGAAGATGGCTTACGGGGTGCTGCGCCAGCCGGCGCGCTTCTGGGAGAAGATGGACGCGCAGAAGCGCCCGCACGGCAAGGTTCCCGCCAGCGCAGTAGCGGCGATCAGGCAGCTCATGCCCGAGCCGGCCGTGCCGTTCCAACTGTCGTCCCGGCAAGCGGGCGAGGGCAGCCTGGGACGCCAGCGCTTTGTGGGGCTCGCCACCTGGCAGGGCGGCCGCATCGCCCGTGAGGCCAAGGCGCTCTGCCCTTCCGCGTGCGTCTTCGCGCTGCGCGGTGGCAAGGGGCGCAACGACATCCTCTACCAGGTGCTGGTCGACCGCGCCGTTCGTTGCCGCGACCCCTTCGTTCACGTCCAGGGCCAGTGGATCGTGCGGCGGCTCGCCCCGCACTGCTCCCGCATCGAGCTTTCGGCGCTGCCGCAGGAGCGCGACGAGAGGGTTCTCCTCGAGTCGATGGGCTTCGAGCTGGCCAACATCCATCTCGGCACGCCCAGGGCCGTGAAGGCGATCCTTGCCGACCTGGACAAGCGATCGAAGAGCTGGCTCTTCCGCGCCGCCAGGCGCATGACCAGAGTAACGCGCAAGGACTGGAAGGTCTGGCGCGACAGGATGCTCTCCGCAGAGCAGTAAATCCCCGGACTGAAGAGCCGGGGGCGGCAGCGGCTTAAGGCTGGTCTCGCCCCCAGCTTCTCCGGCTCCATCACCACCGGCGGACGCCGCAGCAACGCGGCGCCCGCCTCTGCCCAAACAGCGCAGAAGACGGGGGATTACCCATGAACAAAAACCACAGCGGCTGGCGCCAGGCGCTGGCCTCTCTTCGCGCCCGGGCTGCGAACACGTTCGCGTCGTTTGACAATCGAGACTTCCGCGTCTACAGCATCGGGCAATTCATCTCTCTCATCGGAACCTGGATGCAGTCCATCGCGTTGGCCTGGGTCGTCTATGAGATGACCAGGTCGCCGATGACGCTGGGGCTCGTCTCGTTTGCGAGCACGGTGCCAGTGTTGCTGCTCTCCTGGTTCGCCGGCGGCGTCGCCGACCGCTTCGACCGGCGCCGGATCATCATCATCACCCAGTGGCTGGAGATGGCTCAGGCCGGCACGCTTGCCGTGCTCACCGCCCTGCACCTGCTGTCCGTGCCGCTGGTGATCGTTCTCGCCCTTGTCCTGGGCGTCTGCAGCGCTTTCGAAACGCCCGCCCGCCAGGCGTTCGTGGCCGACCTGGTAGGCAAAGAGAGGCTGGCCAGCGCCATCGGGCTCAACTCGGCGCTGTTCAACAGCACCCGCATGTTCGGCCCTGCCGTCGCCGGTGTGGCGATCGCCACGCTGGGGGACAGCGTTTGCTTCGCGCTCAACGCGCTCAGCTACGTGGCCGCGGTGATCACGCTCCGCATGATCACCGCCAGGCACCGGCAATGCGTAGGCTGCGAGAAGTCCCCCATGCGGCAGCAGCCGCTCTGGCCCGTCCTCAAGAGCTGCGGCGTCGTCGACGTGCTCTATCTCGTCGCCGCCGTCAGCATCTTCGGCTTTCAGATCTCGGTTCTCATGCCGGTGATCACGGACCAGGTGCTGCACGGCAAGGCGCCCGAGCTCGGCTTCCTCACGGCGGCCATGGGCATCGGCGCCTTGCTCGGTGCGCTCACCATGGCCAGCCAGCGGAAGATCGCCACCGTGCGACGCACCTCCGGATGGTCGACGCTGGCTCTGGGCGCCGGTTTGACCGCGACAGCCTGGGCGGCAACCATGCACATGGCCCTTGCCGCGATCGCCGCTGTCGGCTTCTGCATCAGCCTGGGGCTGTCCGGCGCCAACTTCTTCGTTCAGATGAGCGTGCCGGAGGAGGTGAAGGGGCGGGTGATGGGGGTGTACTCCTTCTTCCTGATCGGTCTGGCCCCGATTGGCGCCTTGATGTCCGGCTGGCTGGCTAGCGCCTTCGGTATTCAGGCGACGCTCATGCTGGCCGCCTCTGTTTGCGCGCTGGCGTCCGTCGTCTACCTGCGGCGGATCAGCGCGCTGCCCGACCGCGACCAGGGTGCATGAGAGGGGTTGGTATCTTCTGATGGGCAGGGCGAGAGCATATCTTGCCCTGCCCATCTCTTCTCGATCGGCATGAACACGCGTGTTCACACAACGCAAAAACTTCGGCCAGCTCCTTTTGTTCTTGTCTATCGATCTCTGGTCTTCCCCACTTTTACTGCACAGCGGCCTGGGCCGAAGTCGCTCTGGGCCGCTTTTTTACCTTTAAGGCCTTTTTGCTCCGGTGTCACACACCCCAGTATTAAATGTAGCCTCCGTTTGTTGTGCGGAGGGCTGCGGCGTTGGTCAACACAGCCGCTGAAAACTTTAAGACAGCGATGAAAGTGAACGGGCAAAAACGGCCATGCTTGCGCGCATCGACTCTTCGTCAATGTGGGCGAATGGCAGAAGAAATTCGCCCTTTCTGGGTGCGCCTGCATAATAGGGGGCGCTGGACACTAAAGGCAATCCCGCCGCCTTCGCTAGAGACAGCACGGAGTCGTCCTCCACCGGCAAATTCAGGCGCAAGATAAGGTGAGTCCCGGCCCCGGCCGCATCAATGCCGGCGCCTGCCGGCATCGCTTTATTAAATTGCGCAATCAACGTCTCCCGACGCCGGGCGTAAACGCGCTTGGTCTTGCTGATATGTCTTTCCAGATCGCCTTCGTTGATGAAGTTGGCGAAGGCTTCGTGCTCGATGAAATGAAAGTCTCGGTCGACCAGTGACTTGGCTCTCCGTACCACGCCGAGCAGTTGCGGGGGGACCACCAGGAATCCAAGCCGCAAAACCGGAAACATCACTTTCCAGAAAGTCGAGATATAGATAACCGATTGCCATTGATCCACGCTTTGAAGGCTCACTGCCCTTCTTGTCCCATAGCGGTATTCACCGTCAAAATCGTCCTCCACGATAAATGCATTGGTGTCTTGCGCCCATTGAAGCAGCTTCCGCCGGCGCGCATCAGACAGTGAATATCCCAGCGGATCGTGGTGCCCTGGGGTCAGGTAAACGATCTTGGGCGCCGGCTTTGCTGCTATAAGGTAATCGACCACCATGCCGCCTTCGTCTGTTTCGACAGGCAAGATGGTGGCGCCGTATGAGGCGAAAGTGCGCCGGGCGCCGGGAAACCCCGGGTTTTCCACAGCAGCAATATCACCGGGGTCAAGAAGAATGCGTGAAATCAGATCAAGGGCAGGTTGGGCTCCAGAGAATAGCACCAGTTGTTCTGCCGTACATCGCACTCCGCGCGCCCGGTTGAGGTAATTGGCAATGGCGCGCCTCAAGGGCTCATAGCCCAAAACGTCCGTCAAATAGCTGCTTTGCGTGAGCTCCCGACTGCGGCTGGCGCGCACCAGATGATCTTTCCATTTGGAAAGCGGCAGTTGCTCAGGGTGCGCGGCTGAATAATTGAGCTCCGGGCAGATCTCAACGTCAACCGGTTCGATGGCGTCAGGCGAGCAAATTCTTCTGCCATATTGGGAAAGCAAGGGTTCTCGTCTTTGCCGAGCAAATTGAATGGAGTGAGGCTCGATGCTGAATCTCTTCCTCGCGCGCACAAAAGTGCCAGAAGCCTGGCTGGAGACTACGAATTCTTCTCTTGCCAACTCCTCGTATGCTTTGGAGACCGTCAAACGGGCAACTCCGAGCGATTCCGCCAACTCGCGCTCGGAAGGCAGCTTCTGACCAGGAGCGACATCGCCTCGGTAAATCATCTCCTTCAATCCTCCAACAATTTGTTTGAAGAGAGGAACACGGCTTTGATGGTCGAGCGCGATTGATATTCGCATAGTCAAAGATGGTATCGCCTTGCTCGAAGAGCGGAGAGCTTCGCGTGATTAATTTACGTACCGGCGCCACCCGCCTCAAGTGATCCACTTCGGACTTGCTACAAGTGATCCAGGTCAAGCCAAGCCACCAGAGATTTTGTGCACAAAGGTCAAGAAACATCGGCCCCATTTGTGCAAGCACAAGGCGGGGCGGTGATTTTTTCTCCCCCAGGAGCCGATGAGCAGACCTTGTAAAGCCAAGCCGATTTGCGCATAAGTATCGGTGTCTTTCCATCGATTCCAACTAAAAGAGCGCCCCCCCGGTAAGACGTCTTGTAGCCATCGTATTCAGTCTTCGAGCAAGTTGCTCTTGCTCGGGCAAGGATGTCTTGTCGTCCGTCCGCCGGCGCTCTGCAAAGGACTATAGCAGGGCGGGCGCCTCAAGGACTTTATGAGCAAGCCTGCAGGCTGGCTGCGGAGCTTGGCTCATTAGGCGTTTCAACTTCAACCATTTGTGAGCACGAACTTAGGACCGGGCTTTGCGCTTTCTCTTGCCGGTGCGCTGGTGTCAGGACACGTCGTGCCGGTTGTGTATAGCGTATCCCGATTTTGCCGGTGGGCATTTCACCTGTCTAGCGTCGAAGTGAACCGGCTTACCCGGGCGACGGCAAAAAATTCAAATTGACGGACCGTCAATGAAAGGAAACCCGCTAACTATGAATGTCAAAGAAGCTTTGACCGTAATGTCTGATCTGGTGTCGGCGATCTATGCGCAACTGGGGAAATTGCCTCTGGGAGGGTATCTGGTTGCTCTCTTGCGTGGCGCGTTCAATCTGGACAAGCGACCGATCTCTACGATTTTGCATGTCTTCATGCTGGCTTCCGTCCTTGGCCTTACGCTGTGGCAAGCCGCGGTATTTGTGGCTCCTGAGCTTATCCCTCACTTTCCGTCCAGGGCAATTGAGGCAATCAGGGCAACACCTCTCTCGCCAGTGTCATGGGCATTCGCGGTGAGCGTTTTGGAGTTGGGTGTGGTCATCTTCACGTTGGCGTTTCTGGCTATGCTGCTCTTGATTAGCTTGCTTGCGTAGCCGACCCTGCGTCTGGCACATCTTTTGTCGTTCGAATTTTCAAGGACGGCCAGCACTCAACTGCCAGCCAAGCCTTACCTTGGCGCGCAGATTTTGCAGTGAGGATTTGAGCCTATAGAGACGAATGATGAGGAGATTCGAAATGGAAAATAACAAGATAGAAATCAGCAAAGTGGCAAGCGACGCTATCGCTTTGCTCGCGGGTGCACACCACGGCGGCGAGGTTCTGGTCAAGATTGGCATGTGGCCGGGTTGCAGGTCTGTGCTTGAGTCCAGCTGCAACGGGCACCAGTACGAGCTTTTCTTTAACTATCACACAGGCTGGTACCTGGCACGCGCAAGCTCGATGAACCTTGAGGCTCTGGCACCGACAATGGTGGACTCGAGCCGGTGCCTTTATGAGGTGCAGGCAAACTCCCTTGAGGAACTGAGGAGCAAGCTGCCCTTGCTTCTGGCGAGCCTTCCCTCGTGGTGCTACGGGCACATTACATGCTTGTATCAGCCCGACTTTGCTGAATTTGAGGCAACCAAGGGCCTGCCTTCGGCCGGCCGGATCAAGCAACTGATTTACGGGCCGCGCGCAAGTAGCCCCGAGCTGTGGGAGTTCACCAGAGACCTGGTGGACACAGCCGCTACTTACCGACCCTTTGTCCCAGCGAAAACCAGCTTCACCTTGTGCTTCTCCCCCTACAAAAACCGCTCATTGGCCGTGTATGTCACAGTCAAATCTTCAGAGCGAGGGCTGTCCATCGAGATCGATGATCGCCTGGCTTATCTGTGGAAACAGCGACGGCGGCGTTGCCTGTCGGTTGCGGCAGCGGGCGAGAAGATCGCCAATTATCTGTGCCGGAAGCACGGGGAAATCGGCGCGCTTGCGGTCTCGTACGTTTATCAATGTTGATGCCTCGATCGGGGTTGCAGAAGTTGTTGGATCAGCCGCCTCAATAGTCAGCACCCCAGCTTTCCTTGCGCTCTTCTTTGCGGCAGCCTGCGCGTTGCTGTCTAATAAGAAGTCCGGCAACGAAGTGCGGGCGGCCGGACTTCTTATCAGAAGTCTTTTGCGTCAGTGGTGCTCTTGGGTGGTGTCGTTAGCAGCTCTTGCGATTGCTGCCACTCCGAAAGCAGTTCTGGTTACCAGCGCGAGAGCAATCGCACCGTTTATCGTGCTTGCCTTGATTGCCGCTCACTTCCTTTTCAGGAAAACACTTTTCCGCAGACGAGAAAAATGTGCTCCTCCCGGACCTGTCTGGACCTGCTCTCCACACTGGGCTTGGACGATTTCATCTTTGCCCTGCTGCAAGGTCCTTTGAGCTTCTTCGGCTTCGACCTGCCCTTAACTTTTGAATTGACCCCGATTTCGCTCCAGTCGGCCTGTTTGCGCTGCCACTCGGAACCGTCTGAGGGGTCAATTCATCACTTGGCAATTTTTATGGGGTATCTAACGCTATCATATAGTATATTATGAAACCTAAAATAGCGCTGGAGCTGCAGTGTCATGAAACCCGTGGGCTCAAAAACAGGGAAAGGTGGGGGCGCGGCGGGAGAGTGAGTCCCCGTGCCGCGCCCGAGAAGGTTTGTTCACGGCGCTGGCCGCAATCACCACTTCTTGCCGCCTTCGGGCCGCGTGCGGTTGCCGAACAGGTGGAAGGTCTTGCCGTTGCTGTCGAACGTGCCCAGGTAGTCCGGGAACTGCGCCACCTTGTCACGATGGATCTCCTGACCGGTTTCGACGATCAGGAATTCTCGCTCGTCGTGCCGGTATGGCTGGGCTTCCCGCTGGCTGACGATGAGTAGCGGGCTGTCGTCGCGGACATGAACGCCGAGGACGGTCCAGTTGCCCGGACCATTTGCGGCCGGCAGATTGACCGTGCAGACGCCGGCTTGAGAGGGGAGTGGATATTCGATAATGAACATAACGATTCTCCTTCGTGTAAAGGGTGTAATCCGGGAGCAGGCGCCGCTGTCAGGCACAGTGCCCGGCAAGCGACGCCCCCATTCCGGTTGTCTGCGGTCCTTGCGGACCGCTGGTAACTAACGGACGACCTCACGCCGCCTGGCCGGCAGCCGGCTTCGTCAGGTACTCCAGCTCCCTGCGCGCCGCGCCGCCAGGCAGGTACTTCGCCTGCCAGTCGGGCGTCGAGCTCAGGTAGCCGGTGAACGTGCTCTCGTGGATGTAGAGCAACCAGCGGAACCTGTAGTGCTCATACACATCCAGGATGTGCACGAGCATGGCCAGGCACGCCTCCTGATTGCCCCGCACGGTGAGCAGGTTCTCGTCGTTCTCGTACGACGCCTTGAAGCCGAGCTGATGGCTTCCCGTGCGGAAGGAGCACTTCGCCGGGTCCATCGGATCGATGGCAATCACCTTGGAGTGGATGATTGCGTGCGAATCCGGACCCGCCTTGAGAAGCTCCTGCACCCAGGGCCCCATCTGCTGCTCGATCGCCTCCGCCGCAATGATGTCGGGCGACTGCCCGTTGCGGTGGAAGAGCGCCACGCCGTCGGTCGTGGTGCCTTCCGCGGTGGCAGCCTGGCCTGCGCCCTGCTGCTGCCTGGGGAGAGCCTGCGGTGAACTCACCGCGCCACGAACGATTAGCTCCGGACGCTTCTGCTCCAGGTAGGCCGCCTCGCTGACCATCGACGGGAAACCCGGGAAGAAGGTCAGGAAGAAGAACGCCTCCGCGGCATTTTCCATGTCGTGGAAGAGCTCGGCCATGTCCGGGGGCGTGGCGGCACCGTGCTGCGGCTTGTTCTCCTCCGTCGTGTTGGGGGAGAACCAGACCTGCACCGTGCCGTCGCCGAGCTGGCACTCCGGCTTGCGCGTGGCGTTGGCCTTGCGCAGGTCGGCACCTTGCTCGTTGCCGGAAGCCTTGAGCAGCTGCCAGTAGGCGAAGTAGATCTGCGCCAGCTCAACGCACTCGACAATGATTGCATTGTTGGCCTGGCCGCACAGACCGGTCGGCGTCCAGTTGGTGCTGCCGGAGAGGATGGCCCGCGGCGTGCCGCTGGCATCCACGTAAACACCGGACTTGTTGTGCCCGATGTGCCGGCCCGGGAGCATCCGGCTCTGGAAGTCGACGCCCGCCGCCTGGAGCTGTTCGCGGGTCGGCTTGTTGGTCTCGTCATCCGGCCCGGTGTTGGACAGGATGAGGCTGACCACGTCCTTGCCGTCTACGATGCAGGCGATGAGCTCCGGATCGGACAGCTCGTAGAGCGCCAGGTGGACCCGGCCGCCCTCCGTGCGCGCCCGCTTGATGAGAGCCGTGAGCTGGTCGATGAGCCCGCCCGCCAGCCGGTTGCGAATCGCGTTGCCGGCAGTCTTGATCGCCTCCAGCAACACCGTGTAGTCCGGGGCGCCGTCCGCACCTTTGGGCAGCTGGCGAGCCAGCCACTGGGTGGAGAGGATGCCGCGGTTGAACTTCAACGAGATGTTGCCGAACTGCGACTTCAGCCCGACCTTGTTGGTGAGGGCCTTGAGGTCCTCGCGCGCGGTGAGCGCGCCGGGCTTGCCGACCATCGGGCAGAACTCGTACTGGTACGTCTCGCCCTCGACGGCATCGAAGTCCATGAATGTGGGCTTCTGCCAGGGCCAGACGTCGGACGGCTGTCCTTCCCAGTTGTCGTTCTTGTCGCCCTCGAAGCCGAGGTGGGACCGCTGGACGATCCGCTCGCCGGTGGCGACGTTTACCCGGGTGATCCGGAAGCCGAGGAAATCCGCCAGCTCCTGGTCAGGCAAGCAGCCCGCCCAGATGGTGACGTTGTTTGAGTAAGCGCACGCTTTGAACATTGTAATGGTCCTTTCTCTTGCCGGAGCCGCGCCGGTCTCCCTGCGACTTGCGTTGTCGCAGCGGCATCCTGAGCGCTTCCCGGACAGACTCGGGAAAAGGCGCCGCCCTGCCGACACGGCCGCGCGCCAGGCGGAAAGCCCGGCGGCAAGCACTTTTCGGAACAGGGTGGCAGCCCTGGAGAACGGACAGCGACCCCCGGGAGCTGGCTGCTCGCCGGACGATCCGCTATCCCGTGAGGTCTTTTGGAACGACGGGCGACTCATGTTGAGCTCCCTTCTTGGGTCGAGTGTTGGGCCGAGACCCGGACGGGCGAGGCATCCCTCGCCCGCACCGATCTGGTCTTGCGTCTGTCGATCAGCTCGCGTTCGCAGCCGGCATCGGGTGCGCCGCGACCAGCACGCGACCGCTGGTCTCCGGGTCCGCGAACTGCGGGCGGGCCACCGGCGGCTTCCACTGCTCGGCAGCGGGGCGGCCCTTGGACAGCTTCTGGGCGATGCGAATCGGCATGGCCAGGACGGCAGTGCGGCTGCCGGTGCCGGCGATGTCCTTCTCGTCCAGCTTCAGCAGGCGGGCAACCTCTGCCCAGGCGCGCTTGCGGTCGGCAGGCGAGGCATCCGGCTTGGCCGCCACCTCGAACGACGAGGCCGCCTGCGCCTGCAGCTCGGGGTTCTTCACCACCTGCTGCCAGATGAAGGAGCTGGCGGAGAGCTGCACGTCGAGGTTGTGCACCCAGTCCTTCCAGGCGTCCGGGAACCCGGCCCACTGCGGCATCGTGCCGTGGAGCAGGGTCGCCACCGTCCGCGTGCCCTTCTGGGTGACGCGCACGAGGTAGTCCGTCTCACCGAACCCGGGAGCGACGGTGATCTTCACCGCGCGCATGTCGAGCTCGTCGTCCACCTTTGTCACGTCGACGAGGCCTTTCCGGCTGGCGTACACCTTGCTGGTGAGCTTGGCCCTGGGGTCGTTGAGGATAACTGGAATCGTCATGACTGATCCTACCTTTCGGTTGAAAGTGAGTGCCACCGGCAGCGGTGGCGACCCGATTCGTTCAATGACAAGCCGCGTGGGTCGAACTGCCCGACCCGATGCGGCTGCTCCTGGGGCGATCCGGGCTTCCGGTGCCCCTTCAGCACGAACGATTGCGGGCAAGCCGGAAGGGCGACTCCCGTCCGGCTTATCCACCAGGTGGGCGCCGGCGCAGCGAAGGAGGCAGAGCCTCTTATCGCTGCGGCGGCAGGAGAAGGATGAGCCGGGCCGAGCCGCTGAGCAACGTGCCCTGCGGCATGGTGCCGTCCGGTGCGTCATCAAGAATCAGGTTCACCAGAACCGACCAGTCGGCGGCCGATCCGGTGAACGTCACGCCCGGCAGCTCGAAGCGCTGCTTCCTGCCGGCGGCGGCCCGGAGCCCCTCCTGCGCCAGCGGCTTGAGCCAGCTCTTTGGAAGGAGCTCGCTGCCGTCGGGCGGGGTGAGCGCGGGAGCCTGCTGCCAGGTCCAGGCCTGCTGGAGACCCGGTCCCGGCGCCGGCGCCTTGTACATGACCGCCAGCACCGTGCCCATGGCGTAGGGCTCGATGCGGATCAGGCGGTCCGTCCAGGACCAGGCAAGAGCGCCGGCGATGGCAGCGCTCCAGTCCTCGGCATCCGGCGCATGCCTGTCGCCGCTGACCTGGCTGTACGCCGGGTGACGATCGTCGCCCTGGCGGCAGAGGTCCGCGGTGAGGATGAGCCGGATCAGAGCCGTGGTCGCAGCCCCGGGCATGGGCTCGGTCGGGAACTGCTCGAGCATCGCCACCTGGACGAAGCTGTGGGCAGCCTGCCAGAGCCGGCTGATCATGCCCGCATCGCGGAACGCCTGCTCACCGCTGGCCAGCTCCTCGTGGACCAGAAGGTCCTGAGCGCTTCCCGTCACGCCCGTGTTCTGGAGCTTCTGCCGGAATGCCGGCTCGTCGGGAAACTGAGGCATTGAGATTCCTCGCATAAGGCTCTCCTTTCGTGTAATGAACTCGTTGATGATCTGCGCGTGCGCGCAAGGCAACCTCGCTGTTGTCGGTCGGCATGCGCTTTCCAACTGGGCAAGGCAGACTGCAACGAGCGATGGCTGGTCGCACCCCCGGAGAGGAGATGAGGCAAGCAGCCATTGCTCCCGCAAGAAGCTCGGCGTGAAACGGCTCGGCGAGCGCCAAAACCGTCCTTGCTGATGCCCCGGTGAATGAGCGTGATCAACCTGACGCCGCGTCAACGGGAGTCGGGTTGGCTCAAGATCTCATTCGGTGTTCTGTCTCGGGTTTGAGGCTCTTTGTGAAAAGAGGAAACGGACAAGTAAGATCACCGTAAGTCTTTACCCGGAGCCTGATCAACAGTGCTTAAACAGTTCGTCACCGCTAACCCTTTGCCTGGATCATCCAATCTCTTTAAAGTCAATGAAGCGCGAAACCTGGATGAAGACTAGGCCTCCGGCAAGGACAAGCGGCCACGGACTGTTAATTGTGGGTGACCGCGCGCGAGGATCCATCTGGTTAGATCTGCTCGCGCGAGCATGGGAATTACACGACTGAGCCCGCGGCGAACTGTTCGTGAAGCTCGCGGCATCCGTTTTCGGCACCAGGTGCCGACCTCCCAGAAGCCGATCCACGCGCCGAACATCCGAAGCCAGCCCTGGCGTGAGTCTCGCCAATTCCCGAGCTCACTCTAACTGGGAATATCACGCTGACCGCCCGGCTGCGGGCTGCGACGGTCGAAATCGCACGATGCGCGAAGATGCTCATCACGACGGCATCTTCGCGCTCGAATCAAGATCCTCAGGTTCGCGCGGCCCGATGAAGGCATGTTGAAACACTCATGCTGAGAAACTTAGGGTATAGCCATCTAGTTTCAACAAAGAACAAACTGGAAGGAAGAATCCACAAGGAACCACAACAAGACTAACTCTCGAGCTAAAAGGCATCCATGAGCGGATGCTCGGGAACTTGTATCTCTCCGAACCAACGGTCCGGAGCAACGTGGAACTGAAAGGAAATCAACCAATGGACCCGTTTTCCAAGATCTTGATCGTTGTCTACGCGGCAATCATCCTGTGTCTCTTCATGTGGATTGCCACTCACTCCGCGCAAGCAGCCTTGATCGCACTCGCAGTGTTCGCCTTCTTTGTCGCCCTCGTCATCGGCACAAGGCGCTACTAGTCATCGCGGTCTACCTTCGAAGCACCAAGAGCAAAGGAGAATCCATGATCGCAATCGCCGTCATCCTGTGCGCCGCCCTGGTCGGCGGGCTCATACTGCTCGTCGCCGCCAACGGCAACAGCACGCCCGTTGCCCACGCGGAGATTGTCGAGCCGTGCTCGCGCAGTATCCGCCCCGGTGAAACCCGCTGGGCGTATGTCGCGGGCAGGCGCCGCGTCTACGTCCGCGACTCTGTTTTCCACGAGGATCGCGAGATGCTGGTCATCACCGGCACCGGCGATCCGCGCCGCCAGCGCGCATCCACGCCGACGATCCCTGCCGAACGCGTCACGCCATTCGCTGACGATCCGACCGCCCGCCTGGCGATCGCTGCCTACCAGCAAGCCGCCGACGTTCCAGACGTCCGGCCGCGGCTGTCCGTTTACGCCTGAGTCGGGAGGTCCATTGCCTTCCGGCCTCATCACCCTGGACAAGGTCGAAACCGGAAGGAGAATACAATGGCGGGCCTCGACTTGATCGTGATTTTGCTGCTCGCCGGCGTTGTCGGCGTTAACGCCCTGTCGTACTGGCTGTTCACCAGCCTACACGATCTCGTCCTCTCCTCGGAGGAAGGATTCGTGGGCGAAAGGACGGCGGCCATCTACGCACAGTATCTTTACGCCGGGCTGATGAAAGGACCGTTCTTCAACGTCCCGAGCATGATCGTCTCTGGCAACGCAGAGACGGACAAGCTCATCCGCTCCGCGAAGGCATCCGATCAGTACGCGCGCATCGCCCGGATCGCCGAGTACGTCAAGCTCGCCCCGATTAACATCGTGCCGTATCTGATCCTACGCTGACGTCCCACTTTCTTTACGGAATCCCCCGGCCGCACCGTGACGCACGGCATCGCTGCATGCTCCCATGCCGATGCTGGCGTCACCGTGCGGGCTTTCTTTTTCGTCTCAATTTTGCGAATACCTACCATCTTATCTAGTATCTAGTGCCCGGTTCAAGCGAATGTCTGAAGCCTCTTGAAGGGCTAACCTTCTTGCTTCAACCTGGCGATCCGGTCTTCCAGCGGCGGGTGCGTGGAGAAAAGGCGGAAGATCCCTTGCGGTTTGCATGACATCTTCATAGCCTGCAGAGCCGGTTGCGACCCGACGTCTACCCGGTCGTAAGTCCTTTGCAAAGCTTCCAGCGCCTTGATCATCTTTTCCCGTCCGGCCAGATGGGCGCCACCATCGTCCGCCCGGCATTCACGGTGGCGTGAATAGGCAGCAATCAGCATGGAGCCGAGGATGAGAAAAACAAACTGCAGCAGCATCTGCACCAGGATGTAGGTGCCCTGGCTGTTGCGCGATCCGCGAGCCATCGCATAGGCAATCAGGCGCGAGAGGAACATGACAAAGGCGTTCACGACGCCGGTCAGAAGTGTCATCGTCACCATATCTCCGTTGGTGACGTGGGAGATCTCGTGTCCGAGTACCCCACGCATCTCATCCTGATCCATCAGTTTGAACAAGCCGCTGGAGACGGCCACGAGCGCGCGTGACCTCGTAGGACCGGTGGCAAAGGCGTTGGCTTCGCTGGACTGATAGATGCCGACTTCAGGCATGACGCTCAATCCGGCACGGCGACACAGATCGTGCACCATATCGACAAGCTCGCGTTCTTGCTGGCTGCAATGTCCCGTATCAATGAGCTTGACGCCGTAGACCCATTTGGCCATGGCTCGCGACAGCCCTAGCTGAATCAGGGCCGCGCTCATTCCCCAGACCAGACTGAAGATAGCCAGATCGGGCACGCTCAGTCCATATCTGGTCAGGTAAGGCTGAACGTGAAAAACAGCGAGCAACAGCGAGATCGTCATGACGATCAAGATGTTCAGACCCAGGTAAAGAAGAATTCGCTTGGCAACGCCCATGTTGTTTCTCCCCAAGTAAGTCACCGATAATATTCCCTGTGGCAGGAAAGGACCTTCGTTTTTGCCGACAATCATTTATCGCCGCCGGCTATCGGGCGGGACGCCCGCGCGCCCAGGGTCAGCAACCTTAGAATCACACGCACCGCGCCAACAGAACGACTCTCACCGGAAATACAGAGCCGCGGCGCTTTCAGGTCGTGTGAACACGCGTGTTCACACGGTGACTCTTGCGACCACACGCGGCGCCCATCAATCGGCTGACCTGCTGGACCTCGCCCTTTCAACAGGCATCAAAACTATGCGGTCGGCCCTGGGGCGGGTTTGTTCAATCAACCGCGCGTTTGCCAGATCGGTGGACTCGACTTTGAGCCGGGCTTGCTCAGGGGTGCGGCCACCGAGGATGTGCCGTTCGAGCAGGCGCGGATAGATCTCATCGATGCTGCTGTCGATAAACCACACTTCATCGAGCAACGGGCGCACCTCGCTCCACGGCTCTGATTCCAGAAGGAGATAGTTACCTTCGACAACTACCAGGCGGTGCTCGGGCTGAACCACGATTGCCCCCGGAATTGATGCCTCTATTGACCGGTCGAACCGGGGGCATCGAACTACCCTCACCGGACTCGCCCGCAACTCCCGAAGCAGGCTCACAAACCCTTCGGCATCGAAGGTCTCCGGCACCCCCTTCAACTCCCATAACCCGCGCCGGCGCAGCGTTTCATCGGGCAGGTGAAACCCATCCATGGGCACAACCAGGGCACCTACTTGTGATAAAGCGGAATTGATCCGCTCGCAGATTATTTCCGCCAGAGCGCTCTTGCCGGCACCCGGATACCCGGTTATGCCGAGCAGGTACCGGCGACCTGAAGGCAACTTTTCGAGCTTATCCAGAAGTGATGCGATCAGCTCTTGCACCGGCTCCAGCTCTGAATTCCTCCACGGTGTCTGTCACCAGAGCGCGCCGGCACTGCGACCTTGCCCGGGCGGTGACTCGCTCAATCATTGCACGTTCTTCAGGAGAAAGCGCTCGGTCAGGCACTTCTTCAATTGCCAGCCGGAAGACCATACGATCTACCAATAGTGCGGCCGTCACCGCCGAAAGAACTGCTGCTGCCATTGCGACTATGGACATGGTTTCAACTCAAACCGAACTCCTTCAGGACGCGATCCCAGATCGAGCATACCACCGGGCTGGCAAACTCTTCTTCGGCCGTGTCGACCGCAGCGGGCACGCGGATGGTGTCGACCAAGGCATGTGTTCCGCTGCTTCGGGTCATTCCTCGGATTGGAGATCGATTATCGCCAGCTCACCGGGCGCCGCCGGCGCCTCCTCACATATGGCGATCACCGCAGGTTGGTAACGGCGCGTCGTGTCCCGGCGTTTGTGCCCTGATATCCTGGCCACAGCGTCCAGATCCTTACCGGCTACCAGAAGGTTCATCATGCAGGTTTGGCGCAGAACCTCGGCGGACAAGTTCATCCCCAGCTCCTGCCCGAACTTTCTGATGACCAGGTCGATGCCGGCAGTAGTAATCCTCCGGCCAAGACGGCTGAGGAAGGCTGCCGTTTCGGTGGTCCTGGGGAAGACGGCGGCGCGTCTGGTCAACCAGGCGCGTACGGAGGCGGTCGTCTCTGCGTCCAGGGCCAGCAGGCGGGCGCGATTCTTTCTGCTGCTGCGAATGTTGACCGAGCCTTCCGGCGAGCTCAGCTCGAAGTCCTGAACATCGAGGGCGGCACATTCGCCGAGCCGGAGGCCCGTCCGCAAGAAAAGCAATGCGAGAGCTCGATCCCGTGTCGAACGCGTTCCCTCAATCGCGAGCATCAGCTCCTGCTGCTCGGTGCCGGTCAGGGCGTTCGGCGCCCCTTTTGGCAGATCCTCACGGATCACCCGCGGCTCGTCCACGCCTAGAAACTGGTAGAAGTGGTCAATTGTAGAGAGGGTGGTGTTGATGGTCGCCGCGCTGCACTCCAGCTCGTCGCGCAAGTAGTCCCGGTAGTCGGCCACCGCCCGATCGCGTGTGAAGGGGTGCTTCAAGACACGGTCGTAATCGGCGTCGGCAGTGCCCAGAAAGACTAGGAAGTGATTCAGCCTGGACACATAGGCACGCCGCGTGTGCGCGGAAAGCCGCTTGTTCTCGAGCGACTCCTTATAGCGATTGAACTCCCGCCACAGCTCCTGCAGAAGCGGCGCGTTCAATGTGCTCTCGTCAAAACTGTCCACGCAGGTCGTACCCCGTCCATAAACCGGCTTGAGCCGGCACCCGGATTGCCTATACGCTTTATCACAAGTTGAGGGCGGAAATCTATGGGGAATCTACGCTTTATCACAAGTTAATTGCTGATTTTCGCTCAAATCTCACTCGCCCGGCCTCTCAAATCGCGCTGTTGATGCGGGTTCTGCTGTCCCTTCGCCTGCAGTCGACGGCGCGTGTCGAGGGCCGGGATGCGAGCTGATTGATCGCCTGCAAGTTTCCGATTCAGAGTCACCCGCTCAGCCGTTCGCGCTCGGACGGAGATGCGGGAATTCCCAATGAGATCCGCGCATGCGCAATCAACACACTCATTCTCATCAGGACCGACACGCCCCACGAAGACCCGCATGGAAAGCTCGCGTGACCGATTACAACTGTTAAGCCTGATGTTCGCTCAACTTCAGACTTCAGCCTACTTCACTTTATTGCTTCAGGTAAGCCACTTTCCGTAGGGTGCAGTTATCTCTTTCACTGATTCATTGTCTGAGGATTACTAACAAGTCACCGCATACGGACTGATCCCGGTCCCAGCTTACGCCCTAAGTGCTCATGGCTTTCGCCTGCGGCATCCGGGTGTTGACTTGCCCTTGCGCGACCTTCGGGCGTGCAGGCAACCAAACATACAAGCCGCTCCCCGAGCGGTTTTAGTCAAAGGAGCAAACATGTCTGCCAAGACATCGCAACCTGCTCCGGCTGAAGCCGCTAAGAAGCTGCACCTAGTGTGCGGCAGCGGCGGAACCAGAGCATTCTTGAGCGGAGCCGGAGCGATCAGCGCTTTCGACTTCGCTGGTCTCAACGACTGGGAAACGATCGGTGGCGTCAGCGGCGGATCGATTCCGACGCTTCTCCTCGCCTCCGGCGCCACACCGGCACGCATCGTCGCCCAGGCGATCGACATCGACTTCTCCCGGCTGCTGGTGCAGACCGACACGCTCTCGCATGCGATCAAGACACGCCTCCGCCTGAGGAGACGGACGTTGAGACGCGTTCGCGAGGGGCTGGTCAGCTCGCACGGGTTGGGCAGGTTGCTCGAGCATGTCGTGCGCGAGTGGCCGAAGAACTACTGGACCATGGCTGTGTCAGGCAACTCTTTGTTCGTCTTCACAGCCGACGGCGTCTTCGAGTACGTCAACGGACAAAGGCGCATCATCTCCCGTAAGCCGGCTCCAATCGGTCTGGCGATCCGGGCGAGCTGCGCAGTCCCGGGCATCATCGAGGCGATCGAGTACCAGGGAAGGCACCTTTTCGACGGGGCGCTCAGCCAGTTCGGCAACTGCCCGACCGGCATGGTCGACCTGCACTTCGGCGCCTCCACCAACGATGTGGTGGCCGTGGACCTTGCGCGCTATGCGAAGCGCAGGGACCGCCTGTTCATGCTCATCGGACGGCTCATCTCCGGCACCATCGGACAACGACGGCGCCGCGAGGAGGAAGACCTGATCGACGCCGGACTCGTCGTCCGCCCCGAGGTCAACGGCTTCCAGTCGCTCGATTTCTCGCTGACGCGTGAGCAGAAGCAGGAGGCTGTGCTCTCCGGCTTCCGGGCAACGGTTGCCTCGCTGGAGAAGTCCGGCATTCTCGCCGGCGAGAAGCTCGCACAAGCACGACTGGCCTGCCAGTCGTTCAGCGCGTTCGAGCAGCTCTGCCTTTCGCCGGCAGAGGAGCACCCGCAGAAGCGCTCGCTTTTGCGGCGTCTTTTCCGGAGGTGAGAAGGCGGTGACGCCGGGAAGTGCAGATCACTTTCCCTCTGACCCGCCTTCTCACCTCAAACTTTTTTCTTTCGCCATTTATCATTATATAGTATAGTGGTAAACGCACAGCATCCGGGGTCCGTGAACATTAGCCGGCTCGGTTCTCCCTTGCCAGGATTGCCTCAGCCCTTGCCTCCAGCGTGTTAGCCCCGTGCACTTGTTAGTTCTTGCGGAGAACCTCAATACTCCCTGGTAACAAATGCTTAGTCCGGCAGGGAGCGGATGCGGTCTGTCGAGCAATTGTCTTAAAGCGCCTTGTGAACACATGTGTTCACACCCAATGCGACTTTCGCCAAATAGACGTCCAAATCAGAGGTCCAACCTGATTCAAAAAGGGTTTGACTAAGATCGGTCTTCAACGCACCGCTGATTCGTGTTTCTCGCGGAAAATGAGTGAGAAGTTAGGTGCAGAGCGCCTAGACTTTGGGGAAAATAATTACGTGAGGCTGTTTGTTCTAGGAATGAAGAGTGCCAATTGCTAGATACTGTGCCGGAAGTATTACCAGAATGCTTTGAGAACTTTTGCGGAGAACTCAACGATAAGTCCCATAGACGGGCTCAGCAAGAGAATTTTAGATATTATCTTGTTGGTCCTTTGACCGAGCTGCACCGGAAGAATATTGCTGCAATTGCAGGCAGCACAGTAAATTGCCATACGTCAATTTGCACCACTTCATGCATGATTCGCCTTGGAACGCTGATGAAATCAACGATCACCGGATCGAGATAGTGTGGCAAGATCGACGGATTCGGCCCAAGATCGGGTTTGATTTGATTCTTGACGACAGCGGGCATCGTAAGCGTGGTGAGGATGTAGAGGGGGTGGGGCGTCAGTATATTGGACAAATTGGAAAAGTGGATAATGGCATAGTAGCTGTGACCACTCATATTTACGACGGTACACGCGGTTACCCCTTTGAAATATTGCAATACCGGCCTCCGAGTACGTTGGAGAAAGGCAAGAATGATGAGGCATTTAGAACGAAACCGCAATTGGCTCTGGAGCTAATTGATAAGTGTTGCGCTCGAAATCTGAGTCCTGGTCTTACTATTATTGATTCTTTCTACGGAAGCAGCAGCCTGTTCTTCAAGGAACTTGAAAGCCGAGGGCTTAAGTACGTGGCTGCACTCAGGAAGAATCGAGCGGTCTTCGCGCAATTGCCCGGCGAGAAGTCCCGACAACAGCATCTCCTGGAGGAAATTGCTAAGGCTTTGCCGGCGCAAGAATTCACCAAGATCACTTTGCCGCTGGAAAAGCCGCGTGATGTCTGGATCGCCCGTGTGTCTAGCCAATCGAAGCAAGATTACCGGGGAGCGGTCCATCTTCGTTCCGCATTACATCAAGTCTGCATAGGAGTGTTTGATCAAACGGGTGGAATTTGATGCCCAAACCTAATAATCGGCGCCGGAAGATCCGCGAACCTTGAAGTCTCTGGCAAATCTTTGGCGCATGGCCCTGCTGTGACAACTATAAACCCATCCCATGTCATTACAGTGGTTGACCTTACCCGTTAAAGGGTCTAGGTTCAGGTTATTGCTTGTAGCAATTTTCTCGCCTCTCGAAAATACCCAGGATCAGGCACAAAGCCCAGGAAGTGTACCTTCTTCAGCTCGCGCGATTCGCAATTCGAGCTCCAGATGGGTACAACCATGTGACGTTCTGTTGAACAGAAAGGACGTAATTGCAATGAAAGGTACCACCAACCCGCTCGATATCAGGATCACCAGGCTGGGAGTCGCGCTCGAGCCTGCCGGAGATCTGGAAGCGGAAGGAACACTCAACCCCGCAGCAACCCTCGACCGGGAGGGCAATCTGCTGCTTTACCCGCGCGATGTCGCCCGCGGCAACCAGTCGCGTGTCGGCATTGTGCGCGTCGACTACAAAGAAGGCGATGCCATCGAGCTGAAGCGACTCGGCTTTGCACTCGAGCCGCAGGCGCCCTACGAGATCAAAGGAGCCGGTGGCGAGGGTTGCGAAGACCCCCGCGTGACCTACATCGCCGCTCTCGGTCTGTACCTGATCGCCTACACCGGGTACAGCAGCGCCGGACCTCGCATCGCCATTGCCTATTCACATGACGGATACACCTGGCATCGGGTCGGCACCGTCGAGTTTCCTCGCCGGCTAAAGCTGCACCCTGATGACAAGGATGCCGCGTTTTTCCCGGAGCCCGTGCTTTCTCCGCGCGGCGTGCTGTCGATTGCGATGTATCATCGTCCGATGGTGCCTACGCCGATGACTGCCGGAGCGGATGAGATTCAATCGGTTCTGGCCAATGCGGCCAGGGCCCGCCAGAGCATCCGCATTGCCTACACACCGCTCGAGGAAGTGCTGAAGGACATCAACGCCCTGACGCGCCCGACTGAGTCGCGGCTGGTGATGGCACCGAGCAGTGATTGGGGTAGCGTGAAGGTCGGAGGCGGTGCCGCGCCGGTCCGCATCAAGGAGGGCTGGTTGTCGGTTTACCACGGCGTTGACGCGATTCCAAAGCCGGGGGGCGGCTATCAGATGCGCTACAGCGCCGGGCTCGTCATTCACGACGCCAGGCAACCTCACCGCATCGTCTACCGCTCGAAGGCGCCGATTCTCGTGCCCTCGACGAAGGAAGAGCTGGAAGGAACGGTGAACTGCGTCGTTTTTCCTACTGCGGTTGTGCCGCGCAGCGACCTTGGAGAGCGCGTCTTCGACGTGTACTACGGAATGGCCGATTTCAAAATCGGTCGTTTTCGCCTCGAGCTGGCAAACGTCCTGCCGGAGCGCATGTGGCGCTCTGACCGTCGCGGCAGTGGCAAGAAAGCGCCGCGCACACGGAAGTAACCGCAAGGAATTAGCCGCCGGCTCAGGGAAGAAATCCATCGAGCATCGATGGTTAGCACAGTAAACACGGCACGGCACACAGTCCCGGCCAGCCAGGCAAAGCGCGAGCTTGCCCGCTGAAGCAGCAACAAGACTGGGCCTCGGTACGCGTGCAATGGAAAAAAACGCTCGGGCTGGACAGCAACACCGCCGTCCGGCCCGCGTTTTTTACCATTTAATTGCTCGGCCGATTCTATTCATACATATAGTACTTTCAAAAGAAATCCGCAGTAAATCCGGCTATTGGCGAGTGCCTTGATAAGCTGCTGTTGATTTTTGAAGATTAAATCGGCGGTTCATCAGCATGTGGCAAGTCCGGCCTTGCAGCACGAGCGGCCCTGCCACGAGGGTGGCAAGGCTGCAGAGTCAATCTGGTTGGCGCTAGCCGGCGCGGGCTAGTCTCTTGCACAGGCGCATAAAATCCTTTGTATAGGCATAGGTATCAGACAAAGCCCAGTAAACTCGGCGTGCGGAGCATGTCACGCGGGCGGCTACCGTCAGAAACAGCTTGCGGACGCTCTCGAGCGACAGTTTCCGAAACCTGGGTGGGAGGAACTGCCGGAGGTGATAGAGCAACTGATAAGCGAGGGCGTGCAAGAATAATCTGAAAGCATTGGCGTTGAACTCGGAGCAGCTAAGGCGCAGTGCGAGGCTGTTCTTGAGTTCCTTAATGCACAGCTCCACGCGAGCATGAGGACAATACTCCTGCCAGGTTCGTGACTGGTAGAGGAGTTCACCATAGAGTCGCACTCGCCGTTTTCTCCATGCCTCCTCAGCTTCCTTCCGCCGATCTTTCGGCATCCTGCGGATCCGGGCATGGATCTTCTGTTTCTTGCGCTTGCCCCTGGTGCCGATGAACTCAGGTTCACCATGCCTGCGTACAAATTGTCTCTTCGCTTCTCTCAGGTAATCGGCAGCCTGGCTGGTTATTGCAAAATTGCCTGCGATCCCGACCACATAATCAATGCCGTTCTTCTCACACCAATTAAACAAGCCAGGGCAGGGAAAACCGGCATCCAGCCTGAGCCCAATCTTCACATGCGGCCACGCCGCCTTCAGGCGTTCAACCAGCTTTTTGATAATTGCTGTTCCCGAAGGAGCTTCTCCTTTGTCACCTTCGCGCAATTCGGCGGCTAAAAGCCAGCCGGTCTCGTCGAAAACCAGACAGTGAGCCAATCGCGAATTCCTTTCAATTATTGACATCATATCTGATACCAAATATAATACCGCATATCTGGGTGATCGATTCCAGCTATGCGCCATGTTGTGAACCATTCCGGTCTCAGTGTCTATCTTAAAAGCGATCTGATTGACCGTGAAAAACCAAGATTGAATGGCTCGGCGCAGCCGATTTCATGCCGATCCCGCCACCACACCAGGTGCTCACCATGAATTATCACGGTTCTTTCGACATTTGCCATTATATAGTATCGTGATTCACACACACAGCATCCGGGGCCGTGAACATTTGCCGGCTCGGTTCTGCCTTGCCCGGATTGCCTCAGCCCTTGCCTCCAGCGTGTTAGCCCCGTGCAATCGTTAGTTCTTGCGAGAACCTCAATACTCCCTGGCAACAAAGAATTAGGCCGGCAGAAAGCTGGCGCGGTCGAGCAATTGTCTTCAAGCGTCGCGTGAACACATGTGTTCACACCTAATCACATGACCTGATGGCTGCACAAGCCCGGGGACGCTCTCCCGCCGTATGGGGGGACGGACATCAAGCACCTTCAGTTGGTCAGCCGCTGCAAGCTTCCAATCGTGCGCTCCAGGGCGTTCTCGATGGACTCGTCGCTGGTGATAGCCAGCTCCAGCACCTCGCCGGCCGGTTCCACCGGCTCGCGTTTCAGCACGGGCACTGCCGCTACCTGGCGGGTTTCGCTGCTGCTTATGCTGGCGTTCAATTGCTCCATGAGCTGGTCGACCAGTTCCCTGGCACGGGCGGATTGGCTGGCGCTTAACTCGCCGTTGTTGGCTTCGGTGGCCGCACTCTCGAGGGCCTGAAGGAGAGGTTTGAAGTGGGAGGCCTCGCTCTGGCGGGCCGGGCGTCTCCGGCTGTCACGAAGCCTGGTGGCTTGCTGTTGAGCCTCGAAGCGATAGGACCAGAGTCCTTCCGCCGCCCGAAAACCTATTAAGTAGATGGCCGCGAAAACGATCGCTGCCAGTAAGTGCATCGATGGATTATTCCAGCTCATGAGTCCCTGTATGCAGGCAACGTCAAGCGCGGCGCCAGCGGCTACCAGGGACAGGGCGCAGTTCAAGGTCAAATTGATATCGTCCGAGGAGGGCTCGAGAGCCGCAACGTTCATCTGATTAGCCGGCCACTGCATCGAGCCGCAGGTGAAGCAGACGGCCGAGAGGGCTACAAATAGAAGGATAAGCGCCGCGGGGATCAGCCCGGAGAAGCCGTAGACGGCGGCTGCGGTTGCGGCATCGATCGCGCACATACCGGACAGGACGAACCAGAGAGCGATAGTAAGAGGAAGGCTCGCTTGCGTGGATCCAAAGGACAGGACTTCAGCGCCGGCTCTGCTGCGGCTGCATTTGAAATCGCGATAACTGAGGTTTGTTCTCATAGCCCTTTGCGGTGCCCCACTGCGCACACTATAAGACTAAACCGATGATTGCGGCGATTTAATAAATCTCAGAATCCGCACTGGGCGCGGGTTTCGGGGGTGTTGCTCCAACTTTCGGTCCACTTCAAAGAAGTCGCATTTTCGGTGTAGCCCATATTACCTGGAAACGCCAGCAGGATTGACATTTCAACATTTGACAATTCCTGCACCACAAATTGGCCGGCGCAGATCCCCCAAAATCAGAAAGATTAGGTCGCGAAAATTATTTTGCCGACAAGAAGCTGGTCAGCAAAAAATGGAAATGATGTAAACCCCTCTCCCAGTCGGGCGAGTATCGTCCGCGATCATAAAAGCGAGAGCGGACACCTTTTTGAACTTTCTCGACGATGTCCTCGTCCTCCCGCTCGACACGGTCCAGCGCTCCCCCGGCTCCACTGCCCAGCTTCGTCCTGTCCCAGATGTAGGTTATGAACGACACCCTGGTTCTGTCCACGGCAATCGGGCTCACCACATTGATGGACAGTCCCCACGGGTAGAAATTGAACATCGTGTTGGGGAAGAGCCAGTAGTAATAAGCGGCAATGCGCTGGCCGTGATCCGGCGACGACGCCGGCAGGTCGAAGGCCTCATCCGCGCTGGCCGCTATCCCGATCTGCAGGTTTGAATAGCGGTATAGCTCCGACCGGTAATCGCGCGGATCCAGTTTCGCGGCGAGGCCGGGGTGAACGTAAGGGATGTGCAGCCCTTCCAGGTAATTGTCACAGTAGAGGGCCCAGTTCGCCTGCACCAGGTAATCGCGTGACAGTGAAGGCTCGAGAACAAACTCATCGAGTGGAAGCCAGGCCAACCGCGATTGCATGTCGCCTGTGAGCTCCTCAAGCTCGAAGGCTGGGCTGATGGATGCAAATACGAATTTGCCCCAGGTCCCGAACGGCACGCGGGGAAGATCATCGGCTTCGGTCGGGAAGTTAATCGCCGCCTCGAAGCCGGGGGCGGACACGAACCGCCCATCGAGGGAGAATCGCCGGCCGTGATACCGGCAGCGCAGCCCCTGGGCATGGCATTCGCCCTCCACCAGAAGATTGCCCCGGTGCGTGCAGACGTTGCCCAGGCAGTGAATCTTGTCGTCGCCGTCGCGCGTGAAGATCACCGGCTCATCGAGACATCCTTCCAGCGCGGTCCAGGGAAGCACCTGGCCCGGCACCTTCAAGCGATCCGTATCGGTGACAAACTGCCAGCTGCGGGTGAAAATCTTGTCCCGCGCCATCGCCAGGCAGCGCTCATCCGAATAGAAGCTCCCCGGCAACGTCTTAGCCTGCCGGATGTCCTCATGGATAAGCGTCAGCTCAATCACCATGACACAGCGTCAGTCATCGCTCACGAGTGCTTCCGGGCTATGTGATCCATACCGCCCTGCCCCAGCACCACGATGCTGTCAGGGGTCTCGACCACAACGTTGCCGCTGTCGTTGTCACGGTGAATCTTGTAAGGCACGTAGGTGTCGATGCCGGTGCCGGGAATGCTGCGGTACCACTTGTTGTCGGTGCCAAGAACCAGCAGCGAGCCGTCGGGGTTCTTAATCGAGAACGGGTTCAGATCAGCGTCGTATGAGATCTCGGTGGTGCGTCCCTTGGCATCAGCCAACCGCGTGATGACGTTCCTTCCTTCCACATGGTCAACCTCAACCCGCGAGCCGTTGCCGTTGTATATCGTCTGATAGCCGCTGGCCGCGATGTAGCGGACCTCGCCCGTCGTCTCGTTGAGGGTCACGTCTCCAACAAACGACGTCTTCTCGCCCTTCGTATTGAGCCTCACCCACTCGTTGCTATCGCCCTGCCGGCTCAGGCGCGAGCCGTCGGGCTCGACCACCTGCTTGATGCGGCCGTGCTTGTCGTGATGGATCTGGAATATCTGTCCATTCGCGTCTTTTATGCAGCTCGTGTCGCCGTGCTTGTCGTGCCAGATCCTCGCCCCGGACTGCGCAGTCAGGTCGGGCTCGCGGTCGGGCGAGTGAGGCAGCCGCGAATGCCGCAGCTTATTGAACGTATCGAGGCCGCCCATAGCGCCCAGGGCGGCTTCCGCACCCATCGCGGCCGTATCCTTGAAACCACCCATCACGCTAGCGTAATCCAGCCGCTGGCCATGATCGCCGGTCTCCGGCTGTGGCGCCTGTGGTTCCAGCTCCCCTTTTTGCGGCAAGCCACCGTCATCCATATCCGCTCCCCCTGCTCAGGCACCCTCAGTTTACCCGCCAAATCCTCCGCCGTCAGCCCAGTTCTTTGTGCCCGGGTGGGGCAATCACGAAACCGGCGCCTCCCCCGGAGCGGGAGCCGTCGAAAGAAAGTGAATCGTCCTTGGGGACGAGGGCCGGTCAATATTGCGAACGAGGCTCGCCCCCTCCGCGAAAGGCTACAGTGACTCCGGTAGGGGCCCGCTGTATTCGAGCGCGGAAAGGTGAGTACACAACTATGAAGATAAGCACGTGCGGAAAAACTATTGCCGGCGTCGCCGCCGTCCTGGTCGCGGCCACATCCCTGGGCGGGTGCGCGCACAAGCCGGCAGGGGTTTTGAGCCAGGAATCAAGCAGCGCCGCTGAAAAGGTATATGTGGCGCCCGGAAAGTACGATGAGTTTTACGCATTCCTGTCCGGCGGTTACAACGGGCAGGTCGGCGTCTACGGCTTGCCTTCCGGTCGCATGTTCAAGATGATTCCGGTCTTCTCGGAAGATCCTGACAGCGGCTACGGGTACTCCGAAGAGACGAAGCCGCTGCTCATGACCTCTTATGGCTTCATGCCCTGGGATGACGCTCACCACCCTGAGTTCTCGATGACCAACGGCACCCCGGATGGCAAGTGGCTGTTCATCAACGGGAACAACACGCCGCGCATCGCCAGAATCAACCTGCGCACGTTCGAGACGCAAGAGACCATCGAAATTCCCAACGCCGCAGGCAATCACAGCTCGCCATTCACATCCACGAACTCGGAATATGTGGTTGCGGGAACGAGATTCAGCGTACCGGTGCCGAACAGGGACGTCCCGATTGACAGCTACAAGGAGGCCGCCAAAGGCGTGATCTCCTTCGTCAAGGTCGATCCGGCCAGCGGAAACATGAGTCTGGCCTTCCAGATCCTGGTGCCGGCCTTCGACTACGATATCGCTCACTTCGGCAAGGGACCTTCCGCCGACTGGGTCTATTTCACGTCCTACAACACCGAGAAGGCGCACGACCTGCTCGAGGTCAACGCCTCGCAGAACGACAAGGACTTCACGCTGGCCATCAACTGGAAGAAGGCGGAAGAGTACGCTCGTCAGGGCAAGGGTGTCACCATGAGCACCCCCTACTACGACAATCGGCTCGACGACAAGTCCCGCGTAGCCAAATCAACGGTGTTTAGCAAGGAGCTTGTGCTGGATCCCCGGCAGTGTACCGGCATCGCCTACTTCTTGCCGACGCCGAAATCCCCGCACGGCGTGGACGTGGATCCCACCGGCCATTACGTGGTGGCCGGCGGCAAGCTGGCGACCGCGGTGCCGGTGTTCTCCACCGACAAGATCCAGGGGGCGGTGGCGAATAACGCCGTCGAAAAGACCATCGACGGCATTCCCGTGCTCAAGTACCAGTCCATCCTGGCCGCGGAGGTCAAGGACCCTGGTCTCGGTCCCCTGCACGACGAATTCGACGGCAACGGTTATGCCTACACGACCAACTTCATAAGCTCGGAGATAAGCAAGTGGAAGCTGGGCACCTGGCAGGTGGTGGATCGCATTCCCACCTACTATTCGCCGGGGCACCTGCTCATTCCTGGCGGTGACACAACCAAGCCGTGGGGCAAATATCTGGTCGCCCTCAATAAGATAACGAAGGATCGTTATCTGCCGACCGGCCCCGAGATGTGCCATTCCGCCCAGCTTATCGACATCTCCGGCGACAAGATGAAGCTTTTGCTCGACTTCCCGACCGTGGGCGAGCCGCACTACGGGCAGGCAATACCGGCGAACTTGCTGGCGCCGAAGTCGCAGAAGATCTTCGATCTGGCGTCCAATGCCCATCCATACGCGGTCAAATCCGAGGATCAGACCCGCGTGGAGCGTAAAGGCCACGACGTGCACGTGTACATGAGCATGATCCGTTCGCACCTGAGCCCGGACAACATCGAAGGGCTCAAGGTCGGCGACACCGTCTACTTCCACGTGACCGATCTCGAGCAGGACTGGGGCATCGCTCACGGGTTCGCCGTCATGGGCGCCGACTTTCCCAACATCCGCGTAATGGGCGGTGAAACAAGAACGGTCGTGTGGAAGCCGCAGAAACCGGGCATCTACCCCTTCTACTGCACGGATTTCTGCTCGGCCCTGCACCAGGAGATGCAAGGATACGCGCGCGTCTCGGCAGCCTCTGCCAGCACGCCGATCACCTGGAGCACGGCCGGCGATGTTTACCCAGCAAAGAAGGGGGGCTGAAAGTGGTGGAGGGAGTCTCATGAAAAACCTGTCCGCGAAACTGATTGTAATCGCGTCTACGCTGCTCACCGGATTGTTCATCTTCCCGATCTGGAGGATCCGCCTGGTGGCGCCGCAATACCCGGAGGGATTGCAGATGGTTATCTGGTTGAACAAGATAACCGGCGGCTCTCCCCACGACCTCAATAACATCAACCTGCTCAACCACTACATTGGCATGAGCCCTATCGTTCCGGGCTCGCTGCCGGAGCTGAAGCTCATGCCGTGGATCGCCGCATTTCTCATCATGCTGGGACTGGCGGCAGGATTCTCCAAGCGGAGCGGGCTGGAGGCGGCCTGGGTCAGTCTGCTTGCCGTGGCCGGGATCGCCGGGTTGTGTGACTTCAAGAGGTGGGAGTACCAGTACGGGCACCACCTTAATCCGGAAGCCCCGATTAAGGTGACCGGCATGTACTATGATCCGCCGTTTCTTGGAATCAAACATCTGCTCAACATAACGGCATCTTCCTACCCGGGAATCGGTTTCTATCTGGCGGCGCTGGCCGGCGTCCTCGGACTGATTGCGCTGGTGGTCTTCTATTACCACCCGCGCAGGCGCGCGGGCATTGCACCTCGAGAAGCGGCATTCAAGGCGCTGTTGTGCATAGTCGCCCTGTCTTCCGCCGGTGCGCTCCTTACGTCTTGCGGCACGGCAAACGCCGGGGACGCCGCTGCGATCAACTACGGCAAGGACACCTGCACGCACTGCGGCATGGCGATTGTCGACCGCCAGTTCTGGTCGCAGATAGTCACCGACAAGGGCAAGGTCTACAACTTCGACTCGGTCGCCTGCCTGACCTCTTTCCTGCGGAGCCGTGCCAGCGTGAGCAGGGACGGCTGGCACATCTGGGTGGCTGATTACGGAAATCCTTCCCGCGCGCTGGATGCAACGGTGGCGGTGTACGTAAGGGACGAGACCAGGAGCGGTCCCATGGGAGCAAGCCTGCTCGCGTTCGCCGCACCAGAGAAAGCCAGACGCTTCGTCACCCGAGGCTCGAGCCTGATCAGCTGGCGCGGCATTCAACAACTGGTGAGGGACGAATGGCAAAGTGGCCGTCTCTAATTGCTATTTTCTTCGGCGCCGCCTTCGCGGTCGCCCCGGCGGCGCTGGCCAGAACCTGGACCGTGGGCCGCACGAATTGCGACACGGCCAGCGTTGCCGCGGCGCTGAAGCTCGCACAGCCTGGGGATCGAATCTTAATCAAGCCGGGCACCTACAAGGAGGGACAGCTCGTTGTGGACAAGCGCCTGGAGATAAGAGGGGAGGATCTCCCCTGTCTTGACGGCGGTGAGGCTCACAGCGTGCTGGTTGTGCGGTCGACCGGCGTCGTCGTCTCCGGGCTCCGCATTCAGAACACGGGCGCCAGCGATGTGGAAGACAGGGCAGGCATCAAGCTGATCGACGCCCACCACTGCACGGTGACCGGCAACGTCTTGGGCAACAACCTGTTCGGCATCTACCTCGCGCACTGCCGTGACTGCTCCGTTCTCGGCAACCGGGTCCAGGGAGCGGCAATATCGCAGGGCACATCCGGCAACGGGATTCATCTCTGGCACTGCAGCCACATCAGGATTGCCGGCAACCAGGTCTCCGGACAGCGCGACGGCATCTATCTCGAGTTCGTCGACCACAGCCTGATCGAGCACAACACCAGCCTGCACAACTTGAGATACGGGCTGCATTTCATGTTCTCCAACAGCGACAGCTACCGAGCGAACAGCTTCGCTAACAACGGCGCCGGGGTAGCCGTCATGTACTCCCACCACGTCAGCATGCTTTCCAACACGTTCCAGCACAACTGGGGTCCGGCTTCATATGGATTGCTGCTGAAGGAGATCACCGACGGCGTGATAGCGAAAAATTGCTTCGCGCGCAACACGATCGGCATCCAGTGCGACGGAACCTCGCGCCTGCAAGTAAGCAGAAACGATTTTCTGGAGAACGGCCGCGCCTTCAGGATCAGCTCGTATTGCTCCGGCACGCTGCTCACCGCCAATAACTTCATCGGCAACACCTTCGATCTCAGCTCCAGGGCTGCTTTGAACGACGTGCGTCTGGACAAGAATTACTGGTCGAACTGCCCGGGCTACGATTTAGACCGCAACGGCATCTCAGACGTCCCCTACCAGCCTGCCAGCCTCTCCTGCCTGATCGTGGATCAATACCCGGCCGCGGCTATCCTGCTGCGCAGCACGCTATTCGATCTGCTCGACCTGGCCGAACGCGCGCTGCCGGCATTCACCCCGGAGACGCTCACAGACCCTCATCCGCTAATGGGTAGAGTCATATGGAATTAGTCGTCGAAATATCAGGCCTGACAAAGACTTTCCCGAAAGTCAGGGCGCTTGCCGAGGTGAGCTGCCAGGTTGCCCGCGGGCGGGTCACGGCAATCCTGGGACCGAACGCCTCGGGCAAAACCACGCTTCTCAAGTCAATCCTCGGGCTGGTCATCCCCGACGCCGGCACAATCAGGGTCAACGGAAAGGCCATAGACGCTGCGGGCGTGTACCGAGAACAAATCGGATACATGCCGCAGATTACGGCATTCTCTGACAACTACACGGTGGGCGGGCTCACAAGCCTCCTGCGCACGCTACGCTCGGGCAGCCGCGTGGACAATGAGCTGTTCAACGCGTTCAATCTGGACCGGCTGCTCAAGCGGCCTCTCAAGGATCTGTCCGGCGGCACGAAGCAAAAGGTCAGCGCCGCAATCGCATTTCTCTTCTCGCCGTCGATTGTGATTCTCGACGAGCCTACGGTGGGGCTCGACCCGGTCTCCAGCATCTTGCTGAAGGAAAAGATTCTCAAGGAGCGCGACAGGGGCACCAGCATCGTGCTGACGTCGCATGTCCTGAGTGAGGTCGACGAGCTGGCTGACGACCTGCTGTTCTTGCTTGAGGGGAAGGTGCTCTTTGCCGGCGCCTGCGAAGAGCTGAAGCGAGCGTTCAACCAGCGGAACCTCGAGCGGGCCATCGCTGAGCTCATGAGCGCCGGCAGCGCCACGGGGGAACGCCAGTATGTATAGCATTCTGCGACACAACCTGATCGAAACGGCGATGAGCAAATGGCTGATCGCCTACGCTCTGCTCTTCGCCGCCGTCTCGTCGGCCTTCTTCTACATCAGCGGCAGCGCCGGCAAGAGCCTGGTCAGCCTGCTCAATGTGGTGCTCGTCGTCATACCCCTGATGGGCACAGTGTTCGGCTGCGTCTACTTTTATTCCCGCCGCAGCTTCATTGAGTTCCTGCTGGCGCAGCCGGTCAGCCGCCCCGGTGTTTTCCTGGCCAGCTATCTCGCCCTTGCCGTGCCGCTGGCAGTGGCGTTCGCGGTCGGGCTCGCATCATCATTCCTGGTCTACGGCGACGCGATCCTGCAGGAGCTCGGCAACGCCTCCGCCCTCCTGTCAGCCGGGGTTGCGCTCACCTTCTCTTCCACGGCAATCGCCTTCGTGATCTCGCTCCTCTGGGACGACCGCATGCAGGGAACAGCTGCGGCACTACTGCTCTGGCTGTTCTTCTCGGTCATCTACGACGGGATGATCCTGCTGGCCGCCACCGCGCTGAGCGAATATCCGGTGGAGACGATTGTGGTCGGGCTCAACGCCCTCAATCCGGTCTCGCTGGCCAGGGTTCTCATTCTGCAGAACCTGGATATTGCCGCCCTCATGGGCTATTCCGGCACCGTGTTCCACAACCTGTGCGGGGGGGTGGCGGGTACGGCGGCTGCGATCACCATGCTGGCGTTCTGGGTTCTCGGCCCTCTTACTCTGGGGATTTTGAGGTTTCGCCGGAAAGATTTTTGACCTGGCGCCGCGACGTTGTACCATTAACTAATTCTGAGCATTTCCCGAGGAGCTAACGATGTCAAAAGCCATTAATAACTTGCTCGATTGGACACTCGGCGCGGTCGGCGCCTCCGTCGTCATGGCAGCCGCTCTTCCCGTGCTGATGCCCGGCGGGGCCTCCGCCGGCCCCGGGGAAACCGGCGAGCAGATCTTCATGAAAAAATGCGCCGGTTGTCATATGGGCGGCAAGAACACGATCAATCCGAAACACCCGATCATCGGGTCGAAGATGCTGGCATCCAAGCAGGCATTCAAGACTTACATAAGCAAGCCTGTCGCCCCGATGCCCGCATTTCCGAAGATCGCCGGCAACGACGCCGATCTGACCGCCCTTTACGACTACTGCAAGACCTTAAAATAAGCGACGGCGGTTCGCAACCACGATCCCGCAGGGGAGCATTAAATGAGCCCCTTTCATATCGCGCGTATTCCGGAGCGGTCATGCGTCAGACCTTCAGGCTGGCAATTCGTAATATCGCGTATAGTAGCAGCTTGATTTTTAAAAGCGACGAGGCACTGAGTCGCAATCAGAGCCTCGTCGCCAGATCCCGGAACGAGATTATTGGTCAAGCCCATCCGCCGAGAACAGATTTAGCTTTCTTTCGTAGTCAGAGATAAGAACAATCAGCAGCTTCAGAAGCGCAGTTTCTTCCGTGGTTCGCGCACCTGCCTTCTCCATAAGTTCGTATGACAAAGCAAGTGACTGCTCGTGCTCATCTTGTGTTTCGATAACACGCGGAAGATTCCGGCTAATCAGCTCCCTGTACTTCTGTTCGTTTACATTCATCTCTTCTTTCATCTGTCTGCACCCCTCTTTTTAAGCTCTTTGAAGAATTCATTGCGCGTGTGCTCTTTGATGATCCGGTGCAAGCACTCCGGCACGCTGACCCCCTCGGCAGCAGCGATCTCAGTCAGAGCCGTTCGGTCCGCCTGGCTGATTCTGACAACATGTGTTCTTTTCTGTGTCCTCATGGTTCTGTTCCCCTTCTCTTGCGTGTCGACCCGGCTCAAGAAATTACTTGCCGCCAGCCCGGGGAGCCAAAGCCTGCGGCTGCTCGGCTGCAATTGCTGGAGGCACCAACCGGAAGCAGAACTCCAGGCGGCTGAACTGCCCGGAAGGCAGCCAGAATCTGCCGAGGTTAATCTTCTTGCTGAGGACAACAATCAGGTTGTCCCCTTCGACTTCGATGCCGACGATGGCATCGAGCAGCTCGCCCAGCCCATGCTCTTCAAGGATGGCGCGCGTCTCCTTGTCCGCACGTGCGCTCAGGAACAGCGCCACCACAGTGTCCCTCAACTTCTCGTTGAAGGCTTTGTATTCGTACATACTGATTTCGCACATTCAATACCTCCTTTGTGCCTGCTTTTCGCGAAGACACAAACACGAAACAGATCTCGCCCCGGCTGCCCTCATGCAGGCGCCAGCGCACGAACGCCCCCATCCGCAGGAAGGGGGCGCAATTGATTTACACAACCGAGGATCCGATTTACCAGGTCATCAAGCTGTCGAGCTGTTCCTCGGTGATCACCGCGTCGGTGAAGTCCGCATGCACGGCGTACGCGTGATGCATTTTTGTCCCGGTGAAATTGGCGCGTATGAACACGCCGTTCGCCAGATAGCGCATGCTCAGGTCGAGATGACTGAGATCCGCCTCGATGAGCGGAATCCCCTTCACCACCGCCTCGACGACCGCCTCCTCGACCGAGCACGCGCTGGTGCTGGCGTAGAGGGTTTTGCCGAAGAAGCGATCGCGGACCTCAATCGCCTTCCGCGAGCCGGACTTACTTTCGCTGTTTCGGCCAAAAAACTCGTTGGTGTTGCTCATGCTCAATTTCTCCTAGAGTGAAAACTATGCAAGTCCCGCACCGCGTGGTTAAACCTCGTACGTGTAGGGCAGCCCGAGCCATCCAGCGACCCGCTCCGGAACGAAGCGGAAGCCCCGGTGGCGGCGGCTCCGCTCGCACCCGCGTCGCCGCCAGGCTTGCGCCGCCAGGGCTATCTCAGCCCCAGGCCACGAAAAGTTGCTCTCCCACCGGCGTCACGCCGTGAACGCGTCCTGCGGGCGGCTCCCAGACATCAACCAGGCGCAGGTCCGCTGTGGTGCTCCACAGCTCGATGCCGGCGTCGCCCACAACCGCAAGGCGCATGGCGCTCGCTATGAACGCCACCTGCCTTACCACCTCGAACCGGCTTTGCAGCACGACCACCTCGCCCATGGCGTGGTTCAGCAGGAACACATGCTGGCCTATGCCTCCGAATGCGCTACGCCCGTACGCGGGGTGTGAGTCGACGCTCAGGCAGTCCCAGTCGAAGCGGCCGCCATCTTTTCGCACCAGGCAGGCCGAGAGGCCGCCCTTTGCAAGGTTGAAGAAAAAGGGCCCGCCACCTGCGGGGGACAGCAAGATCTGCTCATGTTGGCATGTGAATGCCAGCGTGTTCACGCACTTATCGAAGAGCAACCGGCTGTGCACGCACTCCGGTTTCCAGCCCGGAATCGTGATCCCGACATTCCAGACCACCAGCCCCCCGATGGCGGTGCCGGCGGCCAGGAACTGCCCGTCCGGGCTGTAGCGCGCACAGGTGGCTTTGTCAATCCAGACGGGGCTCATCCGAAGTTGCGGATAGTGGAGATCGAATCGCTCGATCTGATCGCCCCTCTCGCCGGAGGCAAAAGCTATCTCCGGCAGCGATGGGCGAAATGCCACAGCGAGGGCCGGGAGCTTGAGCGGCAATTTGACCTGCGTATAGGTGTCCAGCTCGACGACGAGCGGCAGCATGTTGCGCCTGACAAGGGCCATATAGCGCCCGCAGCCGGAAAAACTGGCGCTCGTCAGCTCTCTGGCGATCTCGCGGCCGATATGAAATGTCACAACCCCGGCAGGCCAGGTATCTTTTGTATTCATGGAATCGTTACCTCGCGGTTGAGTGCAGAAACAAGAACGCCGGACCCTTGCGGATCCGGCGTCTGTGGTCGGCGAAGCGCGTCCTAAGGCGAGTCCTTCGGCATGAAAAGCCAGATGGCGGCTGTTCTGTCGATGGCGGCGCGCAGCTCCCGAACCTCTTTCAGAAGCCGGTCGACTGCGCCTTCCTCGGCAGCCAGAGCTGCGCTGCCGCTCAGGGCTTCCCCTCGAGTGAGGACGTCCTTGACCGCCGCGTCATGCGGCGCAAGATTGCCGCCCCGCGACTCGACGATAAGCCGGGTGCATTTCAGATCGGACAAGAGCCATGCCAGCTCCTCAACCTTCCCCTCCACGGAGGAGGGCGCGAGTTGGGCACGCTGCTCCGGACACAGGATGTCGCGGTTGTTTTCATCACACATAGTTTTCCTCCCTCGACCAGCACAGGCCGGAGCAAGCGACGGATGCTGCCCCCCGGATCTGCAGGCGCAGATTTCGGGTGGCTTCAACAGTGCTGGCAGGACTTCTTGCGGGTCGATTTATCCCTGGTGTGCGCGTGAACAGAAAAGTTCACCTCACCGTAGGCAAGTGAGGCTGCAAATCGCAATCCGGGCTGGTGCCGAGCGCTCCCCCGCAAGCAGCGCGTCCTCGTCGTTCCCCGCGGCCGCGAATACCCTGATGGCAGCAGGCTTCTTGCCGATCACCCGGATCGATTTCGGTGCACCGCCGCGTCATTTCGCGAGCCGACGGGCACCTCGTAGGCCCACCAACTGCCCACGATCATGAAGAGTTGATCGCGCTTAGCGAAGGCAGCGGCTCGGACGCCGTAATTCCCCCCATCAGGCGCCGGCATGCAGCCCTGCGCTCCGCTAGCGCGGCCCCCCGCCGCGCCGCGGCTGTCACCACAGCCGGTGCCTAATTCATCACGTCCGGACTGGGCAATTGCACATTGGATCGTGACCGGCCGCCTCTTACGCTGAATTCACTTCCGTGCAAGGCTGGATGAAGATGATTCCTGATGTTGTTTGGCAAAACTATATTGATCTGGGCTATCTGGCGCACAGCGTTGGAAATCTCAGCATGGCTGAAAGAATGTTCGAGGCGGCGCTCGAAGAGGCGCGGATGTTTGGAGCCGACGACGCGCGCCTGGCCGCGAGCTTCAACAACCTGGCGCTCGTCTATCAAAATCAAGGACAGCACCAGAAGGCCACTGCACTCTACAAACGGGCGCTGGCAGTCTACGAGAGAGCACGCGGCGCCAATAGAAAACACCTGGCCGCCAGCCTGGACAATCTCGCCGAGCTTTACTTCCAGCGCGGCGATTACGTCAAGGCCAGGGCGTTCTATAAGAAGGTGCTCCAGATATTCGAGCAGCTCTACGGTCCGGACGCGCCGGAGCTGGTGCCTCGCCTCAAGCGACTGGGCTACATCTACTGCGAGCGCGGGCGATTTGATGAGGCGCTGCAGTTTTACAACCGGGCGCAACAGATAAAGACCATGTCCGCCGCTCCCGTGGCGTCGTGATTGAGCAGGTCATTTTCTGATACCATACAATGTAGTGCGAAACTCAACGATGCTTGTCCCCCGCGGGGTTTGCGTTTTACCCTGCAGGCGCCGCATATACGTGCAACAATAGTCAAGGTAGTATATAAAATCCAACAGCGGCAGGTAGTCGCGTGGGGACGCATGCAGGCCGAAAGCAATAAGATGTCCTCGGAGCATAAGGGCTCGCAAGCCGCCGGCGAAGCGCAGGCGCACGCCGGCGCAGGTTTCGATTTCCGAAAGGCCCAGGAGCTGGCCAGGATCGGGCTGTGGTGCCTGCCCGGGCACGACGAGCCGATGCGGTGCACCGAGGAGTTGTATCATATATTCGGCATCCCGGTCGGCACCCCGCTTTCATGCGAGCAGCTCCTCGAGCGCGTCCACCCGAACGACAGGCCCTTCGTCGAGGAGTCATGGAAGGAGGCGTCCGGCGGCAAGGCTTGTGACATCGAGCATCGAATCGTGGTCGACGGGTCTGTCCTCTGGATCAGCCAGAAGGCTCAACTGCAGGCTGACGCGCACGGGCGGATCATAGCCGGTGCCGGCGCGGTTCAGGACATTACCGAGCGCAAGCGGGCTCAAATTGGCGACTACAACCGCCGGCGGATTCTGGAGCTAATGGCGCGCGGCTCCGCGTTAGCAACGGTACTGGAGTATATAGCAAGGGCCATCGAAGAAGAGAGCGAGGAGGCGCTGTGCTCGATTCTCCTGCTTGATGACAGCGGGCGGCACCTTCTCCACGGCGTTGCTCCAAGCCTTCCCGACTTTTACAATCAGGCAGTGCACGGCCTGGAGATCGGTCCCGCCGTCGGCTCCTGCGGTGCGGCCGCGTACAAACGGCAGCGGGTGATCGTCGATAATGTGCATACCCACCCGAACTGGGCTGTGGCCAGGGAGCTCGTTCAGCAAGCCGGCCTGGGCGCCTGCTGGTCGCAGCCGTTCTTCAGCACGCAAGGGTCGGTCCTGGGAACGGTGGCGATGTACTATCGGGAGCCCAAGCATCCGTGCGCCAGCGATCTTGCCCTGCTGGAGTCGGCTGCTCACCTGACCGGAATTGCGGTCGAGCACTGCCGCACGCAGAAACAGCGGCGGGAGGCGGAGGCTCGCCTGGAGAGCCTGTGCAGGCACTCATACGACGTGATTCACGTCATCGACCTGGAAGGCCGGATCCAGTACGTAAGCCCGGCGGTCAAGCGCCTGATCGGTTTTGAGCCCGAAGAGCTGGAGGGGCGTGATGGCTTCTCCTTTGTTCATCCCGATGACCTTGAAAGCTGCTTGAGCACCTTGGCCAGTCTTGTCCAGAATCCCCAGCAAGTCCACCACCTCGAGTACCGGCTGCGGCACAAGAGCGGCGGCTGGGTGGAGGTCGAAGGCGTCGCCTCGAACCAGCTCGATGACCCGGCGATCCGGGGAATGGTCATAAACGCCCGGGATATCAGGGAACGGGTGGCAGCGGCGCGGGAGCTGGAGACGGCCAAGGAGGCGGCGGAGGCCGCAAGCATGGCCAAGAGCGCCTTCCTGGCCAACATGAGCCACGAGATACGCACGCCGATGAACGCGGTGATAGGCTTGAGCGAGGTCTTGCTGCAGTCCAATCTCGATGAGCGGCAGCGCTCCCTCCTGACCAAGATCCACGAATCCTCTCGCCTGCTGCTGGGCATCCTCAACGACGTGCTGGACATCACCAAGATCGAGGCCGGCAAGGTTGCCCTGGAGAACACTGACTTCTCGCTGCACGAGCTGCTCGAGCGCGCCGTGGCCCTGTTTTCGCCCAAGGCGGTGGAAAAAGGGCTCGTGCTCAATGCGGCGGTGGCGCCGAATATGCCGGACCGCCTGGTTGGCGACCCGCTGCGGATTTCGCAAGTACTCAACAACCTGCTGAGCAACGCCATCAAGTTCACCATGCGGGGAGAGGTGAAGATAACAGCCGAGCCGGTGAAGCTCTCCAAGACCGGCGCCACGGTGCGCATCTGCGTGCACGACACCGGCATCGGCATGAGCGCCCAGGAGCAGCGGCGACTGTTTCAAGCGTTCTCCCAGGCAGACAGCTCGACATCCCGCCGCTTCGGCGGCACGGGGCTGGGGCTGGCGATCTGCAAGCAGCTCGTTGAGCTCATGGGCGGTCAGGTGACCGTCGACAGCGAGCCGGCAACGGGATCCACATTTTGCGTCCAGCTAAAGCTCAAGCGCTCGAGGCAGGCGGCTGCCCGGGCGCCGAAAGCGGAGATTGCCGCCGGCGAGGGTTGCTGCGGTCTTCAGGTGCTGGTTGTCGAGGACGACCCGGTAAACCAGCTTGTGGCCCGCGAGATGCTGGAGCTGGGCGGGGCCAGCGTCACGGTCGTCGACTCGGGGCTGGCCGCCGCCGAGATCCTGAAAGAGCAGCCCTTCGACGTCGTGCTCATGGATATCCACATGCCCGGCATGGACGGCTACCAGGCAACCAGGCTGATCCGGGCTATGCCCGGCAAGGAAAGCCTGCCAATTATCGCCGCCACGGCCTCGGCTATGCAACAGGAGCGGCAGCGGTGCCTGGAAGCGGGCATGTCGGATCACGTGGCCAAACCATTCGAGCTTCACTCGCTGCTGCACACGGTCGGCAAATGGTCCAGCCGCTTGAATCACAGCAGGCTGACGGCACCGGCAGCTCCAGCAGCCGGCTCGGCGGCCGGCACCGATTCCTGTGCCTGCGCGCTGCCCCGGTCCTGGCGTGACCTGCAGATGGTCGGTCTGGATATTGAGTCGGCCGTGCGCAATCTGAACGGTGACATCGACCTCTACCTTTCAGTGGTGAACACCTTCCTCGATGAATTCGCCGCCAGCGTCGAAGAGCTGGCCAGATACCGCGAACCCGAAGGCCGGGAGAATCGCCTGATCCGCGCCCACAGCATGGCGACTGCCGCAGCCCTGGTCGGCGCGTCGCAGTTGAGCGAGTACGCCAGGATTTACGAGAGGCAGCTCCGCCAGAGCACCGACGGCGAGGAGCTGGACAGCGCCGGCCGCCACCTGATCGAGGAGCTCGGCCGGGTTCTGGCCAGCCTCAACACGCTCATTTTACTGTCAGCCGAATAAGCTCGCGGGAACAAACGCCAGCGCTCGTTGGCGGAACGCCCTGACGGCCTCGCCGTTTGCCGCCCGGCGCAGGCGAGCCGCCCGCGCGAGCCTCATGAATGGCAGCTGCCCGCTGTCCAACCAAAGAGGAGTCATTGCAACTCCTTCGAGAGACGTCTTCTCAGTGTACCATATTCTTTAGTTATCATCCCCCCAAAAAAACGAAAGGGCTAAACCTAAGGCGAACCGGAACTGATCGCCCTAGCCGAAAAAAAAATCACCATCTGTGGCGAGCCTGGGCTGCCAGTAGGAGACAGCCTGGGTGCACGGGGGGCGAAAGAAGCAGCAGGTTAAACCGCCCCTTCTCCCCCGTGCACCCGCGGACTGCCGGATGGCTGACCGGCTTACAGGCGCCCCGGGCAGGACCACGGAACAGGGTTGTCTCAACTGACGCGGCAACTAAGCGGGGGGTGGGGGAGAGGACTCCGGCGGCTGCAAACTGGAATCCTTGCCGGAGTCTTGGCGGCGCCCGGCAAGCAGCTCGGTGAGCAGGCGATTGTTCGTCTTCAGCTCCTCGAGGATCTGTTTTTGCAGCTCGCGGTCATCAGCCGATCCCTGCCCGCCGCGAAAGATTGGCCCTGCTCCGCCGTACATGTCGCCCGGACCACGCCCGAACAGACGGCTGCGAACGAACTCGGAGATCAACCCGAGGAAGACGCCGGCAAGCCCGATGCCGCCCAGCATGATCACCACCCCAACGGCGCGGCCGAGCCCGGTTTTGGGAACGAGGTCGCCGTAGCCGATGGTAGTAATAGTGGACATGCAGTACCAGGCAGCGTCCCAGACCGTTGGAAAGGTCTGGGGCTCCACCTGATTGAGCACCACGGAGGCGGTGCTGACCAGGGCGAGCGCGGCCGAGCCGGTAACGATCAGAGGGTGCGAGCTGAAGCGACGGATCGTCCAGCGGGCAACACGCCAGGCGTGAGCCAGCGTGCCGGCCACCTGCAGCGTGTTCACCGAGAAGAGGCTGGTTAAGTGGTGGAACAGGCCGGCCTGGTAGTGAGGGAACCAGGCGACGCAGATCACAATCTCCAGCACGTGCTTGCGCACGTACTCGACCTTGTTTCTGGTGACGACCCCATAGACCACCACGTAAGCGACAAAGGCAAGCCAGATGCCGATCCGCATCCATCCCTGGAACTGGTCCCAGCTGACGCTGAGCAGCGGAATCGAGCTGCCAGACTTGACGAACTCGTTGGTAAAGACCAGGGCGACGGCTATTGCCGATAGAAGAGCGAGTACATTGCGAACTTTGTACTCAGCGCGCACAACCGCATCGCGAAGGTTCTCGCACGGCTGGCACGTAACAGGCTTTTTCATCAGTAGCTACCTCCCCGGGGCTCGGGAAGCCCCGTATGGCGGGTGTTGCGTTGGGAAAGTAGTCGCGGCCGGCCCGCACGAGCGGGCCGGCCGTACATCCGGATCCGGCTATCGCCGCGCCATCAGCGCTTCGATCTCCTCGATCGTCTTGGGAACGGCGGCGGTGAGCACCACGCAGCCATCGGCCGTTATCACCACATCGTCCTCGATGCGCACCCCGATGCCCCGGTAGCGCTTGGGAACGCGCTTGTCGGCGGCGTCGAAGTAGAGACCGGGCTCGACAGTGAAGACCATGCCCGGCTCGAGGATGCGCCGCTTACCCTTGCCCTTGTCGGAGCGGGTGCCGTCGGCGGTACCGTAGCTGCCCACGTCGTGGACGTCGATGCCCATCCAGTGGCTGGTGCCGTGCATGAAGAAGTCAGCCAGGCAGACCTTCTTCTTGCCCTTCGCCTTGCCGTTCTTGAGGGCAGACTTGGACAGGATGCCCAGCTCGACCAGCCCTTCGGCCATGACCTTGCCGGCGATCTTGTGCAGCTTGCCCAGGCGGACGCCGGGGCGGGCAGCCTTGATGGCCGCCATCTGCGCCTTGAGCACCAGGTTGTAGATCTCGGCCTGCGGCTTGCTGAAGCGCCCGTTCACCGGGTACGTGCGGGTGATGTCGGAGGCGTAGCCCTCGTATTCGCAGGCAGCGTCCACCAGCACCAGGGCGCCCTCTTCCAGCGTGTCGCGGTTGCTCGTGTAGTGCAGCACGACCGCGTTGTTGCCGCCGGCGACGATCGAGTCGTAGGCGGGGGCGCCGGCGCCGTGGAAGGTGAAGCAGCACTCCAGAATGGCCTGGAGCTGATACTCCTTGAGTCCCGGCTTGCAGAAGGCCATCGCCTCACGGTGCGCCTCGGCGGAGATCGCCGCCGCATGGCGCATGAGCGCAAGCTCCTGCTCCGACTTGTGGAGGCGCATCTCGTGGATGATCGTCTCCGGGTTGGACAGCTCCTTTTGCGTGTCTTGCCACAGGTCGCGGAACTTCTCGTCGAACTCCCCGTTGCGGCCGAACTTGTAGTAGACGTGGTCTGCCCTGGCGATGAGCTTGCCCACCACCTCGTCGAACCGGTCGACGGTGTAGGCCTTGTCAGCACCGTAGCGCTTCCTGGCCCCTTCGACCCCCTCGCGGATGCCGGTCCAGATCTCCTGCTTGCGGTCCTTGGGACGCACGAGCATGGTCAGCCTGGTCTTGCCGCCAAAGTTGGTGACGACCAGAGCGCTCTGCGGCTCGGCAAAGCCGTTAAGGTAGAGGATGTCCGACGACTGCCGGTACTTGTACTCGGTGTCGTTGCTGCGCGTCTGCTCGGGGTTGCTGACGATGATCGCCACCGAATTCGGTGCCAACCGTTTGGCAAACTCCTCGAGACGGCGGGCGGCCTCCTGACGGTCCGGTCGGGGACCGTTCAGCCGCCCGCATCCAGTATGAGTGTGATGCATCATGGGATTTGACCTCTCTTTGTTCACGGTCGGGAACCGGGTCCCCGGCAGCGAGCCGGGACCCTGATTCCGCAAGAAAGATGCGGTCGGGGCGCATTGCCTGCGCCCTGACCAGATCGCCTGCGCCTCAGAAGAGCAGCCCGGCCACCGCCGCGCTCATCCAGGTGCTCAGGTTTGCCGCAATGAGCGCCTTGAAGCACATGCGCGCGATCTCGGAGCGCCGCTCGGGGGCCATGGCGCTGAGCCCGCCGATGTTGATGGCTATTGAGCCCAGGTTGGCAAAGCCGCAGAGCGCGATCGTGGCGATCACCTGCGTCCGGGCGGCCAGGGCGTAGGGGGCGTGGCCGGCGATCACCTTCACGAGCTCGCTGTAGGAGACGAACTCGTTGACCACGATCTCGGTTGCCATCAGGCGACCGACGTGGAAGGCCTCGTGCCAGGGCACACCGATGAGCCAGGCGACCGGCGTCATGAACACGCCCAGGATGTCCTGGATCTGCCAGTGCAGCCCGAAGATGCCCAGCACGCCGCCGAGGGCGCCGTTGAGCAGGGCGACGAAAGCCACCGCCACCAGCACCATGATCATCACGTTGCCGGCGATCTTGGCGCCGTCCATGGCGCCTATTGTGATCGCGTCGAAGACGTTGGCGCCGGACTTAGGCACCTGCAGCTCAACCTGTTTCTTCAGGGCCTCGCGGTCCGTCTCCGGCCACAGCATCTTGGCCATGACGATCCCGTGCGGGACAGCCATGAGCGATGCGGCAATGAGCCAGGCCGGGTTCATGCCCAGCGCCGTGTAGGCGACAAGCGCCGAGCCGGAGATGGTGCCCATCGCCGCCGTGATCGAGCAGAAAAGCTCGGACGGGGTGAGCCCGGACAGGTACGGCTTGATCAGCACCTGGCACTCGACCTGCCCGACGAAGATGGCCGAGGAGGCGGACAGCGCTTCGGCGCCGCTTATCCCCATGGTCCTGGTCAGCAGGCGTGCCATGAGCCTTATCACGCGCTGCATGATTCCGAGATAGTAAGCAAGCGAGCTCAGCGCGGCGACGAAGATGATCGAGGCGCCGATGCGCACGAGGAAGATGAACTCGCCCCGGGCCAGCTTGTCGCCGACGACAAAGGCGGCGCCATCGACCGCGTAATCGAGAAGCTTGTTGACACCCTGCCCCAGGAGCGCGAACGCCTCCCTGGTGCCGGGAACCTTGAGAACAAGAAGGGCGATGACGAGCTGCAGGAATGTTCCGATCCCAACCAGACGCCAGTCGATCGCCTTCCTGTTGTTCGAGAAGAGATAGGCAACGCCGAGGATGCCGGCGATGCCCACCAGAGCGATGAGCTTATCCATAGAGGATCTCCATGAATGGAAATTGGCCGGGCGATTGAGGTGATCGCCCGGCCGGGTTAAACGAAGATCCGTGGTGTGAACACACAGGTTCACATCAAGGGGTTAGCCTTGCGGCGACCGGGGTGGGCTAGCCTCGAATCTGCCCCGGTCCCCGGTCTGCACTGGCGGCGCCGGCGACGGTCAGGCCTGCGGCTCCGTTTTGCCGGAGTCGACCAGCGTGCCCGAGAGCACGGTCACCGCCTCGTCGATGCGGATGAACTTGCGGATCGCCTCGTTGACCTGCTCCTTCGTCACGGCGTTGATGCCGCGCTCGAAGTCGTCGATCGCCTCGGCGGTGAGCCCTATGGACTCCAGATTCGCGAGCGCGCGCGCCAGACCAAGCGACGAACGCAGCTGGAGCTGGAACTCGCCTGTCGCCCGACCCTTCTCATCCGCCAGCTCCTGGTCCGTGACCCCGCCCGCGATGTAGGCCCGCACCACCTCGTCGGTGAGCTTGAGGGCCTTTTCCACGTTATCCGGGTTAACGGACATGTTGATCGCCCAGGGAGCCCCGACGTAGCGGTTGTCCAGGAAGCGCGAGGTGATGCCGTAGGTGAGCCCGTGCTGCTCGCGAACGACCTTGCCGAGCCGGGCCGCCAGCGTGTCGTGGCCGAGCACGTCGTTGGCCAGCTTGGCGGCGTAGTAATCGGCGGCCGAGCGTTTGGTAAGCGCCGGCAAACCGATGATGATGTCCACGCTCGTCTTGTCCGGTACGGGGATTTCGATCCGGCGGCCGGACTGCGATGAGGAGGGACGGTGAGCCAGCTTCGTGAGCCGGCTTTCGTCGACCGCGGGAACCTCCGGTCCGGTCCAGTCGGCGAACCTGGCCTTGACCAGCTCCACCGCCCTCGCCGGATCGACGTCGCCGACCACGGTCAGCACCGTGCCCCTGGGGCTGTACTGGGCGGCGTGGAACGACTTGAGGTCGCCCGAGCCGATCCCCTCCAGCTCTGTGAGAAGCGCCTCGTAAGGCGTGTCGTAGTACACGCTTTCCGGGCTGTAGAGGGCCTGGTTGAGACCGCTCCTGGCCAGAGCCCCGGTGTCGGTCATGCGCTGACGAAGTTGCGAGCCGACCAGGCGCTTGGTGCTGGACAGCTCGTCGGGGTCGAGAAGCGGGTTGCGCAGCACGTCGGCAACCAGGTCGAGGATTTCCGGCAGGTCCGCCGAGACGACGGTGGTGCCGAAGTTGACAGCGAAGTTGTCGCTGCCGAACCGCAGGTCCGTGCCCATCTTCTCCAGCGCCTCGGCGACAGCCGCCTTGCTGTAGCGGCTGGAGCCCCTGACGAGCATAGAGGACGTGAGCCAGGGAACCAGGCCCTTGCCCTCGCCGGCGTAATAGGACCCGGCCCTGAGCGCGCCGGCAACGGACACCGAGCCGGTTCCCCGCAGCGGCATGACCACCACGGTCAGACCGTTGGCAAGAACCTCGCGGCTCACCTGCGAGGCCACGGTGGCCTTGCGGGGCTCCGCGCCCTGCGACGGCGACACGGACTGCGCGCCGGCGGCGGCAGATTGCTCAGCCGCTTGGCCTTCGGTTTCTCCTTCCTCCGTCTTGGGGACGAAGCGGCAGACGGTGCGATTGTCCTTCTGGAGGTACGTGCGGGCGACACGCTGGATGTCCCCGGCCGTCACGGCCTCGAACTTGTCGTCGTACTCGACGACCCAGCGCCAGTCGGCTACCGCCTCAGCTTCGGCGATCAGCCTGGAGTAGCCCAGGATGTCCGCCTTGTTGAGCGTCGTGCCCTTGCGGTTGGCCTCCTTGATGCGCGCCAGCTCGCTTTCGGAAACCTGTTCCTTGGCCAGCCGCGCGACCTCTTCCAAGAGGGCCTTTTCAACCTCGTCGGCGCTGGCGCCGTGACCGCAGGTCGCCGTGACCAAGAAGAGGCTGGGGTCGCGGTTCTCCTGCGCGTGCGCGTTGACCTTGGCTGCCAGCCCCGAGTCGATCAGCCGCTTGTAAAGGCGGCTGTTTCGCCTCTGGCTGGAGCCGAGGATCTGCGCGGCGGCGGTCAGAGCGTAGATGTCCTTGTGCGACGCGTTCGGGATGTGGAAGCCAAGCCAGACAAGCGGCAGGCTGCCGCCAGCCCGATGCAGCTCGACGCGGCGCTCGCCTTCCTGCGGCGGCTCGTGGGTATATACATCCGGGATCGGGGCGGGCGAGGCCGGAAGGCTGCCGGCGTACTTGTGGATGAGCGCAAGCGCCTGCTGCGGGTCGAAGTCGCCCATGACGATGCAGGTGGCGTTGTTGGGCCAGTAGAAGGTGTCATAGAACCCCTTCATCCGGGACAGCGGCACGTTCTCCACGTCGTCGCGGTAGCCGATCGTGGGCCAGTGGTAGGCGTGCTGCGTGAAGGCGGTCGCCCAGCCGAGCTTGTCGAGCAGCTCTTCGGGATCATTCTCGCCTATCTCGAACTCGCTGCGCACGACGGTCATCTCGGAGTTGCGGTCCTCGGTTGTTACCTTAAGGTTCCGCATGCGGTCGAACTCGATCGCCAGCCCCAGCTCCAGCTGGTTGGCGGGCAGGAGCTCGAAGTACTGGGTGCGATCCAGCCAGGTGTTGGCGTTGTAGATGGCGCCGACCGGCTTGAGCAGGTCATCGATGCCCCTGCCGTCCTTCGGGTGCCTGTCCCTGGTGCCCTTGAACATCAGGTGCTCGAAAAAGTGGGCCGAGCCGGTGTAGCCGTTGGCCTCGTTGCGGGACCCGATCCGGTACAGGATGTCCACCAGGACAACCGGCCGGTTGTGGTCTTCGACGAGGAGAATCTTGAGCCCGTTGGCGTCGAGCCGATACTCGGCGATGCCGCCGGATGCAGCGACGAAGCTCATGCCCAGTCGCTTCAGTGTATCTTGCAGTGATTCCATGAAAATCTCCTCAGGTGGGGTCGTTTCGGGAGAAACGATACGGGTGAAGGAGGAGCCGAGTACCACGCGGTGCCCGGCGTCCAGACGGAAGACTCGGATTGGCAAGTCGAACTCCCCCGGCCCGGCAAATGCAGTGCCAGGAATGAGGTTGTTATGACCGGAACCCGGGATGGTTAGCCTGTGTTAGTAGGCAGGTTGTGTCGCTTTCAGCAAAAAACAGGGTTAAAAGATGACTCAACCCTAGTGAAGCGCCCGCCTTGAATTCCAGTTGAGCCTTTTTAATAATTCTCATGAGCGCCGGCCAGGGATCAGGTCATGGCCGTGCCGATCGTTTTTCATTAGCCGAGAAGGGCACCACCGGCGGTGTTCCGCCGGTGCCCCACAATTCGCCCGAAAGGACGGTGAGCGCGCGCTAATGCCAAGAGGCGGCTGCAGCGAGCCAGACCGGCGTAAATTCCTGGTTTATATCTAGCGCAGCTTATTGACAGCAGCGTCCTTTGGCGCTTCCAGCGCCGGTCCGGACGTGCTCGATCTTGTCCGGCGATTGAAACGCAATGTAAAAGCCGAATAGGGTGTACTAGTTCCATTTTTCTTAATCACTTCGTTCAGGCTGATTTAGCAGCACCACAAGACCTGCCAGTAACTGTCAGTCCTCCCGGCTTGCCCTCGCGCAAGACGTTTTGTTGTGAGCTTTCAACTCACTTTCTTCGCCACTCGAAATCTGGTGAAGGAGGCATCCCCATGGTCTCACTAAAGCAACTCCGGGAAGCGGTGGCACGACTCGCCTCCTGCTTGTCCCTGAAGGGCGATCACGCCCGCCGGTCGAACATCTCGAACCGGGCGGCGAAGATCCGGCCCTCGAACATTCGCGACGCCGCTCGGCTCGTCACCGAGATGTCGGCCAAGACCCGCGTGATCAACCTCGGCCAGGGTCTGCCGCAATACCCGGCGCCGCAGTTTTTGAAAGACGCCGCCAAGGCGGCCATCGATGCGAACATCAACCAGTACTCGAACACCTGGGGCGACCCTTTGCTCCGCCAGGCAATCGCGCGCAAGTTCCAGCGCTACAACGGCGTCACCTACAACCCGGAAACGGAGATTACGGTGACCTGCGGCGCCAGCGAGGCGATCAACGCGGCCCTTCTGGCAACGGTCAACCCGGGCGACGAGATGATCGTGTTCGAGCCGTTCTACGAGAACTACCATCCCAACGCCATGATCGTCGACGCGACGCTGCGCTATGTGCAGCTTCGCGAGCCCGACTGGACGTTCGACGAGAAGGAGCTGGAAGCCGCCTTCAACAAGCGGACCAAGGTCCTCCTCCTCAACACCCCGCACAATCCCACCGGCAAGGTCTTCAGCCGGCGGGAGCTGGAGGCGATCGCCAGGCTCTGCCGGAAGTGGAACGTGCTTGTCATCTGCGACGAAATCTACGAGTACATGGTCTACGACGGCGCCAGACACGTGAGCATGGCCGCCATCCCGGGCATGAAGGAGCGCACGATCACGGTCAGCGGCCTGTCCAAGACCTTCAGCGTCACCGGCTGGCGCCTGGGCTACTGCGCGGCGCCGCCGGAGATCACCAGAGCCCTCCGGCGCGTGCACGACTACCTGACGCTGGCCGCCCCCTCGCCGCTGCAGGCCGCGGCGGTGGTGGCGCTCAACCAGCCGGACGACTTCTACAAAGAGCTCGCCGACAAGTACCGCGCGCTCCGCGACCAGCTCTGCCCGATGCTGGAAGCAGCCGGCTTCAAGTTCCAGAAGCCGCAGGGCACGTACTACGTCTTCGCTGACTGCAGCCACATGGGCTTCGCGACCGATCGCCAGGCGTGGGAGTACATGCTGCGCGCGCTCGGCGTGGCGACGGTGGCGGGCTACTGCTTCTACCGTCCCGAGCAGAGCCCGCGGCACCTGCGCTTCTGCTACGCGAAGTACCCCGAGACCATCGCCGAGGCCGGCGAAAGGCTCAAGGTCCTGACGGAACAGCTCTCTAGCGGCAAGCCGTTGGTCGTGCCGCCAGAGCCGACCACATAGGAGTGCCTCTCAACATCGCACCGCGAGGTGCCCCGGCGATCCGGAGACCGAGAAACCGAACGGTTTCACGGTCTCCGGCGCCGGCCCAAAGTCAACACAGGAGCAGCCCTATGGACTCCACATCTTCCATCAAGCTCGTAGTGGATCAAGCGACCGAGCAAGAGAATGCTTTTCTTCAAGTGCTTCACTCGCGGATCATGGGCCAGGAAGGCGGCAAGAAGGCAGCGGCAAGGGCATACCGGCGCTCGTTGAACGTGCTGCGCAACCGGCGGGGGCCGCTCTACCGGATCCTCCAGATCGGCAAGTCGCGCACCGGCAAGACGCTCACCGCCGAATCGAGCGCGCTGGCCCTGCACGGTGACGCGGAGGCGCTTGTCTACGTCAACTGCGAGCACTTCAAGCAGTCGCACCAGATTCAGCAGCTGCTCGGCGCGCCGCCCTCCTACGTCGGATACAAGGATCCCAAGGAGCAGGAGAAGGCCAAGCCGGGTCAGGTCGATCCGTCGGCGCTTTTCTCCCGCGCCAACCTCATCGCCTCGCGCAAGGGCTCGGCGGTGCCGGTGACGATCGTCCTGCTCGACGAGATCGAGAAGGCAAGCCCGGAGTTCCTGGATGTCCTGCTCGGCATTTTCGACAAGGGCAAGATCCGGCTGGCAAACAACAGCGACACCGACTTCACCGACTGCATCTTCTTCATGACCAGCAACCTGGCCATGGAGGAGGTCGAGAAGCTCAGCAACCCGATCGGCTTCCGCACGCGCGAGCAGGAGGTCACCGAAAAGGAGATCGGCTCGATCGTCAAGCAGGCGCTCAAGAGGCGGTTCCGCCCCGAGTTCCTCAAGCGCATCGACGAGGTGGTCATCTTCGCCCCGCTCACCCAGGCCCAGCTCGAGGGGGTGGTGGAGCTGGAGATCAAGCTCCTCAAGGACCGCATCCGCCAGCACGTGGAAAAGCCCAGACGCTTTGCCGTGAAGGTCGAAGAGCCGGCCCGGCGGTTCATCCTCAAGGTTGCGCTGGCCGACAATGGCGGCGTGGCTGAGATCAAGCACGTCATCGACACCAGGGTGTCGGACGTGCTCGGAAACGAGCTGGCCAAGGGCACCATCCGCGGGGGCGACCTGGTGGTCGTCGACCACGTGGAAGGCGAGGAGGCGCTCAGCTTCCTCCTCCACCGCGGCGAGGCCGATCCGTCCGAGCTCGAGGACCTGGAGACGCCCGCCCCCGGCGCGCAGAAGGGCCAGTCAGGCGCCCGGAATGCCCTGCCCGCGCCCAACGCGACCGCACGGGAGACGCTGACCAGGCTCCGTGAGCTCTGCGCCACCAAGCTGGTCGACCACGCCGATTCGCGCAGCAAGACGGAGAAGTCGATCATCATCGGCCCGGAGCTCAAACGCCTGGTTGCCGAGATGGGACACCGCACCGCCGGCTGGGACTGGGACAAGTACCACCTGGCCATCTTCGAGGCCGACGCGTATCAGCTGTTTTGGAGCAAGATCCAGAGCACCTATTGGTACTGGGCTTTGCTTCAAGGATGCTTGAACGCCGCCTCGGAACTGCCGATCGACATTCAGGACGTGCGTCAGGCCCTGCTTTCCCTGCGCAAGCAGGAGGGCGTGGTCAATGACTACAACCTGCAGTCGAACACGGTCGTGGCTCGGCTGGCCGTGAAGGGGCTCCTGCTCCTCCACATTAACCCGGAGAGTCAGGGAGAAGAGCTGCACAAGAACCGCATCTTCGATTGAGCCGCCTCCGCGCACGATCATTCTGGAGGACGGGCGTCCGGTGTGTCGGGCCTTCACAGGCTGCCAACGCCCCGGGCGCCCGTCTCCTTTCCGGCCTTTTTCTTCTGCTTCCACCTGCCCCGTTACGGCCAAACCGCTCTTGCGAGCGGTGCGGCACCGGGGTAAACGGAGAGCGGACTATGAGCAATCCAGTCACAGCCGGCACTGCGCGGCGGGAATCGCAAGACATGCACCTCGTCTTCGGCAGCGGCGGCACCAAAGCCATCCTTGCCGGAGCCGGCGCAGTACTCGCCATTCACACCACAGGGCTGAAGAGCTGGCGCTCCATCGGCGGCGCCAGCGGCGGTTCGATAATCGCCGCCCTGTTCGCCCGAGACGTCTCGGTCAAGCAGGTTCTCCACCTCGCTTGCGAGACTGATTTCTCGAAGCTCGTCACCGCCCGTACCGGCCTCGTGGGACGGTTGTGGGCATTTCTTCGCAAGTACCGCTACGAGAAGGTGCGCCCGGTCAAGGGCGTCTTTTCTCACGAGAGCTTGAGGCAGCTCGTGGACAGATACGTCCCGGCCTGGCCGGAGAGGCTCTAAATCGTTGCCGCTTGCAACCACGGCCAGCTGGTCTTCACCGCCGGCGGCGGCATGTGCAGGTACGAGCGCGAACGCGCCGAGCAGCACATCTCCGACCGGCTGCCCTCGGTGGGGATGGCAGTCTGCGCCTCCTGCGCCATTCCCGGCATCCTCGATGCCGTCGAATACCGCGGGGAATTCCTCTACGACGGCGCCCTGAGCGGCGACGGTCAGTGCCCTGTGGAGCCGGCGCAGCGCCACTTCGGCGCCCGCCCGGACCAGATAGTGGCCATCGACGTCGGCGAGGACGAGATAAAGAAATCCCGGCTGCTGCGTCTCCTCTGGGCGCTGAGCTGCGGAGGCCGCTGCGACAACATCGACGGCGATCATCCGGACGAATCAAAAGGGACCATCGTGGTGAAGCCGATCGTGACCGGCTTTCATGCTCTCGCCTTCACGCTGGCGCGGCACCACAAGTGGCGCGCCATCCTGAGCGGCTACCGGGCATTCGTCGCTCGTCTCGAGGAAGCCGGGCTGCTCGATGAGAAAGAACACCAGGCGACCTTCGAGCTGTCCGAGCTGTTCGGCGGGCTGCTTGCCAGCAAGCTCAGCAAAGCCGACTTTGTCCGCGCCATGGAGCTGGTCCTGTCTCAACACGGTCTGTTCTGAGCCTCTTCCATGGAGCCTGGCATGAGCATGTTCTCCCACCTGAGGGACTCACTGACCAAGTGGGCTCTCACCCCTTTCCTGCTGCGCTACACCTGGATGCCCGGGAAGTCGTTCACCGGCTCCCTGCCGCCGCTGAGGTGGTCGCAGCGGACGATCGCCGGCAACTGCCGCCGCCACGTCAACGCGCTGGCGGTGGAAATTGGTGACCGGAGCACGGACAATGAGGCGGGACTCGAGAAAGCGGCATGCTTCATCGAGACGACCTTTCGCCGGATCGGCTATGAGCCTGCAAGCCAGAGCTTCTCCGTCGGCGGCAGGACCCTGCGCAACATCGAGGTCGAGCGTCGCGGCGCCGGATTCACTCAAGGACATCGGCAGGTCGGACCACTGGTCCTTCTGGCAGATGGGCTATGCTGCGCTCATGCTGACCGACACCTCGAACTTTCGCTTCCAGCACCTGCACACCGGCCAGGACACGCCGGACAAGGTCGACTTCGACAAGCTGGCGCGCGTCGTCGATGGAATGACGTACGTCGTGCTCGATCTGGCGGGCGAAGGAAGCCCCACCAACCAAACCAGGTGCGCTTGTCGCACCGGCAGGAGCAACACCAAATGAGCCAGCGCTATCGATCCTTCGCGGACTTCTATCCCTTCTATCTTTCGCAGCACAAGGACCAGCGCAACCGGCGCATGCACTTCCTGGCCAGCTGGGTGGTGATTGCTTTCGCGGTCGCGAGCATCGTCACCGGGAACCGGGCTCTGCTTATCGGAGCACCGGTCGGCGGCTACTTCTGCGCCTGGATCGGTCACTTCTTCTTCGAGAAGAACAAGCCCGCCACATTCACCTACCCCATCTACAGCCTGATCGGGGATTGGGTAATGTTCTATCAAATGCTGACGGGCAGGATACCTGTCTGAAACTGCCGGGGACGGACTCGCTACGGAGTAATCCGCGGGCCGTCCTCTTCCTTCTGCCTCGAGCCCCAAATTTTTTGGTCGAATCTCTCCGGTATTCTTTAGTAGAAGCAGGCTTTTTTGCGATCACAATTTGCCGACCAGCTCGGCGCCTCGCTTTCCAGGCAGCAGGTTGACAGCGACTATGTACGTCGGTCAACCTGCTGCCCGCGAACCCAGGGGACCGGTTATTGGTCCGGCAATCGAATCAGGAGTGAGCGCTCCCGGTCGCGATTATGGCGGTCCTGGATGTCGACCTTGTATCCCCGGCTGCTGAGCGCGCCGGCCACCACATCGAGGAGCGGCAGCGGCATGTCCTGCGCCGGAACATCAATCATTCCGTCCTCGTCCGGCTCGTCGTGGCAGAGCGCGCGACCGACTCGCTCCAGAAAGGAGGACAGCCGCCGGAGTCTCCGCTTCTCGCGAAGCTCGCCGGGGGTCGGGATGGGGGCTAGAGCGAGGCACTGTGCCAGCTCGTGAGCGCCCGCACGTCGGTGCCTGTCCGGCTGGTCTTCAAGAACGGTGAGACATCTGGGATTGGTGGAGTCTAATGCCACGGTCTTATGGTCTTTCTGCCTTTTTTGAAGGCGGATTGCAGGTGAAGTTCGGGGGATTCCTCATCGCCCGGGCGCCCGGCCAGTTTCCCCGCCGGCGGTTTCGGCCGTCAAGCCCTGCATGACAGGGGAAAGCGGCCAGATCCAGCCGCGTTTGGTGTGATAGCTGCCGATACCGCTGGCGGTGCTGCCGGTGAACAGCCTCGGGTCATCTCCGGAGAGGATGAAACGCCGCGTGTTCTGGTAAATCGGGTCATCAACCGGTGTGAAGCCCAGGTAAGGGGCGGAAAGAAGGCTCGGGATGTTGGCGTCATCGGCAAAGAGGCAATGGCCGAGCCCGTCTACCTCATAGGCGTATACAAGACCGCAGCCGTGCGTGCGGACGACGCCGTAGCCGGGGGTGAAGGCGTTGGCATAAGAATCGACGAGGAGATACCTGCCCTGGCGCGATAACGCCCTTGATGAAGCCGGCGACAGCCGGATCCCTGGCGTAGAAGAGGTAGGGGCGGAACTCGGCGGAGGCGTCTTGCAACCACTAGGCGGGAATATCGCCGGTGCTCACGTAAACGCTGCCGTCGGCGGTCAGGCTGGAGTGCTGTTCCGCATCCAGGAGAGCGTTCCGGTAGATCTGCTCGAGCTGCGCATTCGGGTTGCGGTACGCGAGCGCGGCGTCCTCGACGGCCGGAAGATTGATTCCCACAGCCGGGCGGGGCGGCGTGCTCAAGAGCATGGCCGCGGTCATGCTCCCAGCGATCCTGCGCAGCCTGCTCCAGATGCACCGGCTCTGCGTTGCTTTAGAGCTTCTTGGCATGTTGAAGAGACCTCCCTTCAGGAGGACGGGGCACGAATGATTACCCAGCGAGACCAGACGGTCTCGAGCACAGGCACGCGTTCGGACGGTCGAGCCTCGCCGCTTAGCCGCCTGGCTGGCTATCGGGTGGGTCGGACTCGAGGCGTCTTTCTCGGATTCGTTCAGCCGTGCTCGCGAAAACAAGGGTAAGACAGGAACACCTCCAACCAACCACAAAGCGGCTTGCAGATCCAGGCGAAAAAGCTCTTTTCCGGCAAAGATATCCTGATTGGTGGCGGTTTCCCCATCATGATCGATGGCCGGGCTATTACCGGTATCACGGGAAACTGCTACCAGTTCAGCCACCCGGTCTGCGCCACCGGCCCGCATCTCTGCGTGCTGGAGGACACCGGGCTTGGCGCAATTTAATGCAGGCGCTGTCGAAAAAGCGGCGACCGCCGGTATACCCGTCTACCGCGACCTATCCCAAAGCCGCGACCGCAGCATAATCATCAGACGAGGTGTCTTCAATGAGTTTCCCCTCTTACCAGCGCTTTGCCGCGTCGGATACGACGCCCATGGATTCCGCCGGCCTGCCTGCATCCCCGGACGGGGGCAGCTCGGCCGGGGCCATGTTCAACGAGGTCTACAATCCCGCCTCGGCCAGCCAGCCTTATGGCGGAATGAACTTCACGCCCGACATGCAGCAAAACATAGTAGCGCTCGAAAGCTTGCCTGTAGTGGAACTTACCAATGCCATCGCGGCGCTGCCGCAACAGGACCTCCAGCAGATTGAGCAGACCCTGGTCCAGTCCGGCTACATAAGCCCGGCCATCCTCAACGTCTCCGATTCGGCTACCGCCGCTGCCTGGATCGCCGGCTCAATACCCGAGCCCGCCCTCGAGATTCAGTTGTCGCAGCTGCCCACGACAGACATCCAGCAAGCCGTCAGCCAGGCAGCCAACGCCCCGCTGAACTACCCGTTTGACACTTCGGGAAACAGCACGCCGTTTGACCCGACGGGAAACGGTCAATTCCAGGCGCCGCCTGATGTCCTCCCCGTGCCAAATGGCGGCGGCCCCGCTGATCCGCCCATGGACCCGGCGGCGCAACCGGCGGACAGCACTCTTTCCAACATGTCGGCGGATCAACTGGCTCAACTGATCGCCAGCCTGCCGAATCAGGATATTCAGACCGTCGCCACCGCCCTGACGCCGGCCGATCAGCAGCAACTGGTCAACCAGCTGCAGGGGGTCTCTTCGCCCACGGACCAGCAGATCGCCCAGGCCCTGGCGACGCTGCCGCAGAGCGATCTGGTGCAGGCGCTCTCTCAGGTGCCGCAGTCCGACATCCAGCAGGCCATCTCGCAGATGAACAACCCCAATCCGCAGGGTCCGGCTGATCCGACGGGCGGACAGTCGCCCTCGGACGCCACCGCTCCCGCGCCAACGGGTGCGCCGCACGCATCGCCTCTCCAGTCGCTCCTGCACGATATCGCTCCTTTCGCGGCCGGCACTTTCCTTGGGCCGAAGCTCATCCGCGGCGCCAGGGGGCTTATCGGCAAGGGCTCCAACGCTGCCGGTGATTTGATCGACAAGATCAAGAACATGCGCGGCGGCAACGGCGGCGCTGCCGGCGAAGCAGCCGGCTCCGGCGAGGCGGCCGGCGGCGAGGCGGCAGGCGGTGAAGCAGCAGGGAGCGCCGCAGGCGGTGAAGCGGCGGGCGGCGCGGCGGCCGGCGAAGCCGCGGGCGGCGCGGCGGCCGGTGAAGCCGCGGGCGGCGCGGCCGCAACTGCTGCCGAAGGCGGCGGCATCCTGGCCGATCTGGCCGGCGGCGCCGAGGCTGTCGGCGGCGCTCTGCTGGATGTCGCACCGGAGGCGCTCCTGGCCTTCTAAGCAGCCGACAGCCTCGGCGCCACGAATCTGCGACGCGTAACGGCACTGCCGGCGGACCGGTCCGAGCTCACGGCTCGACCGGTCCGCCCTCTTTTTCCGGCTGGAGCCGAGCGACCGCACGCTCAGCGAGCGTCCGCCAGGCGTGTCAGATCGGCAGCATACGCTTGCCGCTCAGCCCTCGATCCGAATTTTGCCTGCACCAGAAATGGCTGGCGGGCGCCCCTCTGGCGCTTTACCTCGCCCGCATCGAAGGCGTGGCATCAGGCGAGATCGCCGGCGGTGATTACGGAACGTAAAGGGGCGTTCCGCAACAGAACTTTATAGGCCTGGATAAGCGTTCTTGCTAACAAGAACTATCTTCTCGCTCCTAAGTCTTTTCGAAGCCGGAAAGAACAACTCAGCAGGGCTTTTTTCCGATTACCCAAGCAACGTTTTCTCAACAGGCCCGGGCCGGCTCGTCTGGCTCGGATTTTTCCACCCCACTTTGGGAGCGCTTATGAAACGCCTGTTCATAGCCATTTTTACTACCATCGCCTTCTTCGCCGCGGCCGCACCAGCTTCGGCCCGCCCCCCGACCATCGCCATCATCTCGACCGGCGAGCTAGACCCCGCGCTGGCGGCACGGGTGGCGGCAGCTCGCGGCCCCGTGGTCTTGACCTTCTACGACCGCAAAGACACCGGCTCCGAATGCGTGCAACAGCCCGCAGTCGAGCAGGACGTCGCGCGACGGTTCAGCGGCAAGGTCACTTTGCTGCAGGCAGACGTCGCCGATCAAGACCAGGAGATGATCGAGCGGGCACGAATTGCCGTATGCCCGACGCACCTCTTTGTTCTGGAGCGCCACGGCGACACGCTCGTCACCAAGCGCATCTGGGGCTATCTGAGCGAAGCCGACTTCCAGGAGGTGCTCCATGAGTTTTACGGGGTTCAGCCGTGACTCGTCACCGGTTCCCCGGTACTGCCAAACTACATTCCGCATCTGGAGCACGGCATGAAGCCGCAAGCATTTACCGCATTTATTTTGCTGGCTACGGCTGCCGCCACGAGCACCTGCTACGCCTGCCCTGCCGCTCAAACAGCGGGGCCGGAGGCTGTTTCTCAGCCCTTTGACTTCGTTCATGACGGGCCAGCCATGCAAAGATTCATCGCCGCCTACGTGGAGAAGATATCCGCGCCAGCGCCGGCCACCGGCGGGATGCGCTTGCGCCTGCCGCCCGAGGACAACGTCGCCCGGGCGCTCGAAAGCGAGGACGCCCGCCGTACAGACGACGAGCGGCTTTGGTTTGCCGACCGCATGGACCTTGCCGATGATTACCGCGACAACCCGGTCGACAGGTTTATCGACGAGGATCTGCACGGCATAGGCAGGGTCGAGTTCAAGGTGAACCACTACAGGTTCCGAGTCGATTACCTCTACACGAAGCGCTGCCGGCTGAAAGGCACGGGGCTCTGCGTGAGCGTGCGCTTCTAATTTTCCCGGCCGTGGCCCAACCCCGGGGCGCACGGCCGTCTTTTTTCCCGCCCTCTACGTGTGACCATCGTACTATATCCTATCTTATAACAAAAAAGAAACAAAAGGGCACCATCCATGGTGCCCGGCAGGCGCCGCCTGCGCGAAGGAGCTCAAGGCTCCTGGCTTCGATCCCTCGTCTGCCCGCCCGAAGCCGAGACGGATTGGACGACGTACCTGGTGATCTCCTGCAGCACCATTCCGGCCAGGAAAAGGACGGCACCGGTGGGGGCGTTGGCGATCTCGATCCCGCCGACCGACGCCGACCATTGCGGCGAGCTCAAGGTGCTGAGCCACACGACCAGGACGCCGAGCACCTCGCAGAGGAACCCGCCGATAAGGCCGGTCATGGAGATCCACCACTGGAGCCTCTCGGCAAGCGTCCAGAACTCCTTGTCCACACTGCCGGTGGGCACGACGATGCCGCGCCGCCCCCAGGTGATGTAGCCTCCGTGGCGCCGGCTGCGAGCGAAGAGCCGGCGCAGCCAGCGGCAGATCCAGCAACCGCCGTCCTCCTGCGGCGGCGGCGGCGGCGGATCGTCGGGGCTGGGGTCCTCCTGGGTGACATCAAAGCGGGCACGCATGGCTGCCCAGATGCCCACCAGCACCAGCGCGATGCCGGGCGTGGCGTTCTTGATCACCAGCTCCAGCCAGCTGATGCTCCACTCGCGGGGCCATTTGAATCCCGTGAGCTCGAGGACGGCACCGAAAATCTCACAGAGGATGGCGATCAGCAGCCAGCCCTCACACCAGGCGAACTGACCGCGCAGGACGCGCGTCCAGAACTCCGGGCTCATGGGCGGGGTCACCACGATCCCGCTTTTCACGCTTCGGCGCTCGGCGGCTGCCTGGCGGCCGCCGCAAAGCGACTGCAGAAACTTGCACATGGAACACTCCTGCCTCGCATGGAGGCGCTGAGGTATGGGAGGAAAACTCACTCACGAAAAAACCGGAGATCCGGTTCTTTGGATCCCGGCGTTGTTTGCCCTCGGGCGACCAGCCGGCGGCAAAGGAACGCTTCCGCTCCCGGCGGCGCCGGTGCTGGATTTCTCGAGGAAAAGGGGAGCCTGCTTGCGTTGTTGCGGTTTGGTTTGCCTGATTGCCTTTATGAAAAACCATGAGTGCCGTTAAGCTATCGCAAATTGGCTTGGTAGAGCAAGCAATAATTTTGTATTTAAGAACACCACTCTCGCGATGCCATGCCCTGGCCCCGGCAAGCCGGGTCCCGTTCTCATACGAACCTCAGTCTCCCGCGACCACCGGGCAGCCGGTCTAGCACCAGCTGCGCGAACCAGCGGGGTGGTCTCAGTGGGACAAATACCATCGCGCGCGCTCGCGCGAGGATCTGATCTCTCTTTGATAACCAGGGCCCGATTGTCTACGGTACGGGCATCTTTGACCAACTAACCAAGAACCAAGAACGCACCAAACTCAGAAACTCTCTTCTGAACTGATTTGACAGCACCTTTCCTCCAGCTTTCGCTGGCCGGGGCGGTGTGTCATCTCGTGCGGTCAGGTTCTGTGGCTGGTTTTTCCCTGCACCTTAAGGAGGACAGCTATGGAATCGTTTATCGCACAACTCCTCGGTCTGCCGCTTCTCTTCGCGATCATCCTCGCCGGGCTGGGCATGATGGCAGGTTACAAGCCTGAGCGCATCCTCGCCTCGACGATGAAGTTCACGATGAAGACAGTCTGGGGCATCCTGCGGGCGGTCTTCCGCTCGCACTCCGCCGCCGCGCGCAGCGCCTACCGCGCCACGCGCAACCGGCGAAGCTAGACAACGCACGTTCCTGCTGCGGGCAACGGACCAACCAACGGGGGGTTCGTTGTCCCTAACAGCCAACCACAACCCCGCTTCCCCAACGAAAGGAGGGGTAGCCATGAAGATCCTGCTTGTGGAAGATATGGCGGGCTTCGGCCTGCCGATCAAGGAGGAGCTCGAGGCGAGCGGGCACACCGTGACCTGGATCATCGGAGCGCAGCGCCTCCAGCCTGACCGAATCACCGGCATCCTGGCGAGCAAAAACGCCAGGCCGATGGAAGACAGCTGGGGCGGCGACCCGACCAGGTTAATCGAAATCGACTTGAGCGGCTTCGAGCTTGCTTTCGTCGACGGTGGGCTGATCGGACCGATCCACGACGGGTCGGCGATCGTACCGACGCTCGTGGCGCGCGGCATCGTCTGTTGCGCCATCACGGGCGGCGCCGCCGGCAATCATCTCCTGCTCGATGCAGGTGCTCAGTTCGGCATGCCGAAGGAGCTCGTCCTGCTTGCCCTGCGCACGGGTGCCTTTGCGCCCCGCGCGGCAGTCTCTCACCGAAAGCGCGCCGGCCAGCGGCTTGCACGCTGGGTCGCCCGCACGCATAGGGAGCGAGAACAGGCAAACAGGCAAGGGCGGCACTTCGACACCGGCTTCGCCTGCCTGAGTCCGGAGAAGGAAGGACGGCGGTGATGCCTGCCGGGGCATGATGGACCTTCTGGTCAGCTCATGAGGGAACGCTCCTGCGTGAGTTGACCAGAGGGTCTTTCATCATCGCCCCGCGGCAGGTCGCCTCGAACCATCAGGCGCGCGTCTGCGCGCGATTTTATTCAAACGGGACCCGCCGCACACTACGGAGACGCAATCTTCGTGGTGCGCGGCTGAGCAGCGTTTATCTCATCACATTCCGAAACCCCCGCGTTATGCGGGAAACGAAAGGAGAACTTCTCTATGATGCTCGATATTCCAACCAACGTCACGCGTGAGGACGCCGAGCGGCTGGTGACGGCCGCGGAGACCCGCATCGCCGACCTCGAGTCGCGATTCGGCAAGGACGCCTTCAACGCTCGACTGGCCAAGGTTCGCAGCAACGGCCGGGACGACAACGACCCGTCCAGCTATATGAACCAGGCACGCATGTTCGCCCTCAGCGCCCGCCAGCTCTTCGGGGCCCGCTCGTTCGGCGAAGCTGTCTACCAGGCCCGCCAGTCCACGCTCAAGGCCATCCAGGCCGAGGGCGCGGCCCGGGCGGCGTTCGGCAAGTAAGAATCACGACGCCGGTGGCACCGCAGACGGCGCGGCAATCCGGCAATTCACATTCGCCTGCAACGGCCGGCAGCCGCAAGCTGCCGGCCGTTCCGGCTTTTACACGAAGGGAGAAGTAACATGTTGCTCAATGAGCATCTCGCAGGTGTTCTCCGTCACCACCGGCCAGACCTACTCGCCCGGCAGATGGAGGCGGAGATCAGGACAGGCATGGGGCAGCTGGTGGACCTCGGTCCGGCAGTGGCCATCTTCGGCACGGCGCGCTGCGCCCCCGGCACGGCCAATTACGAGGAGACAAAGGCACTCGCCAGCATGCTTGCGAAAGCCGGCTTTGCCATCATCACCGGTGGCGGCCCCGGCTGCATGCAGGCTGCCAACGAGGGTGCTGTCTCCGGCGGCGGCCGTTCGGTCGGCGTCGCCATCCGCCTCCAGCACGAGGAAAAGCCCAACCCGTTCCAGACGGATTCGTTGACCCACCAGCTCTTCCCGACCCGCAAGGTCATCTTCTGGGAGCACGCCAGCATGGGCGTCATCTGCCGCCCGGGCGGGCTGGGAACGCTCGACGAGCTGACGGAAATCCTGACCCTCATTCAGTGCGGATGCGCCCACAAGGTGCCCGTGATCCTGATGGGTGTCCGGTTCTGGCAGCCGTTCCTGGAGTTCCTCGAGAAGTCGCTGCTCGCCAGCGGCTACATCAGCCCCGGGGATCTGGAGCTCTTCACGGTCACAGACGATCCGCATGAGGTGGTGGCGGCGCTGGTCCGGTTCCGCTCCGAGCAGGAGACGCAGGCGCGGGTCTCGCTCGAGCCTGACCCCCACTGGTGGTCCGCCCGCTAGCACAAACTGTGGCACGAAAAAGCACGTTCGGGGAGCCGCCCGCTCTTGCAGTGCGGCGGCCCCGCAGGTCGCTCATGGTGCCGATCTCTAGGCAAGAACCTCTTGCCCGAACACGCAAAAGTCTAATCGCCCCTCAGGGGCTCGCACTCGTATGTGGTGGAAATACCTTCTCGTTTTCGTTGTTTTCCCGGCTTGCGCCGCGGCTGCGATCTTCGCATTGTCCAACTGGAGCCTGAACAAGTTCCTCGAGGACGCGGAAAAGCGGCGGCAAGAGCCCAACCCCAACAAGGACAACTCCCGGCAGAAAGGGGGAAACTGATATGAACCGATTTCCGGTAACCAGAACGCTCATCATGATCAACGTGGCCGTGTTCCTTGCCATGGTGACAGTGGCCGGATTCGGGGCGCTTGTCGAGCCGAATCCGCTCACGCTCTACCGCTTCGGCGGCAACCTCGGCGTGGCGACGCTGGGCGGGGGCCAGTACTGGCGCCTCGTCACCTGCATGTTCGTCCATGCCGGCCTGCTGCACATCGCCATGAACATGTACTGCCTCTGGTACCTCGGGATGCTTGCCGAGCAGCTCTTCGGCAAGACCAGATACCTGGCCGTCTACTTCATCGCCGGCATCGGCGGCTCACTGGCCAGCGCAATCCACAACCCGAACATCATCAGCATCGGCGCCTCCGGCGCCATCTTCGGGGTGGCGGGCGCGCTGTTGGGCTTGCTGCTGGTGAGGCGCGATCGCTTCTCGCCCGCTGGCCGCAGATCTCTCGTGAACAACATCGGCTTCTTCGTGGTCCTCAACCTGCTTCTCGGGAGCGCGATTCCCGGCATCGACATGTCCGCCCACGTCGGCGGGCTGATCGCCGGTTTTCTCTCCGGAGCGGCGCTGTCCGCGATCGCCGACTAGCATCTTAAACTCATTACGAAGGGCGGTTACCATGATTGGATATCTTCCAACCGTGCCGCCGGCCAGGCCGAAGGTTTTCTTCGGGCTGATCGGCGCGTACGTCACCACGTTGCTGGTGACCTGGCTGCTGCTGCCGGCCTGTGCGACCACCGTCGCGGCGGCCGGCTTCGTCGTCACCGTGGTCGCCGAGCTGGTGGTCGAGTGGCAGGCGACAACCCCTCGCGCCCTGCTCGAAAGAGCGCGCAGCAAGTTGTACGCCGTAGCAGGCGGCAGCTACGACAGCGACAACGTGCGCCTGGCTCGGCTCACCACCGAGCAGCGAATCGCCTACTTCCGCTCGCTGGAGTTTCGTGACTGGGTAGCCTCGGAAAAAGCTGCCGGACACGAGGTTTTCTGGCTGCGGGATGTGGACAAGACGCAGGCAGCCGGTGACATCTTCACGTTTTTCTACCAGTGGCGGTGCGACCACAACAGGTTCACCCCCGAGGGTCTTCAGGCGGTGCAGGCGTTCCTGGCCAGGCACGGCGGTACAGCCGCTGCCCGCCCGCTGACCGCTAGGCACCCGCAGGAGGCCGTCGACCTGTGGCTGTCCGGGGACAGCGACGGGCCCGGAATCGGCTTGCTCGACTTCTGGTCCGGTGTCTACTGGCCGTCACAGATGGGGCTGACCCGTGAGGAGAAGCTCCGTCAGGTGATGGAGTTCGCGCCGCTCTACGCGGAGCGGATCTATCCCGGCGTTCCCGAGGAGAATCAGGCGCTCGAGGAGGCCGGCGTCCACGTGGTCATCGTCTCCAACGGTGATCAGGAGCTGGCCATCGCGGTTGCCCCTCTGCTCGGCATTAAGCCGGGAAACGTCGTCGGCTCCAACCTCGTTTACGGCGAGGACGGCAAGGCCGTCGGAGTCAACCACTCCTACGAGCTGTTCGACGAGGACTGGGTCTCTCGGCCACAGCCCGGCAAGCCGCTCAGCTTTCACTACTGGGTTCACACCAACCGCGGTCGCTGGGGCTGGGATCACATCGACGACCAGAGGATCGTCATCGCCGGACGGGACGGGGACTCCGCCTCCGCCGACGGTGGCATGATGATCCTCATGGCCCCGGCGGCGCTGGGCAACTTCATGGTCGACACCCCGGGTGAGCCGGAGCGCCTCCAGAAGTTCTACAGCGTGGCCGCCAAGTACGGCTGGACGCGAGGCCAGTTCTTCACTCTGGTCCCGAGCCCATCCAAGCTCGGCGCCAGGCCGTAGTTGGAGGCATTGAACCTGCGGAGCGGAGGGAGCCGGACAGCAGACGACCGCCCCCATGACAACGAGGGCTGTAGCGAGCGCGACGCCGGCGCCCCCAGGGGATGGCTGGGGCGCTCATTCCGGCCTGCTCGGGATGGCTTTGCACAGCTCGCACGAGCGATCCACTTGCGGAACCATCTATCCGCAGATGCCGACATCAGCCTGAAAAACCCCATGTACCTGCGCTAGCTGGCCGGACAGATTCTTCAATTAACTGCGTCAAAGCGCTTCACGAACAATGACCTCGATTTGTTTCCAGGATTCCGCCTGTGCTAACAATCGGGAGTTCTCTCTATTACACTCACCCGCGCAAAAGCGCCCAACCACCACAAAGCGGCTTCAGTCTTTGTCTAACCCGATTGCGCAATCTCTCGCTCGAGAGGTTGTTTGTTTACGACCGCCGGCAATCGGTTCAGGCACTGCTGGGCCGGTTCTCTACTAACTCAGCTTCACGCCAACTTTTAGAAAGGAGGCGAGCCTATGATAGGTCTCATTTTGCTCGGGTCGCTCATCGTGCTGGCGATTGGTGGCATCACCAACCTCGTCCTGCACTGGAAGAGTCACGACCTGAGGATTACGACCGAGGAGTTCGTCATCGCCTCGCTGGTTCTGCTTCTGATCGTCATTCCCCTCACCACCTGGATCGGGTTCAAGGTCGCGTTCAGCAACAACGTGACCTACAACGAGTTCCGGGGCGGCTACGAGGTGCAGGCGGTCTGGGAGAAGATCCCGCGCAGCCGCGATGATGGCCGCGGTCACACCTGGGACTGCGACCCCTACGAGGTCTACGTCCCCGAGCAGGGTCACACCGACGACAAGGGCAACTACCACGTCGACGTGCCTGCTCACTACGAGACGCACTACCATGACTGCCCGTTCGTCACGCAGGAGTGGACCTTCTACATCAGGACCACGCTGGGCGATGTCTATATTGCCCAGAACAATCTGCCGACGAACCCCGAGGACTACCGCTACGTGTCTCCGGAAGGACACACCAGGCGAGCGCCCGACTACCTGCCTCGAGGCATCCCCATGTTCTGGCAACGCGCCAAGGACCGTCTCGACCGCAACGAACCGGGACCTGTGACGGTGAGGGCGCAGTACCCGAACTACATCCTGGCCTCGCAGCACACGATCCTCAAGAAGTACTCGGCGGACATCGCTCGCTACAAGCAGGCGGGGCTGTTCCCCAAGGTGAACTCGCAGATCCATGACATCTACTACGCGGATCGGGTCTATCTTGTGGGAGTCAACCCGCCCGGCGACTGGCAGATGTACGCCAACGCCTTCGACGCTGCGCTCGGGATGGAGCTCCAGGGTGACCTTCACCTGGTGATCGTGGACGCCAACAAGGTTTCCGACCCGGAGAACTACAGCCAGGCGCTCTTCGCCTACTGGCAGTCCCCCGAGTTCGGCAAGGACGCCATCTCCAAGAACAGCCTCATGGTGGTGCTGGGCACACGCGACGGCAAAACCGTCGAGTGGGCTCGCGCGGCCACCGGCATGCCCGAGGGCAACGAGCGCCTGATCATCGACATACATGACCAGATGCCCGGCACGCCGCTCGATGCGGCCAGCGTTCTCGGACCGCCCAGAGGCGAGCTGTATGCGGACGGCGGCAAGACCTACGTCCGCGTCGTTCACTCGCAGGGCAAGCTGGACCAGATTGTCTTCGGTCCGGACAAGTTCCAGCGGGTGCACATGAAGGACTACAGCTACCTCATCCACGAAATCCAGCCGACAACCGGCCAGGAGATCTGGATCCTGGTGGTGATCTCGCTGTTCGGCTGCATCGCCTGGGGCATCTGCATCGCCATCGGCGCACCGGCATACCGCAGCTACAGCGGGCGGTATCCGGGGTACTGACACTCGCTCAACAGGGGGCGGCCGCGAGCTTACCCCATCACTCTCAACCTGGCGCCCCAAGTGCGCCACAGGAGAATTGTGCCTATGAACATGGACAACTTTCTGGATTGGATCCAGAAACCCAAGGTCGCCATCGCGCTTATCAGCGTGCTCGCTGTTCTGGTCGCGACCGGCGTGGTAATCGGCACCTACGTGAGCGTCCGCAACGAGGGTCGCTCGCAGGAGCTGGCGATGAACGCCCAGTGGAACAGGATGCAGATCAACTACGGGCAGTTCCGCACCGGCTTCTTTGACAAGCTGGCCATCGCCCGCGAGAAGCGCGACGCCATGGACAAGATCCTGGTGGACGCGGTCTCCGGACGCTACGACAAGGCCGGTCAGGAAGGCACCGTCGACAGCAAGGCTGTCTTCTCAGCAATCGCCGAAGCCTACCCCGACATCAAGGGGCTCAACATCTTCGACGAGCTGATCAAGGACATCCAGGCAGGACGCGAGCGGTTCGCCAAGGACCAGGAGCAGATGCAGGACAGGGTGCGGTCGTACAACGACTGGCGCACTACCGGCAGCTTCCTCCACCCGGCATTCGTTCGCTGGGCTGGCTTCCCGTCCAGCATGCTGGAGGTGAAGGTCAACGGCAAGGAGTACCACGGTCAGGCAGCCCTGGACATCATGGCGCGCCCGATCGTCGGAGCCGACACCAACCAGATCTTCGACAGCGGCGTCGACCAGCCGGTAACCGGCAAGTAAGCGGCGTGCAGGGGCCGCGGGCAGCTCCAACGAGACACGCGGCTCGGTTTCCTACCCGGTTCAACCGGGGCTTCCGGCACTTCGCCATGGCAGCCCCAGGTCTCAGTCCGGCTCGCACCGCGAGCCAATCTCCAAACGAAAGGGTAAACATATGAAGAAGCTCATCGTTCTGGGCGTCATCCTGGGCGGCATCCTGCTGTCCGCGATGTACGTCATCAGCCTGTACACCACCACGCGCAACGAGGGGCGGCACGAGGAACTCGCGTTGACCGCCAAGTACAAGGCCGTCATGGTCTCCTACGGCCAGGACCGCCTCGCCTTCACGGACCAGCTCGGCATCGCCCGCGAGAAGCGCGACGCCATGGACAAGATCCTCGTCGACGCCGTCGCCGGCCGCTACAACAAGCCGGGTAGCCCGCAGGTCGACAACGGCAAGTTCTTCTCGGCGATCAAGGAAGCGTATCCGGACATCTCCGGGGTCGGCATCTACGACAAGATCCTGGACTTCGTCACCAAGATGCGCAACAAGTTCGCCACCGACCAGACCCAGATCCAGAACATGGTGAGGGACTACAACGAGTGGCGGACCACCGGCAGCTTCCTGCACCCCTGGATCGTGAACCTCTGCGGGTTCCCGTCCGACTCGCTCGAGGTGATCGTCAACGGCAAGACCTACCACGGCAAGGAAGCGCTGGACATGATGTCGCGTCCGATCGTCGGCAGCGACACCAACCAGATCTTCGACTCCGGCACCGATCAGCCGGTGATGCCGACCAACAACAAGTAACCCGCTCCCGGGAAGGCTGAACACCGTCGGTGATATCAGCCTCCTGACGTCGAAGCGTCGACTTCGGCGAAGGCCGCACGCGGCGGGCGCAAGCTCACCCGTACGGCCTTCGCTTATCTTTTTGCCACTTGCCTCTAAAGATGACGCAGGGGAGATTGAAACCCTCCTTGCTGAGCTATCTTTTTAGGCTTTTGAATAACTATATCGTATAGCATCCTACCCCACAATTGAAGGCTGCCGGGGTGTCGGCTCGCTTGTGGAATTAGTTTCAGTGGACCTTTCCCATGAGCCTGCGCACGAGGGGGGTGAGCAAAGCAAGAATCCCGGCGGCGGTAAACATGCTTGCGGCCATGCCACCAAACAGCCTGGCCAGCAGAGTCGGGTCGTGCGCATCAAAGAAGCCGCTCAGGTAGCCGGCCAAATAGTTGCCCAGAGCCGTGCCCAGGAACCAGACGCCCATCGTAAGCCCGACCATGCGCTGCGGCGCCAGCTTGGTCACCGTGCTCAGCCCCACCGGACTCAGACACAGCTCGCCGCACACCTCCAGCAGATAGACGGAAAAGAGCCACCATATGCTCACCCTGCCGCCGGCGGCAAGCAGGGATGCGGGAACCATAATCGCGATTCCCAGCCCGAGCAGCAGAAGCCCCAGGCTGAACTTGGCCGGGCTGGACGGTTGCCGCTTGCCCAGACGCACCCAGAGCATGGAGAAAGCCGGCGCCAGGAGGATGACGAAGACGGGATCGAGGGTCTGGAACCAACTGGAAGGGAACGGCCAGCCGAATATCTCGGTGCGCGTCAGCCGGTCGGCAAAGAGGTTGAGCGAGGAGCCCCCCTGCTCGTAAACCGCCCAGAAGATCATGTTGAAGAAGAAAAGAACCGCCATCGCCCCGATACGTTTCCACTCCTCGCCCGTGAGCGGCTCCCGGCTTTCGACGCCACCGGGGGCAAGACGCGCCGGTTTCCCGCCCACGTGGGCTATCCGCCTGCCACCGGCCACGTACTGCACCAGCCCAAGCGCCATGCCCACTCCGGCAGCCGCGAACCCCCAGTGCCAGCTTGCATGGGGATCCATGCCCGCCGCAGCCAGCACCGACCGGAACTGGCGGCTCTGCGCCAGGAAGCCGCAAACAAGCGGTGCCAGCGCCGCGCCAATGTTAATGCCCATGTAGAAGATCGAGAAACCGGCGTCGCGCCGCGGGTCGTCCTCCGAATACAGGCTGCCCAGCATGGCCGATATGTTCGGCTTCAGAAATGCGGTGCCGGCAACGATCAGGCACAGGCCCGCATAGAAGAAAGGCAGCGTGGGCACTGCCAGGGAAAAGTGCCCGAGGGCAATTATGATGCCGCCGACGAGGACAGAGAGCCTGGCCCCCAGGAAACGGTCGGCAACGTAGCCGCCCGGAATGGAGCCCAGGTAGACGGACATGGTGTATATGCCGTAAATAGTCGCGGCTGTCCGCGTTGTGAAGCCGAGACCGCCGTCGGCCACGGCTGCCACCATATACAGTATGAGAATCGCCCGCATCCCGTAGTAGCTGAAACGCTCCCACAGCTCCGTAAAAAAGAGCGTGGTCAGGCCCTGCGGATGGCCGCACAGGCCGCCCGTATGCAGGGCGCTGTCAAGCTCAGGAGATGCCTTCACGGTCGCATGCATTTTCATAACGCCAGGGGTGCGCCGGCACGATCCACAGCGAATTGCCGCCCTGCCGAGGGCCGACAACGGCGCTGTCGCGACTGCCGAGCAACTATGCTACCCGGATCCGTGCCGGCCGGGCAAGCTTGACTGATGCACTATAATGCTGCCGGGAGGAAGCGCCGTGATCAGATTTGTGCTCAGGATTGCCCTTGTGGCGGCAGCCGTCGCCTACGCGCTCCCCGATGTATCGGGCATCAAGTTCCACGGTGACGCCGTGGCGGCCCTCGCGACATCGCTCGTCTTCAACGTGGTCTTTCTGGGGCTCGAGTGGTTGCTCGGGGTCATCGTTCTTGGAATCAATATCGGCACGCTGGGGCTCGGCGTCATCATTACCAGCGGGCTCAAGTTCGTGGCCAGCCTCCTGGCACCATCGGCGGCACTATATGGAACCTCCCAGCTCCTGCCGAAATTCATCCAGGTTTCCCACTACTACCCGAACGCCATTGTGGCCGGCCTGGTCCTCGGCGGGCTCCTGTGGGTAACGGTTCCGCAGAACAAGAAGCGTTAGCGGGGGATTAAGGCCGGGTCGAGCCCAGGGTTTACCCTGAACCTTCCCCCCGGCCAGGAACCTGCCCTGCCTGCCTTCGTCGACAAGGGCGTGCCCGGCCGTCGGACACGGTCGACGCACCGAATTTGTTCGAGCCGTTCTATGACATCAGCGCTACTGCGCATCGTCGAGGTAATTTCAATGTCCGAGTACGACACGCAATTTCCCGTAGAGGAAAGTTTGCCGGGAGACATAGCGAACTTCGTGTTCGACATGAGCTTCCGCCAGATTCTCGTTGGCGACTACGTCGTTCTGCCCTGCTTCAACTCCATAGTCGACCGCGGCATGGTCGTCGGGGTGGTGGGCAGCACCTGCGAGTTCGTCATCTTGAGCCCGGAGACCGGCATCCCCGAGAGCTTCGTGCTCGATCTCAAGCACCCCGATCCGCGCACGGGGGTCTTCGGGCGCTACGGCTATCTGGGCGTCCGGGTCGTGGCTCGCAAGGGCGAGCCGGCGGCGAGGGACTTCGCCCGCCAGCTCATTGGTGCCTGCCGCGAGATCGCCCACCAGGCGCCAAAGTTCAACCCATTCATGGTCACTCAAGCCCGGGCGCGGGCCGAATTTCTGCAGACGCTTTTGAACTAGGCAAGGAGGTGGCGGAATGCCGGCCGGGGAGGGATCGCCTGAGGCGATCCCTCCTTTTTTTCATCACCCGCCCCGGCTCGTGTAACTGCGCTAACCGTCACGCCGCCGCCTCATACGTGATTGCCGCAAGCGGTTTCGGGCGCTCTGGGAGCCATTTTTTGCCAACTCGCCACCCCAAAAAATATCCGGATTGTCACCCGAGACCAGCACCACCAGCACGTGACAACGATCCCGTATAGCCATGGCATGACCGTTCTCCTTGCTTCTCGGCTCGTTCCTCGAACTCCCACAAGGGTTAAGCACTTCTTGCAATTCAAGAGGTCCAATGTCTAGGTTTGAGTCCTACTTCTTTTCATTACCGATTCAAAGCGGAAGCAAAAGCAAACCACTGAATCCCTGAACCAATCGCCCACGCCGGCTTCACTCTCCTTCCAGCGCCAAAGTGCCTGGGGCAAGTGACTCCGGCGTTTGCTTTCGGTCGGCAATTTCGCCGCCAACCGGTCAATCCGGCACGGAGGACAGACCATATGTTCAAGCGCCTCATCAACTGGGCGCGCTATCAAGTGGCGCGCCTGATTCACTGGCGGCGACGCAACGCGCGGATAGTTGTCGTGATGGGCGGACCCGGTGCCGGCAAGGGCACGGTATGCAAGCTCATCGCCCCGGATCTCGGCATTCACCACCTGAGCACCGGAGACATATTCCGTCGCGAAATCGCTGCCCAAACCGAACTCGGCAAGCAGGTCGAGCCGTATCTCAAAGAGTCCGCGCTGGTGCCAAACGGCATCACCCTCGCGGCCCTGCGCAAGGAGCTCGAGCAGCCCGCGTACTACCGCGGAGTTGTCCTCGACGGCTTCCCGCGCACCCTGGAGCAAGCACAGCTCCTGGAAGACTTGCTCCGGGGATGGGGCAACAAGGTCGAACGCGTGATTCTGCTCGAAGTACCCGAGCAGGACCTGATCGACCGCCTCTCCCTGCGGCGGACCTGCAGCAACAAATCTTGCGGGCGGACCTACCACACCAGGTTGAATCCGCCTCGTAAGGCTGATGTGTGCGACTTCTGCGGAAGCGCGCTATATCAGCGACCCGACGACGTCCCTGAGAACATCAGCAGGCGTCTGCGGGAGTACAGGGCGACCGTAAGGCCGCTTTGTGATTACTACCGGGAAACCGGCGTTCTGACAACAGTAGAGTCGACAAATGAGCAGTCACCGCAGGTGGTGGCTGCCGTTGTCTTTTCAGCCATCACAGGCAAAGGAGCTAAACCATGATGATGAATCACACTCACGAAACGTCCGCGGTCACCTCGACCGGGGAGATGCTCGGAAACACCGGCTGGACCGTCGAGGCGGCTGCCAGCATGGCCAAGGAGGTCGCACGCGAGAACCGCCTGTTCGGGGACCGGAGCCACCGGAGCAGCCGCAAGCCGGCTCGCCGGACCCGCCCCGAGCCGACGGCTCGCGAGCTCAGCCCTGCCGAGTTCACTCGGCTGACCGGCTGGACCCTGGAGGACGCGATGGCCGAGGCCCTGGAGCTCCGCAAGGAGCGCCGCCTCTTCGGCCGGACCGGCCTCTACTGCTGACCGTCGCGCACCTGGTGCGCGCGGACGGCAAGGCAACCACGGTAGGGTCTGTGCGGTAACCACCGCATGGACGAGAGGGGGAGACCCGGGCGGAGCCCGGGTTTTCCTCTTTTTTTCGAATTCGTACGATACTATATCGTATGAATTCGACCCTGGATTATTTCAGGCGTGTATGAACACACGCGTTCACACTGTTTTCCGGTATGCAGATGTGATATCGCCAAGGTTTATCCATAAAGGTGCGTGATATCATCGGGCGACACTTGATTACCGGCCGGGGCGCGCCGTGCATGCTGTTCAACAGCTTTACCTACCTGGTTTTTTTGCCGATTGTCGTGGGGCTCTACTGGCTTTTGCCGGGGCAGTACCGCCGCGGTCTGTTGCTCATCGCCAGCTACATCTTCTACATGAACTGGATGCCGGCCTACGGGCTGCTAATCCTGGCGCTTACCGTCGTCAACTATCTCTTCGGGCTGGCCATCGCCTCGTTTGAGAAGCGCGGCAAGCTCATCCTGCTGCTCGGGCTCGTCTTCAATCTCGGCTGCCTGTGCTTCTATAAGTACGCCAACTTCCTGCTCGATTCCGTCTATCAGGCAGCCCGATGGCTGCACCTGTCCTTTAAGCTGCCAGTGCCGGTGCCGGCATCGGAGCCGGTACTGAACATCATCCTGCCGCTGGGCATCTCCTTTTTCACCTTCGAGTTCATCCACTACATTACCGATGTCTACCGCGGCAGCCAGCCGGTGAGGAATTTCTGGAATTTTGCCCTCTTCGCCGCCTTCTTTCCCTCGCAGATTGCCGGACCGATCAAGCGCTTTCAGGACTTCATGAAGCAGCTCCTGGATGAGCCCGTATTCAAGTCTTCAACATTTAAAGCCGGGCTCTTCCTCATCTTCCTCGGTCTCTTCAAGAAGATCGTCCTCGGGGACAATCTCGGGCAGGTCGTCGCCGCCGGCTTCAACCATCTGGATAGCATAGGCACGCTGGACGCATGGGTAGCCGTGATCGGTTTCCAGCTGCAGATCTTCTTCGACTTCTCCGGTTACACGGATATCGGGCGCGGCTCGGCTCTGCTCCTCGGCTACAAGGTGCCGGAAAATTTCAACTGGCCGTTTCTCGCCTCCAATCTCACCGAGTTCTGGCATCGCTGGCACATGTCGCTGTCCACCTGGCTGCGCGACTATCTCTTCATCCCGCTGGGCGGCAGCCGCGGCGGCGCCTGGAAAACCAGGCGCAACGTAATGTTGACCATGATCCTTGGCGGCCTCTGGCACGGAGCCGCGTGGCACTATGTCATCTGGGGCGCCTTCCACGGCAGCATCCTGGTTCTCACCAAAGAATGGCAGGATGTCGTATCCAGGATCGGCTGGCTGGCGCGCTGGAGACCGCATCCTGCCTGGCACTGGAGCGGCGTGTTAACCACCTGGTTCCTGCTTTTTCTTGCGGGAATCCTCTTTCGCGCGGACACGATGCCTCACGCCCTGACGATGGCTCGGAAGATGTTCATCCCTGCGCCCTCGGCGCCGGTAACCGAAGTCTTTGCCGTCTCGACCCTGCCGGTGTCGCTGGCAGTCTATGCGCTGTTCTTGTTGTGCGCCCGCCTCAGCGCGTCGCAAGCCAGCGCCCGCGCCAGCCGCTTGCCGGCGACGCCGCTGTTGGATCGAATCGCCGCCTGGTGGCACAACTCGATCCCGGCGCATATCGTCGCCTACTCGGCCCTGTCGATCGTCATCCTCGGCTTTGCGCCCGGCAAGATAGAGCCGTTCATTTACTTCCAGTTCTAGGTGCTGCAATGTCGACTGCCACACAATCGAGAGCCATCGAGCCGGCGGCGGCAAAAAGCAACACACACCGCCCGTGGTGGCTTGTGTCTCTGGAGTTCGTCGCCCTCAGCCTTTTCGCCATCGCCGCCCTTGAAGGCTTCTGCCGCATTTGCGGTGTTGGCGGCCAGGAGTTTCTCTATCCGGATCCGATCATGGGTTGCCGCCAGATCCCGGGCAAGCAAGTAATCTGGCGCTTCGAAGGCTTCTCCGACGATCTCCTCAACAGCCTGGGACGCCGCGATGTCGAACATGCCCTGGCCAAACCGCCTGGCGTAACGCGGGTAGTCGTGCTCGGAGATTCGGCAACCGAAGGCTTGCAGGTGCCGCTCAAGGACAACTACTGCCGGCTGCTGGAGTCCATGCTCAATTCCCGAGGAAACGGCAAGTACGAGGTGCTCAATTTTGGCTGCTCCAGCTATTCGACAGGGCAGCAGGTGTTGCTCTTTGAGAAACAGGCGGCGCAGTATCGGCCCGACGTAACCGTTGTCCTCTACGTCCGCGGCGCCGCGCTGCAGAACGCCTACAACCCCTACAAGAAAGCCGTCGAGCCACGTCCCTACTTTTACCTCGACGGCCGCGGCAAGCTCCAGGAGGACGACAGCATCCTCCACGAGCAGGCAGCCGCTTTGCGCCCGAACCCGGTCATGGACTTCCTTCGCTGCCACAGCCGCATCTACGGAATATTCAGCCAGGCGAACCTCTCCTTGAGCATCCATGAGCCGCTGTACAACAAGGTCCGGGGCTGGCTGACCAAACTGGCGTCATTACCCGCAACAGCTTTTGCATCCGATTCGACCCGCACCCCCCTGGGGGCGCGGGCGTCCCGCCAGCATCAGGGGCGACTCCTTTATCCACCTCCGGATGTCTGGCAGGTGACCAGGGCGCTGTTCCACCGGCTCAATGAAGACTGCCGCCGGCAAGGAAGCAAGCTGGTGATCATGGTCTTTCCCAACGTCGTCGACGACCCGATCCTGGCCAGGCAGATCCCGGACCTGGAGGCGATGGGCAGGTCGGAAGGGTTCGGCACGATGGATCTAACCCAGGCCTTCCGTGCGGAACCGGACGTTCACGCGCTGTTCTTGCAGTTCCACTTTTCGGCCGCCGGACATCAGGTCGTCGCCAGGCAGCTGGCAGGCTACCTGCAGGACCACAGATAGGTCCTGACAAAAAAAACTACCCTGCGCTCACAGCCGGTTTCACGAAAGCGCGCCGCAATGCCTGGCCAGCCCGGCGGGCGGGCGTCCCGCCCACTTCGGCGTGCGCGCGGACATCACGGCGGGCAACGCGGGCGTCGCCGCTGCAGCGCGAAAGGATAACCTCAGGCTGCCGCCGGCCGCTGCTGAGTCTTGGTGTGGTTGTCGAGCCAGGAATCGAACGAGATGCTGCCGTCATCGTGGACAGTGCCGCGGGAAAGGTCTGCGGTTAACGGCCTTATCTGATCCAGGCTTCTCATCATGGCCAGTTGCGCGGCACGCTCCTGCGCTCCGGCCTCGTCCTGCCTCAGCTGATCCGAAAATGCAGCCTTGCCCTGGCTGTCCAGCGCCCGGGCCAGGTTCAAATCCAGGTTGACAAAAGGATTGGCGGAATGAGCCGATTCGGCTGCCTTGTCAGGCACCTTTTTACCCACACCGCCGTCCGTCACTACTTGAATATTGCTGTCGAACATGAATATAGGGTACCGATAGTAAGGGGATGGTTACATCCAGCTTGGGTCTATTAAATCATAACCAGAGGCAATGTCAAGCATATTTTATGTTGACGGCGCGCGCCCCGAGTTGCCGGAGCAGGTCTTATTGGCTGTCGCCCGCGCAGCCTGAAGCAGCCTCGGGCAGGTGTGCTCCTCGGCTGCCACGAAAAATCTGTCGGCCTGGCTCTAATCCAGGTGTGTAGCATCCCGGCACGACGGCAAAATTGCCAGCATACCGGCGCTTGCTCTGGGACTGACTCTGGTTGTGAAGCCGAGCAGTTCAGCAACTGTCCTTTTTTCAGAACGGCGGACCGGCTCCGCTGTACGATAGCGGTGTCGCTGGACCGTATTTTCAGGAGCAGGGGCATTGAGCGGCAGGCGGACCGAAATAGCATCAGCGCTTGCCGCTCTCATCTGGAGCATGGCAGCCACCGGAGCAATGGGTCAAGATTCGACAAATCCTGCGCAAGCCAATCCCGTCCCGCCTGCAAAGGTCAAGCAATTCTGGGACGTCGCCGAAAAGTATCGTGGCCGAGAGCCGGCGAAAGCCGTCGAAGCATACACAAGGGCGATTCAGGCTATGCCCCTTTATGGCTATTCCTATTTCCATAGGGCAGCGGAATTTGAGAGCATGAAGCAGCACGACAAGGCGCTCGCCGACCTCAATGAGGCGATGCGTCTCGGCTGCAATCGAGCGCTCATTCTCGGCTATCGCACCCATGTATACGAGGCAATGGGGCAGACGCAGAAGGCTCTCGACGACTACAACGCGCTCGTGCAATTGCTGCCGGGATCAGCCCAGGTGCTCCTCAATCGGGCTGTTTTCTACTACGGGAAAAAAGAATACAAGCTGGCACTAGCAGACATCGAGGCCGCCCTGCGGATTGACCCTTCCAACAGGCAGTGTTATGTCTGGCGCAGCGTCATCTATTCCGAAACGGGAAACCGTGCCGGGGCTGATGCCGACAGGAAGATTCTTGCCAATATGGATCCACAGCTGGCGCGCGCCACCGCTCGCATCCGGAACAATCCGCACTCCGCCGCAGCGCTCCTCGAACGATCGGATCTTTATTGGCAAAAAGGGATGCTGGATTTGTCTATGGATGACTGCAACGCCGCGGTAAAGCTGGAGCCCGGAAATTCGTCCGCCTACCTGGCAAGAGCAGAGAAGCTGCATGCGATGGGGAAGACGAGCGAGGCTTTCGCCGACTGCAACAAGGCGATCGCGCTGGCGCCGCATGACCCGCGTGCCTACAAAGAGAGGGCGGCACTACACCTGCGCTTGGGGCAGGAGAAGGAAGCAATGGCTGACCTCGACAGGGCGCTTGCAGCTCGACCTGATGACGCCGAAGCGCTGACCACGCGCGGCTGCTTGCTCTCCGGCCAGGGGGCGTACCGGCAAGCAGTGGCTGACCTCACCGGAGCAATCCGTCTCGACCCGAACAAGGCGGAAAGCTATCTCTGGAGGGCAAACGCGTACAAGCGGCTCGGCAACTTCGAGAAAGCAGTTGCCGATTACTCCGTGGCCGTTCGCTTGAATCCCAACGACCCATCTGCTTATCTGGGGCGGGCTGAATCGTACGAAAAGCTCGGTCATTATGGCCCGGCAATCGCCGACCTGAGCACCGTTATCGCCGTCAATACCAGCGATGAAGGCGCGCTGGCGGCTCGAGCAAGACTGTACGAAAAGACCGGGCAGAATCAAATGGCGATTGCCGATCTGTCAAGGCTCATTGCCAGGAGCCCGAACAGTCGGGATATCTATGCCGACCGCTCAAGGATTTACGAGAAGCTGCACGACCACAAAAAGGCGATTGCGGACCTCGACCGTGTGCTGGCCCTCGATGCCCAGGATGCGGAAGCTTATGTGGCACGGGCGCGCATTTATGAGCAAATCGGCAGCTTGCAAAGAGCCGTGGACGATTACAGCCGCGCCATCGCCTTGAATGACCGGGACGCCGAATCTTACCACAGCCGCTGCCGATGCTATGAAAAGCTGGGGCGGCATGCGCAGGCCGCCGCCGACAGAAGAGCCCCCGCTTACATGAGCCGTTTTGTACCGGTTCCCGGGTATTACGATCGCGCCCGGGCCCGGCAGGCAGTCGACGAGTACACGAGATCGATTACCTTCTCTGCCGGCGATGCTCTGGCATATTTCATGCGTGGCTGGAATCGCATGGAGCTCGAGCAATACGGCGAGGCGCTCGCCGATCTGCGCAGCAGCAGCCGCTTGAATCCCGACGACGGGAAAACCTGGTTCCTGAGCGCGATGTGTCTTGATAAGCTCGGCCGGCACCGTGAGGCGGAAGTCGACCGGGCCAGGGCGGACAGGCTCGGAATTTCGCAACCAGCCCAGCTCTATGAAGGCTTCATCCACCTGCAGTGGTAGCTGTCGTCACCACATACGATACGTTCCGGCGGTATATTTAGGTACGTTATTGTATAGTATACAACAGCCTTTTTTAGAGAACGTAGGCGAGAATAGCTGTTTGGAGGACGAGAGGACCGCTCCCTTTTAAATGTGCTCGGCGGTGTGCGTGAGGGTTAAGAAGATGCAGCCGGCCGCACCCGGGGGTACGGCCGGCTGACCCTCGAATTATCAGGTTTCCGCTTGCGCTTCAGCTCACTTGAGCCAGCCTGACCTCGCGCAGGGCCTGAGGGTTCTCCCGCTTGTGACGGCGGATCGCCTTGTAGACCAGCGCCTTCAGGTGCACCGGATCCAGGGCGGCGACCTCCTGGTCGGTCAGCTCCATCGCCCGCGCCACCCGGAAGTAGAACTCCGCGGTCCGCTCGGCGATCTCCGGCCCGCCAAAGCCCGACTTGCGCCGGAACTCGGAGGCGAGCTTCCTGGCCTGCCGGTAGTCATCGACGGACAGCGGCTGGTCAGGATCGAGCACGCGCGCCAGCGCGCTCGACGGCTCGACCATCGACGGCAGCGTCAGGAGCCCACGAATCGTGAACTCGTTGAGAGCAGTCACCGAGCGAACCTTACCCTGGAAGTCGACGTACGAGCCCAGGCCGTCGGGGTCCGGCTCGCCGCCCGCCACGCGAGCGCCGCGGGCGACGGTGCGTTGCGAGAGCCTGGCGTTGTCAGGCACATCGCTTATCGGGTGGGTAAGGAAGTCCGGCAAACCCTGGATGCGGAGCTCGATCTCGCGGACCAGTTCCTCCGGGGCGGGCATGACTTCCCGGATGCGCCGCTTGCGAGGCTGGCCGCCGGCCGGCTGCACCGGAGGCTCGGATCCCGGCAGCTTGATGCCGGAGACCTCGGCGAAGCAGAGGTCCTCACCGGTGAGAGCACGCTGGTACCGCTTGCGGAACCCGGGCAGAACGGCTGCCACGGCGCCGGCGAAGAGGTTCTCCAGCCCATCGAGGCCGCCGCGGACCACGCGCAGGCGGTTGTCCCGGGAGAGGGACTCGAACGCCTGCTCGTAGAGCGCCAGCCCGAACTCGCCCACGTAGGGGTTGGGCTGTCCGACCAGGATGCTCACCAGCGTGTGCGACCTGAGCACGCTGAGCGGCTTGCCGTCACAGAAGAAGCCCGTGAGCTTCGTGGCCGGCCGGCGGTGGCGGCGAGATCGGCCGAGGTTCAGGATCTGCTGCGAGCCGGGGGTGCGGCGGGCGCGTTCCCGGTTCCACGCGAACAGGGCCGACAGAAGCGACATCTGCTCTGAGTGGGAGATGCTGCAGACGATCTCGACCTTGCCGTGCCGGGTGTTGAGACGGACGCGGTCGGAAGCGAAATGAACGGTGTACTTCATGCTTTTCCTCTCTTTTTGTTGAAAAAAACTCTCGCCACGCCAGGGCATGGCGCCATAACCGCGCCGGGGCTCCGTCGCGGAGACCCCGGCGCGGGCGTCGCTGAAAAGCCGGCCCTCAGGCCGGCTCGGAAATTCAGGCGATGCGGGCGTGCACCGCCTGCCGGGCGCGGAACGACTCGACGAACCCGCGCACGCCCTCGGCGCCGGCGCCGGCGACGAAAGCATCTCCGTCACCAGTGCTGGTCACGGCCACGACGGCGCCCGCCTCGTTGAGAACCGGCCCACCGGAGAATCCGGCCAGGTCCAGTCCGGCACCGAGGAAGTACACCGCCTGCGGCAGCGCCGGGCAGGTGATATTCGGGGCATCCGGATCGACGCCGTCGACGAACCGACCGTGATACATGGCCACGTAGCCCGAGAGCGAAATGGCGAGCCGGCCGGCCGGATAGCCGAGCCCGATCACCAGTTCGTCGCGGACCAGACTTGCCGCAAGCAGGTGAAGCGGGCTGAACTCGCAAGTGCGGTCCTTGACCTCCACGAGCGCCAGGTCCTGCTCCTCGTCGACCGCGACCAGCTCCGTGTCGTAGAGCCTGTCGAGGACGATGAACGAGCTCAGGTGCCCCTCGACGACGTGGCGCGCGGTGAGGAACAGCCCGTGCTCGTCCAGGCAGAAGCTCGTCCCGAAGCCGGTGACGATGTGCCCGTCGATGCTCCTCTGCGTGTTGAGCACAGCCACGGATGCGGACGCCCTGGCGTAGGTTTGCGCGAGCGCCGCGGACGGCTGCACGAACCCGACCAGCGGAACGCTGGTGGCAGTGCCACTGACACAGATCTTGCTCATGGTTGTCATCCTCCAGTCGTTGTGAAAACGGAAACGAGCAGCGCCAGCCCGTCAAAGGACAGGGGCTTGCTACTGGCAGGTCGCTGCTCCATGCCGCAAAAGGCCGGTCGCTCAGCCGCGGAAGTCGTCGGAGGTCTCCTCCTCGACCAGGGTGGCAACGGACAGGCTCGTCTGCGGCTTGATCTCCGGCTGGAGCTGCCGCTGGCGAACCAGCATCGGCACCGCAGCCCGCACCCGGCGGCCGGCCTCGGGGTCCAGCTGCGCCAGCGCGGTGCCCAGCGAACCGGAGTAGTGCAGGTCCTCGAGGAGGGTCTGCATGTCCTCGCTGAGCCGGTCGTAGACGGCCTGCAGGTGGCGATCGGCGGCGTGAGCAGCCTCGGAGATGCGCTCGGCGACATCGTCGCCCGGGAAGCGCATAACCTCGGTAGCCAGCCGATAAACCGCGACGGTCTGCCTCCAGGCTTCCGGATTGCGGTAGCCGTCGGCGTCCTCGAGCGTGCGCTCGAAGTCCTCGACGGACTCGGCGGCGCGCACGCAATCGACGAGGTGGCGGGCCGCATCGTGCATCGAGCCGGCCCTCAACCACGCCCGAGCAAGCGCCGCCAGCCCGGTGGGCTTGAAGGGCTCGAGCAGGCGGTCGAGGCGCAGCTCGGCGATGAGCCTGCGCAGCGCGTACAGCGTCTCCTGGTCCAGGGCATCGACGGCGATGTCCAGGCAGAAGACCTCGCGGAGCTGCGTCATCACGTGAACGAGCCTGCCGGCCACTTCGCACTGCCTGGCGTCCTCAGCGAGAAACGCCTGCTTGGCGGCAGCCTGGTGGGCGGAGCCCTCGTGCATCAGCTCGACCCACCGCTCTTTGGCCTGGGTAGCAGCCTGGCGAACCGCCCGGACATCGGAGATGGCTTGAATCAGTTGCGCGAGCATATGACGACCTCCTTCGTGTGAAATATGGGCTCCCCACGGCGACCGCGGAAAGCCGAAAGAGAAAAGCGCCCAGCCCCGCAACGCAGGCACCAGGCGCTCGACAATTGGTTGACGGAGACCTCCGCCGGCGGAAATCCGCCAGAAGAATGTCTCAAGATTCAGTTAGAACGACAGTTTTGGGTTGTGTTTCTACTCGGGTGAGGCGAAATGGAATACCGAAAGTGAGATGACGGTAAAGAAAAGACCCGATCACAAACAAGATCGGGCACAAAAGAGCTTATTGTGCGAACGCTTAATTCCCCAACCACAGCCGCATCCGCATATCGGCATCAGGCCGTTATTTCGGGAATTTTTCGCCCGCGTTCCGGACAGCCACCCCGAGGGCAGGGGCTGAGATCGGATTGCCGGCCCTATGGGGCAATCACGAATGAAAGCGGGGCCGCATTGTTAGCACAGTTCCGCAAGCGGGCGTCAGCACCCCGGCAGCCTGAGCGGGGCGGATGCGTTGGCCCTCAGCGATTCCCCTGGTTGCTGACAGGCAATTCCGTCTCGCTTTCAGCCTTATCTGGATCGACGGTCTTGGAGCCGCCGACCCGCAGCCTTTGCGCGTGCTGAAAGAGCTTGATATTCCGTCTCTGGTTGGCGGCTTCCAGCTCGTCGTCGGGCGATTGCTCTTTTACCTTCAGCTCCTTGAGACCTCGCAGGCAGTTCTGCTTTATGTCGCCGCTGGCGCATGCCGTGACCTGGCTCGCCCAGGTCACGGCCGGCTGCTGCTGGACGCTGACCACCGCCGCCGGATTCGAGGGCGGGATGGCGGCCAACCCTGCTTTGTACTCATTGATTGCCTGGGCCAAGTTGCCCTGGCTGGCGTAGCATCTGCCCAGTAGATAGTGCGCCTCGGCATCATCTGGATGATTCCGGAGCTCAACTATCGCCAGCGGCATCACCACGTCCCACTTCTTCCTGTCCGCCGCCTGTTCCATCCTCTCGACCATCTTGTCCGAGGCAAGCTTGATGTCCGCCGGGGACGGATTGGGCAAAGGGGCGCCGCGGTACGCAACCGCCACCCTCTTGACCCCGAAGGCACCACGGTGGGAGTGAAGCGTCAGCGACGTATTGGGGGCCAGCGAGCAGAGCACGGCAGGATGGCACTGCGGGTCATAAAAACGCCGAATCGGCGTGCCCAGCTCATGTTCCATCTTCTTGAAGCTCACCTGCGATTCCGGGAAGTGCATCAAGAAATCGGATGAGATGACCTGTCCCGGGTACGATTCCTGCTGATGAAGCTCGTACATCAGCTTGTGATGCGCCCCGTACCAGAACTGGGATTTGATTTGGGCGCCGCCGATCGGGGGGCCTTGCTCGGGAAGCCCGATCACGTACTGCAAATACTCGATGTTCATCAGCTCCGGCTTGGAAGCCAGTTTGCGCATCAGCTCCAGCATGTCCGGATCATCAGGCAATCCCGGCTTTGCCTGCGCCGCAGAGCAAAGAAGCAATGCCAAAATACAGACAGCAACGAACAGCCGGTACATAGGCTCCTGCACGCACGGTCTCCTGCGCGATCAATTATACGTGATTTCGCCCAGTCCACCTGACATCATTACCGAACGTATCACAGCCTGAGGCAATCGCGCTTGCGGGCTATCTCAGACGGATGCGCCGGAACGGCTCCGCGTACTCAACACCAGCCAGCCGGCCTGCCGAGCGCGCGCGGTCAATTACGGTCTGCTGCACGGAATGTGGATCAGGAAATTGACTCTTGTGCATGGCCAGCGCGGAGCTCTTCTTGACCAGCGTTTTGGTTATCTCGACCAGGCAGTTGGGCGCATTGGTGCTCCAGAGGAAGATCTCCCTCACCCTGTGCGGCGCCAGCCCCTGGGAAATCTGCTCCGGGTAGCAGAGCGCGCCGCGCGCAAACGGATGGCAGGCATCAACCGCGGCCAGGCCGATTGCCCGGTGATCCGCGTGGTTTACCTCCCCGTATTCGTCAAAGACGACGGTGGGATCGAACGTGAAGACCATGTCCGGCTTGAGCTGGCGGATAAGTCGCACGACCTCGCCCCTGAGCTCGGGACCGTAAAAAAGCGAGCCATCTTCACGATCGAGAAAGAAAACGTCGCTGACGCCCAGCTCAGCGGCAGCCGACCGCTGCTCCGTCTTGCGGAGCCCGGCCAGCTCCGCCGGCGTCCGCGAGCCCTCGTCATCGCCCTTGTCGCCACTGGTCGCCACAGCGTAAAAGACCGTGGCACCGGCAGCCGCCAGCAGGGCAATCGTGCCGCCGCAGCCGAACTCCGCGTCATCCGGGTGGGCGAACACCACCAGAACACTCTGCCCGGCCGCAGCCTCGAATGCCTCCAGCTCCAATGCCCCGGCCATTTAATCGATTTGACCTCGCCAGCAGTCACTAAAGTTTAGATCTCTATCCAGCGATTTCTAACAGCGGTCAGTGAAAGTTGAGACCACAAGGTCGGTGAAACTTGCTACCAGTGAGAGCCGGGTCAGTGTGAATATTCGCCCTCATTCGTAAGAACACCTGTTGCAATGCTGGTTTCAGATTGCAACAAGAAGATCTCAATCGCCAGAATAGGAGTCACACAGTCCATCACCCAATCAGCCACGAGGAACCCTGGCAAGTCGCACGACAATTCCACTTTCACAGCGATCTCGATCCGGCCGATTTACACCACATCTGGTGGCGGGCGAATCCCTCCTTCCGGTGCCGGCTGCCAGCAGGTGTCCCGCCTCGGCATCAGCAACTCATTCCTCCGCAGCTAACCTCCCCCCTGTAGGGTAGAAACGGACGCCGAAATGCGCTCCTGGCGCCATGCTCATTGCTTCCGGAAAAGGCTGCGGGAGCCGCCGGCACGCAACCCGAGCGCCTGACGCCCGTACCCGCACCGCCATTTACAGAAAGGACTCTCCCCATGTCTGGTATTGCCAACTCCTACTTCAACAGTCCGGCCAATCCTGGCAGTCCGGTCAGCCCCTTAAACCCGGGAAACCCGGCAAGCCCGCTCAATCCCTTGAACCATGGCACCAGCAACTGGCATCCCGGCACCGCTTCGCCACCCGATTGGCTGCCCTTCATCGGCGGCATACTGCTGGCGCTCATGCTTTGCCTGGAAGTAAGCCTCCCCCATCTCTGCGTGGGGGCGCTACTGGGCAAAAGAACCGGCCTCGTCACGGGCGCGATCCTCACAGCGGTCTGGTGCTTGCTCTACTTGTCCGGTCGCTTCGGGCTTGTCTCCGGGCTGGCCCTGGTGATCGTGCCTGCGGCAGCCGTGCTCTTGCTCGTGCGGGCTGTATTGCCCAGGCCGGATCGAAGAGCGCCGCTCGGAGAGGATTCAAAATGAGATTGCAAAAGCACGAAGACGGTCCGCAACTCGAGGAGCTTTGCCGGACGAACGATGCGGTTGTCGCCGCGCGCGCCGCCGTTGATAAGCGCCTGGGCAAAGTCCGGGAAGCACAAGAAAGCCTGCGACGCGACAGCGCCCTCCCGCTGGATCCCGCCAGGGATGCCGAATGGGCTGCCCTGCAACTGGAATTGCAGGTCAACTTGATCTACCAATGCTGCGCCCTGCAGCAAGAGGTTCAATCTCTGGCGGATTTCAAGGAAAGGAAGCCTTAGTCGGATCGCCTGTTGCGCAGCTTACCAAGAAATCCTGGGCGCTTCCTTCGGTTCCGCTGTCGGTGCCAACTGCAAGCTTCTTCCGGCTATCGGTGCTGCGTACCTGAACGCGTTCGCCGGACTTGTCGCGCACCTCAACACCCCGGTTTCCTCGGCGGGCTCATCGGGGCGCTGGCGGCGCTGGCCTTCGTCGCCGTCATCATCGCCCGCTATCACAGGAAAGGCTAGTCAACGGATCGCGACCGGCTGCCGCAGCTGGTGCGGCAGCCGGGAGTCGAATTCCAGCCGCCCGTCCGACGCCCGCATGCGGGCCGGTCAGCATGCCGGTCCGCTTCATCTCCCTGCCAAGGGTAGAGCGGACAACACCGTGGCGATATCACCGTGCGACAACGAGGACTTCAACACGAAGTTCCCCGCCAATAGGGAACAGAGGATGTCCGCGCCTGGCGAGAAGATGGGCCGCGCGACAGCGGAGGAATCCCCGGCCGCCGTCCGTGTCGGGGGCAGCAGCCACTCCAGTGTCCCGAGACGGACACGGATTGAAGGGGCAAGAATTCGGACGGAAAGCGGGTGGGGTGCGCCGCGATGATTTCGGCGGCGTCAGGAAATCCGGTCGTCTACGTTCTCCTTGAACGCTGCTACTCTTGCGACAATCTCTTCTTCCGGCAGATCCAGGGCCGGCAAAAGGAACGCCCCCGCCGGCGGTTCGCAGGCAAAATGCATGCCGGCGGACAAGAGCGGCAGTCCGGCCGCCCGCGCGCAATCCGCAATGGCAGCATCGTTGATCGGCAATCGCAGATGAACGAACAGATGTGAACTCGAGCTGGCCCTGGCAGGGCTGACAGCCGTGCCGAAACTTACACTCAAGGCATGAACCATGGCCCTCCAGCGGCTGGCGTAGATAGCCTCCGTTCGCCGCAAGTGCCTTTCATACTCTCCGCTATTCAGCAGCGAGGTCAGGGCCAGCTGATCCAGAAAGCAGAAGTGCGTCTGAAACGCATCGGCATTCATGATCCACGAGCCGGTCAGCGCCGGCACCATCTGTGCCGGCGCAATCACATAGCTGACATTGACCAGCGGGTAAAGCGTGCGCCGGAAGCTGGAGATATAAATGACGTTGTCCCTGCCGGTCAAGGCACGCAGCGGGGGCAGCGGAGAGCCGGCGGGCCGGTATTCGGAGTCGTAATCGTCCTCGATTATGATCACATCGTTTCGATCCACCCAATCCAGGAGCAGCTGGCGGCGCTCCATCGAAAGCGGGGCGCCGGTGGGGTCGTGATGCGAGCTGTTGACATAAACAATCTTGGGCGGCCTGCGCAGGGCTGTTAGCTGACGCACATCCATGCCCTGCTCGTCGACTGCCACCGCAGTCAGATCGGCGCCCAGCCAGGCAAACGTCTCCCGGGCGAATAGCGATCCCGGCTCCGGGAAGACGATGCTGTCCCCGCTATCCACGAGCAACTCAGCCACTGCGGTCAAGGGGTACGTGGAGGAGGTCATGATCACCAGACTCTCCGGCGGGCAGTCGATCATGCGAGAGCGCGAGACGTAAGCACAGATCGCCTCCCGCAGCGGCCCGTAGCCAAAAGGATCGCTGCCGTAATCAAGCAACGACGGATCGTAAACGCGGCAGCAATCCGCAAGTGCTTGCTTCCACTGGGCAACGGGGAGGCATTCCGGCGGCGCGCAACCAAACTTCAATCCAGGGGAGTCGAAATCGGTGACCTGACGTGTTTGCAGCCGGAGCAGACGCCGTGCCAGCTCGGAAAAGGGCAGGTCACTGGGCGCGGAACTTGTGGCCCGGGCGGGCGGTCTCCTGCGCACAAACGTGCCCGTGCCTTCTTCGGTTTCGATAAGGCCTTGCGCGCCGAGATCCTCGTAAATCCTCACCGCCGTCGCGCGCGATATGCCGAGCATCTTTGCCAGCTCCCGCGTGGAGGGCAGGAGCTGACCCGGCATGAGCTTGTGCTCGAGGATAGCCTCCTTGAGCTTGTTCGTCAGCTGCCGTTGAACAGGCGCTTTGCCGTCCCGTTCCAGTTCCAGCGGGAGCCTGGCGTGACGCCGACCAGCATTCAAAGCCGATACCATGTTTAACGACCTGGCAGCTTGCGGGCGATTTGAATCAGACGCTGCCTGGCCGCCGGAGGCAGGCGGAAAGTGCTGTCCGGCAGATCAGAGCCGGCAACTGCCAGCTGCACCACGTTAATCTGCTCTTCCATCCTCGCCCGTGCGCGTGGGCGCGCGAAACTGCAGGACTTGTCTGCGGGCGTCCAGCCGAAGCCCCGGGTGGGTGAGCCTGTGCATCGAGCCGCGGTGTCCGACATATGAATTCTCCTGGACTTCAAAGACAGGGCCATGCTCAAAACGCATTGCCATCTGCGGCAAGTCTAAAGGCAATTTCCGGCAATTTCCCGACACGCGACTCCCGGGTTGCCGGCACCGGCGCCGGGCAGCTGTACCCCTCATCAATTTCAGCGCCGTTTATCTATGCCCTTCTATAGTAGCACCAGCCAAAAAAGTTTTGCCCGGGCAAGACACCGTGGTGCCATCCCCGGGCAAAAGCGAAGCGCGTTAGGCCTGCTTGGCGGCGAGCACCTTGTCCAGATGCCCGGCGAGCGCTGCCGGATCGTCGGTGACGATGCCGTCGGCGCCAAGCTTCAGGGCGAGATCAAACTCGTCGGCGGTGGTGGCCGTCCAGGTGTTGATCTTGAGACCAGCCATGTGCGCTTCCTCGGCGGCAGCCGTGGTAAGCGCCCCCAGGTACGGGTGCCAGAACCGGCAGCCTACCTTCTCGGCATACTCGCCTACGTCCACCAGGAGCCCGTTGATCAGCAGCCCGAGCTTGAGGTCGGGCGCCTTGCCATGAATCGCCTTCAGGACGCCGTGGTCAAACGAGCTGAGCACTACCGTGTCAGCCGCCTTGTACTTTTCGATCATGGCGATCAGGTCATCGGCGATACCCTCGTACGGCCAGGGCTGGTTTTTGATCTCGATGTTGAGCATGCACCTGCCGCCGACCAGCTCGAACACCTCGCTCAAAAGCGGAATCCGCTCATCGCTGGCGTCTTGCGAGCCCGGCTTGAGCAGGCGCACCGCCTTGAGCTCGTCCCAGGTCTTGTCCTTGAGCAGACCCTCGCCATCGGTCGTCTCGGCCAGGTCGCCGCCATGGACTCCGCCATGCAGGACGACCAGCTCGCCCGACTTGCACTTCTGCACGTCGAGTTCGATGCCGTATATGCCAGCCTCCAGGCATTTCTTGAAGGCGGCAAGAGAATTCTCCGGCGGGGTCGGATCGGCCCAGCGGCGTCCGCCCCTGTGAGCCCAGATGTTCGGTCTTGTTCGGTTGTCCATAATTTGCTCTTTGCACCTTATCTGAAGAACCGGAAGCAAGCGGGGGCGCAGCGCTTAAAGCCACCGCGCCCCCGCTTTGCCGGAATAGTTATCCTTACGGGCAATCACCGATAGATCTGGGCAAGGACACTGGGGTTGCGTTCCTTGCCCAGATCTTCCACGCCGTGATTACCGCACCGCGACCTTGCGCGCCGCCTTGTCGGCCTCGACGCGCGCGATCAGGTCCAGCCCCTTCTGGTGCAGGTCAGCTGCCTGCAGGTCCGCGGGGTGGGACGCCATGCGTTCCGCGAAGATGCCGGTCAGCATACCGATCTTCTTGAGCGAGCGCGGGTGGCGCTGCGCCGCCGAGATGAAGGCAGCGTACTCGGCCGGCGTCGCCTCGGTGAGGAGGTAGCGCCAGTTGATCAGGTCGGACACGGTCAGCTCCTCGTCCGCCAGCGCCACACGAAGCTCAGCCTCGTGCGTGCGCGGCGAGAGGTACGTGCCGAAAAGCATGTCCATCAGCGGGTGGACGATGGTGAAGTTCGTCCGCTGATCCCAGTGGTGCAGCAGGTGGATCTTCTCCAGCCACTGGAAGTAGCTGCTGTTCACCCACGGGTGGTCGACCTCGTGGAATCGCGAGTGGGTTTCGTCGATGATGAACTTCGCGTAGCCGAAGACGGCCAGCACGAAGAACACGGTCGCGAAGCTCACGCCGTGCGTGAGCAGGAACAGCGCCGTGACCATAATCGCCGGGATCGCCCAGCTCAGTCCGAGACCGTCTTCCGAAGAGACGTAGTCGACTGCGCGGCGGTAGAAGCGCCCGATCGGGTAGATGATCATGTGGTGGATCCAATGGAACTTCTGGTTCCGCCGGAACACCTGCGCCCGGCGGGTGAAGAACCCCACGTGCTGGAAGAAACGGTGATAGGTGTAGCCGACGCTCTCAACGAGGAGGACGGCGCGCAGTGCCATCACCAGTGGTGACAACACAAAGCTTACCAGCCAGCCGGGAACGCCGGCGGCCAGCAGCTTTGCAAATAGCAAACCGCTCCACGGCTCAGCCCACGCGAATGCGATCAGGCTGGACAGCCCCACCACCAGCCAGGCGGTGTAGAGGATGCGCCGCGCCAGTCCTTGGCGCGGCTTGAGCGATGCTTCGTACAGCGCATTGGTTTGCGTGTTCATGACCTGGGTGCTCCTTGACACCCGAAAGCAGGTGCCGTATAAGCGGCACACGAACAAAGTTGACCCGCTTGCGCGGATCGGTAGAGAGCAAGTAGCAGCAGCGCCGAAGCGCTACGCGATCAGGGGTGGGCTTTGACGCCGCGGTCCCTGGTCCCGTACCGCACCGGATCGATGCCGGCCTCGTGCCTGGCAGCAAGTCGAGCCTGCCGCTCCCGTTCCTCGAGCTGGACGATCAGTGCCAGCTCGTAAGCGTCAGCGTAGCTCTTGCCGGCGGCCATGAGCTTGCGTTCGGCAAGCTCGTGCACGAGCGTGAATCGGACCTGGGTGACGGACATGCCGCCTTCCAGCCAGATCTCGTTTCTGGGCACGAACGGGTACTTGAGCCCGTGCCCGCCGAAACAGAAGTCACCGTAGATGTCCCGCCGGATCCTGGTGCCGTCCACGATCCACACGTCCAGTCCCTGGACCTTGCCGTGGTAACGCCGGTAGACCCCGTCCATGTTGACTCGCAGGTCCCGGAGCTCGGAAGGGCAGCGCTTGTCGATGTGCCCCATGGTGATCGCGCCGAGCGACCGCTCGTGACGCGCGGCGGCGCGCATATCTGCCAGGCGGAACTTCTTTTCGTAAGCGATTGCCGAGCTGTGGGCGCGGTCGTAAGTCCAGCCCCGCTGCCGCATGAGCTCAAGCTCGTGCAGCTCGTGGAGGATCGTGTACTCCAGCTCGTCGATGGCGATCCGGTCGTCGATCCAGATCTCACCCGGCGGGTTATAGCGGTAACGCTGCTCGTTGCCGCCGTAGATGAAAGCCGGGTAGATCTCCCCGAAAACGCGATCGCCGTTGACAATCCAGACGTGCTGCCCCCGGCGCCTGCCGAGATAGACCCGGTAGATGCCGTCGAGCTTGACGTGGCCTGTGTTGCGGTAGAGCAGCTTGCACTGCCCGTGGTTCTTGCATTTTTTCATGGCGTAAGCCCGGGGTAAGCGTTCAGGATGCTCGTCCGTGCCGGCGGAGGATCTCCACCAGACGGTCGAGCGGTAGCGCGTAAGCCGTGTTGCCGTCGCGGCCAACCGTGGTCTCTGCCATGCACAGGGCGTTCAGGATGGCTTCCTCGGTCGCCTCCGCGGTAGCCTCGAACAACGGGCTGATGAAGTCATCGCTGACCTCGGGCAGCGCGTTGACCGGTTTGCAATGGCGGGGAAGCCTGCGGCTGGTGGAAAAGGCCACCATGAAGTCACCGCTGCTGTTGCGCGCGACGGAACCCGTGCGCGCAAGGCCCATCGCCGCCCTGGCGGCGATTCGCTCCAACTGCCGCTGATTGAGCGGCGCGTCGGTGGCGATGATGATCACGATCGAGCCGTCATGGCGACCCTCTGTCACCCCTTCCGGAATGAGCCTCCCGGCCGGGACGCCGTCGACCCGCAGTTCGTGGCGATCGCCGTGGTTGCAGTTGACCAGCACGCCGACCGTGTAGCCACCCTGTTCGGCCGCCACCTTGCGGGAAGCCGTGCCGATGCCGCCTTTGAAGTCGTAGCAGATCATCCCTGTTCCGGCACCGACAGCACCTTCAGCGACAGGACCGCCGGCGGCGCTGTTGAGGGAGGACAGAACATGCTCGGGCTTGACGTGGCGCCCCCGAATGTCGTTCAGGTACGAATCGTCGCACTCGCCCACAACCGGCAGGTAGCTGTCGTCCGCGATGCCGATCGTCGGGTAGCGCGAGACCATCCAGCCGACCGCCGTGTCGAAGACCATGCCCACCGAATGGGTATTGGTCAGGAACAAGGGTCCGTCGATGAACCCCAGCTCCTTGATCCAGTCGGTGCCTGTAACGACCCCGTTGCCGTTGAGCACGAAGGCGCCGGCGGTGACTCGATCGTTCCAGATGTCGCCATCGTGGGGGATAATCGCGGTGACGCCTGTCCGCACGGGACCTTTCCCCGGCACGAGCTTGCCGTCGCCCTCGATGAGGGTTGTCTGCCCGACCTTGACCCCTTTCACGTCGGTGATGGCGTTGAGGGGACCAGACTCGAGCACGCCGATCCGGACTCCCAGATCGCGCAGACGGCGGCGCTTTGCCGGCGCACCGGGGGCCTCGGCCTGCCCGGTGCCTTCCGTGGATTCCCCGCCGGAGCCTGCGGGGTCAGCTTTTGGGTAGTTGTCGCCTTCCGGCACGTCCTGCTCCCTGTCGCTCGCATCCTGCTCAGGCGTGGCGTCAGCGGGCGAACCGAACAATCTGAACAGTGAGCGCCCGCGCCTGCAAGAAGGACAGCGTTGGCGGTCAGTGCGGTGACGGCACGGACGGCCAGCCCCTTTCCTGGCAAGAGCATACTGGCGAATCTCCCAGATCACAAGCGCGGCGAAGGCGGACACAACGAGCCCGCAGAGAAGCGCCGCTTTGAGACTCTCATTCATAGCAACCTCCAATCTCCGTTTCCTGCAGCGCGTTTCAGGCAACAAGCAGGAACACCGGCTGGAAAACGGACTAAGCTGCAGAGCGCACCAACGCGATCCGCATAGAAACAAGATTGTTTTTCTTCGAGAAGCTGAACCGGAGGAAACGATCTCCATCTACAGCCAGGAAAACGAAATAGTCGACCTGAATCTAGAGCAGCACGCAAGCAGGTTCAATCGCCGGCCGTTGAGATCTGTTTCACTGCGTTGCCGCCAGCGAGGCCGGGCGCTTGACGACGGGCACGCCTCAGAACCCTGGTAGCGGCACGGTTGCCTGAGCCCGGGAGTTCGGGACCGCCCTTTTCGTTCCGCGAGCTAGCACAGCGGCAAAATATGTGACGGGCAACGACCGGGGGCGGCGCCGCCGGTAATGACGCCGGAAATCCGTTAGCGCGGCTTGTGCAAATTTTCTTGACAAGTCTCTTTCTATAAGACGAGGTGAGGATCTAGGGTAAGTCATCGTTTCTTTTTCTTGCCACGAGCACCTTAAGGCAACCTACAGACCCTTATTACCCGGATCTCCCAATTGACGGAAGCCTCTTTTGAGGCTCGGTGTTGTTGGGACTTCGGGACCGCTCGCTAATTCCTCACCCACGTAAGCACACCTGACCCGTCTTGCACCGGCGCCGAACCGTGCCGGCTGTCTGGGTCTCTTACCACCCCTGACCAGGGGGCGTGCTTCCCATTCTCATGAGAGGAGAAGCTATGTCCAGAAAATGTCGCCTCCCCGGGCGCAACTTGTGCGCGCCCAACGGCAAGATCGCTGCGCTGTTCGTCGACATCGACGGCACCGTCTCGAAGTGCGAGCCGTACTTCCGGGACGCCAAGCGCCGGTTCGGCTTCTACATGCAGCGATGCGGCTTCAATCGCACCCGGGCGATGAAGTTGATGGCCGACCTCGAGCTCGAGCACATCCACAAGCACGGGTTCGAGCGTGACGCCCTGGCTATCGCCATGACCAAGGCGTACCGCCAGCTCTGCCGCGAGAAGGGGGTCCGCGCCAACAAGAACGATGTCGGCATCTGCTGGGACATCGGGCGCTCCCCCTTCTTCCGCGAGCCGGAGCTATTCCCCAATGCCGCAGCCGTTCTCAACCGCGCGCATCACAACTTCTACCTGGTGGCCGTCTCGATCGGCAACCGTGAGGCTCAGAAGTACAAGATCCGCATGGCCGGTCTCGACGCCATCTTCGACCACATCATCATCACGCAGCAGGACAACAAGTCCGAGCTGGTGGCCGGTGCAATTGAAGACCTGAAGATCGACCCGCGGTACTCCGCCTTCATCGGCAACAGCGTCCGCTCGGACGGGCAGTGCCTGAAGAACACCAACTTCATCCACATGCCGCTGGAGGGCTGGACGTTCGACCACGCCGAGCTGCCGCAGGGCACCGGTTTCGAGTACTTCAACGTCAACGACTGGCGCGAGGCGGAAGAGAAGGGCATCAGCCGCCTGCTGCTGCGCCGCCAGGTGGCCATGGAGAGCGAGACCGGCTCCGGATGCGACCAGCCCACCGTTGACAATCCTCGCCCCGCTGCCGCTTCGGCAAACCGCAAGCCTCGCCGCAGGTCGCGCGGCTAGTTTTACCACCCGCATGGGAGCGGCAGAGGCGCACCGGTTGCCTCTGCCGCTCCTTTCACCTCGACCGGTTTAGGAAAGTGCAAATGGAGTTTCTTCGTATGACCGATGCAAACAATCGCAATCCGGGCCTGAGCAGCCCAATCGGACAGCGTCTTGTCGACGAGCTGTTCCGCATCATCACCATCGAGCCCAACGCCACCGGCGCCACCACGTCGGCCGGCAAGCAGCTTCCCAAGACACGCCTTTCCTTGCAGAACGCGCGTTTCGCGGGACTGCCGGCGGTCGACTGGAACAACATCCTCGAGTTTTCACCCGGGGACGTGGTCGCCGTCACGGGCACGATAAACGAGTTCAAGGGTCACGCGCAACTGAAGGTCCAGTCGGCCCGGCTCGCCGACGACTTCGATCCGGCATCGCTGCTGCCCACTTACACCGGCGACGTCGGCGCGCTGGAAGCGCGGCTCAACGCCTACATCAAGGCGATTCCGGACGAGCGCCTGAGCCGGGTCGCCGCCAGGCTGCTGGATCCGGAAACGGATCTCGGCAAGAAGTTCCGCCTGGCGCCAGCCTCGCCGGCACCCTCGTCGCACGAGCCCTACCTGCACGGGCTGCTCCAGCACCTGCTCGAAGTAGGCGAGACGGCCCAGACGCTCGCCCTCAAAGCGGCAGGATTCAGGCAGCAGGAGTACGGCCCCCTGAACATGTCCTTTGTCATGTTCGGCGCCCTGCTCCACGACGTGGCCAAGACCAGCGCTTACGAGTACGGCGCCGACGGCATCAAGTTCTCGAACGCGGGTCGCCTGAACGGCCACCTGGTCGAGAGCTACGCGCTCATCCGTGATGCGCTCATGGCCGCCGGCGACTTCAGCCAGCAGGAGATCGACGCCATCCTGCACATCATCGCCAGCCATCATGGGCCCGACAGCGACCAGCCGCCGCGCACCCTCGAGGCCGTGATCGTGCACCACGCCGATTACTTCTGCAGCCAGCTCGGCTCCAGGTTCGGCTTCCCGCACTAAGTCCGGCTCGCATTACAGCAAAGCCATAAACCAGAAAAGAGACCCTGTGTCATTCCGACTTCAGGGTCTTTTTTCTTTTTTATTCTACGTGCCTGTATAGTATTCCAACAATCGGGAGACCACTGCTTAATGCTCAGCCATGGACCTGCCACAACAGCGCCAGCCCGTTGCCACAGGCAGGTCATAAGTTAGGGGCATGGAAGCCCATTTAACCTTGGGTGCCCGCTCGTGAGGTATGCATCTATGAGCACATTCGACAATCTCGTCAAGCCAGCAACGGAGCAGCTGTTCAAGACACAAGAGAGCGAGCGCGCAGGCAAGGAGGGGGCTGCGGCCAAGTTGCAGGAAGAGGTGGCCAACATCAATGTCGAGTTCAAGAGCGATCCTGACCGGGCACAGCATCTCAAGGAGATCGCCGGACAGTTGCGCAGGCGCGATGGCTATCACGGCCTTCCAATCAACGAGGTGACATTCGACGGCCAGCACCTGGTGTTCCACGCGCCGGAGTCCGACAAGAAGCAGGATCAGCAGCGGCTGACCCCGGCCGAAATAGACAATCTGATAGGCAACATGCCCCCCGCTCCCAATCCCACGCCGGACCGCTGAGTTGGGAAGGAAGCCTGCTCACTCGCCAAGCCCGACAGCGCTTATCACCTCGGCTATGCTGGTCTCAGGACCCCGCTCTGTCGCGAGCCTGTTGGCCACGAAGACCATTCCGGCAGACAGCGTGAAGGCAACAAATACGATCCCGAAGGCCGCCGGCACCCCTGCCCGATCGGCAAGGCAACCCAGCAAGAGCGGTGCAACGATGACGGCGATCCCGCAGGCAGCCGACATGCGCGCGCTGGCGCGGGCGACATGCTCGGGGGCGGTGCCGATTGCGGCAGCGAGGGCGAACGGATAAACATTTGCCACACCCAGCCCGGTCAGGAACAATCCGGCTACATGGCCGACCGCGGAGGGGGCCAGCCAGAAGGGGAGGAAGCCGAAAACGGCCAGTACGGCCGCAAACGGCAGCATGCGCGTGACGGGCCACTGTCGGGAAAGGCGGGCACCGGCCAGGCGTCCGACCAGCATGGCGCAAAGAAAAGCGCTCACCGACGCGGCCGCGTCCGCCTTGCTGAGCCCGCCGGCGCTCCGCAAGAATTCAGCGCTCCAGAAATTGATCGACCACTCGCCGGCCACGCTGAGCAGAACCACGCCCCAGTATGCCCAGTAGGCCGCGGGCAACGAGCCTCGCGCGCTCTCCGTCTTACCGTCCCCGTCACCGACAAACCCCGTCTTGCGGAACAGCAGCCAGAGAAAGACAAGAACAACAATGTAAAGCAGGAACACCGCCCGCCATCCGAGACCGCTGACGGCCGACAAGGCCACGCTCGCCGGAGCGGCGCTGGCCGCTATGCTGGCGGCGATGTTGATCTCGCTTATCGCGATCGCCCGCTGCTCCCGAAACCGGCGGCACATCACGGTGGTGACGGACTGCGATTGCATGCTGCCGAATGCTCCGAGGATAAGCGCACCAGATATGGTGACGGCCGGATGGTGCCCCGTGATCATGACCAGGGCACCGGCGACAATTCCGGCGGCAGCCCACCATACCGCCTTGCGCAGGCCGAGCGCCCGCATCCACCGGTCGCCGGACAGGCCGGCCAGGAGAACCCCGACCGCGAAGGCGCTGAAATGATAGGCGGCTACCGTGTAGCTGAGCCCCAGCTCAGAGCGCAGGAAGGGCATGAGCGGGCCGAGGCCCGCGGTCAGAAAGCAGTACGACGACACGAGCAGGTAGCCCAGCCAGGTCAATCCATCTCGCTGGAACAAGTGTTCGCTCTCGAGCGGAGCGGCGGTCGCAGCTTTCACTTCGGTCATTATCTGTTTATTCACGCACGCATCCTGCCGGTTGGCAAGGGTGAAATTGCGGGCCGGTTGCAAGACGTAACCCGCCGCACCAGGGCGATCGACCTGACATTGGCCGGCTGGATATTCGCCTCCAGGCGGTGGAGTCCTCTGTCGCCAAAAGCATGATCAATCGCCAGCGCCAGCCCCTCGCTCATATAATCGCGGCCGGCAAAGCGCGCATTCACGTGACGGCCGGATCTTCGCTGGCGATCTTGAGCCTCCTGACGCTCAGGGCCTTGCGCCCGGGAAAATCTCCGGGCACCATCCACGATGCCGGCAGCCAGCCGGGCAAGCAACCGGAGGCCAGGCAAGCTCACCCCGGGTGCTCACAGGAAGGCCTGACGGTACAGATTGGCAGTCTGCTGGATGCCCTCGTTGATCACGGACTCCACCTGCTGCGCAGCTTCAGCAGGGCTGAACATCTGGTTGAAAAATGACTCGCCCGGGGGCTTTTCGGCACCGCCGTTGAGCAACCGGTTCAACTGAAGCGGGTCACGCAGGATGTCGCCGACTGAGTGCAGGAAGTTCTCCAGCCCTGTGCCGCCCGTTCCGGTTAAATTTTCGACAGGCTTGGTGTTTTCCAGGGTCATGGCTGTCGGATAGCCTCCACAAGTCAAGAGCGTCAGTGTCCCTATATTACTGCATTTCTCGCCGGCGCGCGATCATTTTTTGCCGAAGCGCCGCGCGGCTCCGGCTGCGCCGGCAGGATCAATCCGCCCGGCACAGGTGCGCGCCCGGGGTCTTCCGTCTTATAATCGTCCATCGATGGGTCACCGCGGGTCCTGGGCTGGGCACAGGGCGAGCAATTGTTGGGGTCACGATAGAGATGCCGTCTGTCCTTTGCCTGGGAGAAATCCTCGTCGACTGGGTCTGCACCACTCCCGGCGCCGAGTTGGACCGGGCGCAAATCTTCACAAAAGCGCCCGGCGGCGCGCCCGCCAACGTGGCCGTCGGCCTGGCGCGGCTGGGGGTGTCGACCGGATTCATCGGACGCATCTCCACTGACGCCTTCGGGCAATGGCTGTTGAGCGTCCTCGAGCAGGACAACGTGGGCACCGAAGGGGTAATCGTCGACCCGCACTCGCAGACAAGAATGGCATACGTGGTCACCACGATCACCGGCGACCGCAAGCTGGCCGATTTCTCGAAGATCGCCGTGGCCGACGCGCAGCTGGAGCCGCTCGACCTCAAGCCGCATCTTTTTGCCCAGGCCAGCGTCCTGCACTTCGGCTCGATCTCCCTTATCGCCAGCCCCTGCTCCGAGGCGACCAAACAGGCCGTTGAGCTGGCCCACATTCACAAACTGCTGGTCTCTTACGATCCCAACGTGCGCCTGGGGCTATGGCCTTCGCCGGAGGCCTGCAAGATGAAGATCCTCGACACGCTCGCCTGGGCGGACCTGGTCAAGATCAACGCCGACGAGCTGGAGTTCCTCACCGGCTCCCGGGAGATGGAGGCCGCCGATGCTCTCAGGCAGGAGCACGACATACCGGTGCTCGTCGTCACCCTGGATTCGCAAGGCGCCTATCTGTCCTGCCGCAACGGGGGCAAACATGTGCCGGGATTCCAGGTGCAGCTTGTCGAAGCGACCGGCGCCGGCGACGGCTTTACCGCCGGGGTGATTGCCGGACTCCTTGCCAATTTGGAGGGAGCCGCTGATCGCAGGGTTAAGCTCCAATCGATGACAACCGAGGAGCTGGCAGCAATTATCCGCAGGGCCAACGCCGTTGGCGCCCTGACGTGCACACGGCCGGGGGCGATCCCGGCGTTACCGACCTACGACGAGGTCGATCGCTTTTTGGAGCAGCTCGCTGCTCAGACGTCCTCCTAAATCTCGACCTCCGCATCTTCTCACGATTTTCCATTGCCTGACGCCGGCCTTGGCTGACCCGATTTTGTCACACCGTTGAGCCTTCCCAGTCACGCCACAGCGATATCTTCGCCCGCAGAACCAGTATCCCCTCGTTAAGGCTGGACTCGGGCATATGATTCGACACAGTGTTCTGCAAACTTACATTGAGGTAGGCACTCACGCTTGCCGCACAGGGCACCTGACGGTTGCTGAAAAGATGTTTCGGGCTGTCGTGGAAGAGGCGCACAAGGAAGACAGCAATCACACCCGCCTGGCAGAGACATTCCTCCAGATAGCGGGGGCCTATGCCGGACAGAATGAGTACAAAAGATCGGCCAGCTTTTACAGGCGGGCGCTCGCACTCTACAACTACTCGCTCGGGCCGTACAACGAGTACAGCGCCGGCGTGCTGGAGAGTCTTGCCTGGATTTACCACAAACAAGGCAAACTCGGTCAGGCTGCCCGATTCTGCGCGCGCGCGGTAATCGCCGGCGAGCGGTCACCCGCGCCGGACAAAAAGCGGCTTGCCCGGAGAGCGATGACTCTCGCCTGGCTGTATATCCAGCAGGACAAACCAGGGCAAGCGGACCTGGCATTCAGAAAATCGCTGGAGTATCAACGAGCCATGAGCCAAGCCATCGCCGCTCAGAACTAAGCTCTATCCGGGGAAATAGCAGAAAGGCTCCAGGCGCTGCCGCAAGGCTCACGCCTGGACCCTCTGGTCAGGGCGACCGACATCGATGTTGAGTTGCAAGCAACCGATCGGCGGTCCTGCTTGTGATGGGAAAATTACGGGTGCTAGCTGGCATACCGGCCGGTCAGGCATTTACAGTGGTGCTACCACCATCTTCGCCGTTGCTTACAGACTGGTGGGCTGCTGCGGCGATGCGCTGTCGTCCACACAGCCAGCGCGGCTCGCGAGCCAGCACTGCCAGTGGTGCTCAGACCATCGGATCGTCGCCAGGAGTGCAAAGACGGGATAAAGCGACGAGGGGAAAACTACGAGCGCTAATTCGCGCACCAAGTGATACCGCATTCGAAGCGGTGTTCGTCCCAGGGCCGCACCCCTCGGATATCAAACCTGATTTGGCATAGGGGAGCCACAAATCAAGCCGCACCCAAGGTGGAATCTCAAAACTGGCCGGCGATCCCAGCTGTCAGTAAGCACCCGAAAATAACTTCACGGCGCCACCATTCAAATGTTGAGCGGCGGGCGTTCGCACCGGTAGGTTAGGGCATTCGATTCCGTCTCACGTCAGGGAAGAGCACAGCCACCGAAAGCCCGCCCGCAGCCTGTTTAAGCCCGCCAAGAAAATGCACCAGCGTGCATTGGCTTGGAGCCGCTCAGACAATGCCAGCCTTGCGTGAGCCTCGCAAGGGCTGGGGCAGGCCGCGCGCGCAGCTCGAGGTGGCGCAAGAGCTGGGCATCTCACAGATGCAGGTGATCCGTTCAATACCTGAGCGTGCGGACCACGCACTAGCACCCTCAGGCCGCGCCTTGACCACCCTCTAGCTTCGAGACACGCTTCTCGAGACCGAAAATCCGTTCGGAATGCTCCGCCAGTGTTCCATTGATTGCACGCAGATAGGAGCCCACTCCATCAAATCGCTCGCCAACCTCACGGCGAAAGGTCGAAAGCTCGACCTTGATGGAGCCGACCTCATCCTTAATGGAGCCGACCTCATCCTTGATGGAGCCGACCTCATCCTTGATGGAGCCGACCTCATCCTTGATGGAGCCGACCTCATCCTTGATGGAGCCTACCTCATCCTTGATGGAGCCGACCTCATCCTTGATGGAGCCGACCTCATCCTTGATGGAACCTACCTCGGCTTCTAGCCGCCCCAGCCGCTGATTGGTCTCATCCAGCCGCTGGTTGGTGCCGCGAACTTCTTCGGTAAGGGTCCCGAAACCAGCTTTGAGCGCATTTATCACGCCTTGCATGGGATTGTCTGCGTTGCTCATAAAGACACCTCCGTCTAAGGGCTCTAATTCTAAAGACGTCCAGAGACGGACAAGAGTTCAAAACCTCAAATCCATCTTAGCAAATAGTACCGCCTGGCAGAAATTACGTACGCCCGTAGGGGCGGATTGCATCCGCCCGGGCGCGTCCATCGCGCCCCTACGAGTGAACGGTTTTCAACGTCAGCGAGTACCAGGACTTAGACGGCGACGGCCGCGCTGATACAAGCAAGCTGTCTGGGAAATCCCGACAGCTCTACGCGCAACTCGACATTTGAAAGGAAGTATTGCGACGAGCTCGGTTGCGAGCCTGTTCGCAGTTCTTCGAAGGTCAACATCAATAAGAAAGGAGAATTCTTATGAAGAATAAGTCCAACTGGTCTGACAGCTCAGTCTTGGCTCTGGTGCTCTACTTCCTGTGGGTGATAGCATACCTCCTCCTGGTGCTGAATTGCACAAAAGCCCATGCCGGTAGTATTGATCCCATCGTCATGTCCTCCGATTGGAACCACATCGGCGACGACCTCGCCAAGTCCGTCGTCCCCAATGTGGTCATCTTCTCCGACCCGACCGACTCAGTGTCAGCCGATCTGCGCCTGCGCGTGCAGGAGACACTTCGCACGAGCAACAACACGCAGTATGTTCATGTCTGGGAAGTTCCCACCACCGAACCGGAGCCGGATTCGGACGCGCAGCCGAGAATGTCTGCGATCCCGACGATCCTCTTTGTCGGGCACGCGCCCGACAACAGCCTGGTCCTGCTTAACGCCGCCCTCGGCGAGGACGACACGGGACACGCCATCGACCAGAGCAGCCTGTCTGACTTCTTCACCGAGGGCTGGAATCGACTGTGGGCGCTCACCAATGGCCCGACAAGCACCCTGGCGCCGCGAGTGGTGACGGTCAGCGCCGCCGACCTGCGGGCAGATCCGCAGATGTTTGCCGGCACCAGGGCGATCTTCCTGTTCGGCCGGAGCGACAACTGGCTTCGCCAGCTGCAGCTCCAGGTGTTCTCGGCTCTGAGCACTAGCTTGACGGACTTCACATTCGTCAACGTGACGGACAGCGATGAGCCTGGCTGCTCGCGGATCGAAATCCGCGTGCCCGATCCCAGCCGCCCAGGACAAACGCTTATGGATCAGGTTCAAGGTTTCGTGACCGAGGAACAGCTGCGGCACTTCATCGTAGCCCACAACTGAGACGAGCCGCCCCGGCGGTATCTGCTGGCACCGTAACACGCGAGAAAGGAACGAAAGAAATGCTCACGCAGAACGATTGTCTTCCCTTGCTGCTCGCATTTTTGTGTTCGCTCTTCCCCATGGGCCTTGTCATTAGTGAGGAGGTCATCCGCCTCCATCACTCCCTACGCTCGGCAGAACGGAGAACCAACATAGCCACGCCATTCTCCGGTCTGGTCGCGCTCTGGGTAGGAGCGTGCGCCTGGGCCCTGGCTTCCTCCAGCACGCACTTTCTTAACGCAGCCGCGACGCCAAGCTATCTTTGGGTCGTCGGCTCCTTCTGCTTCAGCGCAGCAATGATTCCCTTGGCGGGGGCACTCCTCATGACGAGCGTGTCCACAGGACCGCTGACGACGGGGGTGGTTCATGAATACATTCGGCTCAAGCGCCTGCAGGGCCGCGACATGCGGGCCGACGAGCCCGGCATGGTCGCAGCCGCCATTATCCTGTCCACGTTCGCCGGCGTGGGCGCTGCGGCGGCGGTCTATTTCCTCATCTCCGTTCTCGCACTGTCCCTGCGCATCCTCAGTGCGTTCATGATCGGCGTCGCGGTGACGGCAGGAGCAGTCGCGCTCCTGGCCGTCTTCTGCTGCGCCCTCCTCCACCTGCTCAAAATCCTCGATGTGCCCGGCTCGGAAGACGAGTAAGGCACTGCCGCTGTCCGTGGCGTGAAGCCAAGGATGGCGAGACAGTGATCACCGCCTGGGGACGCGGGCGGCCAGCCAGCATCGCCGCAGACGCGCACCGGTGATTGGCGGGCGAGCTCCGCGCCCCAGGAGTTATCTACTGCATGAAGCGAATATGTGTATGTACATGAAAGGAGCAGTACATCATGAAAGGCAAGAAACGGTCGGTCGACAAGGCTGAGGAGGTTCAATTGATCCGGCAGGCACAGGAGGGATCGCAAGAGGCGATGTCACAGCTGCTTCGGCTCTTCCGCCGGCTGGTCTGCAAGCTGGCACACCGGCACGCGCGCAGCAAAGCCGAGTTGTTCCAGGACCTGGTGCAAGTGGGGCTTGAAGGGGTGGTGAAGGCTGTCCGCAGGTTCGACCCGTCCCAGAGCAACTGCCCCTCCACGTACATCTACCCGACCGTCGAGGGCGCCATGCTGCACTACCTCCGCGATCACGAGCCGACCGTGAAGGTGCCACGCCGGTTGCTCAATCTGCGTAGTCGGGCGGAGCAGCTCACCCGGGAGCGCAACAGCCTTGGCCTGCCGGGGCTGAGCCGCGAGGAGATGGCCCGCGTGCTGGGCGTGACGGCAGCGGTGTTGGACCGGGCGTTGGTGCCGCTCGGCGCTCACATCGTATCGCTCGACGCCGAGCAGTTCGAAGCGGGCAACGTCTTCTCGAAGGGCACGAGTCTCTACGGATTACTGGCAGACACCGACAACGAAATGGAGCTGGTCTCGGATCGGGTCGCCGTCCGGCAGCTTCTCCAGCACCTGGACCCGCGCCAGCGCACCGTGATTACCATGCTGTTCGGCTTGGACAACAGGGAGCCGGTGTCGCAAAGCGCGGTGGCAAAATACCTTGGCATCTCCCAGATGCACGTGTCCCGCATCAGGGCTCAGGCGCTGCAGGCGCTCAAGGAGCAGCTCTGCACTGCCGTTATCTGATCATGAAGGAGACATGGCTATGCTGATTCTTTTCAACGGTGACCCCAAATTTGTCGGCATGCTGCGAGACTCTGTTGCCGCAGATCGCAAAGAGAAGATCATCCTGGTCGCTGAGCAGCCGGGATGCGTGCTGAGCAACATGAAGGCGCAGCGAATCGACACACTGCTGAAGCGTCTGCGGAAGGAGCTCTTCAGCGCCTTCGCGCCGCCCACGCCTTGTCAGATAACGATCATCGTCAACGGCGCCGATGGCGGATCGCTCGCCCGCCTGCTGTGCTTCTGCCTGCAAGCAAGCAAGCTGATTCATTGCCAGATCTTCGAGCTGCGCCGGGTCGGGGGAAAGTTGCAACTGGTCAGCTGCATGACCGAGAGCATCTCACCCCCGCCTACCCACTCCGCGTGGCTCTGAGATTCGCCGGGGCTACGCTCCCGCGTTGCTCACGGCGTCATCCTGAGCGCAGCGTGCGTCATTCTAAGCGCAACAAAGGAGGAAAACCATGGATTCCAACCGGTTCCTTCACCCTGACCCAAGCGGAGAAGACTGCACCGAGATTGCGCTGAACACCAGGATCAAGGTGCTCGCGGTTACGTTGCGCTGGTGGGGCGAGGGGGAGGACTTCGCTTCCATACGTCCTATGGAAGATCTACTGGATTTCTTGCTCCGCGAGCAATCCTCTCTGAACCTGACCGAGGATCAGCGGCGGTTGCTGGAGATTTTCAGCGAGCAGCAACAGCTACTGCAATCGGACAGTGACACAAACTTCACGCAGGAGGACCCCGAAGGCCTTCTCGGTTCCAACTGGTTCGGCACCGGTTGGGCTGGCTTCGACTAACGACCGGTACATTCAGCGCGGCAGGAGTTCGGTGCGCAAAACCGGACTTCTGCCGCCGTCTCTCCGGAAGGTGCCAATTGACCGGCAAATCGAAAAGCTGGAAAGTAGGTGGCAACAATGGATTTCGGAAAAGAAGTACCCGACGTGGAGCAACTGCTGCGGTCGATTCTGCGCCTCGTCTCGCAGAGCCCGGAGTCGGATTGCCAGATCCTCATCGAGGGCGACGGCAACATCCGCGTCGGAGAGGGGCCAGCGAAAATTTGGCATGGCACAAACGGACTGTGGGTCCCGGTCGACACTGAGGTCACGTTCGAAGGTCTGTTCGTCATCGAGATCTCATGTGCCTCGCGCGGGATCTCGTTTTTCGCCAGGGCACGCACTGAGTCCTTGCGGCTGACCACACTTTCCGTTCATGCCGACGCACTGACCGCGGGCGGCTGGGATGTCGTCAAGGTTCGCTCGAGGACATCCGCCAACATCGTCGACTGCTACGAGGTGTACGGTCTCGATGCCTGCCAGCTCAGCGCGCGCGGCTGCCATCTGGTCCGCGCCTGCAACAACTGTCGATTCGACCTCGTCGCCTGCGCTGTCGTCGATATCTGGAGGCCTGCAAATGGAAAGACCCGGGGCTGCCGGTTCGTACAGCACCATGGCAGGCCAAACCCGCCATCGGCGCGGGATTGAAAGATGTTCAACTTCGGAAAGGAATGAGATCATTATGTGCAAGCCGTGGTCGGCGCACTTACTTGTGCGTTCCCTCCTCGCAATGGTGCCTGTTTTCGCGGGCATCTACGAGTTCACAATCAGCCGGCGCGAAGCAGATGGCGATCGCCTGATGGCGCTCGTCACCTTCGGCCCGCTGGTTGCCATCGCCGGCTACCTTTGCGACCGCATGCGACCTCGATCCCCACTGGGTTGGAGCATCATCCTCTGGGGATACAACTTCCTGATCGGCTGCATGATCGCTCTTCTGGGCGTCTGCGCCAGCTGGTTTTCCACCTGGTATGTGATACCAGGCCAGCTAGTCTGGCTGCAAATGATCGTCCTGCTCAACAGCTGGCAGATCCTCTTCCACGTCGACAGGGCGCTCGAAAGTGCACAGCGGATGGACGAACGGCGACCACGGCTACTGGTTCTGCGCCGAGCCAATGGCAGCTTCGAGCACGGAGGTTTCGAGCGATGATTCTGGTCAAGATCACCTTTCTGCTGGTGCTGCTCGCCCTCTTCTCCGCATCAATCATGCTTCCTTTTGCCTGCGCTGCCCTCTATCTGGAGAGCTTGCACCTCAAGCTCAAAAGCGCCAGTCCCATGGCTGCGCTTTATGTCGCGGCATCGGGAGCTCTCCTGTGGCTGGCGGCGCTATTTCAGATCGCATCTGGACTTGCCGTCTACTGGCGCACCTGCCTCGGTCTTTGAGCGGGCGGACCCGCTCGAAATTCCAATCGAAAGGTTGTGGTCTGAGTGAACACCGCACGCAAGCTGCTCGGGATCCTCATCCCGATCTGCATCCTTGCTATCCTCATGTACATCCACACGCATCCGGACGGCACCAAGCCCCGCCTGGCGCGAATGCTTGCCCGCGCGGAGATGCTCGGTCCGATGGCTCAGGAGAAGATCATCACCGTCACCATCGGCCTGCCACTGCGAAACGAGGATGCTCTCAACTTGCTTTTGAAACAATTGAGCGATCCCTCGTCGCCGCTGTTCCGGCACTATCCAACAATCGATGAGGCGATCGAGCGGTTCTGTCCGACCAGGGACGACTACGATCGGCTGATCGGTTTCCTCACCGACAAGCAGAACGGAGCTGGACTGACCGTCACAGGCACGGCTCCTGATCGTCTCATCGTCACGGCCCAGGGCACTGTCAAGCAGTTCGAGAAGCTGTTCTCGGTCAACATCAATCGCTACAACCTCATGGGGCAGCTCGGCTTCAGCGCCGACAAGGAGCCATCGCTGCCCGCCAATCTGCGAGGCCTGGTTCAGTCCGTCGGCGGACTGAACTCGTTTGCGCAGATGCGCAGCCACCTGATCGTCCTGCCGCGCAAACTGTCGTTCGACTCTCCGTTCGGCTACTCGCCGGCGCAGATCGCCCACGCCTACAACTTTCCCAATCCAAACAACAGCACCGCCAGCAGGCGGTTGACCGGCAAGAAGGCGACAATTGCTATCGTCACCTGCGGTCCGTTCGACACAGCCGCAGTCAACAATTTCTGGAAGCAATACGGCATCCACAGGACCGGCAAGCTCGATGTCGTCTCCGTGGGCACAAGCAAGCCGCCCACGGACTTCAACGTCGAGACCACGGTGGACGTGGAGTGGGCCGGCGCCCAGGCGCCCGATGCCAACATCGTGGTGTTCGAGTGCACTGATACGAACTCCAACACCTTCGCGGTGGCCGACAACCTCATTGTCTGCCGCAACGATATCGATGTCATCTCAGTGAGCTGGGGCTCCTGCGAAGCGGAGATGGGCGCCGCCGAGCTGCAACGCGATGACAATATCTTCAAGCTGCAAGCCGTCCTCGGTATGGCGCACTTCGCCGCCGCCGGCGACAATGGTGCATACGACTGTTACGTGCCGAAGGAACCCGACAGCGACAACGGCAAAAACGGATCCAAACCGCGCGCAGATCTGGCCGGGCACGATGGCGCGAACAAGCCTGAGTACGCCGTCGATTCGCCCGCGAGCGACCCGTTCGTCACCGCCGTCGGCGGCACGACGATTCGCCTCGATGACGACGGCAACCGGGCAGGCGGCGCTCCCGAGACTGCCTGGACAGGCTCCGGTGGCGGCATCTCCAGCTACTTCAAGCAGCCTTTCTGGCAAAGCGGGCCGGGCGTGCCGCAACACGGCATGCGCGACACCTGCGACATGTCGCTGGCCGCACACGCCTTCCTGAACGGCTACTCCTTCTACATGGACGGAAGTTGGGGCGCGGTGGGCGGCACCAGCCTCGGTGCGCCAAACGCGGCGGCGGCCTGGGCTTGCATCGTCGAAGCCGCCGGCGGGCGGGTCGGCTGGCCCAACCCGATGATCTACCAGATCGGCAACTCGCCCGCCTACCCCACCATCTTCCACGACATCACCAGCGGTGACAACGGCAACGGAGTCGGCCCAGGCTACACGGCCGGCGCCGGCTGGGACTACCCCACCGGCTGGGGAGTGCCGGACATGTCCGCGCTTACCGATTGGGTGCTGGCCTACATCAAGCCCCCACCCCAGGCCTCGCCGTCACCGGCACGAAGCCGAGCAGGGTCTGGAAACTGACGTGAGCCGCACGGGACGTCGGAGCATGGCGATGCTCCGACGTCCCGCGGCGCCATTGGGCAAACCACCAGGCAATCAACCCCGCGCGCTCCTCGCGATGCCGAGATCCATCTCGTTCATAACAAAAACAGAAGGGTTGGTGGCATATCAATGAAAGGCCCAATCAAATCCGCATGGGCGCTGCTTCTCATAATCAGCGCCACCATGTTTGCAGGCGGTGCTGCGGTCTTCGCGCAGAACCTGCAGCCGCCATTCAGGCTCTATGCGCTGCCGCAGGGCAGCGACCCGGGAATACCGATCGCGACCCTGTTTCTCGGGAAGGCAGCGAATCAGGCCGACAACACGCGCTACGCCGGCGATGCCCTGTGCGCAGGGATGCGCGACCATGTCATCCCCGTCATCGTGCGTGTCCTCGCTCGACCCGGCCCGCTTTCCGCTTTCCAAGACGTAGGCACAGGCTTTTTTGTCAGCGCCGGTGGCAGGGTGGCCATGTGCGAGCACGAGCTTGGAGACCACGGCGGCGGGTTGAGAATCGTCACCTTAGACAATCGCATGTACACGGCAAACGTGATCAAGCACGATCCAAAGCACGACCTGTGTATTCTGCAAGTGCGTCATCCCAAAGGCGAGTCCTTTCCTGCGGCAGCACTCGGCTCGTCCCAGAATTTGACGCGCGGACAGAACCTGATCGCTTTCGGCTACCCGCTGGGCTGGCGCCGCTTGTTCATGTCTCCCGGCGAGTACCGGCAATCTCAGCCGGCGGGCCCGACAGCCGACTGCAACGGCCGCGTGCTGACATACATGGATGTCACGCGCCCGATGCTCGGGCTGAGAATGCACAGCGAGTTCGGCAACTCCGGCTCACCTGTGTTCGACTTGAACGAGCACGTGGTTGGCATGGTCCAGTCGATTGACACCCGCAATCACGACTCCACCAGCGCAACGCCGGTGGAAGACCTGCTCGACGCCCTGAAGTAACGCTGCACCCCAGGAGCCGGGCTGAAATTTCCAGCTCGGCTCCCGCCATCGATTGAAAGGAGACATGCCGTCGTGCGTGCTTTTCATCGTGATCCGAAAACAAAGTTTTTCTATCTGCAACGCGTCCAAGGACACCGGCTTCGGTACGAAATCCGGCAGGGCGTGTTGTGGGAACGGGGCGTGGGAAGTGCGGTGGGCTGCACCATCCATTCCTCGGATTACAACCTGTACTGGTTCGAGCTCGGAATCCCGGTCGTCCTGGCCTACCTCGAGGATGCCATTTTCTACGGGCTGCCTCCCGGCAGGTCGGCACTCTGGCCGGAGCAGTTTCTGAGCGCCATAAGACCGGGCGCGGACCTGCGGGCGGTGTGGGGCAAGTTCGTCGTCGTCTCCTTCGAATCAGCGGCCGGCTTGGCGTGGAGTGCGCTGACGAGGGAGCGCAGGGCAGCCATCCTCAAGGTTTCGGGGCTGTTCGCCAGGTCTCCTCAGGAGCACGTCTGGTCCGGAGCCTTCGAAATGGCTGCGAAGGAGGCTGAGGCAGCCGGGGGAGCGGCCGCGCACGCCGCAGCGGCGGCGGCTTATTCCGTGGGGTACCCGGGCTGGGCTTTCAGTGTGTCGAACATGATCGCCAACACCGCATTCGAGTCAACCGCCGCCGACTGGGCAATGAGGGCAGCCAGGCGAGGCGAAGATCCCGCCAGCAGCCCCGAGGCCCGGATTGCGGCCAATCGCGCCCTGGTCGACTCCTACATACACCAGGCGGAGCGTCTGCTCTACCTGCTGCGCGACGCATAAAAGAACGACATCATTGAAAGGAGAAAAACCTTGACGGGATATGTGAAGGTCCTGGTTGGAAACAAATCACGACATGGCGACACCATCGCTTGGTCCCTGCCGGTTCAAAACGCTGATGGTAGCTGGGTGCCTGGCGAATGGCATGACCGCAGTAATCCTCTCAGCCAGTTGGACGGATACTGTCTGACGAATGTACCCGCATTGTTCTGGGCAGACGGTGCCGAGGCCGACGCGGCGGAGTTCGAGGAGGTGCTCCGGGAACTGGACGGAAGGCCGCTTGTCGGCTACCCCAATCAGATCGTTTGCCGGCGGGTGAGGTTGTTGAGGAAACTCACGGATGCCGAACTCAAGCCGCTCAACGTCTTCCGCACCGGGTTCCACGGAATTGGCTCGCATGACGTCGCCGCGGTAGACGGCACCGCGGAGGTCGAAGCGTGCGGACAATCCAAAGTGATCGCCTGCGGAAGGGCACGCGTGACCGCGTATGATTCCGCTTGCGTGCAGGCAAGCGGGAACGCCCGGGTATCAGCATTTGAGTCCACCACCGTAACGGCGTGCGACAACGTCACCGTGTGGGCAAGCGGCAACTTCCACATCAAGGCCAGCGAAGTTCTCAGCGTGACTGCGCGGGACTGCGCGCGCGTAAATGTGAGCGGCGCGGTCGTTGCCACTGCATACGACAGCGTCGAACTCCGCGCCCTGAGTGCCACGGTAAAGGCCTGCGACAGCTCCAGGGTGGAAGCCCTCGGAGGCACCGTAGAGGCATACGATCGCGCGCGAGTCATCGCGCGTGGTCGGTCTAACGTAACCGCATACGACAACACCACCGTAGAGGCTTACGACAACGCTGTCGTCATCACCCAGGCAGAGCCGGATTTGCGGTCACCTACCGTCAAGGTAGAGGACCGCGCGGTACATCTTAACCGGAGTGGAACATGCGTAACGTTCCGCACCGACGGCAGAGCGATGGTCATTTTACAACACCGAGTCTAACCCACTCTCGTCCGCCACGGTGGCGGCCGCACACTTGAGTCCAGCGAAAGACTGCATCCGTCAAACATCAGCGTCCTTGCCCGCAGGTGCGGGCTGGCCGGCGCGCTGGCGAGGGGCAGCATTTCGCATCAACCAGGAAAGGAGATCATCGACATGATCAAATCATTTCTCATTGCTCTTGGCTACGAATATGCCGACGACAGCGATATTCGCATCGAAGCGATGCTGCCACCGGATGCGGTGGTGCAGGATATCGCCGTGGCGCTGCGTTTCAATGTCCCGGTGGCCACGATTATCTTCGCCGGCAGCGACGGGGTCGAGCTTGTACCGCGGCGCTTCCTCGTTCACAACAGCGATGATCCGGATGAGACGCCGTCCGGTTGGCCTGTGCCGGTTGTGAAGCTGATGCAATTCGTCGATCCGCATGGGTCGGGCTGGTGGATCTTCGAGGACACCAACGCCCTGGATCACCTCTGCGTGCTCAGCCGGCGGGACGACTTTCCTGTCGAGCGCTTCGAGGTCGACATCCACGGTTTCCCGGAAGAGGCCATCCAGTCCTTTCTCGCGAAGGGATTCGGCGACTACGCGCTCGGCCATGACAAGAAGCGCCACACAATCAAGCTCTGCTGCGACTGGGGTGGCGACATCGACGAAGAATGCGGAGACCCTTAGCAGACGGATGTGCGAATGCTGGCCCTTTCGGGCGGGTGTTCGTTTGCGTCCGTCTTTCTATCTGGCGATTGCAAGAAAAGAGAATGGAGCCTTCACAACAATGCACGAACTCAAGTCCCTGGAGGACGCGTTTGCGTCTGTCGCGGAAAAGGTCAGTCGAAATCTTGTGGACATCCGGCGTGGCGACATCCAGCCGGACTTCCATTGCCCGCGGACCCGCATGCTGGCTATCCAGGCTTCCATCGTAGCCGGGCACGCCCTGGCTTGCCTGAAAAGGGCGCGTAGCGCCCTCCAGCCGCTCGCCAACGCGGCCTACGTCAGGGGCCGCGCCGATGCCATGGCGGTTACCCAGACTGATTTCCATGCCATGGCATCAGGCCTGTGTGCCACCTGGCTGTCCGAGAGCGAGCGGCTCTCCTTCCAGGCAGCCGGCCTGGTCGCCCTGGCCAAGCTGGCGCCACCACAGGAGGTGGAAACTGCCTTCGATACCCGAGACTGCTGGCAGCTCGCCAAACCAATCTGCGCGCGGGTGGCGGCCGTGTCGCTGGTGGCGCGGCGGGTAAAACTCCTCAAGGCCCAAACAGACCTCAGGAAAACCGCGGCAGCGGTAACCCTGCTCGAGCAAGCGCTTGCATTGGCACGCTCCGCAAGAGACAACCTGCGGGAGGCCCACAACTGCCTGCGCTGGCTCAAACGGGACCGTCTCGGCAACAGGAAGCCGCTTGCCCGGGCCCTTGGGCTCGACGAGCCCACCTTCTGCGTGCTCCAGCTCGATCTGGCCACGCACTGGGTCGGCCACGCCGAATGGTTGTCCAATCAGGCGGAAGAGCTTGCCGCCCGCGCTTGCCAGGAGCACCTTCTGTCGAAGTCCGCCTCCCGCGCCTGAACGTGTGGGAGGATGGCCATACACGTGCCATCCTCCTCGCTCGGGCTGTTGTTCTTAGCGCTTGCCGGCGCATACGTGTTGTGCGCCGCGCTGGAATCGGCAGTGACTCTGGTGGAGAAGCCAAACGAGAGGAGATAACAACGTGACTCCCTTTGTAAAGGTGCTGGTTGGAGATCGATCATGCAACGGCGGCGATCATCGCTGGTCGCTGCCGGTTCAAAACGAGGACGGCAAGTGGACACCGGGCGAATGGCACGAGCACGTCGGGCCGCTGGCCATTCTCACCGCCGGGTTCCACCTGACGAGAAACCCGGCTTTCTGGTGGAAGGAAGGCGCGGAGGCCTACGCAGTCGAGTACGAAGGCGCCCTTCGCGACGCCAACGGAGAGCTCGTGGTGCACCTGGGGAACTCAATCTGCTGCCGTCGGGTGCGCCTGACCCGCAGGCTCACGGACAGCAGGCTGGAGACATACAACATCTACAGGTCCGGCTGGCACTGCCTTAGCGGTCAGATAGTCGCCGTGGCGGAAGGCGAGGCGGTTGTGCTGGCCGAGGACCGGGTCCGCGTGCGAGCATACGGCAGCGCGCACGTGGAAGCATGGGGCCACGCCATCGTGGAGGCGAGAGGCGATGTCACCGTGAGCGCGCACGAGAATTCCCTGATCCACTCGCTGAGCAACCAGATGGTTAGAGCCTCCGGCTGCGCCCTCGTATTTGCCCACAACAGTGCGCAGGTCCAGGCGTTCGACAAGGTACGGGTATGCGCCTTCCAGAACGCCAGCGTGGAGGTTCACGACGAGGCACGGGTGATAAGACATCCAACACAGGCGATCTAGAGACAGCGGGGAGCACCGGTTTGCTCTCCGCTGTCTTGACTTTACATCACGGGAGGTAATGCATTCGAAGGCAAGCGGGCGGGGCATGCCCCGCCTCTGCAGGCACTCACCGAATGAAAAAATTTTGCGATTGATGCCACCATATACAGTGGCACTTGGCATTCTCGCATACTGGCGCCCAGCCCGAGCGCTTGACTTGTCCACAATATCGGTCGCATTACCGCTGTTTTCATGGCTGGCCGACGAGCAACAATTTATAATGGGCCGGTGGGAGAAGCCCCGCATCGTTCGACGTCGTCAAGAGGTATCGGTTCGCAGCGGCGTAAAGCAAACAGGCTCTAGAGAAGGAACTGCAGGAAATGAAACGTAGGTTTTTAGCATTGGCAGCAACGCTGACTCTGGCAGCCGCTCCGGCAGATGCCGCCGACAAGTCGAGCAATGCCAGACCCGCCATCCCGCCCGCGCCAAAAACGCCGACCCTGCAAATCCCGCCGGCGCCTGCGGCGCGCAAGGCGCCCGCTGCTGCGCCAAGCAAGGCGCAGGCAGCCAGGGAGGTCACCGTAGCCGAGTCGCGGCCTTACGTCTCCAAGGGCAACACCGTCCAGCACTTCGTCGACTACATAAACCTGAAGCCGGGACAGGAGCGCCTGCCGCTCACGCTCACCATCAACAACAACGGCTTCGAGTGGCTGAATCTTTCGATTGCCGGCTATCCCGTGCTTACCCACAAGGACCTGCGCAACAAGTATACTGTGCCGGTGGCGGTCACCGGCAGCGTCAGCGGGGGCAGTAGCCAGGTTATCATCGACGCGGTCGGTCGTGCCGGCTCGACGCTGTCCTGGAAGCTCACGGCCCCGACCCCGGAGCTGATGAGCGCGTCCCCGACCGAGGTTGCGCCCGGCGACACGCTCACCATCAAAGGCAAGAACTTCTGCCCGGCGGCTAACTACAACAGCGTTAAGATCGGCGAAAAGACGGCGCGGGTAAAGGGGGCGTCAGCAACTCAGCTGCAGGTGGAGGTGCCTGACGACGCCGCCTCCGGGCTCCAGCAGCTGGAGGTAAGCGTGATCGGGCAGAAAGCCACGGGCAAGGCCGAGGTGACGGTCGCCAACAGTCCGCCCGAGCTCACCTCAATGAGCCTGGAGTCAGGACCGCCGGGGCTGGCGGTGACCATATATGGAAAGAACTTCTCCAAGAAGCTGGGAGAGAACAAGGTCTTCTTCGGTGACCTGTACGATGAGATTGAAGCACCAGTTGTCTCCGGCGACCAGAACAGCCTGACCGTCATCATTCCGGATATGACCGCGCCACTTTATAATGTGCCGGTCACCGTGAAGGTGGGCAAGCTGAAGTCGAAGAACTCACTTACATTCCTGGTACAGACAAGGGTGTTCTAACAGGGTTCGCAGCCCCGGCCATGCCGGCGCTCCCGGCCTAGGGAGTCCTCGCCTGGCTGGGCGGCGCCAGGCTTTCCCTGTCAACCGAGAAGATGCCCGGATGACGGCCGTCAAGGGCGGTTTCGGTGAGCAGCCGAGACATGTTCAGGCCGTAGCCGAGGCCGTGCCCATTGCAGGCCACGGCGAAAAAGACGGAGGGCATCTGCTTGAGCCTGCCTACAAGCGGCAGTCCGTCGCTGGTGAAGCCCATCAATCCCGCCCAGCGGTAATCAATGGTGACGCCGGCCACATCGGGGAAGCGGTCCTTGAGGTAGCGCTCCAGCGACTCCTGAACCGGCGCCGTCACCACCTCCGCGTAGCCGACCTCCTCCTCCAGGTGCAGTTGCCGGCAGCCGCCCAGGAGGAGCCGCCGGTCGGGTAGCTGGCGGAAGTACTCCCAGCCGTAATTGGCGTAGCAAAGCCGGTCGACGATGCTCTTTCTCAACGGCTGGGTGACCAGAGCCTGCCCGCGAGCGCACTGGATCTTGCCCCGGAAATAGGGCTCGAGCAATGCCGCATAGGCGTTGGTGGCAAGCAGCACTCGCCGGCAGGCGATCGTGCGGTGCGGCGTTTGCACCACGGCCTCGTCGGTGTCCTCCTGATGAATCTTCAGCACCGGCTCGTTCTGCCAGACGCTGGCACCACCGGCGGTGACCAGCGCCTCCACCAGCCGCGCCGGATGAACCCCGAAGTCGCCGGGGTTATAGATGGCCCCGAAGAAGTCCCTGTCAATTGGATCCTCCTTCAGGTACTCGAGCTCGAAGCCGTCCTCGGCCATGAGCTCGGCCGACTCGTGCAGGTCCTCCAGCTCCTCCAGGGAGGAGGCAAGCAGGTAAGAGCCGCAGGGCACGTAGTCAAAGGTGTTCTCCCGCCCGGACAGAAACTCCCTGACCATCGCCTGGCTCTCCTCGGCGAACGCGAAGATCCCCCGCGCATTCTCGCGCCCGTAGAGCCTGGCCACCTGGTTGTAGTAAGGTTGAATGCCGCGCAGAACAAAACCGGCGCTCCGCCCGGTGGAGCCCCCCGCCAGGCCGCGCGCCTCCACGAGCCCCACCCGCAAGCCACGGCGCCGCGAAAGCAGATAAGCGCAGCCGGCACCAATCATGCCACCGCCAATGATGGCAACATCCAGCTCATCCTTCACCCGCTCACCGGGATTGTCCAACCAGATGGGAAGCGTCATTTTTCTATTATATGAGAAGCCGGGCGGGGGGCACTTACGTTATAATCAGGCTCGGAGCCTAACGGGGTGGCAAAGCATGATGCTCTCGGAACTCAAGCGGGAATTGGAAGCGGTCAAGGAGCGCCTGGCGAAAGTCAGGGAGTATCTTTGACCCAGACGCGCTGCGCCGGGAACTCAAAGGCCTGGAAGAGCAAACGCTGGAGCCGGACTTCTGGCAGGATCAGAGACGGGCACAGCATGTGACGCAAAGGATGAGCCGGCTCAAAGGCTCGCTCGAGCAGTACGAGGGCTGGAAGCGGGCTCTGAGCGATCTCTCGGTGCTGGTGGAGGTCGGGCTCGAGGAAGGCGATGAATCGGTGGCCGGCGAGGTCGACTCCGGCCTGAAAAAGCTCAACGAGGAGCTGGAGCGCTTCGAGTTCACGCGGCTTCTGTCGGGAGAATACGACGACTCCTCGGCGCTGGTGACGATCAACGCCGGCGCCGGCGGCACCGACGCCCAGGACTGGGCGGAGATGCTCCTGCGCATGTACCTGCGCTGGTGTCAGGGGCGCGGTTTCAAGACCGAGATCCTCGATCAGTCGCCCGGCGAGGAGGCCGGGATAAAAAGCGTCACGTTCCGCGCCGACGGACCGTTCGCCTACGGCTACCTGGCCTGCGAGAAGGGCGTGCACCGGCTTGTGCGCAAGTCGCCCTTCAAAGCCGGCAACGACTCCCGGCAGACCAGCTTTGCCGCCCTCGAGGTGAGCCCGCTCATGGAGGACATCGAGAAGCTGGTCGAGATCCGCGACGAGGACCTGGAGGTGGACACCATGCGCTCCGGCGGGGCGGGCGGCCAGAACGTCAACAAGGTGGAGACCGCCGTGCGCGTTGTTCACAAGCCGACCGGCATCACCGTCAAGTGCCAGCAGGAGCGCAGCCAGCTCATGAACAAGGCGCTGGCCATGGAGCTTCTGCGCTCCAAGCTCCTGGCCATCAAACAGTCCGAGCGGGACGAGGAGCTGGCGAGGCTGCGCGGCGAGAGCGTCTCGGCCACCTTCGGCAACGCCATCCGTTCCTATGTGCTCGACGACCGCCTGGTCAAGGACGTGCGCACCAAGGTGGAGACCCCGCACGTGGAGTCGGTCCTGAACGGCGACCTCGACCAGTTCATTGAAGCTTACCTGCGCCAGAAGGCGATAAGCCAATCGAAGAACGGCAGCAAACAGGGCGCGCAGTCGCCTTCGCTGCCGGACCGGTAGAAGATCGGCGATAAGCCCGGCCCGCCGGAGTGCGACGGCGGTATTTCCCCGCCCTCATCGCTTTCCGGAGATTCCATCGCTCTTGCCGACGCAGGCGGACGGGCGGTTCGAGCGGCGCATTATCCCGATCCGACTGCCCGGCGTCTATATGAGGACGCGCAACCGGTCGTGGCGATGATAAGGGCCGTCAAAGGGTGGGGGGTGAAGGACGCCGTCACCTGGCTCGATCGTTAGCTATGCTATATGTACTAGTATCTAGACAGTTGAGAAAAAGGACGAAAAAACGCACGGAGCCGGAGGGGTGACGGGAATGTCATCCCTCCGGCCGCGCGTCGAGATCAGCGCCTGATCTCGATTGTCACCTCGATCGGCTTGGCGGACGGCGGGGGTGGAGTCCACCACCAGCCGCGACTCGCGGAGTCCTGCACCTGCTCGAAGACCAGCCCGGCCTTCTCGCAGGGCTCGTCGAGGTCCACGTACAGCTCGAGCGTCGCCTGCCGCCAGTTGTGCGGATCCCGGACGAGCCGGAAGCCGTAATAGCTGACCTCCGGGCTGGACTTGGAGCGGCTGAGCTTCCAGGTCAAGCCGGAGTACAGGTCGACGATGAACTGGGCCAGCACCTGCTCCCCGACGTTCATGCCGGGGACGTGCCGACCGTTGTCGTTCGGGAGGAACACCCGCACGAACTGCTTGGTGGTGGGGACGACCGCGTCGCCGTATCCGCCGTCGAGCGGACCCCAGCACCAGGCGCAGCGACCGAGCTCCTCGGCACACGGGTCGCAAAGCGTGAGGACGAAGTCGTCCGTCCACGCCTTGCAGTTCTGCGACGCCTTCGCGTTGCACTGTCCCCGGTAGATGCCAGGCGGCTGCGGCTTCTGCTGACATGTGGGACACAGCTTGGCCATATGAGTACCTCCTAACGGTTCCGGGGACGCTTACCGGTGCCGCCGGTCGTGGCTGTCTGTGCAACCACAGCCGGAATGCGGCAGCGCGGGCGGCTCGCCCTGGTTGGTGCCGTCGTCGATCTCCCGGTAGGGGATGCGCTCGGGCAGGTTGATCTTGCTGTGCAGGTTGGCACGGACGCGCAGGTGCTCGTCCCAGGTGTTGAGCTGGAAGAGCACGTAGGCGAATCCGTCGGGCGGCATGGTCGGCTCGCCCTCCACCTTCACCTGCACCATGCGGATGCCCACGACGACCAGCCCGTGGCTGGGCGCCATGCGCGGCAGCGGCAGCTCGATGTGGTAGTCGCTCGGCTCCACCTCGTGCTCGTCGACCGGCAGCTGCGCCGAGGCAGGAACAACTCGCGCCGGGCCGCTCGCCTCAGGCGTCTCGCCTGCCTCCTCGGCAGCGCCGCCGGGCTCGCCGGCAGCGGGAGCCTTGACGCCTGCCGCGCGGTCGGAAACCGGCGGCGCCGGCGGCACGACCATCCCGACCTGGGACGGGTCGAGATCCGGCTTGGCGTGCATCTCCGCCTGCGGCTCCTCCCTGCGCACCACGGCCGGACCGCTCACCGGTGTGAACGGCTCGGGGTGGATCTGCAGTTGCATGAGCTCGGCAGCGGAGCGCCCCTGGGAATCGGGGGCGAAGGTGAGCGGCTGGCCGTTGTCGGCGGTCGTCAGGAAGAACGGCTGGGGCTGGCTGACGATCTCCCGCACCTGGCGCACGACCTGAGAGTCGGTGCGCCCAGTTGGCTGCGGGAGCGGGTCCAGCCGCTGCTCGAGGAGCAGCTGTCCGTCCATGATAACGCGCACCTCCACGGGGTCCTGCGTGCCGACGAGCACCGAGAAGGCGCCGTGCCGCATGGTGCGGAAGTGCATCTTGTACGAGGGGAAGTCGACGTCAAAGCCGTGCGTGATCATGCGGTTGGAATCGACGATCCCAACCAGCACGCTGCGCCCGAACTTCTTGTCGACGCTCACCATGGGACCGGTGGCACCGGTCGGCTTGTTTCGCTTCAACATGGAATTCTCCTTGTTCGTGATCAGAAAGGCCACCACCCGGGGGAAGGGGTAACACCCCTCCCCCGCAGGCCCGTGGCTCGGGATGAGGCGCCGCGTGCTACAGCCAGCGCTCCTTCACCGTCTCGCCGTTCTCGGTGTAGTACCGGTACGGGCGGGGCGGGCCCCAGGGGCGACCGAAGTCGTCGGTGAGGACCTCCCAGGTGAGGAGCTGGCACGGCCCGGCGAACCGGTGGTAGCGCCGGAGCGTTTCGCGCGCGTCGTTCTGCGCCAAGGGCCCGAAGTCCGGGTCGTACTCGTGACGCAGCGTGTGCATCCCCGTCTTGCTGAACCGGCCGGTGTCGACCAGACGGATGTTGGGGAAGAACGCAAGCTCGGTGTACAGCAGCATCTGCCGCTTGTAGGCGTGCTTGTCAGCATCCCACTCGCCGACGGTCTGGATGATCTCCAGCATCTGCTGCAGCACCATCTCGTGGATCGGGAACGGCGGGGCGCCGTAACCGAACCAGTTGCGGATCTGTGCTGACATCGCGCGCTGGTTGTACCACACCGAGACGGCGTAATACATGTCCTCCAGCGTCTCCGGCAGCGGGTCGAAGATGAGCGCCGGGTCCCAGCCGCGGTCGCGGAGCAGCTTGTTGATCTGCCCCATCTGGCGGCGGACCCACTCGAGGGCCTTGTCGTTGAGGATGGCCATCGACTCATCGTTGATGAACGTGTCGAAGAAACGGCGGTCGGTGAACGTCCGCCGCACCTCGTACATGTAGCTGCGGTCCCACTTGTCGACTTCCTTCTCCACCCACTCGTCGGTCTCGACGATGTGACCATCGTCGCCCCTGGCCAGCCGGCGGAACCTGACCGTCTCGCGGCCCACCTTGCGGGAGGTCGTCTTGTCGACGTACTCCCAGAGGTGCAGGCCAAACGCATACACGTCGTGATACCAGTAGATCGGGTACGAGTCGTGCATGGTGTCGTAAACGGCCATGTCGAACAGCTTGTCGAAGCCGAGCCCGAGGATGTCGAGCTCCGGCTCCCAGGGCATGCGGCTGTCGACCCAGTGCGACCAGCCCTCGTGCATGTAGCGCGAGCGCATGAACGCCTGGTGGTAGCGCTGCTCGTCGCGCACGATGCGCATGAGCCTCACCGCCTCCCAGGGCAGCTGCGGGCTCACCTCCTCGTCCGCCAGGAAACCCAGCAGGTCGTCGGTGGGCACGATCGGGTGACACTTCAACATGCGGAGCGTGTCGTTGATGTCGTCCTCGATCACCTTGCGGTCGGCATCGGTCGCCGCCTTGTAATACTGCTGCTCCAGCTCCTTGAGCGACTGCTCCAGCATGCGCCGGTGCTTCGGGTCGGGCAGGATGTCCCGGTTGGTGGGCAGCCAGCCGGAGTGGCCCTCGAGCGCGTGGGCGGCGTCCATGAACCACTCGTAGCGCTCGTAGCCCCAGTTGGCGATCACCCAGTCCACGAAGCGCTCGTCCTGAGCGAACTTCTGAATGACCGAGCTGGCCTCCGTCTCCCGGAAGAGCGCGTTCTGGTCCATGACCAGGTGACCCATCCAGGCGTGGATCATCACCAGGACGTGCATGAGCAGGTCGTTGGTCGATCCCAGCGCGATCTCCCCGGGGTCGCTGTTCAAGGCGAACTCGAAGATGTGCCCGGTGCGCTGGCCGTTCTGCATGGCCTGCTTGCCGTACCGCCAGTGGCGGTAGTGGCGCGGCAGGCCGGCATAGACGATGTCGTCCAGGATCTGCTGGTCGGACTTGAGCGTGAAGTTGGTGGGTCCGGGGACCACACCGTAGCGGTCACCGACGGCCTTGATCCGGCGCGCCATGATCCGCAAGTCATTGAGCAGCTTCTCGCCCTCTGCGGTGCGAGCAAGCTTGATCTTGTTGTCAGACATAGCGTGCCTCCTCAGTTACCGCTTGAGGCAGGATCCTTGTCCAGGATCTGCTTCATCGCGTCAGGAACCTCGTCCTGGCTGCGAACCCTGGCCGCGCCGACGTGCTGCCGCGCCCGCTCGGACAGCAGGTTGATGGCCCGCATGCCCGGGGCTTGACCGCCGCCGCCCCAGCCGTAGGTGTCGATCTCCAGGTAGCCGAAGTAGTTGAAGTCGCCCTGCCCCTCGGTGACCATCCGCTCGATCACCTCGGCCAGCGCCGAGTCCGGCTCGAAGTTGTAGCCGTCGGTGGCGTGGAAGGCGTACCTGTTATATGCCGACGCCGGGTATTCGGCGGCAGCGATCTGCATGGCCAGCTCGTGAGCCGGCGTGAACATCGTGCCGTAGTTGGCGTCGATGGTGAAGAACTCCTGCTCGGTCTGCACCCGGAACGCCTCCGCGTTGTGGGCGATGAACACGACGTCCACCTGCCCGTAGCGGGAGCGCAGCCAGATGAGGTTGAGCAGGAAGTAGAAGCGGGCGATGGCCATCGGCTCGCCGCTCATCGAGCCCGAGGTGTCGAACTCGAAGAAGACAACGGCCTTGGAGTCCGGGTCCCACTTCTCCTCGACCCGCTTGTAGCGCAGGTCGATCTGGTCGTAGGGGAACTGCTCGACCGTGGGGATGTCGTCGACCGACAGCCCCTGGGCGGCAAATTCCTCCGGGCGGGCGTTGACCATGGCCCGGTAGCGCTCGAGGCGCGCCTTGAAGGTGGCCTCGAGGTCCAGGCGCGCCTTAGGCCCGGTCTTCTTGATGCCGCGGATCTTGACCGTGTAGGCAAGGATCTTGTCCTTGTCCTTGGCCAGGAGCCAGGGCAGGTCGAAGAGCAGCGACAGCAGCTCGGCGAGCTCCTCCCAGGAGATGGGCAGGAAGACCAGGTCGCCGGGGTCATCCGAGGCATCGGGGCCGCCGCCGCCGGAGCCGGGCTTGTCACGGCCGGGGCGCCAGCGGGGCTCGCCGATGCCGATCGGCAGCGAGGCTGCCGGCAGGTCGAAACCGGACAGCGGCAGGCAGTTGCGGGCACCATCGGGGCCGGCAACCCGGTTGCCCTTCAAGAAGTCGCCGCCGCGACGGAGCAGCTCCTTGATGTGGTCCCTGGTGATCTGAGGCTTGATCCGCTCCATGAACCGGTCGCGGTCCGGCTTGGTGCGGTCGAGATAGGTGGGCTCGGGGAACACCTCCGCGAAATACTGCGGGCCGAAGGAACCCTTCAGCTCGTTGAGCTCGCGGACGATGGACCCTTCATCAGCCGGGGTCAGACCCGCGTCCTTTCCAGTGGGGCGCTTCGTCTTCCGCCGGCCCTTCTCAGGGTTGGAGTTGTTCATGTGAAACTCTCCTTCGAATGTCGATCCGGCGCGACAGGTGCGCGCGCGGCCTTGTCGAGATATTTGCCAAAGAAGGGCGGGGCAGGATGCCGGCGGCACTTTCGTGCCGCAAGCAGAGCCTGCCCCGCTTCCAGCCTCTCCCGACTCAGCCGCTACGCAGCGTCGTCAGGGAAGGTTACGCCTTGAGGAAGTCGCGGGTGAGGGCGACCTCGATGAGCAGCTTGCCGGCGCAGTACTCGCAGTACCCGTGCTCCTCGATGAGGCGGGCCTTGGCGCTGTCCAGCTTCTTCTGCTCCTCCTCGGAGAGGTTGGTGATGCCGACCACACCGGTGATGTCCTTCGCCTGACGCAGGACGTAGGACTCGATGCAGTTCTTCAGCCCCTCGTGGACCGTGTAAGGCGGCTCGGTCGTGCCATGCTCCTCGTTGTAGAGGTTGATGGCCGCCATGACGCCCTGGCGGAACTTGGGAGCCTGGGCCGAGTTCACGTTGAACTCGTCGGCACGCTCGACCTCCTGCAGGAAGGCCTCCATGTCGCGCTGCGTCACCGCGTGGCCGCCGACCGTGCTGGTCGGCTTGATGCCCAGCGACAGCGCCCGCACGTACTGGATGTACTTGCGGAAGAACTGCGTGCAGAGGTCCGCGAAGTTGGGGATGAAGGCGGCCTTGTAGACCTTCGTCAGCTCCTGCCGGCGGAAGGTCTCGAGCTGGTTGTCCAGCCAGCCGACCCACAGCTCCCGGTCCTTCTTGGACATGCCCGGGTTGTTCTTGAAGGCCATCTTCAGCCTGTCCCGCAGCTCGGCGGTGGTGAAGCAGGGGCTCGGGCGCTCGCCGCGCTCGAAGGCCATCTTGGCCTCCGCCGCCAGCTGGCCGACCAGGTCGTCCAGCTCACGGGGCGACATCCCGTAGTGCCCCTCGGTGATCGGCGCCTGCTCGCGCAGCGCGCGCAGGTCGATCTCGGTGCCCATCATGCGCTCACGCACCTGCTTGCCGTCGTAGGCGCGCAGCACCGCCAGAAGCGGCCGGTTGCCCTTGGACGGCCAGTCGAGGGTGGTGGCGACGCGGAAGTAGCCGGAGTACGGGAAAGCCAGCGGCTCGTGGTGCACGCCGCCCTCGGAGAGCGGGCGGCCCATGTTGCTGGCGCCGAAGAGCTTCTCGGTCACCTGCGCCGCCGCGGCAGGCCGCAACGGGTAGGTGAACGGCTTGGGCGAGAAGCGGTCCAGGTGAGCGCGGTGGTCCGCGTTACCGTAGAACTTCTGCCACTGCTCGTCGTTGGCGTGACCGATGAGCACGCCCTCCCAGTGGATGCCCTCCGAGTGGAAGGCGGCCAGCGGCTCGGGCAGCGAAGAACGGCCGCCCTCGAGGAGCTCCAGCATGGCGCGGAAGCCCTCGACCGGGTTGCGGAAGATCTCGGTCAGGACCGCGAACTTGCCCCGGTTGAAGAAGCCCGACAGCTCGACCGAGCGCGGGTCCTCGCCGTCGAACAGGCCCATGGTGGCGAGGTTCTTGTCACCGCGCCAGACGGCCAGGTCGAAGTTGATCGGCTGCACCTCGGCCACGTCGACGATGCCCTGACCCTTGGACATGAACATGTTGTCCAGCGGGTACTCGGCAAGCGGGCAAGCGTAGCGCTCGTCGTACTCGCCGTAGGTCTCGTGCTTGCGGCTCTTGGACTGACCCTTGCCCTTGCCGGCCAGCTCCTCGTCCCAGGCGTCGCGCGCCGGGGCCTTGGGGCCGAACTTGCCGAAGAAGCGCCCGAGGACCACGTCCTTGACGAACGGGTCGATCAGGTTGGCCGACGGGGACAGCGAGTCCACCGTGGCCGGGGGCAGGTCCAGACCGTAGCAGACGACGGCCACGAAGTCCTTCTCGGACTTCATGCAGATCGTCGCCAGGTCGGTGCTGCTGAGCTTCTGCCCGGCGCGGAAGCCGTGCTTGCGGGCGACGGCCTGCAGGTTCGGGTTGTCGAAGTTGAGGGCCGATTCGCCGCTCAGGTCCAGGCTGTCGATGATCCCGACGAGCTCCTTGAGGGTCTCCTCGTAGATGTCGTTGGCCTTGGTCTGGGCGATGAGCTTGGCCAGGTAGAGCGCGTTCAGCGGGTTGCAGAAGTTGGCGCTGAACTTCAGGTACGGAATCGGCTCCCGGCGGCGCATGACGTCACGCTGCAGGAAGTTGACGAAGTCCGACTTGCCGGCACCCGGCGCCCCGGGGATGATGAGCGCCTTGCGGTGCGCGCGACCGCCCTCCTGCGCCTGGCGGGCGTAGCCGACCAGGATGTCGTAGACGGGCTCCTCGACGCCGAAGAAGCGCTTGGTGACCGTGTTGAAGGCGACGATGTTCTCGTTGCCGGTGATCCGGCGAGCCTCGCTGGTGGCGAGCTCGTCGATGCCGCCCTGCGCGACCAGGCGAACCAGCGCCGAGTGCGTGGACTCGACGTAGGCCGGGTGCTTGCGCACGACCTTGAGCAGGTCGCGGAGGATCGGCTTCAAACCTTGATCCTTGAACGGATAGGGGAACGGGTCCTCCGGCAGCCAGAGCTCCGGATGGTTCTCCTTGGTGTACATGGTGTCAGACATTGCCAGTCTCCTTAGTTAGTTGCCTGGTAGGACCAAACCTTGGTCCGCTTGGCGTACTCGAGGATGGGTTTGCGGCAGGCCTTGGTGAAGCCGAGTTCTTCGAGCTTCTTCTCGGCCCGCTCCAGCTGCTGCTGCTCGAATTCCTTGAGGTCGGACTTGACCTCGGTGGTGATCAACTTCTCGATCAGCTGGCCGATCTCCGTGTCCAGCTTGGCGCGGATGGCCCTCGCCAGCTCCGGAATCGTCTGCCAGTTGACCTTGAAGTCCTTGGCCGACTCCGGCCCGAACTGCTCGACGTGCTCGTCGCGCAGCTGGCCGATGTAGGCGTCGAGCTGACCGCGGAACTTCTTGTCGTCGTCGGAAAGGAACGCGTCCTTCGACTTGTCCAAGCGGTAGCGGTCGAGTTCGTCAAGAAGGCGGTTATTGACGGGCACCTGGCCCATCTTGGGATCTTTGACCGTCGACTTGCCCTCGAACGCGGCCGGGGCGTGCAGGCGATAGTCGTTGAAGGCCTGCTGGGCACGCTCCTCGTAATCGGGGGCGAACACCTGCAGGAGCAGGTTGCGAAGCAGGCGGCGGAACTCGCCCTCGATGAGCGGCGGCCTGTCGACCGACGGCTCCTCGTAAGGACGGGGCTCCCCGCCGAGCCACTTCAGGCAGCGCTGGTACACCGCCTTCTGCTCGTCGGTGAGGTTGCCCGCCTTCGACTTCCTGGCCATCTCGCCGCGCAGCATGCGCAGGACCATGAGGGAGTTGATGCAGGCGCCGTGCGTCGGCTCCTTCTCCTTTTTGTCCTTCGACTTCTTCTGCTCGGCGAGCCCGGCGGTGTTGAGCCGCGAAAGCAGGCTCAACATGTAGCGCATGTCGAGCCCGTCCCTGCCCTCCCTGGGATCGATGACGCTCCAGAGAAGACCGGTCGAGATCGGCACGTCGGTCGGCAGCCTGAAGGCCGCCGCCTCGGGGTCGTCCTCGGACCTGGAGCTCGAGCCGGAGCTCGGGCGGCGGGACTCGGAGCCCCAGCCACCGTAGCCTCCGCCGAAGCCGCCGTAGCTGCTCGACTCGGAGGTGCCCCAGACCTTGTTCCACTCCGTGCCGGAGCGGGCTTTGACCAGGATCTGTTCGCCCTGATAGAGGCGCAGCCGGTCGATCGGGTCGACGAACGGCTGACCGCTCTCGGGGACAGGGAAGCGGCTCACCACAGCGAGCGTGGCCAGCACGTGGAGGACGAGCGGGTCGAACTCCGCCTTCTCCTTGTAGCTGTCCATCTCCTTGCGGTAGGTGCGCACCTCCTCGCAGCGAATCAGGTTGTAGGGCAACCTGACGATGACGCAGCGGCCGGTGAAGGCCTCCTTGTCGGGCACGACCTCGTCGAGGAACTTTTCCCAGGCGTTCTTGTTGGTCGTGCAGAGGATGAAGACGTCCATCGGGCTGTGCGCGGTGGGGCGACCGTCTTCAGTGGGCTGGCCGGGCAGGCGCTTGTACTCCGGCGCGGTCATGAGCAGGAGCCGTTCGTCGGTTTCGCCCTCCTTCGGCTTGCGCTCGATGAAGGCGTCCGGCATGGAGAGGAAGCCGCGGTTGGCCTTGTTGAGCGCGCCGGCAAGGGTGCTCGTGTCGCCGGGCTTCCACTCGGCGATTCCCGCCGCCCGTGCGGTGAGCCGCATCGGCACCACCTTGACCTCGTCGAACGACGGCTCGGTCTTCGGCTTGTCGACGGTGCCCATGATCTTGTCGTTGCAGTGCTGGCAGGGCTCGCAAGCCTGGTCGACGAGCTGGAACAGCTTCTTGCCCAGACCGGTTGCCTCCGCCAGGGATTCGAGCTGCTCGCGCTTCAGGAGCTTGAGCAGGTTGACTGGGTTTTCGTGGAACGGGCAGCCCTCGACGGCGTAGAGCTTCTCCACCTCGTCGGTGTAACGCTCCAGCGCGCGGATGATCCCGTCCCGGAAGAAGTCCTTGCCTGCGCCAGAGCCGCCTTCGATGATCAGCATCTTCCTCGCGTCGGCGCCGTTGCCGGACGCGGACTTGAGGAACTGCATCGGACCGAGGGCAAAGCGCTGGTTGCCGGCCACGTGCTTGAAAGCGTTCAACGAGGGAACGTCGAGCTCTGCAAGCATCTTGAGGTACTGGCGCCGTTCCGGATCCGGCTCCTGGTCGGGATTCTCCACCCCCATCCAGAGAATCGCCCGGTAGACCACCGCGAAGGCGGAATCCGCGCGCTCCGGATGCTCGGCGAGGCTCATGATGAACTCGTCGAACGGGATGGAGTCCTCGACAAGCGGTGTCAGCCGGAGAAGCTGCCGTACCCGCTCATGAGTGTCTTGGCTCATTTACAGACCTCCTGTTGTTGGAAGCTCGCGAGTGAGGCGCCTCAGCGTCATATCGCTCCGTGAGCTGGTTCGGTGGCGCGCGCAACCGCGCGCCATCTGAGAGACAGAATCGCCGTATCAGGTAAACGCGCCGGACAGGCTGCGCTTGTGGGATACGGCATGTGTAAGCCCCTAATCAGCGGATCAGGGAGCGACGGACAAAAGGCATTTGCCATGGTAAGGACTCGCCTTACCCCTTTTGCTGTCCGGCAAAGCGTTCAGTCAGGTACCGGGATCCACTTTTGACGAGGATCTGGATGGGCTGATGGAACGCTTGAGAGAAGAACTGGTAGGTAACTAGGTTTTCGTGGGTTGCCTTAGACAAGAGGGATAAAGAAAGTACATGTCGAACTTATCACTATGAGCAGCCTGATTAGTAATAACCGCTTACCAAGAAGTCGCGCCCGGAACCACGATCCTAAAGGAAAGCTAAATCACAGGGCATTCAGGAGTCGTTTTTGCCGCCCGACAACCTTGATTTTTGTCGGCTGGCGCGATTAAAGACCCACTTGTCATGCGCTATCGCAGGAAGCCGGCGAGCAGCCTATTTATGGGGTATATTACCCCTGAGCCACCAAACGTGGTGTCAGCAATCCTTGGTTGCTTAGCTTTTCCTCACCCGCGCCGTTAATCGCTCGCGCAGCTAACCGAGCCGGTGCGCGATGCAGACTGCCGTCAGCATTAGCAGGTTCGGTTTGAATCGGTGGTACGAGCAAAACCTGCCTCGCGGGGAATGCAAAAATTTTCCGTCACTTGACAAGCGCGGGGCATAAGCTCGCCACGCCCGCTCCAAAGAATCCGCGCCGCCAGCCGATCTCGCTAGCTCGCTCAGCGGAGAACGGGGCAAATCTCGATTGTAAAGACAGCAGGAATCATCGGTTGATTGCCCGGCCCACGGCTTTTAGGGTCTATATGTCACTCTTTCACCCTCATTACACTCAAGAAACATCGCACCAGACAGACAGCCCGACCCGTTTTTCCTCGATCCCTGACGCGTGATTAGCGCAGTGGCAGGATATGGTCTTTGTGAGGTCGTCTGTTCGGGCGGGGTTTCGGTCACTAGCCACAATGGCAACTCAAAGGAAAACGGAGCCTAAATATGGCCAATACAGATCTGTTAAGCCTCTTGCGTGTCGGCGGAGCCGACGACTGGCATAAGGCGGTGTTCGGGCGAGCGCGCAAGGCGCAACCGAGCAGCGCGCCGGTGATCCTGATCGAACCCTCTGACGACGAGCTCAGCGCCCTGGACTGTCGCAAGATCCTGGACCAGCTCACCGCCGAGGCCTCCTCTCTCGGGAGTGAAGGAGCCGTGCGCAAGCTTCTGGCTCGCAGCCTCACGGCCGCGCAGATGGAAGCAGTGCGGATTTTCTCCGGCGGCAGGCACGAGGCGGACGGCGGCGTCATCGTCGTCTTCGGCGATGCCAGGCTGGAGGCCACCGGCACGAGCATCGTCCTTGCCTTTGGCGGCGCCGATGTCGTCGCCCGGAACGGTTGCCGCATCTACGCGGCCAACCAGGTGACGCTCACCTGCTACGACCGGGTGTTCGTGGACGCCCGCGATGAGGTGACGATTCGGGGAAGCTACGGCGCCGTGCGCGGCCGGGCCAGCGGTCGGGTTACCGGCACGGCCCACGGTCGCTCCCAGTGGATCGTGGCCGGCGATACGGTTTTTGACGGCCTCGACTGCTCGGCGCTCTTTGTCGAGGGTAGCGCCACCGTCCGCGCCTACGGCAACTGCCGTGTGCGGGGCCGGGGTCGCTGCCGGGTCGAGCTTTTCGGCAAGACCGTCGGCTGGTTCGAGGGGGAGGCCAGCGTCACCGCGTCCGAGCAATCGGTCAGCTACTGCCGGGAGTCCGTGAGTGTCAGGCAGGGCCAGCAGGCGCAGGTTAACCGTGTGCCGGCCGGCAGGGCGCTCCCCTGCGCTGCCTGGCCGAAGTTCTAACCCAGACGACGGCAGGAGGAGAAATCATGCCGCGCAAGAACCGAAGGAGAACACAAATGGAGCCAACCGAGATTACCCTTGGTGATCCAGTCCAGATGGTCGGACAGACCGGCTTCCTCAAGGACGCCGGCGGCGGCCGCTGCAGCGGGTGCGGGCGCACCGCCTCCACCCTGCTTGCCGGCGGTGTCTGCCCCCGGTGCGTGAAGCCCGAGTCCGGCGACGGCGGCCGCCCGGTGTCGCAGGCCAAAACCGGCCGGCGCCGCAGCCGCTAACGCTGCCGTCTGCCTGCCCCGAGCAGGGAGCAGAAGCGGTCGGAAGGGTCAGGGCCTAACCGCCCTGACCCTTTCGGCCGTCTTTTGTCCTTGCCTTTTTTTCCGTTTTGTCCCTACTATTGCATACAGTTTTTTCCAACCGCCGACAGCTCCCGCATACCGTCAGAGCCGATCTCGGACGGAAGCAGGGTCCGCGGTCAGCGGCCCCGGGGCGGGTGATTAAACTGGAACGTCGGCAGCCGGACGCCGAAAAACCTGGTGCTCGAAAGGCTCAACCGGAGCCGCTTTCGACAGAGGAGCCAGGAAGCGGGCAAAAACCGACGTTACAAGTTAATAACGCGGCCCTGAGGGCCCCGGCGAGAGGGCGGCGGCGGAAGGTTATAAATCTGACCGTCGGCCGGCGGGGAGATCTGCGACAATTTCACGGCAGCCTGCAGCAACCGGCAGGCGACCGGCAGCGACAAGGTCGGTGCCCAGCGAGGTCCCCGTGAATCGTTCGCTGAAACTTCTGGAAGAGAAGCTGCGCGCCGGGCAGCGCCTGCAGCGCGTGGATGTTGAGCGGCTGTGGTCCAGCGCCAGCGACGAGGAGCTCAAGCTTTTGTCCGGCATCGTGCGCGCGCGCTTTCACGACCCGGCCGTCGCCACCTACCTGCTCATGCGGATCGTCAATTACACTAACATCTGCGTGGCCAAATGCGATTACTGCTCGTTCTATCGCCTGCCGCGATCGCCTGAGGGGTACGTGCGCTCCCGGGAATGGGTGTTCGAGAAGATAGACGAGCTCGTGGCGGTCGGCGGGGATCTTTTCGGCTTCAACGGCGGCTTCAATCCGCAGCTCAAGATCGACTACTACCTGGATCTCTTTTCGGCGATCCGCGCCCGTTACGGTGACAGCATCGAGTTTTACGCGCTGACGGTGGTCGAGCTCATTTACGTCGCCAGGCTGAGCGGGCTTTCGGTCGAGCAGGCCGTCCGGCTCCTCAAGGAGGCTGGCGTGCGATGGATCACCGGCGGCGGCGCCGAGATCCTGGCGGACAGCTTTCGCCGGCGGCACAGCCCGCTCAAATACACGGTTCGGGAATACTACGACGCGCAACTGGCCATCCTCGAGGCCGGGCTGAAAACGACGGCCACCATGGTGATCGGCTTTGACGAGACGCTCGACGAACGGCTCGAGCACCTGGAGAGGCTGCGCCGCTTCCAGGACGAGACGGGCGGCGGCCTGTTCAGCTTCCTTTGCTGGACCTACAAGCCCTACAACAACGCGCTCGGCGGCAAAGAGATTTCCGCCCGGGAGTACCTGCGGCATCTGGCGATCTGCCGCATCTACCTCGACAACTTCCGGCACATCCGCACCTCCGTGCTCACACAAAACGCCAACGCGCTCAAAGGACTCCAGTACGGCGCCGACGACTTCGACATCCCCTGGGAGGACGAGGTGACGCAGATGGCCGGGGCCGTAATCGAAAAGGACGTGGAGCGCATCCTCGGTTACACGCGTGAAGCCGGCTTCAAACCGGTATACAGGCAGGTGGCATCAGGCCGCCGCGTGGGGCCCGCCCGCCCGGCAGCCAGGGTCTAGCCCGCTCGTGCAGGCGGATGCTGACAGACAGCCCGCTTGACATGGCCGCTATTGAAGCTGCGCTAAATATCAACAATTGCCAAGAGCTGCTTGAAAACCGCTCGGGATGCGGATTATTCTTCATGACATCCGGCCGTCTCCCGGCCCTAAATACTTCCTGAAATATCGGCGGGCCCTGAAAAATTCACAGCAGCAGCGGCACGACGTGACCATAAATCAAAAGACCGGCTCAACTTTTCAACAGGCGATCATGAGTGACAGATCCATTGCGTTGCGTGGGTGACTTGCCTAACTTATAGTGTCTTTCTTCCTTCCAGCAAGCTTTTAACGGCAGAGAACCCTCACTCTCGACTGGGCTTCCCACCTCTTATCCAGATCCAGCGCACTTCTTTATTGATGCGCCGGGTCTGGTTGTCCGGTCGTCGTGAGGCTATCTCCGTCCCACTCACAACACAGCGCTCAGCGACGAAGCCCGCCTCGACCCGGTCGAAAGCCGTCTCGGTGCAGGCTCCTGTTTCTCAGCGCTGACGGGCGGGACCCCACAGGGCGTCTGCCCGTTCTCCGGTTTCGGAGGAAAGTCAATGACCTTCGCTCAACCACTCTTCCTGGTGCTCGCGCTTCTGGCCGTGCCCATGCTATGGCTCAGGCGAAAGCGCCAGGCTGCCCTCGGGCATTCGCAGGTGGCAGAGCACAAGAACCTGCGCTCCATGCCGGTCATCGGCTGGATTGCCCCCTTGCTTTTCGTGCTCGCCTGGACGGCGCTGTGCGTGGCTCTCGCCAGACCGCTGCTGCCCCACGTGGCCGAAAAGCGAACCATTCAGACCCGCGATTTCATCATCGCCGTGGACATCTCCGGCTCGATGTGGACGCCGCTCACCGACCCCGCTCAGGCGACCTTTGCCGGCGGGCAGTCAGCGGCTGGCACTACCAACACGGCTCCCGGGGATCCTGCCCCGGCGCCGCAACCGCCCACGCGCATCGACGCCGCCGAAAAGGCGGTCAAGATGTTTGTCGCCCGGCGACAGGGCGATCGGGTGGCGCTGTTCGAGTTCGATACCGACACTTATTACTGCTGGCCGCTCACGGACGACCTCAAGATCATCCAGGACAAGGCCAACCTCTTGAACCAGACCCAGGGTGGTGGCACCAACTTCGAAGGCCCCTCGCAGGACAACCCCGGCATGGGACCGCTGCAGGCTGCCATCAACCACTTCAAGAAGTACGGCAAGGCCAGGACCAAGGTGCTTATCATGGTCACCGACGGCGAGGACAACATCTCCGCCCAGCGCATGGACGAGCTGCAGGCTCAAATGCAGGCACAGGGGATCCGGCTGTACGTCCTGGGCGTGGGCGATTCGTGGACCTCAGGCCAGCAGGTGGACCTGCGCACCTTCACCGAGCGCATGGGCGGGATCGTCATCCCCGTCGGCGATGCCGCGCAGATGAGAGCCGGCATGGACAAGATCGACCAGCTCGAGAAGTCCACGGTAACGCTGGAGAAACAGACGAGCTACACGGACATCTTTTACCTGTTCCTGGGGCTCAGCGTCGTTCTCTGGCTTTTCTACTTCGCAACCAGCGCGCTCATCCGCGAGAAAGCATAAGGAGACAGACCATGAGGAAACTCGCCTCATTGCGCACCGCATGGCTCGTCGCCGCCTTGATCGCCGGCGTGCTGCTCGTCGACGGCGGCTACCGACTGTCCACCTACGTCGACCCCCAGGTCGCGTACTACGACCTCGGGATCAAGGCTTATCAGGCCGGCGACATGGCCAAGGCCGTCAGATATTTCGATATGTCGATCGCATCCTACAAGGCCGCCCAGCGCGACACCTGGATGCATCGCTTCATAAACCCGCGCCCCTCGCTGGAGCTGGCCGCCATGGCCAATTTCCAGAAGGGCAAGGCGCTCCTGCAGGCTAAGCAGGCAGAGCAGGCCGTGGAGGCCTTCAAGGAGTCGCTCCGGCTCAACCCGGGCGATCTCAGGGGAGGGCTCTCGGCAGACCAGGCGCTCCGGCTCCACGAAGAGGCGATGGTCGTCAAGTACGACCTGGAGCTGCTCTTCAAGAGCCGGCCGGATCTGGCAGCCGGGCAGGGCAAAGGTCAGGGTCAGGGTCAGCAAGGTCAGGGCCAGGGTCAACAGCAGGGGAAACAAGCCCCCGGCCAGAACCCCGGCTCGCTACCAGGCAAGGGCCGCCCTGACGACATCTAATCCGGGAGGATGGCTTCCATGACCCACATTCACTTCGCACACGCGCAGTACCTGATCGCCCTCCTGGCCGTCCTGCCCACTGTGTCCGCCTTCTGGTACGCCAACTACTGGCTGCGGGCAAGGGCTCGCAGGCACTACGGCGAAGAGCAGCTTGTCGACCGCTACACGCGCAAGACGTCTCTTCTCGCCGAAGCGATCGAGCTTTCAGCATGGTGCCTGTGCCTGGCACTGGTGGTGGTGGCCGCCGCCGGACCGATGCTTCCCGATGCCCCGCAAAGGGCGAAGGCCGGAACGCTGGAGGTCGTGGCCGTGATGGACGTGTCCAAGAGCATGCACGCCGAGGATTACCGTGCCGTCATGCCGGGCCCCGGCGGCTCCGATGGCACGACCGTTCTCGGCCCCCACGGCAGCAGGCTGGACATGGCCAAGTTCGTGATCGAACAGCGGATCATGCCCGCCATCGCCGGCAACCAGCTAGGCGTCGTCACCTACTCCGGCGGCGGCTTCCAGCAGGCGCCGCTGACGCAAGACTTCACGGCGGTGAGCTGGGTGCTGGACAACTGGGTGACCGTAACGCAACCGGCGGCGCCAGGCGGCGGCTCTTACATGGCCGACGGCCTGACGGTGGCGCTGGAGACGTTCAAGGCGGCCGATCCCAAGAGCGCCGGCAAGCAGCGCGTGATCGTGCTGTTCACCGACGGCGGCTTCGAGGGGAACCGGGCTGACCTGCAGAAGGTTCTCGCCCAGATCGCCGACGAGAAGATTCGCGTAATCATCGTCGGGCTCGGGGGCACGACGCCCATCACCATCCCCGAATACACGCAGGCTGCCGACGGCAGCTACCAGTTCTCCAGCTGGGCCAGGCTTGATGGCAAGATTGCCACCACCGCCTACGATCCCAGCGTTCTTCAGAGCATCCAGACGGCAACCGGGGCGGAGCTCATCCATCTCCAGAGCCCGTCCGATCTCAACGTCTCCTGGGCAAGCGCGCTTGCCGGCGGCAAGACGGAAGCGCATGAGGCACCGGTATTCCAGTACCCGCTGGCGGTGGCCATGCTCTTGATCGTCGCGCTGTCGCTGCGTGGCCTTCTCAGGCGCAACGACCTGGTTTGATCGCGGCCCAGCAGTTCGAGACCGGCATGCTAAGCGCCTTAGCCTTGCGCCGGTCTCCCAACCTTTGCTAAGGCACTCCTTTCCAAGGAGCACCACAATGACTCAGAAAGATAAGATCGCGCTCGTACGCGCGCTTCTGGCTGAGCTCGACAAGGTTATCTCCGGCTACAAGGACATCAAGCTCAAGATCGTCTACGCCCTTCTGGCGGACGGTCACGTGCTTCTGGAGTCCGTGCCCGGTCTGGCCAAGACGACGCTCATCGCTGCTCTCCAGTCTGCTATCGGCAACTCCAGGAAGGCCCGCATTCAGATGACCCCCGACCTGAAGCCGGGCGACATCATCGGCACCCTGGTCTTCAACCCCACCACCGGCAAGTTCGAGACCCGCAAGGGCCCGATCATCGGCAAGAACCTGGTGCTGGTGGACGAGATCAACCGCGGCACCCCCAAGACCCAGTCGGCGTTGCTCGAGGCCATGCAGGAACGCAAGGTCTCGCTGGCCGACGAGGAGTACGTCATGGAGGACCCCTTCCTGGTGCTGGCCACGCAGAACCCGATCGAGCAGGAGGGCACCTACCCCCTGCCCGAAGCACAGCTTGACCGCTTCGGCTTCAAGCTGATCCTTGATTACGTCTCGCGCGAGGACGAACTCCAGATCCTCGAGAACACCGGCGTGCACGGCCGCGGCGCCCAGGAAGTGATCACCCCCGTGATCACCACCGAGCAGGTGGTCGAGCTACGCAAGGACATCCTCGCCAACGTCCGCGTCGAGCGCACGGCGCTCGAGTACATCGTGGACCTGGTGCGGACGACCCGCCCGTCCGACGCTAATTTCAAGAAGTACGTCGGCAACGAGCTTTCCGGCAAGATCCAGGTCGGCGCCTCTCCCCGCGCCCAGATCTGGCTGCGCCGCTTCGCTCAGGTGCGCGCCTTCCTGCAGGGCCGCGATCACGTCCTGCCCGAGGACGTGAAATTCGTCGCCCCCGACGTCCTCCGCCACCGCATCATCCTCAACGACATGGCCCTGCTCGACGGCTACACCACCGATCAGGCGATCAAGGTCGTTTTGAATGCCGTGCCGGTGGTCGAGCCCAAGACGAAGTAGTCCCGGGCTTCTTTCAGGGATTCAAAGGCGCCACCTCGCCACTTGGTCCGCGGTCTGCTGCCGAGCAAGGCCGCCTGCAGGGGAAGGATCAGATCCCCCCTGCGGCGGCCTCCGGTAGCAGCCCCCGTACTGACTGACGAGAACGCGCCAACACCATGGAGAGATCCAAATGAAACCCGACACCATGCAGGAGATTCGCAAGGTTCTCCGGCGGGTTGTTGCTTGCTCCGTTCCGGTGCGCTGGCGGTCCAATCAGGCCATGCCGGGCGCCGGGGAGCGGGCGAGCTTCTACCGCGGGGCAGGGCATGAGTTCGATGCTCTGGACGAGTACATCCCCGGCGACGACCCGCGGGACATCGACTGGAATGCCACCGCGCAAACAGGCGGGCAGGTGATTCTCAAAAACGTTTACGTCGAGCAGCGCGACATCAAGGTCTTCGTCCTGGCTGACATCAGCCGGTCGATGGACTTCGGCACCGTGCGCGCCACCAAGCGGTTCCTCGCCGCCGAGCTTGCAGCCTCAGTCTGCAAATCGGCCGAGGAGACCGCCGACCGGGTCGGCTTCATGGCCTTCTCGGAGCACCGGGTGGAAAAGCACGTGACCAGCCGCGCGGCCAAGCGTGCGCTTCTGCCCGCCCTCGTCAACATCCTCGAGGCGAACGGCACCACGGGTGAAGGCAGCGGCCTGGCAAAGGCGCTCGCCAACCTGCCCGTGAGCCGCTCCCTGGTCTTCGTTCTGTCCGACTTTCTGCACCTGACCGATGAGGAGAAGACCGCGCTCAAGCGCGCCGCCCTCGTTCACGACATCGTCTGCCTGGTCATCCAGGACAAGCGTGAGCGCGAGCTGCCGCCCGGGTTCGGCTTCTACACATTCCAGGACCTGGAGACCGGGCAGCGCAAGACCATCTTCCTGTCGAAAAAGAACCGGGCGGCTTTCGCCGCCAACTTCGAGCGCCATCAAAAGGCGCTCACCGCCTTCTTCAAACAGGTTCACGTTTCCTGGCTGGTCGTGAGCACTGAGGAGGGAGACGCGGCAGTTCCCAAGATCATGAAACTGTTCACCAGCCACAACCGCTAGAAAGGAAACCGGGCCATGAACATCAAATCGATGGTGCTCGTTTTTTGCCTGGCGATTGTGCTTGTAACCGGCGCGCGGGCGCAGCAGACCGCTCCCACGCCCACCCAGTCGCCCGCTCCTTCCTCCCAGCCCGCACCCGGCCCGGCAACTGCCCCGGCGACACCACCGGCGGTGCAACCCGGCGCCCCGGCGGTTCCGCCCGCGGCAGCCCCTGCCAAGCCGGCCGTGCAGACGCCGCCGACGTTGTTCGATCCGTTCGCCAACCCCGGGCAGCAGATGCCGCCCCAACAGCAGCAGGCGCCCGGCTACCCTGGCATCGGTGGTGACGACGGCGACGGCTATACGCCCCCGCCACCGCCCGACCCGGTTCCCCAGAACCCGGTTGAGCAGTCGTATGAGAATGGCAAGATCGTCGTCATCGTAGGCGCCGATCGCCACTTCGGCTACCGCATCGGCGACCGGGTCCGCCTGTCGATTATCGTGGTGGCGGACCAGGACGTGAAGCTCGACTTCACGGCCATCAGCAAGGGCGTCTACGGGCTTTCCGGCTCGGACTTCGAGACCGCCTCTCCGGCGGTTATTCAGGTCCTGGGGAAGAAGGACGGTAAGATTGCCTACCGCATCGATCTGACGCTCAGGAGCTTCGTGGTGGTGAAAGACGAGATTGTCTTCAACGCCGACTTCCTGTACGCGACAGACACGGCGCCCGACGGCAAGACGCCCAACTGGAAGCGGCTGACCACGCCGGACTTCGTCGTAAGCAGGTCGGCGACGGCGGACAACGGTCAGAACCTGTACGAGGGTGACACCTCGCAAAAGCCTCTGCCAATCTCCTGGTTCACCTACCCGCTCCTGCTCGCCGGCTTCATGTTGCTCCTTGTCTGGCCTGCGGTCATCGTGATCCGTTGGCTCAATCGAGTTCGCCCGCGCCGGAAGATCCCGGCCAACGAGCTCGCCTGGGCAACCTTCGATCGGGTGATCAAGGACGGCAAGCAGAAGGGCTTCACCGTCAAGCACTACAAGCAGATCGCCGCAGCACTGCGTACCTACCTTGGCGTCGAGTCGTTGACGGCTGCCGAGATTGCGCTCAAGCTCAAGGACCACAAGGACCTTGACGCGATCATGAGCGCGCTCGACAAGTTCGACTCCGTGCTCTACGACAAGGGCTTCCTCACGGATAAGGAGCTGCGCCAGCTCACAGCCGAGCTGAAGGCGCTGGTTCCCAGGCCGTAACCGAGCGCGGCGGGAGTGCGGCTGGCCTGCCCGGCCGGCGCCGCCCGCCGCTTCTCGAGCCGTTTCCGCCCCGGCCGGCGCCGCTTTTCGCGCATTTGCCGGGGCAAGATGCGGGCACCGACAAGACATAAGGAGGAGAGATGCATTTTTCCTGGCTGCGGGCCCTTTTCTAAGGCGCCCGTAAAACACGGGCGTCCGAAAGGAGCCCGCCATGCGTTATTCCTCTTCCTGCCGCCGGGCGGAGACCGAGATGGTCCCGCTCGACGAGATCCACGTTCCCGAAAAGACCTGGCTCAAGGTCATGCGGGACAAGGGTCAGATCGAACGGATGCGCGCCGACTTCGAGAGCGGACGCCGCACGGTTCGCGTTGTTCTTCGCCCCCGCTTCGGCGGTGGCTACAACATCGAGGACGGCCGCCACCGGGTCATCGCCGCCAGGCTGGCCGGTGTCGGCTTCATCGAAGCGCTGATTGTCGACTGAGCCGCAAGCGGGCAGCCCAGCGCCGCCCGAACACACCTCTGGCTCGACGGGGCCCGGTGGAACAAGATCCACCGGGCCTTCCGTTTTTTCTTGTCGCTTATCTACGATACCACCTAGTGATTACCGAGAAGCGCCGGGCGCCCACCGATATCGCCGTGCGCCATCTGCTCCTTGATCCGCGCCCCGGACCCGGCTCAGCACTGCAAGCCACCGACAGGCACCGGTTCCCGCGCCGGCCGGCGGCGCCCAGGATCGCAGCGGCACCTGCACGATTTGAGCCCGATGTGGTAAATGTTGTACATGCAGCGGTGGCAGGAAACTTCTGGAGTCTGAGGATCGTAAGCATGGACACCCCGGTAGCACTGGATTCGATGACAGCTGCTTACCCGAGCCTGTCGGGAGCGCTTGTCGAAAATAGCTTTGACGGCATCATCGTTTACGACACGGAGTGTCGATACCGGTTGTGGAATCGAGAGATGGAGCGGATCTCCGGCATGGACTCCAGGGACGTGCTGGGACGATGCGCCTTCACGGTCTTCCCCTTTCTCAAGCAGGTCGGCGCCGACCAGTGCATTCTGCGCGCCATGCAGGGCGAGACCGTGATGACCGAAGGTCGGCCCTTCGTCATCCCGGAGACCGGCAGGCGGGGTTTCTTCAACGGTCACTACTCGCCCCTGCGGGACAACGACGGCAAGATCATCGGCGCGCTCACCATCGTCCGGGACGTCACGGAGCGGAAGGTGATCGACGACTTTCTGAACCGGCAAGCGCATCCGGAGGCTCAGGTCATTCTGGAACCGCCGACAGACGTCGACGTCGCCCTCATGGCAGCGGTATGCAAGGCCATTCAACAACGCCGGAAAATGCTCGGGCTCACCCAGGAGCAGCTTGCCGAGCATGCCGGGCTGCACAGGACTTACATAAGCGACATCGAGCGGGGCACGCGCAACCCGTCGATCGATTGCGTGCTCAAGCTGTGCAAGGCCCTTGAACTCGAACCCTCGGCCCTGTTCCTTTACGCCGAGCTGCAGTGCGGGCAGGCCCGCGCCTGACCAGCGACCGGGCGAGCGGGCGCTCAGCAGCCCAGGCGCTTTAGAGCCTTGTCGAGGATCTCGATCTGGGCGATAAGACCGGCAATCAGACTGAACGGTTCCCGGCCGCTCGATTTCTCCACCGCACCCATCAAAAAGAACTTCTGCTTGAGCAGCTGGCCCGCCTTCAGCCAGCCGCTGCCTTCCACAAGAAACCGGCCGTTGGCCCGCTGCCGGCGGTCCGAGAAGACGGCCTGATCCCTGCGTTTCGGACCGATCCCCTTTCTGTCCGGCAGGAAGCGGCCGGCGCTCAGGTCCAGAGAGAGGAAGGTGGCCCCGGCGGCAATCTCCTTCATACCTGAGGCTGCGAGCGGCTTGACCATGCTCATGTCCTCGCTCGCATTCAGCGGCCTCTTGTGCCCGTGGCCGCTGCCGTGCATGATCTCCCGCTGCCGGCGCGCGTCGCATTCGTCAAAGATGGCGAAGGTGGCGCCCATTCCCAGCAGGAAAAACGGCGAGCCCAGGGCCAGCGAGGCGGAGGCCAGCGACAGCTTGTCATGGGTGCTGAGCGTTTTGGCCTGCTCGAGCCGCTCCCGCATGCTTATGTCGTTGACCTCGCGGGAGAGCGACCTGCTTGCACGGCTGTCGATCGAACGATCGCAGGCCTGACGTTCAACAAACAGATCGAGCGCTCTCATCTTTTTCTCCCAGAGCCGGTGCCATGTCACGGATTGCCCGTGGGTCTACGTTTATAAAATTTCAGCCGCCATTAGTCACTGGGGAAAATACCCATCAGCGCGCGCGGACGCCCGCTAAGCCCCCAGAGACCCTGCTCGCCGCTGCGGTTTTCCCCACTGGGCGCGGGACCGGGCACTTATTTCGCGTGCAGATAGCAGAGCGCCTGCTCGGATTGCCGGAAATAGAAGCCCAGCGCCACCGCAAGACCGAAGTACGCTAGCGTCACCATCGCCCGCTGCACGGCGCCCACCTCCGGCTCCTGGTAAACGGTGCCGGCAGGCAGCCGGGCAATCGTGCTTATGAGGCAGACCACGGCTATCACCGTGAGAAATACCGAATGCCAACCGAAGGCCACGAACAGCAGCGCGATAACCCCGACCACCGAAAGCCACCGCGATATGCACTCGGATATAAAACCGCCGTCGAAGGGGCGCACCGGCACAAGCTGCAGGAGGTTCAAAAGAAAGCCGGTGCTCGCCGCCGCCACCAGCGCCTTGTGGCCGTACGCGTCCCCGATCAGGTACATGACAAAGGCCCCGAGCCCGCCGACCAGCGGGCCCGCCAGGGCGACCCACGCGTGGGTTGCCGGGTCCTTCGGCAGATTCGACATGGCCGTGTACGCCCCCAGGAAAGGGACGAAAACCGGAAGCTTTGGATTCAGCCCTTTTGCCCGCATAAAGAGGTAGTGGCCCATCTCGTGGATGAAAATGAGAACCACGATGGTCACCGCGTAGCGCCAGCCGAAGGCAACCGTGTAGAGACCGAGGCTGACCAGCATGGTCCACGAGCCCTTGAGCAGCCAACCCAGTTTCAGCAACGGCAGGGCCTGGAGCGCTCCCAGAACCGCCGCCTTGAATTTGAGGAGGATGGCGCCCAAAAGGCCCAGTACGCCTGCTCCGGCCGCGACCCCGTGCCTTTTCTTTTTCTCCTGCATAACTCCCCTGGCCGTTAAAGGTCGCCCGGCTGCAACACTTGATCTTAAAAGTAAATTATCGCGCTGTAATGCAGCGCAAGCAAATAGAAGCAAAGTGGCAGCAAAGACCATAAAATGAGGGGATAAACAAGAAACGCAAGGCTCATGACCAATCTGCCGGCAGCCCGAAAACGCATCGACCCGCTTCTCCTGTTGGAGAACTGGTTCGGCAGCGGCGTGCGCCTTATCGGGCAGACGCTCATTCTTCTCGTGCTGACGGTCAAATACATCCTGCGAGGAGAGATTGACTGGAAGGAGGTGTGGCGCCAGTGCTACATCATCGGGGTCAACTCCTTCGTTGTCGTGGGGCTGACCGCTGTTTTCACCGGCTTCGCGATGTCCCTGCAGATTGCCCGCGAGCTCGTCCTTTTCGGAGCTGACACCGCCATTGGTGGCGTGGTCTCGCTGGCCCTGGTAAGAGAGATAGGTCCGATCACGGCCGGGGTCATGGTGGCTGGCCGCGTCGGCTCGGCCATCGCTGCCGAGCTTACGACGATGATGATCACCGAGCAGATCGACGCCCTGACCGTAATGCGCATAGATCCGGTGCAGTTCCTCGTTGTGCCGCGCTATCTGGCCGCCATGTTCATGATGCCGGCGTTGTCCGTGTACGCCATGTTCATCGGCCTGCTGGCCGGCATTCAGATTGCCCACACGGCGGCCAATCTGCCGCCGGAAACCTTCATGGATTCGGTGAAACAGACGATCCTCGATCGGGACTTCACGGTCCACTTCAGCAAATCCTGGATCAACGCCACCCTGGTCATCATGCTCTCATGCGCCATCGGCCTGCACACCCGCGGCGGCGCCGAGGATGTCGGCATAGCGACGACACGCAGCATCGTCTGGACGATGACGATGATTTTCGTCTTCAACTACATCGTCACCTCGCTAACTTACGCTCCGAGGTGAGACGGCCCATGAACAGAACAAAGGCGAGCGATGACGCAGCACCGCCGGGGCCGATGATTGAGGTTATCGACCTCCGGAAGTCGTTCAACGGGCGTGAGGTGCTGCGCGGCGTCAGCTTCAAGGTCTGGCCCAGGGAGATGCTCGGCATCATCGGACCGTCCGGCTGCGGCAAGTCGACCATCCTCAAGCACCTGTGCGGGCTTCTGACGCCGGACAGCGGGCAGATTATCAAGCGATCGGACGAGGTAGGGCTGGTCTTTCAGGGCTCGGCGCTTCTCAACTCGCTGACGGTCAGGGAGAACCTGGCCCTGCCTCTCAGGCACCGCAAGCTCTCCCGGGCGGAGCAGGACCGGATCATTCGCGAAAAGCTGGAACTGGTGGGGCTTGCCGAGTACATAGACGCCTATCCCACCCAGCTGTCAGGGGGCCAACAGAAGCGCACCGGGTTCGCCAGGGCGATCGTCAACGATCCGAAAATCATTCTTTACGACGAGCCGACAACCGGTCTCGATCCTGTAATGTCAACAATTATTGAAGATTATATGATTGAGCTTGAGCATAAGTTGGGTGCTGCCTCCATAGTGGTGACTCACCAGCCCTCTACCTGGTCGAGGACAGCCGACCGAGTTCTGCTCGTATTCGGCGGGCGGGTTGTCTGGGAAGGAAACCCCGACGAGGCGCTGAAGTCGGATGACCCGTACATGAGGCAGTTCGCTCACGCCACCAGGGAAGGCCCGATGGAAGCCGGGAAGGTATGAGCGATGCGGAAAGGAAGCATTAAGTGAAACCAAACTACGAAATCCGCGTCGGGCTTTTTGCGCTCTTTGCGCTGATTTTGTTCGTCTGGGGATGGGCCTGGTTGAAGAGCTTCAACCTCTTGCACATGCCGCAGCGGTTCACGGTGCGCTTCCACGACGTCGCCGGCCTGAACAACAACGCCACCGTCAACATAAACGGCGTGCGGGTAGGCACAGCCGAGAAGGTGGAGCTCATCTCCAAGGGCGAGGTCTACGTTCACATGCGCATCACCGCGGACAACGTGGTGGTCACCAAGGGCTCCACGATTACCATTCAGACGCTGGGACTGGTGGGGGCGAAGTACATCGAGATCACCCTGCCCGAGCTCAGGCCGGGCGAGCCGCCGCCGCCGGCGCTTACCGAAAGCGACATCGTGGTCGGTGAGGATCCGGTACGCGTGGAGCTGGTTCTCAACGACATCGCCACCAAGGTCAGCCGCGTGTTCCATTCCGTCAGGGGCGAGAAGGCGGGCAAGAGCCTGGCTCAAGCGCTGGAGAACTCCGGAGAAGCCGTGAAGCAGATCCGCGAGGCCTCCGAAAAGCTGAACAAGAACATGGACCGCTTCACCAAAGTAGCCGACAGCGTGGAGTCGACCTCCAACAAGTTCGGTCAGGTGGCCGATCGGGCACAGCGACTGGAAGCCAACGCCGACGCTTTCTTAAAGGACGGCAGCCAAACCTTCTCCAACGTCTCCGTCCTCACGCAAGACCTGCGCGGCACGGCCAGGAAGATGAACAGGATCCTGGAGAATCCGGCAATGTCCTCGGATCTGAAGGAGACAGCACGGATGGCCAGGGAGACCTCGGAGAACGTCTCCAGGGCAATTCACGAGCTGAACGGCACCCTCAAAGACGAAAACGCACGCCACGACATCATGTCCATGCTGGACAAGGTCAACCAGTCAGCATCATCGATCGAGAAATCCGTCTCGCAGATCGATAAGATGTCTGCGGATCAGGGCTTGCGCAGCGACGTCAAGGAGATCGTCAACAACGCCCGGGAGGCGATGGGCAAGATCGACAATATCGTAAGCGAGCCCGGCTTCAAGACAGACATCCGCCGCACGGTGGACAAGATTCGCACGGCCGCAGACGACGTTGATTACGCCTCGCGGCAGCTGCAAAACGTCCTCGACAAGCGGGCGCCCCTACTGCACATGATGTTCGGCCGCCCGGGCCACCTGCCCAAGCCCAACGATCAGGCCGCAACCGCCTCACCAAGCCCGCCGGCCAAGCGCCCGTAGTGCATAGCCGAGCGGCTGCGCTACACCTGTTGTGTTTTCCAGCGGCCCATCTTGAAGCAAGCTACGGTCAGCGAAAAGGTGATGGCATAGGAGACGGCGATGCTGATCCAGGTGCCGGCCGGGCCCATGTGCATGGGGACGGTGAGGAACCAGGCCAGCGGCAGCCTGACCCCCAGCAGACAGACTCCGGCTATCAGGGTCGGCCACCGCGTGTAACCGGCCCCCTCCATCGCCCCGAAGAGCACGAGCCACACGCCCTGAAATGGCTCCGAGATGCCGACAATCTGCAGGTACTGGGCCGCGCAGCGCGCCACGGGCTCACTGCCGCTCAGGAGGTGGGCAATCGGGTAGGCACCGAAAACCATGGCCACAGCGACCAGGCCCATGTAGATGGCAACAATGCCTGCCGCCTGCCAGGCGGTTTTTTCTGCCCGCGCCGGCTGCCCGGCGCCCAGGTTCTGCCCGACGATGGTGGCGAGCCCCAGGCTGAGGGCGAACATCGGCATGCTGGCGGCCGCGTCCTCCACGCGCAGGCCGATGGCCCAGGCCGCCTGGCATGAGGTGGGATCGGGGGTCATGGCGAAGATGGCGAAGAGAACGAAGTTGCCAGCCACCCAGGCCACGTCCTGCAATCCGGATGGAATGCCGATCTTGAGCACCCGCCATGCCCAGCTCCAGGAGAATCGCAGCGGGTATTCTTTGCTCACCACCAGCGCCCGCCCGAGATCGGAGGCCCCGAGCGAGACAAGCGATAGCACGCAGGAGACGGATCCGGCGATCATCCAGGCGACGCCGATGCCGCTTATGCCGAGGTGCAGCGGGAAGAGGCACAACCCGACATCGAGAAGCACCACCAGGGACATAAGCGCGCCCATGAGGAGCATCGGCGTTCTCGCGTTTCCCTTCGCCCGAAAAATGGAATGGCAGACCCACAGCACGGTCAGCGGGCAGATGGCCAGGAAGTTGTACTTTAGATAGCTCCAGCCCAGGTGGGCAACCTGCGGCGAGGCGCCCAGCATGTGCAGGACGGGCCGGCAGATGGCCACGGCCGCGACAATCGATATCGCACCGAAGACCAACGCCCAGAGAATGCACTGCCGGGAGGCCTCGATGGCCGTCTCGTAGTCGCGCGCGCCCCAGTGCCGGCTCACAATGGCGTTGGCGCCGGTGGCAATCGCGATCGCCATCAGCACCATGAAAAACCACACCTGGCCGCCGAGCCCAACCGCCGCCTGCTCGTCGGACCCGAGCCGGCCGGCTACGTAAACATCGGCAAAACAGGCGATAGAGACCGACATGGCATTGATGAGCATCGGCCAGGACATGTCCCAGATGGCCGCCCAGGTCGAGCCGCGAAGGATCGTGTCCTTCTCGGCAGGCGCAATTGTCACTTCCTCGGTCAGGCTCATCCTTCTCCGCAGCCGACGCCTGGCGTTTCCCCGGCGGCAAGCCGCGCGGATCGAGGATCATAGGCCAATCGGGGCTTTCAAGAATGAAAAATTTGGTAGGCTTAGGGTTCGTATTACAAAGGCAGGCAAGCCCGACAGCGCACATGAACTACGAACCAGTAATCGGTCTTGAGGTTCACGCCCAGCTGAAGACCAAGTCTAAGATATTTTGCAGCTGCCCGGCGGGGTTCGGCGGCAACCCCAACGAGCACGTTTGCCCGGTCTGCATCGGCATGCCCGGGGTGCTGCCGGTGTTGAACCGCCGCGCCGTCGAGCTCGCCATAAGGAGCGGTCTCGCCCTCAACTGCGAGATCGCCGAGATCACCAAGTTCGACCGCAAGAATTATTTCTATCCCGACCTGCCGAAGGGATACCAGATCTCTCAATACGATCAGCCGATCTGCCGACGCGGGCACCTGACCATCGGCGGCAAAGAGATCCGCATTCATCGCGCCCATCTGGAGGAGGACGCCGGCAAGCTTGTCCACGCTGGTGCGGCCGGCTTGCATGGATCGGAGTACAGCCTGGTCGACTTCAACCGCTCCGGCGTGCCGCTGCTGGAGATAGTGAGCGAGCCGGACATCTCCAGCGCCGAGGAAGCGCGCTGCTATCTCATGGAGCTGCGCAACATCCTGCGTTACATCGACGTCTGCGACGGCAACCTGGAGGAGGGCAGCTTCCGCTGCGACGCCAACGTCTCGGTGCGCCCCGTCGGGCAGAAGGAACTGGGAACGAAGACCGAGATAAAAAACATGAACAGCTTCCGGGCCGTGCAGCGGGCCATCCAGTCTGAGATCGATCGTCAGGTGGCCGCCCTGGAAAGAGGCGAGCGCATCGTGCAGGAGACGAGGTTGTGGAACGAGGCCACCGGCACAACGCACCCGATGCGCTCCAAAGAGGAGGCGCACGACTATCGATATTTCCCGGAGCCGGACCTGGTGCCGCTGGTGGTCGAGCGCGAATGGGTCAACGAGGTCTCGGCCGGTTTGCCGGAACTCCCCGAGCAGCGCAGGACGCGTTACGTAGAGCAGCACGAGCTTTCACCGGAGGACGCCTGCCTGCTTGCCGAGTCGAAGGAGCTGAGCGACTTTTTCGACCGGGCCATGCTGGCGGGCGCACCAGCCAAAGCCGCGGCCAACCTGCTCATGGGACCGACGGTCTGGTACCTCAACGAGAACAAGATCGAGTTCTCACAAACGCACATCACCCCGGAAAACATGAAGGACCTGATCGAGGCGTTAAACGCCGGCACCCTCAGCTCGAGCACGGCCAAGCAGGTCCTGTTCGAGCTGCTCAAGGCGCCGGGAGACGTGCAGGCGATCGTCAAAGAGAAGGGGCTGGCCCAGATGAGCGATGAAAAGGGGTTGACCGAGGTGGTGAGCAAGGTGCTCACCGACAACCCGGCGCAGGTGTCCGATTTCCGGGGCGGCAAGACCAAGGTGCGGCAATTTTTCTTCGGCGAGGTGATGAAGGCCACCCGGGGCACGGCCAACCCGCAGATGGTCAATAAGATCCTCGACGAGCTGCTTACCAGGTAGCGCTGCGGGCGCGGGATTCAGCACGGCGATGTTGTGGTAATTACTGATGTAGGGGTCTGGGGAAACGCCGGATGAAATCAGCGGGACGTTCCGTATTGCCTGTGATCGCGGCGTTGCTGCTGGCGCTTCCGGCCGAAGCCTATTATTTCCAGGGTTACTACGTGCCGATGGTGCTTGTCTCGCCAATGCGGGACGACGTCATCTATACGCCTGTTGGGCTTGGAATCGTGAGCTCGAAAGCCGGCTTCCGCATCCACCCGGTCACGGGCAAGGGCGACTTCCACAGCGGCGTCGACCTGGCCGCACGCTTGAACGACAAGGTATACAACCTGCTCCCCGGCCTGGTCACCCGTGTGGGCTGGCGCGGAAATCTCGGTGTGGCCGTGGAGATTTACTGCCCTTACCCCAACGTACGGATTATCTGCGGGCACCTGAACGCGTACAGCGTTCAACCGGGAATGTGGGTGCAACGCGGCAGGGTGATCGGTTATGCCGGATCAACCGGCAGATCAACCGGGGTACATGTGCACTACACGGTGATCAGGCACGACACCAACCAGTACATCGAGCCGATGGCATTTCTTTTGCAGGTTCCGAAGTACATGACCGCTCTGCGCACCAGCCAGGCGCAGCAGGCGATCGCGCACAAGGTGGAGGAGTTCAAGAAGGCGCCGCCGAAGCCGGAGCCGAAGGACTCGGATAAGGACGATCTACCTTCGAAGACGCCGGAGTCGGCGCCGCCGGATGCGGGGGAGATTCCTTTATAAGCGCTACGGGCTCGTGCCGCTCGCCCTCCGCGCGTCGAGACGTTTCGCGCCGGATTCCTCCTCGGAATCCTCCGCTTCACTATGCTCCCGCTTCGCGCCGCCCCGTTAACCGCCGGCTTTGTCTTGCGCCGGGGATGGGGGGGACGCCCGCGCCCCCTGGCTCGTAACTTAACACGCGCTCTCCCAGCCGATGAGGTGCTGAGTCAGTTATCTATTCACCTATATAGTAAAACACGTCGAAAAAAAGGAAAAACCGCCAATGGAGGCAGGGTGAGTGCCGGATTGGCAGCACCCCGCCTCACGCGTCGGCGGTAGAAAATCTCTTTGGTTGGATTAGCGAGACGAGCTGCGCCGCTTGAAGCCGCTTTGAATCATCAGGCCGCCAATGACCAGGAAGGCCGCAGCGAGCAGGGCGAGCAGCCAGTTCATCTGGCCGCTCAGCTTGATGGCGATCTCCCCGAGCAGGGCGAGCAGGACGTAAGCCAAGCCGCCCAGGATATTGGCGCGATATTTGTTCTTGGAATCGCCTCCAGCGCTGTTGGCCGCGTAGCAAAAGAGCGCGAGCAGGGACAGGATGAGCGTGAGAGCCATCAAGGCCACGATCGCGTAGAACCAGTAGCTGGACATGGTTATCCTCCTCAAAACCTGCACGGTCGAGCGCAGGCGGAACCCGGATCGACCGAGTCCCGCCTGGCTGCCGCATCGAATCAGTAGACGCGCACGTATCCGAAGCCCGGGTCGTAGTAGTAATACCCGCCCAGGTACGGATCCCAGTACGCCGTCACCTGAAACCCGTTCCAGACGACCACGATCGACCAGCCGTAAACCGGGTAGGGATACAGCCAGGCACCCGTGTAGTACTGCGGGAACAGGTACGGATACGGGTAGCCCCAGGCGCCCCACGCGTAGAAGCGCGGACCGACGAAGTAGGGACCGTAGAACCCCCAGCGCGGCCCCCACTCGTAGCGGTCATGGTCGAAATCACGGCCGCGATACCCGTAACCACCGCGATAGCCGTAACCACCGCGATACCCGTAGCCCTCATGAGGGGCAACGTAGTTGCGAGGGGCAACGTAGTTGCGAGGGGCGACATAGTTGTGAGGCGCGACATAGTTGTGAGGCGCGACATAGTTGTGAGGCGCGACATAGTTGTGAGGCGCAACATAGTTGTGAGGGGCAATCGCACCACCGCGAGGGCCGGCGAAGTGGCCGCCGCCGTGATACTGTGCACTCGCCACTGAGGGCAGGAACGCCAGGAACATTGCAGCAATAGCTGCTGTGGTGAAAGAGCGTCGCATAGGACCTCCAGTGCCGATTGTTGAGTCAATCGGCGTTTTTCCAGCTCAGTCCGGTCGAGAGCATCTCTTGCGGCCGAGCTGGTTGTGAAATGCAATGGCGCGTTGTCCAGTCGGCAAGCGAACAAAGACCAGGCCTTGTCCGATGGCTGCGACAGCCAACGCTAGAAGCCTTCCGGATTCCCGGGAGGACCTTGAGGCACCGCCCCCGATACCCAAGACAGCAACAGACAAGCAACACCCGTCTCTCAGGCGAGAGAAGTTGTCCTTAGGGAATGGTTGCTTACCGCTTGCTTCTCAGAGATTCGATGAGGTCGACCCGGAAGTGTTGGAAGAAAGTAAGGCCATACTAATAACAGTCGGATACCGATCGCAAGCACCGGCTCCAGATCCGGCCTAACCGGAAACTTAGCCCGGCCTAACATGTGCGTAAATCTCCCAGTTACCGCGCTGCCGGCACATTCGCGCAGCTTGCGCGGGCTGCTCCTCGCGCAGCCGGCGCAGACGGGAAGCAGTTAGTTCACCAGATAGAGATTTCCATCCTGGCTGCCAACACAAACCCCGAACGAGCAGATGGCGGGCGAGCTTATGATCGGCCTTTGCGTCTTGTATTTCCACTTGATCGCCCCGTTCCTCGTCTGCAGCGCATACAGGTTGCCATCGGAGCTGCCGACGTAGAGCATCCCACCGGCCACGGCGGGCGACGACGACAGGAGCGGCACGGGGCTGTTCAACTGGGTTTTCCACAACAACTTTCCGGTCGGGGCGTCAAGGCAGTACATCTTCAAATCGTCGTTGCCGACAAAAATGCGCCCGCCGGCGCCGGCAGGTGAGATGCTGAATGTTTCCGGACCCGGGAATTTCCACCTGGTATTGCCCGTGGCCGCGTCGACCGCATAGAAGTTCTTGTCCCAGCTCCCGAAATAGACAACCCCATCCATAACCATGGGGGACGAATAGATCTTTCCGCCGGTCTTGTACTTCCAGATCAGGGTTCCGTCAGCCGGCGACAGCGCATAAAGGTATCCGCCGTGCGCGGTGACGAACAAACGATCACCGGCCACGGCAGGGGAGGAGGTTATTCGACCTTCGCCCTGAAACTTCCATTTCAAGCTACCGGATTTAGTGTCAATCGCATATATACAGCCATCCCAGCCACCAACAAAAATTGCGCCGTCTAAAATCGCCGGCGAAGATGAGATGCGGTCCGCCGCAGAAAATGTCCAGATGATCTTTCCGGTTACCTGGTCGACAGCGTAAAGCTTGCCGTCCTCACAACCCACGTACACTGCGCCTTGCTCCACGAGCGGGGAGGACTTCACCTGACCGCCCAGTGAGGCATGCCACAACATCTTTCCGCTTTTCTCCTCAATAGCGTAAAGATTGCCATCGTCAGACCCAACGTATATAACCCCCTTATACACAGCCGGCGACGAGTCGATTCGCCCCTCGGCAGGAAACAGCCAGCGGAGCCGCCCTTGTAAAGAGAAAGGAAAATCCAGCGGTAGTGCGCTTGTTCGCGCTGGGTTCTGCCGGAACATCTGCCAGTCCATCTCCGATTGCCTGGTCGCCGCCACCGTCGACTTTTGGCCGAACCCGGACGGGCAGACCGAGCCGGAGAGCAGAATCGCAGTCACCAAGCCGACGGCAGCCGCCGGTCTTTGTTCAGTCATGGCCATCTCTCGCAAATGAAAGGGCGTATCTTTGCCAATTATATCTCGATTACTGCCTGCCTCTAATCAGGGCTCCGAGACCCGAAAGAGGCATCAGCACCGCGTTCCAAGACACGCCCCGGAAGGACGGGGCTGCAGGCTGGTCTCAAGGCAGCTGTCAAACGGGGTCACTCCGAAATGGTATATACGTCCCGCTTTCAAAGTTGTCGGCCGACCGCCAGCCGTTCAAATCCTCATGGCCGCAAAAGTCCATTGCCGGACAATTGAGGGCGGGTATCCGGATATCGCCGCCATCACAGGTTCAGCCGTGCCTTGAAAGCCTCACCAGCTGCAACCTTGATGCCATCGGAGTTTGAAATAGCCCCGGCGAGAAAAATTTTCCGATCCGCAGTCAGAATCTATTGTCTATTCCAATGCGTGGTGCTATCATCCCCGCATGTGGGTTGGAATGAGGATTTCCATAAGGAGGAACTTGAATGAACCGAGCCGAGCTCGTTGAACACGTAGCGAAAGCTACAGGACAACCGAAGTCCGAAGTGACCAAGACGTTGTCCGGATTGATCCACACAGTCACATCTGCGCTCTCCAAGGGCGACAAGGTCACCCTTGTTGGTTTTGGAACTTTCGAGCGCCGCATGCGCAAGGCCCGTACCGGCCGTAACCCGAGGACTCTGGCCCCGCTCAGAATTGCAGCAGCCAAAGTGCCGGCGTTCCGCGCAGGTAAAGAGCTGAAGGACATCGTTAACGGCCGCCAGAAGCAACCCGCTCTGGTCGTCGCGAAGCCTAAGGCTGCAAAGCCAGCTAAGAAAGCCGCTGCGAAGGCGCCGAAAAAGGCCGCCAGACCAGCGAAGAAGGCTGGCAAGAAAAAAAGAAGGTAAGCACTGATTCCATCAAACCTTTTGGTTGGATTAGGTTAGGTAAGCAGACATTTCAATCCACAAAACGACGAGGGACCCAAAGGTCCCTCGTTTTTTTCGCGCACCACCGGGGATGATGGATGCCACATCGCGCTAGCAGCGCTACACAGACCGGTTCTCAGCCCCGCGAAAAATGGCAGACGGGAAAACCCTGCACGCAGTTGTCAGTAAGTCCGTAAAGACGCTTCCCCGCGCCCCCAAGTAACAAGCTCAAGGCCACGCATCACATAACATGCCAGGAAATTACAAAAACTTATATCCCTATATTCCGTCACCACAACTTCAGATCAAAGCAGCCGATTGATTAGCCTATGCGTTGTAAATAGACCCATTCGCCTTCACTATCAGGTTTCTCCTATCCCTAAACGGCCCTCAACCTGACAGACAGCCCCGGTTTGCAAACGCCTGCGCCTCCTTCGCGCGGCCGGCGTTGTGGGTTGGCTTTGACACGGGCCTGTAACCTCAAGGCAACAAACAACAACAACACTATGAGACCTCGACTGACGTCCCTCGTCTGGCCAGTCGTCGTTATGCTGGCCTTTGCGGCCGGCACGTGGACGGGCTATCACGCAAACCGCGGCGATGTGGATCCGCAAAACTACATCACCACGGTGTTCACACCCTATGACGACGCCATAAGCCACTACCTTTCTTTTCTCGATAAAGCCAAGAAGTCGGTCTATATTGCCGGCTACGCTTACACCGATCAGCGCATTACCGACAGGCTGATCGAGCTCAAGATCAAGCGCCACGTCGACGTGCACCTGCTGCTGGATCTCTCCCAGACGGCGGGTCGCAGCGGCGAGCGCGAAATGGCGCAGATTGACCAGTTGCGCGCCGCGGGCATCGAGGTCGTGATCGGCACCTCCGAGAAGTCCCACCAGATCATGCACGACAAGTACACCGTCCTCGACGAGCTGTACGTCGAGTCAGGGAGCTGGAACTACACGAAGTCGGCCAACGATCAGGCCAACACGCTCGACTTCATCGAGTCGCCCAGGCGCGCCCGGCTTTTCCTCAACAACTGGCGCCGCATGCACAACTTCATGCAATCGCAGGAGGCTGATCGCGAAAGCGGCAGGAGCCACCGCACTCGGCGCAGGTAAAACCACGCGCGAAGCGGCTGCATCACGAGGTGATCCATGCAACTGACGAAGATTGCGGTTGTTTTCAACCCGAGCCGGGGTCGGCCTGCGCGCTTGCCCGCAAGGCGGCGACCCCGGCGCGTCCACCAACGAGAACACCCTCACGGTGAGCCGGTCGCCGCTCTGATGGTGCTCTGCTAAACGGTTTTCCGCTTCTTTGGCGGCAGCCGGCGCTCAATTCGCCCGGGCTGCCGCTGGCGGCTGTTCGCACCTCAAGGCGACGGCCAAAACACTGCGAGAGGTACCAAAAATGACCCTACTGATAGTCTTCTCAGCCGCGCTCGCCGCGGCAGTCCGCCTCTATATCTGGAAGAGGTTCTGGCAGGCCGAAGGGCGCAAGTTGCAGCAGAGCGGTTACCTGCCGCCCGCTCCTTCGCCGATCGCCCGCCTGGTCTTCCACCTTTCCAATCGCCTGATCGTCTTCCTGGCCGTCGGTCCCGTCAAGGTGATCGGTCGCAAGAACCTGCGCGGCTACCGGGGACGGCTCGTCGTCGTGCCCAACCACACGCAGCCGCCGGACTGGGCCCTGGTAAACCAGGGGGTCGACTACGAGAGGTACACCGCATCCACCGGCGAGCTTGCCGGGGTGCGCGGCTTCCTGAGCGCCTGGTCCGGCTGCTTCGGGGTCAACTCCAAGCAACCCGGCGGCGGGCAGGCAGTCGTCGACGCCTCGGTCAACGTTCTTGCCAGCAAGAGCAACGCCAGCCTCCTGCTCTTCCCGCAGGGGAAACTGGTGGCTGACAACGTGCTGCGCCCCGACGACTTCCACACAGGCGCCGTGCGGATCATGAAGGCTGCCGCTGAAAAGATCGGCGCCGAGCCGCTTGCCGCTCTGCCCGTGGCCATTCACTACAAGCAGGATGCCACCGGCGCCACCTGGTTCCACCGCCTCATGCGCAAGCTGGGTCTGAAGTGGTTCCGCAACCTCTTCGGCACGCGCAACTACGGCGCCGTGGTCGTGGTCGGCAAGCCGATCCCCGTCCAGCAGCTGCCCGAAGACCCCCACCAGGCCACCGAGCTTCTCCGGACGAAAATCGCCGAGCTGCTCGCGGTGGCACAGTCACAGCAGTAAGGAGCCACTGCCATGCCGCCACTTGCGCCAATGTTGTTCGAGTTGGCCGGGGCAATCGCTCTCGGCTGGCTGATTCTAAGATATCTGATCCCGCCGCTCCGCAGGGCTTTCGCCTACAGCAAGCTTGCCAGCACATGCGGCTACCTGCCTGACCCGCCGACGCCGGGCGCCGTGCGCTTCCTGCGGCGGTTCGCCCGCTTCGTGTGCTTCATCCAGGTGGGGCGGATCGAGGTGGTCGGCAGGGAGAACCTCGACCATCAAGGCCCGGTGCTCGTGGCCCCCAACCACCCGCACTATGCCGACCCCGGCGTGATGGTGCTGGTCTTGAACTGTCCGGCGCGCTATATGGCTGCCCGCGGGGTGTTCCGCTTCGGCTTCGGAGCGGGAGCGCTGCTTGCCGGACCATGCGGAGCCTTCTGCGCGGACCTGACGCCTGGCAAAGGCGGACCGGCCCGCGAGGCGGCCGTCAGGGTGCTTGCCAGCGGGCAGAAGCTGGTCATGTTTCCGGAAGGCTGGGCGTACCTTGACGGCCAGCTCGGCCCCTTCAAGAAGGGCGCCGTGCGCATCGCCAGGGAGGCCGCCAGCCAGCTCGGCAAGCCGGTTTCGATTGTTCCTGTGCACCTGCGCTACGGGCGCTATCCGGGCAGCTGGATAAAGAAGCTCACACCGCCGCTCGAGTACCTGTTCGTGTTCCTGAACTCCTGGTACTACCGGCGGGGTGTCACCGTTGTCATCGGGCAGCCAATCTCGTCAAACGATCTGCCCGCCGACGACAGCGAGGCCACCGAGCTTCTGAAACAGCGCATCGTAGCGCTCGACAGGCAATAATAGTCAACCAGCGCTGCAGCTTGCCGCGGCAGGCCGCACCTGGACCTGAACAAGGAGACCCTCATGGGCAAACGCAATTCGCTCATCTCCCGGCTTTCGCTCGGGCTCTCCGTCAGCGAGAGCGCGGAGGCGGCGGCGTATCAGAAGGAGAAGCTGCGCCTGACGATCGCCTCTATCGCGGTCGGCTTCGCCTACATGACCGTCATGGCGTTCGCCGGCGGCTGGTGGCTCGACCGGCTCGTGCAGCCGCTTTCGGCCGGCAACCGCTGGCTCGAGCTTCTCGGCGTGGCGGGGCTCTTTGCCGCCGGCGCCGAGCTGGTCGGCCTGCCGCTTAGCTTCTACTCCGGCTTCGTCGTCGAGCACCGCTACCAGCTCAGCACCCAGACTCCGGGCGGCTGGATCGTCAAGCAGCTGAAGATGTACGCCCTCGCCCTCGCCATGGGCGCCCCGCTTATCGCCGGGCTCTACGCCATCCTCTGGACCACCCCCGCCTACTGGTGGCTCGTGGCCGCCGCGGGCTGGCTCGCGGTCACGGTGGTGCTCGGGCAGATCTTCCCCGTGTTCGTCGTGCCGCTGTTCTACAAGGTCACCCCGCTTGCCGACGAGGCGCTCATCGCCAGGCTCAAGGCCATCGCCGCCGGCACCGGGCTCAGGGTGACCGAAGTCGCCCGCCTGGGACTGAGCAAGGAGACGCGAAAGGCCAACGCCATGCTATCCGGCATGGGCGCCACCAAGCGCGTCATGCTCGGCGACACGCTGGTGGACAACTTCCAGCCGGAGGAGATCGAGGTCGTCTTCGCGCACGAGGTCGGGCACTACGTGCACCACCACGTGGTGAAGGGCATCATCGGCAGCTCCGTCGTCACCCTGGCCGGCTTCCTGGTCTGCGATCTCGTGCTCAAGTCGGCGGCTCCCGCCCTCGGGCACACGAGCTTCGCCGCGCCCAGCGCCCTGCCGCTGCTCATGCTCGTGCTGAGCGTATTCTCGTTGGCCATGGGGCCAATCCAGAACGGGGTCAGCCGCCACTTCGAGCGGCAGTCCGACTGGTACGCGCTCGAGCGCACGCGCAACCCCGAAGCCTACAAGGCCGCCTTCTCCCGGCTGGCGACGCTCAACAAGGCCGAACTCGACCCGGCGCGGCTCACGGTGATCATGTTCTACACGCACCCGCCGATCGCCGAGCGTCTGGCGATGGCGGACACGTGGGGCCGCACCCGGAGCCGCTCGCCGAAAGCCTGACCCTTGCCTCCACAAGGCGGTGCCAGCCGGCGCCACATTCACCAGGGTGAATGGGCGCCGGCTGCCTGCCCTTATTTTTACGCCTTCTCGATATTATCCTCTGTAGTATTAAATTGGAGACGGTTCGGCGCCGCCAGCAGATCTCGCCGCGGCGCATTGCCTGTGCCGGGCCCGTGAGGGCACTGGCAACAAGAGCCCCGGGGGTTTCGCGTCCCGCGCTTATGTCCGCAGATATCGTAACGCGCAGTCGGCGAGCATCGCCGCGCCGATCGGCAGGGCGTCCTCGTTTATGTCGAAGGTCGGGCTGTGCAGCGTCCGCTGGCTGCCGGGAATACCCGTTCCCAGCAAGAAAAACGTGCCCGGCAGCTTGTTGGCCATGAAGGCGAAATCCTCGGCACCCATGGCCTGGGGAACATCAATCACCGCCGCCGCGCCCAGCAGCTCCGCACAGCTTTCCCGCACCAGCCCGGTCAACCGCGGATCATTGACCAGGGCAGGCGCGTCGCAGGTAAAGTCCAGCGAGTAAGAGCCCCCGAAGGTCTCGGCGATGCGGCAGGCGTTTTCGATCTCACGGTGCAGCAGGTCCTGGGTCGACTTGCTGAGGTATCGTATCGTGCCGACCAGCACGACCTCTCCCGGAATGACATTGGGAGCGAAGCTCGATGATTTTACCCCTCCCACCGTGAGAATGGCCGGCTCAAGGGCCGACTTCCGCCGCGAGATAACCTGCTGCAGAGCCATGATCACCTGGGCGGCCAGCACGACCGTGTCTATGCCGGTTTCCGGAAAGGCGCCATGAGCACCCAGTCCCCGCAATGTTATCGTGAACGAGTCGCAGCCGGCCAGCAGCGAACCCTCCCTGACGCCGATTGTGCCGACGGGAAGCTCGGGCCAGACATGGAGAGCGAAAGCAGCTTCCGCCCCGTCGATGGCGCCGTGCTCCATCATCAAAGTCGCCCCGCCCTTGCCCTCATCGTTCACCGCCTCCTCCGCCGGCTGGAAGAGAACGCGCACGCAACCCTTCTCGGGAGGATTCTCGGAAAGCAGCATCGCCGCCCCCAGAGCGCAGGTCATGTGCGCATCGTGCCCGCAGGCATGCATGACGCCTTCGTTTAGCGACGCATACTCCACTTTGTTTTGCTCGCAAATGGGCAACGCATCCATATCGGCTCTCACAACCACGGTGCGCCCTTCGCCGAATTCAGCAGTTATGCCGTTTTCGGCAACACCGGAGCGCAGGCGGCAATTCAAACCGGAAAGGATCGAGATGAGAAACTTCGAGGTCTCGCGCTCCCGAAAGCTAAGCTCCGGATGCGAATGAAGGTGCCGTCGAAATTCGATTAGCTTCGACTTAAGTGCCTGAGCACGCTGCAACATTTTGCTGGTCTCATGTGTTCCGGTAAGCATAAGGCTGATCCTGAAAAACCGACCGAACTAAGATAGCACGCCGGCTTAAAGCATCCAGCGCTGCACTCGTGCCGACCCCGGTCCCCCGCTTTTCTTGCTTTCTTGCCCGATCCCACATGTGATAGGACTTTGGTTGCTCTTGCGGCGCACCTGAAATCGACAACCGCAGTCCTTCCCCGAAAAGCTGGCAGCAACGAACCCTAGCGCCCGCTACGTGAACAGTTGAGGCTGGAACGCAGGGGGGAAAATCCCCACCTTACAGGTAAGACTCTTTGAGCTTTTCCTTGGCCTTACAGCCCGATCTTCGGCAAGGTCGAGATACTCAATCACAGTTCCGTTTTTTCTTCGGATGTAACAGCCCCACAGCTATCTGAGTCCCTTCACCCGGCCACACTCTGCGCGCGCTGGCGTCCGGGGGAGGTCGTGCCTGGTGAGGAGGGTTCGGCCGCGCAAACCGATGGTTGCTTGGGCCGTTGTGACGGCACCGGACAGGAGATCTGTTTGACACAGCTCGTTATCGATGAGCTCGCCACCGCATGCGGTCGAGCCCGCTTTTCTGGTCGCGCCCGGAGACGATCGCCAGCGGACCTCATAGCCGGGCATTAGCGCCTGGCCGTGACGTCCTGGTTTTCGGTTCTGCAAGCGCGGCCCTCACTTCTCTATTAAAACTGGCTGCCCAAGCCTGGCTTGGGTGGTCGTCATCTTGGAGGATGACTATGTCACGCTTCACAGAACAACTGGCAAAGACCAGAAACATGGGCATCTGCGCCCATGTCGATGCTGGCAAGACCACCACGACGGAGCGGTTCCTGTATCACACGCGCTCGCACGGCAAGCACAAGATCGGCGACGTGGACGAAGGCAACACCACCACCGACTTCATGGTGCAGGAGAAGGAGCGCGGGATCACGATCCAGTCGGCGTGCGTGGATCTCACCTACCGGGACCACCGGATCAACCTGATCGACACGCCCGGGCACATCGACTTCGGCATCGAGGTCGAGCGCTCCATGCGCGTGCTGGACGGGATCGTCCTGGTCCTCTGCGCCAAGGGCGGCGTGCAGCCTCAGACCCGCACGGTCTGGCGTCAGGCCAACCGCTACCGCGTTCCCCGCATCATCTTCGTCAACAAGATGGACGCTACGGGCGCGGACTTCTACCGGGTGGTCGGGCAGATCGAAGGCGAGCTGAAGGCCAAGCCGGCCGTCATCGAGCTGCCGATCGGCAACGAGCGCGAGTTTCGCGGGGTGATCGATCTCCTCGCCAACAAGGCGCTCATCTGGGACGCTTCCGACGAGACGGGGGAAACCTTCGAGGTCGAGGAGATTCCCGCCGAGCTGGCCGAGAAGGCGGCTGCCTATCGCAAGACGCTGGTCGAGCTCGTCGCCGAAGGAGACGACGCCCTGCTCGAGCGCTATCTCAACGACGAGGAGATCACGGCCGCCGAGCTCAAGGCCGCCCTGCGCCAGGCAACGGTTCAGATGCGCCTTGTCCCGGTTCTCTGCGGGTCGGCCTTCAAGAACAAGGCCGTCCAGCCGCTGCTCGACGCGGTGGTCGACTACCTGCCGTCGCCACTCGATGTGGATGCCGTCAGAGGCACCACGCCCGACGGAACGGCGACCGAGCGCCGGACAAGCGACGAAGAGCCGCTGTGCGCGCTGGCGTTCAAGGTGGCGAACGACCCCGACCACGGCAACACCGTGCTGACGTTCGTCCGGGTCTACTCGGGCGTGCTCAAGGCGGGAAGCCATGTCTACAACTCGTCCAAGGACGGCAAGGAGCGGGTAAGCAGGCTGCTCAAGCTGCAGGGCGCCAGCCGCGAGGAAGTGGATGAGCTGCGCGCGGGCGACATCGGCGCCTGCGTGGGACTCAAGAACACGACCACCGGCGACACGCTCGCGGACGAGGAGAAGCCGATCCTGCTCGAGGGCATCACGACCACCGAACCGGTCATCTCGCAGGCCGTCGAGCCGAAAAAGCGGGACGACGCCGACAAGCTGGCCAATGCTCTTGCCAAGCTGTCCCTGGAGGACCCGAGCTTCCGCTTCGGCACCGACGCCGAAAGCGGTCAGCTCATCATCTCCGGCCAGGGCGAGCTGCACCTGGAGATCAAGGTGGACATCCTCAAGCGCACGTACGGCGTTGAGGTTTCCACCGGCATGCCTCAGGTGTCCTACCGGGAGACCGTGCGCGGCAAAGCCCCGGGTGTCGGCAAGTTCGTCCGGCAGACCGGCGGTCACGGCATGTACGGTCACGCGGAGATCGAGCTGGAGCCACTGCCCAAGGGCACGGGCTTCGAGTTCGTCGATGCTATCACCGGTGGTGTCATCCCCCGCGAGTTCATACCCAGCGTCGAGAAGGGCATCCGCGAGGCGCTCCAGCAAGGCGTCCTCGCCGGCTTCCCGGTAGTCGACGTCAGGGCGACGCTCGTGTTCGGCAGCTACCACGACGTGGACTCCTCCGATCAGGCCTTCAAGGTGGCCGGGTCGATGGCATTCAAGGACGCGTTCCTGAAGGCCCAGCCCGTGCTCCTCGAGCCGGTGATGGAGGTTGTCGTCGAAGTGCCCGAGAAGTTCATGGGCGAGGTGATCGGCGACATCTCATCCCGCCGGGGCAAGGTGGTCTCCACCGACATCGAGAACGGGACGGCAACGGTAACGGCCCACGTGCCGCTGTCGGCGCTGTTCGGCTACGCCACTGTCCTGCGTGGAAAGACACAGGGGCAGGGCGTTCCCAACATCCAGTTCTCGCATTACGAGCCGGTGCCGCGCGAGCTGTCCGAGGAGATCATCTCCAAGGCCCGCCGTTAGGCCCGGCTTACCGAGCAGACGATCCGAGCGCCGGCGGTGCAGCCACCGCCGGCCCGGATCCCTGCCCGCTTCCTGCCTCCGGAGTCAAGACCGGCGGCCGGCGATCCCCGGCGGGGTCGCAGAAAGGACAACTCATGGTCAAGAAGACTGGTGATTTGCAGGTGGGGGACGTCGTCGAGTCCCCCGAGTTTTCGTTGGGCGCGCAACATTCCCGCTTCGACAGGGATCTGCCGATCGAGGTCGGGCTTCCGGGAAGACCGCGCGACTTCACCGACGCCACGGATCACACCCGCGCCGGCGCCAGGTTCATGGTCATCCACACCATGGTGGAGGGCCACGTCGTCATCCAACAGAGCCCGAACGACTACTGGACCCGCGTCTACGCCAAGCGCCTGTGTCCCGACGGCAGCTTCGACCCCAACGGCGAGGTGATCACCTTCACCGACGCAGCGGGCATCGACACGGTTGCCTGCGTCGGCCGCATTTCCATGACCTTCCAGCCTCTCGCATAACGCTGCTGCGCCGGTTCTGGCAGCGGCACCACATAAACCTCAAGCCGGGGCGAGCCCCCGGCGACTCTTCGATGAGGAAAGGAGACCTATGACCAACGATGCACTGGAAACAATCGTAACCGCCCTCTGTCGCGTCAGCCGCTTGCGGTCGACCTTCGAGCATTACGCCGGACTTGTCGACCTCGACACCGTCGGGCAGAGCAACGAGCGTCTCACCCAACTGGTGCACGGTGAAACGGAGCTGTCCGAGGCCGGCATTCAGTCCGCGCTCGATCGCGTGGACGGCGAGGCTCTCACCGCCCTGGATACGGCGCTGGACGAGGTCCGCAAAACTCGCCGCGAGTACGACAGGGCCGCCGCAGGCGCCGCTGCCCGAGCTTCCCGCCACGCCTGCCGCGCCAGAGATCTAGTCCTCCTGGCGCTGCGCGTCGTGCACGCGGAAGACCAAGCCACCCGTTGATAGAGCGGAGGCGAGAGTTCACGCGAACGGCATCGACTCCCTCGGAGTTTCCCCAACCGACTGGAGCTCATACTTTCCGGCGAAACGCACCGGGCATCGCAACAAGGTGTCGTCCCACGGCAGAAGGGCCGGCAAGTAATTCGTGGCCGACCGCCAACGCTGGTCGGCGAAACAGCACACTTCCTGAGCAGCGAGGACCGGCAGACGACCACGTTTGCCGTGCGCTTCTGCTGCTCTTTTTTCTCCTTTTAGATACGATTGTATATAGTATTCTCAGAGAGCAAAAAAGAGAAAGAGGCACGGGAAGCCGGGCGTGATGCCGGCTTCCCGCCGCCTTCTCGAAATATCACCGACCCGGGCGTCCGGGCCGGCCGCAGGCAACCTTTCGATTTACCTGCGGCCGGGCGCCCGCGGCCTTCAGCGGACCTCGTCGACCAGCTTGAGCTGCTTCGACTCGGCGGCATTGAGCCACCAGTCCTTGTGCTCCGAGCGGTCCTTCAGGTCCTGGACCGTAAGGGCCGAGCGCGGGGCGGCCATGACCGGCAGAAGCTGCGCTTCCAGCCGCTGCATGTACTCCTGCTCGTCCTGCATCTCGCTGTTGCCACCCTCGAACATGGTGCTCGCGCGGTGGATGAGGAAGCGGGCGTTCTCGCCCATCACCCGGTGGTCGCCCACCTGGGACAGGAAGCCGCCCATGGAGGCCGCGTAGCCGAGGATGTAGGTCGTCACCTTCTTGCCGGTCTGCGCCTTGATCTCGTTGATTACGTTGATCAGGGCGGCACCGTCGACGACGCTGCCACCGGGCGAGTTGATGAACAGGTCGATGTCACCCGGCTGGTTGGCGAACTGCTGCATCGCCGTCTGGGCAAGCAGGCAGAGCCCCGGCTCGACCTCGCCGAAGAACAGGAAGCTGTTGTTCTTGACGGACTGCGCCGCCACCTGCTCCTCGTTCATGCGCCCGAGCCCCGCCTCGGCCAGCTCCTTGCGGAGCTGCGCCTTCTTCAGGCGGACGTCCAGGCTGTCCGTCGGCAGCGACTCCACCACCGGCAGGCCGGACCTGGCCGGGGCCGGGATGACGACGCCGACGCGGTCGACCACACCGAGCTTGAGCGCCTCCTCGGCGTCGATGTGCCAGGTGCGCTTGTAGGCGGTGTGCTCCTTGATCTGCTCCATGGTGATCCGGGAGCGGTCGGCCAGGAGCTGGCGGCCGTGGGTCTCGACCTCCTGGAAGAACTTGAGCAGGTCGCCCATGTCCGCGGTGTTGCCGCGTCCGGCGCGGAAGTCCTGCTCCTGCAGCTCGATCCAGCTCGAGGGCGTGATCACGCGCTCGTCGGCGGCCTGCATGAGGATGGCACCGTGGATGGTGGTACGACCGGTGACCTGCATGGTCACCTTGTGGCCGGCCTGGCGCATCCAGCGGACGTAGTCGTAGACAGCCATCGTCTGGATGAACGAGCCGTCGAAGAGGTTGAGCCCCAGGTGAATGGGGGTCTTCGTCGCGCTGTCCTTGTCCAGCCGGCGCCAGAAGGCCATCGCCTGAATCGCGGTGGCGGCCATCTGCGGGTCGAGCTTGCCGACCAGGTTGAGCTGGCGGGCGAACTGCCAGGTGGCCAGGAGCTCTTCCAGCTTCAGCTCAGCCTCGAGCGCCTCCCCGTTGAGGGCGGCAATCTTGGCTTCCATGATCTGCCGTTCGAGATTCTCAGTGCTCGGGGCGTTGGAAGTAGTCTCAGACATGGTAGTGACTCCTCGTCTTGAAAGTTTCGGGCGGGATTGCCCATTTGACAGAACTGACCGGACCTCGACCGGACGCCAACGCCTGGCCCCGCGACAAAGATCCGGTAGAAACGTGTCCACAGGCACAACAGGCGGGTCCGCCGCCACCGCCAGGGCGAAGCACGACGGAAAGCAGGCTTGCCTTCCCACGACGCCCGCAAGGATCAGCGAGCGCTCTCCTGGAGCCTCACCAAACCCTGGCTGGTGGCGCCGGTTGAGTAATAGCCCAGACCTCTCGGCCAAAACACGCCCGAGAGAAGAGCTTTCTTCTCACACTGCGTTCAAATGCAGAGGGCATGAGCTTTTGCTTAGAAGGCCTGGCTGATCACTCGCGGGAATGAATTGACATGGACATGGCCTTAATGTACTCATGCGCGAGCTGCGCAAGCAAGGTCGCCGGGCGATAAGCCAAAAGCCCGAAACACGCCGCAGCGCGAGCCCTCCCGGATGCGCCGCCGCTCACCCGGCGCCGGCCGGGGCGGGTGCGGAAAATCCCCCTGCAGCCGCCTCGGTCGGCTGCTGTGGCATCGCGCAATTGCGCTAACAGGCAGGCGGGGCAGCGGGCTCTACGTAGGGCGGCCCCTGCTTTCGTAGTCTCCCCAATGACATAGCGGACATCCATGCATAGACTGGGCCGTACTCAGCAGGCAGCGCGGCGCGGGACTCTCAATCCAGGTCATGCCCAACCCACTCGAACACAACAGCGAGACCGACTCCGCCGCCGGCGGCAGCCCCAGCGTCGGGCAAAGTCTTCTCAATGAATGGCACGCGTTCTCCCACGGCCTGGCCGACACCCCCGGGGCGATCAAGGATGCGGCCGTCAACGCCTGGGACCACAAGGGCGCCAGCCTGTTTCAGGTCGGCGTCAGCGTCGCCGCCGGCCTGGGCATCGGGCTGCTCTCGAGGGAGGCGGGACCGCTCGGGCTGGCCGTCCGCGGTCTGGGCGCCGCCCTCGGGGCCTCCTTCATCTATGACGGAATCAGGCCGTGGCAGGACACCTTCAGCCAGGCGTGGGACGCCAAAAACCAGGCCCAGCTTGACCGGGCCAGCAAGAGCTTCGCGCACCAGTTCGGACAGTTCACATTTGACGCCGCCATCATGACGCCGGGGGCGATGGCCGGAACCTTCGCCGGGGCCAGACTGAGCATGCCGGCTCTGAAGGATGTGCGCGTGAGCGCCCCCGAGATCCTGAAAGGCAGCAGCGGCAAAGCCATGACCGAGGCCGGCGAATCAAGCGCCCAGGCCGCCGCCGATGCAGCACCGCCGCCGGAGGTCGTCCCCGAGGCCCCCGCCAGGCCGCAACAGGCACGCTACCGGTATGTGCAGCTCAATCCTTCGCCGGAGGCGAGCAATCCCCGCTTCGACTTCGGCGTCGAGGTAACGGAACCCCGGCTGCTCAACGGTCAGCCCAACCTCGATCATCACGGCTCGCGAACGGCTGCCGACATGCCCAGCGCCGCCGAGCAGGCTCTGGTTCTGCCGGCAGATCAACTGCCGGCCCACCGGGCGACCCTGGCCACGATCAATCCCGACCTCGACTCCGTGACGGCCATGGCCGTTCTGGCCAACAGGTTCGAGGGGCGGGCGGTCAATGAGGTCATCGTCCGCGAGATAGGCCGCCTGGACAGGGGGCTGCCTCCGACCGAGCTGTCCGCGGATCCGTCCCTGAAAGACCAGATAAACGCCATGCGCCGCAAGGTGCGGGAGAGAGACGACCTGCACTGGAAGGTGTTCTTCGCCCAGAGGGTGCTGGACGGTTCGGCAAAGATCGAGGACGTTCAGCGCATGGCCTATGAGCAGCGGAGCATCAACCGTGACATCCGCGCCAGGCTGGATCGCGAGGTGAAGCCGGAAGTGGTAGTGCCCGGGAAGCTGGCTTTCGTGCAGTCTGACAACAGGATGGCCATTAGCTACGGCTACCGCCACGCCCCGGTGGTTGTCCTCCAGCAAGAGACGCCGCGTTTCAGCCGTTTCTCGGTGGGCGCCGAGGACGGCAACCCGGCCGGACGGTACCTGGGCCGGGCGCTGCGCGAGCTGAGAAGCATAGAGCCGGGCTGGGGAGGGCGTCCCACCATCTTCGGCTCGCCGCAGGATCGCAACACCGAGCTTTCCCCCCAGCAGGTGCTCGATGTGGTGAAGAAATACGTCGACCCGCCCGCCTACAAGCGCTACCTCTGGAACATAAGCGACTACCTGACCGAGCGCCGGCCCTTCAAGTGGTTCGTGAGCCAGCACTGACAGCCCTGCTAGAATCAACTTGTCCTGTCGAACCGGCGCGCGGGCATGTTGAGCTTTCACGTAATCACGCTGTTTCCCGATCTGATCGAGACCTACTGCTCGACCAGCATAATAGGCCGCGGCGTTGAGGCGGGCCGGATCGCGGTTGCGACCGTCAATCCCCGCAACTTTTGCACCGACAGGTACCGCAAGGTGGATGATACCCCATATGGTGGCGGCGCCGGCATGGTCCTCAAGCCGGAGCCGTTTTTTGCGGCGGTGGAGTCGGTGGAAAGGAAAAGCGATTCGCCGGTGCTGCTGATGACGCCGCAGGGGCTGCCCTTCAAGCAGGAGCTGGCCGAGTCGCTTTCCGGATGGCAGCACATCGTGATCATCTGCGGGCACTACGAGGGGTTCGATGAGCGCATTCGCACACTGGCCACCCATGAGGTGAGCGCCGGCGACTTCGTGCTCACCGGCGGCGAGCTGCCCGCCCTGATCGTGATCGACGCGGTATCGCGCCTGGTGCCGGGTGTGGTCGGCAAGCCGACCTCTCTGTACCGGGAGTCTTTTGTGGACGGCCTGCTGGAAGGTCCTCAGTACACCAAGCCGCCCCTCTTTCGAGGCATGGCGGTGCCCGAGATCCTGCGCTCCGGCAACCACGAGGAGGTGGCCCGCTGGCGGCGGCAACAGGCGCTCAAGCGAACGCTGGAGCGCCGGCCGGATCTCATCGCCAGGGCGGAATTGAGCGAGTCCGATCGCCGGTTTCTCCGCGAGCTGGGCGAGGACTCCTGCGCCGCGGACTAGCGCCTTATGACCTTGCCGTAGAGCCCGGTAGTGACATCCCGGGTCTCCGTGTTTATCAGGCCTCGCCCGGCCGCCGGCGCCAGGGCGGATCCCGTAGCCCTTTCTCCCGGCCCGCCGCCCCGTCCGGCGGTCGCCCGGGCGCCGGAAGGACCGCCCCACGATCCAGTCCTGGCCTGCGCCAGCACGCCGGGCTTGAGATCGAGCTTCTTAGCCTTCGCCACCAGCGGCTGCGGCCGTTCGGCATCGCCGCCGGAAGCCGGGGAAGATGCCGGGCCGTCTTCCGAAAAGTTCCTCACGTACAGATTGGTGCCGACCGGGTTCAACCTGACGCCGCTCAGGCTCGGCTGCAAAAACTGCCGCTCAAGGTTGGCCGCCGATTCCTCAATAGCCAGACGCTGCCGGGCGGCAAAGGCGGCGGCGTCTTCCGCGCTGCGGCGGGCCGCCTCCAGGGCCAGAAACGAGTCGTGCTGGGCTCTGGCTCTAGCTTCAGCAATCTCCGCCGTCCGCGGCACAAGGATGTAGTGCCCGCCGCCCGTGTAATAAATTGCCGGGTTTGCTTGCAGGAAAGCGATGTAACGGCTGGCGCTCTCGTTGATGGAGGCTGCTACGAGCTGGCCGGTTCTCATGTTGTCGCTGGCGCGGAGCTGCCCCTCCTGACCGATCATGGTGCCCTTTTCCGTCACCTGCTCTCGTATCTGGGACACCATCCGGGCGACTGCCTGCCTGCTTTGCTGCCCGTTCTGATCCGCGCGCAGCGCCTGCAGGCAATACTCGGCCAGCTGGCTGTGCGGTCGGGCCAGACAATAGGCGATCTTGTATTCCTGCAGCGACTCGCCACGCTGCCCGAGGTTGGCCAGGCAGTTGGCCAGATAGTAATGGGCTGTGGCGTCGTTATAGTTGTCCTTCACCGCGGCCAGAAAATCCGGCAGGGCATCCAGGTACCGGGCCTGACCGTAGGCGCTGATTCCCCGCGGCAGATGGCTGGTTGTCCCGGCCGCCCGGGCGGCCTGGACAACCAGCCAAACGGCAAGGACAGCCCCCAACGAGCTGCCAAGCCAAGCCGTGGAATTCAACCTCATAAGCCGTGCCCCCGACTTTTCGCCCAACAGGAGCCGCCATCGGCGTTTTGCACTCTGGCGACGTACGTTGCTCCTTTATGTTCCGCGAAAGAAAGGCCCTGCCCTTTCATTCTCCCACCCCTCTTGGCAGGGTTCAAGCCCTTCAGTTTCCCTGAAGCAGCATGCGCTCGATATCTGACCGCTCCTGCCTGACCTGCTGGAGCTGCCGCTCGGTCTGAGCCTGCTGAGCGCTGCTGAATGCCCCACCGTACCCCTGCGGCGCCGCCCCTGCTCTCGAGGCGCGCGCCGCTGCAGGAGCGACTCGCGGCGCCCGGCGCACCAGGATATCGGAATGGCGCGCCACCGTCGGCGAGGCGACGGACGGCGTGCGCAGCTCGGTGATCGAGGCGACCAGGGCGCCGATGAGCCCGAGCTGCTGAACCTGGGCGAAGCTCTTGTGATCGACGATATCGTACTTGGCCCCCAGGCTGACCAGGTCGTCATCAAGGCTCTGCAGAACCTCGGCCCCCTCGGCGCCGTCACCAACCTGCAGAAAGGTGATGGAAACCTGGTTGGGATCCACCATCAGCCTGGTGGCGTCAATGAGCACGTCGGCCAGGGCCGGCGGGTCATTGGGCTCTCCATCGGTGATCACGGCGACGGCCAGCGGTCTCGCCTGGCGCCCGCGGGACAGGTAGTCGCTGAGAATCGATTGCAGCGGTCGCTCTGTTCTGGTGCCGCCGCCCGGCGTGTTGGTCTCGAATATCTGCCGCACGTCGTCGACGGTGACGTTGTTGTGCACCTCGTAGTCGTTGGCGAACACCGCCACGGTAAGTCCTTGCTGCAAAACCGGGGCGGTGGTTCGCGAGAGATTTTCAACCTGTTGCGCGCACCACTGCCAGCGGGTCGTCGGCCCGGGGCAGTCGGGGGTGGCCATCGACCCGGAGCGGTCGATTACGATAGCCACCTCCCGCCCGGAGAGAATCTGGAGCTGCTGCTGGAGCGTTGCTGCCGCCACCGAGCCATTCAGCGCCGTCCCGGCAGCCTGCGCCGCCAGCGCCTTCTCAGCGCACGGCTTGCAAGCCCCGGCCTTCAGCCACGTGTCGCTCAGGTTTGCTTGATACATCTTGCTGCCGCGCTGGAGGATAAGGGAGGTCGTGTTGCCGTTGACGCTGCCGTAGAGAATTCGATCGCCGGCGGCCAGGCCGCCAATCAGCGCCGGGCTGCCCGGGGCGACGCGGGTTACTTTGGCCGGCAGAACGGCTTTGCCGCTGGAGGCGAACTCGAATCCCAGAGACCGAGCCTTCTCGGCGGTCAGCTCCCAGCCCGATGGCGCACCGCCGGTGGTATAGGCGCTGGCGTTGACCTCACCGTTGAGCCTGGCCTCACCCCGCGCGTGTTTGGCCGGGGCAGGTTTCCTCGCCTGTTGCTGGGCAAAGGCCGGCACGATCATTGCCAGCATTAGCACCACAAGCAACAGCCAGCGCGGCACGGGAGCGACCTCTCCTCAGGGTTTCATCACTTTACCGTAGACTCCGGTGCTGGTATCACGAGTGGCCGTGTTGATAAGGCCGACCCCTGCAGAGGGCTGCCCCATCCAGGGCTTGCCGCCGCCGAGGCTGCCGTGTCCCGCTTTCGCCCTCGCACCGGACAGAGCGCGGCCGGCCCCGCCCGGCGCCCCGCCGGTCTGTCCGCCGGGAGGCGTCAGTCTTTTCGGCGTGGCAACCAGCTGCTGCGGCAAGTTGTCGCCGCTGCCGCCGGGGTTGCCCGAGTCGCCCTGGTTCGTCTCTGACGGCACAAAGTTTCGCACGTACAGGTTCGTGCCCTCCGGGTTCAATCGAACCCCGCTCAGGCTGGGCTGGATAAACTGGCGCTCCAGGTTGGTCGCCGATTCCTCCAGGGACAGCCGTCGCTGGGCGGCAAGATTCATGGCCGCCGCCGCGCCGCTCTGCGCCTGGCGCATGATCGCGATCTGCTCGGCCTCGGCTTGCGCCCTGACTGCGGCTATCTCCTGCGAGCGCTGGCGAACGCGGTACCTCCGGTACCGGCCGCCGTAGTAATAGGCGATCGGATTGGCCCTCAAAAACTCCGTGTACCGCTGCGCTTCCTGTCGTACGTCATCCACCGCCTGCTGGCCGTCTCTTATGGCCGCGTGAGCATAGTTCTGACCGTCTGCAGCCACGATGCGCTCCCGGTCGTTGACCTCATCGTTTATCTGTGACACCATCTGCGAAACGGCCTGCTTGTTGATCTGCTTGTTCTGATACGTGTCAATCGCCAGTCGACAAAAGCTGGCCATCTGGCTGTGAGGCGGGCAGAGGCAGTAGGCGATCTTGTATTCGTTCAGGGCCTCGCCGGGTTGATTGAGCTGAGCCAGCGAGCTTGCGAGGTAATAGTGGGCGGTGGCATTATCGAAATTCTGGCGTATGGACGCCAGGCAAGATTGAACAGCCTGCAAATACTGTCCCGAGTTGTACGCCTGCACAGCTTGATTAACATTGTCGCTTGCGGAAGCGGCCGGCGCACCGGGCACGATCGTGGAAAGAACGGCGGCCAGCAGCAGCAGGGCTGTCGCGGCGAACCAGCTCAAAGGGCGCGGGGACCGCTGCTCCACATCGACACGGCCCCGGTCAGCCATTCCGCTCAGCCGCTCGGCCACCACACCCTCTCCCCCTGCTGGAACATTCTTGATCATACCCCGAGCCGGCCGGTTGTCACCGGTTGCCGGTGCTCCAGGCAGGCGGCTCTTGGGGGCTCAAAAAGTGAAGTAACGCATAAGCCGGGTTCTGTCTTGTGACCGTCATCTTTCTGGGAGCCCGGTTACCCGGACCCTCTAGCGGCATCGGCACCTCAGGATGGCGGGCCACCATTGCCCTGAGATATACCTTCGCCTTGCACCTTCAGCGGGGTTTACCTAGCCAAGGCCTCTCGACCTTGCTGGTGACGCTCTTACCGCACCGTTGCACCCTTACCTTTTTAACCGCTCCGGGGTCTTGCGACCCCTTCGCTGGCTAACGGCTCCGCCGGGCTTCGGAATCTTCGTCAGAATCCTCCGCCCCGCTTGCCGCGTTCCGAGGAACGAAAAGGCGGTCTACATTTCTGTGGCACTATCCTCACGCTCACGCGCACTGGGCGTTACCCAGCAACCAGCCCTGTGGTGCCCGGACTTTCCTCATCCTTGCGGACGCGACGGTCTGCGTTACTTCGGGTTTATTATACCGCGCCCGGATAATGCTGACCGCAGCCTACATAGCGGGGCTTGGCCAGGGGCGCAACACTTTTTCAGCCGCATGAGAATTTGCACAGCGGCTCTGCCCGAGATCCTTTCCGAGCGGGAATTTTGGGAAAAAACGCCCGCTGCCATCCTTGCCTGCCGCGAGGGCGGGCCGCGCCGGCGGCCGGCACGCGAGCCGGCCGCCGATCTTCAGTATTGCTTTTGATTTCAGCTTCTGTGTAGGTTGCACTTAACTATTCTCCCCTCATAAGTCATAAGAGACCAGAAACCGAGCCGCCAAACCAAAACTACACCAACGCTTCGGTCAAATCTCTTCTGCCCAACTGAGCAGCGCTGTCGGTTTGTCTTGCCGCCAGCGCTGGGTGGTCATGCACTTCCGTCCCGGGGGAGGACGCAGTGACGTTTAACAAATGGAGGAAACTCTGTATGCAAAATGTCTTTAACCAAAATCAAGACAGCCAGATGGCTGCGTTGCTCGAAGGCTTCATGCCGATCAATCTCAAACCCCGCTCGGTCGTGAGCGGTGAGGTCATCGCCATCACCCCGGAAGGTGCCTGGGTCGATCTCGGTCAAAAGGCCGACTCGCTCGTGTCACCCGACGAGGTGGAGCGCTACGGCTTGACGGTAGGCGACCGCCGGAACTTCCTGGTCGTCAGCGCGCCTGACGAGAACGGCTCGGTCGACCTGTCGGTCGGGCTGGCCCGGGCATGGGACAACGTCCAGCTCGCGTTCAACGGCAATACGACCATCAGCGCCCGCATCAAGGGTCTGGCCCAGGCGCGGGGCAGCGAGCACGTCGCCGGCCTGCGAGCCGAGGTCGACGGGCTCCGCGCCTTCATCCCCTCGTCCCAGGTGGAGCGTCGTGGCGCCTACCTCCGCGATCTCGTCGGCAAGACGATCTCGGTCAAGGTGCAGGCGGTCGACTTCGCCAAGGGCGAGATCGTGCTCAGCCAGAAGAAAGCTGCCGAAGAGACTCGCGCAGCCGCACTGGCGGAGCTGGCATCCGGCCAGAGCGTCGTTGGCACGGTCACCAATGTGACCGACTTCGGCGTCTTCGTTACCATCCCTGGCGGCTTGAGCGGGCTTGTCCACAAGTCGGAGATCACCCTCGATCGCTCGGCCGGCAAGCAGCAGCTCGCCGAACTCATGCCCGAGGGCAAGCAGTTCGAGCTGTCCGTGCTCTCCGTGGACACCGAAACGGCCCGGGTCTCCCTGAGCCTGATCGGCATCAAGCGGCAGAAGCTCCTGAGCACCCTGAGCAAGGGTCAGGTGTTGACCGGTCGCGTGGCGCGCATGGTGAGCTTCGGCGCCTTCATCGAGCTCGATGGGTGCCTGGACGGGCTCCTGCACAACCACAACTTGGGCGGCAAGGGCAAGTCCGCCGCTGACCTGCTCACCATCGGTCAGAGCGTTGAGGTGTGTGTCCTCAACGTCAACCCCGAGAGCAGCAAGGTGTTGCTCGGACTCAACCAACCGGTCCAGGCTTAGGCAGCTCACTCCTTGACGGCGCACTCGGGTCCGATCCCTGAGGCGCAACCGAGGATGAGGACGTCTGGACGCTAGTGCAGAAAGGTGCACAGCCATGCCGCTCGCTCCTACAAGACCAGAATCAGAGGCGCAGACGGGCGAATCATGCCTTGTTCTGCGCCTCTATTCGGGTTGACCGATGATCTGGATCCGGCATCAAAAAAATTTCGCCGCCATATACGTGTCTATATAGTATACCGGGTTTGCAAAAAAAGCTTTCCACTGGCCGTCGCCCTGTCGGCCGGTCGCGGTTTTTCAGCGCCCTGATGGCCGGTTCCGCTATCCGGTAGATGAGCGCGATCGCCACCAGAAAGGCTATGCCGGCGGGAACCTGTAGACCGAGTATTTCCATGGGTACCTCGCGTTCGCGTGCGGATTTGCCTCAGCACGCGGATCGGTTCGGCTCTTCGATCTAAAAAAGAGCCGGAGATCGAGGAAAAGTCGGCCGGGGAGCCGCCCGCAGGCGGACATCCCCGGCCGGAGTATCGACTTGTTGACTCGGCCTGGCTTACTGCTTGGCCGGCGCAGCCGCGGGTGCCGCGGGCGTAATCGTCTTCACCGCCAGCGCCTCCATGATCTCCTGCCGGATGGAGCCCACGCCGGTCGGGCTGCCCGGGATGAAGATCGTGTTGCTGTTGCCGGTCTTGGCCAGCGCCTGCAGGGCCTCGAAGTACTGCGTCATCATCAGCATGTTGATGATCGTCTCCTCGGAGACGGTCGGGTACGCAGCCTTCAGGTCCTCGACGGACTTCTTCATGCCGTCGATGATCGCCAGGCGCTGCTGGGCGATGCCCTCGCCGTACAGCTTATCGCTGTCGCGCTTGGCTTCCGCCTGCTTCACCGCAAGCACCTTGGCGGCCTCGCCGCGGGCGTTGGCAGCCTCCTGCTCGCGCTGGGCGGCGTTGATGTCGTTCATCGCGGCCTTGACCTTGGCGTCGGGCTCGACCTCGGTGACGCTGACCTTGACGATCTCGTAGCCGAACTCGGCCATGTCGGCGGTGAGCTCGGTCTTGACCGCCTGGGCGATCGCGTCCTTGGAGTCGAACACCTCGTCGAGCGTCTGCTTCGGAACCTGCGAGCGGACGACGTCGAAGACGAAGGTCTCGATCTGGGTCTCAGGCTTGGCGAGCTTGTAGTAGGCGTCCGCCTCCTTGCCGTTCTTGACCTGGTAGTTGACGGCGACGCTCACGCGCACCGACACCTTGTCCTTGGTGATCGTGTCGACGGCCACCGGGTGCTGCTGCACCTGCAGGTTGATCGTCTCGCGAACGCTGTCGATGTAGGGGACCTTGAAGTTGAGACCGGCGTGCGCGGTCTTGAGGTATTTGCCGAAGCGCTCGATGATCTTGACCGTCTGGTTGCTGACGCTGAAGAGCCCGAGCTTGAGGGTGATGATGCCCATCAGGATCACGAAGCCCGTGAGCACGTAGGTCAGGATTGTACCGATTTCCATTGAGTTGCTCCTTCTTGCCGCTGTGCGGCAGAGTGCTTGCATTGGCGGCTGCCGGTCGGCAGCCACAGAGCCGAGGCATTCGCCCCGAACGTGACTGGCGCCCACACCCCTGCTGCGCAATGCCTTCGTTCTCGCCCGGCCGCACGAATCACGCTCTTGCCCTGTCCCGCGAGCGAGACATTTGAATCAACCGATGAGGCAAGCAAAACTGTGACTGGTGCTGGGGTGTGCCTGAAGATGAGAACTGGGGTCGAGAACAGTGTTGACCCTAGAGATGAGCAGTGGCCAGAATCAACTTCTAAACAGGTGTTGTAAAGACCGCGCAATCTTCCCGCCGGCGCCGTTTCTCACCCTGCCCGAACCCGCGGCCCGCTGAGGACCCAGCCGGCGGACGTTGAAATGAGAGGGATTTCCACTGCTGGCGCCGATAGCGCCGGTTCGTGCCGCTTGCGCGAGCCCGGCAAGCTCTTCTTTCGTCGGGTGGGTCACGGCATGGACGACACTGCTGGCGATACTACCCGGCAGTCCCATGATCTCGTGAAGCCGGTCCGGTCAAAAGTGGCTCGGCGAATCAGCCTGTGTGCCGGTGGGTTTATCCGGTGACATAGTAAGCCCTCCTTAACGCGCGCCAATCTGCTTGAGCACGTGTCCATTCGGCACATCGCTTTTTTTGGACAGGAGAGCGGTTTTTTAGTTGCCAAACAGCTTGCGGAGCTTGGCATCTATTATTACGAGCGGCGGGCAGATGATCGATTCCACCGCCGCGGTGACCGGACGCTGCCTGATGTGGTTGCCGACATCAGCCGGCGTGGATGCCACCTCGGCGGCACCGGCGGCAACCGCCCTCGCTGCCGCCCCTATCTCCTTTTTGTTCTCCTTGATCAGCTCGCGACCGACGATGCCGCCTGCGGTCGCGCCGGCGCCTGCCGCGGCAGCCACGACAATGGCGTCAGCGCCGACACCCGGGTTGCCTTCGGCGGGCTCATTGGCCGGCCCGCCGCCGGGATGATTTTCCTTTTGCAGAAACGCGGCCTTGCGCGCGACCTCGGCAGCAGCTGCCCCGGCGACCCCGCCGGCAAGAACTCCTACCCCGTTGACGGCCCCGGCTCCGGCGGCCATCATCAGCTCAAGGGCCTGGTTAATCATCCTCGATTCCGCGTGAGCCTCAACGCGGTGCGCTTGAGCATCGCGGTCCTCACGCGCGGCGGCCTTCTTGTCCAGATCGTCAATAGGTGGTGTGGGCATTGGCGGTATCTCCTTGAAACGTGTCGTACCGTCCAGCCCTGTCCGTCTCTATACGGTGCGGGCGGTTTTTGGACACGAGCGTCGCTCGCTGATCTGGCCTAGTCGTATACGCCAGGTGAAGCGCATTCAATTGAAGCGGCGGCTTGCCGCCTTGTTCCGCGACATGCGCATTTCTTAGAGTTATTGCATTCACCCTGTTACTTACTGTCTCCACCGGAGCGTTTATAGAGCCAGAGCACCCGTCAAAGAAAACCCTCGTCCAGTCGAGAAGAACAGGTGCGCTCCGGCTCGGGAAGGAGCTCGTTATGATCTTGCGTCGGGCACGCTTGCGCAAAGCGCTGCCTGCTCTGATATTTCTTGCTGCCCTCATCGGCGCGGCCGCCTGGTTCTGGGAGATCCGCCTGGAACACGAGCGGCAACAGGAAACGGCAAACCTAAACGGCCGCTTCTTGCAGACCACGCCTTTTGTGGCCGGAGTCAACTATCCGTGGCTCATGTACGGGGGCGACTTCGGCGGCAATGCCTGGGGACACTACGGCGTCTCGCGCCCGGAAAGCACCCGCATCGTCGACGACGATTTCGCGTACCTTGAGAAGCACGGTGTCAAGTTCGTGCGCTGGTTCGTCTTCTGCGACGGGCGCGCGGGGCTCAAATACGATCCGTCCGGTCAGGTGGCCGGGCTCGGCGATCACTTCTACGATGACCTGGACACCGCCGTCGCCATCGCGCACAGCCATCACATCTCGCTGGTTCTCGTGCTTTTCGACTACAAGATCTTCGATCAACCGGTGAGCGTGGGAGGGGTTCAGCTCGGCGGGCACTCGCGGATCGTGAGCGACCCTGCCGTGCGGCAGTCCTTCCTGGACAACGCTCTGAAGCCGATCCTCCAGAGATACGGAAACAGCGGAACGATCATCGCCTGGGAGGTCATCAACGAGCCGGAATGGGCGATGAAGATCCCTTTCAGACGGCACATGCCCTCTGCGGTGAGCGTTGAGGTCATGCGGCAGTTCGTCGAGGAGTCCGTCGACTACGTTCACAGATATTCGGCTCAGGTCGCCACCGTCGGCAGTGCCGAACGGCGCCTTCTCTACTTGTGGAAGGGAACGAACCTGGACTTCTACGAGTTCCACTGGTATCCGACCATGGAAAGAGGCGAGCCGCTCGATGTTCCGGTCGCCGACCTCCACCTGGACAAGCCTTGCATCGTAGGCGAGTTTCCCAGCGCGGATGCGCGCCGCGGCGCAGGCGCTTACCTTAACACCTATCTCAAGGACGGCTATGCCGGCGCCTTTGTCTGGAGCTACCGGGCAACCGACCGCTTCACCAACTTCCCGAAGGCGGCGCCGGATCTGGGACAATGGCTCAACAACCATGCCAGACAGGGCCGTTCCGCGAGCTTCTCCGCTATCGCGCCCGGCCTCGGGCAATGGTTCAAGGAGCATCCTCCCGCAACCCGGCGATGATGCTCCCGAGGCAAAAGGCAGCCACAAGTTCGGATGCCATCCGACGCAGTACCGTGGCTGCCTGGCGCCCCGCGCAGTCCCGCCCTTTATTCTGGCGCTAATTCCTACTTTAGTTTATAGTATGAATCCAGCGAAGTAAAAAGTAGCGAGGGCGACCGGTATTGTCGATGCTCGAGGCAATTGACAATACCGCTCGCCCTCAGCGAATAGTTTGCCCTGATTCGGGCGCCAGCAGCGACAAGCAAGCGGCAGCAGGCGATTCCAGCTCAGTTGGCACTACCGGTTCGGCACCGGCGCCGGTGGCATTTCGCCGTAGATATCTATCGATTCGGCTCCCCTGCCCGACTGAGCCGGGGTAGCCGTGACGCGGTCGTGACCGGGCGGGCAGTCAAGCTCGATCCGGCGGGCCGGAGACAGCGGCACCGGCTGAAGACCGGTGGCAACCGGCTCCAGGAGCTCGGTTTCTTCCCAGGTCGCGCCGGTGACCCTTGCCGAGGTCGGCTCAACAGGCTTACCTTCCCGTCCAACCTGATCAATCGCGTTGACCCGCTTGAACTGCCGGGCAATGTAAGGCTGAAAGCCGGGGGCAGCGAAGACCTTGCTGAAAGAGCGCCCGGGATTGGCGCCGGCATCGGCCACGTACAACCGCAGCTTTCCGGGCCCGGCGTCGGTAACGGACATGACGACCGTATCACCCGGCTCCCAGTAAATCTCCGGCGGCGCCTCGCTCCATGACTGATTGCGCCAGAAGGGGCGCCAGGCTTTCTTCCAGCGGCCGCTTGCCGTGCGGACCCACTCCCAGGTGAGCCCGGCATCGATCTCCTCAAAGCCGCCGGCGTTGCCGCCCATATAAACGGAAAAATTGTCCAGGTATCCGCCGTCTATCGGGCTGACCCGACCGGGGTCGACCTGGGGAGTGCCGAGCCTGACCACTCCCTGAATGCCCTGCCAGTTGCCGAACAAAGAAGCAACCTTGCGGTAGTACGATCCCTGCGCGCAGCTGCCCGTGCCCGCCGCTGTCGTCGAGAGCAGGTGATCGTCGGCCTGCACGACGAGCGCCAGGCCCGCCAGCATCAGGGGAAAGGCCAGCAGTAACAGCGCAACCACCGAGAGGCTGCGCCTGTATTGTGGGGAGTGGGAGGGTGATTTTCCTCGAGCCACTCAAATCACGTCCTTCCGGAAGAGTGGACGCGTACGGTCGTCTGCTCGCCGACAGGCGGTGTCGCCTGAGCAGCCAGCGGCGATCCATCCGCGCCGTCATTTTGCCGTCAAAGGCTGCAAAAGGAGAGAGGGGCGGCACCATGTACGGTGCCACCCCCCTCCCACAAGGCGGGGGCGCCGCCGGTTAGCCGGCGTAGAACGAGCTGCCCTCCTGAGCCTTCTTGCGAAGGAGCTCAGCCGGGCGGTAGTTGTCGCCGGCGACCTGCGAGAGCCACTCGAGCTTCGTGCAGGTCAGCTTGACGCCCATCTGATCTGCCAGGCGCAGGACGCCGCCGGCATAGGGCGGAAACCCGGTGCCGAAGATCATGGCCAGATCGATCTGGGAGGGATCGGTGTTGATCCCTTCCTCAAGGGTGCGGGCCGCCTCGTTGATCATGGCGAGCAGGAGCCGGTCCTGGATGGTGGTCTTGCCCATCGGCTTGCGTGGCGCCGTGATTGCAGCCAAAACATCCGGGTTGAAATCCCCGCGCTTGCCGTTCTCGTAGAGGTAGAAGCCCTTGCCGCCCTTCTTGCCCAGGAGTTTGAGACCCTCGACCTTGCCCATAATGGCAGGCGGGGCCATGCGCTCGCCGAGCGCGTTGTGCAGCACGCGGATGACCTCGCCGGCGATGTCCAGTCCGACCGTGTCGAGCAGCTCGAACGGTCCCATCGGGCTCGGGAAGCCGGTCCCGAATTCCTTCATCGCTCGATCGATGTCGGCCAGCGGCACGCCCTCCTCGGCCAGCGCGATCGCCTCGCGCAGGTAAGGAGCGAGGATGCGGTTGACGATGAACCCGGGCGAGTCGGCCGCGGTGACCGTGGTCTTGCCCAGCCTGGAGGCGAACTCCTTGGCGCAGGCGATGGTGGCGTCCGAGGTTTGCTTGCCCCGGACGATCTCCACCAGCGGCATCTTGTACACCGGGTTGAAGAAGTGCACGCCGACGACGTTGGACGGGTTGGCGGCGCCTTCGGCCATCTCGCTTACGGAGAGCGAGGAGGTGTTGGTGGCGAAGATGAAGTTCGGGTTCTTCACCACCTTCTGCAGTTCCGTAAGAGCCAGCTTCTTGATCTTCATCTTCTCGACAACAGCCTCGATGATGAAGTCACAGTCGGCCAGGTCTGCGTAGTCGATCGTCCCCTTGATGCCTGCCATCATCTCGTCGGCCTTCTGGCGAGTCATCTTGCCCTTCTCGACAAGGCTGTCGAAGAGACCCTTGATGGTGGCCATGCCCTTGTCGACGAAGGCCATCGGAGCAAGCTCCTTGTTGATGGTCGAGGCGTCGATGTCCTTGAGAACGACCTCGTAGCCCGCGTAGCGGGCTGCCTGAGCGATGCCTGCGCCCATGACGCCGGCGCCAAGGACGCCGACCTTCTTGATCTTCAGGTTGCAGGCCGCGCCGGCGGGAGCCTTCTTGGACTCCTGCTGCGCGAAGAAGATGCCGACCAGGTTTTTGGAGACCTGGCCGGTCGCCAGCCGGGCGAACGCCTGGGACTCGGCCTCGAATGCCTTGTCCGGCTGCTGAGTGGCCGCGGCGAAGATAACCTTGACCGCCTCCAGGGGAGCCGGGAACTTGCCGCGGGTCTTGGCCATGATCGCCTTGAGAGCCATCATGCGCACAACCTTGCGTCCCAGCGGGTTGCCCTCGAGGGCTGTCCTGGTTGCCCGGGCCTTGAAGGAAGGCACATAGCGCCTGGCGCGGGCACCGAGCGCGACCTCTTCGGCGCGGGCCATGAGCTTGTCCGGGGCGACAACCTCGGAGACAAGCCCCATCTTCCACGCCTTGCGCGCTTCCACCGGGTTGCCCGCGGTAACCAGCTCGAGCGCCGCCTGCAGGCCCAGAAGCCTGGTCAGACGGACGGTGCCGCCCCAGCCGGGGATGAAGCCGAGCTGCACCTCGGGCACCCCGATCCTGGTCTTGGGGCTATCGGCCGCCAGCCGCTCCTTGCAAGCAAGGGACAGCTCGGTACCGCCACCGAGGCAGGTACCGGCGATGGCGGCCACCGTCGGGTAGGGCAGCCGCTCGATCTTGGCGAGAAGCTCCTTGCCCTGCTTGGACGCCTCGTAAGCCTTGACCGGCGGCTCGTTCTGAATCGCCTGGATCTCGTTGATGTTGGCGCCGGCAACGAAGTTGTCGCTCTTGCCGGAGCAGATGATCAATCCCTTCACTGCGGGGTTGGCCTTGACCTGCTCGACCGCCTGGTCGAGCTCCATCATCACTGAGGCGGACAGCAGGTTAACCTTGCTGTCCGGCAGATCGATGGTGATCACCGCCACCCCGCTGTCCAGGATTCGCGTTTGAACAGCGTTATTTCCCATGGGGAGTTCTCCCTGTGAGTCGTGGTTGGATTGTCTGCATTACTGCTTGTCCGGCAGCTCGATCAAGGTAGCGATACCCTGCCCGCCGCCGATGCAAAGGGCCGCTATGCCGCGCTTCTTGCCGCGCAGCTTCAGCTCGTGAGCGAGCGTGAGGATGATGCGCGCCCCGGACATCCCGATCGGGTGACCCAGCGCGATGGCGCCGCCGTTGACGTTGACCTTCTCGCGATCCAGACCGAGCAGCTTCTCGCAGGCCAGGTACTGAGCTGCGAAAGCCTCGTTGATCTCGATCAGGTCGATGTCTTTTATGGTCAGGTTGTTGCGGGCGAGCAGCTTCTTGATCGCCTCGACCGGACCGAGCCCCATCTGCTCCGGGTCCACCCCGGCGACGGCACAGTCCACCAGCTCAGCGAGCGGCTCGACGCCCAGCTCCGCCACCTTCTTGTCGGAGGCGAGAACCAGGGCGCAGGCGCCGTCGTTGATGCCGGAGGCGTTGCCGGCCGTGATGTCCCTGGCGCGGGCCCCCTGCGGCTGATCCTGGATGCCGAGCAGCTTCTTGAGCAAGCGCTCGAACAGTCCGGCGATGCCGCGCTTGGGCTTCTGGTCGAAGGCAGAGCGCAGCGAGGACAGCTTCTCCAGCGAAGTCTCGCGCGGATGCTCGTCGCGCGCGAAAAAGCCCCGGCCCGGAACCTCGATCGGATCGATCTCCCGCTCGAAGCGTCCCGATTTGATGGCGGCGGCAGCGCGCACCTGAGAACGCAGCGAGTATTCGTCCATCTCCTTGCGGGAGATGCCGTAGCTGTCGGCCAGGCGCTGGGCTGTGTAGGACATGTACACCGACCTGGGGTCCCACACCAGCTTGCGCGGCGCCAGCCCGTCGTCGGCCACCTTGAACATCACCGGCAGCGGCGCGAACCTGGGCAGCCACTTGATGAGCCGGCTCGAGTAACGCAGGCTGCCGGGCAGCAGATAGGGAATGGTGGACATGGAATCGCCGCCGCCGACCAGGTACAGGTCGCCGTCACCCAGGGCGATGTCCTTCATCCCCTGGAAGGTCGCCTCCATCCCCGAGCCGCACTCGCGGTGCACGGTCATTGCCGGGATGTTGGCGGGCAGTCCGGCGTTGAGCTGGGCAAGCCGCGCCGGGTTGACGAAGTTGACGTTGCCCTGGTACTTGCTGCCCAGATAAATACCGTCGAGCTGCTCGGCGGAGACGTTCGCCCGGCGAAGCGCGTTTTTGAAGACGTGCTCCACAAGCTTTTCCACACCGACGCGGCTCAAAGAACGACCGTAGGAACCGATTGGAGTTCGACTGCCCGCGAGCAGCCAAACCTTTCTTCCTGTTTTCATGGAGACCTCGATTGAGCTTGTACGGGCCGGGTTCAAGGATATTTTCCCAGATTACCCGGCCCGGTGCTTATTGATACAGACCGTGGGCGGTCAAAAGCGCCTGTGTGCGCGCCGCCCGCTCATCAGGCTGGTAAGAAGAGGATCTGATTTTCTCGTATCCGGCGATGATGCTCCTCGCCTCTTCGAGCTTGCTGCCCTTGAGGACGCCTGCCTTCGCCAGGCTGTCGCAGGCGGCTTTGAACCCGGTCATGACACCGGCCCACTTCTTCGCCGCGTCCAGCTTGAACTGCAGGCTCTCGAACTCGGTGATCTCCGGCTGAACCAGGATGGTCCCCCTGGAGTTCACCGGGGTCTCGCCCTCGATCGGGCAATGCTTGCCGCACACCAGGCGCCAGAACACCTTCCAGAGCAGGAACATCATCATCGGGCGCTCGGTGCTGTCGTCGCCGACGTCGACGGCAATAATCCGCTCGGGGGCGGCATTGCCGTGATGGCGGTGGAGCGGCCCGACCGGGGTGCGCCCGTCGACGGAGAGCGCCCCGTCGAACAGGTAGTGCCCGCGGTACTTGATGGCGTCGAAAACGCCCGGGATGGCCGAGCTGGCACGCACGGCAAGACCCACAGGGGCCGGCTGCTTGGAGACCCGGCGGTGGGTGCCGTCGACGCGGTACTCGTAGACGCCGTCCTTGGTAAACACGAACTGGCACGAGCCGGATACGGCCACGGTCCAGAAGTTGTCCGGCCAGGCCGGCACATGCTCGTCGATGAACTTGCCGAGCCTGTAAGAGCTGAACAGCCCCTTGCGCGGACGCACGAGCAGGTAGAAGTTGTCCTTGAGGAAATAGGTGACGATGACCTGCCAGAGGCTCGCGTGCCGTGTAATCAGGTCAGTAAAGTCCGTCTCCATAGCTAGACGGACGAGCTTGGTCGGATGCATTCCGGAAGCAAGCAGGGCCGTTGCGATGGAGCCCCCGCTTGCGCCGCCAATTCGCCGAAATCTCTTGATGCCGGCAAAGTGACACGCCAGAATGGCACCCGCGCTGGCCAGAATCGCCTTCGAACCGCCGCTGCCGCAGACGAGGTCGAACAGGACCTCCTGCGCGGGCGGCGACGAGGCACTGGCCTGGTCGTCTGCGGGTTTCATGATGACCTCCCAGAGGTTCTGGCGAGGGAAGAGGAGGGCGCGTGGCGAGGGGCCAGCCACGGAGGGCGCCCCTGCAGGCTTTGCTGAGTAGACCCTGGTTGATGTAGCCGGGTAGGGCCTCCCTTTCCTTTCTCGTCGCGAGCAAATTTGGTAAGGAAACACGGCCGCCTCAGTAGAGGTTGTGGGCGGTCATGAGAGCTTGCGTGCGGGAAGCGAGCTCACCAGGCTGCTTGGCCGTGCGCTCGATCTCCCGGTACGACTCGACCACGCTGCGGGCCGCGGCAAGCTTGTCGCCGGCCAGAAGCCCGGCGCAGGCGAGCCTGTCGACCGCGGCGGTGAAGCCGGACATGATCACCTGCCACTTCTGATCCGCGCTCAGCTTGAGCTCGAGCGTGGCGATATTGGCCGGCGGCGGCTCCACCATGACGACGCCTTGCGTGTCGGTCGGAATCATCGGTGCCGGGTCGCAGCACTTTCCGCAGAGGATGCGGCGCATGACCCGGAAGAACAGGTTGTCCGCGACAGCCTCCTCGCCGACATCGCAGGCGACCAGCGCGCCCGGCTGGGCGTTCAGGTACCGCTTGGCGAGGACGGTCGGGCAGCGCCCGACCGAGAGCGCGCCGTCGAGCAGGAGCTGTCCCTGGTAATCGACGCCGTCGATGATGCCGGGCACAGCGCAGGTGGCCCGGATGGCCAGCCCGACCGGCGCCGGCTTGTCCGACAGCTGACGCAGGCCGCCATCGGCGAGCATCTCGAAGACGCCCTCGGCTGTGAAGAGCAGCGACCGCTTGCCAGCGACGGCGACGGTCCAGAAGTTCTTCGGCCAGGTGGGCACGTGCTGCTCCACATACCGGCCGAGGTTCTCGGAGCCCAGGACACCGCGGCCGCGGCGCTTCCTCCACAGGCACTCCTTGACGAAGAACGCCCAGAAGATGCGGGGCTTGCTCACCAGCGGCGTCAGCTGGCTCAGGAAGTCGATCTCGATCACGTTGCGGACGATCTGGGTCGGCTCGACCCCGCCCGCAAGCATGACGGCCGGAACGGAGCCGCCGCTGACACCGCAAATGGTGCGCCAGCTGCTGATGCCGGCATGGTGGCCGGCAAGAATTACGCCGGTGGAGGCGAGGATGGCCCGGGAGCCCCCCGCACCGAGGATCAGATCCAGGTCTCCCGGCTTGAAGGACGCAAGAGCCAATTGCTTTTCAGGGCGCATGGCATGAACCTCCTTTGGTAACGCCGGTGTCGCTCTGGCGGCGGCATCCGGCTCCAGGTGAACGAGTCGGGAGTTGGGCGCAGGCAAAAACCGCTTCCGGCACCGGGCCCTTGCGGAAACCCGGACCGGAAGCGGTTTGCTTGCTTAGACCTCAGTACAGCCCGTGACTCTTGAGAAGTGACTCCATCCGGTTGGCCAGTTGACCCTTCTTCCGCCTGCGGGCGGAGTGGATTTCGCGGAAGGAGCGGCAGATCTCTCTGGCCTTGGCCAGCGAGTCGCCCTTCAAAAGCGCCTTTTTCTCGAGTTGCTCGACAGCCCCGATGAAACCCGCCATCACGGCAGCCCACTTCTGATCACGGCTGAGCGTGAACTTTAGCGAGCGGAACTTCATCGGCGCCGGTTTGATGAGGACAACGCCGTCCGCCTGTCTGGGCAGCGGGCCCTCCGCCTCGCGGAGGCAGCCGCTGCCGCAGACGACCTTCCAGAACCGGCGCATGACCCTGGCCGATCTGGTCTCGTCCTCGCCGACGTCGCAGGCGATGATCGTCTCAGGAGCCTGCTTGAGGTTGCGCTTCACGACACCGATCGGGCATCGCCCGTCGATGGAAAGCGCCCCGTCGAACAGAAGACGCTCGCCGAAGCGAACCGCGTCGATCATCCCGGGAACCGCACAGCTGGCTCGAACAGCCAGTCCGAGGGGCGCCGGCTCCCTGGAGATCTGCCGCATGCCGTCGGTGTTGTACTCGAACACTCCTTCTGCGGTGAACAGAAGCTGGGACCTGCCTGCTGCAGCCACGGTCCAGTAGGTCTTCGGCCAGACTGGCGCGAAGTTTTCGATGAACTTTCCGAGCTTCTCGGAGCCCATCACACCTCTGGCCGGGCGCGACATTTCGTAGGCGTCCTTGAGAAAGTTGGCAATGAAGATTTGAAGCAAGGTGGCGTGCTTGGTGAGCAGGCTGGCAAAATCCAGCTCTATCGTCAGGTGCACGATCTTGGTGGGATGCACCCCGGCGGCAAGCAGGGCGGTGGGGATGGACCCGCCGCTCGCGCCGCCCAGGGTGCGCCAATTACTGATTCCCGCCAGGTGACACGCCAAAATCGCACCCGAGCTGCCTAGAATCGCTCGCGAACCTCCGGAACCACACACGAGATTGAACTCGGCGGAAGCGGAAGCCGCGGCCGGGCCGTTCGTTTGCGGCGACATGGTGTGCTCCAGTTGGGAGTCTTAGTGCGACGCTTGCGCGCCGCGCTGATTCCCCATCTCGAAGTTGTTGAACCCTTAGCCCCAAAAGAAAAGGGGACAAGCCGGGGAAGATGAAGCTGGTTATCGGTGCTGACTGGGTTCTGAGTAGACCGAACCTTAAGAAACGAGGGTAAAAAGAGACGGCTTAATGCTAGTAAGGAGATTCGGCCGGTCTCAAGGTTTTCCGACCCTTAGCTCTCTGTAATTTTTCTAAGTCAGTCGCGCCGGCTCTTCTGATTCTTGACAGCAAGTTCGGCCAATCGTGTCTTACCGAGCGCCCGGGACAGCGCGGAGATCAACCAATGACAACCAGGCAAAGCAGACTGCCCGGTTCGCTTTTGCTCTGGCAGGGGTGGTATCACATGCGCCACCAGAGGCGCTGTCCCGAGCGGGTTGCAAAGCGGTCGCTGGTGAGCTGTTTGCTTATATCGGGATCATCTGCAGGCGATTTGATCACACTTTACAAGGCTTTGCTAACCAGCGAAAGCCGCTCCACCGGTTAGTCATAGAGGTGCGCGCAGGCCGGCGCTTCTTGATCGCTTACCGGGGCGCTTGTTTTTGGGCATGCCGATTGGTTAGCGTCATGCTGTTTCTTCTAGCTCTTCAGATCATCCAGGCTCAACTCGGAAAAACTTCCACCTTTCGCTTTATAGCAGCCTTGCCGGCAGCATCGACTCAGCAAGAATTCTGAGCTGGGGTTTGCTGCCTGGAATTTCTCCCTGAAGCCAATCACAGCGCGCGGAAAATCCGTTGCGCTGCCTAAACCTACCTGCCCAACGAGGCTCAAGGAGCGTCAATGACCATTCACGTCAAATCCGTAACCGAGCAGGTCTGGTCGAACATCATCACCTACCCAGACCAGGCTGCTGCCCTCATCCCCAACGAGGGCCCCGCTGAGCTTGTTCTCTCCACGATGCCCGTTGCCGGCGCCTTCTCGGTCATCAACGTCCGTCCGGACGTTCTGGCCGTCAGCTGGCGCGAGTACGGGCACATGGTGGCGGAGGCAACGCTGTTTCTCAAGGGACGCCAGGTGAAGCGCGGCGATCGCCTTGCCATTCTGGGTTGGGACAGCCTGGAGTGGATGGTGGTCAACCGTGCCGCCCAGTGCCTGGGCGCCGTGATCGTTCCCATCTACCCGAACACCAACCAGGACCAGGTCGCTCACATCCTCAACGACTCGGGCGCCAGCCTGATCGTCTGCGAGAGCGCCAGGATGCTGGCCGAGAAGGTGAACGCCGAGCAGTTTCCGGACGACAAGCTGGGCAAGGCTCTCTTTGCCGACGTTCTCGCCGGCGTCGGCGACTACACCGGCAAGACCAGGAAGCCCGGCCAGCGGCGGCAGCCGCTCACCTTCAGGCCCGAGGCGATAGCCGAGTTCGAGCGGCTCGTGGCAGCCTACACCACGGACGGTGGCGAGCACGCTTTTGCCTATGACGACGTCTCGAGCCTGATCTACACGTCAGGGTCGACCTCGTTGCCCAAGGGAGCGATGCTCACCCACAAGAACGTGGCCGCTGCCTGCGCGCTTCTCCGCAACCTCGGCTTCGACTTCTCGATCGACAACGAAGACATCATGCTGCACTACCTGCCGTTCGGTCACGTCTACGGCAAGGTGGACGGCGTGGAGATCTGCGAGTGTTTCGGCGTCACCTCCTGCTTCTGCACGCCGGAGACCATGAAGGAGGCGCTCAGGCTCTACCGCCCGACGCTCCTGCTTGGCGTTCCCCGCGTGTGGAACCGGATAAAGGCCGAGATCGAGCGCAAGGCGACCGGCAACGGCCTGACCGCCCGGGTGCTTCGCTGGGCTCTCAACCAGAAGCAGCCCGGCTTCAAGCAGAACATCGCCAGAAGCCTGGTCTTCCCCAAAATCCGCAAGGAGATGGGCACCGACCGGGTGCGTCTCACCCTGTCCGGCAGCGCCTCCATTCCCATGGAGACGGTCGAGTTCTTCAACCTGATCGGTCTGGCGCTGCGCGAGGGCTACGGTCTGACCGAGACCTGCGGCGGCTTCGCCGCCAGCACGCTCGCCGACTACAAGTACAACTCGCTGGGCAAGCCAGGTCCCGGCGCGGAGATCCGGCTCGAGAAGCGAGAGCAGGACACCGAGCCGAACACCGGTGTGCTCTGGGTGCGCGGCGACTTCGTTTTCGCTGGCTACTGGAGACGCCCGGAGAAGAACGCCGAGGTGTTCGACGCCGATGGCTGGTTCAACACCAGCGACATCGTCCACCTGGACGCCGACGGCTTCCTCTGGTACCGCGGTCGGGCCAGCCGGCAGAAGAAGCTGGACACCGGCAAGTTCTACTCGGAGGAGACGATTCAGGTGGCCCTGGAGGCCAACCCGCTGATCGAGGCAGCCGTTCCCACAGGAGAGGGCAAGCCGTTCGTCGGCGCGCTCATCTTCCTGGAGCCGGCGGCAGCCCGCAAGCTCGCCGGCGCCCCGCCGGCTGGCGTCGATCCGGCCGAGTTCTACGCGCGCAACACGGCGGTCTTCGCCGCCGTTGCCAACGCCGTGGCCCAGGCCAACAAGGGGCTGCAGTCCTGGGAGACCGTCAAGCAGTGGGCGATTGTCCCTGTGCAACCGACGGTCGACAACGGGCTTCTCACCCCCACCCTGAAGATCCGGTCGGAGGAGGCGCTCAAGCGCTACGCGCCGATCGTCGATTCCCTCTACGCGCGCAAGCGCTAACACCATGCTGACCGGCAGAGCAAGCCGCGCCAGCCCGCGACGGGCGGGCGGCTTGCCTGGCCGGGTTTTTCCCAAGGAGAACCCCATGAACACCATACTGAGAGCGCTTCTTCGCGTCTGCCTTCTGGCAGCCGCCCTTCTCGTCATGAGCTATCTCCACATCTTCGGCGTCGCCGTGCACGGCTCGCCCGTGAACGCCCTGGCCGTCGTGGTCGCCTTCGAGATCACCCTCTGGCTGAGCCTTCTGGTTTACGCCGGGGCCTTCCGGGCGACGGCCGGACGCTCGGTCCAGAAGGCGCCCAGGTGGCTCAACACCCTGGTCTTCCTGGCCGTCGCCTCGGCCTTCTTGCTGGCGGCCGGCAGCTACCGTCCGGACTTGATCACGGTATCCGGGGTGTTGTCGGCTATCGGCACGGGCTTTGTCTTCATGGTCATCTCGGCCGTCGTCATGTGGCGCAGACCCACTTGCGCCTGCGAGCACGAGGCTGAAGAGAGCACGCACGAGGACGAGTAAGAACGTTCCCGGGGGAAGGGTTGCGGATCCCCGCACGCCCTTCCCCCGGGGCGTCTTCCACGCTGGTTTTTCCTGGTTCGCTAGATACTAACACATATCGTAGCTACTCTGGCGGACGCGCAGGCGAACGCTCAAAGCAAGCAACGCCGAAACGGCGTACGCACGGCGCCGCTACAGGATCTGGTTTTGCCGGAGATAGTATACTGGCGGCCACCGCATAGGAGACTTGTCATGATCCGCAGAACTTCGCTTTCGCTGACCCTCGCGCTGCTCTCCGGCGCAACCGCCCTCATTCATCCGCCTGCGGCCCAGGCTAAGAAATGGACCATCACCCAGCGCCAGGACCGCCTGAAAAAGGAGATCGCCGGCGGGTTGAAATCCGGCGATCTGACCCAGAAGGAAGCCTCTTCTTTGACCGATGAGGAAACCAACATCGAAGCAAAAGAAGTGAAGATGAAGGAGAAGAACGGGGGCAAGCTCAGCGTGCCGGACCAGAACAAGCTCGAGGGCATGCTGAACAAGCTCAGCCTTCGCATTCAGAAGTTGAAGCTGTCCAAGCGCGTCAAGTAGACGGCAGCAGTTTGCATCGCCGGTGGTGCGCAGCTCGCCAGGGCGCGGCCGTGGCGGCCGGGCAGGCTCGGCGCAGGTCGTTCACTGACAACATTGATAGTCGTCGGCTGGCAGTACTGGATTCGAGGTGGGAATATCGCCTTCCAGGTTCGGGTGGCTGGCAGCTTTAGTTTCGGCGGTTTCAATCAAGCTGGAGGCCGTGAGCTCGAGGGCTGTCGCCAGCCGGATAAGGCTGCGCAGCGAGACGTTTCTCGATCCCCGCTCGATATCGCTTATGTAGGTGCGATGAAGCCCTGCCCGGTGCGCCAGCTCTTCTTGCGATATGCCTAGCTGCTCCCTGCGTTCCTGCACAACCTTACAGAATGCTTTCAGTAGCGGATATGTGGAGTCGGACTTCCTATTCATCGGTATTAGAATCCGGGATTGCTGGAGGCTGCGTCTACAGACTTATAGTGACTTTTCCAGGCCCGGGAACCTCCGAGACAGACTCAGAAGCTCCTGAGCGCTATGCCTCACGGTCACTTTCCGGCTCCTGGCCAATAGCATCATTGGCCTTTACGGGAAAGCCGATCCTGGACTCGGTTGAATATTTCGGAATCCCACCGCGTCTTAATTCGATCATAATACACTTTGCTCAGCGCTGCCCGTTTTCGCGCCCTTCAGTGTTACGTACAGCCTGGCCAGGCAAGCGACAATCAACAGCTGGGCGGCAAAATAAGAGACGCCCTTCAGCAGCGACTTGACGGCCTGCCCGCCGACGACAATCGGGAACGTGCCCACCTGCTCCAGCACCATATTGAAGCCCACATCCATCAGTCCCCAGATCAGATACATAGGCACCAAAACGGCAAGCCCGATCGGCACCAGATAGCGGCACACCTGCCAGAAGCGCCCGCTAACCAGCTTGTGGCTGGCCTTCAAGGCCTCGACCGCTCCGATATCCTCCACGGAAACGAAGATAATAGCCAGGCTCGAGCTGATTGCCCACCACAGGGCGGGCACAATCAAGACAAAGAAAAGCAGCGTCAGCGCCATGTAGAACAGGATCTGCAAGAAGACGAGGCTTAAGAGAGGCGCCCCGCCGTGGCTCGGCGTCAACTCGCTCCTGGTATTCTCGTCCACGGCATCGGACCAGGACTTGCGGGCCACGTTGCAGGCAATCACCAGCAAAACGATCTGGGACAGAAGGGAAACCACAGCGGACATGGCCGGCAGCAGCCCGGCAAAGACCGAAAAGACGAGGTAAGCCACGAACAGCATCGGCTGCTCGCTAATGCCGCTCTCGATGAAGGCAAATGACCGGGCCAGGTCGGCGGTCCACTTCAGCTCGGGCTCTGCGGTCATTCAGTATCGTGCTCCGCAACAGGCTATCTCGCATCCGGATGCGCGGCGGGGTACCGCTGCCCCTCAAGGCTCTCGGCGGAATGCTGTCGTCGTGTCAGCTTTTGGCAGCCGAAGCCTTCTCCTCGCCGGACTTGTCGTCCGATGCCTTCTCGGCCTTTTCGCCCTTGGCGGCCTTCTTGGTCGCCTTGTCGAACTTGATCACCTCGCCGTCGAGCGTGGTCTCGATGACATCGCCTTCCTTGAACCTGCCCGCCAGAACCTGCTCGGCAAGCGCATCTTCGAGCAAGCGCTGAATCGAGCGGCGCAGCGGCCGGGCTCCGTAGGTCGGATTATAGCCGTCCCTGGCGATGAAGTCCTTGACCTGATCGGTGATGTGGAGCTCCATGCCCTGAGCCTTGATCCGGCCCTGAAGGTCCGCCGACATGAGATCGACGATGCTTCTGATCTCTTCCTTGGTGAGCTGCTGGAAGCAGATGATCTCATCGATGCGGTTCAAGAACTCCGGTCGGAAGGTCTTCTTCATGGCATCCATCACCAGGTCGCGGATCTTCTTGTAGCGCTCGGCATGCTCCTGCATGTCCGACGTCGCCCGCTGGAAACCAACCTGGAGGGCGGTCTTGTCGATGAACTGGGCGCCGACGTTCGAGGTCATGATGATGATCGTGTTCTTGAAGTCGACGGTTCTCCCCTTGCTGTCGGACAGGCGGCCGTCGTCGAGAATCTGCAGCAGCACGTTGAAGACGTCGGGGTGCGCCTTTTCGATCTCGTCGAAGAGCACCACGCAATAAGGCTTGCGCCGCACCGCCTCGGTGAGCTGACCGCCTTCCTGGTACCCGACATAGCCGGGAGGCGAGCCGATCAGCTTGGATGTCGTGTGCTGCTCCATCATCTCCGACATGTCGATGCGGACCATCGCGTCCTCGGAGCCGAAGAAGTAGCCGGCAAGCGCCTTGGCCAGCTCGGTCTTGCCGACGCCGGTCGGTCCCGCGAAGATGAAACTGCCAATCGGCCGCAGCGGATTCTTCAGGCCGACCCGCGCGCGGCGGATGGCCTTGCAAACCGCCTCCACCGCCTCGTCCTGACCGACCACGCGCTGGTGCAGGACATCGGACATGTGCAGCAGCTTCTCCGATTCTCCTTCGGTCAGCTTCAAAAGTGGGATTCCCGTCCAGGAGGAGACAACGTAGGCAACCTCCTCCGCGGTCACGACCGGCTTTTCCGTCTCCTGCTTGGCTTTCCACTGAGCCTGGATCTCGCGGATCTTCTCAGAGAGCTTGGTTTCCTGCTCGCGCAGCGATGCCGCCTTTTCGAACTCCTGGTTGCGGATGGCCATCTCCTTGTCACGCCGCACCTTTCTCAACTCCCGCTCCACCTCTTTGCCTTCGGGCGGCAGCGAGCTGGCCCGCAGGCGAACCCGCGAGGAGGCCTCGTCGATGAGGTCGATGGCCTTGTCCGGCAGGTAGCGATCGCTTATGTAGCGATCGGACAGCTTGGCCGCCTGATCGATCGCCTCCTCGGAGATCACCAGCCGGTGATGCTCCTCGTATTTGGGACGCAGCCCGCGCAAGATCTCGATCGTCTCGTCGACCGAGGGCGGATCGATGATCACGGGCTGGAAGCGCCGCTCCAGGGCGGCATCGCGCTCTATGTGCTTTCTGTACTCGTCCATGGTGGTGGCGCCTATGCACTGCAGCTCGCCACGCGCCAGCGCAGGCTTCAAGATGTTGGCCGCGTCGATCGCCCCTTCGGCAGCGCCGGCGCCGATGAGCGTGTGCAGCTCATCTATCACCAGCATGACATTGCCGGCTGCGCGAATCTCGTCCATGATCTTCTTCAGACGCTCTTCGAATTCGCCCCGGTACTTGGTTCCGGCTACGAGCAGGCCGATGTCCAGCATGACGATCTTCTTGTCGGCGAGAATCTCCGGAACATCGGCGTTGGCGATGCGGATGGCTAGACCTTCGGCGATGGCTGTTTTTCCCACGCCCGGCTCACCAATCAAAACAGGGTTGTTCTTCGTTCGCCGCCCGAGAATCTGGATGACGCGCTCGATCTCCTTCTCGCGGCCGACCACCGGGTCGAGCCTGGCTTCCTGGGCGGCCTGCGTGAGGTTCAAGCCGAACTCGTCCAGCGTCGGGGTCTTCGAGCGCCCCGTGCCAGTGGAGGTGGTAGCGCCGGCTGTGGCGGCGCCCGACTCTCCAAGCAGGCGGATGACGTGGCTTCTCACCTTGGTCAGATCCACGCCCAGGTTCTCCAGGACGCGCGCGGCGACGCCCTCCCCCTCGCGAATTAAACCGAGCAGCAGGTGCTCGGTGCCGATGTAGTTGTGACCCAGCTGCCTGGCCTCGTCCCAGGACAGCTCGAGCACTCGCTTGGCGCGAGGCGTGAAGGGAATCTCAACGGCCACGAAACCGGAGCCTCGCCCGATGATCTTTTCCACCTCCACCCTGGCGTCCTTCAGATTGACGCCCATAGACTTCAGCGTCTTGGCCGCGATACCGGTTCCTTCGCCAATCAGCCCGAGCAGGATCTGCTCCGTGCCCACAAAGTTGTGACCGAGCCTGCGCGCCTCTTCCTGCGCCAGCATGATCACCTTGATGGCCTTTTCCGTGAACCGTTCAAACATTTTGTCTCCCAGGCCTCCCTAGAGCCCTTTAATGTGATTCCATTCTAACACCAGAAAATATTTGCGCGCCCGCCAAACCCGCCCGCCTGCAAGCCTGTCAAGCACAGATTTATGTATGCGCAGCGAGCCCGGCCAGCAAGCCGAAAAGCGGCGCGGAGGATTCCGGCGAGGAATCCGCAACGCCGCGTGGCCGCTTACAGCGGAGGGCGAGCGCAGCGAGCCCGGAGCGATTGATTATGCATGCCTTTCCTGTCCGCTGGCCTTCTCGGAGAAGGCGCACTCCCTGGATGAGCAGGACAGCTCGTCGCCTCGCTTGAGCGTCTTGTAGACGAGCATGCTCTTGCATTGCGGGCAGGTATTGCCGCCGCCCGGCCCGCCCGAGATGACCGGCGGGTACCAGAAGGCGGTCGTGCATTTCTTCTGCGAGTAGTTGCTGCAACCGTAAAAAACCTTGCCCCGGCGCGACTTCTTGACGATGATCTCGCCCCCGCAGTCCTGCCGCGGGCAGGTGACGCCGGTCGATTTCACGATCGGGCGCTGCTCCTGGCAGGTATCGGAGGAGCAGGCCAGATAGTCTCCGTATCTTCCGTAGCGGATGAGCATCGGCGAGCCGCAGGTCCTGCACAGCTCGTCCGACGGTCTGTCCGGCGGCACCGGGGTGCCATCGCGGGTGAGGGCGATCTTGGTCGTGCATTCCGGATAGTTAACGCAGCCCAGGAACTGCCCGAAGCGGGAGGACCGCACGGCCATGTCGGCGCCGCAGGTCGGGCACTTGTGCTCGGACAGGATGACCACCTTGTCCATGCTGTCGCGCGCCTTTTTGAGCGTCTCCCCGAACGGCTGGTAGAACTCCTTCAGCATGCCGTGCCACTCGATCTCGTCGTCCTCGATCTTGTCGAGCTTGGCTTCCATGTCGGCGGTGAAGCGCACATCGACGATGTCACCGAAGTGCTCGACCAGAAGCGCGTTGACGGCCCGCCCGAGCTTGGTCGGCACCAGCATCTTGCCCTGTTTCTCTACGTACTTGCGATCGATGATCGTGGCCACGGTCGTGGCGTAGGTGGACGGGCGCCCGATGCCCAGCTCCTCCAGCATCTTCACCAGGCTGGCCTCGTTATAGCGCGGCGGCGGCTGCGTGAAATGCTGCCTGGGCGTGATGCCCTTGCATTTGACCTCCTCGCCCTCGACCAGCTCCGGCAGATTGCTGGTCAGCTCTCCGTTCTCCTCTCCTTCGCCCGTGGTCTCCGGCTGGGAAGCCCGGCCGTAGACGATCGTGAAGCCGGGGAACTTGGTTTCGGTTGCCGAGGCCCGGAAGACGCCGGCGCCGGCGGTAATCTCCACGGTCTTGGTCAGCAGCTCGGCCGAGGCCATCTGGCTCGCCAGGAAGCGCTCCCAGATGAGCCGGTACAGCTTGGCCTGATCGTTTGTCAGATAGTGCTTGATCGACTCCGGCGTTCTCTCCACGCTGGTCGGGCGGATGGCCTCGTGGGCGTCCTGCACGTTTTTCGCTTTGCGGGCGTGGACGCGCGGCTTGTCCGGGCAGTATTGCTTGCCGTAGTGACCGGCGATATGCGAAAGCGCCTCCTCCTGGGCCTGGGCAGCGATACGGGTCGAGTCGGTTCGCATGTAGGTGATAAGACCGACCGGCCCCTGTGGTCCCAGCTCGACGCCCTCGTAGAGCTGCTGGGCGATCTGCATCGTCTTTTTGACCGCGAACCCCAGCTGGAGCGCCGCCTCGCGCTGGAGGGTCGAGGTGATGAAGGGCGGTTGCGGTTGCTTCTGCGAGACCCTTTCCTGCACCGAGCTGACCAGGAACGGCTGGTTCTCCACCGATCTGATGATGTCGCTCGCCGCCTGCTCGGTGTCGATTACAAAGGCGCCTGCCGAGGGCTTCTCGGTGGCCGGGATCACGCGCTTGCCGTCGTACCTGACCAGGGCAGCCGAAAATGTCTGCTTGACCTTGCTCTTGGCCAGCTCGGCTTTGATCGACCAGTACTCCACCGGCTCGAAGCGCTCGACCTCGTCCTCGCGCTCGCAGATAAGCCTGACGGCCACGCTCTGCACTCGGCCGGCCGACCGGCCGTTGACCTTGCGCCAGAGAAGCGGGCTTATCTTGTAACCGACCAGCCGATCAAGCACCCGCCGCGCCTGCTGCGCGTCCACCAGACGCCGGTCGATCTGGCGGGGCGACTTCATCGCCTCCAGGACCGCTTCCTTGGTAATCTCGTTGAACTCGATCCGGTGCAGCTTGCTTTTGGGCAGATCCAGCAGCTCGGCCAGGTGCCAGGCGATCGCCTCCCCTTCGCGGTCGGGGTCGGGCGCCAGATAGACATGATCTGCCTCTTCCGCCGCTTCCTTGAGCTCTTTGACGATCGGCTCCTTCTCCCGCAGAACCTCGTACTGCGGCTCGAAGTTCTTGCGGACGTTGACGCCGAGCTTGGTTCTGGGCAGGTCCCGAATGTGACCGATGCTTGCCTTCACCTGAAAATCCTTGCCCAGGATCTTGCTTATCGTCTTCGCCTTGGCCGGCGACTCAACGATTACGAGTGACTTTCCCATTTCACCTGCCGCCAAATTAATTGGACATTTTCCTGTAAACCAGCCACGCGCCCGGCAGAAATTCGAGCAAAGCCTGCACGTGCAGGCCTGTCAAGATACCGTGACGTTGGCTGAGTATATCACGGGGGTCAAGCCCTCCATAAAAACAACGGCCAAATACTGGGCGATCTAATAGACGCGGGCGCGGCGCGCCATTTCTCGTTATCTACTGGCGCGCCGCCTGCGCCCGAGCAACCTTCTCCAGCAGGGCCGCCGAGCCGGGACCGCCGGCGGTGAGCGTCGCCTGTCGGGATTCGCCGCCGGACGCCAAGGAGATCTCGATCAACAAGTGGTCAGGGGGCAGATAGGGCAGGATGAACTCCGCCCATTCAATAATAATGATCCCCGGGCCCGCTGCTATCTCGTCCAGCTCCGCCCTCAAAAGCTCCAGCGAATCGCCGCCCAGGGCTGCCCTCGTCACTGGATCATCTTTTAATCGGTAAAGATCCAGGTGGAAGAGCGGCAGCCTTCCCGAGTGGTACTCGTTAAGCATCGTAAAAGTAGGACTGTTAACCTGCTCGTATACATTGAGACCTTCGCCGACACCCTGCACCAGGCAGGTTTTGCCGGCCCCGAGCGGCCCGGTAAGAGCAACCAGAGCCCGCAGTTCGGCGACGGCGCCGAGGGATCTTCCCAGCGCCCGCGTCCGGTCGGCATCTGGCAGTACGAGATTTACGGGCACGGTTTTAAGAACAGTCTGTCTCGGCCGAGGACTTGCCGCGAGTTTTGACCCGGATAAACCAGGTGGGGAACCTCCGTGACGGCCTCTCGTTTCCTATTCCCCTGGCTTTCGACAAGGTTTATAAGTATACGTTAGCGTCTTGAGTCGGAACCCCTATTACTCGATGCTGTAGGACAAAACTTACTGTGCTCTGTCCCAGACCGAGACTAAGCTTGATCATAGCCGCGCCAGCCGATCGGTGTCAACGCAACAGCCGTCCGCGAACACTTTTCACCACCGTCGGCTGGAACCTCTCGTCGCCAGCCCGCAGGCTTTCCGCGGCGGCACGCAGCGAATGCGGCTGCTCGATTATGTTCACCGCTGCCCGGTGGCTATCCGGGAGCTGGCTCGACGCCGTCCAGGCCCCGTAGTAGCGGGTGTAGAGATCGGTACCGACCGGCTGCAGCTTGACGCCGCCGTTTACCACCGGTTGCTCGAGCTGCGTTTGCAGGTTGGCCGCCACGTCGTCGAGCGCTACCTGCCTCTCCTTCGACCACCTCTTGAACATATCCGCGCGTGCCTGCCCGAATTTCCTGGCATTTTCCACGCGCTCGGCCGCTTTTCTTTTGATCTGCTCGACCCGTGCCCGGACGAGCTGGGGATCGAGCGCCAGTGATTTGGCGTAGCAGCCGATCACCATCATCGGTGGCGTCATCGCCTCCTCGAGCTCGCGCGCCGTCTCTTCCTGAATACGGCGCACCTCGCATTCCGCCTGCTTGAGAGCCGAGGAGGCAAAGCACTCTCCCATGCGTTCGTGTTTGGATTTTTCGTAAATGACCTCTTGCTTGATGTGGGACTTCGTCCGCTCGACCAGCTCATCTTCATCGCTGGTCGCTATCGTGCTCCGGCCGCTCGAGGCGGGCACGCCACCACCGGTGGTGGGAGATCCTCCGCCGGCCGGAAGCTGCTGGTTGTACCGGGCAAGCGCCTGCCGGCAGTAGTTGGCCAGCTTCCCGCGCGGTGCGAGCCGGTAGCAGAGCCCGTATTCCTCCACGGCCTGCTCCTGGCGCCCGCTGCGGGCGAGAGCGCTGGCCAGATAGTAGTGCACCACCGCCCGACCCGGCTCCTCCTCGGCGGCCAGCGCCAGATAGAGGACGGCGTGCCTGTAGCGCCCGCCCTTGAAATGCTTCAGCCCGCGATCGAAGGTGGGGCCGCCCTGCGCCCCCGGCGCCAGCAAGATCGCCGCAGGCATCACCAGGGACAGGACGCGCTTCAGCTCAACCATGGTCCGCCCTCCCCGCACCAGCCGGCAGGATCCGATTCAGCGCTTCCGCGCCCGTTATGCCCGCGCGGTCACGCCGCTTAACGTAATCGGCGGCCGCCGATTACGTTAAGCAACATGTCGCCTGCGCCGGCGGCCCGCACGGCCGAGGGCGGTGGTCAGTTCCCGCCCTCACCGGGTTTGCCGCTGACGGCGGCGCCGTCCAGCTTCCTCCAAGCGCGGCGGGCCAGCTCGAGATGCGGGTCGAGATCCACGGCCTGCCTGACCTCTGCCAGCGCCTCCCGGCGCCGCCCCTGGCAGGCGAGCACCAGCCCCAGACCGGCGTGGGCGGAGGCGTTGCCGGGCTCAATCGACACGGCCGTCTTGAACTCGCGGGCAGCGGCCTCCTGGTCGCCGGACCTGGATAGCGCCAGACCCAGCCCGATGTGATTGTCAACGCTGGACGGCGCCTTCTCCAGCAGCCGGCGGTAGAGTCCGGCCGCCTCATGCCACTGTCCCTTTTGCAGGCAGATGGAGGCAAGCCGCTCTCCAGCTTCGGCGGCGGAAGGATCGATCGCCAGCGCCGTGCGCAGCTCCGAGCCCGCCTCGTCCAACCTGCCGTCTTCGGCCAGCACGGCGCCGAGTCCCTGGTGGGTCAGCGCCCGATCAGGACCGAGCGCCACCGCATGCCGGAGCGTTTTGAGCGCCAGCTCTTTGTCGCCGGCGTTAGCCTGAGCGATGCCCAGACCAACTGCAGCCTCGGGCAGGGACGGATCGAGTGCGGCGGCCTTTTCGTATGCTTTTAGCGACTCCTGCCACCGTCCTTGCCTGGCCAGTGCCCAGCCGAGATTAGCCTGGGCGGAGGCGTTGTCGGGATCGAGCCTTACGGCCTCAGCCTCCTCGGTCACCTGGCGATCTACCTGCCCGAGCGAACCGAGGATGACGCCCAGGTCGCCGTGCGCGACGCTGCTGTCCGGGTCGAGCCGCACCGCCGTCTCCTCCTCGGCGCGAGCCCGCTCCAGCTCCCCCTTCTTATAAAGGATCCAGCCCATGAGGACGTGCACGGGAGCCTCCTGCTGATGATCTCTGGCCACCCGCTCGCAGGCGGCGGCGGCATCCTCCAGGGACCCTGCGGCAATCAATGCCTCGATCTCCTTGAGCGCCGCCTTGCCGCCGGAGCCGCCCGCGGGGTGATTGCCCGGCTCTTCGCCCACCTTCGCCCAGACGACCGGGTGCTCCTCGGCCTGATAAACGGGGCGGGGCGGCGATGCCGGCGCCGGCGGCGGAGGCTCTTTCAGCCTGCGCTGGAACGCCTCCAGGTTCAAGCGGGCGGCGCGGTTGCCGGCGTCAAGCTCCAGGGCCTTTCGCTCGGCCTTTATGGCCGCCTTCAGATCGTTCGTGCCGGCCAGGGCAAGCCCCAGCTCCACATAGGCCGCCACATACCGGCCATCGATGGCGATCGCCCGGCGGCAAGCCTCGACGGCCTGTTCAACCTCACCCAGGTGCAGGCAGGCGACGCCCAGGTCGTAGTTGGCCACCACGCTTGCCGGGTCGAGCTGGCAAGCGCCAGCAAACTCGATCCTGGCCTTTTCCCAGTCGCCTCGTTTGGCCGCCATCTCGCCGGTGACGATCCGCTCGAGGGCGCCGGTGCTTGCGCTGCCGTCGGCTGCGGCGCCCGGCGTGCCGCCGGTCCAGAAGCCGGTCAGGCTGAGGGCGGTTATGACAATCAGGGCGCGCATCCTTGGCTCCCGGTCGCTGCAGACGCCTCATTATCCTCCGTTGACAACCCGGCCGGCTTCAAAAGGCGGCTCCTCTTAAGCGTCTCCGGTCGACGCTGCCGGCAGCGGCAGGCTGTTGCGCGGCCGGCTGATGTGCCGATCCATGAAATTCTGCACATATTCGGACCGTGGCTTTTTATCGACTTTCCAAATTCAGCCGGCGATGTCATCCTGAGGAGGCAGCGACACAGCCCGCTCAACTGCCCGGGGGTCATAAGCCGTGGCACGCCGCACACACCGTCTGCTCAGTCTTCTGGCGATCGCTCAGCTCGTCTGCCCGAGCCCGGCGCCGGCTCAAATCGACTGGCGCCAGGGCCGGCACCCGGCCGGCAGCCTGGCACCGGCGGTGATACCGCAAGGGGTTGCGCCCCCCGCCCTGCCCGAGCGGCCGCCTATCCCTGTACCGGCCCCTATCGCCACCCCGCCGGCCAGGACTCGCCCCGCCACCGGCAAACCGATATCCTGGCGCAGCGCTCCACCGGCGGCAGAGCCGACGGCCGGGCGCCCGGCCGAGCAGGCGCCCGCCTCTGCGCATCAGGAGAGCCGAGCGGACGAGCGGCAAGCCGTCGCGCAGGTGAAGACGTACGCGGCCGGTTTCGAGGAGACCCTTGCCGCGGTCGTCTCAGCGTGCCGGACGGTCGGGCTGGTGGTCGATAAGCTGGACAGCGACGCCGGGGTGGTGGCAGCCAGAGCAGCAGACGGCGCCCTGTCGCCAGAGCAGGCGATTTTCAGCCTGGAGGAGCAGGCTCCCGGGCGCACCACCGTGAAATTGCGCGTGCAGTCTGCCGCCGGCGTCCGCCCTGCGCCCGGCATCACCGCCAGCGGTCAGGAGCCTGTGGACGTCGATGCCCACAGGCTCCTGCGCGCCGTCGAATCGTTCATCGGCCAGAAACGCTCCTTATAGATGCCGAAGGTAATTGGAATAACGGGGACTATCGGGTCCGGCAAATCGACCGTCGGCGGGATTCTTGCCGCTCTCGCCGTGCCGGTGATCGACACCGACCATATCGTGCACGATCTGCTCACTCATCCTGGCCCGGTGCGGGAGGCTGTCGCGGAGCGATTCGGCGACGAGGTGGTCGCGCACGATCGGGGCGGGGCGATCAATCGCGGGAGGCTGGGGAGCATCGTTTTTTTTGATGCGGCGGCACGCCGGGACCTGGAGCGGATAGTTCATCCGGCCGTGCTTGCGGAGTACAGGCGGAGGATCACTGAGCTCGGCTCCAGCCCTGTCGTGGCGGTTCTGGTGCCTCTTCTGTTCGAGGCGGGCCTTCAGGCGGAGTTTGACGAGGTATGGACGGTGGTGGCCGATGAACACGTGATTCGCCGCCGCCTGTGCGAAAGAGACCGCCTGTCCGAAGAGGAGATCCAGCGCCGCCTTTCGGCGCAGCTCCCGCAGGAGCGCAAAGCCGGCCTGTCCGACCGGGTGATTGACAACTCGGGCACGATCGAGCAGACAAGAGACAAGGTAGCCGCCTATCTCGGGGCGTTGATTTCATGATCACAAGAGGGGCTCGGCAAGATAAACTTACTGGCATGCCGATTACCGACGAATCGAAAGAGAAGCTGAAAGCCCGCCTGGCTAAAGCGATCGGGCACCTGAACTCCGTCTACCGCATGGTGGACGAGAAAAAATATTGCATGGATGTCCTGCATCAACTGAAGGCCGTCCAGGCCGCTCTCGACAAGACGGCCGAGGTCATGCTCAAGCAGCACCTGGAGACTTGCGTGGTCGAGGCCATCCGCAATCACGATTCCCAGCGGGTAATCGAGGAGCTCATGCAGGTTTTTCGCAGCGCGCCGGGGCTTTGTCTGCCCGAAGACGACGGGGCCGCTACGGCAGCCGTCCCGGAAAAGGTCAGGAGCGCTTGCTGCCAGTGAGCAGGGCTCACTGCTCGAGAAGCTTCAGGAACTTCACCAGCCAGCCGTGCTGCGTGGTGCGAGCCGGTCTGCCCGATCCCGGCAGGCCGGCCGGACTCAAAGGCTGGCTGAAGGCAGCCGGTATCACCTTGTTGCCGCACTCGCCGCAGAACTTCGCCGCTTGCTCGAGCGGCGCGCTGCAAAGCGGGCAGGCTGGTATCCTGGTGCCCAGATGAAAGCCGCACTCGCCACAGAACCGGGCCTGGGCTTCCAGAGCCATGTGGCAGTTCGGACACTGCGGTAGCTCTGGCTGCCGGGGCTCCGTATACGAGGGGGGCTGAGCTGCCGGCGCCGCCCCGCCTGGCATCATTTGTGGTGGCATAGCGGCTGCTTGCGGCGCCTGCTCGGCGACGCCGCCGGAAGCCCGTGGCGCTGGCTGCCCGTTGCCGCCGTAATAAGATGGTTGACCCGGGTACACCGCTGGCTGCTGAGCGGGCTGTGGAGGCGCCGGCGGGGGCTGGGCACCGGAGACGGGCGCAGGCTCCGGAGCAGCAGGGGGCGGGGAGCCCTGAGGGAGTCGGGCGGCCGGCGCCTGGCTTGTAACCGCCGGCGGTGCCGGTTCCGCAGGCGGGGCGGCTCCCGGTGCGGGCGGCTGGGGAACCGCCGGCTGGGCCGGCGGGGTCGAGGGCGCGCGCCGGGGAGGAGCCGCTGCCGGCCGCTGGGGAGCCGCCGGGGGCTGGCCGGTCATCGGAGCGAGCCTCTGCTGAACGGTGCCCGCAGCCGGCGCCGGCTGGGGCTGCGGTCTAAGGGCCGGCTGGGGCGGCGCTGCGGCTGTCTGCGGGGCGCTTTGCGCGGCGGCGGCCTGACCCGGGGGGATTGCGGAAGCCGCGGCGGCCGGCGCCGGCTGCACCGGCGGCGAGGCGGCTGGCACCGCAGGCGGTGGCTGAGCGTAAGCGGGCTCGGCCCGCGGGTATGCAGAGGCCGCCTGGCCGGACAGAGGAGCGGGACCGGGCAGCAGGCGAGCCTCGACCAGGAAAGACGAGGGCTGAAGAGCCACCCCGTTGAACTGTCCAGGGTAGGACAGGTACAGGAGCTCCCTGGCCCGAGTGAACCCGACATAACAAAGCCTGCGCTCCTCGTCGAGGTCTGCCGCGCTCTCGGACGGAAACAAACCCTCGGCCATCCCGACCATAAACACGACCGGAAACTCCAGCCCCTTGGCCTCATGCAAGGTGAGCACGAAGACGCCCGGATCCGCTGTCCCCGGGCCGGCCGAGGCGGGCTGGCGCAACGCGTTTTGATGCTTGACGAACTCGGCTACCGTGCCGAATTTCCGGGCCTCCTCCTCCAGCTGCGTCAACTTCTTCAGCGGCTCGTAGCTTATGCCCGGCGGGACCGAGACGGCCTGGTAGTACTCACTCAGCCTTTGCGTGCGGCGGATAAGGGAGATAGTCTCGGCAGGGGGCAGCTTCTCCTGATACATGGTGCGTATCAGCCGAACCAGCGCGACGAGGTCCTTGCACGACTGATCGGCGGTCGCCTCCGAGTAGATCTCGACAGCCTTGAGAAATGACAGATTGTTGGCCTCCGCGAAGCTGGCGATCGTCGTCCACAGCTTGGGATCGATCTCCCTGGTCCGCAGCTGGCAGGCTCGCTCGAAGGACTCCTTCGCCCTCGGCCCGTCCGGGTCCATAACCAGGCGCAGGAAGGACAATATGTCCTCCACCTCATCCGGAACCAGGCCGGCGTTGGGATGCGACGCCATGCAACGCACGCCCCGCCTCAAAAGCCGATCCTCGATGATCGGCCCGTAGTGGTGATAGCGATAGAGGACGGCGATGTCCCTCAGCTTTCTGCCGCTGTCGACGAGAAGCTGGATCTCGTCGGCCACCCAGATCGCTTCCGCCTCCTCGCTGTCCAGCATGTGGGGTCCTACTATCGCCCCGGTCGCGGGAGAGGCCCAGGCCGGCACCATGTCCTTGTTCATCCGCCGGGAGGGAAGCCCGGCCAGAAGCTGCCGGGCATGATCGACTATCGCCGGATGAGAGCGCCAGTTCTTCTCCAGAACATAGCAGCGCGCCTGCGGCATGCGAAGCGACACGTCCATGAGCAGAGAGGGCGTCGCTCCCTTGCTGCCGTAGATCGCCTCATCCTCATCGCCTGCCAGGTAGATGTTGTCCTGCGGCGCTGCCAGAAGGCTCACCAGGGCGTTTTCCGCCGGCGTCACATCCTGGTACTCGTCGACCAGGACAAACTCGTAACTGTGCTGGTATTTGGCGCGCAGCTCCTGCTTGTCCAGAAGCGCCTGCACGGCCAGCGTGACCATGTCCTCGCGATCGATCCGGTTGGCCCGCTGCAGCTGCTCCTCGTACGCCTGATAGACGCGGGACACCAGCTGCCCCATGTCGTCCCGGGCCTGCTCCTTGACCTGCCTTGGGGAAACCAGGTTGGCCTTGTAAATCTGTATTAGCGCCGACAGCGTGAACTCGTCCAGGCCGGTCGAAAGCTCGAGCGTGTTGGCGTCCAGGTCCTTCTTGTATTTTTCGAGAACTCTCAGCAGAACCTTCTGCGGGTTGGTTTCTACCTTGAGCGGAGCCTTTCTTTTGATGGCGGCGAGGTTCTCTTTCAGGATCTTGAAACCGAAGTCGTGCCAGGCATAGAGCTGCACGCGCAGGTTCGCCTGCTTATCGATTTGCTGGTCGAGCCCGGCTTTGATCGTCTTTACTGTATCGATCGAGTTGCTCAGGATCAGGATGCTCTCCGGGCTCACGCCCTGGGAGATCAGATAGGCTACGCGATGGATTATGCAGCTGGTCTTGCCGGTGCCGGCGCCGCCGACGACGGCCGCGGGCCCGCCACCATGGGTGATGGCGCTCTGCTGCAGCTCGTCGTCCACCGGCAGCTCCGGCATCGGCGCTATCGTCTGCCCGGTGAGCAAGCGCCCGAGCGATTGCTTCTTGCGCCCGGTTCGCCAGACCTCCTCGGCCACGTCAGCGCAAGCGGCGTGGTTTGCCAGGATCTCAGCGGTGGTGAAGCGGAGGATCCGCCAGCCGTCCGTAAGCAGGAGAAGATTCCTCTTGGCGTCCTCGGCCTGCCGCCCGTAGCCAGCCACCGGCGAGACGCCGTCACACTCGATATCGAGCCGCTGCTCCTTGTCGATCAGCGCCAGGTCGAGAAGGTAGTCGCCGAGAACGTGCTGGGGCACCACCGGCAGCCCGCGCTCCTTGAGGGACGTGTACAGGTAATACTCGGCCTTTAGCATGGGCGGCATGCTCTCCTCGCGCATCGTCCTGAACAGCTCCAGGTTGACCATGCTGGCCTCGATGAGCCACATGGTCTTCTCCCAGGTGATCGGACGCCCGTGGAATGCCGGATCCGGGCACGAGGCGCCGTAGCGAGAGAATTCCCCGTAGGCAAGCGGCGTCGTGATAATGGTAGCTTTGCCGGCCAGGGCGCGCGGGTAGATTACGTGGTTGTGGAAGTACCAGAGCTGCTTGTGGTTCTCGGGCGCCACGATCCCTTCAAGGATGACGAGGTCGGCTCCGGATATATCGAGCTCCGCTTTCGTAGCCAGCGGCCTGCCGAAGCTCGTGGTAGTTACGGCCTGATCCCAGAGATATTCCGCCTGCTTGTTCAGCAAGTCCCCGGTGAGCGTCAGCGGATTGAAGCCCCGCGACTTCAGGTTGATAATCGAGGCCTCCAGGCTTGCCTGGTGCTCCTCGCTAAAGTCCGATAAAAAAAGACCGCGGACCGAGCCGGAATAAAGTCCGAAGTTGCCGACGAACCATTGCAGCGCTTCCCGGCAATCAACGGGCATTGGCGGGATCTTCCCGGCGGTGTTTCCTTTGTGACCTTTGGCCAAAGCTGTAAGCTCTCTCCCGGCCTGCTCCGGCATTCTCGCGGGCCGCTTAAAGATTCTACTTGATAACCCGCTTGCCGGGCTACCAAGGACCTGGATTAAATCTTAGCCGAGCAGGCAATTATCTGATCCGCAGGCGGCGTCCGGCGTCGAAGGCGGTTACATTTACAAATCCGTCTTGACAATATCGGCGGGCAATTCCAGGTAGTAGAATAGCTGTGAGCTCACTTGGACACCTGTCCGAGCGCTCCCAAGAATTGAGACCGGACAAGGTCCAAGAAAGGAGAGGACGGTTCATGAAACAGTTACTACTCGCCATTTCCCTGGTGACGATCAGTTCCGTACCGGCGTTTGCGCAGGCTTGCGGAGACGAGGGTCGTTATTTCCACCTGACCCCGCCTGCCTACTCGGTTTCCCGGGCCAGACGGCAAGCAATCCACCGCTACGCCAAGGCGTTGCGCTGGTATCATGAGCACCTCGGCGACAAGCCGTTGTGCGAAGGCACCGGGCCGAGCGCGAAGCCGCTATAAGCGCTCCTTCAACGCCATCTCCTTTTAAGTAGTGTCATTCTTAGCCGTCCCGAACGGGGGCCGTTTCTGGCTCGCTTGTCCGGACGACACTACCTTGTTTGCCAGTCCGGAGCATTGAACAGCGGGTTGTCCCATGGCAAGCCGGTCCGCTCCTGTCCCGGCTCCTGCACATTGATGATCGACCGGCTGTGGGCGATAAGGAGGTCCGGCTGCACAAGGTAGGCCCAGGGCAGGTCGCGGGAGAGGATATCCTGCGCCTGAGCGTAAAGTGCAATCCGCGTCGGGCGATCCATCGCCCGACGTCCCCGCTCGAGAACCTCGTCCAGGCGGGGGTTGGCATAGCCGCACCAGTTGAGCGGACCCTTGCTGTGCCAGGAGATGAGGCACTCCGGGTCCGGTCCCACCGAGCGGCTCCAGACGACGGCCTGGAACTGCCCGCTTTTCAGGTACCTCTGGCGCAGGGTGGAAAATTCCACGAGCTGCACCTCGGTCCGGATGCCGATCCGGCGCAGGCACGAGGCTACCGTCTCGGCCATCGCCTCGTATTCGTGCACGGTGAGAATGCTGAAGCCCAGGGGCTGGCCGGCGCCGGTCAGCCACCAGGACCCGCAAGATTTGAACCCGGCCTGCGCCAGCTTGCCTCGCGCGGCCGCCGGCGAGTAGGGCCAGAGGACGGCCCTGCGGTTGTAGGCCCAGCCGTGCGAGGCAAAGTCGCTCGTCGCCGGCGACGCGCAGCCGGCAAAAAGGTGGTCGATCATCCCCTTCCTGTCCATGGCCATCTCGACAGCCTGGCGCAGGGCAACGTTTTTGAACAGCGGCATCTTCAGATTGAAACCGACGAAGATCGTTCGCGCGCCCGGAAAGCGGGCCAGGGTGAGCTTCTGCCCGGCGTGCTTGCCGAGAAAGCAGGACCAGTCTCCGGCCTCGCACTGCGCCACATCGATCTCACCGTTTTTAAGCGCCAGAGCCCGAAGGCTGGAATCGGGCACTATCCGCCAGACAAGCCGGTCGCAGGCAGGCCGCTTCCCCCAGTAAAACGGGTTCGGCTCGAAGACAAGCTCCAGCCCGGACTCCCATCTGGCCAGACGGAAAGGTCCTGCCCCGACCGGTCGCCGGCTCAGCTCGTCCCGCCCGTGATCGGGCCGCGACAGCAGCCGGGCCGGCATCACGCGCAGCTCGACCATGCGGCTGAGGAACGGCCCGCACGGTCGTAAGAGCCGCAGGGTGAGGGTCTTGCCGTCCCGGCTTTCGATGCCGCTTATGTCGGCGTAGTCGGCCTGATAGGGCGAAGTCGGCGCTTTCGCCCACCGGATTGATTGCACCACGTCAGCCATGGTGACCGGCTCCCCGTCGGCAAACTTCGTCCCGGCGCGCAAAACGAAGGTATAGGCGAGCCCGTCGGCCGACACGTCAAAGCGCTCAGCGAGAGCCGGCACCACATTGAGCTGCCTGTCGTATTTCACCAGCCCCTGATAGACGAGCGACTGAGCGTAATAGGAGGCGGAATCGAGCGCCCGCAACGGGTAAAAGGTTACCGGCTCCCAGCCCATGGCAAACGTAATCCGGGAAGAGATCTCCCGGTCCGTAGCCGTTTTGGCGCGCGCCGGCAGGGTGGCCAGCGCCAGCAACGCCGCCACGGCCGCCGCCGCCCAACTGAGTCCTGGCCGCTGCGGGCCGGCGCGCTGGCGGCGCCCGGACCTGGACCTTGCCCTCCGGAGTCGCACCGGTGCGCCTCCCGCGCTGACTAGAGGCGGCCGCCGCTCTGGCTGAAGAGATAAACGCAAGACATCATCACCAGCATGGCGCTCGTGACGCCCAGCCAGAACGCGGCGATGAGAATCTGCCAGACGAGCAGCGCCTGCCTCTGGGTCAAGCTCAGGATGATGCCCAGCCGGTTGACAATGTAAAAGATGACCGCAAAGACGGTAAAGACCAGCGGCAAGAGCCGCAGTCCGGGCGGAACAGGAAGGATAACGGCCGCCACCAGGCTCAATATGCAGACCACCACCAGGCCGATCGTCACGTAGTCGGAGAAACGCTGCCTGACCGCATCGGCCACCGATGCCTGATTGATGTGCTTGAGCGCGAGAACGAAGTTGGTAAAACCGCCCCGCTTGGGAGGATGCCCGCTGTCGGCCGTGGCAGCCGAAGCGCCCGAAGCGTCGGGTTTGGGGGCTTCTGAGTCGGCCATGGCGCAACCTCGGGGCGGGACCTTCTAATATTATCAAATCGTGCCGGCTCCCCCGGCAGCCGCAGCGGAGAAATCAAGAGCAATGCGGGTCTGGCCCAATGACGACTGACGACACGCCGCTTGTCTTTGTCATCGTCCTGCACTGGCAGGGCAGCCACTACACGAGGGCCTGCCTGGCGTCGTTGCGCGCGCTCAGCTACCCGAACTTCAAGGTTCTGCTCGTCGACAACGGCTCGCCCGATGGCTCGGGGAAGAGCATCGCCAGCCAGTTTCCAGAGGTCGCCTTTCTGGCCACCGGAGAGAACCTGGGATTTTCCGGGGGCTGCAACGCCGGCATCAAGTTCTGCCTCGATGCCGGGGCCGAGTGGATCTGGCTTCTCAACAACGACACCCGGGTGGACAGGGACAGCCTGACCACGCTGATGAAGGTCGCCCAGGCGAGCCCTGACGCCGGCGCCCTGGGAGGGGTGGTGCTCAGCGGAGGCGGCGATGAGTTTGCCGCTTCGGGACCGGGCGAGATCGACTTCATGCGCGCCAAGACCTATTTGCGACAATTGAATTCGGCCGGCGCCGAGTCCGTCAAATGCCAGTGGCTGTCGGGAAGCAATCTGCTTCTGCGCAGCAAGGCGCTCAAGCGGACCGGGCTTTTCGACGAGCGGTATTTCCTCTACTTCGAGGACACCGACCTCTGCCACCGCCTGACCAGAGCCGGCTGGAGCTGCCTGCTGGTGCCCGGGGCCCGCGTCGAGCACGCCGGCGGCGCCTCCACGCAAGGAGAGCGCAGCTACTGGCGCGCCTATTACTACACGCGCAACAGGCTCGTCTTTTTCCTGGATCACGCAGGCCTTCTGGCACGCCTGCCGGCCTTGTTCTCGATCGCGGGACACCTGGTCCGCCACGCGATCGTCCTGCCGTTTCGCGGGCAGGCCGGTCGCAACCAGCTGCGCGCCGAGATGCTCGGCCTGAAAGACTATCTCTGCCGCCGCTTCGGCAAAGCCGCTTGCCTGGACTGGTGCGAAGACAGCCCCAAACAATCGTAGTGCAGCCGCTTGCGCCGTTCTCGCGTGAAGCGAGGCCGGTTGGCACCAGGCGGTGCGGGCGGCGGCGGTACAGGGGATAATGCCAGGAGGTAATAGACTGATAGAGGGCGGCTTATCACGGGCCTGACGGACAATTGAGCAGACCTTCCGACAGCCATAGACTTTTCAAGGCGTACATAGCGCTGGGACTTCATCCGGGCGCCTCCTTCGACGCCGTGGAAAGGCGACATCGGGATCTGATCATGGCCTGGCATCCTGACCGCTTCACCAGCGACAGCCAGAAGCAGAAGGCGGAAGAGGAGCTGAAGCACATCAACGCGGCCCGCGACTGCTTGCGCCTGCATTTCGCCGATGAGCACAAGATGCAGGGCCCGTGCGCCTGCCAGTTCGAGCAATCGCAGGCCCCGGCCGGCCCGGCTCGGGCGGCTGCGCCGGAGGCGGACCGCTCTGCGGCATCGTCTGCCGCCCCGCCGCCGGCCGGCAAGCGCTTCTACCCGGCCAGGGCGCTCTCCTCGCCGATAGCGGCCGCCGCCGGCTTGTCCATCTTGAGCTTTGCCACCATATCAGCCTACCTGAAGGTGACGAGCTGGCAATCCGCTCCCAGCCAGTTCCAGTCGTACAGCCGGCTCCCGGCCCCACAGCCCGGGCTCGGCCAGAGCACGCCCTCGCCTGATGTCCAGCCGGCAGCGAGCCCTACCGCCCCCGCACCCGCGGATCTGTCCACGCCCGCCCAGGCGCCGCCCGTTCGCGAATCGCCCGGCGAGATCCGGGCTACCCGCGCTGTTCCGGGGACCTTCTATGCCGGCTTTGTCGAGCGGGAGGAGCAACGGAAGCAGCAAGCGCTCAGGGCGCAGCGTCTCGTCCTCGAGAACACCCTTGCCGCGGCGGAAAGGGAAGCCCAACGCACCGCAGGAGATCTGGAGCGATGCGAGAAGCGCATGGCCGCTATCGATCAAGGGGTGGCGGAGCACCAGGAGGTAATGAGCGAGATCCTGCGCGCCGGCGGAGACCTGGAGAAATCACCGCTTCCGGGGGCGGTGCCGGCCACGGTCAGCGTCTATTTCTCCAATCCGGATTACAAGCGGCATTTCGATGCCTGCACCGAGCTGTCCCGGGAGCGACAGACTCTCGAGGCGATCGCCACCCGGATCAGGGAGAAGCTTGTCGGGCAGCGGCAGCTGGTGGAGGCAATCAGATCGAAGCTCTCGGCGCCAGGGCGCTAGGCCCGGTCCTGGATCCGGCCCTTAATGAGAATAATAGCCTCTCGCCCGGCCGTCCATGCCGGCTATTCTTGCGCTACGGCGGCTTCCCCGCCTGCCGGCATGCCGCCGTAGCTGATGACGATGTGGCGGTCTTCGCCCTCGCCGTTGCTCTGCGACTGCAGATCCGGGAAGTGCTCGTGGAGGTAGTTGTGAACTATGCGGCGCTCGAAGGCGGTCATCGGCGGCAAGGCGAACTCCTCGTATTCGCCGTTCAGGACGGCGACCGCTCCTTTTTTCGCCCGATCGAGAATCGCTTCCTTGCGGCGCTCCCGGTAATCGCAGACGTCGACGATGAAGTGCTCTTCCTCTGCCTGGCCGCCCTTGCACATCTGGCGGAGGAGAAATTGCACCGCCTCCAGCGTCGTCCCCTTCCTGCCGATCAAGACCTTGGCGTCGGCTTCCTTGCAGTCGATCCGGTAACACACGGTCGATTCGTCGATTGACTCCGGCGCCACGGTCGCCTCGATGCCGAGAAGCTGCAGCATCGTCTCCAGGTGCGTTTTCGCGAGATCGCTTTGCTTTACTTCAGTCATGGTCGCTCACTTCTTCTTCTTGGATTTCCGTTTCCCCGACGACTTCTTGCCACCCCCGCCGCCGGCGCCGTTGCCGCTGGTCTTGGCCTGGACCTCTGCTGGAGCGGCTTGCTTGGCCACTGGCTGCCCGCCGGCCGCTCCGGCATCGGCCAGGACATCCACCACCGCCGGGGCCGGCTTACGCATTATCCACCAGGTCTGGGCAGATTGAATCAAGTTGGAGACCACCATGTACAGGAACACGCCCGAGGGCAGGGGGATGAAAAAGAACATGGCCGTGACGGCGATCGGCATCGTCTTCTGGGTCTGCTGCTGGATGGCTACCTGGTCAGGATCCGCGCCCGGCGCCACGGGCTGGACCATGAGCTTCTGGGAGAGGAACATGGTGATGCCGAACAGCACGATCAAGAAGAGGTTGTCCCAGTTCTCCGGCTTCAGCAGGTTGGCGCCGCTGACAACCTTGCCCAGGCTCCTGATGAAGCCGAAAGACTCGTTTTTGGCGATGCCCGGAACAACGCACTCGACCGTCACTTCACCGGTCTCCGGGAAAACGGCATGGCCTTTATCGTCTATGCTGGCGCCGTGAATGTCCTTGCCTGCTCCCTTCAAGCGCCAGGTGGGCCTGAAGTCGAGCGGCAGCGCCCCCTCCACCGCACGCACGCCGAAGTCGACGGTGCCGCCGGCCACCACCGTGGAGTCTCCCGGGAAGACGACGAGCTTGGCAAGACGGTGATCGGGGGCGACGTAGGGGCTGTTGCCGCCGGATGTCTCGGCCCTGGTCGCCTTGGAAGCCTCAGCCTGAGCCACGACCTTCACCTTGACCGGTATCACCTTGTCCCCGAAGGGCGGTCCGGTGAAGGCGGCAAACAGGGCAAATAGAATGGGCAGCTGAACCAGCGTGGGCAGACACCCGCCCATCGGGTTGATCTTGTTCTTCTGGTAGAACTCCATCGCCTTTTTCTGGAACATCTCCGGATCGTTCTTGTAGCGCTCCTGGATGGCCTTCAGCTGCGGCTGCATCTGCGACATGCGTTGCATAGAGCGCGTCGAGCTGGCGACCAGCGGATAGACGAGAGCGCGAACCAGGATCGTCAGCAGAACGATCGCCCAACCGTAGCTGTGGCATTGCTCGGCAATCCACTGCATCACCGGGATCATGAATGAGTAGGTTATGTCCATTTGGCCTCGGGTACCTCATCGACACCGCCCGGGTGGAGCGGGTGGCAGCGCGCCAGCCGCCAGATGGCCAGCACGGCGCCTCTGAAAAGACCGAAGCGGTGGATGGCCTGAAAAGCGTAGGTCGAACAGGAGGGATAGAAGCGGCATGCCGGCGCGCGAAGGATCCTCGTTGCCTGGTAGAGCTTCAATGCCGTGAGCGCCAATTGTTTCATGGTCTCCCCGGCTCCCGCGCATCCGCCCGGGTCTGGCGAGCCTGGGCTCGCTGCCTGCCGTATTTGCGCTCGGCCGCCACCAGGCAGGAGTCCACCGCCTGGAGGACCTCCTGCCAATCCGCCGTCAGCGCGTTGCTGTGAATCACCCAGACCATCGAATACCACTGTTTTACGCTCGCATACACCTGGCGCAGCTTTCTGTAGGCTTCTCTCAGGCGCCGCTTGGCCCGGTTTCTCCTGGTGGCCCGCTTGTCCACGTTCTTGCCGACCACGAAGCCCACATGCGGCAGATTGGGGGCGCTTCGCGGCTGCCTGGGCAGGACGTAAAGAGTAACCAGCGGCGATGAGACGCTCTTCCTCGCGGCATATGTTCGCTGAAAAAGACTCTTTCTGCGTAATCGCTCCGAGGACGGAAGCACCGTCAAACCTAGATAGAAACCCGATAGCGTCCTTTAGCCCGGCGCGCCTTTATCACCTTGCGCCCAGCCTTTGTCGACATCCTCTTCAGGAAGCCGCTGCCCTTCTTGGCTTTCGAGATTGCTCCTCGTAACGTCCGTTTCATTGGGAATTAACTCCTTGCCGAGCGGATGTTTAAATTTCCTTGCTCTTATACCGTAAAACAATTATGCTATCATCTCACGCAAAGACTTCGCCCCAGTCCCTCTATCGGGCTGGGAAAAATTTTACGATCAGGCGCCGTTCCGCTGATCTGCTTGGTTTGGGTTGGTGGCACGCGCAGGATTGATGGGTACTCGGTTGGCTTACTTCGCCTCGAGCTGACCGGTGGATTTTTTATCGGCTCTCGCTCGGCACGCCTTCATGGCTGTTTTGACGATTTACTAGCGAGGGCCGGCAGATCTGTCTTTTCTCCCGGGACTACGTCAGCGGCGGTTAAGGAAGTACTAAGGATCCGGAAATGATTCAAGAGAAAGAAGACTTGCGGTTGGAGCGGCCTGTAGACGAGGTCTGGACGAGGACGTTCGAGCTTCTCTCGGCGCAGCTGCCGGCGCCGACCATAGAGACATGGATCCGGCCGCTGCATCTGGTGGCCCTTGATGGCGATGAGGCGACCATCGCCGTTCACAACGAGTTTACGCGCAACTGGATAACCAACAACCACCTGGGCGCGATAGGAGGGGCGATTTCGCGCGTGGTTAACCGCAAGGTCACGGCGAGGGTTATCGTGGACGAGACGCTGGAAGAAGAGGTCTACACCCCGTCGATCGCCTCGATCACCGTCATTCCGGCTGCGGCGCCCGGCTTCGGGCAGCCGCCGGCGACCTCGCGGCCGGCTCCTGCCGCCCAAAGCAGGCCGCCGGCTTCCAATTTGAATCCGAAATACAGCTTCGACTCTTTTGTCGTGGGCTCGCACAATCGTTTCTGCCATTCGGCAGCAATGGCGGTCGCCGATCGGCCTGGTCATGCCTACAACCCGCTTTTCATCTATGGCGGGGTCGGGCTGGGCAAGACGCACATCATGCAAGCGATTGGCCAGCACATCCTCAAGCACTCTCAAAATCTTCAGGTGCGGTATATCAGCTGCGAGCGTTTCACCAACGAGCTCATCAACTCGATTCGTGACGATCGCATGGTCGAGTTCCGCAAACGATACAGACAAGTAGATGTTCTGCTGATGGACGACATTCAGTTCATTCAGGGAAAGGAATCCACGCAAGAAGAGTTCTTCCACACGTTTAACGCCCTGGCGGAAAACGGGCGCCAGGTGGTGCTTTCCAGCGACCGGCCGCCGCAGGCTCTATCGAAGCTGGAGGAGCGCTTGCGCAGCCGCTTTGCCGCCGGACTGATAGCCGATATCCAGGCACCGGATCTGGAGACGAGGATGGCCATTCTTCGAAAGAAAGCCCAGCTCGAGAACATGGTGATCCCCGACGAGGTGATGGAGTACATCGCCTCCGTGTTCACCAGCAATATCCGCGAGATGGACGGGGCCCTTATCCGCACTCATGCCTATGCCAGCCTGACCGGGGCCCCGCTTTCCGTGCAATCCATCGCCCATATTCTGCAGCCGGGGGCGGCGTCCAGGCCGAAGCAGACGCTCACGGTCGACACCATAATTGAAACGGTCGCCGGCCATTACCGCGTGGAGCCCAGCGAGTTATTGTCCGCAAAACGCTCCAAGGATCTGGCTTTGCCCAGGCACGTGGCCATGTACCTTGCCCACGAGCTGATTCAGTTGAGCTTCCCGAGAATCGGCGACGCCTTCGGCAAGCGCAAGCACACATCTGCTCTATATGCTTGCGAAAAAATAAAAGAGGCTGTTGCCGCAGATGCCGATTTGTCGTCTGCCGTTTCCCGGATCCGGCAGCAGCTGGGCTTCTAACTGCCTGTAGGAAAATTGTAGGGAGATTGTTTGATCCGTGTAGGCAACCTGTCCGGACGCTTTATAGCCCGGGAAGACAAGCAGCGGTCCTTGAACAGCGCATGAACAGATTACCTACAGGGGGATTGCCGCGCTGGAGAGTTGTCCGGCGGTTATCTACAGAAATTCGGGCAGCCTCCTTCTACTCTATGAATGAATTAAGAGAACTGTCAGAGCAGAACAAGCAAAGGATGGCTTGGCAGCTTGCAATTCGCGCGTTAGCAGGTTAGTCTTTAGCGGAAAGATTCTCGTATGGCTCAGCATATATCGGGCCGTGGCCGTTGCTCTTCGAGGAATGAGATATGCATTTTGCTATTCAGAAAGATGTTCTGGTCAAAGCGCTCAGAGAAGTGACAAGCGCCGTTGCCACACGCGTCGTGCAGCCGATTCTGAGCAACATCCTGGTCGAGTCGCCTGACGAGACGACCATTCGTTTTTCAGCCACGGACCTCGACCTGGCAATTCAATCCAAGTGCCCGGCGGTCGTTTATGCCGGCGGCTCGATTACCTTGCCCGGCAAGAAGCTTCTCGAGATAGTGTCGAAGCTCCCCAATGAGCTGGTGACCTTTCAGGTCAATCAGGACACGTTCGAGGCCGCGGTCACCTGCAAGAGATCCAAGTTCACCCTGACCGGGCTCTCCGCTGAAGACTTTCCCAAGATTGTCGACACGAAGGCAGCCGAAGGGCTGCTCATGCCGTCGGACATCTTGCGCAGGGCGATCATGCAGACGTCGTTCGCGGCGGCCAGCTATGACACCAGCAACATCCTGGGCGGCGTGTATCTCCTGCTCGATAACGGGGCTTTCGAGTCCACCGCCACGGACGGCAGCAGGCTCGCCCACCGGCAAGAGACGCTGCGGGTGGCGGCGCCGGTGGCAAAGCGGGAGGACGCAGACAAAGAGATGGAGGCCAGGGCTCAAACGGCTACGCTCGACAAGCCGCTCGGGCTCAAAGCCATCGTTCCCGCCCGCGCCTGCGGAGAGCTGGTGAAGCTCCTCGACTCACGCGAGCCGGCGGATGTGCGCATAGCCCTGGTCGGCGGGCAGATTACCTTCGAGACCGAGACCGCCTTTCTCAGCTCGCGGTTGATCAGCGGGGAGTACCCGCGCTATCACGAACTCTTTCCTACCGAGTACAAGTACCTGGCCACCTTCAACCGGGAGGAGATCGGCGCTGCCATCGACCGCGTGGCGGTGATGTCGGACGAGCGCACGCACCTTGTGAAGCTGCATTTCGAAGGGGAGACCATGCAGATAAGCTCCAACACCCCGGATGTCGGCAGAGCTCAAGAGGAGATCTCCATGCGCTTCGAAGGGCAACCGCTTGATGTCGCCGTCAACGTCCGCTACGTGCTCGATGTCTTGCAGCGGCTGAGCGTGGACGAGGTGCAGCTGGAGATGACCGGGCCGCTGAAGCCGCTCATCTTCCGCGGCGTCGATGACCAGAGCTACAAGTACCTGCTTATGCCGGTGCAGGCCAAGTAATTGATTCGGTCGCGTTTCTTGACAGGCAAAGGCTTGTTTAGCGGCGTGTGATATACTCCGAAAGCTTTCTTCGCGACGGCGACCATCATCTGATATCATCCGTTAAGATGGTTGGCTGAGTGGGATCGTAGCTCAGTTGGTTAGAGCGCCTGCCTGTCACGCAGGAGGTCGCGGGTTCGAGTCCCGTCGGTCCCGGATTTTTCAGTTGCCGGTCAAATTCCGTATGGCAGAGCCAGCGTTGTCTGCCGCGCCAACGCTGGTTCTGTCTTGGCTTAAGCGGCGTACAGGCGGATCGGACCGGTGCTGTGCTGGCCTGGCGCCGGCTTAAGGGTCATTTATTGAGATCGTTGTTGATCTGGCTCTGCAGCTGGCTCTCTTCCGCATCGAGATGCTGTTGCTGCCCGGGCGTGAGATAGCCTCCGTTGATGCGGGCATCGCGTTGCTCCTGGCGCCGGATTGACGAATCCTCATTCATGAGCTTCCCGTAGTTGCCGTCGAGCTTGCCGTAGTCTTGACTGATCTGCCGGTTCAGTCCGGCATCGCCGCTCAACACTTGAGCGCGTCTCGGGTGTTTATCTCCAAACGCGTCGCCCGGCGCACGGCCGTAGTCGTTTGTGATCTGCTGGTGCAGCCTGTTCTCCTCTCGATCGAGTTGCGCTTGCTGCCCGCGGGTAAGGTAGCCGCCGTTCATGCGGGCGTCACGCTGCTCCTGCTGGCGGATGCGGTTGTCCTCGCCCTGCAGCTGCCAGTAGTGGCCGCCAAGCTTGCCGTAGTCATTATTTAGTGTGCGATCGAGGCGAGCATCCCGCCTCAGGACCTGAGCCCGACGTGGATGCCACCGGCCGAAGTTGCCTGCCCAACTGGGGCTGTTGGCAGCCATCAAGCTGATGGTCATGAGCGCCAGGGCGCGACTGAATGTGTTCATCTCTTTTTCTCCTTGCGTCAGTTCATTTATGTGAGCTCCGGAACCACTGACGGCCGGAAGTCCTACACACCTAATAACGAAACTGGTGGCGGGAAAGTTCAACGCTTTATGTAAAGCGTGGGTAAGATTCTGGGACCGCCACTGCCGGATAAAGCTGGCTGCCTGGCTTTAGATACCACATTTGATAGTATATAAAGAGAAGAAGAAAGGGCTAGAGGCGCTGTCCGGCGCACAATAGCCCTTGGAAGTCCTCCGTTTCTACCGGGAGAGCTGGTTTGCAGCGCCGGCAGTGTCTTTGTCGAGGTAACGCGCGCCGGACAGCCATAGCACGCCGCCGACGGCCATCATCACCGAGACGGTCATGAAGGCGGTGTTCATGTTGCTGACGTCGGCAATGGCACCGATCACGAAGGGCGAGATCAGGTCGCCGAGCGCGTGAATGACCAGGATGTTGAGCGCGAAAGCGCTGGCCCGGATGGACGGGTGGGTGACGTTGGCCAGGATCGTGTTGCTCGGCCCGGTGTTGAAGAACAGGCAGAACATGGCCACAAACAGCAACCACCAGGCATACGGGAAGGGGGTGTTGAGCATGGCTATCCAGGCCGGGAGCGCCATGAGCATGGCCGCGCCTGAGACCAGGAAGTACGAGCCTGAGAATCTGGCCCGCAACCTGTCGCCGACGATGCCGCCTGTGAGCGTGCCGCTCAGCCCGGCAAGGACCGTGATCCCGCCGAACATCAGGTTGACGTAGCCGAGATCGCCGGCGTGCCGGTACTCATAGATGTAAGACGGGGTCCAGAAGGCCATGCCGCCGATGGCGAAGGTCATCGCTGCCATCCCCAGCGTATCCAGGAGATAGGATGGCGTTTTGAGCGCGATCAGGTAGTCGTTGAAGCTGCCCCTGTGTTTGTGGCCGTCTTCGACGCCGTCAGCCTGCCCGACTCGCGGATCCTTCATGAGCAGGCAGATGAGGGCGAGCAGCAAGCCGGGCGGAACGAGCATGAAGAATGCCCATCGCCATCCCCAGCCAAGGGTGACGGCAACTAGCCCGCCGAAGGCGAAACCGAGCGCGGAGCCGACCGGAATGGCCATGTAGAACCAGGACATCACGGAGCCGCGCCTCTCGACAGGGTAGAGATCCGAGATGACGGCCGGAGCAAGCGGTCCGTAAGCCGCCTCGCCGATGCCGACAAAACAGCGGGCGATGATGAGCATCTGGAAGGTGAGCGCCAGACCGGAGGCGCCGCTTGCCAGGCTCCAGACGGCGACGCCGATGGCCAGGATGAGCCAGCGCCTGCTCTTGAAGAATCCGAAGATGGTCGAGAACAGCGCATACGAGATCATGAACGCCAGCGACAGAAGGGCGATCGCCGAGTTTTCCGGGTTGTGGCCCAGGAAGCGGCCGATCCAGTCAACGAGCGTCTGAACGAATCCAGACTGCGCGTGGTGACCGGAAAAGAACTCGGCGCGGATTAGCGGCACCAGTCCGGCCAGAACATAGCGATCGATGTAGTCGAACAAGCCGACCACGAGAAGCAGGATGAGGGTTCGGCGGGCGCCCGGTAGCGGCGCCTGCGGAGACGGTCTCAAGTGCTCGTCAGAACTTTTCATAGGAAGTCTCCGTTAATGGGAGCCACGCGGCAGCGCAGCCGCCATCCGCGAGGGGCAGAAGACATGCCTCTTTTCCCGCAAATGGCGGCTGCCTGTGGTCCGGGCCTGCTCCGGCGGTTTTAGAGAAGGAACAAGGCCAGCCCGTTGATGAGAACGTGCATGAGGTTGTCGGCGATGATCATGAGCCACGTGGCCATGTACTCGGGCCTCTGTGGATCGAATCCGGTCTTGCTGCACTCTTTCCAGGGCTTCGGCCGCTCGAGCCCGAGCCAGTTTTTGGCCCAGCAGACGTGGCGGGCGAGCCGGTAGTGGTCGATGAGGATGTGCGAGCCGACGATCACCGCAAGCGCGGCAACGGACGGATGAAGGATGAGGACGAACGGGATGGCGTACACCAGCCCGTGCACGGCGGCAGGCAGCCAGGCTTTTGTTTTGCCCTCCGCCATCCAGCCGGACTGGAGCAGGTAATCACCGATCATGTGAGCGATCAACTGGGCCACGGTAATGGTGCTTATGAATGCGAGGATGTGATGCATCGGCCTTCCTCCAGAATCTTGTAATTGCTTACGTCTTGGTGAATGAACTTGCAGCAGCGATAAGGCGTAAGGGCGCAGCCGTGCGGCGCCCCTACGCCTTATCGCTGGCTCCTCATATGCGATCGGTTCGCCGGCAGATCACCTGCTTCGCGATGGCTCGTGGGACGATGAGAAGCGAGGCGGAGGATTCCGAGGAGGAATCCTCCGCCTCGCGTAGCGCTTCAGGCACGGCGGGTCTAAGCTCGTATCGGTAACGGAGCGCGTCTCAATACCCGCCGTGCTTAATCTGAATGAGCTTCGGCCCGAAGCGGTCGTTGTGCTCCGGGTCGTCGGCCGGCATGGCACCGAGGACGACGTTACGTTTGCCTTCGGAGCCGTCCGGGTAGGGGTGGATCTCCGCCATCACCTTTTCCACCATGGGCGAAACGACGACGGTGAGATGGTGGCGGGTCAGCTCCCACGGCGTTGCCACGCCGACGGACTTCAGCACCATGAGCAGCTCGCGCTGAAGCACCAGGTTGTAGTTGGCCACCTTGACGTACTTGTCCTCTGGGTCGAGCCCGCGGCGCAGGCGGGGGTCCTGCGTGGCCACACCCACCGGGCAGGTGTTGGTGTGGCAGCGGCGCGCCATGATGCAGCCTTCGGCAATCATGTTGCCGCGGGCGATGTTCACCATGTCCACGCCCATGGCCAGTGCAATCGCCACATCGCTGCCCTTGGCGATCTGTCCGGAGCCGATGAGCACCACCTGGTCGCGAACGCCCTCCTCCCGCAGGATCGTGTCGACCTCGGGAATGGCGTGCAGGATTGGCAGGCCCATCGTATCGGCAAGAGCGACGGGAGCAGCGCCGGTTCCGCCCTCGCCACCATCTATGGTGATGAAGTCGGGGCCTTCGCCTGTCTCCTTCATGAGGCGAGCGATGTCGCGAATGTCCCTTTCCTGACCGACGACGATCTTGATGCCCACAGGTTTGCCGGTGAGCTCCTGCAGCATCATGATGAACTTGAACATGGAGCGGACGTCGTGGAACTCGTCCCAGGCGTTGGGCGAGTAGCAGTCCCTGTCCATGGGGATGCCGCGCCATTCGGCCAGCTCCGCCGTGATCTTCTCCTTGGGCAGCTTGCCGCCCTGCCCCGGCTTGGCGCCCTGGGCCAGCTTTATCTCGAAGGCGACGATCTGGTCGCTTTCGGCGACCTGCTTTACCTTCTCCAGGTCGAGCTGGCTCGTCCACCGCTTGCGGAACTCCCGGCCAGAGGCGGTATCCACCGGGTCCAGGAAGAACTTGCGGTAGCCAAACTTGGCGGGTCCGATCTGGGCGACGATGCGCCCGCCGCCAACAATTTCTCGCACGGGTTGAGCCGGCGCGGGCAGGCGACCGAGCGAGAAGTAGTGGCGGGCAAGCCCGCGCCAGTAAGAAAGCCTGGTCTTTACCGGGATGCGCCGCACCACGCCGTTCAGGTGATAGGGGGTGAGCCCGCCTTCACCGGTGACCATGTGGATGTTTGCTTCGCGGGCGCCGCTGGACAGTGCCATCACGGCCTCGGCCGAGAGCGCTCCCCAGCTCATGCCGGAGATGTTGATCGGCCAGGGGCAGTAATAAGGCTTGCGCCGCTTGCTGCCGATTACCAGCGGCGGCAGCCTGTTGCCGCGGGAGATCGCCTCGGGAATCGGATACAAGGACGGCAGCAGGTGGATCTCGCCGACGTCCCGGTAGCGCCTGACGGTGCCGAAGCCGAGGTTGTTGTTGATCCCTTTGGCTGAGCGGTAGATGTACTTGCGCGTCTCGCGATCGTAGGGGCGCTCCTCGGTGTCGCTCATGAACCAGTACTGGCGCAGCTCGTCTCCTACGAGCTCGAAGCCGTAGCGGAACCAGCCGATGAGCGGGAAGTTGCGCCTTATGGCATGCTTTCTCTGCAGGTAGTGGTCGTCGACCCCCACCTGTAAGAGAAAGGCCAGCAGGGCAAAAACGACGCCAACAACCGGGGTCCAGTAATGCCACCCGACCCACCAGGCGGCAAACGTGCCGGTGAGGGCCAGTGGCAGCAAGACGTTCTTGCGCTGCCGGAAATCGTTGATGGCGATCTGGAGCGGGAAGGCCAGCAGCGCCAGGACCAGGCCGACCTGCGGCCCGCCGAAATGCCAGCCGAGCACTCCGGACAGGATCGTTCCGGTCAGGATGGCGTGCCTGTTTTTGCGGAGATCGCGAATGCCGAGGAAGACCAGGGCGGCAACCAGTGTGAACACCAGCGCCACCGGGTTGCCCCCGATGAGATAGCCGACCAGCCCTGCAAGCAGGGAGGCGGCGGCGATGAGCACGTAAAACATATCCGAGAGCTCCTTTCGCGCCGGAATTTGAGCGGCCGGGTGAGCGGCCGCCCGGGCGCGGGAACGCGGTTGTGGCCACCGGCGATGGCAAGAGCCGCGTCGTCTGGGGACCTGAACGGAAAGAGGTTTATCTCCTCCGATTGCCGGCGGCTTTGATGAAGGCGCGGAACAGCGCCTGGTTGCCGGCCACGTCGCGTTCGGGGTGCCACTGGACGGCTAACACGAATTCGCGGCCGGTGTGCTCCACCGCCTCGACGATGCCGTCGGGGGCCCAGGCGACCACCTGCAGGTTCCTGCCGGGCAGGCGAATCGACTGGTGGTGCGAGCTGACGACAGATGGGAGCCGCAGGCAGCGGTAAATCTTCGCCAGCCTGGAGCCCGCCTTCAGCGAGACCGGATGCGTGGCTGGTGATCCCTCGCCCTTGTGCGGCAGGTGATCGCCGTCCAGCTGGCTGGGGATGTCGTAATAGAGGGTGCCGCCGAGCACGATGTTGAGGAGCTGGCAACCGCCGCAGATGCACAGGATCGGCAGCTTTCGCCTGGTCAGCGCCCGTTTCATGAGGCGGATGTCGAACTCCTGGCGATCCGGGTGCAGCGGGTTCACCAGGGAAGAAGGCTCTTCGCCGTAGAGCTGCGACGAGTAGTCGCGCCCGCCGATAAAGACAAGCCCGTCGAGCTGCTTGAGAACCCGCCCGAGAGCAGCCGTGCCCATCGGCGGAATGAGGACAGGCACGCCGCCGCAGGCGAGAACCGCCTCGTAGTAGCTGCGCGCGATCCGTGCTTCCGCCGGGTTGCTGGCGTTGACGTCGATGTTGAGCCCGATAAGCGGTTTCATTTGGATTTCTCCTGCAGGCGGTTGCCCGGCAACGGCCGGGCAGCCGCGGACACCGGAGGAGGGCCGCCGCCGGCAGCGGCGACCCCCCTCAGCGTAGTTGAGCGATCAGGCGGGGCTTTACGCCAGGTAGCTCGCCAGCCGCGCCGACTCCCGCTCGCGCAGGAGGACGTTGACGCGCAGCTGCTCGAGAGCCTGAGCGACGGCCATCTGACCGCCCTTGACCTTGCGCCCGTCGAAGAACGCCTTGACCTCCCGCTCCAGCTCGGGCGTGTCGAGGGCGGACACCGAGCTGGCCATGCGCACGACGCCGTTGTCGGGGTAGGTCTTGACCATCCTTGCCCAGTTCTTCTTCATGAAGCGCCAGGCCTCGACGCTGGCGACGCTGTTGTTGATGAGCGTCGCGACCAGGTACGGCGCGTCTTGCGAGCGCACCTGCCCGTTGAGCGTGTGCTCCAGCGTCTTGCGCAGCAGATCCAGGTCCTGGAAGTTGGCCAGGGCGTTCAGGAAGCGCTGCTCCTCCTGCGGCGTGCCGGAGGCGGAGGCGTTCTTGAACATCTGGAAGAACTGCTCGTAGTCGGCGGCGTCGCCGGTGTGCGAGACGATCCTGACCACGGCCGCCAGCAGCTCGCTGTCGACCGAGGACTTGTCGGCCTTGTAGCTGGCGAACAGCTCATCGGCCTTTGCTTGCACCGCGGTGTCACCACCGATGGTGCCGAGCACGCCGATAAGCATCCCGCGCAGCTGGCTGGTCTGAACCGACTCGCCTTCCCTGGCCATCCAGCCGAGACGCTCGACCGCGGGCGCAACCAGGTTGCGCACCAGGGCCTGCAGCGCCGGCTTTTTGGCGTCGGGCAGCAAATCGTTCAGCGCGACCAGGGAGCCGGTGATGATGGACCAGACGTTCGGGTCGGTCTCGCCGGCGAACAGCTTCAGCATCTCCAGGTACTCGGGAGCGCTGACCAGCCCCGCGCGCACGCAGGACCAGGTGTCGTTGACCAGGTTGAACCGCTCGATGATCGAGAGGTTCTCCCCCACGTTCGCCGTCAGCTTGCCGAGAAGCGAGCCTTCGTAGCGCACGCGGTAGAAGCCCGAGCCGCCGGCGTTGACCACTACCCACTGGTAGTTGCCGACGAACTCGCGGTGCTCCTTGCCCTCGAAGAGGAACTTCCTGGTCTCGATCTCGCCGTTGACCTTCTTCACCCGGACCGTCACCGGGACGGGCCAGGTCTGGCTTTCACCGCCCTGGGGCAGGAACTTGAACGGCTGCTGGGTCAGGTCGATGAAACCGTCGCCGGCAGGGGTAACCGTCACCACCGGGTGACCGGGCGTGAACACCCAGCCGTCCATGATCCGGCGCACCGGGATGTTGAGACCGGACGCCTTGCAGGCCTCCTCAAGCGAATCCCACAGGTCATGCGTTTCGGTGTTGCCGAACGCGTGCTTGCGGATGTAGGCCGCCACTCCCTGACGGAAGATCTCGGGACCGATGAACTGCTGGATCTGGTAGAGGATAGAGCAACCCTTCTCGTAGGAGATAAGGTCGAACAGCTCGTCGGCATCCTCGGGCCGGTTGACCACGCACTCGATCGGGTGCGTGGTATTCAGCGAGTCCAGGCGCATGGCCGCAGCCCGGGAAGGACCGAACTCCTCCCAGATGTTCCATTGCGGGTACTCGACGCTGACCCCCCAGTTCTCCTGGAAGGTCGCGAACGACTCGTTGAGCCACAGGCCGTTCCACCACTTCATGGTGACCGTGTCGCCGAAGTGGATGTTGTGCGCCAGCTCGTGCCAGACGACCTCCGCCACGCGCTTCTTCTCGGCGTGGGTGGCGGTCTTCAGGTCGCAGAGCAGCGCCGTCTCCCGGTAGGTGACGAGGCACCAGTTCTCCATGGCGCCCGAAGCGAAGTTGGGGATCGCCACGTGATAGATGTGATCGCCGGGGAAGCGCATGCCGGTCTCGCGGTTCAGGAATGCGGTTGCCCGGCAAGCCTGCTCGAGCGCGAAGTCGGTGAGGTGCTCCTTGCCGGGAAGCGTGAAGACGCGGGTTTCGATGCCGTCGACGAAGACAGGCTTCGAGCCCACGAAGTCGCCGACGACGAAGGCCACCAGGTAGGTGGACATCTTAATCGTGTCGGCAAACTCGACCACCTTCTTGACCTGGGTCCGCTTGCGATTGCCACGGCGGCCTGCCGGAGCAGCCACAAGCGTCTCCTTGACCACCTTGCCGTTGGACAGGGCGGTGAGGTTCTTGTCGACGACGAGCTTGACGCTGAAAACGGCCTTGAACTCGGGCTCGTCGAAGCACGGGAAAGCGCGCCGCGCGTCCGTGCTCTCGAACTGGGTGACGGCTGCCCAGCGCGTGCGCCCCCGGGCGTCCTTCCAGCTTGCGCGGTAGAAGCCCTTGAGCTTGTCGTTGTGGATGCCGCGGAACTTGAGATGGAGCTTCCAGGCGCCCGTGCCCAGCGTGCCGGCAAAGGCGATGGTGGCCATCTCGGTTTCGCTGTCGAGCGTGACGGAGCCCTCGAGGCGGGTGCCGTGCTCGTCCTCGACGCAGGCGGACCTGATCGTCAGGTCCTTGGCGTTGAGGGCGATCTGCGTGCAGGGCTGGAGAACCCTGACGAAAATCGTCTCCTCGCCGGAGAAGCGGAAAGTCTCGAGATCCGGCATGATCGTGATCTCGTAACGATCGGGAACGACGTGGCGCAGGAGCCGATAGCCCTGCTTGTCGACCCGCGTGGTGGGGATAGCTTTTGTAGTCATTGGCAATGACCTCCTGCCGCCGAGCGAAATTGACTGGATGCTCGGCTGGTTGGGAACCTTATGTTGTGATCTGTGGCATGGACGACGCGCCTTAAAGCAGCGCGACAAGGAAGCGAAGCGCCACAGCCGGCGAAATCGGAAAAACCAGGACGCGCCACCGCTAGTGGTGACCATCGGCGCTGTGATCCTGAGCTCGTGGGCTGTACGGACTTCTGTTGATTGACTTGCTTACAGGAAGAGATTTCAAGAAAGTACAAAGCTAACCTAGGGCCCGCTTCTTACGGCAAGCAAGAGGCAGACACTTAAGAGATACTCATATAAAGCGGGCCTCGCGAGCTTTGCGAGCACCGACAAGAGTTCTCAAGAGATCTACAGGCTTCTTAAAAGGGCGTATTTTCGGGGCTCCAACACGGCGCTGGTGGCCGAGCTGCACGTATATAGTTCACCTAGCGCAGGGCCATTAGCGATGTATTACCAGCTTTTTAACCACTTGAAACTCAAGAGGCTGAATTTATATGTTTGAACTATCGTTTCTCATCCAGACCTCTTAGCGAACTGTAACCGCCCGACAATCCAGCCCACAGCTACATCAGCGCCAGGTTCCCCGCAACCGTGCGAGGCAGGGTAAGGCATACCCTCTCGAGCCGGCGCCGATGCTTCTGATGCTCAACCAGCGCAAGGCTCGTTGGGCATCGATGTTCCATATCGGCGAACTTACGTCCGCCATTTCCTTTACGGATTCCCACGTCTAGCCGGATGAGGAGCCAGGGGCCGGTTCGGCGCGCGCGCGGCATAAATGCTGCCTGCCCGCCTGCCTGCTCGGCAGCACACTCCTCCGGAAACACATGCCGTAACAAGGCACTCCACTTAAGGGGATAGACATGAGTCAGAACAAGAACAAGGATCCTCGGTCCGGGAACAACCCGGACGATACTAACCTCGCCGAAGAGGTTCTGCGTCAAGCCGGCAAGAGCGCGGACGAGGTCAAGCGCACCGGCACCATCGATCGTGCTGACGACCAGGTCGAGAGCCTTTTCGAGGCCAAGTACCGCACGGTCAACAGCCCGCTGCACAAGGCGGTCTGGGACAACGTCACGCCGGTCGACCTGTTCCGCGCCAGCCTTCTCGATCAGAGCGAGGCCTGCCAGACGGCGATGAAGCGCTGCCTCGAGGTCATCCGCAAGCACCGTGACGCCGGCACGCTTTACGACGCCAAGGGCAAGCTCAGCGAAGAGCTGGTCCACGGCGAGCTCGCCGCCGCCGGCTACTGGGGCATGCTCATCGACAAGGAGTACGGTGGGCAGGCCGCTTCCATGCGCAGCTTCATGAACTTCCTCACCCAGATGGCCGCCACCGCCGACCCGACCACCGCAGGTATGGCGTCGGTCCACGGCTGCATCGGGGCGGTCGACCCGGTCCGCACCTTCGGCACCGACGACCAGAAGAAGCGCATCCTCACCCGGCTGGCGGCCGGAGAGACCGTCTCCGCCTTCGCGCTCACCGAGCCGAACGCCGGCTCGGACCTGACGGCGCTGCGCACGACGGCCAGGCTCGACGGCGACCACTACGTGGTCAACGGCGAGAAGCTGTTCATCACCAACGCCATCTACGGCCGCATCGTCGGCCTGGTGTGCCTGATCGAGGGCAAGCCCGCCGTCCTGGTGGCCGAGCTGCCGGCGCAGGACACCGAGAGCTTCCAGATCGTGAACTACGGGCTGCACGCGCTCGTGCACACCCACAACAACGGTCTCAAGTTCACCAACTTCCGCGTGCCCAAGGAGAACCTGCTGGCGATCGATCACGGGGACGGCCTGACGATTGCGTACCACGGCTTGAACCGCGGTCGCGTCGCCCTCTGCGCCAACTCCGCCGGCGTCATGCGGCTGCTCCTCCGCAGCATCACCCCCAGGAGCTGGGGAGAGTTCCGCAAGACCTACGGTCAGTCCATCGAGAAGCGCGAGCTGGTCCAGGCCCGCATGGCCCGGCTGGCGGCGCTGATCGTGGGCGCCGACGCGCTGGTGGCGTGGTGCTCCTCGCTTCTGGACGAAGGCTACCGCGGCGAGCTCGAGTGCGTCGTCGCCAAGGTCTACGGGTCGGAGGCCCAGAAGGAGGCGGCAATCGAGATCGCCATGAAGACCCACGGCGGTCGCTCCTTCCTCAAGGGTCACCTGGTCGGCGACAACATCCACGACTACCTCGCCCCCTGCATCTACGAGGGTGAGGGCCAGATGCTGTCGATGGCTCTCTTCAAGACGCTGGCCAAGGACCACGGCATGCGCTACATGCTGCCGGTCGGAAACCACATGAACGGCATGCTCAAGGCCGTGAAGAAGGGCCAGTTCGGCTCCGCCTTCACGAACCTGGGCGCCTTCCTGTTCCACGGCGCGCGCTACGCGCTGTGGCAGGCAAGCAAGCGGCTGGCCTTCCGGAACCGCAAGGTAAACGGCATGGACAAGCGGCTGGCTCGCCACGTCGCCTTCGCGCAGAAGATGTTCCGGCGCCTGCCGCTGGAGCTCTCGAGCGCCATGGTCAAGCACCAGCTCAAGCTGGCTGACCGGCAGTGCCGGATCAACCACATGTCCCAGCGGGTGCAGGACACCGTCGTTCTCCTGGTCACCGCGCTCCACGCGCAGCAGGTAGGCGACGAAGCGACCATCCGGGCGGCCGACGTTCTCTGCCAGGACCTGACGCGCAAGCTCACCGGCGCCCAGCCGAGCGACGCCTACTTCAAGGCCTGCAGCAAGCTCGCCGAGCTGGTCATCTCCGGGCAGTTCCGTCAGCTGGACGGCGTGCCGGAGACAGCGATCCTCCGCAGCTACGAGCAGAAGTAACTCCGCTCGGGCTCGAGCCGCGCCCGCAAGCGGCGGACTCCGTCCGGGGTCCGCCGCCTGGCGGCAAGGCCTTGTCGCCAAGGCATAACTCACAACTTTCACCTCACAGTGCCCAGCCGGCGCGCGCCGGCTGGGTTTTCTGCACTCTAGAAAAGGAGCTTAACCATGAATGAGCCGACACTGAAAATCGTCATCATCGATGACGCGGCGCCGAACTCTGAAACGGTCGCTACCGGCCAGCCCGGGCAGGACGATCCCGCCCCCGGCGTGTTCACCACCGGGGACCAGCCCTGCTGCCGCGGACGCGGGGGGCTCGTCTTTCGCACCACCGGTCGCGCTGCCTCCACGCCGGCTCAGCCGGCCGAAGCCCACGAGCACCAGGACGACAGGAGCTGCTGCCGGCACCGCCTGATCGAAATGGTCGGGCGCGGCAGGAAGAACTACCCGTTGCCCCAGGTGAGCGACGTCGTCCAGAAGGCGGCGATCCGGCTGGCCCAGATCGGGCTCGAGCTGAAGGGCCTGCCTGATGCCGACTGGGGGCCGATCACGTCTGGCTCGGGCAGCGGCACGCCGCAGTCGGGCAAGGGGCATGGCTTCCACAGCCAGCCCGGGCTGCTGGAGATGATGCGCGCCATCATCGGCACCGGCACGACGGCCAACGCCGACTGGCGCACTCGTCTGGTCAAGCGCATGCGCGAGGCCGACGCGTCCGTCTCCGGCAACGCCGGCGGCTCCGTCTCCGGCAAGCAGCCGCAGCGGGCCGCCGCGCCGGCTGCGGGCGGTCTCAAGGCCAACCCGAACGCCCTGCGCGTGACCGCCGAAGCGCTGCGGCTTATCTTCAAGGAGCAGATGTTCGAGGGGCTGATATCCCGGCTGTTCAACCCCGGCCGCGCCGTGCTCAAGCGCGCGCGCCGGGAGCGGGCGGCCAAATATCAGCCGACCATCGAAAGCCTCTCCAACCAGTTCGAGCCTCTGCGTGAGGTCTTCCGGCAGGCGCTGCCCCAGGTCTACGACCTGGCCAAGGCGCAGATGCCGGACGCTTCCGACCAGGAGCTCAAGCAGGTGGCGCTCCAGGTGCTGCTGGAGCAGGAGGAGCTGGCCCAGCTCATCTTCATCCTCGACCACTACATCGACTGCTTCCTGCAGATGGAAGACGGCATGTACGAGCCTCTGCAGGCGCTGGTGGCGGTGGTCGAAGAGGCGACCAGCCTCTGGTTGACCGGCGACATCCGCGGCGCCCGCGCCAAGGCCGGCCAGGCGATCGCCGAGAGCACGTACTTCCTCCTGGAGCACGTGTACCTGGCGCACGCCGGTGATGATGGCCCCGCCACCATCCCCGGTGCCAACGGACCGGTCGGCGCGCACCTGATCCTGGTGCCCGAAGACGAGGTGGGGATCATCATGCTGATGATGGTTCTCTACCTGCACGAGTTCCGCCACGACATGTTCGCCAGCATCAAGAACCTCCCCGAGGAGGAGGCGATTGCGCTGCTGAACAAGCTCCGGGACGCTCACAAGTCTGGGCGCCTGAAGCTGTCGGCGGAGAGCATGAGGCTCGGCAAGACCGACGTGCCGCTCATCGACCTGATCTGCCGGATCTTCCTGGACAACCTGGGCGAGATCGACGCGGACCTGGTGGGCGGCATCGAGATGTGCGGCTGGGCATTCGTGCTTAACATGCTCTACGTCTTCGGAGCCTTCAACTCCAAGAAGCAGGGCGCGATCCGCAACAAGCAGCTGCTCCGCACCTCCTCCTACTTCCAGGTCAGCAAGGACGGCGAGCTGGCGTTCGAGGCGCATCCGGTGGATTACTTCCGGGTCTACCTCTGCGCGGCCGCCCTCGAGCTGCTGGAGTTCAAGGCGGAGGCCGGCGAGCTGCGCAAGCTGGCTGACGCCGCCGTCGGCGGCCAGCGGCCGGAGTTCATCACCTGGGAGGACGTCGAGGAGAAGCGCAAGCCGATCCAGATCCGTTTCGACGACATGCTCGCCTGCGCGCCCATCGTCGCCGAAGCCGTCCTCAAGTCGCCGCTGAAGGCGTTGAAGGGCAAAAGCAACCACGAGGTGGTCTTCTGGACCCGCAAGGCCCAGGACAAGACCGACCTCTTGGTGGCCAACCTGCTCAACGACAGCGCCGAGGTGCCGACCGACTGCGGTGACTTCTACCTCACCCACGTCTCGGCGGCCGCCGCGATCGCGCTCTATCAGGCGATCGCCAACCACGTTGTCGACCCGACCGACGCTCCCCAGTTCGTCAACCGCAACGCGCTCAAGATGCACAGCACCATCCTGGCGCGCCTGGAGGCTGAAGCCAGCACCACCGAAGGTGAGGCCGGCAAGGGCAAGTAAGGCGGTCATTTGAAGTCCGGGGGCGGTGAGGGCGCAAGCTTTCGCCGCCCCTGGCTCATTTCTCCTTCCAGAAGCTCCTGTAGCAAGAGGGGGTCTATGGTTAAAATCGTTCTCGTATCCGACCTCCACGGCCGGCCGCTCACCACGCAGTCCGCGGACGTCCTCATCGCCGCCGGTGACATGACCGAGCACGGGCAGGAAGACGAATTCATCGAGCTCAATCGGTGGTTCGGCGCCCAGCCCCAGGCCCTGAAGATCTACGTCCCCGGCAATCACGATATCCTCGCCTACCGCAATCCGGCGCTAGTGAGGGAGATCCTGAGCAACGCCGTGGTGCTCATCGACGAGGAGATCGAAGTGTCCGGCTCCCGGATATACGGCAGCCCCTGGGTACGCTCCAACGACTCCGACTGGGCTTTCCCGCTTATGGACGGGACCAACCGGGCCAAGGAGAAGTGGGCGGAGATCCCGGAGGGGCTGGACATCCTTGTCACGCACGGTCCGCCCTACGGCATCGGCGACCGGTCCAGGCGCACGCGGGAGCACGTCGGTGACGGGCTTCTGCTCAACCGGCTGCGCGCCATGACAGCCAGACCCGCCGTGCACGTCTTCGGGCATATCCACGAAGGCGAGCGGGTGACCGGCAAGCTGGAGATGCTGTTCGTCAACGCCTCGATCTGTGACGAGCACGGTCAGGCGGTCAAGACCCCGGTGGTTATCGAGCGAAACCTCGACGGCTGCTGGAAGGTCCTCGATTCATCAGGTTCATAAACCGGGAAGGGGCCGGAGCGCAATTCAATTTGCGCCCCGGCTCTTTCTCTCTTTGCCTTTCTCAACGCCAATATATAGTAGCAATGACAAGGCGCGTATGGCAGCGCGTGCGGATTCCGAACCCCGGGCGCGGGCCGGTCAGGCCTTTTCGTAATCGAACTCCTCGGCCAGCCACTCATTGAGGTCGTCGTCGAGCACGGTCACCGCATCGGGATCGATGAGCTGCCGCTTGAGCGCCTCGAAGATTACCCGCGTGCGGGGGTTGTAGATCTCCATGCCGGCCGTGTCACGCAGGTGCTGATCCTCCCCGGCGATCAGCTTGGTGAGCAGCATTGACAGCCGGTTCTGCACGCCGCGCACGCTTATGTGCCGGCGGGCGGCGATCGCCCGGTCGGTCAGCCCGGCCGTGACGTCCTGCAGCGTCTCGTACTCCACGTCCGTGAGCGACTGATCCTTGCATTGCAGGCGGGCCTGCACGCCTCGAACCAGCGGGTCGATGTAGGGATTGTTGTGGATGAGCACCGAAGTGATGGCGTAAATGAGCTTCTCGTCGGTCTCGCTCTTGAGCGCGTAACCGTGGATCGCCTCATCGGGGACGATCTTGCCGATCTCCCTGACGTAGGCCTCGCGGTGGTACTGCGACCAGAAGAGGATCTTGGTGGCCGGGCTCTCCTGCCAGATCTGCTCGGCGGCCTTTATGCCGCTCATCTCCGGCATGGAGATATCCATGACGATCATGTCTGGCCTGGCCGTGCGAAAGAGCTTGAGCCCATCATGCCCGTTTGCCGCCTCGATGACCTCCGGCGGCGGGTCTATCTTCTCCTTGAGCAGGCGCGTTACGTGCTGGCGCAGCGCTGAGACATCTTCAACTACAAGAACCTTGGCCATCTTCCCTTCCTGACAAGCTCAGGCGAATCTCCACCGTCGTGCCCTTGCCCTCTTCGCCCGGTCGCCAGGCTATTGTAGCGCCGATCAGATCGGCCCTCTGACGCATATAGCGAACGCCCCGGGAATCCTCGCGCAGCCTGGACTGGTCGATGCCGCGCCCGTTGTCCGCGACCCGGATGACCAGCTCGTCGTCTTCCACCGTCACGCTGGCCCGCACCAGCGTCGCGCCGGCGTGCTTGCAGACGTTGGTCACCGACTCCTGGAAGAGCCGGTAGAGGAGCGATTGCTCGACCATGGAGAGCGCCCCGGTCTCCCGGCCGCCGAGCCTGGTTTTGAACCTGGTCTTGAAGCCGGCCCGGGCGGCGCCCCGGCGCAGGCAGTCCTCGAGCGCTGCGACAAGCCCCAGGTGCTCCAGGGCCGAGGGGCAGAGGCTGTCCATGACCTCCCGGATCTCGTCCATCGCCTGGGAAAGCAGGCCTCTTATCGCCTCGGCCACGGCCGGATCGGGCGCGCTCTCATAAGCATCGAGCTTCTGGCGAACCGCCTTGAGATCGTTCAAAACCTGGTCGTGCAGGTCGGCGGCCAGCATCCGCCTTTCAATCTCGTCCTGCTTCACCAGCTGGAGCTTGGTCTCCTGCAGCTCCTTGTTGCGCAGCAAAAGCTCGTAGTGCTGCGACTCCTGCTTGCGCCGTTTCAAGTCCACGACCCGCAGGCCGTAGCCGCACAGGCAGCCCAGGAAGACCGCCGCGAAATAGGCGAGCGGGTGGGCGCCCCCGCCAAGCCAGCAGCGCAGCCCGACAACCGACAGCAGGCTCAATACGAAGAGCTGGACAGAAACCAGGAGGCGGGGCACGGCCGCGAGGCGAAACCCGCACCAGGTGGCGCCCAGGGCAAAAAGAAAGGTGGTGCCGGCCTGGACGGGCAGCGGCAGAGCGATTGCAATCGGGGCGGCGCCGGCCTCGCTTTTGCCCTGCACGGCAAAGATCGCCAAAAGCCGGGTCAGCACCTCGGCGTCCAGCCAGGCTCCCCGGGCGGCGACCACGATGGCCAGCCAGGCAACCACAAGGGAAACCAGGGTCACCGGCAGGATGTAGGTCTTCGGTCCGGCATTCGATCCGGCCATGAGCGTTCGTTTGCCTTTCTGCTAGAGCCAATCACCAGAGCGGATGCTAAGATTTTCGCATGCCGAAGGTGCTTGTCCTGCCGGACCACATAGCCAGCCAGATCGCCGCCGGAGAGGTCGTGGAGCGTCCGGCCTCCGTCGTCAAAGAGCTTGTGGAGAACTCGATCGACGCCGGCGCCTCGCAGATCGAGATAGCCGTGGGCGCCGACTGCCGCGACATCCGGGTGGCCGACAACGGTTGCGGCATGGAGGCCGAGGACGCCGTTCTCGCCTTCCACCGTCACGCCACCTCCAAGCTGGCTTCCGCCGACGACCTCTGGAAGCTGCGCACGATGGGCTTCCGGGGGGAGGCGCTGCCAAGCATCGCCTCCGTGGCCAGGGTCACCTGCTACACGAGGACTTCCAGCGCCGCCTCCGGCACCAGGGTGGAGGTGGCGGAAGGAACCGTCTCCGCCTGCGAGACCGGCTGCGCCCCCGGCACCGTGATCGAGGTGAACGACCTGTTCTACAACGTGCCGGCGCGCCTGAAGTTCCTCAAGAAGCCCTCCACCGAGTTCGCGCACGTCCACGAGGTGGTGCAGGCCCTGGCCGTCGCCTACCCGAAGATCGTCTTTCAGCTGCTCAACAGCGGGCAGGTCGTCTTCAAGACCTCCGGCTCCGGCAAGCTTGCCCAGGCCATGGTCGAGTCCGGCTTTGCCTCCGGCAAGGAGGATATGTGCCGGGTCACCTACGCGGATCTTGATCACGGCATCGCCGTCTACGGCTACGTCGCGCGCCCGACCCATTTTCGAGGCGATCGCAAGGCGATCATGTCCATTGTCAACAACCGGCCGGTGCGCTGCCACCTGACCTACAAGGCGCTCGATTACGCTTATCAGGACCTGATTCCCCGGGGAAGGTACCCGATCGCCGTTTTGACCATGACGCTGGATCCCGGTCGGGTGGACGTCAACGTGCACCCGACCAAAAAGGAGATCAAGTACACCAACGGCAACGACGTCTATTTAACCCTGCAGCGGTCCGTGCTGGAGGCCGTGCGGCGGCCGGAAGAGGAAAGGTCCGAGGAGCCGGTGCAGATGCCGCGCTGGCTGAAGACGACGGGCGATTATCCGATTATTCCCGAACCGGCAATTGGCCGCGCCGGGGAGGGCACCGGGCGGGTTGGCGAGGGGGCGCCGGCCGGGGTGGGCGCGCTGCCAGCGGCCGGACAGCGATCTTCAGCCCAGCAGATCAAGCTTGACGAGCAGCTCTCGTATGTGCCACCACAAGCGGTGGCGCGCCCGCCCGGAGCAGCCAGCGTCGTCCCGCTGCGGCCGCGCCTGGCGGCCTGCCGGCAAACTGGCGCCTGCTGGGCTATCTGAACAATACCTACATTCTCCTGGAGACGCCGGAGGGGCTGGAGATCGTCGAGCAGCACATAGCTCACGAAAGGACCATTTACGAGCGGTTGCTGGCTGCCCAGTCCATGCCAGGACGCCTTTCCGAAAGCGCGCAGCGGCTGGTTATCTCCGTGCCGCTCAACCTGAGCCCCGAGCAGCGATCGATTATCCAGGACAATCTGGAGCAGATGCGGCGGGTCGGCTTCGACTTCGAGTTCCAGGGAGAGGCGAGCGTGCTGTGCACGCAGGTGCCCCTTGAGCTGGCGCACAAGGACTATGCCTCGGCCGTCCAGGGGATCATCGAAGGGCTTGCCACCACGGACAGCGCCGAGCTGGAGCTGGAGGCGACGAAATCGGTGGCCTGCCAGGCGGCAATCAAAAACGGCATGCCGCTGGGAGAGTCGGAGATCGTCCAGCTGCTGGCCGAGTGGGTGAAGGCGCCGCGCAAGGACACCTGCCCGCACGGGCGGCCGGTGAGGTTGAAATTCACCATGGAGAAGTTATTCCAGCTATTCCATCCCGGCTAGTACCGCCTGGCAGCACTTAACGTACGCGCGCAGGGGGGATTGCCTCCGCCCGGGCGCCTTGGACGCGCCCCTGCGAGCAAATCGGTTCTAATGCCAGCGAGCCAGCGGCCCCGTCGTCGACCGGAGCAGGCGATACGGCAATCCGGGACGGCGGCCGGCCTTACTTAATGCTTGCTGTAGAGGATCTCCTGGAGAGCCGGGCCCAAGTGCGGGTAAGCCCGGCTCAGCTCGCGGGCCTGGAACTTGACCAGGTTGGGCGTGAAGCTGCTCATGGCCAGAGCCACCTCATTGCGAAGCGTCTTGTTGCCGCTGGCCCCGGCCATGAGCAGCGGGCGGATCGCCCGGATATCGGACATCCTGGCCAGCTCGCGGGCGGCTGCAAGCTGCGCCGCCGGGGTGCCGAAGCTGACCTGGGAGGTAAGCCGGGCCAGGTTTCGGTTGGAGCGGATCGCCTGCAGGACGGCCTGGGCATTGGCGGCCACCACCGGATCCGCATCGGTGGCGTACCGCTCAGCATAACGCTCGACCTCCGGCACCGGGGAGCGCGTGAAGAATTCCAGCGCGCTCGCCCTCAGCTCCGGATGAAGCGTGATGGTGCGCAGGGAGAGGTTCACCTGCTGGTCCGGCTTGCCGGAGAGAACGGAGAGCCCCGCCTCGAACGCTTGCTGCTTTTGAGAAGCCGAGGTGAAGTTGGAGTCCATCATCTCCATCAGCGGCTGCAGCATGCGGCGCTGCCTGGACTGACTCAAAACCTCCCGAAAGGCCAGATCATTGCCGCGGGCATCGGGCATCTGACCGACAAGCTTGACGATGGCGCTCACATTGCGCGCATCGCCGGCGAGCTCCAGCAGCCGCTTATATTGAGCAGCCGGCCAGCTGTTCAGGCGCCCAAGATTGTCCAGGGCGATGTTGCGAACGGCCGAGCCGGGCGCCGCCAGCTCGACCATGAGATCGAACCTCGCGCGGCTGCTGCCCGCCAGCTTGATCGCCGAGAAGTAAGCTGCCTCGGCCGTCCGCCGATCGGCGGACGTGCGGGCGACGTTGCTCAGCAGCTCCACGTGGGACTGATTCCCCAGCGTGCCGAGCAGCTCGGACGCCGTCGCCCTGGCCAGAGGGTCGCCGCTTTGAATGTGCTGGACCAGCTTGGCCTGCGCCCGGGGAAGGATCTCCCGGTCGAGATAGGCGACGCGCTGCAGGTAAGTCTCGTGATAAGGGCTGCGCTCGGCTGCCGGCACCGAGCTGAGCGCCCGCACCAGCGCCCGGCCGTAGACGCTGGAGCGGATGGGGGCCTGCCAGGCGGCTACGAGGAATCTGTCGGCGTCAGCGCTCTGCAAGCTCTCCCCGCCTAGCACGGCCCAGTTCTCGCCGTGCGGGTCCGTCTCGGACATCCTCGCCTTGCCGTACTCACGGGGGAAAAAGCCGCCCCGCAGCTCGGATTCCAGTTCCGCAGCCAGATCAAAGAGGGCCGACTCCTCGGGATATCGTGCCTTATACACGTGCGCCGCCTCGTGTCCCATCTCTAACCAGTTGATCCAGTTTGATCCCGGCAGATTACGCTCCTTGGCGTAGAAGGTGAGCAACCCGTCCTCGCTGGCCGAGGCGCTGGACCAAAAATTCGGACTGTAGATCTGGCGGAAATAGGGATCGGCCGGGTTGGCGTCGGGCAGCACCAGCAAGCGTTTGACGGCGGTCCTGTCCGGTAGCGCTTCCAGGTAAGGGATAAACTCCTCCGGCAGCATGCGATACCCATACGGGTGCTTCTCCAGGGCCATTTCGGCTTCCACCCTTCCGACGAGATCCTCGGGCGCCGTGGCGGCAGCGCCCTTGCCTTGAGCAAGCAGGCGCAGATTTCGCACCTGGTCCAGCTCCCGGGCGTAACCTTCGGGCACGACTATCCTGGTTGTCAGCCCTTCGACGGTGTAGAGACGGACAGGCTCGTGCTTGCGCTGCAAGACGTCATTTGCGAAAGTCTCCCAGCTGGTGTACCGCCCCGATGGTTCTTTGGACAGGGAAAGGATGGCCTCGGTGGAGCGCTGGTAGCGATCGAGTCCCAGCCGCGAGCCGAGCAGGTTGAGATCGGGGGCACGCTCGGGCGTGATGTTGAGGCGCTGCCAGGTCTCGATCGGCACGTTGAGCCAGCCGTCGCTGCCCTCCGGCTTGACCTTGACCACGCGGTTGTCGCCGCGCGCGTACGCGGAGTCACCGCCGGCCTGCTTCTGCTCAACGGCGGACTGCAATCGGGGCAGCTTTCCGGGAGCCTCCGCCCGGTTGCCGCCGGCATCGCGGGCGCTTGCCCGGGACGTCCCGTAGTGTTGCAACGCCGCTCCCGTGAAGCCGCCGACAAGACCGGATTCGTTTGCCGCCGCAAGGACGTCAGTCCAGCTCCTGCCGGACATGAGCGCGTCCATGCCACCAAAAACGCTACCGCTGGCGTAACCGGCGCCCCAGCCGGCGATCAGGTTTGCGACCGGGGCCGAAATTCGCCCTTCGGCCACCGCCAGGCTGGAGGCGCGGCCGATTCGCAGTCCGACCATGCCCGCCGGCACGTTGACAAGCGCCCCGACCGTGCCTGCCTTCAAGAGATTTTCCGAGCCGGCCGCCAGCGAGAAGCGTCCGCCGCTGTCCTTCCAGGCCTGCGGATCAAAGCCGGTCCGCACGACCCCCATGCCCAGACCGACGGAAAGGTTCGTGACGGTTTCGGCGGCAAGCCCGTTGCCCAGCCTTGCGGCCGTCAACCTGGCGAAGGCGCCCTCCGGCGCTGCCAGGCCGCCGACCTTGTTGAGCGCCGCCCCTTCGAGGAAATTCCTGCCCAGCCCGAAGGCGTTGCTGGACAAGTTCTCGTGCGGATCGTAGAGGATGGCCGCCCTGATTAGACCGGCTCCGGTCCATCTCAGCGCCGGCAGAAAGGCGGCCGTATCGCCGACAATCTCGGCCAGGTGGTCGTTAGAAGCTGCCCGTTGCGCCCTGGAGATTGCTGTGCCCTGGTGACCGAAGTCGAGCAGGTCGCGCGCCACGCCCACCACCCAGCCGCCGGCCGTGTGCTCGTCCCGGCCGGTGAAGATGCCGGCGAAGGAGCGGTGAGCCTCCGCCGGCTTGGAATCTCTTCTTGCTTCTGGTTGCTCGATGGTCACGCAGTTGCGCCCGCAGTCGTTGCCCGTAGTGACCAGACTCTAACAAATGACAACGTTAAAGGGGAGCCCGAATTGCGTGGATTACGAGCCCTGGGCGTGCGTGAATTACGAAGCGGCCTGCCAATCAGCGGGTGGCCGTCGGTGCGCCGGCGATGCCGGTCGACAGGGACATCGGCTGATCGAGGGCGAACTTCAGCGGTGTCCCGCTGGGGATCTTCACTTCCTTGCCCTTTCGCCACAGGTTGCTGCCCAGGCCGACGGCGCCGCCCGTGGCCACCCCGGCGATGGCGCCGGCGGCAACGGACCCGGCCACGATCGGGGCAAAGCAGATTCCCAGCAAAGTCCCGCCGGCCGTCCAGGCGGCGGTGCGAGCCACGCCGGTTGCCACGGCCGCCTTCTTGGTGCTGCCGTGCAGGTTGCCCTGCTTGTCCTCATGGACCTTGGACGGTTGATTGGCGGTTACCATGGCGGAAAGCGGATAGCGGGTGCCATCCGGGGTGATGGCAGCCGTCAGCCGCATGCCGAGCACGCCGCTTATGCCCACGTGCCCGCTCTTTTCGGCGGCGGTGATCTGTCCTTCCAGGGTCGTGTTGGCAGGCAGCACCAGATCGGCGCCGATATAGACCGGGCTCGTGATCCGGGCATTGAAGATGTCGCCCGGCTTCGCTACGGCGCTGTCGATCGGACTGGTGAGCACCGCATCTAGTGTCGTTCCCACCGGCACGTAGGATATGCGTCCCTGCAGCGGCTGGCCGTTGTATGTCTGGGCAATTGCAGGCAGGGCAAGCGCTAAGGACAGTGCTCCTGCTGCAAGTGTGTTGAGTGGTGACCGTTTCATCGAATGCTCCTTCTAGTGCATCTCGGGTTAATACCCAGTGCCCAATTTGCCCACCAGAAGGATATCACAGGGGGTTAAATCGACCAAATCTTTTTGAATTTTGCCGCCGGCGAGGCGCAGACGGTAGCACCGGCGGTATTAGTGCCGGCGGCGGTGGCGCTTGACAGGTGGGATGCGGCCCTCTGTCATCGTGTACTAGAATCTTTCCCGGGCGCCGGTGTCCCGTACCTGGCCGGCGCTTGCTCTCGGAGATAGGGGGAAGGCATTTCGATGTTGGAGCTTAACCGGCAGGTGAGGGACCTTTATCGCAGTTACGCGTCCAGGCCGTTGAAGCCGGAGACCTCGCTGGAGGTCGCCTCCGATTTCGTGCTGGATTTAATAAATGTCTTTGGCGACGGCCTGACCGCCGAGACCCCCTTGAAGGCAGGCTGGCGGCAATTTGCGCCGTTCGAGTTCCTGCTCGAGCTGAATAATACCCTGGCACGGTACAAAGAGCGCGGGTACTCGGCCCTGGAGCCCGCCGAGCGAGCCCTGTTCGCGGACCCGGGCGTCCTGCTGGGCACGCTCATCCGGGCGGCGCTGAAGGCGCATCCGGATACGTTTCCGGAGGAGGACCACTACCAGATACCGGACGCGGTGGCTAAAGAGCTGCTTATTCTCTCCGAGTAGCAGTGTCGTTTCGGAACGCTCTGCCCGGCGGCCGCTCTGTGTTTTCAAGAGATGCGGGAGCTGCGCTATAGCTATACAGCCTGTCCCGGCCGCTCCTGGAGCGTTCGCTAGGGAAACCGGTTGAGATAGGGTCTCGCTCTTGAATACGATGAGGGCTATTCACCAGATCCTGTTCGACTTACATCGAGTAATCGCGCAAAGAAAAAAACGGCACAAGACCGTAACTGAAGAAGCTCTGTTCGTCCTCTTGCGAGGAAAAGGGTTCTTCCGCGCGCGTCCTGGTGAAGGCTTAATGCGACCTTCGCGCCCGCGTTCTGCGGGAGGCGATCGAAATCAACCGCAGAGTCGGCCGGGCTCGAGCTTGTGCTCCGGCGCCGGCCTGGAGGCGATCATGAAAAAGCGCCTTGTGGAATCCGCTTTCTATGGCGCAGTGCTCACGATCTCCGGAGTGAGTTTCTACTATTTCTTCGGGATCCTGTACACGCTGGCTTCCGGCGGTGACGTGGTGAAGTTTTTCTGGGACACCGTCGTCGCCGGCATCTTCTGCTTCTTCTTCTTCTGGTACCTGTGCTGGGAGGTGACGGGCATGTTCGAGCGCGCTAACAAGCGCGGACGTGACCGAATGAACCATAAGGACCGGAAACCCGACCAGGACGAATAATCCTGATCGGCAGCCTACGGGCGGGACGTTCCTGTCCGGGGCAGCGGCTCGTGTCTCGTGCCTTAAACGAGACACCGCCAGTGGTGCTAGAAGGGCACCCCGACGGCGTCAAGTCAAACGGTGAAACCATGAACAAAACTCGACTGATCTCGGCAGCCGTCGTCGTCGGCGGCATCGTGCTTTATCTCGGTCTGATGGGCGTGCTGGCCTATCAGCGTTACCTGGAGAGCATCGACCCGGTAAAGTCCATCAACAGCGTCGACCAGTTCGAGCAGGTGGTGCTCAAGTCCGACCTGCCGGTATTCGTCTTCTTCTACGGGCGCAACTGCCAGTCCTGCCAGAGCCAGCACCCGCTCATCGAGCGGGCGGCCGCCGACTACGCAGGCAAGGTCAAGTTCGTCAAAGTGGACGTCTACCGGGTGCCGCAGATCCCCAGGGCCATCGGCATCACCAGGATCCCGACCATGCTCGTGATCAAGGTCAAGGACCGGACCATTGTCGGCTACCAGGGCTTCCTGGATGCCGGCAACCTCAAGAGGCTGATTGAGAAGGGCATCGCTGCCCAGCCGCAGAACGCCCCCGCAGGCGCCGGTGCACAACCGGCCGCCCCGGCAGGCCACGCGATCGAGCTCTGAGCACACCGCAATTCGGCACGGCCGGCCAGTCGGCTCGGCTAGCCGGGACGGGCAGGGGTCAGCTTCCAGGCTGCACCTGCCCGTCTTCTTTTTCGATCATATTTATCAAGATGGCGCAGCCAGAGATTAAAACCCGTGCGGCTACGTTAACTTTTTAGATCAGCCATATAACTATATAGTATGGTGTTATACCCCAAATTATGCCTTTGGGGGCGCTGGTGGCTCTCGTTTCTGCCCGCTGCTAAGTTGACCTTCCGTCGGCGGCACATTATCGGGCTGTCCAGCCGCCGTCGACCACCTGGGTGGCGCCCGTGATGTTGGCTGCCGCATCGCTGCACAGGAAAGCCACCAGGGCGCCCAACTGTTCCACCTCGGTAAAGCGCCCGGAAGGCTGCTTCTCGCAGAGAAGGTCCTCGGTCGCCCGGGACAGGGATATGCCTTGTTCCCGGGCGCGCTGGGCGATCTGGGCCTCGACCAGCGGGGTCCTCACCCAGCCGGGGCAGATGGCGTTGCAGGTAATCGCGCTGTCCGCGCACTCCAGGGCCACAGCCTTTGTCAAGCCGACCAGCCCGTGCTTGGCTGTCACGTAGGCGACCTTATTGGTCGAGGCGACCAGCCCGTGCACGGAGGCGATGTTGATGATCCGTCCCCAGCCGCGTTGCCGCATGTGCGGCAGGGCAGCCTTGGTCAGGTGAAAGGCGGCGCTCAAGTTGACGGCCAGGATGGCGTCCCACCTGTCGTCAGGGAAGCTTTCCACCGGCGCCACGTGCTGGACGCCGGCGTTGCTCACGATTACGTCCACGCTGCCCAGGTCCGAAACGGCCCAGCTGACCAGCTCGCGGATCTGGTCGGGACGAGACATGTCCGCGGGGTGATATCGTGCCTGCCCCCGCTCGGCGCGGGCAAGCGACTCTCTTTCCCGCTCGATGGCCTCGCCGTCGCCGAGCCCGTTCAAGACTACCGCGCAGCCCTGGGCGGCAAGCGCTCTGGCGATGCCGAGTCCGATGCCGCTGGTCGACCCGGTGACGATCGCCACCCTGCCGGCGAGCGGCCGGCCTGGGGCGGCGCGTTTGCGGCGGGTGCTGGCGCGCGGCGCAGCGATCGTTCTTGCCATGGTCTTCTCCTTTCGCCAAGAGCGGTCATGCTCGACCATCTTCCCACGTTGCGGTCTTTCTGGGCGCGGGTGCTACGATCACATACAGTACCAAGAGGTCTTGAAAATAAGGACCAGCCGAGAAAAAGCCAGGGGAAGGGCAGCCGGTGCCTTTCGACACGCCGCCCCTCCCCTGTTAAGCGGTTAAGAGCGCCGGCGGGTGCCTTTGCTGGCGGTCACGCGTCCGTCGGCGATCGCTTTGGCGAGCACCGGTTTGGCGGTGCTGTAGCCATTCTCGACCATCTTCAGGCAGGTCTGGCGGGAGATGCCGAAGTTGAGCCCCGCTACGTCCGGCATGCCGGTTTCGATCACGATGTGCTTGTTGTCGTCCACGTAGCGCTGGTTGCCGGCCAGCGGGAAGTACAGCTCGCGCATGTGGAAATAAAGGTCGGCGGGCGTCTCCCAGTCGCCTGGAAGATCGGTTGCCGGACGGAACTTGCTGACGATCGCCTGGCCGCAGTTGAACTCGGTCGGGTTGTAGTGATAAACGGCGCCGTCTACCAGGAGCATGAGGCGACCGTTCTTCATCTGCCACAGCGGCTGGAACACCCCCGGAACAGCGCCGGAGGCGGCAAGCGCCCTGGCAAGATCGTAGTCGGTGCCTTCAAAGACAACCGGCTCGTGGCGAAGCAGGTCACATGTCAGGATGCGCAGCCTGGAGTTCGGCTTGAGCTTGTACCTGGCCACGAGCTGGCGCATGAACGGCTCCAGGCTGAACCAGCCGCCGACAGCCAGGCTGAGCGGATCGGCGCCGCGCAAGCACGAAAGCCAGCTGGCTGGATTCCAGCGCAGCGCTCGCATCTCGAGGAACACGGACACCAGGTCTTCTGCCTTGTATCCGTTGGTGATGAACGCGGCAACCAGCGAGCCCGCGGAGGCGCCGATTACCGAATCGACCTCCACGCCCAGCTCGTCGGCTGCCTTCAGTACACCGAGGTGGTGGAAGAGGTTCCAGCCGCCGGCGCCAAGCACCCAGTGGTTGCCTGGCGGAGGGGTGCACTCCTCCTGTCGAGTAGATCTCATAGTTCGCCTCCGTAAGCCGCGCAAGCGGCCAAAAGCGTTAAAGAAAAAAAGGGGGCGGGTGAGTGGCGCCCGTCGAGCACCCTCACCCGTCCCCGGAAAGCTTCGGGGCTTTGCTCAGAGCAGTCCCTACTGCTTGTTGCCGGGGTCTTTCCCCGTACCCTGGCCAAGCTCCGAAAGGAGCTGTTTGCCCTTTTCGCTGATCGCCTTGTGCATCCAGAGGTTCTGAGGGCCGATGTTGTCCTGCGGCCACTTGACGCCGCCGAGGTAGAGCTCCGGCGGAATCATCTCCTTGGGCAGGCTTTGCAGCACGCACACCCAGGATTCCTGCGGGCGCGTGAGCGGAATGCCGGAGGCCTTGATGCGGGCGATGCCCTCGGTCAAGGCGGCCATCACCTTCGCCTCCTCGGCGTCGGTGATCTTGTAGCCGAGCGCCAGTGCCCACATGGCCACGTGGTAGTGGCTGGGGCAGATCTCCAGGATGTCATAGCCGCGTCTGCCGGCAATCTTGTCGAACAGCGGCGAGATAAGGCGCGAGACGTCCGGGATAGGCGCAGCGTTCTGCCCTGGCGCCCGCTTGGAGTCCCAGGCTCGCTTGAAGAGCTTGAGGAACAGCTCCGGGCGATCCAGGAAGGTGAACGGCTTCTCGACGAAGAGGTCGAACTCCTTGTCGGCCGTGGCATCGACAATCCGCGAGCCGGGCAGGAAGCCGTAGACGGACAGCTCGACGGTCCGAGCGTCAATCGGCAGCCGCTTGTTCAGCACCGGGTCGTCGTAGGGGAAGTCGACCAGCGCGCTGTCGTTTGCATCCCTGGTGCCGTCGTAGCGGCGGTCGCGCAAGGCGGCCTTGAAGATAAGCTCGCCCTTTCCCTTCATGACGTCCCCGAACCAGCCGAAGGCCTCGAACTTCACGCCGTCGCGCTTGACGATGAAGGCCCCGTTTTCGGTCTTGTAGAGGGTGTGCAGGTAAGGGAAGCGCAGGTATCCGGTCTGCCCCCCGAAGAGCCGGTGGTCGTTGAGGTTGGAGACCTCGTCGCCCGGGAAGAGCCCTTTTTCGGTCTCCATCAACCTGACCTGGCAGGACTTGATTGGGCCTAGAAAGCACTTCACCATAGGCGTCACCAGGGTCTGCCAGATTTCCCTGTCGGTGACGGCGGCAAGATTTGTAACCCGCACAACGTCCGAGACGGCATGCTTGTGGAACTTGGTCTTGTTCATAAGTTCCCCTTTGGTAAACTCCCGTTTTGAAAGATCGCGCCCGAAGGCAGGAAAGATTGCTTCCACACACAGAGCAGGGGAGAGATGCCAGGCGCGATTGCGGCGCGCATCACCACCCGATCGGCACACCACCTTTTGCGCCCGAAAAGATACCGGGCACGATGGTGCTTGAAGGCGGGAGTGGACTTCTAGATCAGGTGGGTGAAGCTAAGCCTGCGTGTGTGTTGGTTGGAAGAAGTAACCTACCGTAGTGCTTGGCTGGTTCAAGATTCAATTCTCTTGAAAAGTGGCCATGGCTTAGCTCTGCTTGCCCTGGCGCCGCTATCCGGGGTGCGCAAGCCGCCGGTGGAGCGGATTTTCCGGCAGGCGAAGGCCGTCCGGGTAGCTTACTCGCGCCAAATGTTAAGCCGCCGGTCGCCCTCAGGCGTTGACCAGCTCGATTATCTCCCGGACGTCCACGCCGACCAGGCCGAGGTCGGCCAAGCCCCGCCCTTCTTTGCGGATGTCCTTCTCCACGATCACCGAGGTAAGCTCGATTATCGAATCGATAACCGGCACCGGCACCCTGGCCAGCCTGGCCATCTCTTCGACCAGCACCAGCGTCTCCACGATGTCCCGCCGCAGCTTCTCCTGCGTGTTCGGCAGCGGCACCGCCGGACCGCGGTCTTCCTTCACCAGCACACCGGACAGGCTTTGCAGGCGCTCCTCGAGAGAGCGCCCGGTGGCGCCGGCGTAGTCAGCCAGCATCTGACCGAGACTGGGCAGGGACACCTCATAAGCCTTTGCCACGCCCTTGAGCTCGGTGCCGACCGCCGACACCACCGAGATAAGCGCGGGGTTGAGCGAGGCGCTGCCGTACCTGTGCTCGGAGGCCCTCGCGCCCAGCATCTTGAACAGGCGCAGCGAGATGCGGACAAATCGCTCCACGTCGGTGAAGCCCCGCTCGAGAACGCTGGAGGCGGGGAAGAGAACCGGCCAGAGGCTGCTGAGCGCCTGCAAGCCGCGTCTTGTCTCGTTGCGGGTCAGGCCGCAAACACTGACTCGCCGGCGCGGCCCGGTGAGAAGCGCCACCTCCCCCTCGATCTTGATCTCATCGTAAAGGCTGGACATCTCCAGGACATTGACCTGGAGCCCCGGTCTCTGCCTGCCCAGCAGCCGCGAGAACTGAAGCGCGGCCCCGAGCGGCGCGCTGGCGAGAACGACCGTCTGCCCTGCCATGAGATACGGCGCCAGGGCGGGTAGGCTGGCACTATATTCGGTGGCGGGCACCGACAGCAGGATCACCGCCGCCCCCTGCAGGGCGACATCGAGCTTGTCGGTTACGGCGGCAAACTGCGTGCGCCCGCGAAAATGCCCTACCCGGGCGTGCCGGTGGCGAATTTCGTACTCGGCCGGGATGTTGTCGCCGGCCGCCCAGAGCCTGACGCGGCGCCCCGACGGCGACAGCGAGGAGGCAAGGGCCAGGCTTATCTTGCCATCACCGATGATGGCTACCTCGGCAGTCAGTGAAGCAGGATTGAGGCTTTGGGTTGGCACAGGCATGACTTCCATCTTTCCTTCCAACGGTTACCGTGCTCGCTGCCAGCCCCAACAGCGGTAGATCGAGAGATTAGTGTGGACTCATTCAGGATAGTCAAGAATCAGCTTGACGACAAGTTTTACAACGAAAAGTTAACCGCGTTGTGGACGCTGCTCGATAGTAAAATTCGTAATTCGTGCAAGTGGTTGCTCTTCCGGAACCGGCGGGACGCTCATGGCCAATACATTTTTCGAGGGCGACGGCGACCTTTCGCAGATCTCGCAGTATTCGATCGGCATTATCGGATATGGAAACCAGGGCCGGGCGCATGCCTTGAACCTGCGGGACAGCGGCCTTACAGTCTGCGTCTCGACACGCGAGGGCAGCCCGGCCAGCGCCCGGGCGGTGGCGGACGGCTTCGCCGTCCATACGGTCGAGGAGGTGGCGAACAACTGCGAGGTGCTGGCCCTCATGCTTCCGGACGAGGCGATCCCGGGCGTCTACCGGGATTCCATCGAGCCGTACCTGGAAGCCCGCGACATCTTTGTGTTCGCGCACGGATTCACCGTGCATCACCGGACGATCCGCCTTCCCGACGACGCCGATGTGCTGCTTGTGGCGCCGACCGGCCCGGGCAGGCAGCTTCGCTCGCTCTACGAGCAGGGCAAGGGGCTGCCGGCTTTGCTGGCCGTGGACCAGGATGCCTCCGGCCTGGCCTGGAAGCGGTGCCTGGCTTACGCGAAGGCAATCGGTTGCCTGCGGGCGGGGGCCATCGAAACCACCTTCCGGGAGGAGACGGTGACGGATCTTTACTGCGAGCAGGCGGTTCTCTGCGGCGGCATGCCCGAGCTCATTAAAGCGGCCTTCGCGGTGCTGGTGGAGAAGGGCTACCAGCCAGAGCTCGCCTACATCTCCTGCCTCAAGGAGGTAAAGCTCATCGCCGATCTGCTCTTCGAGCGGGGGCTGGACGGCATGCGGGCGGCAATATCCAACACGGCCAAGTTCGGATCGGCGCTCACCGGGCCGGAGCTGGTAAATGCCGGCACGCGACGGGAGCTGGAAGAGGTGCTGTCCAGGATCGAATCCGGGCGGTTCGCGAGCCTCTTCCTGCAAGACGCGGCCGCCGGATCGCCTGTGACCAGGGATTTTCTAGCCTCGGAGAAGCACTCGCGTCTGGCCCGCGCCGGCCGGGCATTGCGGGAGTCGCTGGACTTTTGACGCCTGCCGCTTTATGCGCATCCGCGCGTCCGGCGCCGTGGAGCCTAGCCGGCCGTAACCAGCAGATTGTCGATCAGGCGCACGTCGCCGAATCTGGCCGCCACCAGAAGGACAAAAGGCGGACCGTCGCCGGCCGGCGTACCGAGCGTGTCGGGATCCCTGGCCTGCAGGTACTGCAGGGTAAGCCCCGGCTGGGCGCTCAGGCGCTGCCTGGCTTGCTCGAGGGCAGCATCCATGGCGACGCCGCCGGCAAGCACCTGATCGCGCACCCAGGACAGGGTCTGGAAAAGGATCGGCGCCTGCCTGCGCTGCTCCGGGCTCAGGTAGACGTTTCGCGAGCTGAGCGCCAGGCCGTCCGGCTCGCGCACGGTCGGCACCCCGACCACAGCCAGGGGCAGATTGAGATCTGCCACCATCTGCCGGATGACGGTCAACTGCTGGTAATCCTTTTGACCGAAATAAGCCGCATCAGGCTCAACCAGCGAGAAAAGCTTGGCCACGACCGTGGCCACGCCGCTGAAGTGACCGGGTCTGAAGAGCCCGCAAAGCTGCTCGGTCAGGCGGGCCGGCGGCACCACCGTCGTCACTTCCCCGGCCGGCGCCGGGTACATCTCCGCGACGCTCGGGTGAAACACGGCATGGACGCCCGCCTGCCGGCAGCGCTCGAGATCCTTCTCCAGCGTCCGCGGGTACCTGTCCAGATCCTCGTTGGCCCCGAACTGCAACGGGTTGACGAAGATGGAGACTATCACGGTGCGGCACTCCGCAAGCGCGCGCTCGACCAGGGCCATGTGCCCGTCGTGGAGGGCGCCCATCGTCGGCACGAAGCCGAGCCGGTGCCCGCCATTGTCCGCCGGCAGGGAATCCAGGGCGCGACGCCAGCGCCGCAGCTCCGCTGTCGTGGAGAACCGTTTGATTGCTGTGGCCTGTGTCACCGGCACCTCGGCCCGTAAGCCTTGAGAAGACCTCAATCAGATTACCCCGAACGCACGCCGGTTGCTGCCCCTTTCCAGCAAAAATAAAGGTTTTTTGGGATAATGCGGGCTCGCATGAGCGAGAACCTTCCAGCCTGCGGCATGGTGTCCGGTCGCCCGAGAGGCGCTGCGGCCGGCGGCCTGGCAGGCGTCGGGCTCAGGGGCGGCAGCTTGGTTGCAGCGGCCTTGCTGTGCATCACCCCGGGCTGGGCCGTGCCGGTCAAGGCCGCCGCTGCCGCCCATCCGGCCGGGGCGGCGGCTGCCGGGCCGGCAAGGGCGATCGCCGCCCGGGTTGTGGCCGCCTACGGCGGGCCGGAGCGGCTGCAGGATCTAAAGAACCTCGCTTACCGCAAGCGCGCCACCCACTCCGTCATCTCGGGCGTCTCCAGCGCCCAGAACAACCTGGTCTGCGACATCACCGGCCGCGGCGACAGGGTGAGGGTGGAGACCAGGCTGCTCGGGCAGCAGATGATCATGGGCTTCAACGGCAAGCAGAGCTGGACGCAGTTCGGCGACTGGGTCTCGCCCAGCTCGCCGACTGTGGTGAAGCAGATTGTCGAGGAGATCGCCCACGGGCTCAACATGCTGGCGGACCTCGCCGTGCCCGGGCACAAGGTGGATTACCTGGGCTCGAGGACCGCCGCCGGCAAGAGCTGCGACGTGATCAGGGTCTATACCGGGGACGGCAAACCGACCACCCTTTACGTGGATCAGGCAAGCCACCTCGTGGTGCGCAGCGAGTATCTGGGCGTCGACCAGGAGCAAGGCGTGCCGGCCACGCAGGCCGTCGAATACGCGGATTACCGCCCGCTGGCCGGCAGCATGGTGCCGTTCAAGACCGTGGAGTACACGGCCGGCAAAAGGACTTCGCAGACGGTCCTGGATGACTTTCAGTGCGGGATCGCCGTCGACGACACGATATTCGACATGCCCCCGGAGTCGTTCGTGGCGCGCGTCAGGCAAGGCCCGGTCGAGGTCCCCTTTGACTATCTGGCCAACGAGATGCTGGTGAAGGTGCGCATCAAGGGCAACGAATACAAGTTCATCGTGGACACGGGCGCCAGCCAGACCGTCGTCGACAAGTCCATCGCCGGCTCCATTGGTGAGGTGTCAGCGGGCGATTTCTCCATTACCGCCGGTTCCACCGCCCTGCCGCTCAGCTATATGACTTTGCCCGATCTCACCATCGGTGATATCACCCTGTCCAACCTGGCGGCGCTGGTGACGGACCTGTCATCGTTCAAGGCGGCCCTGGGCGAGCGCCCGGACGGCCTGATCGGCGCCAATGTGCTGCGCCGCTTTCTGGTCACCTTCGATCCGGAAAAGACAACGGTCATCCTGTCCGACCCGCGCAAGGTCTCGGTTCCCCCGGGCGCCGTGGTCGTGAAGACCTCGCCGGTCTACGGGGCCACCGCCCTGGTCGTGCCGGGCAGGCTGGACAACAAGGTGAATCTCAACTTCCTGGTGGACACCGGAGCCGCCTTCAATAACCTCCCGCAGTCCACGGTCAGGGCCCTTTCACCGGGGCCGACGCTTCCGGTGGGGCTCATCTTCGGGGTGGACGGCAAGAAGCAGAGCATCAGCGCCCTGCGCCTGAAGCGCTTGAGCCTGGGCAGCCTGGCGGTCGCCGATCCGGTCTTCGCCCTGACGCCCCAGGCCTCGGCCGGCGGCGGGGCGACCGGGCTATTCTCGGCGGGCTCGATGGGCATCCTCGGCAACCCGTTCTGGCGGCATTACCGGATGACCATCGACTACCGCAACGAGCGGTTGTTCCTCGAGCCCAGCCCTGGGATGCAGCGGGTGGCGGCAGCGGCGGCGGCGCTCAACGCGGCGGCGCGGGAGTTTTACGCCCGCGGCGATATCGAGCGCGCCAGAAGCGCCTGCCAGTCCGTCATTCAATCCGGGCTGGCCAGCGGTGACAACGCGGTGCAGGCGCTGGGGCTGGCCAGACTTGCCGAGTTTTATGCCGAGAAGGGCCGCGACACCAGGAGCGCCACCTTCACGGCCCTGGCTTCCAGGGAGTACTCGCGGGCCGCGTCCCTGGCCGGGGAGACCAGCAACAAGGAGGTAGCCGCTCACGTGCTTGCCCTCTGGGCCGGCTACCAGCTGAGCGTGGCCACCGGCTCGCCGCAGATGATCGCTGTTTCCAGCCTGCTCACCCGAGCGCTCAAGCTCTCCTCCAGCGAGCCGGAGGCTTACGTGGTCATGGGATCGCTCTTCCTGCGCACGGGCAAGCTCGACCTGGCCAGGCGCTATCTGGATCAGGCGCTCATGCTGGATCCGGCCAACTGGACCGCTCTCTGGGCGGAGTACCGCCTGTATGCGCGGCAGAACAAGCCGGCCATGCAGAAGCTGGTGCTGGCCCAGCTGAACCGATATTATCCCGGGGCGGCCGAGGTGAAAAGCGCCTGCAGGACCCAGAAGACCGGGCAATAGCCTGGATCAGGGAACGGCCAGGCGCACCGGGTCGGCCACGAGCAGTTTGTAAAGGCTTTGCTTGTGCTGTGTGTCCGGCGGCAGCCGCCCCGCCAGCGGCGCCGCCCAGCCGGTGCAAGCGCTCTCGGGCGCGTCCGGCTGCCACAGCCCGGACAGAACCAGGTGCCCGGGATTTATCCGGTCCAGCCAGAGTCCGGCTCCGGCAAAGCTCGAGTGGTGACGGAGGTCGGGGGCGAGACCGCCAAGGCACTCCAGCAGCCGCTCTCCCTCGGGGGGCCTGGTCAGGAAGTCATCGAAAGACCACAGCCAGTCACCGCGGACGGTATCAATTACCTCGCCGTTGCTGCCCCAGACGACCTCAAAATGCTCGGGCTTGGGGCGCTCGACAGAATGGAGGCGAATCAGCTCGTCGAAGGCGGCACTGCGCCTGCCGGCGAGGTATCTGGACAGATCCTCCCAGCCCTTCCAGAAGGTGAGAAACAGGAGTCGATCAGGCTTTTGCCGGTGGGCCCCGGAAAATGCCCGGATCAAGCCCCCGCTGCCGTCCATGTCGTGAGCGACCTCGCGCACGATCTCGAGCGCGCGCTTGCCCACGTCGCGCGAAACAGCCCAGGCTACTCGTTCGGCAAACATGGCTCTAAACTCCCTCGACCGCTGATAACGCGAACCGGCTCACAACAAGCCGGACTCTGGCACCCGGCGGCCTCATTCAAAGACATCTTACTGTCGATCTTACTACTTGCCCTGATTAGCGGATGGTCGGGGCGAAAATTGGAGCGCTTCTTTTAAGCAGGCTTCACGCTGTGTCGCCTGTAGCCTGACGGGATGCCGGATAAAGGACACCCGGTCGGCACCGTCAGCAGACGGCGTCGGGCGTCAACTGAATGACCTGGAAAGGCAGGGCGGCGGCATCCTCGCCCTCGAGCGCCAGCACGATGTTGTACATGCCCTCCTCCTGGAAGGCCAGCCCCTGGAAGGCGCTGATGATCTTGTGCGTCATGTTCTTGTTGGGAAGCGGCTCCACCTTCGCCACCGGCGAGGTGGCGACAATCTGTCCCTGGCGGTCGACAATTTTGAACTGGTAGGTGAACTCGCTGTGCGAGCCGGAAAGCTGGGCAAAAGCGTAGACAAGGGGGATGACGGCCGGGAAGCTCTGCACGGTGACGCCGTTGTGTATGTTTATGCAGGAGATGGCGTCGGGGCGCAGAACGTCCTGCAAGACCCGCTCGCAAAGAATGATGCCGATAACTTTCGGGCTGTCTGCTTTTGTCAAGGTCGGGATCCGGTCGGGGGGCTCACGCGGTGTAAGGCGCTCAAAGATTGTATCCTCAAATAAGCGCCCCGTGCTCGCACCCCCGTGCGGCGCGGCGACAGGGCGGTGTCTGGGGGGTCAGGAGGCGGTTCATGCTGGATCCGGAGCAGTTGACTTTCGTGGAATGGTTCTGGATTGTGCTCGCGATCACCCTTGCGGTCTTCGCTTTGTGCTGCTGGGTCGACATGAATTACCGCTTCCAGTTTATGTAAACGGCGGCCAGCAGCCGTCCGAACCGGCCGGGTGAAGCCGGATCTGATCCGGCCCCAGGTCTGCTATCGTCGCTTAACTAATTTGCCGCCCGGGCATATGATGTTAGGTGACGGCACCTTCACTCTTTCAGTGCATGCATGGTCAGGAATCCTAAGGACGAAGAATGGGCCTGGACGGGCAGGGAATCACCCTTCCAGAAGAAGCTGGCGAACCTGCGCAGCGGGGAGAGCCCCGGCAATACCCCGTCCCGCGGCATGCCCTCCTATCAACAGCCGGGCCGGACGACGGGCGGTTTCGTCACCGACCCGCAGGCGCTGCTCAGGGAAACCCAGGAGACATTCAGCCAGGCGCGCGCGGATGACCTGGAGGCGCAGGCGCTGCTGGACGCCCAGACCGGTTTTCTCAACTCCCGGCAATTCACCAAGAAGCTCGAGTACGAGCTGAAGCGCGGCATGCGTTACAAGCGGCCGGTGGCAATCTGCATGGTGGCTGTCGACGGGATCAAGGAAGCCAAGCGTATTTACGGCGTGCAGGCAGGGGAGACGCTCGTGAAGCTGGCCGCCGACGCCATCCGCGGCGCGATCAGGGAAGTGGACATCGCCGCCCGGTACTCGGCAGACCAGCTGGTGGTCATCTTCCCGGAGACGAACGCCGCCGGCGTTCAGGTGCCGGCCGAGCGGATCAGGCAGAAGATTCGCAATCAGGTGACCACCCTGGGCGGCGAGTCCATCTACATCACCGCCAGCCTGGGCGTAGCGTCCTTCCCCGCCCACGCCCGCGAGCCCAACGAGCTCATCACCAAAGCGCTCCTGGCCCTCGAGATGGGCGGCCAGCGCGGCGGCGACGTGATCACCTCCGCCTGAGCGCCTGCAGTGGGAGCATCACGAAGCTCTCGCTAACTGTGCGATTAACCCTTTATCAGCCCGATCCCCGCTGCCGCCAGCTCGCGCAGGCCGCAAGGTCGCCCTTGACCACGGATTTGCGGGGTAGCGTCATGGCTATCCGGCGCCCAGATTGACACTCATGACCGGCTATCTGGTGATCCCTGAATATTGATTTCGCCTGGCCAGCCCTTATAGGGTAGTTCTCATCTGTTCTCTTCTCTTACGAGACTCTCTAGAAACCAAGCCCGGATAGCTCAAAATCCCGCCCGAAGACTTAAACCTTGAGCCCCGACGGTCCATCCGCTGAGGTGCAGGGTTTCTTTTGGCCTGCGGTCTTGAGCTGCCCGGAGCGTTCAGGTGATTTACCAAGGAGCTTGAATGAACAACCAAGAACGCGCCCCGCAAGGGCACGGCGGCAAGAGCGCAAGCTCGCGCCCCTATCTGATTGCTATCACCGGCTCCATCGCCAGCGGCAAATCGCTGGTCGGACAGTTCCTGAAGGACGCGGGTGTGTTTGTCCTCGACACGGACGAGATCGCCCACAACCTCCTGAGCTCGCCGAACCAGGCTTACCAGGCGGTCCTCGACCGCTTCGGCGCCGACCTGGTGGATGGCCCCGGTGGCCCGATCAACCGCGAGAAGCTTGGCAATATTGTCTTCGCCGATAAAAAGGCCAACGACGATCTCAAGGCCATCCTTCACCCCGCCATCAAGGCGGCAACGCAAGCGGAGATCGACCGCCACCGAGACCGCGAGCTCATCGTCGTGCAGGTTCCCCTGCTCTTCGAATCGAAGCTCGAGGCTGAATACGACGAGGTCTGGACCGTTCTGGTGGACCGCAAGGTTCAGGTGGAGCGGCTCAAGGCCCGCAACAACAAGTTGACCGATGAGCAGGCGGAAGCCCGCATTGCAGCGCAGTGGCCGCAGGAGAAAAAGGCCGCTCGCTCTCATCGGATCATCGACAACTCTGGCGCAAAGGAGGAGACCATGGAGCAAGTCCGCAAGTGTCTTGCCGCCGCCAGAGCCTCCGCCCAAAAGGCCGAGCCGGCTGCAGCGGCGGGCGATCCGCTCCGCAACGAGCGGTATCGCGAATTCCTGCGGCGCGGCGCCGAGCTGGCCGCGACCGACGCGCTTGCGCGCATGGGCGACGTTTCGACCACGCAGCACAAGCAGGCCGACGCCTCCGTGCGCGGCGAGATGCACACCTGCGAGCAGCACGACGACGGCAGCTGCTCGTGCCACGACAGCGAGCTTCTGGTTCGCGTGCTCATGTGCGTCAAGAACCGCCAGGGCGACTGCGCAGGCCACCAGCCCGGGCAGTGCTCGTGCGGTTGCGCGGGCAACTGCAAGGCCGGTTGTGCCTGCCAGCCCGGCTGTGGCTGCCAGTGCCAGCCGCCCTGCCCGCCCACGCCGCCGGCCCCGCCGCCGCCACCGCCGAACCGGCTGCCCTGCCCTTCGCCCTGCGAGGGGATTGCGGCCATGTTCTTCGGCTTCCTGGCGTTCCTGGCCGTCCTGGCTGCCCTGGTGGCGATCGTCTGGCTCCGCCCGTGGGAGCACCACGGGCCGCCGGTCAAACCGCCCTGCCTGTGGCAGTGCCGGCCGGTGGTCGTCTGCCCGCCCTCCGGGTGCGAGCAGCCAAAGCCGCCGGTCACACCACCGGTGGTGATACCGCCGTCGCCGCCGGCGCCGATTCCGCCGCCCCACCCGACCTGCCCGAGCGGCACTACCCGCTCGGCTGACCCGCCCTCGTTCGTCCTGCCCTACCTGCACAATCAGGTACGCGGCAGGGTTACCGAGTACACGGTGACCTACGCGCCGAACTGCCAGGGCGCCACGGTCGTCGGCACGGACATCAACGGCAGGCTGGTGAACATCGAGGAGTACGGTCCGAACCTGGCTTTCAGCCAGCAGTGGATCGTCAACTACTCGCAGTTCGGCGACGCCGTCTGGGTGGACCTGTTCACGGCACCGAACGTTTTTGTCGGGCGAACCATGTACGAGTACGACTCGGGTCGCCTGATGCGCGTGCGGTTGCTCGACGGGCACCAGAGGCCGATCATCATCGCGACCTATGAGCGCAACCCTGACGGGTCGCTCTGCGCCGTGGTGGTGCAGCGCTACAACCAGTTCGGCGTGGTCGTCGACGTCCAACGCATGAGTCCGTCCGGCATCGGCACGATCGCCGGCGACTTCTACATGTTCGACCGCTTCGGGCAGGCGAGCTGAGCCTGCTCGACCGCTCGGGCACGAGGCGGGGCTTCCGCTTTCGGGCGGGAGCCCCGCTTTTCCCGCAAACCAGAGTCACTCTGATGGAGCCGGGTGACCTGCGCAAGGTAGGTTTCGCCATGAATCACTCGAAACGAAAGTTGACGGCAGGCAAGGACTACGACCTGCTGGACAACGGTGTTATCGTGGTCCGGCGCTCTTACGATAACCTCCTGGACCCGTACAAAAAGGAGCGCATCCCCCACTACCTGAGCCAGATCGACCACAGCTTCCGCATCGAGCGCAAGAAATCCTACCGGAAGGCGCTCTTGCGGGAAGAGACGGAGTTCAACACGCTCGTCCGCGAGCTGGAGTCCGCCGGCCGGTCGCTTATTCTCGTCTTTCAGGGTCGGGACGCCGCCGGCAAGAGCGGCGCCATCATCCGCCTTTTCGAGGCCCTTGGCTTCGACCCGAAGATTTTCCAGTGGATCCCCATCGGCCCGCCCACCGACGAGGAGCTCGAGCACGACTACCTGTGGCGGTTCAACAAGGACGACCGCATGCCCAAGTTCGGCGAGGTTCGCGCCTTCGACCGCAGCTGGGCCGAGCGAGTTCTGGTGGAGCCGGTGATGAAGATTACCAGCTCCAAGCTCGTCCGCAAGTCGTACGCGGAGATCCGCGCCTTCGAGCAGAGCCTGGTCAGCCGCGGCCACATCGTGGTCAAGTTCTGGCTGGACATCACGCCGGACGAGCAGCTGCGCCGCTTCAGGAAGCGCGCCGCCAACAAGCCCTGGAAGTACAGCAAAGCCGACAAGGAGGCCCGCAAGCACTGGGACGACTACACGGGCGCGGCCAACGAGATGTTCTACCGCACCGGCACGCAGTTCGCCCCCTGGTATGTCCTGTCGAGCGAGGACAAGCGGTACAGCCGCGTCACCGTTCTGCAGGTCATCAACATGGTGCTGCGCGCCGCCCTGCGTTGAGCCTGTCCTTGTTTCTCGCGGCAGACGTTCTTTGCCTCATTTCTCAACCAGGAGACAACCGCACATGACCACAGTCAGCGCATCATCCAGGGGCGGCAAGCCTTACCAGCTGGAGATCAAGGCGCGCACCCACAAGGCGAAGTCCGATGTCCCGACCGCGCTCGGCGGCGCCGATAAGGCCATGACCCCGCACGAGATGTTCCTCGGCGGGCTGGCCGGCTGCGTCGCGGACACGCTGTGGATGTATGCCCGGATGAAGCAGTGGGACCTGCGCGGCATCACGGTGACCGTCACCGAGACTGCCGTGGAGGACCCCGGTCAGCCCGGACAGAAGATCCCGCAGATCTCCGAGCAGATCGAGATCACCGGCAACCTGACGGAAAGCCAGGTGAGCCAGCTGCACGCCATCGCGCCGCGGTGCCCCGTGAGCAAGCTGTTCACGGGAACCAAGCAGGTCGCCTCGAAGATCTCCCAGGTGGCCCCGCCGGCGGTGCCCCGCCGCACCGCGGGCAAGCGCGGCAGGAGCTGCTGATCCGGCAGGGGCGGGCGGCTCCGGCTGCCCGCCTGCCGCCCGAGGTCGCTCTCCGGTTTTCCGGCTGCTTTGTCGGACCGCCTCCCGATCGGGATCAGGCGGTACCGCTGCTCTACAGCCTGTCCACAGGCTCTTTAACGCGACGTTTGCTCGGGCTCCGGCCCGCGCGCGTCCGACAGGGATAAACTTCCCATGACCACGCCCTCCAACCCGCAGGACGCGCAAAAAGCGCAGATCCGGCGGCTGATGATTTTTTTCGCGTTGGTCTACGTTGCCGAAGGACTCGGGCAGGTCGGAGGCCTGATAAGCCAACCCTTGAACTATTACTTCGTGAAGGGGTTGGGCTGGCAAGCCGACCGGATCACCGAGTACCTCGCCATTCTGACCTTCCCATGGGTCATCAAGCCTCTGTACGGCCTGGTCAGCGACTTCGTGCCGCTGCTGGGATACAGGCGCCGCACCTACCTGTTCGCCGCCAACGGCCTGGCGGTTGCGGCGTACCTCTGGCTGACGGGGATTACCGCCCCCGGCCAGATTGTCTTTGCGCTCCTGCTCACGGCGTTCGGCATGGCCATCTCCAGCACGCTGTGCGGGGCGGTCATGGTCGAGAACGGGAAAAAGACCGGCATGAACAGCAGCTTTGTCAACCAGCAATGGCTGTGGTTCTACATCGCCACCGTCATCACCTCGTTCGCCGGCGGCTGGCTCTGCCAGCACGCTTCGCCGGCCGGAGCCTTTCACAGCGCGGCGCTGATTGTCGCCCTCGCCCCGATTGGCGTCATGCTCGGCTGCTGGTTCCTGGTGCAGGAGGAGAAAGCCCGGATCAACATGGAGGGACTGAAAGCCTCCGGGCTGGGCTTCTGGAAGGCGTTGAAATCGAAAACCCTCTGGGTGGTCGGTTTCTTCCTCTTCTTCTACAACTTCTCCCCCAGCTTCGGCACCCCGCTCTATGTCTACATGACCAACCAGCTCGAGTTCAGCCAGGATTTCATCGGAATCCTGGGTGCGATCGGCGCCACGGGCGCGATTGTCGGCTCGCTGGTTTACATGTGGCTGCAGAGGCGGATGACGCTCAAGGCGCTGCTCAACCTGAGCATCCTGCTGGGCACTGTTGGACAGGGCTCGTACCTGCTCCTGGGCAGTCCGACGAGCGCCGTCATCCTCGGGTTCGTCAACGGGGTCTTCGGCATGATCGCCCTGGTGGCATCGCTGACGCTGGCTGCCGACTACTGCCCGGACAAGGCGGAAGGCTTCAGCTACGCGCTTTTGATGTCGCTCAACAACCTGGCAGGGCAGCTGTCCGCCAACGTGGGCGCGTACCTGTACGTGCACACGTTCAGCAACCGGCTGTCCCCGCTCATCATCGTCTCCGCTGCCTTCACGGCCGCGGCTTTCCTGCTCGTCCCGATGCTTCGCCTGGGCAACCGACGCCCCGGACAGAAGGTGGACGATCAGGGATCCGGCGCCGGCCCGCAGGGGAGCGACGGCAAGTAGAGACCCGGGAAAGTCGCCGTTTGTGATTGGCGCGACGCTCAGGCGATCGTGTCGCACGGGCGGTGACTTTCCCTTTTTTTGTGTGTGTGGCATGTTACATGATATAGTAAAAGCAAAGAAGGATTGAGTTATCATTCAGGCTTCCGCCGCTGTCCGGAAACAACCATGCCCCTTGACGATCCGAGATTGAGCAAAGCCGCGCGCCTGTCGGCTGCGTCCGTGCTGAACGTCTTGCTGGCTTTGCCGGCCGGCTGCCTGGATGAGGGCCCGGCACCGCCGGTGGTGACGAGTGCCGCGCCGCTGCCGGCGCTGTCTGCGGCTTTTCGCAGCCGCGACGGGTGGACGGGGGCTGACGGGGCATACAGCATCCCGCTGGATAGCCAGCGCACGCTGTGGCTGTTCGGCGACACCTTTGTCGGCAAGATACGCGGGGGCAGGCGCCGGGACACGACGATGATCCACAACTCGGCCGCCTGGCAGGATACTGGCGGCCCGGACAGGCCGGCGCGCTTCTTCTACGGATCCCGGTCGGGTGAGGCCGCGGATCTGCTTGCCTGCCGCCAACAAGGTTCATGGTACTGGCCATGCGATGGGGTGCTGGTCGACGGCAGGCTCTTTCTCTTTTGCATGGTGGTGAAAGAGGATCCGGGGATGGCGGAGCCGTTTCAATTCAAGGTGGCGCGGCACGACCTCCTGGTGATTGAGAACCCGCAGGACGAGCCGCCCGGCTGGCGGATCACCACCGTCTACCTGCCGCATGCGGAGCGGATAAGCTACGGCGTCTCCTGCCTGCTCGACAAGGAGTATCTGTACGCTTTCTCATCTTATCCGCCGGCCGCCGAGCCTACGCTCAAGCATCCGCTTGTCCTCTGCCGGATCAGGCTCGACCGGCTCTCGGCGCTCGATATGAGCGCCTGGGAGTACTGGAGCGCAGACCCCGAAGGCGGGACCACCGGCGGCCGCTGGAGCCGCTCTCCGGATCGGGCGGCCGTTCTTTTTCGGGACGCCGCGCCGGAGATGACGGTGAGGCCTGCAGGCGGGATCAGCGGCTATCTGGCCTGCTACATGGAGCCCAATTTCGGTGGCAGAATCCTCCTCCGGCGCGCTCTGCGACCGGAGGGCCCCTGGAGTGAGCCGGTGGTTGCCTATAGCTGCCCCGAGCGCCGGAAGGGGATCCTGCTTTACTCGGCCAAAGCGCACCCGGAGCTGGTGCGGAGACCGGGCGAGGTGGTCATCACCTACTGCCGGAACCTGGCCGGGTCGCTAAAAGCGCAGCTCGAGCAGCCGTTCGTCTATTTCCCCCAGTTTGTCCGCATCTGTCTGAAGGACCGGCGCTGATCGTGCGTTCTGTCAGGCGGACCGAACCGGAAGGGAGAAGGGATGCCAAACCGTAATTGACCGCCCGGCCAGGCTCAATGCCGTCCCCGGAATGTGAGCGAAATAAAATACTTCACACACCGGCGCTGTCAACTACTACGCGCGGTGGCGTTTCGTGGTTCAATTTTGCTCTGCGCGTCTTGCCGGCAATTTCTGGCGCCCCCTACCCGGCCCGCCCCTTTACATGCTACTCAATCGAAAAGATGACGACCCGCAAGCAGGCTGCTCGACGTTTGCGGCTCTCGCAAAGCTAGCGCGGGCGCGCTTGTATCTGGTGCTGACCCTGAGCTTTTGCCTTGTTGTCCTTTCCTGCTGTGAAAGCCCGGAGCAGAAGAAAAAGGAGCGGCTGGAGCTCTTTGACAAGTTCGTCACCGGCGTGGCCATGCACCTGCTGGACCGCAATCCGGACACGATCCGCGAGTCGATCAATCACCTGCAGCGTGAAGAGCTCCCCGGCCCTGTTTTTGAGCGCTTGCAGAACGAGGGGGTGCTGCCGATGACCGATCTCAGCGTGCTCAAGATTATCGACGAGGCCCAGGACCATCACACGACGAACATGGTGAAAGTGGTCTCGGTGAAGCCGCTGGGCCCCGTGGAAAGGGACGTGGTGCCGTTTCAGGTTGCCGGACAGGTGATTGATAAACAAGAAGGCAAAGCGGACCGGGTGACGCCGTTCAACTGCAAGATTACCTGCAGGCTGGACGAGTCGACCGGCGGTTGGCCGCAGGCGGTAGAGGTCAGCGGTCTCGAGCCGCACGCCAAGAGTCTGGCGGCCGAGGAAAAGAAACCGCCGGTGAAAAGAAAACGGCGCCGTTAACGCGAGATTCTTGGAAAGTTCTTTAAGAAGCTGTGACGCCGCTTGCAGGCGGCGCCACAGCTTTCGTAGGTTGTGGGCATTGTTGGCCAGTTCTGACAGCGCGGAAACCATCCGTCCGGATCCACCGAAGAGCCTTCCTACGCCATGTTTCGACCATCCCCCCGGCTTCTGCCGAAGGCGGTGGCGTGCACGGGCGAAGGAAGGATTGCAGCGGGCTGGACGAACTCGGTCGCCTGCGCCGTTTGAATGGCCACCAGGCTGTTGGGCAACCGAAGGAGGACCATATGCGAAGACCCGGCAAAGTGTTTGCTTACGGGCTGGCGGCGATCATCATCGCGCTGCTCGTCACGCTCATTCTCGCAACCAGCGCCTTCTACGCAAACCAGGCGAATATTCTCCAGATGCGGCAGCAGGGCATCGTTCCGAACCAGCAAAATGCGATTCAGCAACGCGCGGGGGGAGCCTGGCGCTGAGCGACCGGCTTTCTTTCGGGCGGTGACCGGGTGCCCGTGGGCGCTTGAGCAGGCTGTACGGCATGTCCGGCTGCTCAAGCGCCCGGCGCGGCGGCGACCGTGGCTGGCGCCGCTGCGTCCGGCTGGGTCGCCGGCCGTCCTGTTTCCACGCTTACGCTAATTCACGCGAGCATTGTTGCTGCCCGATGAACCTGCTTTCGCTCGTCGGCGCCCTCGGCGGCGCCCAGAGCCCCGCCGTTGCCGCGGGCGCGAGGGCCGGTGACGCTGCTTTCGTCGAGACCCGAGCAGCGGACCGGCCGCTTGCCTGGTTAAGCTGGCCCCCGGCTGGTGCCAGCAGGCGCCGATCGGCTGGTTGACCCGGCGTTTCTATACTAGATGTTATAGCAGATAACGGCAAATGGGAAAGCCCGCGGCGCAAGACCGTGAGCTTCCCCGACGATCGGCCTCAGACCATCGTTTGCTCTTCGCCGCCGGCCGGTTCCGGCAGGGGTGGCGGGAGCTTTTCCACCTCGAGAACCGTGACCGCGTGATGGTTAATCTCGGCCACGGTGTACTTGAAGCCGTTGAGCTCCACGCTGTCACCGACCTCCGGCTGCCGGCCGAGCGTCTCGATTACCGCCCCGGCGACCGTCGTGCAAAGCGCGCACTCGAGGCTTGTTCCCAGCTCCTTGTTGACCTCCAGCAGCGTCAGATCGCCCAGGACCAGCCAGCGATTGTCGCCGGCCTTGCGAACGCCGGGATGCGGCGTGTCGTACTCGTCCCAGATTTCGCCGACCAGCTGCTCGAGCAGATCCTCCAGGGTAATGAGGCCGGCCGTTCCGCCGAACTCGTCGAGCACGATCGCCATCTGGAAGTTGTGAGTGCGCATCAGCTCCAGGATGGCGCTTGCCGGCATGGACTCGGGGATAAAGTGGGCTTGACGGATGAGCGAGCCCAGACGGAACTCCCTGCCACCGGAAACGGTGGCACCTGCAGCAGCCGTGCGCAGGCTGGCCTGCCAGAGATCGAAGAGATCCCTGGTGTTGAGGATCCCGACCACGTTGTCGTCGTTGCCCTTGAACACAGGCAGCTTCGTGTGCTTGGTGCGGCAGACGATGGCCAGGACATCCGCCAGGGACAGGTTGTCGGAGATGGCGTCCATCTTGGTGCGCGGAATCATCACCTGCTTGGCGGTCAGCTCCTTGAGGTCGAGTGCCCGCTTGAGCAGGTCGGTCTGGGCAGGGTCGAGCTGTCCGGCCTTGCGGCTGGCCTCGAAGAGGATCTCGAACTCATCGGGCGAGTGCACGGCATACTGCTCGCCGGACGGCTCCGGAAGGCGCATGGCCTTCAGGACCAGGCCGGCAATGCCGTTCATCACCCAGAGAAGCGGATAGGTTATGCGGCAGAAGATCCTCATCGGGCCGGCCATGGTCAGAGCGGTTTTTTCGGGCAGGCGCAGCGCGAAGGACTTGGCCACCTGCTCGCCGACGATGACGTGCGCCATGCTCAGGCAGACGAAGGCAAGAACGAAAGCCAGTCCAGCCGGGGGCTCGGCACCAGCCAGCCCGGGGATGAGGCCTAAAAGCAGCTTGACGGCGCCGTGGATCGAGCTCTCGCCGATCCACCCGAGCGCCAGACTGGCCAGGGTTATTCCCAGCTGCGTGCCGGCGATGGTTGTCCCCAGGTTCTCCTGAAGATGCCGCACAGTCCGCGCCGCCCCGTTGCCGTCGTCGATCAGCTCCTTGATGCGGCTCCGGCGCACCTTGACGATGGCGTACTCGGTGGCCACGAAGAGCGCATTGGTAAAGATCAAGACAGCGGTAAATCCAAGCCAGAGAATCACACTTCCAACTGACATCGACATATTCGGCCTCCTCGAAAGATAGACCAGTTCATGGCATACCGGTACGCGCCGATCTGCACCTACCTCTGCCGCCCCGCGCCTGAAGGCATGGGACGTAAGCTGTAAGGTTTGTTTGGACGACTAACTAGGTTTCAGTAGGCCTTTAGCCCTGCGGAATTTGAGGTAATAAAAATCAAGTGCTCCAACAGGTTATACAATGGGCATTTCCGGCTTCAATTCATGCTTGCCAACATCTCGTAAAATGTTAGCCAGAGACCTGTTCATGGTTAGCGCAGCCTGCCACGCTTGACCTTTTCCGGCTGCCAAGAATCGCCCGGTTATGAAAATGCAGACCCCGCTCGTATATTCGCCCACCTACAACACCGATCTAAAGGAATTCGGCGTTGCCAAACCGTTTGCGCTCGACCGCGGGCAATGCGTGCTGGAGAGGCTGGCGGACGATTTCGGCCGGGCGATTCCATTCGTGGAGCCGGGCCCGGTTGGGCTGCCCGACATCCTCCTGGTGCACACGCCCGAGTACGTAGAGAGCCTGGGCGACCCCAGGGTTTGGCAGGAGATTTTCGAGTTCAAGGGTTCCGAGTACCGGCCGGAGAAAGCCAGACGGCCGCTCAACGAGCTTTTCGAGGACATCCGCATCAAATGTGGTGGCACCATGCTGGCCGCCGAGATGGCCTTGCAGGGCGGGCTGGCCGCCAATCTCGGGGGCGGCTACCATCACGCCTTTCCGGATCGCGGCCGCGGCTTCTGCGTGCTGCACGACATCGCCATCGCCGTGCGCTCCCTCAAGAAGCGGGGTTTGTGCAGCAAGGTTTTGATCGTCGATCTGGATTTTCATCAGGGCGACGGCACCGCCTTGATTTTTCAGAACGACCCGGATGTCTACACGCTGTCCGTGCACTCGGACGAGGGCTGGCCGGAAGAGAAGCAGCAAAGCACGCTCGATGTCCCCATTCGCTCCGGCGAAACACACCTCTATCTGGAGAGGGCCGGAGGCGCCCTGCTCACCGCCCTCTCAGGATTCACACCCGATCTGTGTGTCTACGTTGCCGGCAGCGATCCCTATGAGCTCGATGTCCTGCCTGGGACCAGATTTATCAACCTTACGCTCGAGCAGATGCGACAGCGGGATGAGTTTGTGATCGACACCTGCGCGAACCTGGGCATTCCCATGGCAAGCGTCTTTGCCGGCGGCTACGGCCCGGATGTCTGGGAGGTGCACTACTGGGCGACACGGCGCCTGCTGGAGCATGCCGGATGGACCGCTCCCGCCGGCGCCCGCGGGTAATCGATCCGTGGCGCTGTCAAGCGGCGTGATGCGCCACCGGGGATGATGCGCAGCGGACATATTTAATGGTCGAAAAAGACCGCTTTTGGAGTGGCGGCGCATATAATGCCGTTAAGGGAAACAACTAGATTGGACGGTTCGCCTTGAATACCGCCGCCAGGTCAAATGGAGGACCGGCGCCAGCTGTCCCGGCGGGCAGCGTTGAGATCAGGCCCGGGCCTTTCGTGAAGTGGGCGGGCGGCAAGTCACGATTGCTTTCGGCCTTCGACCGGCTACTCCCGCCCGGGTTCGATCCCTCGCGCGGGCGGTACTTCGAGCCGTTCGTCGGCGGCGGGGCGCTCTTTTTCCACCTGGCGCCGGCCAGAGCGGTCCTCTCCGACTCCAATCCGGAGCTGGTCAACTGCTACCAGGTGGTGCGCGACCGGGTCGAGGAGCTTATTGCGCTCCTGCGCGAGCACAAGAACGACAGACAGCACTTCTACAAGGTGAGGTCGTTGAGCCCGGCCGGACTGAGCGCGGCTGAGCGGGCAGCCAGGCTGATCTTTCTCAACAAGACGTGTTTCAACGGGCTCTACCGGGTGAACAGCCGGGGCGAGTTCAACGTTCCCTTCGGGAGGTACGACAATCCGCGCATCTGCGACGGCGAAAATTTGCGGGCGGTGAGCGCCCGCCTCCGGGACGTGGAGATCCTGTGCCTGCCGTTCGAGCAAACGGTCAGGCGGGCAAAGGCCGGCGACTTCGTTTATCTCGATCCACCCTATCAGCCGGTGAGCGCGACCGCCAATTTTACAGGGTATACTGCCACCGCATTTGGTGATAAAGATCAAGAGCGCCTGGCGGCGGTCTTCAGCCAGCTGTCCAAGCGGGGCTGTCTGGTCATGCTCAGCAACTCGGACAGCCCGGTGATCCGGGAGCTCTACAAAGACTTCCGGATAGCCGAGGTCAAGGCCAGCCGGGCGATCAATTGCAAGGCGGAGCGCCGCGGGCGGGTGAGCGAGCTCGTGATCATGAACTACAAAATATAGGGCGGCAACTTTACACAGTTTTTACGCGGCCGATTGAACTCTCTGGCCGGCGCGACCGTCTTTACTGTTGTGCCCCGGATGCACCGACCTTCGCACTCCAGGCAGAACCACCAGGAGGACCGCGCCATGCCTATCTCTCCTAGCAGCGCATCGGGCAGCCGATTTACCCCCGCCCAGCCCTGCGACCGGGGCTTGAGCCTGGAGCTTTTCAGGTTCAAGTCCCCGGCCGTGCAGGTAGTGGCCCCGGCGGGAGCGGGCGGCTGCCGGATCATTTCCCGTCAGAGCCTTGGCGTGCGGCGGCGATGCAGCCGGCAGTTGCTGTGGGGGAATACTACGCGGGCGGTGGGAATATCCCCACTCGACTAGCGCGCGCAGCGGCCTATTATGTGTAGCGTGCGGGTAGCGCACAAAGAGAAACTCTCTCAATAAGTTTTCTAACCTGGTAAAGGAAGAAGGCAGGTGAGCCACTATGCCACGGACTAATTCATCCTCAAATCGCAAGTACAGCAATCAGACAGGCGCCGGCCAGCCCTGTGAGTGCATCGGCGGGGTCTGCGCCATCGATCCGTCGTTCATAAGCAAGCTAAAACTTGCTGCTAAGGCCGCCAAGAGCTGCGCCAAGGACGAGAACGCCGCACCCAAGCATTAGTCGGCGGCGGCGAAACCGCCTCAGCCGGTACGGACATACCCTCAAGCTCGCATGTGGACGCAAAAGCCAGTGGCAGCGCCAGCGACTTGAGGGAATTTTTTATAGCCGGGCGAGCGGCGGTACCGGGTATATCGTAGCTGTGGTGGAGGGGCAGGGCATGAAGGGTTCGAGCCGGTGGGTTTTGATTGCGAGCGCGCTCCTCTCTTGCCTCGGGCTGCTGGTGCCGGGGATAGCCTTCGGGGAGGACTGGCCGAAGGCATATGGTCTGTGCCTGCAGGGCGATCAGGCGATGCGCCGCCAGGACTGTCGAGCTGCCTGCGAGCTTTACGAGCAGGCCCTCAAGCTTTATTCGCACCCCGACATCAAGAAGCGTTTGGCCAACGCTTACGTGTTCTACGCCGGGCGGCTTGGTCCCGGCCAGGCGGCTGTCTGTTTCAGGCGCGCCTACGAGCTCGACCCCGGCAACCAGTCTGCCCGGTCCTGGTGTCAGCGCCATCCGGGAGCGGCAGCCCAAGCTGACGAGACTCTTATGACCGCGGCCCCTGACGGCGGCGTTGCCTTTGTGCCCGGCCGCTCCTCCGTGAGCCACGCCGGCGCCGCCAGGCAGGGGTATCAGGCGGCCCCGGCCGGGTTGCGCGACGAGACCAGGGCGCCGGAGCCGCGGTCGTATTTCCTGGCCCAGAACAACGATCCGCGCTGGAATCGCGACGCTCCGGCAAACGACGGCAACTGCGGGCCGACCTGCCTGGCCATGGCGTGCAAGCGGTTCGGTCTCTACCCCCCACGCATGGACGCCAACACGCCGCCACAGGAGCTCATCCTTGGCTGCCGCTTGCTCATGACCGGGGCGCTGAACCAGAACCTCGGCACAAACGCCTTCCAGTGGAACGCGGCAGCAAAGATTTTGGGCTTCAAGTCCTCCTTCGTCGGCTCCTTCGATGATGTGGACAGGGCGATCAATCGCGGGGCGGTGGTAGCCGTCGGCGGCTGCCCGTGGGTGGATCGCTCTTACGGGCCGCGTTATGCGGGAAGCCACCATCCGGTCTTCCACAACGGGCACTGCATACTGGTTGTCGGCAAGCAGGGCGGCTACTTCGTCGTGGCCGACCCGCTTTACTTTGACGGGCCGATAAACGTGGCCCAGGTCGAGCTGCAGTCCTTCCTCAGCTTCCACCGCAGCCAGGTGCTCGGCATCGCCGTTACCCGCTGAGCTGCCGACGACCATGCTCTCCGCGCGGCAGTGCGCTTTACTTGGCGTATATCGGGTTGATTAACGGCGATCCCGGGCCAATGCCCAAACTGCGCAGGGATCTATGTTGAACCGGGGTATTTATCAAGACCGCCGGTTGTGACATGGCGCGGTCTATGGATGCCGGGTCCGTCGGCATATTCCTTGTGTGCTGGATCAAGGCGTCGATGAAGGCGCTGCGAGGCTGTGCCGTGCTCGCCTGTTCCTGCCGATCCATATCCGCGAGAACCGTCCTGGCCGTCTGTTGCAGTTTTGGTGGGCAATTTGGCATCTGCAGCCCCTTGGCCAGCCATGCCCTGGCATTTTTGTAAGTGCTGGGCCCGAGTTCGTAATAACAGAGACCTTCGACGATGAACCAGCTGGGCTCGGACGGATAGCTGAGCGTGAGCTGATAAGCCGGGAACAGCAGTTTCCGCCATTCAAGAAGCAGATTTGACTTATCGCCTCTCCGGGTGTCCCTGGCTATCAGGTTTATTCGCGCGGCTGCAGCGTCTACATAGCAAGCGTCAGGATCAACGCCCGGCGCATATCTGCCGAATCCCTGGTATTTGACCTGTCCGGCCAGAATCTCGGCGGTGTTGGCCACCGTGTCGAGATCGCCTGTCCTTACGGCTTGCTGAAACCTCAACGTTTCGTCTTTGACCGTTTGCCGCGGATCACCGCTCAGATTGAAGCCTTGTGCCCATGCCGTGCGTTGCGCCTGGGCGGTGAAACCAAGCAGCGCCGCAAGCGCGATCAGCGCTCCGTCTTTGGCCATTCCTTTCTCTCGTCTGCGCCTCATCCTCATCCACGAACAGTCAGGAGCTAAAGCGGGACAGAATTAGCGGAGAACCGGCTCGTGCCGGCCACTCGCATCTTATGCCACCGAAAGCGGCGGAGCAAACCCGCCCGCAAAGCTCGGCTATCCGCGGACAGGCGGATCCCGTGGGGCGCAGCGCATGCGTTGCTCGCAGATAATCCAGCATCGTAACCCTACTTCACCACATAGTAACACCAGCCTCAAAAAACAGCGAGGCAGGCGGTTTGGGACCTGCCACGCTGTTTCATGCGTCACTTCCCCAGCTTGCGCAGCAGGATGTGCTCCGCCTCGCTAAGCTGCAGGTCCTGACGCGCGGTCGGCTGCACGATGTAATCGGGGATCAGGCTTACCCCGTGGATGCAAGCGCCCTTCGGCAGGTAATACCTGGCGATCGTCACCTGCACCGAGGTGCCGTAATCCAGCTTCCAGGTCACCTGGGCTATGCCCTTGCCGAAAGTCTTGATGCCGAGAAGCTCGGCGCGACCGTCGTCGCGCAGCGCCCCGGAGATCATCTCTGAGGCCGAGGCGGTCTCGTCGTTGACCAGCACGATAACCGGCTTGCGGCCTGTGAGGTTGGGCACCCGCGGCGACCGCGTGACCGCGTCCGGCTCCTGATCGACGAGCTCCTTGTCGCTCACGGAGAGCTCCTCGTCGTAAGGCTTGCCGTCGTACCGGCCGATCAAGCTTGTAAACTTGCCCCGGTCGACGAACATGGCAAACACCTGCTGGGCCTGATCGACAAAGCCGCCACCGTCGTCGCGCAGGTCGAGCACGTAGGCGTCGGCGCCGGAAAGAGCCCGCAGAGCGGCTTCCGCTTCCGCCGCCGTGTGCTTCGATCCGAAGGTGATTATCTTCACGTAGCCGATGTTGCCGGGCAGCATGCGGTGAATGACCACATTGGTGTCATCCTCCTCGCTGTCCAGTCCCCTGGTCTGGCCTTCGTCCTTGAAGAAAGTGTAAGTATCGTGCAAGGAGGACAGCATCTGAGCGATGGCCTTTTCGGCATCGTTGACGCTGTTCAACTTGCCGTCGTACTTGTGCTCCCAGGACTGCCAGCCGGCAAGGCGGTCTCGCCACAAGAAGTTGTCGTAGGCGAGTTTCCAGACCTGGTGATACAGCTCCTGCGGGGTCGCCTGCGGCGGTCTGGCGCTGGTGGTGGCGGTAGAAGCTGGCGGCGCCTGAAGCACGGCTGTAGCGCTGGTGGAAACCGAAGCGTGCAGCAAGCGAGGCAACGCCAATGAGAAACAAAGAGCCATGGCGGCGACGGCCACGGCCCGGCGAAAATTTTTCATACGAACCTGCTTTCCCCCGGCTGAAGCGAAAGCCCGCCCGGGCGCATTTAGCGTCTGGACTCGGTTTCTGACTCACGCGGCGCAAGCGCAGGCGAACACATCCACCGGCGACCGAGCGGTCACTTGTGGTTGGTGTCGGCGTCTGGGCGGGCTAGGTGTTGGATGCGGCGGTGAGTGCTCAACCAGGAAATCAAAATGCTTATCGCTCAAGCTTAGGCAGAACCATGGCTCCTGAACAATAGCTCTGAACTTCCGGCCGCGGCCGGCTGCCGGTTTGCGATTGGTGTAGCTGACACAGGACCATGCGCTATCCCGAATAGCGGGCTATTCGAAGCTGCGCAGCGACTCCTCGAGCGCCAGCTTGGCGCTGACCGCCGGGTCCCGGCGCTTGATGATGAGCGGCGTTTGCAGGATGAACTCCTCCCCGGATGCGGCGCCCAGCTTGCGCCGGCCACCAGGGACTACCACCGAGTTCTCCGGGACGCGCCCGACGAAGGTCTCGCCGGTGACGATGTCGATAACCGGGGTGCCGGCCGTGATCACCGTCCCGGCGCCGATGACCGAATGTTTCTCGACCAGACAGCCTTCATAGATGCCGCAGCTGCCGCCGACGAAGACGCCGTCCTCGATTACCACCGGGCGGCTGTTGGGAGGCTCAAGCACGCCGCCGATCATGGTGCCGGCGCCGAGGTGCACGTTTTTCCCCACCCGGGCGCAGGAGCCGACGAGGACCAGCGAGTCGACCATGCTTCCCTCGTCGACGTAGGCGCCTATGTTGATGAAGCTGGGCGCCATGACGATTACCTTCGGGGCAACATAGGCGCCGCGCCGGATCGAGGAGTAAGGCACCACCCGGTTCGTCTGCGGCGAGACGGTTTTAAGCGGGATCTTGTCGCAAAACGGACCGCCGGCCATCGCCTCGATCGGACGGAGCCGGAAATAGAGGAGGATCGCTTTCTTGACCCAGCTATTGACGTGCCATTGCCCGTCGCCGGACTGCTCGACAACGGTGACGGCGCCGCTGTCCAGGGCTTCGATGACACTGTCCACGGTGGCGAGCGCGTCGGCTGGCAGGGACTCCGCCCCGTAAAGCTCCTCGATCAGCCGTGATAGGGCGCCCGCTTCGACCGTCACTTCGCCTTCCCCAGAACGCCGATCAGCCGGCACGCGGTTTCCGCCAGGATGGCGCTGCCCAGATACAATCCCGACTCGTCCAGGTCGAAGTTCGGGCTGTGGTGGCTGCGCCGGTCTCCGGCGATCTCGCCGCCGAGGAACATGAAGGCGCCGGGCGCCTTGTTGGCCAGCATGGAGAAGTCCTCGCTCCAGGTTTTCGGCGGGATGGCCACCACATTTTCGGCGCCGATCAGGTCGCAGGCCGCCTCCCGCATCACCCCGACGACAAGCTGATCATTGACCGTCGCGGGGTAGCCCAGCTCGAAGGACAGCTCGAAGTCGCCGCCCAGCGCCCTGGCGACCGCGCAGGCGCGCTCGAGCTCGGCAATCAGCTTTTCGCGCACCGGCTCGGTGAAGCTGCGGATGGTGCCGTGCATGGTCACCGCCGGCGAGACGACATTGCCGCGCGTGCTTTCGCTGTGAACGGACCCTACGGTCACCACCGCCGGATCGAGGGCGGAGATGCGCCTGGAGACGATCTGCTGGATGGCGTTGATCACCTGTGCCGATATGACCACCGAATCGATGGTGGTCTCCGGGTAGGCTCCGTGACCGCCCTTGCCGCGGATCACCACCTTGAAAATATCGGCCGCGGCCATCACCGGTCCGGCCATGATCCCCACCTTGCCCGCGGGCAGGGAAGCGTCCATATGCAGGCCGATGACCGCGTCGACGCCGTCCATGGCGCCGTCCTCGATCATGCGGAAGGCCCCTGATTTGCCCTCCTCATCACCGTTCTCCTCGGCCGGCTGCATGAGCATTCTCACCCGCCCGGGGAGCTTCTCCCGGGCCAGCAGCTCGGCGGCGGCCAGGGCGCAGGATACGTGCGCATCGTGCCCGCAGGCGTGCATGACCCCGGCGTTGCGCGATTGATAAGGCTTTCCGGTGGTCTCCTGGATGGGCAGCCCGTCCATGTCCGCGCGCACGGCCACGGTTGTGCCGGCGCCCATGTCGGCGATGAGCCCGGTGCGGGCAAGCCCGGATCTGACGGCGTAGCCCAGCCGGGAAAGCTTCTCCCCGGCCAGCCGGGCTGTCTCGTGCTCCTGAAAGCTGAGCTCGGGGTGCTGGTGCAGGTGGCGGCGCAGGCTGACGATCTGGTCTTGCAGCAGCCTGGCCTGGTCAAGGAAAGTGGCGGTCGTCGGCATCGGTGTTCCTGGGTTTTGAGGGGACCGAGAGGCTCAGCGTCTACTCCGAGAAAAAGAAGGGACGGCTGCCCGACCCCGGTTTCCAGCTTGCAACCGCTTCCTCGACCAGCCGCCCGGCGATCTTCAAGGTCAACTGGGCGAGGGCCTGAACCTGGGCGTCCGTGAACTCGGCGCCGGTATCCTCGATGGCACGCCTGACGATATGTTCGGCATCTGACTTCAGCATTGGAAACTCTCCCGAAGGTGCCGCTGAGCAACTCTTGCGCGGCGCCGCATGCGGCGCCACGCAAGAGTGTACCGCGGATGCGTCTCTTCCGGCAGTATGGCTGTTTAATCCTTGGGGCGGCTGCCGCGGAGCTGGCTCAAGTCGGTCACCTGCTGCCCGCACTTGAAGCACTTCGGAAAGTCGCCGCGCCACCCTTCCTTGATCACGTGCCCGTAGATATCGCACTGGCTCCTGTGTTGCTCTTCGCGGGCAAAGACGCCGGTCACCGACTGCAGCAGATCTTGGAAGAGCCTGATCACGCGGCGGGAAAAGGAAGCGGAGACCTTGGCCTGCCGATCGGAGGTGACCTTGAGCGCTTTGATCTCGGTGGAGGTTATCCGCTGAACGTTGAGCGGTGCCCCCCGGGATTGCTGGACGATCTGCCTGAGCAGATCCGGGTCCTCACCCGGGGCCTCGGTCGGGCGCAGCCGCGGCTGCGACCCGGGATAGCTGCCCGGCTGCTGTGCTTGCCCGCGCTTGCGTGCTTCGGGATCCCAGTTGTTCTCCACCGCTTGAACCCTTGCCTCGCCTTACCGACAGTGATGTTCCACGATAGTCGGCGGTTGAAACAGGAAACCTCCTCCGCCGGCCGACCTGTCGTCCTTGTTAACGGCGCCGCCCGCCCCGGCTCAACCGGTTCCGGTTCTATATGAGGGGTGTTCGGCAGAATAATCCCGAGTTGCCGACCTATGATTGGATACAGTAGGTGGGTGAAAAAGGGGGGGCGTGAGCGGTGCCGTGCCGTCGAGGGCAGAAACCTACACTCCCACCTCCCCCTGTAAGTGCTGCGGCAACAAGCCGGCTTGGCCAGAAAGGCTGGCGTTCGTTATTCGCCGCCACAGTAGAACCGGCGACCGCCGGTCTGTTCGTCCTTTCAAGGCGAGCCGCGGCGCCCGGGCGCGCGGAAGTCGCCGGAGTCAACGAGCTTGCGCATCCGGCCCGGGAAGTCCGTGAAAAGCGCGTCTGCCCCCATCTGCAGGTACTTGCGCATTTCAGGCTCCTCGTTGACGGTCCACACGTGGACCTCGATGCCTTGCCGGTGCGCGGCCTCGATGAACTCCGGGGTCACGACCTGCACCCTGCCCTGCTTGAAGGGAACCTGGAACGCCCGTCCTTTCGAACGGAAGAGCCAGGAAAGGTGGAGCCTGGTCAGCACGTAGAAAAGCACGATCTCCTGGCGAGAGTGCCCGGTCACCAGGTGCGGCTCCAGCGCGCGCATGTGTCTGGCCAGCCGGTTTTTCACGGCCGCGACCAGCACGGTGACGTCGGAGACCCGGTTGTACTTGCGAAGCAAGGACAGGCACTTCTCGGTGAGAACGGGATTGTCGACCTTGATCTCCACGTTGATCGGGATGCCGGGGAACGCCCAGAGCATCTCCTCGAACGTGGGGATCTTCAGACCCTTGCCGCGGAAGGGGAAGGTCTTGCCACCATCGGTGGTGAAGCGATAACCGGCGTCCAGTTGCTTGAGCTGGGACACCGTCATCGTCGCGATCGCTCCTGTGCCGTCGGTTGTCCGGTCGACGGTCGGGTCGTGGCTGATGATCACCTCGCCGTCCGCGCTCAGGTGGACATCCGTCTCCAGAATGTCCGCCCCGTCAAAGAGGGCCTGCTGAAACGATTCAAGCGTGTTCTCCGGGACCGTGCCGGCGGTGCCGCGGTGACCGATCACACGCGGGCGCTTGCCGGAAAAGAAGCCGGAGCCGGCGGCCTGCTTTCGATCCGCAGTGGCCATAAGGCATCACTTCCTTTGGGTTATGCGAAGTTGTTTCGGAAAAAGTCAAAAAAGGCGCAAGAAGGAACCAGGCAGCCGGGCGCTGACTGCCTGGTTCTCAAGCGCTAGTTCTGCTCGTCCTCGCTGCCGTCGGACTCTCCACCTTCGGGCTGCCCCGGGGACGGGCACTCGCAGTTGGTTGGGATGTAGCAAACATCCGAGACGGGCTGATACAGCCGCCACAACCCCGCGAGTACGAGTCCGCACAGGAAGCCGCCGATGTGGGCGAAGTAGGCGACGCCGCCCCCGCCCACCTGCGGTGAGAGCACCGAGAGGAACTGCTCGACGAACCACCAGGGCAGGAAGAAGATTGCCCAGGTTTCCACCGGCAGCGGCATCAGACCGAAGATCCGAGCCTTGGGCCAGAAGACGATGTAGCCGCCGAGCACGCCCGCAATGGCGCCGGAGGCGCCCAGGTTGGGAACCATGCTCGTCGGATCGCTCCAGATCTGCAGCACCGTGGCGGCGATGCCGGACAGCAGGTAGAAGGCGACGTACCGGGTGCGACCCAGACGTGCCTCCATGCCGCGGCCGAAGCAGAACAGGAAGACCATGTTGCCGATGATGTGCATCCAGCTGCCGTGCAGAAACATGGCAGTGAAGACGCTTATCACGGCCCACAACATCAGATGCGGGTCGGCGCTCGCGAATGCGTGAACGACCTTGCCCGGCATCATGGTGTACGTGGAGAAAAACGCGTCTGCGGATCCGCTGCTCTGGACCATGAGCTCATAGAACCAGGCCAGAAAGTTCAGCGCGATGATCGACAGCGTCACATAGGGAAAGACCTTGCAACGCAGGTTATCTCTCAGGGGTATCATTGGTTGATCTCCCGAAGAGCCAGGCGACCGGCAAAGGGAGCCGGTCTCCATAGGCTCTGGTTTGGTTTGCCCCCGGTGCAGTCCGCAACCCGAGGAACGTACGCATCGGCGCGTGGTGAGGTCGCCGGGATGCGGCAGACCAGCAGGGACTGCACTCGTCGCACGCGCGCGAAAGGGTCAATCGAGACAGGGCACGCTCGACAGCAGCTACCGGATTTCAGACAGCCTCGCCCGTGTCGACGAGCAGAGAAGGTGTCAACCCCCTGCCCGCGAAAGAGCTGTCCTGAATCACCGCGAAGTGCTGTCTTGGTTGTTTTAGGCTTCCCTGCCTGGCTTGTCGAAGAGACGTAAAAAGTGACAACCGTACCTTAGGGAGAGCTGCACCATTATTACAACTTCTAATTTCTTAACTATCAATAAAAAACACTGCTGCCAGGAGCTTTAAGGCATGTCAGAGACTGTTAATCACTACAGGCAATCTCTAAGGCGGCAGCCGGCGCCTGTCAGGGCAGCAAATCGTGAGATGTGGCGAGGCTAGCGCACGGCGGCGCCCGGTCTGCCTGGCGCCACCCGGGCTTCCCGGCCGCGGTCCTGTGATAACTGTGCTACCCGGGATCGAGGAAGATCTCTTTAAGCCCGCTGCTTTTTGGCTTTTAGATGTTGTCAATAGAGATCAGGCCTGTTAGGTTTAGGTCAATCGTTCTCTTTCTCACTTGATCATTGAGGAATTCAGAAACAAAGGCACCACGTGACTTAGCGAAAACCAAACCTGAGCCATTCGTGGTGCCTGTCGTCGTCCGCCTGTCTGCAAATTGTGCATGCGGGGGTCGACGCAATTCAGGCCAAACCCGGCGTGTTCCCGCGCGGGTGCCACCGCAGTTGATGGCGTAAAGCAGGCAGTTCGGACCCGCACCGCAAGCAGCGCCCGCAGTCGGCGCTGCTGCCCGGAGCCGGTCCGCTGCTGATATTTGCCATGCCCTGCCCCGGCAACCAGAGCCTGCCTTCTAGGTCGACGCCCGCCGCACTGCGGCCGGCCGACTCTTACCAGATCAAACAACCCGCGGCAACGGGAACACCCGGGCGCAGAAAGGGAGACAATATGTCTCAAAGAATACACAAGCAGCTCGCCCAATCGGGCCAGCAGCTGATCAAGCTACATGTTCTGGGGGCGGCGGGCAACGTCACAGGCTCGCTCAACCTCTTCGAATACTTTGATGGCGACAAGGTGACGAGGTTCATCCTCGACGCCGGCCTTCACCAGGAGAACGAGGCTGTCAATCGGCAGAACCGTCTTCCCAGGGGCATCACCGCCGGCGACATCGACTTCGTCGTCATCAGCCATGCTCACATCGATCACTCCGGCTTCCTGCCCAAGCTGGTCAAGGACGGCTTTCACGGCACCGCCTACACTCAGGAGGCGACCCGGGAGCTGATCGAGTTCATGCTCACCGACTCCGGCTACCTGCAGGAGGCAGCCGCGGACCGCATCAATCGCCGCAACGAGCGCAACGCTCGCAGCCGGCGCAGCCAGGTCCGCGGCGACTCCGGTCGCAGCACGCGCCGGGGGCAAAGCCGCCGGCAGCGGCCGCCTCAGCGGCTCGAGAAGCCGGACCACGTCGAGCCGCTTTACACCGAAGAAGAGGCCCGCGCCTGCATGGGTCAGGTGAAGGGGCTCCAGTACGACCGCGTCTACACGCTTGCCGACGGCGTGCGGGTCAAGTTCACCGAGGCCTGCCACATACTGGGCGCCGCGGTGGTCACGCTGGAGATCGGCAAGGGCAGCAAGAAGCGCACCTTCGTCTTCACCGGCAACATCGGCAGGCCGAACACGCCTATCTTGCGCGACCTGGCGCCGGTGGCCGAGGCCGATTACCTGATGTCCGAGTCCACGTACGGCGACAAGCTGCACGAGCAGCGCAATCGCCTGGACGTGCTGGCCGACATCATCAACCGGGCTCACGCGCGGGCGCTCAAGCCGCACAAGAAGTACGGCTACGGGGTAATCATCGTCCCGGCCTTTGCCGTCGGACGCGTGCAGGCCGTTCTCTACGACATCCGCCAGCTCATGGCCGAAAAGCGGATCCCGGAGATCCCGGTGTTCGTTGACAGCCCGATGGCCAACAAGGCCACTGCCGTCCACCGCAAGCACCCCGAGCTCTTCAATCCGCAGGCGCGCAAGCTGGTGGAGTCCGGCCAGGACCCGTTCACCACGCCCCGCTACGTGGAGGTCAAGGACGCCGCGCAGTCTGCCCAGCTCGATCAGCCGGCAAAGGAGCCGGTTATCCTGATCGGCTCCAGCGGCATGGCGGCAGGCGGGCGGATCCTGCAGCACCTGAAGAAGCGCCTGCCCGGCTCGCAGAACACGGTGCTCTTCGTCGGCTACCAGGGCACCGGCACGCTCGGCAGGACGCTGGCCAGTGAGGAACACAGGCCGGAGATGGTTCGCATCTTCGGCGAGATGGTGCCCGTGGCGGCGACGATCGAGTTCATGTCCGACTACTCCGGTCACGCCGACTACAGCGAAATCGTGCGCTGGCTGCGTCACTTCCAGCGCAAGCCGAAGAACACGTTCCTGGTGCACGGTGAGCCGGAGTCGCTGGCTGCCCTCAAGGAGCAGATCGAGCGCAACCTCGGCTGGACCGTCACCATCCCCCGGCACAGGCAGTGCTTCGTGCTGGACTGATCGCTTGTCGGTCCGGGCGGGGCGGCGGGCTGCTACCCGCGGCTCGCCGCCCCAACCGGCCGGCAACGGCCGGTTATTCTCGAAAGAAAGGCATGCTACCGTATGTTGTCCAAAGCAACGCAAGTGGAATACCGCAATCTCATCGAGGCCGCCAAGGCTGCCGCCGAGCTGGCCTACTGCCCCTACTCCCAGTACAACGTGGGGGCGGCGGTGCTCACCTTCGACGGCCGGATCTACACCGGCTGCAACGTGGAGAACGCCGGCTACACGCAGACCAGGCACGCGGAGGAGGCGGCCGTTCTCAACGCGATCGCCGGCGGCGCGCTCAAGCGGGCGGCCGAGGCTGGGCTCACGCAGTTCCAGTTCATCAAGGCGATCGCCGTCCACTCCCGCAAGGGGTCGGACCCGTGGCCTTGCTGCAACTGCCGGCAGTCGTTGAGCGAGTTTGGCTTCGACTTCGACGTCATCGGCGAGGGTCCAAACAACACGATCCTCTGCCAGAAGCTGCGCAAGCTCATCCCCTACCCGTTCCCGATCGAAAAGGTTCTGGCCAGCGTCCGGGGCAGCCGTTCCTGATTGTTGACCGGCTATCAACGAGATCCGGATATCGTGCTTAGTGCGCGCCGCCGTTCCGGCAAGCCATGTCTCATGGCTCGGTCATGCCGGACAAGGCGGCGGCGCGTCCGACACTATGATGCCAAGTGCCAAACTGTGCCGCGTTGCCATGAGAACGCCGCACAAGAAACGAGAGAAAAACCATGAAAAAGTCCATCCTGGGCTTCCTGGCGATCGCCGTTGTTGTGATCGCCGCGCTTTTCATCGTGAGCCAGGTCCGCCAGCGTGCCCAAAAGCCGCTGACCGAGGTCTCCTTCGCCGACCTGCAGAAGACGATCGACCAGTCCAAGACGCCGGTGTTCGTCATGCTCACCGCGCCCAACTGCCAGAACTGCGCCCAGCTCGAGTCCATGCTCGCGCACTCGGCCGCCAAGTTCGCCGGCAAGATGACCTTCGTGAAGGTGGATGTCAGCAAGGACGCCCGGCTCTCTCAGAAGATCCCTGCCGACAAGCTGCCGGTCTTCACGATCGTCGACCCAGAGCTCGGCCAGGTGACCCCGTTCATCACCGGGGTGCCGCCCAGCCAGCAGAGCCTCGACGCCAGCCTGCAGAAGGTGATCGACGCCATCGCCAGGGTCAAGGACCAGCTCAAGAACGCCCCCGCGAATCCAGCAGCGCCTGCGGCGCCGGCTCAGCCCGACGGCAAGTAAGCCGGTCGCGCCGTAGCCGGCGGAACTCTTTCTGTCCCGGTGCCTCAACCGGCATCGGGACAGAGTTTTTTTGTTTTGCCTAAGACAGCATATAGTAAGACCTTTCAGGCTCAGCGATCGTACAATGAGATTCACGGCGCGATTGCGGCTGGGAGTGCTTGCAGGGAGGAGAGATGGTCTACAGATCTGGTTGGACGTTCAAGCTGCTGGCCTCGGTGACGGCGATCTGCAGCACGGCGGCTTGCGCGGGAATCGTCGCGCCGGCTTGCGCCCGGCAACCGGCTAAGGCTGACAGCGGGCATCAGCGGCACTACCGGCGGGCGGACATGCTCATTGCCGGGTCGAGCTGCGCCGTCTGTCTCATGCGGGTGGAGCGCAAGCTAAAGGGCGTGCCGGGGGTGAAAAAGGCGGCGGTCTCCATCTACCGCCCCTACCCGGCAATTGTTATCTACGACCCCGACAAGACCAACCTGACGGAGATCATAAACTCGCTCAAGGGCGAACCGGTGGTTGTGGCCAGGGTGCAGGATGAGGAGATCAACAAGGTTCCCGAGGTCATCGTGCCCAAAGCTCCGGAAGGCAGCTCGTCGGGGCAGAAGCCGGGCGCCCCTTGATCTCGGCGCGCGGGGACTTCAGCGTGCCGGCGCGGCCGGCTTCTGCGATCGCTCGACCGTCTTCACCTTCAAAATCCGGCAACCGCCCCGCTCGGCCAGCCACCCGGTGATCGTCACGTGATCGCCGACGTACGGAATGAGAAGCTCCTGGCAGCCTTGATACGGCTCACTCGATTTGGCGGCCACGTAGAGCTTGTCGGTCCTGTCCTCTAGAATTCCCAGCGTCACGCCGCCGTAGGCGCAGGCCAGCGCGCACGGCTTGTGGCTCGGCCCCTTGCCCGGGCCCATAGTCTGGGAAGCGTAACACCAGGTGTCGACGACCTCACCGCTAATGGTGACCGGAGTGGCTCTGACCTCCACGACCGGATAGGGACGAAATCTCGGTCTGCGGCTCATCTGGTTGAAGCAGATCAGGCAGCCGCCGGCAATGACGGCCAGCCCGGTCAGCACCAGCAGCAGGTTTCGTTTCTTCTTGGCTGTCATGCTCTGCCTGCCTCGCCGGATGCTCGGGAACAAGGCTCATTCTAGCGGCGAAACAGGCTGTTAAACCAGTTCTGGATCTGCAGGAACGGGTTCCGCTGCTCGGCAATGGTCCGGGTCAGACGCTCCATGCGCAGGCGGATCTCCTGATCGCGACTGTCCAGGGCGCTGGCCTTGCGGTAATTGCTCATGGCCTTTTCGTAGTCGCGCGCGTAGAGCTCCTGGTCCTCGGCCAGGCGCAGGTAGCCGCGCGCGTATTGCGGATCGATCGCGATGCCGCGCTCGTACTCCCGCATGGCCTCCGCGTGCCGGTTGAGCTTGTCAAAAACATCGCCCATGGCAAAATGCATGCGAGCCCGCACACCGGTCCTGGCCAGCGCGGTGTCCGATGCGGTTATCGCGGCCAGAACCCTTTCCGGCTGCATCCTCATGATGATCTGGGCGATCTCCGTTTTCGCCTGGGCCATCTTGACACCATCGGAGATGGCCAGCAGGCTCAAGAGCGGCACCAGTGCCTGATCCGGCTTGTTGGCTTGCAGCAGCGTCCCGGCGTATAACTTGTTGTTGAGGCTGCCCAGCGGATTGCGGCGGAAATTCTTTTCGAGCAGTCCGATGGCCTCTTCCGGCCTGCCGAGGGCAGCCAGGGCGCGTGCCTTCTCGTAGTAGCCGACGTCGAAGTCCTTGAGCAGGGACAGCGATCTGTCGGCCTCAGCAAGGGCCTGGTCGAAGCGCTTCATGGCGATAAGGTTGTCCGCCAGCGCGCCATGAATTGCCGGATTGCTCGGCTGGAGCCTGGCGGCGTGCTCGTACATGCGCAGCGCCTCGTCGAAATGCTTCTGGTTTTGGAAAACATAGCCGGCGGTCAGATAGATGCCGAAGTCGTCGGGAAAGCGTTGCGCTGCCTTCCTGACGATTGCCTCCGCCTCCTTGCCCATCTGCATGCGCAGGCTTACCTGGGCCAAGAGCTTGAACGACTCGGGTGGCGCATCCGGACAATTGGTCGCTTGCTCGTACTGATCGCGGGCCAGCGAGAGAAAACCCTGATCCTCGTAGCGTCGGGCGAGAGCCAGGTGGGCCGCCGCGCTGGCCGGCTTGTCCTCCACCTGCTTGATCAAGGCGTCAAGCGATGGCGGCGGAACCTGCCGGGCAGACCGTTCGGCGCCCCACAGCGGGCCAGCCTGGAAAATCTGACCGGAGCACGCTGCCAGGACAGGCAATGCGCCTGCGGCAAGGCAGCGGCTCAGGGACTTGCACAGCAAGAGATTGCGCCAGCTCCTACTTGTGGGTGAGCGTGAGCATGATGTCGGTTCCCTTCTCCCTGCCGCCGGCAGCCGGGGACAGGTGGATCAGGCAGCTATAATCCGGCCTGGTGGCGAAAAGCTGGGCGGTCATCGTGCGCCCCGAAGGTCCGGACGCCGACACCTTCCAGCCCTGGCCGGTGAGCGCGCGCTGATACCAGTCCTTGAGGGCATTCGCGTCGCTGTCGCTGTGCAAGCGCAGGAGGGTGGATGGCCTGGCGTTCTCGTACTTTGACTCATAGCCCAGTACGAACTTGCTGCCGCCGGGCATCGGGACAGGGAAGCCGGCTGGCGGGGCCTGCAGCGGAACGTTCATTGTCTCGCGCGGCGGACCCCGTCTTACAGCAGCAGCCTTGTTGGCGGCAGGCTGGGCAGTCGCCTGGGCGAGCGCCGCCCGGTTTGCGCCCGAGAGGGCGAGCGCTGCCGCCACAAAGGAAACGGCCATGCGTGCCATCGTTGTTCTCCTTTCAGTCGGTCGTTAATCGCCTCTAGCTTAGCAGGGACCGCTGTGCTTGCAACCGCCGGTGTTCTCGCACTGGCAGTCTGTGGGTATGGTCACTGTGTCGCCGCTTGCGCTGTAGTTGATGTTTACGTTCTGCGTCTGGGTGACACCGGGGCAGCAGTTGGTGTTTACCGCGCCCATGTTCACCACGCCCAGGAGGTTGTTGTACCCGCTGCTGGGCGTCCAGGCGAACCAGGTGGCGATGCACATCGGGCTCTCGTCGTCGTACGGGTGGGGGAATCCCCAGTCTCCGGAGACGTCGTAGATTTTGTCATCAAGCGGCCCGGTCTGGGTGATGGCGGTCGGGTGCGGTGGCGTCTTGCCGTCCGGCGCCTGCCCCATGAAGTCCTTCAGCCAGGGGGCATCGGCGACCGCGTCGCTTGCCGCCTTCAACACCATGCCCTTGGCGTTGGCGCTGTAGTAGATGAACGCCTGGCCGCCCATGGGAACGTAGTTCTGACCGAGAAGGGCGGACAGGTTGCCGTCCCAGTTCGGGTAGATCTCGTAAATTCGCTGCACCATGGCCTTGTAAATCGGGTAGGTCGGCGCGCCCGGGGTCGGATCGAACTGCAGCCTCGCCCCGCTGTCCGTGGTGACCATGAAGTTGGGGCTGGCCAGCGAGCTTCTGCCACCGGGCAAGGTGGCAACGCCGGACTGGGAGGTGGTGAATGTGGCATCGGCACCGGTGGCGCGCTGGCTGAGCATGCTCAGGTTGACGATGTTGGCCACGTGAACGCTGGCGCCGTTGCTGCCGGTCGCCTGCGCCGGCGGGATGTTGTACGCTGCCTCGATTGGCGGACGCGCATCCAGACCACGCGGGTCACCGGTCCCGTAGCCGGCGTTTTTCATGTCCTGGTTGGCCACGCTGCCCGGATCATCGAGCCCGGACTGGGAGTCAGTATTGTCGATCGGTGTGGGCGCGCCGCCGACCACCGGGCCGAAGCCGTCGATGGCGCCGCAGTTCGCCTGGTCCACGCCGCCCAGTCCGATGGTGTCTTTGGATGTGACCTGGACGCCGACGCTGAGCGCGCTGCAATCAGGCTTTTTGCCGGCCTTGTTGGCGTCCACGATGTCCTGGAGGTATTTAACCGTGTCGTTGGTATCGTTTACCCCGATGAAGTAAGGAAGCGCTTTGCCCTTGCTGGTCGGGTAAAACTGGGGGTCGTTCATGACATAGACAAACACATCCTTCGAGCCGGCCGCGGCACCGGAAGCAGCCGAGGGCGGGCCGTTCTCGAGCCGGATGAAGCCGTGAGGAATGGATGCCTGGAAAACCTGGTCGAGCGGCTCGACGATGGCGAAGGCTGTCCAGTTGCTGGTCTTGCTATCGACGGCGCTGACGGCCTGGCCGGAAAGCGAGATCGCGTTCGGTACAGGTTTCTGCCAGTTGAAGGAATTCGATCCCGCCGACGGGTTGGAATTGGCTGCGAAGTCCGAGCTTGACACCAGGTGCGCCTGGGCCATCGGATGCAGCGGCAGAAAATAGGTATTTGGAAATGTGCTGTCGTTCTGGCTCGGCGTGATGCCGTCCTTGTACCCGAAGAAAAAGTTGCCCGAGCTGCCGCCGGGGCCGGGTGCCGAGGCGGTCCAACTGCCGTTGTTGTTGTTCCACATGCTCGATTGCCCGGTGCTCGGGTCATAATCAGGCATCTGCTTGGCGGTGATTGAGATGTTGGAGACATCGCCTCTCTCCATGTAAGAGAAGCTGGGGGTCCCCGTGGCGCTGAGGGTGCCCTTGCCGGTCAACTCCCCGGTCGGGTCCTGGGCTGCCAGAGCGTTGAAGAATTGCGAAAGCTGACCGGCGCTGGACAGCTGGGCTGTCAGCCCGTTGGCCACAAGCTGGGCCGCATCGGCGACCTGCTTGGCGTCACTGGTGGCGCCGTTGTCGGCGCCGTCGTCGGCCATCTGTTTGGCGTTCAACGAAACGAGGAAGGACTGGGCCATCACCCGGTTGATATTTCTCAGGTTGATCCCGTTGGTGCTGGGGTCCGCGATGCCGTTGAACTGCTCCTGGGCTCCCTTGAGGGGCAGGTTATAGTTGATGCCTACCAGGGCCGAACGGGCCAGCCCGAGGTTGCCCACATCGGCTGCTCGCTGAGTCTGCTCGCCGCCGGTGAACATGTTGATAAGCATCACCGCTCCCACGGCCGCCACTGCCAGCACGATAAGTGATGCCAACACAAGCACGATGCTTGCACCTGTTGCCGTGCGCCGGTAAATCATAATTCGAGGACCTCCAATGCTGGTAAGTATTTGTGTCGGGGCCGAGACCGGCAAAGCCGACCAGAGCCAGCCGCCGTGAGGCGGAAAAACGCTATGGCATAAAAGCACACCACGCAATCGGCGCTTGCAAAGCACCGCACAAAATATATCACTTGGAAAAGCGATGCGCTATATGCCCACCGCTCGTCCAGAGTAGTCACATTATAAGCGGTTAATGTTTGCCTGACAAGGGGGCAAATCGAATTTTTTGTAATTCGGCTGGCCGATGCCTGTCTGTTTTGCCAATTCTCGCCAACCAGCGGCAATCCGCGATAGTCTATCGGCGCCACGGGTATAATCGATGGTGACAACGGCGCTAGGAGAAGGGTTCGTGAAAACAGCAAGGCGAGGGATGCGCGGCAGTGCCATTGCCGAAATGGGGCCGGCCCTCATCCTTTTATTTATTGTGATCCTCTTCCCCATGCTCGACCTGATCGGGCTGGCGTTGAAGTACGCGGACTGCTACTACCTTTTCAATGCGCTCGTCCGCGAGGCCGGCGTGGGAACGACTGTCGTCGAGAAGACGAGTGTCTCGGGCACCCCCACCGGCGAGATCAAATGTTATGACATCACTTGCAGCACCGATAATGTTCCTCCCCCGACCGGCAGGGGGTCGATGCAGCTCATCATCTCGAACTGGCAAAAGTCTGGCCTCGGCATCTTCGCCAACGTGGTTCCCGGGTCGATTACCCAGACGGCAAGCGTGAACTGCACCGAAGGGTCACCGAATGCGCGGTGGGTGCACGTGCAGATGAATGTGAGCTGCAACCCGTTCCTCAAACTGCCGCTGCCCGGCCAGATACCTGGCCTCACCGCGCCTGCTACCTTCCAATTCAACGGGGCCTCGGTGGTAGAAAACGACCTCAATTATCAATCCCCCAGTCTTACAAACTGCACCTCATGTTCCTAGCTATCTATGCGTAATCGAGCTACTAAGGGAGCAAAGGCTCAAAGCCTGGTCGAGACCGTGGCCGGGCTGTGCATTCTCGTGCCTGTCCTGCTCGCCCTGTTGGATATCGGCGTGGTCATGATAGCCGGCACCATTGCCAACAACCTGGCCAAGCAGGCGGCGAGGGCAGCCGCCAATGTAGTGCAGACAAACTCCACTGCCGCCAATAACGCCGTTCAAGAGGTGCAAAAGAGGTTCCCTCCGTCATCCATGTTTCCGAAGGCCACCCTGACTTTGCAGGGCTATGATGCGAGCAAGCCGCCGACAAATTACGGCTACGGCTCCAATATCACCGTGATCGCCGACGTCACCGTGAACTTGCCGGTGCCCATCCCGATGCTTAACGTGGGGCCGACGGTGGATATCAAGACGCAATCGACCGAGCCGGTGCTGATGAGCACGCAGGGAATCACCCCGGCCGCTCCCTGAACCAGGCAGAAAGGACGGACGACCCGGGCTGCCCGCCCGTCGCATCTTCCCACCGAGGGGGAGGCTCCTTGCTTGTGGAATCACGCGGCGGCCTGTATGTTGTACTGATCATAGCGGTCACGGGGGACGAGCGTGGATAGCGGCGGAGCGGTCGAGCCAGGGCGGGGGCGCTCGCTCATCGAAGAGCAGGACCACACGGGCGATGTGGTGCCGCTTTCCGAGCGGCGCGGGCCCGTCACCATGGGGCTTTTGTGGTTGACCATGGTCACCGGCTTTCCGACCGTGCTTGCCGGCTTCGACTGGTATAAGGCCGGGTTCACGCTGCCGCAGGTGATCCAGTGCGTTGTCGTCAGCTGCGCGGTCCTGCTCGCCTACTCAATTCCGGCCACGCTCCTGGGGGCCCGCAGCGGGCAGACCTACGGGCTGCTGAGCCGGGGCGTCTTCGGGCGCTGGGGCTCCTTCCTGGTCTCGCTCAACCTCGTCTGGATCTCCATCGGCTGGTACGGCTTGAATGCCATCTTCCTGGCCGAGGGTCTCAAAGGGCTTTACCACTGGCCGGTGCCGACGGCAATTCTGGCGGTGGCGCTGGCCGTGGCCATGGCCGTCAATAACCTCTTCGGCTTCAGCGGCATCGCCAATTTCGCCCGCTACGTGGCCGCGCCGGTCCTGGTCGTCTGGGTCGGCTGCACCTTCTGGAAGGCCATGCTGAGCTGCCCGGCGGCCGCGCTTGCCGCCGCGCCGCACGAGCCGTTTCCGCAGGGGCTCACCGTCATCTCCTCTTTCGTGATCGGCTATAGCGTCTGGGGAAACGAGGCCGACTACTGGCGCTACGGGAAGCCGAAGACGAGCTACTCGGTGATACCGCTTGTGGTGTCACTCATCATCGGCCAGGTGATCTTTCCGGCGGCCGGCTGGATGCTGGCCCGCCTGACCGGAATCACCGACTATGGCGCGGCTACGGCCCTCATGAACAACTACGCTTTTGGCGGCTGCGCGGCGGTTGCGGCCATCGTGCTGGCGGTCACCTATTTTGCCGTCAACGACTCCGGGCTCTACGGGGTGATCAATGCCCTGGAGAACATCCGCGAGATGCCGCGCAAGAAAATGGTCGTTCTCATGACGGCAAGCGGCGCCGCGGTATCGGCGGCGCTCTCCTTCACCAGCCGCCCGTTCGAGCTGGTGGCAACCGTCTCATGCATCATGCTGCCCTGCGCAACCGTGATCATGATGGCCGAGTGGCTCCTGCTCGCGCGCATTTTCAAGCTGCCGGTCAGCTTCGATCGGGTGGTCCGGTTCGATGAGGTGCCGCGGGTAAAGCTGCCGGCGGTGGCGGCGCTGCTGGCCGGCTACGCGGCCGGCTTGGCCACGTCGGGGCTTGTGCCCGGGACAGAAGCCTGGCATGTGGGCGTGTGCTCCCTGCAAGCCTGGCTGGCCAGCCTGGTCGTCTACCTGCCCCTGCGCTGGTGGCAGCAGCGCCGGCATGTCGCCGAGAGCCGGAAGCTGGTGCACCGGCTGCTGGACCTGGCGGATGGCGCCGTCCCGGCCGCGCGCGGTACCGGTCCCCACCGGCCCTGAGCGTCACCACCGCCTGAGCTCTCCTTCCATGAGCGCTTTCCAGAGCGGCTTGCCCTGCTTGTCGTAATCGACGTCGAGAATTTTTACCTGCATGCGGCGCGGGCCGGTGATCTTGTAGAGCGCGGAGATCTCCGTGAATCCGCTGTGGAGCACTGCTCTTCTCTCCCTGTCCGCGATTGTCACCAGGTCTATTCTCGTTTGCTCTATGCGATTCGCCCCCAGCTCTTTGACGTCGTCGCGTACTGTCCGGGCCATGTTGGTGCCGCCCGGCACAAGGGCCGGGCCCTCGCCGGCGGTGAGCTGGACCTTCACCCCGTGCGGAAACCAGACATCGCTGGATTCGACCGCCGGGCCGCCGTCGGGCTGGTTGGCGAAGCGAATCGTCACCTGCCCCTTCTCGCCCTGGCGGAAAAAATGCTCTATCTGCCGGATGAACTCCTGGCAATAGGGCTCCGGGTGCAGCTCTGGGTAGACCGCCATCTGGGTCATGGTCACCCGGCCGTACCACTGCCCTGTGAGCCCGCCCGGAAGCTCTCCGGTGCGGGCCGCCCCGGCTGTGTAAGTGTCCGGCCGGCGGATGAGCCCGAGCAGCTCCGCGGGCAGCACCGGCTCGGCGCCGCCGGCAAAAGTCTCCACCCGCCCCGTGAGAGGCTGCCCGGCGCCCGCCCCCTGTGCGCTGGCTGGCAGAGCCGCTGGCGCGAGGAAGGGCAGAAGGCCTATTAGGATCGTCAGAGCGGAAGAAAAGCGCATGATCGACCATGATTGTCGATGACCGGGGCACCGTGTCAAGCGGCCTCTTGCCTGTCCGTGGCGCTAAAGCAGGGACGGCTGATTTAAAACGTCTCAGGCTGCGCCTCTGCCCTGTGCTGGTGCCGGTCTGCCGGCCGCTTCCGGCCGCCTTTACTGCTGCCTGCCGATGATGCTGATTGGCCAGACCGATATCGCCGGCGGTGCGATGGCCGCAACCGGCGGCCGGACGCCCATACCTTTTCTGTCTTGTCATCTACTACATCCTGCAGCAGGCAAATGGAGCGGATACCAGTACCTACACCGACCCGCTTGCGGATATGATGGGGTATTAGTCGCTCAGCGGGAATGGGGGCCGGGTTTCGGCTGTGGTTTCAGAAAACACATCGGGCGCGGGGGTGCGTAAGCTATGCCTTACCTGCCGCAGGGAGTTCACCGGACCGATTACCAGGTGTCCGGATGACCAGATGAATCTGGTCGTCACCTCGGCCGAGGAGGCGACTGATCCGTTCGTGGGCACCGTGCTTGCCGACCGCTACGATATCCTTGCCGTTGCCGGGCGGGGCGGCATGGGCGTGGTCTACAAGGCCCGTCAGGAGCTCATCGACCGCATCGTCGCCATCAAGATGCTCAAATCCGATCTCACCAGCGACGATCAAAGCGTGAGGCGTTTCCAGCTCGAGGCCAAGGCGGCGAGCCGACTCCATCACCCGAACGTGATCACAATTCACGACTTCGGCGTCGCCGGCAGCGGCCAGCCGTACATCGTCATGGACTTCATCGAAGGGGAGAGCCTGGCCGACATCATCAAGCGCGAGGGGCGGGTAAACATCCACCGGGCGGTGCCGATCTTTCTGCAGGCGTGCAGCGCCCTCGAGCACGCCCATCGCCAGCACGTCATCCACAGGGACGTCAAACCGAGCAACATCGTCCTCATCAAGACCGAGGATGAGGAGGCGACGGTCAAGGTGGTCGACTTCGGGATCGCCAAGCTGACCGCGCTGTCGGGGCAGGAGTCGCTGCACCTGACGAAAACCGGGGAGGTGTTCGGCAGCCCGATCTACATGAGCCCGGAGCAGTGCCGCGGGGAGACGCTGACCGCCGCCTCGGACATCTACTCCATGGGCGTCACCATGTACGAGGCGCTGGTCGGCTTCCCGCCCCTGGTGGGAAAGACGCTTGTGGACACCATGTCCAAGCACGTCAACGAGACGCCCCCCTCGCTGCGCTACGCTTACCCGGATCTCTGCGTGCCGGCTCCGATCGAGGCGATCATCTTGAAGGCCCTGGAGAAGGACAAGAACCTGCGCTACGAGTCGATGCTGGAGATGAAGGAGGCTCTGGAATTCGCCTACAGGCAGTCTTTCCCGGAGGAGCTGCCCCCGGACGTCGCGCCGCAGGCGGTGTCACAAGCCCAGATGTCCATGCCGGGCGCTTCCGCCCGCGCGCAGAGCGAGCCGGTTTTGCCGCGGGGGCAGATGGCAGCTTTGCGCCAGGCCGCCTCGAGGCCTGCGACGCCGCCCTGGGTGCCGGCGCTGATTGGCGCCGTCGTCCTGGCGGTCGTGGCCGGCCTGGGCTGGTTCGCCTGGTCCACCATGGGCGGATCGGCGGCTACCGGGATTGTCTACTTCCTGCAGGATGGTGGAGATGAGGGCGTGCTGCACTTGTTCAGAACCGACAGGCACGAGCTCATGAAGCTCAGGTTCGGCCACCTGGACCGCAAGCAGCTGCAGGGCGGTCTGGGCGCAGCCAACGGGGCGGTCTGGAATGTCGCCTACCATAGCGACAAGAGTGGCCTGGTCCTCGACAACGCCCGTTTTGACGCCGGGTTCGACGAGCCGGTGCAGGCGGCGGACAGGCTGGTGCGCGGTCACTATCAGGAGCTGGCCAGGCAGCAGTACCGGCGAGCCTACGATGAGCTGAGTCCGGAGTGGCAACGACGACAATCCTACGACGCTTTCGAGAAGGGCTGCGCGCGCCAGCGCTATGCGGCGGCAGCCGGGCAGGCGCCCACCGACGCGATCAAGATTGTCGAGCAGAAAAAGGGCCAGGTAACGCTGCTGGCCGATCTCCGGTACTTCGTCGAGGGCGAAGACCGGTGCTACCGGTTTGTCGTAAAGAAGATCGACGACCGGTGGCGGATTGACAGGGTCGAGCCGGTGAGCCGCGAGGACTGGAACGCCGCCTGAAGCTGTCAGTTGAGCACGGTGGACAGCGGCTCCGGCTGGGGATCTTCCAGGTGCTCCAGCACGCGCTTGGCCTGGACGGTGATCTGCCCGTTGTTCTCCAGGATGGCGAAGTGAACGTGCTCGATGCTGCCAACGCCGTCGCGCCGGATGGCGGCCATCAGCTCGTGAAGGGTGATGTGCTCGCGGTCCAGGACCTCGTGGTCGACCCGCCCGTTGTGCACCAGTATCTGCGGCCGCCCCTCGATGAGCGCCTCCATCTTCTTGGAGCGATGGGTCAGGTAGCCGACTATCGAGTTGAGCGCGACCAGCGTCAGGCAAAGGATGATGCCGCCCGGGATCGAGTCGTCGGTGCCGACCATGGCGTTTTGCACGGCGTTGGCTATGACCAGCAGCAGGACCAGGTCAAACGGGGCCAGTTGCCCTACCTGCCGTTTGCCGGTGATTCGAAGCAAAACCAGCAGGAACGCGTAGGTGAGGCTGGCGCGGACAACCAGGCACCACCACGGCTCGGACAGCTCCCACATCTCCCTTCCCCCGCGATCGACGAAGCCGGCGTCCTAGAATACCACCAGGTTTTCAAGGCGCGCAGGTGAACTCTGTGTAACGATCGCCGGCCCCGCGCATCGGCAGCAGTTTGCCCAAAATTACTATAAACCATAATAGAAGGACAACGAAAAAAATGACCTGATGTGGGAGCCTCGGTTGGGGATGCCGGCTACGAGGGGCAGATCACGCCTGGCAGCACGAGGACGTCGCTGCCGGGCCCGGCAGCCTTTCGGCAGCGGGCCCGGCAGCTGTCCTGCCCGGAGAAGATCAGGCGTATTGCTGGAGGAAGCGAACCAGAGTGCGGACACCGACCCCGGTTCCACCTTCTGGGTCCACTCCCTGCTCGTGCCGCCGGAAGGAGGTGGCGGCGATATCGGCGTGGATCCAAGACACGCCTTCCTTGACGAACTCGCGCAGGAACCAGGCGGCCACAATGTGGCCCGGCCCCTCGCCGTCGTTGGTCAGGTCGGCCATCGTGCTCTTGTTGTTCTCCCGGTAGTCCTCCAGGAGCGGGAACTCGTGCATCTCCTCGCCGGCCTGGCGAGCGGCGCTCAAGAACTCCCGTGTGAAGGACTGGTCGTTGCCGAAGACGCCGGTGATGCAGTCGCCGAGCGCATCCTCGACCGCGCCTGTCAAGGTGGCCAGGTCGATCACCCTGGTGGCGCCGCCTTTCTCCTGCACGTAGTGCAGGGCATCGGCGAGCGTCAGGCGACCCTCGGCGTCGGTGTGCTGAACTTCCACCGTGAGACCGGACATGGTCTTGAGGACATCACCCGGGCGCATGGACCGGGCGTCCACCAGGTTTTCGCTGGCGGCGACCACGGCGCGCACGGAGATCTTCGGCTTCAGGACCGGCAGCAGGGCCATCGTGCAGAGCACGGCGGCGGCGCCACCCATGTCGTCCTTCATGTCGCGCATGCCGTCGCCGTCCTTGATCCCCAGCCCGCCGCTGTCGAAGGTGATGCCCTTGCCGACCAGACCGATCACCTCGTCGGTGGCGCCGGAAACCGGCGTGTAGGTCAGGTCGATGAAGCAGGCGCTGTTAAGCGAGCCGGCGTTGACGGCCAGCACGCCGCCCATGCCCATCTTCTTCATCTCGCGGACGCCGTAGACCTTGCAGGTGATAAGCCCGCCGGAGTCAGCGGCGATCTTGCGGGCGATGCCGGACAGCTTCTTGGGCGTCATCACGTCCGAAGGCTCGTTGACCAGGTCGCGGGCGCGGTTGGTCGCCTCGCCGAGCAACTGGCCGAGCTTGATGCCGCGCTTGGCCGCCGAAAGCGTCCACTGCGAGCAGAGTACGGTGACGGACTTCAGGTGCGCCTGCGGCTGCTCGTCGTTGAACTGCCGTGTCTTTTTGTGGTTGATCTCGTAGTCCAGGAGGCAGGCGTATTCCGCCACCACCTCGGCGAACTGCTCGACCGTCAGGCCGCGCAGATCGACGTCCACGAGCGGGAAGACGACCCGCTCGGAGCGGGCCGTGTCGCGGGACTCCCCGAAGGCGAGCGCAAGGGCGCGCCGGAGCCCCGACAGGGTGAGCTTGGAGCGCTGCCCAAGCCCGACGAGAATGATCTTGTTCAGACCGGCAATCGAGAGGTCGGAGTCGATCACAAGGCACTGTTTGATCTTGGGATCGAAGCCGTCCTCCTCCATGCGCCGGGAGATGAGTCCGCCGGTGAGCTCGTCGGCGGCTTGCGCCTGACCTTTGAGGACCTCTCCGGAGAACACGGGTAGTATCAGGTTCGCGCGCTCCTCCTGACGGCTGAGCGCGTAAGCCAACTTGCTTGATGTGGCTTTGAACTCAATCATGGCACATCACCTTGGTCGCGAGGGCAGGCTCAATGCTGTTCTCGCGTCTGTTTGGGTTTCGCGGATAGTGACGCATGGAAATGCAAGCACGGACCCCGGGGAGATCCGGGGTCCGTGCGTTGATAGGTGGGGTTAGCCGGCGGGACGGCGGCGCCGGGTGGGCGCCACCGTCAGCGGTGCCGGCTCAGCAGCCGATGAACTCGGACTGCTGGTGCACGCCTTCCGGACCGCCATCCGAGTCGCCGACGAGAATCGGCAACTGGGAACAGCCGGGGGCGGCGGTGGCGATGAGCTTGATGTCGATGCGCTCCTGCCCCGCGAGCTTCTGCTCGAGGTAGTGCACGATCGCGTCGATCGTCTTCTGGCGGTCACCGTTGACCACGAACAGCTCGGCCGCGGACCAGCCGTAGACCTCGCCGTCGAAGTCGTTGGTGTGAGCCCAGAATTTGCGCACCCTGGTGCTGGAGAGCTCGGACTCGGGCACAAAGACGGAATCGTCCCGCACGGAGTTGATCACGCTGACCTCGCGGTTCTCGGGAACCTCGACGGTATCCACCGTGATCCAGAGCGGGAAGTTGAGGTGGTTGCCGGTGACGCACAGGCGTGCGTCGGATGCCGCTGACCGGTCGACCACGTCGACAATACTGGTGGCGGCAAAGTTGATGAGTCGCTTGACTCGCTCGGACATGGGTATACCTCCTTGGACATCTAGCCAGCAACGCTGGCGTGAAAGGATCGGAAACCAGGCCCATTCCTGGCTCCGGCAGCTTGCTCCTGCCGTTGTCTCCCCGTGCTGACAGACAACACACCCAGGCCCGCCTTGAGCAGGTGAAAGGTGGTGCGAGACCTGGCAATCGAGAGCTTTTGCTGAGGGGTTAACGCTGAACGTTCTTGAACGAGGAAAAAACAGGCAGGCCAAAACCCTAGCCAGCACGCCGTTTGCGAAGCAAGAATTATTTCCCGGCAAGAAGCTGCCCGCCGGCCGGCGCCGTCAGGCCCGGCGGCTAGGCCGCTAGAGCGCCGGACCCCGGTTGGAGCGCACCGCCCGGGGCTGCCGGGTGATATTCCGGGGGACGGTGACGGGCGTTTGAGGGCGCTGCCTGCTTAAGTTTGAGTGATTGTAAATGTAACCTTAACAGTTGGCGCGGGCTGCGCGAGTTGAAGAAGATGAAGGATTTCTCGGCCAGACAGCGACATGGTCAGATCCCGTCAGACAAGCAATACAAGCCAGTGACCTTTCCTTGATTCTCGACAACCCCGTTCCTTAGCCTGAAGCAATAACTCCATTTCTTGACCTTTCTCTCGCTGAGACCACCAAGTTTCCCTCAACCATAACCTTTCAACTCTTTGACTCGCGCTGGGGCAGCGCTGAGGGAGAACTCTCCCTGCTGTCCGCGCGCGGCACAGAGCTTTCGATCTGCGTGGTCGGAGCTCTGACTTTCCGGAAAGGAAACGACCATGAGCCTGAAAACTCTGTTTCGTCGCAAGAGCATGGAGCATCTGGCCGGTGGAGATGAGACGGCGGAGGGCCCGAAGCTCAGACGGGTTCTGACCTCCTGGAACCTCTTCACCGCCGGTGTTGCTGCCATCATTGGCACCGGTCTGTTTGTTCTCACGGGACCGGCTGCCGGAGATCAGGCAGGACCGTCCATCGTTCTCTCGTTCCTGCTGGACGGCATCGCGCTGGCCTTTGTCGCCTTCGCGTATGCTGAGCTGGCCTCCATGATCCCGATCGCCGGCTCCGCCTACACCTACGCCTATGTCGGCCTGGGTGAGATCGTGGCCTGGATCATCGGCTGGGATCTCATTCTCGAGTACGCGGTCGGCAGCAGCGCCGTGGCTGTCGGCTGGAGCTCGCACCTGCAGAGCGTCCTGAATACCTTCGGCATCTACCTGCCCGACTGGCTTTCGCACGCCCCCGCGAGCGTCCCCTGGCTTACGCTGGTCGAGGCATCCGCGGCCCTTGCCGCCGGCTGGCTGGGGCTGAATGCGGTCCGCCGCACCTGCTGCCGGCGGGAAAAGCCGGCCCTTCCCCGGACAACGGCGGCCGGTCTGGCAATCCTTTGCCTGGGCGCGCTGGCCTTTGGGCTGGTGCGGGCGGTCGGATTCGCCATGCACGTGACCAGCATCGACCTGCCGGCAATTCTGATTATCGTCGGGCTGTCGGTGCTTCTGGTCAAGGGTGTTGAGCATACGGCCAGGATGACCACGCTCTTTGTGCTGGTCAAGCTTGCCGTGATTGCGCTCTTCCTTGTCCTGGGCCTGGGGCACATCAACCAGAGCAACTTCCACCCGTTCATGCCCAACGGCTGGCAGGGGACGCTCACCGGCGCCGGGATCGTGTTCTTCGCCTTCATCGGCTTCGACGCGATCACCACCCACGCCGAGGAGTGCCGGGATCCCCAGAAGGACATGCCGCGGGGCGTGATCGGCAGCCTCGTCGTCTGCACGATCCTCTACGTGCTGGTGGCTGCCACCATGGTCGGTGCCGTGCACTACACCGCCTTTGCCACCCATCCCGGTCACGAGACCGAGGAGGGAGCCCCGCTGGTGATCGTGCTCAAGGCGCTCGGCTACAACTGGGCGGTGCCGCTGCTGGCGGTGGGCGTGATTGCCAGCATCACCTCCGTGCTGATTGTGCTGCTCACCTCGCAGTCGCGCATCCTCATGCGCATGTCCAGGGACGGCCTGATGCCGGCCGCCTTCAGCCGCATCCACGCCAGCTACGGCACCCCGGTCAGGTCCATCTTGATCTGCGGGGTCATGGCCGCCGTGATGTCCGGCTTCCTGCCGATAGGCGAGCTGGCTGAGCTGTCCAACATCGGCACCCTGGCGGCATTTCTCCTGGTCTGTCTGGGCGTGATCGTGCTGCGGCGCACCGAGCCTGACCGCCCGCGCCGCTTCCGCTGCCCCGGCTCGCCGTGGGTTCCGGCAGCAGGCGCCGTCGCCAGCTTGATCCTGATGGCCGGCCTGCCCGGGCTGACCTGGATCCGGTTTGTCGTCTGGATGGCCCTCGGTGCCGTCGTCTACGCGCTCTACGGTCGCCGCCACAGCGCCCTGGCGCAGCAAGCGCCCGGCGATGGCGGCAGTCGCAAACCCTAAAGCAAGAGGATCGGGCGTCGGCGGCGCGGCTTCGCATGAGGCCGCGCTGCCCGGCTGCCCGGTCGCCACGAAAGGAGCCAAATCATGCAGATCGGTCGTATCAAGATCTTCGGCCTGAGCACCAATACCAGCGCCGAAAGCCACAAGTATCAGGCCGGCTACGTCACCGCGGCGGTCGTCTCGTTCCTCTTCGCCGCCGTGGTGAAGGACCTCTTCCCGGGCGTGATCCCGTTTGGGCTCTTCCAGTTCTGGCACACCACCGGCACAGTCGGCGATTGGCTGGGCACCGCGTGGCCGGTTCTCGCCTGGGGCGCCGGGCTCACCGCGCTCGCCTCGCTTGTCACGCGCAACACGCGCGAGCAGAACCGCAACGCCGAGAGATTCCTCGAGGCCGGCTGGTTCGTCAGCCTGCGCGCCGGCGTGCTGGAGGAGGCGTCCTTCCGCTGGGCCATTTTCATGGCCAAGATTGTCGGCCTCACGGTGGTTAACTGGCTCATCTTCGGCTTCCTCGGCTTCGGGGTGCCAGAGTGGCTGCAGATCCACATCTTCGGGCCGGTGGCCAACTTCTTGACCCTCGGGCTGCTGCACGACCAGCTCGCCAACCCGGCCAACTGGGTCGTCGGGGCGGCCATGCTTTCGGCCAACGCTTTGTTCCGCGACGGGCACAAGTACGAGGGCCTGTTCGGCTGGGTCAACTCCTGGTTCATCGGGATGTTCTTCTTCTACCTGATGTTCACCTACGGGCTTATCGCCAGCATTCTGGTTCACTTCCTCTATGACGCGCTCATCTTCACGGTTCAGTACGTGGATCGGGTGATCGAGCGCGCCGAGGGCAACTGATCCACGTGAGGACCGCGGGTGCCGTTGCCGGTCTCAATCGAGCCCGGCGATGGCACCGCGTCCTCCGCCGGCGGTGCCTGTAAGCGGTCGTCCTTGCTTTTAGCGGACAGCGGTCTGAACCTAGTCGCTCCAGGCCGCTTTTTTACCTTTAAGACCTTTTTGCTCGCGTGTCATATACTCCGGTGCTGACCGCAGCCTCCGCTTGTGTCTGTCCGGATCGAAGCGAGATCAATGGGCAATATACAGGGAAGCCAAGAGAACAATGATGGTATAAAAGCCAGCGTCTCAAACGCAGGATGTCATTTGCCCATGGAAGCAACCGCCGTCAACTACTTCGGGCTGCCCGAGGATTATTCAGCCCCCGAGAATTCCCGGGTGGCAATCGTGCCTGTCCCCTACGAGGCCACCACCAGCTACGGCAAGGGCACAAAGAACGGGCCGAAAGCCATTCTCGAGGCCAGCCAGCAGGTGGAGCTCTTTGACGACGAGCTGTGGGTGGAGCCTTATAAGATCGGCATCCAGACCCTGTCGCCGGTGAAGATGGCCCCGGTCACCGTGGAGACGGAGAGCCCCTTTCAGGAGCTGAGGGAGGTGGTGGCGCCGATTATCGAGTTCGGCAAATTTCCGATCATCCTCGGCGGCGAGCATGCGCTGTCGCTGGGTTCTGTTGCCGCCTGCGCGGACCGTTATCCGGATCTGTCGATCCTGCAGATCGACGCCCACGCGGATTGCCGCGAGTCTTACGAGGGCAACCCGTACAGCCACGCCTCGGTCAGCTATCACATCTACAAAGGGCTGCCCAACCCGCTTATCACCCAGGTCGGGATACGCAACATAAGCGCCGGCGAGGTAGCCTGGCTCGAGGAGGAGAAGCCGAGGATCAACATTTTCTGGGCGCGCAACCAGGACCGCTGGAACTACAACGAGATCATCTCCACGCTCTCCAACAACGTCTATCTGACCATCGACGTGGACGGACTCGACTCAGGGATCATGCCCTCGACCGGAACCCCCGAGCCGGGCGGCATGAGCTGGAATCAGCTGATGGAGCTGATCAAGCTCCTGTGCGTCAAGCGCAATGTGGTCGGCGCCGACATCGTCGAGCTGGCGCCGATCAAGAACCTGCATGCGCCGGATTTCCTGGCCGCCAAGCTGCTCTACAAGATCATCGGCTACCGGTTCGCCCTCGAGCTGGGCGTATCGAAGCGATACTGAGCGGGTGCGGGCGTGAAAAAAAGGGACCGATGTGATCGATCCCCCAAAATGCAGATGACTAGCCGTTATAAGTCACTCAATTTCTTGTAAGTCGGTATCGTTTTTTCTATGCCGGTCACCTCCTGCCTGTGCTAGGGGGTTCCTGACCACCCCTGTCAGGTTCTCGCCGGCGACGTATCGAGGCTCTCCAGATGCACCCCTGTATCGGGGAGGCTCGCGCCTGCCGGTTTGACAAACGGTTCTATCCGGAGCTTCCGGTTTCTGGACAGCGGCCGCTAAATTTAATCGCGGCGATCGTTCGTCTATACTGATCGTGTGATAAGTCGCGACAATGACCGGCTCTTTATGGAGCTGGCGATCGAGGAGGCTCGCCGCTCGCGGGTGGACGTGCCGGTGGGGGCGGTTGTCGTCTGCCGGGGAGAGGTGGTGGGCCGGGGATGCAACCGGCGGGAGATGACCGGCGACCCGACCGCGCATGCGGAGATAGTGGCGCTCAGGCAGGCGGCGCAGTCCCTGTCGAGCTGGCGGCTCGCCGGCACGATCGTCTACAGCACCCTGGAGCCGTGCCCGATGTGCGCCGAGGCGATCATTCAGTCGCGCGTGGATAAGCTGGTCTTTGGCGCCTACGATCCGGCTTCCGGCGCGACCGGCTCCGCCTTCAACCTCTTCCTGCCCGGGCGGATCTTCCCGCTGCCGGAGGTAATCGGCGGCCTCTGCGAAGAGGAATGCCGCAAGCTCATGACCGAATTCTTCCGCGGGAAGCCGCAGCGTCAGGGAAAGTGAGATGCCACGGGCTTTCATGAGTGGGGGTCGGGTTGCGGCGGCACTGCTGGTCTGCCAGCTTTCGACCTCGCTCGTGGCCGCCCCCGCGCAAGAGCGGGCCGGGCCTGCCGCCTCCCTGCCGGCCAGCGCGGCTGCCACCACCTGCAATACCACCTCTTCCGTCTCCCGCGCTTATCGCGATCTGTCCGACTTCCGGTGCGACAGGGCGATTGCCGGCTTTGTCCCCGCGCTGATCGCTGCCGGGCGAGGTTCTCTGGCCGAACCGGGCGACAGGAAGCGGCTTGCGCGCTACCTGATTTTGATCGGCCGGGCCTTCGAGTTCGACGACAATGAGCGCGCCGCGTTGGACTGCTATCGCCTGGCGCTGCGGCTCGAACCAGATGATCTGGATGCGAGCTGCTTCCTGGCCGGAATACTGGGGAGGACGGGGAGGATCGAAGAGGCGGAGGCGCTCTATCGGGTGATCGAGCCGCAGGCCGAAAAAAGCTTCACGGCGGCCATGGCCATGGCGGCCAGGGCCCGGCAGCTGTTCGACCCCGGGCAGGCGCAGCATTACCTGGAGAAAGCCGCGGAGCTGGCCCCGTCCAGCGCCTGGGCGGCCGAGGAGCTGGCCGAGACCTTCACGTATCAGGGGCTGGCGCAGCAGGCGGCCGGCATGTTCGAGAGCGCCGCCGCGAAAGCCCCCACCGCGTACAACCGCGAGCTGTTCGCGGCCAAGGCTCGCCTGGCGGCCGGAGATGACCGGGGCGCTGCCGATCGCCTGAGGCTGGCCGGGGCCGTGCTGCCCGACGAGCCCGCCTGGCACACCAAGCTGGGCTTCATCTTGCTGGACCAGAAGCGGGACAAGGAGGCGCTGGCAGAGTTTGCCAGGGCGGCCGGCTGCCCCCGCCTTTCCACGCACTCGGCACTGGTTCTCGCCCAGTACCTGGCCTTTAACGGGCGCCGCGACGAGGCTTTGCGGATTCTGGAGCGCCTGGAGCGGCTGCGGCCCTGGTCATCGGTGCTGCACACCGCGCGCGGAATCATCTACCGGCAGGGACAGGACGACGAGAGAGCGGAAGCAGAGTTCAAGACCGCCATCGCCCGCAACCCGGAAAACCCCTGGTCTTATGTGGACCTGGCCCAGCTGTACGCCGCGAGGAAACGCAACGATCTGGCGGCTGCGGTCCTGCAGGAGGCGGTGAAGCGCTGTCCAGGCTTTTACCAGGGCTGGAAGGAGCTGGGGGGGCAACTGGTGGCGCTGGAGCGCTTCGCGCCGGCAGCTGCCGCCTATCGCTCGGCCCTGGCTGCCGCGCCGCAGCCAGCGGACAAGGTCAGGACGGATGTGCGGCTGTCCATCGCCACGATCCATGCCGGTCTCGGGCTGAGCCTGTTCAAGACCGGTGACATGAAGGGGGCAACTGCCGAGGCGTGCGTTTTCAACCGCTTGAAGCGGCTCACCGAGGCGAGCCCTTATTTCTCCTGGGTGCGGCTGCGTCCGGAGCGGCTGAATTTCAAGCAGCCGCCCGCCGACTCGCCGATCGGCTCGGCCGTCCGCCACGTCGCCCTCGCCGACATGCTTTACGAATGCGAGGACTACGCCGACTGCTGCGCCGAGTACCGCCGGGCGATCCAGTTCGACCCCAATAACCTGGAGTGGCACATGTGCCTGTTGAGCGCCTTGATGAGCAAGGGCGACTTTCTGGAGGCCGTGAAGGAGGACCTGATCGTGACCAACGGGATAGTCGGCCGCGCACCGCGGGTGGTGAGCGATATCAAGAAGAAGCTGGAATCGCGCGGCGGCCGCCCCCTGTCGCAGTGAAACGGGCGCGGGCAACGCGCCCGTTTCACTGGCGGGGTCCCCCCGGGCCCCGCGCTCACATCCGGATCGCCCTAGGTTGCGGCCAGCTGAAGCTGCTTGACCCTGCCGGCGACCGGCTCCGCGGCGGCTTGCTGGACCTGCTCGGGGAAGTAGGTAAGCATGATCGGCCTGGCCTCCCCTGCCGTCACCAGCGGCTCGACGTCGGCGTAAGTGAGCCAGCCGTCCTCGATGGACTGCTTGAAATCCTTGAACCACACGTGCTCGAGCGGATTCCAGGCCCGCCAGGGTTGCGTGGGCACCACGGTGTAATGGAGGAGCTTGGTTTCTCCTTCCTCGTAGTGCTCGAGGGCGTTCCACTGCTGCGGAATGCGGTCTTCAATTTCGCCTGGCTTCACCGCGCAACAGTCGAAGAGAAGATTGGCGTAGGTGTATTTCCCGGCGTCCAGCTCCTTGACGAACTGGTGCATGTCCCAGTGCCTGAGGCGATCGCAATCCAGCAGCATCACGCTGAACTGCCGGCCGGGCTGGAACCAGGAATTATCCTTCCAGACCGGCGGCCTCTCCTGGGATGTGCAGAGCACCTTCTGGTGACCAAACGGGATCCGCCAGAGCTCGGCGATGTCCGCGAACACCTGCATGTCGGCGTCCACGTAGAGAGCCCGTCCCCGGTAACCGGTCAGCTTCGGTATCTCGAAGCGGGAGAACGAGAAGCCGGTGCGCTGCCGGTTCGCCTCATCCTTCGGCACCGGTATCGGCAGTCCGTCCATCTCCTGGACCACCACCGGGGCGCTGGCGTGTTTGTGGATCGTGTAACGAAGGACCTTGGTGGCGATGGCCTGCTCGTACTGTGAGCCGATGAAAACACGCATCGGCTCTATCAGCGGACGGTAGACCAGGCCGAACTTCGTGCTCACCTGCAGCAGCCTGTCCAGCTGGTGATCGAACGGCGGGCGGCCGAAGCGCGCCGCTTGCAGATTCTGGAACTCGCGGGCGTATTTCTTTCCGCCGTCGACGCCCAGCGAATATACGGACTGCGCGTGCAGCTCCGCCAGCAACGTCAGCGCCGCCTCGGAGGTGAAGTATTCCGGGGCCAGGACGATGTTGCTGTAGGCGCGATACCTGGCGTCGACGCTTTCCAGCGGCTGAAACTCGTGCACCACTAGCTTGTTGCGGCGCTCGAGCTCGACGAGAACCGGATGGTCGAGCCTCTTTGCCAGCAGGCTGTCTTTGGCCAACTTCCCGTTCTCATACTGGTGGCTGGGCATCACGACCCAGTTGCAGTTGTCCATCAGCGCCCGCTCGCAGCGCTCCAGCACATCGGTGTCTTTGACGTAGGCGATCTCCACCTTCGCCGTTTTGACGGCATCATTTAACGAAATCAGGTTGAACTTCTGGAAATCGAAATTCCCCCTCTCGTCCAGCGTTTGACCGGCCCCGAGCATCAGCCACGGCTTGTCGGCAAAGTTTGCTGTCTCTATAAGCGTCTTCAAACTAATCACGGTCGATCTCCTCCCGCCGCTATCCCTACTAAAGCCAAGGATTGTCCTGTCGAAGCGAGCGCGAGGCCGTCAGTCTTGCGGATGATTACCACCTGGTTACCACCCCTGACCGGAGTTCCTGGCGCCCGCATCCGCAAGCCAGATTGTCTTTTGCGGGCAAGATCCGCACGCGCCCGGGATCGGTCGCTGCCCCCGCATCATAGATATGTGTTTGGCTGCCTGATCTGCAAAAATACTATAAGCCATAAGAGACAGAGATAAACAAAAAAGGCACAACGTGGCGGGCACCGGCAGATGGTCAGAAAAGCCGGGAGGGTGCTTGGGCTCAGCTGCTCCCTCCCGGCTCCGGAAATACCTTTGTAAGCACACGTGTAAGCACACGCCTCACCTCCCGTGATCAGGCGGACAGGGCGTCCGGCTTGTCCCCCGGGGTGGTGGCGCAGGCTTGCAGCTTAATGGCTCCGCTGACAACCGCCATGACGTCTTCGGGCTTGCGCGAGGGCAGCTCGTGCATATAGATCGGCTTTCCCACCGTAACCGTCGCGCCACCGCGCCACTTGAAGCCCATGTCGGCGTAAGGACCTCCGGCTGTGGCCGCGTCGCGTTTGCGGTAACAGATGTGGATCGGCACGATCGCCACGTGCTCCTTCATGCCAAGCCGCTCGTAGGCGGAATTGGCGATGACGGCGGCCCCTCTCTTGAAGGGCAGGTACTCTCCGGTGGGGCTGATCTTGCCTTCCGGAAAGATGACCATCGGCTGCCCCGACATGAGAACCTTGATCGCCGGCTCGAGGACGGTCTTGCCGTGCGCGCGGTCGACCGCGAAGCAGCCGAAGGCGCCCATGGCGATTGCCTTGAGACCCCAGAGGCCGCGCATCTCTTCGTAAGCCGTCATGTAGCGAGGCCACCGCTTCATTACCGCGTAGATCAAGATGGCGTCGAACATCGAGCTGTGGTTGGGGGTGAAGATGACGCGCCCGGGGGTTTTCAGGTTGTCCGTGCCGATCACCCGCACGCGTCCGACCTGGAGATAGAGCCAGATGCGGGCGGCGAAGCGGGCAAAGAGCTGGAGCGGGCGGCAGGTAGTCGGAATAAAACCGCTAGTCAGGCAGTGGTTCACGTACTCGCGGTACTTTTTACGCCAGGTGCCGAGGAATCCTCGGGCGAGTAGGGAGCCCTTGTTGAAGTTGAGCTTCCTCATGTTCGGCTCCTTGCCCCATTCTGGGGAAACGGGAGATTGACCCTGTTTTCTGCAGGGCGATATGCGATCGGACCGAGCGAGCGGGGCCCGGTCAGACGGTAGAGAAAATGCTGTTGGCAGCCGGGCGACGAGCGGCGAGCAACAACCCCGGAAGGCCGGTTAAGGCCTCTTGATGAACGGGATCGGTGCTCTGGTTGCTATGTCGCTAGCTGTTCGACAGTGGTTGATAGAGATCGGTGGAATGAAAAGCACCTGAACAGTAACAGGACGTGAAGTGCCAAATAAAGTGCTCGCGCGAACCCCGCTATTTATTATTTGCTTATAAATTCGGAGCGCGGTATGTCGCAAGCGTTTGCTGGTGCCTCACCCGGCTCGCAAAAGTACCCCAGAAACCGGTCGGTCACGACCTTCAATGAGGGTGAGGGCAGCGCCGGGCGGCAGATGTCGATTATGGAATCCCCGAGCGGCTTGGCAAGCGGCGGACGGGATCGGCGATGTGGGCGAAACTGGCTTTCCAAGGGGCGATATCGCTAAGTTAACACTATCGCTAGTTCAAAAACGAAGTTCCAGGAGCCAATTACCACACCCGTCAAAACCACTCAAAGCACGCTCCCATCAGTACTCCTGATAAGAACCAGCAGCTCGACGGCTGGATTGGAGGAGCTTTGCTTGGAGCAAGTAGCGATAATTGGTTGGCGCTAGCTGGGACAATCTTGACCTGTGCCGAGACGGTCGCCGAACGGAATCACGATTTTGATCCCGCCGCGGCCTCCCAGGGAAAAGGAGGTGTCAGGATGGGCACGTTAGCAAATGCGCTCGAGCGTATGGTTAACCGGCTCGCGCGGTCGTGCGGCACGGGTTCTGGTCAGGCTGCTCACAAGTCTCATCTGGAGGTGGAGCGCAAGTTCCGCATCTCCGAGGACGAGTGGAGGCGGCTGCCGGAGACGCTGCGCGCGCGCGGCTTTGAGCCGGATGGCCAGGTAATCATGACGGACACGTTCCTGCCGACCAGCAACGACGGCGACATGATGCGGGTGCGCAACGAGACCGAGGCAGGTAAGAGGCGCACCTTGCTCACGCTCAAGAGCTGGGTTCGGACAGCGGACGGCGGCAAGGAGCGCCAGGAGACCGAGCGGTCGATTGGCCGTTTTCTTGCTGCCGTCCTGGTCACCGTCGGGCGGTGGCTGAACGGTTCCCACCTGCTGTCCTTCAGCAAGCACCGGCAGATGTTCGCGACGAACATCTCCGGGCAGGCTGTCGTGGTCAGCATCGACCGGGTGAGCGGGCTCGGGGAGTACTCGGGCTGCTACCTGGAGGTCGAGATTCTTGTTCCCGTCGGACAGGACGTGACGCTGGCGCGGGAGCACATCTACGCGCTGGTAAGCGAGCTGTTCGGCGAGGCGCGCCAGCCGGTTGAGCTCTCCTACATGGAGATGCTCAAGCGCAGCGCGCGCGCCCGAAACTAAGCAGCGGCGGCATCGCCGTCGGTCAGCGCCCCCGAACGCGGGGGCGCGTTTCTTTGCGCCCTGCCTGAGGCTTGGCGCGGCAATCGAGGCGGCCTGGCCGCCAATCATCTATCGAAACCCGCCGACTTTGTGGCGGGTAGGAGGTTTTTGTCATGTCTACCAAGACTACTGTTAAGACCGGAGGCAATCTTCGCCGGCTGAACACTCACGAGATCAGCCCGCAGGAGCACGAGTTCCGGGCTTTCATGGAGACGCGCCTGGTCGGCCAGCCCGAGGCAATCGACGCCCTGGCGCGCGCTTACCGTGCCGCCTTCAACCCGGTGCGCAACCCGTTTGCGCCGCTGTCCACGCTTCTGTTCATCGGTCCTTCCCGCTCCGGCAAGAGCCACTCGGTCTCGCTGGCGGCAGACTTCTGCCACGGCGACCCGGAGGCGATGGTCGAGCTGGAGGGCGGTGAGCTGCAGAAGGAGCACGAGGTGCTCAAGCTGGTCGGCGCGCCGCCCAGCTACCTCGGCTACAAGAAGCCGCCCGAGGACGGCGACGACAGCCTGGAGCGCCTCGGCGGCAAGGAGAAGCAGCCGGTCAAGATCGACCCGTCCGCCAAGCTCGCCCCCGAGAACCTGGAGGCTTCGCGCAAGGGCTCCAGCTGCCCGATCGTCTGGATCCGCATCAACGAGATCGAGAAGGCCCACAAGGCCCTGTTCGATCTCCTGCTCGGCGCCACCGACAACGGTAAGATCAACCTCGGCAACAACCGCACGGTCAGCCTGCGCAACTGCATCATCGTCATGACCAGCAACCTCGGCATGGCGGAGCTGCAGAGAAAGCCGATCGGCTTCGTGCTGCGGCAGCAGACGACGGTCGAGGACGTGAAGAGCGTCGTGGACAAGGCGATGGAGGGCGAGTTCCGGCCGGAGTTCCGCAACCGGATCGACGAGACCGTCGTCTTCCACCCGCTCACGCCCGAGCAGGTGCGCAAGGTCGTGGATGTGGAGGTTGGTCGCATTCAGGACCGCATCACCAACAACGCGTCTGGACAGATGTTTGTCCTCGACGTGGACGATGAGGCCAAGGACTTCATCCTGGCCAGGTCGGACAGCTCGGCGGGCGGCGTCGCCGACATGAAGCGCACGCTCAAGCACCTTCTCGAGGAGCCGCTCGGCAACGAGCTGCTCAAGCACACGATCAACCTTGGCGACAGGGTGGTCGTGACGCATGAGGAGGGCAGCGACGAGCTGGCGTTCTTCGTCGACGCTGACGGAGCCCTGCTCGTGAAGACCGCCCGGGAGCGCAGGCTGCGCCACGCTGTGGTGCTGGCCGGCGACGACCTGGCTGAGTTGCAGGATGAGTCGGCGGCCCTAGTTCACGACCTCGAGGAGGTCTTCGGGATGACCGTCGAGGAGTTCACCTATCGAAAGGCGGCCCCGTATGCTCTCAAGGCGACGGTGCTGGCGACCGAGCAGCAGGTGAAGGCGCTCAAGGTCAAGTACCCTTCGGTGAAGGTGACTTGCCTGGAGAGCCCCGAGGGTGACGAGCGGGAGGCTGTTGCTTGATTGGCGGGGCAGCAAGGCTGACTGGCAGGCAGACATCTCAATGCTCTGCTTGCCAGCCGCCCGCTCACCCCTTGCCAGGAGGGCGCGGCAACCCGGGCTGTCCATGGCGCCAGCGCGCATCACCACGGGAGGTGGCAGGAATAGAGGACCGAAACCCTGGTCCTTCCTGCCGCTTCCCGTTTTTTTGGAGGTTGCTATATTGCGTAGTATAAATCATACGATAGAATACAGTATCATAAGTCGAAGAAATAGAGAACAGGACCAAGCGCCTGGAAAGGCGCTCAGCCCTGCTCTCCTTTCTACCTCCGGACCGGAGGTTGCGTCAGGCTACGCCTGGCGGGGCTTTCAGCAAGAGCCCGAGTTGTTGCCGGCACCGGCCAGGAAGGCCTCGAAGAGCTCCTGGATCTGCTGCTTCGAGCCGGCGCCGGTCTGCCTGTGGACCAGACGTCCTTGCCGGAAGAGCAGCAGGGTGGGAATGCTGCGCACGGCGAAGTTGCCGGCCTGCACCGGGTTCTCGTCGACGTTGATCTTGACGACCTTCAGGCGCTGGCCGTATTCGGCGGCCAGCTCGTCAAGCAGCGGCGCCAGCCGGCGGCAGGGCGGGCACCAGGGCGCCCAGAAGTCGACGACGACCGGTGTCGCGGATTGGATCACCTGCTGGTCGAACTCGTCGTCGCGGAGATGCACGGCGGCTCCGGCCGCGTCGTGCTGGGGAGTTTTCTCGGTCATGTTTTTCCTCTTCATTCTTGGTCAGTAGTCTGGCACCACCGGTGGTGTGGGGTGCCGTTGATTGATGAAAAGCCGGCCCCGGGGCGGCGGCAACGTACCGCCGCATTTTAAAAGTCCGGGGCGGAAGCGACCTCAGATGGTCGCCTGGAAGGCTTCCAGGCTGGCAGCCGCCTGTTCCAGCGACGAGGAGCTGCCCCGGTAGTCGTGGCGCGAGAGCGCTGCCCGGGCGGCTTTCAAATCCCCGTACAGGCGATCGAGAGCCGGCGCCGAGCCTGCCGCGCGGCCGCGCTCGCCCTTGATGTGCTCGCGCAGCAGGCGCTCGCACCACCGGCACATGAGCTCTCCCTTGTCCCACTCGGACAGCCGGCTCGAGAAGAGCCGGACCAGGCCGCAGCGGGCATTGGATATGCCTGTGCGCACAAGCTCCAGGATCTCCCGGCTTGTGCCGTAGGGATCGGAAAGCTTGATGCCGAGGCGCTGGAGGCTCTGCTGAATGACCAGCACGTCGGAAAGCAGGCGGTCCGCATCGGGCGCGGCCGTGAAAAACGCGGAGCTCTGGCGATGCTCGCAGACGAACAACATCAAGGCCCCCGACAGCCCGCAGATGACGGCAGCCGTGTCGGCATGCTCGTCGGAAACGGACTTCAGATGCCCGGCAAGGTCTTTGCATAGCCTGTCCAGCTCGGCGACCAGCTTTTCGTGGGAGCTTGTGATGTTGCCGGAGCGCAGGGTCAGGTTGCGCAGGTCCAGGCAGATCTGGTTGGCGAGCCGGGCATAAGCCTCGGTGACGCCTGGCAGCTTGTCGTGGTTCTGGATCTTGAGCCCGAACGACTGCGCCTGGCGGATCCAGTGCTCGGCGGTGGCACGCTCTCCGGCAAGGCGTGCGGCTGATGCACGCTCGAGGCAGAACTCATAGCCGGATTGCGGCGAGAAACTTGATGAGGCGGCAGCCTCACCGGTGGTGGCGGGGGAAGTTTGTGAGGTTTGGCTCATATCTTGCTCCGTTACGTGAAGCAGAACCGGCCCTTGCGGGCGCGGCTGTCAATTTGCTCGTTAAGCAGGGGGTACACCAACTCGGAGACCGGTAAGGTCTTGTCCGGTTCGGGTTGGTTGGGATCCTGCCTGACTTCTTGCTCTCGGAAATAAGTAAAGGGTTCAAAGTAACGGCTAAAGCTAGCAAACCAGGCTTGCTCGGGTGAAACCACCGTGCGCCCGGGTGTAACGATCGGCAAAGTTTGTTCGCGCAGCTCTGAGAGATCCGCAATCGCCTTGAAGACTGCGCTTCAAGTCCCGGCTCGGGCGGGCCCGCCCCGGAAGACGCTGACATGAGCCGGTTCTCAATAAGATTTACAGCTTGTGCGATCTGTGCTAGAGGCCTTGTCGCGCGCCTCATGATTCAAGACTACTGGCGCTTGTTAAAGCTTGGTAACAGTGAGTTCCAAACATTGCATTGGCTCCCCGATTGTCAGTAGTTTCTCTCTGTTCACTTTTAATTCTAACGACAGGGAAGCTACGACTCTCTAACCGAAAACCGCATCAAGACTAGCTTCCAGCTTTAGAGACGGGTGGAGTGAAAACGCCCGCAGATCTTTACCACCGGCCGGCTCGAGTGCGACCGGACCGAATTTACCTGTTCCAAACCAACCGGGCTGCTCATCAGCCCAGGCAGGAGGTTTCCATGTTCAAGCATCTCCCGGGGATGGCCCGCAAGCTCATCCCGTCGATTGCCCTGATCGTGTTCGCGATCCTCGCCAGCACGACAGATATCTTCAGCGTCGCCGTTCACCATACGGTGGCCAAGCTGTTCCTGGATTTCGGCGAGAAGGTGAAGCCGCTGGTGGTCAACCTGATCATCGCCGCCATCTACCTCAACCTGGCTTACCTTGCCTATCACCCGCTGCGCGACGGCTGGTCGAAGCTCGTCGAGCACAGCCACGCCAAGGAGCGCTACCAGCTTTTGATCAAAAAGGCGCTCAGGTTGGCCTACTGGGCGGTCGCGCTCATGATTGCCGTGACCATCCTGGCGCCCGACTTTCTCTCCAGGGTCGTTGTCGACCTCGGTCTTTTCACGGCGGCGGTGCTGGTGACGTTGAAGGACGACGTCACGGACGTTGTGCGCGGCGTGTTTCTGCAGTTTTCGCCGCGCTTCTGTCAGGGCGACAAGATCAAGGTCGTCGGCATCGATGGCTGCGAAGGGAAGGTGACGGATGTCAGCCTCCTCATCACCACCATCGAGACGGACAAGGGCACGATGACCGTTCCCAACCGCACGGTCTGGAACGGCGCCGTGCTCAAGTACACGTCGACCTGCCCGGCAGACGGGCAGGAACCGGATAGCGACGCGACTGCGGCCGGCCAGGACGGCGGCAACGTCGGCGGCCCGCTGCATCAGATTTCCACCGCGCTCAAGTCATTCGTTCGCGGAGACTCTTCCGGCGATTCGACGAAGTAGCGTCTCGCCGAAACCTCGCAACGGCGCCACTTGTGGCGCCTAACTGAGCAAGGAGAAACAAAATGAAGTTCCGAACCGTCAACTCCGAGGCTCCCGGCTACCGGAGCCCGCTCTTTATCGTGGGCTGCTTCGAGGATGAAGCTCCCCGCGCGATTCCCGATGGCATCGTCGCCGGTGCCCTTGCTCGCCAGGCCCGGGTCGAGGGGTTCAGCGGCACGTGCGGCGCCACCATGGTCGCCTTCACCGACTTTCCGCTGGCGCCCGAGCGCGTGCTGGTCGTCGGCCTCGGCCCGCGGGACAGCTTCGATCTGCGTGCCGAGCGCAAGGCGCTCACCGCCGCTTTCCGCCAGGTCAAGAGCCTCAAGGTGGCGTCGGTCACCGTCGCCGCCGAAGGCCTCTACGGTCCGCAGGTCAGCGAGAGCCTTTTCGGCGAGACGCTCGCCGTGGTGGCCGGGCTGGTCGATTACGTGATCAACCACTTCAAGACGGCCAGGGGCGGTCACAAGCCCGAGGTTCACCTGAAAACCGTGCGCGTGCTCACCGGCGCCGCCGACCAGGAGGCTGTCCACCAGGGGCTTTCCGCTGGGCGGGCGATCGCGCAGGCGGTCAACCTTGCCCGCGACCTGAGCAACCTGCCGGCCGGCATGCTGACCCCGCTCAAGCTGGCGGCGGCTGCTCGCCGGGTGGCTGCCGCATCCGGCGGCACCATCCAGGCGAAGGTGCTGCGCAAGCCGGAGCTGGAAAAGCTGGGGGCGGCGGCGCTGCTCGCCGTCAGCCAGGGGTCCAGCCAGGAGCCCTGCCTGATCGAGCTCACCTACACCCCGCCCACGGGGGCGACGGCCGAGGTTCTCGGCTTCGTCGGCAAGTCGATCACCTTCGACTCCGGCGGTCTCGATCTCAAGACCGCGGACGGCATGCGGACGATGAAGCGCGACATGGCCGGCGGCGCATCGGTGCTGGGCGCAATCGGTGCCGTGGCCGCGCTGCGGCTGCCGATCTCGGTGAAGGCCGTCCTGGCCGCCACCGAGAACATGCCGGACGGCAACTCCTACAAGCCTGGCGACGTGCTCAACACGCTTGCCGGGCTGACGGTGGAGGTGGACAACACCGACGCCGAGGGGCGGCTTTCGCTGGCCGATGCCATCGAGTACGCGAAGCGGCAGGGGGTGACCAGGGTCATCGACCTGGCCACGCTCACCGGCTCGATTCGCGAGTTCTCCGGCGACGTCGGCGCCGGCGCCTTCGGCAACACGCCCGCCTACACGCGGGAGGTGCTGGAGGCGGCCGCCGCCTGCGGCGAGCTGCTCGGGGAGCTGCCCATGTGGGAGGAACTGCGCGCCGCCAACCACACGGACATCGCCGACCTGAAGAACAGCGGCGGCTCGCCTGGCTCGGTGACCGCTGCCTGGTTCCTGCGCGAGTTCGCCGGCACGACGCCCTGGGTGCACCTGGACATTGCCGGCTCCTCCTACCGCACCCGCGAGCTGGGCATGGATCCCAAAGGCGCCACCGGCTACGGCGTGCGCACGCTCGTCGAGCTGGCCCGGCTTTATTCCCGGCGCCCCGCCTCCGCGTAGGGCTGGACCTCGAGGCGGGCGGTCCGGGCCGGGAGGGGTCGCAAGACCTCTCCCGGTGCCGGTTCCCCTTTCGCCTATAATTATTGGTTTGCAACGGCACGTAGCTGGTCAGGTCAGTCAAGGTGGAAGGAAGATCATGTCAAAGAGGCTGAAAAGCGTACAAACGGCTCTGGCCAGACAGAAGCTGGATGCGCTCCTGGTAAGGACGTTCGAGGGCGACAACCAGAATGTTCTCTACTTGAGCAATTTCGGCGGCACGACGGCGGTGCTGGTCATAACGCGCAAGAAGGCCTTCATCGTCACCGACGGGCGCTACTTTGCCCGGGCCAAGCAGGAGGCGCCTGATTTCAGGCTGGTCAAGGTTCAGCGCGGCAAGAAGGTGACCGATCACGTCAACGATGCCCTGGCAATGGCCGGCCTGACAAAAGGGGCCAGGGTGGGCTTCGAGGCCGCGCACATCCCGGTTGCCGTGGCCAAGGACTGGGCTAAGGAGATCAAGGGCAAGCTGGTTCCCACCGTGCACCTGGTGGAGCGCTTCCGCCAGTACAAGGACGCAGCCGAGATCTCCCTGCTCAAAAAGGCCTGCCGGGCCACCTGCCGCGTCTACGCCGAGGTGGTGCCGCTCATCGAGCCGGGCATGACCGAGCAGGAGGTGGCCTTCGAGCTGGATATGCGACTGCGCAAGCATGGCGCCTTCGGCAACAGCTTCCCGTCGATAGTGGCCAGCGGGCCCAACTCAGCGGTCCCGCACCATGCCACGGGCGACCGCAAGCTGAAGGCCGGCGAGCCGGTGATCCTGGATTTCGGCGGCGTCTTCGCCGGCGGCTACTGCTCGGACATCACGCGCACGGTCTTTGTCCCGGGCAAGAGCCCCCATCCGCGGATGCAGGAGATCTACCAGGTTGTCCTGGCGGCCAACAAGGCGGCTCGCAAGGCGCTCAAGCCCGGAGTCAAGTGGCGCGACTACGACAGGGTGGCCCGCGATTACATCGCCGAGCGCGGCTACGCCGACTACTTCACCCACGGGCTCGGGCACAGCCTGGGTCTGGTGGCGCATGACCCCTACGACTACGAGCACGACGCCTTCCAGGTGGGAACGGTGGTCACCGACGAGCCGGGGATTTACATCGACGGCTTCGGCGGGGTGCGGATCGAGGACGATCTGGTCGTCACCAGCGATGGTGCCGAGCGGCTGACCTCGGCGCCCTACTGGAAGTTCTAATCAGGCGTTCAAGCCGGTCAGGTTGGTCGCCAGGTCTTCAACCACCTGTGGTATCACCGTGTCGACATGACCGACCGTGGTGCCCATGATGCCCCGCCCCCGCCGCTCGACCAGCCATTGCAGAAAAAGCAGGCGGCTGAGCGCCGCGGCGAACGGCAGCGTGGATTTGATATCGGGCAGATCCCTTCCCGACTCGAAGCAGTACGCGTCCAGGATTACCTCGCGGAAGCGAGTGAAGGAGGCGTTCTTGGGGTGCTCCATGGTCACGGTGGCCAGGTCCATGATCGGCACGCCGAGAACGGTGAACCAGGACCAGTCGATGATGAACAGGCGTTCGTTGCGCACGATCAGGTTTTCCGCGTAAAGGTCGCCGTGCACCAGCGAGATCGGCTCGCCGGCAAGTTTCGGCGCAATCACACTCGCCAGCATGGCCAGCGCTTCGGCTTGGCGGTCGTCGACAAGCCGCCAGCCGCGGAGCGCGGCGCACAGCTTGCGGGCGAAGTCTTCGTAATCGATCGGGAAGAGGGTGGGCAGGATGTGCATCTGCATCAGCTCGTCGATACGATAGCTGTATGCGCGGTGCATCTTGGCCAGCTCTTTGCCCAGCCGCGAGGCGGCTTCGGTGGTGGCCTGGTCTTTCAGGCAGATGCCGCCGAGATCTTCCAGGAACATCACGGTTTGCCGGCCGCAGTGCGCGGTCATATAAAGCTGGGCCGAGTTGCAGATCGACGGAATGAGCACGCGCTCGTGCAGGTCCTGCTCTATTTCCCATGGTGGCAGCACCACCTTGTAGATGAGCGAGGCCGGCAGGCCGTCGGCAATCCACAACCGTTCCACAAATGAGAGATCGCGATGGCGCAGCAGCTGCCGTTTGGCAATGCGCACCGGCTTGCCGTAGAACTCGGCCAGCCAGGACAACAGCTTTTCCTCCGGCGGCGGCGCGATCAGGTTCAAGCTCTCATCTTCCAAGCGTATTTTTCCTCGCCAATCACACTGATCTTACCCGCTGGCAGTCTTGCTGGGGGTAGACCACCTGTTGGAGGACTCTCTATGGACCACGGACACCCCGGTAGCGGACTGGAGCATGGCGGTCACGGCGGGCACCCCGGGCAATGGCACGGGTCCCACGGCGACCACCATGGAGCCCACATTCTCTCAATCGGGCCCAGCCATGGCGACGGCCATGACGGGTCGACCAGGACCCAGGCGCGCGTGGTTAGAAGCAAGGACAGCGTTGAGCTGCACATCGCTTCGCACGCCGCCGTCGACCTGAAGTATCTATTCTCGGAGATGGTCCTGCAGCTCGACCTGCTGGACATCGACATGTACTCCCCCGGTCTCGAGGAAGAGGACGGCAAAGCCTGGGAGATCAAGCCGGAAGCCAACGGCCAGATGCCGTCCGGCTGGTACCCGGGGGCCAAAGGGCGCACCTGGCTGTGGAAGAAGTACTTCCAGCTGGGCAAGCGCGAAGGCTGGCTTCTCAAGGGACCGCTCGTGCGAAACCCGCGCTGCGGCTGCTACCTCGTGGTGGAATGCCGGACGATAAGCTACGTCGAGGCCGGCGACAACCAGACCGACATCGTCATCCGCGTGCAGCCGCTCCACTACTGGAGCCCCTACCAGGCTGCCTGGCGATACGACGAGTTCTGGGTGCGCCGGCACCTGGACGCGGCCGAGGCGGCGTCCAAGCGGCTGGCTGCCGTCATCGAGCGGGACTACCCGCCCCGCCCGGAAGCGGCGTGCATCCGCAACAAGCGGCGCCATCCCGGCGACGACTGCTCGATCGCCCCCAAGGCCGGTCCTGCCTCCCCCGCCGGTGGGGGCAACCCGCCCGCCAGCGGCCGTCCCGGCGGCAATGCCGGTGGGAGCGCCTCGACGGCCACGCCGGGCTCCGGCGCGGACCTCGATAACCTGTTTCCAGATCCCGCCCCGGACAGGTCGCAAGCCGGCGGATCGCCAGGCGGCGGCGCCGGCAGTGGCGGTGAGTGACCGAGCGGCAGGAACGCCCGGCAAAAGGGCACCATCCCCGGTGCCCGTCGCCAGGTGCCGCAGGCGGATTTCAAGGGCCGATCTGTCGATAGAAGGGGGCTTTAAAAGGCCCTTCACTTTCCACCGGCAGAGCGGGACAATCGACAAGGAGGAAGCTATGAGCTTTGATCTGATTTCCTGGCTGAAATGTCAGGTCGGAGCCTACGGGCTGGATATCCCCCTTGTCGACTTGAGCGGCATGGGGGCTGGCGACGGTCGCGAGTGGCTCGTCACCAACGGTCTGGGCTCGTTTGCCTCGGGCAGCATTACCGGGGCGAACACCAGGCGCTATCACGGTCTCTTCGTGGCCGCGCTCGAGCCGCCGGTTCGGCGGACGGTCATGCTCTCCCGCATCGACGAGATCGCGGACGGGCTGGAGCTGGGCACCAACTTCTGGACATCCGGGGCGGTCAGCCCCGAGGGGTTCAAGCGTATGGTCGACTTCACCATCTACCCGGTCCCTACCTGGAACTTCGAGCTGGCCGGCGGCCATCTGCTCAAGCAGGTGGCCATGCTGCCGGGCAAGCAGGAGGTGACGGTAGGCTACACCTGGCTCGGCGAAAAGCCGCTCACGCTCTCGCTGAAGATGCTGGTCAATTACCGCGACTACCACAGCCAGACAAAAGGCGCGCCTGACTGGCAGTTTCAACAGGACGTAGGCACAGACCGCGTGCGCATCCGGGCATACGGCTCGGCGTCCGAGCTGACGGTAGCTTTCAGCCGGGGCATCTACAAGATGCAGCCGGAGTGGTACTGGAACTACTACTGGCCGCGCGAGCACGAGCGGGGGCTTGATTATCGCGAGGACAACTTCCACGCCGGCCGGCTCGAGGTCAGCCTGGAGCCGGGCGCCAGCCTGACGATTACCGCCGGACTCGATCCGTCGACGCCGGTCCGTTCGATCGATGATGTCGTGCGGGCAGTGGCCGCGCACCACCGCGAGCTGCTGAAGGCGGCCGGACCGCCGGTATCGGAGGACGTCAAGCGGCTGGTCATCGGCGCCGACTCGTTTATCGTCGAGCGCCGGTCGACGGCCAGCGACTCGATCATCGCCGGCTACCACTGGTTTGCCGACTGGGGCCGCGACTCGATGATAAGCCTGGTCGGGCTCGCCTTGTACAGCGGTCGGCCGCAGATTGCCGCAGGCATCCTGCGGACGTTCGGTCACTATCTGAGCGAGGGGATGTTGCCCAACAACTTTCCGGACTCGGGTATGACGCCGCACTACAACACGGCCGACGCTACCTTGTGGTGGGCGTGGGCCCTTCACGAGTATCACCTGGCCACGGGCGACGCTTCCCTGGTCGTCGAGCAGATCCCGCTTCTGGAAAGCGTGGTCGCCTGGCACCTCAAGGGGACGCGCTATCACCTGCATGTGGATCCGGCAGACGGGCTTATCTCCGGCGGCGAGCCGGGAGTTCAGCTCACCTGGATGGACGCCAAAGTGGGCGACTACGTGGTCACGCCGCGCACGGGCAAGGCCGTGGAGATCAACGCCCTCTGGTTCAATTTCCTCAAGGTGCTGGAGAAGCTGGTCGCTACCGCCGGTGGTGACGCTACCAAATATGGTGAGCTTGCCGCAAAAGTGCGGAAGGGGTTTCAAGCCTTCTGGAATGCGGAGGCCGGCTGCCTGTTCGATGTCATTCGCGAGGATGGCACGACCGATGCCAGCATCCGCCCCAACCAGCTTCTGGCCGTCAGCCTGCCTTTCGAGCTGGTCAGCGCCGAGCAGGGGCGATCGATTCTGGGCGTCGTCGAGCGCGAGCTTCTCACGCCGGCTGGATTGCGATCGCTTGCCCCCGGCGACCCGGCTTATCACGGCAGGTACGGCGACGGAAAGCCGGTGGCCAACCAGTACGACCGCGACATCACCTACCATCAGGGCACCGTCTGGCCGTGGCTGCTGGGACCGTGGGTCGACGCCCGCGTCAAGCTACATGGACACGGGGCGGAGAACCTGAGCTTTATCCGGGAGAAACTGGCGCACATCAAGTGGCACGTCATGGGAGAGGCGGGACAGGGAAGCGTCTCCGAAATTTTCGACGGCGACGCGCCGCATGCCCCCTGTGGCTGCATCGCCCAGGCCTGGTCGGTAGCTGAGCTTATCAGGGTGCTGACCAAGTACAAATTGTAAGCATCGCGCTTACGGCCGTTTTTTAGTCACTTCGTGAACGCGGCGAGCCGCCTGGAATTCCAGGCGGCTCGCTTTTATTTCAGGCAGGTGAACCCCATGAAACTACGGGGCATACTTCGTATCTTTGCTTGGATTGTCCTGCTCTTGCCGGTGTTCGCAGTCTGCATGCTGTCCCAGGTGTCTCAACCGTTCGACCTGCAGTCGGGAGGGATCACGCCGCCGGCGCCCACTGCTCCAGGCCCCACGTCGCGACCGGCACACCGCATGCAGTTGGATATTCCCGGGCTGCTGACCGGCATCTTCAACGAGCTGCCCGACCAGGCGCGCGTTGATGAGAAGGACTTCGCAGCCGTTTTTAGCGCCGAGCACGCGCACCAGTTGGCAGCCGCCGGCGTCTCCAGCATCAGCCGCGATGGCGGCCATGTCGAGCTCGAGCTGCGGCAACCGTTGCAGCGCCGGGTGAGCAGCAAGCTGGAGGCCAGCGTGCAGACAAGCGTCTCCTTCGACGTGACGCCGGGGGTGAACTCGCTGGAGTTCCACAACATCACCGGCATCAAGCTGCACGTCAACTGGTTGCTCGGCTGGATGGACCTGACGGACCTGACCATGCGCAGGGATTCGCAGGGCAACACCGAGCTGCATGCCCAGGTGAAGGTCTGGTTCCTGAGCGGAAAGACCTCCTATGCGGTGACGCTCGGTCCGGACGGCAAGCCGTTGCCGAAGAAGTGAGAGCTTCTTGCAGGCAAGGCCCGGAGGAAGGGGGTTTCTCGTTATCCGAGAGCCCCCTCCTCGGTCTGCTCCTTCTCTGACCGTGGAAGCAGCCACAGCCGGCTGATTCCTCAAGAAAACTTTTTTGCGAGCTTCTTATATTACAATATATAGTGCACAAGCGGGATTCCTTTTTGTGAAGAGGGACCGATCCCGGAAACGTCAGCCGCCTCGCCAGCCGGCAGCGACGGAGCTTGCTCGCCAGGGATGCGGGCGGGACGCGCGCCCTCAGGGATCATCCCCGCACACGCACTGCTGCAACCGGACAGGTATTGAGGGCCGCAGAAGTAGCCCGGACGCGGGAAGCTAACGGCTGACCGTTTGAAGCCCTTGTTTAATGAATTCACGCAGCTGGTCGTCGCCCAGGAAGCCGGTGTGGAGAAAACCGCTCTTGGTTCTCGGGTTCATCAGCACCATGCTGGGAATGGCGTTGATGCCCAGGGAAGCGGCCAGCCGACCTTTGTCCTCGTCGATGTTCAGCTTGACGAACTTGACGCGACCGGCCCATTCCTGGCTGGCCCTTTCAACGATCGGCTTCTCGGCTCTGCAGGGTCCGCACCAGTCGGCATAAAAGTCCACGAGCACGGGCAGCTCGCTGTCCTTCGCAACCCCGAGCTTTTCCGGGGCGACGGTAACCGGCCGGCTGGGCCGGGCAGGACCCCGCTGCAGCGCCAGATAACCGGCCACCGTTGCCAGGGCGCACAGGCCGAGCCCGAGGTTGAAGGCTTTCCAGTTCATAGGCGCCTCCCGGCTTCTCCACTTACCCCGCCGCAAACACATACTTTAGTTTATTGCCTTTCACGCCGGTTGCGTGCAACGAGCAGTCTGGGTTGCAAGGGGGCGCAGCAGTGAGGTGCTGAAGACGGATATCGCGGGAATGGATCCGCTGAGGGCTACTGTGCGTGCTGTTCGCTGCATGCCTGAAGCCCGATGACGTTCGTCGCCGCGGCCAAGCAGGTGGCCAGCGAGGCGATCAGGGCGTAGCCGATGGCGGCGAGGACCGGTTTGACTACCGAGATATGGGTTATGAACGCTTCCGTGGCAGTCTGGTCAAGGGCAGCGGCGTCGTCGACCAGGGTCAGGGTCGCCCGCTGCCGTGCGGTCTGCTGCCGGGATGCTGCCACGATGAGCTCGAACTGGGAATCGGACTCCAGATGTGCCGCGTAAACTGCCATGATCTTCTCTCCTCCAGCGACAGGTGCCGGTCGCCTTTATGGTGGAGAAGTCTAGGGGCAGATCGTGGAAAAACCGTGGCAGCCCAAATCAGTTTCACGGACGGCGATTTTTGCCGCCTGCAAAAAAAAGAGGATCATGGCCACGGCTGCCTGGGCGACCGTGGCCATGATCCTTTTGCGCGGCGTGGAAAACCTGTTTAAAGCGCCCCCGGGGAAGCTTCCCACCCCGCGTTGCCTTGCTGCGCCGGTTAAAGCGCCTCACTTAATCGGGCGTGCGCCCCGGAGCTGGGATCTGTTGGTAATGAGGGAACCGCAATCGGAGCATTTCGGAAGACGCTGGCTCCAGGTGCGCAGGTCGACGACGTGGCCGTAGTTTTCGCACATCGGGTGCCGGGCTGCCGGCTTGCAAAACCCGCCGACGAGCGCGCTGGCCAGATCGCGGAAGAGGGTGGCGACCAGGTGCGCCGGCGCCGCTTGCTCGGCCTTGCCATTAGCGTGCTTGAGCGCCTCTATCTCTCGCCTGGAGATCCTCGGATCCCTGCGCACCGTTCCAGGGCGCGTGCAGAGCGCGAGCGGTATGTTCAGATGGTGGGCCGTGGCCTGCATTCTCATTTTTAGTTTTCCCCCGCCGAAACGCCTGTTTCGTTCTATGCCTGCTACTTTACGCAGGTTTTGTGAAAATGGCTTGTCACGCTTGTGAATGTTTCGTGACACGGGGGAGGCAGCCCTAATCTGGATAAAAGATTCGATAGTCCTCTTCGTCCTTGCCCGGGCGAATAATCACCAGGCGCCCCTCCTCGCGGCGCGGCCTGCCGGTGCGGTTGAGGGTCATGAACATGTTGGCGACGATGTCATCGGGAACGGCGCGCTCCCGCTTGCGGTTGCGCTCGAGGGCCAGGTCGAGCGGCACGTCGAGAAGCCAGAGCTGAACGTCGCTGTAGCCGGCCCGGGCGGCTCGCTCCAGGATCGGCTTGCGCTGCTTGAAATTGATGTTGGTGTTGTCGACGACGATGTCCTTGCCCTCAGCAAGCAGCTGCTCGAGCTGCTTGAAGAACAGCCCGAAGACCTTCTCCGGATCGCGCTGGTCGGCGGCATCTCCCCAGAGCGCCTCCCGGATCGAATCGGCGTTGAGGCAATGGTAGCCGCGGGCGGCGATCTTCTTGGCCAGCGTTGTTTTCCCGGAGCCCGGGATCCCCACCAGTAGAATTAGCTTCTTCAATGTTTCCTGCCCTTCCGGCGGCGTCCCCTATAGTCCGCCTGCATCCATTCTAAATATATGAACGCGAGAATGACGCCGAAAATCGTGTAGGTCCATCCAATTAATGCTCGCAGATTCTCCTTCTGCTCGGTTATGACCGCCATGCGGGCGTCCAGCCAGGGGTTGGCGTACAGGACCATGCCCACCGAGCAGAGGTAGAGCGCCGTGGCCGTGTAACCGAGGCGCGGCCAGCGCTTGAGCGAGCGCCATGACCACACGATCTGCAGAATGTAGCCCATGCCGAGCACGAATACGCACAGGCCGTAGTGCTGGTAGCGACCGAGCGGCATGTAGAGCTGCAGCGGGGTGAGCAACACGACCAGCGCCGCGACAATGGCGGCAAGGACCAGGCAGTAGTCCTTCAGCTTCTCCCTTAAAACCTTGCGCAGCTTCGTGGTCACTTGCGGGCACAGAGCGCTGCCTCGTGTTCCGTCTTGAGCGCCTCGACGAGCTCCTTGCGCCTGTCGTACAGCCGCTTGAGCTTGCGGGGGGCGTGGGTGTCTGTGGCGTAGGCGGTCACTATCGGCAGTCCAATCGTGGAGTCGAGATAACAGACGACGGTGTCGGGCAAAGCCCTGGGGTCCACCTTGCCCCAGGAGACGGCCTCCGAGGGGGTGGCCCCGGACAGCCCGCCGGTGTCCGGCCGGGCGTCGGTAATTTGAATGAAGTAATCGTGCCCGGCCTCGGCGATGCCGAGCACTTCCTGAATCTGCGGCTCGGTCTGCAGGAGGAAGTTCTTGGGTGAGCCGCCGCCCAATATGAAGACGCCACTGGCGCCGCCGCCGCGCTTGGCGGCAAGGACGATGGCGGCGGTCTCGTTGACATCGAGCGAGACGTCGATCTGCGGGCCCATGCCGCTCAAAGAGAGTGCCGCCACGTTCATGCCGATCGAGCTGTCGCCGGGCGACGAGGTGTACACCGGCACGCCGCATCGGTAGGCGGTGGCCAGCAGGGTCGACCCCTTCAAGCCGAGCTGGCGCTCGCGCTCGTCCAGATATTTCCCGCACAGATAGTGCATCTCGGCGCTGGACATCGGCCGCTGAAATTCGGGCGCGGAGAGGATCTCGCGGAAGAACCTGTCCGTGGACAGCAGGACGTCGTAATCAAAGACGATGTCGTAGATCCGAATCACCTCTTCCTTGCGCAGGAGAGTGTCGTTCCACTGGTGGTCTCCGCGATGGAGCGTTTTGCCGATGCCGAAGTGGGTGTCGTGGTAGAGATTGGCGCCGGTGCTCACGATCCAGTCCACGAAGCCGGCCTCGATGAGCGGAATGATCGCCGAGCGAGCAAGGCCTGCCGGCGTCAGCGCCCCGGTCAGGCTCATGCCGATCGTCACGTCGTCGGCCAGCATCCTGCCCGCGAAAAGCTGGCAGGCTTCGCGTAAGCGACCGGCGTTGTAGGCGAGGAACGTTTCGTCGATGAGCCTTCTGACCGTCATGCCGCCGCTGATGGCGGGCGGATCGATGACCGGTCCGGAGAGGAATTTCGATTGCTTGGCCATGTGGTCTCCTTGATTGTCGCCGGCACCGGCCGGGCATCTCCTACCCCGGCATAGCGCTGAAGTCGCCGGACTTGAGTCTGGGGGTCACCAGGGCATCGTCCTTGTGCACCGTGTCGCCGCCGCAAAATGTGACCAGGCAGCGGCCGGTCAGCCGCCGCCCGTGGAAGGGCGAGTTGCGGCTGCGGGAGAAGCCTTTCGTGGCATCGTAGATCCACTGGTGCTCGGGGTCAAGCACTACGAAATTGGCCGGCTGCCCGGTCTGGATTGCAGGCACAGGCAGCCCGAGCACGGCGGCGGGTCTGGTTGTGAGCAGGGCGATAAACTCGAGCTTGTCCATCTTCTCCTCCCGCACCAGCCGCTCGAGGGTGAGGGGAAAGGCTGTCTCCAGCCCGATCACGCCGCAGGGAGCCTGGTCGAAGGGCAATGACTTATCGGCCGCCGTGTGCGGGGCATGATCGGTGGCCACGGCGTCGATCGTTCCGTCCTTGAGCCCCTCGACGAGGGCCTGCTGATCGGCGCGCGTGCGCAGCGGCGGGTTCATCTTGAAGGACGTGTCGTAGCCGCCGATCTCCTCGACAGTCAGGCAGAGATGATGCGGGGTGGCGTCCGCGGTCACGTTGACGCCGGCGGCCCGGGCGGCGCGGATGAGCTCGACGGAGGCGGCGCAGGAGACATGGGCGAAGTGGAGCCGGCAGCCGACGTCACGCGCGACCTCGATTTCGCGGGCGATCGCCGCTGTTTCGGCCGCTCTGGGGATGCCCGGCAGCCCCATCCTCGTGGCTACGGCACCCTCGGTAATGGCGCCTGCCGCCGAAAGATCCCTGTCCTCGGCATGGCTTATCACCAGCCGGTCTGCGAGCCTGGCGTACTCGAGGGCGCGCCTGAGCACGGCGAGGTTGGTCACCGGCAGCCCGTCGTCGGAAAACGCGGCGACGCCCATCTCGGCCAGCTCGACCATGTTGACCAGCTCGGCGCCCTGCATCCCTCTTGTGACGCAGGCAACCGGCAGCACCTCTATATGCGCCTTCTCGTCGATCCTCTCCAGCAGGAGCGTGAGAATGCCCGCATCGTCGATCGGCGGGTTCGTATTGGCCATGGCCACCACGCAGGTGAACCCGCCGGCTGCAGCCGCCCTGGTTCCGGTGGCTATGTCCTCGCGATCCGCCTGCCCGATCTCGCGCAGGTGCGTATGCAGATCCACGAAGCCGGGGGCGATCCACAGGCCGGATGCGTCGAGCGTGGCCTCGCCGGCAGCGGGCTTGAGGTCGCGCCCGATCTCGACGACGGTGCCCTGCTTGAGGCGAACGTCGGCCGCGCGCTCCTGCTTCGACGACGGATCGAGGATGAGGCCTTTCCTTATCAGCAGTGATGCGTGCATCGTCGGCAACCCCCTAACTGCCCGGAGTGAGCCCTGGCCTGCCGCCTGGTTCCGCCAGCAAAAGATAGAGCACTGCCATGCGAACGGCGATGCCGTTGGTCACCTGGGTGGTGATCAAAGAGAGCGCCGGGTCATCGGCAAGCTGGTCGGTTATCTCGACGCCCCGATTGCATGGTCCCGGATGCAGCACCCTGGCGTGGTCGGCGGCCAGGCGCAAGCGGTGGTGGTCGAGCCGGTAGAGCTTTTTGTACTCGGACAGGCTGGGAATCAGGCCCGCCTTCTGGCGCTCCAGCTGCATGCGCAGGGCCATGATGAACCGGGCTTTTTCAATGGCCGGATCGAGGTGATTGTGAACCGTGACGCCGAGCCTGGCCAGATCCGCCGGAATCAGGGTCGGCGGGCCGGCTACATGGATATCGGCGCCGAAGAGCTTCAGCAGCCATATGTTGGAGCGGGCTACGCGGCTGTGAGTGATATCGCCGATGATGGCGACCTTGACGCCGGTGAGATCCGGGCATACCTCCAGCATCGTGAAAAGGTCGAGCAGCCCCTGCGTGGGGTGCTCATTCCAGCCGTCGCCGGCGTTGACCACGTGCGCCTTGCCGCCCAGGGCCTCGGCCAGTTGATGAGCGCTGCCCGATGACGGGTGCCTTTGCACGACGGCATGAACGCCCATGGCGACGAGGGTGCCTGCCGTGTCGGCCAGCGTTTCGCCTTTGGCGACCGAGGAGGCGCCGACGTCCAGATTGAGCATGGTGGCGCCCAGCCTTCCGGCAGCCAGCTCGAAGCTGCTTCTGGTGCGTGTGGAGTTCTCATAGAAGACGTTGGCGACGACCTTGTTGCCGAGAACAGCCAGCGGCGCTGCCTGCATCTGGACAAGCTTCTTGCAGATGCCGGTAAGGGACAGCAAGCAGTCGACCTCGGCGCGCGTGAGATCCCGCGTGCCAATGAGGTGGCGCCGCGCTCTCCAGAGGTCGACTCCGGGCATCTCCCCGGTGAGGAACCTGGACAGCGCCTCCGGCGGGGGCAGTGTGCTCACGGATGGATCGCGCATAGGCTGAAAGTTCCGCGTTCTTCTGTGGATTGCTGAAATTATAACCCCAGCGTTTAAATTGGTTCTAACAACCGGCCGCGGGTGGTTGTCAATAAATGACTCTTCCGGTACCATTTGGGCTTGAAGTGGCGTCAGCACCGGTATCCCACGCAGGTCGTAGCGGTGATGGAGGGCAGTGAAATGTCCAGTGAGAGCAGCCATGCGGCAACCGTCCGCAAGAATTTTGCCAGCAGGCTTTTGACCAAGGCGATTCAGGAGCGCAAGACCGGCGAGATTCCCAGGCCGGCCGTACCAGCCGTCGCTGAACCACCGGTAGCGGCAGCCGCCGCCGAAGTGAAAGAGCCGGCCGTCAGCGCATAGAAACACCGTTTTATTTTGCTAAAATGCCGGTGAAGAGGCGGGCACCCGGCGGGCGACCGGGCGCCTTCACGTATGGTTATCATGCCGGCTACTTTTGACGCAAAGCAGATTCTCGACCTGACCGAAGGACGGCTTGCTCAGGGGATGCTCCCTGAAGGGTCAGGCAGGATCTCCACGGACACCAGGAGCCTCGATGAAGGCGACTGGTATCTCGCGTTGCCAGGCGAGAAGTTCGACGGCCATGACTTCCTGGGTGATGCCTTCGCCCGCGGTGCCAGAGGCACCATCGTCGCCGAGAGACCAAGCTATCCCATAGGCTCTCAAACTTTTCCATTGCTTGCCGTGCGCGACCCGGTCGCCGCCTATCAGGCGCTGGCCAGAAGCTGGCGCAAGCGGGTCAATCCACGCGTGATCGGCATCACCGGATCCTCGGGGAAGACGACGACCAAGGAGATGTGCGCTGCCGTGTTCGCGGCCGGGTTCCGCACACACAAATCGCAGGCGAACGAGAACAACGAGATTGGCGTGCCGAAGACGATCCTGGCTATGCCTGTCGACACGCAGGTGCTTGTCGTCGAGATGGCGATGCGCGCGCGCGGGGAGATAGCCGCGCTTGCGGCGACGGCTCTGCCCGATCTGGGAATCATCACCAACGTCGGCGTCGCCCATCTCGGCCCGCTGAGGAGCATCGAGAACATAATAGCCGCCAAGTGCGAGCTTCTCGCGGCTCTGAGCACGGAGAACGGGGTGGCGATCATCGGCAAGCCGGCAGATGATCTGCTTGCCCATGCCCGCACGGTGTTTAAGGGCAAGATGCTCGTCTTCGACCCCGCTGGCCTGCGCGAGATCGAGGTGACGCCCGAGCACACGGTGTTCGAGCTGGACTCCCCCGCAGGCGGGCAGAAGGGCAGCCGCTTCGTGGTGCGGGCCCACGGGCTGGCGCAACTTCAGGATGCCTGGTGCGCAATCATGGCCGGGCGCCAGTCGGCCCTCGATGACGAGACAATCGCAGCAGGGCTGTCGAGCTATCAAACCGTGACCGGTCGCGGCAACCGCCTTGTGTCCGAATTCGGAGCCGTGATAGTGGATGAAGCATACAACGGCAATCCGGAGTCCGTGCGCGCGTCGGTCCTGTCATTCGTCGACAGCCGCGTATTCCCGCAGCCCAACAAGTATGTCGTCCTGGGAGAACTTGCCGAGCTGGGCGAGCAAAGCCGGGAACTGCATCGCGACCTGGGTAAGTGGCTCTCCGGCATAAACCTGACTGCCTTGATTACCGTGGGACCCGTCGCCCGCGATATCGCGGACGGGGCTGCGCAAGCCAAGTTCGAGGTGGTCTCGTGCCGGGACCAGCAAGAGGCCGAGCAAGTGCTGCGCTCGCGGCTGTCTCATGATTCCTCGGTGTTGATCAAAGGCTCACACTGCGCGGCGCTGGATAAGCTGGTGGCAAGACTCGTCTGCCAGCCCCAGCCAGACAAAAAAGTGCGCTAAAAGCGGCTGTCAGGTCTCCAAAAAGATCTTCGACCTGAGGGACGACCCCCGGCCGCCGGACAGCATCGAGATCTAGTCGAACATCGTTTTTTGCAGAGCGGCGATTGCTTCGCTGCCATTGGAGACTGTTTGGGAGGCAGGATGTTAGCAGATCTCTTACGGCTTGCCGGTGTCGTCGATACGAGTGCATGCCTGCAGGTTGGCAGCGTGGTCGGCAAGCATGGACCTGGCAAGGCCTATAAGCTGCCTGACCCGCACGTCTGTCACGCGGTAGTGCACATGACGACCCTCTGGCTGCCCGGACACGAATCCGCACCATCGAAGACAAGCCAGGTGACTCGACACCCGGCCCTGAGGCTGCTTTAAGGCAGCGACAATCTCGCTGACGGTCATGGGACGCTCAACCAGCAGTTCAATGATCTTCAGCCTGGTTGGGTCGCCCAGCCCGCGAAAGAACTTAGCGGTCAGCTCGGCCCGCTGCCGGTCTGGAGAAGGAAGCTTCACTGGCTCTGCTTTTCGCTTGGGCATTCTCTGGATTCCCGATACATACGGCTATCCGTTTATTTTGATATAATTATCTCACAGCCATAACAGCAAAGCTTACCAGGCGTCAAAAAGCAGGTAAGCCCAATCGACATCAAAGGAGTTCAAACGTGAACCAGGAGACCACGAAGAATACGCCAGACCCTTGCTGCCCGGCGCCCAAGGAGCCTGAGCAGTCCAACAATCGGACAGGACTTTTTGCCTTGGCAGTTGGGATTGGTGCAGCAATTCTCGCCAGTCTTTGTTGCGCAGGTCCTTTGCTGGCGGTTGTTCTTGGCGCATCCGGCGCGGTGGCCCTTGCCGGATTGGGCAAGTACCACTTGTATTTCCTTGCGGCGGCAGCATTGCTGCTTGCGGGCGGAGTCATCTACATCTGGCGCAAGCAAAAGTGTTGCCCCACTGCGGGAGGCAAACGGAACAGTTCCTGGGCGCCGTTGCTCGTCACCTTTGCAGTGTTCGGACTGCTGACGCTGGGGATCGACCAGTTGCTGATTCCGTACTTGTCCGCCAAAAGCGGTGGTGTTAACGCCACCCGGTCGGCTCCAGCCCATCTGCGTCATGTGACGCTCGCTATTGATGGAATGGACTGTGCTGGCTGTGCAGGCACAATTCAAGCCGCATTGTCCAGGGCGCCCGGTGTAAGCAAGGCTTCGGTCTCGTTTGATGAAAAGCAAGCAGAGGTGCAATATGACGCATCCAAGACCAGCCCGGAGAGCCTGATCGCAGTCGCGGCCAGCACTCAATACAAGGCGCGAGTGGTGAAAGATGAGGCGGGTAAATGACTTGTGACCCGTGCCTTATCCTGGGCCTTTTAGCGATGGCAGCTTGTTGCCTCGTGCATGTCATGGCGAGGAAAAAGTAGAAGGAGGAAGCATGCCTGATTGTTGTAAAAGTCCTCTGCAGCGTGAGAGAGCAGACCTGGCTGTTTGCAAGGAGTGCGGACTGAAGGGCCGCGCAGTGCAGAGAATCACTCCTGAAAGCCTTCTTCTGGAAGATCGCAAGGCTAGACTGGGTCCCAGCCAGTACTACTACTGTGCGAGCGCAACTTGCGGGGTGGTTTACTTCTCCAACGAGGATGATATCTACTTCCAAAAGACCGACCTGCGGGTGCGAGTCGGACAGAAGGAGACAGAAGACCCCATCTTGGTCTGCTATTGCTTTGGGCACACGAGAGCAAGCGTGTGGGAGGAAATCGAGAATACAGGAGCCTCGACTGTCGAGGCGGACATCAAGGAGAAGGTCAGGGCCGGATTGTGCGCCTGTGAAATTAAGAACCCACAAGGGTCATGCTGCCTGGGCAATGTCGGTAAAGCAGTCAAAGAAGGCTTTGCCAGACATGGTCATGTTGTCGAGCCTGGCTTGCAAAAGACAGGCTGAGTTACGGGCGCACGACGCCACACCTTTATGACCGGGACCGAGGGCGATTGAACAGACGCCCGTCCTCAGGTTGCCTGCTCCGGCGCGGACAGCCGGCGGCGGTTGGCTGACACCATCATGTAGAGGTGGCGGGTGAGCCACATGGTGCCGGGCAGGATGTAGAGCACGGCTGCGAGTTTGCCAGAGGGCAGGCTTTTCAAGATAATAGGGATCGCCTCCGGTCCCTGCCAGCGCTCGCCGTGATCGTCGACCAGCAGCAGGCTCCAGGGGCAGCGCTCCAGCTCGCCCAGGAGCGAGCTGTCCTCAGCGGTCGCGGTGTGCCAGCCGATGAAGTCGAAAGTGTGGTGGCGATCCCACCACTTTACAAGGCGGGCCAGCCTTCGCACGAGAGGGCAGCGATCGTCGTAGACGAGCTTGAAGTGACACCACTGACGGTTCTCAAGCCTGACCCCTTCCATGCCGACCTCTCAATCTAGAGACTGGGATCTAAGTCTCAAAATTTTAGCAGAGTTTCATAAAAGTGCACGTCAAGAAAGATCGCGCTCCTCTACGGGCTAACCCGATCTCCTGCTCAGAAAATCCTTTAGTTGTGCGATGAGCAGCAGGTTCCCCCTTCGGGGTCGCCGCCGGAGCCGGTAGCCTGACCCAACTGTGGATGCCACTTGCGCAGGGCCTTGTATCTCTTGAGGGCGGGGCTCTCTTCCTTGAACGGGTACTTGTTGGAGTAGCCTTCGTCGATCGCCCGCTGAATGCTGGCAAGCGGCTCGTCGTTCCTCGACATGCGCAGGGCAAGCATCGCCTCTTCCTGGCAGATGTGGCAGTCCACGCCGTGATAGCCGGTGAAACAGTCGAGCAGGCTCTTGTGATTGTCGGTAATGTCGCAGCCGCAATAGCAGAAAAGGTGATGGCATACCTTCGGGCAGTTCTTTGCGGCCGCGTAACCCATGGCCGCTGCGCCCAGAAACTGCTCGGAGGGCAGAACCGGCGGCAGATTCTCGTCGCTGTCCGCGGCCGTCTGCGTTGCCGCCGGACTGGAGGCTGTGCCCGCAGAAGCAGGGCTGCCCCCGGCGATGCTGGTTGCGATCAGGACTGCCAGAAATATGCGCGCAAGAAAGTCTGTCATGTCTCCCCTGTAAAAACCGGGACATCCCCCATCGCCGCCCGGCTAAATGTAGTTGTAACAAACCCCGGCCGGACCGTCAATTTTACCGATATTTGCTATTATCAACGATCTACTTGGCTAGCCCTGCGAACCCGGGCGGGCGGAGGTTGTTTTTGCGCTACGACTATGACGTAATCGTCGTCGGCGGCGGTCACGCCGGCATCGAGGCTGCACACGCGGCAGCCCGTCTCGGCTGCCGCACACTCATGCTGGCTGTCAACCTGGACACCATCGGCGCCATGCCCTGCAATCCAGCGGTGGGCGGGCCGGGCAAGTCCCACCTGGCCAGAGAGGTCGACGCCCTCGGCGGCGTCATGGGTCTGGCGGCGGACGCCACGTACTTGCAGATGCGTATGCTTAATGCCAGCCGCGGTCCGGCGGTGCAGGCCCTGCGGGCCCAGTCTGACAAGCGTGAATACAGCGCCTGGATGAAGCGCTTCATGGAGTCGCTGCCGAATGTCACGCTGCGGCAGGGGATGGTCACCGGCTTCCTGCAGGAGGGCGGCCGTGTCTGCGGCGTGCGGCTGGCCTTTGGCGAGAAAATGACCGCCGCTGCCGTTGTCCTGTGCGCGGGGACTTTCATGGAAGGCACTATCTGGATAGGCAGGCAGACCATGCCGGCCGGGCGCGCCGGCGAGTTCCCCTCGGTCGGGCTGTCCGCTTATCTCAAGGCCCTGGGCTTCCGCATGGAGCGCCTCAAAACCGGCACGCCGCCCCGCATCGACGGGCGGACGATCGACTATTCCGGGCTTATGGTGGTCCCGGGCGACGAGCCGCCGTCATTTTTCTCCTTCCTGGACAACCGGCCCTTGCGCGAGCAGCTTCCCTGCCATCAGACGCGCACCACGGAGAGAACCCACGATGTCATAAGGCAAAACCTGCACGAGTCGCCCATGTACTCGGGGCTGATTCACGCCCGCGGCCCGCGCTACTGTCCTTCGATCGAGGACAAGATTGTCCGCTTTGCGGACAAGGACAGCCACTCGCTGTTTCTCGAGCCGGAAGGGCGGTCGACCTATGAGGTCTACCTGCAGGGCTGCTCGACGAGCCTGCCTGTTTCCGTCCAGCACGAGATTGTCAGCTCCCTGCCCGGGCTGGAGAACGCGGTGATGGTGCGTCCGGCCTATGCGGTGGAGTATGACTACCTGCCGGCCGTGCAGTTCACGCACACGCTCATGGCCAAGGAGCTGGAAGGCTTTTTCGCCGCCGGACAGATGCTCGGCACGAGCGGATACGAGGAGGCGGCCGCGCAGGGCATCGTCGCCGGGATAAACGCGGCCCTTTATGCCCTGGGCAAGGAGCCGCTCGTTCTCGGGCGCTCATCGAGCTACACGGGCACCCTGATCGACGACCTGGTGTCCAAGGAGATTGGCGAGCCCTACCGGATGATGACCTCGCGCTCCGAATACCGGCTCCTGCTCAGGCAGGACAATGCCGATGTGCGCCTGACGCCGATCGGGCGGCAGATCGGGCTGGTTGACGATCACCGGTTTGCCCTTTTCGAGCGCAAACAAACCGAGGTGCAGGAGGAGAGGAAGCGCTTGCGCGAAACGCGGGCTCAGCCCGGTCCGGGTTGGGACGAGGCTCTTGCAGGTTGCGATGAGCAGCTGAAGCAATCGGTCAGCCTGGAGGAGCTGATCAGGCGCCCGCGCGTGCCGTACGCGCTCATCGAGAAGATGTGCCCGGCCGACCCGGCAGCACCTTTCCCGTGGGCGCTGGAGGTCGAAACGGATATCAAATATCAGGGCTACATCGAAAGGCAGAAGGCGCAGGTGGCCCAGGCGGAGAAGTTCGACAATGTGGCTCTGCCGGCCAATCTCGACTACGCCTGTCTGGAGAATCTCTCCAAGGAAGCCCGCGAGAAGCTCAACCGCATCCGCCCGGAGACGCTCGGCCAGGCCTCGCGCATCGGCGGCGTCAGCCCGGCGGACGTGTCGGTTCTCCTCGTCTGGCTCGAGGCGCGCCGGCGCGCGGCAAGGCAGGCTGCCGGCGATAAGGTCGTCTGCGCGCCGGCCGCCGTGGATTCGGCCGTCTGACCGGGGGGCTGGATGCCGGAGATTGCCTACCAGGATTTTGAAAAGGTCGACATCCGCGTCGGTAAGATAGTGAAGGTCGAGGATTTTCCCAGGGCGAGAAAGCCCGCATTCAAGGTGTGGGTCGATTTCGGCGAGCTGGGGGTGAAGAAATCCAGTGCGCAGGCTACCCGGCTTTATGCCAGAGAGGAGCTGCTGGGGCGCCTCGTGCTGGCGGTGGTCAACTTCCCGCCGCGGCAGGTGGCCGATTTTATGTCGGAGATTCTCATACTCGGCGTGCCGGGGGACAGCCCGGACGAGGTTGTTTTGGTGCAGCCGGACAGGGCGGTGCCGCTGGGCGGGAGGCTTTTCTAAAAGCGCCCGGATGCCTCGTCACCCGGACGCAAGCTTTGCGAGTGCGGGCGGGGCGCCCACCTCCCGGCCGAACTGCGGATCATGTCCCCGGATAGGTGACTTTCTTGCCGGACACCCGGGCAAATGAGGTTAGCCTGGCTGGCTGCGCGCGCTTTTCGGTCATGATGTGGCGGACGTCCACGCCGCGGGCGAGGAGGGCGTCGGCAACCAGCGAGCGGTGGCAGCGCCAGGGCACGGCCTCGGCGCACATGACGGCCGGGCGGCAGTGGCGCGCCAGCTCGATTAGCGCTTCCAGGTTTCGCTCGAAGTCCGGCGTCTGCATGTAGTCGGCGTAGCCCCGGAAGCTCGCGTTCTGCCAGCCGGTGTTTTGCGAGCCCTTGCCGGCATGCCTGAGCCCGCCGAGCCCGGCCATGTGCGTGTAGGCGATGCCTGCCCGCCCGAGGTCGCAGCCGATCGTATCCTCATTGAACTGCGGATTTTTTCTGGACCTGGCGATGGTGCGGATGTCGACCAGGTGGTCGACGCAGTGGGCCTTGAGCAGGGCGATGAGCTCGGGCAGCGACCGCGTCGAGTGCCCGATGGTGAACACCACCGTGGAATGGGCGTGTATACTTGGTTCCGCCATGTTTCCGCTCAAAGACGACAACCCGTCGCGCACGCTGCCGGTGGTCACGTACCTGATCATAGCGGCAAACGTCTATGTGTTCCTCCTTGAGTTGTCCGTGGGTCCGCAGCATGTGGAGCAGCTCCTCGCCTCCTTCGGGCTTATTCCGGCCGAGTTCCTGCAGCACTTCGACTCGCACCAGGTGGCGCGCATCTACACCTCCATGTTCACGCACGGCGGGCTTGTCCATCTCGTGAGCAATATGTGGATGCTCTTTATATTCGGGGACAACGTCGAGGACAGGATGGGCCATGCCGGCTTCGCCATCTTTTATCTCCTCTGTGGCACGATTGCGGCCCTCGCGCAGGTATTCAGCGGTCTGAACAGCGTCATGCCGGTAATCGGGGCCAGCGGGGCCATCGCCGGCGTTCTCGGCGCGTACCTGGTGCTGTTTCCCCGGGCCTGCGTCATAACCTTCATTCCGCTGGGGTTTGTTCCGCTTTTCTACCCGGTGCCCGCTTTCCTGTTCGTGATAATCTGGGCGGCAACGCAGTTCCTGGCCGGAATGGTTCACCTGGCCTTGCCGGTTGCCGGCGTCCACGCCGGCGCCGTCGCTTACTGGGCGCACATAGGCGGGTTCCTCTCAGGAATTCTTCTGGTTAAGGCGTTTACGAACGCTCATGACTATGAAGACTGGTATCCTGACGAATACCTGCCGTATTGAGGGGAGATCTCTTGGATTTCATCGGGCTATTTCTTTTTATCATCTTAATGCAGCCGGTGATCGAGCGGGGCATGATGGAGGCCGCGCGGGCTCGCATGCTTGTTCAGATGGAGAACAAGCGATCGAGCCGGGTTATCCTGCTTGTGCAACGCCAGGAGACGATGAACATCCTCGGCCTGCCGCTTTTCAGATACATAAGCATGGAAGACTCGGAGTCGGTCTTGAGGGCAATCCGGCTCACGGATCCGGATGTGCCGATCGATTTGATCATCCACAGCCCCGGCAGCCTGACAACCGCCGCCGAGCAGATTGCCGCCGCCCTCGTTCGCCACAAGGCCAGAGTGACCGTATTTGTTCCGCATTACGCCATGGCCGGCGCGGCGTTGATCGCGCTTGCAGCCAGCGAGCTGGTGATGAATCGGGATGCCGTGCTGGGCGCGCTGGAGCCGCAGATCGAGATGTATCCTGCCGCCTCGATTGTAAGCGCCGTCGAGCGCAAGAGCGCCGCCGAGGTCGAGGACAAAACCTGGATGCTCGCCGACAAGGCGCGCAAAGCCAGGAAACAGATGAAGCAGAAGGTGCTGCAGATCCTGTCGCACCGGATGGAGCGGGAGGATGCCGAACGAATCACCGATGCCCTCACGTCCGGCCAGTGGACGCTCGACTACCCTCTGTCCGTAGACGAGCTCAAGCAGATGGGTGTCGCCGTCAGCACCGAGATGCCGATCGAGGTGTACCGGATGATGAATCTCTACCCGCAACCCAAGGAGCTGCGGCCGTCCGTCGACTACATACCGGCGCCGTACTTCAAGCCGGATCACGCCAATCGCGAGTAAGAGGTCTCTATGCAAGCGGTGGTTATAACCAGGCCGGGCGGCCCCGAGGTGCTGCAGGTGGTTGAGGTGCCGGATCCCCGCCCGGGGACCAGGGAGATTCTCGTGTCGGTCCGAGCGGCAGGCCTCAACAGGCTGGATCTTTTGCAGCGCATGGGCCTGTATCCGGCCCCTCCCGGCGCGCCCGCTGACGTGCCCGGTGTCGAGTACGCGGGCGTAGTCGAGGACTGCGGCTATGGCGTCTCGCTGCACAAGAAGGGCGACCGGGTGTTCGGGCTGGTGGGCGGAGGGGCTTACGCGCAGTATCTTGCCGTCCACGAGAGCACGGCCATGCCAATTCCCGGGGGCCTCTCGGATGTCGAGGCCGCGGCCGTGCCGGAGGCCTTTGTCACCGCCTATGATGCCATGCTCCTGCAGGCTGGCCTGCGCAGGGGGGAAGCTGTCCTGATTCATGCCGTCGGAAGCGGCGTCGGGAGTGCCGCCGTCCAGATCGCGGCATGCACGGGCGCTCGGGCAATAGGCACCGCCCGCAGTGCAAGGAAACTCGAGCTGGCTCGCACCTGGGGATTGAACGAGGGAACGGTGCCAGTCGAAGGAAGGTTCGCTGACCATGTGCTGAGCCTGACCGGGCAGGAAGGGGTGAACGTCGTCCTCGATCTCGTGGGTGGCGCTTATGTGCCCGAAAGCATGAAGTGCATGGCGAGCAGGGGAAGAATGATTGTGGTCGGCCTGGTTGCCGGCGCCGGGGCGGAGATCGATCTGGGCTTGCTCCTGCGAAAGCGTCTCGAGCTGCGAGGCACGGTTCTGCGAGCCCGCGCGCTTGAAGAGAAGATCGCCCTGACGGAAAAATTCGCAGCCGCGGTGCTGCCGTTTTTCTCAAGCGGCAGGCTCAAACCCGTAGTCGATCGCGTCTTTCCGCTCAAGGAAGCCGCGCAAGCGCACACGTACCTTGCGTCGAACGAGAACTTCGGCAAGGTTGTCCTGGAAGTTCCTTGAGCTGCTGTGCTTCTTTAGCTCTGGTTGAACGCCAGGTTCAGTTGTAGCTGTACCGGTTGGGGGACGGCCTGGGCGGCGTGTGCTTGCAGCGCGTCCCGGCACCAGTTGCTGCGGTTGGCGAATTCGGATTCGATGGTTGACAGCGCCGAGTCGTAATTTCTGTCCTCGAAAAACCAGGAATATTTCTTAAGCAGGTGCCGGCGAGTGTTTATCTCCGGATAGCGCATGCGGTCGGCCCAGACTCTGCCCACGAACGGCTTGAGCAGGCGCGCCAGCCTGTCCGGGTCGCAGGGAAGCAGCGGGGACAGTGAAGCGTAGACTTCGATGCCCGCCTGACGCAGGGCACGCAGCAGCTCCAGCCGGCGCCGGAGGCTGGGGGCTGAGGGCTCAAACTCCTGCCTCACCGTCTCGTTGTCCGTGGTGATGCTGATGCCGACCTGCAGGGTGTCGCCGAATGCCTTGAGCAGATCCAGATCCTGGCGGATGAGATGGCTCCTCGTGTGCATGGTCACCAGCTCCGGCCCGTACTTGAGCAGCTCCTGCAGGCACCGGCGGCTGAGCCTGTACTTGAGCTCCAGGTACTGGTACGGATCGGTCGCCGAGCTGAAGAAGATGCGGCTTGCAAACACCTTGAGACGCTCCCTGGCGATAAGCTCGGGCGCGTTCATCTTCACGTCCACCCAGGTGCCCCACTCGAAATATTCGTGCCTGGCGTTGGGAAACTTCGGCACGTAGCAGTAGGAGCAGCCAAAAGCGCAGCCGGCGTAGGGGTTCAGCGAGTAGTCGTAGCGGGGATGCAGCGATCCCCACTTTTGCGGCGTGAGAATGGTCTTGGCCTCAATCTCCCGAACCCGGACCTTCATGTCTTGCCTGCCTGTTGTGGTAACACATACATATATATGGCAACATGGCTGCGCCGTCAAGCCTCATCAGGGCGGGCAGCGCGCCGACGGGCCTGTTGCCGCCCTGTGGGAGAATGGTTCAACGCACCCCGACTGGAGAATGTGGCGAGCGATGAGCGACCGGGCGGACGAGGCCTTATGGCGGGAAAACATGGACAGGGGCGTGGCGGCCTTTGAGAACAGGCGGTACGCCAGAGCCGAGGAGTTCTTCGGGGCGGCGCTGGCCGAGGCCGAGAAGTTTCCCCCAGACGACCTGCGCCGGGCCAAGACGTTCAATAACATGGCCGCCTTGTGCCATGCCCAGGGCAAATACGCAATGGCCGAGGATTTCTACAACCGGGCCCTGGCCATCAATCAGCGAGTGCACGGGTGCGAGAGCGCGGAGGTAGCCGTCAACCTGCACAATCTGGCCGTGCTCTGCAGCGCCACCGGCCGGTACGCGGACGCGGAGCGCTTTTACAGGCAGGCGATCGACCTGCGCGAGAAGCTAAACGGCGCAGAAGCCCCCGCGCTTGTGGACGTCTTGAGAAATTATGGGCTTTTGCTCAAGCGGGCCGGTCGGGAAGGCGAGGCCGACGAGGTCGAGCGGCGCATCGAGGCGATCGGCAGCGGCGCCGCAGGACCGGCTTCAACTTGAGGCCGCCGGCAGGGTGAAGAAAATCATGGTGCCGCGGCCCTGCTCGGAGTCCGCCCAGATCCTGCCGCCCAGGCGCTCTACATTGTCGCGGGCCAGATACATCGACAGGCGTGAGCTGTAGGTGGCCTCATCATGCTTGCCGTCGATGAAGCCGGCGAACAGATCGTCAATCTCCTCTTGCGGCAGCGCCGGGCCGGAGCTGCTCACGCCTATTCTCACCTCGTGCCCTTTGACCGAGCTCTCCACGCGCACCCGCCCTCCCGGCGAAGTAATGCTTATCATCTTTTCGATAAATTGAACGAGCACGCGCTTGAGCGCTTCACGATCCGTGTTTATATTCGGCAAACCGGTCAGCGTTTTGTAGTCGAGCGAAAGCTGCTGCTCGCGCGCCTGCTGCGCTACCTCCTCCAGGCACTCGGCGACCAGGCGGGTGAGGATTACCGGCTGGCGCGGTGTCATGGGAGGCGGCATGATGCCGCCATGCATCATAAGCAGGCTGTCAACCAGGCCGATCAGCTGCTTGTAATGGCTGTGAAGCTGGGCCAGCGACTGACCCGCCTGCGGGCTGAGACTCCCGGCATTGGCCAGGATGGCCTCCCACGTGGGCTCCACGCTTACGAGCGGCTGCCTGATCGACTCGGAAAGCATGGCGACGATCTCCTGCCTCAGTTGCGCCACCTCGCTGCGCAGGGACTTGTCGCGCAGCACCATGATCCAGCCGGCGATGTTCGAGTCGTCGGTGACCACCGGATGCAGGTGGGCGAGCACGTCCACCTGTTTGTCCTGATAACGGTGGTAAACCACCCCTTCAGGATAAAACTGGTTGATCAGATCGCCGGGATTGCCCTTGGGGCGGACGAAGACCTGGGGGTTGGCATCGCTGCGGGGCTCCCCCGGTTTTTTCACCAGGTCGAAGCACAGCCGCCCGGCAATCTCGCCCTCATTGGCTCCCACCCAGTTGAGAAACACCGGGTTTGCCGACAGCACGTTCCCGAACTGATCGAGCATCAGGTAGCCTTCGTTGGAGACCTGCAGCACGGAGTCCAGCTTTTGCTGCAGGAGGATCGTTTGCTGGGTGGCCTGATTGAACTGCTTGGACAGCTCGGCAAGCTGGCGCGTTTTCTCGGACAGCTGGCGGTTGAGCTGGTTTAGCTGCTCGGTGGAGATCTCCGCCTGTTCGAACTTCTTCTCTTTTTCCGCCGGGCGCTCGGCAAGCTGTGATTTGAGGCTCTGCACCGTGCCCCGCATGGAGGAGACGGCGGTGTCCATCAGCTCGCCCAGCTCGAGCCATTCTCCTTCCAGACCATCGAGCGGGGGCAAGGTCTGCTTTTGCTGGGCCAGGTCCTGCGCGCGTCTCATCAGAAAGTTTACCGGTCTCATGACGCTGCCGCTTATGGTCGTGGCCAGGATGAACGCCAGCGCGAAGGCGGCAATAGCGGCCACGCCGGCCTGACCGGCATAAAAAGCCGCCCTGGGCCAGATGTTGGGCAGCGGCGTCGTCACAAGCAGCACGGCGACAAGGTGCTTGTCCTGCCCGAGGGCCACCGCCCGCCACAGGCGCCCCGCCTGGTCGAACGGCTTGTCGAGCGAAGGCAAGGCTTTCAGCCCCTGCTGGTCGACCCGGGAGAGAAAACCGCCATCGTGTCCGGCCAGACCGGACGTGAACGCGACGATCTTGCCCTCCTGCGCCGACAGCAGGGCCAGATCCACTCCCTTGATCGGATCGGGCAGATACTGAAACTTGGTGACCAGACCGGTCAAAAACTCGCTGCTGAGCGGCTGGTTGACCGCGATGAGGCCGGCCACCGCCGCGCCGCCCGTTACAGGGGCCAGGCTCGTGAGGGTCACCGTCCCCGTGGGGGTCGGACAGGCCCAGCCGGTCCAGGCCGAGCTGCGCAAAAGCGCGTTGTCCGCCTCCGGGCAGGCGTCGCGGATAGAGTAGCCGAACTTGGCGGGGGAGTCGCTGCTGTAGAGCACCTTGCCGTTGCCGTCGGTGACGGTGACGAAGGCGGCGAGGCCGGAACGGTCGGCGAAAGCTTTTATCGCCCTGGCCATGTCGTCGCGATTCCTGGCCGCGAAGGCCTGCATCAAACCCGGATCCCTGGCCAGGTTCGTGGCCATGGACAGATCCCCGTTGAATATGTCGGAAAACTCTTTGTCCTTCAGCCTGGAAAGCGCCGCGTTAATCCGTTTTTCGCCGTCGGAGCGGCCGCCCTGCCACTCCATGAACAGGGCATATCCGGCGTGGCCCAGGACCATGACGAGGATCACGGCTATGAAGGCAAAGTTGAGCTTGGCAGCCAGTCCCAAGAGTCACCAGCGCGATCTAAATCTGTCAGGTGCTGATCTGGGCCTTGCGATATTCGGCCTGCACCTGGATTCCACGGATAAGTTGATTCGGGTTGCAGTACCCCATCTCCAGCAAAATCTGACCCAACGGCTTCTGCTCTCGGCCGGCGGCTACGTCCTGGCGTTGAATGTGCAGCGCCTCGTCGAGCTGATAGATGGTGATATAGCCGAGCTCGACGAGAATCTGACCCAGCAATGTCTTGCTTGGATCGGGGGTGGGGGTTTGTTTTGACGACCGTGACATACTGATTCTGGTGGCGGTTTGTCCGCGCGCTTCCCGCGTGGCGGTGCGGTTCCTGTTTGGAAGGTCCTTACAGACCGTTGGACACACCCGAGGGTATCAACTTATGGCTGCTGGGTTTCCCCTCTGACCAGGTTCGTCGGCCTTCGCCGTATCCAACGATCTGCATTTTGAAATTATAGACCATCGTGGGTTATCAGTAGGTCCGATCCGTGAGGACTGTGATCGGGAACTGTAATCGCCATTACAATTACGGTGATGAAGCTCAAACTTTCAATGGCCGCGGCCGCCCTGTCTCTCCTTGCGCTTTCAGGGGGGGCGGCCGCCGAGGCGCCTTCTCCGGGTGGGCAGAGCCCCGCGCTTACCGAACGGGAGAAGATAAGCGAGGGCAAGCGCTGCGACGAGATCATTAACGCGGGCACGCGGGCACTCACGGCCGGCGACTACGCCGAGGCCGAGAAGCTTTACAGGCAGGCGCTGGAGATCGCCAACCAACTTGGCGAGAAGGATCCGCACCTGGCCGCTGTTTTGAACAATCTCGGGACCGTGCTCAAGCATGAGCGCAAATATGCGGAGGCCGAGCCGGTTTACAGGCGATCGGTCGACATGCTGGCAAACGGCGATCGCAAGGACGAGCCGTCGCTGTGCCTGGCGCTGGAGAACCTGGGCAGGCTCTACCAGGATGAAGGCAAGAGGGAGGAGTCGCAGGCGGTTTACGAGCGCGCTCTGGCGCTCAAGGAGACCGTCTACGGGGCCAACAGCCAGCAGGTGACGGACACGCTCAATTACCTGGCCAACCTCTACGCCGACCAGGGCGACTTCGCCCGTGCCGAGCCTTATCTGGTCAAGTCGCTCAACATTCGTGAAAAGGCGCTCGGGCCCGACAGCCCGCGGGTGGCCACAGCCCTTAACAATCTAGCCGCCAACTACCAGGGTGAGGGGAAGTATGCCGAGGCGGAGCCGCTTTACAAAAGAGCGCTGGCGATACGGGAAAAGGAAGCCGGACCGGACGCCCCGGCTGTGGCTGATATCTTGAACAACTTGGGCGCGCTATACAGTGCCGAGCAGCGTTACGCGGATGCGGAGGAGTATTACAAGCGCAGCCTGGCCATCCGGGAGAAGGCGTTCGGACCGGAGCACCGTCGGGTGGCTCAAAGCCTGGGGAGCCTGGCCGATCTCTACACATCCATGGCAAAATATGCTCAGGCGGAGCCGTTGTACAGAAGGGCCATTGATATCGCGAAGAAGGCGGTCGGCCCGGATGACCCCTCGGTGGCCTCCCTTACGGAACGATACGAAGCGATGCGCGAGAAGGCCGAAGAGTAGTACCGGTTGTGACCGTCGCCGGCAACGAGGCGCGGTCGAAAGGAGACTGAGCGATGACCGTAGTCAAAGAGAATGTCAGTGCGCCGCCACTGAAGATCACGAGCCTGTGGCATGGGCGCTGGGCCGTTTACGCCGTCAAGGCGGCGCTGGAGCTGGACCTGTTCTCCGTGCTCAAGCAGGGCGGCCAGACCGCCGGCGAGATCGCTGCCGGGCTCGCTTGCGATCCGCGCGGAACGAAGATCCTGCTCGATGCGCTGGTGGGGCTGGAGCTTGTCGGAAGGGTCGACGATCGTTACAGGCTGACCGAGCCGGCAGATCTCTATCTGGTGCAGTCCAGTCCTCTGTATATCGGCGATTACCTGAAGCGCGCCGACGAGCTCGACAGGGAATGGAGCCGGCTGACCGAGGCGATTCGCGCCGGGCACCCGGTCAGGCAGGTGAACCACGACGACGAGGCGCAGAAATTCTTTCCCGACCTGGCCGCCGCGCTTTTTCCGCTCAACTACACGACGGCGCAGATGGTGGCGCGCCAGTTGGCGGTCGAAACCCTGCTGCCCGGTGCCCGTGTTCTGGATATCGCCTGCGGCAGCGGCGTCTGGAGCATCGCGATGGCCGAGCTGAATAAAAACCTTCAGGTCGACGCGGTCGACTTTCCCCCGGTTCTGGCGGTGACCAGACGTTTTGCCGAGCGATGCGAGGTGCTGCATCAGTACGCCTTCATTCCCGGCAACTGGCGCGAGGTCAAGCTCGAGGAGAACACATATGACGTCGCGATACTCGGGCACATCCTCCACTCGGAAGGGCGAGATCTGTCCCGCCAGCTCTTGAAGCTGTGCCACGACGTCCTGCAGCCCGGAGGGCGGCTGGTCATCGCTGAGTTCATGCCGAACAATGACAGAACGGGACCGCCCTGGCCGCTGCTGTTCGAGCTCAACATGTTCCTGCTCACCGAGCGGGGGTGCGTGTTCACCGCCAATGAGCTGTCGTCGGACCTCGAGGAGGCGGGCTTCACCGACACCTGCCGGCTGGAGCTGCCCTTCTGGGGCGACCAGTCGCCAATCGTGCTGGCCAGCAAGTAACCCCGCGGCGTCAGGCCGTAACCCTGGCGCGGCTTGCCAGCTTGATTATCTCCCGGCAGAAGGCGGGCAGGTCCGAGGGCATTCTGGAGGTGACGATGCCACCATCCACGATGACCTCCGCGTCAACCCAGTCGGCGCCGGCGTGCACCATGTCGTCCTTGATCGCCTTGTAGCTGGTCACCTTCTTGCCCTTTATTACGTCCGCCGAGGCAAGAACCCACCCGCCGTGACAGATGGCCGCTATTACGCCGCCCTCGCCGGCGCACTTGCGGACAATCTGCAGGGCGGCCTCGTTCATGCGGATCTTGTCCGGCGCCCAGCCGCCCGGCACGACCACGATATCCCACGATTGGCCGGCGAAATCCTGGCAGCTGCCGTCCACATCCACAGGCACGCCGTATTTGCCTTTGTAGGTCTTTTCCCCCAATCCGGCGATTTTGACCACGGCGCCTGCTTCCATGAAGCGGTAGAGAGGATAGAAAAGCTCTCTGTCCTCGAAATCCGGTCCGGCAAAGATCAGCACTTTTTTGTCTTTGAGGTCCATGGTCGTCCCTCCGTCAGGTGTGTGGTGAGCCAACTATTTTAGTGGGGTTTCGGTCAAATGTCGCTCATGCCGCTCCGCCTCGCCGTGATCTCGGTGCTTGACCGCGTGGTGCTCCGCCGGCTTGAGAAAACGCGAATGGTGCCATTGCCAGCCTCTGACCTCGTTGACATGCCCGATGAGCCTGGGCTCGGAAGTAAGTCCCTTCCAGAAAAGCCCCCTGTCGACAGCGTAGACGACGGCGGTCTGATCCGGCGAGATCGTATAGAAGAGCGCCTTTGTCCACGGAATCAGGTGCGGGTGGGCTGCCACAAAAGCGTCTCTCAGTTGATCATATCGGCCGGGAAGGGGATGGGAGACCGGGACGGTGAGGGGCAGGAAGTGCCAGTTGGGCCCGTTGCCGGCGGGCAGGAGGAACTCGGCTGCCGCGCCGCCGCCTGCCGGCACCAGCACATAATCGTGCAGGTGGAACTCCCTGGCCGTTCCACGCTCGGACGGGGGTAGCTTCTGGTACTCTTGCCTGGCCTTACTTATCACGGGCTCCCGGATGAGCCTTTTGTCCAGCCTGATTAGAGTATGCGGCGTTATTCGATAAGGGCCGCAGTCAAAGAGGACGACAGGGCTCTTCTGCCCGAAGCCGCGTGACTCGGTGACCTCCTGGATGCCGGCGTAGTGATCGTAAACGGACACCAGCCTCAGCCTGGTTCGCTCGTATGACAGGCCTTCGGTTGCGCCCTTGCCGTCCTTCTTGAACTCGGGACAGGAGGCCAGATGCATTCGCATGGCGCTTCTGGCCAGGGAGAGCTGCCCGAGCCCCAGCAGCACCGTTGGTGGGGACCTGTCGAGCGGGTGCCCGATCAGCTCATCGACGGAGTATGAAAACGGAAAACCTCCGTCCGGGCACCTGGCTGTCTCAGCGTGGTTGACGACCTGCAGCCGCAGGAGCCGCTGGCGAAAGCTCAGGATGATGCCGTCAAGACTTATCGAATGTTGCGCGTCGGCATAGATTGTTCTGAACTGTGCCGGCCGGTCGGCCGTCTCCGGTGCCGTCCGATCAAGGACGAGGACATCCCAGCCGATAGTCCTGGCGGCCGGGGGGCTGGCCGTCTGGGCCCCTGCAGGCAGGCAAAAGGAGAGCAACCACGCGGCCAGGCAGCCGGACAGCAAAAGAAGGTTTCGGAGCATGTTTCATTCCTGAGCGACGCTTGCTCGATAGCGTACTACCAGATGTCAGCGGCGAGATTTAATCCAAAGTTTTTTGTCAAAAGACTTCGACCATGGACTGAAATCAAGAGCTAATTTTTGGCACGGGCAGAGTGATACCACTCGCCTGGCGATTGCTGTGATCGGCTTGCAAAGCGCCTTAAGGGGTCCTTAACCACATACGGTGCAGGATCTATAATGACCGCGCAATAAGGAGGTCCGTGTGATAGGCGCTTCTAGTGGCATTTTCTGGATCGACTCAATTTGCAAGCTGGCTGTCAAGCAGCTGCTGCACCACCCTTTGCTCGTTCTCCTTATCGTTTGCCTGATCTACGGCTACGTGGGTTATAAGGTCGTCAAGGAAGCCTACCTGGCCGAGCACAACTGACGGTCCCCGCTGCCGCCGGTGGCGCCACGGGCAGGCAACCGGCGCTACTCGCCGGCGGGCGGCTCGGGCTGGTTGCCCGCATAGAGCCGCTCAAGCGTCTTCATGTCACGTTGGGACAGGCTGCGCCGCTCGTCGGTGATGGTGCTGGAGAAGAACATTATGTCGCCCGGGGTCAAGCTGTGCCCGGACATGCCCAGGGCGTGCCCGATCTCGTGCAGGCATGTGAACCTGATGAGATTGTCGGTAACAGGGCGCAACGGCGTGACCGGAACTGTGAGGACGGTTATGTTCGCTTTGACTATGGTGGAATCGGGGCGTACGAAAATCCTGGCTTCTCCTCCCTCGGCGCGATTGGCCAGTTTCGCCGGATCGTCTCCCCAGCAAAACTCAATCTGGGCTTTCGACGGCTCCGTCACATATTCAATCGAGATCTTCCCGGATGAGGCGGAGACCCACTCATCAAAGCATTGCTTGAAAATGTCGTCATAGTATGGCTTGAACCCCTTCACGCCATTTGCCGGGACCATGTAAACATGCAGCGGCATCGCGGAGGCAGGCCAGTGCCTGGCCCCGGTCTGGGCCACCTGCGAGAAATAATCGCCGGCGGCGGCGCCCAGGCCCGAACCATGCGGCCCGCGCCCGGCGGCCAGGCGCTGCTCCTCCTTTTCCAGAAGCTTTACGGCGCCGCTGATTCTCGGCGCCTCCTTGTTGTCAGGAAACCGCCTGAGAAACTCTTTGTAAGCGTCAATGCTTTCCTGCAGCCGGCCGCTGGCCTGATACAGCGCGCCCAGCGTGAGCCATGTCCCCGGCAGGTTGGCTTTCGACGGCGCGGCAAGCTTCATCTGCGCGATCGCCTCGTCGGTCTTGCCCAGCTTGGCCAGAGCAAGCCCGTAATTGAAATGCATCTCCGGCAGTGTCTCCCAGGTTTTCTCCGGGAAGCTTGCCATGGCATCCTTATAAAGCGCTACCGCATCCTCGAATTTGCCCTGGTTCTGGTAGACGCCGGCCAGGGTTATCCAGGCCGAGGGCAGCTCTGCTCTGGAATCCACAACCGCCTTCAAGTGCTCTATTGCTTCATCCGTCTTGCCCGCCCGCGCCAGGCAGAGTCCCAGGTTGTACTGAATCTCGGGCACTTCGGGTCGCAGGGCCGCCGCCTGCTTGAGCTTCTCAATTGCCTGCGGCAGCTCGTGCGCGTTGATGAGCGGAATGGCCTCGTTGAGCAGCATCACTGCCCGGTAGACCTCCTTGCTCACCGTTTTTCCCTTGACGATGTATTCCGTGTTTTGCGCCGCAGCCGGCAGCCAGGCGGGCTGGCCGAGCACGACAGCCAGAGCCGATATGGCTGCCTGGCGAAACCGCCGCCGGGCCTCGCGCGGCTTGATGGGAAAAGATTTTGATTGCCGGTTTTCGGGCATGGGATGCGGTTGCCTCCACCACTGTTTTCCGCGGGCGGATCACACTCTAACAGATGGCGGCAAAATCGGAGGGACGCGCCGGGAGATTTTCTCCAGGTTTTCCCGATCGCCCCGGGGCAGCGCACCGTGGGCGGTGCCAGAACACAAATACGAGCTTGCGTGGTACGATCGTCCAATGCGTAGCACCTGGTCTATCGCGGCAGGCACTGGCCGTCGACCCTTCGGACGCGGGCACCTTGCCCGCACTCGAGGCAGGAATTGATGGCACAGGAGCGGGCGGGACACCCGCTCCCGCGGGGTGCAAGCCCCCCGGCTCCCGTCTCGGCGGCGGCTCGCCCGGCGACGGTAATCGAGCCGGCGCGTCTCGGCAAGCGACTCGGCGTCGAGCTTACCTTGTGCAGCGAAACGTTTCAGCACACGGGCAGCTTCAAGTTCCGGGCAGCCTACAACCTGGCGGCGAACGTTGAAAACCAGACGATCATTACCGAGTCCTCCGGCAATTTCGGTCAGGCCCTGGCGCTCGCTTGCCGGATGGTCGGCAAGTCCTGCATCGTGGTTATGCCCAGCACCTCCGCCCGCGTGAAGGTGGATGCCGTACTGGAGTACGGGGGGCGGGTGGAGCTGACGGATGTGCGGGTGAGGTCCCGGGCGCAGAGGCGCGCCGAGCTTGCCGAGGAGAACCCGGAAGCGTTCGTGGCCAGCGCCTACGACAGCCCGCTGGTCATCGAGGGCAACGCCACGCTGGGCGAGGAGATATGCGCCCTGGGCAAGCCGTTCGATGACGTGATCGTTCCCGTTGGCGGCGGCGGGCTGTCTTCGGGGATCATCGTGGGCGTCCGCCGGAGCAAGAAGAATTACCGGATCTGGGGCGCGGAGCCGCTCATGGCCAACGACGCCGCGCGCTCGCTGCGGGAGGGCCGCATTGTCTGCAACGAGCAAGAGCCGCAAACGATTGCCGACGGCGCCCGCGTCCTGAGCATAGGCAAGCACAACTGGGAGATATTGCGCGACGGGTTGGCCGGGATTGTCGAGGTGCCGGAGCCGGAGATCATCGAGGCGGTAAGACTTTTGTTCACCTTCGCCAACCTGAAATGCGAGCCTACGGGCGCCCTGTCCGTAGCTGCCCTGCTGGCGCGACCGGAAGCCTTTGCCGGTCGCCGGGTGTGCTGCGTGGTTAGCGGTGGCAACGTGGACCAGGCAATCTATTCGGACATTCTTAACGGCAAACTGACCTGATGCGGTTTATGGCGCCGGTTGCCCGGCGGGCACCGGGCTCTGGGCGGCCGGTTGCCCGGCGCTGCCCGTCCCGCCGGCTTCCGCCTTCGTTCCCGCGTGGGAGCGTCTGGCGTTCAGCGCATGGTTGAGGTGGCTGCTGACGGCGGTCAGCTCATCGTTCAGCCGGTTCGCCTCCCACTGGCTCATGTTGTGCCCGGCCCGGCAGCGCGCCTCGCGTTCCGTTACCCGCGACAGCATCTTGCGCAGGTGAGCCGCCTTTGCGTCCGAAAGCTCGCCGCTGGCTGCATGCTTTTCGATTCTGTCGCCGAGCATCTTTATCCGGTGATCCATCTCGCCGAAGGAGGGGCACTCGCAAAAAGCCCCGGGGGCCAGCAAGGAGGCGGCAAGCAGAACAACCAGGCTTAATAGGGGCAGCCGGCCCATGATCCACGACCTCGGGAATGGTATCGAATCCGGTGGCAGTCGCGCTGTCTAGTCCTGCCCGCCGCTGGCGTAATCGGACCCGCTGTCGCCGTCGGGCATGTTCCAGCGGAGCAGCTCGCGGCGCCATTCGAGATCCGCCTGAGCCTCTTTGATCAGGCTGGCAAGTCCCTGGTAGTCAGCGAAGGAGAGATCGACGGCCACACCGAGATCGAAGGTGACCTTGACGCGCTCGTAGCTCGGCGTGCAGGCCATGCAAACCATGTGCTCGGGACCGCAAATCTCGAAGATCAGGTTCTCGTCGCATTGAAGCGGGTCCTTCTGCCAGTTCAGATAGTCGAGAAACTCTTCCTCCTCCAGGCTCGACTGGATGAGCAGAACCAGCGCCTGGTACTGAGTCTGATTGAGGTAAATGGTGATCTCCTGGCGCCTCAAATCCAGCGCCACCTCGCCGTTCTCCTTGTCCAGGTAGAGGTCGGCATAAGCATTGGCGAAGCTGATCTGATAAGCGGTACTGGTTTTCATCGAAACGGAGTCCTTATTATCTTGAAGGTCAAAGACTGACGTGCGACCGATTGACGGCCGGCCTGCCGGTTGCCGGTGGGCTACTTGAGCCATCCGGCGACGTCTCTTGCGTGGTAGGTAATAATCAGATCGGCGCCCGCGCGAGCGATGCCGGTGAGGCATTCCAGCACCACCTTTCTCTCGTCTATCCAGCCGTTGGCTGCGGCAGCTTTGACCATAGAGTACTCCCCAGACACATTATAAGCCGCAACCGGCAGGTTCGTAAGCGCCCGCGCCTTGCTGATCAGGTCCAGATAAGCCAGGGCGGGCTTGACCATTACGATGTCGGCCCCTTCCTGGATGTCCAACTCTATCTCCCTGAGCGCCTCCCGGCCGTTGGCCGGATCCATCTGGTAGGTCGTCCTGTCGCCGAACTGCGGCGCCGATTGGGCCGCCTCGCGGAACGGCCCGTAAAACGCGGAGGCGAACTTGGCGCTGTAAGCCATTATCGCTGTGTTCTCGAAGCCGGAGTTGTCCAGGGCCTGCCGAATGGCGGCCACCCTTCCGTCCATCATGTCGGACGGGGCAATTATGTCGGCGCCGGACGCCGCCTGGGAAACCGCAGTCTTGGCCAGGATGGAAAGGGTTGGATCGTTGAGGATCTTCCCTTCGGCGACGATGCCGCAGTGCCCGTGGTCCATGTACTCGCACAGGCAGGCGTCGGCCATGACGACCAGCTCCGGGAAGCGCTTCTTGATCTGCCGGATGGCCTTTTGCACAATGCCATCTTCGGTCCAGGCGCCGGACGCCCGGTTGTCCTTTGAATCCGGGATGCCGAAGAGGATGATGGACTTGATGCCCGCGGTCGCGGCCTGGTCGACCTCCTTAAGGGCCTGGTCGATGCTCTGCTGGTGGATGCCCGGCATCGCCGCGATTGGCGACCTTATCTTCTCGCCCTCGACGACGAACAGCGGGTAGATCAATTTCTCGATGTGCAGAGAAGTCTCCCTGACCATCGCCCGCAGCGGCGCCGAGGAGCGCAAACGCCTCATTCTGACCTGTGGACGCACTGAGGTCGGCGCGGCGGTGGATGCTCCGGTGATCGTTTTCATGTAAAGGGCGCTCTCCGTCTTGCTGCAGACATAAATATATATCTACTTGGGTACCTTGGAAGCCAGCGCTGCTTGGAATCTGGCACATATTTAATGCGCTGCGGAGCTATGGCGGGGCGGTACTGCCTCTACAGGGGCGGTCGAACAGCGGGGACGGTCGCGCAGCTCGCGGATCTGCGTGTGGCGCAGGTAGCGCCGGCAAAATGTCGAGAAAAGTGGAATTCAAAGATGCAACCAATTCACGCTGTTGTGTGGTTTTACTGCCCCAAAACATCCCCGGCAAAGCTCGTAAAAGCGCGGCCGGTTAGATAATTCTTCCGCCCCGCAGCCTGTCCTGGCCGTTGCGTCGGGCGCAGGCGCGGCCGTAGCGTTGGGGTATCACACGTAGCTTCTCTTCCTTCGAGAAACTGAACCAGAGAGATCAAAGAGCCCATCCAGCATTCAGCCTGCGCTTGATAAAAGTCCCGTGACCGAGCTGGCTGCCGCCCTTTGAGTTCTCTTGCCGCCGGGCTTCTCCGGTAACCCTTAACTGGAAACCTATCATGATCACCTGGATTTACGCTCTCGCGAGCGTGTCGCTTATCAGCCTCGCGTCGCTGATGGCAGTGACTGTTTTCTATGTGAGCCGTAGTTCCTTGAAGCGGCTGATGTTTGTCCTTGTCAGCATCGCCGCCGGCGCCATGCTCGGCAACGGGCTGGTGCACCTCGTGCCCGAATCGTTCGAGCACGTGGAAGCGGGACAGATCTCCTCGATGGCCGTCTCCCTGCTCATGGTGGGCGGCTATTTCCTGTGCTTCGTCCTGCACAAGGTGCTCAACCTCCATTGCCACCATTCCGGGGCTCACTTTCACGAGCTGCCGGGAAGCGATGAGGAGGACGGGCACGACGACCACGGTCACACGGCCATTCACCCCACCGGTCACATGAGCCTGCTGTCGCACGGCATGGACAACTTCACGGACGGAATCCTGATCGGCATCGCTTACCTGACCAGCATCCCCGCCGGCATCGGCATGACGCTCGCCATCATCCTCCACGAAATTCCCATGGAGCTTGGCGGCTTCGGCGTCCTCGTCAATGCGGGATTCAGCAAGGGCAAAGCCGTGCTGATCAACTTCCTGTCCGGTCTCGTTGCCATCCTGGGCACCGCCTGCGTGCTGTACTTCGGCGAGACCATCAAATCTCTGCCGTCGATTCTCACCCCGTTCGGTGTCGGCGTGGTCATCTACCTGGTGGCCTCCGGCCTGGTGCCCCAGCTCCAGAAGGAGAAGAACAGCCGCCGCGCCCTCGTGCAGACGCTGCTCATGGCGCTCGGCGTCGGGATCATGATCGCCTGCAAACTCTACGAGTGATGCCGGCGCCATGCTCGCACAACCTGAAAAGGCAGCTCCAGATCCTCTCAAGCGAGGTCTGGAGCTGTCCTTTTGAGGGGCGCCTCATTGCGGTCGTCTTTTTAACCCTAACCCGTTAGTCTCGTGACCTTTTCTCCGCTGGAAGTCCAGGGCTTTAAAATTTCGGCTCGCTTTATTATTATATATAGTATTATGGAAGGGATCCGACGTGCGGGCGCTCCAATTGTGGCAATCAAGCTAAGGTTCAAGGTAGAGCTTGACGGGCAGCAGGGGCGCGCACTGCGCGAAGTCCTGGTCGGTGGTCAAGATTGCCAGCTGGTGCTTTTCTGCAACCGCGCAGATCAAAAAGTCGATATGTGCTCCTTGAATCCCCTTTGCTCGGCAGCTATTGGAGTGCTCAGCGGCGCGCTCGTAATCGCTGGTTTCAATTGGCAGATCCGGCCATGCGCGCAGTTTCTCGGCCAGCATTTGAAACTGGGACTCTCTGCGAATCCCGGAGAGCACTTCCTGGCGAATTGGTCCGATCATAACGGCTCGACCTTCTCGTATCAGCTCATGAAATGCAGTCACATGCGGGCCCGTTACCGTTTTGGAACGCCGCAGGGAAAGCGACCACACGGTGGAATCGACCAGCACCTTCACCGCTTTCGCTCCCTGAATTTCTTCGGATCGTAATCTTCGTAATACTCAATAGTACCGGCGAGCCTGTTCGAGCAGATCGTCATCAATATCCAGGTTCGCTGCCATCTACTCTCACTGCCATTGCACATAGATTCACATTGAGAACCCCTAGGGGCGCGAGTGTCCCGCCCGCTCCTGCGTGGGCAAGATGCTCGCGCCCCCGGGCAGAAATCGGACGTCAGAGGAACTCTTGCGGAAATTGCGTATTCCGCCCCGGGTACATAAGAGGTATTGTTGAACTGATGTGCCCTGGCACCCATGGGTCATCACGGGCAGGCAGACATGGTAATCGGGGACGGCTCAAAGACCAGCGACAGGACGGCACGCTCCGGCGCGGCTTTGCCGGATGAGGGCGCGCGCGAGTCGCTGGGCACGAAATTGGCTCGCGAAGCGAGCCTTATTGGCGATGGGCTTGCCGGCGCCGTGGAGAACGGCTGGAGGGAGGCCAAGGCGGATCCCGTCGGCACCGGAATCCGGCTGGCGGGAAGCATCGGGTTAGGGCTGGTGCTGGGTGCCGCCCAGCGCCGGGCCGGCTTGCTTGCCCTGGGGGCGGAAGTGACCGGCGCTTCGATGACCACCATGTTCGCTGCCGATGTTCTGGCGCCCGGGCGCTGGCATCAGGCCTGGGACGCGATATCCGCCACCTACCGATCCCCGAGCAACTACCGGGCGCACGTACAGGAGCTGCAGAGCAGCGCCGGCCGCCTTATTGTCGACACGGCGGCTGCGACCTTGCTCGGTGTCGGCACGGCGAAGCTGACCCAGAGCGCCTTGCTGCCCGGGGAGCCGACGCTGACCGACGCTTTGATGGGCAAAATCGGGGTCGGTTCCCGCGATCTGGGCGGGACAATTGCCGGCCGTACCCCGGTATCAGACCTGACCAGGACAGCCGGCCGAGCTGCGGTGAACACGAGGCTGGCACCCGAGGTCCGGGTCGTGCCGCCGGGCAGCGGTCAGGAGTTGCAGCCGCTATCAGCCACGGCGGACGCCGCTCAGCCGGCGGCGTGGATCGCCCCCCAACTGGGAGCTCTGGACAGAAGCCAGATGGAAAACATTGCCGGGGTGTTTGGCGGCAACGGGAAAGCGAACGTGACGCCCGAGCAGATAATGGCGGTGCGCAGCGACATAAATACATACGCGCAGGATCCGTCGGTGGTTCTTCCCGACCTCATGCGCAACAATCGAATCCTTGGCATCGGAGAAAAGCACCACGAGTTCAATCCGCAGCGAGACTTTGTGGCCGGCATAATGCCGCAGCTGCGGGCAGCAGGCGCCACCCACATGGCCGTGGAGATGGACGCCCGCTACCAGCCGATTCTTGATCGGTTCGCCAGGACCGGGCAGCTTCAGGCGGCGGACAGGCAGGCGGTGAGGGGCTTGCTGAACGACAGGAGTTACCTGCAGTTGCTGTCCAGCGCGCGTGATTCTGGGCTGAAGCTGGTGGGCGTGGACAGCCAGAGCCGGGATGTGACGATGAGCAAGATGATAAGCGACATTCTGGAAGCCGATCCTCAGAACAAGGTGGTCTTCTGGGTCGGCGCCAATCATCTGGGCACGGAGCCGGTTTTCGGGCAAACCGCGTTCGCAATGCTGAGCAAGAAATACGGTTTCGCCACCGTCGGTTATGCCATGGACGACAACCGCCTGGGCTACACCTCGCGGCTTTCCTATGTGGCGCACGACCTCGTCTCGCCGGCGCTCGTATCCACCGCCGAGGCCAAAAACATAGCCAGACTCCCTGCCTCGGCAACAGGCACGTATGGCAACTGGCAATACGTGCTCATCCATCCAGGGACCAGGGCGGCTCAAGAGCTCAAAGAGATCATTTTTGAGTAGGGACCGGTTAGCGCCCCGGCAGCCGCCGGAAGTGCTCTTCCATGGCGCTCAAGAGACCGGCGATCGTGTAACGGGCAGCCTCTATGTCGGCCCTGCCGAGCGCTTTGATGGCCGCGCTGGTGGTCTCCGGCCCGATGGTGGCTATCTTGACCTGGTCGAGAAGGCTGTTCGGTCGGGTGTCCGAGGCGGCGAGCCCGCGCGCCAGCAGCCTGCCCAGATTGACGGCGCTCTGCGCGCTGGCCAGTGTTATCACGTCGATTTCGCCGCCCTTCAGCAACCTCACCAGCGTTTGCCCGGTCTTCTCCGCGTCGGCAGGTTCCGATGTCTTATAGGCGGGCACGATTTCGACCTCGGCCCCGGCTTCGGTCAGCTTTTCGACGACGAAGCTGCGCCCGACGTTCGTTCGCGGCCAGAGAATTTTGACCCCCTTCAGGTTCGGGTAGCACGGGAACTCGTCGACCAGCCCCTCGCCGATGAAGCGGCTGGGGCGAAACGCCGGCGTCAGCTCTCTTTGCTCCAGGGCATCGGCCGTTGCCGGGCCAATCGCCGCCAGCTTCAGGCGGGAAAGCTCTTCGGCCGTTCTCCCGCACGATTCCAACCTGTCTACAAGGGCCTCCACCGCGTTGACGCTGGCGAACATCACCCAGTCGAAATCATAAAGACGATCCAGGGCTGCATCGAGCGGCTCCCAGGAGTCGGGCGGGCCTATCTCTATCACCGGCACCTCGATCGGCACCGCGCCGGACTGGCGCAGCTTCGCGGACAGTTGCGGCGCTTGATGCCGCGCACGCGTGACAAGAATCCGTAGACCGCTGAGAGGAAGAATCTTGGACATATGACGATCAGGGAGGTGATACTGCCTGTGGTGCAGATTGCTTGAAAGAGTCGATAATCGGCCGGGCGCCGTCGGCGAGCATCTGCTCGGCCAGGCGTCGGCCCAGATCCTGCGCTTCCGCGGGCCGCCCCGTGAGTGTGGAGCGGAAAACTCGGGAGCCGTCCAGGGCGGCTATGCAGCCGTGCAAGACAATCAGCCCTTTCTCTTCCCGGGCGAGAGCGCCGACCGGCACCGAGCAGCCGCCGCCCAGGCAGTCGAGGAAAGCTCTTTCCGCGGTTATCCGGGCGCGCAACTGCGGATCGTCGATCGCCCCGGCGATGGCCAGCGTGTCCTGGTCTTCCAGCCGGCACTCGACGGCCAGCGCGCCCTGCCCGACGGCGGGCATGCTGGTGGCGGGATCGAGATACTCGCTTATGCGGTCGGACAGCCCCAGCCTGAGCAGTCCCGCCGCGGCCAGCACCATGGCGTCGCAATGCCCCTCATCGTGCTTCCGCAGCCGCGTGGGGATGTTGCCGCGAATGTCCACGAATTCGAGATCGCTTCGCAGCACGAGCAGCTGGGCTGACCGGCGGCGGCTCGAGGTGGCGACGCGGGCGCCGGCAGCCAGTTGCGAGAAAGGCAGGCGGCCATGGCTGACAAGCACGTCGCGCGGGTCAACCCTTTCCGGAATGGCGGCCAGGGTCAGACCGTCGGGCAGGTCCGTCGGGAGATCCTTGAGGCTGTGAACCACCAGGTCGACCTGCCCGGCAAGCAGCGCCTCCTCCAGCTCCTTGACGAAGACACCGCGCATGCCCAGCTCGGCAATCGGCTTGCTCAGGTTCTTGTCACCGCCGGTGGTTATAGCTACGATCTCGAACCGAAGCTCGGGAAATCGGCTCAAGAGCAGGGACGCTACCCTGTCCGTTTGAAGCCTGGCCAGTTTACTGTCTCGTGTTCCCAGGCGTAGAATCTTCGGCTTTAAGTCTGGCACGATTCTGCGAGGCGGTGGGTGGACGGGTGCGGCGAGCGCCTGGCAGCAAGCGGATCGAGATTGAAGAGGGTCCGCAATGCCTCGGCTTGCTGGCGCAAGATCTCGTAGTCTTTGGTTGCCTTCAGTTGAGTGGTCGGGTGGTGCAATATCTGATTGACGATTGCCCGGCTGATCTCTTCGAGCTGCTGGCGGCTGTCCGCCTTGTCGGAGGAGCCGCAGGACGGCTGCCTCTTCTCGACCTGCTCCAGCCTGATCGCTTCTATCTTCTGCCTCAACTCGGCGATGGTCGGCACCACCAGCAGTGAGCGCTGCCAGGCATGGAAGCTCTCCAGCGTCTCCATGATGATCGCTTCGGCATCGCCGATCAGCGCCTCGCGCTCCGCGAGGTTTCTGTTGACGATGGTGGAGAGGTCGTCGGCGTTGAACAGCCGTATTCCCTCGAGCTCCCCCGTGGCCGGATCCACGTTTCTCGGCACGGAGATGTCCACGAAGAGGCGATCGCCCAGTGCCTTGTGCTTGGCCAGCTCGGGGGCCGTAATCAGGTGCTCCGGCGCGCCGGTGGAGACGATAATCAAATCCGCCGCCGCTGCCAGCCGGTAGCGATCATCGAAAGAGAAGCCGGTCGCCAGCCGCTGGCGATTGGGCAGGTCGTTGCCGAGAAACTGCTCGACCCGCTCGGCGCTGCGGTTGACCAGCATTATCTTGCCGGGACCGGTCTCCGAAAGGAGGTGCTTGACGCAGAGCTGAGCCATCCGGCCGGCGCCGATCACCAGCACGGTGCGATCCTTCAGGGACCCGAGAGTTTCCCTGGCCAGCTCCACCGCCGCGGAGCTCACGGACACCGCCCGCCGGCCCATCGATGTTTCCGAGCGCACACGCTTGCCGCAGTTGAGCGCCAGCTTGAACAGCTGATCGATCACCGTGCCTGCCGTGCCCGCCTCCAGCGCGTAGTGATGGGCGGTCTTAATCTGAGCCATTATCTGCCCCTCGCCCAGCACCAGGCTGTCCAGCCCGCTGGCGACCCGGAACAAGTGGAGGGCGGCATCTTCCCGCAGCAGCTTGAAGTTCGGGCGCAGGACCTGGTGATCGGCGATTGTTTGCACGGAAGCCAAGAAAGCGTCGATATCGGACAGCCCGGCGCGCGGATCCGAGACGACCGCATAGACCTCCGTGCGGTTGCAGGTGGAGACCAGGGCCGCTTCCCTGACGTTGGGCAGGGCGGACAGGGCCTTGAGGGCGTGCTTCAGGCAGGTCGTGGGAATCGCGAAGCGCTCGCGGATAGCGATGGGTGTCGAATGAAAATTGATGCCGCTGACAACCAGATGGTTCATCAATAAGCCCGCCCCTTGACCTGGGCCTGATCTGTTGCTGAAAAAGCAGTGCTGCAATTATAGGGCCCGGCCAGGCAACGTATAGATGCGGACAGCCCTGGCAGTGTAACAAATGCGACAACCTGCCAGGGCGCCCAAGTCCCGGGGGGCGGGACTAATTTCATGCTATCGGACAAAGCGCACTACAGCTACAGACTATGAAAGACAAGGGACGCAAATCCCCGGCATGGTGCCTGTTCCGGCCCCGGAGTCTTGTGGCGTCAGACGCTCCCCGGCATGCCGGAAATTTTCTTCATCTTGCCTCTTGGCGACCGGGCGGCGGGCGCCGGCCGGCTCAACGGGGCGCCTCTTTACGCCAGGCATCGAGCTGCGCGGACAGCTCCGGGTGGACGCGCGAGGCCAGCCAGTACAACCCCTCGAAGACGCGCAGAGTGGGTCTGGCCAGGCAGTCCCGGGAGCCGGCGGGCAGGAAGTAAAAGTGCCCGGTTTTCCTGGCGGCCAGGGAGCTCCAGGGCGGCTGGCGCAGGAAGGACTTACCGCGGGCCTCGCCGGGCATGATCACAATCTCCGGCTGGGACACGAGCAGTTTCTCAATGCTGAAGTGGGGGTAGGCGGCGGCGAGGGCGCCGGCGACGTTCGTGCCACCGCAGGCGGTGATCACATCGTTGAGGAAGCTCTGTCCGCCCGCCGTGAGCAGCGGCTGCGGCCACACGCAATAAAAGAGCCTCGGCCGCCCGGGGGCGCCGGCGACCATGGCAGTGAGCCGGGACAGGGAGCGCTCGCAAGAGCGCGCCAGCTCGTCGGCTCTGGCAGCCTTGCCGGTCAGATTGCCGAGCGCCCGCAAGTTGGCTGGTATCTGCGCCAGCCGGTTGTTGTCCAGGACCACGACCCGAAACCCATGATGGCGGAGCATGCCGGCCATGAACTCCTGCCCGCTGACCAGCACGATCAAATCCGGCTTCAGGCGGGCAAGCCGCTCGAGATTGGCAGATACGAAGCTGCCCGCCTTCTCCTTCTGCCTTGCCTCGCCCGGGTAGTCGCAATAGGTCGAGACAGCCAGGAGCCGGTCCTGGGCGCCCAGGCTGTAGATGAGCTCGGTGTTGGACGGCGCCAGCGAGACTATGCGCCCTGCCGGAGCGGCGCCGCCGGCGGCCAGCCGGGCCGGATTGTCGTCGGCGGCGCCGGCGCCGAGCACGGTCAGGAGGATGAGGCAGGCTGCCAGCAGGGGCGGGAGCAAGAAATATCTGCGCATTTTATTACTCACTGACAGCCTGCCCGCGAAGCCAAACCCGGATCTCGGCGAGGCGCGCCTCCACCCCCTCCGATTGAACCACATACGTTCTGTCCAGCAAGCTCCAGTCGTAGAGCGTCATGCGCACCAGCCGATCGATCTGCTTCTGGTAATCGGCGTCCGTCCAGCGAAAATCGTCCTCGACCGGCCCGAACATGGGCGGGATATAAATGATATGCGTGTACTTCCGCGCCTGCTCGCGCGCCTCTTCGTAGTAGCTCTCGGTGTCGTAGGTCATCGCCGAGCAGATGTTCCAGCGCTGCCAGAGCACCCAGCAGTCGATGGTCGAGCGGTCGGAGATGAAAGAGGAGAGCTTCTCCTCCTCGGCGATCTGCGCTGCCAGGACCTGGCGTTTGAAACCCTCCTGATCCGGGATCTCGCCGATTCGCCGGTAACCGAGGGCGGCGCAGATATCCCTGGCCAGCTCCGGGATGACCGGCAGCGCCAGCAGCGGGGCCAGGGCCTCTGCTACCGAGGTCTTGCCCACTCCGCTTGCGCCGGTCAGGATTATTCGCCTGGAGTCAATGCCCGATGCAGGCAAGACCTCCTCCTTGTGACTACTTCAGCGTCCGCGAGTCGTCGCGGCGCAGCAGCGAGCTGACGTCGATTCCGGTCAGGCCTTTGACCATGGTCAACCCCTGGGCGGCCATGGTCATAACGTCGCCGGTGATCTTGCTGGCGCCCGAGGTGTCCCCGGTGGCCAGAACGGTCATCTGCCCGATCTTGGACAGCGGCGTGGCGGCGGCGGCGACAAGGTCCGGCAGCCTCTCGATTACCATGCTGGCCATGGCCGCCTCGTTGTACTGCTTGAAGGCCTCGGCCTTCTTGGCCATGGCCTCGGCCTCGGCCTCGCCTTTGGCGGCGATGATCGAGGCTTCCGCCAGCCCCCTGGCCCGCTCAGCTTCCGCCTGAGCGAGCCCGATCGCCTTGGCCGCTTCCGCGTCGGCGATCGCTTTCAGGCGCGTGGCGTCGGCCTGACCCTGCGCCTGCAGCTTGGCCGTCATGGCGTCCGCCTCGGCCAGGAGCTTGCGCTTGTCCTGCTCGGCCTGCGCCATGAGCCTGACCCGCGACTGCTCGGCCTCGGCCGGTTTTGTCACCTCGGCTTCCAGCTCCACCTGCCGCCTCTGCACGGCCACCTGCTGCAGCTCCACCTCTTTGGCGGCCTCGACGATCTTGATCTGCTGCGTCTCCTGCACCAGCTTCTGCTGCGTTTGGGCTTTGGCGATGTCGTAAGACATGTCGCTGGCCGCTTTCTTGGCCGACACCTCTGCCTGGTACGCGGCCTGCGAGACCTGGAAGTTCTTGGTCGCTTCAGCGACCAGCGTGTCCGCCTGCAGCTTGGCCGTCGCCTGCTCCTGGCTGGCCTGGGCCTGGAAGATTGCCGCGTCGCGCTGAGCTTTCGCCTGCTCGATTGCCGCCTCGCGCTGAGCCTGCGCCTGGGCGATCTGCGTCTGCTTCTGGTTTTCGGCGATGGCGATCGCCGCGTTGCGCTTCACGATCTCGGTTTGATTCCTTCCCAGCGCCTCCAGATAGCCGACGTTGTCCTTGATCTCCTTGATCGTGAAGGAGACGATCTCCATGCCCATGTGCGCCAGATCCGCTCCCGACACCTCCTGCACCAGCGAGGAGAAACGCTCGAAGTTTTGAATCAGCTCCTCCACCTGCATGGTGCCCAGAATGGCGCGCAGGTGCCCGATCAGCGTCTGGTGGGCGATGGCGGCAATCTCATCCTGGCTCTTGTTGAGGAACTGCTGGGCGGCGGTGGCGATCGCCTCCAGGTTGTTCTGCACCTTGATCTGGGCCACGCCTTCCACGAAGATCGGCACCCCGCTCTTGGTGATCATCGGCGCCTGCGAGACGACATCGATGGTCATCGTCTCCAGGCTGAGCGTAGCGCGCTGCTGAATGAGCGGCAGGATCACCGTGCCGTCGCCGACGAAGATTTTGAAAGGACGGCCTTCCCTTGTCGCGCCGAATCCGGAGACGATCATGGCTTCGTTCGGCCCGCATTTCTGGAAGCAGGAGACCATCAAGAAAAGGACAAAGGCGATGAGGATGCCGATGGTCGCAATTCCGACAATATCTATACCAAACATGTTGCTTCTCCTGTGGTCGTAAGTTGGTGGCGGTCATTGTGTCGGTCGATGGTACCAGATTGGCTTTTGCGCCTTAGCCCTCCCCGGTGTTTGCCTGTTCTTCCTTTTGCTCGATTGTCTCCTTGGAAAGCGAGATTGTCCCGCCTTCGTCGGGCAGGAAGGGATCAGTCCAAGCCTCCACATAGGCTACCTGATCGCGCACGTCCGCGATCATCACCTTGTCGCCCTTTTTGAAGCTCGCCCCGGGGGCAGAGGCCCTGGCCGGTGACTGTCCCCGCATGCCGCCTATGGTGTAGATGATCTGTCCCATTCCTCCTGCCCCAATGCCGACGCTGACGGTGGCCATGTGTCCGATAAACTGCTCGGTGCCCTGCACGAAGCGGCCCTCCAGCTTGCGGACCACCAGCCCCATCAGCCCGAGGGTGAACCTGGTGATGGCAAAGGCTATGACCGCCGCCGGTATCGCCGTCAGGGAGCCGAGATACGGGAAGTGTGACAGCAAAAGAAAGCCGGAGATTCCGAAAAACGCCGAAAACATGGCAAAGGTCATCGGGCTGAAAAGAGTGATCAGTATGCGCAGCGGGCGGGGAATGACCCCGGTGGCCGTGGCTACCGGTCCGCTCTCGCTGCCGGTATGCGCCGGAGCCGCATGGTGTGCTCCGGTAGCCTCCGGAAAGTGAAAGTGGCCGCCGTGCTCGAGCCCCCTGGCCAGCTGGCCCCGGAAGGACTGGCCGCCCGGCTGGTCGGAAGCCCCGCCGTGCCCCGGCGGTGCCCCGCCGGCGTGACCGTGCGCTCCGGCCCCCCCTGCGCCGTGTCCGGCGCCCGCCTGGATAGCCCCGGGGTCGTGCGCTGGCGGCCCGTGGAGGGCCGGGCCGTGGTGCGGGCCCGCGGACAGGTGACCGCCGCCGGCGTCACCCGCGTGTCCGCTGTGCCCGTCCAGGGCGTGGGCGCCCTCGGCGCCCGCGCCGTGGTGAGCAACCACGTGCATCTGCGCGGTCAGGAAGCTGACGATGATAAAAAGCGAGCCCAGACCGGCGCATAGCAGGTACAGCTCACCAATTCCCCCGAGCAGCGGCATTTCGCCATAACCTTCTTTACAACATGGATCTGTTCATCGACCAGAGCAAGAGATACCCCGTCGCCCCCAACTGTAAACATGCCCCGATTGGCAGGGAGCCGTGTGCCCGGGGCGCGGGGCTCGCCCGCCTTGACGACGGCTGGTCCGGCGGGCGCCGGCAGATGCGCCGGGAGCGGCCGGCTGAGCCTTATCCCGCTGCGCATGGCTCATAATGAAAGGGCGGGAGGCGAGGTTTTTGCCGTTGGAGCTGGTGATCACACACAACAACATGGACTTCGACGCGCTGGCGTCCCAGTACGCGGTGACCAGGCTCTGCCCGACCGCGCGCATAGTGCTGGGCTATCCCCTGGTGGGCAACGTCAGGGAGTTTCTCGCGCTCTACCGGGACACGCTGCCGCTGGCCCAGATGAAGTACGTGGACCTGGAGCGCGTGGATCACCTCTACATCGTCGATTGCCAGCACGCCGACCGGCTGGACGACATGGCGATCAGGCTGCTCGACGACTCGCGGCGCGAGCGAACGTACACAATCTTCGATCACCACCCGGTGGATCCGCACGGGATGGGACCGGGGGCGCGCAAGGATTCGATAATAAAACCCGTCGGCTCCACGACCACGCTGCTGGTGGAGCAGCTGCGCAGGCAGAGGATCACGCTCACGCCGTTCGACGCCACGCTGCTCGCCCTGGGCATACACGAGGACACGGGCAGCCTTACTTACAGGGGCACCACCGCCGCCGATGCGGAGAGTCTCGCCTTCCTGCTCAAGCTGGGCGCCGACCTGACGCGCATCAACGAGTTTCTGCATCCAAAAATGAGCGACGAGCAGACGAAGCTTCTCGAGCAGCTGGTCAAGGACTTGAGGATAGTCACCGTATCCGGTGCCAGGGTCGTCATCGCCACCGGCAGCCTCAATCGCTATCTGGACGGGCTGGCGACCCTGACGCGCAAGCTGGTCGAGATCGAGTCCGCCGACGCCGCCGTGACCGTGGTGCGCATGCGCGACCGCGTGCACATCGTCGGGCGCAGCGACACCCCGGAGATCGATCTGCGCCCGATGCTGCGCGCCTTCGGCGGTGACGGGCACCCCGGCGCCGGTGCCGCGGTCACGCGCCAGGTCTCGGTGGAGGAGGCGGCGGAAAGGATCGAGCAACTGCTGCGCCAGCAGGTGAAGCCGGAGAAGTTGGCTTTTCAGATCATGAGGACCCCGGTAAGGACGATCCGCCCGCGCACGACAATGGAGGAGGCCGGCCGCCTCCTGCTAAGGTACGACCTCGACGGGCTGGTGGTGGTCGAGGACGGGCAGGTGGTGGGCGTGGTGTCCCGGCGCGACATCGACCAGGCGCACCACCACAAGCTTGCCCACGCGCCGGTGCAGGGTTTCATGAGCCGGCCGGTGATCACGATTACCCCGGAGACCCCGCTCAGCCAGATCCAGCAGATGATGGTGAAGGCGGACATCGGCAGGCTTCCGGTCATCGATGAAAGCGGCGAACTGGTGGGCATAGTCAGCCGGCGCGAGGTCATGAACACCCTGTACGGCGGGCCGGCCGAAGGACAGGGTGCGGCCGCGGCCCGCGCTCCGGAAGGCGGGGGCGTGCTCCTCCGCGAGCATATCGCCCGATTGGATGCTCCGTGCCAGTGGCTTTTCGAGCAGATAGGGATTATCGCCGCCCGGCTCAACATGTCGGCTTACGCGGTCGGTGGTTGCGTGCGGGATCTTTTGCTGGGCAGCCCGATCTTCGATCTGGACTTCGTCATCGAGGGCTCGGCCATCGAGCTGGCCCAGGCGCTGGAGGCGGCATTCCCGGGGCGATTGCAGGTGGTGGCCAGGCACGAGCGATTCCAGACGGCAACGCTCTCCTTTCTTGCCGATCAAAAACGGGAGGTCGATCTCTCGACGGCCCGCCTGGAGTTCTACGAGTTCCCGGCGGCGCTGCCGACCGTGGAGGCGTCGAGCCTGCGACAGGATCTGTTTCGCCGCGACTTCACGATCAACGCTCTGGCCGTGTGCATCAATCCGGGAAGATTCGGAGAGCTCGTCGACTACTTCGGCGGGCTGCGGGATCTCAAGAACAGAACAATTCGGGTCCTTCACAAGTTCAGCTTTATAGAGGACCCGACCAGGATCGTGCGGGCCGCTCGTTTCGCGTCCAGGCTCGGCTTTCAGCTCGACCCGCAAACCCAGGAGCAGGCATCGCGGGCGGTGAGCATGGGAATCTTTGACGACCTGGGCGGGTTCAGGATGCGAGCGGAGCTGCAGCTGATTCTGGAGTCGCCCCAGCGCATGAAGGCGCTCGAGCTTCTCGGGCAGATTGGCGGACGGCTGCGCTATCTGGACTCGGAGCTGGTCTGGGGCGCTCGCATGCGCGCCCTCATCCGCCGCGCCGAGCGCCTGCTCGCCCGCTACCCGGTCGGGGACGCCTGGGTAGTCTACCTGGCCATCTTGCTCTCGCAGCTGGAGCCCGACCGCCGCCGGGCGGTGGTCGATCGGCTTCACCTGTCCAACGAGCAGAAGGAGCACATCGAAAAGGGCCTGTCGCTTCCGCGGCGGCTCAAATCCCTGGCCGCCGAGTCAAGGCGCAGCGCCGTTTACGCCGGCCTGCACGGGCAGTCCGATCAGGCGCTGGCCATCGCCGCCAGCCTGGCCAGCCCCGGGTCCCCCTGGCGCCGGATGATCAAGCTCTATCTGGAGGAGCTGAAAGACATCACCGTCCTGGTGTCCGGCGCCGATCTTCTGCGCATGGGGTTCCCGGAAGGGCCACAGATAGGCCGCGTGCTCTCCTCCCTGACCGCGGCGAAACTCGACGGACAGGTGGCCAGCCTGCAAGAGGAGCTCTCCTTCATAAAGGCTAATTTCCCCGACGGGCGAAGCTGACCGCCGCAGGGGCGGTCACCGGCCGATCACGTTTTGGCGGCGGCGCCTTCATCCGCCACGGTCTGGGCGAGCGCCCGCCGGCGCGCGTCGAGGATCTCGTTGCAGTGCTCGCGGGCCCAGCTCTCCAGGCTATCCAGCGCCGGCACCAGGGTGACGCCGAGATTGGTGAGCGAGTACTCCACCCGCGGCGGCACCTCCGCGTATACCTTTCTGGTGACCAGGCCATCTGCCTCCAGCTCCCTGAGCTGGTGGGTGAGCACGCGCTGGGTGACGCCGTGGAGCTCGCGCTTCAGCTCGTTGAAACGCAGCGTGCCGCCACGCAGCTTGCAGATGATCAACACCTTCCACTTATCCGAGATCATGGCGATCGTAGACATTATTGGACATGCGAGTTTGTTGTGCACCGGGCCTCCATGGTATTGAGTTGGATACTAGAGCAAAATCAGAGCCTAAACTCTAAATTGATACTATCACGAGCCGGCGCTCACCACGGTGGTACGCTAGGGACAGCCGGCAGGAGAAGTGAGCGGCGTTGGAAGATAGGATGCAGAGGCGGAGCCGGGGCGTGCTTTTTGCGCTGGCTTCCGCACTGCTTTTCGGGGTCGGCGTGCCGATGGCCAAAGCGCTGGTCGGCAAAGCGGACCCGGTGCTGCTGGCCGGGTTGCTCTATCTGGGCTCCGGGATCGGGCTTAGCGCCTGGAGATGGGCCCGCCGGCTCATGGCGCCCGCCGCCCGTTTTGAGCCCGGGGTAAAAGGGGCCGACCTCGGCTGGCTGGCGGGAGCAATAGGCCTCGGCGGCATCGCCGCTCCGGTCTTGCTTATGATCGGGTTGCGCTCAACCCCCGCCTCGACGGCATCGCTGCTCCTCAATCTGGAAGGTGTGTTCACCGCCAGCTTAGCCTGGCTGGTATTCAAGGAGAATTTCGGTCGCCGCCTGCTGGCGGGGATGCTGTCCATCACCGCCGGCGGTGCTCTGCTGTCGCTGGGCGGCTCGCTCCTTCACCCGCAGGCGGGCGCCGGCAGCCTGGCCGTCCTGGCGGCCTGTCTGGCCTGGGCGATTGACACGAACCTCACCGGGCGCATCGCCGGAGCCGACCCCCTGCAAATAGCCGGGCTCAAAGGCTTGTTCGCCGGCACCGTGAATTGCTGCCTGGCCCTGGCTGCCGGCGCCCGACTTCCCGGTCCGGAGACGATTGCCGCCGCCGGGCTGGTCGGGCTGGCCGGCTACGGGGCAAGCCTCAGCCTTTACGTAATCGCTCTCCGGCATATCGGGGCGGCCCGCAGCAGCGCCTATCTCTCGCTGGCGCCCTTCGCGGGCGCCGCCCTGTCGGTGGTCTTTCTCCGCGAGCCGGTTACCTCCGCCATGGTGGCGGCGGTGGTCTTCATGGGAGCGGGTGCCTGGCTCTGTCTTGGCGAGCGGCACGAGCACGAGCATCTGCACGCCGCGCTCGAGCACGAGCACAAGCACGTGCACGACGAGCACCACAAGCACGAGCACGCCGAAGGCGATCCGCCCGGCGAGCCGCACTCTCACCCGCACCGCCACGAGCCGCTGCTGCACAGCCACCCGCACTTCCCGGACATTCACCACCACCACGACCACTAGAATTGGTTAACGCTTTGTTGCAGCCGCTTGGCCCGGGCGCCGGCGTCGTTATACTGAATGCCCGCGGGCAGGTGCTCCGGCGCCGCGATGCCCGCCTGTTGTTCGCGGCTTGATCTCCGGCTCGAGGATTGTCCGTGATTGCCTTTCTGATGGCGCTGGCCCTGGTTTTTATGGCCGAGATGGGTGATAAGACCCAGCTTGTGGCCATCGCTTTTGCGGCAATTTATCCGGCGCGCGTGGTGATAGCCGGGATCTTTCTCGCCACCCTGGTCGTCCACCTGTTCTCGGTGGCGATCGGGCAGGCGGTCGGGGCGGCGCTGCCGCTCCTGTGGATCAAGGTCGCAGCCGGCCTTTCCTTCATCGGCTTTGCCATCTGGACCATTCGCGGCGACGAGGTCGACGAGAAGGAGAGCCTTTGCGGCGGCCGGCTGGGACCGCTTCTAGCCGTTGCGATAACCTTCTTTCTTGCCGAGCTTGGCGACAAGACGATGCTGGCCACCATCGCCATCGCCAGCAGGTGGAACAACTTTCTCGGTGTCTGGCTTGGCAGCACCGTGGGCATGGTGGGCGCGGACGCGCTGGCCGTGTTTGGCGGCAGACTGATGGGCCAGCGAATTCCCGACAAGCTGATCAAGTACAGCGCCGCCTGCGTGTTCGCGCTGTCAGGGATGTTCACCCTTGTCGAAGCGCTGATTCACCGGGCATGAGGTCGCCAGGCTTAAGCCGCCCGCCCTCATGCGTTTTCCGCATCCGGATTTCCGGAAAGAACGGCAGTGCCCTGACAATTCCGCCTTGTCAAGCGACACTCATACGAGTGTTAAGAAGTTGACATGTTTTTATGGTATTGCCGGCGGTATCACAGGCGCGTGAGCAAAAGCCAGGCCCGATGCCGAAAAGAGTGGAAACGGCCGCTTGTCGCCGGAAACACGACCGGTTTTTTTTACATTCTTCTTACGAACTGATGGTGTCGCCTTAACGAGGGGGCCCTAGGATACACTTAGCAGGGATTGCTGACTGGAGTCGGCAGCCCGCGCACTAATCTCTGGAGGTGTACATAATGAGATTACTTACGAATCTGCCGTTGGCTCTGGCCCTCACGTTCGCTCTCGGTCTCGGCGCTCAGTTGACAAGCTACGCCGACGAAGCCAAGGCTCCGGAATCAAGCGGCGCCCAGACCACGTCGGCTGAAAAGCCTGCCAAGAAGGAAAAGAAAGAGAAGAAGGCCAAGAAAGAGAAGAAGGGCAAGGAAGAGTCCACAACAGCCAAGAAGGGCAAGTGCGCGCGCAAGCATGCCAAGAAGAAAGCAGCCAAGAGCGCGGCCCCGACTGCCAGCACCACCGCTCCGAGCACCACTGCTCCGAGCACAACCAAGTAACAGCTGGTCGACGTCAGTAGGAAGGGCCTGCCCGAACGGGCGGGCCCTTCCTACACGAAGGGCAGGGAATCGAACCTGCCACCAAGTACCTGCTGGCTGTCAGCGCCGAGCCAGCGATCGAGAATGGTGGCGTATACGGTGCGAAAGTCGATCTTGTATTTGAGATCTCCCTGGTCCAGGTTGGACAGGCTCGGGTAGTCACCATAAAGGCCGCTCTTGAGCGCGCTGCTCACCAGGAAAAGCGGCTCGGCGGTGCCGTGGTCCGTCCCCCGGCCGCCGTTCTCGGCGACACGGCGTCCGAACTCGGAAAATGTCATCACCATTACGTCACGGTCGACGCCGTGCCCTTCCAGGTCCGACTGAAATGCGGCAAGACCGTCCGAGAGCTGCTTGAGCAAATTGGCTTGCGTCCTGGTCTGTGCGGCATGCGTGTCGAAGCCGCCGAGGCTTATATTGTAAACACGCGCGCCCACACCGGCCGCAATCATCTGGGCTATGAACTGCAGCCCTTTCGCGAACGGATTGTCGGGATATTTGACCGTGCCCTGGTACTTCTTCACCACGTCGAGCAGATAATCCGAAGCCTGCAAAGAGTCCAGCCCGACCTTTCTCAACAGATCGCATTCCGGGCGCTTGAGGTCGAAGCTCGAATAGATCTGCTTGAAGGCGGCGATCTGGTTCTCCCTGTCCTGGCCGTAGCGCGGATCGGTGGTGAAGCGGAACAGGTTGGGGTTGGTGACGGAGGGGACGACGACCTTGGATGCCGACAGGGTCTTGGGCAGGATCGGATCCAGATTCACTGCCGGCAGCATGTTGTCGTCGGCGCCGGATGCCGGGCTGGCCAGATCCAGATAACGCCCCAGCCAGCCGGTGTTGGCGATGCGATTGGGCTCGGCCGTCTGCCAGATCTCGATGGAGCGGAAGTGGGAGCGGTTGGGGTTTGGATAGCCGACGCCCAGCACCAGCGCTAATTTCCCCTGTTTGAACAGATCGGCCAGGCCGCTCATGTTCGGGTGCAAGGCGAGCTGCCCGCTTAAAGGCAGCACCATCTCCGGTTTCAACGCCAGGGTCGGTCTTGCCTGAAAGTAGGCGCCGTCCGTGTAAGGCACTACCGTGTTCAGCCCGTCGTTGCCGCCGGCAAGCTGGACGACCACCAGCACCTTGTCTATGCCGCTGCGCCGCGGGGCCAGCCGGGCCGCCGCCGCCGCCAGCGCCGAAAAATGAGGTGTCGCCAGATAATAGCCGGCAACCCCGAGAGAGGCTCTTATGAAATTCCTTCTGGTGATCCTCATTATCAGCACCTTCTCTTTTTAAATCGCTGTAGCCATTTCACCGTAGTGCAGCCGTTTGCGGCGTGGCATCCATTCAGCCGCTTGCCGCGTCGAACGTCATGCCAGTTGATAGGTGGGAAGTGTCATGATCAAGTGCACCAGCCCGCGCAACTTGGCGTCGAGCGTTCTGTCATCCGGGATTGCCTCAATCGACTGGCCGTCGAAGTCCGTGGACACGTACTTGATGAGCGAGTCTCTGGTGTCAGCCGGCACGTCGCCGTCCACGAGCAACGCGAGGAAGTAATCGACCAGATCGCGGGCCCTCCTCAAACCCTGATTGGCCGCCAGCTGGCTCGGGCTGAAATAACCCTCGAGCGCGTCGAACTTCTGTTGCGTGATCCGCGTCGCGAAGTTGAAGCGCTCCATCATCGTGTTGGTGGAGATCCACGCCGGACCGCCGTCCCAGCCCTTCACGTTCGGCGGCTCGAAAAGATTCTGTCCCATGCGGGCCATCACCGCCGGCAGGTCGGCGTCGAGCTTGGTCACCTGCAGGGTCTTGAGCGTCCCCACGACGAGCTCGGCCGGGCTCTTTATCTTGGCGTGATAAGCTTTGTCGCTGCGGAAGAGGCGGTGGGTGAATATTGTCTTGAGCATAGGCCGGATCTGAAATCGGCTCGCCATGTAGGCGTCAGCCACATCATCGATCATCGACTGATCCGGCTTGTCCGCGACAAAAAAGGTGACCATCTTCCTGGCGAGGAACTGGGCGGTAGCTGGCTGGCTGACCAGTATGGCGACGATATCGTCGCCGTTGAGATCTCCGGTATGTCCCAGGAACGTCTTCTCGCCGTTGTCGTGCTGGTTGGCGTTGAAATAAAAGCCGTCGGGACGGGTCTGCCAACCGGTGAACGCTCTTGCTGATTCCTTGACGTCCTGCTCGGTGTAGTGCCCGATGCCGACGGTGAACAGCTCCATCACCTCGCGCGCGTAGTTTTCGTTAGGTTTGCCCTTGCGGTTTTGCTGATTATCCAGCCAGATGATCATCGCCGGGTCGCGCGAGATGCCCAGCAGCAGATCGTGAAAGTTGCCGAGGGCGAACTTCCGCATGAGCAGGTTCTGCATGTACATCAGATAAGGCTGGCCTACCTTGGCGTTGGCGGTGGCGAAGTGACCGTGCCAGAACAAGGTCATCTTCTCCTCGAGCGGCCGCCTGGTGAAGCACATGCGATAGAGCCACCAGCGCTTGAGATCATCCAGTCGCGTGAAGTCGAAATCCTGCTGTTCGATAAGCGTCCCCAGCTCGTCGTTTGGGACGCGCTGCGGATTGATCAACTGCTCGACTGCGTCCTCGTACCCGAGCGCCTTGTAACCGGCAAGCTCCTGAGGCGTGCAGCCGAAGCCTGCTCGTCTCAGGAGCTGCTCGATCCAGAAGTTCTCCGCTGCCTTGCCGCTCATCTGCTGTCCGCGCCTCCGGATAGCGGTCCGTCCTCGTGCGGCATCGGCCGGGGGTCGAGCACTCCGGGAATGATAAGCATCCCCTTGCGCATCTGGTAGAGGTCTCGAAGCTGATCGACACTGAGGACAGATCTCATCTGCGCCCACAGGGACTGCTTCCGCTGGCTCATCTGTTGCTCCAGAGCCTGGGCGCGGGCCTCGAGAACCGAAATTGCCGGAGCCTGTCCGGGCAGCCATGCGCCTGCCGGCAGAGGGCGGGCTCTCGATGATCCCGGCTCGTCCGGGCTGCCGGCGCCGGTCGCGTCGTTCGGCGCCGGCAGCTTGCCGGTCTGCCTGGCCACACGCAGCTGGTCCCGCACGGCGCGCAGCTCCTCGGCAAGCGGCTGCGCCTCCTTGCGCTCGTCCTGGATAAGCTTATCCAGCTGTTTGCGCTGCTCCGGTGCGAGCGTGGGCAGCGCCCTGACCTGATCCGCGTAAGAGGAATCTTCCATCATCGCCTGCGCGGGTGACATGGCCGCGGGCTCCGGTGCGCGCTTCTTGGTTGCGTATGCCGGTGAGGCGGCAGACTCCGGCGGCGTCGGCGCAAAGATGTTTCCGGCAGGCTGGCTGCCGGACCCGGCCCGGGCGGCAGGCAGAAGATGAGGGGAGGAGGAGGCGACCGCGAGCACTGCAGCAGACGCCCACAGCCAGCCGAGGATCCTGTTCAGCTTCATCGCCATGCCCCCACCGAGCCCTGCCCCTGCGCAGGAGAAAATGCAAGATGAAAGTTCAGACGCGGGGGCGGCGAAGGGGTTCCTGCTACGCAACCGGTTCGGCGACGCGCCTGGTGGTCAACCGCTCCCGGATCTGTGCCGGCAGTTTGCTCGCATACTCTTCCCGGTCACGGATACCATATACCCATTCCATGAAATAGGATTCCACCCGGGCCGGGTCGGCGGATATCCTGTCCCACTCCACGTAGAATTCGTTGTCCCGCTCGTAGTAGCCGTGGGCGTAGGAAGGATGGGCGCCAAAGGGCACGACGGAGACAGCCGCCACCTTGAAGCCCGGGATGACGGTCAGATGGGGCGTGCGGCGGGTGACCTTTTCGTCCACCAGCTCCTCCACGGTGACAAGCACGCGGCGGCTGGCAAATGCCGCCTCCTTCTGCTCGCCGGTGATGCCCCACACCTGGACGTCGCCGGCCGCCGAGGCTCGCTGGGCGTGAATGATTGCCACGTCGGGGTTTATCGCCGGCACGGTGCTTACCTTGCGCCCGCTGTATGGGCAGTCAATCTCCTTGATGCGGGGGTTGGCGGCGGGCAGATCGCTGCCGATATTGCTGAGCAGAGGCATGAACGGCAACCCGGAGGCGCCGGCGGTCAGGGCCATGACCATGCCGAAGTGAGTGTACTCCTCGATCTCCACCTGCTTTTTTTCCACGGCTCGGCGCATCAGGCGCAGGGAGCCTACCCCCGGATTGCCTGCCCAACTGAAGACGACCTTCCTGGCGCAGCCGGCGGCAATGAGCTGGTCATAGATGAGATCGGGCGTGGCGCGGACGATCGTGAGATCGCGTTTCTTCTGCCGGATAATCTCGTGCCCGGCCGCGAAGGGGATGAGATGGGTGAAGCCGGCCGCGTATACCATGTCGCCGTCCCGGACGTTGAGCGCGATAGCCTCGCTGAGGGGCATGACCTTTGAGCGCACGAAAGCGTTGCTGCTGTCGGACATAAACGCTCCCTGCGAAGCTACCCGAAACCAGGACCGGCTGTGCCAATTCTACAGGTGTGGCGCGGTTTCGTGCAGCGGCGGGCCGATGAAAAGTGACAGCTGATGACGATAATGAAAGAAATTTAGGAGTCCGAGCCGCGAAGCGATGAACCGGGAAGCCGTTCTTTCGTTACGAAATGAGAAACATCTCCCGGTGGAAGTCATGAGGGTGGTGTAGAATTCTCGGGCTTGAATTGGTCAAGCGCGGGAACCAGGAGCGTTGGAATCCGTCTGGGAACCAGGGGAACCGGCTCTCAGGACGGATGCCGATAGTTGACAATGAGCCAAAATTCAGTATTGTGTTTGCGTCCGATTGAAGCCGGCGTGGCGAGACAAAAGAAAGGAACGGAAATCGTGAGAACCGTCACTGGGGCGGCCTGGGCGATGAGGTGGAGCTGTCTTTTTGCTCTGGCGCTGACCTTCGCGCTGGGCGCACTGGGCGACCGGGCAGGTGCCCAGCCGCCCGCCATGGCGAGCCCCTCGGGGCAACCGTGCCAGATCTCCGAGGAGACAGTCGGGCAGAAGACGTTCATGGTCAGCCGCATGGTTGTCAAGGCCAGGCCCGAGCAGATATTCCGCATCATCACCGATTACAACAATGCCGTGAATGTTTTTCCTCATCTGAAGAAGTGTCAGGTGATCCAGGACAAGGGCGCCACGAAGCTGGTGTGCCATGAGATCGAGCCGAGCGGCCCGTTCGGCACCTTCGAATATGTCCTGGAAGTAAAGGAGACGGCGCCCAGGTCGCTGGAGTGGCACCGGGTGAGCGGCGACTTCCATGACGTGGACGGCTTCTGGAAGCTGGATCCCGTCGATGGCGGGCAGGCGACCCTGGTCACCTACTCCTCTTACACAAGCGGCGGCATGTTCATTCCCCAGATCCTGATCAAGCGCCAGGTGCGCGCCGACATGCCCGGTGTCATGGCCGCCCTCAAGGCGAAGGCCGAAGGACCGACAACGATCGCCGGCCGCCCGGTCCCTCAGCATCACAATTAAGTTGGCTGAGATATAATCTCAAGTCATTGAGGAGAGGTACCGAAGCGGTCATAACGGCGCCGCCTCGAAAGCGGATGGGCGCAAGCCACGTGGGTTCGAATCCCACCCTCTCCGAACTTTGAGGGGGAAACCTCGTTGTTGGGAGCGAGGAGGCTCGGCTTGCCGAGCGCCCAAACAAAGCCTGCGGGGCATGCCCCGCAGGCGTGGCGGCGCAGCCGGCGGCAGAGCGAGCGAGGAGCGAGCGTAGCACTATCATGAAAGTAGGAATCATTGGATTGCCGTCGACCGGTAAGACCGCCGTGTTCAATGCGCTCACCGGCGGTCATGCCGAGGTGCGGGCGTTTTCCGGTGCAGCGCAGGCCGAACCGAACATAGGCATCGTTCCTGTGCCGGACTGGCGCCAGGACTGGCTGTCCGATCTTTACAAACCGAAAAAGACTACTTACGCCACCGTCGAGCTGGTCGACGTCGCCGGCATGGTGCCCGGTCAGGCCGCCAAAGAAGGCTTAAGCGCCGCCATGGTCGGGCACCTCCGGCAGGTGGAGGCCCTGGTGCACGTTGTGAGAGCGTTTGCGGATCCCGGCATCCCGCATCCGAGCGGCAGCGTGGATCCGTTCAGGGATGCCGAGTTGCTGGAGCTGGAGCTGATCCTCGCTGACCTGGCGGTCGTCGACAAGCGACTGGAGAAGCTCGATCAAGAGATTCAAAGAAAGAAAGGCCCGGAGCGCACGCAGGCTGAAGGCGAAAGGGAGCTGCTGGCCCGTTTCAGGGAGGCGCTGACCGACGGCAAGCCGCTGCGGCAGTTTGAGCTGTCCGGGGATGAGCTCAAGTTGATTCGGGGCTACACCTTCCTTTCCCAGAAGCCACTGCTGATAGTGGCAAACGTGGACGAGGCGGATATCGGCAAATCGGACACGCCGACCGTTGGGAAACTATCCCAGTTCGCGGCCGCCAAGGGCGCGCCGCTTATCGCTTTTTGCGCGAAGACCGAAATGGAGATCGCCCAGCTTGACGAGGGGGAGCGAGGCGAGTTCCTCTCCGCGCTGGGAATTGAGGAGCCGAGCCGCGACAAGCTTGTGAAGGCCGCCTATCAGCTGCTGGACGTGATCCCGTTTTTCACCGTCGGCGAGGACGAGGTAAAATCCTGGACCATCACCCGCGGTACCATAGCCCAGGAGGCCGCGCGAAAGATCCACTCCGATATCGCCCGCGGCTTCATCCGCGCCGAGGTCGTCGCCTTTGACGACCTGAAAACCAGCGGATCGTGGAGCGCCGCCAGGGACAAAGGCAAGGTCAGGCTTGAAGGCAAGGAGTACGTCGTGCAGGACGGCGACTGCATCAACTTCCGGTTTGCGGTGTAGCGCTTGCTCATTCCAGTCCCCCGCTTTTGGATGCACCAGACGCGGCCCCGTCATTGAGCCTTTGCCGAACAGTTCGGTCTGCAGGCGAACATACGCGGGCACAGCGGCAAGAGCCAACCTGTTCAATCCGCCGGCAGCTTGAGCCATTTGTCCAGCTTCTGCGAAAGCTGCCTTATGTCGACCGGCTTGGCCAGGTAATCGTCCATGCCTGCAGCCAGGCAGGCTTCCTGGTCTCCGGTCATGGCCCCGGCCGTGAGCGCAATAATAGGCGTATGCCTGTCCAAGTCTTCTTCGAATTTTCTGATGGTTCTGGTGACCTCCAGCCCGTCGATATCGGGCATCTGGCAGTCCATGAGGATAAGATGGAAGCTAGCGCCCCGGACGGCGGCGAGCGCCTCCTGCCCGCTGGAGGCCGGTCGCGCCTCTATGCCCAGATGGGCCAGCTGTTTGATAACCAGTGCCCGGACAAGGTCGTGGTCTTCGACCACCAGCACCCGTACATCCTTGCCGGAAAACTTGCCGGAGGCCCGCTTCCTGCCTGTCGGGGCAGCGGCCGGACCGGCAGGCTGTGCCGGTTTTCCGAAGGGGACTGTGAACCAGAAGTAGGAGCCCTCGTTCCTTTCGCTCTGGAAGTCGATCTGGCCGCCCATGATCTCCACGAGCTGTTTGCTTATGCTCAGCCCCAGGCCGGTTCCGCCGTGCTTGCGAATCGATGTGTGATCCAGCCGAGAAAAGGGCTGAAAGAGAAACCGTCTTTGATCTTCGGCTATGCCGATGCCGGTGTCCCTGACACCGAACCGAATGCTCGCGGTCGTCTCATCTTCCCGCTCGAGAGAGGCTTCGACCGATATGGTGCCCGATTCCGTGAACTTGATGCTGTTGCCGATAAGGTTCAGCAGCGCCTGACGGATCCGCTTGTGGTCGCCCAGCACGAGCTCGGGAATCCGTTGATCGATCATGGTGGTCAGGATCAGGTTCTTTTCGCCGGCGGCCTTGGCCAGGAGCCGTGCGGAGTCCTGCACAACGAAGATGACATTGAAAGGCTCATTTTCAAGGGACAGCTTGCCCGCTTCCAGTTGTGACAGGTCGAGGAGATCGTTCACAATCTCCAGCAACGCTTGAGCCGACTGCTTGAGTACTCGAGTCAACTCTTTCTGTTCTCCGGTCTGGTCCGTTGTTTCCAGCAAGTCGGCCGTGGCCAGAATCCCGGTCAAGGGCGTGCGCAGCTCATGGCTTATGTTGGCGACGAAGGCGGATTTCAAATTGGAAGCGTCGATTGCCTGGTCGCGGGCTGCGGCGAGGTCCCGGTTGGCCTGGTCGAGCCTGGCTGTCCGCTCTTCGACCCGCTGGTCCAGCTCTTCGGCCAGCAGGCGAAGATCGTGCTCGCTTTCTCGTAAAACGGCCTCGGACCTCTCCAGCGCGCGCCTGGACTCTTCCCAGCCGGCCACGATGGCGGCTACGCTCAGCCCGACCAGGGTGATGACGGCGACGAAAGCCTGCAACAGCAAAAGCGACTCGTTCAAGGAGCCGGTGGCAAAAGGGCCGTAGCCTTCATGAGTGCCCCAGAGCGCCAGCCCCGCGATAACCATCGTGGCGGAGGTGACGCCGGCCGTTCCATAGCGAAGCGCTGACCAGAGAACCAGCGGGATAATCAGAAAGCCTGTCGCGTAGTGCCTGGCGCCGAGCTGGCATATGTTGCCGAAGATTGCCGCGCAGACAGAGGCCAGGGCGCCCATCGACCCAAGGAACTCTCCGACCCGGCCCCTGTCGGCAAACCAGTCCGGACGCCGGTGCCAGGCGATGGCAAAAGGTGTGAGCACCAGAACGCCGCCGAGGTCTCCGGACCACCAGGTCAACCAGGTGTAGACGTACTTCGCCCAGGGCACCGAGCCGGCCAGGCAGAGGCTGGTTACCCCGAACGTGGCTGCGGTCACGCAGCTTGCCGCGCTGATGCCGACGAACTTGAAAGCGTTCAGGGACCCATCGAAGGCACCCGACGAGCCGAGGACCCGCCTCAAGAGGTAAGCGCCGAGAACCGCTTGCAGGGCGGAGCCTGCCGCAATCCCTGCGGCGGCCGGCAGGCCGGCCAGCGGAGCCCCGGCCACATGCGTGAAAAACCAGCCGTTCACAAGGAATGAGCCGAGCCAGATCCCGGGCCAAATTCGATAGCCAATCAGCAGGACCGCGGCGAAGGCGATGCCCGACGGGGGCCAGACCGCCGTCACGTTGCCGGGCGGGATGGCCACGCAGAACCCTACGGCGCCGGTGACCGCGTAGGCGGCGGCAATCAGCAGCAGCTCCAGAAGCCGGCGCATTCCGGCAGCCAGGGTCATCCCCGCTCCCAGGTCGAGCGACCGCCGGGGACGTCCATTACCTTAATGCCGATCTTGCCGAGCCGGTCTCGAATGAGGTCGGAGGTGGCGAAATCCTTTTTCGCGCGCGCTCCCTCGCGGATCTCCAGAAGAAGGTCGACGATCCCGGCTGCGCTGTGCCCGTCGAGTTGCCTGCTGGTGTCCTCGAGGGTAAGGCCGAGGGTGCCCGCCAGCGACTCCAGGGCAAAGATGTAGCTCAGGCGCCTGCCGGCGTCCGGCTCCTGAAAGATCTTGTCCGCCAGGGCGAAGAGCACGGTGAGCGCCGAGGCCGTGTTGAAATCGTTGTCCATCGCCTCGGCGAACTCGCGGTGGTAAACCATCATCACGTCGCGGGTGAGCTCGGAGTCGGCGACCGACGACCGCCCTTGCAGATCGGCGGCCTCCTGCCCGGACACCGAGCGGGCGGCGCGGATCAGGCGTTGCAAGCCGTGCTTGGCTGCCGTCAGGCTGTCGGCGGTGAATTCAATCGGGCTGCGGTAGTGAGTCTGGAGCAAGAGCAGCCTAAGAGCGTCGGGCGAATAGCTCTGCAAGATATCCTGAATGGTCCGGAAGTTGCCGAGCGACTTCGACATCTTCTCGGCGTCGATGGTCACGAAACTGTTGTGCAGCCAGTAGCGGGCCAGCGGCTTGCCGTGCAGGGATTCCGACTGGGCGATCTCATTTTCGTGGTGGGGGAAGACGAGATCCTCGCCGCCGCCGTGGATGTCTATCGTTTCGCCCAGGACATTCTTGATCATCGTCGAGCACTCGAGGTGCCAGCCCGGCCTGCCCCTGCCCCAGGGGCTTTCCCAGCCGACCTCGCCGCCGGCGGCGCCCTTCCACAGGGCAAAATCGAGCGGGCTTCGCTTGAGCTCCTTCAGCTCCGCCTGGCTGCGCACCTGCTCCCGGGCGCCGCTCAACAGCTCCTGCAGATCCTGCTTCTTGAGCTTACCGTATTCCTTGAAGCGGGAAACCTCGAAATAGACATCGCCGCCCGAGGGATAGGCAAAGCCATTTTCGACGAGCCCGCGTATGAACTGGATCATCGGGTGGATGAACTCGGTTGCCCTCGGCTCCAAGTCCGGGGGCGCCACATTGAGCAGTCGCATGTCGCGCCAGAAGGTGAAGGTGTATTCGCGCGCCACCTGCTCGGGCCTGATTCCTATCTCAGCGGCCCGGTTGATGATCTTGTCGTCGACATCGGTTATGTTGCGGACGAAGGTGACGTCATAGCCGCTGTAGCGCAGGTATCGCTGGATGACGTCGAAGGTGATCGCCATGCGGGCATGCCCCAGGTGGCAGACGTCGTAGACGGTGGGCCCGCAGGCGTACATCTGCACCGACCTGCCGGAAAGCGGGACGAACTCCTCTTTCCGGGACGTAAGCGTGTTGGATACATGCAGGGCAGACATAAGGCGATGACCGATCGGGAAGAGGCAAATTGACTAGATCTGCGGGCAGAGCTTCAATGCCGACTCGAGCCTCGGCTTGACGCGGCCTTCACCGAGAAGCGAGAGCATCGCCCCGAGATCCGGACCCTGGACCGATCCCGAAAGAGCCGCGCGCAGCGGCCAGTACAGGTCTTTTCCCTTGACGCCGAGCTCTTTGCCGACCGCGTCCACGGCGGCCTTGCAGCCGGCCGCATCGCCGTAGGGCAGGTCGCCCGCTCCGTCCAGAAGCGCGGAGAGCACCTTGCGCGAGGTGTCCTTGGCCAGCAGCGTTTCCTGCAGGTCGGCAGGCACATCGATCGCCGGGGAAAAGAAGAATCTGGTGGCGCGCGTGATCTCGGAAAGCGTCGTCAAGCCTTCGCGCACGCAGGCCACGATGCGCTCCAGCTCCTCTCGCGAGTAGGCTTTGAGATCGTATTCCTGCAGGAAGGGCAGCGCCCGATCTGTCACCACGGACAGTGGCAGATGCCGGATGTAATGGCCGTTGAACCAGTGCAGGCGCTGAACATCGAAGATCGCCGGACTCTTGCTGACGCGGGACAGATCGAAGATCTCGCAGGCCTCGGCAAGCGTGAATATCTCGCGGCCGTCAGCCGGCTGCCAGCTCATCTGGGCCAGGTAGTTGACCAGGGCCTCCGGCATGTAGCCGTCGGTCCGGTAGCGGTCGACGTGCACGGAGTCGCCGTGATGGCGCTTGGACAATTTGCGGCGCTCCGGATCGAAGATGAGGGCGACGTGGCCGAACACCGGCGGCTTCTTGCCTAGCGCCTCGTAGAGCAAAAGCTGCTTGGCCGTGTTGTGTATGTGATCCTCGCCTCTCAGGACATGGGTTATCTTCATGTCGATGTCGTCGACGATGACGGCGAAGTTGTAGATGGCCACGCCGTTGGACTTGACGATCACCATGTCCCCGCCCAGGTCGCTGCTGTCGATGCTGATTGTTCCCTTGATTGCGTCGTGCCACTCGATCACCTTCGGCTCCTCTATGCGGAAGCGGATGGAGGGAATGCGTCCCTGGGCCTCGAAGGCGGCCGCCTTGTCCGGCGAAAGATGGCGGCAACGGTTGTCGTAGCGGGAGATGCCCGCCCTCGTCTTCTGCTCCTCGCGTATCTCGTTGAGCTCCTCGGGCGAGCAATAGCACAGGTAGGCCAGCCGCCTGGAGATGAGCTGGTTGGCGACGTTGTTGTAGTGATCGATCTTTTCGGTCTGGCGATAGGGAGCGTAGGGGCCGCCTCTGTCTGGACCCTCATCCCAGTCCAGTCCCAGCCATTTCAGCCCGTCGATGATGTCCTTCGTATAAGCCTCGTCGGAGCGCTCCTCGTCCGTGTCCTCCAGGCGGAAGACAAAAGCGCCCTTGTGATGGCGCGCAAAAAGGTAGTTGTAAAGCGCGGTGCGGGCCGTGCCCAGATGCAGATTGCCGGTCGGGCTTGGCGCGATTCTCACTCGGACTTGGTCGGGCACGATTGAATCCTGAAGTCGGGCTATGGAGATTTTAGCTCATCGGCGGCAGGGGCTGGAAACGCTGGAGCCCGGCAGCATGGCGTGGCTGCTGGTGCTTGCTGGCATTAGAAGCCGTTGCCTCGCTGCGGCGCGTTGTACGCGTCCGGGCGATACAATCCGCCCCTGCGGCCCGCGTTAATTTCTGCCAGGCGGTACTAGTTGCCGCCCAGGATGAGGCAGTCGACGAGGGCGACTCCGGAAGTGAGCATGTTCAGCTGGCGCGCCGCCGCGCGCGAGAGATCGATCACCCGGTCACCGACGAACGGGCCGCGGTCGTTGATCTCCACCACGCACGAGTTGCCCGTCTTGCGATTCATGACCAGCAGTTTCGTGCCGAAGGGCAGGCTGCGGTGGGCGGCGGTCATCTTTTCCTGATCGTAGCGATGCCCGTCAGACGTCTTGCGCCCGTGGAACCTGCCGCCGTACCAGCTGGCTTGCCCGCTAAAGCAGTTGGCTGGCGTGGAATCGGATGCCAGCTTCTGCTCCGCCTGATCCATTAGCTTGAGATACCAGCCGGGAAGCGTGGGGGTGCTGTAGGCGGTGCGTATTGCATTTACAAGTTTCCAGCTTGTCTCCAGGCTCGAGGACCTGGACGCCTTGGCATCGCAGACGGGATCGAAGGAGACAACCGTGCTGCCGTCCATCTGGATGGCGGCCAGACCGCCGGCCCGGGCGGGCAGAATGCTGTTCGCATCAAACTTCTTGTCGTCGAGCAGGTCTTGCAGCTTGCCGGCCAGATCTTCGGCCCTGGCAGCGGCCCCCGATCCGGCCTCGGAGCGGAAGGTGAGAAGCTCTTTGCCGTTGAGGGTGACAGCGGCCATTTCACAGCCGTCCTCCTGCCAGACCGCTGCTTCGACCTGAGGATTCACGCCCTGAACAGATGCCGCGCGGGCGGACGGCTGCGACCAGCATATCGCCGGTACCATGACCATCGCTGCGGTCAACGCCAGTCTTGTCGTTGCGTGCTTCACAAATGCTCCTGCTCTAGCTATTGGCTGTGTCGCCGAACCAGACCTTCGTTTCTTTCTTCAGAGACAACGCCGTAAGGCTTCACAAACCACTTTCAGATGAGGCCCCAGAAGCGCCGGGGCGGCTTTCGAAGCAGGCGCCAAGTTACCAAACGGGTTGGTGGCACGTCAAAGCTCCCCTGACAACGCGAGTTTTTGCCGCCAGTATATGCATCCGGAATTTCTTGGATAGAGTTAACCGTCAAGGGGTTGACGCACACCGGAGGTGTTGCTAGCGCGTATGCGAAGGATATAAGCCCCGCCCGCGATGAGCTTTTCAGGCTTTAGGAAACTCTCAGAATCGTGCTGCCGCCAAGATGTCAGGTGGAGACGGTTACAGTGTGTAACAGTTTGGGCGATGCTCGTTTGAGGACGGCTCCGGATGCGCTTTTGGCGCCCGGCACTGAAGCGTGAACGCCCGCTGGTGCGGCGTTTGGGCTTCTGACAATTGCCGGCGGCCGCCGAGCTCTGGAAAGTAACTTTTGTTGCGGCTCCTTGCGCATTGTGAAGGCTGCTGCGGACTGGAGTCTGCAGGCTCAACCCTGAACCATGCACTCCTGCAGGAGCCCGGCGTCCATGTCGAAGTTGGCGTAAACTTGCTGGACGTCGTCTTGATTCTCGAGCGCATCCAGCAGCCTGAGCAGCTGCTTCGCCTGCTCGCGCTCCGTCACCGCGACCGTGGACAGGGGAGCCATGGTCACCTCCGCCGAGGCGATCCGGTAGCCGCTCCCGGAGAGCGAATCCCGCACCTGCTCAAGCTTGTCCGGCGTGCAGATGACCGTGAAGCACTGCTCATCCGATGTGTCCAGGTCGTCGGCGCCGCCTTCCAGAGCGGCCAGCATCAGATTGTCCTCATCGACCGCCGGCGAGCGGTCGATGGTCACCTCCCCGCGCTCCTTGAACATCCAGCCCACGCAGCCTGCCTCGCCCATGTTGCCGCCGAACTTGGAGAAGAAGCTCCTGAGGTCGCCGGCCGTGCGGTTCCTGTTGTCGGTGGCGCAGCGCACCATGATCGCCACCCCGCCCGGGCCGTAACCTTCGTAGCTCAGCTCCTCCATATGCTCGGCGGCACCGCCGCCGGCGCCCTTCTCGATGGCGCGCTGAATGTTGTCGTTGGGCACCCCCTCGGCCCTGGCCCGATCGATCGCCTGCCGGAGCCGGAAGTTGGCGGCCGGGTCGCCGCCGCCCAGCCGCGCGGCGACGATGATCTCGCGCGCCATCTTGGCGTAGACCACCCCTTTCTTGGCATCCACAACCGCCTTCTGGCGCTTTATATTCGCCCACTTCGAATGACCGGACACGTGCTTCTCTCCTTGCGGATTCCGCCCCCCGCTTGCGGCGCAGCGGCGGCTGAATACCTTGACATGAATCAAACACCCACGTCTGTTAACATTGACGCGAGCCCATCTAAATATGATAGCGTCCGTCCGGCGCCCCGACGCGCGATACGAGCAGGAACCAACGAGCGGAACGCTTCTTATATATTGATGCAACAATGCCCAACCCTGACACAGGTAAACCACGAGCCATGAAGTCCAGAAAATGTTTGACCCTGGCAGTCGCCGCCCTCGCGGGTTATGCGGGGCTGGCCGCCGATGCCTGGGCGCCCGCCCGCCCGCAGCTTCTCGCCGCCACAAGCAAGAAGCTTATCCGAGCCAAGATTGAACGAGACGTGGTGGCGGCCGATGACCTGCTCGCCAGGGGAAAGTATGCCGACGCTGCAGACCTGTACAGGCAGGCGCTCAGCCGCAACAGCAAGAACGTCCAGGCTATGGCCGGGCTGGGCATGGCCCTGGGCAAGCAGTTCAAGCTCGACGGGGCCATGGAGCAGTTCGAGCGGGCCTTGCAGCTGGACCCGAACAACGCCCTGGCCCACAGCGGCAAGGCAATGGTGCTCATGAACCGCCTGCAGTCGTCGTCGCTCACGGTGCAGAAGAACAGGGACGCCATGCTGAAGGAGGCCGAGTCGGAAGCGAAGCAGGCCCTCAGCATCGATCCGAACATGCCCGAGGCCCACTACAATCTCGGCATGAGCTATAAGGAGCAAGGCAGGCTCGACGAGGCGGCCGGGGAGTTCAACGCGGCGATTAAGAGCGACCCGCAAATGTCCGACGCCTACGCCCAGCTAGGGCTTATAAAGCTGGCCTCGAACAATGTGCCCGGAGCCGAAAGCGACTTGAAAAAGGCGATCTCGCTCAATACCGGCAACTCCACCGCGCACTACGGGCTCGGCAAGACGTACCTGCAGGAAGGCAAGGTGGACGATGCCATCAAGGAGCTCAACACGTCGCTCTATCAATATCCGAACAGCGCCCCCGTGCACCAGGCGCTGGGCGAGGCCTACAGCGCCCAGGGCAACACGGTGGCCGCGGTCAAGGAGTTCCAGGAGTCGATCCGGATCAAGCCGGAGAATCCGGCGCCGTACCTGAAGCTGGCCGACATCCGCGAATCGCGCGGCGACCTGGAGCTTTCCATCGCCGAGCTGCGATCGGGGCTGGAGTTGATGCCGAACAATCCGGAGCTGCACCTGGCCATCGGGCGGCAGTGCCTGAAGCTGGAGAAGCTGGACGACGCGCTCAAGGAGTACCAGACCGTTGCCAGCTTGAACCCGGGCAGCGCCGAGGCGGCCAAGGGGCTGACGCGCTGCTATTACCTGAAGGCCCAGAAGGAGGCTACCGGGGCCTTTACGGTTTCCAACGATTACGAGCAGGCCGAGCAGCAGATTCAGCAGGCGATCAAGATGAACCCCAACGACATGGAGCTGCGGCTGGCCGAGGCCAAGCTTCGCGCCCTCTCCGGCAAGATGGTCGATCTGTCCTCGATCGGCTCCCCGCGCAGCGACGGCGAGCGCATCGCCTACGCCGAGGCCCTTCTGGCGCAGAACAGGTTCAAGGACGCGCAGGATCAGATGGCGATCGTGCTCGGCAACGCCACCGACGCCAAGCAGGTCTTCGCGGTCGGGGACCTGGCGCTGATGATAAAGGATCTGAACACGGCCGAGGCGGCTTACCGAAAGGCCGCGACTTTGCCCGGCGGCGCGGATAGGTCCAGGCGCGGGCTGGATCTCGTCGCCAGGGCCCGCGAGGCGGCCCGACAGGATCTGACGCTGGCCGACGATCTCGCGCGCAAGAAGCAGCTGGCCAGCGCTGTCGACAAATATCATGCGGCCATCTTCGACAATCCCGTGGTGCCGGAGGCCCGGCTCGGTCTCGGGCGAACCCTGGAGCGGATGTCGCCGCTGCGCGCGCGCGACGTGCGCGAGGCGATAACCCAGTACCAGGCTTATCTCTCGCTTGAGCCCAACCTGCCGCCCAAGGAGCAGGACAAGATGAAGAAGCACATCGAGCGCCTGCAGGAGAAGGCTTTCAAGCTCGCCGAGAAGGAGAAAAAGAGCGGGGGGTAGCTTGTCAAGCCACCTGCTACAATACCCGGGTGGCAGACTGGACGAACAGGAAGGTAACCATACTGGGGCTGGGCCGGAGCGGCACATCCGCCGCCAGGTACCTGGCCGCCCGGGGCGCCAGGGTCTTTCTGTCGGACAGCGCCAGCGGCGCCGGGCAGGAGAGTAGAATCGAGGAGCTGAAGGCCCTCGGGGTGCGGCTCGAGCTGGGGGAGCACTCGGACGAGGCCGTCGACTTCGGCGACCTCATCGTGACCAGCCCCGGCATTCCGCCGGCTTCGGAGGTCATTCAAAAGGCCAGGCGGGCCAACAAAGAGGTTATCTGCGACGTCGAGCTGGCTTACCGGGAGACGACGGCGCCGATAATCGCCATCACCGGCACCAACGGCAAATCCACAACCTGCGCCCTGGTCAGCCATATCCTCACCGGCACCGGGCGGGTGGCTCCTGCCTGCGGAAATTTCGGGGTGCCGATCCTCGATCAGCTGGCCAGGAAGCCGGATTATCTGGTCGCCGAGGTGAGCTCGTTCCAGCTCGAGTATTCGCCGGCGCTGGCCCCCAAGGTGGCTATCTGGCTTAATCTGACGCCGGACCACCTGGACTGGCACGGCAGCCTGGATGCCTACATCGCCGCCAAGCGCAAGCTTTTCGCCCAGCAGCGGCGCGACCAGTACGCGGTGCTCAACTGGGACGATCCGATAGTGGCCGCCACGGCCACCGCCGCCGAGATCTTCCCCTTCAGCGTGGAGACGGAGCTCGCCGAGGCTGTCCAGGGCGCCTTCATGAAACAGGAGTTCCTCGCTTACCGGATCCTGGGCCGGACCAGGATAATTTGCGCCAGCAACGAGCTGCGGATCATCGGCCGCCACAATCTCGAGAACGCCCTGGCCGCCGTCTCTGCCTGCGCGCTTGTCGGGGTGGACGGCGCCGACATCGAGCTGCACCTGAAAAGTTTCCGGGCCCTCGAGCACCGCCTGGAGTATGTCGCCACCGTGGACGGCGTGGCCTATTACAACGACTCGAAGGCCACCAACACGGCCTCGGCGATCAAGGCGCTCGAGGCGTTCCCGGAGCGCAACGTGGTTCTCATAGCCGGCGGCCGCGACAAAGGAACCGTGCTCACCGATTTCGTGGAGACGGTAAAGGCCCATGCGCAGAGCGTGATACTGATCGGCGAGGCGGCCGGCAGATTCGAGTCGGCGCTCAGCAAGGGGGGATTCGAGCGCGTCCACCGCGCCGGGTCGCTGGAGGAGGCAGTAGAGCTCGGTGGCCGGCTGAAACTCGGACCGGTGCTTTTGTCACCGGCCTGCGCCAGTTTCGATATGTTCAAGGACTACGAGGATCGCGGACGTGTCTTCAAAGATCTTGTCCACGCAAGGCTCAAACGGCTTGCGCCGCAGGCCTAAGGGCCAGGCGGCAAGCCAGACGGCGGCCCCCGGGCCAGAGTTCCGGGGCCTGGCCAACCGCACCATCGTGAGCCTTGTTCTCTGCCTCGTCTGCTTCGGCTTGATGGCCGTCTTCAGCTCTTCGGCCCCGGAGGCCTTGCAGAGCTATCAGGACTCGACAGTTTATCTGAGGCGCCAGGCGATCGCCTGCGTGATCGGCCTGCTGGTCATGTACGGCCTGAGCAGGGTTGATTATCGCCGCCTGAGGAAGCTTTCGTGGCCGCTGGCCATCATCTCGCTGGCGCTCGTCGTTCTCACCCTGGTTCCGCACCTGTCGATTACCGCCAAAGGGTCGAGCCGCTGGCTTTCTCTGGGCCCGCTGCAATTCCAGCCTTCCGAGCTCGCCAAGGTCAGCTTGATCCTTCTGCTGGCCTCGGGGCTGTCGAAATACTTCTGGTGGCACAGGCAGGTGCTCTCGCGGATTGCCGTGACGATGGTGATTGCGGCCATCGTGGTCAAGCAACCGGATCTGGGCACGGCGCTCATGATCCTGGGGACGCTTATGGCGCTGCTTTACGTGAGCGGCACCAACTCGCTCCTCATTTTCGGCTCGGTGGCCGGCGGCGCGTGGCTGGTGTGGCGTCACGTGACCAAGACGCCCTATCAGATGGCCCGGATTCACAGCTGGCTCAACCCCTATGACTCGCCGCAGAAAGAAGGCTGGAACATCATCCAATCGCTGCTGGCGATCGGCTCCGGCGGCATGTGGGGGTGCGGCTTCGGGCGATCATTGCAAAAGCTGTATTACCTGCCGGTTCAGCACGCGGACTTTATCTTCGCGGTGATTGCCGAGGAGTTCGGTCTCATGGGCTGCCTGGTGTTGCTGGGTCTTTACGCGCTCTTCGGCTTTTGCGGCTTCCGGACGGCGCTGGAGGCGCGCACGCTTTTCGGCCGCCTGCTGGCCATCGGCATCACCAGCTCCATATGTTTGCAGGCCCTGGTCAACATCATGGTCACCACCGGGCTGCTGCCGGTCACCGGGATCACCCTGCCTTTCGTCAGCTATGGCGGCAGCTCGCTGGTAATCACTCTCGGCATGGTCGGCATCCTGCTTTCGGTGTCGCGCGATCGCGGGCACTTCGACGACGATGAGGAATATGAGGCGGCATAGGGAGACGGTATACGGCAGGGCGGGGCGCGGCGCGGCGCCGTGCGGCTCACCGCGCATAAAGACATGATCCGCCATCGCCTGGTTTTAACCGGCGGGGGCACGGGCGGGCACATCTATCCCGCCCTGGCCGTCGCCGAGCGCCTGCAGGACGACCCCGAGGTGGAAGCGCTTCTATATATAGGCGCCGCCGGGCACCTGGAGGAGAAGCTGGCCCGCGAGCAGAAGCTGGAGTTCGTCGGTCTCAAGGTGTCCGGCCTGCCGCGCAAGCTCTCGCCGGCGCTCCTTAGCTGGCCCTTCGAGTTCGCGGCCGCTTGCGCCGAGGCGAGAAAGGTGCTGCGCCTGTTCCGCCCGACGGCGGTGCTGGGCACCGGCGGTTACGCTTCCGCACCGCCGCTGGTGGCAGCCGCGATGACCGGGGTCCCCTACGCGATCCACGAGCCCGATGCCCATCCCGGGCTCGTCAACAAGCTGCTGGCCCGCGGCGCCCAGCTCGTCTCCGTGGGCATGGAAGCCGCGGCCGCCGCGCTCACGCCGGCGCGCGGCAAGCTCATCGTCAACGGCAATCCTGTTCGCAAGAGCTTTGTCAGATTGCTGGGCCGGGACGCGGCCGCGGCCGTCCTCGGGCTGGATTACAAGCTGAAGACCGTGCTCGTCACCGGCGGATCGCAGGGCGCGCAGGCGATAAACGAAGCGCTGGCGGTCGCCCTCCCTTCCCTGCTGGGAAGCGACCTGCCGGTTCAAATCATCCACCAGGCCGGGGAAAAGAACACGCTGGCCTTGAAGGAGCGCCTGGACAGGAGCATCCTGCAGAACCCGCGCTATTTCCTTCGCGCCTACTTCGACGACCTTTCCACCGCTTACGCGGTCAGCGACCTGGCCGTCTGCCGCTCCGGCGCCATGACCGTCGCCGAGCTGGCCGCGACCGGGACGCCGGCGTTGTTCATCCCCTACCCGTTCGCCGCCGCCGATCACCAGACGCACAACGCCCGCTTCGTGGCCGCCCGGGGTGGCGGGGTCGTTCTCCCGCAGGCCAACCTGACCGGGCAAACGCTGCGCGATCAGATCCTCAGCCTGCTTGCCGACGATGAGCGGTTGGTCGGCATGCGGGCCGCCATGAAAAGCCTGGGCCGGCCGCAGGCTGCCACCGACCTGGCCAATCAGGTCAAAGAGATAAGCGTTGCCGGCATGTTCCGGGCAGCGCCGGTCAGGTAAGGGCCTGCGCTGCGCTAACCACCGGTTTGATCGCCAGCCCGGTGTCCTTGCCCAGCTCGTTGCCGCCGCGCTTCGAGCGTGTCTCGATGCGGGCCACCAGCGCTTCCATCTGGCGCACCAGGCGGGTGGCCTCGTGATCCTCGCCCTGCAGAGCGGTCACGATCTCCTTGAGTTCTTGAAGGGTGCCCTGAAGCGACGTTTGATTCGAGAAAGACATACACCAACCCCCAAACAACGGTGGTTACGGTCTTGTTAGACGGGCAACCGGCACGCGAAGTTGCCATTAGATTACGGTCAGTTTAGCACAGGAGCAGTTTTTTCCAAGCAGACATAGTTATGCCTGCGGGCGGCCGGCGGTTGTCAATGTAGCCCGCTCGCTGGCAGGAGAGGAAAAGCGGAAGCTCGTTGGCGAGCGCAAAGTTTTTCACAATTCTTGGCAATTTGTAGCAAGGGCGACGAGGCTTAAGCAGGATTATTCTCTGGCGGCGCGAGTTCCTCTTAAAATCTGTGGGAAGGCCACAAGAGAGGGACAGCGGGCGGATGACGAAGCGAGGTGAAGTAGAGGCAACCCGGAAGGGCGGCTTTGGCTGGAGATCTGGTGGGAAGCTGATCCTGGCCGGTCTGGTTTTTCTGTCCGCGGGCAGCGGTTCCGTGCTTGCTGATGACGAAAAGGCCGTGCTCGGACCCAGCGACAGGGACGCCGCCAAGGCTGATGCCGCCTTCGAGAAAGGACACCGGGCGCTGGACAAACGGGACCTGCGGGGCGCCGAGGCCTGGTACAGGAAGGCCATTGAGCTCAATCCGCAGGAGCCGCGCTACCACCGGCAGTTGAGCCTGCTCCTGCTCACGGAATCCCGCGGCCAGCAGGCGGAGCGGGAAGCGCTCTACGCGACCAAGCTCGATCCGGAGGACTGGCGGAGCCTGATTGCTCTCGGTCGCGTCTATCACATGGAAAACCGGATGGACGAAGAGGTGACCACCTACAAGAAGGTGCTCCAGGTGCTGCCGCCGGACGAGAAGGAGATGCGCCTGAAGATCGAGGATTTCTTGAAGCGGGATGAGCTGGCTCAAAAGGCCGCCGCCGAGCGGGCGCGCAAGAAGAAGGAATGGGAAGAGCGCCAGTTCAAGGACGCCTATTGAGCGCGGCCTGGGAGCGGATGCAAGCTCATGCTGCGCTTTTTGATCGTCATGGCCGGCGTGCTGGCCGTGGGCTTCCTTTGTATTCTCTTTTGCGCCTGGCGCTTCGTGCGCGGGATTCTCGAGGAGCGCAGGCAGAGGCAGCTGGTGGTTCTGAGAGCCTATAACAAGAGGCTGCACGCCATAGTCGAACGCCTGCTGGCGCGCGCAGACGAGATCGATCAGGAGCAGAAGTACCTTCCCGTGCCTGCCGGCGGCAACAACTCCACACGGTTGGCCCGTGCCTGCTCGGAGCTTGTTGTCCTCGGCGACTCCCTGAAGATGCTGGACGTGCTTGCGGAATCCGGAGACTTGCGCCGGCTGCGGGCGGATCTCCTGCGGTGCTGCCGCGTGGCCGCGCGCCTGGCCAGGGAGCTGGAGGCGATGCGGGGCTAGCAGAGCTTATCAGATGAGCCTGATATTGCGATCGCGCCCGGGCTCAGGTGCCGCCGGCACCGGATCGTGGGGCAGGACGTCGCCGGCCGCTATCTTCTGCGCCAGGAGCTCGGCTTCCGTAAGGAACAGCTTCGCCTGCTCCTGGTCACCGCCTGCGCTCAACGCTTCGCCATAGACCTTGCGGGTCTCCAGGCAATCGATCAGCGCATTGAGCATGCCCGCCTGCAAAGGTTCGATCCTGGCGACAAGCGGCTGCATCGAGCTCTCCACGGCCTTCAGGCTGTCCAGGGAGGCGAGCACATCCGGATAGCCCTTCAGTGTCGAGAGCAGGTCGGCTTTGTGGGCATCGCTGGCATCCAGCGATGCGTACTCGACCACCAGCCGGGCCGCCTCCTTGCGGTTGCTCTCGGGCAGGGTATCGACGATCTTGTTCACGGATGCGATCGCGTCATCAAGCGCTTTGTCCGCCTGCTTGAGCTGATCGGCAGCGGCGCCCGGTTTCAGGTTCAGGGCGGCCCTGGCGGCAGACGCCTTCTGGAGAGCGTCGGCAGCATCGAGAAGTCCCGGCACCGGTTTCAATATTCCGGCAATCTGGTTTTTCTCGGCGGCCATCGCGTCGAAGTTGTGATACTCCTCGGCGGCGGCGGCTATCTCCTCGCGGTCTCGGGCGGGGACCTTCGACAGGATGCCGCTTACATTGTCCTGAGCGGTTTTCAGCTGTTGCCCGGCGGCCTTTATCTGCGGGCGCAGCTTCTTAAGCGTGTCTTCAGTCTGTTTGAGGGTGCGGCTGTAATTGTCGTCCGCGACCTTGATCGCCGCTTGGAAGCGAGGTCCCAGCTCCGTGAGCAGAGCTGCCGGGTCCTTTCCCTTTTCGGCCTCGGAGCGGTACTGATTCAGGGTCTGGGAGAGCAATGTTTCGGCCCGGGTCACGGCCTGCTGATTCCCATCGCCGGCGGCAGCGCCGCTGCCGGACCCGGTCGACTCCACCTGCTGCACCGGCACCAATTGCGTCCTGCCGCCATCCTGAAGCGCCCAAATCTCCTCCCGCAACGCCGTCGAGTCCAAAGCAGTACCCGGAGGAGCGCCAGGCTCCATACCCTCAAATCCGGTCATCTCCCAGCCCTCAATTTTTCGCCGTCGCCGGGGCTTTCGCCCGTAGTGCCAGCCATGGTAGCGAGCTGTTGGCAAGCCGTCACTGGGGGTTATACGTGGCGGGAGCGGGGATCACGTACGCAAGAAATTTTTGAGGCTGTCCAGAAATTTCTCCGGGCGGATATACATCGCTGGGCTGGACATACATGGTCAATGACGCGCCGCGTTTGTGCGGAGAATTTCGCCCGGCGCGTCTTCAGCGGAGCAATCGCGTATGCCTCCAGAAGTGCCCAGCCCGTACGATGCCGCTTACCAGCAGGTAGCGATACTTTCCAATCAGTCGCAGCCGCGCCTGCCCGGGCTGCTGCCCGAGCGCCAGCGCGCAAACGAGCTCGTGCCGGTGCAGGCTGCCGGCGACCGTGCGCAGCAACCGGGCCGGCCCGAGCTGCCCGGCGCCCCGCTTCGCCGGGAGTACCTGCGCGAGGTGCCGCGCGCCAATGATTACCGGAACCCTCAGACGTTCGACAACCCGTACGGCCATCTTCAGCAGGCTCACATGCTGCTGCGCACGCGGGGCATCGAGTACATGAGGCATGCCGAGCCCGAGTATGAAAGGGCGCGAGCCGCCGCCGAGCGGATCGATCAAACTCGGGTGAGCCAGGATCGGATCAACACCAGCATGCAGCTGCACACGATCGATCAGTGGCTCCGGTACGGGGCGCAAGGCGGGCTCGCCGCCCGGGACATGCAGCGGCTGCAGTTGCAGCGCCAGATGCTCGTGCAGCGCCGCGAGTCCCTGGAGGCGCTTTATCTGGCCCCCGCGACATCGCGCATCAATCACGGGATTGCCTGCATACGCACGGGCATACCGGAGTACATTCGCAAAGGGGAGCAGCTCGTCCAGGAGGGCCTGCGCCTCAGGCCCGAGATACGCAACGACCGCAATTACCAGCGGCACCTGCAGAACGCATACACGGAGGCGCAGCAGCGCCGCGGTTGGACAATGCAGCGACTGGTGCCGCTGCCCGGCGAAAGGATCGCGCCGCCCGGCGGCGACAACCGGCCGCCCGGCGGCGACAACCGACCGCCCGGACCCAATCCGAATCGGCCCGGTGAGACCAGGCCGCCCCTGTACAGCACGGGCGACGGTCCTCAAGACGCCGAGCGGCGCCGGCAGGGGCTCGAGGCCCCGCGCCCGAGCGAGCAGGCCAGGCAGATACTGGATCGCTTGCGGCAGAACCTGACGGTCCGGGAAGGCAACGGGCTCGATCCCCGGCTGCTCATTACCGGGCCCGGCGGCCAGCAGCTCGATCCTTTCAGCTTCGAGAACGGCAACTTCATCCAGCGCGATGCCAACGGTCAGATCACGGGCAGAGTCCCGGCCGGCAGCGTCAGGGTGACCTTCGAGCTGCCCAGGGGGCTTAGCGCCGACCAGCGGCAGCAATGCCAGGCCCTCCTGGGCGACATGTTGACGCTCATTGTGGAAGGCAGACCCGCATTCGCGCGGCTGCTGGCGGCCACCGAGCTGCAACCGAACAATCAGCTGACCGGAGACCAGATGAGGATCGTGCTGCGCCGGCCGGGAGCGCCCGATCAGGAGGTGGTCGAGGTCAGGGGAGGCCGGCTCATGGTGCGCGGCGGCGGCGGCACCGAGCCGATCGACCTGCGCGATGGGGACAAGCTGGTCATGCAGGTGTCCCCGGCCCGATTTGCCGAGGTGGGGCGGACTGCTCGCCCGTATCACGCCGTGACCAACCTGCTCCTGAGCGGCGACATGGGGCAGCCTGCGGGAACCGGCACCCAGCCTGGTGATCAGGGCAACCAGGACGGGAGCAACTGGCAGAGGCTCATGGAGCTGGCTGCGGCCGGACTGGGTGGGGTGGCTGTCTGGAAGCTCGGCCGCGGTGTCTACGAAGGCTACATGCAGCGCGCCCGCGAGGCTGGATTCGTCCCCCCGCGGCCGCAACATGACACCACCGCCAGGTTTGCCGACAGGGCTACCGTGGAGGTAAAGGAGGATCTGCGGGGAGGCGAGCCGCGCCTGGTGGTCAGGGAGCGCGCAAACCCGAGGAGCGTTCTGGATCCGGCCCGGTTCCGGGACGGCTTCTTCGAGGTCTCCGATGGCGCCGGCGGCACCAGACGGGTTTCGCCGATCGACTGCGACTTTGTCTTCCAGATCCCGCCGGGCACCGACGCCGAGCGCGCCGCAAGCACGAACAGGCTGAGAAACAACCTCATGCTCGTGCTGGAAGGCAAAGGTCAGTATGCCGAGCTGCTGGCGCGCACAACCGTCGAAGCCAGGGAAGGTCTGACGCGCGGCCAGTTCAATCTCGTGCTGCGCAGCCAGGACGGCAGCGCCGAGCGCGGCGTGGTCGGCGTGTCGGACGGCAAGCTCGTGGTGCGGACGGCAAGCGGTACGGAGCAGGTGCAGATGCGGCCCGACGACCGGCTGGTCATGTACGTCTCCCAGCAGTCGTTGCAAGAGGCGCGCACCAGCGGGCGCGCGGATAACGTGGTCACAAACATGGCCCTGCAGGGCGAGCTTCACCGGGCGGTGGAGCCGGCCGCCGCCCCGGGCCGCCCCGCGGCTCCGGAGAACACCAACTCCAATCTGCCCCCGGATAGAACCAGTGAAGGGCAGCCGCCCGCAATGACCGCCGAGCAAGCCACGCAGCGCCGGGTGGCGATCGAGCGGCAAACCGAGCAGCTGCGGACCATGCAGGAAGGTCTGCAAGCCAGGCTCGCGGATGCGCAACAACGGCTTGCGGCGCTCCAGGGGCAACCGGTGACCCAGCAGCAGCGCAACGATCTCGAGCAGTATGTCAGGGAAACGCGCACGCAGCTGGAAGAGGTGACCAGGCAGGTAGATCACGCCCGTCGGAGCCTGGCGGAGATCGAGGGCGTGCCCGGCGCCGATCCTGCCGCGATAAACGCTTTGAGGGAGCAGCTGGCGGCCCTGGAGACCGCTCAGACGCAGGCAACCGGCCGGCTGTCCGAGACCAGCTCCCGCCTGACGCACCTCACGGTCGGCGATTCGCCGGCCCCCGTGTCCCCGGCAGGGAGCGGCAACGGCAATGGCGCGGGCACCGGAAGCGGTGGTGGCACCGGAAATGGTGGCACACGAACGGAAACCCCGGCGCGTCCCGGCGACCAACCGGCGGCCGGTGATCGGCCGGCGCCGGCCGCGCCCGATCTTCAGACGATCCTGGGCGGTCATGGAGCCGGCGGGACGAGCTTCGACGTGAACGGGCAGTCGGTGAGAAACGTCATCGCCATTTACCTGCAGGAGCAGCGCGCCGGGCACCAGATCGATCCGGTGGCGATCGCCAGACAGGCGTCCCAGTTGAGACGGGCAATTCTGGGCACCGGCGGGCGTGATATCAGCGCCGAGCGGGTGAATCAGATAATCGCCAGGTACCAGGCCAACCCGTTGAGCGCAAGCCAGATTGGGACTCTCAGCGATCAGCAGCTAATCAACTGGGCCAGTGGCCGGCCGCTGGACGCTCCGGCAGCTCCGACCGTTGCCCCGGCCGCCCCCGGCGGCGAGCAGTCCGGCGCCAGCCCTCCCGTGATCAGCCAACTGACCGGGGAGCAGCAGCTCAACAGGATGGGCGGCGGATCCCCGAGTGTGGAGGTGTCCAGCCAGACCGGTCAGGGCGCCGTGGGCAGCGATCGCGTCGGTGGCACCGCCGGTGCCATGGCCGAGGTCGCCCAGCTGACACCCGATAATTTGAAGAGCTTCTACGACCGCTGTATCCAGGAGTTGAGCCAGAGAGTTGGCGCCGAAACAGACACCGCCCGCAGGACGCAACTGGAGACAGAACTTAAGCGCCTGCAGGGCCTGAGCCGCGCTCTTGATCCCGCCAACCCGCAGCGGCAGGTGAACTTCGATCGCATCGTCCGCGTCGGAGAAGTCGACCCGGCCAGGGTCCCCGGCGCCTCAATGTGGTCCGGCCGGGCCGTGCGCATAGGCGGCGTCGTCACCAGCCTGGCCGTTCTCGTCGGAGCCGGCCTCATGGTCCGCGACCTGCTCTCCGGCGCCGACGACGAGAGCTAACCTTGCTGCAACTCCGCAGGACCCGGTAGGGGCGCATCGCATGCGCCCCCGTGACTTCCCGGCGCGACACATTGAACTAAGTGTTCGACGGATTCGTCATAACAATGTAGGGACATCGCATCCGGATGAAAGGGGGTAGACAAATGCAGGCTAACGGATTTGTCAGGCGCTCTGTTCGTATACCGGGGTTTGATTATTCTCAGTCTGGTGCTTATTTTGTCACCATTTGCTCGTACGAGAGATCGTGCCTCTTCGGCACAATCTCAAACTTTCAAATGGAGCCAAATGCCATGGGACAGCTCATTATCGCTTCCTGGAATCGTCTTGCCAGCGATTATCCCTTTGTGTCTTTGGATACCTGGGTTCTCATGCCCAATCATCTGCACGGAATCATATGGCTCGGCAGCAACAACGGTTCACGAAAACCACTTTCGCAGGTCGTGGCAGCATTTAAGGCGATGTCCACTTCGCAGGTAAGACGGGCGATTTCTCCCAATCTCAGGGTATGGCAACGAGGTTTTTTCGAGCACGTAATTCGGAACGATGACGATCTCTATCGCATTCGCGAATACATCATTGCCAACCCGGTTAATTGGGCTCTTGATCATGAGAATCCTTCCATAAACCTTGAGGGCGCATGCAATGCGCCCCTACGGGGGTGAGGCGAGGGAGGAGATGTGGCGTGTCGTGTTGCCGTGCGCGGGGGGCGCATGCAATGCGCCCCTACGGGGCGGGGCGAGGGAGGAGATGTGGCGTGTTGTGTTGCCGTGCGCGGGGGCGCATGCAATGCGCCCCTACGGGGGTGAGGCGAGGGAGGAGATGTGGCGTGTTGTGTTGCCGTGCGCGGGGGCGCATGCAATGCGCCCCTACGGGGCGGGGCGAGGGAGGAGATGTGGCGTGTCGTGTTGCCGTGCGCGGGGGGGCGCATGCAATGCGCCCCTACGGGGCGGGGCGAGGGGGGAGATGTGGCGTGTCGTGTTGCCGTGCGCGGGGGCGCATGCAATGCGCCCCTACGGGGCGGGGCGAGGGAGGAGATGTGGCGTGTCGTGTTGCCGTGCGCGGGGGCGCATGCAATGCGCCCCTACGGGGCGGGGCGAGGGAGGAGATGTGGCGTGTCGTGTTTTCGTCCACGTAGGGGCGCATTGCATGCGCCCATTCTCGGAGCGAAAAACAGCGCTGGACTGGAGACAGCGTAATGGGGGCGTCTAATTGCCTGGACGGCCGGTGTAGAGGCGGATGTCGGCGCCGTTTATGTACCAGGTGACTCGTCTGCCACCGGCGGTGGTGAAGGTTACGTCGCCGTCGGGGCTGATGCAGTCGTCGTCGAAAAAGCGCGGCTCGCTGTTCGGAGCCTCGAAGCGATTGGTATTGCCTGCGCGGTTGTAATTGCCGAATCTCATTAGCCTGCCGTTCTGCCAGACGAGATTGAACTCGTAGCCGTCGGCTGTCTTGATCTGTGCCGGTCTGCCGTCGGCGCCGTAAGTAATGGTGGCACTGGTGCCGTCGCTGAAGAGGAACTTCTTCTGGTTGCCGGTGACAAAGGAGTACGTGCCGTCGCTTGCCACCAGGTCGCCGGTGCTCCGGCAGGTCTTACGCTGGCCGTTCTCCAGGTATTCCCAGCGGTCGGTGAGCCTGCCCTGCCCGTCCCTCACCCTCGTGTACTCCGTTCTGTCTGTGGACACAAAGCCGATCAGATTTCCGGCATTGTCATACCTGAAGTCACGATATGCGGGCAGCTCGCCTGGTCTGGCCGGCAACAGCAGCCGCACGACCTGGTGGCTCTCGTTGAAGTAAACGATTGACCCGTTCGGTTGCTCGTAGCGGATCACGGAGCCGAGGTCAGGATGGCGCTCGCGCGGCAGGCCATCCAGATTGGGACCGCGCGCCAGATCCGACCGGGCGGCGGCAAGAGATCGGCTGAACTGCTCGCTGAAGGCTCTGCGCTCGAATTGATTGATCCTTGTCAGGACGGCATCCGTGTCCTGGATGTATCCCAGAAGCCCGAATCGATCCCCGTACGCTCTCACCTGCGCCGCCGCCGTGATGGCCTGCAGGCGAACCTGGTCGCTGACGCCGGTGTGCGACCTGTCGGTGAGAACCCAGGCGGCGGCCAGCTTGACCCTGAGGTCGTTGTCCGCCAGGGCGCGGACCAGAAGGGGTATGCGCGGATCGTTGCCGTCGGTCATCTCCGCGCCCTGGCCTCTGGTGGCGGTGAAGATCTCCCGCACGACGTCGTCGGCGTATTGCCGGTTGCGATTCTGCCCGAGCAGAACCTGCTCCAGGCTTCTGGCTCTGTCAGCCGGTGTTGCCCGGCCGGGCTCGGCTTGCCTGAACAGCGGCTGCACTCGCTGGGCAAAGTCGGCCTGCAACTGCCGCGCTGCCTGTCTCACCTCCGGCATCGGGTGAGAGCGAGCAACCGCCTCAATCTGCGGCAGATAAGCCCGGCACTCCAGCCGGGAGAGCCTTTGCAGGATCTGGCTCTGGTAATTGGCGCTCTCCTGGTAAGCACGACCGTCGGCGGCGGAACTGTTTTTCCTGTCCAGCAATGCTCTGGCGGACTCCTGCTCTCTGGACAGCGCCTCCAGGAGGATGCTGGCGGCCATCTCCCCACGCAGGTAGGGCACATTTTCGTGCGTGCTTGCGCCTGTCATCGCATCCAGCGCTTCCAGGAAGAGCTGTTTGATTCGGGGGTTGGCACCTTCCCTCAAGTTTTCGCGGATCGCCAGGAAGGCGGCCTGCCTGTGAAGTGATCCCGGCTGGCAAAGCTCTTTCAAGGCACCGGCGGCTTGCTCTTGCGCCCACTGACTCATGGCCGGGCTCAAGATTGTCGGATCCTTGGCGATATGAGCCAGGGCTGATATGGCCCGCATGTCCCCGCTTCGCGCCTCGTTCACCACGCTGGCGAACTCGCGTTTGGCCTCGTCAAGGCAGTCGCTGTAGACTTGCCGCTGGCGTGCCTCTCCCATGCCGTCGCCGAAGACGTTGCTGCCCGCCCTGTAGAACACTCCCCACCAGTTTTCCGTATGGGCGGTCTGCACGAACCAGCGATTGTGCGCATACTCTTGCAGGCCGTCCGCGGTGAGCAGTGACGCCTGCCCGGCCCGGTAGGTGAGCGAGCGCAACGCGCGCCCGCCGAGATAATCCCTCACCGCTTGTGGTGTGAGCAGGGAGCCGCGCGGTCTCTGGAAAACCTCCAGGTCCGTTTGGGCGCGGGCGCGAATCTCGTTGTATCGCTCGCCTTCCGGCGGCCGCTTAACCTGCCAGCGAATATCCTGCAGGCGCGCCTGCACGCTGGGGGAGAACTCTCTGGCCAGCAGCCTTTCGGCAGCGGCTTGATTCAACAGCGGGGTGCGCGTTGCTACCAGGGCGTTGACGGCGGCCAGCCGCACCTCGGCTGATGGCTCGGTGCTCGAGTCCGCCGCGTGGAACAGGGCAGCCGCCGATTGCCGGCCGGCGATGGCACCGAGGGCGGTGGCAGCCGCCGCCCGCACTCTCGGGAACTCGCGAGCGTATATCGCGCTGCCCTCAGGCGTGATCAACATCTCCAGGTAACGCCGGGCGCTCGCCACCGAGGCATCGGAGGCGTCGGCCGGCAGGCATGCCGCCAGGCGCTCCAGGACGGCCAGTTTGACTTCCTGGTTGGTAAGGGTCGTGCTGGAGTTGAGCAGGTTGACGATCGCCTGCCGCTCTGCCGGCAGCAGCCCGCCGCCGTCGCCGGCCAGCTTCAGGCTCTTGATGGCGTCGATGGTGGCTTGCGGATTTCGCTCGTCGAGGCAGCCGGTGAGGATGCGGTTGTAATCACGGGCGTTTATTGCGCCCAGGCGATCGAGGGTGAGCGCCGCGCTCAACCGGGTGTCCGCCGCACCAGAGGCGAGATCGGCCTGCATCCGCCGGCTGAGCAGCCGCGCGTAGGCGCCGTTTTCGCCGGCGCATGTGCGCCAGGAAGCGATGGCGCCCGTGATCTCGCGCTGCGCTGCCGAGGGATCCGTCTGCCTGAGAGCATGCAGCACCGCTGCCGCTTTCGCCCTGGCGTCCGCGTCCGGGCCGCTGGCCGCCACGGCGTCGAGGATCCTGACCAGGTCGGCGTAGTTTGCCCCGTAGGTTCTGCCTCGTGCCTCGGCAACCCGATCGCGGGTCATGGTCAGGTCCTGGTAAGCCTCCACGACCCGCGCGGCATTGGCGATGCAGGCCAGCCGCTCGAGAGCCCAGTCCCTGTCCTGCCTGGTAAACGACTGTCCGTTGGCGGGCAAGAGCACCTGCCGTAATACGCCCGCGTAAACCTGGGCGGACATGGCGCCGCAGGCCACCATGAGATCGCCTGTCACCAGGCGCCGGCTGCCGGCCTGTGGATTCTCGACGTCCTGCCTCAGCAGTGCTACGAGATCGTTCATGAGCACCTGCTGAGTCTGACCGTGCTCGGGCACCGTGTGAGTGACGGCGGCCGGGTGCTCGGTGCCTTGACCGGCTATCTCCGTCCACGTGTAGCGCGGAACCGTAATTTGTCGTGTCGCCAGAACGCCGTCTCTCGGGAAGTTGCCGTTTCGATCGCGCCCGAGAAGCAGAAGGGCCGCGGCAGCCATCACCTGCACGTCCTTGTCGACGGCCGATGTGCCCCTCGGGCGACCGCGCTCATCGGCGGCCAGCGGCCCGCCCGCCCTGAGCTCATCGCGGCGGGCGTCGGCATCGGTAAGCGGTCTGTGCGCATTGGCGGCGCTGGATGCCTGGGCCGAGATGGCGGCGATATCGGCGCCTTCAGTGCGGAAGCAGGCGGCTAGCCTGGCTTGGAACTGAGCGTAGCGACGCTGGAACTCCTCGGGCCTTGTCTCCTTCAGCCTGAGAAGCTCGGTGGTCTCATTGACGATCCCGCTGATTCTCTGCCGGGTGGCACCATCCCTGGTGGCAAACCGCCTTTCGTAACTCTCCAGCAGGCGTCGCGCCAGGTCGAGCTCGCTTCCCGGCTCGCCCTGGTACTGGGCCTGCAGGCTGCGCTCGACAAACTCGCTCCTCGACCTGATCCAGTCCCTCTCCTGGGCGGCTCCGTTGTCCCGCGCCTGCAAAAGCATCCGGCCGTAGACATGCTCGGACATGGCGCCGGCGTTGACCAGAACCTCGGCGGCGGCGAAGCGCGCGAGTCCCGGCGCTCTCGCCGGCATTTCCTTTAGCAGATCGGCCAGGTTGTCGAGGGTGAAAGGCTCGGTACGATCCCCGACGCTGCGGGTGGCCAGGACGCCGTCGACAGGCAAGGCGCCGTTGCGGTCGCGATTGAGAAGCAAAAGGGCCGAGGCGGCCATTACCTGCGCCTGGCTGTCGGCTGCGGCACCACCGGCGGGGCGAAGGTACGTCATGAGCTGGGCTTTCACCTGCTCGGTTCTCTCGCGCGTGCGATTGGCGTCCGGATCTTGCCCGTTCTGCTGGATGAGATCCCTGGTGAGCCGGACGATCGAGCTCAGCCGGGCTCTCGACTCCGGCGTGGTGGCAAGAGCATCTGCGTAGTTCTGCAATACAGTCAATCCCTGCTCGTGGGAGTCCGGAATGCGGTTGCCGCTGATGATAAGCGAGCTGTTCAGGAAAGGCCTGATTGATCTTCTCAGGCTGGTGCGCTCGATCGAGTCGGCCACGTCGCGCACCACCAGCGGTACGAAGCCGGCGCCGGCCAGGCTCATCCCCCAGTCGAGGCCTTCCCGGGCCACCCAGTTGAACCTGGCGAGCTCCTGGTGCACTCTTTCGGTGCCGAGAAGAGCGGCCATGAACCCGTGCGCCGTCCTCGTTCTGCCGGCCAGGTCCGCAACCTGACCCGGGAACGAGCCGAGGACGGAGGCTGTGAAGATGCCGGCTCGGGTCAGGAGAAAGGCTCTGCCCAGCGGGTGCTCTTTGATGGCCGCGTTATTGAGCACCCCGGTGGCGGCCAGCAGTTGTTGCGAGTTGACCAGCACAAGCTGCATCACGTACTGCCGGGCCGTAATCCGCCCGGCGTCGAGCGCCGCCCTGGCAGCCCGCGCCTGCATGCTGGCGCGGCCGAAAAACAGAGCGTCCATGGCGATAATGCCTGTCTTCTCCCCGTAGTGCCAGAGCATCTGGCTCGCCCTCCAGGCGGCGAGATCCTTCGCCTTCACCAGCTCGACCGCCTGCATGCCCCGGCGCACCACGACAAACTCCTCGGGATCGTAGAGCCTGGTCTCCTGGAAGCGGGCGGCGGTGACGTCCTGCACGCCGACCAGGTTGAGGTAGCTGAACCATTGAGCATTCTGCGGGGTCATACGGTAGGTGACCTTGATCTTCCCGCCCTCTTCCTGCACGTCGAAGCGGCCTTCGAGAAGGTTGCAGCGATGCTCGCGGCCGTCGGCTCCTCTGACCGTGTAGCCGGGGACCTCAACATCGCCCCAGTAAAGGAAGTTCTGCGGCCTGTCGAGCCGGCCCACGACCTCGTCGATGCGCGACTGCACCTCCCTGCCCCTGGTGGCCAGCCACTGCTCGATTGCCCGTGTCTGCGGCTGATTCTCCGGTGCCACGCTCAGGGTGGCCGGCAAGTTCATGTCCACGCGAACTACCTTATTGGCCGAGTCGGTGACGATCCTCACCCCCGGCGGCAGGTCGAGGTTGCCGACGTTCGTGATCAGGCCGCTGTCGTGGACGGCGATAATCAAGTTCCTCATCCTGAGCGCGGCATCGCTTACCCGGCGGAACCTGGCTCTGTAGGCTTCGCGATCGGTGCCGGGCTGCCAGCGCCAGCCTTCGGGGAGATGGTTCTGCTCGATGATTGCCGGGAAGACGTGGTCGATCTCGTAATCCCTTCTGGCGTCCTGTATGCGATCGCCGGCCCGGTTCATCCAGTCCACCGCCTGACCGAGCCGTGCCAGCTCCTCGCGGGTGGGCGGCCTGTCGGTGTGCAGGCCGAGGTTCAAAGCCGGTGCCTGTCCCTGGATGATTAGGGCGGAGTACTCGGTCGGATCCATGGGCCTGCCGCCGCGCCTGGGATCGCTCGGCAGCAGGAGCGGCGTGTCGGCGGGGGAGTAAATGCCGACCTGCAAAGACAGTCTTTGCGTGCCGGGCAGCGCATCGCTCTGCAGCCAGCGGACGTAGTCGGAATAAGCTCTGGCCGTCGCCGGGCCGAAGCGCCCTTCGCGCATCTCGGCCTGGATGGCCTCGAGTGTCTGCCTCACCTGCTCGTCTATTCTTTCCCGGGCGGCCCTCAACGCTTGCGCGTGCTCCCTGTCCAGGGACTGGCGCTGCTCCCCGGTCATGCGGGGATCGTATCTGCCGGCGAACTGCGCGTCGACGCTTTCCCGCGCCTCCCTCCGTTGCAAGGCCAGTGTCGACGGCCAGGCGCTCACCAGTATGGCTTGCAGATCGTTGTTTCTCTGCCGCTGGCCTTGCTGCCCGCTGGTCTCCTGCAGGCGATCCGCAGGTCTTGCCGCTTCTTGCGGCACGAAGCGCGGTGTTCCGTCCGCGCCCAGGGTCAGGCTGCCCCGCTGCGTGGCACTGCCTTCCTGAGCGCGCTGCCACTGGAGACCGACGCGACTGTAGGCGATCGGTTGGCCGGCGGGAGGGATCTCCTCGATCCGCGTATGGGCCCCTGCGCCGTCCATATGCTGGACAATGACCGTTCGGTTCTGGAGAACGATCGTTGTTACCTGAGAATTGTCGGTCAGGTTAATGACGGTGTTTATCCGGGTGCCGTCCGCCTTGAACTGGGTGGCGGTCCGCCGGTCTCGCTCGCGCGTCTCGATTGTGAAGGAGCCGCCTGCGTTGTCGAACGTCACCCTTGTGCCCGGCCGTCCGGCAACCGAGCCGTCGGCGTTGAGCGTGAGAGCGATCACCTGCTGCCCGGAGCGCAGGGTCAGGCTCTCCGGCGCGCCGCTTGTGGTGTTCCTCCTTACCTCGACCGCGACGCCGTCGCCGGAGCGGTGGCTGACCGGCAGGCTGACACCATTGAAGGTGCCGTAGCCGACGGCGGCGACGTTGTCGGCGTGCCCGTGGCTGGCTTCCGGTCGGAGGCGCGGGCTGCCGTTGTCTGTGGCCTCGATATCCCCCGAGGCGATGACGGTTGTGTCGGTCGCCCTGCCTGCCACGACCCGGCGGTTGCTCCGGCCGTTTTCCGCCGGCAGGGGCGCCAGGCGTATGCTTGCCAGCTCGGGGTGGTCCACCGCCGCCAGAGCGGACTGGCTCACCTGCTCGACCGCCTGCGGTCCGGAAATTTCCCTGGGCAGCTCTCGCATCTCGAACCCTCGAGTGGGAGTAAGACTGTCCAGCCCACGGATATCTATCCGGACCGGCTGATTTTTCGACCGCCGTTGCCTTAAATAATTGCCCGTCAACAGGGCAAGGGCGGTGGGCTTAATTTGTGCGACACGGGCCTCTGGGAGGGACTCGCCGGCGCCCCTCTGTCAATGCAACTCGGCGGTTGCCGGCGCAGCCAGTTTCTTGAGGAGGAAGGTGGTGGTGAGCACCAGCAAGAGCGTGCAGCCGATGGTGAAGAACGCGTCATTGTAAGCCATGACAAACGCCTCCCTCTGCACCATGTGTTGGATAGCCTTGAGCGCCTCCCGGGATGCCGTGTAGGCGTCGGCCCCCCTGCTCATGAACATCTGGGTGAGGCTTGCGATCCGCTGCTGGACCAGGGGGCCGGCCAGGGCGATCGACTCGCCGATGCGGCTGGAGTGAAACTGCTCCCGGCGGGTGAGCAGGGTGGAGATGATCGCTATGCCGACCGAGCCGCCCAGGTTTCGCATCATGTTAAAAAGAGCCGAAGCGCTGCCCGCCTGCTCGGTGTCGATGCCGGCCGTCGCCAGCGAGGACAGCGGGATGAAGATGAACGGCTGGCCCAGGGCGCGCACCAGAAGAGACATCCTGAGCTCGGGTCCCGCGTAGTCGTGGGTCATGAGCGAGTTCATAAAGCAGCTGGCGGCGAACATGGTCAAGCCGAAGGAGACCATGAGGCGCGCGTCCACGCGCTTCATGATCCTGGGGATCCAGGGGATGATAAGCAGCTGCGGCAGCCCCATCCACATGAGGACCTGACCGACCTGCAAGGGGCTGTAGTTCTGGACCTGCGCCAGATAGACGGGGACAAGGTAGATCGACCCGTAAAGCCCGATGCCGAGGGCGACGTTAGAGAAGGCGCCGACACCGAAATTCCGCCGGCTCAAAAGCCTGAGGTTGACCAGCGGTCTTGGCTGCCTGAACTCGATCACAAGGAAGCCCGCCAGGCAGACGGCGGCCACGGCTGCCAGCCTGGCTATCCAGTCCGAGCCGAGCCAGTCGTTGCGGTTGCCCTCCTCGAGCACGACCTCCAGGCAGCCCAGCCCCACCGCCATCGTCAAAATGCCGAGCCAGTCGCCGCGCTTAAGCTCCTTGAGCTGAAGCGGCTGCCCGGGCAGGGCGTACCAGAGCATCGTCACGAAAAGCAGCCCGGGCAGGACGTTTAGATAGAAGATATACTGCCAGCCGAAGTTGTCGGTGAGCCAGCCGCCGATGCAGGGCCCGATGGAGGGCGCAAACGTGGCCGTGGTCCCGTAGATCGCCATGCCGACCGGGCGCTTGGCCAGCGGCAGGCTGGTGAGCACGATCGTGAAGGCCATGGGAATAAGCGTGCCGCCGGTGAATCCTTGCAGGGCCCGGAAGACGATCATCGAGTTGAGATCCCAGGCGAAGGCGCAGCAAATGGAGAAGACGATGAAAAGCAATGCGTTGGCAAGAACATAGAGACGCACGGAGAAGATTCGGGAAAGCCAGGCGGTCATCGGTATGACGACGATCTCGGCTACCAGATAGGAGGTGGAGATCCAGGTCCCTTCGTCGAGTGTGGCTCCCAGCGCCCCTTGAATGTTGGGCAGCGACGAGTTGGTGATCTGAATATCGAGTACGGCCATGAATGCGCCGAGCGCCGCGCCGATCACCGCCATCCAGCTCCGCAGCGGCACATGGTCGGCCTCTTTCCCGCTCGTTTCCGGGGCTGCTTGTTTTGTCTCAGCCAATTCCGCCCGGCCCGCATTAACTAACTCGTTAGTTAGTATATGGCGGGCAGGCATGTCTGTCAAGCGGACGGGGCTTTTGTTTGACATTCACGGAATCAGCCAGATATAGTGACTAACCGGTAGGTAGTGGGGTAAGAGCAGTTGGTCCGCAAGGCGCACGGCAAGCACGGCCTGAAATCTCCGGCGCTGGTCAGGGATGCGGAGGCGACCAGGGCGCACATTCTGGACGCGGCCGAAGAGGAGTTTGCGGCCAACGGCCTGGCAGGCGCGCGGACTGAGGCGATCGCCGCCAAGACCAAGGTCACCAAGGCGATGATCTATTACTACTTCGAGAGCAAGGAGAAGCTCTACCTCTCGGTTCTCGAGCGGGCTTTTGTCCAGCGCTTCCAGATGGCGCAGGCCATGAAGCTGGAGAGCCTGCCGGCCGACCAGGCGCTGGAGCGGTTCATCCGGGAGTTTCTCGATTACACGGTGAAGCACAGGCACCAGTTCCCCATCTTCATCCACGAGGCGATGCAGAACAAGGGCAAGTATTACAGCAAGCTGGGCGCGCTCTCGCTGTACGGGGTGGTGATGGGCATCCTGGAGCGGGGCATGGCCGAGGGTTTTTTTCGGCGGCTCGATCCCTTCCACACCGCCGTCCACATATTCGGCTCATGCGTTTTCTACTTTGTTTCCCGCGAGAACATCAAGTCCCTAGTTCCGAACAAGAACCTTCTGGGTCCCCAGATGCTGAAGGGGCACATTGACGGGGCGGTCGAATTCATAATGAGGGGGGTGAGAAAGTAGTGACTACGGCGCAACTGAAAGAGACGCCGCTGGCGGCCTCTCACCGCAAGGACGGCGCCCGGATGGTGGATTTCGCCGGATGGAACATGCCGGTTCAATACCGGTCGATCATCCAGGAGCACCAGGCGGTGCGCAGAAAAGTCGGGCTGTTCGACGTCTCGCACATGGGCGAGTTTACGGTCAGCGGCGCCGGCGCGCCCGAGTTTCTGCAGTACGTGATCGCCAACGACCTGCGCAAACTGTCGCGGCCGAACATGGCGCTCTATACGCAGTTTGTCATGCCGGACGGCGGCACGGTGGACGACCTCATCGTCTACCGGCGGAGGAATGATTTTCTTCTGGTCGTGAACGCCTCCAATATCGAAAAGGACTGGAATTGGGTCAGCAGCCACGCCGGCCGGTTCAACGACGTCAAGCTGGACAACGTTTCGGATGAAACCGCGCTGCTTGCTTTGCAGGGACCCTCCGCCGCACCGCTTTTCAAAGAGCTGGTGGGGGAAGTCGTGGACAGCCTGCACCCTTTTGCCTACGAGGAAGGCACCGCCGGCGGTATTAAGGTCGGATTCGGCCGGACCGGCTACACCGGTGAGGATGGTTTCGAGATCTTTGTTGATCCGGACCGCGCGGCGCAACTGTGGGAGCTTCTCCTGGACAGAGGGCGGCCTTACGGCATCGAGCCTTGCGGGCTGGGGGCGCGCGACACGCTCAGGCTGGAGGCCGGTCTGCCGCTCTATGGTCATGAGCTGGACGAGAAGACGAGCCCGCTCGAGTCGGGACTGGGCTGGAGCGTGAAGCTGGACAAGGGAGACTTTCTTGGCCGTGAAGCGCTGCTCAGACAGCAGACCGAGGGCTTGAAGAAGGTCTGCGTGTGCCTGAGGGTCGAGGGCAAGGCGCTGCCCCGCCAGGGTTACCCGGTGCTCAAGGACGGCCAGCCGGTCGGCGCGGTGAGCAGCGGCTCCCAGGGAATTTTTGTCGGCTACCCGATCGCGATGGCCTTCGTGCCGCCCTCGTGCAGCACCGTCGGCAGTGCGCTGGCGGTGGAGATCCGCAATGCGCCCGCTCCAGCTACCGTGGTGCGCCGGCCGTTCTATAAGAGAAGCCGCTGAGGATGCAGGGCCGGGCGGGCTTGACGTTTCGCTCGCTCAGGCGTTTGCCGTTCGCCCGTGGCTGGCATCGAAATTGTTCAGGGCGGACTGCGCGTAGGCTTCGCGGTTGCCGTTTTCGGGTATGCCCGGGCGCTCGTACTGGTTCGAAAAATCGAGCGCTGCCTGCTCAGGATTGTTTGTGCTCTTCAGCTCCTGGAGAAGACCGGGGTAACCTTGTTGCAGCTCCTGCACCATGAACCCGACCTGCGCCTGCACGCTGGTCGGCGACTCGCCGTGCTGCTGGGCGTAGTCGATGAGCGCCGTGCGCCGGTCACCGGTCCACTGGCACAGCCCGAGTCCGCCCGCGTTGTCGTCGGTGTGCAGGGAGTTCTCCTGCGTCATGTTGCCGACGACGGCCGCGGCGCCGGCCGGGCTGAACCCGTACTGCTGGGTCAGCATATCCATGATCTGGTTGGAGGTGGCCACCTCGCCGCCGCTCAACGTCGCTCCTGAGGGCGAGACGTCGCCGCCGCTGCCTGCTCCGCTTCCGCCGGAGCCGCCGGCGTCGCCGCCGAAGCTGCCGCCGGAGCCGCCGCCGGGAGAGCCGCCGCCGTAGCTGCCGCCGCTGCCGCTGTCCGTGGGCATCTGGTAGGACGGCTGCGGCTGGAAATTGTCCGCCGGGGGCGGCGCGGCTGGCTGCGGCTGGTCGAGCGGCACTACTGGCGCCGGGAGGTCCGGCTCTTTGTTAAGCTGATCCAGCCAGTCTTGCGGCAGCGGGGTGCCGGGAGGGTGGCTGTTCTTAAAGTAGTAGAGGAGGTCTTTGATCGTCGCCTTCTGCAGTTGATCGGCCAGCTTCTTGGCGTCGATCTCGTCCTTGTTCTTGGAGGCGACCTCGATCGTTATCGAGCCGTCTTTGCTTGGTGTGGCGTTCGGATTGGGCCTTAGCTTTCCGTCTTCGCCCAGGATATAGTCCGGCTGCCTGCCGGCTCTGGCGTCTTGAGCCGGGCTGGTGAAGTTTATCGCTGTGGCGTTGTGGAGCGCCGACTCGATCTGCGGCTTGGTCATGCCGTTGGCTTCCGCCTGCGGGACAGGCTCGAGGTGCGTGTAACTCCGGTAGATCTGATCCGTGTTGAAGATCAGCGACTCCGGGGGAGTGGCTGCCGGCTTTGTGGCCGGCCTGGGCATGTTGTCCCAGGCGTGCTGGGACAGGGCGACAGATGACGGATGGGAGCTTCCGTCGGTGGCAGCGAAATTCTCGAGGTGGGCAGCACTGGGCAGGGACATCTGCGGGACTCCACCAATAGCGGCTCGCCCGGCCCTCGGGGTGAGGTCTGCGTGCGGCTTATGGTTGGCTGGTAAGGGATTGATGAAAGGGGATAGGGATAAGTGAGCCGACTATAATAACGCCTGTGGTCGTTGTCAATCCGTTTGCGTGTACACGAAATCGCGTATAAGGTCCCGGAAACGCAGGCGGTGCCGGCTCTGGCGGTGTTCAATTTGATTGAGGGAAGAGCCCGGCCCGGTTGCCGGCCTCGCTCGTTTCACGAGGAGACCAGCCTGGCGATGAGAAAAGCGGCGGCGGCAGCCAGCCCGCCTACGACGAGCATCTGGACGGCGCCTTTCAAGGGCGCCGTGCTGGTGAGCCGGCCTTTTACGTAGCCGAAGACAAAGAGAGCGATCATCGTAATGGCTGCCGAAGCGACAAAGGCAGCCTGCGTGTTCCGCAAAAGCATATAAGGCGCCAGCGGGATGAGACCGGCGGCGATATAGGCACCGGATATGGTGGCAGCGCTGCCGACGGCGCGCGCGGGATGCGGCTCCTCGATCCCCAGCTCAAAGTGCATCATGAAATTGACCCAGTCTTTCGGGCGCGATTGGAGCGCCCGGAGAATCGGCTCGATCTCCGCATCCGTCAGACCATAGCGGCGAAAGACCTCTTTGACCTCGTGCTTCTCCTCCTCCGGTTTCTCCCTTACCTCCTGCACCTCTCGCTGGTGCTCGCGGTAATAGTGCTCGGCGTCGCCTTTGGCGGCAAGATAACCGCCCAGACCCATGGCGATTCCACCGGCCGCTATCTCGGCCAGCCCGGCCGTCACGATAAGCGGATTGGATTGCACGGCCCCTGATAACCCGGCCGCGAGGGCAAACGGAACCGTCAGCCCGTCGGACATGCCGATGACGAGATCCCGGATGACCTCGCTTGCCGTGAAATGGCGTTCGATGTGGGTGGCCCTGGGCATACGCGAGTCTTTATATCATAGTAAGATCTTGGCTCGACCAACAGGAGATTCATCGATGGCGGGGACGGAAGAAAAGAAGGTGCTCAGTTATCCCGGCGAATTGAAGTATGTCAAGACGCACGAGTTCATTCGGCTGGAGACCGGCAATTTAGCCGTTATTGGTGTCACGGCGTTCGCCGCCGACCAGTTGGGGGATGTCACTTACGTCGAGCTGCCGTCTGTCGGTTCCCGCTATAAGAGGGAAGAGAAGTTCGGCGTCATCGAGTCGGTGAAGTCGGTGTCAGACCTGTTCATGCCGGTGAGCGGTGAGATCACCGAGGTCAACGAGCGGCTGGCGTCGGAGCCCGAGCTGGTCAACCTGGACTGCTACGGGGAGGGCTGGATGATCAAGGTCAAGCTCGATGATCCGGGCGAATTGGCGGGCGCGATGTCGGCCGATCAGTACAAAGATTTCGTCGTCGACTGATCGGGGCAGCAGCGCCCCATTAAATCTGCTTGACAAGTAGATTAAGCCGCTCTTATACTGGAGGTCCTTGTGTGGCTGCAGGGACTTACTAGCAACGCGGGCATTTGAGCTGGGAGCAGCTCAAGGGGGGTTGTCATGCTTGGTGGACCTTTAACCAACCGCTGGAAGCACCAGTGCAAGCCGGGGCAGGCTGTGGACTGCCGGATCGTGGGCCGAACGGACGGCGGCTATACCGTGCAGTTCGGGACGCAGGGAATTACCGGTTTCCTGCCGAGCAACGAGGTCATCAGCGCCGGCACGCACATGCTGCTGCAGTTTGTCGGCTACAAAAACCAGGTGGCGGTGTTCAATCCAGTCTACGGTCTCCCCTTGCAGAATCTCCAGCCTCGCTGACCGTGAAAAACGCCGGCCGGCTGACATATTAATTAAGACGAGGAGCGCTTGCCGCCCGGCGGGTCTATAGTAAAAGTGGAGGTCTGGAGGTCGATTGCGCGGAGGGCGTAAGATGCATCGTCTTCTGTATCCTGTGGGAGCGGCCTTCGTGCTGAGCGCCGCTATGATTCATGGTTTTCCGCAGTCCGCGCCTGCCGAGAGCGGCAGGCCGTCCGTCGAGCAGATTTTTCCGAAAGCATTGCAGGACAAGGTGTTCAAGCTGCGCGCCACCTGTGATGCGCCGCCCGAGCTGGCGGACGAGTGGCGCGATTACAGGCGCCCGCCAGTAGTGGATGCCGCGCTGGTGCGGCAGATCGACCAGGTGCGTGGCGCCGTGCCGAGCTGGCACGGTATACACCACCTGCCGCCGGGGGCCTCGGGCCGGGCTCGCTAGGAAAGCCACAAGTGTGATTCAGCGCCGCCCGCTAGAGCCGGGCGCGCTTGCTCGCCTGCCCGGTGGCTTCAGACCCTCGTGCCAGAGGTAGCGTTCGAGGTCGATGCGACCTTCGCCGTCGAATGTGATGCCTTCCGCCTCCAGCAGCCGTCGCTGCAGACCCGGCGGAATATCCGGGTTCTTGTGCGTGCTCAGCTCGCCGCGCGCGTTGAGCACCCGCTGCCAGGGGATGGTGCGGTCAGTGTCTTGCCTGGCCCCGCCCGCGCGGCCGCCGAGGGCGCGAAGGGCCCAGCCTACCCCCTGGGCCGTCAGCCGGCCGCCGATCAGGTGCGAGATAAGGCCGTAGGTCAAGACCTTGCCTCGAGGGATCCTGCGCACGATCTCGTAGACCCGGCCGTATACCGATCCGCCGCCTGTGCGCCTGCCAGCAGCTCGCTTCGGCATCTTCAGGGGGTCGCGTCCTTGGGGTATTCCGGGTTGAACGGTTGCTTCTCTTCCTTGGGCGGGTTCTTTTCCGTTTGCTCCACGCCCATCTTCAGCATGGTCGGCGACGGCGTGTAGTTCTCGTTTATGATCTCCTGCGCCAGCGAGAAGTAGCGCGACCCCGGCTTTATCTGCTGGAGCTCGTTGAGCCCGCCGTTGAGGTCGTTTTCGTTCTCAATCTTATCCATTGCGTCGAGATAAAGCGCCTGGTTGAGCAGCTCGTCGGGGTCAGATCCCGGGATGGCGAACAAACCGGGCAGCGGCGCGCCTTTCAGGATGGCGATTGCCGCTTTGAAGTTATGCTGGGTGATGCTTTGCTCGGCGGAGTGCGTGAGGTACATCTTGAACAAGCCGATGGTGAAGCCGCCCATCGCCACCAGCAGGCTTATGGCCAGCACGATGTCGAGCAGCATCGGATGCTTGATCCGCCCCGGCGTCGGCGCTTCGGCCGGTTCCTCCAGCACTTCGTCCAGAATTTTCGAGATGTGGTGCTGGTGCAAGTCGACAGGCGGCCCGGCGCCGGCCCCCGCTGCTTCGCCGCCGGCGGACCCTGGCTGATCGGCAGGAGAAGAAGCGCTTTCGGTGGACTTCTGGTCGGACGACGGCTCGGCTTTCTCTTGCTTGTCCTCAGGATTCTGAGCCGGATCCGATTCTGCAGTAGCCATTGTCGAGCCCTTTACTATCCAAGAGCGAAGCTGAAATCCAGCATCTATTACCTTATCACGCTTTCAGACGCGGGGCTACCGCAGCAAAACCAGTGTCCAATAACATCGGCAAGCGCAGCCCTGATCAACTGATCCCGTCCAGGAACCGCGCGAGCCGCTCCTTCTTGTAACGGTCGAACTCACCGTGGATCTTCGCCTCCACCGCGCTGACCACCTCCGCCGTGTGCCCGTGGCAGGCAAGCTCGGACAGGATCGTGAGCGACTTGCGACTGATCGACACCTCCTTGGAGTCGAACAGCCTGAGCACTCGCGGAAGGAGGGCGGAAAGCCGGAATCGCGAGACACCGTCCAGCGCCGCCAGCTTTACCTGCGGGGAAGGATCCTGCAAGCCGTGCTCGATAGCCCTGGCCAGCCGGGGATCCGCCGGCACATCCGCGGGGCTGGCCGCTATCAGCGACTCGAATGCCTGGCGCCGTTTGTCCGGCGCGTAGTCCTCCGTCGCCTCCAGCAGGAGCTCGAGCCCTTGGGGATGGGACAATTTGCCCAGCGCCCGCAGCACGGCCCAGTAGGTGCGCGCCGCCTGCGGATCGGGCTCCTCCACCGGCAGCTCGCTCAGCGGATGGGACTGGCGGCTGTCCATGTCGATGGTGCTGCGAGCCAGCTCGACAAGCGAGGCGGCCACCTGCGGATCGCCCAGGCCGCCCAGCGCCTCGATTACCTGGTCCAGGCAGTCGGGATGCTCCTTGAGGAGATTGACCAGGGCCGGCACGCCTTCCCTGATGCCAAGGTGCCCGAGAAGCCAGACCGCGTGCCGCGTTTCGCCCAGATACGCCGGGTCGGTCTGCCCCCGGTCCAGCCGCTCGATCCGCTCGACCAGGGATGAGCGCAGATGAGGCTCGGCAAGTTTGCCGGCCAGACCTTTCAGCTGCGCGGACAGGTCCGCGGCCGTCAATGCGGGCGACTCATCCTGAATCTCCGCCAGGATGAGATCGCCGCCGGCGGGCAACTGCTCTTGGAGCCAATCGGCAAGAGCGATTGCGCAGCGAATCCGGCGCGGGCCAGGCGAGCCTTGCATCCCCTCGAGCACGGCCGGCCAGCACTTGTGGACACCGCAGTCGGTTGCCGTCTCCGGCGGGTGCGTCTGGGACGACCCGTGCAGGATCTCGATCACCATCTCCAGCCCGGCTTCACGAACCAGCGGGTCGGCATGGCGGAGAAACTTGAGGGCCGGCTGCCGCCGCCCGACGTTCACCGCCACGTAGTCGGAGAGGCTGTGATGCGCAAGCAGGGCGCCGGCCAGGTCGGGGGCAACCTCCTCGAAAGGCCAGCCGGCGAGGGCGCGGGCCGCGTCCACCCGGAACCACGGCTCATCGTCGGCCAGATAGCCGGCCAGCGCGCGTCTGGCCTCGACCGTGCGCAGGTGCTCGAGCGCGAACGCCAGATGGCAGAAGGCCGCCTTGAGAAGGCCTGAGGCGGACTCGGCCAGCGACGAGATCAGGCAGGGAACCGCTTGTTTGACCCCGAGAAAGGCGAGCATGCTGGCCGCGTTGGCCCGCACGCGCCAGTCCGGGTTTCTAAGCGGGTCCTCCGATTCCGGGATCTCCCCGGACCCTTCCGGCGCCGGCAGCAGCAGGTTGACAGTGGATGTGCGGTCGCTGGCCTCCAGCTCGGCAAAGATGGATTGCAGCTTCTCCTGCCACCAGAGCGGCGGCAGCTTGAGCGCGATGGCCAGATTGGCGCTGCTCTTCTGCTCGAGCGCCTCCATGAGGTCCGCGCGCACGTGGCGAAATTCCGGCTGATTCTCCGGGGTCGTGCCGACAAGACCGTGGTAGAGAAGGAAGTGCTCGAGCGTGTACTCCTCAACCGATGTCGAGGGTTTTTCCGTCAACGTGAAAGCCAGCCGCTTAAGCTGCTTCAAAATGGACGGGATCAGTCCACGAGATGTTTTCTGACGCATGCTGAAATTATAAGTGTGTTTCTGCCCCTGGGTTATGATGGTGCCGGCAAACGGCAGCAAACCTGAAGTTTCGTCACATGGATCTATCCGAACTGACCCGACATCTGCCGAGGCGGCTGGTTGACCTCCTCCTAAACGGCCCGGCTGCCGAGCCTATCTGGGCGGCTTTGTGCTGGCTGCTGCTGCTTGTGACCAGAAAGCGGGTTTTCAAGTTCATCTGCCGGGTGGTCGGGCTGGAAGACTCGCGGCTGGTCAAGGGCGTATCGCAACGAATCGATCTGCCGCTCAAGTTCCTGCTCATATTGCTGGCGCTCATTCCTTTTGTCTCGCTGCTCGCCGCCCCGGTCGCGGTCGAGCTCTTGCGCCCGGCAGTTTTTCTCGCCGGCTTCCTGTTCACGCACGTTGTCATTCAGGCAGCCGACGAGTGCGTCGGCCACTGGCATGTGGCCAGGCGCAACGCGCCGGTGCCCGGCGTGTTTCGATTTGCCGTCCTGAGCTTGATCTACCTGGCCGTGGTACTTCTGCTCATGGATTGGAGCTTGGGCGTCAACGTGGTTCCGCTGCTTGCCACCTCCACGGTGGTCACGGCCGTGGTCGGCCTGGCTTTGCAGGACACTTTGCGCAACATCTTCGCCGGGCTGACGCTTACCGTGGAGCGCAGCGTCCGCGAGGGCGATTGGCTCCTTTTCCGGCTGAGCTCCAACACCCCTTGCGTGGGGCAGGTAGTGGAAATCGGCTGGAGAAGCACGAAGATCCGCACCATCGACAACGACATCGCCATCATCCCCAATGTCTCTCTTATCCAGAACGAGGTCGTAAACTACAGTTCGCCCACGCAGACCAGAGGCCGGGTCGTCCTCTTCCCGCTGGATTCCGCCGGCGATCCGCAAAAGGTGTGCGCCCTGCTTGCCGAGGCCGCCGGTTCCGTCGAAGGCGTCCTGGCGGAGCCCGCACCGCAGGCGGCGGCAAAGGAGTTCGAGGGGGATCGCATTGTTTATCAGCTGCGTTTCTGGATCGGGAGGTTCGACAAAGACGAGGAGATCACGAGCAACGTCATTTCCGCCGCCTGGCGCAAGCTCTCGCAGCTGGCGGCGGCGCAGGGGGATCCTGAAAATAAAGGAAAGAAGCAAGGGCCTGTCATGGGTGATAATATCGGCCCGGTAAGCCGCGAGGATAAGTCGTGAACACGCTTTTGAGCCCGATGCAGGAGTCTTCTCTGGAGCGCTATCGCGCCTTCGCGCGCCAGAAGGTGGCGCCGCAGGCCCGGGCGCTTGAGGCGCATACGCTCCCGGTCAAAGAGGTGCTGGAGAGCCTCGGCCAGGCCGGTTATCTGGGCATGACCGTTCCGCAGGAGCATGGGGGCCAGGGCGCTCCTTTTCTGGAGGTGGCTCTTCTGGTCGAGGCTCTCTCGGAGTTCGAGCCGGGGCTGGCTCTGGCCATAGCCGGGCATACGACCGTAATCGAGCTCATCCGGAGGTACGCAAGCGAGGCTGAGAAATCGCGATATCTCCCGCTTCTTGCGCGCGGCGAGACAATCGGCAGCTTCGCGGTGTCCGAAGAGACGGCCGGCACGGATTTCCAGGCGGCAAGAACAGAGGCAGCCAGGGCCGGGGACAAACTGGTCCTGACCGGCAAGAAGGTCTGGGTCGTCAATGCCGGGATGCGCGGCCTGGCGGTCGTGCTTGTCCGCCAGGCCGGACAGCAGGCTAATCGAGGAGCAGGCGAGCACGGCGCCGACCCCGAGCTGGCGCTTGTGATCGTCGACTTGAGCGAGGCGAGCCGGGTGAAGATTTCCGGCGACCGGCCAAGGCTGGGCTTGCGCTCCGCCTGCGTCAACGATGTCGAGTTCGAGGGGCAGGCCGTGCCGGCCGAGAATCTCCTGCAGTCGCCCGATGGCGCGGTCGAGCAGGTGCTCAGGGGGATGGACGTGGCCAAGGTAATCATGGCCGCTGCCGCGGTCGGGCTGGCGCGGGGCGCCTTGGACGAGGCGGTGGCGCACGCGCGCGCCAGGGAGCAGTTCGGCAAGAGCATCGGGCAGTTTCAAGCCGTTCAGTGGAAGCTGGCTGACCATGCGGTGGAAGGGCAGGGGGCGCGCCTGCACACCTATCGCGCCGCCTGGGCCGCCGATGCCGAGCCGGAGTCTTTCCGGCGCTACGCGGCCATGTGCAAGTGGTACGCGGCGCGGGCAGCGCGGGTGCACAGCGGCGAGGCGCTGCAGGTGCTGGGTGCGTTCGGCCTGAGCGAGGAGTCGCCGCTGGCGCGCTTCTACCGCGACGCGAAGGCCATGGAGATCTGCGAGGGCACCACGGAGTTCCAGAAAATCCTCCTGGTGGACGAGCTGGGGATATGACCCCCGGCCGGGAATAAGACGTCTATAATTGAAATGGTCTTCCGGGAGGTGCGGCCATGCTTTTGCGTGCGGGTAGCTTGATGCTGGGCTCACTTGTGTGGCTCTCGCTTTTGTCTTTTCTGGCATCCGGTCAGGCGGCGCGGGCGGACGAATACTATGACTGGGGCGTTCGCCTATACAACCAGCGGAACTTCAAGGGGGCGGCGCCCTACTTCGAGTCGTCCATGAAAAACTCGCCCTGGGACAGCAGCGCCATGTACTATGCCGCCCTGACCTATCATCAGCTGGGGAACTTCTCGCGCGCCAAGCAGCTCTACAGGGAGATCCTGACGCGATATCCGGGCACCGAGGCTTCCCGGAACGCTAGTGCTGTTTTGCAAAAGCTCGATCCGGACTTCGTCCGCAAGGCCAGCGCCGCGGCCGCCCAGGCTGCCGCCGGGGGGCAGGCCGCTGCGGGCTCCGCCGGCGCCGGGGCGGCCGGCAGCGACTTCGACAATCTGCCCAGTCAGGGGAAGATCTACTTCACTCGCAGGCTCAATTCCGAGATTGTGGATGCGGAGGTCAACGGCAGGAGGATCTCCATGGTCTACGACACCGGCGCCTCCGGCTGCGTGTTCGGCAAGAACCACCTCCGGCAGCTGGGCATCAACCCGCCGACCGGCAAGCCGACCGGCGCCGCCAGCGGCGTCGGCTCGAACGGGGTCGTGCCCGTCTGGGAGATGAAGGTCACCTTGAAGGTGGGCAACCTGGTCCGCCACAACTTTCCGGTTATGGTCCAGGATGAGCTGCCCACAGACCCGCTCCTGGGCGAGACCTTTTTCGGCAGCCTGCAGCACACCACGGACAACGGCGCCAACTGCATCTATTTCTCCACGGGCGGATCCGGCGCCGCCGCCCAGTCGCCGGCGAGCGGGGATCGATATGTCGTGCCCTTCACGCGGATAGGCCGCGAGATGATCGTCAATGTCCAGGTGAACGGAAAGTCCTGCCCGATGATCTTCGATACGGGGGCGGATAACATCTGCTTTTCGGAAAAGCAGCTCCAGCAGCTCGGCATATCGATTCCTGAGGACGCCGAGAAGGGGACGTCAACCGGAATAGGCGGGCAAACCGAGTCGTCGTCCTTCACCGTGCCTCGCATGAAGCTGGGCCCGGTGGAGAAGTCGGAGGTGAGGATAAGCTGCGTGAAGGACTCCAACATGTTCAAGCCGCTGCTCGGACAGAACTTTTTCCGCGACTGGCAATACACGGTGGACAACGCGGCCAGCGTAATTCGCTTCGTGAGACGCTGATGACTCCGCGCTGAACGATGGAGCGCATTTCACTGGTTATCGTCGCCCAGAACGAGGAGCGCACCATAGGTGACGTGCTGGCTGCGGCGCGGACGCTGGTGAGCGAGATCGTGCTCGTCGATTCCGGCTCCACCGATCGAACCATGGAGATCGCCAGAGAGCACGGCGCCAGCGTCGTGCATCAGGACTGGCTCGGCTATGCCGCCCAGAAGAACTACGCCGTGAGCCTTGCGGCTAACGACTGGGTATTGAGCCTGGATGCTGACGAGGTGCTGACACCGGAGCTGGTGGCAGAGATCAAGGGACTGGCGGAAAGCGGGCGGCTGGACGAGTGCGATGGCTACGAAATTCCACGCCAGCTCGTGATTGGCGAGACTGCCATCGCTCATGGTGGCTTCTATCCTGACGCCCAGCTCAGGCTCTTCAAAAAAGCGAAAGGTAAATTCAACGATCGTCTCGTTCACGAGCGGGTGTTCGTGGACGGCCGCGTGGGCAGGCTCAAGAGCAGGATGATGCATTTCGCGTACAAAGATGTCCAGGCTTTCAGCGCGGCGATGGACAGATACGCCCGCCTTTCCGCCAGCCACTTCCAGGCGAAGACGAACGGCTGCTGGCGCGCCAGCGCGCTAAACGAGCTCGTTCATCCTCTGTGGACCTTCTTTTACAGATTCATTGTCCGCGGCGGATTTCTCGACGGCCGGCTGGGGCTGCAACTTAACCTGATCTACAGCGACTACGTGCGCAAGAAGATCCGCTACCTGCGAGAAGCGGTACGCGGCAACTGAGGCGGTTTGCACCATCCAGGCTGGCGTTCACGCGCCGCCTGACCGCTACGGGGCATGAAGCCGGGCAGCGAGACAGATGGAAAAGGCACGGCGGGGCCCCGCGGGCGCCGATGCTCCACCGGGCATCAACAACCAGCCCGGACAGGGGTGAGCTATAGTGGAAACAGGAGGACTGGCGATGGGTGAACGACTGGCCGCCAGGCGCTGGTGGTTCGAGCTTGAGGATATGGCGCGCCGGGCGTCTTGCCTGATTGCTGCCCTCACCGTCGTTGCCGGCTGCACGGCCGCCATGGCGCAGGGCGGCGCGGGCAGCGACACCAAGCTCTTCAAGCTACACGCCAGCACCGCCACCCTGGGAAAAACGGGAATCAGGGATTCCGTCTGGCGGTATTTCAGCGATCAAGGCGAGCGCGCCTACCTGGCCAAAAACTATGCCTCGGCCGAGAAGTACTACCGGGCGGCGTTGCAGGACGCGCAGGAGCACAAGCTCCGCGACGCCAACGTGGCGGTGCTCATGACCAACCTGGCCTCGACCTATCGCGAGGAAGGAAAGAGCAACGACGCGGAATCCCTGTACAAGCAGGCGCTTAATGCCAGCGAGCAATTCGGCACCGGTCCCGGCTCGCCGTACGCCTATGCCCTCAAGCAATACGCCGCCCTGCTCGCCCGCACCGGCCGCTCCGATGAGGCGCAGTTCGCCCTGGCCGCGGCCAGGAACGGCTCGCGGCTGCTCAGGGGCTCGGCGGCCATGCCGGTCGCCGGTGGTGGCCCCGTGCCCCAGCCGCCGCTGGCGGCACAGGCACCCTTTCCCGATTACTCCTTGCGCCCGCCGCCCCCGCCCATGGCTGCCCGCGCTCAGGCGAACGATTACCCGATGAGTCCGCTGGCCGGCTCGGCCACGGCAGCCGCCCCGCCGGTCTTCCAGGGCAATGCCGGCGGCGACGGCGACGATCGGATCATCATCGACTACACGTTCCTCGGGTTCTCACCCACGCCGGCAGGGGATCAGCTCAGCCCGCAGGTGTACGCGCACGCCAGGACGTCGATCACCCCATCCCAGGTTGGCTCCATCCTGAGGAGCCTGCAGCTCGGACCGGGGCTTTTCGGCGGGCAGTGAAGGCCCTTGCCGGCACTCAGTCCCAGCTGACGCCGAGAATCCTCTCCAGGAGCGTCCGGTATTGCTTGAAGTTCTGCTGGTAGTTCTTGCTGCCTGCCGAGACGCGCAGGCTCTTGCTCTTATCGACCGGCTCCTTGCGCCAGGGGGCTATCTGATCCAGCTTCTGCTCGCTGACCCAGCCGCGGGCCAGCACCAGCTCGTCGACGGTCATGCCGGTCACCTCGTGGTCGGCCATCAAAAGCTGCGCCTGGGCCGGCGAGACGATTTGCTCGGCAAGCAGGATCTGCAGCAGGCGCAGCTGCAGGTTCGGCTCCGCCAGCGTGGTCGGGCCATCAGCCAGGCTGTCCTGGCCGAGCTTTCGCTCTTCGCTGGGGGGAGGATTTTCCGTGTCCGGCATTACTTCGACTGAGCACTGACGCACGGGCGGGCCCGCGCTCGGGCGAATCAATCGCCCCTACCTACGGCCCTTCCTCGGGCTGCGACGCCGCCTCGGGCTGCGACGCCGCCTCGGGCTGCGACGCTACTTCAACATCTACCCTTTTTCCGTGCTCGCTGGCAATAGCCCGGACAAGAAGACGCAAGGCAGAGATGGTTTTTCCGCCCTTGCCGATCAGCCGGCCGGTGAGCGCCGGATCGCAGGTGGCCGAGACTACCAGGTGGTGCGGTTGAAGCGATTGACGCTTGACCTCGATCGCCTGCGGATCGCGGGCCAGCACCGTCAGCACGTACTCGGCCAGATCCTCGGCCGCCGTCGAGCCGTCTACCGGGCCTCGGGGGCGGAACTGGTTTGGCCGGCCCCAGCCTTTCTTATTAAACTTTGAACCGTCTCGCTGGGCTGGGCGCCATTTTTTATCCATCTTTCGACCGCTTCTTTATCGAGCTTGAGTTCTTTGGACCGGGGATTGTAATAGCCGAGCTCCTCGATAGGCATGCCGTCGCGCCGATTGCGCTGGTCGGTCACGACCACCCGGTAGTGGGGGGTCTTCTTCGCCCCGATGCGCTTGAGCCTGATTTTGACCACTGGATCTTCCTCTTGAGACCTGCTGAAATTGCGTTCTATTCTAGCAAATCAAAAGCGCTTTCCCTTCTTGCGGAAATAGCCTTTGCTCGACCGTTTGAGCGGAAAGCCCGGGGGCGGATTTCGCGGAAATCCACCCGGCGGCAGGTTGGGCATGGGCGGCCGTGCGCCCGCAGCCTCCGTCCCACCGGGCATTCCGAATGGCGAGCCGCCCGGCATACCGGGGAATCCGAACCCGAACATTTTCCTCATCTGCTGGAACATGCGGCGCATTTGTTCAAACTCATTTAACATTTGGCCGACTTCATTCTCCTTCAGACCGGCGCCGCGGGCGATTCGCCGCCGGCGGCTCATGTTGATGATCTCCGGCTGGCGGCGCTCGGCCGGGGTCATGGAGTTTATCGCGGTCTCATAAAGCTTGAACATGCTCTCGCCGTGGCTGGCGATCACCTCCTGCTGCTCGCTGGATAGCCCGAGCATGCCGCCCATGCCCATCATCTTCATGATGTCGCCCAGCGAGCCCATCTTCTTCATCATGCGCTGGGCCGAGATGAACATCTCCAGCGTGAACTCGCCGCCCATCATCTGTTTGGCGACCTTCTCGGCCTCCTTTTCGTCGATGCTGGCCTGCGCTTTCTCGACAAGCGAGAGCACATCGCCCATGCCCAGAATGCGGCTGGCCATGCGGTCCGGGTAGAACGCCTCCAGCTGGTCCAGCTTCTCGCCGGTGGAGATGTATTTGACCGGCTTGCCGGTCGCCTCCCGCACGGACAGCGCCGCGCCGCCGCGGGCGTCACCGTCCACCTTGGTCAAAATCACGCCCGTGATATCGAGCTGCGTGTTGAACGTCTCGGCGACATTCACCGCCTCCTGGCCGGTCATGGAGTCGACCACCAGGAGCTTCTCAGAGGGCGTGTAGCCGCGATCGAGCAGCATGAGCTCGGCCATGAGCTCGGTGTCGATCTGCAGCCTGCCGGCCGTGTCGACAATCACCGGGTTGTAGCCGACGCTTTTCGCCTGCTCGATGGCCCGGGCGGTGATATCCGTCACATCCTTCGACCCCTCGATCGTGAAGACCGGGATGCCGACCTGCCTGCCCAGCGTCTCAAGCTGGGCGATCGCCGCCGGGCGCTGGACGTCGCAGGCGACCATGAGCGGGTTGAAGCCCTCCTTGCGCAGCTTGAGCGCCAGCTTGGCGCAGGCCGTCGTCTTGCCCGAGCCCTGCAAGCCGAGCAGCATCACCATTCCCGGGCCGCCCTTGCAGTTGATGGGAACGTTTTCGCCGCCGAGGATTACCACCAGCTCGTCGTAGACGACCTTGATGAACTGCTGCGCCGGCGTAACGGAGTCGAGAACCTCGACACCGAGCGCCTTCTGGCGCACCCGGCTGATAAACAGCTTAACGACCTTGAGGCTGACGTCCGCCTCGAGAAGCGCCTTGCGCACCTCGCGGATGGCTTCCTCGATGTTCTCCGGCGTCAGCTTGTTGTCGCCGCGCACGGACTTCAATACGCCCTGGAGCCTGTCTGTCAGTGTGTCGAACATCTTTGTTCGGGTTCAATCGCCCGGCGAAATGGCAAAACGTTGCAGCCACCCGGCTGCAACTCATTCAGTATATTCCAAGTGAGAATCCTTTTTCCTGCGAAGTTACAGCTGGATGTCGATTGTTAACCTGGCCGCGCCGCTCAACTAACGAGCGCAAGCTCGCGCAAAGAGGCGATCTCGGCGCGGGCTTCGTCCGGGTAGATGAGCCAGGCGGCGGCGAAATTTCCTTTGACCAGGGCCTCGATCGGGGTCGAGATCGAGGAAAGCTCCCGGACCCAGCCGTCCTCCGAGCGAACCATGATGTTCGTTTGCGGCGCGTCCGCTTCCGGCCGGTAGTAGTCGTAGGGGCGAAGGCCGGTCGACTCCAGGGCCACGTAGTAAGCCGGATCGAGGCCAATCCTGGCCACCGCTTCTGCCGCCTGCTTGAGAATGCCCTCCTCGAAACCCTGACCGCGCGCCGGCAGCTTCGTGGCCTTGAACAGTCGGCGATTGACAAAACGGGAGGCCAGATCGGAGAGGATCGGGTCCGGATCTCTTACCCAGCGCTTGATGTGATAGGTCATCTGGACGTCGTCGAGCTGGAGATACTCGTCCACGCACAGCGGCTCCCCGGTCAGCCACTTGCGCGTGGGCTCGTCCATGAAGCAGACGCGGTCGCCGATCTCCCTGGCCCGATTGACCAGCACCCTCAGCAGCGCCCGCGCGGCCAGGTTCTTCTTGTGATAGTACACCTGGGCATACATGGAATAGCGGGCGAAGAGATAGTCCTCGACAGCCGTCTGCCCCTTGTCTCCCGACACCACGATGCGATCGTTTGCTTCGTCGACCTCCAGGGAGACCAGGATTCGCTGCAGGGCAAACAAACCGTATGCGGTGCCGGTCATGTAGCTGTCGCGCAGCAGGTAGTCGAAGCGGTCGCAATCGAGCTGGCTCGACACCATATGCGACACCCAGTGCGGCTCGAAGGTCTTCCTGAGCACGCCCGTGATCCCGGCCGGAAGCTGCGGATCGAAACCGGACAGAACCCTGTTCACCACCGTGTCGCCGGAGATGATCCGGCAAGACCAGTCCTCATGGTCGTAGCCTATTATCCTTTCGGTCACGTGACTGTAAGGCCCGTGCCCGATGTCGTGCAGGAGGGCCGTCGCGGCGATGAGCGGCTTCAGCTCGACGGCGGCCGGCGTCGTCTCGGCAAGCAGATCGGTCAGCCTGGAGGCGACGTGCATGACGCCCACCGAGTGGGTGAAGCGCGAGCCCTCGGCGCCCTGGAATGTGAAATTGGAGACGCCGAGCTGGTGAATCCTTCTCAGGCGCTGGAACTCAGGCGTGTCGATGAGATCGATGACCAGCCGCTCGGCCGGCTTGGCGCGATCGAGGACGATGTCCTGATGGATCGGATCGAGGTAGCTTCTTTTGCGTGAGCCGTTGGTCATCTCTGGTTGCGTTCTCGAGCACGCGGCGTATGGGGGAGGGCGCACGGGGGAGGGCGCATGCAATGCGCCCCTACGGGGTTTTGGTTTCCGGGGCGGCGGAGGACTCGAATGTTGGTATCGTCAGTGATATCAGAGCGAGCAGGATGGTGCTGCCGAAAACGATGCGCGAGATCTCGTGCAGCCGGCGAAAGCTGGCGTGAACGCTCTCTCTGGTCTGGCGCGCCTCGGCGGTATCGGCCCGCGCGCTCTTCATGATCGGCAGAAGCTCGGCCATCGGCGGCACGATGCCGAGGGCGAAGATCATTGTCGTCGCCACGCAAAGCAGGCTGGCGGTGTAGCGCAACACCGCCAGCCTGGTCGTGCTGCGCCGCTGCGCGAAGTCGAGCGCCTCGGCGACAAGGAGCGCTACGCCCGCGCCGAGCAGCACCCTGGAGAACTGGATGAAGACGGGCGCGTTCGCGGTCGCCGCCTCCGTTGCCGGGACGCCCTGAGCCTGGGCGGCCTTGACCAGGACGACGGCCGCGAAGACAATCGCCCCCGAGCCGCCGAAAAGGATGGCCAGCGCCAGCGCCCGCAGGAGCCCGGACGCCCTCGAGACGCATGTTTTGCAGTCGGCTCCTCTCACTTATCTCTCCTTGCTGCCGGCTAGCCTAAGCCGGTCGTTTCGACACTCAACCAGGCTTCAGCTCCGGCACCTCGTCGGCGGCCGTGAACAGCGGCACGCGGGTCAGCCCCGCGTGTTGCGCCAGCTCCCGGTTGAGAAGCTCGAGATCCGACTTGACGAAGCCGACCACGCTCTCCCGAATTGTCCGGCCTTCGTCGATGAGAAAGATTGAGGGCACGTTGGTCAGATCGTAGGCGACAGTCGTCTCCAGCCCGTCATCCAGCAGGATGGGAAAGGTCGTGCCGTACATGCGGGCGAAGGCGACGGTGGCATCCGCGTCGTCCTGCGATACTCCCCAGATCGGGATTGCGGGGTAGCTGCGGTGCAGCCGCTCCAGATAGGGAAAGGTAAGCTGGCAGACCGGGCAAGACACCTTGAAGAAAGCTGCCAGCACGACCGGGCTGTGCTTGATTGTATCCGTTAAGCTATACGGGAGGCCATCCAGTCCCTTGAGCGAAAAAGGCGGTGCTTTCGTACCCTGCGCCAGTGCTACCATCTTGAGGCCCTCCAGAAACTTATTGTACATGCTTGAAAACGGTTCTACATGTCTTGCGTGAATAAAGAGGGGAAGAGTGAGCCCCGGCTCCAGCGGCTGTTGATGAGCAGCCTGCCGTTGTGGGTGCTGGGCATGCTGTTCGTTACCTCGGCGGCGGTAATCGGCCAGGCCGGGCTCAAGATGGCTCTTTCAGACTGGGACTGGTCGCGCGGCGTTACCACCACCGGTAGGGTCATCGCCACCGAGTGGAAGAAGGAGAACCAAGAGGACAGGCTGGTGGTAATCTACGGCTACAGGGATGAGCGCGGGGTTATCTACCACAACACCGCCATCCTGGCGCGCAGGCTCGGGAAAATCAATCTGGAGCCCGGCATTCCGGTGGTCGTTCTCTACCGGAGGGAGGACCACTCCCGGTCGCACATGCAGCAGGAGCTCGGCCTGCGCGAGTGGATCCCGATCGTCTCCATCGCCGGGCTCGAGCTGCTGGCTGGCTCGGTGTTTCTTGTCGCGGCGGCGAGGAAGGCCGGCAGGCGCCGCGCGGAGACGGTGTCATGACAACCTTTCCGCCAGTTAATGAATCATAAGCTGAGATATGACATCCTAGCTGGAGCGCCAAAGAGCCCGGCGCACTCTGGCAAAAAGGGGTGCTCTAGTGACGCGGACGTTCCGTCCCCTGCAGGAGAGACCGGTAATTGCAGCGAGCGGCTCGCTGCAGCCCAATTTCTGCACCCTGCCCCCCCGCGACCCCCGCAGGGCGGCGCTGCTGTCCCTGCTGCCCGGCCTGGGGCAGATTTACAACGGCGAGACGGGAAAAGGGCTCCTGTTTCTGGTCGTCTTTCTGTCCAACGCCGGGCTTTTTGCCTCCGCCATGTTCAGCCGCCCGCTGGCCGGTGCCATCTCGAGCCTGGGCGCCGGCCTGCGCCTGAAGCTGAATCCGGAGTCCCTGCAAGCGCTCGGTCAGTCCTCGGCAGCCAGCCCGTTCTTTTTCGTTTACTTCGCCTTGATCGCCGTGTTTGTCGCCTACGCCATGCGCGAGGCCCACGATCGGGCGATGCTCACGCGGCAGGGCGCCGTCTATCCCAGATTCGTCCTCGACCTGCCGGAGGCCGCCAGCGGCTCTTACCTCCTTCACTTCCTGGTTGTCGCCTGCGGGCTCATAGCGCTGCTCGTTGTCGCCGTGCCCAGGGAGCCGACCGAGCAGATAACCGAGATTGAGCTCGTTCCGCCGCGGCCGGCTCCGCCGCCGCCGGCCGCGCCCAAGCCGCCGCAAGCCAGGGCACCGGAGCCGCCCAGGCGGGTAAAGAAGGTTGAGGAGGTGAAGAAGCCGGAGGTGGCGCCGCCTCCGGCGAAGCCGGTGGAGGAGCAGGTGCAGAAGCCGACCCCCGAGCCCTCGCCTGTGGCCGCGGCGCCCGCGGCACCGGCCGCCAGCGCGCCTGCCGCCCCATCCGGCGGCACCAGCGGCTCAGCCGGCTCGCAGGGAGCGCCTGCCGGCGATGGCCAGGAGGTGGACTTCGGGGCCTACCTTGCCGAGATGCAGAAGCGGATCAAGAAAGCATGGTTTCCGCCCCGCGGCAACGAATCGAAGCGGATCACGGTCAAATTCAAAATCCACAAGGACGGGGAGGTGACCAGCGTCAAGCTCGAGAAGTCATCAGGACTCTCCGCCGCCGACGACGCGGCGCTGGAGGCGATCGAGAAAGCGGCGCCGTTCCCGCCCCTGCCGGCAGGGGCCGACGAGATCGTCACCATCCGCTTCACATTCGACTACAACGTCTTCAACGGCGGGCAAAGCGCCGCCGGCTCCAACTCGGTCAGCCAGTAGGGGCTGCCGCCTGCGCGCGCGGGATGGGCGGTCACCCGCGCAGCCGGGACAGCGATGCGGCCCGCGCAGCCGGCGCCGGACGGCCAGCAAGTATGCGACAATTTTTCTGTCCGGCGTCGCGAGGTGTCCACCATTGCAACCGATTCGCACCCTTGAGGTCGTTCCCTTCCTGCCGCCGCGCCTGGAGTGCCTGCGCGAGCTGGCTTACAACCTGCGCTGGACATGGGATCACGAGACGATCAATCTTTTTCGCAGGCTGGATCGCGATCTCTGGGAGAGCACCGGACACAACCCGGTGCTCATGCTCGGCAGCATCAGCCAGGAGCGACTCAACGACGCGGCCGCGGATGAAGGCTTCCTCGTGCACCTGGAGCGCATCTATGAAAAGCTCTGCGAGTATCTTAAGGGCGAGGGCACCTGGTACCAGAAGCAGGTCCGCAAGCAGCGCAAGGACGTGATTGCTTATTTCTCGGCCGAATTCGGCCTGAGCGAATGTCTGCCCATATATTCGGGCGGTCTCGGCATTCTGGCAGGCGATCATGTAAAGGCCGCCTCGGAGCTCGGGCTGCCGCTGATCGGGGTCGGCATCGTCTATCAGCAAGGCTATTTTCGCCAGTACTTGAACCCTGACGGCTGGCAGCAGGAGCGCTATCCGCTCAACGACTTTTACAACATGCCGATCCTGCAGGTGCGGGATGGTGACGGAAAACCGCTCCTGGTTTCGGTCGACTTCCCGGGGCGCCGGGTATACGCGCAGATCTGGAAGGCGCAGGTGGGACGCGTGTCGCTCTACATGATGGATACCAACATCCCCAACAACAGCCAGAGGGATGAGGATATAACCGATGCGCTCTATCACGGCGACCCGGAGATCCGCATTCAGCAGGAGATGATCCTGGGCATAGGCGGGATGCGGGCGTTGCAGGCGCTGGGCATCAGCCCCTCGGTTTGCCACATGAACGAGGGTCACTCGGCCTTTCTAGGGCTCGAGCGCATCCGCATGTTGATGGAAGGGCAGAAGCTGTCCTTTGCCGAAGCGAGGGAGGTGGCGGCGGCCGGACAGATCTTCACCACGCACACCGCCGTTCCGGCCGGCATCGACAAGTTCTCACCGGATCTCATCGAAAGATATCTCGGTGACTATTACCGGGCGATGGGCTTGACCCAGCAGGGGTTCCTCTCCCTCGGCCGCGCCAATCCCGAAGACATGAACGAGCCTTTCTCCATGGCCAACCTGGCCATCAAGCTCTCGTCAAAGACCAACGCCGTCAGCCGCCTGCACGGCGAGGTGTCACGCAAGCTCTTCGGCGCGGTGTGGAAAGGCATTCCGGAGAGCGAGGTGCCGATCACGCACATAACCAACGGCATTCATACGCGCTCCTGGATCTCCGAGGAGATGGCCGAGCTCTACGATCGCTACCTCGGCCCGCAGTGGTCGGAGGACACGTTCGATCACAACGTCTGGAAGCGGGTGGAGGAGATTCCGGACGAGGAGCTGTGGCGGATCCAGGAGCGGCGACGCGAGCGCCTGGTGGCCTTCTGCCGGCGCCGCTTCCGCACGCAGCTGGAGAAGCGCGGCGCCGTTCCCTCGGAGCTCAAGGAGGCCGCGGAGATTCTCGATTCCGAGGCGCTGACGATCGGCTTCGCGCGCCGCATGGCCACCTACAAGCGGGCGACGCTCCTGCTGCGCGATCCGAAACGGCTGGCCGCTATCCTCTCCAACAAGGACCGCCCCGTGCAGATCATCATGGCCGGCAAAGCGCACCCGGAAGACGCCCCGGCCAAGGAGCTCATCCGGCAGCTCATGCACTTCGCCCGCGCCGAAGACGTGCGGCGGCGTTTTGTCTTTATCGAAGACTACGATATGAACGTGGCCCGCTGGCTGGTGCAGGGGGTCGACGTCTGGCTCAACACGCCGCGTCGTTTCCTCGAGGCCTGCGGAACGAGCGGCATGAAGGCGTCGTTCAACGGCGGCATCAACGTGAGCGTGCTGGACGGCTGGTGGGACGAGGCCTACACTCCCGGCGCCGGCTGGTCGATCGGGCGCGGCGAGGTTTATTCCGATCCGGAATACCAGGACGACGTGGAGTCGAACGCGCTCTATGACCTGCTCGAAAAGGAGATCGTGCCGCTCTATTACGATCGCAGGAAGGACGGCAGGCCGCGGCAGTGGATAGCCCGGATCAAGGCGGCGATGCTGGAGGTGTGCCCGGTATACAACGTCAACCGCATGGTGCGCGAATACGCCGTGCGCGCCTATTTCCCGGCGGCGATGCGGTATGCGGAGTTCCTGGAGGCGGGGGCGGTCAAGGCACGCGATCTGGCCCGCTGGAAGGACAGGCTCAGGCAGGCCTGGTCTGAGGTGCGGATCGAGGCCGTCGAGGCCAGCGTGGACGGCAAGGTGCAGGTGGGAGACGACATGCGAGTGCGCGCGCGCGTGCGGCTGGGCCAGTTGAGCCCCGACGAGGTGGCGGTTCAGATTTTTCACGGCCAGATCGACGTGCACGGCGACATAAGCGAGGGCGAGATCGTGCCGATGGTGCCCAGCGAGAAGACGGACGGCGACCTCTGCTTGTTCAGCGGGGCGGTGCGCTATTTCAAGAGCGGCAGGCACGGCTTTACCGTGCGGGTGCTGCCGCACCACGACGACCAGGTGACGCCGTTCGACACGGGGCTGGTGGCCTGGGCGGATCGCGTGTGATGCGGACCGAGCGCCTGCTGCTCAGGCGGTGGCAGCCGTCCGATCTCCGGCCGTTTGCTCGCATGAACGCCTGTCCGGAGGTGATGGAGTTTTTTCCCGCCCGGTTGACTGACGCTGAGACCAGGCAGATGGTGGCCCGCATCGAAAGCGGCTTTGATGAGCAGGGCTTCGGGCTCTGGGCGCTGGAGCTCGTGGACACCGGCGAATTTATCGGTTTCTGCGGGTTGAGCCGGCCGCGGTTCGAGGCGGCATTTACACCGTGCGTGGAGGTCGGCTGGCGCATTGCGCGCCCGCATTGGGGAAACGGCTACGCCCCGGAGGCGGCGCGGGAGGCGATCCGGGACGCGTTCGAGCGGGTCGGGCTGGACGAGATTGTCTCTTTCACCGCGGCGCGGAACCGGCGGTCTGTCCGGGTGATGGAGAAGCTGGGCATGGCGAGGAACCCTGCCGACGACTTCCAGCACCCGCTCCTGGAGAGTGGGCACCCGCTCAGGCCGCACGTCCTCTACCGGCTGTCGAGCGCGCAGTGGCTTGCGCGGGCAGCGCGCGCCTCCGGCGAGGCTGCGCCCCGCGGAGCTGGCTTGTAGGTGGCAGGAAAAGGACGACCGGCCCCGGGAGCCGGTCGCATGTGACGCCTGTCGGACGCTGGAGCCGCTTCAATACCCGGTGTACTCCGGTGCCACCTGATTCCAGCCGGCGCGTCCGGGCAGCTGCTGGTAGGGCCGGGGAGCATAGCCGGGCTCCGGCGGGCGCTCCCAGACATAGCCGGGCGGCTGGATGGGAATCTGATAGCCGGGCGGCTGGATGGGAATCTGATAGCCGGGCGGCGGCATGTAAGAGACGGGCGGTGGCACCGGCGGATACCACTGCGGCGGGCAGGCAGGCTGCTGCATGTACGGGGGCACCGGGGGCTGCGGAGCATAATAGGGCGGGGCCGTGTTGTACCCACCACAGCAGCAACAGCAGCCGCCACCGTGGCCGCAGCCGCCACCGACATCATAGACGTTCACATTGATCGTCAGCGGGGCCTGCGGCATGAAGGCGGGCGGTTGCATCTGCCCGGGCCGGCACATCTCCGGCGGATAGAGGTCTTGAGGGGGAGCCGGTTGCTGGCAGTTGCAGTCTGGCGCCGGCGGCGGCGCCTGCTCGGGGCAAGGCGGCTGCGCCGGCGGCGCCGGCGTTTCAGCAGGCGGCTGCTGCTGGCAGTTAGTGTCCTGCGGCGCTCCCGGGATCTTCAACTTCCAGCCCACCTGGACGTAGTCGTTGTTGCAGTCCAGGGTTTTGTACCGACCGTCATTGGCCTTTACTATAGCCTGGACCTCGTCTTGAATCTGGTGGCCGGTTATGCTGGTGTCGTGCTGGGCTTTAAGCGCCCTTGCGGCGATTGTCGACAGGCAGTCCCCGTAGGCGACCGTGTAGGTGCCGTCGCAGTCCAGGCTCAAAGGCTTTTGCTGCTGCTGGTCGGAAGCGTGCTTCCAGTTCCTGGCGGACTCGCTGGACAGCGAGGGATCAGGCCGCCAGCTGCAGATGTCGGTTGAGCTGCTTGAACACTTTGACTGTTCTGAATTAGAGTCGAACATTTCCAGCCTCTGTTGGCTCTGGCATCGGCTGACGCCGGTGCCGATTGAGGGACAGCAGTGTGGGATCTCCCACGCAGCTAAAATCTATGCCAAGGGGACGTATTTGGCTACCGTATTTCTCCCATGGCGGTCCCTGCCCTGGCGGGAAATTACGTAAGCGCAAGCGCGGACTTATTTGGTCAGCTCCGTCTGTTGCTCGCTGCCGATTGTCGTGGCGCCCGCATCTATCTTCAGGGGCTCATCGGCCGGCTTATCGGTCGACTGCTTCGCGGTCTGCGCACCGGGCTCCGGCAGGACATGAACCTTGCCCAGCGGAATCGAGTAGGCGGGGGTCGGCCTGTCCTGGGAGATGGCGTCGAGCAGCTGGAGCTTGCGCTTTTTGTCCGCGTCCACCATCCACAGGAAAACCGTATAGTCTCCCGGCGGCAGCTGGGGCATCTTCAGCTCTTCCTCGTAGCTCACCGGCTTGCCGCTTACCCACTCGTTGGTCGGGGTGGGCGGGGTGTGCAGCGACAGCACGACCGGTTTGCCATCGGCGTCGCGCAGCTCGATGAGCACGCGATAGCTCGAGGCCACATCTTTGTCGAAGGTGCGATTGGGCCGCATCGGGGCGGCGGCGCCCAGGTTGAGGAAGGAGAAGGAGGCCTTGAGCGGCTGCCCGGACCGTATCTCAGGGGCCACGGTGGCCTTCCGGGACAGGATCTCGTAGCCGACATGCGACGCCAGATAGGCGAGCGGCCCCTTCACCGCCGCCTCCTGGCTGGCCAGAAGGGCGGTCGGCACCTCGGCAAAGCTCACCCCGTCATCGAGGGCGTTCTGGGCCAGCTTCTGCAGCGACCCGGGCTTTATGCCCGGGCTGAGCTGATAGCCGGTGAGCGTGTCGTGGCGAAACTTGAGGAGCACCCGGTACTGATCGAAGCCGTGCCGGTCGTCGGCCACGTTCTGCCTGGTCAGGTAGATCCTCTGGCCGTAACGGTAGATCAGATAGTCGGAGATCTCATCGAGGGCATCCTGCCCGGCCCTGTGCGCAACCGGCGGATCGATGTCGAAGTTCAGGCGGGCGCTGGTGAAGTACTTGGGGAAGATGTCGGCGACGTACTTCCAGTGCTCGACGAGCTGCCTCTGATTCATGCCGAACTCTTTCTTGAGCTTCTGCTCCAGCTCTCTGGCTGCGTCCTTATTACCTCCGCCCGGCAGATCGGGGACGACGGCCGTGCCGCCCGCTATGCCACCGCCGGTGATGCCGATGCTGTGAATGGCCGGGTTGCTGTCGTAACGCCTGGCCATGGCCTTGACGAAGTTCCGCCAGTTGGCCAGGTAGTTGGAGTCCCAGAAAATGGGAATCCGGCGGCTCTTGCCGTCGGCGCCGGTGTAGGTCAGCGACTGCACCCCGGCGTCGAACACCCAGCCGGGCGTGTCCGACTCCTCGCCCGGCAGGTCGAGACCGCCGGTCGAAACCCGGAGGATGAGCGTCTTGTCGTGCTGCTTGACGATGTCGAGCAGGTGATCCACGCCGGTCCAGTTGAACTCGTCTTCGGCAGGCTCCAGCTGTTTCCAGGGCAGGGTGACGGACAGCCCGTTGACGTCCGGGCGGGCGAGCAGACCTTCTGTCAGCTTGTCGTCCGCCAGATCACCGGGCTTGATTACGGCAAAGATTCCGATCTCGCGGTTGGGCACCGGCACCATGTCCGCCTGGGCGGTGGTCTTGAACGCCTTCTTCTTGATCACCCGATCCTGCGATTCGTTCAGGTAACTCTTCTTCTGAACCGGGTTGAAGTATTTGAGGAACTCCACCGCCCCGTTCTTCTTCAGCGTGGTGCCCTGGGGCTCGGCGGAGGCCGCCAGGCAGAGCGCGGCTGCCAGTGCGGCTGAGCAGCCCGCGCTCAAAGACATCTTCGCTACCGGGGACGCCGGCTTCAGTCGAGACATGTGCTGATTCCTCTGCTGGCCAGAAGCTATTCATTACATATTAAGCGCATGACAACACCAGGCGAGGCCCTCACCGGTCACGGCCGGGAGAAAATGGCAATTAAAGATGCTACGATTCCGCAGGAAATTTGTTCGTCTTGCGGAAACCGTCGGAGAGTTAGCACTTGGGCTTGACTTACCTGGGATACAGCGCCTTCAAGTTCGACCTGCCCGGGCTCACCCTGTACATAGATCCCTATTTCCGAGACCCGGTCGACTGGACAAGGCTGGACAAGGGCGATGTGGTTTTGCTTACCCACGGCCACTTCGATCACGGCGTCCTCATGTGCGCCGAGCTGTGGGATGCCTGGCAGTGCAAATTTGTCGGCCCGCGCCCGCTCATGCGATGGATGGCCAGAAAGTATCGCCGGCGGATTCCCGCCGAGGCGCTGGTGAGCCTCGACGAGGGCGAGTCGGTGACGCTGTCCGGGGTGCGGATCGAGGCCGTGCACGCGCATCACCCGACCACGCGCCTGGGCAAAACGCTCCTGGCCATTTTCGCGCGCTCGTCAGCCCCGGGCAAGCCGGTCAACGGGTACTTCTTCGAGGGTTACTATCACTCCGGCGACACCGTCTATTCTCCTTCGATCGCTCCTGCCTTGAAGGGCAAGGAGATCCACACCGCGTGCATACCGATCGGCGGCAAGTACAAGGTCGCCTCACCGCAGGAGGCGCTGCGGATTGCCGAGGAGATAGGCGCCCGCAGGCTGGTGCCGATGCACTGGCAGCCTCTGGTCGAGCAGGTGCCTTTCCGTTATCAGCCCTCGGACCTGATCAAGCTTGCCCGCTCGGTGCGCACGGCTGTTGAGGTCTGCCCGCTGGCCATCGGCGAGGTCCTCGAGCCCTGCCAGCCCGCCGCCATCAACCACAGCCCGTAGCGGCCGGGCATGCGCCGCGCGTTGCGGCCGGCAGGCAGTCCGCCGTGTCCCCGGGTAGAAGTCGCTGAATATAAAGCTTTTGATAAGTTTGGTTTGGACGCTGGGGCGGCTTGGCATCATGTGATCAGGTCTAAGCTCGCGTGCGAGCGTTATCAACCTTTACAACGGCTTGCCCGACGTTGACCTCAGTATAATCGTCACCACAGGGCAACTTAACCGCCACCGCAACTGGAGTTTCAAATATGGGTAAGTCAGTAGGCATCGATCTGGGAACCACTAACTCGGTAGTCGCCGTTATGGAAGGCGGCAAGCCGACGGTCATTCCCAACGCCGAAGGGGGACGGACAACCCCGTCGGTCGTTGCCTTCACCAAGTCGGGCGAGCGGCTGGTCGGCCAGCTGGCCAGGCGGCAGGCGGTGCTCAACCCGGAAAATACGGTCTACTCAATCAAGCGTTTCATAGGCCGCCGCTTCAGCGAGGTGGAATCCGAGCGCGCGATCGTCTCCTACAAGGTCAAAGAGGGTCCGGACGGCGGCTGCAAGGTCGGCATCCAGGGCAAGGATTACACCCCGGAGGAGATCTCGGCCATGATCCTCCGCAAGCTGAAAGAGGACGCCGAGAAGTACCTGGGAGAGAAGGTGACCAGCGCTGTCATCACCGTGCCGGCCTACTTCAACGACTCGCAGCGCCAGTCGACCAAGAACGCCGGCACCATCGCCGGCCTCGATGTCCTGCGGATTATCAACGAGCCGACGGCCGCGGCGCTTGCTTACGGTCTTGATAAGAAGGCCAACGAGACGATCCTGGTCTTCGACCTCGGCGGCGGCACGTTCGACGTCTCCATTCTAGAGGTGGGCGACGGCGTTTTCGAGGTGAAATCCACGGCCGGCGACACCCACCTGGGCGGCGATGATTTCGATCACTGCGTGGTCGACTGGATCGCCGACGAGTTCCTCAAGCTGGAAGGCATCGATCTGCGCAAGGACCGCCAGGCCCTGCAGCGTCTGACCGAGGCAGCGGAAAAGGCCAAGATCGAGCTTTCCTCGGTCACCGAAACGAATATCTCCCTGCCGTTCATCACCGCCGACGCCACCGGGCCCAAGCACCTGGAGATGAAGCTCACGCGCGCGCGCTTCAACGAGCTGACCAGGCACCTGGTCGAGCGCTGCCGCAAGCCGATGGAGCAGGCGCTGGCCGATGCCAAGCTCGGCTACGAGCAGCTCGACGAGGTCGTGCTGGTCGGCGGCTCGACGCGCACCCCGGCCGTGCAGGATCTGGTCAAGAGCCTGACCGGCGGCAAAGAGCCCAACCAGTCGGTGAACCCCGACGAGGTGGTGGCCGTGGGCGCGGCCATTCAGGCCGGCGTGCTGGGCGGCGAGGTTAAGGGCGTCGTCCTCCTGGATGTGACGCCGCTTTCCCTGGGGATCGAGACGATGGGCGGCGTGTTCACCAAGCTGGTCGAGCGCAACACCACCATCCCCACCAGAAAATCCGAGGTCTTCTCCACCGCCGACGACAACCAGACCGCCGTCGACATCTACGTCTTCCAGGGCGAGCGCCCGATGGCGCGGGACAACAAGCTTCTGGGCAACTTCCGGCTGGATGGCATCCCGCCGGCCCCCAGGGGCGTGCCCAAGGTGGAGGTGACCTTCGACATCGACGCCAACGGCATCCTGAACGTGACCGCCCGCGATCAGTCCACGGCCAAAGAGCAGAAGATCACCATCACCGCCAGCACCAACCTGGGCAAGGACGACATCGAGCGGTTGGTCAAGGAGGCCGAGGCCCACGCCGCCGAAGACCGCAAGCGTCGCGAAGAGGCCGACGTCCGCAACGAGGCGGACAGCATGTGCTACATGGTCGAGCGGCAGATTCGCGAGCTTGGCGAGCGGGTGACCGCCTCCGACAGGGGAAGGGCCGAGATGCTGATTGCCGATCTGCGGCAGAAGCTCAAGGAAGAGGCCCCTATCGACCAGATCAAGTCCGTTATGAACGATCTGCGCGGCGCCCTGGTTCTTCTACAGCAGGCGGCCGCCCAGCGCGAGCCGGTCGGAGCAGGCGCCGGTTCTGCCACCGAATCCGGTGGCGGGCCGTCCTATGGCGGCGGCGGTCCCGGCCCGACGCCGGAGAGTGGTGCGACCGGCGGCGGCGAGGACGTGGTCGACGCCGAGTTCCGCGCCTCGGACGAGTAAGCCGGCTTGCCCGGCACCTCTCCTGCTATCCTGAGAATAGCGATCAGCTCGTGAATCAGACGCGGAGGTGCTTCATGCGGCTTGGACTGCTGGGTAGGGTTGCGACGGCGGGAACTGTCCTCGCCCTGTGGCTCTGGCTTCCGCCGGCGCCGTCGCCGGCAGCCCCGGCTGCCGATCCCGTGCTGGCTCAGGTCGGGCAGCTAGAGCACCGCTTTTTCTTTCGCCTCTACGCTCGCGACCCGGTCGAGAAACGGCTCGAGCGCCTGGAGCTCCTGGTGTTCGGCGGCATCCAGCCAGGTTCCAGCGAGGAGAGGCTGGCTCGCCTGAAAAAGACGATAACCAACCGGGACAGCCGGTCGGGCGATATCGCCCGGCAGAAACCCGGGCCCGCGGAGAGCCCCGGGGCCCAGAAGCCGGCTCCGCCGGCCAGCGCCAAACAGGGGAGCGGCTCCAGCCAGTACCCGATACTCAACACCCTGGAGTGGCGCGCCCTCAAGAAAACCTACGGCAAGGACAGCCTCGACGAGCGTCTCGACCGGCTGGAGACAAAGCTGTTCGGGCAGCCGAGCCCGGCCATGGCTTACGCCGACCGGGTCGAGCGGCTGAAGCGCACGCTCGGTGTGGGCATCGCCCAGGCGCCAGCGCCGCTGGTTCCCGGTCCGCTCGGCCCGAAGCCCAAGGCCAGGCCGCATGCCCCCGGCGACTTTTACGGCGGCGGCATCTGGCCGCCGGAGTTCAGCGAGCCGTTCGGCGGGGACGAGACGAATCCAGGCTCACCGCTGTTCGGTCCGGATATCGGCACCCCCTTTGGCATGGCGCCGGGCTTCTCCGATATGTTCCGGCAGCTCGAGCGACAGATGGAGCAGCTGCAGAGGATGCCAAGCGGCGTCTGGCAATGGGACCCCCAGTCCGGCGCCTGGATAAGCCCGCGCAGCGGCCGGCAGTTCAAGCCGGCTCCCGGGCAGGAGCCGCCCGGGAGGACCCCGTCGGCCCCCTTCTCCCCGGCGCCGCGGCGCCAGCCGGTCATCCCGCCCTACGGCGATCCCAACAGCATCTAACTGCTCATTAAAGTCTGCTTAGCTTAAGGAAAATCCCGGGCTCCTGCTCGGCCCGGTGCCTAAAATAGTCAAGAGCCTGTAAGCGAGACGACCCGAGTTGCCGCCGACACTAGATAAACAAGGTCCCGCCAGCGTCGCTGGCAGCGGCGGCAGCGTTCCCGAGCCGCTGCCGGCAGGGCGCGGCTGGGGGCTCTTGCGGACGGCCGCGCTCTGGGCCGTCGTCGCCTTTGCGGTCGTGAACGTCGGCTTGTGGCTGGCCGCCGGCGAAGACAGGGCCGCGTCCAGAGACCTCTGGAGCGGCAGCGGCTCCATCGACCTGGCCGTCAACGACTTCAAGCAGCTCGAGAGGCGGCCGACCGTGGTTTTGCTCGGCTCCTCGCTTATGATGTTCCCGTTCTGGACCATGGACGCTGAAAGGGATCCGAAGGTAGCAGACATCTTTCACCACCACGAGTCCGTCGAGCTGGAACACCAGCTCAGCGGGCTGGGATACAAGAACCCCTCGGTGTTCAGCTTCGCCATCTTCGGGCAGATGGCCTCGGACGCCTACATTTACGTGGAGGAGTATCTCAAGGGCGACCGCAAGCCGGATTACCTGGTCTTCGGCATCGCCCCCCGCGATCTGAGCGATCACGATCTGGCCTCTCCGACCGCCACCTTCACCTTCAAGCGGCTGGTCGGGCTTTCCAACTTCGCCCGTTATGCGCCTCTTTATCTGCCCGGTTGGCAGGAACAGGCGGAATTCCTTTTCTCGCACGTCTGCTATTTCTACGGCAAACGCTGGCGGCTGCAGCAGGAAGTCGACAAGGCCACGCACAAGATCTACAAGACCCTGGGCACAGCCGCGCCCGGCAAGGGCTCCGCCCCCGACGCGCAAAGCGGCTTCATGATGGCCGGCACCGCCGAGCAGCGGTGGGAGAACAGCCTGAAGGAGTACCGCCGGCGGTACCGCAATATCGGCGAGCGCGATCTCAGCGTGCAGTTCGGTTTCGTCTCCCGGCTGCTTCAGGTCTGCCGGGAGCGCGGCATCAAGGTGATCCTGATCGACATGCCTTTGACAAAGGCCAATCGAGACCTGCTGCCGCCGGACTTTTACGCCCGTTTCCGATCTCAGCTTGCCGGGCTGACCGGAAGCTACGGGGCCCGTTTCCTCGATCTGGGCGATGCCCCGGAGTTTACCGTCCAGGACTACTGGGACACGAGCCACCTCAATCATCACGGCGGTCACAAGCTGGTGGCCCGCCTGCTTCCCCTGCTCGAGACCGGGCGCAACTAGCTCCGGAACACGTCTCGATGGTCAGAAGCCAACGCCGGATTGCATCGCGGCTGGATCCATGATTTTGATGGAGTTGATGCGGTCGCCGATGGCGATCCTGTTCACGACATCCATGCCGTTTACGACGCCGCCGAAAATCGAGTAGAGCCCGTCCAGCCTGGACTGCGGGGAAAGCGTGATGAAGAACTGGCAGCTGGCGGTGTTGGGATTCTTCCCGAAACGGGCCATGGCCACGACGCCCGGGGCGTTGAACTTCAGTTTCGGGCTCAGCTCGAGGCTTATGAAGCGGGGTTGCTTGGTTGCCGGGTCGATGAAAAAGCCGGAGCCGTTGCCGTTGGGATCGCCTCCCTGTATGCAAAAGCCCGGCTCCACCCGGTGAAACGCCAGACCGTTATAAAACCCCCGCTGGACCAGATCGACGAAGTTGGCCACCGTCGCTGGTGCGAACTTCTGGAACAGGCGCACAACAATCGTTCCTTTGGCCGTCTCGATTATCGCCAGCGGATCCCTGGGTCCGGGCGGTTGCCCGCCCGCAGCCTGCTGTATTGTCTGCATGGCCGCGGCGCCGCTCCCCGGCATCTGTCCCTGGGCGTTGTGTCCGGAGCCTGCGGTGAACGGCCACCCGCTCGGCGTGCCGAACTGCGCGCCCGGGCCGGGCTGCTCGAATCCGGGCAGCGACCCGGATGGTACCGGCGATGGTGCACCGGGAGAAGGCATCGTCACATCAGGCGGGATGTATTCCTGAGGGGTCGGTTGCCCGACCGCCCGGAGAGGCAAGGCGCCGGCGGCGAGAAGCGCGATTGCCACTGCGGCAAGCCGGCGGGACTTGCTCGCGCGCGGAGGCAGACAGGGTGTGGATTTCGACATGGCGGCCCGGGTCGGGAGAAAGCGAGACCATCTTATTTTAACGCCTCGACTTTGCCGCAGGCTTTGAGGCGGATCTCCACCTGCAGCCCCCTGGGCTCGTGGTTGCGCAAGCTCAATGTGCCCTGGCAGCCCTCGATGCAGGTTTTGACGATGGCCAGCCCGAGCCCGACGCCGCCGGAGCTGCGGCTGCGCGACGGCTCCGGGCGGAAGAACGGCTCTCCAAGGAGCTTGATCGCCTCCGGCGGCACTCCCGGGCCGCAGTCGGTGATCGTGATCACGACATCCTTTCCCGCCGGGGCGGCGCTGACGCTTATCGGCCCGTCCTGCCCGGCGTAGCGCGCGGCGTTGCGAAGAACGTTGGCCACGGCGCGCTCCAGCATCAGCGGATCACCCAGCGCCGACAGCGATTGAGAGACATCCAGGGTGACGGAGCTGCCCGGGCAGGTCCGGGCAATCGTTGCTGCCAGGAGCGGCTCCAGCTCCACCGGGACCAGCTCCCTCTCCTTGCTGCCGCCGCCGATCCCGGCCTTGGAGAATGCCAGCAGCTCGTTGACCAGGTTGCTCATCTCCTCCACGTCCTCGCGAATGTCCTTGATCGTGGACTGCCGCGAGGCGCCGTTTGCCGACTCGAGGAGCTCGAGGGCGACCTGAAGCCGCGAGATCGGCGAGCAGAGCTCGTGGGCGATGTCCCCGAGAAATCTCTTCTGTCCGGTGACCAGGGTGTTGAGCTGCTCGGCCATGCGATTGACGGACTCGGAGAGGCGTCCTATCTCATCGCCCCCCGAAGCTTTCAGGCGGATGTCGAATTTCCCCTGGGCGATCTTCTCGGCGGCCCCTGTCAGCTCGGCCAGCGCCCGGGTGATCCGGAAAGCGAACGGCCACCAGATAATCAGGGACAGCAAGAGAACCAGCGCCAGCCCGGCGAAAAAGTGGCCGAAATCCAGAAAGAGCTTCGTATGCCAGAGGTTCGGCGAGGCGGCAAGCAGGGTGCCGGGTCCCTGTGCCCGGGGGCGAAGCGGGAAGCGGACGCCTATCCAGAAGCAGTCGGGGTCGCTCGTGCGCAGGATGAATCGGCGGTGGGCAGCGGCAAGCGCGTGCAAACCCCAGGGAGCCAGGAGACCCGGGCCTTGCGGCAGTTTCCCTGCCGTCGGGGCAAGGCTGGCAGGCAGGGGCGGCTGAGTGTGCTGCCTGGCAAGCTTTAGAAGAACCGCATTCGGGAGAACGACCCGCTGCCCGGCCACCTGCTTTCCCTGCGCGTCGAAGATGTAAAACTTGACCCCGTAAAACTTGCCGAACTCGGCGAGGATCTTGTCCCAGTCGCTTTCAGGAGCGGCCTGTGCCTGCCTGCGAATCAACCAGGCAATTGCTTCCACGCGCTCACCGACCGGGCTGTAGACCAGGGCCTCCCAGCCCAGTCCGGAGCGGGTGCTGAAAAAGATGAACGGCAAAAGGAAGAGCACCAGCAGGTTGACAACCAGGATGGCCAGAAATTGCCCGTATAGAGGAAACCGGATTTTCATAGCCGTCCCGCCGGCGTATGGTCCAGCATGTAGCCTGCGGCCCGGATGGTGCGGATGAAGCGCGGCTTCCTGGGGTCATCGCGCAGCTTGCGGCGCAGGGCGGAGATGTGCACGTCCACGGAGCGGTCGAAGACGACGTACTCGCGATCGCGAATCTCGTTGATCAGCTCCTCCCGCGATTTCACCCGCCCGCGCGACCGGGCGAGGACCACCAGCAGATCGAACTCCACCGGCGTGAGCGCCAGCGGCTCGCCGTCCAGCGCGGCAACCCGGGCGCCCTGATTGATGGCCAGCGGGCCGACCACGATCTCCGGTTGCTGGGGCACCGGTTTTTCCGCCTGCACTCGAGCCGTGCGCCGCAGGACGGCACGCAGCCTGGCGAGCAGCTCGCGGGGCGAGGAGGTTTTGGGCAGGTAATCATCGGCGCCCAGCTCGAGTCCTACGATCCTGTCCGTCTCCTCGCCCAGCGCCGTCAACATCAAAACCGGCGTGTCCGTCTTGTCGCGCAGCTTCCGCAATAGCTGAAATCCGTCCATACCCGGCAGCATGACGTCGAGGATGACCGCCTGCCACAGGCCGTTGCCGGCCATATCCAGACCGGCCGCGCCGCTGTGGGCGGCGGCGACCTCATAGCCGAAGCCGGACAGGTAATCACGGATGAGACGGCAAAACTTGATGTCGTCATCGATGATGAGCAGGCGGCTCTTGCCGGTTTGCGGATCCGTCACGGCCTGGCCTCTGTGGGGAGCGCTTCCGATAATCCGGATCATAACAGCCATTTACAAATCCTTTACAAAATCAGGCGCCGTCGACATAAACGCTTAACCGACGTGCGGTTTGATGTGTATCAAGGGCACCGCCGACACTACCACGTCGCACCGGCTCACCCCCGCTCGCAGGTGCCCGGCCGTTGCCGGCCCGCGCGCCGTTCCGGTGGCATGCATTTGCCAGATCTCGGAGAGTTTCAGGAGTCTTAGCCATGAAAATAAGCAGTCGATCACTGACATACCTTGTTCTTGCCGGCGCCCTGCTGGCTTTCCCTTCCAGGGCCCAGGCGGCCCGGGACCAGATGCCGCAGGCCGATGACCCGAGCATGAGTCCGCCGATGGTGGCCGTGGTTCCTCCCGGCAACGGAGCTTTATGCGGCAAGGCGTCCTTTCTCGAGTCGCTCAACCTGACCGACGCGCAGCTGGAGAAGATGGCGGCGTTGAAGGACGACTTCGAGACGGACACGGCCGGAAAAAAGGCCGAGCTCAAGGTACTTTTCCGCAAAATGCACAATCTGATGACCATGCCCACCATCGATCGCGGGCAGATAACCGCCGTGCACGACAGGATCAACGCGCTCATCACCGACCTGTCCAACGCCCGGTTGAACTACATGATGGATAAAGCGGACGTGCTGACGCCGGATCAACGCAAGCAGATAAGGCACAAGATCTTGACCTGGCAGGCGTTTGGCGGCCTCGGGCGCTGGCACCGCAGACACATGCCCCACCACGGATGATCGCCGGTCACCCCCGAGCCGGAATCCGAGCTGAAGGCGCAGGGGGGGATCCTCTGGAAGGTCGAGGCTGCTGCCCGGGCTCACAGATCGAAGTCGGCCAGGACCTCGAGGGCGTCGTGCTCCTGGAGGAAGGAGGCGGGAAGCTCGGTTGTGCGCGGCCCGGAGAGGGCACGGCGGATGACCTCCTTCTTGTGCTCTCCGCTTGCCAGCACAATCAGGGTCTTGCTGGCAAGCAAGGTCGCAATCCCCATCGTGACAGCGCGCCTCGGCACGGCTTCCTCGTCATCAAAATTGGCGGCGTTGGCCTGGATCGTCGATTCGGCGAGCCAGCAGCAATGGGTCCAGCTCGCCCGCGGCGTGCCCGGCTCGTTGAAGGCCACGTGCCCGTTTCTGCCGATGCCGACCATGGACAGATCCAGCCCGCCGCAGTCGGCTATCAGCCGGTCGTAGTTGTCGACGATTAGCGGGTGGTAACGATTTCCGCGCGGCAGGTTGGTGTGGCGGTAAAGGTGCTCCTCAAGGTAGGCGTGAAAGGTCTTCGACCGCTCGGCGCCTATGTAGTCGTCGAGGGCAAAACATCTTGCCTGCGACCAATCCAGCTTGCCGGCCTCGCTCCACCGGGACAGCAGCTCATAGCAGCCGAGCGGGGAGCGGCCGGTTGGCAAGCCGAAGCAGCTGCCCGGCTTCGCCCGCAGCTGGTTGGCCACGGCCTCGGCTGCTTTGAGGCTGAGCTTTTGATAGGCTGCGTTCACTGCCGTGTCTTGCGAAAAGCTGCGCACCGGAGAATCGCTGGGCGGTCATAGAGGTCGCTCACAATTATATGAGCTGCCGATCGTCCGGTTAGCTAAAATGGCCTTGGCCGGGTCTCTCACGCGTCGGCTGAGCCCACAGCTTTGCGGTTATTGCCCAGATGAAACATCTCTTGCCTGCCCGCGCCCAACTCATCCTGTTTGCAGCCCTGCTTTCCGGTGCCTTTGGCATATCCTGTGCGGCGCCGGCGCCCGCGCAATATCGCAATCTGCCGAAGGCGGGATTTCAGAGCTTTTCCGCCCCTGGCGCCAGCAACTCGCAGCTGCCCGCCTCCACCGGTCTCTACCTGCGCCCGGGGGAGAACCGCTCGCCCAAGAACATGGCCGAGCCCTATGACCCGCGCCATCAGCAGCTGGGGTTCGTGCGCTGGGAGCGCAAGAAAATGCCGCTTCACATCTGGATCTCGCCCGGGCTCAAGCTGCCTGATGTTCCGCTTTCGGAACTCAAGGAAACGAGGGTCGATCTGGTGCGCGACATGCTGCGGACATCGGCGCCCTTCAAGGGGCTGGAGCAAGCTCCCGGCTGGACGCCGGAGATGAACGATATCGTGGCGGCCGGCATCGAGGAGTGGCGGCAGTTCGAGACCGAAGGGCTGATCAGTTTCGACTTCACCGAGGATCCGCGCATGGCGCACATCCTTGTCTTTTTCACCGACACCTTCAAGGAGGCCGACGCCCCCGGCGGGGTGACGGTCGGCGGCAACACCTGCTCCCAGCCGCTTCCTGTCGACAAAGCAAGGGAGCTGTCAGCCCAGGGCAAAGAGATGGTGCCGCTTGGCTTCCTGCAGGCCGGGCGGGGCGTCATGCAGAATCCGGTGGTGATCGAGCTGGCGACCATGATCAACGGCTCGGAAGGGAAATTGCGCGGCGCCGCCGCCCACGAGTTCGGGCACGCCCTGGGAATCATCGAGCACAGCCCCTATCGCGAGGATCTGATGTACGTGGACAGGGTGGTGGAGGATCTCTCGGCGGGCGACAAGGCCACGTTCCGGGCCCTCTATCACAGCAATCCTCAGGGCGTTCTTTAAAAATAGATATTCCGCCGGGACCCGGCCGCCACTTCTCAAACTGCCCGGGCTGTGTCATCCTGAGGCTGCTTGCGCGTAAACAATTGCCGGACAGCTCACATGCCGTTTACGAAATTGCCCTTCTCATTTTTGCTGGCGCTAGTCCTCATCGTGGGGCCGGCCGCCAATCTGCGGGCTGCCACCACCGGTGGTTGGAAGCTTATTAACCTCGATCTCGACGGCAGCGTCTCCGCACAGCGCGCGCTGGCGCCCAAGATCGATGAGCGCAAGGATCTGACCGCTTTGCAGAATTGCGCGCGGCTGTGGACGGGCCGGAAGGGGCTGAAGAAGCTGCGCGGCGCCATCGCCGAGCTCCGGGAAAAATATCCCGAGAAGTGGCTTACCTTCATGGGCTCAGGCGACTTTCATCAGGTCGCCGCCATGCTCATCGAGTCCCTGCCCGCGCAGACCCACCCGCTGACCGTGATCCAGATTGACAACCACCCGGACTGGTTCCGCGCCCCCGAGCATTATCACTGCGGGGCGTGGGTGGCCCAGGCGCTGCGTCATCCCTGGGTCGAGCGGGTGATCCTGATCGGGCAGGACAGCCCGGACCTGACCGGCTACCAGTTTCATTTCGTGACCATGAAGGAGCTGCGCAACGGGCGTGCCGAGCTGCATCCGCTGGAGCGAAAGAAGAGCCTGGTGCCGCTCATGTGGGGCGGCCAGGTCAAGGGAGTCGACGCCTCTCATGTGGGCCTCTGGGGAACCAGGCTCGATTACGCGACGGTCAGGGAGCAGGGCGCCGGGGCCCTGGCCGACAGGCTGGCCGCCCGGCTGGCCGGCAAGAACGTTTACATATCGATAGACAAGGACGTGCTGGACAAGCAATCAGCCATTACCGACTGGGACCAGGGAAGGCTTTCGATAACCGAGCTGCAGTCGCTCATCGAGAAGATCTCGCGGACAGCCAACCTGGTGGGGGCCGATGTCTGCGGCGAGATGGCGCCCGAGCGCATCAAAGGCCTCTTCAAGATCGTCGATTCCGGGCGCGGGCTGCACTGGCGCAAGCCGGACTGGACAAAGGTCAACGCAGTCAACGAGCAGACCAACCTGCGTATCGTGGAGTCCTTCGAGCGCTCCAGGGGCCGCGCCGGCGGAGAGTAATCCAGCCGTCGCCGCACCGGCTCAGGGAAGCTCGGTCGGCCGGAATGCATCCCGACCGCAAACGATCGCCCTTCTTGGAGACAAGGGGCTTTTCAGCTGGTAGCTTTGGAAGACGCGTACTGGGATCAGAAAGCGCTCTCGCGCCAAAGATCCTTACCACCGGCCGTCGAGCTCTAGCTCATCAGCCGTTGCTTTATCATCCTCAGCCAGATCGGGCTTGCCCAGCTCCTCATAAAGCTGTGCGCGCAAGCGATGCGCTGCGGAAAAGAGGCATCGGCATTGCCGGGATCTGGATCAATGCACTTAGCAAATTGGGCGATCGCCTGATCATATTTCTTTTGCTTTGCTAAGACAAACCCTTCACTGAAATATTTTTGCTGCGTTGTTTGAAGTCGAGGCTTCGAATAACACTGTTCGAACAAAAACATCAGTCCTACAGCGATTGGGACTGATGCAGGCAGAATGAAGCCTTATATGTCAGTCTTAAAATGCTCGCAGACAGCGGCACGGATCAACCTAGAACCCATCCAGGCAAAGAAAAAACCAAAAATGACACAAGCGCCTCCACCCAGCCGTACATACATAGGATTGCCCAGGTCGATACTCCAAAGGTTTACCCAAACGCCGTTGAAACGCCTGAAACCAAGGAAGAATTACCCCGCGTAGCCCCAGGTAAAGAAGTAGGACGCCTCCCAAATAACAAATAATTCCCAGCACGACCGGCGGAAAGATTTTGTATTTTATGACACCGACCATCAGTGACCATTCTAGCTGCCGGCGAAATGCACAAGCTTGTCTTTGCACGAGCATATACAAAGGCATTTGTCTCGGCTTTTCATCGCATTCTACGAGGAGAAGAACTTATCCAAATAGAAGCCAGCACCCACCAAGCTAAACCGTAAACCGAACAGGATCAACACGCGGCCAAAAGGCCGTGGATCGTCTTTAGACAAGAACAGTACACTCCCGCGGGGCTATTCTTGCTGCGGAATTGCAGACATGCCGAACAGGCGGTGGCTGGCTTGCCTCTTTCAGTGGAGTTGGTCGGCGGGGGTTGTGCAGTTGTGGAGAAATCGGCAGAGCTCGGATCGATATTCCAGGGTTTCGGCCGGCATATCATTGTGACCGGCTTGTGGGAAGAGAACAAGCTTCTTCGGACCTCTGCAATTGGCGAAAATGAGCTTGGAATGCTGGAAAGGCACTAGATGGTCGGCGGTGCCGTGAAACAGGAGGATCGGTACGCGCACCTCTTTTATCTCCTCCACATTGTCCAGATGCGGCGACGGGAAAAGCGGGGGCGGAATGACGTTAAGCCACGCGATGCCTGCTTGCGCAACGCGCGGAAGTGATCCGATAGCTGATTGCAGGACCAACCCTGCGGACGGGCGCATGTTGGCCACACGGCACGCGACCCCCGTGCCGATCGACTCACCGAAGTTGACTATCCGACTGGCACCAAACCCAAGTTTGCTGCGCGCGAAATCGTATGCGGCAAGCCCGTCGTCGACGAGGCCTGCCAGACTTGCCTCCCCGCTGCTCTTGCCGTACCCCCTGTAGTCGTACAGCAGTGCCGCTGAACCGCAGGCTACGATCGCTTTGGCAAGGTAAATGCGATTGGTTATGTTTCCCGCGTTGCCGTGGTGCACGATCACAAGCGTTCTCGCCCCGCTCGGGTTGAACAGCCAGGCGTTCAACTGATGACCATCGCGGCACGGAATTAGATACTCCTGAATTCCGAGCATCTGCCCTATCCTTTCGTACGTCCCGTCGGCGGGAGATGGCCTCAGAACAACGGCCTCGTATAACGGTGACCGCAGAACAATAATCAGCGCTCCGTAGAATGCAAGCAGGACCAGTCCCAAAGCGCGCAATTGCTTGAAGACGTAGGATCGCCTGACCGTTTCGTTATATTCGGTGGGCGAGACGCTGCGCGGGGCTTGTGACATGGGGCGGCAGTTCTCTCGAAACGCGGAATTCTCCTGAAGATACTAGTCGATTGCGAGTCGCCGGCTCCCCAGTAGACACTTAATGGAGTATATCAACCGGGCCATCATTTGTTCTTACGGATGCCCTGGAGCAACCCAAACAGCTCCGGCGCTCGTTCACTACCGTCGAGTCCCGAGAGGCTGCCGGTTTTGCCCGCGACACTCTCGATAAGCACTCGCATCTCTGGCGAAAGGAGTTATTTGGCCCGACTGGGGTTGCTTTGCAGGCGCCTTTTTATCTCCGGCAGCGCCCGGCGCGCGGCGTCCTCGCCTGCTTTCACGGCTATGGCCGCGTCGCGGCGGTTCCTGGCGATGATCGGTATGCCGCTCACGTCCGGCCTGATCACGATGTCGGCGTAGGGCAGCTGGCGCTCGTCGGCCGTGTCCACCATGATGTCGGTGAGCCGTTGCGCTATCCCCTTGAAGTGACGGAACTCCCTGACCGGCACGCTCTTCAATGGATCATCGACAACGACGGCGATCACCAGGCCGGCACCGGTGGCCCGGGCGGCGCTGCAGGGCAGGTTGTCGCGCATGCCGCCGTCAACGAACACCTTGTCGCCCATGGCCACCGGCTGCAAGACCGGCGTGATCGTGGAGCTCGCGCGGATGGCCGTTGACAGGCTGCCCTCGCTTATCAGGTAGGCTTTGCCGTCGACAAGGTTGGTGGCCACCGCGGCAAAGGGAATGCGGGTGTCCTCTACGTTTTTGACCGCTGGCGGCAGCTGCCCGACGAGAAACTTCTCGAATCGGCCGCCGCTCCAGATGCCGGCGTAGCGCTTCATGCGCGGGTGCCTCACCTTCCACAGCGGGTTGACGGCCACCTTGACCGCTAGCGGATCGGGCGCGTAAGCCTTGCGAAGCGAGCCGTCGGTTTCGATCTGCTCGATCCTGGACAGCGGCACGCCGGCGCAATAAAGCCCGCCGACAATGGCTCCCATGCTGGTTCCCACCACGTAATCGATCGGGATATGCTCCCTGGCAAGAACCTTCAAGACGCCGACGTGGGCCGCCCCGCGCACCCCGCCGCCGCCGAGCGCCAGGGCAACGGTCGGGCGGCCTCTTCTTCTGGCGGGCAGAGTCTTTCTTTTACCGGGGCTGGCGTCGAGGATGGTCGTTGAGGCGCGGGCGGCGGCCATTTTCTGCCTGCTGGAGGTCACCACCTGGCCCCTCGGCTGCTTGCCAACCGGCTGCCACGGCTGCTTCAAGCTCCGCCTGATCTGCTGGTCGGCGGTCTTTTGCACGGCCCTGGCCGGCGGCAGACCGGGAGGATCGTCGACTACCGCGGCGCCGGTCTGCCTTGGCAGCTTGGGCTGCTCCTCGAGGACCTGGGCGTGCGTCGGTGCTGGAAGCAACCCGCCGGCAAGCTGAGCGATCGCCAGCGCGATTGCCAGAACGTCCCTTGCTGCCATGGATGCCGTCCTCACGGAAGGATCGTCCGGGGTTATGTCCCGCTCAGGCTCCGTCAGACGCCCCGGCGCGGCGACTGTTCCACCTTCGGGCACGCCGGCCAGGGATTGCATCAATCTGTTGCAATTTGACGCTTACAGCGCGCTGGCGGTCAGGTGGACGTCGCGCTGGGCGAAACCGGACGGCAGGAGGTTGGGGACGAAGAGGTCGGCCGTGGGGGCGATGTGTTTTGTCTGGAGCTTGATAAGACCGTGGATCTGCCGGTGCGGCGGCACTACTTTTTTCTGAAAGCTCACCTTCGCCCGCATATCCGGCTGGCCGCCGGTCCTTATCACGGCGTCCATCTCCCTGCTCACGGGCAGGGAGACGTCCTGGTCGTTGCTCAAGACGACCTTCAGCTGCAGTCCGTGCCCGGCCGGGGTGACGCCTTCCAGCTTGAGCTGGACCGGAGGCCCGAGGCTGCCGGCGGCAGGGTCCAGGCTGCCGGCCGGCGGCAGGGACTGCCCGGGCGCCCCACCGCCTGCCGCCGCCGGCGGCAGGGGCACGGGTGTGGGATCTACCGCGGGCTCGTCGGCCGCGGACGGCACGAGCGGCTTGCCGGGCGGCGGCGGCGAGACGGGCGCGATGCTGTCGATGTCGCCGGCCGGCAGGGACGGAGCGTTGTTTTGCTGAAGCCGGGAGATGGTTTGCTGCGCCTGCTGGAGCTTTTCGGCCAGCAGCTTGTTCTGCTGCTCGGCGTACAGGAGGCGCTGGTAGGCGGCCGGATCCATGGCCGGGGTTGCCACTGCCGGCGGTGCGGCAGCCGGAGCCGGCCGGGCGGCGCCCTCACCGGCGGTGTCACCCGCGCCGGCGGCCGCTGCGGAAAGCACCGGCAGCCCGGCCGCTGCCGCCGTGGCGCCTGCGGCGGCGCCGCCGGTGCCGGAGAGATTCTGTGTCCTGGCCAGGTCGCGGTTGATCCGGTCGAGAACCCCGGCGATGCCGCCGCTGCTGGGTGCGGATCCCGCAGCCTCGGCGGCCGCGGAGGCTGCGCTGCCGCCCGGAGACGGGACGTTCTCGCCGAAGTTGAGATCGGCGACCGCCCGGCTGACGAAGTTGCTGGAGCTGCTGCCCGTGCCCCTGCCCGTCAGAACGTCTTCCGGCGTTATCGGCACATCGGCGAGCTTGCCGTTGGCTCCGTAGTAGGAGCCGCGGCCGGTGAGGCTCTTGTGCACCTGCGACTCATATTCCTGGAAGGCGAGCTGGTTCTTGATCGCCGTGTTGCGCAAACCGGTCAGGAAGCCGGAAAGGTTGCTCACTGCGTCGGGGGCGGCTTGCGGCGAGGCGGGCAGCGTGAGCGCCGGCGGCGCTTCGACAAAAGGCGCCAGCGCCCCGGCCGCGGAGCCAACCGCTCCCGCCGCCGCGGTCAGGCCGCCGGCCGCCGGCAAAAGTGGCCCGGCCGCCGGGGCCAACCCCCCCGCCCCCGCTGCCGGGGCCAGCAACCCCGCCGGCGGCGCCGCCAGCCCCTGGGCGGGCGCCGCCGGCGGCGGTCTCCAGCCGGTGGGCAGTGCCTGCAGTCGCTGTGCCGCCTGCACGTTTTTCGGATCGTCCTTCAGCACGGACAGGTAAGCGTCGTGAGCCTGAGCGTACTGGCCCATCCTCTCCAGCAGGTATCCCTGGTACAGCCGGTAGCCGGCGTCGGTCGGGCAGAGCCCGAGCGCCTCGCAGACTTTCTGGTTGGCCTCCGGAATCGCCCCCTGCGCCTCCAGCGTGCGGGCCGCCGCCACGTCGCGCTCCGCCTCCTGCCTGGCCAGGGCCAGCTTGAAGCTCTGCCGGGCGGCTGGGAGATTGGGGTGGTTGGGATCGATGCGCACGACCTGCCGGTATTCGGCCTGGGCCGCGCTCAGATTGCCGGTGAGCTGGTAGGCTCGCGCCAGCCCCATGTGGCTGTTGGCATCGTTGGGCAAGGCCGACACCTGCTTCTGCCAGAGCTCGACGAGCGCCGATCCCGCCGCCTTGTCCTGCCGGTCGATGATAACGGCCCGGCTGAGGTCGGCGTTGGCCCCCACCACGTCGCCCATCGACTGCCTGAGCAGCCCCATCTGCCGGTGGGCCGCCCCCGAGTTGGCATCCACCTCCAAGGCCAGCTGGTACTCCTGCCTGGCCTTCTGCTTGTTGCCTGCCCTGGCCGCGATGTCGCCGAGCCCGACGTGGCCGGCGGCGCTGGCCTTCAGCTTCAATGCCGCCCTGTACTCCACGCCGGCGGCCGCGTCCTTGCCGTCGGTGACGAAGTGGTCAGCAAGCCGCAGGCGGGCGGCCGGATCCTTGGGATTGATGCCCTGCCTGGTCAGGATCTGGTTCAGGAGATCGGCGGCAACCGTGCTCGAGGCGTCGACGTAGAGCGCCTCGCGGGCTGCCTTGCCGGCGGCGTCCAGCTCGCCGGCGGCGAGCAGCTTGCGCCCGCGCATGACGCTCAAATTGAGCAGGTCCCTGACCACCAGCGTGTTCCTGGGCGCCGACTTGTAAGCGCCGCGCAAAACCTGGTCTGCCTCTTCCAGCTTGCCCTGCCGGACGAGCTCGGCGGCCTTTTTCCTTGCTTGCTCTGCCGAGGCGGGCGCCGCGATGGCCTTGAGCGACCCGGTCGCCGGCGGTGCCGCAGGCGAGCCGGGCAGGATCGGCGGCGACGGCGGCGGCGGGGGCACGAGCGTGCTTTTCGTGCTGGTCGGGGGAACCGGCGGCGGCGGCGGCACCAGCCCGGCCTTGCTCGGGGCCGGGTAATTGACGCCGGCGTCGCCGGGTGTCTGGTTGTCGGGGCTGGCCGCCGGGGCGGCCTCGCGTCCCTGCAGCGAGGTGAAGTCTACGCGGCGGTCGATGCGCGAGGCCGGAACGAAAATCTTCTGGGCGTGACTGAAATCGGCAGCGAAGCAGGCCGGGCCGGGCGCGATCATTAAGAGCGAGGCCACGAGAAGGGGAAACGGCGACCGGCTCCCGGCGGGGGGATCAGCCAGGGCGGGCGGGCTGTTTGTGCGGTCAAGCAGGTTCACGTATCGCCTCGTGATGGCGCTGTTTCTTGCGGGGTGCCGCTCTTTCGCGTTATTCTAGATATGTTTGCGAGACATTCCAAGAGGACGTCTTCGTATTTGCCCCGTGTAGAGCGGCGTCTTTTCATTAACTTTCCTCAAGAGACGCGGCGCGAAAGGTGTTCTCATACACCTTCTAACCTACACTTGATAACGGCCTGCCGAAGGCACGGCTTCCCTTCTCCGCGATCGGTCCGGGCAGTGCGGTGGCTCAAGCGAGGTTTTTTCAGTCCATGACTAGCTCCATACGTGAAAAGGACCAGGGGACTTCAGAGCGGGTAGAGAACCTGGTTCGGCAGGCGCGTCTGGCGGCGGCGGTCTTCACGCAGTACAGCCAGGAGCAGGTGGACAGGATCGTCAAGGCGATGGCGCTTGCAGCCATGGACAATTCCGCGCGGCTGGCCATGGCCGCTCGCGAGGAGACGCGGATGGGCGTGCTCGAGGACAAGCTGCTCAAGAACTTTGTGGCCTCCGAGTTTCTCTACAACCAGATCAAGGACAAGCGCACGGTCGGGGTGATCAAGGAGTTTCCCGAGGACAACATGGTGGAGATCGCCGAGCCGATAGGCGTCATCCTCGCCCTGGCCCCGGTCACCAACCCGACCTCGACCATCATCTTCAAGAGCCTGTGCGCGGCCAAGACGCGCAACAGCATCATCTTCAGCCCGCACCTGATGGCGGCCGACAGCAGCAATCTGACCGCCAGGATTCTTTACGAGGCGGCCCTGGCGGCCGGCGCCCCCAAAGGCTTTATCACCTGGGTGGAGAAATCTTCTCGCCTGCGGCGGGAGACCGAGATGATGATGGTGCATCCGGAGGTGGATCTGATTTTTGCCACCGGCGGCACGGAGATGGTGAAAGCCGCCTACAGCTCCGGCAAGCCGGCCCTGGGCGTCGGCGCGGGCAACACCCCGGTTTATCTGCACAAGACAGCCGCGGTGCCCTCGGCGATCATGGACGTGATTATCTCCAAGACCTTCGACAACGGCACCGAATGCCCGTCCGAGCAGACGCTGATTATCGATCGCGAGATCTACGATCAGGCGATGGCCGAGTTTAAGCGCCTGGGCTGCTATGTTTGCACTCCGGAAGAGGTGGCCAGGGTCGCCGACGTGGCCTTCGATGAGAAGAGGGGCGGCATGAACTACCGCCTCGTCGGTCAGCCGGCGTCCCTAATCGCCGAGGCGGCCGGCATCAGCGTCGACCCGAAGACCAAGATGCTGCTCTGCCCGCTGGAAGGGGATCTCCGTTACCACAAGCTGTCCAAGGAGAAGCTGATGCCGGTACTCGGCATCGTCAAGGTCGACAGCCTGGAAGAAGGGATCAACCGCGCGCTGGACATCAACTACGCCGGCGGCACCGGGCACACATCCGGCATCTTTGCCAACGACGACCAGGCCATCGAGCGTTTCGCCACGGCGATCAACGCCGGCCGGGTGATCGTCAATTCGCCCACCTCCATGGGCGGGCTGGGCGGCATCTACAACAACCTCACCACCACTCTCAGCTTCGGCTGCGGAACCGGCGGCGGCAACATCACCACCGACAACGTGGGCATCAAGAACCTGCTCAATTACAAGCGCGTGCCCAGGCGCAAGAACTTCATCATTACCTTCCAGACGACGAAGAACATCTACATCAATCCGGGCAGCATCGAGCACCTGCGCAACGTCAAGACGAAATCCGCATTCGTCGTCGCCTCGAAATCGGCGGCCGGACGGGGGCACCTGTCGCTCGTGCTGGAGCGCCTGCCCGCCGACTGCCGCGTCGACGTGTTCAGCCAGCTCGGCGTGGAGCCGGACTGGGAGGCGATTCACAAGGGCATCCAGGCCATGCAGCAGAGCCGGCCGGACACAATAATCGCCCTGGGCGGCGGCTCCATACTCGATGCGGCCAAGATAATGCGGCTCTTTTACGATTATCCGGAGTTGAGGATTGAGGAGGTGGCCGCCAACTTCCTTGATTTCAGGCACCGGGTCAACGAGTTTCCCAGGGAGATAAAGACGCAGCTGATCGCCATTCCCACCACCTCGGGCACCGGTTCGGAGGTGACGCCTTTTGCCGTCTTCAAGGACAAAAGGACCCATCGCAAGATAACCGTTGTCGACGAGACCCTGCTGCCGGCCGTGGCGATCCTGGACGCCAACCTGACCAGGAGCCTGCCGCCGGCAATCACGACCGACACGGCCGTGGATGCGCTTACCCACGCGCTGGAGTCGCTGGTCTCCATCCTGGCCACCGATTACACGGACGGGCTGGCCCTGGAGGCGATGCGCCTTATCTTCGAGGCGCTGCCCGAAGCGGTCGCCGACGGCAGCAATGTGCTGTGGCGGCACAAGCTGCACAACGCGGCCTGCCTGGCCGGGATGGCCATCGGCAACGCCTGCGTGGGGGTCAACCACTCGCTGGCGCATGCCTTCGGGGCCAGCTTCAACATCTCCCACGGCCGCTCGAACGGCGTTTTCCTGCTTTCCACCCTGGCTTACAACTCCAGCGTGCCGACGAAGTTCATGCCCCATTCCGGCTATCCGCTGTTCGTGGCCGATAAAAAATACGCTCGCGCCGCGCAGTTTCTCGGTTTGCCGGCCGACGGGCAGCCCGGCGGCGAGAAGAACGCGATACCGCATCTGGTGCTTGCTCTCCGGCGCGGCATCTACGATCTGCTGAGCGGTGTCGGGCAGCCGCTGTCCGTCGAGGAGCTGGGGATATCGAGGCGGGAATTCGACGCGCAACTGCCCGGGCTGGTGGAGGCGGCCGTCAACGACATGAGCCTGCATACCAATCCCCGCATGCCGCTGCTGGACGAGATAGTCGAGCTTTACGTGAGCGCCTACCCGCGGCGTTCGCGGCCGTAGCCCGCCAGGCCGGGCGCGGCGCGCATCCGGCACTCAACAAGGAGAGAAAATGAGTACCAGCGAAGTCTTCCAGGTGACGGGCACGCTCGACCGGGCCGCAGACGAGATCGATCGCGCGCTCGCCGCCGGAGCCGCCGAGCTCACCCTTGATTTCAGCGCCTGCACCTTCATATCCGTCGAGGGGCTGGAGTGGCTGGAGGAGTTGTTGCTGAGGGCCAGGTCCAAGGAGTCCAGAGTGGCCTTCGTGAATGTCCGGCCGGAGCAGTACAAGGTCTTCAAGGTGGCGCACATCCCCAGCCTCCTGGAGGCATGCGGCTCGCTTGCCCGGTCCGGTCCGGCGTGTTGAGGACGGGAGAAGCCGGGCCGTTGTATAGTGGAGCCGATGATGCCGATAAGCCATAGCCTGCAAGGGCGCGGCAGACCCGGACCGCTTCGCGGCGCGCGCGGCCGCCAGCGGGAGAGGCTACGGAGCGCCTGGATATGACGCAACGAAATCAAGTGGGCGATCTGGCGGCCGGCTCCCCGGCTGGCTGTGAGGGGCCGCCGGAGGCGATCCGTGCCGTCAACCTGACCAAGGTGTTCGGCAATCGGGTCTGCGTGGACCATCTCAACTTCTCCGTGCGCCGCGGCGAGCTTTACGCCCTCCTGGGCGACAACGGCGCCGGCAAGACCACCACGATCAACATGCTGACCACGCTTCTGGCGCCCACGGAAGGCCGGTTTTACATAGGCGGCATCGACGGGCTCCAGTACCCCGAGCGGGTCAAGTCGCTCTTTGGCGTGGTATCGCAGGACATCGCCATCTATCAGGAGCTGACCGGCTGGGAGAACCTGGCGTTCATCGCCCAGCTTCACGAGATGCCGAAAGAGCTGGGCGGGGCGCGCATCCAGCAGCTGCTCAGGCAGGCGGGCCTGGCCGACCGGGCCAACGATCAGGCGGGCCAGTATTCCGAGGGCATGCAGCGCAAGCTGACCATCGCCTGCGCGATCCTCCATCAACCGCAGGTGCTGTTCATGGACGAGCCGACCGTCGGGCTCGATCCTTACTCACGGCGGCAGATCTGGGCCACGCTGCGCGACCTGCGATCGCACGGCGTCACCGTCTTGCTGACAACGCACTACCTGGAGGAGGCGGAGCTGCTTGCCGACCGGATCGGCATCATCCGCCAGGGGCGGCTGGTGATCGAGGGCACCATCGATGAGCTTCGCGACAGGATACAGGGCATTCGCAGCATCTCCATTCGCCTGGCGAAAGTTCTCGGGCAGGAGCAGCTGGAGGCCGGAATCGAGCGTTTGAAGGGCCGGCTGGCCAGTGCCGTCAAGCACGATCCGCTGCGCAACTCAATCTTCATTACCCAGCCCCGGGAGACTCAGCTCGCCCGGTCGTTGCGCACGATCCTCGACTGGCTGGAGGAGGAGCAGATTCCCTTCACGAAGTTCGCCACCAGCGAGCCGAACCTGGAGGAGGTCTTCCTCTCCATAGCGGCGGGGCAGACGATCGAGCCGGAGGAAGACGAGATCGACAGCCACGTCGAGTGAATTGAGCGGAAAATGAAGCAGATACTGGCGATCATCTATAAGGACATCCTGCAGTGGACCAGGCGGCCGCTGTATTTCATATCGTCGACGCTCCTGGCCATCCTCATTATCTGGGCGGTGGGGAACACCCTGGCCGGGGCGACGAACATTCCGCTCGGGCTCTACGACCCGGCCGGGATAAGCGAGCTGGCCAAGCACCTGAAGGCGTCCGGGCGGTTCAAGGTGCTCCAGTATGACGATCTCGAGCAGGCGAAAAAGGACCTCGCCTCCGGCCGGATCTCGGTGCTCGCCAACGTCTCGCAGGACCCGCTCGAGGATCGCGTGCAGATCCTCACGGAAGGGCACGATCTGCTCATCGATCAGCAGATCTCCGGCGGCATCTTGAGCGTTCTCACCCAGAAGGCCAAAGAGCTGTCCCTGCCCTTGCGGTCGGCATCCTTGTTCCCGGTCACCTTCGGGCTGCGCGATTTTGTCACGCCCGGACTGGCTGCTTATCTCTGTTACGTCCTGGCCTCCATGAACCTGGGCTTTTCCTGGATATACGAGTGGATGGAGAAGACCTACCGGCAGATCATCCTGGCGCCCCGCGGGCTCAGGGCGGCGATTGTGGCCAAGACGCTCACGGTCACGGTCGAGGCATCCGTCGTTCTCTGGCTGGCCCTTGTGATCACCAGCCCGCTTGTCGGCTTTACTCTGGGCAGCAATTTTCTCGAGCTGGTGGGGATCACGCTCCTTTCCATGTTCTGTTTCACCTGCCTGGGGCTGGGCGCCGCCTGCCTGCTCAAGACCATCCGCATCTATACGATGACGGTCTCCATTTGCGGCGTCGGGCTCATGTTCGTGAGCGGCGTAGTGATACCCGTGGACGCCATGCCGGACTGGGAGCAGGTCTGCGCCAGGGCCATGCCCATGTATTACTCGGCCGACGCCTTCAAGGGCGTGATGCTGGGCACGCCCGCCGATTTCGGTCGCGACGCGCTCGTGCTGTTCGGCTGGGCTATCGCCGGCCTGGCGATAGCGGTGGTGCTGCTTGGCAAGAGGCGGGCGGTTCTGTAACCGCATCTGGTGCCGCAGCGGTCGCTGGCGCCGCCGCATCTCCACCGGGGACCGTCTGTGGCGCGGATCAGACGTCGTGACGTATAATGGGCACTAAGTTGGGGAGGAAACAATAAATGTTCAGGAGGCGGCTGGCTGTACTGGTTGCCGCGGCCATCTGCGGCTCTTGCTCGACGGCGGTCGCTGCCGAGGGCGGCAAGAACGTGGTTCAGGAGCTGGTGAGGCTTTTTTCGGCCTGGTCGGGCGACGGCAGCGACGCTTCCATCTTTAAAGAGGCAGCCCGCTACATAGACTACAACGGCATGGCGGCAAGCGCGCTGGGCAAGGCGCAATGGGAGAAGCTCACGGCCCGCCAGAGACAACAGTTTGTCGAGACGTTCCGCCGGCTCGTCGAGCAGAAATATTACCAGCGGTGGCACAAGATCTTTTACCAGGGCAAGATCCAGTATCTCGGGGAGAGCACCACCGGCGGTGAGTCTCTGGTCAAGACGGGTCTCACGGTCGGCAAAGAGGAAAGCACCGTTTACTGGCTCATGCACCCGAGGAACGGCGAGCTGGCCGTAATCGACATGCGGGTCGAGGACAAGGATCTCCTCGGCCGGCTGCGAGCCCGTTTTCAGAGGCGCCTGGCCAAACACGGTTTCGACAACCTGCTCGCCTGGATGAAGCGCCATGCCGACCGCGAGGAAGACGAGGAAGATTCAGGCGCCTCCACAGCCTCCCGCCCGTAGGGGCCGATTGCATGCGCCCTTTCGCATTGCATGCGCTCCGGGCTCAACTTCATCCGATCGGGGCAAGCCAGGCTGGCCCCGAGCCCCGCCTCAGTAGTTCTGCTGCGGCTGCTGATACCGGTACTGGGGCTGTTGCGCGGCGTAGCCCGGCTGCTGGTAGTAGCCCGGCTGCTGGTAGTAGGCGTATCTTTGCGGCACAACTTGCCCGTAGATTGTCAACACGAACGGGTAGCCGTTAAGCGGCTGGTAATAGGTGTTGCCCCACTGATCCGTGCCCTGAACCTTGCCCTCCCACACCTGGCCGTCGTTGGATCTCCAGACGTCGGCTCCCGTGGCTGGGTCGCGCCCGGCCAGTCCCCAGCTCTGCCCGCTAATGCCGGTCATGGCAACCAGCTCGTGAGTGCGGGGATCATATTCATAAGAGCGCTGGCGCGGCGGGTGGCCGCCGTCTGAGACATAAGTCACCTGGTTGTACTGGTTCATCTCCACGACCGCGCCGTTGGCCCACTCCTTGACCTTGTACCCGTCGTTGAAGGTAAAGACCGTGCTGCCGTCCTGGGCGTCGCGCTTCTCGGAGGTCACGTGCACGCCGTCCCGCCCGTGCTGCCCGCCCTCGAAAGGCGGCTTCACGTGAGCGTGGCGAACGCTGCCGTCGGACTCGTAGTCGGTGAGGTCGCCCTTTTCGTTGACGTACCTGTAGTCGCCGTTCCTGGTCGGGTTCTCGATGACGCCGGTCCAGGTCTTGCCGTCGTCGCTGGTCCAGTGTTTGCCGTCGGTCGTCTTCCAGTGACCGGAAGGATCGGTGACCTCGTTTACCTTGCCGTCGGCCCCGTAGCCGAACTTGAGGTTCACCCCGTTGGCGTCGGTGATGCTGGTGACCTCGCCTTTGCTGTCGGTCTCAATCCGGGCGCCGTTGCCCTTGAGGATGGTTTCGCCCTTGCCGTCCGGGTTGTCGTAGGTGACCGTGCCGGTCTGATCGTCGACAGTGCACTTGCCGTTGACGTGCTGATCCTGGCCATTGGCGCCGTGAATGGTGAATCCCTTGCCGTCGCTGTCGATGGCGATCGAGGAGCCGTCCGGGTTGTCGATCCTGGTGACCTTGTTGTTGCTGTCCCGCTCGAAGGAGCGGACACCGCCGCTGGTGTCGGTGGTGTCGGTCACGTACTTGCCGTCGGCGGTCATCGACTTTTTGGAGCCGTCGTGCAGCTTGTAATAGATGCCGTTGCCGTCCTTCTCGATCATGTCGCCGCGGGCGTCGACGGAGAGATCACCCTTCCAGGTGGTGGGCGGGTTCTGGGGCGGGTTCTGGTTCTCCCAGGTCCACACGGTCTTGCCGTCCTGGGGATCGGTCGAGCGCGTCCAGACCTCGCCGTTTTCGTTGGTGACCTTGTTGACGTTGCCGTTGCTGTCCCGCCCGTAGGTCATCTTCTTGCCGTTGACGAAATCGACCTCGTCCACCAGCCCGCTGGCGTCCCGGTGCACCTTCGCCTGCGGCGCGTCGGCAGGCGCCGTGCGGGCGTCCGTGGCCGCCGCCTGAGCCTGCTGGTTGCTCGAGCTGTCGGTCACCCGGTGCCCCTGCGCGTCGATGACGATGTCCTGCTTGCCGTTCTCGCTGGACAGGTGCAGGTGGTTCTGGCCGTCGAGGCCGGTTATATGGAGATCCAGCCCCTGGGAGCCGAACATGCTCTGGCTCACCTGGTCGAAGTATTGCTTGAGGAGGTCGGGATGATCCTTCATCAGCTTCTGGGTTTCCCGGCTTATGTCCTGGAAAGCCTTTGTAAAATCCAGGTGATCCTTGCCGCCCTTCTCGCCGGCGGCAAAGTCGTTGACCGTTTGTCTTACATCGTCCTGCAGTGCCATTCCTGAGCGCTCCCAGCCTGAGTTGGCTTCAGTGACGTCAGCCCGTGGATCTCATTGGCGGGCCCGAGGGCAGGGCTGACCTTTGTTCTTCTAGTAAATACGGAGTTGCCGTTTTTGGGAAGATTGCCCGCCGGGTACATGATGCACCTGAAGCTCTTTTTTGTCAGTGGGAAAAATACGTAGACGCCGTTTTTTGTTAGCCGGACTACAATTGCCTGCCCGGCACGACCGGATTTCATGCCGGGGGCGGCGCCGGGGTGACGGCGCAAGCGCCCGCACTGCGGGGCGCTGACGAGGATTGACGGCGGGAGGGCGGCCTGTGCCGGTCCGGACACGGGTTTCCCCCCTGAGATCCTGCTGGGGGGTCTTTCCAAGCGCGGCGCCACCAGGTTTAATTGCTTTGCCCGGCGGGCAAATTGAGGCTTGGCAAGAGCCGACTATCCCTTGAACGACTGGCGACGCTGGCGTCGCCCGGGATACCGATGAGCAGACATTGACGGGAGGCTTTGCCATGGCAGGACGCGACGGGGGCGATTACGGCTGGCAGCCGGGCAGTCAGGGCCAGGAGCTGCCGGGGGCGCACGCCCAGGAGGCTTATGCGCTCATGCAGGCGCGGTCGCGCGCCGGCTACGAGCGTCAGGCTGTTGCAGCACCCGGGCAAGCCGCTTTCCGCCCGGCGGAAAATCCCGACGGCACGATCACCTACCAATACAGGGACGGCAGCATCCGCTTTGATCCGCGCAGCCGCCCGCCCCGCCTGCTGGAGTTCGTCAACAGCCAGGGGGAGAAGACCTCCTTCAAGTACCACGGCAACTCCAGCCAGCCGGATGAGTTCACGGTCACCGACCGCGACAATCACCTGAAGGCCAGCGGCCACAAAGGGGCGCACGACGCCGAGTGGAAGGTTAAAAGGGAGCGGAACGGGCAGCAGGTCGAGGACAGGGATGCGCACATCGTCTCCGTGCAGCTCACCGGCGGCGGACAGCTCGATTTTGTCGACAAGGCGGGGAATCATCACGAGCACTGGCGCACCGGCAACGAGCTCACCCGCGACCCCAAAGGGCGAATTCTGGCCGAGCGCACGCCCGGCAACCGGGTCACCGAGTACAGCTATCAAGGCGACGGTGAGCAGCCGTCAGCCTTTACCGTCAAGGACAGCCGGGGAAACATCGTCGAGCACGGCGTGACAACCGACGGCAAGAAGTGGACCGTATACAAGCCGGGCCCGGGTGAGGCATCGCTCGATCCCGGCAAGCTCGAGGATCCGGCCCGGGCGGTGCGTGACCCGATCGACGGGGTCAGCGGGGTATTCCTGCGCCAGGCGGACGGCATGCGCGTGGAGACTCACAACAACGGTGACCGCACCTGGCAGGACGACGCCAGCAGCTTCCGCTTGAACCGGAGCGGCGCCCTGGAGAAGGTGCACCACACCGCCGACGGCCGCCGGGAGCTGGTGTCATATCGCGACAGCACGGGCGTGACGACCAGCTACCGTTACGACAGGGACGGCGAGGTAGTCGGGCAGACACGTGCTTATCCAGGCGGACGTTCGGTGACGTTGACCAGGGACGGGCACACCGACAACTGGCATACGGCCGACGGCAGGACGCTGAAGTGCCACCCGGCGGTGCTGGCTGACGGCTCGGTGGAGATGACCTATCCGGACAAGGGTTTGATCCTCACCCAGTCCGCCCTCGGCCCCGAGGTGGTCAGGCACATCGACGCGGACGGGCAGGCGCGCGTGATCCACACCACCGATACGCTGGGGCGCGAGATTCAGTACAACTGGGACAACGGGCAGCTGGTCGGCTTTACGGTGAGCGCCGTCATCAATCAGGCCGGCAGGGCGCCATATCGCGACTCCATGCAGTGGACGCTCAAAGGTGACCGGAACGGCGAGGAGCTGTGGACGTCCAGCCGTGGCGGGCAGTTTGTCGGGCACCATCGCTTCGCGGCGGACGGCTCGCTTGTCCGTGTGGCCGCCAATACGGGAAAACAGACGGAAGCTTCGCTGCGGGGTGTCATGCTCGAGCTGCCGGCGCGGTAGCGCCGGCCGAAAACCCGGACAGACAAGGCAGCCGCGAAAGATTCGCAATAAATGGCGCCCTGTCTGCGCCGCTATATAATGGGCTTATGCCGCCCTGTCGCTACAGAGGCGGTGTTTCTGAAAGAGCAGGCCCGGCCTCGAATATGGGATACACAAACAGGTTCTTCTTGCTGGCCGGGGCGGTGCTTCTTCTGTCGATCTGCTCCCTCTGCGTGCGCGCTCAGGGCGCGGCTACCGGGGGAATTTATTCGGTCAGCGAGCCGACCGGACCGTCAGGAGAGGTCATTCCGCTGAGCGCCCTGGGCAAGTCGGCGATCGGCTTGCTGGTGCAGACCGTCGACAAGAAACTGCTGCCGCTGCAGATCGACACCACCGGCAGGGTGGAGGCGATCCCGTTGAGAGAGTTCGTGCAGCATGCCCCGCTGTCCGGACGGATCACGGACGTCAAGGTCGAGCTCGGCGACAACGTGGCGGCCGGGGAGGTGCTGGTCACCGTGGACAGCCCGGAGATCAATCAGCTCGCTGCCGAGACGCTGCAAAACAAGGCCGACCTGGAAGCGGAGATCGTGAAGACGAAAGCGCAGCTCGATGCGGAGTGCGATCAGGCGAGGGTGCAGGTGGACCTCTCCGAAGCGGCATACAGGCGTGACAAGAAGCTTTTCGAGGAGGGCATTCTGGCGCAAAAGGGGCTGCTGGAGTCGCAGGCCCAGCTTAATCTTGCTCAGAGCAGATACCGGGCGGCTTTGCAGAAGCGCGACATCTCCCTTCAGGCGCTCAGGACCCGCCTGAAGGTGTCCTTCGATTCGCTCAGCCACCGGCTGCGGCAGCTTGGTGTTCCGGTCTCCGACATCAAGAAGATGATCGAGGAGCAGAAGACGATTTTGAGCGTTCCGGTGACCAGCGCCAGAACGGGCGTTATCACCGAACTTGCCGCGTTTGCCGGCGAGGGGATCGATCCGAAGGTGCCGCTGTTCAAGATCTCCGATCTCTCGGAAGTCTGGGTGACGGCCGACGTTTACGAGGACGACATGGCCAGGATGAAGGTCGGCCAGGCGGTGACGGTGAGCGTGGCCGCGCTTCCCGACGAGTCATTCAGAGGAACGCTGGCCTACATCGGACGCCAGGTCAATCCGGACAGCCACACGCTGCCTGTGCGCGTGGAGATTCCCAACCCGGACATCAAGCTGAAGCCGGGAATGTTCGCCACGGCGCACATTCAGACAGCGAGCCCGGTGCCGGCGATCACGCTGCCCAGGGAGGCTGTGGTGGACGCCACCGGACATCACCTGGTCTTCCTGGAGACGAAGGGCGGTTATCAACCCTGCCGGGTGAAGGTGGGCCGCAGCCTCGGTGACTGCGTGGAGATCCTGGCCGGGCTCAGCGCCGGGCAGCGCGTGGTGGTCCGCGGCGCCTTCCAGCTTTCGGCCGAGCTGCTGAAAAGCCACGGCGTCAACGACATCTTTACCCAGGCGACGGAAGGTGAGCGCAAGCCCATTGAGCAGGAAGAGAAGGCCGGCAAGAGCGGCTCGGGGCAGCTGAGCTATCAGGCTCTGATTGTGGTCGTGATTGGCGCCTTCGTTCTGGGGTTCGTTCTCAGCCGCCTGTTTCAGAGACCGGTCAGACAGGACAATTCCGCCGAGGCGGGGCGGGGCGCCAGGGCCGACAGCGGGCGGATGCGCGGTTGACACATGCTGAATCAATTAATCGAGTGGTCCCTTCACAATAGATTCCTGGTCGTTGTGCTGGCAGCGGTCCTTGTCGCGGCCGGCGCGGTGACGGCCAGGCAAACCAGCGTCGATGTCCTGCCCGAGTTCGCGCCACCACAAATCGTGGTGCAGACGGATGCACCGGGGCTGGTGGCAGAGGAGGTGGAGTCGCTGGTCAGCCTGCCGCTGGAGTCCGCCCTGAATGGAACTCCCGGCGTTAACCTGGTCAAATCAGTGTCGCAAGCGGGAATCTCAACCATCACGATCATATTCGCCTACGGCACCGACATCTACAAGGACAGGCAGCTGGTGAACGAGAAGATCCAGATGGCCGCGCCACGCCTGCCGAAGGGCGCCGGGACGCCGGCGATGTTGCCGGTCATGTCCGTCATCGGGGACATATTGAAGATCGGGCTAGTCTCGGACAAGCTCTCGCCCATGGAGCTTAGAACGATAGCCGACTGGCAGATTCGCAATCGCATTCTTGCCGTGCCTGGCGTCTCCCGCGTTCTTATCTTCGGCGGCGAGTCCAAGCAATATCAGGTTTTGATCAACCCCGACAAGCTAAAGTCATTCGGTGTTACCCTCAAGCAGGTGCAGGATGCCGTCCAGAAGGCCAACGTCGCCGCGCCGAGCGGCTATCTCGTGACTGCCGACCTGCAGATGCCGATTCGCGGTATCGGACGCACCGCCAACATAGATGAGCTGGCGAACTCAGTGGTGGCCACCTATCAGGGAACACCGATCCTGCTCAAGCACGTTGCCGATGTGAGGTTGGGACCGGCGTTCAAGTACGGCGATGCCGTGATTAACGGCAGGCAGGGCGTCGAGATCGTGATCAGCAAGCAACCCTCGATCGACACCCTCGACGTAACCAGGAGGGTGGAGCAAGCGCTCGATGAGCTCAAGAAGGGGCTGCCGGAAGACGTGCGCTTCATCACGATCTTTCGCCAGGCTAACTTCATCGAGCTTTCCATCAGCAACGTTCTTTCGGCCATCGCCACCGGCGGGGCGATGGTGGTTATGGTGCTGCTTCTGTTCTTGCTCAACTGGCGCGCCTCGATTGTCAGCCTTACCGCCATTCCGCTGTCTCTTCTGTCGGCGACTCTGCTTATCAAAGCTCTGGGCGGAACGATAAATACCATGACGCTGGGCGGTCTGGCCATCGCGGTAGGCGAGGTGGTGGACGACGCCATTGTCGATGTCGAGAACGTTTACCGGAGGCTGCGCGAGAGCAAGTCGCGTGAGGAGTCGAAGCCGGCGCTTTTGACGATTTACGAGGCTTGCCGGGAGGTGAGATCCTCGGTCGTTTACGCCACGTTTGTCGTGGCCATGGTCTTCTTGCCGGTTTTTGCCCTGACCGGCGTCGAGGGGCGCATCTTCAGCCCACTGGGGCAGGCGTACATTTTAGCGACCGTATCCAGCCTTTTCGTTGCCCTGACCGTGACGCCGGCGCTTTGCATGTACCTGCTGGGAAAAGCGAAAACGATCCCGGATGTCGAGCCATGGACGGTGGAGTTGATAAAACGCTTTTACGCCCGTGCTCTGCATCTGATCCTGTCTCGCCCGGCGATGGTCTTCTCCTCGGCGGTCGTGCTCTTTCTGCTGGCGCTCAGCCTGGTGCCCTTTTTCGGGCAGGCATTCCTGCCCGAGTTTCGTGAGGACAACCTGATCATGTCCATGACCGGCATGCCCGGGCAGAACCTGCAGGCAACCACGCGGATGGGCATCGCCGTCGAAAACAAGCTTCTGGAGCACGCGGATGTCGTAGCGGTCGGCCAGCGTGCCGGACGCGCGGAGCTGGATGACGACGCCGGCGCGCCTAGCTACAGCGAGTTCGACGTCCAGCTGCGCGAGAGCAAGCGGCCGCTGGCGGACATTCTGGCGGACCTTCGCGGGCATTTGAAGGAGCTGCCGGGGGTCAGCCTGGATGTAGGCTCTTTTATTTCGCACCGCATGGATGACGTTTTGTCCGGGGGTACGAAAGCGGATATCGCCATCAAGATCTTCGGCCCGGATCTGGCGACGCTGCGCAGGCTGGCCGATCAGGTCGCTTACCTAATCAAGACGGTAAAGGGAGCGGAGGACGTGAGACCGGAGGCGCAGGTGCTCGTGCCGGAGGTGATGGTGAAGATCGACCGGGCCAAGGCGGCTCGATACGGGCTCACGGCCGACGAGCTCTCATCGGATCTGGAGACGCTCTTCAACGGCAGGGTGACATCGCAGGTCCTGGAGGGCCAGCGCTTGTTCGGGCTGCAGATCTGGCTCAATGAGGAGTACCGGCACAACATCGACCTCATCCGCAAGATATTGATCGACACCCCCTCGGGCGCGCGCATTCCCCTGTCCGAGCTGGCCAGCGTCGAGATCGTGCGCGGCCCGTCCGCCGTGGTCAGGGAGAACGTCGCCAGACGCATCGTGGTGCAGGCCAACACGGCCGGGCGGGATGTCGTGGGTATCGTCAACGAGGCCAGGCAGAAGATCGAGCGGCGGATTGTCCTGCCGCCCGGCTATTACATCGTCTACGCCGGTCAGTATGCTGCCCAGCAGGAGGCGAGCAGGACCTTGCTCGTGACCTCGGCCCTGGCCATGATTGCGATTCTTCTCCTGTTGAATCGCGGCCTGCGCTCCTGGAAGCTCACGTTGCTGGTGGTGAGCAATCTGCCGCTTGCCACTATAGGCGGTATCGTCAGCGTCGCCCTCACCGGCAACGTGGTAAGCATCGGCTCGCTGATCGGCTTCGTAAGCCTCTTCGGCATCTCCACGCGAAACAGTCTTCTTCTGGTGACGCGCATAAATGATCTCCTGCAGGCCGGCGCCCCCTTCGACGAGGCCGTCTACCGGGGTGCTCTCGACAGGGTGGCGCCGGTGCTGATGACCGCCATGGCAGCGGCCCTCGGCATGCTGCCGCTGGCCGTTCTGGGCGGCACCGGGCGCGAGCTGGAGCAGCCGCTGGCCGTCGTCATTGTCGGCGGCCTTTTCAGCAGCACCGCGCTCACGCTCGTGGTCATCCCCGCCCTCTTCGAGCTGTTCATGCGCCCGCGCAGCCAAGGCAAGACCCCGCCCCACATCCCCGAAATCGTCGCTTGACCCTCGCCTTGCAAGCGCCTGCACTACGCAGGGAGCCGAGATCGTTCGAGTTCATGCAGGCAGGCTTTGAAAGAGGGGATGGTGGCAAGCGGTTTCTGGCTGCGCGTCACCCAGGGGTCGGCGCAGATAAGCTCCTGCGTCCGGGCATCGATCTCGTACAGCTCGAAGATCAAGGAGTCGATCAGGGCCTGGATGCGCACCTCCGACTCGTTGATTTCCGAGAGCCGCCGGGTGAGCTCGCGGTAGGCGTTCTTCAGACCGGAGTCGCCGGGTTCCGGGCTGCCGTATCGGAGCAAGGCAGGGCCGCCGTACAGCGGGGATGCGGGATCAAGGGCATCCAGCTCCCGCGCCAGGGCAACGGCCTGGCCGGCTGCCGCCGCCAGTGATCGCTCCAGCTCCTGCCCGGGCAGCTTGAAGGGCAGCTTGCGCAGGTCGCCTATTTGAAAGTTTACGGTCGGGTTCAAGACCCCGAGGAGAAAGCGGGCCAGTGAGGAGTTCAAAAAGGCGAGAACATAATTGAGGTCCAGGCGCTGGCTGAAGACGGCCGAGCTGGCTATGTCGAAGACGGAACCCGGGCTGAGCAGGCGGGCCCGGAAACCTCTGGTTCCTATGTATGAGTAGGTGACGCCTTGCTGAAAGTAGAAGCGCTCGCCCGGCAGGCAGGCCGATTGCCCCTGCCGCCGCCGGTAGTCGCGAATGGCCCGGCCGTCGCCTTGCCAGCGCAGCATGAGCGGCGTGGTGCGATACCACTTGTGCCCGCCGCCCTTGTCGTAAGGAACCCACTGTCCGGACTCCTCCGCCGGGACGTCCTGGTGAGGCCTTACGAAAAGGTGATTGTTGCAGGTGAACAAACCGTTCGTGCATAAAACTCCGCTCTCCTCGCTTTCCAGGGGCGGATAGCGCTCGAACAGACCGGCAATCTGCGGCGGGCACCAGAACGACAACGGTGCACCGGATATAATGGCAACATCCTTCACCTGCATCTTTTGCGCGGGCAGAGATCTGATCCCGTTGCTTTCCGCTTCCTCCTTGTCCTGCCGGTCTAGGATGCGCCAGCAGTCCGTGGCGGGCGGCGCCTCCGGCCCGGGCCCGGTCTTTGCGGCGATGATGATGGCGTTGTTCGTCTTTTCACCGGTCCCCGGCCCGAACACCCCCGGGCCGAGCTGAATGAGCCCGGTTATCTGACAGGCGCCGAGCAATTCCTCTCGAAGGTGACGGTAGCGGGTGATGGACATGAAGCTCTGCTGGCAGATGATCCCGGTATGGCCGCCGTTCTCCAGAAGGCGCAGGCAAAGCGAGAGGAAGGCTGCGTACAGATCGAAACGTCCGGCGCTGTAATGATTCTTGAGGAAATCCGAGACGGCCGGCGGGATCAGGCGATGGCCCAGGAAGGGCGGGTTGGTGACGACAATGGAGTAGGTTCTGTCCAGCCCCGATGCGCTCAGATTCTGGACCCCGCGGGGGCCTGCCACGAACACGTCCTGCGATGTGCAGTCGACCCCGAGCCAGAGACTGCCGAGCGCCGTCGTTCGATCGTCGTTTCCCGACTGGCTGCCGAAGTGGAACAAGCGGGGCAGGGGCAGATCCACGGGTGGTGCAAGGTCGCGGGCGGTCAAATAGAGCGCGAAGCCGGCAAGCTCTACCACGCGGGCGTCGATGTCCGCCCCGAAAAGCCGGTCGGCGAGCACAGCGGATAGTGCCTCCGCTGGTGGTACCACACAATCCACCATCAACTGCTTCGCCAGACGCCTGAGCGCTGGTACAAGTATGTGCCCGGCGCCGCAGGCCGGATCGAAAAACGTCGGGCAGCGGTCGCCGCTCGCCCGGCGCGCCAGAAAGGATCCCAGCGTCTCCTCGACGAGGAAATCGGCGATCCAGCGCGGCGTGAACCACCGGGTGAGGGCCGGCAGCGCCGAGGGCCGGACGTGGCCGGACGTGGCGCTTTGCGGGCTGGCGCCTGACGGCACGCCGGTCAGCCTGGCCCTCGGCTGGCGGGTGAGCGCCTGGTAGAGCCATCCGGGAAAGAGCGGGTCGTCGAGAAGGGCCTGCGCCTGAGGTTGCTTGAAAACGTCGATCAGGCGCGGGACAAGCGCGGGAGCTTCCGCCAGCCAGTCAGACCTGGCGGCCGGACCGGTCAATTTGGCGGCGAAGGCCGAGTCGTCAAGAAGCAGGGTGGCCGGGGCTGCCAGCCGCTCCAGAAAGCTGACCGCCGCCGGCGCGAGCGGCGCCGGCGGGCGCAGGCCCCGGCGGGCGACCATCGCCAGCAGGACCACGGACAGGAGCCGCTCCGCTTCCTCGGCGCCGGCAGCCGGGCGCCGCCTGCCGAAAGCAAGCTCGGACAGCTGGCGGGCGATCCGGGCGACAGCGGCCGTCAGCTCCCCGTGGCTGGGGATACTCAGGCCGGATCTGGCTTGGCGGTAAATGCCTGCGGTCACCGTGACATTATGATCAAATGCTGAAATCTCTGCAATCCAGCCCCGGTACACCGGTTCAATTCGGCTTGAGACCGCCAAAAAAGATGTCAAATAGTGTATACAATTATGTCAACAGCGAGCCTAATTGGGAGTTGACCATGGTCAAGGCAGGACTTGAAGACGTAGTAGCCGCTACTTCGACGATTTGCGACGTTAACGGCACCGAAGGGCGGCTTATTTACCAGGGTTATGACATTCATGACCTGGCGGAGAACTCGACGTTCGAAGAGGTAGTTTATCTGCTGTGGTTCGGCCGGCTGCCGACCAGAACGGAGCTGGAGACCATGTCCCGTGAGCTGGGGGCCAACCGGCGGCTGCCGGAGGACGTGGTTAAGGCGATGAAAGCCTTCCCGAAGTCGGCAACGCCGATGGAGGTGCTGCGCACCACCGTGTCGCTGCTCTCCATGTACGACCCCGACCGGGGCGACAACGGTCGCGAGGCCAACATCCGCAAGGCCACCCGCCTGACCGCCCAGCTGCCGACGATCATAGCCTGCTGGGACAACATCCGCAACGGCAAAGACGTGCCGGCGCCGAAGGAGGACATCAGCCTGGCCAGCAACTTCCTGTACATGTTGAAAGGGGCGATGCCGGACGAGACCTCCACAAAGTCCCTGGACCTCGCCTTGATCCTGCATGCCGATCACGAGCTCAACGCCTCGACCTTTGCCGCGCGCGTGGCGGCGGCCACACTGACCGACATGCACTCGGCCATAGTGGCTGCCATAGGCACGCTGGCCGGGCCCCTGCATGGCGGGGCCAACCAGGAAGTGATCAAGATGCTCCTCAAGATTGGTGAGCTGGACAATGTTGAGCCGTTCATCAAGAACATGCTGTCCGAGCACAAGAAGGTGATGGGCTTCGGGCACCGCGTCTACCGGACGGAAGATCCGAGAGCCTGGCACCTGCGCAAGATGTCCCAGGCGCTGGGCGAGCGCGCCGGCGATCTGAAGCTCTATCAGATGTCGCTCAAGATCGAGGAGCTGGTCCTGGCGGACAAGGGGCTTTACGCCAATGTCGACTTCTACTCGGCCTCCGTTTATTACCTGCTGGGCATCCCCACGGATCTGTTCACCCCCATCTTTGCCATGAGCAGGATGGCCGGCTGGGCAGCGCACGTGCTGGAGCAGTACGCCAACAACCGCTTGATCCGCCCGCGCGCCGAATACACCGGGCCGCGGAACTTGAAATACGCCCCGATCGAGCAGCGCTAGGGCCGGCAGTGATGCGGCACGGGGCTTCGGCCGGCGCTCACGCCCGTGCCCTGTAAGCCTGATAAACGTCTTCGAGAAAGCGCTCGGGATCGGAGGGACCGCCCTGCTCCTGGAGCTTGTTCTTGAAATAGGCGGAAAGACGGCGGGCGACCAGCGGGCGCTGGCGCCGGGACATCATCTGCCTTCTGGACAGAAAGGAGATCAGAAGGTCATACTCGCCCGGCGTCACCCGGCCTATGTCCACGAATACTTTCGCTTGCTCGCTGGAACCGAGCCTGATCTCGTGGCCGGCTTCCGAGGGCAGCCGCTCGCGGATGACCAGGGTCCCGGCCGCCAGGTCGCCGAGGCGCCGCTCGTTCCTGTCGATCAACATCACCAGCAGGCCAATCAGCAAGACGGCGGTATCGGCCGCCCGCACCAGATTGCGAATGATCACCGCCGGCCAGCTGACCGGCTGACCATTTTGCTCGATTACCCTTATCCGCGCCACCTTCTTGCCCGGGGTCTGGCCATGCCAGGTTCCCTCGAAAAAAATGTAGTAGCCGAAAATCACGGCGAGGACCAGGAAAATGGCCAGGCCGAGGACGCAGTAGTCGATTATGGTCCGCAGGCGCTCGGCCATCGGCACCGCCTCCAGCAGTCCCAGAAAAAGGGTGCAGGCCAAGCCGAGGAGCAGAAGCATGGCATAGCTGAGCAGGGTGTCGATCAGGCAGGCGAATATGCGGTTGCCCATGCCCGCCAGCTCGAGGTGTAAGTCGACATTTTCCGGGGTAGAGATCAGGTAGTCAGGCTTGCTCATCACTCAACCCGCAATGAACATCGAGCGTTGGTTGCGCAGCAGAAAACCGTCGTGGGACGAGCTCGAGCGATTGCTGGAGCGCACGGACCGCCGCGGCCTGGCCAGCCTGCGCCGCGAGGAGCTGAGGGAGCTGGGTCGCCTGTACCGATCGGCCTCGGCCGATCTATCGCGCGCCCGCGCTCTCGATATAGGAGGAGATACACGGATCTATCTCAACAACCTGGTGGTGAAAGCTCACAACCAAGTCTATCAAAGAGAGCGCAACCGCTGGCAGGACCTGTGGAATTTCTTCTGGCTGACCTTTCCCGGTCTGGTCAAGGAAAACATCTTTTACATCCTTGTCTCCTTCTCCATATTCTGCCTGCCGATGGTGGCTTCCTACTGGCTGGTGCTGTCGGACACGGATTTTGCGCATCTCGAGGTGCTCAAAGGCCAGCCTCTGGTGCCTGAGCAGATGTGGCATCTCATCGAGAAGCACAAGATGTGGACGGACTCGGCGCAAAATTACAGCCCGGCGGCCTCCAGCGAGATTGCCACGAACAACATCAGGGTGGCGATTCTCGCATTTGCCTACGGGGTGACCTTCGCCGTGGGGACGGTCTTCGTGCTTTTCGTGAACGGCATGATGATTGGCACCATATTTGGTGTCTGCCACAGCTACGGGCTTTTCGAGCGGCTGCTTGCTTTCGTGGCCCCCCACGGCGTTCTCGAGCTGACGGCCATCTTCATCAGCGGCGGCGCCGGGCTGCTTCTTGGTAAGGCCATGCTCTTCCCGGGGCAGCTCAAACGGTCGGACGCCCTCAAGCGGGCCGCCCGACCGGCGCTCGGCCTTTTCGGCGGCTGTATCCCGCTTCTGCTGATAGCGGGCACCATCGAGGGATTTCTGTCGCCACGCACCGACATTGCCAGCGAAGAAAAGTACGCGGTCAGCGTGGCCACGTTTGTATGTCTGATTGTATATCTTCTGGCCCCGCGGGTCCGAAAACGGCAAATGAAGCCGGGCCCGCTCGATGGCTCAGGGTGACGCCGGCGGTATAAAATGAGTTCGTCAGGCGGCCCCGGGAATTAGCTGTGAAAGGCAAAAGGAAAAAACGCAGGCGGTTGCCTCCCGGTCAGCGTCTGATCGGCTATTCCGGCCTGGCGGGATTGCTGGTCTTGAGCCAGGGCTACTCGCAGCCGGCCGAGCTGCCGCGTGCCGGCGGGTTGCCGGTGGTTCAGCAGGCGGTGCTCGCGCCGCCCTTTCATCTGACCGAGGAGCTCAGGGCGCTCGAGGAGGCGATCAAGGAGCAGTCCGCCAAGCCGGGCCTGCGCACCGGCGTTTTCGTGGTGGAGCCCGCCACCGGAAAGTACGCCGATCAAAGCGCGCACGAAAGCTTTGCCGCGGCCAGCATGATCAAGGTGCCGGTCCTGGTCGCCCTTTTGTCCGCGGTGGATCGAAAGGAGGTGTCGCTCAATCAGATTCTGACCATGAAGCAGGAGGACGTCGCCGGCGGGTCGGGGTTCTTGCAGTGGCGCCCGGTCGGCTCGCAGTTTCCGGTCGCGGCCGTCGCCGAGCTCATGATCACGCACTCTGACAACACGGCCACGAACATGATTATCAACCTGCTCGGCGGCAAGTCGGTACTCAACCCGCAGTTCGCCGGCTGGGGCCTGACCCAGACCCGGATCAACAATCCCCTTCCCGACTTCGACGGCACCAACCGCACCAGCCCCTACGACCTTGCCTACCTTCTGGGGTTGGTCCAGTATGGCGGGCAGCTGTCTGCGGAGAGCAAGGACTTCATGATGCGGATCATGCAGCGAACCCGCACCAGAACGCTCCTGCCGATGGGGCTCGGGCTGGGGGCCAGGATCGCGCACAAGACAGGCGACATAGGCGGCATGGTCGGAGACGCCGGCATCGTCAGCGCGCCCGGCGGCCAACGTTACATCGTCGTCGCCCAGGTGGAGCGCCCGCACAACGACGTGCGGGCCAATCTCCTCATTCGCCGGCTCTCGCGCAGCATATATTCAACCATGGTCCCGGAGGCGGTTTTCCCCGCCCCCGCTCCCCAAAAACCGGCCCGCCATCGTTTGCGCCACCACAGGCACCGTCATTAGGGCGTTCGGGGCGGGCAAGATTGCCCGCGCCCGGGGGTGACCCTGGAGTGCGGCTGGCAAGCGCTGGCGGCGCCCCGGGGATCGCTCTAGCGATCGGAAAGCAAAACCGGCGTGCTGTGGCGCTTGACCTGACCGAGCAGGCGCTGACCGTTGCGAACGATGTTCTGGGATTCGGTGAGAACCTGCCCGAGGTTGTTGAGGTCCGCCTCGATGCGGGTGAGCACGGATTCGGCGTAGTGGTCGGCGCCCTCGCGGGTGCGCTGGGCTTCCTCCTCGGCCTCCATGCGGATGCGCTCGGCTTCGGCCATGGCTTCCCGGCGCATCTGCTCCACCTCGGCGACGACTTGCTTGCGAATCCGCTCCACCTCGGCCTGCACGGCCTTGAGGAGCTCGGACTCCTGGAGCATGCTGTCCGCCTGGCGGCGGGCCATGGAGATGACCTGCTCGGCCCGGCGCTGCGCCTCGGCGATTATCTCGTCGCGCTGCTCGAGAACCTCGGTGGCTTCCCTCAATTCCTCCGGCAGGCGGGCTCTCGCCTTATCCAGCACATCCAGAAATTGATCGGCGTTGATGAGCTTGAACTTATGGATACCGGCGGCATCGTCAATCAGGTGCTCAAGCAGATCGAGGTGCTTGTAGATTGAGGTTTGCTTATATGCTGTGCTTGTTTGTGCGATTGTTGCTGTCATTTATTCAGCGCCCCTGCTGAAATGCTCTCTTAAGTAGTCGTTGACGACCGGAGGTACAAACTGCGATACGTCGCCGCCCAGCTGGGCTATCTCTTTGACCATCGTTGAGCTGATAAAAGAATACTCGGCTTTTGACATTAGAAAAATAGTTTCTAGTTCAGGAAAGAGCTCCTTGTTGGTCTGCGCCATCGCCAGCTCGGCTTCAAAATCGGTGATCGCCCTCAACCCTCGAATAAGAATTGTTGTCCTGGTTTGTTTTGCATAGCTGACGGTCAATCCTTGAAAATCGTCAACCTGCACCCCCCGAAGCCCCTCTACAGCTCGTGCAATGAGCTTTTTGCGGACATCGACGGGAAGAAGCGAGTGTTTTCTGGGGTTGCCGACGACCGAAATAATCACCTCATCGAAGAGCTTGCTGGCTCTGTGAATGATGTCCAGATGGCCGTGCGTCAAGGGGTCAAAGGAGCCTGGATAGATGGCCCTTGCCAATCCCCTTACCCTCCTTTGGAGCTTGCCGCCCCGGAATCCCCGAAAAAACTGCTAACCGAGCGAAGACAGAGGCTCGAGGCACCTTGTCAACGCAGCAATGATAACACGGGCTCCGCTTGTAAACACCCCGGGCGGAGGCGATAAGCTTCTAATGTTTTACGACAATTGAACTTGACAACGATACGACAATATGATTATCGGACATACATGATCTATCGATCATGGTGTTGCCAAATATAGTTGGTCGGGCGGGCGGCTGTCAATCCTCCTGGTGTCACCGGCGGTGACAGGCACCGCCGGTGATATGATCGGCATTAGACCGCCGGCCGCAAAGATTGCGGCTGCATATGGCCGGGCTTCCGGTTGTTGAAGACGATCAGAACCTCGCCCTCGAGGTCCTGATCCTCTCGAGGCGGTGCGCCACACGGCAGGTCCGGCCGCCTGATGTCCGGCGGTGCGGGCTCGAGGCGTGATTGCCGGCGGGGGAGACTTTCCGGCTGGAAGGGCAGGGCCGTCAGATCAGCTTGTGCACAAGCTGGTCCAGCAGCTGGTCGAAGCGGTACATGGTCAGCAGCAGGGGTGCGAAGGGCAGGATGGCGGCGGTGGCGAAACCGAATATGGTGCCCCTGTCGAAGGCGAATGCGCGCATGTTGCCGACGACCTTGAACTTGTCCTGCACTTTGGAGTCGGACTCGACAGGCTTGTCCGCGGTCGCGCCGGCCGGCTCTTCCTGGTCGGGCACCCATTTGCTGTGGAAGCTGTCGACATACTGCTTGGCCAGTATTCCGTATTCGTAGAGCCCCTTGCGTTTGCAGTCGATGAGCTTGGGCGTGAAGACCAATAGCGGCAGGATGTTGAACAGGACCATGAAGACGACTATCGAGAGGATCGTTCCCTTGAAGTCGTCCAGCCTGTACCCGTGGTAGAGAATGAACTGGCCCATGGCGGCGCTGCCCTGACAGGAGAAGGCGAAGACCAGAATGGCGAAGTGATTGTGTCCGGCGGCCAGGAAGCCCAAGCCGCCCACGCAATCCGGGTGCGTGGGCACAAGCTTCAGCTTGAGCCTGGAGATGCGCGCCAGAAGCGACCACCAGATCACGATCCGCCAGCACCATCTCAGCCAGAGGAAGCGGACGACCGGCATGGCGAAATAGCGGAAGAACTCCCCGGCCAGGGTCAGCTTGCCGTCCATGAGCAGCCACTGGCCGTCATCGACGTGGGGGGCCAGATTCAGTCCGAAAGCGCTGGTCAGAAAAGCGAAGGCCAGCAGCCCCAGCTCCACCGGCAGGGAGTCGCGCAGGCGCTGGGAATGTCTGATGAACTCCAGGTAGCAAGGCAGCTCGGCTTCGGTAATCAAGCCGCTGCGCACGAAATAGCGCACCACGTGGCTGAGCCATGGCTGGATCTGGAGCTCGGCGAAGATGAGCAGCGGCACGACGGCCAGAAAGCGGACCGACTGCGCGAAGTTGGCCAGGAAGGACTGGAGAAGCGGCGCGCCGGCCTGCTGGCCCTGGATCCAGGAGAGGACGGCAAGCGGCAGCCAGGTGACGGCGGCATAGATAACCATGCGCGCGGTGACGCCGGAGACGCCGGCCCTGGCGATTCCCATCCTGATCAGGAGCCCGTAGAGCGGGCCCCCGCGAACGAGGGAAAGATCCAGCTCATCAGGCGCTAGCTCCCGGGTGGGCATGGCCGCTAACCGCCGGCGGTCTGCGACCGTGCGGCAGCGCTCTCCGCCTGGGGCTCGCCGGGCCCGACATTCGCGGGCCCGGCTGCGGAGGCGGCCGCAGCCTCTTCACCTTCAGCGGCGACCGGCTCGGATTCGGGCTCCCGGGCGGCCGGCAGGACGATGCTGAACGTGGAGCCCTGCCCGAGGGCGGACTTCACCTCCACCCGGCCCCCATGGTTCTCGACGATCTTCTTGACGATGGTCAGACCGAGCCCGGTGCCCTTGACCGTGTGAACCTTGGCCTCTACCCGGAAAAAGCGGTCGAAGATATGCGGCAGGCACTCTTCGGGGATGCCTATGCCGTTGTCGCTGACATCCACGCGAATCTCGGCTGACTCGCTAACATGCACCGCCCGCACCCGGATCCGCCCGCCGGCCGGCGTGTACTTGATTGCGTTGGTCATGAGATTGATCACGCAGCGCTCGATCGACTCCTCGTTCATCGTCACGAGCGGCAGGCCATCCTGGCAATCGAAGGTGACGTCGATCTGCCTGTCCCTGGCCATGAGCGACACCGCCCGCAGCGCGTAATTGACGGCCCGGCTTATGTCCTGCGGCTCCATCTCCAGGTCGCGGTCGGCCTCGTCCAGGCGGCTCATCTCCAGGACCTCGTTGACCAGGTACATCAGGCGATCCGCTTCGCTGTCGATGATCTGCAGGAACTCCTTGCTCGTCTGCTCATCCAGCTTCTCGCCGTGGTTGCACAGGGTGTCCACGTAGCTCTTGATGGATGTGATGGGCGTTCTCAGCTCGTGGCTGACGTTGGAGATAAATTCGCTCTTCATGCGCTCCAGCTCTGCCTGCCTGGTGATGTCCTGCATGATCATTACCGAGCCGAGGAACTCCTTGTTCAAAATGATGGGCGCGATGTGCAGGCGCACCGTGCGCTCTCCCAGGTGTATCTGCTGGATGGCCGATTCCAGCCTGCCCGGCGATACCGTGTCCGTAAAGGCCTGGATCGTCTGGCAGATCTGCGGGCTGTCAGGGCCCTCGGTGCAGACCACCAGCGGCTTGCCGAGCAGCTCGCGCACCTCCTTGTCGAAAAGCTGGGCGGCGGCGGCGTTGATGATCTGAACCTTGTTCTCGCGGTCGCAGACGACCACGCCGTCGGCGATGGACATGAGAACGAGCTCCAGCTTGTTGCGCTCGGAGATGAACTTGTTGCGCTCGGCCATCAGGCTGTCGACGTTGGCCCGGTCGTACTGCTGAAGCCGGTCGGACATATAATTGAAGGCGTCGACCACCTGGTCGATCTCGCGCCCGGCGCCCTGGGCGAGGATCTGGTGCCCGAAGCGCCCGGCGGCGATGTGGCTTGCCCCTTCGGAAAGCGCCTTGAGCGGCCTGTTGATGAGCGCGTAATTGACGGCCAGGCAAAGCGCGCCCAGAAGCCAGACCAGGGCGAAGATGGACACCAGGAAGTAACGGGTCTCGCGCGGCGTGCCGAGGATGGTGAAGCCGTAGTTATCCAGACCGACCCAGCAAACGCCCAGATCCTGATTGTTGCGCCGCATCGGCACGGCGATGTTGGTTACCGAGCGGTAGCCCGGCGGGCTGGGATAGACCCCGGATACAGCCGGTCCGGCCGGGTGCATCCTGTAGACCGGGTAGATCTTCGCCGAGACGCCCTCCCGCCTGGTGGGCAGCGCCTGGCTGTCAAGCAGTATCCGCCCCTGACTGTCGCAGAAGACCACATAGGCGATAGCCGGGGTCTGCCCCATCTCGGTCAGAACGTAGTACTTGAGCCCCTCGATGTTGCCCCGGTTGGCCATGGCCTCGGCGCCGCCCCGGGCAAGGGCCTGGCCGAGCGCCAGCCCGAACTGCTCCACCGAGTGGTTGATCACCGCTTGTGTACGATCGACGACAACCCGGGCCGTGAAGGTGACCAGCGCCGAAATCGAGATGAGACCCAGAAGCAATAGCCGCTTCTGGGTCGAGATCCGCCCCCAGAGCTGGCGAATCGCTCCCAGCTGCTTGACCGCTCTTCTGTAGGCTCGCAAGATTAACTGGCTCAAAGCAATGGCGGCAGGCTTACGGAGAAATAATCTGGGGGCGCCGGCGGCCGTCGAGGCCGCATCAAGTCCCATTTTAGCGGTTTTCGGGGGATATATACAGTCGCTAATCTGCCGGCTGCCCCCGGTCGGCCGGTTTAGGGCAAGGCTGCAAAGGGAACAGATTGGCCAGGATTTGCTGCAAGGGCCCGGGGCCGCCGACAAAAGTACGATCTTGACCACCACAAACCTTACCAGCCAGCATGACGATATTCCCTCCACCGAAGAGCGGGTGAAGGAGTACATGCCGCTGGTCAACCAGATCGCCCGGCGCTATGCCCGCTACCGCCCGGACTTTCTCGAGGACCTGGTTCAGGTGGGGGCGGTCGGGCTCCTGAAGGCGATCCGGTACTACGACCCCAACCGGGCCCGCACCGCCAGCTTCAAGACCGTGGCCTCCTGCTACATCCGCGGGGAGATCAGGCACTACCTGAGGGACCACGCCGGGCTGGTCCAGGTGCCGCGCCGGTTGAGCGAGATCAACTCCCAGCTGATGACCGTGGAGGAGCACCTGACCAAGCAGCTGGGCCGCACCCCTTCCGTGAGCGAGCTGGCCGAAGGCTCCGGTTATTCCGTGCGCGACATTCTCGAGGCCCGGCAGTCGGTCGATGCCTGTACGCGCTACGAGTCGTTCGACACCCCGGATGCGGAAGATGAGCGGGAGGACAACCGGGCCCTGTCGGAGATGGTGGCCGACCGCAGGTACCAGGACTTCGTGCTGGCCGCCGAGGACCGCGAGCTGATTGCACAGGCGCTCAAGCATCTGGGCGACAAGACAAGGCAGATTGTCGAATTCGTCTTCTTTTACGACCTGACCCAGAAGGAAACGGCCAGGCAACTGGGAATATCAGAGATGGGGGTGTCCAGGGCGGTCCACAGCGGGCTGAAGAAGTTGAAGGACATCCTGGCCACCGAGATTCTCTAGGATTCCACCATGTCGCTGTCACAAAAAGAACTTCCGGTCTCGATGGAGGAGATCATCAGCCTGGCCATCGAGTACAAGGCGTCCGATATTCACTTCAAGGCAAACATGGCCCCCGTGTTTCGCATCGACGGGCAGATTCGCTCGGTGCCGGGGCTGCCGGTGTTCAATCCGGACCTCCTGCGCAGCACGCTGGTCGGCATGCTCAGTCGCAAGCAGCAGCAGGTTTTCGAGGAGAACCACGAGTTGGATACGGCCATCCATTTCAAGGATAAGGCCAGGGTGAGGGTGAACCTGCACACGGACATCGATTCCGTGGGGGCCGCCATGCGCATCGTGCCGCTGGATGTGCCCTCCCTGGATCAGGTGGGGGCGCCGACGGTTCTCGAGGAGTTCACCAGGGCGCGCTCGGGGCTGGTGCTGGTCACAGGCGTCACCGGCGCCGGCAAGTCGACCACGCTGGCGGCGATGATCGACGCCATCAACAGCCGCGACGCCGGGCATATCTACACGATGGAGGACCCGATCGAGTTTGTCTTCCGCCCGAAACGGTGCATCGTCACGCAACGCGAGATCGGCTATCACACCAAGAGCTTCGCCGCGGCGCTGCGATCGGCTCTGCGTGCCGATCCCAACGTGATCCTGATCGGCGAGATGCGCGACGTGGAGACGATGCAGTGGGCCTTGAAGGCGGCTGAAACCGGGCTTCTCGTGCTTTCCACGCTGCACACCTCGTCGGCGCCCAAGACCATCCAGCGAATTCTCGGCATGTTCAGCCCGAGCGAGCAGGAGGTGGTGCGCATGCAGCTGGCGCACGTGCTGAGGGCCGTGGTCGCGCAGCAGCTGGTGCCGCTGGTCGAGGGCGGCAGAATGGCCGTGCACGAGATCATGGTGAACACGCTCACCATCCAGGAAGCGATCCTGCGCGGGGAGATCGATGCTATCCACGAGTTCATCAAGAACGGGCAGTTCGACGGCATGCAGACGATGGACCTCGCCGTCTATGACGCCTACCGCAAGGGGTTCATCGATGCCGATGCCGCCCGCAGCTTCGCGCTCAATCCGGGCGAGATGGAGCGGATATTGCGCGGGGCGACTATTGTGTAGCCGCTCCGGCCCCGCGCGATCCGTTTTCTTATCCGGCCGGGCGGCTGGCGGGGCGGGAATTGTGGCGATCCGCTATTTTCTGGATACATTAAAACTGGCTGGAAACCGGTTGTCATGGCTTGAATCATTATTAAGCCCTGGTAAGATTCTTGACGATTCTGGCCTGCAGGATCGCTTCAGATCCTCAAGACAGGCGGCGCGTCGGGCTTTTCGCTTGACTCGGGGTTTCTTAAGGGGGGCACTGGGAGGTCTAATGGCTGGCACTGCTAGAGAGCGAAGCATCTCGCTCGACCGTCTCGACGATCATCTGAAGGCGATTCTCAAACTGAAGCTGCGTGAATTTGTTCACCTGAGTCCCTGGTTCCACGACATCCCATCGCTGGATGTGACGTATTACCCCCGGCCGGCCTCTGCCGGCCCGGCGGCATACCCCCGCCGGCGCCAGCCAGAACCCTGCCCGCACCGGGGCCACCGGTCGATAAGCCGCCGCAAGCCGCCCCGCTGGTAGTCCGGCGCCAGGCGGGGTTCGGCTGAAATAGAAAGCCAGACGGCGGATGCTGTCTGGCTCGGCTTCCTGTTATGGTCGGGACGAGAGGATTCGAACCTCCGGCCTCACCCACCCCAAAGGTGCGCGCTACCCCTGCGCCACGTCCCGGCACAGACAACATTATAACCCCCGATTCGGGCAGGGGCGGGTCGCCCGGGCGCCAGGCTTGATACTATAAGTGTGGAGTAGCAGATGTAACCACACGCTGTCATTCAGGCCGCCTTGCAAGTCGAAGTCGAACAACTTTTCAGTTTCAAGCTCGATGATTTTCAGTTAGAGGCGATCCGTCACCTGGAAGAGGGCAGAAGCGTCGTTGTCTGCGCGCCGACCGGCTCCGGGAAAACGGTGATCGCCGAGTACGCGGTGGAGTGCGCGCTGCGCTCCAACCAGCGTTGCTTTTACACGACCCCGCTGAAGGCGCTCTCCAATCAGAAGTTTTACGACTTCGGGCAGAAGTACGGGCCGGAGAAGGTCGGGCTTTTGACCGGCGACATCTCGATCAATCGTGACGCCGCGGTCGTGGTCATGACCACCGAGGTGTTCCGCAACATGCTCTACGGCACGATTCTTGGCGAGGTGGCGAAAAATCTGCGCGGGGTGGCCTGCGTCGTCCTCGACGAGTGCCACTACATGAACGACGCGGAGCGCGGCACGGTCTGGGAAGAGTCGATCATTTACGCGCCAAAGAACATTCAGCTGATCGCCCTTTCGGCGACGGTGGCCAACGCCGAGGAGCTCACCACGTGGATTGACGAGACGCACGGCGCGACCGGGCTGGTCGTCTCCAGCTTCCGGCCGGTCCCTTTGCGCTTTCACTATTTCGGCGACCGGCGGCTCTACCCGCTCATGGCCCCCGGGCACGGCGTGAACACGCAGCTCAAGAGCCGCTTCGGCGCCAAGAAGCGCTCCTTCAAGGACAGGCGAAGACGGCTTATCACCGCGCTGTCCCCGGCCGCCGGCGACGTGCTGGCGGTTCTCTCCAGCAGAAACATGCTGCCGGCGATCTACTTCCTCTTCTCGCGCCGCGGCTGTGAGGAGGCCATGCAGCGCGCGCGCGGCATCCCGCTGGTGAACATGGAGGAGGAGGAGGAGCTGCGCTCGATGGTTGATCGCTTCGTGAGCGAGAACCCCAACCTGCGGAATCACCCCCACCTGCCCTATCTCTACGAGGGCATGTCCGTGCACCACGCCGGCATGCTCCCGAGCTGGAAGGCCATGGTGGAGAAGCTGTTCCAGAAAGGTCTTCTCAAGGTCGTCTTTGCCACGGAGACGCTGGCTGCCGGCATAAACATGCCGGCCAGAACGACCGTGATAAGCTCGCTCACCAAACGCGGGGACGAGGGGCACCGGGAGCTGACGGCCAGCGAGTTCCTGCAGATGTCCGGCCGGGCCGGGCGGCGGGGGATGGACGAGGTCGGGCACGTCGTCGTCCTCCATCACCCGTTCGAGTCGGTCGAGGACGCGGCCCGGCTGGCGGCGGCGCCGCCCGACCCGCTGCGCAGCCAGTTCACCCCCTCCTACGGCATGGTGCTGAACCTCCTGCAGCGTCACAGCGAGGAGGAGGCGCGCGAGCTCATCGAGCGCAGCTTCGGGCAGTTCATGATCAACCAGCAGCTGGAGCCGCTTTATCTCCAGCAAATGAACAACGACAGAGAGCTGGAGCGCCTTGCGCATCCCCTGTGCCCCGGCGAGATCGGCGACCTTCCCCTCTATGCCAGACGCCTGGACGCCGTGCACGCCAAGAACAAGCAGTTGAAGCAGATCGAGAAGGGGCTGCGCGCCGGCGACGGCTCCGGGGCCAGGAGCGCCGACGGGGCGGCTGCCGTCAGCGCGATCCGCGAGCAGCTGAAGGGGATGCTCGACGAGGCTTACTCGATGCCCTGCCACGGCTGCCCGGTGCAAAAGCCCTGCAGCAAGCAGACGGAGCGCGTGCGCCATCTGCAGGGCAGGCAAAAGGAGATAAGCAAGCGGCTGGAGCGGGAGACGACCTGGTACTGGCGCACCTTCCAGGCGCTGGCCAACATACTGCGCCTCGAAGGCTACCTTGAGGCCAACACGCCGACCGCGCGCGGGCAGACGGCGGCCGCCATACGGGGAACCAACGAGCTTTTCCTCACCGAGGTGGCCCTGAGCGGCTGCCTGGACGATCTTTCCCCTGCCGAGCTCGCGGCGCTGATGACGGCGCTGGTCAGCGAGGAAGGGCGGGCCGCCGACGCGGTGCGCTGCCGGGTGAGCCCGCGGGTGGAGATGGTGCTGGAGGAGGTCAACCGCATCGGCCGGCATCTGTGGCGGCTGCAGCGTGATTTCGACGTCGAGATCCCCGTTGAGTACTCGGCCGTTCTGGCGGGGCTGACCGAGATGTGGGCCAACGGCGCCACCTGGGATGAGATGCGGAATGCCACCATATATGATGAGGGCGACGTCGTGCGGTCGTTGAGGCGCACCACAGATCTGTGCCGGCAGTTCATGCGCGCGCCCGGCGTCCCGCCAAAGCTGGTGTCGCTCTGCTACGAGGCCGAGTCGCTCATCGCCCGCGACGAGGTGCGCGAGGACATCTGACGATTCCTCCCCGGGTCAGAGATTCCGCCGGCAGAGGTTGAGGATGCGGGAGACCACCTCCTCCACGGTCAGGTTGTCGGTGTTGATCGGGATGGCGTCCTGAGCCTGCCTGAGCGGGGCTACGGCCCGCGTCGAGTCGGCCTGGTCGCGGTCCTTGATCTCGTTTAGCAGGCGCTCGAACTCGGTTGGCTCGCCCATCTGCTCCAGGTCCTTCATCCGTCGCGCCGCCCTCACCTCCGGGCTGGCGGTGAGGAAGATCTTCAGGTCGGCGCCGGGCAAAACCACGGTGCCGATATCCCGGCCGTCCATGACCACGCCGCCGCGGGCGGCCATCTGCTGCTGCCGGGTGACCATGTGCTGGCGGACGCCGGGGATAGCCGAGATCGGGCTGACCAGCCGGGTGACCTGCGGCGAGCGGATGGCCAGCGACACGTCGCGACCGTCGACCAGCACCCGCTGGCCGCTGCCGTCATCGGCGGCAACCAGCTCGATGCGGGCGGAAGCCACCAGCTTGACGATGGTCTCGTAATCCAGGGCGTTGACGTTGTTCTCCAGGACAAGCCAGGTGGCCGCCCGGTACATGGCCCCGGTGTCTATATATGTGTAATTGAGGGAATCGGCCACGCGCCTTGCCACCGTGGACTTGCCTGCCCCGGCCGGGCCGTCGATTGCGATGACGAGAGGTTTTGAGGGGGCTTGGTTGTGGCTGGTCACTGAGGTCTGGCTGGTCACTGAGTTGCGGAACTCAACTTGGGTATGCGTTTTGCGACGGCCTCTGCGGCTGCCGGCCAGGCGGCAGGGACGGCGCCGGCGCCTGCGGTAGCTGCCACGGCGCCCGCGCCTGCACTACGGGGGGGCGTGCCGGTGCGCCACCGTCATGATGAGCGGGCCTATGGCCAGCGCGATGGCCAGCAGCGCCAGCAGCAGGAGCGCTATGGGCAGCCGCGGCCGGGAAGCGGGCCCGTCCGGTGCCTGCTGCAGCGGCAGGTCACCGTCGGTGGTGCTTTGCCGGCGGGCCCGGGCGGCGGGGCTCAAAAGAGGCGTGCCGCCGGCTACGGCCGGCCAGTCGTCAATCAAGGGGTTGAGAACATTCCAGGCCGGCGGTGCCGGCGTGGCGGGCGGCACGGCAGGCGCGCTCGGCGGCACCAGCGCCTCGTGGGCGCTGGCGGCGGCAGCTGGTTCGGCGGTCGGGCTGAACACCTCGTCCAGCAGCGATTTCTCGTCGAAGAGATCGCCTGCGCTCTCCGGCAGATCGGGGAGCCTGTCGATCAGCGCCGGCAGGCTTATGTGGAGCGACTGGTCCATGTCCGGCGGCAGCGGGGCGGCGGCTTGCAGAAAGGCGAAGTTGCCTTCCGTTACCGCCAGCAGCTTCCTGACCGCCGGATAGCCGGTCAGGCTGCCGCCTGCAACCTGAGCGCCGATAATGTAACGCCCTTTGACCACGGCCAGCTTGCCGGACAAATCCTCCCCGCAAGCGGAGATGCGAAACAGGCCGGTGGCATCGGGGGCCTGACGGAGGACCTCCTGGAGCGCCTCACGCGCCCCGGATCTCCCCGACAGCCGGCCTTCCACAACAGCTTCCATGTTGAATCCCGGGCGCCCCGCTCCTTGTTCCTCAGTAGCTCCGCGCGCAATCTGACGCGGGCGAGGCAGGCCTCGCCCCTGAAGGCTTTGGCTCGCTTTCTATTATAGGCTTCCGCGGCGAAACAGGCGCTTCCACCAGGGCTGGCTCAGCAGCTCAACGTACTGCTCTTTCAGCTCGCGCAGCTCCCGGTTGGCGGTGGCCAGCTCCGCCTTCAGGCTGGCGGTCTCCGTCGCCCGTACCTCGAGCAGGCGCATCGAGCCCTGCAGTTGCGTGATCAGGCGCAGGTCCTCCATGCGCAGCCGCCGCTCCTCGGCCACCTGCTTCTGGGCCTGCAGCAGCTCCCGCAGCAGGCGCTCCACCTCTTCGCTGCGATCGATGATGATCGCCGGCCTGTCGACGCTGTGGCGCTCGACAGGCCAGGAACGCCTCTCCGGGCCGAAGGCGTGGTGGGCGATCGATTGGCCCTGGTCGGTCTCGCCCTCGAAGGCGCCGTCTTCCCGCTCCGGGTCCACCTGGCGCAGGCGGAAACCGGGGGGCGGCAAGATTCTCCACTCGGAGCCGCCTTCGGTTTGCACCTTGCGCGCTGTCCAGCCGTCAGGCAGTTTGTTGCCCCATTTTCCGAGAATGCTCCGCTCCAGGGTGCGCAACGATTTGCCCAGGATCACCGCAGCTTGCTTGAGGGTGAGGAACGGACGGGGAATGTCGTAGGAGCTCTCCTGCTCCTCGGCTTCCTGCAGCCTTTCATCGCCTTCTTCCATGGCTGCCGGCGTCTCCAGATTCTCAATGTCTGCAGTCATGTCGTCATTGCCCTCCGCGCGCGCGAACGTTCACCAGGCTCCCGGCGAGGACGCACCCGCCCCGTACAGTTTAGCCTTTATGACTTCCGGCGCAAGACAGAGGATTTCATCATGCCGAGAGGCGCAGCATTGCCGCGCCTCTCGAGGATCCGTCCGATCTGTTACATGATCGCCAACTTCTACGTCGCAAGCGCCCGCACTACTTGATCAGGCGCTTCTCGACCGCCGACCAGTCGACGTTGCTCAGGAACGCCTCTATGTACTTGGGACGGTCGGCCGGCTTGTAATCGAGCAGCCAGGCATGCTCCCAGACATCCATGACCAGAATCGGGTGGAAGCCGGCGATGTTGCCCTCTTCGTGGAGGGTAATCCAGTGATTGGACAGGGCCCCGGTCACCGGGTCCTGGAAGAGGATGGCCCAGCCGACGCCGCGCATGGCGCCGACCTTGCAGAAATCATTGCGCCAGACCTCCAGGCTGGAGTAGGTCTCGGCGATCGCCTTGCCGAGCGGGGAGCTTTCCTTGAGCTCGGAGCCGCCCGCCTTCAGGTTTTCGAAGTAGTATTCATGCAGGCGCATGCCGTTGTACTCGAAACCGTAACGGCGCTTGAGCTCGGCGTATTCCGGCGTGCCGGACTTGCCGGCCTCGGTCAATTCGATCACCTTCTCGTTCAAAATGTTCGTGTTCTTGACGTAGCCGGAGTACAGCCCGAGATGCAGCTCCAGGGTTTTGTCGGAGATGCCGTTCAAACCGGTCAGGTACTTGAAATCTCGTTCCGCGTAGGGCTTCCATTGAATTTTTGTCTGAAGCATATCGTTCTCCTGCTTGGCAACTGGAGGTGTGTAACGCTAACCGGGCAAGCGGTTGCCGCCTGGTCAGGGCTCCTGTGAGAGACCATTAATACCACAAAGTGATTTCCAAGCGGTAGGAACATTACATTAAAAGCGCGGGTCTGGCGGCGGAATCGCCGCGATCGGCACCGCCGGCGGTGCCGCCCCGGAAACGCAAAGCCAGGCGCTCCTTGAGCAGCCTGGCAATCTCCTTTGCGAGACCCACCTGTTTTGCGTCACCACAAGCTGGTGATTAGCCCCCAGTACCCGGGCATGTTGTTTTCCAAGTTGTCTTTCTCACGGATGTTTCTCTATATAGAGACCCCCATAAGCTCGATCTGGTCAACCCCTTTCTACCCGGTTCCCTTTGGGTGCTAAACCGGCGAATTGTTGTGCGCATTACACAATGCCGAAAAATTTCGCGTCATAGGAACAATGCCCTGGCGCGATGGCTACAGGATGCGCCGCCAGTTATATTGTTATGCCGACAACAGTTTCCGGGATCGGGTAAGTAATGGAAGGGCAGGGGGCTGGCGAGCGCAATGGACAAACTGGTTCTGGCTCTCAAGGGCAAGGTTTTGCTGCCGCTGGTGCTCGTCCCGGCGCTCGCGCTGTGGCTTTTCCTCTGCAAGGCGCATTACGAGAGCTACTGGGACGGCACCATCCTGCGCGTGCAGACGGTCGATTTCAACATCCTGCACCACACGCTGCCGACCACGCTCTCGACGCTTATCGTCGCCGGCAGGGCGGATCTGATCCAGCGGGTCCTCGACAGCAGTTACGGCATATTCGGCCTGGTGGTCACCGACCCGGAGGGGCGGTCGGTCCTCTACAAAACAGGCAAGGTCTATCACCGGGCGTCCTGGCAACAGCTCGTCTCGCCGGAGTTTCTCGCGCGCACCACGGAGCCTTACGATCTGCTAACCGATCCTCCCCCGCTGGAGCCGGTTTTCGCGCACAGCAGCCCGCGCTCCGCGGCCGCCAGCCGGCTTGCCGAGTTGCCCGCCGGGCGGGTGCTCGGGCGCGTCTACTACGTGCGGCAGCCGCCGCCGTCGCTGGCCCGGGATCTGTCCACGTTTTTCGGCACAGGGTGGCTGGAGCTTTCCGGGTCCAAGCGCGGCTACCTGTTGATAACCCTGGCTACCGTCGGCTTCGGCCTGGCGCTCGTATTCTTGATCCTCTTCCGGCAGCGCAGCCTGGAGGTGAGGCGGCGCGAGCTCGAGCATCTGGCCTGCGAGCTCGACATCCGGCAGAAGGCGCTCGATCACCTGGCTTGCGAGCTGTCCGGGCAGAAGGAGCGAAAGCGCTGGCTGGAGCAGGAAGCGGATCAGAGCTACCGGCGAGCGCTTTCGCTCAGGTCGGCGCTCGCCACCTTGAAGGAGACGCTGGCCAGGGCCGACCTGGCTGGTCAGGAGCAGACGGTGCCGGAGGCTGCCGGGATCAAGCTGCGCCCGCCGATTCACCCGCCCAGCGAGCTGCTTGCCGAGCTGGAGGCGCTCATCCCCGAGCTGGCCACGGACGCCCAGGGCCTGCGCGCGCAGGCCGAGCAGCTGCAGGAGCACTGCCGGCTTCTGGAGGAGCGCCAGGCCGAGATGAAAAGGATCCTGGACCAGGCGTACCTGCGCGCCTCGGAGCTGCCCGGCAACCTGCTGCCGTTCCGGACATCCTCTCCGGGGCATGATTGAAACGCCAGATAAATCCGGTCACAGTCCGGCGGCAGCCAGGTATGCTACGCTAAATAGGGCTGGGGAATCGAACCACCCTTACCGGATTCTTATCGGAAGGGCGGCGCGGTTTCCTCGTGCTTGTTGGCATCGGGCCAGGGGTCGAAGTTCAGGTTTATGAAGCCCGTATCTGGCAAAAAAGCGACGCTTTCGCTATCAGCCGTGCAGGAGGCGAGTAGCGAGCCGGTTTATCGCCGGGGGGTTCAGTACTATCGCCGCAAGAAGGTGCTCAAGTATGAGGAGGGCGAGCACGGGGATCACATAGAGGCCCTGGTCATCGGCTCCGAGCCGCAGCCGTACAAAGTCTCGGTCCAGATAGACGGTGACGACAAGTTCAAGGCCGACTGCTCCTGCCCTTATTTCGAGGAGGTCTGCAAGCACTCCGTCTCGGTGCTGTTGCAGTACATCGCCCGGCGGCACCCGGGGATCAAGTTCGACCTGTCCGAGCCGGACAGGCAGAAAGAGCCCGCTGAGGAGAAGGCTCCCCGCGCCCGAGAGCTGCTCGACGATCCCAGATCGGCCGAACCGGAGGACGAGCAGCAAGACTTTCAGCTCGGCGTGCTGGTGCTGGAGAAGCCGCTCGCGCTTATCCTGGGCACGGTGCCGGAAGAGCCGCAAGGCAAGGTGAACATCCTCAAGATCCCGCCGCAGGTTCTCGATCTTCTGCCGTCGGGATCACGCATCTGGCGCCTGGCCAGGTATCTGACCATGCTGCCCCAGACCACCAAGGGACCGGCCGGCGGGCACCGCATCCCGCGCGGGGACGAAGGGGCGGTGCTCGGTCACTTGAGCCTGTGCGCCCGCCTGGTCAACACCTCCGACGGCCAGCCGATGAGATTTTCCGAGAGCCGGGTCAAGGCGAAGGTGGTGATCTCGGAGACGGAAAGCGGGGAGCTGCTCCTGCGCTTGCAAGCGGTCCGCGAGGACGGCAGCCAGCTTGCCGACCCGGTATTCTTCCTGGGGCAGATGTGCTGGGTGCTTTCGGAGAACGTCTTTTACGGCATCGACCTCGGCGCGCTGCACAGGCTCTTCCCGTTCTTCGACTCGCACGGGGAGATGACGGTCAAGCTGGAGCTGGTGCCCAAGTTCCTGGCGGTGGATCTGCCGATCCTGCGCAAACGGCTGCCGGTCGAGCTGGACGAGAGCGCCGCACCATTTCCGGTGGCAGTCACGGAGCCCCCGCGGGTGGCAATAAGGCTCGTGGAGAAGCCACAGGGACTGGAGCTCGCTCTCGGCTTTGTCTATGGCGACCTGGTGCTGCCGTCCCGGGATGAGACCAGCGCCGTCGAATCGGAGCTGTACACGAGAACGATCTCCGAGACCGGGCAGAGCGTCTGGGTGAAGCGCCTGTGGGATATGGAAAGCCAGGTGAGACGCTTCCTCTCCAACCTGCAGCCGACGCGAACCGTGGCCGATCGGTTCTTCTTTATGGAGGAGCCCGCGCTCGACGTCATCTACTACCTTTCCTCCGAGCAGTGCAGCACCTGGGAGGTCAGCGGTCTCGGCGAGCTCAAAGAATACCGCGTGCGGCAGGAGCCGTTCTCGCTCAAGGCTCAGCTGTCGCTGAAGAAGGACGCCTTCAAGTTCGACTTCCATCTGGCCGCCCGCGCGGGGGACACGCCGCTGTCGTTCGACCAGATCGTCGACGCCGTCTTCCGCAACCGGAATTACCTCAAGCTGCCGGAAAACGAGCACGTCAGGCTGCCGGTGCAGACGCTCTTGAGCCTGCTCAAGGCCGTCGGGCAGAGCAAAGAGCTGCCGGGCAGGGAGAGGGGGCGCCCGCTCTATCAGGCGCTGCCTGTCACCCAGGCGCTCGAGGCGCATGGGGTGGAGATCGAGGCCGATGAGGGCTTCGGCGAATTTCTCTTCAAGCTGCGCAACTTCAAAGAGCTGGAGCCGATTTCCGTGCCGGACGGCTTCAACGGAACCCTGCGCGAGTACCAGAAGGAAGGCTACAACTGGCTTTCCTTCCTGCGGGAGTACGGGCTGGGCGGCATTCTTGCCGACGACATGGGTCTGGGAAAAACGATCCAGGCGCTCGTGCTTTTGCTTGCCCATCATCGCAACGGGCAGCAGAGACTGCCATCACTGGTGGTGGCGCCCACCTCGGTCGTCTACAACTGGATGACGGAAGCCCAGCGCTTCACACCCGGGCTGGCGACGGAGCTCTTTCTGGGACGGGAGCGCGGAGAGCTGCTCTCCAAGCTGGGCCGCGACGGCGGCAAGAAGCCCGACGTGGTGTTCACCACCTACGGCATCATCCGCCGGGACTGGGAGACCTTGAAGAACGTCCCCTTCGAGTACGTGATCCTGGACGAAGCGCAAAACATCAAGAACCCCGAGTCGGTGGGGGCCAAGGCTTGCAAGCAGTTGAAAGCCCTGCAGAGGCTGGCTTTGACGGGGACGCCGGTTGAGAACCGCCTGAAGGAGCTGTGGTCGATCTTCGACTTCCTGATGCCCGATTTCCTCGGCGCGTACCGCGACTTCAACGAGACCTTCGAGAAACCGATCGAGATTGGGGTAGAGGGCGTCGGACAGAAGCTGAGGAAGATTGTCCATCCCTTCATTCTGCGCCGAATGAAGAGCCAGGTGGAAAAGGAGCTGCCAGATCGAACGGATATCATCAACCTCTGCGAGCTCGATGACGAGCAGAGGTCGCTCTACCTGGATGTGCTCGACGAGTGCCGGCAGAAGGTGTTCGGGGAGATCGCCTCTCGCGGCATAGGCAGGTCGCAGATCTCCGTGCTGGCTGCCCTCCTGCGCCTGCGCCAGGTCTGCTGCGATCCGCGCCTGTTGAAGAACCGCGGCGACGGCAAGCCGCCGGCTTCGGCCAAGCTGGAAGCGCTCATGGAGATGATCGACGAGCTCGTCGAAGAAAAGCACAAGGTCTTGATCTTCAGCCAGTTTGTGGAGATGCTCAGCCTCATTCGCGAGCAGCTTGACAGGACGACGTATGTCTACGAGTACCTGGACGGGCAGACCCCGGCCAGGGAACGGTTGGAAAAGGTAAACCGGTTCAATGAGGACGAGTCGATTCCGATCTTCCTCATCAGCTTGAAGGCCGGCGGCACCGGCTTGAATCTGACCGGGGCGGACTATGTTATCCACTACGATCCCTGGTGGAACCCGGCAGTTGAGAATCAGGCGACCGACCGGGCACACCGGATAGGGCAGACAAAGCACGTTTTCAACTACAAGCTCATCACCAGGGGCACTGTGGAAGAGAAGATCCTTGCCCTGCAGAGAAAGAAGAAGGAGCTGGCCGAGCTGGTCATCGGCGGCGACGAGGGCGTTGCCAAGGAGCTGACCCAGGAAGACCTGGAGTTCCTCTTCTCGTTCTGAGAGCTCGCCTACTGACAACCGGCATGGAAGCGGGTGGCAGCGCGCCGTTCCGGATGAGGTGACACTACGCGTGGTGCATGGTATCAGGGACGGTGCAATGTCGCCTTGCTTTTCCTTCAAGTTTTGATATCATGTACGGTGGCAGAAACGAAATTTCATTTCTCTTTCCGGCCGGCTGCTGTCCGGATATGTCATTTATTTAGCAAATGAACTAATGTGACAGACTAAAAGGTTGTTTTGCTCGTTGTCGCGCGTATCGACGATTGACGACGCGGGTGGTCCGTCCGGTCTTCGACGATTGTCTGCTTCGCAATTTCGCTTCTTGATGACACAGGACAGGTGCGGACAACCCCAGCTGTTCGACCATGGTCTGCGTCGACCAGAGTCTGCCACGATCAGGCTGTGCGCAGGCGAAAGCCAACGGCAGCCGGCTAGGGGATCGTCGATCAGCCGTCCCGTGATGTCGACGGTAGGCTACTGGTTTTCCATAGTTACTTTGTAAACATTTGTATCACCAGGAAGCCTCACGTATACAGGCTTGTACCCTTTTCATAGCAACTTTAAGGTTGTTTTAATAGCCGTATGTCTATGCTTTTCATACATATCGTTTATGATCTGTTAACTATTTCTGCTGCGGAGAACACGGTGGATGGTTGAGAGGGAAATTAATTCGGTTGTGGACGTTTAGCGGACGGGTGTTTTGGGAATAATTAAAAAAGCAGGACTGGTGCCGGTGTATGCGGGTGGATTGTGTTGGTTCGTGGCTTACTAACTCGCAACAGACTCGATAACTAGTTCTTATTGCTCAAAAAGGTCTTCGCCGCCCCCTTTTTGGTAGTGATAAGAGTGAAAGTTCAGAATCTCGTATCTCTAATTCTCTCTCTGGAGCTGATGTTCCCTTATCAGCTCATGGCGCAGAGCGTCAGCACCCAAACGCAGGTGCACATCGCCAGCGCCGGCGCCAGCCCAACCACTATCACCCAGCCCACCACCACCCACCACCCGGTAGTCCTCGACCTGTCCTCCACCAGCCACTCGGTTACTGCCGGCAACCTGCTGCACAACGGCCCGGTCAACATCCACGTTGGCCAGTCGGTCCTGAACGTCACCCCCACCACCCCGTTGACCCCCGCCGAGCGCCTGGCGGTGTACCAGGTCCTCTCGTCCGGCCGGCAGACAATCCAGCTGGGCAACCTGGGCAACGCGCTGGGCGGCACCTTCAACCTGGGGTCGAACTTCAGCCAGGCCGTATCCAGCCTGGTTGTCCCCCACGGGGTCACAGCAATCGACAACGTCGCGCAGAACAGCCTGGTCAGCCTGACCGGCAATCTTACCAACGCCGGCAGCATCTACGCGGTCTCCACCAGTCCGGCCGCCAACACCGCCGTCATCAGCGCCAGCAACATCTTCAACCTCCAGGGCGGGCTTATCACCAGCATCCTGCCCGCGGGCGGCCTGCCGGGCGTCACCGGCGCCCTCCCCAGCGTCAACCTGACCCTGGAGGCGGTCCAGAACATCATCAACGCGGGCACCATCACCAGTTCCGGGCAGCTCAACCTGGTCGCCGGCGGCTCCATCGTCAACGCGCTTCCCAGCGGGGCGAGCGGCGTCAACCCGGTGCTCGCCGCGCTCAACAACGTCAACCTGCAGGCGCCCACAATCGTCAACCAGGGCATCATCGCCTCGCAGATGGCCAATATCAACGCGGTCACAGCCCAGCTTACCAACGCCGGGATTATGCAGGCAGTTTCCGGCAGCATCTCCATCGAGAACCAGGTCGGCAATACGCTGTCGGTCAACAACGCCATGGGCTTGATAAGCGCCCGCGATCAGGTGCTGTTCCAAACGCTAGGTTCTGTTCTCGACCAGGGCGGCAACGTGATCTCGCAGGCAAGCTTGGCGGTAACCGGCGGCACGATCTCGGGCGGGCAGGTCAACTTCGTCAGCCCGAACGGCCAGATAGCGGTGGCCGCGGACCGGATAAACGGCGCCGTCAATGTCACCGGCGGCACGGCCCAGGTCGGGGTTCAGGCAGGTACGCTTTCGCTCAACAGCATGAACCTGACCGGCGACCCGTTGTTTTATAACGTCAACGGGTCGCTGGACGTGAGCGGCTTCTTTAGCAGTTGCACCACATGCAGCACCGCGGGCGGAGATTTTGTGGCCCTGGCGCAGGGGGATATAACGGCAAACAGTGTCACCAGCGCCAAAACCATCGACGCCTCGCTGTCCAGCGGCGCCGGCGGCCAGATAGTGCTGGAGGCCGGGGTCAACTTCACGGTCAACTCCACGGTTGCCGGAAGCGCCACCAACTGCCCCAACTGCGCGTATACAGGCACGCCCTGTTGCAGCGCCCTGTACACGGTGGCGGGGGCGAGCGCCGGCGGCGGCAGCATCAACCTGGCCAACGTAAGCCTTAAAACCAACAGCAACAACATCACCCTGGTGGCCGACACCGGCACCACCTCGGGCACCGGCGGCAACGTCTCCATCGGCAGCCTCACGACCTCCGGCAACAACGGGACCACTAACGGGGCCGCCGGCGGCAGCGCCGGCAACATCTCCATCACGGCCGGCGCCGGCGTGACCACCGTGGCCATCAACGCGGTCGGCGGCGGCGGCGCCAGCAGCACCAACAGCCTGGGCGGCGCCGGCGGGGCCGGCGGCAACCTCACCGTGAACGCGGGCGGTGCCGTGTCGCTGGGCAACATAAGCGCCAACGGCGGGCAGGGCGGCAGCACCAGCGGCACCGGGTGGAACGGCGGCGCCGGCGGCGCCGGCGGGTCGGTCAGCGTGCTCACATCGTCCGGCACCCTGGGGACAGGCTTTATTCAAACCTCGGGCGGCGGCGCCGGGGCCGGCGGTTGCAACGGTTGCGGCCAGCCGGCCGCCGGGCAGGCCGGCGGCACAGGCGGCAGCATCAGCCTGGTAGCGCCGGGAACGATCACCACGAGCTACCTGCGGTCTTTCGGCGGCGGCGGCGCAGCCGGCGGGGCGAACGTCAACGGCGGCGCGGGCGGCGGCGGCGGCTCCGTCTATCTCGAGTCGACAGCGGGCGGCATAACCGTTCAGGCCGACATCAACAGCTCGGGCGGCGGCGGCGGCGAGGGAGCCAACAACAACGTCGGCGGCTCGGGCGGGGCAGCAGGCTCGGTCAGCCTTCTGGCTCCCTCGAGCAACGGGGTGATCTCGGTTGCCGGCCCGGTGCTCGCCGCCGGCGGTGGCGGCGGCGGTGCTTACACTTGCTGCGCTGTCGGCACCGGCGGCGGCGGCAGCTTCGGCGGCGGCGGCGGCGGCGGCAATACAGGGGCCGGTGGCGGCGGCTTCTTTGGCGGTGGCGGCGCCACCAACTGGGAGTCGGGCGGTGGTGGCGGCCTGGTGGGCGGCGCCGCCGGACCCAACGGCGGCACGGCCGGGTCGCCCGGGCAGGGCGGCAACGGCGCGGGCTCCAACTGCTGCAACAACAGCTTCACCGGCGGGGTCTTCGGCGTCGGCGGCGGCGTCTCCAGCAGCTCGGCCGTGACCACGCCCGGCAACGTCGGGCAGGCCGCCACAGCGAATAGCGGCGCCACCGGCGGGCAGGCAGGGGCCTCGGGCGACATCAATATTAAGGGCAGCACGGTGGCGGTGAACAGTACGATCGGCGGCTACTACGGCACCACGCTTGGCCTGGGCACCGGCTTCACCAGCTCACCGTTCGCCGGCTACGCAATATATGGAAGGAACGTGGCCATACAGCCGGCCAACGGCAGCGACCCGATAGTGGCCGGCAGCATCGGATACCAGGGCGGCAACCTTACGCTTCAGACGAGCGCCATCAACATGAGCGGCAGCAACATCACCAACCTGGGCAATCCGGGCTCAACGTTCTCAATTGTGGCCCCGGCGCAAACATATAATGCCGTCTATCTGGGGGCGAACGGCAGCAATACTTCGCTCAACCTGACCGCCCAGGGCAATATAAATGTAGGCAATATCGCCCGCGGCACGGCGGGCACCGGCAGCGTCTCCGTTAGTTTGAGCAGCCTTGCCGGCAGCGTTACCGTGGGCAACATCGACCTTTCGGGGGTCGGCGGCGGCGGCGGCGGCAACTGCGGTAGCTGCAACGGCGCGGCCGGCGGGGCCGGCGGCGCGCTTGCCATTGCGGCCGCCACCGGAATTACCACCGGTTACCTGCGTGCTTACGGCGGCGGCGGCGGCGGCAGCTTCTGGTGCGGCAACTGCAGCGGTGGCGCCGGCGGGGCGGGGGGAACCGTGACGCTCAGCACAAGCGGGGCATCCAGCGCGGTCACGGTCATGGGCGATATAAATGTAAGCGGCGGCGGCGGTGGCGGCGGTTACTGGCAGGGCGGTGCCGGCGGCGCCGGCGGCAACGTCACCGTGTGGGCGCCGGGGGCGATCCAGCTCAACGGCCCCGTGCTGGCCGTGGCCGGCGGCGGCGGGGCCGGCACCAACAACAGCGGTTGCTGCGGCGGAAACGTCGGCGGCGGCGGCAGTTTTGGCGGCGGCGGCGGCGGCAACGGCAACAGTTCCGGTGGCGGCGGCGGCTTCTACGGTGGCGGTTACGCCAACAGTTGCTGCCCGAACGGGGCGGCCGGAGGCGGGATCAACGGCGGCGGCAGCGGCTCGAACGGCGGCACGTATGGCATCCTCGGTCAGGGGGGCGGCGGCACCACCACCACTTACCCGAACGGGGGCGGCGGCGCTCTCTTTGGTCAGGGCGGATCCGGCGGCGGCAATGTCGGGCAGGTTGGCGGCGACGGCGGCGGCGGGGCGGCCGGTGCAGAAGGATCAATTTCGCTCACCGGCAGCACGATCACCGTGACCGGCAGCATCTCGTCGTGGTCGCAGGCCAGCAGCAACGGCGGTCTGGGGCTGGCGGCCTCGAATCCATTCTCCAACTCGCCTTATGCCAGCTGGTCCGTGGCGGCCGGCAATGTGAGCATGACCGCCACCGGGGGCAGCTCCTCGGCGCCCAGCATCAGCGTGGCGAGCACGATAGCCACGCCGACAAGCAATGTCGTTCCCCCGCCGGTAAACACGATCACGCTGGTCTCCCAGGTCGGCCAGGTCAACGTAAGCAATATCTTCTCCTCGGCCGGCCTCGTCTCCATTACCGGCAGCAGCTCGGTGACGGTGGGCAACGTGGACCTCTCCGGGATTGGCGGGGCAGGCGGCGGCAACTGCAACGGCTGCAATGGCGCGCCCGGCGGCGCGGGCGGCACGCTTTCGATAAGCGCCGCCGGCAGCATCACGACCGGATATCTGAACGCCTACGGCGGCGGCGGCGGCGGCAGCGCCTGGTGCGGCAGCTGCAACGGCGGGGCCGGCGGATCAGGGGGAGCGATAAGCCTTACCGCCAGCGGCCCGTCGGCACAGGTGACGGTGAACGGCGATATAAATGTAAGCGGCGGCGGCGGTGGCGGCGCTTACTGGCTGGGCGGTGCCGGCGGCGCCGGTGGCAGCGTTGCCATCAGTTCGTCGGGGGCGATCCAGCTTAACGGCCCGGTGCTGGCCGCCGGCGGCGGCGGCGGGGCCGGAACAAACAACGGTGGCTGCTGCAACGCCGGCGGCGGCGGCAGCTTTGGCGGCGGCGGCGGCGGCAACGGCAACAATTCAGGTGGCGGCGGCGGCTTCTACGGTGGCGGCTACGCCAACGGCTGCTGCCCGACGGGGGCCGCCGGAGGCGGGATCAACGGCGGCGGCAGCGGCTCGAACAGCGGCACGTATGGCATCCTGGGTCAGGGAGGCGGCGGCACCACCACGACTTACCCGAACGGGGGCGGCGGCGCACTGTTCGGTCAGGGCGCAGCCGGCGGCGGCAATGTCGGGCAGGTTGGCGGCGACGGCGGCGGCGGGGCGGCGGGATTGGAAGGGTCCGTGTCCCTTACCGGCAGCACGGTCTCCCTGACCAGCAACATCTCCTCGTGGTCGACGACGGCCACCGGCAGCGGCGGTCTGGGGCTGGCAGCCTCGAACCCGTTTGCCAGCTCGCCATATGGCGGCTGGTCGGTGGCGGCCGGCACGCTCAATATCCATGCCACGGGCGGCACGGCCACGGCGCCGAGCATAAGCATAAGCGGCACGACCGCCTCGCCGACCAGCAACGTGGTTCCGTCGCCTGCCAGCACATTCACGCTGCTGTCCGACGTGGGGCAGATCAATATCGGCAACATCTTCTCCTCCTCAGGCATGGTAAGCATCACCGGCAGCAGCTCGGTGATGACTGGCAACGTGGACCTGTCCGGGATTGGCGGGGCAGGCGGCGGCAGCTGCGGCGGCTGTAACGGCGGGGCGGGCGCCGCCGCCGGTACGCTTTCGATAAGCGCCGCCGGTAACATCAACACCGGTTATCTACGTGCTTACGGCGGCGGCGGCGGCGGCAGCTCCTGGTGCGGCAACTGCAGCGGCGGCGCCGGCGGTGCCGGCGGGACGATTACGCTCAGCACGAGCGGGGGCTCCAGCAATGTGGGCGTTACCGGCGACATAAATGTAAGCGGCGGCGGTGGCGGCGGCGGCTACTGGCTGGGCGGTGCCGGCGGCGCCGGCGGCAGCGTGAAGGTGACGACGGCCGGCGGCAGCATAAGCGTCAGCGGCCCGCTGCTGGCAGCCGGCGGCGGCGGCGGGGCCGGAACAAACAACGGTGGCTGCTGCAACGTGGGCGGCGGCGGCAGCTTCGGAGGCGGCGGCGGCGGCAACAGCAACAATTCAGGTGGCGGCGGCGGCTTCTACGGCGGCGCCGCCAATGGCGGCAGCGGCGGCGGAATTGCCGGCGGCGGCAGCGGCGTCCTGGGGCAGGGCGGCGGCGGCGCGGTCTTCGGGCAGGGGGCGAACAGCGGCGGCAACGCCGGGCAGGCCGGCGGCGGCCCTGGTGGAGCCCCGGGCGGGGCAGGCGGCTCGGTGAGCCTGACTGCCAGCTCGATGACCGTGGGCGCCAGCATCACCACCTGGGCCCAGACAGCCACGGCGTCTGGCGGGCTCGGATACAGCAGCTCCAGCAATCCATTTTCCTCATCGCCCTATTCCGGCTGGTCGATGGGGGCCCAGAGCCTCAACATCCAGCTGACATCGGCCACCGGCACGGCAACTAACGCCGGGGCGTTCGCAATCGGCAACAACTCAATTGCGCCGCCCAGCACCTTCCAGGTAGGCGGCCTGACAATCGAGGGCAGCGGCGGTCAGGGAAGCTTCAGCTACAGCATTCCGGCCGCCATCAGCGTTTCGACGGCGATCACGGCGCCATCGATGAACCTGAGCCTCACCTCGACGACCGGCTCGGTGACGGTGGCGGGCGTGGACGTGTCCGGGCTTGGCGGGGCTGCCTCCTGCAACGGCTGCTGGGGAAATGCCGGCAGCGCCGGCGGCTCGATCACCTTGAACGCAGCAGGCGCCATTCAATCCGGCTACCTGCGCGCCTACGGCGGCGGCGGCGGCGGCAGCTACTGGTGCGGCGGCTGCATAGGGGGAGCCGGCGGCGCGGGCGGATCGATCTCGCTTTCCTCCGCCGGCGGGTCGATTAACGTGGGCGGCGACATGAACGTCTCGGGCGGCGGCGGCGGCGCAGGCTACTTCCAGGGTGGCGCCGGCGGGGCCGGCGGCACAATATCCGTGTCCGGCACCGCCACCATCACCATAGGCGGTCCGATTCTGGCAGCCGGCGGCGGCGGCGGGTCCAGCGCCAGCGGGGTCAACCCCGGCAACTGCAACGGTTGCTGGGGCACCGACGGTGGTGGCGGCAGCTTTGGCGGCGGCGGCGGCGGCCTGTACAGCGGCGGCGGCGGCGGTGGCATGTACGGCGGCGGCTCCTCGGGCTGCGGCGGCTGCAACGGCGCCGGCGGCGGCGGCATTCTCGGCGGCGGCGCGGCGGCTTCCGGCGGCGCGGCAGGCCTGCCGGGGCAGGGCGCCGGCGGGGCGAATTTCGGCATGGGCGGCAATTACGGAGCAGGCAATATCGGCATGAACGGGTCGAACGCCGCAGGCTTCGGCGCTCCTGGTGGCGCCGGCGGTACCATCTCCATCTCCGGGTTGTCGATCGCCGTCAACAAGACGATCTCAAGCTGGGCGACGGCTGCCACCCCGGGCGGGCTGGGGCTGGCTGCCTCCAACCCGTTCTCGAACTCCATCTTCCAGGGGCTGTCGGTTGCCGGCGGCAACATCTCGCTGCTGACCACGGCCAGCTCGACCCCGCTCACGGTGGCCGGCGATATCCAGTCTTCGGGCGGCAACCTGCAATTCTCCACGAGCAACCCTAATGCCGGCAACAACATCACCTTCTACGGGCCGTCCGGCAATACGGTCAATCTGATCCTGCCGTCGGGACAGGCCGCCTCCCTGGGCAACCTGGTCTTCAATGCCCCCGGCGGGGCGATCACGGTTTACGGCAATGAGAGCAGCGTCACGGTCGCCAACGCCACCTTCAACCAGGCAGGGACTCTTCTCGTCTCCACGCCAGGTTCTGTGACGCTGAATGCCGCCACCAGCTCGATTGCCGGCAACACCATCGAGCTGTTCGGCGGCACCGGCGTGTCGTTCGGGAGCAACATCTCCGTACCAAGCCTTAATTTAAGGGCCGTCTCCACGGCCGGCTCGATTAACAGCAACGGGTTCAACCTCGATGTCTCCGGGCTGGGCGGCGTGGGGGCGACAAGCTGCGGCCAGTGCAGTGGCACCGCAGGCGGTGCGGGCGGCACTATCCTGCTTTCGGCGTACGGCAGCATTAGCACGGGCGCCTTGAGGGCATACGGCGGCGGCGGCGGCGCCAGCTCCTGGAACTGCTGCGGCGCTTATGGTGGCGCAGGCGGTGCCGGCGGCACGGTGCGCCTGTCTTCTGTAAGCGGAACTATCACCGTGGGCGGTGACATCAACGTGTCAGGCGGCGGCGGCGGCGCCGGCTACTACCAGGGCGGCGCCGGCGGCGCCGCGGGAACCGTGGCGATCAACAGCCCCTCGACAATCACGTTGGTCGGGCCTGTCCTGGCAGCCGGCGGCGGCGGCGGCAGCGGCAACAACAACAATGGCTGCTGCGGGCTCGGCGGCGGCGGCAGCTTCGGGGGCGGCGGCGGCGGTCTGGCGGCTGCGGGCGGCGGCGGCTTCAACGGCGGCGGCGGCTCCAACTGCTGCCAGTGGGGAGGCAGCGGCGGCGGCATCTTCGGTCCCGGCGCCGGGGCGACCGGTGGCGCCAATGGTGTGGCCGGCGCCGGAGGCAATGGCAACGGCACCACCGCCGGCAACTTCGGCATGGGCGGCTACAATGGCGGCAATCTTGAAATGCCCGGACAGGGCTCGCTCCCCGGGGCCGGCGGCTCGGCCGGCAGCATATTCATTTCCGGCTCGACAATCTCCGTCGGTGTCACCAGCAGCGGTGCCTCGGCAGGGCCAATCGGCACCTATTACAGCCAGTATGTCACTGGCAGCAGCAACCCCTTCACCGGCTCCATTTTCGCCGGCGAAAGCGTGAGCGGGGGGCGCATGACCTTTACCACCAGTGGTGCGGGCAGCACGCCGCTCAACATCAACGGCAGCGTCGGTATTCTGGGCGGGGCGGTGCAGTTCAACTCCCCGTCTCTGCCGGCTACTCTTGACTTTGCCGGACCTGCCGGCGCGACGGCTCAAGTTAGCCTGGGCAGCGCCCAGACGCTTCCGGGCGTGAACTTCCTTAGCGCGGGCGGGACTGTGTCCCTGGCTTCGGCGGCCGGCGCGGCCACGCTCGGGACGGTCTCCTGGGCGGCCGCCAGCACGCTGGTCGCCGCCACGGCCGGCAGCCTCTCCTGGGCCGGCACCAGCTCCACGGTCGCCGGGGACAGCGCGCAGCTGCTTGCCGGTGGCGCCATCAATATAAGCGGCGCCGTGCAGCTGCCGGGTGGCAGCTTCCAGGCCTCGTCAAGCGCGGGCAGCCTCACCGCCTCCGGCATAGACGTCTCGGGGTTCGGCGGCGCCGGCGGCGTCAATTGCTGCAACTGGGGCGCGGGCGGGGCCGCTGGTGGGACGATAACGCTGGCCGCATTCGGCAGCATAAGCACAGGGTCACTGCGGGCCTATGGCGGTGGCGGCGGCGCCAGCTACTGGTGTGGCGGGTGCAACGGCGGGGCGGGCGGCGCCGGCGGGGCGGTGAGCGTCTCCTCGCTCACCGGCTCGATTCAGATAACCGGCGATGTCAACGTCTCCGGCGGCGGCGGCGGCGGCGGCTACAACGCGGGCGGCGCGGGCGGAGCCGGCGGCACGGTGGTCATTTACGGCCCTTCGACAATAAGCGTGAGCGGTCCGGTGCTGGCGGCAGGCGGCGGCGGCGGCGGCAGTGCCGGCAACAACGGCTCGTGCTGTGCCGGCGGCGGGGGCAGCTTCGGCGGCGGCGGCGGCGGCATCAACGCATCGGGCGGCGGTGGCTTCTATGGCGGCGGCGGCTCGAACTGCTGCAACGGCGGCGGCGGCGGCGGCATTCTGGTTGGCGCCACCGGCGGCGGCGGAGCCGCAGCCAGCGGCGGCGCCGCCGGCTCGTTCGGCGTCGGCGGCACCGGCAACGGTCAGGCGGCGGCCTACTTTGGCGCCGGTGCAAACAACGGCGGCAACGTCGGCCTGCCCGGCGGCAACACCGGAGGCGCCGCCGGCGCCGCCGGCACCATCAACATCGCGGGAACCTCAACCTCGATGTCCGGCACTGTCGGCGGCTATTACGGCAACCTGTGGACGCAGGGGGGCGGCACCGGCACCAATCCGTTCACCGCATCCTCCTACAGCGGCTACTCGACCTACGGCAACAACGTCACCCTGGTGGCCTCGGGGACGGGCGTCACCGGTGACTTCATGTCGGCTACCAGCGCCAGCCTGGTCAACCTGGACATCTCCGGCGAGATCGGCGTCGTGCCCGGCGGCAGCTTCGTCGCCCTTTCGTCCGGCAATATAGTTGATACCGCCTTCACGGCAGCGCATCCCGGGGTCACCGGCGTGATCGACACCTCCTCGACGGCGGGGCAGGGCGCCAGCATCTTCATGGCCGCCGGCGTCAATTTCACGATCGGCACCGCCAACTGCACGAGCTGCACCAACAGCTTCTCGGTGACCGGCGCCAGCTCGACCGGCGGCTCTATCAACCTGCCCAACGTCAACCTGCAGACCAACGGCGGCACGGTGCAGCTGATGGCGGATGCCTCCGGTGGCTCGCTGGGCGCGGTGAGCATAGGCAGCATCAATACCGCGGGGGCCGGCGGCGCCGGCTCGGCAACCGGCAACGGCGCCGCCGGCGGCAATGCCGGCAACATCATCGTGAGCGCCATGAACACCGTGCAGACAGGTTCGTTGAGGGCGTTCGGCGGCGGCGGCGGTGGCGCGGGCGGCGGCTACAATGGCGGCGCCGGCGGTGCCGGCGGCGTAGTGAACATCTCCACCACATCCGGTGGCATCACCATAGGCGGTGACATCAACGTCTCCGGCGGCGGCGGCGGCGGCTCCAGCGGCTGCTGCGGCCCGGCGGGCGCCTCCGGCGGCGCCGGTGGCAGCGCGGGGCTGGTGGCCATCCAGGCTCCGGGCGCAATCGCCATCAGCGGTCCCGTGCTGGCGGCAGGCGGCGGCGGCGGCGCCGGACGGAACTCCAGCGGCGGCGGCGGCGGCAGCCTAGGCGGCGGCGGCGGCGGCGGCGACCTCTATGGCGGCGGCGGCGGCGGCTTCTACGGGGGAGGAGGAGGAGGAGGCTCCAACGGCGGCGCGGGCGGGGCCGGCGGCGGCTTCTTCGGCGGCGGCGCCCCCAGCGCCCAGGGCGGCGGCGCGGGCAGTCTCGGGTTCGGTGGTCTGTCGGTCCAGGGTAATGCGGGCGGCGTCTTCGGCGTGGGCACCGCCGGCGGCGGCAATGCCGGTTTCGCCGGCGCCGGGCAGGGCGGGGCCGCCGGCAGGGCGGGCATTGTGCAGGTAAACGGCTCCACCATTTCCCTGCCCGGCACGGTGGCCGGCGCCTACGATCGCCTGGTCGCCGGCAGCAGCAACCCCTTTGACAGCTCGCCCAGTGCCCGGCAGTCCATTGTCGCCGGCTCGGTGATGCTCGCCGCGACCTCGACGGCCGCTTCGGCGGTCACCGTCGGCGGTGACATTGCCCTTGCCGGGGGCAGCCTCCTTACCAGCGGCGCGTCGCTGCCCAATAATATTGATTTCGTGGCCAGCAAGGGAGCCGTCTCGTTCGTCGGCATGGCGGGCACGGCCACGGGCAGCCCGACGGGCTACCAGCTCAATTTCACGCAACCCAACCAGCTCGCCGTGGTCGGCGCGCCCAATCTCGTGCTGGGGGCGGTTAACCTCACCAGCGTCGGGCAGTTGATTGCCGTGGGAGCTCAGGGTTTGAGCGTGGGCGCCGTGACCGGCAGCGGCAACGCCACTTTTGCCTCCGGGCAGAACCTCTCGCTGGCCGGCGGTAGCCTGAGCGGCTCCAGCCTGGTAGCGTATGCGGCAGGCACATTGAGCAGCTCCGCGGCCATTGCCGGCGCCGGCAACAACAATATAATGATGGCAGCGGGAGGCGCGGCTAGCCTGAGCGCCTTCCAGTCCAACAACAGCCTGCTCAACCTGCAGGCGGCCGGCGGTCTGACTATCTCCGGCACCGTGAGCGGCAGCGGCTCCAGCGTGTACCTGTGGTCATCGCAGGGTGTGGTTGCCGTCCAGGGCGGCATCGACGTCTCCGGGGCCGGCGGCGCCGGGCAGGGCTGCAGCAACTGCTTCGGCGCCGCCGGCAGCCCGGCCGGGTCGCTGTCCGTGATTGGCGGCGCCGGCGTCACGGGCACCTACCTGCGCGCGTTTGGCGGCGGCGGCGGCGCCGGGCCGAACGGGGGCGGTGCCGGCGGGGCGGGCGGGCTGATCGAGGTGCTGGCCCAGGGCGGCAATCTCAACCTGACCGGCGACGTCAACGTATCCGGCGGCGGCGGCGGCGGCAGCGGCGACAATCAGCTGGCCTCCGGCGGGGCAGGCGGGGCGGCCGGGCAGGCGAGCCTGCTGTCGGCCGGCACCGTGACCCTGGGCGGTCCGGTCCTGGCGGCCGGCGGCGGCGGCGGCGGCGGCGGCGCCGGCGGGCAGGGGGGCGGCGGCGGCAGCTTCGGCGGCGGCGGCGGCACCTGGGGCGGCACGTCCAGCCCGTCGGGCGGCGGCGGCGGATTTTACGCCGGCATTAATGCGGGCAGCGGCGGCAACGGCGGCGGCTTTGGATCTTCAAGTTCCGTTCTTGGCGTGAACTTCGGCGTCGGTGACAGCTGCAACGGCTGCAGCGCCGGCGGCAACGCGGGCGGCACGGGGACCAATGCCGGAGGCCTGCCGGCACTGGCCGGGCGCGGCGGGCTGGTCCTGCTATCGGGGTCTTCGGTCGCGGTTACCGGCACCGTAGCCGGCCTGGCGACCAGCACCGGCGCCAGCGGCTTCTCCAGCTCGCCCTACTCCGGCTATTCCTTATATACGCACCGTTCCGGTATGGCTCAGGTTGTCACCTCGACCGAGATCGGGGTTGTCGCCAGCCGGGTTTATGCGGCGGACAGCGATCTGACCCTGCCGGATTCGGCGCAAACGGCAGCGCTGAATCTGACGGCTGCCGGCAACCTGACCATGGCGGGCTTGCGCGGTGGCGACATGGTAAGCGGAAGCACGACGACAGGACCGCTCACGCTGACGGTTGCCGAGGGCCCCGGCGCCGGCTCGCCGGTTGCTTTGACGAACGGGCAGATGGTGAGCCCGGCCGAACTTATAGCGGCCATCCAGCTGACCTGGAACGGCTACCTGGTTGCCGGCGGGCAGACGCTCGCCCTGGGCGGCAACGGCGCTGCCACCGGCGGCAGCTTCAGCATCCGGGCGGACAACGTGCCCTCAGGCGGTTTCACAACGCTGGTCAACCCGGCGGGCGTGACGGCCAACCTGGCCACCGCCTTTACCTCGGGCACGGTCAACAACGCCGGCACCATGACCGGCCAGATAGCTATAACCGCAACATCCAGCTCAACGAACCCGGCCGCCTTTATAAACAGCAATTTGATCCAGGCCACCGCCGGCAATACCGCCACCATCAACGCCCCGGCCCTCAACAACTCCGGCACAATCACCACCAGCGGCCCGGCCCTTACCATAAGTTCGCCGGCGGTGACCAATACCGGCACCATAAATGGTGGCACGGCACCGCTTACCCTTGGCGGCGGGCAGGGCAGCGGGCTAACCGTCAACACAGCCTCCGGCTTGACCGGCAGCATAAGCGGATCGCAGATCCTGCTGCTCGGCAATGGCGGGCCGGTCAGCGTATATACCGGCTCGTTCGGGTCCGGCGCCGTCCTTCAGGTCAACGCCCCGGCGGCGACCATACGGGCGGGCACCGGCAACCTGCAGGTGGCCTCCGTCACCGGCGTAGGCTCCGGCGGCAGCGTCGATCTGGAGGCGCGGCAGGGAGCTTTGAGCCTGCCGGCGCTCACGGTTGCCGGGGGCAGCGTCACGCTTGCCGGGCAGACCGTTCTCGTCACCGGACAGAACGCCAACGGCTCGGCAATTGATGTTTCGTCGCCAAACGGCACCGGCGGGCAGATACAAGTGTTCGCCGGCTCGACAGGCTCGCCCATCCAGATAGGCGCCGTCAACGTGGCCAACAACTACCTGCCCGGCAGCCTGCTGGCCAACGGGGCCACCGGCGGTTCGGTGCTGGTCCAGGGCGCCGGCGGCATCAACATAGCTTCCGGCGTGTCGGTTCAGGCCAACGGCAGCGCGGCCGGCCAGAATGCCGGCGGGCTGGTCTTGCTCGAGGGCAATCCGGTTGCCGGCGGCAATCTGACCGTCAACAATCAGGGCACGGTGTCGGCCAGCGGCGGCGGCGGCATGATCGGTCTTAATGGCGGCGGCGGCGTGGTTTCGGTTGCCGGCGGCGGCAGCATGCAGGCAGGCTCGGGAATCAATGCCGGCTACTTGAGCGCCGCCCCGGTGGCGCCCGGCTCGTCGTTGACGGCCGCCGGTCTGTCCTTCGGCGGCACCGTCGGCGGTGCGGTCATCTTGAGCCAGTCGTCGCTGGCCGGCGCCGTGGCCGCCCAGGGCGCCGGGGTGCAGATTGAGACCACCAGCGGCAACCTGACCCTGGGCGCGATAGCAAGCCCGGGAGCGGACATAGGCGCCGCAGCCCTGGGCGGCAGCCTGACGCTTGGCGGCAACATAAGCTCGGCCAACAGCGCCGGCGCCGGCGGCAACATTATTCTGGCCGCCGGGGGCGGCGGGGCCCAGATCCAGGCAGCCGCCGGCGCAAGCAACCTGACCGTGAGCAGCCAGGGCAGCACCAACGGCGGCAGCATAGCGATGATCGCCCCGGCGGCGATCAACCTGGGGACGAGCGGGCAGGTCAACTCTTCCTCCACCGGCGGCGGCGCCGGCGGCGGCATTTACATGAGCACTGCCGGACAGATAACGGCGCAGGCGCTCACCTGGGGGACAGGCGGCGGCCTGCTCATGACCACCGCCGCGGCTGCGACGACCGTGGCGGCAGTGAATGCCGGTGCTGCTGCCGGCTCGGCCACGGCGACATCCTACAGTCCGCTGGGCGCCACCGTGGGAGCCGGCCAGATGGTGACAAGCGGCACCGGCGGCGCCGTCACGACGCTGGCGGCCAGCTTCGCCAACACCGGCACGATGACGGTAACGCCGGCGCAACTGCCCGGCGGCGGCTTCAGCTCCTGGAGCAACACAGGGACGGTCAACCTGGGCAGCGACGGCACCTTCTCCTTCAAGTACATGGTGCCGGTCCTCTCCCAGACCACGGTTGCCTCGGTTGGCGCCGTTCACGACGCCAATCAGACAGCAGGCGCCCAGTCGACCTTCGCCCTGGTGACACCGTCGGTGGTGAACGGCAACGGCAACGCCATGGACATCGACGCCGGCGGCAGCGTCTACCTGTACACCAGCCAGGTCAACCTGAGCCGGACATCCGGCGCCGGCGGCAACATCACCATAAGGGCCGGCAGCACCTTGAACGCCTCCTTGCAACCAGTGGCCACCAGCGCCGGCGGCAACATCGTCAACCCGTTCGCCAACCTGCTCAGCAACAGCGCGGCAGTGGTGCTGCAGGCCAGCGCCGGAACGGCGCCGGGCTCGCCCGCGGGCACGGTGACGCTGGCGGGCATAGATGCCTCGGGGGCCGGCGGCGGCTGCTGCACCGGCAACAACCCGGCACCGGCCGGCGCCAGCGCCCAGGGTATCACGATCTCGGGCTCGGGCAACATCCAGACCGGTTTCCTGCGCGCCTACGGCGGCGGCGGCGCCGGGGGCAACAGCAGCGCCGACGTCGGCGGGGCCGGCGGGGCGGGCGGCCCGGTGTTCGTCAGCTCCACCCTGGGCAACATCAACATTTTCGGCGACATAAATACCTCGGGCGGCGGCGGCGGCGGCGGCGCCTGCGGCTGCAGCAACAGCATCTTCGGCGGCGCCGGCGGGAACGCGGGCGCCATTACCGTCTCGGCCAGCAGCGGCAACGTGTTCATCGCCGGGCCGGTGCTGGCGGCAGGCGGCGGCGGCGGCGCCACCGGTTACGGCACGTATCCGCAGTCGCTGGGGGCCAGCAGCGGCGGGGCCAGCTTCGGCGGCGGCGGCGGCGGCGGCGACACCGGTTCCGGCGGCGGCGGCTTCTGGGGCGGCGGCGGCACGACCGGCTGCTGCCAGTCCGGCGGTGGCGGTGGCTTCTTCGGCGGCGGCGGCAGCGGCAACGGGGCGGTCGGAGCGCAGGGCGCCGGTGCGGGCGGCTCGGGCAGCGGCGGCGGGCTCTTCGGGGTCGGTGGCGGCAACCAGAACTACGTCGGCATGGCAGGGGCCGGCGCGACAGGCGGTGCGGCCGGGGCGAGTGCGGCGGTGCAGATATCCGGCAACACGATCTCGTTGCCCAGGACGATAGGCTCCGCATTCACGCCCTTGAGCGGCGCGGCCAGCAATCCTTTCGCCAGGTCGCCCTTTGCCGGTGACTCGATCGTCGGTGGGTCGGTGACCATTACCACCGGCTCCTCGGCGCAGAACGCCTTCAGCCTGGCCGGCAACATAACCAGCACCGGCGGCACGGTGACGGTGCCGGCGGCGATGCCCAATACCGCCTTCCGGGCGGTGGGCAGCCCGGGCGCCCAGGTGACGCTGGCCACCTCGCAGGCCTCCGGCAGCCTTTCGCTGGGGCAGATTCAGTTCGTGAGCAGCGGCGTCACAGTTCAGGCCAGCACGTCGGGCAGCCTCACCTTTGCCGGCGCGCTGAGCCTGGGGACGGCAACCGGCGACGTCCTCAACCTGACGGCCAGCAACGGCATTATTGCCACCGCCCCGCTGACCATGGCCTCGGGCAACATACAGCTGACCAGCACCGGCGGCGGTGCGCAGAGCACGGTGCAGCTGCTCGGCGTTGACGTCTCCGGCCTGGGCGGCATCGGGGCGACCGGCTGCGGCCAGTGCAGCGGCACCGCCGGCGGTGCCGGCGGGAGCATCCAGATAACGGCCGACAGCGCGGTGAGCGCCTCCTATTTGAACGCCTTCGGCGGCGGCGGCGGCGGCAGCTACTGGTGCAACGGCTGCAACGGCGGCGCCGGGGGCGCCGGCGGCCAGATAAGCGTCACCTCCAACAACGCCGGCATCAATATCGCGGGCATTATCAACACCTCGGGCGGCGGTGGCGGCGGCGGCGGCTACAACATTGGCGGCAACGGCGGCAACGCCGGTCCGGTGAGCCTGACGGCGGCAACCTCCGCCAGCGTCGCGGGACCGATCCTGGCTGCCGGCGGCGGCGCAGGCGCCGGCAACCTGAACAACGGCTGCTGCGACATGGGCGGCGGCGGCAGCTTCGGCGGCGGCGGCGGCGGCGCGGCCAGCAACGGCGGCGGCGGCTACTGGGGCGGCGGCAACTCCGACAACCCGTCCGGCTGCGGCACCTGCTGGGGCGGCAACGGCGGCGGCATATTCGGCGGCGGCAGCTCGTATAACGCCGGGCGCGGGGATTCTGTGTCCGGCGGCTTCGGCTATGGCGGCGGCACGCTGGTATGCTGCCCGCAGATGACGCTGCCGCTTTCCGTGTTCGGCGTGGGCGGGCATTTCGCGGGCAATGTCGGGCAGAAGGGCAGCGCCCAGGGCAACGGCACGCCGGGCAGCGGCGGTCTGGTTCAGATTTCGGCGCCGGCGGTCCAGATAACCGGCACCGTGGCCGGCATGGGCGCCTCGTCCACCACCAGCCCCAACCCGTTCACCACCTCCCCCTATGCCGGGCTGTCCATCGCCTCGGGCAGTCTGACGGTCAACTCCAGCAGCACGCCCAGCCTGGCGGGCAGCATAGCGACCCTGGGCGGCACGGTGAGCATCCAGAAGTTCAATTTGCCGAACACGACAATTCAATATATAGGCATGCCGGGTGGGGCAGTGACGCTGGCCACGGCGCCGGGCGGCAGCATCACGGTCGGCCCGCTGAGCTTCCTGGCCGGGGCCACGGTCTCCGCCAGCCTGAGCGGCACGATAACCTTTGGCGGGGCCCAGGCGGTCAACGGCGCGCCGGGCGCCGGGCTCAACTTCTCGGCCCTGGGCGGCATCACCGCCGCAGGCCCGATCGTGCTGCCGCAGGGCGCTGTGACCTTCACGTCGACGGGAGCAGGCGGCACCGGCGGCGGTATCACCACCGGGAGCATTGACGTCTCGGGGCTGGGCGGCATAGCGCAAGGCTGCTGCACCGGGGGCGCGGCAGGCGGCGCCGGCGGCGTGATTAACCTCACGGCCGACTCGGCCGTCCTGGCCGGCGGCTACCTGCGCGCTTACGGCGGGGGCGGCGGCGCCAGCGGCTGGTGCGGCGGCTGCAACGGGGGCGCCGGCGGGGCCGGCGGCAGCATAACGGTCACCTCGAACATGTCCGGCATCACCGTCGACGGCGACGTGAACGTCTCCGGCGGCGGCGGCGGCGGCGGCTACAATCTGGGCGGCGCCGGCGGCGCGGGCGGGACCGTGACCCTGAGCTCGCCCTCGCTTATCACGGTCGCCGGCCCGGTGCTGGCAGCCGGCGGCGGCGGCGGCGGCACATCCAACAATACCGGTTGTTGCGGCGCCGGCGGCGGCGGCAGCCTGGGCGGCGGCGGCGGCGGCATGGCAGCGGCAGGCGGCGGCGGTCTATACGGCGGCGGCGGCGGCGCCTGCTGCGGCGGCACCGGCGGCGGTGGTGGCGGCGGCATCGGCGGCGGCGGCGGCGGCATGTCCGGCGGCGCCAGCGGCGCAGCCGGGTCCGGCGGCAACGGCAACGGCACCACCGGCGGCAACTTTGGCCAGGGCGGCTACCTGGGCGGCAACGCCGGCCTGAACAGCTCCCAGGCAGCCGGCGGCGCGGCCGGGGCTTCCGGCTCGGTGACCTTCAACTTCGGCACCCTGGCGCTGAGCCAGACGGCCGGTCAGGCTTACGCAGGCTCGAGCCCGGCTTCCGGCAATCCCTATACAAATTCGCCGTTTGCCGGCCTGTCGGTCATGGGCGGCAACATTACCTTCAAGCAGACCGGCAGCTCGGCTCCGGTGACGATCGCCGGCGCCATCGACTCCACCGGCGGCACGATCTCCATAGGCGCCGCCAGCGTGCCGGCAGCCATCGAGTACGCCGGGGCCCCGGGCGGGATCGTCAACCTGGTGTTCCCGGGCTACAGCGCGGTGACAATAGGCAACCTGAACTTCAACACGCCGGGCGGGACGATTGCCGCCCAGTCGACGGTTAACATCACGGCCGGGGCCGTCAATTTCCGGCAGCAGGGCAGCCTCAGGCTGGATACCACCGGCACCCTGACCTTCGCCGGCGCCACGGCGACAGCCGCCGGGGAGGCCCTGGTTCTGGCCGGTTCGCGGGGTGTCACCGCCGGTGGTGATATTCTTCTTCCCGGCGGCACGGTGTCGATTGTTGCCTCCAACGGCGCCGTCTCCCTGGCCAATGTGGACGTCTCCGGCTTCGGAGGCGCCGGGGCCACCAGCTGCGGCCAGTGCAGCGGCAGCGCGGGCAGCGCCGGCGGCAGCATTCAGATAAGCGCCGCCGGCGCAATCGGCAGTGGCTACCTGAGAGCTTTCGGCGGCGGCGGCGGCGCCAGCTACTGGGGGTGCGGCAGCTGCAACGGCGGCGCCGGCGGGGCTGGAGGACGTATCACGGTCACGTCGGCGACAGGGGCGATCACGGTGGGCGGCGACGTTAACGCCTCCGGCGGCGGCGGCGGCGGCGGCTACAACGCCGGTGGCGCAGGCGGTGCCGGCGGCACGGTCATCCTGGGCAGCCCGGCCGGCATAACCGTAAGCGGACCGATCCTGGCCGCGGGCGGCGGCGGCGGGGCGTCCAGCAACAACAACGGTTGCTGCGCGGCAGGCGGCGGCGGCAGCTTCGGCGGCGGGGGCGGCGGGCTCGATGCCGGCGGCGGCGGCGGCTTTTACGGCGGCGGCGGCTCGGATTGCTGTGGCGGCGGCGGCAGCGGCGGCGGCTTCGGCGCCGGTGGCGCCGGGGTGGGCAATGCCGGCAGCGGGGCTACCGGTCAGGGCGGCTCGGGCAGCACCGCCGGCGGTTACATCGGTCAGGGCACCGGCGGTGGCGGCAATGTGGATATGTTCGGAGCCAACAACAACGGTGGGGCGGCAGGCGCCGGCGGCACGGTGGTCGTCTCCGGGAGCACTATCTCGGTCGGGGCAAGCAGCGGCACCGTGGGAGGGTTCTACGCGCCGTACAGCAACTACACGCCCAACCCGTTTGCCGGCTCGGCATTTGCCCAGGAGGCAATTCATGCGGCCAACATCACCCTGGCGCCCTCGTCGGGCACGCTCACCGTTGGCGGCAACCTCGCCAGCCCGGGCGGCACTATCGCCAGCACCGCCGCCAGCCTGCCTGCGGTGGAATATGTCGGGCCGGGCAACTCGACGGTCAATGTGGTGATGGCCCCGGCCGGCGCGCTTTCGGTGGGCGGCTTCCTCTTCAACAGCGGCGGCGGCACCATTTCGCTCGTCGGGACCTCCAATTTGAGCGCCGGGGCGGCCACGTTTAACCAGCCCGGCACGCTTGTCTTGAGCACGACCGGTGCGCTTACCTTCGCCGGGGCGACCGCCGCCGTCGCCGGCGCCAATTTGAACCTGACCGGGACTGCCGGGGTGACCGTTCAGAATGCCATTTCTCTGCCATCCGCTTCGGTGACCGTAAGCTCCAGCGCCGGCAGCATAACCACCCAGGGCATCGATGTCTCCGGCTTGGGCGGCGCCGGAGCCGCCGGCTGCTGCAACTGGGGCACCGCGGGCGGGTCCGGCGGAACAATATCGCTTACCGCCGACGCCAACGTCAGCACCGGTTACCTGCGCGCCTACGGCGGCGGCGGCGGCGGCAGCTACTGGTGCGGCGGCTGCAATGGCGGCGCCGGCGGCGCCGGCGGCATAATCCATGTGTCGGCGCTCACGGGCACCGTGGGGGTAGCCGGCGACGTCAACGTCTCCGGCGGCGGCGGCGGCGGCGGTTACAACGCCGGCGGCGCCGGCGGCAGCGCCGGCGTGGCGGTCATTTACGCGCCATCGGCGGTTACCATTGCCGGACCGGTGCTGGCTGCCGGTGGTGGCGGCGGCGGCGGCTCCAACAACAACGGCTGCTGCGCGGCAGGCGGCGGCGGCAGCTTTGGCGGCGGCGGCGGCGCGGCCAACGGCGGCGGCGGCGGCGGCTTTTCCGGCGGCGGCGGGGCAAACTGCTGCTCCGGCGCAAGCGGCGGCGGCATTTTCGGCCCCGGCGCCGGCGCCTCCGGCGGCGCCAATGGTGTACCCGGCGGCGGCGGGCCCGGCGCCAGTCTTTCCGGCGGCAACTTCGGCGTCGGCGGCAACGGCGCCGGCAATGTCGGGGCGCCCGGGGCAAACACCGGCGGGGCGGCCGGCGCCGGCGGCACCATTGTCATCTCCGGCGGCTCGGTGACCCTGCAGAACACGGTGGGCGGGTATTACGGCGCCCAGTATCCGGGCAACCCGGGGCCGTTCACCGGCTCGCCGTATGCGGGCCTGTCCACCTACAGCAACGCAACCGTAATCGGCGCCGCCGGCGCCCCCGGGACTTACAATTCGGCAAGCGGCAACCTGGATCTGGCAGGCGTGATTGGAACGCCAATCAACGGCAGCTTCGTCGCCCTGGCCGGCGGGCAGATCTATAACAGCGGCAGCGCGGGCAACATAGACACCTCATCGACCACCGGCGCCGGCGGCAATATCACGCTGGCGGCGGGCGTCAACTTCACCATTCAAACGGCAAGCTGCACAGGCTGCAGCAACCTTTACCAGATAACGGGCTCGAGCCAGAGCGGCGGCGACATCGCCCTGCCCGGCGTGAACCTGCTTTCCAACAGCGGCAACGTCAGCCTGCAGGCGCGCAGCGGGCAGCAGTATGCAGGCAACATTACCGTGGGCGACATCGACGTCTCCGGGCGGGGCGGGGCGGCGCCGACCGGGTGCTGCAGTGGCAATCCGGGTGCTGCCGGTGGCACCATCAGCCTGCTGGCTGGCGGCTCGATAAGCGCGGGAGCCCTCAGAGCGTATGGCGGCGGCGGCAGTTATGGCCAGGAGTACGGAGCGGCCGGCGGCGCCGGCGGCACGATCACGGCGGTGGCGGCCGGCGGCGGCATAACACTGGCCCGCGAGATAAACGTCTCCGGCGGCGGCGGCGGCGGCAGCGGCGGGAGTTGTTGCCCCGCCTCCGGCGGCGCCGGCGGGGCCGGCGGCAATGTCAGCCTTATGGCTAACGGCGCCATCGCCATAGCCGGTCCGGTCCTGGCGGCCGGCGGCGGCGGCGGCGGCGGCAGCGGGTGCTGCACCACCGGCGGTGGCGGCGGCAGCTTCGGCGGCGGCGGCGGCGGCTACAACGGCAGCGACGGCGGCGGCTTTTATGCCGGCTCGGCCGGCGCGGGCGGCGGCTTCGGCGGCAGCTGGAACAATTTTGGCGTTAATTTCGGGGCCGGCGGCACCTCCGGGGCAAGCCAGGCGGGCGGCAATGTCGGCCGCGGCGGCGTCGGCGGCAGCGCGGCCGGCGCCAGCGGCAGCGTGAAGCTCGTGGGCTCCTCGGTGCTCGTCAGCGGCAACATCGGCTCGCTGTCGGCCTTCTATACGCAGACCCAGACTTTCGATCCGAACACCGGCGGCGCCCCGCAGGCAGGCGCGCTCACGCTCAACGGGCCCAACGACTTGCTCTTCAGCACGACCGGCTTCACCGCGCTCGGTGGTTGCGATGACTGCGACCGGGCGGTGAGCTGGTCGTTCGGGTTCCCGGTGTTCGGGCAGGGCAGCTATACAAGCGGTTATGCGGGCAGCAACAACCTTTTCTGGTTCGGCGGCGATGGCCTCCCCTGGTGCTGCAGCGCGACCACCTATCCGTTCACCAACAACAATCCGTATGTGGGCATTTATCACACGGACGGCTACACCAACGGCGGCTGGACGTACGGCAGCAACAGCACGCAGGCGGTCGTGTCGTACAACAACACTCAATTTTGCTGTACGAACGGGCAGTTTAACGCGCAGTTGGGTCTGCTCGGCGCCGGCAACTCGCTCAATCTGCCGGCCGGCACCATCATCCTGAGCTACGGCAGCCCGCAGAATATCAATCACAGTCCGGGCGATGTAGGGCTTAACCTCGGGGACGGCAGCACGTATGCAACCCTTAACGGCCTGGGCATCGGCAGCAGCAACGGGCAGGTGACGTCCACGCAGATGCAGGCTCTGGGTGCTGCCGCCGTCTTTGCCTTTGTCCCCAACGGCGCCGGCAACTACAACGTCCAGCAGCTCCCCGTGCAGGTGGCGATAACCCGCGGCAACGGATTTGCCGCCTCCAGCTTCAGCAACGACTCGATAAACGCCGGCGCCGGCAGGGTGGTGATTAACACCATGCTCGGCAGCTCCGCCATGCCGGGCAATCTGGATCTGACGTCCGCGACAAGATCATTTCAGGCCAGCAACTGGCTGCCGGCGACGCCGCAGGCGAGCTTCCAGGTCAACTACGGCTCGCAGACCGGCGTGACCAACGGCGTGGTCGGCACCATCGGCGATGCCTCGCTGCCCGGGGGCAATATTTTGATCGGCAACACGGGATACAGCGCCCCAATCACCAGCGCCACCACGGTCACCATGCCGACGACCCCGGCCATTGTCGAAAACGGCCAGGTCGTCACCGTCACCCCCACGACCATGCTCACGGCAGCCGAGGTCGCGGCCCTGGTCGAGGCCGGTCGCGGCGGCGGGCAGACGCTAATCCTGAACGGCCTGGGCGTGGCCACCGGCGGCACGCTGCCGCTCGGTTTCGAGAGCCTGGAGAAGGCTCTCAGCAACTTCGTGGTCCCGGCCGCGGTGACCGTGCAGGCCAGCGCCGGTTTCCAGACGAGCGCGCTCAATAACGCCGGCACCATCCTGGCAGCCCCGGGCCAGGTGATCACGGCGCCATCCTTTATAAACAGCGGCACCATCCAGGGCACCAACCTGACCGTGAGCACGCAGAGCATAACCAACAGCGGAACGCTTGCTGCCCCGGGCAGCACGCTTACGCTGTCCAACAGCAGCGGCCTGAGCTTGAACACGGCCGGCACGCCGGCGGGCGTTCTGTCCGGCAACAGCGTGGTCATAAGCGGCGGCAGCGGCGCCGTCAACGCCTACATGGGATCGGTTGCCGCTCAGAGCCTGTCCATCAGCGCGACAGGCAACGTCACCACCGGCAACGTCCTGGCCAGCCAGACCAATGTCCAGATAACCAGCTCGCAGGGCGCGGTGACCACCGGCGTCGTCGACACCTCCGGGGCCGGCGGGCTGGGCAATTTCAACGGCGCGGGCGGCGCCGGCGGCAACGCGGGCAACATCTTCGTCCAGGCGGCACAGGGCATCACCAGCGGCGCCCTGCGGGCTTACGGCGGCGGCGGCGGCGGCGCGGGCGACAACGGCGCCGGCTGCTGCAACGGCAACAACGGCGGCGCGGGCGGGGCCGGCGGGCAGATCTGGCTCATGTCGGCCGGCGGCGGCGTGGCGGTCGGCGGCGAGATCAACACCTCGGGCGGCGGCGGCGGCGGCGCGGGCGGCTGCTGCGACGGCAGCGGCGGGCGCGGCGGCAACGCCGGCGCCATATTGATTCAGGCGCCCGGCGCCATCTCGATTGCCGGACCGGTGCTGGCGGCCGGCGGCGGCGGCGGCGGCGGGCGCGGGGGCAGCGGCGGCGGCGGCGGCAGCTTCGGCGGCGGCGGCGGCGGCTCGGATGCGGGCGGCGGCGGCGGCGGCGGCTTTTACGGCGGCGGCGGGGCAGCCGGCGCCAGCGGCGGGGCCGGGGCCAACGGCGGCGGCTTTGGCGGCGGCGGCTCGCCGTCCGGCGAGGGCGGGCTGGCCGGACTTGCCGGTCAGGGCGGCACCGACAACTACGGCAACGCGGGCGGCCTCTTCGGCATGGGCGGCGCCGGCGGCGGCCGGGTGGGCACCGCCGGCAGCGGCAGCGGCGGTGCCGGCGGCACGGCCGGCGAGGTGACGATAGTCGGCGCAAGCATCACCGTCGGCGGGAGCATCAGCAGCCTGGCTCAACTGGCCAACAACAACGGCACCAGCTCCAATCCCTTCACCACCTCGCCGTTTGCCGGGCAGTCGGTCAACAGCGGCTCGGTGACGCTTTATGCCACGGGCAACTCCGGGCAGGCCGTGAGCCTGACCGGCACGCTGGCCTCGGGCGGCGGCGTGGTCCTGGTCTCTTCCTCCAGCCTCCCCAACCTGGAGATAACGGGCAGCAGCGGCAGCAACGTGGTGGCGGCCAGCACCGCAGGCGGTGCCATATCGATCGGCACGGTGACCTCAAGCGAGGTGGCTAATCTTTACCTGGTGTCCCCCGGCAACCTGTCGGTGGGCAGCGTCAACCTGGCTGCCGGCGGGCTGCTTTCGCTTTCCACGGCGGGCAGCCTCACTGTCGGCGCGCTGACCACCGGCGCCTCCGCTACCATCCGGGAGCTGGCCGCCGGCACGGTGACGCAGGGCAGCGCCAGCCTGGTGAGCACCGCGCTGGGCGTCATGGGTGGAAGCGGCGTCAATTTTGGCGGGCTCCTTACGGCGTCCGGCGGGGCTGCGACGATCCTGGCTCCCCAGGGCGGGCTCACGCTCCCGGCAGTGTCGGCTGCCGGGTTCAATATAGATGCCGTGGCCTCGGGCGCCATTCAGACGAACAATAGCCTGGCTTCGTCCTCGGCCCGCGTCGACCTGTTTGCCGGCGGCACGGTCAGCCTGGCCGATGTGGATCTCTCCGGTGCCGGCGGCGGCGCGGGCGGGGCGGCGTGCGGCGGCTGCAACGGCAACCCGGGCGGCGCCGGCGGCGCCGGCGGGCAGCTCACCGTGCTGTCCGGGCAGGCTATCGGCGCCGGGTCGCTGCTTGCCTTCGGCGGCGGCGGCGGCGGCGGCGGGGCCGGCAACGGGGGCAACACGGCCGGAGGGGCCGGAGGGGCAGGCGGTGCCGGGGGTTCCGTCAGCCTGCTGGCCGGTGCCGGCAGCATTTTGCTCGGCGGCGGCGTGAACGTCTCAGGCGGCGGCGGCGGCGGCGGCGGCGGCAGCGGCTGCTGCAACGGCGCCGGCGGGGCAGGCGGCGCCGGCGGGGCAGGCGGCACCATTACAGTTATCGGCTCGTCGACGCTCGGCTTTGGCGGCCCGCTCCTGGCCGCAGGCGGCGGCGGCGGCGGCGCCGGCCAGGACAACGGCGGGTCCGGCAGCGCCGGCGGCGGCGGCGGCGGCAGCTTCGGCGGCGGCGGCGGCGGCGGTGCCAACTCAGGGGCCGCCGGCGGCGGCTATTATGTCGGGCTCGCGGCCGCAGGCGGCGGTGCCGGCGGCGCTGGCGGCGGCTTCGGGGGCAGCAGCTCGCAGCTTGGCGTAAGTTTCGGGCTGGGCGGCAGCGCGCCCAACGCCGGCGGCAACGTCGGCTTGCCGGGCGGCAACGCGGGCGGCATCGCGGCGCTGTCCGGCGACGGCGGCCGCATCAATCTCGGCGGCTCGGCGGTGACGGTGGGCGGCAACGTGGGCGGCCTGAGCAGCATGACCGGCGCCTCCGGCTTTGCCGGCTCGGGCTATTCCGGTTTCGCCGCCTACACCAACGGCTCCGGGACCCTTCAGGTGGTCACGGCCGGACAGATAGGCGTGACGACCGCCTCCGTTTATCCGGCAACTAGCGACCTCAGCGTGGCTGATAACGGGCCTGCCAATGAGCTGGTGCCGGCGGTGGTGCTCCCGGCCGCATCGCTGGCCATGGCCGGCGGCTTCAACGGCAACATCCTCTCGGCCAGCACTGCCGGCACGACAGCGACCGCCGCCATAGACAAGAACGGCTCGACCGTGACGATCGCCAACGGGCAGAACCTCACCCCGGCCGAGCAGATCGCGCTTATCGAGGCCACCGGCGGCGGTTATCAGAACACCGTCAACCAGACGCTCGCCCTGTCGTCGACCGGCACGGCCACAGGCGGCAGCTTCCAGATCCAGCCCGCCAACGTGCCGGCCGGCGGGTTCACCAGCCTGGTCATCCCGACCGGCGTCACGGCGAATGCCGGCACGGCGCTCAACGCGGGCAACCTGGCCGTCAGCGGCAGCCTGACCGGCGTCATCAACGTCAACGCCACCACCTTCAGCAACTTCGGCAACGTCGCCTCGACGGCGGGCAACCTCAGCATCACCGCCGCCACGCTCGGCAACTCCGGCACAATGTCCGCCGCGCCCGGCGGCAACATCGTGCTTGTCGCCAACAGCCTCTCCAACGGCGGGGCGATATCCACCACCGGCGGTGGCACGATAAGCGCCACCACCGGCAGCATCTCCAATTCCGGCAGCATCGCCGCCAGCGGCTCGCTTGCGCTCACCGGCGTGGGCGGGCTTACGGTCAACTCGCCGGGCAACCTGGCCGGGTCGCTAAGCGGCGCCACCGTGAGCGTGACCGGCAACGGGCCGGTGGCGATCTACACCAGCACGCTGAACGCGCCGCAGTCGGCCCCGCTCGCTGTCACCGGCACCGCGGTTACCGTGCAGGCTGCCAGCGGCAACCTCTATATGGCCGCGACCCCGAGCCTGCCTGCCGGCAGCACGCTGGATCTGCGCACCGGTTCCGGCACGGTCAGCCTGCCCTCGGCGATAACGCTTCCCGGCGGCACCGTCAACCTGGCCGGCACCGCCGTGGTGGTGAACGGCGCCAACGCCAACGGCTCGGTGATTGACGTCTCGCAGGGCGGCGGGCAGGCCGGCAACATCAGCATCTTCACCAGCGGCGCTGTACCGCTGGCGATCGGGGTCAACGGCTTGAACGGCGTCGCCGGCAACACGGGCGCCAGCGGTTACGCCGGCGACCTGCTCGCCCAGGGGGCCAGCGGCGGCGCGATCGTCCTTTCAGGCGCCGGCGGCATCACCATCTTCGGCGGGCACAACGTCGAGGCCAACGGCAACGTGGGCGGCACCGGCCCGGGCGGCGTGATCGTGCTTGCCGGCGGCGCGGGCGGTCAGTTCCAGGTGGTCAATAACGCCACCGTGTCGGCGACCGGCGCCGGTGGCAGCGGCACCGTGGCCGTCAACAGCTCCACCGGGTCAGCAACGGTTCTGGGCACCGGCACGATAACGGCCGGCTCGCTGGTTGCCCTCGGCAACATCACCGGGGCCCCCACGCAGGCGGGCAGCTTCCCGTCCGCCGGCAGCCTGAGCCCGAGCACGAGCACGCCGGCGGGCACGCTCGGGCTCACGCAGGGCTCGGTCTCCGGGACCGTGGTCGCCGCCGGGCAGTCTATATACTTGCAAACAACCGGCGGCAACCTCACGCTCGGGTCTCTCACCAGCTCCGGCGGGCCGATCTATGCGGCGGCTCAGGCCGGCGGGCTTACGCTCACCGGTAATGTCTCCAGCGCCAGCGGCACCGGCGCCGGCGGCGACATACTTTTGGCTGCCGCCGGCAGCGGTGCTGGCATAACCAGCACGGCATCGGCGCTCAGCATCTCCTCTATGGGTACAACGCAGGGCGGCAACGTGGCGGTCGTCGCCTCCGGCTCGATCAACCTCGGGCTCGGCAGCAACATCGAGACCAGCCCCACCGGCCAGGGCGGGGTGGGCGGCTCCGTCTACCTGAGCGCCTCGGGGACGATAACGGCCGGGGCGACCGGCTCCGGTGGAGGCGTCACCACCGGCGGCGCCCCGGTGCTCATCACCACCGCCACCAGCGGCACGGTGACGGCGACGCAGCTCAACCCCTCGACGACCATCAACGTCGGTTCGGTGTCCGGCGGCAAGATCCTGCTTTCCTACCAGGGCAGCACCGCGCCGCAATACACGATTGCCTCCAGGTCGTACAGCAACAGCTCCTCAACGGCGGCCCTTCTGGCCGAGCAGATCCCGGGCGGCGGCTTCACCAGCTTCAGCAACACCGGCACCGTGACGCTGACCGGCGACAGCTCCTTCAGCTACTCGAACCTGGCGCCGCTTGTCTTCGGCGGCAGCCAGGCGCTGGGCACGATCCTGGGATCGAACGGAACCAATATCACCCTGGTCGGCCCGACAATCCAGGGCAACAACGCCGGCACCGCATTCAGCATCACCACCGATCGCAACATCAATATATTCGCGCCGGTGGTGGACAACTCGCGCAACTGCAACGGCTGCGCCGGCGGCGCCATTACCCTGCAAGCGGGCACAGTGCTGGTGGGCGGTAACCCGCAGCCGTCATCTTACGGCGGCAACCTGAACGTGATCCTGGCCAATATACAGACAAACAGCAATGCGGTTAACCTGCTTGCCAACGCTGGTACCGGCGCCAACCCGGCCGCCGGCACGATCACCGTCAACGGCGTCAATACCTCCGGCGCCGGGGGCTGGTGCTGCACCGGCAACAATCCGGCGCCGGCCGGCATGAGCGCCGGGGCGATCACGATAAGCGCCGCCGGCAACATTCAGACCGGCTTCCTGCGTGCCTTCGGCGGCGGCGGCGCCGGCGGGAACTGCTGCAGCGACGCCGGCGGGGCCGGCGGGGCGGGCGGCACCATCGCCGTGGCGTCCAGCACCGGCAACGTCCTTGTCCTGGGCGACATCAACAGCTCCGGCGGCGGCGGCGGCGGCGGCGCCTGCGGCTGCAATCCTGCCGCTGCGGGCGGTGCCGGCGGCAGCGCGGCGGCCATTACGCTGTCGGCGGCCATGGGGGCCGTTTCGGTGGGCGGACCGATCATGGCGGCCGGCGGCGGCGGCGGCAACACCGGCTATGGTCAGCTTTCGGCCGCAGCCGGCGGCGGCGGCGGCGGTGCCAGCCTCGGTGGTGGCGGCGGTGCCGGCGAGGAGGGCGGCGGCGGCGGTGGTTTCTACGGCGGCGGCGGCACCTCCGGCTGCTGCCAGTCCGGGGGTGGCGGCGGCTTCTTCGGCGCCGGCGCCGCCGGCGGCGGCGGGGCGGCGTATAACGGCACCACCGGGCAGGGCGGCCCGGGCACCAGCGGCGTCCAGGGAGGCTTGTTTGGCGCCAGCGACAACAACAACCTGTACATCGCCATGCCCGGGATAACGGTCAGGAACTCGTCCGGACAGGTAATCGGTCAGGGCGGGGCGGCCGGCAGCAGCGCCGCCGTGCAGATAACGGCCAACAGCACCAGCATCAGCGGCACGGTGGCCTCCTTCCTGGGCAATCTAAATGGTGTCAACGGCACCGGCTTTGCCGGCTCGCAGTTTGCCGGCGACAGCGTGATCACCGGCTCGCTTACCACGCACGCCGGCTCCAGCGGCTCCAACAACTTCAGCCCGGCCGGCTCAATCACCAGCACGGGCGGCAGCATACAGCTAACCAGCTACAGCCTGCCGACGACCAGCTTCCGCTTCGCGGGCGCGCCCGGCGCCACCGTCACCTTCGGCACGGCCGGGCAGGCGGCCAGCGTGAGCGTCGGGCAACTGCAGTTCCTGGCGGGCGGCGGCGGGTTTGCCGGCAATATCGGCGGCTCCTTCAGCTTCGCCGGCGCGTCCGTGGTCGGGCAGCCGACAGGCTCGACGATCAATATCTCCGCCCAGGGCGGCATCAACGTTACCGGCAACATCGTGCTGCCCAGCGGCTCGGTTAGCCTGACCTCCACGGGCTCCGGCGGGACGGGCGGGTCGATATCCACGCAGGTTATTGACGTCTCCGGTCTCGGCGGCGGCCCGGCGCCCGGCTGCTGCCCGTGGGGAGCCAACGGCGGCGCCGGCGGGGCAATCTCGCTTGCGGCGGACAGCACGGTGACAAGCGGTGCCCTGAGGGCCTATGGCGGGGGCGGTGGCGCCAGCTACTGGTGCGGCGGTTGTCAGGGTGGCGCCGGCGGCAGTGGCGGACAGATTGTCGTAACCTCCAATTACGGCAGCGTCAACATCGGGGGCGACGTAAATGTCTCGGGCGGCGGCGGCGGCGCGGGCTACCTGGTGGGCGGCGCCGGCGGCAACGGGGGCACGGTTTCAATAGGCGCCATGCGCGACCTGACCGTGGCGGGTCCGATCCTGGCTGCCGGCGGCGGCGGCGGCGCCGGCAACCCCAACAACAACGGCTGCTGCGGGCTCGGCGGCGGCGGCAGCTTCGGCGGCGGCGGCGGCGGCGCGGCTGGATCAGGCGGCGGCGGCTTCTGGGGCGGCGGCAACGGTCCCGATTTCAACGGCTGCGGCACCTGCCCGGGCGGCGGCGGCGGCGGCATCTTTGGCGGCGGGCTGACCGGCAGCAGCAACGTAGCCTCCAACAGCAATTTCAACGGCTGGCAGAACGGCGGCCTGGGCTTCGGCGGCGGTTGCTGCGCGATTGGCGCCCCGGTCAACCCGGTGGGCGCGGCCGGCCAGTTTGGCGGCAGCGTGGGCTTAAACGGCACCACCCCCTACGGTCCGACCGACGGCGGTGTCGCCGGCTACTCGGGTAGCGTCACCCTGGGTGGCTCGCCGTTGTCGACCACCGTGGGCGGCAGCTACGCGGCCGGCTCGGTAAGCGTGAACGGCACCATCGGCAGCCTGGGCGCCCTGGTGGGCTCGCAGCCCAACGGCTTCACCACCTCGCCGTATGCCGGGATCTCGATCGCTGCCGCCAGCGTGACGATCACGACCACCGGCGCCAGCCCGACCATCGCCGGCTCGATCGCCGCCGGCGCCGGGGCCTCGCCGAGCAGCACCATCTCCGTGAGCAGCTTCAACCTGCCCGGCACCAGCGTCCTTTACTTCGGAAACGGCGGCGGCACAGTGAACCTGGCCACGAGCGGCAACGCCATCAACATCGGTCAGTTGAGCGCGCTGGCAGCCGTAACCTTCGCCACCAGCAGCAGCTACGCCGGCAGCCTGACCTTCGGCGGCGCCACCACCGCGGGTACCGTCGTCGGCGGCTCCTTGAACTTCAGCGCCGCTGCCGGCATCACCTCCACCGGCGGCATCTTCCTGCCGGAAGGAACGGTAACGCTTACCTCCACGGCAGCCGGCGGCACCGGCGGCGGCATAAGCATTCAGGGCGGCATCGAGGTGTCCGGCGCCGGCGGCGCCGCAAGCTGCAGCAACTGCAGCGGCTACGCGGGCGGCAGCGCCGGGACCACGGCCAGCACGACCGGCCTCACGGCCCCCGCCAATGCAATTACGATAAGGGCCGACGGCAATGTCTCCACCGGCTACCTGAGGGCCTATGGCGGCGGCGGCGGCGGCGGTTACTGGTGCAACGGCTGCAGCGGCGGCACAGGCGGCTTTGGCGGCAACATCCAGGTTGTCTCCAATTACGGCGGCATCACGGTTGCCGGCGACGTGAACGCCTCCGGCGGCGCCGGCGGTTCCGCTCACGTGCCCAGCGGCTCGAGCGGCGGCGTCGGCGGGGCCGGCGGGGCGGCCGGCACGATCACGCTGCAGGCTGCCGGCGGTGCCGTCCAGGTAACCGGACCGCTCCTGGCGGTCGGCGGCGGCGGCGGCGGCTCCGGCAACTGCTGTGGATATGACGGCGCCGGCGGCTCCTTCGGCGGCGGCGGCGGGGGCCACGGCGGGGCATGGGGTGGCGGCGGCTTCTATGGTGGCGGCAGCGCGGTGTGCTGCAGCTACGGTGCTGCCGGCGGCGGCGTTTTCGGGGGCGGCGCCGGCAGCAACGGCGGCGGCGCCGGCACGCTCGGCCTGGGAGGCGGCGGCACCGCCTTCGGCGTCGCAACCGGTCAGGCAGGCTGGGCCGGCCTGCCCGGCTTCAGCAGCACCAGCGAAAGCGGCGGCGGTCCGGCAGGGGCTGCCGGCGCCAGCGCCACCGTCAGCATCACCGGGCAGTCGATCACGGTTTCCGGAACCGTGGGCGGCACCTACGGGGCGCTTGTCAGCGCCGGAACCAACGGGTTTACAAGCTCGCCCTACGCCGGCGTCTCCATCGCCGGCGGCAGCGTCAACCTGACCGCAACCGGCAGCTCCGGCACGCCCGTGAACGTAAGCGGCCAGGTGGCCGGCCTGGGCGGCTCGACAATCACGGTCAACGCCGCCAACGCCCGGTTCGGCGTCGCCTACATGGGCGCCAGCGGCGGCACGCTGACCGTGAGCAATCAGGCCGGGCAGGCGCTCTCGCTCGGCAACATCAACTTCATCACCCCGGCCGCCAGCCTCTGCCTGGGTTGCGCCAGCACGGCCGCGGAGGCGATCTCTGTTGTCGCCCAGGCCAGCCTGACCGTCGGCAACATCGTCGGCACGCCGGATCTGAGCACGCCGACCGTCAACCTGACCTCGGCAACAGGCGCCGTCACAACCGGCAACGTGGATCTCTCGGGGCTGGGTGGTTCCTCCGGCGGCAACTGCTGCGCCGGCGGCGCCGGCGGCGCCGGGGGCATCCTTTCCATCAGCGCGCAGACGACGATTGCCACCGGCTACCTGCGGGCCTTTGGCGGCGGCGGCGGCGGCGCCGGCAGCAGCTGCGGCGGGTGCACGGGCGGCGCCGGCGGCGCCGGCGGCAGCATCACGCTCACCGCCCCCGGTGCCATTACCGTGGGCGGCGACATCAACATCTCGGGCGGCGGCGGCGGCGCTTCCAACAGCGAGAAGGGAGGCGCCGGGGGCGCGGGCGGCACCCTGGTTATCAGCGGGCCGGCCGGCAGCCTGGCCGGCGCGGTGACGATTGGCGGGCCGGTGCTGGCCATGGCCGGCGGCGGCGGCGCCGGGCAGAACAACTGCTGCCAGAGCTACCTGGGCGGCGGCGGCAGCTTCGGCGGCGGCGGCGGCGGCTCGGACGGGCCGGGCGGTGGCGGTCTTTTCGGCGGCGGCGGCGGCCAGTGCTGCTACACCGGCGGCTCCGGCGGCGGCCGGCTGGCGGGCGGCAGCGATGCCGGTTATACGCCGGCGGGCAACGGCTTTGCCGGCGTGGGCGGCAACTCGGGCAACAACGGCCCGGCAGCCGCCTTCGGCACGGCCAACTGGAGCGGCGGCGCGGCCGGCTTTGCCGGCGGCAGCGGCAACCCCGGGGCGGCGGGAGCTGCCGGATCGCTTTCCATCAGCGGCTCGACGGTGGCCGTCAACGGCACCGTCGGCTCCTATTACTCGCAGCTCTTCCCGGCCAGCCGCACCTACTTTACAGGCAACCCCTATGCCAACGAGTCGCTGGCGGCAGGCAACATCACCATAACGACCCCCACCAGCGGCGCAGCTGCCTGCGGCGCCTCGAGCACAGCCTACAACCTGACCGCGTCAGGCGACATCGCCAGCACGGGCGGCACGGTGACGATCGCCCCCTACAATTTCGGCGGCGGTCTGGAGTTCATAGGACCGGCGGCAAACACGGTCACCCTTTCCGCCTCCGCCGGGGGCATCAACCTGGGCAGCATCCTGGCTCCGCTCAGGGCCGGCGGCACCGTCAGCGCCAGCGTGCCCGGCAACATAACCGTGGGGTCGGTCAACGCGGCCGCGCTCAACATCAACCTCACCACCACGGCCGGCGGGGCGATTACGACCGGGCTCATCGATGTCTCCGCGCTCGGCTCCGGCGGCAACGGCTGCTGCAGCACGCCGGGCGGCAACGTGACCCTGACCTCGGCCGGGTCGATCACAACCGGTGCCATCCGCACCTTCGGCGGCGGCGCCGCCGCCCCCGGCTGCTGCAACGGGGGAGCCAGCGGCGGCGCCGGGGGGGCGGTGACCCTGAACGCCCAGGGCGGGGCGGTCACGGTTCTGGGCGAAATCAATGCCGCAGGGGGCGGCGGCTCGGCAAGCTGGCAGAGCACGGGCGGTGCCGGCGGCGCCGGCGGCAACGTGCAGATTACCGCAGCCCGCACGATCCTCATGCTGGGTCCTGTCCTCACCGCCGGGGGCGGCGGCGGCGGCGGCGGCGCCTGCTGCTGGACGGAGGGCGGCGGCGGCGGCAGCCTGGGGGTCGGCGGTGGCATCGGCGACAGCCACCAGGGCGGGGGGCTGACCTCCGGCACGCTCGGGGTGGGCATGGTCATGAACTGCTGCGGCGTGGGCAATGGCGGCAATGCCGCGGCCGCCGGCGGCGGCGGCAACAACGGCGGCGGCGGTGCTGCCGGCAACGGCGGCTTCGTCAAGCTCACCGGCAAGCTGGTGCTTATTTCCAATACGGTCGGATCCTGGTACGGGACCACCGCCAACGCCAACAACTCGCCGTACGCCAACTACTCGGTGGTGGCGCTCGGCGGCACGACCGGCGTCGTGCAGATTACCACCACGCCCACGGTAAGCTCGGTTGCCTACAGCAGCGATGCCAACTTCAGCTCCACCTCGACGAGCGACGTGCAGGCGCAGATATCGCCCGGATCGTTCACGGTCTCGCCCGCGTTGCCGGTGGCCAACAACAGCGGCGCCCTGGGCACCATCGCTGGTGGCGGCACGATCACAATCAACGGGACCAACACCGCCTCGCCGGTGACAAGCGGGCAGTTCGGCTCCCCGGTTGCCCAGATAAGCCTCACCGAGTTCAACCCGAGCACGAGCAGCAACAACACGGTGACCATACAAAACGGGCAGATGGTGACGCCGGCCGAGTGGGTGGCGCTCATTCAGGCGGGCAGCTACGGCGGCCAGACGCTCAGGCTCACCGAAGGTGCCCCGGGCACAGGCCAGGGCTACGCCTCGGGCGGCACCATGCTCATCAATCCCGAGAACCTGCCGACCGGCGGCAGCTTTGCCAGCCTCTACCTGCCGGCCGGCGTGACGGCGACGGCCAGCGCGAGCACGCTCAGGTTCACCGGCTCCGTCAATATAAATGGAACGCTCAACTTCGCCGGCTCGGGGACCGTGGTTGCCAATACGGTCAACCTGGGCGCCGGCGCCATAGCTGCCTGCAATTGCCCGGGCGCCACGCTCACCTTCGCCAGCCAGTCCGGCAGCGGGCTCACGCTGGCGGGCGGCACGGCCGCCACCCCGGCCCAGCTCTCGGCCGGCGGCGGCATAAGCCTCACCGCCACGGCAGCCAATCTGGCTGTTTCCGGCGGACTGCAGTTTACCGGCCCGACGACCTTAACCGCCGCAGCCGGGCAGATCCAGGTGAGCGGCAGCGCGGGCGCGGCCACCGCGCTTACGGTCAAGGACACCGCCCAGGTGAAAAGCTCGCCTCTCAGCTTCACCACCCAGCAGCTGAACATCGATCAATACTCAAGCCTGGCCTTTGACCAGGTGACCGGCACGGCGCCCGGCGGAGCGAACTCGTTGACCGTGGCCAACTCCGGCACGCTGTCAGCCGGCGCGGGCAGCCTGTCCATCTCGGCGCCCAATCTGACGTTTACCGGCGGCGGCGGCGGCGCAGGTACTATATCGGCCGGCGGCGGCATGAGCCTGACCGCCACGGCTGCCAGCAACGCCGCGATCTCGTTTACCGGCTCGCAAACCTTCCAGGGCTCGGCCCTCACGCTCGACACCGCCGCCTCCGGCGCCGGCGGCCTGGTCAGCATCGGCACGCCGCAGGCGAGCCCGGCCGTGCAGAACACGAACAATCTGACCGTGAACTCGGCGCAACTGGCCAACTACGGCAGCCTCAGCGCCGGCAACGCGACCACGCCCGGCCTGCTGAGCATCGCCGGGGCAAGCGGGTTGACCGTAACCGGCACCGGCTCGCTGTCCGGCTCCGCCTCCGGCCTGCCGGCAGGGGCCACCGCTGTTTCCCTCAGCTCGGCGAACGGCGCGGTTTCGGTTAGCCAGGCGAGCATAAGCGGGCTGGTGGCCGGGCAGGCGAAGGCCAGCTTCGGGATAAGCCTCACCGGCGCCAACGCCCTTACGGTGGGCAACATAAGCGGCAGCGGGGGCGTCACCCTCAACAACGCCGGCGGCGACCTGACCGTCTCGGCCGGCGACAGCGTGCAGTCCCTGCCTGGCAGCGGCGGCACGGTTGCGCTGACGGCCGGCGGCACCGGCAACCTGACCATCGGCGCTGGTTCCTCTGTCTCGGGCGACGCGGTGCAGCTGAGCGGCACCACGCTGACCAACTCTGGTGCGGTCAGCGCCGGCGCAGGAACGCTGGCGGTCAGCAACAACGGCGGCAACCTGACCGTGCAGGGTTCCGGCGCCTGGACGGCGCCGGGCGGCATGAGCGTGAGCGCCAACGGCCACACGCTGACGATAAGCTCGAACATCTCGGTGGCCGGGCCGCTCTCCTTGAGCGCCACCGGTGCCGGCAGCATCGCGGTGGGCGCGGTGACCGTGCAGTCCACCGGGGCGGCGCTGGACATCAGCACCGGCACCCTGACCAACGCCGGCGCCCTGGCCGGCAGCGGCTCGGTGTCCATCTCGGCCAGCGGCAGCGACCTCACGGTCAGCGGTGGCGGCAGCATCTCGGCGGGCGCGGCCGGCACGGTGAGCCTGAGCAGCGACAGCGGCTCGGTGTCCGTCACGCAGAACGTGATTACCGGCACCGCAGGCGGCACCGCCGCCGGCGGCAGCTTCGCCGTCACCGCCGCCGGCTCCGGTCTTGCGCTGGGATCCATAAGCACAAACACGCTCGGCACGGCGACCGACGGCTCAATCACCATCCAGGCCGGCGCGCCCGGAGGCAACGCTCATCTGACGGTGGCCGACAACGCGGTGCTGACAGCCACCGGCGGCAATCTGACCCTGGAGAACAACGACACCACGACCGGACAGATCGTGATCGGGCAGAATGCCAGCCTGACGGCCACCAACGCCGGCGGCACGGGCGGGCAGGTCAACGTGGTCATCGGCTCCGTCCCGTCCGCCCCGAGCGGAAGCGGGACCGCGCCTGCCGACGTGCAGGTTTACACGGCCGGCACCGGCAACGTGGTGGAGTGGGGGCAGAGCGCCAGCAACAGCATCACGGCCACCGGCAGCACCAACAACATATATGTCAACTTCGGCGGCACGGTCGTATTCAACACCGGCAGCCTGTCCAGCTCGGCGATTCAATTGAAGGGCGGCACGAACATCAGCTCGAGCGGAACCACCGTAACCATAAGCAGTTTGAACCTCACCTACGGCTCGCCGGACGTCCAGACGATCATCAACGATGAGAGCAACGGAAAACTCGGCTACCTGCCCAACGATCCGCTTCAGGTCAACAACGCCACCCGGACGGTCTCCGGCAGCGTGATTTTGTACTCACCGAACATCACAGGGTCGATAACATCCCTTGACATCCCAGCCGCCGTGACCGTGGTGAACGAAAACTTCAAGGCCGCCAACCCGATCACGCTCAGCCTCGGCTCCGGCACCGGGGTGATTGCCGGCTCATATCAGTTCCTCTCGCAGGCCGGCGCTTCCGGCGGCGTGCTCCAGGCCACTTCCTCCACCAGCGGGCCTGTGCTGCAGGTGCAAGCGGGCGGCAGCATCAGCTCCGACGGCACGTTGAGCATCTCGGTCGCCAACTCGCTTTCCACGACGGCCATTATCCAGAATAGCGGCTCCATTCAGGCCGCGCAGTCGGTGACCATAAGCGCGCCGGCCAATCTGACCGTGACCGGCGCGGGCAGCGTCTCCGGCCTCGTCTCCGGTCAGACGACCAACGCCACGGCCGCCACCTTCCAGGCGCACGGCGGGACGCTTTCCTTCGCCGGCGGCAACCAGGCGGTGACCGGCACGGCAAGCCTTCTGGGCAACGCGGTCTCGCTCGACGCCCTCTCGGCCGTCTCGGCCACGCAGGGCCTGTCCGTGGTGACCGGCAACCTGACCAACGCCGGCGTGCTCAGCTCCTCGGGCGGCACGGTCAGCGTCGCCAGCCCGGCCTTGCAGGGGCTCACCGTATCCGGTGGCGGCTCGATGGTAGCCGCGGCCGGCATAAGCGTCACGGCGACGGCGCTTGATCTCCTCTTTACCGGCGGGCAGAGCTTCACCGGACCGACGGCGCTTACAGCCGCCGCCGGCAGGATATCGCTCACCGGCAGCTCCGGCGCGGCCACCGCCCTTGCCGCAGTCGATACCACCCAGATAACCAGCTCGCCGCTTACCCTGACCACCGCCACGCTCAGCCTGGATCAGTACTCGAGCATCAGCTTTGATGGCGTCAGCGGCTCGGCCCCGTCCGGCGGCACGCTCATGACCGTGAGCAACGCCGGCGCCCTGTCGGCAGGGTCCGGCAGCCTGGCCTTATCCGCCCCCAACCTGGCCGTGTCCGGCGGCGGCACCATGTCGGCCGGGTCGGGCATCAGCCTTAGCGCAACCGCTGCCAGCGGCGCCAACATCAACTTCAGCGGCTCCCAGAGCTTCCAGGGATCGGCGGTGACGCTTGATGCCAGTGCCTCCGGGGCGACCGGCAGCGTCACCGTGGGCAGCCCGACCAGCGCCCCGGTCGTGGCCTCCGGCGGCGACCTGACCGTGAAGGCGGCTGCCCTGACCAACTACGGCAGCGTCAGCGCCGGCGCCGGGCAGGCAAGCGGCACGCTTTCGATCACCGCGCCTGCCGGCGTCCTGGTTACCGGAACCGGCTCCCTGAGCGCGCCGACCGCCGTCGACTTCACGGCGTCGGGCGGCGCCGTTTCGGTGGCGCAGGGCTCCGTGAGCGGCGCCGTGGGAGGCAGCGCCTCCGGGGCGTTCGCGGTGTCGGTGACCGGCTCCAGCCTGGTCACCGGCGCAAGCATAAGCGGCAGCACCATCGCGCTTTCGACGGCCGACAGCAACACCATCGACATCGCCCCCGGCAGCTCGCTTGCGGCCGGGTCGATGAGCTTCACCACCGGCGGCCTCTCGCTCAACGCGTCGCTCACCGCCGGCGGTGCCGGCGGCACCATCGCCGTCTCCAGCAACAGCGGCGGCCTGACAATCACGGGCAGCGGCGGCACGCTCACGGCGCCCGGCTCGACCGGAGCAGCCGGCACGACCCTTACTGCCGTTGCCGGCACGCTGGATATCGAGGCTCCGCTTGTCATCACGGGAACCGGCACACTGTCTGCCGGCGGCGCCAGCGGCCAGGTGACAATTGGTGCGACCGCCTCGGTTGCCGCCAGCGGCACGCTCACGATCAACACCGCCAGCCTAAATAACAGCGGCACCCTCTCGACCGGCGGCAGCGCCGGCATTGTGGTCAGCGGTGCTGCCGGCATTGCGGTCAGCGGCACCGGCTCCATGAGCGCGCCCGGCGGCATCGCCTTTACCGCCACCGGCGGCGGCGTCAGCGTCGTCCAGGGGAGCCTGGGCGGCACGGTGACCGGCAGCTCCACGGGCGGGTTCAGCCTGACGCCGGCTACCGGCGGGCTGACGCTCGGCTCGATAACGGCCGGCAACGGCAGCCTGCAGGCCACCACGCCGGCTACCGGCGGCGGGGCGCTTTCGGTTGTCGACAACGCGCAACTGCAGGCGACCAACGGCGACCTCATCCTCGAGCAGCTGGACACGACCGCCGGCACCATCGCGGTCGGGCAGAACGTCCAGCTCACGGCCAGCTCGGCGACGGCGTCTTCCGGCGGACGTATGATCATGGTGGTGGGCGGTATACCGTCGCCGCCCAACCCGGGCAGCCAGCAGACGATCAATAACGTTCTTTCCGGCTTCAGCAGCTTCACCACGCCGGCGGGCGGCAACGCTTATTTCGGCAACGGGATGACCGTGAGCGGCACCAACAGCACGGCCAGCATCTCCGGCGGCGTGCTCATCGTCGAAAGCGGCAGCCGGGGGGCAGGCGCAATCACAATGGCCGGCGGCGACAAGCTTACGGTCAACGCCGTGGCGCCGCAGCTCAGCAGCCTGGATCTGACGCAGGCGGGCGTCGTCAACCAGATCATCGCCTATCAGGACAGCGGGCGCCTGGCAGGCTCGCTCACAAGCAGCAACGGCACGGTGACCGGCACGGTCCAGCTGGCTCCTGCCAACTACCCGAGCGCCGGGCTGTCCGCCATGGTCATACCTGCCGGCGTGAGCCTGAACAACGTCGGCTTCGGGCCGGGCAATACCATTAATGTCAACCTCACCGGCGGCGCCAGCGGCAGCACCACCGGCCAGGCCCTCATATACGGCAACGTCCAGTTCGGCAGCAGCCAGTTCATAAGCGGCACCGCCGGCGGCATCGCCGTCGCCTCGAACCTTGCCGGGCCGGCGCTGGTGGTGGAGCCGTCCGGCCAGGCCGGGCAGGGACAGATATCCAGCAACGGGGCGCTCACGCTCACGGCGCCCAGCATGAGCATCCAGGGCACGCTCTCGGCGGCCGGCAATCTGACGCTTTCCGGGCAGACCAACCTTTCGCTTTCGATTACCGGCAGCGTCTCCGGCTCCAGTCTCACCTTCAGCGCCTCCGCCAACGGCACCCTGAGCCTGACCGGCATCAACCAGACCTTCGGCTCCGCGCTCACGATGTCCGGCAACGCCGTCAACCTGGACAGCGCCACCGCGATAACGGCCCCGGGCATCACGGTGCAGGCCCAGTCGCTGACCAACCAGGGCAGCCTGACCGCCGGCGGCAACAACACGATCCAGGTGTCCAGCCCGAGCACGTTCGGCATCACGATAGGCGGCGGCGGCAGCATGACCGCAAGCTCCGGGGTGAGCCTGACCGCCTCGGCGCATGCGCTCGAGTTCACCACCGGCGGGCAGACCGTGACCGGGCCCTTGACGATGGCCGCCACCGGGTCCGGCGGGCAGCTCAAGATTGATCAGGGCGTCCAGGTCACGGATACGGGCTCCATCCAGGTGACCACCCCGACCGTCAGCAACACCGGCACGCTTTCCGCGGTCGGCGGCTCGCTGGCGATCACGGGCAGCGGCAGCCTGACCATCACCTCGACCGCCTCCGGCTATGGCACGCTGTCGGCGGACAGCGGCATAACGCTGTCAGGCGCTGGTGGTGCTCTCAACGTCAGCCAGAGCGTCTTGATGGGCACGCTGACGGCCTCCGGCGCCAGCATGAGCGTGACGGCCGGCGCCGGCAACCTGACCATCGGCGGGGCGACGACGACCGCCGGCTCGGCCACCTTCCAGGCGTCAGGCAACATAGATGTGGCCCAGGCTGCCAACCTGAGCGTCACCGCCGGCGACCTTGTCCTGGCCGCCAACTACCTGAACAGCGCCGCCGGCGGCACAATCACCTTCGAGCAGCAGGCGGCGCTCTCGGCCGTCTCCAGCACGCCGGCTTCCGGCGGGCGGATCGTCGCTTATGTGGGCACGCTGCCGGTCGCCCCGCCGGTTATCGGCACGGCGCCCTCGACGTCCGCCGCCAACTGGTCGGCCACGGCCACCCAGGGCGGCAACATATTCTATGGCTCGGGGGTAAACCTGGGCAGCGATCCGAACAATCCGACCCAGGGCAACAGCGCCAGCGTCAGCGGCGGGGTCCTCATCTTCAGCGCCGGCACCAGCGGCTCGATCACCCTCAACGGCAGCAACACCTTCACGGCCACCGGCAAAGCGCCCGTGCTCTCCAGCCTGGATCTGAACACCGCGCACAGCAGCCAGGTGCCCACGACCACCTCGGATCTCATCGTCTCCTATCAGGACGCCGGGCGCCTGCTCGGCACCCTGACCGAGGTCAACGGCGCCGCCAGCGGCGGCAACGTCATCCTGCAGCCGCTCAACCTGGCCTCCTCGATAACCGCGCTCAACGTGCCGGCCAGGGTGACGGTGACCGCCGACAACTTCACGACCCTGAACCCGATAAACGTCAGCTCCTCCACCTCGCAGGTGGTGGTGGGCGGCACGCTCGATTTTGCCACCGCCGGCAGCCAGGCCGTGATAAGCACCAGCCAGGGCATCCAGATCTCCAACAGCGGCGCCCTGCTGCACAGCGCCGGCGGACTGACGCTGACGGCCGCCTCGCTTCAGAACAGCGGCACCATCACAGCCGACCGCGGCGCCATTAGCGTCACCGGCCCCGGCGGTCTGTCCCTGTCCGGCACCGGCGCCATGAACGCGGCCACCTCGGGTGTGACGCTTGCCGCCGGCAGCAAGTCGTCGATCTCGGTAAGCGCCGTCCAGGCGATAAACGGCACGCTGAGCCTGAACACCGACCCGACCTGCGGCACCTGCCAGATCGCAATCACCGGCTCGGGGTCGCTGGTGGCCACCGGCAACATCTCGCTCAATACCATGGTTATGGCCAACAACGGGCGTGTGGAGACGACAGGCGGCAGCTTGAGCGTCACCGGCACCCAATCGCTCCAGGTCTCCTCGGGCGGCGTCTTCCAGACCGACGTTCCGGGCGGCTCCATCAGCTTCACCGCCCAGGGCGGCAACCTCCAGTTCAGCCTCGGCAACACCTTCCAGGTCAACAGCGGCAGCGTGAACCTGACCGCGCTGAGCGGGACGGTGAGCCTGGCGCAGGGGCAGACGGTGGCGAGCACCGGCAGCATGCAGATAAGCACGCCGGCGCTGTCCAACAGCGGCACCTTTGCCGCCCAGGGCGGAGCGCTGTCGGTTGCCGGCGCCAACGGGCTGACCGTCTCCGGCAGCACGGGCGTGCTGAGCGGTTCCCAGGGCATCGCGCTGTCGGCCGGCAGCGGCTCCCTGTCCGTCAGCCAGTCCGCGCTTAACGGCACCGTGAGCGCCAGCGCCGGCACCAGCGCCAGCCTGACCGTGGCCAGCCCGCTCACCCTGGGCAATGTCTCGGCCGGCTGCTACGGCTGCACCACCGCCGGTGCCGGCAACCTGACCGTGACCGTGACCAGCGGGGCCCTCAACGTGGCGGGCGGCGCCCAGGTCGCCACCAGCAACGGCAACATCTATCTGTTTGACAGCGACACCACCGGCGGCACGATCAACTTCGGAACCGGCGCCCAGGTCATCGACAACGTCACGCTCTCCGGCACCGCTGCTCAGGGGCTGGGGGCCATTTACGTGGTAATCGACAGCAATCCGGCTAATTTCGTCAAATCCGGCACGCTCACCCCGGGACAGGCGCCCGGGGGCTTCGGCACCGTCAATCTCGAGAACGGTGGCACGGTGTTCTGGGGGCCGTCCGGCGTTCTCACCACCACCGGGCAGACCAGCAATGATTCGCTTTCATCTATAGGCGGCTCGGTGGTGTTCCAGGGGGCAAACAGCGGCAGCATTACCGTTGCCGGCGGGGTGGGCTTCACGGCGCAGACGCCGGTGATTGTTCTTTCCAGCCTCGATCTGACAAATATAACGCTCGATCAGTTCATCCAGTCCAACCAGAGCCAGACCAGCAGCAATGCGGCCCTGGGCGGCTATCTGACGATAAACGGCTCGACCGTGACCGGCACGCTCGTTCTCCAGCCGCAGAACATCGCCGCGGTAGGGCTGTCGGCAATTGACATTCCCGCCGGCGTGACCGTGACTTATGACAACTTCACGGCCAGCCAGCCAATCAAGGTAGCCAGCACGCAGAACATTGTTGTCAGCGGCATCATGAACTACGGCACATCGGGGTCGACAGGGGTCTTCAACTCGAACGTACCGCTTACCACCAACAAGCTGGTGGTAAGCGGGCAGACACAGGCCAACCTGTTCAACCCGTTTGGCGGCATTACCCTTAACTTCACGAATACCAACTTCAGTGTGCCGACGATTACCAACAGCGGCATGATAAGCGCCACCGGTCCGATCTCCGTTACCGGCGCCAACGGGCTGGTGCTTTCCGGCACGGGCACTTACTCGAGCAGCGACACCAGCAAGGGCGTGACCTTCACGGCCACCAACGGCACGGTGGAGGTGCAGCAGGCCCCGACTGTAGGCGGGCTCACCAATTTGACCGCGGCTTCCAGCTTCGGCACGGTGCAGGTAGACTCCGGTGTGGTTTTCGCCGTCGGCGGCCAGCTAAACGTCAACACGCCGCAGCTGGTGAACTACGGGACCCTCCAGAGCACGAACAGCAGCGTTCAGGTGACAGGAGCCCAGAACCTGCTTGTGGTGAACGGCGGGCTTATAGAGGTGGGCGCCGGGCAGAAGGTGGTCCTGCAGGCGCTGGCCGGCAACGTGAAGCTCAATTCGCAGGCCGACAACCTGGCGCTCAACAACAGCTACAACTTTGCCTCGCAGCTGAGCATAAAGGGCACCGGCGAGGTGCATGCGGCCCAGGGTCAGATCGTGGTCGAGCAGGGGGCTGCCGTCGTTGACACCAGCTCGGATCTGTCGCTGTTTACGCCGGTGCTTTCCAACAACGGCAGCGTCAGCACGTCGCCCACCACGGGCGGCAACTTGAATGTTGTGGGCGCGGGCGGCGGGATAACGATCATTGGATCCGGATCGCTTAACGCCAACGGCAGCGTCACGTTCTACGGCGGCTCCAACACTGGCGCCACGCCTGGCAGCGGCGGCAGCGTCGTATCCACCCAGAACCAGATTTTGCAGGCGGTGAACGCCTTCGGTGACAGCGTCAACATCGTCTCGCCGGGGGCGCTGACCGTCGGTCAGATAACCACCTACAACGGCAGCGCCCAGCTGACGGCAAGCTCCGGGCTGCTGGAGGTGCTGGCGGCCCGCCAGATCAACATCAACCAGGGCTCGCTGGTGCTCCAGAACAACGACACGGGAAGCGGGGTCATTCAGCTGGATCAGGGAACGTTCATCAACATCACCAGCAACTCCAGCTCGGTGGGCGGGCGCGTGATCTTCACCTTCGGGCCGCCGCCGACGCCGCCGGTGTTGAACAGCGGCTTCACCCCGGCTGCCGGCAACTGGTCGGCCGGCACGTCGGCTGGCGGGCACATCTTCTACGGCAACAGCGGGTTTGATACCACCGGCTCTGCCGTCACCAACACGGCCAATGTCGCCGGCGGCGTGCTCATCTTCTCAGGGCGGGCAAGCAACGGGCAGGCAGGCGACCCGGTGGGCGGCATCTCCTTGCGTGGCATCACCATCGGAATAAACGGCGTGGCGCCTAAGTTCACCAGCCTCGATCTGGTCAACCCGAGCAGCGGCGGCTCGACGATGGCCCAGCAGGTTCAGAGCTGGCAGAACGAGGGCAGGCTGCTTGGTTACCTGAACGTTGATCCGGTGACAGGCGCCGCCACCGGCGGCAATATCATCGCCGATCCGGTCAACTATGGAACGCTGACAGCCCTCAACATACCGGCCGGCGTGACGGTGACCAACGAGAACTTCGGCAGCAATACGCTCAGCATTCACACCGGCAGCACCTCATATACGGGCACCATTGGCGGCATCATGGAGTTCACGCAGGCGAATGTCCAGCCCGTACTGTCCAGCAACAGCAACGTGCAGGTTACCGGCATTTTGAGATCGGCGGGCGGATTGAGCATCGCCGCAGGCCAGCTCATCAACAGCGGCACCGTGGAGTCCCAGGGCGCCAGCGCCGGCTCGCGCGACATCGCTATCACGGTAGGGACCTTGAATAACTCCGGCGCGGTGACGAGCGACTTCGGCTCGGTCACGGTCAGCGGAACCGGCAGCCTGTCGGTGACCGGCGGCGGCGTCATCTCGGCGGCGACCGCCGGGCAGTCGATTACCGTGAGCGTCAACGCCACCCCGACCACCAACGCCATCACCTTTGCCGGCGGCCAGACCTTCCTGGGCAACGCCAGCTTCAGCGGTCCGAGCGTGTCGATTGCCGGGGGCATGAACGTCTCCGTCCAGAACGCCCTGACGGTAAATACGGCCACGCTCAATAACTCCGGCAACCTGAGCACGGTAAACGGGCTGCTGACGGTCTCCGGAAGCAGCGGCTTGACCATAGCGCCCACCACCGGCACTACAGGAACCGCAGGCACGATTGCCGGCGCCGCGGGCACGGTGCTGTCGGCCGGCGCCGGGGCGCTGAGCGTTACTCAAGCCTCGCTGGGCAGCGGCTTCACCACGTCCGGAAGCTCGGTGGCTGTCTCCACCGCCGGCGGCATGACGCTCGGGAACGTGACTGCCACCGGCGGCAACGCCACCTTCACCGCCGCCACGGGCACCCTGCTTCTGGGCAGCGGCAGCCAGGTGAGCGTGACCAACGGCGACTTTACCCTGCAAAACCTCGATGCCAACGCGGGCGTGGTCGAGATCGGCAGCGGCAGCAACATTAGCGTCACCTCCAGCCTCGTTCCCGCCGGTGCCGCCAACGAGTCGGCCGGCGGTCGAGTGCTGATTCTCTCCGGGCCGACGCCGGTTCAGCCGGCGGTCTACGCGGGAAGCGCGCCGGACGTGAGCTTGTTCAATGCCACAACCGCCGGCGGTGGCAACGTATTCCTGGGCAGCACGGTGCCGACCTTCAACGGCGCCGGCAACAGCGCATCGGTTACCGGGGGTGTCCTTATCTTCAACAACAGCAACGCCAGCCGTCCGCAAAACATTCAACTGGATGGCAACACCAGGATCGCAGCGGTTGGCCATGCGCCCGTGCTGACCAGCCTCAACTTTGCCGACAATGTCGACACCACGGGAACCAATCCCTACACCAGCACCGTGACCAGGATGATAAACCTGATCGACGCCGGACGCCTGGTGGGACAGTTGAGCACAAGCGGCGGGGTGACCACGGGCAGCCTGACGATACAGACGGCCAACATCGGCTCGTCGGTAAGCGCGCTCAACATCACCGGCGGGGTGACCCTGACCGCGCAAAACTTCGGCAGCACCGTGCTCAATGTGACCGACACCCACGTGAGCTCCATAGCCGGGACGTTGAGCTTCAGCGGCGCCGGCTCGGCAGGCAACCTGACCACCAACGCGCCGCTGTCCGTCTCGGGTAAGTTGTCGTCTGACGGCGCGCTCAATGTCAACGTGCCCTCGCTCAGCAACAGCGGAACGATCGTCGCCTCCGGCGGCAACGTAAACGTAACCGGCGCCTCCGGCCTGACCGTCACCGGCAACGGCTCGTTTGCCACCGGCGGCAATAACACGAGCACGGTGCTCAGCGCCACAAGCGGCGTGCTGACAGTGACCGGCGGCATCTCCGTGGTCTCGCAACTGGGCGCCAGCACCTACACCGGGCAGGCGGCGCTGAACGCGGTCGGCAACGGCGGCGCGGTTGTGGTGGGCGCAGCCGGCGGCGGCGCCTCGTCGTTCACGGCGGCGGGCAACCTGTCGGTGAGCACGCCGAGCCTGACCGTCAACAGCTCGAGCTCGCTTGTCTCGACAGGAGGCACCGTGAGCGTCACCGGCCCGGGATCGACCGGGCTCACCGTGGGCGGCGGCGGCACCATAGCCGGCCTCACCACGAGCCTGTCCGGCGGCGTAGATGCGGCCGGCGTCACCGGACCGCTGGCTACTCTTGCCGGCTCGTCTATCATCCTGGGCGGGCAGGTGCAGCTCTTCGGCGAATACATCGCCGACAGCAGCGGCACCGCCGGCAGCTTCACGGTGGGCGGCCCGTTGAACCTCAACTATCTCCACACCACGGGCGGCATCACCAGTCAGGGCGTGCCTATCCAGGGCAACGCGGCCATCGACGTCAAGGCCGGCGCCCTGAACCTGACCGCCAATGCCAATCTGGTCGTCTCCAACGGCAGCCTGACCCTGGAGGACGATGATCTCGTCGGCGGCAGCATCTCGTTCGGGCAGGGCGTGCAGGTTAACGTTTCCAGCGGGGCCGGCGCCGGCGGCGTGTTCATGGTGACGATGGGTCCGGCGCCGCAGCAGTTTACGGCGGGCAACCCGCCTCCCGTAAGCACCGCCTACTGGAACCCGAGCTTCCCGGACAACCCGCTCGGTCAGGGCGTCATCTACTACGGCAGCAACAGCGTCAGCGTCAACACCGGTTGCTCCAACTGCGCCAACAACGTCATTGTTGATGGCGGCACGCTGGTGTTCAACGGCAACTCTTCCAGCGCCATCTCGTTTGCCGGTGGCGCCAGCATTCAGATTCACAAGGGCGTGCCCTCGTTCGCCACCCTGGACATGAACTCCGCGGATCCGGGCAACGTGCTGGGCACCATTGAAGGCGACATCGAGCAGGGCACATTGCCGGGGACACTCACGACGGACTCCAGCGGAAACATAACCGGCGGCAGCTTCACGCTCATTCCGCAGAACTTCGCCTCCAGCGGTCAGATCGTTGCCGAGTACATTCCTTCCGGGTGGAGCGTCACGTTCCGGAACTTCCTGACCGCCACGCCGCTCAACATTACCTCCACGTCGCCCGGCGCCCTGACAATTCTGGGCAACGTCAACTACAGCGGCGCGTCTGCCAATGCCGTGATTAACGCCGGGGTCGGCGGGCTTGTCGGGCAGGGCGCCTCGCTGACCTCCACCGGCACGATCGCGCTCAACATGCCCGGTCTGGCCAACTCCGGCACCGTGGCCGCCAATGGCGGCGCGCTGACGATGACCGGCAGCGGCGGCTTTGCCCTCTCGAACGCTGCGGCCGGTCAGGCCGGCACGCTTATCGGCGCCGGCGGCGTCAACATTACCGCTACCACCGCCGGCAGCACGGTCGGCAACATCTCGGTAAGCGGCGTTCACAACGTAACCGGCGCCGCCAGCTTGACGGCCGGGGCCAGCTACACGGCTGCCGGGGTGCTTTCGGCTGCCGGCGGCAGCGTCACACTGACCGATTCGCAGAGCAGCCTGACCGCCTCCGGCAGCGTATCGATCCTCGCCGCCGCGCTGTCAAACGCTGGCACGGTAGGCTCCACCGGCGGCTCGGTTTCGGTGAGCACGGTCGGCAGCAGCAACCTCAACATATCCGGCGGCGGCACGCTGCAGGCGCCCACCTCCGGGCAGTCGGTAATTCTGCAGGCTCTCCAGGGCACGCTGGCGCTGGCCAGCGGGCAGACGATTCAGGGGGCGGCCAGCCTCGCCGGCGGCACGGCCATCAGCGTGGCGTCGGGCATGACGGTGTCCAGCACCGGCAACATGCTGTTGAGCTCGCCGGCGATCACCAACTTTGGCGCCCTCAGCTCCGGTGGCACGCTTACCGTGTCCAACGGCTCGGGCGTCTCAGTTATCGGAGCGGGTGGAACGCTTTCCGGCGCCAATGGCCTTGTTTTCAGCTCGGCTATGGGACCGGTCAGCGTCAACCAGCAGTCAGTGAGCGGTAGCATCACCGCTTCCGGCACCAGCGTATCGATTGTCGCCTCCAGCTCCGGCGCCACCATTGCCGGGTTGACCACCACCGCTGGTGGTGCGACCGTTCAGGTGGGGGCCGGCGATCTGGTGGTCCTGCCCAGCTCCAGCCTGGCCGTCTCCCAGGGCGACCTCATTCTGGAGAACGACAACACGGCCACCGGCACCATCCAGATCGGCGCCGGCGACATCTTGACGGCCACATCGTCGACGGCCGCGGGCGGCCGGATCGTGCTGACCATGGGCCCGCAGGCTACCCCGCCGACCGGCTACAATGCCCTGCCGCAGCCGGTCAGCTCGAGCATCTGGAGCGCGGCCAGCAACAGCGGCGGCAACATATTCTATGGAAGCGTGCAGCCGGTCTTCGACGGCAGCGGCAACCTGGCCAATATCAAGGGCGGCGTTCTGGTCATCCAGGGCAGCGGCAGCAATTCGATTCAGATTGGCGCGCCGGCCGGCAGCGGCGGGACGGCAGGCGGCGTCCAGTTGATAAGCAACGGCACCGCGCCGGTTCTGAGAAGCCTTGATCTGAGCAACGACGCCGGCAGCGTGCTGGGCACGGTGGTCACTTATGTTGACCAGGGACGACTGATGGGAACGCTTTCCGGCGGCAACCTGACCTCGCTGACGCTTTCGCCGGCCAGCTACTCGGCTTCCGGGTTGACGGCCCTCAACATCCCGGCCGGCCTGGCGGTAAGCAACGTCGGATTCGGCAACGGCAACAATGTCTCCATAACCGGCGGCGGCACGGCGACGGTGGCCGGAACTTATTCCTTCAGCGGCTCGCTGGGCAGCATCACCGTACAATCGAGCGCCAGCCTGCAGGTGAGCGGCAGCATCTCGGCCGACAGCTCGCTTGCCATGAACGGGCCGTCCCTGACCAATAGCGGCACCATTCAACTGTCCGGGTCGAGCGGCGTACTTACGCTGAGCCAGAGCACGCTCAATAACTCCGGCACCATCTCCGCTCCGGCCGTTACGGTGGCGCAGAACAGCGCTCTCACCAACTCAGGCACAATCACAGCCACCGCCGGTGCGATAAGCGTTACGGGGCAGTCAATCTCCATCTCCAGCGGCGGTGCCACGACAGGAACCATGAGCGCCGTAACCGGAATCACCATTCAGCCGACCGGCAATTTCAACTTCCTGGGCAGCCAGAACTTTACGGGAGCCCCGGTGTCGATAAGCGCCGGACAGAACGGCTCGGTGGCCAGCGGCGCCACCATCAATTCGGATAACGCGATCTCCATATTCGTCAACGGCGGCAACCTCAGCAACTCCGGCAACATCAACGCCAACGGCGGCCAGCTCGCCCTGGCCGGCTACCCTGTCTTCAACCTGACCGGCAACGGCAACCTGACAGGCGCCGGCGGCGTCTTCTTCGGCCAGAATCGTATTGGCTCGGTGCCGTTGACGGTGACGCAGAACAGCATAACCGGCCCGGTGAGCGCCATCGGCGGCAGCCTCAACCTGACCACCAGCACCGGGCTGACGATAGCCTCAGTGCAGACGATCGGCGGCTTTGCCGGCGGCAATGCCCAGATTACGGTAGGGACCGGAGAGCTCCTCATCCGTGGCCAAGACTTCGTCAACAACGTCCCTGCAGGCGTCGTTTCGGCCTCTTCGTTATCCGGCGGCGACGTCATTCTGCAGAACATGGACCCTGTCAACGGCAGCATCGTCTTCGGGCTCAACAGCCAGGCCACAGCCGGTTCCAGTAACGGCTTCAACGGTGGTCGCGTGGTCGTATCCATCGGACCTGTGCCGCTCATGGCCGGTGACACGCCGTGCACGGCAAGCTGTGCCGGGCTGACCGTGACATCCACCAACTACGGCAACGTCTTCTACGTCGGCAACGGTCCGAGCGTTGGCAATACCACGCTCAACAACGTCACCGTCAATGGCGGCGTGGTGATCTTCAACACCGGCAGCGCCCCATCGAGCTCGATCAGCCTCGGCGGCGGCGTGTCGATCAAGGCGCAGATGACGCCGCCCACCTTCTCGAGCCTCGACCTGGGCAACCCGGCCACGCAGTCCTTCCAGTGGGTGACCAACAGCATCGTCAACCTGCAGAATCAGGGCAAACTGCTCGGCCAGCTCATCTCGACGGTTCAGGGTCAGGCGTACGGCGGCACGGTGACGCTGTCGCCGGTGAACATCAACCCAACCGGCTTGAACGCGCTCTACATACCGACCGGCGTTTCGGTCATCGCTCAAGGATTCACGTCTGCCGTGCCGCCGATCAAGATCACAAACACTAGCAGCACGGCAACGATCAACGGGAGCTGGCAGTTCAGCGGCGACAGCAGCACTCAGGGCCAGCTCCTGGCTACCGGCGCCATGGCTATAGGGGGCACGGTTTCCAGCAGCGGCCTGCTTTTCCTGGGAGGTCAGACAATAACCAATACCGGCACCATCTCCAACGCTGCTGGAACGCTGCAACTCACCGGCGCATCGGTCGTAAACAGCGGGTCGATAACCGCCAGCAACGGGCAGCTTCAGATAATTGCCCCGCTGGTCACCAACAGCGGCAGTCTGGTTGCCTCGAGCAGCGGGTTGCTGGAGCTGTTCAGCAGCCAGTCCCTGTCAGTGTTCGGCGCGGGCGGAACTCTAAGCGGGCCGGCCGGTGTGCTGTACCACGCACAATCGGGTGCGCTGCATGTATACAATGATCAAAACATTACCGGCAACGGAGGGCTCAAACTGGAGGCTAATGGCACCAATGGCAGTGTCATCGTCGAGCCGGGTGTGAACATTACGTATAGCGGCGGCGGTTCGATAAGCATACTCACACCTGCTCTCAACAATGCCGGAACGATTACGAACACGAACGGTTCCATAAGCTGGAGCGCAGGCGCCGGGCTGACGCTCAATGGCGGCGGCACGCTGGCTGCTCTCGGCGGCACCATCACTATTTCCGGCACGTCTGTTGATGTCCAGGCAAGCGGGCAGACGTTGGCGGCGCCGACCCTCATCCAGGGCACAAGCGGCCCGGCGCAGGTGACGGTGGAAGCCGGGGCCAGCCTGGTGGGCACGGCTGCTGACGTGGTGAGCGGGGGCGCCGTGGTGACCCCGGCTCTTAGCATCTCCGGCCTTGCCCTCATCAACAACGGCACGATAAGCACAACAGCCGGAACGCTGCAGGTGGTAAACGCCAATCTGGGACCGGGCAACTCGGCGAGCGATCTCACAGTCCAGGGAACCGGCAGCATGGCGGGGGCCAGCCGGCTGGTCTTTGCGGCCCCGGGCGCCAATTTGAGCGTCTCCCAGGGCTCGCTTACCGGACCGCTTGATGTTAGCGGCAATACGGTTAACGTCACCAGCACCAACGCCGCCGGCACCGGGCTTACCATTATCAGAGCCAGCGCGGCCGCCGGCTCGGCCAGCTTCCTTACCGCCACCGGCTCGATCCTGGTGATGCCGGGGGCCATGCTCAACGCCACCAACGGCGACCTCACCTTCGAGACCGACGACACGGCCCAGGGCACCATTGAATTCGGCGCCAACGCCAGTGTTACGGCGACGGCGGCGCAGGGCTTCGCCGGCGGCATCGTGATTGCGACGGTCGGGCCGCTCAATACGGTGGCGGCGGGCACGGCGCCGACCAGCGCCTGGACGCCGGATCCCAACTGCAACCTGTGCAACGGCGGCATCGTGCTCTACGGCACCAGCGGGATCACAACCGCGTTCAACAGCTCGAGCCAGACCAACACGTACTCGGTAAACGGCGGCACAGTGATCTTCAACGGCAGCTCCGCCAGCTCCATCAAGTTCGACGGCGGCGTCAATCTCACGGCCAACAGCGCCGGTGCCATGCTGTTCACCCTGGATCTGACCCAGGGCAGCATCGATCAGATTATTGAAGCGCAGCAGGCAGCAGGCCGGCTCGGTTACGTGCAGGGCATCGGTCCGCTGACGACGGTCAACGGCCAGCTCACCGGCTCGCTGACCTTCCTGCCCTCGAACATAACCAGCGCGGCGCTCTCGGCCATCAACATCCCGGCCGGGGTCACTGTCGAGGCCCTCGATTTCACGCAGTCGAGCCAGATCAAGGTGAGTTCGAGCGCCTCCAATCCGGTTAACTTCGGCGGCACCTTCGCCTTTGCCGCCTCGAGCGGACCCGGCAACGGCGTGTACGGGGTGCTGAACAACGTGGGCAGCGGACCGGTGCAGGTTTCCGGACAGTTGGGCTCCACCGGCAGCCTGTCGATTCTGACCAGCACGCTGGCCAACACCGGCACCGTGAGCGCCGCAGCCGGGACGCTGGCGGTGACAGGCGCCGGCGGTCTCACGATCACCGGCCAGGGCGGGCAGCTCACGGCTGCCGGCGGCATGACGTTGCAGGCGACGAGCGGAACGCTTTCCATAAACGGCATCCAGAACCTTAGCGGCCCCGCCGTGTTTGCCGCCCAAGGCGCCGGCGGCTCGGTGAACATCAGCGCCGGCTCGTCGCTCGCTAGCAACAGCAACATCAACCTGGCCACCGGCAACCTGGTCAACTTCGGCTCGGTGGCCGCCGGGGCCGGTGCCGTCAACGTGTTCGCCCTGAACGGGCTGACAATAAGCGGTCAGGGTGTCATGTCCGGCAGCGCCGGCGTCAATATCTCGGTATTGAGCGGCAACTTGCTGGTCGAGGGCAGCCACACGATGGCCGGGCCGGGCAACATACAACTGGCCACCAGCGCCACCGCCAACATAAGCGGGGTGGTGAGCGACGACAGCGCCATGAGCGTCGGCGCCGGGACGCTGAATATATTCGGGCGGCTGACGGCGCCGACCTTCAATATGACGGTGCCGACAATCAACAACCAGGGGCTGCTGCAGGGGACGCTGAACATCACGGCGCCGACGCTCAATATCAATGATTTCAACGGCAGCCTGGTGGTCGGGCGCCTCGATGTCGGCGGGGCCACCATCTACGTCGGCTCCGGTGACTTCACCTACAACGGCGGCATCAATACCATCGGCAATACCTTCTCGGTGGCGGCGCCGTCGGGCGGCATCAACATATCCGGTGGCATCAACACGGCGCCGACCGTCTTCCTCGGTCAGGGGGGCGACGTCAACCTGCTGGCCGCCACCAGCGTGAACATCGGGGGCAACATCGTCACCTCCGGGGTCAACGGGGCATCGGGTCACGTGTTCATCGAGGCTCAGAACCGGGCGGCGTTGTTCAGCGCGACCACCGGCTGGAGCCCGGGGATCGTGGTGAGCGGCAACATCGACACAAGCTCCAGGAACGCCCGCGGGGGCGACGTCCTGCTCATCAACTCCGCCTCCGTCGGCGGCATCGTGGTCGGCACAATCAACACCTCATCGGGCGGGCAGGGCACGGCGGGCGGCTCGGTGGCCGTGGTCGCGCCCGGCCAGATAACCATCGGCACCAGCGCCACCACCGGCGCCGCCATCAACACCAACTCGGCCAACGGGCGCTCCGGCAGCATCTTCCTCTCCTCCGGCTTGGGGCTGAACGGCAGCAACGGGCAGGCGATTGTCGTCGGCTCCCCCTCCAGCACGCTGCCGATTCGCACCGGCTCGGATGCCTCGGTGGTCCTCATGGCCGCCGGCGACATCCGCCTGGGGGCGCTGGTGATGAACACGATGACGACCTCCAGCCAGGCCTATGGCGGGGTCGGCATTTTCCCCGATATCAACCAGTTTGCCGGCAGCTACAACGGTGTTCCCACCTTCCCCGGCTTCCCGACCGCCAGCCCCGCGCCTCAGACACCGTCGCCGTCCAACTCGGTGGATACCCACAGCTACACGATCTCGGTTTCGCCGCAGGGCATACCGACAATCTCCAACGGCAGCTCCACCTGGGTTCTGCCTGCCGGTGACTTCAAGCAGCTTGTCTCGGGACAGAACCTGAACACCTCGGGCGGCTTGACGGTGAGCACCAACGGCGATGCCGGGCTCCTGGTTCCGGTGGTGATGCCGTACATGATCGTGGGCGGCAGCATAACCGGCGCCACCGGCTCCAACGGCTCGGCGGCACCGGTGGTCCTCTTTGCCGAGAACAACATGACGCTGGCTTATGGGCAGACCGGCAACGCCATCACCTCCATCCCCGCCGCAGGCGTAGCCGGCGCCGCCGGCGGCAGCATATATGTAGCCAGCGGCGACGGCTCGCCCATGATCCAGATAGGCCCGAGCGGGCAGCAGCCAGGGACGGTGGCGATCCAGACCGGCCTGCCGACGAACACGGTCTCCTCGAGCGCCGGCAGCGTGTCGGTTCTGGCTTCGGCAGCGCAGGTCTCCATCAACGGCGACGTGGTCGCCTCCGGTACAGGCAGCGGCGCCTCGGGCGAGATTGCGCTCATCGCCCCCTTGGCGCCCAGCGCCGAGACGGTGGTGCTTTCCGCCGGCAACCTCTACACCAACAACATCGCCCTGGGAACGCTCGCCGCCAACGGCGGGCGCGTCATGGTGCTGGCCGGCTCGTCGGTGCAGGTGGGCAACATCAACACCTCGACAACCTACGCCGGCAACAGCGCCGGCTCGGTGACGGTGGCCGCCGATCAGATCACGCAGTGGGGGCTGCAGCCGCAGTTCGCCCACTTCGGCGTGGTCAACACCGGCAACATTAACGCCGCCGGTATGGACAACGCCAACGGCGGCGACATACTGCTCGATTCGGGCCGCCAGGTGTTCAACGTCGGCTCGCTGGTAACCCGGTCGACCACCGGCACCAACGTGAGCTCCTACCAGAACGACACCGGCTCCGGGCAGGCCGGGGCGCTTACCTTCGCCACGCTTTCCGCCTCCGGCGTCAGCACCACGGCGGGCGGCGGGCCTTCCGCCTACGGGCGGATCATCGGCACCGTCGCCGGGGGCGCCGGCTACATCTCGCTCAACCCGACGCTCTCCTTCATAGGCAACTCCACGGTGCTGACCGACGGCACCAACGCGAACAATACGTCGAGCCTGACCGGGACGCTGGCCGGAATCAACAGCCTGGGCGACATCGCCACCACCAACCTGGGCACAGGCAGGGCCGGGTCGGTTGTGCTGTTCGGCTCCACGACCGGCATGGGTCTGGGCAACCTAAACACCTCTGCAGCCAGCAACGCCTCCGGCGACGTGCTGCTGGGCGCGCAGCAGGGCGGCAACATCACGGTCAAGAACATAACCACCTCCACCGGCGGGGCAGGCCATCAGGTCGGGCGGGTGATCATCGCGGACAACTCGACGGCTGCCGGGTCGGGCTCCATCTATGTGGGCAACATAACCGCCGAGGCCTCGGCCCACGCGCTGCCCGGTCTGGTGAGCGTCACGGCCGCCCAGGGCATCTACTCATCGGGCGCCAGGGGCTCGAACATCTCCCTGGACAGCCCGGATGGCACGAGCAACGGCGGCAGACTGACCGTCATCGCCGGCGGCACGGACGGATCCGGCAACGCCATCGTGCTGGGCGACGTCAACATCTTCGGCGCCAGCGGCGGGCGGGCCCTTATCGCCAGCGCCGACAATGCCAACACGCCCGTGCAGCTCGGCGGCATCTACGGTTATGCGATGGCCGGCAACGGCAGCGGCGGCTATGTGGGCGTGGCCGGCACCGGTGATGTGCACCTCGGTCAGGTGAGCCTGGGCAACACCAGCGCGAGCGTCGCCAGCAGCGCTTCCGGTGGCAGCCTGTTTGTTGGTTCCGGAGGGTCCATCTATGATCCGACCGGGATCAACGTGGTCGGCAACGCGACGCTTTCCGGGGCGCTGCTTTTGGTTCAGGCGGGCGGCAGCCAGACGGCGCAAAACCTTAGAGCAGGTCTGCAGGCCGGCAGCCTGGTCACCAACGAGGCTTACTTCACCGGGGTCAGCACCGCGGCGTCCCAGCCGGCAGCCCACACCATGGTCTCCATCGGCGGCGTGTCCGGCTACAACCCGCAGGGCTACACGACGACGTCCACGGGCAACTTCTCGATGGACACCGGCAGCGACGGGCAGATAATCGTGCCGCTCATCTTCCGCGGCTCGCTGAACGCCGCCAACGTGAGCTCTTTCAATACCGGCTCGGCTGATTCGCTCACGATCGTGGCCCGCGATGCCCTCACGCTCAGCTCCGCCACCACCGCGGGCACGAGCGCGGGTGGCAACCTGACGCTGGGCTCGGCGCGCGGCTCGATTACGGTGGGAACCAACACGCTCGGCATCACGGCGGTCAACAGCACCGGCGGCGCCACCGGCGGCAGCATCTTCATCACCGCGCTTAACGGCTCGGCCAGCATTCAAAGCCCCGGCACCTGCTGCTCCGGCATCTCCGGGGCGCTGGACGCCAGCGGCAGCCAGCAGGGCGGCAACGTGAGCATCATGGCCGGCGCCGGCATTGTGTCGGCCAGCGAGCTCCGCACAACCGGCGCCCAGGCGGGCGGCAACATCGATCTTATGACGCTCACCAACAACGTGGTAATCAACAGCCCCTATAGCGTCTCCAACCTCAGCACCTCCATTGCCGCGGCGGTTCCTTACCGCTATATCGACACGTCGTCGGCCGGGCAGGGCGGCAACCTCAACGTACTCATCGGGCGCGGGCCGGGCAGCGGTCCCAACCTGGTCGGTCTGGGCGGCGTGGCCGGGGACTCGGGCTTCCTGGTCTACCAGCCGGCCATCGTTCCGGGCAGACCGGCGGAGAACAGCGTCAATACCAGCTCATCGGGCGGCAATGCGGGCAACGTGAGCCTGACCATCTACGCCGGGACGCAGGTCGGCGGCAACGGCCTGAACGTCCTCACCGACGCCCCCGGCACAGGCGGAAACATAAACGAGTACGTGCGCGGCCAGATAAGCCAGGTATTGAGCCCGGTCACCTCCGGGGCAAGCGCCGGCAACATAACCATCTACTCGGACTCCAACATTAGCCTGACCGGCAACCAGCTCAACGCCTCCGGCGCGATCGCCGGCGGCAACGTGAGCATAACGGCCCCCAACGGCTTCATCAACCTGCCGAACGGGCTGACCACATACGCGGGCTCGCAGGCAGGCAGCGCGACGCTGTCCGCCTTCCAGCAGGTCACCTCCGGGCCGATCTTCGCCAATTCGCCGGGAGTGGGCGGCAACGTGGGCATCGGCGCCGTCTGGGGCAATGTAAACCTCGATCGGTTAAACCCGATCGTCACCACCGGCGGTAGCGGATCCGCGGGCTCCGCCACGGTAATGATCGGCGTGCCGGTCCCGAACGGCAGCCTCTCCGGTCTGCAGGCGGGCGCGCTGCAGTTGAGCTCGGCGGCCGGTGACGGCGGCAACTTCACCTACATACAGCTTTATGGCGACTATGTTTGCTGCGCGGTGACCATCCCGGCGACCGTGACCACGATAGACACCTCCGCCCGCAACGGGCAGGCGGGGGCGGTCAACATCTTCGTGGGCGGCAATATCGGCGGCATGTCGCTGACGATCACGGCGCTGGGGCAGGTGGGCGGCAACGTTTCGGTCACGGCCGGCAACAGCGTCAACCTGATTGGAGGCATCAACGCCAACGGCGCCAGTTTCGGCGGTTCGATAAACGTCGCCGCTATGTCCGGCAGCCTGAACTGGAGCGGCTCCTACGGCGGCAGCGGGGTCACGCTCTCGGCGCTGGGCAACACCAGGGGCGGTGACATTCTTCTGACCAGCGGCGGCAACATCTCGCTGGGCGGCAGCGCAAGCGCCTCGTCGATGGGCATCGGCGGCAGCATAGGCATAGTGATCGGTCAGGGCGACCTCAGCGTTCCGTCGCTGAATGTCTCTGGCGTCAACGGTGGCGCCGGCAACGTGAATATCTCGATCCAGAGCCCGGTTTACGGCGGGTTTAACGGGCTTGCCGCTGGGTCCGCCGCGCCCAACTCGATCATCGCATCCACCGTCTACGGCAACGGCGGCAACATTCGCATCATGACCTACAGCGGCACGCTCGATCTGCAGGCGCCCAGACCGCTCTCGATGGACGTGCCCGGTGTCCTGGATGTCTCCTCGAGCTACGGTCGCGGCGGGTCCGTTCTGCTTACGACCGGCAGCGCCCCGGGCAACAACTATAGCGGTAGCTATCTCATAAACGCCTCCGGCGAGGCCGGCGGGGCTGTAAGCGTCATTTCCGGCGGCTCGATCTGGCAGGGCGCGACGATCAACGCCGGCGGCAACCTGGAGTCCGGCGGGCAGGTGAGCCTGATTGGCGGGGGGGCGGTCACGGTCGGAGCCAGCATTCAAGCCTCCTCGGCCAACGGCGCCGCCGGCGGCACCATAAGGGTTGAGTCGCTGGCGAGCAGCGTAACTGCCGGTAGCCTTGAGGCCACAGGCACGACCTACGGCGGTCAGGTAATGCTCACCGCGGCAGGAGGCATCGCGTTGGGCACCGTGGATGCCTCGGCCACCGGGGCGAGCGGCTACGGCGGGAGCATACAGGCCGTCAACTTCGGCGGCACGATGACCCTGGGCGGCGCCTTGAACGCCAGCGGCGGCGCCGCCGGCGGCAGCATCGGTCTGGTCTCCGGCGGCTCGATAGCGAGCTCAGGCGGATCGCTCAACGTCAGCGCCGCAGCGGCCGGCGGTGCCGGCGGAACGGTGTATCTCTCGGCCGGCGGCGCTATAACCACGCCTGCCGTGAACTTGTCCGGCGGTGGCAGCGGGAGCAGCGGCTACGAGCTGGCGATCGCCGGCAGCACAATCAACGGGCAGGCAAGCTCCTCGCAGGTCGGCAATGTCAGCCTGTTCCCGATGATAACGGCCGGCAACGCGACTTACTCGGGCGGGCTCTTCGGGGCTTCCGCCGGCTCGAGCGATCCGTTCGCGATCACGGTGGGGGTGAGCGCCCTGCCGAGCGTGACCGACACGTTCACCGGCGTGAGCTATGCGCTTGCCCCCGGCGTGATAAGCGGCAACCTGACCATGGGCAGCGTGAGCTTCACCAGCGGCGGTGGCGGGTTCCTGGCCCCGCTTGTGGTCTCCGGCAACCTGGCGACCGGCGGCCTGACGAGCTCGGGGTCGGCGCCGATCTCGCTTATGGCCTCGGGCAGCCTGAGCGTCGCAGGCGACGTGTCGACCGCCTCCGCCGGCAACAGCGCGGCCGTCCAGCTGTCCGCCGGAGGCGCCTTGAACGTCACCGGCAGCATAAGCACTGCCTCCGGCGCCATCTCCGGATCGGTGAGTTTGACCGGAAGCCAGATAACGGTTGCCGGCGCTGGCTCCGGTACGCTTTCCGGAGCGAGCATCGATACGGCGAGCGTCCCGGCAAGCCCGTCCGCCGCCGGGCACGGCGGCGCCATCAACCTGGCCGCCTTCAATGGCGGGGTCACGCTGGGCAGCTGGGTGAATGAGGCGCTCGTCTCCGGCGGCAATGTCTACGCGAAGTCGCAGGGTGCCGGCGGTAGCGGCGGCGATCTTTCGATTGTCTCCCTGGGACGTGTGAGGGTAAATGACATCGTCACTCTGGGCGAGAACAACGCGGCAGCCGGCGGCATCGGCATTCAGGCGGCGGCGGGCGGCACGCTGGGTTCGGTGGGAGCCTGGTCCGCCGGCGGGTTCTTCAATTCGTCCTTCTGGGGCGCCAACGGCTATCTGGCCTTTGCCACCTCTGACAGAACCGTGGTCGGCACCGGGACAAGCAACGGCGTCGGGCTATCCGGAGCCTTCCAGCTTGTTCCGGGCTCGACATTCATCATGAAGGGCGACAACGGCCAGGTGGTCAATTCTCTGGCCCTCAGCCTGGCTGCCAGCGACAGCGCGACGCAGCTCGGTCGCGTCACCGTCAGCAACGGCACCGGCACGTCGGGCTCGGTGAGCATCGACTCGCTCAACCCGGCAGGGCTTGTCCTTACCGACAGCATCATCACCTCGGCGCTTACGGATATCAACAGCAGCGCAAGCGTCTCGGCAGGCTCGATTGCCCTTGTCGATCGGGCAGGCAGCATTGAGACCAGCGGCGGGTTCGCAAACAGCGCTTCGCTTACGCCCAACGGCGCCGGGCTCTACAATCACTCGGGTAATATCGGCGTCCTTGCCGGCGGAGCCGTTGCGCTCAGCGAACTGGATGCTTCGGCCACGCAGGGAGCGCAGGCTGGCGACATCACCGTGGTCGCGGCCCGGGGGATCAGCGTTTACTCGGCGAGCACGGCAACCTCGGGCGCCAACCTTACCGCCGGCAACATCACGATGGTAACCGCCGGCGGTGACGTGTCGTTCGGCGGCAACGGCGCCCAGCTCAACGCCAGCGGCTCCAGCCAGGCCAGCGGCGGCAATATCGTCGTCTCGGCCCCGGGCGGCAACATCAACATCTTCTCATCCATAAGCGCAACCGGCTCCGGGAACACGCTCTGGGGCGGTGCGGTGCGAATATCGGCCCTCGATAACGTCAGCCTGTCGTTCCCGGTCAGCGCCTGGGGCGCCAGCGGGGCCAACGGCGGCAGCATCAACATCTCCTCCGTGGCCGGCACAATTTTCAGCTCGGGCGGCGGCGGGGCCGCGGCTGCCTTTGACGTCTCCGGAGACAGGAACGGCGGGGTGGGCAACGGCGGCGCCGTGGTGCTCTCGGCGCTCGGCGGTACGGTGCAGATAAGCGGCAGCATCTACGCCTCCGGGGCCGGCACGGCCGGGTCGGCAGGGTCCATCCGCATTTACGGCTACGAGGGCGTCACCGAAGGGCCCAACAGCGTCCCGACCTTCAACTTCGACGCCAGCTCGAGCGTTGCCGGGAACCTGCTGGGCTCGGGCGGGCACGTTGCCATCAGCTCGACGGCCGGGGCGGTGAACCTGCCCAACGCCTCCATTAACGTGTCGTCGGCCGGCGGCAGCGGTGGAACCGTCTATGCTGGCACGCCGGCGGCCGGCGGGGTGACGCTGGGCGCAATCAACGCCACCGGCACCGGCGCCGGGCAGGCGGGCGGGCAGATTATCCTCGATGCCGCCGGCGGCGCGCTCAGCTTCGGCAACATAAGCGCCAACGGTGTTTCGGGCGCCTTCGGTGGAACCCTTATTGCCCGCTCTGCCGGCAACATGACTTATACCGGGTCTGCCTCCGGTAACGCACCGGCCATTGATCTTTCCGGGACAGCAGGCGGCGGCAGCATCACGCTGGACTCGGCGACCGGCATGCTCAACCTGGGCGCCAGCGGTCTGAGCGTCGCCTCCGCGAACGGCCAGGCTGGTGAGATCACGTTGCTTGCCGGTGGATCGTCTGCCGTCGGGAGCAACGCATACTCGATAGTCGAGAACGGCGCCATCAATATTAGCGGCGTGCAGGGCGGGCGGCTGGAGATGGTCAGCACCGATCCGGCGTACGGGCAGATTCAGGTGCAGTCGATTATCGGTAACGCCACCGGATCCTCGGCTGTCGGCGGGTCGGTGGGCATCTTTGCCCTGGGCGCGGTGGACCTGACAGGCAATGTCGATCTATCCAACACCGCAGCGGCACCCGGCAGCGCGGCGCGGGGCGGCGATCTGTTCGTCTCTTCCAATACAGGCATCAGCGCAATAAACAATACTCTCGGGACGCAGTCCGCCAACGGCGCCAACGCGGGCTGGGTGATATTGCTCAGCAGCCAGAACCAGATTACTGTTGGTTCGATCAACGCGCCGGTCGCGGATATCGGGGTCTTCGCCAAGCTGCCCGCCGCCCCGATGGCGCTATCCGGGAGCACGGCCACGGTGGAGATCACGCCCAATGCGGTGGTTAACTACAGCCCGGCCGGCTATTCGTACATAAGCCTGAACAACGGCAACAACCCGGCGCTCGTCCTTCACACAAACAGCAACCCGTACCTGGTCGCGCCGCTCGTCTCGCTATCTTCTATCGATGTTGGCTCCGTGCTCGGTCAGGCGGACGTGGGCAACAACGTCACCCTGGGAGCGGGCACCGGCACCGCCCCGTCGGTGACGCTGGTGGCGGTTTCCAATCTATCGATAGGCAACGGCGTGACGACCACGGCCAGTGACACGGCAGGATCAGTGTCGCTGGCTTCCCTGAAAGGCAACATCACCGGCGGCGGTGCCGTGACCAGCGTAATCAACACGGTGGGCGGGCAGATAGGCGGCAACATCAGTATGGTAGCCCCGTTCGGCAACATCATCCTGCCTGCCGGACTCGGTGCGCAGACGGTAAGCACCACCGGCACCATGCGCTCCGGCAACGTCAGCATGGCGGCAGGCGAGATCGCCCTGGCCGACTTCGTCAACACCTCCTCCACCAACGTTGCCGGCAACGTCTCCATGACGGCTCTGTCAGGCAACATCCAGTTCCTCGGCGACTGCGGTCTCTGCGGCGCGCTGCAGCAGATCAACACCTCCTCGACCAGGGCCGACGGCGGCAACGTCAACCTGCTGGTCGGAGCCACAGCCGGCGGGCTATCCACCGGCGTGCTGATGCCGCCGCCGTGTGCCGCCTGCCAGACCTCCAATGAGATCTACACCGGCTCTCAGACCGCCTCGGCCGGCACGATCCGCATGCAGGTCCTGGACGGCAACGAGGTCTGGCAGAACGGTGCCGCCCCGCTCTATTTCGGCACGCAGGCAGCAATCGCCGGCGGCAACGTGACCGTGTGGGCGGGCGGCAGCCTGAACGCCGGCATGCAGTTCGGGACCGGCGCCGCAAGGGCAGGCAACGTCACGCTGGAAGCCGGCCTGGATCTGAGCCTCGCCTACGGCAGCGGCATCAACACCACCGGCACGGCAGTGGGCGGCGACGTGGTGCTGGTCTCCAGGGCGGGCAGCGTTAACGTGTGCTGCCAGGCGGCTAATGTCAGCATCGACACCAGCGGCGGCGTGCACGGCGGTCTGGTGGACGTCATCGCCGGGCACGGCGCCACGATCTCCAATGAGATAGTAAGCAGCTCACCGGGCACGGCCGGCGACATGACCTTCGATATTTACAACGGCAACCTCTCCCTTTCCAACTACAACAGCCTGGATGGCAACCGGGTGGTGAACGCCACCGGCGGCTCCGGTCCGGGCGGCGCCTTTACGCTCAACATCGCTGCCTCGCAGCTCTCCAGCCTGGCTTCCGGGATCGCCGGCCTCGTTTCGCCCAACGGCGGCATCATCGAGACCAGCTCGACGCTCTCTTCCGGCGGCGCCATATCGATGGATGTGCGCCGCGGCTTCCTGGGCAGCTTCGGCGTGGCACCGGCGATGATACCGGGCTTGAGCGCCGACTCGCAGCAGGGCGCCGGCGGCAACATCTACCTGCACGGTCAGGGCGGCATCGACGTGGGAGCCGGTGAGCTGGTAGGCGCCCCGCCCCACTTTGTCGCGCTGCCGATTGCCGCCAACGGCATGAGCGGCGGGGCAATCTTCGTCTCCTCCGGCAGCTCGCTCAATGTCTCCGGGATCGTCAACGCCAACGGGGAGCTGGCCAGCGGCGGCACCGTCACCATGGTCGCCCCAGGCGATCTCAATGCCGGCACCGTGCTGGCCGACGGCTACACGAAGGGAGGCACGGTCACGCTCATGTCCCCGTCCGGATCGGTGAGCGCGGCCGGGATCGTCGCCAACTCCTTCGGCGCCGGAGGGCAGGTGCGGCTCCTCGCCGGGGCTAACGTGGACGTCAGCGGCGCCATAGATGTCTCGTCGGTCTCGTCTACGCGGTTCGGCACAGGCGGTAGCCTGGAGATCATCGCCTTCGGCGAGACCGGGGCAGGCAACATTTCGGTAGGCGCGGTTAACGCCAGTGCGCCGCAGCTGGGCGGGAGCATCGCCCTGGTGGCCGCCGGCGGGCTGACCGCCACCGGCGCCTGGAACGCCGGTGTCAACGCGCCGCTGGGCACCGGCGGCGATGTCTTCGTCTCGCTGGGCACCTACGGTGCCACCACTCTTCCGGCCATTAATCTGGGCGGCGGGGCGGTCCCCGGCACCGAGGTGGTGATGTCGCGCGGCAGCATCAACGGGCTCACCGCCTTCTCGACCTCCGCCAATGTCGGCTACTTCCCGTCGGTGGAGCTTAACAACACCTATTCGTCCGGCTTCATCACAAGCCAGGTCATCGCCCAGACAGCGGAGGCGTTGACAGTGGTCGTTCAACCGAACGCCCAGCCCTACCTGCAACTCGGCAACGGCAGCGGTGCCACCACATACGGTTTTGACGCGGGCGTGCTGCAGGCAGCCGGCAATATGATCGTCAACGGCATCAGCTTCCGCACAGCCAATCCGACTTTCCTGGCGCCGTTTGTGACCCAGACGGCGCTGCAATCGAACAGCGGCAGCGGCCCCATTACCGGCAGCAACAGCCCGGTGAGCGTCGTCGCCTTCGGAGGCATCTCCTCCAGTGTCGCTGTAAACAATCCAGGCTCTCTGGTGGAGCTTATCTCGCCAAACGCGGTCAGCCTCACAGGCGGGCTGACGACCGCCTCCGCAAACGGCGGCGGCGCGGTCGCCATCATCGGCTCGACGGTGACCGTATCGGGCTCCGCCAGCGCCGGCAATCCACAGGCTTCGATAGACGCTTCCTCTGGTTCGGGGTCCGGCGGCGCGGTTTATATGATGTCCTATGCCGGCAACCTGACCCTGGGCACCTGGAACGGCGGCTCGCTTACCGCCGGCGGCACCATCGACACGCACGGCGCCGGCGCCGGCAATACGGCAGGCAGCATAGCGCTTGCCGCCTCGGGCTCCGTGCTGTCCGGCGACCTTCTGGCGGCCGGTCTTGCCAATGCCAGCGGCTCCGAGATAAGGGTCGCCTCCGGCAGCCCGGCGGTGCTCGGCACGCTGTCGCTGAGATCGAGCAGCTCGTCTGCGGCCTCGGCGCTCACCGCCTTCAGCGGCGATACCGGATCAGGATATGGCGGTCTGGCTTCGCTGTCCGGTCTCATGAGCTTCCTGCCTGGCCGGGCGCTTCTTTCTGACGCCACCAACAACCTCTACTCGACAGCCACCTTCGACCTGCAGTTGAGCGCGACCGCCGGCGGCGGCTCGGCGGCCCCGGCCAGCATTGTCACCAGCAACCTGGCAGGCAACTCAGGCTCGGTGGCCGTCGCCACGAACAACGTCAACGGGCTGTCGGTCGGAGCCATAACGACGTCGGCCCAGCTCGGCTTCGCCGGCAGCATAAGCCTCTTTGACAGGCTGGGACCGGTGACGCTGACCGGCAACCTGAGCGCGACCGGCAGCGGCAAGGCGCAGTCCGGTGGCGCCGTGTTTGTCGCCGCGGGCGGGGCGGTGTCGACCGGCTCGAATCTCATTGACACGAGCGGCACCAACGGCTCCTTCGGCGGCTCGGTTACCGTGCTGTCGCTGGCGGATATCTCGCTCAACAGCGCAACCAGCACCTCGGCCGGCAGCGGCACCGCAGGCGGTGCGCTGACCGTGCTCGGACTCGGCAATGTCAGCGTCGGCTCCGCCGATGTCTCCGGGCTCTCGCAGGCCATGGCCGGCAACGTGGTCGTGGCTTCCGGGGCCGCAAGCGTGAGCCTGGGCAACCTGACGGCCAACTCCAGCGGCGAGGGCTACATGGGCAGCGAGATTATTCTGGCTGCCTTCGGCAACGTGGCCACCGGCGGCTCGGTCGCTGCCCAGGGTCAATCTGACGCCAACGGCGGCGTCATGACCGTGCTGTCGCAGGCAGGAAGCGTCAGCCTGGGCGGCCAGATCGACCTTTCGGCCAACCACGGCGGCGGCACCGGTTTCGGCGGCATGCTCTCGGTGTCCGCGCCGCAGGGGGCGCTCAGCCTGGCCGGCAGCGTCGACGTCAGCGGCCAGGGCAAGACCGGCACGGGAGGCATCATCGAGGCGCTTAGCCGCGGCGACATCGTCTCCACCGGAGGCGACCTGGTGGCGGCCGGGGTCACCGACAGCTACGGCTTCTCGGCTTCCGGCGGGCACGTGTCGCTCATCTCCCGTTACGGCGGCGTCAACCTGGCCGGCGGCATCGATGTCTACTCAACCGGCGCTGCCGCCGGTGGCGTGCTGGTGAAGGCCGGCGGCGCCGGCGGCGTCACCGTGGGCGGCGACATCGAAGCCTACGGTTCCGGCTACAACAACCCCGGCGGCAGGATAATCGTCGAGGCCGACAACGGCCCGGCGACGGTGGCCAACATCAACGCCTCGGCCGGCGCCGGCGGCGTAGGCGGCACGGTTATGATAACGGCCGCCAACACGATTACCGCCGGCTCGGCCACGCCTGATGCTGCCGGCATCCAGGGCATCTCGGTCTTCGGCGACGCCCACGGCGGCACCATCGTCATGAACGCGGCCCCGGCCGACCTGCGCTTCAACCTCCTGGCTACCAACCAGACGCTTGCCACGCCCGTGTTCGCTAACAGGAGCGATTATGCGGTGGAGTCGGTGCCCGGCGGCCAGCTCAACCTGCTTGCCGGCTCCAACTCCGGGACGGGCGGCAGCATCTTCGTCGGCGCGGCCGGGCAGGACAACCGGAGCGGCAGCGGCGGCATATCGATGAATCTGGGTAATATAGACGTGAGCGGCGCCTCCGGCGGGCGGGTCGTGCTGGTCAGCGATGACCTGCTCAACAGCCCGGTCACCACCGGCAATATCACCGGCAACGCGACGGCCGCCAGCGGCATCGCCGGCTCCGTCGGGGTGGCGGTGCTGGGCGCGCTCACGGTGGGACGGGTGAGCCTGGTGAACAGCGCCGCCCGGGCGGTCGGCGCGGCAGCCGGCGGGGATCTCTTCCTGTCGTCCGGTCGCGATCTGTCCGTGCAGTCGATAGCTCTTGCCAGCGCCAACGGCTCGGCCAGCGGCATCGGGGTGCTGGTCGCCTCGGGCGCGATCTCAGGCGCCAACTCCACCGCCAACATGATTGTCGCCCCGCACCTGATCAGCTCCTCGGGCAGCAACAACCTTTCCGGCAACACGACCGTGGTGGTGAGCAACGGTGCCATCATCAATTACAGCCCGGCCGGCTACGACTACATTGCAGCCAATAACCTGACCATGGACACGCAGGGCAACAGCAACCTGATCGTGCCGCTGCTGTCCAAGTCCTACGCGACGGTGACCAACCTGCAGGCGGCCGGCGGCACCGGCAACGCCTCGGCGGTGACCATCGTCAGCCGCGACTACCTGCAGGTGACCAACTCGCTTTCCACGCAGGGAGCCGGCGAGGCTGGCGTGGTCACCCTCTGGTCGCTGGCCGACAATGTGAGCTCGGCCTCGGCCGACGCCACGGGCGCAAGCTACGGCAACTCGGTGCGCATGCTGGCGCCTGATGCCTCGGTATCGGTAGGCAACTCGGGCAGCTACGCGGTGGCCACCAGCGGCGCCCTGGCCTCCGGCAACGTTCTGCTGGCCGGCGGCACCGGCGTCACCGTGAACAGCAACTCCTTGATCGACACCCACTCGTCGACCACGGCCGGCAACGTGACGCTGGCCACCGCCTCGGGCAACATAACCTTTGGCGATGAGGCCACCGACTACATCAACGCCACCGCCGCCAACTTGAACGGCGGCAACGTCACCTTCCTGGTCGGCGAGGCGCCCGCCACCGGCAACGCCGGGCTCGTCTTCAACAACCCGCTTTGCTGCGCCACCCACCAGGTGCTGACCAGCTCCTCGGCCGCCAACAGCGGGTTCATATACATAGATGTGCTGGCCGGCAACCAGGGCAACTTCGGGGTCGGCTCGGTAGGCGGCGCCCACTTCGTCACCGGCGACGGCAACTTTGTCGGCTTCACCGGCCAGCGGGCCGGCAACTTCTCGGCTTATGTGGGTGGCAACGTCAACACCTCCTGGTCGGTGGCCACTGACGCCAACCTGGCCGGGTCGATCTCGATTGCCTCCGGCGGCACCGTGAACATGAACAGCTTTGGCGGCTATCAGTCGATCGGCTCCAACTTCGGCGGCGACTTCACCGCCTTTGCGCCGGCCGGCTCGCTGGCCTTCTGCTGCGCCGCGGCCGGCCCGACAATCAACACCAGCGGCAACCTGAAGTCCGGCGACGTCACCGTGATGGCGGGCGGCTTTGCGCCGGTGACGGTCAATACCGCCAACCCGGTCACCTACCGCGGCGTCGTGGTCGATCAGGGCATCAACACCGCCTCCTCGAACTTCGGCGGCAATGTCAGCCTCTCGGTCGCCCAGGGCAATGTGACCATGCTCGCCCCCGGCGTCGTGATTCCGGTCACCAACGGAGCGCCAATCGGGCACTACATCGACACGTCGACGACCTTCGCCAACGCGGGCAACATCTCGGTCTTCATCGGCCAGTCGATGCCCGATCAGGGCGGCTCGGTGGGGCAGGCCGGTTTCGTGACCGATCACGTACTGGTGCTCTCCGAGCAGTCGATCACCACCAGCTCGCTGCAGGGCAACGGCGGCAGCTTCGCGCTCACGGTGGTGCAGGGCGGGCAGGGCAACTTCGCGGTCAACTCTGCCGGCTCGCTTTATATCAACACGTCGGCGGCGCTGGGCAACGGCGGCTCGGTGGTGGTCAACGTCGGCGGCTCGATTAACACGCAGTGGGGCATCAACACCACAGGACTGACCGCCGGCGACGTGTCGATTTCGGCCGGAGGCAACCTTACGGTGGGCGGTATGGGCGGCATCCAGGCCAGCGGCACCAATTTCGGCGGCAACATCCAGCTCATCGCCCCCAATGGCTCAATCTCCGTGGGCGGCAGCAGCGGCGGCAACACGCTGGCCTCGACTGCCGGCGTGCAGGGCGGTCAGGTGGACATCCGCTCGTTCGGCAACGTCGCCGTCTCAGGCGAGATCAATACCTCTTCCACCGGTGCCGGCGGCAACGTCAACATCTCGGTATATGAGGGCAACGTCTATTTGAACAACGGCAACAGCAACGACCTCAACTGCGCCGGCTGCCTGGTGGACACCTCCGGCGGCAGCGGGTCGGGCGGCAACCTGTCCGTGGCCATTCAGCAGTCGCTGCTCGATCAGACTGCCACCAGCGGCAATGCCGGACTGATATCCGGCGGCTGCTGCGGGTCGACGATCTACACCGGCTCGCAATCGGCGGCCGCGGGCAACGTGGCGATAATGATCGGCACCGGCGTCGAGGGCAGCTTCGCGGTGACGCCGGTCAACGCGGTAAACTTCAACCTCGGCTCGGCGGGCGGCGCCGGCGGCAACTTCGCGGCCAGCATCGGCGGCAACATGACCGCCAACTGGACGGTTGACACCAGCGGACAGTCGGCCGGCTCGATCCTCCTGCACGCCTCCGGGGTGGCCAACATCACCGGTGGTTTCAGCGCCGTGAGCAACGTTGCCGACGGCGGCACGATCGCCATCTCCTCCTCGCGGGCCTTGAACCTGTCGACCTCGACCATCAACGCCTCCGGCGGCACGAGCCTGACGGCCAGCACGGCCGGCAACAACGTCGGCGCAGGCGGCACGATCATCCTGCAGTCCGAGGCGGAAGGCGTGAGCGCGACGGGCGCGATAACGGCCGAGGGCTACTTGAGCGGCGGGCGCGTAATTGTGACCTCGGCGCGCAACCTGACCACCGGCGACGTTGATGTCTCCGCCACCGCCCCGGGAAGCACGGGAGGGCAGGTGCTCATGGTCAACTTCGATCCGGCCAGCAGCCTGAGCACAGGACACATAAGCGCCGACGGTGACGCGCAGGGCGGCCAGGTGCGCCTGGTCTCGGCCGGGACGATGAGCCTGGGCGGCATCTCGGCGACAGCCACCAGCGGGGTGGGCGGCATGGTCTTCCTCGCTGCTGACTCCACCAACGACGCCTCGCCTTCAGCCACGCTTGCCGCCGGCGTCGTGGATGTGAGCGGGGGGGTGAGCGGCGGCACAATTATCGCCCAGTCGGGATCCTCGCTTTCCGGCAGCTTCATCGCCAGGGGCGCCAACAACGCCGGCGCACTGATCGAACTGTCCGCCGGGGCGCTGGACACGGCTGCGGCGCCGTCGATTGCCGCCAGCGCCGACGTGGTGGGCACCAATGCCGGCGGCACGATCGTCGTCAACGTCAACGGCTGGAGCGCCCACTCTGCGCTTTTGCTTGCCGCCTGGGCGACCGCGCCCGGCGCGCAGGGCGGAACAATTACCGTCAACTCGGCCAGCACAAACGACATCGGGCCGCTCGTCAATGCCTACGGCGGCGTCACGGTCAGCTCGCTTGGATCGGTCAATATCTACAGCGACGGAACCATAAACGGCGGCAGCACGGCTTACTCCACGACCTATACAAACCCGGGCGGCACCTACTCCTACTTCCCGGATGCCGGCATCAGCGTGGGCCGCCCGCAGGCCGTCGTTCAGTACGGTCTGGCGTACAGCGCCGGCTCCGCATCCGGCCCCGTGGTGGTGGTCAACGGCAACGCCAGCATAGGCAGCGTCTCACCGGGAACCACAGTGGTCTCCTCCGGCAACCTGGCCGTCGGCAGCGCGGTGGTCTCGCAGGGTCAGGACGTGATGCTCATCTCGGGCGGCAACCTCTCGGTGGAAGGCGGGGTCGACACGACGGCCGCCAGCGCCAGCGGCAGGGCCACCCTGGTAGGGGCCGGCGTGAGCGTCTCGGGCAACATCGATACATCCAACGGCGCAGGCGGCGGCACCGGCAGCGTGCTGGCGGCGGCGCTTGACGGCGGGCTTACCGCCGGCAATGTTTACTCCTATGCTGCCGGCGCCGGTCATACCGGCGGCAAGGTCACCTTGCTGGGCTCGAGCTCGATTGCCGTCGGCGATGTGGTCAGCGCAGGCCTTGCCGGTGCTTCCGGCGGCTCGATCCTTGTCGCCACGCCGGGCACGGCGACGGTGGGCTCGCTGGTCAGCCGCTCGACGACTGCCACCACGGTAGGTGCGGCGCTGGATCCGGCGCAGGCGGCAAGCAACACCGGCGCTGGCGTATCGGGCAGCCTCTCGGCGCTGGGCGCCCTTGTCTTCCAGCCGGGCGCGGTGGTGCTGCTGGACGGCAACAACGGCATCGCCGGCCCGTCGGTTAATCTGCAGCTGGGCGGCTTCACGCTGGCGGCGGCGGCGCCGGCGCTCATCTCCACGGTCAACCTCAACGGCGGCTCCGGCTCGGTGAGGCTGTACGCCGCCGATCCGCAAGGGCTTGCCGTCAACCAGATCGATGTCGGCTCGGCCAACGGCAGCAGCGGATCGATCATCATTATTAACGCGCTCGGCTCCGTGAGCCTGAACGACAACCTCTCGGCCGTCGGCTCGGGTCTGACCAGCTCGTCGGGCAACATCGCCATCTACGCCGGACGCTACGTCAACGAGGGCAGCATCAACGCCGCGGGCCTCACGCTTTCCGTTTCGTCATCCGGCGGCTCGCAGGCGGGCAGCCTGAGCCTGGACGCGGCGGGCGGCATCACGACCGGCGGCCTGGCCGCTTACACCTGGGGACCGGTCGGGCTGGGCGGCAGCATATCGGTGGTAGGCGGTCGCGACCTGTCGCTGGGCAACGTTGACGCCTCCGGTTACTCGCTGTCGGCCGGCGGCGATATCTCGATCACCTCGCGGCTGGGCGCGGTCAGCCTGGCCACGCTCAACAACGACAGCTCCGGTCTCGACTTCGGCGCCGGACGCACCTCGGTGGTGGCAGCCACCGGCATCACCGTCACCGGCGCGCTCAACAGCTACGCGCAGAGCGGCGCCAGCGCCGGCAGGATCGTGCTCACCGCCGTCAAGGGCGGCATCAACCTGCAGGGTGTGGTCGATGTCTCCGGCGATCAGCACTTCGGCGTCGGCAACGGCGGCTATTTCAGCGCCACCGATCTCGGCGGCAGCATAACGCTGGCCGGCAACGTCTACGCATCGGGTGCCGCCAACGCCCAGCGGGCAGGGTCAATCAACCTGGCGGCCTACGGCGACATCGTGAGCCAGGGCAGCCTGCTTGCCAACGGCGCCGCCGCCCCGGGCCCGATCGTCTCGTCCGGCGGCAACGTGGCCGCCCGCTCGGTGTTCGGTCAGGTGAACATTGCTGGGGATGTTGATGTCTCGTCGTTCGGCGGCTCGGGGGGCACCGTCTTCCTGCAGACGCTTTCCACGACCGGGGTTGCTGTCGCCGGCAATATCCTGGGCTTCGGCGGCTGCCGCGGCTGCATGGGCGGTCAGGTTCTGATTGACACCCCGGACGGCGGCATCAACGTCACCAACGTGGATGTCTCCGGGCTCGATGGGGCCAGGGGCGGCATCGTCTTCCTGCGCAGCTTCGGCAATATCGTGGCCGGTGGCGCCACCGCCGACGTCAACGGTGTCGCCGGCATCTCGGCTGCCGGCACCATCGGCGGCGGCACGATCGTGCTTGCCTCGCAGGGCGGCATAAGCAAGGCTTCAGGCGCCACCCTGAACCTGCTGGCCGGCTCCGCCGAGGGCAACGGCGGCAAGGTGAACGTCTCCACCACGGGCGCCAACGCCGCCGGCGACTCGATCCGTGTGGATGCCGTGGACATATCCGGCTTGAACGGCGGCGTCGCCCAGTTCGTCTCGCTCAACACGGCCGGCGGCATCATCACCACCGGCAGCATAACCGGCAACGCCTCATCGCCGCTGGGGGCGGGCGGCGCCGTCTCCATCTTCGGGCTCGGGCGGGTGGCCACGGGCGCCATTGATCTGAGCAACAACAACCCGGACGCCCTGCCGGCGGCCGTGGGCGGTGACCTCTTCATATCCTCGGCCGTCGGCATAAGCACGCAGTCGATCACGCTCATCAACGCCGCGAACTTAACCAACGCGGCCCAGTCGGGCTCCGCGGTGCTGGTCTCGGGAGCCCAGCCGGCATCCAGCATTGCGACCGGAGCCTTGGCCGCGGCAGCCGGCGACTTCGGCGCCTTTGCCGGTCTCGGTTACACGGGCCCGACCGCGTTGCAGGGCTCGTCGGCGACGGTCACCGTGACACCGGCGGCGGTGAGCGGCTACAACCCTTACGGCTACTCGGTGGTCAACCTGAGCGGCACGCTCTCCGTGGACACCGGCAGCAACTTCCGCATGCTGGTCCCTGTCGTTTCGCAGACGACCTTCACCGCCGGCAGCGTCTCGGCCGCCCAGACCGTCAACGGCGGCTCGCTGGATCTGGTCTCGCTGGGTGATGTGAACATCTCCGGCGGGCTCAGCACCACCGGCGCCAACTCCTCCGGCGTGGTGGCCGCGACCGCGCTCAGCGGGCTGCTCAACATCGGCGGCAACATCAACACGGCCAGCACGCAGCTGGGTGGCGATGTGCTCCTGGTCGCCCCACGCGCGGCCATCCAGGTGTCGACGGTAACCACCGGCTCCACCCAGCAGTCGGGCGGCATCACCATGGTGGCCGGGTCCGGCATCACCAGCGGCGCGCTGTCGACCGCCTCCCTGGAGGCGGCCGGCGATGTCACCCTGGCCACGGCCGTCGGCTCGGTTATCCTGAGCGCGCCGGGCGGTAGCAACGCCCGCTACATAGACACCAGCTCCAGTCAGGACCGGGGCGGCAGCGTCGATATCCTGATCGGGCTTGCCCAGGGCGGCGCCAGCCAGGGTCTGGTCGCCCTCAACAACGCCCCGACCGGAACCGGGCTTTTGACCGAGAACAGCATCTTCACCGGCTCCACGGCCGGAATAGGCGGCGGCTTCCGCCTGAGCGTGCTGGCCGGCACCCAGGGAGACCTGAACACCAGCAGCCCCGGTTACCTGGCGGTGAACACCAGCGCCGGGTCGGTGGCTGGCAACGTGAGCATCTACTCGGGCGGCGATATCAACTCCAGGTTCGACATCAACACCTCGACGCAGTCGCTCTATGACAGCATTACCGGCACCAGCACGCCGGTGACCAGCCTCATTGGCGGCTCAGTGTCCGTCTATGCCGGCGGCAACATGACGCTTTACGGCGGCGGCGGCATCACCGCCGGCGGTCTCAACTACGGCGGCAACGTCGCGCTTTCGGCGCCCAACGGGACGGTGACCGTGATCGGCACCAACGGCGGCGGCACAACCGGCATCTCGATTTCCACCAGCTCGCTTATCCAATCGGGCGAGGTCGACATCGTCAGCGGCAGCACCGTCAGCACAACCGGGGCGATCTCCACCGGCTCGGCCGGCTCGGCCGGCGCGGTGAATATCTCCATCCACGCCGGCAACCTGATGATAGGCGAGGCCGACGCCAGCGGCAACTGGATCAACGCCGCGGGCGGCAACGGACCCGGCGGCAACGTCAACATCACCATCGGCAGGGCGCTGCCGACGCTGGGCGGCACGCTCGGCTACTCCGGGATAATTGGCGGAACGGCAGGCGCGATCACCAGCAGCTCCAGCACGTCGGGGGCCGGCAACATAATGGTCGACGTGCTGTCCGGGCAGGTCGGCTCCTTCGGCGTCTCGCCCGATCCGCAGGCGCGCCTGGTGGCGTCTTCGGCAACCGGCACGGCCGGCGCCATCACGCTCAACGCCCGCGACCGGGTGAACGTCAACTGGTCGTTCGACGCCTCAGGTGCCGCCGGCGGGGCGATAACCCTGAGCTCGCGCAATACGCTGTCCGTGGGCGGCTCGCTCACCGCCAACGGCAATCTGGCCAACGGCGGCGCGATCGTGCTTTCGGCGACCGGCGATATCACCGTGGTCGGCACCATCGAGGCCGACGGTCTGGCCACCGGCGGGCGCGTTTTGGCCCAGTCGATTGACGGCGCCGTGAGCGTCGAGGGCACCTCGATTTATGGAACGGCTGTTTCGGCGACCGGCTTCAGCCGCGGCGGCGACGTCACCCTGCTGGGCTACAACGGGGTAAGCCTGCCCGGGCTGTCCACCGTCGACGTCTCCTCATACTCGCCGGATCTGGTCGGCAGCGGCGGCTCCGTGACCATCGTCTCGCAGGCGCCGCTGGCCAACGTCAACCTGGCCGGCACGACCATTCTGGCTGCCGGCCCCTCGCAGGGTGGGCAGGTATCCATCGTCGCCGCCAATCAGTTAACGAGCCCGAGCCAGATTGACGTGTCGGCCGGCGTGGCCAACCGTTACTTCGACCAGTCCGCCGGCAAGTGGGTGACGCTGGTCGCGGCCGGACCGAGCGGCAACGGCGGCGGCATCTTCCTGTCGCAGGGCAGCGCCGGCGAGCTTATTTTGCCGGCCATGAACGTGTCCGGCCAGGGTTACGGGCATGACGGCTTCGCATTGATCATGAGCAACGGCGCGATCGGCTCGTATAGCAGCGCCCACCTGACAGCCACCCAGGCTCTGTTCCCGAACGTGGCCGCGAGCCGGGCCTACGGCGGCGTCTTCAGCGGATCGACAATGACGGCCGGCGACAGCTACGAGCTGGTGGTGAGCAGCTCCGCTCAGCCCTACATGCTGGACACCGCGAACAGCCAGGCGCTGGCGCTACCGGCAGGGCGGATCGTCTCCGGCCAGCCGCTCGCCTTCGGCAGCCTGACCGTAAGCGAGCCGGCGGGCGTGACCGTGCCGCTGGCCTTTGATGTGCCGGTCTCCTTCGCCTCCGTAGCCGGCGCCTCCTCGAGCCCGGTTGCCGTCGTCGGCACAGGCGACCTGACCGTCGCCGGCAACGTCACGAACAGCAGCGCCACCGCCTCCGGCGGGTCGGTCGCGCTTTATGCGGCCGGGAATCTATACATAGGCGGCGGCGTCAACACCAGCTCGACGGCGGGCTCGGGCGGCTCAATCGCCCTGTCCGGCCTGTCGGTGAGCGTTGCCGGCAGCGCCGGCACCAACGGCGCCTCCCTGGATGCCTCGACCACGGCGGCAGGGGCCCGCGCCGGCGACATCCTGATAAGCTCGCGGATAGGCAACGTGACGGTCGGCAGCTGGAACGGCTACGCCCTCAGCGGCAACGGCGGCGTCTTCGCCAACGCGGCCGGCCCGGGCGGCAGCGCCGGCAGCATCGACCTTATGGCGGCCGGCGAGATGCGTGTCGGCGCCGTGCTGGCCGGCGGCCTTGCCGGCGGCAACGGCGGGGCGGTGCTGATTGCCGCCGGCACCAACGTCACCGTGGGCAGCATCTCGACCCGCTCGACATCGGCGGGCACGCTGGCCGCGCTTGCCAGCTACAACAACGACACCGGCGCCGGCACCAGCGGCGGGCTCACGCTATCGGGCAACTTCCTCTTCCTGCCCGGCAGCTCGATCCTCACCGATGCCGCCAACCCGGTGGCCAGCAACCCCTCGGTGCTCGTCACCCTGCGCCCGTCGGATCTGGGCGCGGCGGTTTCCGAAGGCGACACGGCGGCGGCCAGCGGCGCCAACAACGGCATCGCCGTCGGCCCTGACCTGATCGTCACCAGCAACACCCAGGGCCTGTCGGGGGCGGTGCGCATTCAGACCGAAAGCGAGAAGGGCCTGCTGCTGGGCAACATCATCACCGCCTCGCCGGTGGCCGGCGGCGGCGCCGTCAGCGTCTTCAACTCGCTGGGCGCGGTTTTGGTTGCCGGCAGCATCAACTCCGCCGGCGCCGGCACCGGGTCGATGGCCGGGGCGATTACGCTTGCTGCCGCCGGCAACATCAACACCACCTCGGGGACGCTGACCGCCTCCGGCTCGGCTGGCGCCTCCGGCAATGCGGTCACGCTTGCGGCCTTGAACGACATCAACGTCAGCGGCATTAACACGACAGCCACCGGCAGCTTCGCCGCCGGCGGCAGTGTTGTCGCCTCGGCTTCCGGCTCCATCAATATAGGCGGCATCGATGCTTCCGGCCTTGGTTATGCGGCCGGCGGCTCGATCACGATCGCCTCGCTGGCCGGGGCGGTTACAACCGGCAGCCTGACCAGCGACTCCAGCGGCCAGAACATCGTCGGTGCCCGCATGACGGTTACCGCCTTCGGCCAGGTGAACATCAACGGCGACATATCCGCCCCCGGCTTGAACGGGGCTACAGGCGGCGTGGCCACCATCACCTCCTCGACCACCGACATCAACGTGGCAGGGCAGATCGACCTCGCGGCGGCCGGCGGGCCGTTGCCGGGCACCGGCGGTTATCTCAACGTCTCGGCGGCCCAGGGATCGGTCAACCTGAACGGCAACATCGACGTGTCCGGACTTGGCCGTGACGCAGCCGCCGGCACGATCGCCGTCTTTGCCGATGGGAACATCCGGGCCGGCGGCACGAGCATAAGCGCATTCGGGCTCGCCGACGCGCTTGGCTATTCGGCGCTGGGCGGGCACGTGAGCATGATATCGAACAAGGGCCTGATCGATGTCGCCGGGCAGATAAATGTCTCGTCCCAGGGCGCGGCCGCCGGCGCCGTTCTCCTCAAAGCATCCGGCATCTACGGCATCACCGTAACCGGCGACATCCTGGCCACGGGCGCCGGTGCCGGCGGCTATGGCGGCAGGGTGATAGTTGATGCCACCGCCGGCGCGGTCAGCTTGGGGAACGTTGATGCTCAGGGCACCAGCGGTGCTGTCGGCGGCACGGTCTTCGTCACCAGCGCCAGCTCGCTGACGGCCGGGTCCACCAGCGCGGACGCAAACGGGCTGACCGGCATCTCGGTGGCCGGCGACGCGGCGGGCGGCTGGCTTACTCTTTCTGCCGGCAGCTACATCGCCCCGGCGGCCGGCGGAGCGCTCAATCTCCAGGCCGGCTCCACCGGCGGGCGCGGTGGCGATATCTTCGTGGCCGCCAGCGGCAACCTCGCCGGCAGCTCGATCAACCTCGGCGGCGTCGATATCTCCGGTCAGGCCGGCGGCACCTTCGAGCTGCTCGGACTGGATGCAGGCGGGGGGACCGTGCGTGTGGGCGACATAACGGGAACGGCCGCCGGCTCGTACGGTCAGGGAGCCTCGGTCGGGATGGCCACCCTGGGGGCGCTCACGGTCGGCAACATTCACCTCGAGAACAACGCCGTAGTCACCGGCGCCGGTGCGGCCGGCGGCGACCTCTTCCTGTCCTCGGCCACCGCGGTGAGCGCCGGCACCATTACCACTGCCAGCCAGGTTGCCAGCAACACCGCCGGCGCCGGCCAGGCAATTCTCATGTCCTCGGGCAGCATCACGGCGACAGCCGGGGCAGGCACCACGCTCATTCAGTGGGCGAACATGGGCAGCACGCCCACCACGCTCGCCGACAACTCGACGCTGGCGCTCACGCTCACGGCCGGCTCGGTCAAGGGCCAGACCAGCAGCTACAACCCGGCAGGCTACGTGGCGCCGGCGGGCGAAACGGCGATCAACATAGCCGGCATCACGGTGGACGCCGGCGGCGACGCCTCGATGATCGCGCCCGTGATCTTCCGCGGCGACAGCACCATAGGCAGCATCACATCTGTCAACGGCTCGGATGCTCTGGCCCTGGCCGGGACTGGCAACGTGACGGTCTCCGGGGTGGTGAACCTGTCCGGCGCCGTTGCCGGCCCGGGCGGCATGCTAAGCCTCTACGCAGCCGGCAACGTGAGCATCGGCTCGGTGTCGCCGGGCGTCGCCGAGCCGGCGGTCAACACCTCGTCGGCCACCGCGGGCGGTGACGTGCGCATCCTGGCCCCGGCAGGCACGGTGAGCGTGGGCGGCGCCGGACCTTCCTCCGAGACCAACAGCATCAGCGCCTTCGGCGCCAACGGCGGCGGGCATGTGATTGTCGGGGCCGGATACGGGGTGGCGCTGGCGCAGGGCGTGGATGCCAGCTCCACCCAGAACGCGGGCAGCGTGCAGCTCCTGACCGTAACCAACAACATAAGCTTCGGCGCCGACATCAACACCACCTCCGCCAGCTTCCGCGGCGGCAACGTTTCGCTTGTCGTCGGCTCCACCGGTGTTACCGGCAACGTCGGCGTTGTAAGCGGCGCTTCCGTGCGCACCGGCTCCTCGCTCGACGCCGGCGGCGGCATCCTGCTCGAGGTGATGTCCGGCGACGAGGGCTTCTTCGGGCCCACCGGCGCCAACAACGGCAACTTCGCCTTAAACACCTCCTCCGGGCGCCTGGGCGGCAACGTGCTTGGCTATGTAGGCGGCGACGTGAACGTGGTGCTCGGTATCACCACCTCGGGCGACCGGGCCGGCAACGTCAACCTGACGTCGGCCGGCAGCCTGCACCTGGCCGCCAACCTCACCAGGGGCTACGGCATGATCGACAGCTCGGGCGGCAGCTTCGGCGGCAACATCGTTTTGAACGCCGCCAACGGCTTCATTCAGATGGACGGCGCCACCAACGGCATCCTGGGCGCCAGCGGCGCGACCATGGACACCTCCGGTAATTTGCTTTCCGGACACATCCTTACGTTGTCCGGCTTCTCGCAGACCTACGCCCTGGGATTGAACACGAGCACAAGCGGCTACGGCGGCGACATCAGCCTGGGGATAGGCCAGGGCAACCTCTACTTCCGGGATCCCACCCCGGCCGATTACGGGCGTTACATGGACACCAGCTCGATTAACGCCACCGGCGGCAACATCAGCATCACCATCTCGCAGAGCACGCCGGACGCGGGCGCGGGCACCGGCAGCGCCGGGCTGATAACCGAGCACAACATCTTCTCGATCGACACCTGCAGCCCCTGCGAGTACTCGATCAACACCGGGTCGACCTTCGGCAACGGCGGCAACATCTCGCTTAACATCTTCAGGGGCCCGCAGGGGCACATCGACGCAAGCAGCCTGGGCGGCGTCACCTTCATCACCGCCTCGCAACTGGGCAGCGCCGGCAACGTGAGCGCCTTCGTCAACGGCGAGATCAATACCGAGTGGGGCGTGACGGCAACCGGGCAGAACGGCGGCAGCGCGCGTATATTTGCCAACGGCGACGTGACGCTCAATCCGTACGCGGCGATAAACACCGGCGGGCTCAACTTCGGCGGCAACGTCACCCTGGTCTCGGCCACCGGCGGCATCAGCGTCGGCAACACGATCACCGCCGGAGGCCTTGCCCAGGGCGGCGACGTGAACCTGCTGTCTTATCAGTCCATTCACCTGGCCGACGAGGTCTCCACGGCCTCGGCCGGCAACGGCGGCAACGTCGACATCGCCATTCACTACGGCAACCTTTACGTTGTCAGCGGCGCGCTGACACCGAAGACGGTGGTCGACACCTCCGGGCAGGACGGCAACGGCGGCAGCTTCGACCTGACCATCTACCGCTCCATGCCGGATGCCGGCCCGAACCAGGGTTATGCCGGCCTGGTGGTCAGCCCCGTAGCGCTGGCGGCAGGCGCCAACATCGTCACCTCCTCGCACTTCGGCAACGCGGGCAACGTGGACATCTCGATCCTGAGCGGGCCGCAAGGGCTTTTCGGCACGCAGCCCAGCGACCCGAGCGCCGACATGGGCAGCGCCCACGACCTGCCCATGAACTTCATCGAGAACTCGCTGTTTGGCAACGGCGGCAACTTCGTGGCCTCGGTGGGCGGGCAGGTGAGCACCAGCTGGGCTGTGTCGGCCAACGGGCAGAACGGCGGCACCATCTTCGTCCGCGGCGGCGGCTACACGACACTGAACGGCAACTTCACCGCCGATGGCACCCTCTCCTCCGGCGGCAACGTGCTCATGAGCGCCTACAGCAACCTCACAGTCAACGGCTACATCCAGGCCCAGGGCGGCTCCGTATCCGGCTTGCAGGGACCGGGCGGCAACATCGTGCTCGAGTCGCTCAAGAACGCTGTCGTGGTCGCCGGCAACGCAAACGGCGTGGCCCTGGATGCCAGCGGCACGGCCGGCGGCGGCGCCGTCACGGTCATGGCCGCCAACGGCATCAACATCGGCGGACAGGTAAACGTGAGCAGCATCGCCGACGACGGCAACGCCAGCGGCGGGCGCGTGACCATGGTCAGCTTCCTGCCCTTCAACGACATCCGCTTCTTGCTGCCCGCGGGCTCGACGGCCATCGCCGCCAACGGCATCGGCGCGGGCGGCTCGGTGTCGATCGTCTCCGGCGCCAACGTGGACCTGGGCGGGCTGGACGTCAACGTCGCCGGCACCGGCGGTCAGGGGGTCGGCGGCGCCGTCTTTATCTCGGCCGGCAGCACAAACACGCTTTCCCTACCGGCAGTGAACGCCGGAGGAGCAGCCGGCGCCGGGGCGGTCACCGTGCTCAGCAACGGCGGCATCGACGGCAGCGGCCTCGGCTCGGGCGCTGGCGTGCTGAGCCTCTCCGCCTTCGCCGGCAGCCGGTCCAACGTGTTCAGCAGCACGGCGGCCAGCGGCAGCTTGAACTACACGCTGGTTGCCCAGCCGGGCTCCGCCCCCTACCTGCAGGATTCGAACGGCAATCAATATCTGCTGCCCGCCGGCGTCATCAGCACCAGCACCACCGGCAACAGTCTCAGCATGGGCAATCTGCAGGTGTCCGGCTCCGGTGCCGTGCCGCTGGTGGTCATGGGCGATCTCTCGGCCGGCCGCGTAGCGGGCTCCGGCTCCGGCGTCGTCTCGCTCGTCTCCTCGGGCAACATGAGCCTGTCCGGCTCGCTCACCAATGTCTCCGGCACTACCGGCACCGCCGGCGGCGTGGCGGCGCTTGCCGCCGGCGCGCTCAGCATCGGCGGCTTTGTATCGACCAGCGCCACGGCAGGCTCGAGCGGCGCCGTGCAGCTGCTCGGCTCGTCTGTCGCCGTGTCCGGAGCCAACGCCGCCGGCTCCTCCCTCGATGCCTCCAACAGCACCGGCACAAGCAACGGTGGCAACATCATGGCGGCGGCAGTCTCCGGCGACCTGGTGCTGGGCGCCTGGTCGAACCCGACCAGCGTCACCGGCGGCAACGTGACCAGCTACTCCACCGGCTCGATTAACACCGTGCCCAACACGGCCGGCAACGTCTTTTTGTTCGGCTTCGGCAACGTGGCGGCCGGCTCGGTCCTGGCCGGCGGCGTGGCCAACGCCAGCGGCGGCATGGTGACGATTGCCGCCGGCGACGCCTCAACGCTCGGCTCGCTTTCCAACCGCTCGACCACGGCGACCACGGTGGCTGGCCTGACCGCCTTCGCCAACGACACCGGGCTCGGGCAGTCGAGCGGCCTCAATGTGCTGGGCGATGTCAGCTTCCTGTCCGGCTCGGTCGTTCTCACCGACGGCTCCAACGACTTCTCGGTCAACTCCGTCAACCTGGTGCACACGCCGACGTTTGCCGCCTACGCGCTGCCGGCGCAGATTGTCACCACGAACCTGCTCGGGCCGGCCGGGCAGATCCACATCGTGGCGCCGGCGGTGTTGGGCGTGGACGTCTACACGCTCGACAGCAGCTCGCCGACCGGTAACGGCGGCTCGATCGTGATCACCAACCCGCTGGGCTCGCTCACCTTCCACAACGACGTGAACACCTCCGGCTTCGGGCCGGTCGGTTTCGCCGGCAACATAACCCTGGGCGCCCTCGGCGATATCACCGGGCACAACCTGACGTCGTCGGCCAGCGGCGGTGCCATGGCCGGCAACGTGGGCATCGACACCCTGGGCGGTGTTTCGTTTAACGCCATCGACACCTCCAGCACGGGGCCCAACGCCTCCGGCGGCAATATATTGATCAACGCCCGCGGCGACATCGGCATCCAGTCCCTCAATGCCTCCGCCTCGAGCCTGGCCGTCGGCGGATTGATGTCCATCTACTCGGCCTACGGCGCGGTCTCCCTGGGCTCGATTACCGACTTCGGCAGCAACACCAACTACACGGGCGGCTACGTCAATGTCTTCGCCCGCAACGACCTCACGATCACGGGGCCTGTGGACGTGCGCGGCCTGGCCAACGCTAACGCCGGCAACGTCAACCTTCTGAGCTTCTTCGGCAACGTCAACATCCTGGGCGATGTGGATCTTTCCGGCAACACGGCCGGCGCCCACGGCAGCGGCGGCTTCCTCACCGCCGAGGCGATTGTCGGCTCCGTCAACCTGGCCGGCAACGTCAACGTCGAGGGCGCCGGCGCCGGCAACCACGCGGGCTCGATCATGCTCAACGCCTGGGGCAGCCTGAACCTGGGCAGCTCGAACCTTATCGCCTCGGCGACCGGCACCGAGGGCGGGCACGTGGCCCTGCAGGCGGTGACGGGCGCGCTCACCGACTCCGGCACCGTCGACGTGTCGGCGGCGGGCGGTCAGGGCGGCACCGTGCTCATGGTGGTGAGCGGCGCGGGCGCCATCAACGCCGGCAACATCGCCGCCTACGGGTCGGGAACCGGCAACAGCGGCGGCAAGGTGCTGCTCTTCGCCCCCAGCAACTCCATTGCCGTGGGCAACATTGACGCTTCCGGTGTGGCAGGCGCCAGCGGCGGCCTGGTCGACATCACCGGCAAGGCGTCGGTCAGCTTCGGCGCCGCCGCCACCCCGCTTGCCTACACGCTCAACGGTAGCAGCTACTCGACGACCGGCATCAACGTCTCCGGCGACGCCGGCGGCGGGCGCCTGGTGGTGGGCTCGGCCGGGCTCGTCTCCTCGGCGACCGGCATCACCGGGACCTCGGCCGGCGGCACAGGGGCCGACATCCTGGTCACCTCCGGCGGCAGCAGCTTGAACGGCGGGGCGCCTGTGAGCATAAGCCTGGGCGACATCAACGTCTCCGGCCAGACAGGCGGCACCGTGCAGGTCTACAGTCTGGATCTTTCCGGCGGCTCGATTAACCTGGGCAGCATAGTCGGGCAGGCAGCGGGCACCCAGGGCGTGGGCGCGGCGGTGGCCGTGGCCGGGCTGGGAGCCGTCAACATAGCCGGCAACATCCTGGTCGACAACACCAACGCAGCGGCCGGTGCCCAGGCCGCCGGTGGTGCCGTCTTCGTCTCCTCGGCCTCGACAATCAACCTTGGTCAGGGAACCAACTTCACGGTGGGCAACGTTAACGCCTCGGCTGCTTCGCCCGGCAGCGAAAGCGGTCAGATCATCCTGGTGGCGACCGGCGCCATCAACCAGAGCGGAGCCAACACGGTGGCCAACTCCGGCCTCGGCTTCTACAGCAACTACACGGCCGGTCCGGGGGCGCTCACCGCCGGCGGCACCATAACGGTGACGCCCGCCCAGCTGCAGAACTACAACCCGGCGGGCTTCGCCACCGTCAATACGCCGTCGCCGACGATGTCCAGCAACAGCACCATAACCGTCGACGACGGGGGCAACGCGCGGGCTATTGTTCCAATCCTTTCCCGCAGCGGCATGACGGTGGGCGGCGAGATTGTGGCTGCTGCCGGCTCCGGGCAGCAGGCCGGCAGCATTACGCTGGTGAGCCTGGACAATATGAGCCTGTCCGGTTCGGTCCTGAGCAACGGCGCCATATCCGGCGGCGCCGTCAGGCTGATCTCGGTGCTGGGCAACGTCAACACTAATTACGGCAACGGCCTGGGCGGCAGCACCATTGATGTGTCCGGCAGCAACTACGGCGGGTCGATCAATATAGCGGCGCCGCTGGCCAGCGTCACCACCGGCATCCTGACCAGCAACGGCGGCCTTGAGGGTGGCACCATCAACCTGGTCGCCGCCTCCGGCATCAACCTGAACGGCTACGTGAGCGCCGCCTCGCAGAGCACCGGCGGGGCGGTCAGCCTGGTTTCCGCTTCCGGCAACATCTTCCTCAATCAGGTATCGCCGACCTACAGCCCGTCGCAGGTTAACGAGGGCGGGCGCTACATCGACGCCACAGGCGGCAGCGGGCAGGGAGGCAACATCAGCCTGCTTATAGGCCTGTCCGGCTCCGGCCTGTACAGGGGCATTGTGGCCGCCAACAATGCTGTTCTGGTTCCAGATCACGACTTCCTGCCCGAGAACAGCGTCAACGCCGGCTCGCGCTACGACAACGGCGGCACCATAGACATCGAGCTTTTGGCCGGGACGCAGGGCAGCTTCGGCGTAGCCGAGCCCGGCTACCTGCACATCATGTCCATGTCCGGGCAGAACGTTGGCGCGACGCTGACCAGCGGCGCCCAGACAGGCGGCACCGTGAACGTCTACGTTGGCGGGGCGGCCGAGACGCCGTGGGGCATCCTGACCAACGGGCAGACCGGCGGCAACGTCAACATCGAGGCCGGCTCGACGGTGGCGCTCACCCCCTTCAGCGGCGGCTTCCAGGGCATCAACGCAGGCGGCACCGTGGTCGGCGGCAACGTCACCGTGGTGGCGCCGAACGGCGCCTTCACGACCGCCAACCTGACCACCGGCGGCGGCGACATCGGCGGCAACATCGGCATAACCACCGGCGCCACGGTCACGGTCGGCTCCACCATCGACACCAGCGGCAGCGTCTCCGGCGGGCGGCTGGCGGTGAACATCGGCGTCGGCAACCTGGTCGCCTCGAGTATAAACACCTCAGGCTCGGCGGCAGGCGGCGGTGATTTCAACCTGCTCATCCAGCAGAGCCTCCTGACCAGCGGCGGCTTTGCCGGCAACGCCGGGTTGATCCTCACCGGTGCCACTCCGACGCTGACCACCAGCGGCAACGCGGGTCAGTCGGGCAACATCGTCATTGACGTCCACAAGGGATACCTGGGCACCTTCAATACCTCCGGCAGCCACATGGTCTCCTCTATTGATGCCTCGAGCCCCGGAGGCACGGCAGGCAACATCATGGTCACCGTCCAGGGCAGCGCGGACGTCTTCTGGAATGTCAACGCCAGCGGCAATCAGGGTGGCTCGGTCTTCATGACCGCGCGTCGCTTCCTCACCCTGGAAGCGGGCGGGGGCATCAACGCCCAGAGCACCATATTTGATGGCGGCAACGTCCTGCTGAAGGCCGGCGCCACGCTCACCGCAAGCGACGACATCAACGCGTCTGGCGCCCAGACCGGCGGCCGGGTCATCCTCGAGTCGGTGCTCGACCAGATCTTCGTCAACGGCACAATAAACGCCGGCGGTGGCAAGAACGGCGGCGACGTGACCGTTTTGTCCCGCGACGGGATAGATGTTGCCGGCTCCATAGAGGCCGAGTCGACCTCGGCGCTTCAGGTCGGCGGCGGCGGGGTTGTGCAGCTGGCCGGCTTCGACCCGCTGGCCAGCATAACGGTCGGCGGCAATATCGACGTGTCCGCGCCGACCACCGGTGGATCCGTTGTCGTCTCGACGCTCGGGCGCGTGGCGCTGGGCGGCTCGATATTCGCCGAGGCCACGGCCGCCAACGGGGTCGGTGGAGGCGTCTACATCTCGGCCGGCTCGAGCAGGCCGCTCGTCCTGCCCGGCTCGCTGGTCGACGGCACAAGCGGCATAGACGTTGCCGGCGGCGCATCCGGCGCCGGCGGCAACGAGGTCGTCCTGGCCGGCGGTGCGATCGAATACAACGGCGGCAACGCGGTCATCTCCGGGTTCAAGACCGACGTGGCCGGGGTCGGGCTGTTTGCCAACGTCAAGTTCAACAACCAGTATGCGGCCGGGCAGACGGTGACGCTTCCGGGCGGCGCGCAATACACGGGCGGCGGGCTCTTCGACGCCAACGCCATCAACACGGCGACGGCGCACGACTACCAGTTCGTGGTCAGCACCAGCCAGCAGCCGTACATCCTCGATACCACCTCCGGCACGATCTACGGCATGCCGGCCGGGCCGTTCGTCACCAACTTCCCGGCCACGCTGGCCTTCGGCAACGTCACCTTCATCACCCCGGCAACCGCCTTAATAGCCCCGATCGTCACCCCGCGCTCGGTGTCCGCCGCCTCCATGACCGGCAACGGATCGAGCCCGGTGGCGGTTCTCTCGGGCGCCAATATAACGGTGGCCGGCAACATCGATAACTCCTTCACCAATACGGCGGCGGCCGGCAACGGCGCCCCCGTCTACCTGTTCGCCCTGAGCACGCTCACCGTGGCCGGCAACATCAGCAGCACGACCGCGGGCACGCCTGGTTCCAGCGGCGGCAAGGTCGATCTGCTGGGCGGCGCCATCGCGGTCGGCGGCTCGATAGATGTGTCAGGTCTGGCCATGGCCAATGCCGGCGGGTCGGTGACGGCCATGTCCACAGCCGCCAACCTGACAATCGGCTCGCTGGCGGCCAATGCCACCAACACGGAGGCTGCCGGCACGATTAATCTGGCTGCCCCGCTGGGCGTGCTATCGCTGAGCACGGTCAGCGCCAGCTCGCAGGCCGGGGCCGGGGGCCGGGTGAGCATTGCCGCCCCGCTCATCCAGGTAACCGGGACGCTTGCCGACAACATAACAGCGCTGGATGTCTCCTCGGCGGGCGGCCCCGGCGGACACCTGGCGCTCAACGGCAACGACATCCTCGTCGGCACGGCCGGCGCCAACGGGCTGGTTGGTAGCGACATCAAGGCCTCGGGCGGCACCAGCGGCGGACAGGTCTATCTGACGGTCGAGGGCGGCGATCTGGTGGCGGGCGACGTGACCGTGATTGGCAACGGCCAGACGGTCGATCAGACCAACGTCGGCGGCGTGCTGCGCGTTACCGCCACCGGGCTGGCCTCGGTTGTGCAGCTAGGCAACCTGGACGCCAGCGGTCTTGGCAATGCGCTGGGCGGCGGCATCATCATAAACAGCAGCGGCACCGTCAACGTGACCAGCCTGGATGCGCGCAGCGTCAGCACCAACGCCGGCGTCATCTCCATCTACGCCGGCACGCTGTCGGTGACCGGCACCGTCTCGTCCAGCCCGTTCGCCGACAGCGCCTACAAGCAGCTGGCCGCCAACCAGTATGCCTCCATCGACTTCTCCTCGGACGGCCTGTCGGCTTCCGGCGGCAGCGGCGGGGCGCTCTTTGTCTCGACGATCGAGAACGGCCTGACCGTGGCCGGCGATATCGTCGGCTACGGCTCCGGGACCGGGAACTACGGCACCACCAACGACAGGTTCGGCGGCAACGCGATCTTGAGCGTCAACCGCGGCCAGTTCGTCACCGGCGACATCAACCTGAGCGGCGTCTACGGCGCCCACGGCGGCATCCTGGCGGCCGCCAACCTGTCCGGGGCGGTGGAGGTCGGTCGCGCCGGCTCGAGCATCCAGGGCGTGACGGTCTCGGGCGTCGCCAGCGGCGGGCGCGTGTACATGAGCGCCGGCACCACGATAAGGGCCGACGGCAATCAGAAGATCAACATCGACACCTCCAGCACCAGCGGCGCCGGTGGTGAGGTCGTGCTCAACACCATCACCGCCGGCGGCGACAACGTTGCCGTCCTGGCCGGCAGCATCAAAACCTCGGGCACCACCGGCGGCGACGTCGTGGTCATAAGCCTCGATCCGGCGCTGGCGCTTAATCTGGGGCGCGAGCCCGGGGTCGTCTCCATCGACTCGATTGTGACCACGGCCAGCGCCGCCAGCGGGCACGGTGGGTCCGTGGCTGTCTCCGCGCCCGGATACATCAATCTCGGTTCGGTCTGGACAAGCAATGTCTCCGCCAGCCCGCAGCTGAGCTCGCCGGTCAACGCGGTGACCGACGGCGTCGGCGGCGACGTCTTCATCTCCAGCACGCGCGGCATCAACATCGCCTCCGGTCTGCCGGTGAGCGACAACCCGGCCATTACCGATCAGACCACCCGCGATGCCGCTGCCGGCGCCGTGGTGCTCTACACCAACGGCAATGTGGTGGCCGGCACGGACAACTACGCGCAGACCCCCCACCCGCTCATCTACAACCCGAACGGGCACACGCTGGTTCAGTGGGGCCAGAACATGAACCCCGGCAACGGGCTCGGTGAGGATGCGCACGTGGTGCCGAGCGGCAACCAGAGCTACACGGTCTCCATCAGCCCCAACGGCATCACCGGCGGGCTGCAACCGGGCGGTTTCGACGTTCTTTCCCTGGTCACCTTCGATCCGCGGACCGGCGCCGTGGTGAGCGGCAGCAATATAACCGTGAGCACGGACGGGCACGTGCACATGATCGTTCCTGTCGTGGCCCTGAGCGGAACGCTTGCGGCGCTCAATGTTTACGGGGCGCTGACCGCCACCAGCTATCTGGGCAACCTGGATAGCGCCTCGCGGGTGATGCTGGCTGCCGCTGACGGCATCCATGTAGCGGGCAACGTGGTGAGCAGCTTCTCCAACAACAACGCCACCGCGGTCCTGCCCGATCCCAACAACCCGACGGCGCCCTACACCAACTTCAGCGACCCGCAAGGGCAGGCGGCCAGCAGCATGCTCGTGTCGGCGCGCGGCTCGATCACCGTCGACGGCATAATCGACACCAGCGGCCAGACCGCCTCGGCCGGCTCGAACGGCGCCAACGTGGACCTGATTGCCACCACCGGGCACGTGACCGTCAACGGCAACTTTGCCGGCGACGCGATCATGACCTACGGCGGCGGCAACAACGGCACGGTCACCATCGCCTCCGGGCAGGGGATAAGCCTGGCCGGGGCCATCCATACCGGCGGTCACGGATTCAATGCAGGCGCCGGCACCGGCGACATAGACATCTTCAACGCGGTGGGCAAGGTGTCGATCATGCCCAACGCGGGCAACGCCAGCCTGGATGCCTCCAGCTTCTTCGGCAACGCGGCCAACATCAACCTGCTTATCGGGCAGAGCCGCTACGGCGGGCTGGATCTGCACGGCGGCAACATTCTCGACTTCAGCAACGTGGCCAATGCCGGCTCCGTCAACTTCATCCTGCCGGTGGGCGATCTGCAGGCGCAGGCCAGTGCGGTTGTCGATGCTACCTCGGGCAGCGGCAACGTGCAGCTCAACTCGGGCGGCAACGTCACCGTGACCGCGCCCGCCGTGCAGCTCCTCGAGCTCAACTGGGTGGTGCTGGTCAACGGGCCCAACGGCGGCAGCATCACCATCAACGCCGGCGGCAACTTTATCGACAGGAACGCTGGCACGATCTATCAGGGCAACACCTACCCGACAATGGAGGCCAACTCCACGCAGGCAGGCGGCAACGCCGGCAAGGTGAACATCATCACCAACGCGCTCGATCCGCTCATTGTCGGCTGCGCAGGGGCCAATTGCGGCACCAACTTCGTGGCCGGGGCCATCGTCGTGGGCGGCGAAGGCGGCGGCGGCACGATCGAGCTCATCAACCAGAGCGGGCCGCTGGTGATCAACAACGCCGCCACCACGCTGCAGCTCGTCTACGATCCAGGCGTCCCCAACCACGACGGCGGCAACATCATCCTGGGCGGCTCCGACCTGCAGCTGACCGGCTTCCCGCTTAATGCGGCCGGACAGCCGGTGCTCGACGTCTCCGGCACCGGCACCGGCTCCGGGGGCTCGATCAGCCTCATCTCCTATGACATCGCTCACCCGCTTGTGGTCGGCCAGCAGGTTGGCAGCAACTACGTCAATGCCACCCTGCTCGCCCAGGGCGGCACGGCAGCCGGCACCGATCCGGCCACCGGGCAGCCGGGCGCCAACGGCGGCTCGATCACAATTAACGCCGCCGGCGGCGTGTGGATCCCCAACGACAAGCTCTCGGTCAGCGCCGCCAACGGCAACGGGGGCAGCATCACGATCGTGACCAACACCACCACGCCGCTGGTGATCGACCGCGGCACGGTCACTGCTCCCGCCACCGACGGCAGCTTCAACGGGGTGTGGAACGCGACCGGCACCAGCGGACCGCTGCTTGACGCCTCCGGCGGCAGCAACGCCGGCGGCAGCGGCAACGGCGGCAGCATCAAGCTGGTCAACCAGCAGGGGGCGGTGGATATCAATCAGGCCGACGCCATCTCGGTGGCAGTTACGGCCGGCAGCGGCAACGGCGGCCGGATATTCATCCAGGGCACGGACATAGCCGTGTTCCAGAACTCGGCTTCGGGCAACGCCGCCGGTGATCTGACCGCCAACGGCGCCGGCAACGGCAACGGCGGCGAGGTGATAGGCATCGCCACCAGCGGCGCGCTGACGATCGGGCCCGGCGTGGCAACGACCTCGTCATTCATCGGCAAGGTCTCGGCCAACGGCGCCGGCACCGGCAACGGCGGCGTGCTGACCTTCGTCAGCGGCTCGACGACCGCGCCCATGCAGATCGCCAGCAACCTGAGCGCCACGCCGGGCGCCGGCGGCACCCAGGGCGGCTTCATCAACCTGTTCACCGGCGCCGGCACCTTCACCAACAGCAACAACACGATTACGACCAACAGCGGCAACACGGGGGCCACCGGCGGGCAGATATTCATCGGGCGCACCGGGTTCGCCACGCAGAGCTTCCTGCGCAACGCCGGCACCACGCTCGGACTGAACGCGGATGACAACGCAAGCGTCCTGCCCTTCGTCACCGAGGGCGGCACGGCAGCCGGCCTGGCCGTGACCAACACCGGCAACATCACCGCCATGGGCGCGCAGGGCACCGGCAGCATCACCTTCGGCAGCAACGGCGGCGCGCTGGCCGTCAACTCCGCCAGCAGCATTACCGGCACCGTCCAGACGAGCGGCCTCATCCAGTTCGACGCGCACCAGGGCAACGCCGCCCTTTACAGCAACATACTTTATGGTGCTCTCTCCGGCGTGGCGCAGCAGGTGACTGCTTACTCGGCGGCCGTCCCCAGCGGGGCTGCCACCGGCTACGGTGTCATGAACCTGGTTTCCACGTCGGGCAACATCGATCTCACCACGGCCGGTGACTTCTACGTGCTCGGCGGCACCAACAGCCTGATGCCGGTCCTGTTCAACGGCATGCAGTCGGCGACCAACATGTTCATCCGCTCCATCAAGGGTGCGGACTTCAACATCACCAACAACGCCACCATAGCGGCGCTGGCAGCCGGAGCGGGCGAGACGTTCCCAGAGATTCACATAAGCAATCCTGGCTTCGGGGTGAACGCCCAGGGCGGGCAGATTACCGGGGCCGTGACCACGCCCATGGATAACGCCGGCGCCAGCAGCTTCGTGTCCGTCACGACCGCAACAGGCAATCTCCAGATCTACGACAACCGGGCGCAGTTCAACACGAGCTCGAGCTACACGAGCGCCGACAACGGCGAGCTGACCTTTGCCGCCGCCGGCGGCAGCTTGCAGATGTTCGACGCCAGCCAGCTGGTGGCCAGCAAGGACGTCAACCTGAAGGGCGGCACCGGCATCGGCTCGCCGGTGGCCGGGGCGGCTCCGCAGAACCTGCAGATCCTGGCCGGGCTGGCCGTGGACGTGAGCGCATTGTCCAAGGATCAACAGACGGCGATCGACAACACGCTCGCCGCCCTGTCCGGCGGCAATGTCGCCAAGGCGGAAACGCTGCCCTACTACTACACGTTCTCCCTCAAGAACCCGGACGGCTCAACGACCCCGCAAGGCTATGCGGGCGGCGTGCACTTCGACAACGGCAGCGGCAACACGAACCTGGGCGATAACGCCACGATCATAAGCCACGCCGGGTCGATCACCTTCGTCAGCGGCGACAAGCTTTCCGGCGCCGGCGACGTCAATAACGGAAACGTAACTTTGGGCCAGAACGCCAGCTTCACCGCCTATGGAGGCAACATCTGGATGGATGCCAAGCTGGGCGTCACCGTCTCCCCGCACACCCACCTGACCGCTGTCGCCATCTACCTCAACGACCCGAGCCAGCCGACGACCAACTCCACCTATTTGACGCTCAAGGGCGGCAAGGTCAGGAACTACGAGGGCGGCAACATCGGCATCCTGGTCGGCATGGATCCCAGCCAGGCGTTTACCGGCGGGTCGGAAGACCCGGTGGTCATCCTTCAGAATCAGGTGTTGCAGCGCGTGTCCGGAGGATTCGTGAAGATCGACCAGGGGATTCCGCTGGCGAAAGACTCCGTGAACACCGTGCTGGTCAGGGACACCGGCGGTTCGATAATTGCCACCGGTGCAGGCAAGATCACGACCAACGACACGCTGTTCGATCCCAATGGCGGGGTCATCTACATCGATCCGCCCTCGTCGAGCTCGGCATTTGTGCACCTGAACGGCGCCGAAGACATCATTCTGGCGGCCATCGCCCCGCCGATTGCCCCGAGCGCCACGGTCAGCTCCGGCTGCCCCGGCTGTGCGCCGCCGCCGCCGCCGCCGCCGCCGCCGCCGCCGCCGCCGCCGCCGCCGGCAGTGGTGGAGGAGCCGCAACCGCAGTCCCCGAACCAGGTCGTCAATGCCAAGGATCAGAACCGCACTTACATGGAGCCGCCGGCGCCACAGCCTGTATCGGCCTGCGCCCCGACCGCGCTCGACGCGGGCGAGATGGCGCCGCAGCAGACGGCTGGCGGCAAGCCGGGCAGCAGCGAGAACACGGCCTGGTTCATCGCCGGCGGTGCCTGCCAGCCCTTCTCCTATGAAGGGGACGACGGCACGGTGGTGGTCGGCTCCGGCGGCACGACGTTCGCGCCGACGCAGCAGCGCACGCTGCTGCTCAAGGAAGGCAAGGTGGTCACCATCGCCGGCCAGCAGGGGGTGGTGATTGAGACCGCGCAGGGCAACGTGAGAGTCCCGGCCGGCGCAGCCACCATCGTCGAGCAGAAACCGTCAGGCGTGGTGCGCGTCGCCAACCTGGCCGGCACCGAGGCTCAGATGGCCGTCTCCAACGGCAAGGAGACAAAGGTGCTTACAGCCAGGCCGGGCGAGGAGCTGGTGGTTGCCGATGCCTCGCTCGGTGATGAGGAGCTGATTCCGATCGACGGCGTGGACCGCGAGCCGATCTCGGGCGCCATCGCCGTCACCGGAACCCGCGTGGCCAAGCGCCGCTTCGACCGGCAGATGATGGCCAACCGCGAGGTGCTGCTCTCCTGCAACACCGGCTGCTTCACGGTCTCGATGCGCAAGAAGTTCGACCAGATGAAGCAGGACCTGAACAGCGCCTCGCCGCTCATCTCCCAGCGCGGCGGCTCGAACCTGAAGGCCAGGGCCGAGGGCGGCAACCTGCGGTTGAAGGCCTCCGCACCTGCCAATAAGCTCAGGGTCAAAGCAGCCCTGCCCGCAGGTGACCTCTCGCCGGCCGGCGGCGAGCGGTCCGGCGAAGAGACGGCGTTGATTCCGATTGGATTCGTGCAGCCAGCGGCCTCGCAGGGCAGCATGAACTCGGGCATCTTCACGCTCGCCACCCAGACGGCGCAGATCAAGCACACTGGACGGGCCAGGATGGTGATGGAGCGGAAGGGCGTGTTCAGCCTGAAGGGCGGCGAGACGGTGGTTGTCGCCCGGGAAAGGACGCTGGTCAAGGCCGGGGCCTACACGGTGGGCATCGAGCGCGGCACCATCGCCATGGTCTGCCGCGAAGGCGACGTGGTCAAGGTGCGCAACCTGGTGGAGAACTCGCAGAACTCCGTCCAGATCCTGATTGGCAAGAAGTCAGCTGCTGTGTCGGCCGGTCAGGAGGTGCTGCTGGGTCCGGACAACGGCTCGCTGACCAGGGCTCTCAAGGCAGAGCCGCTCGGTCGCCGGCGAATCAGGATGGTCGACTTCCCCGGCGGGCACAGTATAATCCGCTGCGAGGTTTCAATCGTGTCGTTGCTGCAGCAGACCGATGTGCTCAACCGGATCATGAACAGCAAGTCCGGACACGATAAGGACCTGCAAGCCAAGCTCTTGATGATGGCAGCCGTCCTGCAGCAGGTGCAGGCGGGACACGGGGCCTACGCTCCGGTGGGAGAATAGGCCAATCCACTGCCTGTTGTCAATGCCATCGCTAACGGTGGCATCTCCGGTGTTCCGACGCCACTGTCAATGGTGGCGCTGTCGTCGTGTTTTCACCGCTCCCCATCTCTTTGCGGCCGATAATAAATGGTATCGAAAATGGTATCGCCACCGGTGGCGGCGCAGCCTGGCCGTCACGGGCTGCTTTGCAATGCTGGCGATCGACTACATGGTTTCCCGTTGTTATGTAACAAAATGTAAAGCGGCCCGATATAGTGGCAGGTTGTTAGTCTCATTAGATTTGCTTGTGATTGCAGGCAGGTGGCCTTATTATGTTTACAACATACCTGTTCAGGGTATAAGCGACAATAGGACTGGTGCCCAGCTTGAGGGTGTTGTTAGGCTGGCGGTGGTGGGGTAGTTAGCCCCTTTCAGCTCAGTTACTAGTTCTTATCTCCCTAAAAGGCCAGCGAGCCCTTTTGGTAGTGATAAGAGTGCAGGTAACGCGCGCAATAGCTTTAATCTTGAGCTTGCAGCTGATCTTTCCATTTCAGCTAATGGCCCAGAACATGACGCCGCAGACGCAGGTCCACATTGCCAGCGCCACCACCAGCACCACGCCGGGCGCGCCCCACCCGGTTGCCCTTGACCTTACCTCCACCGCCCACACCGTGACGGCGGGCAGCTTGCTGAACCACGCCGCTGTACCCATTCACGTCGGCCAGTCCGTCCTCAACGTGACGCAGACCACCAGGCTCACCCCCGCCGAGCGGCTGGCGGTCTACCAGGTCCTGTCAACCGGCCAGCAGACAATCCAGTTGAGCAACCTGGGCGCCGCCGTGGGCGGCAGCTTCAATGTCGGTCCGAAGTTCAGCCAGTACGTATCCAGCCTGGTAATCCCGCAGGGTGTGACGGCTGTCGACAATGCCGGTCGTGGCTCGACGCTAAGCCTTACGGGCAACCTGACCAATGCCGGCAACCTCCTCGTACTGTCTACCAGTCCCAGCGTCACAAGCGGCATTATCCAGGCCAACAGCATCTTCAACCTGCAGGGCGGGCTAATCAGCAGCATCTTGCCGCCAGGCGGCCTGCCCGGGGTCAGCGGCGCCATTCCCAGGCTCGACCTGAGCCTGAGCGCCGTCCAGGACATCATCAACGCCGGCACCGTCTCTAGCTCCGGGCAGCTCAATCTGACGGCCGGCGGCTCGATCGTCAATGCCCTGCCGGCCGGCACCGGCGGCGCGGCCCCTGTCTTGCAGGCGGTGAGCAGCGTCAACTTGAGCGCGCCCAGCATCGTCAACCAGGGGGCGATTGTCTCGCAGTTGGGCAGTGTCAACGCGGCTACGGCTTCTCTGACCAACGCGGGGATTATTCAGGCGCTGTCAGGCAGCGTGGCGATTCAGAATCTTACCGGCAACACGTTGACCGTCAACAACGCCATGGGGCTCATCTCCGCTAAAGATCAGGTCCTTTTCCAGACGCTCCCCTCAACCTTCGGCACCACCGGCAACTTGCTCTCGCAGGCTGCCCTCAACGTGTCGGGCGGAACAATTTCAGCCGCCAGGGTGCTCTTCAACAGTCCCAACGGCGCAATTGACGTGAACGCCGGACAGATCAACGGTGGGGTTTATGTGTCGGGAGGCACGGCGGTGGTCGGCGCCGAGTCGGGGAACCTGGACCTGCGGCAGATAAGCCTAACCGGCGACCCCATTTTTTATTCAACAGGGAATGTCGACCTGAGCGGATTGTTCACAGCGAATAACCAGACGAACAGCCAGTACAGTGGTAATGACTTTATTGTGCTTGCCGGACAGAACATCACGGTCAGCTCTTTCACCGGCGGCACGCTGGACGTCAGCAGCAGCACCGGTACAGGCGGCCAGATTGTGATGGCCGCCGGCGTCAACTTCGTGGTCAGCGGTGGCAGCTCATCCCCCATAAGCTGCACTAGTTGCGCTGGAAATTACTACATAACCGGACCCAGCGGCAACGGCGGGTCGGTTTTCACATCGACAAACTACCTGAACCTGACCACCAACAGCAACAACATTACCCTCCTGGCGCTGGGCAACGGCTCCACCGGCGGCACCATAAACGTCGGCAGCATGAATGCTGCCGCCAACGCCACAAGCGGCAACGGCGGCAACATTACGGCGGCGGCCTTCGGTGGGACGACCGCGGGCGGCAGTATAGCGCTCGGCGGCAACATCAACACGAGCGGCGGAACCGGCACAGGCACAACGGGAGGCAACGTTCTTCTGGCGGCAACGTCGGCCGGCTCAGCCAACAACTCGAGTATCAACGTGATCTCCGGCGTGAGCAAGGTCAACATCACGACCAGCGGGCAAGCGGCCGGCGGCAATGTCGCGCTCGTCGCCGGCAGCGGCTCGGCCGGCACAGGCAGCATCAACCTGGCGACGAGCGGCAACACCAGCACCATAACCACGGCCTTGAACGGCGGCGGGGCTGGCGGTTCCATCTACCTGAGCTCGGCAGGCACGGTCAACAGCAATGCGGGCACGATTAATCTGACTACCGGCACGACTGCGACGAGCAATGGACAGATACTCATAGACACGAATACGGCCACTACCTCGGTTACCTCCACGCAGCTAACCGCGGCAGGCGGTACGGTTGCGATAACCAGCTCCGTAGCGAGCGGCAAAATTGAGGAGTTAACGACTGCGGCGAGCTACACGGGCGTGTCCCCAAACTACTCGAACAGCGGCTCGCCGACGCTCACCCCGGAGCAGATCCCGGGCGGCGGTTTCACCAGCTTCACTAACACGGGCACGATTACGCTTTCGCAGGCGGCCACGCCTGGATTCAAGTTTACTTATCTCACGCCGCTTGTGGTCGGCGGCACGGGTGCGGGCCTGGGCACCATCATCTCTACGGCCCCGTCCTCTGCCGAGAATTTCGTTCTGGTTGCTCCCCAGGTCAACAGCGCAAGCGCAACAGCGGTTTCGATAGGCAACGGTTCGACGGCGTTTAGCAACATCTCCTTTGTGACCTCTGCGGTCAATTTAACGAGCACGAGCACGTCGATAACGCTCCGGGGAGGATATGGCATTTCGATGGGCGCCAATGCGCTGCTCGGTGCCCCGACAATCAACATGAGCCTGAATCAAACCAACCCCGTGTCCAATATTGGCACCTCCGCTTCAGCGCCGTTTTTTGTGAAAGGGAACGGAAGCAGCAACGCGCTCACTCTTAACGTGTCGGGCACGGCTGGCAGCGCATTTGTTCAGGACGTCAATAACGGTACGTTGACTCTCAGCTCCGCCACGCTGAACCCCGGCACTACCTTATATGTTGCGAACAACGGGGGGAACTCGGGGACAACGACCGGGGGCATTGCGATAGGCGGCAACATCTCGGCGCCCACTGTTGTCCTGACTACAATCGCTGCCGGCGGGAGCAATAATGGCAGCATTACCCTCAATGCGAACTGTTGCACTGTGGCGGGAAGCACATCGGTCACCATGTCCGCCGGCGGCACGGGAAGCGTTGTTCAGACAACCAACAGCTCCAGCTATTTCATAAACAGCCCGAGCATAACCCTCAGCTCGGTGTCGGGCAGCATTGGAACGAGCAGCAATCCTATTTATATTCAAAACTCCGCCGCCGGGAACGCGATTGCGCTCACCGCCAATGCGAGCGGGACCAGCAGCAGCAATGTATATCTCAATGCATTCAACGGCAGCGGCATTGTCAACCTGAGCTCGAATTCGGGCGCACAATCATCAGCCGGCAACGTCTTCTCCCTCAACGCCAACTTCGGCACCAGCGCCACCATTAATCAAACCGGATCCAATCCAGGGGGCTACAGTGTATCAGCGCCGACCATTATCCTGGCGTCAAGCGGGGGAGTCGGGGGCGGGGCGACCACGCCTGTTGTCATTCAGAATGGCGCCTCCGGGGCCGTCACCCTGACGGCGACTGCGACATCAAACGGGAGCGTGTACGTGCAGGATGTAAGCAGCGGGACGGTCTCCGTAAGCTCAAATGCCGGCGCTCAATCGTCAGCCCATGTCACCTTTTATCTCAATGCCACCGGGGCGATTGCCCAGACCGGCACGGCTGGGGCCTATGCGATAAACGCTCCGGCCGTCACGTTGAATTCCGTGACGGGGAGCATCGGTGCTGGCACGTCCGGGACAGGCACGACCATGGGAACTACGCCGGTCATAGTTGAAAATACTCTTTCCGGCAACACCGTGGCGCTCGCGGCGACAGCCAACGGGAACAGCAGCGCCAGCGTGTATATACGGGATCTCAGCGGCGGCGCGCTGACTCTGAGCTCGTCTTCTCCCTCTCTTGCCGGCAATACCTTCTGGCTGCAGTCGGCAGGTCCGCTTGCTCAAACAGGCTCCGCTACTGCTTACAGCGTATCGAGCCCGAACATCACCCTGTACACGACTTCCGGCAACATAGGGGGCACCGCCGCCACACCCATCGTCATTGAAAATGGGTCCAGCGGGGCGGTATCCCTTACCGCCTTTACCTCGTCCGGTAGCGTGTTTGTTCAGAATCTGAGCGGTGGGACTTTGAGTTTAAGCTCAAATTCCAGCTCTCAGTCGCAGGCGACATCCACGTTTTATCTGGCCACGGCCGGTAGCCTGGCTCAATCCGGGAGTGCCACAGCCTACTCTATAACGAGCCCGACCATTATCTTGAGCTCGGCTGCGGGCAGCATAGGGGCAGGCACCGCCAGCCCTGTGGTGATTGAAAACGGGACCACCGGAGCGGTGACGTTGACGGCCAACGCAAACGCGGGCAGCGTCTACATCCAGGACGTGAGCAGCGGCACCCTTAACTTTAGCTCCACTTCCGGTTTACAGTCCTCGGCCGGCAATACATTCTGGCTGTCCATGACCAGCACCGGCAGCATAGCCCAGACGGGCACCGCCACCGCTTACAGCATATCGAGCCCGAACATCACGCTCAGCGGCAGGAGCAACATCGGCGGCAGCACAAGCGCGCCTGTTGTCATTGAGAACGGCACCACCGGGACGGTGGGCCTGACGGCAACTACCACTTCAGGAAGTGTCTGGGTTCAAGATTTGAGCAGCGGCCTGCTCAGTTTGAGTTCAAGCCCCGGCGCTCAATCCTCGTCGACGTCCACTTTCTGGCTGAATTCCAGCGGCAGCATCGCCCAGACAGGCACAGCCGGCGCTTACTCCATTTCCAGTCCAACCATCAATGTAAGCTCCAGCAGCGGCAGCGTCGGGTCGAGCGCCACCCCGATCGTAATTGAAAACGGCGCCAGCGGAGCGATCAACCTGACCGTGGCTGCGGGAGGCTCCGGGTTGGGCTCGGGCGCATACATGACCAGCATCTCCACAGGACTGGTGACGACAACTGCCACCACTTTGAGCGGGTGGGGCTCTACCTACCAGTTGCAGGTAACTGCCAACAACACCGGCGGCAGCAGCGCCGGCATCACTCTTGCGGGCAGCATCTCGGCTCCCAACATCGTGCTCAGCACAGTTGCCCCCACCAACACCAACAACAACGGCACGGTGAGCCTTGGCAGCAATATACTGACGGGCTCTACCTCGGTTACTGTCTCCGCCGGCGGCACGGGGAACGTGACGCAGAGCGGAAGCGGTTTCACCATTTCGAGCCCGACGATTCGTCTCAGTTCCGTAAGCGGCAGCGTGGGGAGCAGCGGTACGCCGATCGTAATTGAGAACGGCTCTGCCGGCCCGATTAACCTGACTGCATCCGCCGGCGGGTCGGGATCGTCGGCCGGGAGCTTCGTTACCAGCATCTCCACCGGTACGGTGACGCTTAACGCTGCCACTTTAACCGGCTCCGGCTCTGCATTTTCCTTATTGGTGAACCCGGGCAATGTCAGCGGCGTCAGCGCCGGTATTTTGCTTGCCGGCAACATCTCGGCGCCAATAATCTCCCTTTCCACGGTGGACACGTCCAACAACACATATAACAGCGGTGCCATAGCATTGAGCGGTTTTTCGCTTACCGGCAGCACGTCGGTTACGCTTTCCGCTGGGGGCGCCGGTAACATAACGCAGAGCGGCAGCGCTTACAGCATAAGCAGCCCCACAATCAGCATGAACTCCATCTCGGGTGCGGTGGGGGCCAGCAATGCTCCAATCGTGGTGGAAAATGGCACAAGCGGGGCGGTCTCCTTGAGCTTCCCGGCGCCGGCGAACACCACGGGCATATTCGTTACCTCCGTGTCCAACAACACCGTGACCGCCAATGCCGTCAACATGACGGCGGCCGGCGCGACTTACCAGCTTCTGGCCAACGGCGGCAACGTCAACGGGACCAATGCAGGCATCACGCTCGCCGGCAACATCTCGGCGCCGTTCATCTCCCTCAGCACCCTGGCTGCGACCCCTGCTTTCAACAACGGATCGATCAGCCTGGGCACGTTTACGCTGACCGGAAGCAGGTCGGTTGCAATTGCTGCCGGCGGCAGCGGCAACGTTACGCAGAGCGGCACCGCGTTCAGCATAAACACTCCCGCGGTGACCCTGAGCTCGGTCACGGGCAACGTCGGCTCAGCAAGCGTTCCGATTGTCTTTGAAAATAGCGCTTCCGGCGCTTCTGCCAGCCTCACCGCCACCACCGGCGCCTCGGGGGCAGGCTCGGGCGTATTTGTCACCTATATATCAAACGGGCCTCTGACGCTCAATGCAGCGACGCTTGCGGGAACAGGTTCCACATATCAGGTTCTCGCAAACGGCAACAACAACTCCAGCGGTACTGCAGCCTCCATCAACCTGGGTGGGAATATCTCGGCGCCGATCGTGTCCCTGAGCACCGTCGCCTCGACAAACACTTATAACAATGGCCCAATCAATCTGGCCAACTACACGGTCACCGGGTCGACATCCCTGACACTGAGCGCCGGCGGCTCGGGCAACATTACCCAGACGGGCAGCTCCACTACGGTCAACAGCGGCAACTTGACCCTTAGCTCCGTGTCCGGCAGCATAGGTAGCGCCTCGCAGCCCATCGTAATGGGCGACGGGGGCGCAAGCACCTTCAGCCCGAATTTCGCGACGCCGGGCAGCTTGAATGTGAAGTACTCGGGGACTGCTAATGTATCCGAGGGCAGCCTTCTGTTCCCTGGTGGAAACGTCAGTTTCATCACCACGGGAAGCATAACCATTGGTAACGTGGATCTGTCCGGCAGTGGCGGGGCCCCGGGAACGGTAAACGGCTGCTGCGGGCCTGTTGCCGGTGCCAACGGCTCCAGCGGCGGCAATTTGACCCTGGTTGCCGGTGGCGCCGTTCAAACAGGCTATCTGCGGTCCTATGGCGGCGGTGGAGCCGGCGGCGAGTCCTATTACTGCTGCTACGGTGCGGCGCCAGGTGGCGGTGCAGGTGGTTCCGGCGGGATGATAAGCGTCATCTCGACCGGCAGCACCGTCAACATAAACGGCGACGTAAACGTCTCCGGCGGCGGCGGTGGTGCCGGCGCATATTCAAGCTACAACGGAGCGGGCACTACCGGCGGCGCGGGTGGAGCCGGGGGCAATGCCGGGCAGATTATATTGAGCGCATCCGGCAGCTTGACCGTGGCCGGGCCGGTGCTGGCGGCTGGTGGCGGCGGCGGCGGCGGTTCCACAAGCAATTTCGCGGGGGGCGGCGGCAGCTTTGGCGGCGGCGGCGGCGGCAGCAACGGCGGCGCCGGCGGTGGCGGTTACTACGGGGGCGGCGGCAGTTGCTGCCAGACGGAAGTCTCCGGCGGCGGCGGCGGTTTTCAGGGCGGCGGGCAGCCAACCTCCGGGGAGGGAGGCAACGGGTTTGGGGGGGCCAGCTCTTCCGGCGGGCTTGGCACGGGCGGAGCTGGCCCCAACAGCCCGGCTGCGACATTCGGCCAGGGCGGCGGATACTCCGGCGGCGTGAGCGGCGGCAATGTCTCGGCGGCAGGTGGCGGCAACCTTGGCGGGGCGGCCGGCGCCGGCGGCTCCGTTTCTCTTTCCGGCAGCGTGGTTTCCGTTACGCAAACCGTCTCGAGCTGGTCGCAAGCAGCGACCGCCAACGGCGGCCTGGCGTTGCCCACGGGGAATGGGTTCGCCAGTTCGCCCTATCAGAACCTCTCGGTTGCCGGCGCAAACGTCTCCGTGCTGTCCACCGGCAACGCGGGCGCCTTCACGATTGCCGGCGATATTCAAAGCTCCGGCGGCACGGTGCGGCTTTCCTCGGCAAACGTCCCGAACAATCTCGTCCTGCAGGGCGCGCCGGGCAACAGCGTCACCGTCTCGCTGCCTCAAAGCACCGCCTGGACGCTAACGGGGAACCTGACCTTTTCCGCCCCGGGCATGAGCGCGCTCTTGCTCAATGCCGGTAATGCTATAGGGGTCGGGCAGGTCGTATTTAACCAGCCGGGCAGCGTGGTGGTTACCACAGGCTCGACGTTGACGCTTGCCGGGATAAGCGGGCCCGGCGGCCAGGGCAGCAGCGTGGCATTGTATGGGGACAAAGGCGTCACCGTTTCGTCAGACATCCAGTCGGCCGGCACCAGCCTGCAGATCGCGGCTGCCGCCGGCGGGGTGACTGCAGGCAACATCGATGTCTCGGGAGCGGGCGGCGCTGCCGGCACAAGCACCACGGCGGGCGGCAACGGCGGCGCCGGTGGATCGGTGTCCGTAACCGCGCAAGCGGATATCAACATTGGTGGTTACCTGCGGGCATACGGCGGGGGCGGCGGCGCGGCCAGCTATCAGGGTAATTATCTGGCCGGTGCCGGCGGCGCCGGAGGAGCCGTGCAGCTTATTTCAAGAGGCGGGCAGGTGCTTGTCGGCGGCGACATAAACGTCGCCGGCGGCGGCGGCGGCGCGGCAACGGTGGCATGTTGCAACTACGTCGGCGGCGCCGGGGGCGCCGGGGGCAGCGTCTCGATCAACGCTGGCGGCGCGGTGCAGATCCTGGGACCGGTTCTGGCAGCCGGCGGCGGCGGCGGCGGCAGCGCCTACAACAGCGGCGGCAGTTCCGCCAACGGTGGCGGCGGCGGGTCGTTTGGCGGCGGCGGCGGCGGTGCCGGCATGGAATCTTGCTGCCCGCAGTTAATTGGCGGGGCCGGCGGGGGCGGACTCTATGGCGGTGGAGCAGGCCCATTCTATAATTGCTGCCAGTATGGAAGCGGCGGAGGCGGCGGCGGTATCGCCGGTGGTGGTGCCGGCGGAACTGTCAACGGGGTGACAGGGGGCGCCGGCTCTTTCGGGCAGGGCGGGCAGTTTGGCAGCGTTACTGCCCCTCAGACGTATTTCGGGGTAGGAGGCCAGGGCGGAGGCAGTGTAGGTCAGGCGGGAAGCGGCCAATACGCGGGGGCGGGCGGGGCCAGCGGCAATGTCACCATATCCGGTGCTACAATCGCCGTTCAGAACTCCATAAGCAGCTACTACGGGAACCTGAGTCAGGCGCAGTCAAACCCGACTCCTTTCACCAGCTCGCCGTATGCCAATGAAGCGATTGCCGGTGCCAACGTCACGCTCAACGCCACCTCAACAACCGCTGCCACGCCGCTTGTTGTGTCAGGAAATATCGCTTCTTCAGGCGGCGCCGTTGCCGTCAACAGAGGCTCTCTTGCCGGGACCGGTTTCGAGTTTGTCGGCGGCGCCGGTGCGGTCGTCAACCTGTTTATGCCGGCATCCGTGGCCCAAACGCTCACCAGCGGTTCAAATTTCGTATTTCAAAACTCGGGCGGAACGATTCAGCTCGTCACCAGCGGCAATCTCACCACCGGCCAGGCGGTGTTCAACCAGAGCGGCACGTTGATAATAACCACCACGGGTAGTTTGAGCTTTGGCGGCGGTACGGCCCAGACGGCGGGCAGCAACATCAAGCTGTCCGCCGACGGCGGCGTCATCGTTGCCGCAGACGTCATCATGCCCTCGGGCAGTTTCACCGCCATCGCCAGCAACGGCGGGATCTCCACCCGAAACATTGATGTTTCAGGTTTTGGAGGCAGCGGCTGCTGGTACTGCGGCGTGGTTAACACCGGAGATGGTGCGGCAGGCGGTGCGGGCGGCACGATTCGTCTGAGCGCCGGCAACGGTGACATAACGACCGGATATCTGCGCGCTTACGGCGGCGGCGGGCAGGGTCCGGACGACGATTATCCGGACGCCAACGGTGGTGCTGGCGGCGCGGGCGGTTACGTACAGGTCTCGGCTCCGTTAGGAGCCATCACAATCGGCGGCGATATTAACGTAAGCGGGGGCGGCGGCGCTGCCGGCGGCTCGAGCTATCTTAGTGGCGCCACCGTCTACCCGGGCGGCGAGGGCGGTGCCGGCGGCAGTGGCGGGACAATAGTCGTAAGCGCCCGCAACAGCGTCAGCATAAGCGGGCCTGTTCTGGCTGCCGGCGGCGGCGGCGGCTCGGGCTTCGACCCGTCAGGCCAGTATGGCGGTGCTTACGGCGGCGGCGGCGGCTCGTTCGGCGGCGGCGGCGGCGGCACCGACAACGACAGCACCAACGCTGACGGCGGCGGCGGATTTTACGGCGGTGGCCAGGGCAGCTGCTGTGGCCGTGGCGGCGGCAGTGGCGGCGGTATTCTTGTCGGTGGTGTGGGCGGAGGCGGTGCCGGCGCCTTCTCCGGACCGTCCGGTTCGCTGGGGTCGGGGAGCTGCTGCAGCTCCCCCGGCCTGACATCCGCTGCGCCGTTTGGTGTCGGCGCGCCGGGCGGCGGCAATGTCGGGCAGCCTGGACAGGGAACCGGTGCCGGTGCTGCCGGCAATGGCGGCCTCGTCTCGATTAGCGGCTCGTCGGTTTCCATTACCGGCACGATAGGCGGTTATTACGGCCAGCTGGCATCGACACCCAACGGCTTCACGGCCTCTCCATACGCCGGTTTGTCGACAGCGGGCAGCGCGACGACTCTTGCCGCCGGCAGCGCCAGCGCCTCGACCGGCACGGGCAATCTCAACATCGCCGGCGCGCTTACCGCTCCAATCGTGGGAGCATTCACTGCGCTTGCCGGTGGAACCATCTCCGCTACCGACGCCAACAACAACGTGCTTTCCGGCAACATCGACACGTCCTCGCTAACCGGCAGCGGGGGAGCGATTACGCTTTTGGCCGGTGTTACATACAAGTTGATGACGGCAAGCTGCACTGCCTGCGCAGGCGGCTATCTCGTAACCGGAGTTAGCACCACTGGCGGTGATATCAGCCTGCCCGGCGTCAATCTTCTTTCCAACAGCGGCAATGTCCGGGTGGAGGCCCACGGCGGCTCGGTCAATACGGGTAACATAACAATCGGCGGGGTGGACGTTTCCGGGCGCGGCGGGCTCGGGGAAGGCGCCTGCTGCCAGACCGGTCAGAACGGCGCTGCTGGCGGCACAATACTGATGCAGGCCAGCGGCGGCATCAACACCGACTATTTGCGCGCCTACGGCGGCGGCGGGGGAGCGGGCAGCTATGGCGGTGGCGCGGGTGGCTCCGGCGGTACGATAACGCTCATTGCCGCCGGCGGAGACTTGAACATTACCAAAGAGGTAAACGTGAGCGGCGGCGGCGGCGGCGGAAGCAGCTCCAGCGGCTCAGGTGGAGCCGGCGGCAATGCCGGGACCATCCAATTGATTGCAAACGGGGCGATAAATGTCGCCGGCCCGTTGCTTGCTGCCGGGGGCGGAGGCGGTGGTAATGGCAACGCGTGCTGCACCGTAAACGGCGGCGGCGGCGGCTCGTTCGGTGGCGGCGGCGGCGGCTTCAGCTTGAACGGCGACGGCCTGGCGCCGTCTGATGCCGGCGGCGGCTTTTATGCCGGCGACGGCGTCAACGGCGGCGGCTTCGGCAGCAACATCACCCTGCTCGGGGTCAATTTCGGCATGGGCGGCGGCGGCACGTGGTCCGGCGGTAATGTCGGGCAACCGGGCAACATCGCAGGCGGCGCTGCCGGCACCGATGGAAAGATCACGCTTTCGGGAGCGCGTGTCAATGTGTCCGGTACGATAGCTTCCCTGTCGAGCTTCTACCAGACCACCGGCATTCAGCCGCAGGGACCGAACGGTCTTTTGTTCAACCCCAACGATGCCAGCTTCTCCGTGACCGATCTGGCGGCAGCGGCATCTGCAGCCGGTTGCACCGGCAACTGTCTGGAGACGACCCAGCTCGGCTTTGACTTCAGCGCTTTCGGTCAGCCGGTCGGCAGCGGCAGCTCTCTAACGGCCGGGAGCAATGGCTTCCTGTATATAGGAACGGATACGACCAGCAACCCCGGCCTTTCCGGCAGTCCGGGTTGCTGCTTGCCACTCAGCGACGGCACGCAAAAGGTTCTTCTGTTCACCGTTGCCGCAGATGTTGGCTCCGGCTCCTGGACAGCATCCAACAGCAGCAGCGCCGCGGTCATCACCTACAACAATAACACCGTAAGCGGCGCCGGATCCCTGAACGGACAGATTGCTCTTGTCGGCTCCAGCAATTCGCTGGGGCTTCCCGGCGGCACGATTGTGCTCAGCTACGGGCTCAACGTCAACAGCAATGCGACGATGGGTACTGCCGGGGTGGACAACGGCGACGGCAGTAAATTCTCCACCCTGGCGCCGGCAGGCTACAACTGCTGCGGGAACGGCGAGATAAGCCCAACCCAGTTCGCCGCGCTGTCAGGGAAGTCTTTTGCCTTCGAGCCAAACGGACAGGGTGGGTACAGCGTCGTGCAGCTCCCGGTGCAGCAGGGCGCCGCCTTTGGTTCAGGCTTCGCCGCCTCGAGTTTCGCGGGCAACTCGATAAATGCGGGGGCTGGGACGGTTTCGATAAGCACACTTCTGTCCACCTCCAGGTTGCCGGCTAACCTGAACTTTGGCTCCAGCGCCCAGTCATTCCTCGCCTCCAACTGGCTGCCGTCGACCACCCCAAGCTCATTTACAGTAAATTACGGCTCTCAAACCGGCGTCGCCAACGGCGCGGCCGGCACCATAGGCGATGCTTCCCAGACGGCCGCCAATATCATCATCGGCAATACCAGTTTCACCGCGCCAATTACCGGCAGCAATACCGTCGTGAATATGCCAACCACCGCGACGCTTGCCCGAGGCAGCTCCGGCGGCACCCTTACCGTAACGCCGTCGACGATGCTCACGGCCTCCGAGCTGGTCGCCTTGATCCAGGTTGGACGAGAAGGCGGGCAGGCGCTGTTCTTTGACGACTCAGGAGTTGCCACCGGCGGCACGATAAATCTGGGGATTCAGCATTTGCCAGCCGATCTTGGCGCGCTCAATATCCCGGCGGGGGTGACCGTGCAGGTGGCGCCCTATACGAGCTTGACCGCCGATTCAGTGACCAACGCCGGCACAATTCGGAGCTCCGCAGGCATGGTGATAATCGCACCACTCCTGACCAACAGCGGCACAATAGTCTCCTCCACCCTGTACATCAATTCGTCGAATGTGACCAATTCCGGCACCGTGTCCGGCAGCGGGTCGGTGCTCATGTTCGAGGCGGGCTCCGGACTGTCGATGAATTCCCCAGGAGCGCAGACCGGCGTGCTTTCCGGTGGGAGCATATTCGTCAATGGCGGCAACGGGCCGGTCTCGGCATATTTCGGCAGCGTTTCGGCGCAGCTGCTCGACATCCGCAGCGCCTCCGGCAATATCAACACCGGGGATATCCTGGCCAGCGGCACCAGCGTGCAGATTGCGAGCCAGGGCTCGATTACCACCGGCAAGATCGATACCTCAGGCGCCGGCGGCATTGCCGGGACCGATCTGAGCGACAACGGGCTGGGAGGCAACGGTGGCGCCGGCGGCAACGCGGGCAACGTGTGGCTATTGGCGCAGACCGGTATTCAAACCGGCTATATCCACGCTTTTGGCGGCGGCGGCGGCGGGCAGGGCGACTGGGACTGCGGCGGCTGCGGCAACGGTGGTGCGGGCGGCGCCGGAGGGGCCGTGACGCTTCTTTCGGCAGGCGGCAACATCACGATCGCAGGTGACATCAATACTTCCGGCGGCGGCGGCGGGGCGACCGGAGATGAGCGCACCGACAACGTGGGTGGCGCCGGTGGCAATGCCGGAGCGGTTCTGGTTCAGACGACCGGCAACGTGGTCATCAACGGTCCGGTCCTGGCGGCGGGCGGCGGCGGCGGCTCGGGCATCGATTACAACGTCACGAATAATTTCGGCGGCGGCGGCGCGAGTTTTGGCGGGGGAGGCGGCGGCGCCGGGCCGAACGGCGCGGGCGGCTCGGGCTTCTACGGCGGCGGCGGCGGGGCCGGCAGTATATACGGCGGGGCCAGCGGCGGTGCCGGTGGCGGCTTCGGCGGCGGCGGCGGCCCCGGCGACCTGGGCGGCACCGCCGGCGGTGCTGGAGCCGGCGGCAGCGCCAGCGGCGGCAATGCGTCCGGCGCCTTCGGGCAGGGTGTCTTTGGAGGGGGAAACATTAACGCACCCGGCGGCGGCTATGCCGGCGGCGGCGCAGCCGGGCTGGCGGCTCCCGTCAACATTTCCGGAGCGACGATCAGCATCACGAAGAACATCGGAACCGGCCTGGGATACACAAGCTCGCCTTACAGCAGCGAGGCGGTCGTCGGCTCGTCGATCAGCATAACTACAAGCTCATCTTCCGGAAACGCGCTTGCGGTGGCCGGCCACGTTGCCACCAGCGGTGGTGATCTCGCGGTTTCCAGCGCCAGCGGGCTGCAGTTCCCGGTTGATTTCATAAATCCCGGCCCGTCGGTGTCGTTCGTTCAGTTGTCCGGCGCGAGCGGCAACACGGTCAATGTGCAGCAGGTCAATTTCCTCGGCTCGGCTGCCGGCGAGCTGGTGCTCGTCACGCCCAACAACCTGTCTGTTGGCGCGGTTGCCTTCAGCAGCCCCGGTCAGATTCTCGCAGCGGGCGGGCTGGGCGTCTCCGTCGGGGCGATGACCGGCAGCAACGGGCTGCTGACGGCATTTTCACCGCAAAATGTCACGCTTGCCGGCGGCAACCTGACCGGCTCGTCGATTTATGCGTTCGGCAACAGCATCAGCTTCACCGGGTCGCTCCTGGGAAGCGGCTATGCGGTCAATGTTGACTCCACCGGCAGCGGGGCGCTGAGCCTGCCGGGCGTTGCGCTGGCAGGCAACAGCAATCTGAGCGCGATTTCCGGCGGCGATCTTACGGTAAGCGGTTTGCTTGCCGGCGCTTCGGCCAATGTGTCTTTGCTGGCTGCCGGTGCGATAAGCACCCAGGGCATAGATGTCTCCGGGGCCGGCGGCGCGGGGGGCGGCAGCGCCGCTGCCGGGGGCGACGGCGGCGCCGGCGGCTCCATATCGCTCGTTGCCGGCAACGGCATTTCGACCGGTTACTTGAGCGCATTTGGCGGCGGCGGCGGTGCCGGCGGCGGCGGCGGCGGGGCCGGCGGCGCGGGCGGATCGATTGCGCTTATAACCGCAACAGGCGGCGTCAGCCTGGGCGGCGGCGTGAACGTTTCGGGCGGCGGCGGCGGCGGGTCCGGTGCGGCGACCTCCGGTTCCAACACCGGCTTTAGCGGCGCCGGTGGTGCGGCCGGCACGATAAACGTTTTGGGAAGCGGCGCTCTCACGGTTGCCGGACCGCTGCTGGCGGCTGGCGGTGGTGCCGGCGGATCCAGCTCCAACGGCGGCGGTGGCGGCGGCAGCTTCGGCGGTGGCGGCGGCTCCTGGAACGGCTCCGGCGGCGGCGGTTTCTATAGTGGTCTTAGCACCGCCGGCGGCGGCTTCGGCAGCAGCGCAAGCCAGCTCGGCGTCAACTTCGGACAGGCAGACAATTGCGCCGGCTGTGCCGCAGGGGGCAATGCCGGACAGATTGTCGGCCCGGGCAGCAATGCACCGAGTCTTTATCGGGCGGGCGGGCTCGTGTTTTTATCCGGGCAGAGCGTTGCCGTCAACGGCACGGTCTCCACGCTCGGAACAGCTTTAGGCGCCGCCAGTCTGGCGAACTCGACTTATGCCGGCAGCTCGGTGAACCTGAGCAGCGGCGGTCTATTGCACGTGCTCACGACGACCGGCACGGGGGTGGTCAGCAGCCAGGCTTACGCCGCCAACAATGACCTTACCGTGCAGGACAGCGCTCCACAATCATCGCTTGTCCAGTTGAGCCTGAACGCAGCCGGCAATCTGACGGTGGCGGGGACGCTGGTGGGCAATCTCAGCTCGGCCACCACATCGCAAGCCACGCCGTTCGTGACGATCTATAAAAACGGCAGCCAGGCGACGCAGCTTACCAGCAACAGCTACGTGACGCCGGCGGAGTTGATTGCCGCCATTGAGGTTTCCGGTGGCGGTTACAGCTCCCCGGCCAGCCAGACTTTGCAAGTGGCAAGCACCGGCAATGCATACAACCCGGGCAGCGGCAGCAGCTTCGCCGTGGCAGCAGCGAACGTTCCGGCGGGGGGCTTCTCGGCGGTGGTGAACCCGGCGGGAATCACCCTTGGCGAGCAGGTGCCCCTGCAGGCGACAACCATCAGCAATGCCGGCACAATCTCGGGGGCGGTGAACCTGTCCGCAACAGGCACATTGACGAATTCCGGCACGATCTTGGCGAACTCGGGCGCCGGCCCGTCGATTGCCGCCGGCACCCTGACCAACAGCGGCAGCATCACGGCGACCGCCGGCTCGACATTCTCGATGAGCGCGACAACATCGCTGAACAACTCCGGATCGATAAGCGCCAGCGGCCCGGCGCTGTCCATTGCGGCTTCTTCGGTTACAAACACGGGCACCATCGGCGGCGGCGCGCAGCCGCTCACCTTTGCCAGCACCGGTAATCTCAACGTCAACACGGCCGCTCAGCCGGCAGGACAGATAAGCGCAGCGACGGTCTCGTTTGCCGCAGGCGGCGCGGTAAATGTTTTCTCCGGCTCGTTTGGCTCCGGGGTGCAGGTTCAGGTGGCGGGGTCCAGCGCCACCGTCCGCGCGGCTAATGGCAACCTGCAAATTTCGTCGCTCACCGTGCCGGCGCTGGCGACCGTCGATCTCGAGGCGCCGCAGGGCGCGCTCGCAGTGCCTGCGATTGTCACCCCCGGCGGGTCGGTCACGCTTTATGCCCAGACGATTCAGTCAGCCGGAGTGGACGCGGCAGGCGCATCCGTCAACGTTTCTGCCGCAAACGGAGCAGGCGGGCAGATCCAGGTCTACAGCCAGTCGCAGGTGCAGCAGCTAATCGTGGGCGGCAGCTATGCCGGCGCCAACTATCTGCCCGGCAGCCTGCTTGCCAACGGGAATGCCGGCGGCGAGATCCTCGTTTATGCCGCCGGAGGCCTCAATTTGGCCGCCGGCGCGGCCATTGCCGCCAACGGCGTGGCCGGCTCCGGAGGTGCGGTGATAATTGAAGGCGCCGGGGGACAGTCCGGCCTGACCTTCATCAACCAGGGCAACGTCAGCGCCACCGGCGCCAGCGGGTCCATATATTTGAGCGGTGGAACCGGCTCTGCGCGTGTGGTCGGCACCGGCGCCAGCGCGACGACCGGGGGGGCCACGGGCTCGCTTCTGGCTGGTGGAAATTTATATATAGGAAACGTGCTCAACGGCGCGGGCGCCCTGCCGACCAGCCCGGTGGCCTCCCTGGGCTCGTTAAGCCCGACCCTGGCGGCCGGTGGCGGGCAGATCCTTGTCGGGCAGACGAACATTGCAGGAGCGGTCAACGCGAAGGGGGCAGGCATCTCGTTGCAGACAACCGGCAACGTCAATGGCGTAGGACTGACCCTCGGCGCCCTCGCGTCTCCCGGTTATGACATCACCGCCGTGGCCCTGGGCGGCAGTCTGGCTCTTACCGGCAACATCAGCTCGGCTAATACCACCGGCGGCGCCGGCGGCAATGTCATGCTGGTCACGGCGGCTGCCAACGGGACCATCACCTCGTCGTTGCCGAGCCTGCAGATAAGCAGCCAGGGCAGCGGCACTGCCGGCGCCGGCAGCATTGCCCTGGTCGCCCCGGTGTCGATAAATCTGGGCTCCAGCAGCTCGATAGTGGCAAGCGCTACCGGCACAGGCAACGGCGGCGGCATCTATCTCAGCGCCGGCTCAGGTGGAGTCGCGGTCAACTCGCTTACCTGGGGCTCGGGCGGCTCGGTGCTCATCACCACGGCGCCGGGCGGCGTCAGCAGCTCCGCCTTGAACACCTCGACCTTGTCCGGCAGTTCGGCTACATTTGCCGGCACGGTCAGCCTGGGCTCCCTCTACTCCAACCAGACCGTTTCACTAACCACAGTGTCCTCCTCGTACAGCAACGGCGGCACCACGACGCTGACGCCGGCCCAAATTCCCGGCGGCGGCTTCAGCGCCTTCGACAACGTCGGCACAGTGCAGCTTGCCGGTGATAATTCCTTCTCCTTCTCCAGGCTCGTCCCGATCGTGGTGTCAGGGACGGTGGCGTCGGTCGGCACCGTTCGAGACAGCATCCAGAACAGCTCGGCTTCCGCCAATTTTGCCATGGTTGCCCCGCAGGTGCTCAACCCGACGCCGTCGCTTCCGACTTTGAGCAGCAGCCCGAGCGCGGGGGCGACAAGCTTCAGTGTTTCCAGCGCGACAGGAATGGTGGTTGGCGGCAAGTTGACGATTGGTTCCGGGGGCACGGCGGAGGTGGTGACCATTGCCGGCATCAACGGCACCACGATCACCGCGGCGTCCGGGCTCGCCTATTCCCACACATCAGGCCAGACACTGAACATCAACGGCAGCAACGTCATCGATGTGGCGGTGGGCGGCAATATCTATTGGAACGGCGGCTCCATTAACTTAATCGGCAACAACGTCACCGGCGGCAGCATCGCGTTGCGGGCCGGCAGCACGTACACCGGCACCGGTGGGCTTTTAGGCTCTGCCGGCGGGGGCAACGTGAGCATGCCCTTCACCGACGTGCTCAGCAACGGCGCCGCCATCAACGTGCTTGCCGGCACGGGGTCCAGCGCGGCCGGTTCGATTACCCTGGCTAACATAAATGCCTCGGGCGCGGGCGGCGGCACCAGCGCCAGCAGCACGGGCGCCGTCGCCGGCAGCGGCACGGCCGGGGGCTCCATAACCATTGGCGCCGCCTCCGGCGGAGTCAACGGCAGCGTGCTTGTCGAGAGCCTGCGCGCGTTCGGCGGCGGCGGCGGCGGCAGCTACTGGTGCAGCGGCTGCGTGGGCGGCGCCGGCGGGGCGGGCGGCACCATACAGGTCAGCTCGCTGGCAGGCTCGGTTACCGCCCTCGGCGACATCAACGCATCGGGGGGCGGCGGCGGCGGCGGCTATCTCCAGGGCGGCGCCGGCGGCGCCGGCGGCACAATCAGCGTCACCGCCGCCCAGGGAGCTGCCTTCGGCGGGCCGGTGCTCGCTGCCGGTGGCGGCGGCGGCGAGGGCAACAGCACGAACAACGGTCAGGGTGGGGCTGGCGGCGGCGGTGCTTTTGGCGGCGGCGGCGGCGGCGCGGCCGGATCCGGCGGCGGCGGAGCATTTGGCGGCGGCGGAGCTACCTGCTGCGGAAACGGCGGCGCGGGCGGCGGCATCGGCGGCGGCGGCGCCGGAGGCAACGGCGGAGCCAGCGGTTTTGCCGGGGGCGGCGGGCTCAGAACGGACGACGCGCAGATTGCCGGCGTCTTCGGGACAGCCGGCACCGGCGACATAAGTTCCGTGTACGGCGGCGTCGGCGGCAACGTCGCCCAGCCGGGACAGAGGGCGGGCAGCACCGCCAATGGTGCGGGAGGCACCGGCGGCAGCGTCACAATCTCCGGCAGCACGGTCTCGCTCAACGGCACCGTCGCATCCTGGTACGGGCCGCAGAGCGCTCTGGCGACCAATCCCTACGGCAGATCGCCCTATGCCGGCGCCAGCGTGGTTGCCGGCTCGCTGGCGATTAATCTTGGCTCGACGGCGCCCGGCGCCTTCAACCTCGCCGGCGCCATCGGCGGCACAGGCGGGACGCTGCGCATGCCGCTGGCAAACATGGCGAGCGCACCCATCTACGTCGCCGGGGTGGCCGCCAATCCAGTCGTCCTCCAGTCCCCGGCGACCAGTGGCGATCTGACCGTCGGCGCCATAGACTTCCTGAATTCGGGCGCGGCGCTGCAGTTCAACACCGCCGGGCAATTTGCTTTTGGCTCGGCGGCGGTGACCGGTACCGTGACCGGTTCCGCGCTCAATGTCTCGGCTGGCCGCGGCATAACCGGCAGCGGCAGCATCGTGCTGCCGTCCGGATCGGTTACGTTCACGTCGGCGGCGGGCGCCATCACCACCGGCAGCATCGACCTGTCCGGCTACGGCGGTGCTCAGGGCCCGAGCTGTTGCAGTTCGGCCAACGGTGTCGCCGGCGGCGCCGGCGGCAATATGACCTTGACCGCAGCCGGGCAGATCCAGACCGGATATCTGCGATCCTACGGCGGCGGCGGCTCGGCAGGCAACGGCAGCAACCAGTTCAACGCGACCGGCGGTGCAGGCGGTGCCGGAGGAAACATACAGGTAGTATCCACCGGCGCTGGCATCTCGATTGCCGGAGACGTGAACGTATCGGGCGGGGGCGGCGGCAGCGGGGCCTACGGCGGTGTCGGTGGATCCGGGGGCAATGCCGGTCAGGTCCTTTTAAGCGCCGGCGGAGCCGTAAACATAGGGGGACCGATCCTGGCCTACGGCGGCGGCGGCGGCGGCGGCAATTCCGGCAACAAGGCCGGCGGTGGTGGCTCATTTGGCGGCGGCGGCGGCGGCGGCGACGGCGGCGGCGGCGGCGGCGGCTTTTACGGCGGAGCCGGCTCCGGACCCGTATGCTGCTGGTTGGGCAATGCCGGCGGCGGCATAGGCGGCCCGGGTGCCGGAGGAGTCAACAGCAACGGGAACGGCTGCTGCAGCGTCGCTGGCGGACAGGGAACCGGCGGCGCCGGCTACGGGGCGCCGGCCGCGGGCTTCGGGCAGGGAGGCGGCTACGGCGGCGGCTACAACGGCGGCAATGTCGCGCTTGCCGGGGGCGGCAATCTCGGCGGCGCCGCCGGCGCCAGCGGGCAGGTGACTTTGAGCGGCAGCACGATCTCCGTTTCCCAGACCGTATCGAGCTGGTCAACTCTGGCGACGGCAAGTGGCGGGCTCGGGCTCGCCTCCGGGAACGCGTTTGCCGCCTCGCCGTTTCAGAGCATCTCAATTGCCGCAGGCAGTATCTCGATGTCGACAAGCGCGCCGTCTAATCCGCTGAGTGTGGCGGGCAGCATCTACTCGTCAGGCGGTACGGTCAACGTGAACGCGCCCAGCCTCAACAACACAATCGCATTATACGGGCAGCCTGGCGCCACCGTCACCATCAGCAGCCGTCAGACCGGCACCGTCAGCATCGCCAGCGTCAGCTTCCTTACGCCCGGCGGCACGATTGCCGTTCAGGCGCTGGGCAACTTGAGCTTCGGGCAGGCCAACTTTGCCCAGAGCGGCACGCTGCAGCTGTCGTCTGCCGGGCAGCTGTCGCTCGGCCTGCTTTCGGATACCAAGACAGGTGACGCGGTAAGCCTGAGCGGCGGACTCGGGGTGAGCGATTCGGGGGCGATTCAACTGCCCAGCGGTATAGTCTCGGTTGCATCGAGCGCCGGGAACGTGACGCTCGGCACAGTCGATGTCTCGGGATTTGGCGGCGCCGGCGGGGTGTGCTGCAACTACGGATATCCAGGGGCTAATGGTGGCAGCGGTGGTCAGATCAATATTGCCGCTTTCGGCAACGTGGTTACAGGCCCGCTGAGAGCCTACGGCGGCGGCGGCGGCGGTGCAGGGCAGCAAGGCTCTTGCGGCGGCAACTGCGGGCCGCCCAGCGCCGGTGGCTACGGCGGTGCGGGCGGCCTTATAAGCATAAGCGCGGTGGCCGGCGGGGTAAGCGTGAACGGCGAGATAAACGTCTCCGGCGGCGGCGGCGGCGGCAGTGCTTATACGGAGAACAACGGCGGCGGCGGCAGGGGTGGCGCCGGCGGACTGGTTGATGTGAGCGCGCACGGGGCGGTGGCGGTTTCCGGACCGGTGCTGGCTGCCGGCGGCGGCGGCGGCGGCTACTGGGACGGCGCTGTGGACAGCTACGGTAGCGGCGCCGGCGGAGGTGGAAGCTTCGGCGGCGGCGGCGGCGCCGGCTATATGAACAGCACCCCTATCGCTACCGGCGGCGGCGGCTTTTACGGCGGCGGACAGGCTACGTACAGCTATGGCGGCGCCGGCGGTGGCTTCGGTGGCGGCGGCGCGGGCGGAAACGGGGCGGCATCCGGGCAACAGGGCGCCGGGGCAGGCGGCACCACTTTTGGTGCCGGAGGCAGCGGCGCCGGCAATGCAGGAATGGCGGCGCCGGGCGCCTATGCCGGGGCTGCCGGCGCCGCCGGCTCGGTGTCCATCGCCGGCAGCACGGTTTCGGTTGCCGGCGGCGGCAACAACATCGGAGCGGCATTCTCGAGCCAGTCCGGCAACCCGTTTGCCCAGTCGCCGTTTGCCTCCGAGGCCATCAACTCAGGCAATGTATCGCTGGTGCCGACGACGGCAGGGACCGGCAACCTGACCGTCGGTGGCAACATAGGCAGCGGCGGCGGAACGATTCTGTACGGCGGATCGAGCATGCCGGCGGTGGACTATGTCGGTGCCGGAAACACGACGGTGACTCTCCTGCTTTCGCCCGGCTCCGCTGCTGCAGTGGGCGGGTTCAATTTCCTGAATCCTGGCGGGACCATTTCGGTAAATGTGTCGGGCAACTTGACTGTCGGTGGAGCGACGGCTACGGGGATGGGCTCCGCGCTTGTGCTGTCGGGAATCGGCTCCGTCAGCGTGACGGCGCCCATTCAACTGCCCAGCGGCAGCGTGAGCATTACCTCGGCCGGTGGCGCGGTGACGACACAATCTATTGACGTGTCAGGTATCGGCGGCGCCGGCAGCACAGTCGCCGGTCCGGCCAACCCCGGAACGGCAGGCGGGTCGATTACCATCCTGGCCGCGGGCAGTATAACCACCGGCTCGCCAGGCAATAATTATTCCGGCTATCTGAGAGCCTACGGCGGCGGCGGCGCCGGGGTCGGCGAGACCTGCTGCACCACTGCCAACTACACTGGTGGCGCCGGCGGTGCCGGAGGGTTGGTGCAGCTGCAATCGCTGCAGGGGCAGATCTCCGTCTACGGGGACGTCAATGCCTCCGGCGGCGGTGGCGGCGGCGGCACCTACGAGAGCTCGTCCTACGGCACGTCCTACGGCGGCGCCGGCGGGGCGGGCGGGCGTGTGGCTCTCGTCGCGGTGGGAGCGGTGACGGTTGCCGGTCCTGTGCTGGCGGCAGGCGGCGGCGGCGGCGGCTCGGCGCAAAACGGCGGCAACGGCGGCGGCGGCGGCTCATTCGGCGGCGGCGGTGGCGCAGGATATGGCGCGTATGGCGGCGGCGGCGGCTTTTATGGAGGCGGCGATGCCCGTTGCTGCAGTCAGGGCGGCTCCGGTGGCGGCATCCTGGGCGGCGGCGCTGCTTCGCCTGGAAGCAGTCTCAGCGCTAATGGTTCAATGGGACAGGGCGGGCAGGCGACACCGGCGGCGGCCCCGGCAAGCCTCTTTGGTGTCGGCGGTCAGGGAGGCGGCTCGGTGGGACAAGCCGGGTCAGGCATTTACGGCGGGGCGGCGGGAGCAAGCGGCACGATTGCCATCTCCGGTTCTTCCGTCAGCGTTCAGAGCACCGTCGGCAGCTACTATGGCTCGCTTCCGCAGGTCGCTTCGGCTCCGGTTAACCCGTTCACAACTTCTCCCTATGCCAACTATTCGACATATGCGGGACAGACCGTCGTGGGAGCAACGGGCGGCGCTACCGGTAGCTATATGTCTTCGACGAGCGCAACAGGGCTTGACCTGGCGGGTGTGATTGGCGCTCCGGTCAACGGCTCGTTTGTTGCCCTTTCGGCAGCCGATATATTCACCTCCGGCGGGTCAGGCGCAATAGACGCTTCGACGACCACGGGAACCGGGGGCGCAATTACCCTGGCCGCCGGCGTCAACTTTTCGATCCAGACTACCAACTGCAGCGGCTGCACCAACTCCTATCAAATTACCGGGCCCAGCGCCGCTGGCGGTAATATCAACCTGCCTGGAGTGGACATCCTTTCCAATAGCGGGACTGTTTACTTGCTCGCCGAGTCCGGGAATGCGAACACCGGCAACATTACGGTGGGCAACATTGATGTCTCCGGGCGGGGCGCTGCCGGCGTCAGCTGTTGCAACACAGGCAGCGCCGGGGCCCCTGGCGGGACGATCACCGTGTTTGCCGGCGACTCCATTAGCACTGGCGCCCTGCGAGCATACGGCGGCGGCGGCGCTTTCGGCTACTATGCTGGTGGCGCCGGCGGTGCAGGCGGCACGATCAAGGCGATTGCCGGTAGCGGAGGAATAACGGTGGCGGCCGAGATTAACGCCAGCGGCGGCGGTGGTGGCGGCAGCGGCTATTATTGTTGCTATTCCGGGGGGGCGGGCGGCGCCGGCGGGACGATATCGCTTCTTTCCAGCGGCGCTGTGGATATAACCGGGCCGATCCTGGCTGCTGGTGGTGGCGGCGGCGGTGGCTCGCCCACCAGTTGCTGCAACTACTATTACGGCTCCGGCGGCGGCTCCTTTGGCGGCGGCGGCGGTGGCGGCTCCAGCGGCAACCCCGGCGGCGGCTTTTATGCCGGAAACACCGTCAACGGTGGCGGTTTCGGCGGCAACGTCAATTACCTGGGTGTCAATTTCGGCACGGGCGGTGCCTCTTTATACAGCCCCGGCGGCAACGTCGGGCAGGCCGGTGGCGGCAGCAGCTCATATGCCGGGGCGGCAGGCGCCGCGGGCAGCGTATCCCTCCTCGGATCAACCGTGACCGTCCGCGGCACCATCGGCACGCTCGCGCAACTGTACGCCACCCCCCCGGTGGTGCCTGTCGGCTTTTCCTCCTCCAATTTCGCGGGCGATTCGATTAACGCCGGCGCCGGCAACGTGACCGTCAACAACCCCATGGTGTCGAGCTTTATGTGGCCGGCGAGTTTGGACCTTGCCTCAACGACAAAGAGCATCGCCGCCTCAAGCATTATCTCGCCCGCCACGCAGCCCACGTTTACGGTCAACGTTGGAACGGTGGCCGGAAGCAACGAGGTGGCCGGCAATATCGGAGATGCGGCGATGTCCGGAGGCACTGTCACGATCGGCGGTAATGTTCAAAATGGGCCGATTACCTCGCTCACCACATTCAACATGCCGGCCGCCGCCTCCATAGTCGAAGCAGGCAGAACTGTCTCTGTAACTTCGGCAAGCTCCCTTACGCCGGCGGAGGTCGTTGCGCTGATTGAGGCAAGCGAGTCGGCCCAATCCATTACCCTTAACTCCAGCGGGGCGGCCGTCGGCGGGGTCGTCGGGATCAATTCGGAGAACATCGGGCAGCCGTTTACAAGCATTGTCGTGCCGGCGGGTGTGACGCTGCAAAGCAATGTCGCCGGCTTGACGCTTGCACCCCAGATGCTGAGGAATTACGGGACGATTCAGGGGACGAACCTGACGATTAATGCGGCGAGCATGATCAATCTGGGGACGTTGTCCGCCCCGAACAGCACCCTGACATTAAGCAACAGCAGCGGGCTGTCCTTAAATTCGCAGGGTAATCCCGGCGGGACGCTGTCGGGCAGCAGCGTCGTTATAAATGGCGGCAGCGGAGCGGTCAGCGCCTATGTCTCCGGCGTATCCGCGCAATCGCTCACCGTAAGCGCCGCCGGTAATATTGTGACAGGCAACTTGCTGTCCAGCGGCACCAGGATTCAAATGACCAGCTCTCAGGGCGGCATTTCCACAGGCGCCATTGACACCTCTGGCCAGGGCGGCGCCGGCAATCCCAACGGTAGTGGGGCTGCCGGCGGCAATGCGGGCTCGATTACGTTGCAGGCTGCGCTCAATATTCAAACAACCGGGGGCATCCGCGCGTACGGCGGGGGCGGTGGCGGCAGCGGCAGCGGCGGCAGCGGCTGCAACAACTGCTTGAATACTAATTTAAATGGTGGGGCCGGCGGTGCGGGGGGCGCGGTAAGTCTTATCGCCGGCGGATCGGTAAACGTGGGCGGGGAAATCAACGCTTCCGGCGGCGGCGGCGGCGGTGCCGGCGGATGCTGCGATGGGTCCGGCGGTGCCGGTGGCAACGCCGGCGCGATATCGGTGCAGGCGTCGGGCACCATCTCAATTGCCGGCCCTGTGCTGGCGCTCGGCGGCGGTGGTGGCGGAGGCTTCGGGAGCACCGGCAGCGGCGGAGGCGCGTTCGGCGGCGGCGGCGGGGCGTCGGACTCCGGTGCCGGTGGCGGCGGCGGTTATTTCGGGGGCGGTAGCGGTGCCGGTTGCTGCGGCGGCGCCGGTGCTAGCGGTGGCGGCTTCAGCGGTGGCGGGGCGCCCTCGGCTCAGGGCGGTCTTTCAGGGCTTCCGGGACGGGGAGCGACGAGCAATGTCGGAAATGCCGGCGGCGTGTTTGGCGTCGGCGGGCAGGGCGGCGGTGCTGTTGACCAGGCCGGATCGGGTCGGGGCGGCGCCGGCGGCAGCGCCGGTACCGTGACCATGATCGGGCAGTCAATTGCGGTGAACTCTACGGTAGGCACGGCCTTCCAGTCGCTGGCAGCATCCGGCGCCAGCGCAACAAACCCGTTTACGGCATCTCCTTACGCCAACGAATCCATTGCCGGCGGTGCCATTATTCTTGCCCCCACGGGTGGCGGTTCGTCGGTGACCCTGTCCGGCAATCTCGCCTCGGCTGGTGGCGCAGTGCTCGTACCGCTCACCACAATCCGCGGGTTGGAACAGGTCGGCGGCCCCGGCAGCAGCACGACTTTTGGAGCAACGGTGCCCGGAAACGTATCAATTGGATCGATTAGCTCGTTAGGCGGAGGCAGCCTGGCGATCGCCGTGCCGGGCAGCCTGACGATTGGAACCGTCACCAGTTCCGGTGGCGCGCTCAATTTGCTCGGCGCATCCGGTGTGACGGTTACAGGCTCGCTCCAGGCGACCGGTGGCTCGGCCACGATCGTCTCAGGACAGGGGGCTGTGAATCTCGGCGGCGTGTCTGCCACCGGCTTTAACATGAATGTCGTCGCGGCGGGCAATATTCAGAGCAGCGCCGCCCTCGCGTCGTCGTCCGCAAACCTGAATTTGTTAAGCGGCGGACAGGTGAGCGTGGCTGACCTGGACGTCTCTGGCGCCGGCGGGGCCGGTGGCAACGGCAGCCAGGCCGGTCAGGCCGGGGGAGCGGCAGGTTCGGTGACCGTGATCGCCTCGACGGGGGTCGCGGCCGGGGACGTAAGGGCGTTCGGCGGCGGCGGCGGCGGCGGCGGCAACGGTGGCGGTGCCGGCGGCGCCGGCGGCAATGTCCTTGTGGGCTCGGCCGGCGGAGCAATTGCCCTGTCTGGCGGGGTGAACGTCTCGGGCGGCGGCGGCGGCGGCTCCGGAGGCGGGACTGGGTATTCGGGCGGCGCCGGGGGCACAGCCGGTACGATTGCGGTGATGGGCGCCTCGACCGTGACCTTCGGAGGGCCGCTCCTGGCTGCCGGCGGCGGCGGTGGTGGCGGTGGTGGCAGCGGCAGCGGGGCGGGCGGCGGCAGCTTCGGCGGCGGCGGCGGCACCTGGGGGACTACCACCACTGGTGGTGGCGGTTATTACGGCGGGCAGGGAGGCACGGGCGGATATAATCAAAGTTACCTTGGTTATCCGGCAGGCGGCGGCTTCGGCAGCTCCACCAGCCAGCTCGGCGCGGGATTCGGCGTGGCTGACTCCTCAGGCTGCTGCGCGGCCGGAGGCAATGTTGGTCAGGGCGGCACCAATTCCGGCCTGCCGCTGGGAGCCGCTGCGGGTAATGGCGGCACGATTACCGTCGGCGGCGCTTCGGTGGCGGTTAACGGCACCGTGGCTTCATTTGCCACCAGAACCGGTGCCGGTGCCTTCTCCAGCTCGCCTTATGCCGGCTATTCTTCTTATATCACCGGCTCCGGTGGCTTGCAGGTGGTTACCAGCGGAGAAATTGGCGTGGCCGCCGGATCGCAGTACCCGGGCAACAGCGATCTCAGCGTCGCTCAACCGGCCGGCAACCTGACGAACAACCAGCTGGCAAGCCTGGGACTGCTGCCGGCCTCCGTCGCCCCGGCAGCTTCTTTGTCCATGCAGGGCAGCCTGAATGGTTCGCTGCTCGCGGCCACGACCGCGACGGCGGCGCCGCAGGCAACCATTGTCGAAGCGTCCGGGCCGGTGAGCATCAGCAACGGGCAGATGATCACCCCTGCGCAGGCCGTGGCTCTGGTTCAGGCGACAGCCGCCGGTTACTCGTCCCTGTCCAGCCAGACGCTCACTCTTTCATCATCAGGGGCCGCGACCGGCGGCAGCTTCAATATTCAGGCCGCAAACATCCCGGCCGGTGGTTTCGCCAACCTGGTTGTTCCAGGCAATGTGAGCGCGGTTGGCTCCACTTCCCTTACCTCCGGCAACCTCAGCGTGTACGGCGCGCTTACCGGATTGGTGCAGGTCACGGCGGGCAACCTCTACAACTATGGTTCGGTGAAGCCGTCCACCGGTGGAGTCAGCCTGACGGCTACTTCGCTCTACAACTCCGGCACAATCTCAAGCGGCTCGAACAGCATCGCGGTTAGCGCTGCCACGATCCAGAACAGTGGCAGCATGTCTACAAGCGGAGCAGCCGGCCTGACCCTGACGGCTAATACGATAGTCAACAACGGCTCGCTGTCGGCCGGTGGAACATTGTCGTTGCTGTCCAACGGAGCCGCGGGCCTCACCGTTAACTCGCCTGCCAGCTTGTCAGGCTCTCTTTCCGGCTCGAGCGTATCGCTCGGCGCCGCCGGCGGTGCGGCAATCGCCGTTTATGCGGGCTCGATTAGCTCAGGCAGCAGCGTGCAGACTGCCGGCAGCTCCGTCGTTTTGCGCGTGGCTACCGGCAATCTCACCATGGCTACGCCACAATCGGCCGCATATGATTTGGAGGCGCCCGGAGGCACGGTGACCTTGCCTGCCCAATCGCTGCCGGGAGGGCAGATTACGCTTGCCGGTCAAACGATTCTCGTCTCAGGGACCAACCCGAACGGATCGGCGCTTGATGTCTCCTCCACCAGCGGCAATGCCGGGCAAATCCAGATCTTCTCATTGTCCGGCTCCATTCCGCTGCAGATAGGCGGCAGCGTCGCAACGGCCAACTACCTGCCCGGCGGGCTGCTCGCCAACAGCACCGCCTCCGGCGCCTCTGGCGGCGGCATCCTCCTTTCCGCCGCCGCGGGAATGACTATAGCCTCCTCTACTGCAATTCAGGCCAGCAACGCCGCCGGCAACGGCGGGGTCATATTGCTCGAAGGTTATCCGGCCTCCACGGCCGGGGTGAATATCGTTAATCTGGGTGCTATTAGCGCGAAAGGCGCCGGCGGGATGATCGGGATAAACGGCGGCACCGGCAATATAAATGTAAGCGGCACGAGCACCACCGGCACCGCCGGCGCGCAAAGCACCACGGGCACCATGTTCGCCAGCGGCGGCATCAACGTGGGCAACCTCAATCAGGCCCCGGGCGCGCCAGGCTCGTTGCTGTCTTCCTCCAGCCTTGCTCTGGGCTCTGGCGGGGGCGCCATTCTTTTGAACCAGGCTTCGTTCGTCGACTCGGCAAGCGGGGTGTCAAGCGGGCCGTTGACCGCACAGGGGCAGGGAATCCAGGTGCAGGTCAACACGACGAATATAAGCAGCCCTGCAAGCAGCGGCAACCTGACCCTGGGGGCATTGACAAGTCCCGGCGCTGATATCTCCGTCGTCACCCTCAGCGGCAGCCTGACGCTTGCCGGCAACATCAGCACCGCAAGTACAAGCGGTGCCGGCGGCAACTTGCTTCTGGTTGCCGGCTGGAATGGCAGCGGCAGCGGCAGCTCGATTACGGCAGGCGTCTCCAACCTGGCGATATCCACCCAGGGCGCCCCCGGCGGCAGTTTCGCGGCGGTCGCCGGCGGCAGCGGAACAGGGACGAGCGCCAGCAGCATCAATCTGGGAACCGGGGCGACGGTCTCCACCGCCAACCAATCCGGGGTCGGCGGCGGGTCGGTGTACCTGAGCGCGTCGAACGGAATAACGGCGGGGCTTTTCTCGATGGGCGGCGGCGCCCTTCTGGCTACCACCGCCACCGCGGCCGGCAGCACGGTCCAGACGCAATCGACCAATTCCGTATTCAACTTCAACAACGGCAGTTCACTTGCCGCGGGCAATATTGTCTCCAGCACCGCCATGACAGGATTGACCGTCTTGCCGGCCTCCTACAGCAATACTTCCAGCACGGCCACCATGTATCCGGAGCAGATACCGGGCGGCGGCTTCACCGGCTTCAGTAACACAGGAAGCGGAGTAGTCACGCTTGAGAACAGCTCCAACTCGTCTGTCCTGTGGAACAACCTGGTGCCCGTCCTGGTCAATGCCTCCTCGGTGGCCAGTTTTGGAACAATCAGAGACTTTCCCAATAATGCCAACGCAGTGCTGATAACGCCGTCGATAGCCAACAGCGCCGCCCAGCCCATGGATGTCACCGTTGGCGGCAACATCGCGGTCTATACGCAGAGCATCAATTTCGGCCGCAGTGGCGCCGGCAACGTGGGCGGGAATGTTACCCTGCGAGCCGGCGAGCAATCCTCCGGCTCGGCCGCGTCGTCGGGAGGCGGCAATCTGGTGGTGCCTTTCGCCAATATATTGAGCAACAGCGCCACGGTAAATCTGATGGCTAACCTCGGCAGCACCAACGCCGGCAATATGATGGTAGGCGGAGTCAATACCTCAGGCGCCGGCGGCAGCGGCAGCAGCGTCGCCGGCGCCACCGCCGGTACTATCACGCTTGCCGCCTCTGGCAATATCTTGGCCGGTTTCCTCCGGGCATTTGGAGGAGGCGGCGCCGGCGGCGCGAGTAACAGCTCGGTGGGCGGTGCCGGCGGCAGCGGTAATACTATTCAACTTACCTCGACTAATGGCAACGTCACGGTGCTTGGCGACATCAACAGCTCCGGCGGCGGTGGTGGCGGCTCGGCTTATCAGGGGGCTAACGGCGGGCAGGGCGGCAACGCCGGCAGCATCAGCATAAGCGCCACCAATGGTATCGTGACCCTGTCAGGACCGGTGCTGGCGGCTGGCGGTGGTGGTGGCGCCACCGGATACTATTACTTCAACAATTCGTCCGGGGGCGGGACCTGTTGCCCGACAGGCGCAGGCGGCGGTGGAGCCAGCTTCGGCGGCGGCGGCGGTGGCGGCGACGGTGGCGCCGGCGGTGGCGGCTTCTACGGGGGCGGGGGCGTCGGCACCGGTAACACCGGCTCCGGCGGCGGCTTCTTTGGAGTCGGCACAGGGAATTCCAGCAACGGCGCGGCCGGACAGGGCGGGGGCGGCAGCGGTGGCGGCGGTGGTACTTTCGGCGCCGGCGGCGGCACGCAGAACTACGTCGGTATGGCCGGCGCTGCCTCGCGTGGTGGCAGCAGGGGCTTCAGCAACACCATCACGATAACGGCCAATGCCACCAACATAAGCGGCAACGTGGCCGGCTATTACAATACGTTAGCCAGTACGACGGGAACCGGTTTTACGAGCTCCGGCGTGGCAGGTGACAGCATAGTGTCCGGCAATTTGATCGTTAACGCCGGCTCAACGGGGTCAAACAATTTCTCGGTCGCCGGGTCCATCGCCGGCGCCGGTACGAACAACGGTGCAGCCAGCGCAACGATGCAGTTTCCGACCTCCGCAATTAATATGCCTGCGGTGAACTTCCAGGCTGTCGGAACCACGCTGACGCTGGGCGCCACTGGACAGACCGCCAACGTTACGGTCGGGCAACTGCAACTTCTCGGTGCCGGCGCCACAATTGCTTCCAGCATCTCCGGTGCGCTCACGTTTGCCGGGGCCGGTGCTGTGAGCAATGCCACCGGCATGAGCTTGAATCTGTCCGCGGCGGGCGGGTTATCCTCTACGCGCAACATACTGCTTCCATCCGGCTCCGTGACCCTTACATCCACGGGCGGCGCCAGCAGCAACATATCCACGCAAGTGATTGACGTCTCCGGCCTCGGCGCCGGCGCGCAGTGCGGCACCTGCGCCCCTTCCACCCCGGCCGGCTCCGGGGGCGCCATACATTTAGTATCTGATGGGAGCATCCAGACCGGGGCTTTGCGGGCCTATGGCGGTGGCGGCGGCCCCTCCGCCTGGGCAAATGGTGCAAGCGGTGGTGCCGGCGGCGCCGGCGGAACGATCACGGTGCAGTCTAATTTCGCGGGCGTTTCGATCAGCGGTGACATCAACGTTTCCGGTGGCGGTGGAGGCGGAGGCGTCTACATTGGAGGAAACGGCGGCGGCGGCGGATTGATCAGCTTGTCGGCGGCCCAGACTCTGACCGTAACCGGACCCGTGATGGCGCTCGGCGGCGGCGCTGGGGCCGGCATGGGGGACCTCAATACTGGCGGCTACTGCTGTTATCCGGGCGGTGGTGGCGGTAGCCTCGGCGGCGGCGGTGCCGGAGTATACGGGCGGGCTGGCGGCGGCGGATTTTATGGCGGCGGCGGTTCCGACTACAACAGCAACCTCACCAATGCCAGCGGCGGCGGATTTGCCGGCGGCGGCACCACCGGTGGCAACACAGCCTCAGCAGGCGGCCTTGGCTATGGCGGATTTGGAGGCAACGGCTCGGGCACCGCCACCACAGGGCTCACCTCCTTTGGTGCCGGCGGAAGCGGCGGCGGGCTGGCCGGCGCGCCGGCGGTCAGCAGCTCCGGGGTGGCTGGATCGGGCGGCTCGGTGTCCCTTAGCGGCAAGACTGTTGCCGTCAGCGGCACAGTATCTTCTTCCCTGGGTGCGTTGGTTACGTCGGGCACGAACGGCTTTGCCACATCACCGTTTGCCGGCGACAGCATCTTGACAGGCTCCCTGACGGTGTCGACACCCGGCTCATCCGCCGCATCAGCAGTTTCCGTCGTCGGCAACATCACCAGTAGCGGTGGCACACTCCAGCTCCCAAACTTTAACGTACCGAACAGCGTGCGCGTTGTGGGCAATCCGACCGCCAATGTGACTTTAAGTTCCACCGGCGGCAACATTTCCGTAGGGCAACTCCAGTTCTTGAGCAACGGCGGTACGATATCCGCCAGCACGATCGGGAAGTTTAGCTTCGCGGGGGCGTCGGTGCAGAATAGCGCAACCGGCTCCGCGCTCAACATCCTGGCGCAGGGAGGCATCACGGCCGGCGGTGCTATTACGCTACCGGGTGCAATTGTTACACTGACGTCGACGAATTCCAGTCATACCGGCGGGCCTATTGTCACTCAGGGTATAGATGTCTCCGGTCTCGGCGGTGCTCCTTCGACCAGCGGCAACGGCAACAACGGGACAAACGGCGGGCAGATCACGCTGACAGCAGATTCATCTGTAACGGACGGTTACTTGCGAGCATACGGCGGCGGCGGCGGCGGCAGCAACTGGTGCTCGAATTGTAACGGCGGAGCGGGCGGGGCCGGCGGGCAGATTGCGGTTACCTCCAACTTTAGCTCGGTGACGATTAACGGCGACGTCAATGTCTCCGGCGGCGGCGGCGGCGCCGGGTTCAACCAGGGCGGCAACGGCGGGCGCGGCGGCGCGGTGTCGGTCGGCGCCATGCTCGATGTGAACATCAGCGGGCCGGTGCTGGCTGCCGGTGGTGGCGGCGGCGGCGGCACGCTCAACAACGGCTGCTGCCCGGCAGGAGGCGGCGGCTCGTTCGGCGGCGGTGGCGGCGGCGCTGCCGGCAAGGGCGGCGGCGGTTTCTACGGCGGCGCCAACTCCGCCAACCCGGGCGGCTGCGGCACGTGCTACGGCGGCGGCGGCGGCGGCATCCTCGGCGGCGGGCAGATAGCCGCAGGCACCGTTCAAGCCGGCGGGCAGAACGGCGGCCTGGGCTACGGCGGAGGTGGCTATCAGTGCTGCAACTATGATCCATCAAGCGCGGCAAATACGATCGGAACAGCCAGCCAGTTTGGCGGCAACGTGGGCAGCGGCGGCATTGCGCCGTTTGCCACCAGCAGCGGCGGCGCAGCCGGCTTACCCGGCTCCATCGCCCTCGGTGGCTCTCCGTTCTCGACCCAGGTGGGCGGCTTCTACGCGGCGCGATCGGTAACCGTGAGCGGCACGATCGGCTCGCTGGCCTCGCTGACCACCGCCCAGCCCAACCCGTTCAGCACCTCGCCATATGCCGCGCTGTCCCTGGCGGGCGGGACGATCACAATTGCCACCACGGGAAGTTCCAATCAGGTCTCGATTGCCGGAACCATCGGCTCTCTTGGCGGAACGGTCACGATCGCCCCGTTCAATCTGCCGTCCACTAATTTCTGGTATTTCGGCAGCTCTGCTCAAACGGTTACCTTGCAATCCGTGTCGGGAGGCGTAACAGTAGGCAACGTTGAGCTATCCGGCTACGGCGGCGCGCCGGGATACAATTACACCAACGGCGGCCCCGGCGGAGCCGGCGGCAATTTGACGATAATTTCCCAGGCTGATATCACCACCGGATACCTGCGCTCATACGGCGGCGGTGGTGGCGGTGCCGGCGGCTGCTGCAACCGGGCGGGAGGCAATGGCGGTGCAGGCGGCATCATACAGCTGACAGCGCCTGGCAACGTGCTGGTGCAGGGAGACATTAACGTATCCGGCGGTGGCGGCGGCGGCTCGAACGGCGGGCAGGGCGGCAACGGCGGAGCAGGCGGCACCGTCCAGATTTCGGCCTCCGGCACCGTCACGGTCCAGGGACCGGTTCTGGCTGCTGCCGGCGGCGGCGCCGGCGGTGAAAACAACTGCTGCGGCTACCAGCACGGCGGCGGCGGCAGCTTCGGCGGCGGCGGCGGCGGCAGTTACGCTCCCGGAGGCGGCGGCATATATGGTGGCGGCGGCGGACAGTATAGCTACACCGGTGGCGGTGGCGGCGGCGTTTTGGGCGGTGGAACCAACGCGACCTACTTCCCGTCGGGCTATGGATTTGCCGGTATGGGAGGCAATTCCGGCAATAACAACCCGGCCAACGGATTCGGTGCCGGTAGTTTCGGCAGCGGCAGCGTATCGCAGCCGGGCGGCGGCGGACTGCCTGGCGCGGCTGGCACGGGCGGCTCGATTAGCATAAGCGGCGCGACCATTGCTGTGAATGGAACGGTCGGCTCATACTACGGAGCGCTGTTCCCGGCCAGCGCAACATACTTTACAGGCGCTGCATACGCAAATCAGTCAGTCGCGGCCGGAGCCGTAGCGCTGACAACGGCAAGTGCCTCAAGCGGCACGCCTCTGACGGTGGCGGGATCCGTGGGCGCCACTGGCTCGTCCAGCACGGTGACGATTAACCCATTCAACTTCGCGGGCGAAGTCGACTACCTCGGCCCGGCGGGCGGAACAATGACGATTGCCGCCGGCGCCGGTGATGTTCTCATCGGCTCAATCGGGGATCCGGTGCACACCGCCGGAACAGTTTTCGCCAACCTGCCGAGAAATCTGACCGTGACCGGGGTTATCGATCTTTCAGGCGGAAATATCGGCGGCGCCGCCGGTGGCAGCTTGCAGGTGACGGCCGCGGGCAATATCAGCATCGGAGCAATCAGGACGTTCGGCGGAACCGCCCCGGTGCCGACCAATCTCGCCAACTCCGCCGCCGGCGCTGCCGGTGGTTCTGCCGGAAGCGTTACGCTCACGTCCAGCGGCGGCAGCATCGATATCCTGGGCGAGATCAACGCGGCCGGCGGCGGCGGCGGCGGCGGAGTTGGAAACACTGGTGGCGCGGGCGGGGCCGGCAGCAATGTGCAACTATCCGCGCAAGATTATATCGCGGTAAGCGGGCCAATCTTAACCGCCGGTGGTGGTGGCGGCGGCGGTGGCTCCTATTGCTGCTACAACGGCGTGTACGCTTATGGCGGCGCCGGCGGCACCCTGGCTGTGGGACCCAACAGTCAGGGCACCGTGGGTGTTGCTGGCTCCGGCAGCTGCAACGGCTGTATTAGTCAGAACTACTACTGGTATGCGGGAGGCGCCGGTGGGGCTCCAGGTCAGTCCGGCTCCAGCGGCCTCGAATATTACTCCTATGGCTCCGGCAGTTACACCGCTTACAGCGGTGGCCCCGCTGGTGCCAGCGGCAACGTGAGCCTTTCGGCCAAGCAAATATTGATCGGCGGCACGGTGGCTACCCAATACGGAAGCACGGCCAATGCCGCATCCTCACCTTACGGCGGCTTTTCGGTTTACGCAGGCGCGGGCAGCGTGACCATATCCACCCAGTCGGCCGTCAGCTCGGCTGCGTACGCTCAGGGCCTTGACCTGAGTTCAGCAAGCACTCAGAGCGTGACCGCCAGCATTTCGCCTCAACTGTTCAGCATCGGCCCGGCGCCTGCCAATAACAACGGCTCCGTTGGTACAATCCAGGGCAACGGAGGCATTACAATAAACGGCTACTTCTCCAGCACGCCCCTGTCGGCCGGCAGCTGCGGCAGCTGCGGTAGCTCGACCCCTGCAACGATAACCGTCTCTGAAACCGGGCTGCCGGGCAACCAGCTTGTCATAAGCAATGGCCAGCAGGTATCTCCGGCTGAATGGGTAGCGGCCATCCAGCAGAGCCTGACCGGCTCGCAGTCACTTCAGCTGACCGCAAACGGCAGCAATATTGGCTATGCCAGCGGCGGCTCATTTGCCATCGGCTCTGACAACGTTCCTGCGGGCGGATTTACGACATTCAACCTGCCTCAGGGCGTCGTAGCCACGGTGAATGTGCCTGCCGTGACTGCCGGGCAGTCGGTGTCGATCTCCGGCACGCTCAATTTCAGCGCCTCCGGTACTGTGGCGGCGAACTCACCTGTTATCGCCGGCACCGTGGCCGCTCAGGGCACCGGCTCGACGCTTACCATGCAAAGCCTTCCCGGAAGCGGCCTGACAATAACCGGGCCTGGCTCGGTTGCGGCGCCGGGTGGCGTGGCATTCAACGCTGTTTCCTCGGACCTGACATTTACCGGCAGCGGTTTATCAATCTCCGGCACGGCAACGCTTTCGGCGGCTCAGGGACAGGTGAATGTAAGCGGCGTCACCTTGAGCGGTCTCACGAGCGTAGTATTGCAGTCCTCCACCCTGAACAACAGCGGGACTTTGACCGGCGGGGGCGCGCTGGCGATCTCGACTGTCGGCAATTTGACCATCACCGGCGGCGGCACACTGGCCGCGGGCAGCGGCAGCGCGCTCGTTAATCTCAGCAGCCCCACCGGCTATGTCAACGTCAGCCAGGGGACTATAACCGGTGTGGTATCAGGGTCCGCGCAAGGCACCTTCGCGGTCCAGACCGTCAATTCCGGGCTTAATGCCGGCACCATTACTACAAACATCAACCGCGCAGCCAGCGACGGGTCGATCACATTGAATGCCGGCTCCGGCGCGCTTACCGTAATCGACAACGCGGTTATCACAGCCAACGGCGGCAACGTGACATTGCAAAACAGCGCTGCCGGTGGAACGATAGTGATTGCCCCGCTGGGACAGGGCGCCACGATCAATGCGAGCATGGGAGGAGCGGCGACAGGCGAAATTGATATCTTTATTGGCTCGAGCGTCGGCACCGCCACCAACACCAGCCCGCCTCCTAACGTATCGTCGGCAGGTCAGGTATTCTTCGGGCAGAACAGCATAACGGCCACCGGCACCAACAACATCTTTTCGACCGGCAAGGTGGTGTTCAACGGTCCCGTCGGTGCCATTGCGATCAACAATGCCACCATCAACTCGTATGGAAGTGGGGCCGTGGTGCAAAGCCTGAATCTCGCGGGCAACACGGCTGACACTCAGTTCGTGATGCTTTTGCAAAGTGAGAAGCTGCTGGGTTACGACGCCGGCATCGGACCGCTGACCCTCCAGGGCAACACCTTGAGTGGAAGCGTGATCCTGGCTCCTTCCAATTTGGCGAACGGCCTTACCGCCCTCGATATCCCGCAGGGCGTGACGGTGGAGAACCAGGGATTCACCGCCGGCAATCCGCTCAGCTTTAATTTGAGCAGCGGCGCAATGGTGGGCGGCACCTATTCATTTGTTAGCCAGTCCGGCGCCTCCAGTGCCGTGCTCTCCTTCTCATCGACACAGTCGAGCGGGTCCGTGCTTTCAATTGCCTCCGGCGGCAATGTGAGCTCCGACGGCTCGCTGACCATTACCGTGCCGAGCCTCTCCAACTCCGGTCTGATTCAGGCGACCAACGCGGTGACGATCCAGAGCGCCACCAGCATGACCGTGACTGGCGCCGGCACGATAACCGCCCCGGTCGTCAATGTGCAGGCGGGTGCGGCAAGCACCAACCCGAGCGTTGTCTTCCAGCCGGGGAACAATTCCTTATCCTTTACAGGCGCGACGCAGACAGTCAACGGGACGCTGAACCTCATAGCGCAAAACATCTCAATCGACGGCAGCTCTGTCGTGAGCGCTTCACAGAGCATCGCCGCCACCACCAACGCATTGTCGAACCTGGGCACGCTCACCGTCGCCGGCAGCGGCGCCCTGACGGTGGCAAGCCAGGCGGCGGTCGTCTCCGCCGGTCAGGCGGCGAGCGGTCTGGCTGTCTCAGGCGGCGGCTTGCTTCAGGCCTCCGGCGGCGTATCTCTGACAGCATCCGGAGCCAATCTGACATTCGGCACTTCCGGACAGAGCTTCACCGGGCCGGTCAGCTTTACAGCTAATGCCGGGCAGATTGCGGTGCTGCCTGGAATCGCCGTCGCTGAAAAGGTGAATGACGCAGTGACAACACTTACCTTCACGGCTCAGTCGCTTAATGTGGCTAGCGGTGCCAGTCTCACCTTTGCCGGCATCAGCGGCACCGTCACCGGCAGTGTGGGCACGGCTGGCAATCCTGATCCCAACGTAACCGATGCCGGCAGCCTGACGGCCATGCAGGGAGGCGTCACCATATCCGGTGCCAGTGTGCAGATGACCGGCAGCGGGGTCCTTTCCGGGTCGAGTGTGAGCCTGCAGGCTACGACAGGAGCGCTGTCCTTTATAGGCTTTACTCCGTCAATCACCGGTTCGCTGTCGCTGTCCGGCGGCACTGCAGTTTCACTTGATGCCGCCTCGAGCATTAGCGCTGCCGGCGCCATCAACGTGACAACGCCGTACTGGAGCAATGCCGGCTCGCTCGCCGCCGCCGGCAATGGCGCAACGATAACCATTGCCAGCCCATCTTCGGCAGCCGGCTTGCAGGTGGACAGCGGCTCCGGCTCGACTGGCACCCTGTCCGCTCCCGGCGGCGTCACGCTGCAGGCAACCAACGGAGCGCTGTCGTTCACCGGCAACCAGTCGTTGGCTGGGCCGGCGAATCTGCTTGCCACGGGCGCAGCAGGGCAGGTCGCCATGTCGGCTGGCGTTACGGTGTCTGGCAGCGGGGTTGTATCCGTGACCACCGCGACGTTTGCCAACTCCGGGACGCTTTCCGCCGGCGGCGCCCTGACACTGGCGGGCGTTGGCGGCTTGAGCGTGGTCGGCGGCGGCAGTCTTTCAAGCGGCACCAACTCCGTCACCATGTCCGGTGGCGCGAGCGTCTCCAGCGCAGCGCAGGGCGTTCTGGTAGTGAATCAGGGGTCGGTCGCCGGGCAGTTGACGCTGGCGGGCTCGGGGATCAATTATGTTGTCGGCTCCGGCGACATTAATCTGGCGCAGGTAAGCACGACCGCCGGGACGGCCTCCTTTGTCTCGCAGTCGGGCAATGTCAATGTCTTGCAGGCACCGGGCCAGAGCCTTCCCACCGTCTACGTTGCCGGCGGCGATCTTATATTGCAATCCAATAATCTTGCCAACACGGCAGGCGCGTTAATCAATTTTGCCTCGGGAGCGGTGGTCACGGTCAACTCTGCGGGGCCCGGACAGGGCGGGCGCATCATTGCCACCGTCGGGCCGGTGCCTGCTCCTCCGGCCGATGGTCCCGCACCTGGTGCGGGATTCACCGCGAACGTGACTGGCGCCGGCAACATTTTTTACGGGCCCAACAGCGCCAGCCTCGGCGGGAGCACAGGCAACTCGGCCAATGTCAACGGTGGCGTCGTGATATTCAACGGCAACCGGGCAGGGGCTATCGCTCTGGGAGGCAACGTAACGCTCAATGCTAACGGGACGCCTCCTGCCGTGGCTACGCTCGATCTGAGCAGCGCTTCCGTGGAAGCACGCGCCATTCAAGGCTGGCAGTATTCCGGCTTCCTCAGGGGGCTGCTGCAGCTGGACAGCCTCGGCAACGCGACCGGCGGCAACGTCGTTCTCCAGACGCAAAACGTGCCGTCCGCCGGTGTGGTGACCGTAAACATCCCGACTCAGGTCACGGTGACTGCCAGCAGCTTCACGAGTCCAATAACTGTCACCACGACATCGGCTGCCAGCGCGCCTGTCGTGAGCGGCACGCTCAATTTTGCCGGCTCCGGCTCGCAAAGCGGGCTGTCGACGCAACAGGCGCTCACCATCTCGACAGGCGGCGTGGTGTCAACTGACGGAAGCCTGACGCTGGCAGTTCCCGCCCTGCAAAACAACGGAACCGTCTCCGCGGCAAACGGCGCGGTAATTGTTTCGTCAGGCGCAGGCGCAGGCGGCCTGTCAATTGGTGGAACCGGCACCATCGTGGCGGCTCAGGGCACCACCTTCACGACCACGGCGGGCACGCTTTCGGTAAGCGGCGGCCTGAATGTTGCCGGCCCGCTCAGCATCACGACCGGCAGCACAGGCAACTCTGTGGCCCTTGCTTTCGGCTCGCTGACTTCGACCGGCGCGCTATCCATCACCACCGGCAACCTGAGCAATGCGGGCGTGCTGGAGTCCAGCGGCTCGGCGGTAACTGTGGCCAGCGCAAGTGGTGGACTGACCGTTGGTGGCGGCGGAACAATCCAGACGGCGGTCAACGGTGGTAGCGTCGCGCTTGCGGCGCAGTCGGGAACGATGGTCTTTATCTATGGCGGGCAAACGTTCAATGTCAACTCGGGTACAGCAACACTTAACGCCAATGGAGCCAACGGTGCGGTGCAGGTCAATTCGGGGGTCCTCGTCCAGAGCACAGGCGCTCTTGGGATCAACACGTCAATAAATACCGCCCCGACGCCATTTTCGTTATCGAACGCAGGCACGATCGTGTCTGAGAGCGGCAACTTGAGCATCAGCAGCAACGGCAATTTGACCATTGTTGGTTCCGGAGCGCTGTCTGCAACAGCGAACGGGTCGCTTTCCCTGACTTCGGCGACGGGCAGCGTCAGCGCCACTCAAGGGACGCTGGCAGGGACCCTGGCGGCTACCGGTTCCGCCGTAACCGTAACGGCCGGCGGCCCGCTAACGCTCGGTAATATCACCACCACGTCCGGAGACCTGAACGTCACCGTCACCAGCGGTGCGCTCAATGTGGCTGGCGGTGCCGTCATCTCCGTAACAGGCGGCAACCAGGGTATCAATCTTTATGATCTGGACACCGTCAATGGGAGCATCTTCATCGGCTCCAACGCCCAGATAACGGCGACCAATGGCGGCCCGACGATCAACATCGCGGTCACCGCCACACCGCCGCCGCCGCAAACGCAGCCGTCCAGCCAGCCTGCGGGAATCAACTCTAACACGCTCAACAACGGCAACGTCTATCTGGGTCCGAACGGTGTGCTGTCGGCGCAGGATCAAAGCGGTAATGGCACCACCAATAATTCCGTCACGGGTGATGCCGGGACTGTCACGTTCTTTGGCTCCGCTTCCAACTCAATCCGCCTTGGTGGCGGCGTCACCATTTACGCCAAAGGTATTGCGTTGCTGACCAGCCTCGATCTGTCCAACGATGGAAACAGCGTGATCGCTCAGATAGAAAGTTACCAGTCCAGCAACAAGCTGGGTTACGATCCCGCATTTGGGCCGATAACGGCTACCGGCGGTAGCGTAATCCTGTTGCCCTTCAACCTGCCGGGCAGCGGCGTGCCGCTGGTCAACATACCGTCGGGATATGTGGTTGAGCTTGCCAATGGACAGGGACAGGCTGGTTTCACATTGACCGTCACCCAGACCGGCACGAACACGGCAGATGTAGAAGGAACTTTGAAGTTCAACACCACCGGCACAAATGCCATCATTAACTCGGCCCAGGGTTGGCAGGTGGGATCGTCGGCAGGCTCGCAAGCGCTGCTGTCCAGCTCCGGCACCTTGACGTTGAATGTTCCGTCGCTGGCGGCATTTGGCACGGTAACCGCGACCGGCGGGGCGATCAGCGTAGTCGGAGCGAGCGGGCTTGCTTTGTCCGGTGCGGCGAACAACGGCTCGCCGCAGTTCGTCAGCTCGGGTACCGCCGCCGGAGTGTCGTTTACCGCCACAACCGGCACGCTGCAGGTCGCGCAATCGAGCAGCATCATCAGCAACACCGCCATGGCAATTCATACCGCATCCCTGCAGAATCTCGGCTCCCTGAAGAGCACCGGCGGCAGTATTACCGTCGACGACAGTGTCTCCAGCTCCGGGCTGCAGTTGTCAGGACAGGGCACATACACTCCCGGCTCAAGCGGTAACGTGGTGTTTACGTCGACCAGCGGCCCGTTACAGGTCCTTTCCGGCGCGACGGTGGAAGCGACCGCCGGCAATCTGATCATGAATACGGCCGTCGTATCAAATCAAAACATCATCCAGAGCGATACCGGCGGCATACAGATAACCGGCCTCGGAGCCTCCGGGCTCACGATCAATCAGACGGGAACGCTTCAGGTGCTCAACTCGGGGCAGAGCATCACCCTGACAGCGGCCCCCGGCACGACCAGCGCGAATATAACCGTGAACAGCCCGCTGACCATCTACGGTCTGGGCCAGCTCTACGCTCAGCACGGCTCGGTGTCAATCGCTTCGACCGGCAGCGTCGCCGTTGGCGCGTCGACGTTTGGCGGCTCCAGTCCTGGCAGCTTGACGATCTATACACCGGTGCTGTCAAACAGCGGAACCGTGAGCGCAATGGGACAGCTCGACATTCAGGGCTCAGGCGGCCTGACCGTGAACGCTGGCACAGGCAGCGGGCTCCTCAGCGGCGGGCTATATATCAATACGCAGGGCCGGGTAGCCGCCACGGGCGGAGGCACTTACGGGGTTTCCTTCGAGGGTGGTTCGGGGGCGGTATCGGTCTTGCAAAATAACTTCGGCCTGTTCGGAGCGGGCGGCTTCACGCCGGCGGCCGTCACGAGCATGAGCGGCGCGAGCATAAGCTTGCAGAGCGCCGGCGGGACATCCGGCGGGCAGGCTCTGGGCTCGCTGCAGGTTGTCGGCAATGTTACCGCCAGCGGTATCGCAAACAGCAGCAACGTGCAGATTACGGCCGCCAACGGAACTCTCACCGTGCTGTCGCCCAGCCCGGGCCAGTCAATTTCGGTGACCAACGGCGACTTGATTCTGCAAAACAACGACACCAGCGCAGGCAACATCTTTGTTCAAGACAACGTTCAGTTCAATGTCTACGCGCTGGACAGCACGGGCACAAGCGGAGGCAGGGCCGTGCTTACAATTGGCTCGCAGGCCCAGCCGCCTGCCGCCGGCAGTACTGTGGCCAACTTCAATGCGGCAGTCAGCAATGGGGCGAACGTATTCTACGGCGGCAGCGGCTTCAGCTCCACCGGCGCCAGCAACAGCGCAAGTGTCAGTGGCGGCGTCTTGATCTTCCAGGGCCGAGCTTCCGGCTCCATTCAAATCGGCAACAACCAGGGAGGCGTGACGTTCAACATAAGCGGACGCGCGCCGCAGATAACCAGCCTTGATCTTACGCCTGGCTCTGCAAGCGCCAATGCGCTGGTCGCCGATGTGCAGCAAGGCCGGCTGATAGGCTCCCTTAGCGGCGGCAACTTAACCGGAACCCTGTACACGACAAATTACAGCTACGGCGCAAGCGGTGTATCGGCAATCAATATACCCAGCGGGCAGACCGTGGTTGTGTCGGGTCTGTCATCAAGCTCGACGCCAAGCGCGCTCAATGTGAGCGGCAGCGGAACGGCGACCATCGCCGGCACACTGCAGTTCCAGGAAGCCACGGGCTCGACCCTTGCAGCCCTGAGCAGCAGCCAGAATCTGTCGGTAACCGGTAGCTTGACGTCGACCGGTGCCATGACAATTACGGCGCCGCAATTGACCAACAGCGGCACGGTGTCGGCAACCGGCGCCTTGACATTCCAGAACTCCTCCAATCCGAATGCCCAGAACATTGCTATAACGGGATCCGGCAGCCTGTCCGGGTCTAGCGTCGCCTTTAATGCCAATGCCTCAGGGACGAACGGCTCCGTTTCAGTTTCGCAGAACTCAATTAGCGGGGTGGTGAGCGGCGTCGCCAACGGGACCGGCAGCAACAACTTCTTCAATCTGACCGTTCCGGACGGCAGCACGCTGACGCTGGGAGGAACCGTGCAGTCGGTCAATGGTGCGGTCAATATATCCAGCTCATCCACGGCCTCCGGTTCGCCGGGTGGGCTGACCATCGAAGGGACCGCCACGTTGTCGAGCTCGTCTGGTTCCAGCGGTACCTCCATTTCCGCCGGTTCCGGGACGCTCAACCTGGGGGTATCCGGCACCCCGGCAGTGCTTACGGTGAGCGTCGGGAATGCGTCCATGACGGCCGCTGGAACATCGGGACTGATCAACGTGGCGAGCGGATCATCGGTCAACGTGGGCAATGGCACGCTCAGCATGAGCACGCCGCAGCTCGCCAACGCCGGCAGCTTGAGGGCAAGCAGCACCCTTTCGGTGTCTAATGGCGGCGGGGTGACCGTCACGGGCGCCGGCAGTCTGAGCGGCGGCGGCGCCACGGCCCTGCAGTTTACGGCCGGCGCGGGCAGTGTCAGCGTCACCCAGGGCACGCTAACCGGCGCGGTCACAGGCAGCTCCCTGGGAACCTTTGCCGTGACCGCCACCGCCACCAGCGCCGCTGCCCCGCTGACGGTGGGATCCATAACCACAAACTCCGGCGATCAGGCTGCCAACGGCTCCATTACATTGATAGCGGAGGGCGGCGGACCGCTGCAGGTCAGCAACGCCACCCTGAGCGCAATGGAGGGCAACATCACCATCCAGAATACGGATACGTCCGCTGGCACGAGCAAGATCAGCATCCAGAATTCGACGCTTGACGCGGAAAGCTATACGAGCAACAGCCTGGGCGGTGTCTATGTGGTAATCAACTCCAGCATTCCCCAGAATGTTTCGCCTGTTGCCGGGTCGGGCAATCTGCAAACGTTCACGTTTGGTGGCGGGCAGGTGAGTTACGGCCCTCAGGGCATCAGCAATACCGGCACAAACTACGCTTACGTGATAGGCGGGCAGATTGTCTTTGACTCGGGTGGTGCCGGTTCCGCGGCAATCAGCGTCGGTGCGGGTTCAGGTGCCAGCAAGATCTATTCGGTTGTGACCCCGGTTCAGATAACCAGCCTGGATCTTTCAAACCCGTCCAGCAGCACCGTCACCCAGCTGGAGTCTGAGCAGTCCCAGGGCCGGCTCGCCGCGGTGAGCGGTCAGCAAGCTCTGGCGACCGACGGCAACGGCAATCTAACGGGCAGCCTGGCATTCACGCCCTGGAACGTTCACAGCGGCACCCTGGCAGGGCTCAACATCCCGACCAATGTCATCGTCCAGGCTCTCGGCTTTGACACATTTGACAATCCCAGAGGGCAAGCCGTGACCACCACGATATCCAGCCAGGGCGTGGTCGCCGGCACCCTCGAGTTCTCAGTCATCAACGGCACCACGGGCTCGAACACGACCCTTGCCTGGGCGTCATCGACAACCGCGCCGGCGCTTGCCGTGAGCGGGCACCTGACCAGCGATGGCAGTCTCACCATCAGCACCCCGAGCATCACCAACAGTGGAGCAATTCAGGCGGCGCCTTCGGCGACGTTGACGATAGCAGGTCCAACAAACCTGGCTGTCTACGGCTCGGGCAGCATGACCGCGCAGACCGTCAACCTGCAGGCCGGCAACGGCACGCTCTACCTGGGCGACGCCAATCTCGGCGCCGCCCAGCAGGTGATAACCGGAGCGGCGGCTCTGTCGGGCAGCACGATCAACGTATACAGTGGCTCCTCCGTCAGCGCGACGCAAGCATTTACCGCGACAACCCCCTCACTGGTCAACGCCGGGGCATTGAGCGCGGGCACCGGTAAGACGTTGTCGGTTGCAAGCCCGTCAGGTCAGGGTCTTGGCGTAGCCGGCGGCGGCTCATTGAGCGCCAGCGCTGGCATCACGCTTACGGCGGCCGCTTCGAACCTTGTCTTTTCCGCGGGCGGCCAGAGCTTTGCCGGACCTGTCACCTTCTCGGCCGGGTCCGGGCAAGTGCAAGCTCAATCGAACGTGGCGGTTGGTGAGACAACCAACGACACGGTTACCACACTTACTTTAAATGCCCAGTCGCTCAGCCTGGCAAGCGGGTCCGGGCTCACGTTTGCGGGCATAACAGGCACCGTCACCGGCTCCGGTGTCAACGTCAGCAACTCGGGGACGATGACCGCAAATCAGACCGCCATTCAACTGACCGGTTCCAGCGGACTGTCCGTCAACGGAACCGGCAGCCTGTCGGCGGCAACAGGTGTGGCTCTCAAGGCCAGCAGCAACTCCGTGACGCTTGCCGGAAGCCAACTAGTCACGGGCACCGCCACGGTCACCGCTACCGGAGGCGGCGGGCAAATTTCGGTTCAAAACACGGCCTCCACATATACCCTGAAGGCGAGCGGCGGAATCACTTTCACCAGTCCGACGATCAGCAACGCCGGGCTGGTTGAGTCTTCAGGCGGAACCATCTCGCTTGCCAGCGCCAGCGGAGCGCTCACCATGGGCGGTGGCGGCACGTACAAGACCGATGTCACCGGGGGAACGATCACCGCCACGGCGCAAAGCGGCACGCTGACCTTCAGTACCAATTCGGGCGGCAATGCGTTTAATGTCAACAGCGGATCCGTGACCCTTAACGGCGGCGGGGGCACCGGTGCGGTTGTGGTTAACTCCGGCAACACGGTGTCGAGCACGGGCAGCATGCAGATAAACACCAACACGCTTACCAACTCGGGCACCGTGCAGGCTCAAGGCGGAACCCTGGGCATAACCGGCAGCGGCGGATTGACAATTGCCGACAGCGCGGGCAACGGCAGCGCCGGGACGCTCTCCGGCAGTCAGGGCATCAATTTGTCGTTGAACCTGTCCAGCTCGTCAGGCTCGATCTCGGCCATTCAGAATTCGTTCGCCGGCACCGTATCTGCCACCGCTAGCCAGGGGAACACCACCAACTCGATTACCGGTGTGACGATTACCTCCGGCAGCACCAGCGCCAGTGCCTCGCTGACGATCGGCAACATATATGTTTCGTATCTGGACGTCAATAATAATCCCCAGACCACCGGAATAAACGGCGCAGTTAACGTGACCGCCGCGGGAGGCGCGTTGAGCGTGGCGCCGGGCGCCTCAATTCTGGTCAACAACGCCAACATAAACATCTTTAACACGAACACGTCCAACGGCTCGATTTTCTTCGGGTCCGGCGCGCAATTGATGAGCAACGTCACCGGCAGCACCGGCGGCACCATCCAGGTGGCCATTGGATCGATACCCAACCCGCCCAACACGCAGGCGAATCCGCCAGCCGGCATCAACCAGGATCCCACGTATAATTACACGCCCAACGGCGGCTTGATTTACTGGGGCGAGTCTGCGGGGCAGTCGCTGGTCTTGAGCGCTCAGGATCAGAGCGGTAATGCCACCACCGGCAACGTGGTCAACTCGATAGGTGGCCTGGTCGTATTTCACGGCGTCAACGCCAACACGATCCGGATGGGCGGAGGCGTGAGCATAACGGCCAGGACACCGGCAATCGTGTTGCTCAGCCTTGACCTCAGCCAGGGCTACGATCCCAACAACCCGAACGACCCGATAACTCAGATATACAACGCTCAGCAAGCCGGCAAGCTTGGCGGCAACATTCTGGATCCGACATCACCCGGTGTGACGGGTCTCACGCCGCTCAACTTCGCAAGCACCGGCGTATCCCTGGTCAATATTCCTGCCGCCTACCACGTGGAGCTGCAGAACTTCAGCACCAGCTCGCCATTTACGGTCGCAGCAAACAGCGGGCAAACAGCCTATGTTTACGGCTCGTTGCAGTTCGACGGCAGCTCGGCCATGACATTCAGCTCCTCGCAGCCGTTGCAGGTTGGCTCCTCAGCCAGTTCGACGGCTTCCTTGTCCACTTCCGGATCGCTTACGCTCAATGCGCCGTCGGTCACCAACTACGGAACCATTCAGGCAACTGGCTCCGGCTCCATGACACTCAACGTGGCGTCCCTGGCCAATTACGGAACCGTTCAGGCATCAGGTGGTCCGGTGAATGTAACCGGCGCGAGCGGGCTCGCCTTGTCGGGAACCGGCTCATTCTCGAGCAGCGGCACCGGTGCCGGTGTGACGTTTACCGCGAGCTCCGGCACGCTGTCCGTCGCATCCGGCAGCGCGCTGGCTGCCAATACGTCGCTCAACATCAACACAGCGGTCTTGTCCAACCTCGGCACGCTGACCAGCAGCGGCGGGTCGGTGCTGGTTAGCGGTCTGGGAAGCAGCGGCTTGACAGTGTCGCAAGGTGGCGTACTGCAAGCGCTGACAGCCAGCGCTCTGGTCAAACTGACGGCGGCTCCCGGCAGCACCAGCGCGACGCTCACCGTTAACGGACCGCTGACCATCTACGGGGTCGGTGAACTGCACGCTGAAAACTGGACCGGCGCGGGAGCAGCCGTGACGATTGGATCCAACGCCAACGTAGGAACCTCCACCGCCGGCGGCGCAACGCCGGGCGGGCTGACCGTATTTGCTCCTGCGTTATCCAACAGTTCGGTGCTGAGCTCGGTCGGGGCGCTGACCATAGAGGCGAGCCCCGCCGGCACCAACAGCTTTACAATAACCGGCAGCGGCACGCTCTCGGGCGCTGCCGGCATTGCGCTCAGGGCCACCGGCACCGGCGGCGTCATCTCAGTGACCCAGGGTTCCTTCACGGGTACTGTTGCAGCCATATCCGGGAGCACAAGCTGCAGCACGTGCATCAGCCTCACAGCCACGTCGGGCAACCTCACGGTTGGTGCTCTCAGCACCAGCAGCAGTGGCTCGGTACTTAACCTGTCGACGCCGGATAGCGGCACGCTTACGTTGAGCAATAACCTGAGCGCAAAATCACTGACGCTGACCACTGGCAATCTGGTGGATAACGCCACGCTCGTAAGTGCAACCAGCGGCACGCTTGCGATCACCAGCAACAGCGGTTCGCTGACCGTTACCGGCAGCGGTTCGCTGTCCAGCACCGCCGGCACATCAATCACGGCTCCCTCCGGCACCTTATATATAGGTAGCGCCGGCGGCGCGGCGGCACAGCTTACCGTGACCGGCGCCGCGACGCTCTTTGCGCCCGGCAGCATTAGCGTCAACTCGGCATCCGGTTTGCAAAGCGCCTCTCTTGTTGTCAACAGCCCGCAAGTGGTAAATGCCGGCAGCATGTCTGCCAGCGGTGCCATGACGTTCAATAACAGCACCGGCGTGCAGGTCACCGGCGGCGGAAGTCTATCTGCTGCCAGCCTGCAATTTACCGCGAATTCTGCCAACGCCAACGTAAGCGTCACCCAGGGCAGCATCAGCGGAACCGTGACCGGCAGCGCCGGTGGCGGCTTCGCGGTTGCCGCTTCCAACTCGGCATTGACAGTCGGTGGAAGCATCTCGGCTGCCAGCGGCTCCGTGGCTTTCACCGCCGGAGCCGGGACGCTGGAAATCGCGAGCGGCGCCAGCATCACAGCCAGTCAGGGCAACGTCACGCTCTTGAATACGGACGTGGCGACCGGGTCAGTTCAGGTCGATCAAAACGTCTCCCTTACCGCGCAGGGCTTCAGTACTGGCGGATTCGGTCAGGTCACAATCGCCGTCGACAGCGCGGTTCCCTCCAACCTGCAGTCGGTTGCCGGCGCGCCCGGCAACTTCACGCCAATTGTTCTTGCCGGAGGGCAGGTGAACTACGGGCTGAGCGGATTCAGCACCCTGGGCACCGCAAACAACACGGCATATGTGGTCGGCGGCAAGCTGGCATTCGATGCCGCCGCCGGATCCCGCGGAGCCGCGGCCATCAGCCTGGGCGGCGGCGTCACCATCAACGCGGTCAACAATCCCGCCCAGATTGTCAGCCTGGATCTGACCAATCCTGCCGTCGTAAGCAACCTGGAGACCCTGGAAGGGCAGGGCGCGCTTACCGGAACCCTGTCCGGAAGCCCGAGCAACGGCACGCTAAGCGGGCAACTGTTCATCACGCCTTTTAACCTGCGCGGCGTCGTCAGCGGGTTTGATATACCTGCCAATGTGACAATCACCAATGTCGGCTTCCAGTCGTCGAACCTTATCGCCCTGGTTATAAGCACTCAGAGCCCGACCATCTCCAATCCCAACAGTCTTTCCAATCCGGCGCCGCCACCGAATGCGATAATCAACGGCAGCTACGCGTTTTCGGCAACGCCGACCGGCCCGGCCCCCGGCTTTACGTCAAACGGCGTCATCTCGATCAGCCCGGCCCCCACGCTGCCTGCCGGTCAGAGCGCGCTGGTAATCGGTGCCGGCGGCAGCGTCGCCAGCGACGGAGCGCTTACCGTGACGACCCCCTCGCTTTCCAACAGCGGCTCGGTGCAGGCTGCGGGAGCGCTGGTGGTCCAGGGGTCCACGACGTTGAGCGTCACCGGCAGCGGCGGGAGCTTCTCGGCGGCGAGCACGACTATTAAGGCCAGCAACGGCGCGCTTACCTTCAGCGGCGCGGTGCAGCAAGTTGCCGGCGCGTTGAATCTATCGGGAACAAGCGTGTCCCTGCTCGACAACCTCTCGTCCCTGACCTCCAACCAGGCTGTTTCAGTTGTAACCGGTACCTTCGCCAATTCCGGGCTGCTTCAAGCAACCGGCAGCGGGACGGTGAATGTAGCCAGCCCAGCCGGCAGCGGGCTTAGCGTCTCCGGCAGCGGAGGTCTGACCGCCGCCGGTGGAGTGACCCTCGCCGCCACAGCGCAAACGCTATCAATCACCAGCGGGCAGATGACGGTGACCGGGCCGGCCACGCTGCAGGCGCAAGCTTCCGGAGGCAGCGTGTCAATTGCGGCTGGTGCCGGGCTCTCCGGGGCGGGCACGGTTGCCGTGCTCAGCAACACGGTCAGCAATTTGGGCGCCCTGTCTGCTACAGGCCAGTTGTCGCTCACCGGTGGCAGCTCGCTGGCGGTGACCGGGGGCACAGGCAATCTCGTTGGCGCAGGCGGGCTGTCGCTGAGCGGCGGCAGCGGCCCCGTGACATTGAGCCAGAATGCTCTGAGCAACGGCGCGGGCAGTGTTGACGTCCTGTCCGCCGTCGGCACGAGCATCAATGTCACCACCACCTCGACCACCGGAGATCTGCAGATTGCCTCCGCGACGGCGAGCAACGGTTCAGCCTCGTTTACAGCCGGCGGTAATTTGACCGTGCTGCCCGGCGCCAGCATCGCGGCGAACTCCGGAGACGTGATCCTCGAATCCAGCAATCCGGGCGGTACGATCACATTTGGCGCCGGCTCGACAGTCAGCGCCACGTCGGCCATCATGGCTTCGGGCGGCAGAATCGTAGTATCAATCGGTTCGGTGCCTCAGCCGCCGGTCGCCGGGACGGCGCCTATTAGCGGCTGGAACGCCACGGCAGCCAGCGCCACCAACGGCGGCAACATATTCTACGGGGCGACGAGCAGTCTAACCACGGGGAGTAGCTCCGGCAACACTGCCAACATCAATGGCGGCGTGGTCATCTTCAACGGCACGGGAGCGGGCTCAATTGTTATGGGGGGCGGCGTCACGCTCAATGCCAGCGGTCAGGCACCGGTCTTCACCAGCCTGGACCTGACCAACAGCGTCGTTTACTCGACAATCATCGCCGATCAAAAGGCAGGTTTCCTGCTCGGCCAGTTGCAGACCAACACGCAAGGCGCACTGATCGGCGGCAACGTGATCCTGTTGCCGGTCAATATCTCCAGCAATGCCTCCGGCGCGTTTGCCCTGTCCAATCTAAACATTCCCAACAACATCACGGTGACCGCGAACAATTTTGGGGGCATTCATAGCGTGAACGTTCAGAGCCAGGCAGTCATAGGCGGCCTGCTCAGCTTCAACGGCACCGGCTCGCAGGTCACAATTGCCGACCCGAACTCAATACAGGTGGCCGGCGGCGTGCTTTCCAGCGCCGGTGGGCTGGTGCTGTCGACGCCCGCGTTGCAAAACAGCGGAACGATAATTGCTCAGTCTGGAGCGATCAATGTCCTTGGACTGGGCGGGCTGTCAGTATCGGGCACCGGTAAGCTCGAGGCTACCGCCGGCAACGTTACGATGGCGGCCGGCAGCGGCATTATCACTGTCACCGGCAACCAGGCGGTGACCGGGTCGCTCTCGCTTTCCACCACCAACAGTGTGTCCATTGTCAGCGGCAGTCTCAGCGCAACCGGCGATGTGACAATAAGTACGCCCGGCATAAGCAACAACGGGCTGGTCGAGTCTTTGACCGGAGCGGTTAATATCACAAGCGCGGCCGGCGGCCTGACAATCTCGGGCAATGGCGGCGGCGTGTTCGAGACGGCAGCATCCGGGGGGGCTGTTACGGTAACAGCCCAGTCGGGCAACCTGGCGTTCACCGGCAGTCAGGCATTCAATGTGAATACAGGCAACGTCACCCTCAACGCGCTTTACGGATCTATCCAGGTTAGCCCGGGTGCGGCGGTCTCCAGTACGGGAAATCTGCTGGCATACACTCCTTCCCTGTCCAACCAGGGAGCAATCTCAGCCACCGGCGTCCTCAGCGTCACCGGCGCTTTCGGTCTGTCGGTCAGCGGGGGCACAGGAACCCTGACAGCCGGGTCAGGCGCCAATCAAGGAATTGCGCTGTCGGGCGGCTCGGGGGATCTGGTGGCCGGTCAGGCCGGATTCACGGGCGTCGTCTCGGGCAGCGGCAACAACGTGACCATTACTTCCAGCGGCGGCTTCACGGTGGACAACCTGACAGCAAACAACGGCAATGTCCAGGTCACAGCAGGAACCGGCGTCCTTTCGGTGGCGGGCAGCATTTCATCGATGAACGGCAACATAAATATTTTCAACTCCGATGCGAACGCGGGCTCGATCTCCTTTGCGGCAGGTTCTCAGATCAATGTGAATGCAACTGGCACCTCCGGCGGTACTGTAGAGATCGTAGTCGGTCCGGTGCCCGCCTCTCCCACCGGCAGCACGCTGGCGACGCCGGCCGGTTTCTTGCCGCCTAACCTGGGGCCGGGCGGCTTCCTCTACTGGGGCTCGCCGGGTACGGTGACGGCAAACGGAAGCAGCGGAAATAGCATCACCAATTACGGTGGCAACTTGATCTTCAGCGGTGCCGCCGGGCAGGTCGTTTTCGGAGGGAATGTAAAGGTCAACATTCAGACGCCGGCTATTGTGTTCAGCAGCCTGGATTTGACCGATCCCAATGTAATTGCGCAGATAGCCAACTTCCAGCTCAGGAATAACCAAACGACTACCAACGCCCAGGGACAGACAATTGCGGACATCTACGCGTTCGACAGCGTCACCCTGCAGCCTCAGAACATATCGAGCCAGGGATTGTTTGCCCTGGAGATTCCGGCCGGTTATACAATCGCTAACCAGGCTGTGCCGGGAAATAGCAATACCACAGTTGTCAACTACAACGTTGCCGGAAGCAGGACCATTGATATAGAAGGCGCTTTGCAATTCAACTCGTCGAGCCTGCAACCGGCGATTTCAACGAGCGCGCCGGTGGTTGTGGGCAGTCAGGGCTCGATATTCAGCTTGAGCAGCCTGGCGGTAAATGCTCCCGCTGTCACGAACAACGGCACCGTATCGGCAGTGCAGGCGCTTTCCGTGACCGGCTCCAGCGGGCTTACGATAAGCGGCAGCGGCCAATATCTCACCGGCGCGGTTCCCAACTCGAGCCCCAGCGTCAATTATCCGGTGACCTTCACGGCGACGGCAGGCAAACTCGAATTTACGGCGGCGCCGGCATTTAACTCGCTCACCCCGGTTGTGATGAACACTCAGTCCAGCCTCGGGTCGGTGCAGATCGACTCCGCGGTAAATCTCGTCACCGGCAGCCAGTTGACGATCAATACCACCAACCTGGCCCTCAATGGAACGTTGCAGAGCCTGGGACAGGGGATTCAAGTTACAGGGGCGAATGGGCTGAACATCACGGGCGGCGGCTCGATGTCGCTGGGAACAAGCGCCATCGCCGCCAACTATAACATCGTGCTCGCCGCCACCAGCGGCAATGTGAGCATCCTCTCAAACCTGTCGCTTGGCGGGGTGTCGCAAGTCAACGCTCAGGCCGGAAGCGTAATTGTCTCCGCCGGCAGCACTTTGTCTACCACCAACTTCAATCTGACCACTGTTGCCCCGGTTGTCTCCAACTCCGGGGTCATCGCCGCGGGTGGGATTCTCAATATCAATGGCGCAGGCGGCGTCTCCGTCATCGGCAACGGGGCGCTGGTCTCTCCGAACAGCATAGTCTTTAAGGATTGCGGGGGGCCCGGTTGCTCAGGCGGTGCCGTCTCCTCCACCCAAAATCAATTGCTGCAGGCAATCGGCAACCCAGCAAGCGCAGTCATAGCGGCCTCCGGTCAGTCGGTCAACATCAGCTCTCCCGGCTCGCTGTCTGTAGGTGCAATCCAGGCTACCAATGGCAGCGCCATTCTCACCGCCAACAGCGGTGAACTGCACGTGTTTGCGGCGAGCCAGCCGCTTAGCGTGACAAACGGTGATCTGATCCTTCAGGACAATGATTTGAGCAACGGAACAATTGTTATAGATAAGGATGTGATCATGAACGTGGCATCAAGTTCGAGCACCGTCGGCGGGCGCATCGTGGTCACGTTCGGACCGCAGCCGACGCCGCCTGTTCTCGGAGCAGCGCCGACCACTTTCTGGCAGTCATCGCAGCCTGCCGGCGGCGAGATCTTCTACGGGCTGGGAGTCAATACCGGCAATGTGCAGAACAACATCGCCAACGTCAGCGGCGGCGTGCTTATCTTCGCCGGCAGCTCGGCCAACTCGATTCAGCTCGGCGGAAACGTGCAATTCAACATCAACGGGCAGGCACCGGTGCTGAGCAATCTGGATCTGACCAACCCGGCATCCACCGCGACGATCCTGGCGGCTCAGCAACAGGGACGCTTGCTGGGCTTCCTTAACTTGAACTCCGGCGTAGCGTACGGCGGCAATCTGGTCATGCAACCGGTCAACTTCGCGCCGGGCGGACTCAGCGCCCTCAATATCCCGTCAGGCGTGACATTGACAAACGTGGGGACATTCACCGGCAGCGGCGCCTTGAAGATCAATGCCAGCGCCCCTGTTTCCGATTCCGGCATCATCCAGTTCACGAACAGCTCCGCAACATCGGCAATCAGCAGCAATGTAACGTTCCAGGTCAGCGGAACGCTGACCTCAGCCGGCGGGCTCACCCTGACGGCGCCGCAACTGACAGACACCGGAACGGTGCAGGCAGCTGGTACTGCCCCCGGTGCTCAGAATCTTGCCGTAAACGTGTCCACGCTCAACAACTCGGGCACGCTGGGGAGCGTCAATGGATCCGTGACGGTGAGCAACGGCGGCGCGCTTACCGTGACGGGCGGCGGGCCGATTGTCGCGCAGACCGCGGGCCAGCTAATCACGATACAATCCACGTCCGGAGCGGTTTCCTTCACCAACAATCTGACCCTGGTGGGCGCTGGCGTCGTCTCCGGTACAAGCGTGTCGGTCGCCCCCGGAGTCTTGTTGCAAGGCCAGTCCTCGTTGACGATGACGACCGGCAGTTTGCTTAACAACGGAACGGTTTCGGCTCAGTCCGGGCTCCTCTCCGTCTCGGGCGCCAGCGGCTTGTCAGTGTCCGGTTCCGGATCGTTGTCGGGCTCCACCGGAACGACTCTGTCGGGCGGGACCGGCGCTCTGAGCGCCTCCCAGGCTGGCTTCGGGCAGGGCACGCTCAGCTTCTCGGGCTCGTCGGTTTCGGTCGGCTCGGCCGGTGGCATGACCGTCGGCAGTGTGACAGCAACCGGCGGCAATGCCTCGCTTACGGCCGGCACCGGCGTGCTGACTCTGGCGCCGGGCGCTCAGGTGAGTGTCACCAACGGCAACTTTACGATGCAGAATACTGACGTCAATGGCGGCTCGATTGTCGTGGGAACCGGTGCCGCCATTGCGGTTTCTTCTTCGCAAACCCAGCCATGGCCTGGCAATTCGGCGGACATTCAGCCGGTCGGCGGCAGGGTGGTTCTTGCCGTCGGCAACCTGCCTGCCAGCCCCACTGCCGGCACCGCGCCCGCAAGCGGCTGGTCAGGCACGACGCTAAATGGGCAGGGCTTGGACAGTGGCGGTCACATCTTCTATGGTCCGAGCACGCCGAGCACTTCAGGCACCACCGGCAACGCAGCGACCGTGACAGGCGGCGTGCTCGTCTTCAATAACCAGGGCAGCAACAGCAATGCCATTTCGCTGCAGGGCAACACCTCTATTGTGGTGAACAGCAGGGTACCCACTTTCGGCGACCTCAATTTCACCGGGGCTACCGCCTCCTTCGCATCGCAGATGCAGCAGTACGGGTTCCTGGCTGGCTCACTGACGCTGGCAAACGGCGGCGCCGCTGGCGGCAGCGTTGTACTGGCGCCAGTCAATCTCTCCAGTAGCGGCCTGCAGGCAGTGAACGTGCCGGCAGGCGTGACCGTGAACCTGCAGGGCTTTACCGGTTCGAATCCCGTTAGCGCCACATCGCTCACGGTCGGAGGTACATTCAGTTTTTCGGGCGCAAACTCAAACGGCATCTTGAACGTCAACGGCAATTCGACGATAACCGGCGCGCTTGCCAGCGGCGGATCGCTCACGGTCAACACGCTGGGCACAAGCGGCAACAGCCTGACAAACAGCGGGACCATTAGCGCCAATGGCGGGCTGTTGACAATCACGGGACAAACAGGCGGCAGCTACTCGCTTATTGTTCAGGGCAGCGGTACATTCGTTGGTTCCGGCGGCGTTGCCTTCATCGCCGACGGCTACTACGGCGCCAACAACACCCATGGCGGCGGTGCCTTGTTTGCCGGAAACAATGCGGTCGTTGGCAGCACCGTGATTGACGTGATGCCCGGGGTCTACCAGAATGGCCCGCAGGCAGCCCCGTCCGTGACCGTAAACCCCGGCGCATCGCTGGCTGTCGTGGGCGATCTGACCGTTCAGAATCAACAACCCGCCAGCCTGACCAATCCGGTGCCGGCTGCCATCAGCATGAATGTCGCCAACTCGGGCACGTTGACGGCCAGCGGTAATTTGACCGTCACAGCCACGGGTGCTGTCGTCGTAACCGGCGCCGGCTCCATGGCCGGCACCAACACGGTCCTGGCGGCCAACGGCGGCTCGCTGAGCGTGACCCAGAATTCAGTCGGCGGGCAGGTGACGCTTACCGGTCAGGCGGCTGATTCGTTCTCCCAGCAAGCCGTAAGCGTGACGGTCGGGCAATCGATCGGCATAGTCAACTTGACCACCAACGGCACCGTCACCGCCAGCGGCGACGCGACAGTAGCAGTGAACAGCGGCGCCCTCAAGATATTGCCCGGCGCCAACCTGTCCGTTTCGGACGGCAACCTGACCTTGCAGAACAACGACCTGGTGGCCGGCTCGATCTCGATTGGCACGGGGGCCAGCATCTCCGTCATATCCAGTGGCCAGGCGCTGGGCGGTGCCCTGACGCTTACCATGGGACCGACGCAGATAAGCAACGGAACGGCTCCTACCGATCCGGGCTGGCAGGCGCAGGTGTTTGGCGGCGGCACGATTTCTTACGGCGCCGGCATCACCGTAAATGGTGGCAGCGCCAATCCCAATATTGTAAACGTCACGAACGGCCAGATCACCTTCAACGGCTCCAACAGCCAGCAGATATCTTTCGCTGGCGGCGTCAACGTCCAGGTGTTGAGCAGCGTGCCGATTCTGGCCAGCCTTGATCTGACCGATATGAACGTGCTTTACGGCACCGCCCAGAATCCAGGCATCATCCCGCTGCAGCAAGCCCACCAGCTGGGCGGCTCGTTGAGCTTCAACTCCCAGGGCCAGCTTGTCGGAACACTCAACGTTGTCCCGCAAGATTTCGTCGTCGGCACAATCGGAAGCGGAAGCTCGGTGCAGAAAGTGCTCGATGTCTTGGCGATCGACATTCCGGCAGGGGTGACCATCTTCGCTCAGGGCTTCAAGAGCAGCACGAGCCCGATCCTCGTCACAAGCAGCAGCAACAACGCCAGCGGAATGACGCCGCTGGACGTACAGGGCACGCTCAATTTCGCCACCGCGGGTTCCGCGCCTGTCCTCACCACATCGGGTACCGCCACCGTCGAAGCCGGCGCCGCCTTGACGAGCGTGGGCGGCTTGACCCTGAATGCCGCTTCCGTCAGCAATGCCGGTACCATTCAGGCCAGTAATGGACTGCTGACGGTCAGCGCCTCCAGCGCAATCAATAACTCCGGCAGCATGACGGCTGCTTATACAGCGGGCATGGCTGCCGGATGGGGCGTCGTGGCGCTGACTGCCTCAACGCTAAGCAACTCCGGCTCAATTGCTGCGACCGGGGCTGCCTCACCTGTGAATAATGTTTCGAACAGCCTGTACATCAATGCCAATAGCGTTTCAAACTCGGGAACGATAGCTGTTCTGCCCAACAGTTTCATCGGCCAGCTTGTCGTAACAGGCAGCAATCTATCGCTGTCCGGCAGCGGGCAATACCTCAACCCCGGTCCTGGCGTGACTTTCATATCAGCGACCGGCGCTTTGCAGATTCTTGGAACGGTCAACACGGCGGCCGCCGACAGCACCTTCGCCTCCACTGGGACTGGCGGTGCCGTGAACATCGGCCAGGGTGCCGGCATTTTCAACTCCGCTGGTTCCGTGAATTTTGTCACCCCGGCATTTTCCAACCTTGGACAGGTATCGGCAACAAGCGCCGGTGCCGGAATCGGCTTCTACAGCCAACACGGCTACAGCGGCACCGCAAGCACGCTCAATATCTCTTCTGCCGGCACGCTGGCGCTGGGAACAGGAGGCGCCCTGGCCATCAACGTCAGCGGTGCAACCACTGTTGCTGATAGCATAAGCATTCCCAACTGGATGTCTATCTCTTCCAACTCCCTGAACATTCCAGCCGGCGTAACCATCGAATCGATGGCGTCAGGCACGCAGGGCGGGCGCGTGACGCTGAGTGCGGCGAGCGTGACCAACGCGGGCACGATTTCCGCAGACGCCGGTCCCAACGGCGGATTCGTGTTCGTTCAACCGTTCGGAGCCTATGCCACGACCATTTCCGGACAGCTCGACAACAACGGCAACGCGACCAGCGGCGTGATCTCCGCGCCAGGCGGTCTTGTGATTGGTCCGGGTGGGCGCGCCGTACAACTTAACCAGTTTGGTCTGAATGGCCCGATAGTCAGCGGCACCCAGACTGCCAGCGGCTACCTGGCACCTTCCGGCAATAACTACCAGGCGCCCAGCGCCCTGGCAGTCAGGACGACCAGCACCAGCCTCACCATCGGCAGCGTAAGCGCCGCCGGCAACGTTACCTTTGAGACGGCAGGCGGCAACATCGAGGTTTTGGGCAGCTCGACGGTCGGCACCACCCAGGGTGATCTGATCCTCAAGGCCGACAATCCGGCGGCGACAATTAAGATCGATCAGGGTGCCAGCCCGACGATCAATACTATACTGGCTGCGACGAGCACTGCTTATGGTGCCGGCGGGCGCGTCGTACTGGAGGTGGGGAGCTTCCAGGGCGCCCCGGTGCCCGGAAGCGCGCCGGCATCGTCGTGGACCGTTCAGCAGAACGGCGGCAATATCTTCTACGGCAACGGCATGACACTGGGTGGAAACTCGGGGGCGCAGGTAAGCGGCGGTGTTCTCCTTTTGCAGGGCGCCAGCTCGAACTCGATTCAGGTCGGCGGCAACGTGCTGTTCTACGCCAAAGGCAACGCTCCGGTTCTGACAAGCCTCGACTTGAATCCGTCCGACGCCAACAATTCGGTCGCCACGGTCGTCGGCTATGTGCAACAGGGGTGGCTGCTCGGTGCCCTCGACGCGTCGGGCAACCTCACCGCGGTCTCCCTGCAGCCGGTCAACTATTCGGCGCTGGGGTTGACCGCCTTTAACATTCCGGCCGGCGTGACGGTGTCCAACTACGGCTTCGGCGGCGCCCAGCCCAACAGCATAGATATCAGCACCACCGGCGCGGCGCAGATTAACGGGACCTTCCAGTTCTTGAACAGCGCCGGTGCTGCAACCTCCCTGCAGGCCAACGGCCCGCTGCAGATCGGGCAGCCGGGTCAGTCGAGCGCCAGCCTGCTGTTCGACTCCGGGTTGAAGGTAACGGCATCCTCGATCTCGAACTATGGAACCATCAGCGGTAGCAGCCCGACGGCGCTGTTGACGCTGACGGCGAGCAACGGAGGCATCACGAACGCCTCCACCGGGACAATTTCCGCCGCCAGCTTCACGGCCAGCGCCAACTCCTGGTTCAATGCCGGCACGGCTTACGCAACGACGGGTACGGCTACGATTACCGGGTCCGGCGGCATCCTGACAGTCGGCGGCGGCGGCACGGTGGAGGCCGCGCAGGCGATCCGCCTGGGCAGCTACGGCAGCTCCCCGACCACCGCCATCAACTTTGCCGGCAGTCAATCGTTCAGCGGGCTGCCCACAGGCACGGTCGATGCCAACGGCAACACGATCTACACCGCCGCGCCTGTATCCATGCTGGCCGCCAGCATCTCCACCGCCCAGGCGGCAAGCGTCACATCCACTTCCAACATCTCAATTACGACGAGCAACCTCAACAACCTGGGCTACATCGGCAATGCCAACGGCAACGCCAACAGCGCCTATCCTTACGCAATCAGCATGAGCATCTCCGGCAATGGGACAGGCCTTATCGGAAGCGTCACCGTAACCGGAACCAATGCCTCCGGTCAAGTGACAGGCGTCCTTTCCGCCCCGCTCGGCGTGTCGTTCACCGGCGGCCTCTCGGGCAGCAACGGGACGATCAACTATCAGCCGGTCAGCGTTGTGCAAAACACGATAGCCGGGCCGCTTTCCGCGACAGGCTCATCGGTATCCGTGACCACAAGTGGCGGGCTCCTGCTCCAGCAGCTTGCCTCCACCAACGGCAACGTGGCGATAACAGTTAATTCCGGCGTCCTCGAGCTTGCCCCCGAGCCGCTCAACATTCCGAACAGCAGCGGCGGATCGATCACTGCTGTGGCGGGCGACGTCATCTTGCAGAACAACAACACGGACCCGGTCAACAATCCCGGCTCGATCGTCTTCGGGCTCGGCAGCAGCGTCGACGTCCTCAGCGTCAACGGCCGCGTGGGCGGCAGGATAGTGGCGTCGGTCGGCGGGGCGCCCCCGGCGCCGCCAATCATCGGTGCAGGTCCGCCGTCCGGCCTGGCGGTCAATGCGCCTGACTATGGTCTTGTCTATTACGGCGCCAACGGCATCTCCACGGTCGACCCGAACACCGGGGTTCAAACAACCGGCAACCAGATCACGGCCAGCGGTGGCGTGGTCATCTTCAGCACCGGCAACAAGCCGGCAAGCGCGATCAGCATGGCGGGCGATGTGCAGCTCAACGTGACGGCGCCGCCCGTGACGATATCGAGCCTGGATCTCACCCAGTCAGCAGTTACCTCCGACATCGTCAACCTGCAGGACCAGGGCAAGCTGCTCGGACAGCTGCTTGTAGGCGCCAGCGGCGTCGCCTACGGCGGCAACATCATCTTCAATCCCGCCAACTACAACCCCACCGGCCTGACCGCTCTTAACATACCGACCGGCGTCACGGTCACCAACAGCCAGTTCACCGGATTCTCTCCAATTACGATCCGCAACACCAGCACGGCGGTGATCGCCGGCGTGGATCAGTTCACCGGCGCCGGCGCCTCGGGAATTCTCACCTTCACGGGAGCGGTGCAGGTTGCGGGCACCCTGACCAGCGCCGGCTCATTGCAGCTTGGCGCCGGCGTCCTCACCAATACCGGTCTTATCCAGGCCTCCCAGGGCAGCTTGCTGGTCAATGCAAACGCCATCACCAACAAGTCGCTAATCAGCTCCCCGGCGGGCGACACGAACGTGGTGGTCAGCTCCCTGACCAACGTGGGCACGATAAGCGCCGGCAGCTATATAACGGATGGGCAAGGCAACATAACAGGCGCCAACGCCGGCAATCTGACCGTGGCCGGCGCCGGGCTGTCGCTTTCCGGGCAGGGCGCGGCGGGCATTTTGACCAGCGCCGGCGGCACCGTGCTCATTCAGGCGACGAGCGGCTCGCTGGGGATCTTCAACAATCAGGCGATCACCGGGGCGACGACTTTCCGTGCCAGTGGCACCACCGGCAACATAACCGTGGCAGCGGGTGTGAACGTCGCCGTCGATCAGGGCATCACCTTCGACACCCCGAGCTTGTTCAACGCCGGCAATGTCAGCAGCTCCTCCGGTTCAATTACCTACAGCCAGGCAGGGGCGATCACCCTGGGCGGCAACGGCTCGCTGTCCGTTGCCGGAGGCCAGTCAATAAACATTTCAGCGGGATTGGGCGCGGTCAATTTTGCTGCCGGGCAGACGTTTAACGGACCGACAATGATAACGGCGGCCAGCGGCCAGGTCGTCATCGCCAGCGGTGCCGTGGTCGCCGGCAGCGGCGGGCTGACAATCACGACCGCCGGCGGGCCGCCGGTGGCGCTGAACGTTTCGAACGGCGGCACCCTGTCGACTTCGCAGGGTGTCCTGCAGTTGACCGCAACAGGCGCGGTGACCGTGACAGGCAGCGGCAGCATGGCCGGCGCAGGGGGGATAACGATGAGCGCCGGCGCCGGCGACGTCAACGCCAATCAGTCGTCGCTGAGCGGGGCGCTGACGCTGTCCGGGCAGAACGTCAGCGTGCAGTCGGGTGGCGGCATCAGCATCCTCTATGCCAATGCCAGCAACGGCTCGGCCAGCTTCCAGATCTCCAGCGGCGTGCTTCAGGTGCTGCCGGCCGGCCAGGTGACCGCCAGCGAGGGCAATGTCACATTCGAGAATGACGACCTGGCGCACGGCAGCATCGTCTTTGGAGCCGGCTCCACCCTGTCGGCCTCGGCCACGGTCGGCGTGCCCGGCGGCGGCATAATTGCCACCATGGGACCGCAGGCGTCGCCCGTCCTGGGCACCGCGCCGCAGGCCGCCAGCTGGACAACCAACATCCAGGCCGACGGGCTTATCTTCTACGGGACGTTCGGCGTCTCCACGCTGTCTTCCGACGGCGTGACAACCAGCACCGGCAACGTTGCCAACGTCAACGGCGGCATCATAACGTTTAACGCCAACGCGCCGGGCAGGATCAATTTCGCCGGCGGGGTGACGCTCAATTCCAGCGCCGCCGCCCCGGTGCTCACCAGCCTGGATCTGACCAATCTGGCGCTGGTGGAGAACTACATCATCCCCGAGCAGACCCCTAACGGGCTGGGACAGCAGCGGCTTGGCGGCACGCTGACGGTGGATCCGGTCACCGGCGCGGTAACCGGCACGCTCACGTTCAATCCGTCCAACATCGCCACCGGCGGCATCAGCGCGGCGATCATTCCTGCCGGCGTTGACGTAACCGCCCTCGCCTTCAACAGCTCCAACCCGATCCGCGTCCAGGGCACCAGCGGCGTGGTCATAAACGGAGAATTCAGCTTCGGGACGCCGGGAGCCACCGGCGTTCTCAGCACCGGCAACTCCCTGCAGGTGACAGGATCGCTCACCAGCGCGGGCGGACTGACGCTGTCGGCTTCCACGGTTCAAAACAGCGGCACCATAGGCGCTCTCGGGGGAACGCTCTCCATTACCGGCTCGCAGGGGCTGACCGTCACCGGCCACGCGGGCACCTTTGTTGGAAGCGGCGGCATCAGCATCGCCGCGACCCAGGGGGCGCTCACCATTTCCGGCAACAGCACCTTCCAGGGCAACACGACATTTGCCTCCACCGGGTCCGGGTCCCAGATCAGCGTCAGCCCCGGTGCCGTCGTGCAGGGGACCGGCGACATCTCGCTGGCGACCGGAAACCTGGCCAACTACGGGTCCGTCGTGGCGGCAGGGGCGCTGAACGTCGTTGGCGTCAACGGGCTCGAGATAAGCGGCAGCGGCATACTGAGCGCCCACTCGGCGGTCAATATAAATGTGCTGTCGGGGGACCTGCTCTTTGAGGGCACGCAGCAGCTGCAGGGACAATCCGTGATCACGCTTGCCGGCGGCACCATGAATGTCAGCGGGGTTCTCACCGACAGCAGCGCGATGAATATCACCGCCGGCACGGTCAATGTTTACGGCCAGCTCACCGCGCCTGTTTTCAACATCTCGGCGAGCAACATCGTCAACGAGGGATTGTTGCAGGGAACGCTGAATCTTTCCGGCGTCAACATCAATGTGAAGGATTACGCCGGCAATTTGAGCGTCGGGCGTCTTGATGTCTCCGGCGCGGCAATCTATGTCAGTTCAGGCGACTTCCTTTACAGCGGGCAGGTAAATACTCTGGGCAATTCCATATCGATCGCCGCGCCCGCCGGCGCTATTGACATCAACGGCGGCATCAACACCAGCCCGGCCACCTTCCTCGGCCGCGGCGGTGACGTCAACCTGGTTGCCTTGAGCCAGATTACGGTCACCGGGCCGATCGTCACCAACGGCGTCGGCGCGCCTTCCGGACACGTGCTTGTTGCCAGCCAGGGCTACGGAGGCAGCGCCACGGCCATCTCGCTCGGAGCCATCGACACCAGCTCGCCCAGCAGTCAGGGCGGCGACGTTATTGTGGTCAACAGCGGGCCGGGAGGCAATATCGTCACCGGCACAATCAACACCTCGTCCGCGGGCAACGGCTTTAATGGCGGCTCGGTGGCTGTTGTCGGTCCGGGCAGCATATCCGTGGGCACCGCCGCCACCGGCAACCAGCCGGCCATCAACACGGCCTCGCCCGCGGGGCAGGCCGGCGGCGTCTTTATCTCCTCCGGCAGCAACTTGCTGGAAGCATCCGGCGCGGCCATTAACATCGGGTCCAGCACCAGTACGTTGCCGATCCTCTCCGGCGCCGGCGCTTCGGTCGTCATCATGGCCGCCGGGGACATAAACCTTGGTGCCACGCCGTACAGATCCGATTCATTCGCGCCGGCGGGCACCAGCGGTGGTTTCGGCATATTTCCTGAACTCGTCTCCTCCTTCAGCAGCTTCCCGGCCCAGACGGCCCTTTCGGTCGACACGGCAACCTACACGGTGACGGTCACGCCGCAGCAGCTTCCCACGGTGACCTCCGTCTCCCATCTTGCCCTGTCCGGCTCCGCCAGCAACGGCAGCGTCACGTTGACGACGGCGGCCGGAGCGCTTACCGTGGCCGATAATGCGGTGCTCTCAACCAGCGGCGGCGGCGTGACCCTGATAGCTCCTTCCGGCTCGACGCTCACCGTGGGCGCCGGCTCGACGCTCACCGCAACCGGCGAGGTCACTCTGGGCAACGCCGGCGGCACGCTCACGGTAGCGGACAACACGCCGCTTACCGCCACGGTCGCCGGCGGCAACGGCACGGTAACGCTCACAGCCGGCCCGGCGTCGCTTGTGATCGCCAACGGCGCCACTGTCAGCGCGATCGCCTCCGGAGGCAGCGTGGTTATCAGCTCGGGCGGCAATACGCTGACCGTGCCGGCCAACACGCAGGTGTCGGTCAGCGGCGGCAGCGTCAACTTCATCGCCGCCACGGGCAGCGCCACCGTGTCCAACAACGGGACCTTGAGCGCCGGCGGACAGACGACAACGCTGTCCTTCGGCGCCAGCAGCTTGGCCGTGCCCAGCGGAAGCCAGGTGACGGCTTTGGTGAGCGGCTCGAATATCGTGCTCACGGACGGCAGCAACAGCATTACCGTTCCCAACAACTCGACCTTGTTCGCCAGCGGCGGCACGGTCACGCTGACCTCGGGCGGGCAGACGGTGACCTTGAACAACAACTCGACCCTGACGGCTGTAGGCGTTCAGGACGGCCAGGGCAGTTACAACGTGACCCTGGTCGCCGGCAGCAGTGCCGTCACGCTTGCCAATAACTCATTGCTTTCCGCCTCCGGCAGCGTCAGCCTGGTAAGCGGCGGGCACTCCCTGACGGTGCCCAACACGGCATCGCTGGTAGCCGTGGGCGGGCAGCTCAATCTTTCCGGCGGCGCCGGCTCATTGCTGGTCGACGGCAGCACAACGGTAACCCAGAGCTTCCTGCTGCCGGCCGGCAACTTCAGCCAGCTGCCCGTCGGGCAAGGACAGTCGCTGCACACACTGGGCGGTTTGAACATCGACACCAACGGTGATCCCAGGCTCCTGGCGCCGCTGGTGATGCCCAGCCTGTTTGTCGGCGGTCTGGTCGGAGCGCTCACCGGCGCCTCCAGCACCGCCGCCGGTATCACAGGCGCCAGCGGCTCGGCTGCTCCGGTGGTTGCGGTCACCAGCCAGAGCCTGCTTGTCGGCACGCTGTCGCCGGCGCCTGCTGTGGCATCCATCCCGCAGGCGGGCGTCGCCGGCGCTGCCGGCGGCAGCGTATACCTGGTCGCCGGCGCCGGAGCGATCGGGCTTTACGTGGGGGGCGCCGCGGCCAACACGCCGGCTATTCAAACCAGCCTGCCCACCAACACGGTCTCGTCCAGCGCCGGGTCGGTTACGCTCTTTGCCGGCAACGGCCTTATGACCGTGGCCGGCGATATCGTCGCCGCCGGCACGGGCAGCGGGCACGCCGGTGACATCCAGCTTGTCGTGCCGTTCGTGCCCAGCGTCGCTCAGACCGTCTTGAGCGCCGGCAATCTCATCGCCAACAACATACAGTTGGGCAGCCTGGCGGCGGACGGCGGCTCGGTGGCGGTCTATGCCGGTTCCGATCTGCACGTGGGCAACGTCTACACTTACACGGCGTTTTCCGGCAATAACGCGGGCAATGTCACGCTCATGGCCGATGCCGCCGCCTTGCTCAGCAATAGCGGCGCGACCGCCCGCTACGGCAGCGTCTATGCCGGCAACATCATCGCCGCCGGTTTGAACGACGCCAACGGCGGCACGATCATGCTTGATTCCGGTGCCCAGGCGTTCCATCTCGGCTCGCTGGTCAGCCGCTCGACGGCGGGCACCAATGTGAGCGGCTATCTCAACGATACCGGCAGCGGTGCAGCCGGGCAGCTCGTCTTCGCCACCGGCTCCATCTCCGGCCTCGCCCCCGACACGAGCGGCGGCCCCAACCCGCTTCCCAACGGGCGGCTGGTGGCGTCTCTGGCCGGCGGGGCCGGCTACCTGTCGATGAACCCGACGCTGTTCTTCAGCGCCGGCGCCACCATACTCGACGACGGCACCAACAGCAACCGCACGTCCAGTCTGACCGGCACCATATTTGGCGCGGCCAGCCTGGGCGACATCGCCACCGTCAACCTGGGCGGCGGGGCCGCCGGCTCGGTTGTGCTTTTCGGCGCCCCCGACGGCGTGGTAAACGGCTTCGCCACCGGGAACATCGACACGACCGCGGCCCGGGCCTCCGGTGGACAGGTGATGCTTTCCGTCCTGTCCTCGCCGGCAGGCGGCGACCTCAGGACGGGCAACATCACAAGCGGCGGCTCCGGTGCAGGCTATCAGGCAGGCGGGGTCTTGCTCTCGTCGGCTTCAGGCTCGCTTTTCGTCGGCAACATAAGCGCTCAGGGTACAAACGGCGCTGCCAGCGGTGTTGTCAACCTGACCGCCTACAACGGCGTTTACTCGCAGTCGAGCGTCGTCGGCGCCAATATAGATGTGTCGAACGCAACCGGCAGCGGCGGCAGGGTGGTGGTGGTTGCCGGCGGCGACTCGGGAATTGGCAGTCCGCTGTCAGCCATCTTCCTCGGCAACATCAATGTGTCCGGAAGCTCCGGCGGCAGCCTGATGGTTGCCAGCACCGACAATGCCAACGGCAGCGTGGTGGTCGGCAATATCAGCGGGCAGGCGACCGCGGCCGCCGGGCTCGGGGCCTCGGCCGGCATCGCCGGTACCGGCAATGTCACCATCGGCCAGGTGGCCCTGTCCAATACTGACGCCGCTGCCGGCGTGAGCGCCGGCGGCGGCAGCCTGTTCGCTTCGGCAGGCGGCAATTTGACCACGGGCGCAATTGATGTGCAGGGAATTTCGGGCGCCCGTTCCGGACAGGTTGTTCTGGTTGCCGGCGGCAACATCTACGGCGCCGGCGGCGCCAGCGTGCGAGCCGGCAGCGGTGACTACGGCGCCTTCGCCGGCGTCGGCACCACTGACCCGAGCAGCTTCAACGTGGCGGTAAGCCCTGCGGCGGTGAGCAATTACAACCCTGCCGGCTATTCGACGACGACCATTAACAACCTGTCGATGAGCACGGCCGGCAACAGCTCGCTTATAGTGCCGTTGCTGTTCCGGACCACGGTCGGCGGCAACGGGTCGATAACGTCCGCCAGCAGCGACAACGGTGCTGCGATAACGGTGGTGGCGCGCGATGATATCGCCTGGGGCGCGACCACCGACGCATCCGGCAATTCTTTCTCCGGGGCCACTATCACCACTTCGGGCAGCCTGGCCGGCGGCAATGTCCTTGTCGCCTCGGCCAGGGGCAGCGTCAATCTCGAAGGGGTTGCGACCAGGGGCGGCGCCACGGGCGGCGACGTCGTGCTGAGCGCGCTCAACGGGGCTGTCAACATTACAGGCAGCGGCTATTATCTGGGAAGGTCCATAGACACGGAAGCCAGCGAGTCCGGCGGCAACGTCCTGGCCATGGCCGGATCCGGGCTCACCTTTAATTCGGGCATCTGGACAGGGGCCAGCAAACAGGCCGGCAACGTGAGCCTGATTACCCTGGCCAATAACGTCAGCTTCCCGTACGATGCGGGCCACTACATTGATACGACGTCCACACTGCAGGGCGGCAACATCAGTGTTTTGATCGGGCGCGGGCCGACCGCCGACGGCAACCCGGCCAATCCGCTTCTGGTCGGTCTGGGCGGCATCGTGGGCGCGAGCGGTCTTCTTTTGCCCTGCGGCATAAGCCACGGCTGCGGCTCCGACTTGAGAGAGATCGTGACCGGCGCCTCGGCGGGATTTGGCGGCGCATTCGATGTGACTGTCCTGGCGGGCTCGCTGTCCGGCGCGTTTGCGGGCAACCTGCTGTTTACCACCGGCTCAAGCGTGCGCGGCGGCGACGTGGTGTTCGATGTCCGCGGGCCGGTGGCGATCCCGGTGCCGGTGACAACCGGCGGCACCACCGGCGGTGACATTTCGGTTATTTCGAGCTCGGGCATCAGCGTCGGCAACCTTGACGCCTCCGGCAGCGTGTTCGGCGGCAACGTCTCGCTGCTGACCGATATGGGCTCGATCCAGAACGGCGCCCTTACAAGCGGCGGCACGTCACACAGCGGCAACATCACCGTGTCCGCCTTCCAGACCATCACCTCCAACCTGCTCGATGCCAGCTCGCCGGGAACCGGCGGCGACGTGAGATTGACTGCCATGATCGGCAACATCTTGTTGCCGGCCAACAGCTTCAATGGTGAGGTGAGCATTCTCACCACCGGCGGCAGCGGTGCCGGCGGCAACGTCTACGCCATGGTTGCGGCCGGCTATGCTACCAGAATTGGTGCCGGCGGCTCCGGCGGCCCCGACTACGGTCAGGGGTTGGTAGCCAACATAATCAGGACCGGGTCGACCGCCGGCAACGGCGGCTCGTTTAGCTTTGCCCAGCTGGAAGGCGACATGTCCGGCTACGGCATCTCCGTCGACACGTCTTCCACAGCCGGCGTTGGTGGTGACGTCAGGATGGCCGTCGGCGGCAGCCTCTCGTCGTTGAGCTCGATAGGCACGGCCGGCCAGGCAGGGGGCGATGTGAAGATTGTGGCCAACGACTCGCTAACCATCGGGTCAGTGGTCGCCAACGGATACTCGATCGGCGGCAATCTGCAGCTGGCGGCTCTTGGCGGAGCGCTGACGGTCGGGAGCCTGCAGGCGGCGGGCAACACCAGGGGTGGGGACATCTCGCTGGTGAGCGCGCTTTCAGCTCAGCTTGGTACCATCACCGCTTCCTCGGCTGCAATTGGCGGCAACGTCAACCTGGTCGTGGGATCCGGAACAGCCACTTCGCACGGAATTGATGTCTCCGGCATTGCCGGCAGCGGCGGCAACGTGGACATATCGCTGCAGGGCAGTCAAGGCGGTTTCAATCTGGGCGGCAATGAGGTAAATGCTTCCTCCACCTACAGCTCCGGCGGCAACGTGCGGATAATGATCAACAGCGGCTACCAGAACGACGCCGGCGGGCTGATTGACGTCTCATCGGTCTTCGGGCGCGGCGGCGCCGTGCTCTTGCAGGGCGGTTACACTTATGCCGACAGCTGGACCTCAGCGGCAAGCGTCAACGCTTCCGGGCAGAAGGGCGGCAGCGTCACCATCGTCTCCGGCGGCTTGCTGACGCAAGCCGGTTCCGTCAACGCCAACGGCTACAGCCAGGGCGGCGGGCAGGTCGTCATGGCAGGCGGGCTGGATGTGACGGTCACCGCCGCCAGCATAACGGCCGATTCCAGCCAGGCTGGCTACGGCGGGCACATCTACCTGCGGTCGCAGGCCGGCTCTGTGGTGGCCGGCGTCTACCAGGCCGGCGATATCCTGTCGGCAAGCGGTCCGGCCGGCGGCGGCGAGATTACCCTGGTGTCGGACAGCGCGATGACCTTGAACGCCAACATAAGCGCCGTTGCCACCAGCGTCAACGGGACCGGCAGCGGCGGCAATCTGGTGGCCGTCAACTACGGAGCCGCCGGAACCGGGGCGCTTACGGTCAACGGCGCCATCAACGTCTCCGGCGGCAGCCAGGGCGGGGCGATAGCGCTTGTCTCGGGCGGCGCGGTTGCTTTCGGACCTGCAAGCTCGCTTTCGGCGTCCGGCAGCGGTGCGTCAGGCGTGGGCGGGTCGGTGTTCCTCTCGGCCGGCAACCCCTCAGCCGATCTGACGCTGCCGGCAACAAGCGTAGCGGGCGGCTCGGCGGCCGGCAATGAAGTGGTGCTCGCTGCCGGCACGGTGAACCACAGCAGCTCGTTCGGCAACCCGGCCGGCAATATCGGGCTTTATCCCGACGTGGCCGTTAACAACACCTACCCGTCGGGAGTGTTCAGCGGCTCCGCCGCCCTGGCCGGTCATACTTATGAGATAGTGGTAGGTCCCGCCGCTCAACCGCTTGTCGAGGATGTGACCGACCCCACGCACGTGCTTTCCTACGGGCTGGCTCCGGGCGTCCTCCAGGGCGGCTCGGGCAACTTCACGGCGGCAGGCCTGACTGTCAGCACGGCCACCAGCGGATTCATCGCCCCGTTTGTCGTGGGCGGCCAGGTGACCATCGCGCCGGCGTCCGGGCAGGCAGCCCTTGGCGGATCGGGCAGCTCGCCGGTTTCGCTCTTCGCCGCAGGAGCCATAACGATCTCCGGCGACGTCAGCAACGCCAGCGCTTCGGGAAGCTCGGCGGGCATCGAGCTGGTTGGCGGCGGGGCGCTCAATGTGAGCGGCTCGGTGAGGACGGCCAGCGCCGGCATGCCCGGCAACATAGATATGATGGCCAGCAGCGTATCGGTGACCGGCCTGAGCACGGGCGGATTACCGGGGGCCACAATTGACACGTCATCGTCCGCAGCCGGCTTCCGGGCCGGGTCCCTGAACGTCGTGGCCGCGGGCGGCGCGGCCACGTTCGGCACGTGGATCAACGAGGCGCTCGTGGGCGGGGGCAACCTTTATGCTCAAGCCTCGGGCGCCGGCAGCACGGGCGGTGACGTGTCAATTGTGGCCCTCGGCCGCACCCTGGTCAACAACATCGTGGCTGCCGGGCTCGGTGATGCAACCGCCGGCGGGATAAGCCTCGTGTCTGCCGCCGGCGGCACGACAGGCTCGCTGTCCGCCCGCTCGACGTCAGCGACCGGCGCCGCCGGCGCCACAAGCCTGGCCGGCGCGCCGACGAGCCCTGCCGGCGGCAGCTCGGGGATTGGCCTTGCCGGGGCCTTCTCGGTTGCACCCGGCTCCACATTCCTGTCCGATGCCAGCAACGGCTTTGTGAGAAACTCGCTGAACCTGCGGCTTGCTGCCAGCGCCGGACAGATCGTGCTGGGCGACATCTCGACGGTCAGCCTGAACGGAACAGCCGGCAGCGTATCGATAGAAGCTGCCAACAGCTCCGGGCTGAGCGTGGCAGCCGTCGGCGTTTCGACCGGCACGGGCTCGGGCGCCCCGCTGGCCGTGCTCAACACCGCCGGCGACATCACGCTCACGCAGAACCTGTCCGCTGCCGCGAGTGGAGCCTATAACCATGCCGGCAGCATTGTCATCCGCGGCGCCGGGCAGGTGACAGGCTTGAACCTCGATGCCTCTGGCGCCGCCGAAGCCGTCGCCGGCGATATCATGGTGCAGTCGGGCGGGTCGATAGTACTGAACAATCTTATAAGCTCAGCTTCCGGGGCCGGCACCACGGCCGGTGACATCGCCGTCAACAGCAGCGCGGGCTCGGTCACAATTGCTTCGATCAATGCCGGCGGTCTCAGCCAGGCCAGCGGCGGCTCCATCCTGCTCGATGCCGGCGGCGGCATGCTTGCCCTGGGCTCGGTCTCGGCTACCGCATCCGGTGCCAGGATGTGGGCCGGCTCTATCTCCGGCGCCGCGCAGGACGGGATCTCCGTCGCCGGCAATCTGGATCTATACGGCCAGCAGGGGGCATCGGGCGGCATCGTCAACCTCTGGGCCGGGAGCGGGCTTTTGGCTCTGGGCGGCGTAACCGACGTCTCCGGGGACCGCCACGGCGGCACAGGCAACGGCGGCGCGGTGTCGCTGTTCAGCCTTGCCGGCGACATCTCATTTGCCGGCGACATCCTGGCATCGGGCGCCGGCACGGCCCAGGCGGCCGGCTCGGTGGATATAAGGGCCGCCGGCAACGTCACCTCACAGGGCGGCAATATCCTGGCCGGCGGCGCCACCGCCGCAGAGGCTCTGGGCGGCCTGACCGGCTCTGGCGGGCATGTCTCCGTGTGGTCGACACTGGGCGAGGTCAAGCTGCCGGCAGCCACCATTGACGTATCTTCCTACGCCGGCGGCGGCGGCACCGTATATGTAGGGTCCCCGTCGACCGCCGGCATCGCGCTGGGCGGCAACATTCAGGCCTGGGGCGCCGGCGCCGGGCAGTCAGGCGGCATCGTGCTGCTCGACGCCTTTGCCGGGCCGCTGTCGGCCGGCTCGATCAACGCCGGCGGTCTGGCAGGAGCAAGCGGCGGCAGCATCATCGCGCGCTCGGCCGGGGCGATGACGCTGGGCTCCGGGCAAGCCGACGCGCTTGGCATAACCGGGCTTGATGTCGCCGCCGTCGCAGCCGCCGGCTCGATCACACTGGCTTCCGCGCGGTCCATCACCGCCAGCGCCGGCGCCAATTTGACCATCGCCGCCGGTTCGCAGACAAGCAGGGCCGGAACGGTAACGGTGCTGGCTGGCGGCAGTCTGAACGGCGCTTCGATTCTGCTCGGCGACATCAACATGGCAGCCGTCAAGGGCGGGCGGCTGGAGATCGTGAGCACGGATCCCGCCTACGGCGTCGTCTCCACCGGCAATATTATCGGCAACGCCAGCGGCAATACGGCGGTCGGCACCGCGGTGGGCATCTTCGCCCTCGGGGCGCTGACGGTGGGCAACGTCGATCTCTCCAACCAGGCAAGCGCGCCGCAGGCCACCGCCCGCGGTGGAGATCTGTTCCTCTCCTCGGATACGTCCGTTTACAGCGGCAACCTGGCCACGCAGTCGAGCAACGGCGCCCAATCAGGCTGGATGATCCTCGTCAACAGCAAGAACGAGATAACCGTGGGCGCGCTCAAGGTCGATATCAACGATCTGGGCGTGTTTGCTCAAAACAGCGGGCCGGCAGCAATAAGCGCAAATACCACATTCGAGATCTCGCCGCGGGCGCTCGTCAATTACAACACGGCCGGCTTCCAGTACATCGACGCCAGGTCGCTTATCGTGGAGGACAACTCCGACCCGTACCTTGTCGCCCCGATTGTTTCCCGCTCGACAATCGACATCGAGAACATAACCGGCGTCAGCGACTACAACGGCATGACCTCGATCGACACCGGCACCACGCCGGCGGTGACCTTTGTCGCCACCGGCGACTTTATCGCGCAGGCGCACGCCCTGCCCGCCCACGTCTTCGTCGGCAACCCCGCTTCGCAGACCGCCGGCGCGATAAGCATAGCCTCCGTCCTGGGCAGCATCAGCATGTCCGCCTCAACCACCAGCAGCACGGGCGGCCAGCAGGGCGGCGACATGCTACTGGTGGCGCCGTTCGGCAGCGTCAGCCCCGGCGCCGTGAGCACGAGCGGCGGGCTGCAGTCCGGCAACCTGCAGGTCGTGGGCAGCAACATAGGCTTCTCCAGCACGCCGGTGACGAGATCGGATGCCATCGCCGGCAATGTCAGCTTGACGGCCGTCGAGGGCAACATCGCGCTTAGCTCCACCACTAACAGCAGCGGCATCCTGGTGGGAATCGACACCAGCTCCACCCGGCTGGCCGCCGGCAATGTCCAGCTTGTCATGGGCATAACAGGCCCCGGCGCCACATCGGGGGCGGTGGCCGGCACCACGCTGCTCGAGGAAACCGAGATTCTGGCGACATCCCAGCTCGGTGCCGGCGGCAACTTCACCATGGTCTCGCTCGGCAGCGGCCAGCGGCTCTTGAACGTGGGCGTCTACAACAACAACCTTTCGATCGAGACCGGCGGCGCCACCACGGGCGGCAACGTCAACATCTGGTCTGACGGCTCCCTGGACTCGAACCTGGACTTCTATACCTCGGGCGCCGTGGCCGGCAATGTGACCATCGCCGCCCGCACCGACCTGACCATCAACTCCGGCGGCGGCATTCAGGCGCCAGGCGCGATTGCCGGGGGCAACGTCCTCATCCACTCCTACAGCGGGCAAGTAAACATCTGCTGCGCCACCGGGCCGGCATCAGTGGACAGCACAGGCGGGTCGCTGGGCGGGCGTGTGCAGATCATGTCGGCTTTGAACGCCACCGTGGCCGGGGAGATAACGACGGCATCGGCGGGGGCCGGCGGGGACGTCCTGGTGGACATCCGCGCAGGTAATCTTTATCTCAACTCGGGCAACGGCTCCGACGGCTCGCGGGTGGTGAACACGACCGGCGCTGCCGCCGGCGGCGGGCAGTTCAACCTCTTTATCGCTCAGTCCGAGCTCGGTGAGCTGGCGCAGGGGCAGGCGGGGGTCTTCGCCAGCGGCAACCCGCTCCACACCTTGACCGTGGACACCGGCTCCACCTACGGCAGCGCTGGCGCCATCTCGATTGCCGTCGGGCGCGGCGACCTGGGCGGCTTCGGCATCGGCGCCACGGCGATGCCCGAGTTGAGCGCCGGCTCTCTATATGGCGCCGGCGGCAACATAACGATTGACGTCAGGGGAACCATAAATGTTGCCGGGAATATAACTTCCTCCGGCGCCTCCGGGGGGCAGGTGACGCTCTTTGCCGGCGGCGCGCTGACCATGAGCGGCGGCATTCTGGCCGACGGCCGGTTCGCCAGCGGCGGGGCAGTCACGGTCGAGGCGCCGCTTGATCTCCATGTTGGCTACGTCGAGGCCAACGGGCAGACGGCCGGAGGGGCCATCCTTGTCGCATCCCGTGACGGCGCGGTAAACGTCGACGCCGGCGCCAGCGGCCCGTCCCTGTCCGCCAGCTCATTCGGCAACGGCGGCAGCGTGACGGTGCTTGCCGGCACCGGCATCACAATTGCCAGCGACATTAATGTCTCCTCCGTATCGACGACACGGGCCGGCGCCGGCGGCAGCGTCGAATTGATTACCTTCGGGCAGACGTTCGTCGCACCGATCACGCTGGGCAATATCGAGGCTGCCGGTCCCGAGTTCGGGGGCAGCGTGGCCATAGTGTCGGCAGGCGGGCTGGCAGCTCCGCTTTACTCGAGCCCCACCTTTGACTTGAGCGCGCTCACGCCGCTGGGCACCGGCGGGAACCTCTTTATCTCGCTGGGCACGACCGCCGCCACTACCCTGCCGGCCATCAACTTCGGCGGCGGCCTCGGCCCGGGCTCGGCGCTTATCATGTCGCGCGGCGAGGTGGATATGGCAGGGACCCGCTACACCGGCTTCAGCTCCACCGGTACCTTCGGCGTCTATGCGGACATCGAGTCGAACAGCTCGCTGCCGCTGTTCAATGCCGGAGCAGTTGCCGGACATAACCTGTCGGTGACGATTACGCCGGCCAGTCAGCCGGTGGTGACCGATCTGTCGACCGGGGCGGTCTACGCGCTGGATGCCGGACCGGTTGCCGGCCTGACGCCGCTTTCCGCGGCAGCCTTGCAGTTCACGACCGCTGGCCCTCAATTCAGAGCACCGCTTGTTGTTCTTGCCCCGGTTTCGGCAGGCTCGGTCAGCGGCGGCGGCGCCGGCGCCGTCAGCCTGGTGTCGCTGTCCGGCGTAGCCGTAGCCGGCGCCGTCTCCAACGCCGGCGCGCCGGTCGAGCTGCTGTCCCTGGGCCCGCTGTCCGCCCAGTCGATCTCCACTGCCACCGCCAGCGGTGCGGCAGCGGCCATTACCGTGTTCGGCTCGCAGGTGACGGTTGCCGGCGCCAGCAACCTGACCAGTGCGGTCGATGCCTCATCGGGCAGCGGCAGCGGCGGCCGGGTGACGCTCGAAGCGTTCGCCGGCGATCTCAGCGCCGGACAGGTCGACACCCACGGCACAGGCGCGGCGGCCAGGGCGGGCGACATCAACATCGAGGCCGCCGGCGCGCTTGCCGCCGGCAACCTGCTTGCCGGCGGTCTGGCCAACGCGGCCGGCGGCCAGCTGCGCCTGAGCGCGCTCAGCGGCGCCAGCGCAGGTGATCTTTCGGTACGCTCCAGCTCCAGCGATGTCACGGCCGCGCTCTCGGCCGTCACCGTGGATGGCGCCGGCAGCAAGGATACGGGCAGCGCGCCCGGCGGTTTGGTTTCCCTTTCCGGAGATCTCTCCTTCCTGCCAAATTCCGTGCTCCTCTCGGACGGCAGCTCGCCGCTGTACAGCAGCGGCTCCTTCGACCTGCACCTCAGCTCCCCGGCAAGCGGCGCCTCGACAGCGCCGGGCTGGATCGTCACCGACAACCTTTCGGGCAACGCCGGCTCGGTGCGGGTGACGGCGGCCAATCCTGCCGGGCTGGCCCTGGGGGCGGTCTCAGCGCTCGGGCAGTTTGGCTCGGGCGGCAGCCTGGTGGCCATAAACACGCTGGGGCCGGTGAGCCTGGTAGCTGATCTCAACACGTCGGCAGCGGGCAAGAGCGCCACTTCCGGCAGCGTGATCGTTTCCGCCGGCGGGGGGATCTCCGCCTCGTCGTCGAACATCAACACCAGCGGCAGCTTCGGCGCCAGCGCCGGCGCGGTAACGATGGTGGCGCTGGCTGATATCAATCTCGCCAACGTCAATGCTGCTGCTGCCGGGTCCGGGGCAGCCGGCGGCGATCTGACGCTGTCCGCGGCCGGCAGCGTAAGCGCTAGCTCGATCAATATCTCAGGCGTGGCCGGGGCAATGGCCGGCGCCGCCATGATTGTCTCCACCGCCGGCGACGTCAGCGTGGGCGGTTTGACAGCCGACTCCTCCGGCGCCGGCGTCGTCGGCACGCGGGTGAACATCGTGGCCGCGGGTTCCGTCACCACCGGCGGGCCGGCATCGATCCTGGCCAGGGGCTTCGGCGGCGCCAGCGGTGCCGTGGTTGACATTACCTCGCTGTTTTCCGACGTGAGCGCAGGCGGTCTTATCGATCTTTCAGCCTCCGATGGCAGCGGCCCGGCAAACGGCGGTCTGCTCACGGTTTACGCGCCGGCCGGTTCCATAACGCTTGCCGGCAGCGTTGATGTCTCCGGGCAAGGCAGGAGCGCCACCGCCGGCATCATCGCCGCCACCGCCGCCGGCGACATCGCCTCGGCTGCGGGCATTCTCTCGGCTCGCGGGCTTTACGACGGTCTGGGCGGCAGCGCCACCGGCGGCAATGTGGCCCTGTCCTCCTTGTTTGGCTCGGTGAACCTGTCCGGCGCCCAGCAGACGGTATATGCCGGCGCGGTCCAGCGTCAGGTGATCACCGCAATTGATGTCTCCGCGGCCGGCTCATCGGCAGGCACCGTCTTCCTGCAGGCCGGAGGAGCCCCGGGCGTAACAGTGGCCGGCGATATTCTGGGCACCGCTTCCGGTGCCGGCAGCCTGGGCGCCCGCATTCTGGTCAACGCGCCGGCCGGCCAGGTGAGCCTGGCGAATGTCGACGCCTCGGCGGCCAGCGGCGCTGCCGGCGGCACGGTTTATGTCGCCGCCGGCGACAACATCCAGGCCGGGTCGGCTACGGGCGATGCTGCCGGCTTGAGGGGTATTTCGGTTGCCGGTGACGCCGGCGGCGGCACGATCGTGCTCAACTCGGCCCTTTCCCAGAACCGGTTCGCCCTGGCCCGCGAACTGGGCAATTTCCTGGTCAAGCCGGGCGGAGCGGTCATGGCCGCGGCAGGGGCGCAGCTCAACCTCGATGCCTCGTCGGCCAACGGCGCCGGCGGGGACATCTTTGTCGGTTCGCTTGGCGCCAGCACGTTGTCAGGCGGCGTCTCGCTTCAGCTGAACGACATCAACGTCAGCGGCAGGTCCGGCGGGCGCGCCGTGATCGTGAGCCTGGATCAATCGTTTGATCCGGCAAGCGTCGGCAATATCTACGGCGATGCCAGCGACTCATCGGGCACGGCCGGCTCGGTGGCCGTGGCCACGCTAGGAGCGCTCACCGCCGGCAACGTTTCCCTGGTCAACACCGCGGCGGTCTCCACCGGTGGCGCCGGCGGGGCCTTGTTCCTCTCCTCCGGGCGCTCGCTTGTCGTGGGTGACCTGGCCGCGGCAAGCGCCAACGGTTCGACGGCCGGCATCGCGGTTGTGGTGGCGGCGGGAGCCATTACCACCGGCGATACCAGCGGCGTGCCGGCGGCCGGCCTGGAGGTGGCGCCGCACCTGACCTCCCTGAACGGCGGACTCACCGGCAGCGGTGCCACGGTTACGGTCAGCCCGCAGGCTATCTTGAACTACAACCCGGCCGGCTACTCGACCATTAACGAGACGAGCCTTACGCTCGACACCCGGGGAAGTTCCAGTTTGATAGTGCCACTTCTTGTTGCCGGAGGCGCCACCGTCGGCAGCATCACGGTGACAGGTTCGACCGGCAACGCGTCGGCGGCGACCATTGTTTCGATCAACTCGCTTGCCGTAAGCGGCAACGTCACCACCGCCGGCGTCAATCAGGCAGGGTTGCTCAGCCTCTATAGCTTAAGCGGCGACGTCAGCCTGGGCGACCCGAACGCGCCTGTCTACTCCAGCATCGATGCCACCTCCGCGTACAACGGCGGCAGTGTGCGCATCCTGGCGCCGACCGGGGCTGTTTCGATTAACACCCTCAGCGGTCCTTCCATCCATACGACAGGCACATTCAGCAGCGGCGATGTGCTTCTGGTGGCCGGCACCGGCATCAGCATGAACAGCAACATCGACACCAGCTCGTCGACGACGGGCGGCAATGTTAGCTTGATTACCAGCACCGGCAACGTGACCGTTGAGGGCGGCGGCGTCAACAGCCAGGGTCTGGTGCCCACGATAAATACCTCCGCTGCCAACCTCGGCGGCGGCAACGTGGCGGTCTTGATCGGGCAGAGCGGGCCGGCCGACGCCCGCGGCAACACCGGCTTTATCACCTACAGCCAGCAACTCTACATGCCAAGCTCAGTTATCACCAGCTCGTCGGCAGCCAACGGCGGCCGGATAACGCTGGATATATTGACCGGAGACCAGTACTCGCTTGCGGCCGACGATACGCAGTTCATCACCAGCAGCGGCCAGACGGCCGGCTCGTTTAGCGCCTTTGCCGGCGGCAACATCAACGCCGGCTGGGCCGTGGTCGCCAGCGGCAACCTGGCCGGGTCGATCTCCCTGAAGACCGGCTCGGTCCTCAATATTGTAAGCAACAGCGAAACCAATCTAGGCTTCCAGGCAACAGGCTCCAGCTTCGGCGGCGACTTCTCGGCCTATGCGCTTGACGGAACGGTGAGTCTTTGCTGCTCCAGCACCGGCAATCTGATCACCACCACGGGCGACATCAGGTCCGGCGACGTGAGAATTCTTTCGGGCGGCTCGGTTTCGGTGTGGAATTCGGTGAACACCTCCTCGCCGACCTGGGGCGGCGGCGTGACGATCGGGGTGAGTCAGGGCAATATCAACCTGTATTACGCCAACGCCTTCAACTACCGCCGTTATATCGACACGTCGGCGACGTTGGGCAACGCCGGCGATGTGACGCTGTTCATCGGGCGCTCGGGCGCCGGTTTGAGCGCTGGCGGCCTGGTCGGCGATGTCGGGGTCAACGCCCATCAGGTGATCCCGGACTCCACCTCGGGCGCCGAGTGGTCGGTTAACACCAGCTCCTTCCAGGGCAACGGCGGCACAATCTCGCTTACGATCGTCAAGGGCAATCAAGGCTACTTCGGCGGCGCCGGCTCGCCGGGCGCTCTCAATTTCGTCTCCGACTCCACGCTCGGCAACGCCGGACACGTGGTGATTAATGTCGGTGGCTCCATGAACACCGACCTCGGCGTGTCAGCGACCAGCGGCGCCGCCAACGGCGGCGACGTTTCCATCTCCGCGGGCGGCAGCCTGTCGCTCAACAGCCTGGGCGGCATCCAGGCCAGCGGCGCCGCCTTCGGCGGCAACGTGCAGTTGACGGCCGCCACCGGCTCGCTCCAGATATGCTGCACGACCGGCGGCAACGCGATTGCCACCACCAGCCCCGTGCAGAGCGGCCGGGTGACCATCTCGTCGTTCGGCAGCGCGACGATTGCCGGGGAGATCAACACCTCGTCGGATTCGGGCTCCGGGGGCGACGTGAGAATCTCGGTCGCCGAGGGCAATCTTTATCTTGCATCTTATGGCAACGCGCTTATCGACACCTCGGCGCCCGGCGGCGCCGCCGGCAACATCAACATCAACATCGCCCAGTCGGTGCTCGACGGCGGCGCCACCACAGGCAATGCGGGCATCGTCGTCACGGCTTACCCGAGCAGTCATCTCATCGACACAAGCACGAACACTGGGCGGGCGGGCAATGTCCTTATCAACATCGCATCCGGCGAGCAGGGGCGGTTCTCCTCCGGACAGAGCGACTACCTCACCTTCAACCTGTCCGCTCCTTACGGCGCGGCCGGCAGCTTCGCGGCCAACGTCGGCGGCAATGTGGGCAGCGGCGGCAGCAGCACGATGTGGAGCGTGAATGCCGGCGGGCACAGCGCCGGCTCCATCTATCTGCATGCCGGCGGCAGGGCGTACCTTCAGAGCACCTTCCTGGCCGGCGGCCTCGACGGCACCGACAGCGCCGGCGGCGACGGCGGCTTTATCCTCCTTTCCGCCTCGGAGGCTTTGAACCTGCAGTACTCCGAGCTCAACGCCTCCGGCGGCTCGGCCGGCAACGGCGGCACGATCGTTCTGCAGTCGCAGACAGAGGGCGTGACGGCCGGCTACAGCCTCGACCGGGTGGCGGCGACCGGGTCGCTCCAGGGCGGCAACGTCATCGTCACCGCCGCCGCCGGCGTAAACCTTGATGCCGGGGTTGACGTCTCCGCAACCGCGCCCGGTGGCAAGGGCGGGCAGGTGCTGATGGTCAATTTCGGCAGCGGCGCCGCGCTGACGGCGTCGTCCATCAACGCCGGCGGTCCGGCCGCCGGCGGGCAGATTACCCTGGTTTCTGCCGGCTCTTTGAGCGGCGTCCTGGCCAGCGCCACATCTTCAGGCGGCGCCGGCGGCAGCATCTTCATGTCGGCCGACATGACCGATGCCGGCAGGCCGGCCAACCTTTCTTACACCCTTGCGGGTGCGGCGGACGTGACCGGCTATGTGCGCGGCGGAACCGTAACCGTTGTGTCCGGCGGCAACGCCAGCCTCGGCTTGTCGAGCGGCGCCACCGGTCCGGGAGGCGCCGGCGGCAGCCTTTATGCGATCGTTCCCGCAGAGCCGCCTTCGGCGCAGGAGATCGTTGGCTGGTACGTCGCGGGCGGGCCCAACGGCTCGGCCGGCACGGTCAACATCTCCTATGTCGCCAGCCCCTCGCCTGTGGTGCAGAGCGGGCTGGCGCTGAGCTTAGCCGGCGCCTCCGCGTCGATGCCGCTGGTGGTGAACGGCAACGCCACCGTAGGCAGTGTCGCTCCCGGGGCCGTTGTTGTCGCCTCCGGCAACCTGACCGTGACCAGCCCGGTCGAATCGCGCCTGGGCAATCAAGCCCTGCCGGTGCTCATCGTGGCGGGCGGCGACCTGTCCATTGCCGGCGCTGACGGCAACGGCAACTCGGTTGACGCCCGCGGCCTGGCAGGAGCGGCCAGCGCACCGGTCGACCTGGTCGGCGCCTCTATTTCGCTGGCCGGCAACGTCGATGCCTCCAACCTGAGCGGCGGCAACGGCGGCAAGGTGTTCGCGGCGGCGATGGAGAGCACGCTGTCGGCCGGCAGCATCTTCACATATGCTGCCTCGGTCGGGCAGCGGGGGGGCAGCATCAACCTGTTCGCGGCGGACTCGATGGCCACCGGCGACCTGGTGACGGCAGGACTGGCCGGGGCGTCTGGCGGCAACATCTCTATTGTGACGCCGGGGACGGCCACGGTCGGATCGCTTGTCGCCCGCTCGACCGCGAACAGCACCGTGGCCGGCGCCATGCAGTACGACAACAACAGCGGCGCCGGCGTATCGGGCAGCATCCTCGGTCTGGGCGCGCTCGCCTTCCTGCCCGGCTCCGCGGTGCTCGTCGACGGCAACAACGGCGCCACGCCGGTAGCCGTCAGCCTGCAGCTGGCGGGCTACAGCCTGACGCAAGCCAGCGTAGCTCCTGCGCTCATCGCCACCACCAGCACCAGCGGCGCTGCCGGCTCGGTGTCCGTCAGCGCCAACAACCCGGCGGGCCTCACCATCAACGCAATCGAGGCAGGCTCGACCGCGAGCGATTCCGGCTCGATCGTCGTAGCCAACACCTCCGGGTCGGTGACGCTCACGCAGAGCCTGTCGGTTGCCGCCTCGGGCACCACCAACTCCAGCGGCAGCATCGCCGTTTACGCTGGACGCTACGTCGACGGAGGCTCGATTAACGCGACCGGCCTCACGCTGTCGGCGTCCGGGCTGTCCGGTGCTGCGGCGGGGACGGTCACGCTTTATGCAACCGGCGGAGTCAACGCGGGCAACCTTGCCGCTGAGGCAGACGGCCCGCTGGGCGTTGGCGGCAGCATTGTCGTTGTGGGCGGCGGCGATGTAACCCTCGGCATTGTCAACGCCAGCGGCAACCTGCTGTCGGCCGGAGGCAACATCTCCATTACCTCCCGCCTCGGCAGCGTGACGCTGGGCGGCATCGAGAACAACAGCGCCGGGCCAAACTTCGCCGAAGGCCGCACATCGGTCATCGCCCAGACCGGAATTACGGTCAACGGCACGCTGGACAGCTACGGGCAGGACGGCTCGCGAGGCGGCAGCATCTCGCTGACCACCGTCGGCGGCGATGTCGCCCTCCTGCCGGGAGCTAATGGAAGCGGCGGCATCAAACCGGCGGCAGACGTTTCGGGCGACAGACATTTCGGCAGCGGCGACGCCGGCTCGCTTATCGTATCCGACATAACGGGCAATATCGTCTTCAACGGCGACATCATCGCCTCGGGCTCGGGCGGCGAGCAGCAGGCGGGCTCGATCACCCTGTTCGCGGGCGGCTCCGTCACCTCGGCTTCCGGGAGCCTGCTTGCCGGCGGCGCTTCCGCCCCCGGACCGCTCAACGCCTCCGGCGGTCACGTCTCGGTGAGAACGATTGAGGGACCGATCACGCTCGGGCAGGGCAACGTCGATGTTTCCTCTTACGGCGGCAACGGCGGCACAGTCTTCCTGCAGTCGCTGGCTGGGCAGGGTGTAAGTGTCGGCGGCAACATCCTTGCCTTTGGCGAATCCCGCAACGGTATGGGCGGGCAGGTGATTGTTGACACCCCGAACGGTCCGGTCAGCCTTTCAACGGTAGATGCCTCCGGGGTTGCCGGCGCGCACGGTGGCATTATCTTCGTGACCAGCTACACCGACATCGCCGCCGGCAGCGCCGGAGCGGACGTCAACGGGGTAAGCGGCCTGTCGGTGTCCGGCACTACCGGCGGCGGCACCATCGTGCTCACCGCCCAGGGCGGAATTTACCGGAACGCCAGCGGCCAGTTCGACGTGCTGGCCGGCTCCACCGAGGGCAATGGGGGCACCGTGCACATCTCGACCGCCGGCTCGGCGGTTACCGGCAACGCCATGGCGATCGACCACCTGGACATCTCGGGACTCAACGGCGGCCTGGCCGAGCTGCTCAATCTCAACACCAGGGGCGGGCTGACCACGGTCGGCTCGATAACCGGCCGGGCTCTGTCGCCGCTGGGAATTGGCGGTGCCGTCTCCATCTTCGGGCTTGGCGCCGTGTCGCTGGGACCGGTCGACCTCACCAACGTAAACCTGGGAGCGCTGCCTGCTGCCCGCGGCGGCGATCTGTTCGTATCCTCGGCGACCGGCATCACCACGCAGGCCATCTCGGTGCTCAACCCAGCCAACGGGACCTTGTCCGGCAGCGTGCTTCTCGTCTCCGGCGGCGGGGCCGGCTCGATTGTCGTTGACGGCACGGCGGTTGGCGGCGCCGGCATCCAGGCGCGGGCAGTGGAGGCCGGGGCCGGCAAATTCGGGGCGTTCGCGCTGGGAGCCCTGCCTGGTTATTCGGCACCGTCCATCATCAGCAGCGACACGACGATCGCCCTGTCGCCAGATCAGAGTCCGGTCAACTACAACCCGTATGGCTATACAGCAATCAACCTGCCGTCAGGCACGCTGACGGTGGACACCGGCGGCAATTTCCGCCTGCCACCGCCGATAGTGTCACTAACCACGGCCACGGTCGGCAACATGCAGTCGACCAACCCGCTGTCCGCGGACGGCATCAACCTGGTGGCGGTAGGCGACGTGACCGTCAACGGCGTGATGAACGCTTCAGGCGCCAACTGGGGCGGCATCGCCACCGCCACCTCCATAACCGGCAACCTGACCCTGGGCTCCGTTAATAGCGGCAGCAACGTCGTGGGCGGCAACGTCTTGCTGGTGGCGCCGCGGGCGCTGGTGACGGTCGGTCCGATTGCAACAAGCGGCACGCTTGTCTCCGGCGCGGTGACCGTGGTTGCCGGCACCGGCATGGTGTCGAAAGGGGAGATTACGACCTCGTCGACCAACCTGGGCGGCGATGTGACGCTGGTTGCCGGTGTCGGCACCATCAACCTGACCAGGCGCAACGACGCCGACGGCGGTCGGGACATCAATACCGGCGGCGCCAACCTGCGCGGCGGCAACGTGGACATCCTGATCGGGCTTGCTCAGAGCAGCACGGTAGGCGCCACCAGTCAGGGGTTCATCGTCACCAACCCGCTTGCCCCCGGCTCCGGCGATCCGACGCAGAGCAGCATCTACACGGGCTCCGCCAACGGCCTCGCGGGCAACTTCAGGCTGAGCGTGTTGTCGGGAACGCAGGGCGACCTGCAGTCCAAGCCGTCCGGACTGCTCCTCATCGACACCTCATCGCAGAGCAGCATCGCCGGCAACGTCTCCATATACTCGGCCGGCGACATCGAGTGGGCGACAGGCGTCAAGGCCACCGGGCTCGTTGGCGGCAATGTTGCGGTAAGCGCCGGGCTCAACCTCGTCCTGAAGCCTTTGGCTCAAGGGATCATGGCCGGCGGCACCGAATACGGCGGCAGCATCGGGCTCACGGCCTCGGTCGGCCAGATGAGCCTGTACGGCGCAACCGGTCTCTACACGCTGTCGACCAACAGCGGCACCCAGGCCGGTGACGTCAGCATCGTCAGCGGCGGCAGCGTCTATATCGGCGGCCTGGTCGATGCCTCTTCGCAGGGCTCCGGCGGCTCGGTCAACATCGGCATCCAGTCGGGCTATCTGCAGTTCGGCACGGCCGGCTTAGGAAGCAACGGGCTGCCGCTCGCCGAGGTGAGCACCCATGGCGGCAACGGGCCGGGCGGCAACTTCAATCTCACCATAAGCCACGGCTTGACCACGCAAGGGGGCGAAGCCGGCTTCTCGGGCATTGTCATGCCGGCTCCTGTGATCGGCTTCGGAGGACCAGGCGTCATCGACACCGGCTCCAATTCGGCAGGCGCCGGCAACGCCACCGTCAACATGCTCACCGGACAGCTTGGCTCATTCGATACGACGGCATCGCAGGACACCATCACCTTCAGCGCCAACTCGACGCTGGGAGCCGGCGGCACGATCGCGATCAACTCGCATGACCGCACGAACATCAACTGGTCATTCGACGCCTCGGGCACCACCGGCGGAGCGATTATCGTCAACGCCAGGGATACGCTGACGATAAGCGGCTCGCTGACGGCCAATTCGACGGTAGCCAGCGGCGGCAACATAATCTTGAATGCCGGCTCCGACATGGACATCGAAGGGGCGATTCAAGCCAACGGCTATCAGAGCGGCGGCCGAGTGTTCGCGCAATCGGTCAGGGGCCAGCTGACCATCGACGGCAGCTTCCTCGGGCAGACGATCGGCGCCACCGCCAATGATGCCGGCGGCGAGGTGGCGCTCATCGGTTATAAGGGCGTGTCCGTGGGGGCGGCGATTGATGTTTCGTCCTACTCACCCACCCTTGTCGGCAGCGGCGGCAGCGTGCTGATCGTCACCCAGGCTGCCACCTCGGCCATCTCCTTGAGCGGCAACATCGAGGCGTCGGGACCCTCGCAAGGCGGCTCGGTCACCCTGGTCTCCGCGGGCACGATTGCTTCGCCTCTTAGCTTCGCTGAAATCAATGTATCCACCACCCTGCACTCGCCCGCCGGCAACATCCTTTCACCGTCCGGCAACGGCGGCACGGTCTTTATCTCTCAGGGCGCGAGCGCGGGACTCCTGCTGCCGGGCATCTACCTGGCGGGCAGCGGCGAGGGCAGCGACGGGCTGGCGGTCGTGATGTCCAACGGCAGCATCAGCCGCGGCGGCCAGGCGGGACCGCCGGCCGACGAGATCCTCTTCCCGCAGGTGGCGGGCAGCTCTGCAAGCCCGCTGTTCGGACTCAACACCATGGTTGCCGGTCAAAGCTACGAGCTTGTGGTTTCTCGAACTGCCGCGCCCTACCTGCAGGCCGCCGACGGCGCGGTGCTGGCCTTGCCGGCCGGGGCAATCATGACGGGCGGGGCCCCGGTCGCCCTGGGCAACATTACCTTCAATACGCCTTACGGGATGACGGTGCCGCTGGTCTTCGACGCGCCGCTGACCGCCGCCAGCGTAAGCGGGCGGGGCACAAGCCCGCTGGCCGTCATCACCACCGGCTCGCTCGGCGTGACGGGCAGCGTGGTGAACTCGAGCACCACAGGCAACGGGGCTCCGGTGTTGTTGTATGCGGGCGGCGATCTGTATATTGGCGGCGGGGTGGACACGCACTCGACTGCCGGTTCGGGCGGGCGCGTGTCGCTGTCGGGACTTTCGGTCACGGTGGCCGGTCCGGCCGGTACCGCCGCCGGTGCTACCATCGACGCTTCCAGCCAGGCCGCGGGAGCTGTTTCCACCGGCGGCAATGTCTTTGTCTCGTCACGGGTGGGCGGCGTCACCCTGGGAACCTGGTCCGATCTATCGACCCGGGCCAGCGGTGACGTCCTTGCTTACGCGACCGGTTCCGGGAGCACCGCAGGCAATATCGACCTGGTCTCCGCCGCGCAAATTGAGGCGGGCAACGTGCTGGCCGGTGGCGCCGATAATGCCAGCGGCGGCTCCATTCGCGTAAGCGCCGGCACGGATGTAACCGCCGGGTCGCTGTCCGTCAGGTCGGCGGCGCCGCTTACGGCCGCTCAGGCGGCTGCCGGCGACACCGACGAGCAGGCGCTGGCAGGCTATTACGACCCGGCGACCGGCACCTACTTCCAGACCGGGTCCGGCTCGGGCGGCGGGCTGCTTCTGAACGGCAGCTTCTATTTCCTGCCCGGAAGCTCGATCCTGACCGATTCCACCAACCGGATCGTCGCCACCTCCTCGGTGCTCGTCACCCTTCGCGGTGCCGATGCGGGGACGACGATTGATCCGTATCTCATCCGCACGGTCAATCTCGACGGCATATCCGGGGCCGTGAGCCTGCGCGCGGCCAATGCCCTCGGTCTTGTGCTGGAGACGATCGACACCTCCTCGCCGGCAGGCAGCGGCGGGGACATCTCGATCTTCAATTCGCGCGGCGGCATCACGCTGGGCAGCGGGCTGGCTCCGAGCTTGCTCGCCTCCAGCGGCTACGGCCCGGTCAACTCGGCCGGCGCCATCACCATCGCGGCAGCCGGCGACATCCTGTCCGTAAATTCGACCATCAACGCCTACGGGACGGACAGCGCCCGCGGCAATTCGGTCATTCTCTATGCGCTGGGCAGCATCAACGTCCAAAACGTCAATACCTCGGCTTCGGGGTTGTTCACGGCCGGCGGCGACGTGATCGCGGTCGCCTCCGGACAGATTACGATTGGCAACGTCAACACCTCCGGGCTGGGATTTGCGCAGGCCGGCGGGATCGACCTGACCTCGCGGGCAGCAGGCGTCACCACCGGCGACCTCACGGCCAGCTCGTCGGGGGTGAGCGTGGTCGGCGCCCACATATCCATAAACTCCTTCGCCGGCGCCAGCGTTGACGGCAACATCCTGGGCAACGGCCTGTCCGGGGCCAGCGGCGCTGTCGTCACCATAGGCTCGGTGACAGGCGACGTGCAGGTGGCCGGCAATGTCGACCTTTCATCCCTCGACACCGCCAGTCCGGGCAGCGGCGGTTATTTGAATGTGGTCACGCCGCAAGGATCGGCCTATCTGCCAGGCAGCATCAACGTCTCCGGCACCGGTCGCGACGCGGTCGGCGGCATCGTGGCGGTGAATGCCCTGGGCAACATTATCGACGGCGGCTCGATTACGGCGAAGGGCTACGCGGACAGTCAGGGATACTCCGCCTTCGGCGGCCACGTCTCGCTCATCTCCACCCTGGGCCTGATTGCCGTGGCGGGCAGCATTGATGTCTCCTCGCAGGGCAATGCCGCCGGCGGTGTCCTGCTGAAGGCCTCCGGCGCCGGCAGCATCGCCTCCGACGGCTCGATAAGCTCGACCGCCTCGGCCGCCGACCTCCTGCAGATGACCGGCTCGCTGGCCAGTATCAGCGTGGGCGGCGACATACTTGCCACCGCCTCGGGCGAGGGCAACTATGCCGGTCGGGTGCTCATCGACGCCAGCAACGGCTCCGTACACATTCAAAACATCAATGCGTCGGCCACGGCCCGGGGGACAGGCGGCACCGTTTTCATCGAGAGCGCCTATGCGATAACGGCGGGCTCGTCCGGTTTCATGACCGTTGCCGGCAGGTCGGTGGCCGGTGGTATTGCGGTGGCGGGCGATGCTCAGGGCGGCTGGCTTGCGCTCTCGGCCGGCACATACCTGGCCCCGCCGGCGGGCGGCGCGCTCAATCTATATGCCTTCTCGGCCAACGGGCGCGGCGGCGACGTCTTCGTGTCGGCCCTCGGCAATGATGGCGCCGGCAACTCCATCACGCTCAATAATATTGATGTCTCCGGCGTGCGCGGCGGCACGCTCGAGGTGGTAGAGCTGGTGCCGCTGCCCGGAGCCGCCGGCTCGCCTGTCGCCGCCGGCGCCACCACCATCGCCAATGTCAACGGCCAGGCCACAGGGCCCTTCGGCCAGGGCGCTTCCGTGGGCATCGCGACGCTGGGCAATCTTGTCGCCGGCAACATCGATCTGAGAAATACGGCGGCAATCACTGGCGCAGGCGCTCGCGGCGGCGATCTGTTCCTGTCGTCGGGCACGGCAATCCAGACCGGCAGCATAGCCAACTACAACACCGGCAACGGTTCCAGCCCCGGCTATGCGATCCTTGTATCGAGCGGGGCGGTCAGCACCGGCGACCTGTCGCAGGTGGCGGCGCAGAGCCTCAACATCTCGCCCAACTTCGGCCCGGGGCAGGCTGCCGCTCTCGACAATTCGACCGCCCCGGGTCCTGTCACCATCACGATCACGCCCCAGCAGATAAGCAGCAATTACAACCCTGCCGGCTTTACCTATGTCTCCATCGCCGGCAATCTGGTTGTTGACACCGGAGCCGACCCGCTGCTGCTGGCGCCGGTCCTGTCGCGGTCGACTATCTCAATCGACCCGACGGCCACAGGCGGGTCGACGGCAATCAGCGCCAGCGGGCAGGCGTTGTCGCTGGCCGCCGCCGGGAATATCAGTACCGTCGGCGATATCAATTTGAGCGGCGTCACCGGCGGCATGCTCACCTTCCACAGCCTGGGCGGCAACATCAATGTCGGCGGCGGCGGCAGCATCTTTACCTTCGGTCAGGAGGTCGGCGGGGACGTCAGGCTCATGGCGCCGCAGGGTCAGGTCTATGTCGATGGCGGCATAATCGCCTCCGGCCCGCAGCAAGCCGGCCAGGTGATTGCCGGGGGCGGGCAGGGGACGGTCACCAACCCATATGCCGTCAGCCTTGGCAACAACATAGTCAAGCTCCTCACCGAGATCCCGACGATCATCTTCGGGCAGAGCACGACGCCGCTTTCCGTCGATGTCTCCTCAACGCAGACCCCGGGCTCCGTCCAGCTGCTGGCCTTGAACGACAGCATCGCTTTCTCGCTGGGCATCTCCGCGACGTCAGCCAGCAGGCACGGCGGCAATGTCAACTTCGTGGTCGGCGCCACCGGCATCACCGGCAATGTGGGCGTCTACGAGAACACGGGCATCTTCGGGCCCTCGGTGGGCGATCAGAGCGTGAGCACCGGCTCGTCGTCCGATGCCGGCGGCAATATCCTGCTGGAGGTGCTGTCGGGCAACCAGGGCTCCTTCGGCAACTTCACGCCGCGCACGCTGCACCTGGATACGAGCTCCGGGCGTCTGGGCGGCAATGTCCTCATGTTTGCGGGCGGCAATGTCAACAGCGCCCTGACCATGACCACGTTCGGCGACCGGGCCGGCAACGTCTTTGTCGCCGCCGCCGGCGCCCTCCATCTTATCGGGCCTAACGGAACGCTGGCGACGGCCGGCGGCAGCTTCGGCGGTGACGTGGTACTTTATGCTCCTAACGGCGATGTGCAGGTGACGCCCTCGGCCAGCCCCAGCTATCTGGACGATCAGCAGGTGGTAATCGATACGTCCGGCACGCTGGCGTCCGGTCATGTCAGCGTCCTGTCGGGCGCCTCACAGGTCTACAACGGCGCCATCAACACCTCCACCTCCGGATACGGCGGCGATGTCGTGCTGGGGGCGGGCATCGGCAACATCTACCTGGAAGGCAGCAACCCGCTCGACCACGGATACAGTTTGGACACCAGCTCCATTAACGCTTCCGGCGGCAACGTCACCTTGACCATCGCCCGGAGCGCGCCTGATGTCAATCAGTTCGCCGGCGTGCTCCTGTCGGGCGGGGTGTACGCCGGCTCTCTGCAAGGCAACGGCGGCAACGTGGAGCTGACGGTTTTCAACGGGCCGCAAGGATACACCGGCCAGACCCGCTATAGCGGCACCTACTACGGGATCGATACCAGCTCCTCCACCGGCAACGCGGGCAGTGTGGCGATTTCGGCAGGGGGGTCGGTCAACTCGGGCTGGAGCATCAATGCCACCGGTCAGAACGGCGGCGACGTCCGCATACAGTCCGGCGGCAACCTTACTGTTACCGGCGGCGGCGCCATTGCCAGCAATGGCCTTGTCTTTGCCGGCAATATCTCGCTTGACGCCCCTGCCGGGTCCGTGACCGTATCGGGCCCGCTTTCGGCCACGGCCATTACCCAGGGCGGGCAGATCAACATCAACTCTTACGAATCCGTGAGTCTGGGCGACGTGCTGTCCACCAACGCCGGGGGCAACGGCGGCGACGTCAACGTTTCCATCCGCTTCGGCAACCTGTATCTCGACGCTGGCTCCGGTGCCACCATTATCAATACCAGCGGGCAGGACGGCTCGGGCGGCACCTTCAATGTCTCCATCCTGCGATCGGTGCCCGATCTCGGCGGCATCAACGGCAACGCCGGCGTCATCTACACCGGACAGTATCCTGCCACCATCGACACCTCATCGCATTTCGGCAATGCCGGCAACGTGGTGATTTCGATCGCCGATGGGCAGCAGGGCAACCTTGATTACGCCAGCGGCGGCACGACGCTCAACTTCAACCTCACCTCGGCCCTTGCCAACGGCGGCAATTTTGTAGCGTCGGTCGGCGGCAACATGAACACGGCCTGGTCAGTGACCACCAGCGGGCTCAACGCCGGCTCGGTCTTCATCCGTGGCTCCGGCAACACGCAAATTGAGGGCAATATTGTCGCCAACGGCGTGCTGTTGAGCGGCGGCACCGTGCTCGTATCCAGCTACGGGCAGCTGACGGTAAACGGCTACATCCAGGCTCAGGGCGGCTCGCAGGGCGCCGGCGGCAATATCACGCTTCAGTCGTTGAAGGACGACGTCAATGTCCTGGGCTACACGGGCGACAGTGCCGGCCCGGGCGGGCTTTCGCTTGACGTCAGCGGCTACAGCGCCGGCGGCAACATAACCGTGCTTGCCTCCAACGGCATCACCATCCAGGGCGGCATCAACCTCGATGCGCTGTCGCAGGCGGGCGACCCGCATGCCGGACGGCTGCTCATGGTCAACTTCCAGACCGCCGAAGATGTAAGCCGCCAGCGGGACATTGTCTTCAACTTCAGCTTCCCCAATCTATTTAATGCGGTGTCGAACGTAATATCGGCCAGCTCCTACGGCACGGGCGGTAGCGTCACGCTGGTGTCGGGCGGCGGCGTCCAGCTGCCAGACAGCAGCGGCGCCACCGTGAACCTGGCCGGAACCGGACCGCAGGGGGCGGGCGGCTCGCTGTTCCTGTCCTCGGGCACCAGCCAGACCATGTCCGTGCCGGTCGACCTGACGCTGTCGGCCGGGGGCAGCAGCGTCACGGTGCCTAACTTCTCCACCTTCACCGCCGTGGGCGCTGCCGGCACCGTCTACAGTCTTGCCGCCGGCGGCAACAGCGTTACCTTTGGCGCCGGCAGCCAGTTGGAGGCGTACACCGTAAGCGGCAATGTCGTGCTGGTGGCGCCGGGGAGCCAGGTGCTGGTCGTTCCCAACGGCGGCTCCTTGAGCGTAAGCGGGGGCGCTCTCACGCTCGCTTCGGGAACGGCGAGCCTGACGGTCGCCACGAACGGCAGCTTCACCGGCACGGCAACGAGCAGCATCGACCTTTCCGGCGCAGCCGTGGCGGGCAAGATGGTGGTGCTGTCCAACGGCCCGGTTGATTTCAACGGTGTCTCTTACACGACCGACCAGCCGGCGCTGGGCATCTTCCCCATGACATCGAGCTTAAGCAACGTCTTTGCTGCCGCCGTAGCGACCGGTGGCAGCAACTACACGGTGGCGCTGGATGCTGCCAGCGGCCGGCCGACCATTACCGATACAACAAATAATGTCACCTATGCGATGCCTGCCGGGGTGATCGCAGCGCCGGCGGGCATCGCCGCGGGCAACATCTCGTTCGCTCCCTCGCTCGGCCAGCTGGTGGTGCCGCTTGTCGTCAAGGGTGATCTCGCGGCCGGTTTCGTCTCGGGCAGCGGCAGCGGGCTGGCCAGCCTGGTGGCGCTAGGCAACGTCACGCTGTCAGGCTCGCTGACCAACACCGGGGCGGTTGCCGGCTTGTACACGGCGGGCGATGCAGCCGTATTCAGCCAGGGAGCGGTGAATATCGGCGGCTATATCTCCACCTCGGCAACGGCCGGGGCGAGCGGCAACGTTCAGATTGTCGGGGCGTCGGTGCAGGTTTCCGGACAGACCTCCGGCGGCGCCACGATCGATACGGCCAATTCGACCGGCCTGGCCGATGCGGGCTCGGTCTCCATAGCGGCTTTCAACGGCAGCCTCACCCTCGGTACGTGGTCGGATGCGCTGACGGTCAGCGGCGGCAACGTGCTGAGCTATGCGACCGGCTTTGTCGGCCCCAACCCGAACAATGCCGGCAACGTCTTCCTGTTCGGCTTCCAGGATGTGAGGACAGGCTCGGTGCTGGCCGGCGGGCTCAACGATGCCAACGGCGGTCAGATTACCATTGCCGCCGGCGGACAGGCCACCGTGGGGACCCTCTCCAACCGCTCGGTGTCGGGTCTGACTCCTGCCGCCAGCGGCATCGACGCTCTCTCCACCTATGAAAACGACACCGGGCGCGGCTCGTCGAACGGGCTCAATGTCCTCGGCAACGTCGGCTTCCTGCCGAACAGCAACGTCTTGACCGACGGGTCGGATCAGTACGCAATCAATTCGATCAATCTGGTGCACGCCGCCTCCACAGGCTCGCTGTACGCGCCAAACCAGATCATCACCACCAACTTGATCGGTCCGTCCGGCAACATCTACCTCGTCTTCCCGGCGCTGAGCGGGCTCACGGTCTTTCAGGTCGCCACGACCTCGCCAACCGGGACGGCAGGGTCAGTGGTGATATCGAACCCGCTCGGCTCGGTAAGCCTGAGCCAACCGCTCAATACCAGCGGCTTCGGGCCGCTTGGATTCGGCGGCAACATAAGCATCGAGTCCGGCGGGGATGTGAGCGGGGTTGCGTTGACCTCCAGCACCACTGGTGGTGCGCTGGCCGGCAATGTCGGCATCAACGCGCTGGGCGCCGTCAGCTTCAATAATATCGATACATCCAGCCAGGGCCCGAATGCCGCCGGCGGAGACATCCTGATCAACAGCCGCGGCGACATCAGCCTCGGCTCGCTCAACGCCTCGGGCCTGAACCTGTCGGTGGGCGGCCTGGTCTCGCTTTATTCCGCCTTCGGCAGCGTCACCACCGGCAGCATCGCCGACAGCGGTGCCGGCACTCTCTTTAGCGGGGGCTACGTCAATATCTTTGCCCGCAACGACGTGACCGTCGCAGGATCGATAGATGGGCGCGGCCTGGCCGGGGCTGATGCCGGCAATGTCAACCTGCTTTCCATCTTCGGTGACATCCTGGTGGCCGGGAAAGTCGATCTCAGCACCAGCGTATACGATGCCGGCGGCAACCTTACCGGGCGCGGCAACGGCAGCGGCGGCTTCTTCACGGCAACCACGCTTGCCGGCGCCGTGAACCTGCTTTCCGACGTCGATGTCTCCGGGCAGGGACAGGGCAACCATGCCGGCTCGGTGTCGCTGCAGGCGTGGCTGGACGTCAATGCCGCCGCCAGCAACATCGACGCCAGGGGTTACAGCTATGTGATTGGTGACTCGGCGACGGGCGGCCACGTCGTTCTGCATTCGGCTACCGGCAACGTAATTGCCGGCCCGACCATCGATGTGTCCGCCGACAACCAGAACGCAGGCACGGTGCTCCTGGTGACCGGCGGCTCGGGCAGCGTCAGCGCCGGCAATATAGAAGCGTACGGAACGAGGGGCGGGCACTCGGGCGGTCAGGTGGTCATCTACACGCCGGCCAGCTCGGTTTCAGTCGGCAATGTCGACGCTTCAGGCGTGTCCGGCGCCGCCGGGGGGTATGTGAACATCATCGGCGGGCAATCCGTGGTCTTCGGCTCCGGCAACGCATCGGCAGCCACCGCCGACAGCCCGCAGGGCGTATTCGGTATTGACGTCTCCGGCGCGGCAGCCGGCGGTCAAGTCCTCATCGGTTCCGGAGGCAGTATCAGAGATGGTGTCACGACCGCCGGCAATTCCATCATTGCCGCCTCGGCAGGCGGTAGCGGCGGCAATGTTCTCATCACCTCCGGCGGCTCGGACCTGACCGACAATGTCTCGATCAGGTTGCGCGGCATTGATGTATCCGGCCTGACCGGCGGGCAGCTGCAGATTTACAGCCTGGATCCCAACGGCGGGTCGCTCGCCGTCGGCGATGTCAGCGGACAGGCGACCGGACTGCTCGGGCAGGGCGCGGCGGTGGCGGTGGCCGGAATGGGCAGCGTAACAGTCGGCGCCATAAATGCCGCCAACACGAACGCCAACGCCATCGCCGGGTCTTCCGGGGGCGCCGTCTTCGTATCGTCGGTGGGCGGAACAAGCATAGCGGGCGATTTAAGCGTTGCCAGCGCTTCGCCGCTTGGCACGGCCGGCCAGATTCTATTGGCTTCGTCCGGCGACATCAATATGAACGGGCACAGCTTGACGGCCGGTGCCCAGCTGCCCGGTGGCATCATAGTCGGCGCCGGCGTCTTCGCCAATCTGGCGGCCACGGCCCCTGCCACGCCGACGCAGACAGGGCCTGACGCGAATCAAAACAACTACTACAAGATCACCATCGCGCCTAATCAGCAGAACGGCGCAGGCCAGCTCATTCCGCAAACGATCTCCAACTACAACCCCGCCGGCTTCACCTATATCGATACCGGGGCCAGCTATCTGCTCATAGACACTGGCAGCGACAGCCGGGCCATTGTTCCCGTTATCTCGCGGGCCGGCATCAATGTGTCCGGGGTTGTCGCCAACAATTACAACAACGCAGGTGTTGCCAATATCGCGCTCGTGTCCCTGGACGACCTGTCGGTGCGGGGAGCGGTAAGCAGCACCGGTGCCATCGCCTTTACCGGGAGCCAGGCAGTTGCCAGCGGCGGCAATATCGACCTGGTCTCGGTTGCCGGCGCGGTGAGCGTGATAGGCTCGATCAACGCCTCGGGCACCCAGTACGGCGGGTCGGTAACCGTGGCGACCCCGCTGGCCTCCATTTATGCTGGCGGCATTTATGCCAACGGATCTTCTGCCGGCGGCCGGGTCTCGCTGACCGCGGCTTCCGGCATCGAAATGGGACAGGCGATTACCACCCGCTCGCAGGGCGAAGGCGGCGCGGTGAGCATGGTCGTCGACTCCGGCAACATTCAGCTTGATTCCCCGTCGGCGGGCGCCGTCGACGTCAACAAGGTGAATCACGCGGCACGTTATATCGACACCACCGGCGTCAGCGGCGACGGTGGCAACCTGAGCATGCTGATCGGCCTTTCCGGAGCCGGTCTCGATCGCGGTCTGGTTATTCTCAACAACTCCCGGCCGGTGCCGCTCGTCGATGTGGAAAACAGTATAAATACAGGCTCCGAGCTGGCTAACGGCGGCTCGGTCAACTTCTCCATTCTTTCCGGCACGCAAGGCTCCTTCGGCGGCACCCACGACGTCGGCGCCGGCGGGGTGACCTTCCGGACCAACGCCGCCCAGACGGCAGGCGACATCGATGTTTATGTCGGCGGCGCCACGCTGACACCCTGGTCGCTGTGGGCGCAGGGGGCGCAGGGCGGTAACATAAGCGTCACGGCCGGATCTTCGGTGCTGTTTAACGGCCTGAGCTACGGCGGCGGCGGCGACGTCCGTGCCTCCGGCGGTAGCTACGGCGGCAATATCAGCATCCTTGCGCCCAATGGAACGGTGACGGTGAACAGCCTGACGGCAAGCGCCGGCCAGAACGCCGGTGAGATCAATGTCACCGCCGGCGGGGGCCTCACCGTAAACTCGGTTATCGACGCCTCTTCGCCGGTGGCCGGCAACAACGTGACCATCCATCTGGGCGCGGGCGATCTGACCACCGGCGGCATCACCACCAGCGGTGCTCTCTCCGGTGCCGGCAACATAAACATCCTCATTCAACAGGCGCTCTATACGCAGGGCGGCGTCAGCGGCGCCGGCTCAGGAATTCTCTTTAGAGGCGGGTCGTCCGTGGATGCCAGCTCGGTCGAAGGCGATGCCGGCAACTTGACAATCTATGTGCACAAGGGCGATATGAAGGATGTTATTCCCGGCGCCAACGGCCCCACGGACAACCAGGTGACGATCAATTTGTCCAGCCAGAACCTCAACGCCGGTGGCCTTTATGCTTCCACCGAAGGGAATTTCGAGGCCAACTGGCTGGTCAATGCCTCGGGCTTCCGCGGCGGCAACGTCGTGATCGAGTCGAGGCATTTCCTCACGCTCGGCGCCCAGATTGACGCCAACGGCGCCTTAAGCGACGGCGGCACGATCATTCTCAAGGGTGGTGCTGCTGCGACGGCGACAGGCGGCCTCTCGGCTTCCGGCAGCACCGGCGCGTCGCTGGGCGGGCACATCCTGGTTGAATCGGTGCTGGATTCGCTGAGCTTCGCCGGGCAATTGACGGCCACCGGCGGCAGCCAGGGCGGGGAAGTGCTGGCGCTCGGGGATACGGGGGTGAACTTCAACTACAATGGGGCCTCCAGCTCGATAAATGTAAGCTCCGTCTCGGCGGGTCAAAATCTCGGCCTGGGTGGCTCGGTCTGGATTGCCGGCTTTACCTCGATAGCCGACGTGAACATCTCCGGTGGCATAACCGCGACCGGCTCCGGCGGCGGCGGCTCGGTGGTTATTGCCACACCGGGGCGGGTCCTCTTCCCGAACCCGGGCACCGCGATAAATGTTCAGGCGGTGGCGATCGACGGCGGCATTCAGCCTGGCGTGACGGATGGCAACGTCTTTGTCTCGGCCGGTTCGCTGCGGCCTGTGGTGCTGCCTTCAATTACTGAGAGCCCGACGGCGACGGAGATAGTGCTTGCCGGCGGCTCGATCCTGGTGCCGAACGGCGCCGGCGGCTACACGACACTGACCGCCTTCCCCAGCACCAACCCCGGCGCCGCCAACCAAGCCAGCCCCAACGTCGGGCTCTTCCCCAACGTGGCGGTCAACAACCAGCAGCCCGGCGGCATGTTCTACGCCACATCGGTCAATTACGGTGTGGAGCCCAACCATGACCTCACGCTCGAAATTACTCGGGACGGGAGCGGCAACCTTACGCAGCCAGCCATTCTGGACACCGACCGGAACAGCGGGCAGACGATCGCTTACGGCATGCCGGCGGGCACTCTGGAGCATTTCGACGCCATCGCGGTCAACAGCCTGCAGTTTGTCGCGCCGAACAGCCGCTTCCCGCTGCCTATCGTTACCAGGAGCCCGGTTGATGTGCAGTCGGTGAGCGGCAGCGGCCCGGCAGTCAGCGGCATCGTTTCCGGCGCAAACGGCACCACGGCGTCGCCGGTAGCCATTCTCACCTACGGCAGCATCACCATATCCGGTGGCGTCGACAACTCCGCCAGCACCGGCAGCGCGCCCGACGTTTACCTGTTCGGATTGAACGGGGTCAACGTCAGCGGCGGCATATCCGCCAGGGCGACCAGCAGCAGTTCGAGCGGGTGGACGGGCGGCTACGTCGACATATTTGGGGCGGCGGTCTCCGTGGCGGGCGGCGTTGACGTGTCCGGCTACGGGCTCAACAACAGCGGCGGCACCTTCCGCGCGGTAGCATTTGCCACCGATCTGACGGCCGATACGGTGATGGCCAATGCCAGTGGGTCAGCCGCCGGCGGTAGCGTCAATCTTATCGCGCCGTTCGGCACCTTGACCGTGCAGAGCATCAGCGCCACAGCCAACAACGGGCTGGCCGGCACACTGGCCATGTTCGCGCCGGTAGTCGATCTCACCGGCGGACTGCTGATTGCCAACGGCACGGCGACCATCGATCTTTCCTCCTCGCTGGGGCACGGTGGCTTTGCCCGTATTTCCGGGCGCGACATCACGGTGGCCGGCGACATCGATCTTTCCGGTGGAACCAGCGGCGGCCAGTTGGTGATGACGCTCGATTTCGGCGACATGTCGGTGGGCAATATCAGCGCCATCGGGCAGGGACTGTCGCTGCTGCAGCAAAACAACGGCGGTGCGATCAAGATCCTCTCGGCAGGTCAGTCCTCCTCTATGCGGCTCGGCAACCTTGATGTCAGCGGCACAGGCAATGCCAGCGGCGGCCAGATCCTGCTTTCCGGCATCGGACCGGCATCCGTGGCGACGCTTGCCGCCAGGAGCGCCGACAACAACGCCGGTCTCATTTCGGTCGGCCTCTCCGAACTGGCTGTCACGGGTACGGTGGCCGGCAGCCCGACGTCCCTCAACAATCCGAACGCCACCGCGGCGGTCGATTTTTCATCCGGCTCTGGCTCGGGTGGCACGCTGTTCATCATCACCTCCAGAACCAACGGCATTGACATCCCCAACGACATCGAAGGTTATGGCAGCGGTCAGGGCAACAGCGGCGGCAACGTCTTCCTCTACGCCGACGGTGACCGGTTTGTCGCCGGTAATATCAACGTCAGCGGTCAGAACGGCGCTGCCGGCGGTTCGGTTGTAGCGGCCAACCAGCTGGGTGGCCTCACCATCGGTCGCGATCAAGCTGACGTCACCCCGTATGCTCCGGTGCAGGGGATCAGCACCGCCGGTGCCGCAGGCGGCGGCCGGGTGACGCTGACGGCGATAAGCGGGATCGCCCCCCAGGCCGGCGGCGTGCTCAACATAGACACGTCGAGCTCGGCCGGTGCCGGTGGTGACATCACCATCGGGATCGGTTCGTTCGGGGCGGGCGGGGTCGCGCTCAACGCCGGCAATATAACCACTTCCGGCACCAGCGCGGGCAGCGTTGTGGTAGTCAGCTATGACCAGACGGCCACAGGCACCATCAACATCGACTCGATTACGGCCCGGGCCGCCAGCGCCAGCGGTTTCGGCGGGTCTGTCGCCATAAGCGCGCCGGGGATGATCAACATCGACCCCGCTAATGCCTTCGTGCAGCCGCGCAGCCCCTCCTTCGATCCGACCTACGCGTCCATTCGGACCGACAACGCGGCCGGTGGACTGGGCGGTGACGTGTTTATCTCCAGCGCCACCGGCATAAGCATCGACAGGGCGCTGGCCGGCACCGATCAGTTGAACAAGGAGATCGCCATGCCCTACGCCGGCGCGGCGGGCGACCCGAATGCCGGGGCCGTCATTGTCTATTCCAACGGGGACGTCATAGCGGGCGGCATTGACTCACAGGCGGCGCGCGAGCCTGTCTTCTTCAACCCGAGCGGGACGGCCAACACGCTGGTCTACTACAACGCCAATGTCAACCGCAGCCCGTCATTCCTCGTGCCCGGCTCCACCACGCAATATATGGATCAGACAATTTCAATCCGGCTCGATGCCGGCAATCCGGCAACCGATCCGCCGCCAATCAGCAGCAACCTGGCGCCGGGCGGCTACAACGAGTTCAACCTGGGCACCGGCAACCTGTATATCCAGAACCAGGTGGTGACGACCGGTGCGGTTAACACCGGCAGCGGTCCGCAGCTCGTGAATGTCACCCACAATCGCCTCCTCGTTCCGATTGTCGCCCTTGGCGGCGTGCTCAGCGCCAACAATGTGACCGGCATGCTGGACACCAGCAATTCCGCTGCCGCAGTCGTTCTGGCGGGCGCACAGGGCATAGACGTGGGCGGCAACGTGGTCACCACATCGGGGCTTAACGGGCAGGGCGGCCGGGTCATCCTCACGACTGTCAACGGCTCGATCACGGTCAACGGCTATATCGACTCGCGCGGCGACAACGCCATTCAACTCGACCCGACAACCGGCAACCCGCTTCCCTCCCACTCGCTGGGCGGCAACGTAGATCTGCTGGCACCCAACAGCATGGTCACCGTGGTCGGGTCGCAAACAAATGGCGGCTTCGCCGTGCAGACCGGCAGCGGCGAGCGCGGCGGCGACTTGACCGTAATCGGCGCGACCGGCATCGCCATCAATCAGACCTTGCAGACGGGCGGCACCGGGGCGGCAGGCAATGTCACGATGATCGACGCCGTCGGCTCGATCAATATCGGCGCCCAGCTTTCGCAGCCTGTCGCCAGGCCCAGCATCGATACCCACAGCGACTTCTTCAACGCCGGTGACGTGACCATCTATGTGGGCCAGGCGCGCGGCGGCGGTCTGATCCTGGGCGCAGCGCCGCCGGATTCCGGAAGCATTGATACGCACAGCGCCGACGGCAGTGGCGGCAACGTGACGCTTGTCGCCAGTCGCGGCGCGATAGACTCCAGCAGCAGCGCCGTATCGATCGACACCGACGGTGCTACGCTCGGACTCCAGAACCATGCCGGCAATGTGACGGTACTGGTGCCCGGCGTCTCCATCCTTGATTTTGAATGGGATATCAATGCCATTGGCGCCAACGGGGGCACGGTCACGGTTGAGTCCGGCGGCAATTTTGTCAGGAACCACCAGCCTGGCGGACTGGGCATCAGCGTCGGTGCGACATCCACCGATCCGCACGCGATGTCCGGCGGCATCAACATAATCACCAACTCGCCCGATCCGTTCGGAATTGCCTGCGGGGCCTGCGTGGGCTTTGAGACCAACCACATCTCGGATCCGATCGTGATCGGCACCGGAAACGGTGGCGGAGGTTCGGTGAGACTGGGCAACGCCAGCGGTGCCCTGGTAATTCCCGACCTCTCGCAGGCTATTGTTTTCAATAGCGCATCGGGTGGAGCGCCGCCGTCGGTGACCCTGTTCGGCAATACAGTTGAGATAGGCTCCAGCACGGGCGTCATTGACTTTGCCGGCACCGGCGTCAACAACGGCGGCAGCTTCGAGGTCGACACCTCGGACGCCAGCCAGCCGCTGGTGATCGGCAGCGCGACCGGCAAGAATTACCTTAACGTTCAGTTGATAGATCTCCACAGCGACAACGCCAACGGCGGCAGCATCACGCTCAACGCCGCCGGCGGCGTTCAGGTGCCCAACTCCAACATGCTCGATGTCAACGGCGCCGTGAACGGCGGCATGATCCGCATCATTACGGACACCGCCAGCCCGCTGACCATTACCGGCTCGGACAACCCGGGCACGGCCGGGCTGTCCAACTACGTTGCCGGCGACCTGGTGGCCCGCAGCGGGCAGAACATCACCTTTATCGACCAGCCGGCGAACAGCGCCAGCACGACGAGCCTGCACGTCGGCACCGGCAGCGGCCAGGTGGCCACGCTGGCCGTGGGAGGCACGGCGCTCACGCTCAACTACACCGACAGCAGCGGCAGCAGCCAGAGCCTTTCGCTGGGAGCCGGCACCACCCTCACCGTCACAGGCAACGGGCAGGGTAGTTTCACGCTCACGGACGGCGGGCAATCGATAACTGTGCCGGCCAGCGCGGCCATCGCCGTCGCACCGGTGGGCTCCTCAAGCGCCACGCTCACCGCCGGCGCTCCGGCCGGCGGCAGCAGCGCCGGCGCCATGACCTTCAGCAACGGTGATACGCTCAGGCTCACGAGCATGGGCAACGGCGGCACCATCCAGCTTGTGAACCAGGGTGGCGCCGTCACGGTCAGGCCGGACACCACGGACGGGAAGAACCCGCTGGATGTCCTGGTGGGGGCGCTCAACGGGAACGGCGGCAGCCTCTACCTCCAGGGAACCTCGATAAACGCCCCGATCGATCTGCTCGCCACCGGGAAAGGCACCGGTAACGGCGGCGCCATCACCCTGGTCACCACCCAGGATGCTCTGGCCATTGGCACCAACGGCGGCGGCGGGTACTCGTCGCTCGGCGTCGGCACCAAACTGGACGTCAGCGCCGGGCAATCGGGCAGCGGCGGATTGCTGACCTTCATAAGCGGCTCGGTCACGCAGCCGATCGTCGTGTCCCAGGATCTGACGGCCCTGCCGGCCGGAACGGCAGGCGGACTGCTGGGCGGGCGGATCAATATATTCACGGCCAACAACGCGGTGGACATTCCCAACAATGTAATCACCAACAATGCCACCGCCGGCAATCCCAACGCCACCGGCGGCAACATTATCATCGGGCGCGTGGGCGCGGTGACGCTCAGCGATGGCTCGGGCAGCCTGGCGTTGCCTGATGTCGCCAGACTGACCGTTACGGTCAGCGGCAGCAACCTGATCCTCGCCGACGGCACCAGTTCGCTCACGATACCGGACGGATCCACGGTCGCCGTTGCCGGCGGCAGCATGACGCTTACCGGCAGCAGCAACAACCTGGCCGGCTCCCTCAATCTGACCAACACGTCGAGCTTCACTGTCTCGGTTGCCAACGGCGTCGCCACGCTCAGCAACGGCACGCGGACGCTCACCTTGACCAGCTCTTCTCTGCTGACCGTGACCACCGGCGCCCAGACGCAAAAGGACCTGCAAGCAAGCGGGGCTGTCCTCGGAATGCTGGGCACGCAGGCGATCGGCGTGACGGATCCGATTATGGCCGCGGCGTTCAGCGCTATCTCGCAAAATGTTGCGGATAACAGTTCGGTGCCGTCCGGCCTGAACGTCGCCGTGACCGGTCAGGTTGTGGCGCAGGGCACCGACCCGTCCCGATCGTCGATCTCCTTCCTGTCCAACGGCGGCACGCTGAACGTCAATTTCAGCGCCGGCACGCCGGCCACGCAGGGCACCGTCTCCACGAACGGCACGATCAATTTCGACGCCCCGAACGGCACCGCCAGTCTCGCCGCCAACGCTATGGTGGGAGCTCTTTCCGGTGTCGGGCAGACGGTGACCGGCGTCTCTGCCACAACCGGGTTTGACGCCCAGGATCTGTCGGCGACGGTCGGGGCGATACACCTCACCATGAGCGGCGACATGACGGTGCGCAATCCGTCCGGCTCGCCGACTGATGCCGGCATGACGGCGGCGACCGATGTATTCGTGACCAGCACGGCCGGGCAGGACTTCACGCTCACCAACAACTCCACCCTCTCGGCGCTGGGCACCGGCGAGTCGTTCGGTCTGGTGAGCCTGACCAACGCCGGCGCCGGCATCACGGTCACCGGCAGCTCCAACAACCAGATAATTGGGGCTGTGACAACGCCTCTGGACAGCACGGCCAGCACGTTCGTCAACGTCACAACGAGCCAGGGCGCTCTATCGGCCTACAACAACATGGCGACGACCGGCTCGATAAGCTTCCAGGCCAGCAACGGCAACCTGAGCGTGGTGGAAAATGCGGGACAGACGACGCAGATCATCGCTCATCAGGACGTCACGCTGGCCGCGCCAAACAACAACGCCTTCGCGGGAACCGCCAACGCCTCCGGCTCCGGCGTCCTGATCACCGCGGGTGTGCTGGCCAGCGGCGCTGACACCACGCAGACCTTGAAGGCCGGCGACGTGACAAGCAACGGCTCCATCCTCGTGACCACCAATAACGGCAACATCACCGTTGGCGACAACGTCAACATGCAGGCCAGCGGCGGCAATGTGGTGCTCTACGCGTTCTCCTCCTCCGCGTCATCCACTACAAAGTCGGGCAACATCACCACCGGGCAGAACAACAGCAACATAACCTCATACGGCGGCAACGTGATCATCCGGGCTCCGTTCGGCCTGAATATAGGCTTGCAAACCAGTGAGATCGAGTCCGTGGCTCAGTACGATCCCAACGGTGTCAATGTGGTCAACGGCGTCAAGGGCGGACCGTACAAGGGCGGGTCGGTATTATTCATCGTCGGCTCGGCCGACCCGGCCTTGAGCCCGTCCGACCCCGGCTATCAGGCATACCTGTCCCGGCACGACCTGCAGCCCAGCTGGATGAACTTCCTTGCCTGGGCGCACAGCACCAGGAAGGTAAATCCTGATGGAACCGGGGTCGTGGACTTCGGCAACACGGGCATCGCCACCGATATCGGCCAGTCCCTGGACGGTGGTTTGATAAGGGCCACCGGCGCCGGCAAATTCAGCGGGCTTACCAGCCTGCCTGCCGGGGACATCAAGTCCATCGGCGGCGTGATCTATCTCGACCCGACGCCGGGCGCCGGCATCAACCTGGGCGGCGACCAGATTGTGGCGATAGCCCCGCCGATTGCCTCGAGCACCATTATCAGATCCGGCTGCCCCGGCTGTACGCCGCCGCCGCCGCCGCCGCCGCCGCCGGAGATAACGGCAACACCGGCGGCCGTGCCCGCCCCGGCCCAGAGTCAGGTCATCACCCAGAAAGATCAGGCGCAGACCTTCACGCAGCCGGCAGCGCCACCGCCGGTGGTGTCCTGCGCTCCCACCGGCTTGAACTCTGGCGGGATGGCGCCACAGGGGGCGCCCGGCGGTAAGCCCGGAACCGAAGTAACACCCTGGTTTGTCGCCGGCGGGTCGTGCCAGCCGTTCTCGTACGAGGGTGATGACGGAACGGTGGTGATCGGCTCCGGTGGCACCACGTTCGCTCCTGCGGGAACCCGTACCCTGCTCCTGAAGGAAGGGAAGCTGGTGACCATGGCTGGCGAGCAGGGGGTAGTGATCGAGACGGCCCAGGGCCACGTCAGGATTCCCGCAAGCACCGCCGCGATCGTAGAGGAGAAGTCATCGGGGGTGGTGCGCGTTGCCAACCTCTCCGGGGCCGAGACCGATATTACGGTTGGCAAGGGGGATGAGACGAAGAAGCTTTCGGCGAAGCCCGGCGAAGAGCTGGTGGTGGCGGACGCCTCGCTGGCTGACGAGGAGTTGATTCCTGTTGATGGCGTGGACCGCGAGCCGATCACCGGCGCGATTGCCGTCGCAGGCAGCAGGGTCGAAAAGCGGAGATTCGATCGCAAGATGATGGCCAACCGCGAGATGCTGCTGTCCTGCAATACCGGTTGCTTCACGGTGCTGATGCGCAAGAAGTTCGACGCCATGAGACAGGATTTGAACAGCGCCCCGCCGCTTATCTCCCAGCGTTCCAATTCAAACCTGAAGGCCGCCGCGCCGGGCAGCTCCAGAATCAAGGCCGATGCACCTTCCAACAAGACGCCTTTGAAGGCCGCGTTGCCGGGAGTCCCCGGGGCCGTAAGCGGAAGCGTGAGGCCGGTCGAAGAGACCGGACTGGTGCCGATTGGCTTTGTGCAGCCGGCCGCCCTGCAAGGCGGTGTCACCAGCGGGGTGTTTACCCTGGTTACCGATTCGGCCCAGGTTAAGCACACCGGCCGTGCTCGCATGGACCTCGAGCAGCCCGGAGTTCTCAACTTGAGGAACGGCGAGACCCTGATCTCCGCGTCGCGCCGTACCATCGTCAAGGCCGGCTCCTACAGGATCAGCATCGGGGCGGGCACCATCGCCATGGTCGCCCGCGAAGGGGATGTGGTGAAGGTCCGCAGCTTGATCGAACCAAAGGCGAATTCGACCCGGATCTACGTCGGCGACAGCATGACCGAGCTGGCGGTCGGCCAGGAGTCGCTGATAGGGCCCAACAACGGATCCGTGGGCAAGGCTCTCAAGTCGGAGGCGATCGGAAGGCGTCGCCTCAAGGGCGTCGACTTCCCGGGCGGCCACGCCATGATTCGCGGCGAGGTGTCGATCGTGTCGCTCATGCAGGAATCCGATCTGCTCCACCGGATCAGCACCAGCAAGACCGCTCACGACAGAGCCTTGACGGTACGACTGGTGAAGATGGCCGCCGTCATGCAAACCGTTCAAGCCGGCCACGGCGCCTTTGCTCCTGTCGGTGAATGACGCAACCCGCCCTCGTTTGCAGCAAGCGACATCTCCTTGAATCAGTGAATCTTTCGGTTGCGTCTTCGCCTGCCTTCCAGGACCTGCCCTGGCAGGTCGGACGGACCTCTTAGCAGAGCCGCGTGTTCGAGGACGCTCACCAGTTTGTCCAGGAGCATGGCATAATCCTCAAGCACGAGCTGCATCTGCTCGATGAGCCTGGCTTGCCGGCAGACTTCTTTTTCCAGGACGTCCAGCCGCGTCTCCTGAGCCGGGCGCGGCGATGGTGCGGGTGCTTCGGATGCGGGGCGGTCCGGGGCGAGTGCGCCGCGTCCGGCATCGAGCACCGGCGCGGTGGCGGCTTTGTTCACAGGTGGAGCCTCCCGTGTCTGTCGATGGGCTACAACAGGTAATACGTCCGGGCGGGCAAAAAAGTTCAAATCCGGTTACAGCTTGCCGAGGAGCCGCTCGCAGATGGCGGCCGGGAACAGCCACATGGCGAAATCCGCCCTTGTGGGCGTGGCGCCGGGCGCAGGCGGGATCGGCAACTTAAGCAGCCGGTGCCGGCCTGCAGGCTCTAGATCGCGCCAGGTAACCGGGTCGGCGGGCCTGAAGTTCCGATCCGGGCTGACGGCGATAAGGCCGCTGCGGACGCAGGCGGCAATTGCCGCGGCCGAATCACTCTCGGCGGCAACGTCTGCGGGCAGGGTGCGCGGCGTGACGCGCGCTTTCAGCTTAAGGATGCAAGCCAGCGCCGAGGCGGCCTCTTCCCGGGTGAGGGGATCGGCCGGCCGGAAATGAAGGTGCTCGGGGGCGCCCGGCATCACCTGCGTGATTGCCAGAAACTGGATGGCCGGGAACGCCGGGTGCGACACCGGCACGTCGTCGTACCAGTAAATGGGCACGCCCATGCCGACCAGCTCTGATTGCAGCTTGCGCAGGAGCGTCTTGTTCTCGAGCACCCGGCGGGCAGGGACGCCGGCCCGCGCGCAAAATGCGGCCAGGTGGCCTGCCGCCTCACCGACTGCCCACTCCACCGGGTGCAGCCGGTAGGCGCCGTTGGTTATGTGCGTGGTGCCGATATTTTTGGCCGAGGCGATTAGATTGGATCGCTTCTCGGGAATTAAGGCCCCGAGCGGCAACTGGAAGGGGCGCGTTGCCTGCGCCGCGCCCGGAAGGTCTTGCCGCCCGTGGATGTCGATCGGATAGAAGCCGATGCCGACCGAGTCCGGGCAGAAGCGGGCGCGCGCACCGCGATTGGTGGCGGCCGCGATGTCCTGTTCGAGGATGGTCCGCACCGGCCTGATTCGCCTCGACTCGCGTATGTAGGGATATTTGGAAAGCCCGTCCTGGCTGCCCATCACCTGCGGAACGAGGCGCAGCTCCGGGTAGCCGTGCCCGCCCTCATCACGCGGGGCCTCCGTCTGCAGCCAGTAAAGAAACCCCAGGCTGAGCGCCTTGGCCATCGCCAGACGCTCGGCGGCCACCTCGTCGGGCTGGTCGATGATGTTCTGCCCGCTAAGGTCGTTGCTCATCCAGTTAATCATGGCCACGTCGTAACCGAAAGGCGGGTCCGTCCAGTTGGAGCAATCCAGCAAGCGGCGGTAAGTCCAGAAGGGGAGAACCTGCCTTTCGCTCCCGTCCGGGTCGGCTAAGGATGATTGGCGGAACATCTTGTATCCGTAAAAGCTGAAGGCCCCCTGTTCCTTGAATCCGTCGTACAGCGGGGGTCTGGCAATCGTGTGGTTTTCTCCCGGGCGAAACTCGACGGCGAACGGGTAGACGAAGTCCTGAACGTTATTCTCGTCCCGGGCCAGGGGAGCATGCGGCTCGCCGGTATCCAGGCTTGATTCGGCGCCTGCGCGATAAGCGGTGCCGGTCATCGGAAGCAGCGCACCAAGCTCGGTGGCATCCAGGCAGATCTTCGGGCGCACCGCCATCGTCTCGCCGGTGTCCAGGTTGGCCATGATGACGGACCGCACCTTGCCGCCGGACATCCGGGCCGCAACCGGCTTGGTCCGGCGATGGACGGTCAGGGTCCCCTGCGCCTCCAGCGGCCTGAGCATCTCCTCTATTTTGGCAACAGCCACGGCCGGCTCGAAGGAAAGCACGCTCACCCAGCAGTTTCCCGGATTGAAATACTGCTGGGCGGCAGCTTCCCGCGTCAAGCGGAACTGCTGGCGGTAATAGGCGCGCAGCCGGTCGCGAAGCTGCTGATACTTGAGCGTGGAGCCGCTCGTCTCCACCAGATAATTTTCATCCAGCGCCGACACGCCCTGGGCGGTCATCTGACCGCCCAGCCAGTCCGTCTCCTCGGTGAGGCAGACCTTCAAGCCGGAAAGCGCCGCCTGCAGGGCGGCCGCCACACCGCCCACGCCACCGCCGGCGATGAGTACGTCGCAGGCGACTACCGGCGGCCGCTTCGGGGGCGAGATCGTTTTGATCGCCCGGGACGGGCTGTCGAGGGCGACGCTCTGCACGTCCAGGACTTTTATCGAGTTGTTGCCGCCTGCTGCGGCTCTTCGCGCGGTAATTCCCGCTCCGGCGGCGGCCATTTTCGAACGGGCATTCTTGACGGTCACTGGTTGGAGGATTCCTCTTAACCTCGCCCGCTCCATTTCATCCGGGCTGCCCAGCATAGGCGGCGTCATAGCAACCACGATAAGCGCGCAGGCGGCGAGCAGGCCGATGAGCTTGCGGATCAGGATCACCAGGAAAATATAGCGCATCGGCTTCCGAAGAGGGCGGGGCATCGCCCCGCCCTCCTGGTGGCTTACATGTTCGGCTTTGCAGTGCTGGCGCTGCTCAGGCGGAGTGCTCGGCGGACTCCGCCTTCGTGCGCTCGATCAGGCCCGAGAACAGCTCCATGCAGAGGACTTCCAGCTGCTCCCGAAAAAGCTCTTCGCCGTTCAGCGACCACTTGATCTGCCCGTCGGCGAGCGTGCCCTTGAGCTGGCAGGCCGGGGTGAAGGCGCCTTCGGCTTTGCTCAGACCGATCACCTTGTCGACCGGGAGGAAGAGGAACTCGACGGTGTCTTTGCGGCCGCGGATGACCAGGCTCATGTACCGAGTCGACAGCCTGGCGCGGAAGTTGGTCACCGTCTCGAGCGGCTCGCGGAACTTGTTGTAGCGCAGGATCTCGGTGACGAAGGCGGGTCTCGTGCAGGTGACCCGGAGCTCGTTCCAGCCCATCGCGTGGTTGAAATCGTAAGAGTAGGCCTGCAGGCAGTCGTAGATGCGCTGGATCAGATCCGAGATTGCTTGATTGTAGATGGTCTCTTCCTTGAGAGTCTGCAGCTTGACGCGGCGCTGGCGGGCAAGAAACTGCATGGAGTCGTTGGCCAGCCGCTTCATCCAGGTCGCGCGCGACTCGCTGTCGCAGGTGTGGTATGAGGAGAGGATCTTTTCCGTAAGAGCGGTGGCATCGTCCTTGCGCGTGAGCCCCGACACCTCGTAATGGCGGCGGTCCACCGGCGTCTGCTGCCCCTTCTCCAGGGCAGCCCAGCGGCTCTTGTCAAAATCGATTGTCGATGCGGCAGCAGTAAAGGAATTCAAGGTCTTGATGGTAATCCCGTGCGACATATCAGCCCCCTTGCGCAGGAAAACATCTGCGCCTCAACGCCGGTCCCGTAGTAATGGTGCGGTTGCCCGCTTTGAAGGTTCCCGATAGCGGCCCGGTCGCCCGTGCCGGAAGGTCTATCATCCTGGTAAGTGCTCGGCAAATCCGCCTCACGCTCTTAATATAGGGCGCGGACGGCGCTTCGTGAATTCTCCGAAGCGGATTAACGAAAGCGTGTAAGAAAGGCCGCCATTGGTCGCCGTGCGGGCGATTAGCGGTCATTAAGCTCGCGGCGCGACAAGATGTGTATTGCTTAAGGTTTCCGCGAGGGTGCTCAGGACGGGGCAAAGCTGCCCGCAAGCGCTATCTCGAGCGTCGTCCTCGAGCCGACGTCCGGCTCGGAGGCGACCGTCAGCCTGGCCGGGAAGAAGGCGCGGATGAGCTCGGCGCGCTCGCGGATGCTGCCCATGCCCCGGCCTCCCTCGCGGGTCTTGCGCGTCCCGGTCTCCGTCAGGCTGAAGCCCTTGCCGTTGTCCTCGATGCTCAGCCTCAAGGCGTCCCGGGAGGCCTCCAGGGTGATTAACACCCGCGAAGCACCCGAGTACTTCTCGATGTTGTTCAGGCATTCCTGCACGATCCGGAAGATGTGCAGCTGAACAGGGTTGGGCAGATCGGGAAGCTCGCTGTCGCAGTTGAGCGCGCAGTCCGCCCCCATGCGCTCGGCGACGCGCTGCAGCATATCCTCAATCACGGTCTGCAGCCCCCAGTCTTTCAGGTCCCTGGGTGCCAGGTCGTGGCAGATCTCCCGCAGTTGACCGGTGATCTTGTCCAGGATCTTAACGACCTCCGCGTCAGGCAGCCTCCTGTTTTCCGAAAGCGAGCGCTTGAGGAGCATGACATCGGAGATGACCGCATCGTGGAGATCGCGGGCGATCTGATTCTGTATCTCCTCCTGCTGCATGACGATCTTCTGCACCAGGTTTTGCTTCTCCACCACCAGGAGGTGAATGGCCTGGGCCAGCCGCTCCCCCTCCAGGTTGAGGAGCTGGGCCGGGGTCTCCGCGTCGCTGTGCTGCTCGGCTGCCGAACGCAGGACGAGGTCTTTGAGCAGCTCCCGCATGAGCACCCGCAGGTCCGCCTCATCGGCAGGAAGCCCCTCCAGCATCCAGTAGCGGCCGTCGGCAGACAGCCGCAGACGCGCCTTCAGCCTCGACTCGGCCTCCGCCTGCGAGTGGAGCATTACCTCGCTGACCGGCACGAGAAAGAACTCCACCATGCCCGCCGCCCCGCGAACCGAGAGGCTCCAGGTCGAGGAGGAGAAACGGCAGCGGTAGTAGGCGCCCGACGGATTGCCCTCGGGGACCTGCCCCGGCACCTCGGCCGCCATCGCCTCCTTATATACGTATGGCGTGGTAACCGTGAGCCTCACCGGCGAATCCTCGGCCAGGGCGTTGAAGTCATTGGCGATGCTGCTCAGGGCGTCGAAGGCGCAGTCGACAAGCACCCTGGTCTCCTGCTCGGCCGTTGCCGCCCCGACCTGCAGGCGCGCCGGATGCTCGCCTTTCAGCCGCCCGGCGGCCTGTTGCGATAGCCGGCGAAGCCACAGCGTGCGCCAGGGGGAGGAAGGATCCCGCAGCGACGCGGGCTTGAGCGAGGACACAGGCGCTGCACCATAGGTGCCGGCATCCTCCTTCTGCGACGGCCCGTAGGGCCCGCCGCCCTGGCGGAGCGAGGCTCCCCTGTGCTGGGCCGTGGTCGCCGCCGGCTCCGCGGCCGCGGCCCCGCGCGTCTCGGCAGCGGCGCCCGCACGCTCGCTCCGGGTGCTGGTCGCCTCCGAAAGCCGCTTTAGCTCAACGGTTCGCGCGCCGGCAGGGTTCAGCATCCTCTTGGCAAAATCGAGGGCCCGGCGCAGGAAGATCATGGCTCCAGTTCCAGCCCGCCGTAGCCGTTCTGAACAGCCCAGGCAATGAGCTCCTCGCGGCTGGCCAAGCCCAGCTTGAGCAGGAGCAGCTCGCACTGCTTGCGTACGGTGGCCGGCGATGTCTGCCGCTGATCGGCGATGTCCTGGTACTTCATGCCGCGGGCCAGCATTTTCAGGACCTCCTGCTCGGACCTGGTGACCTTGGTCTCACCGGCTACCAGCTCGTCCGAGATCACGGGCTTCTTGCCGGACATCACCTGCCGGATGGTCTCGGCCACCGTGCTCACATTCTCCGATTTCAGCAGGTAACCGGAGGCGCCCATGGCCAGGACGATCTGTATGAAAGCCATGCGGCTTTCTCCGGAGAAAACGATCACCCGCGAGCCCGGAATGCTGCAAAAGGCTTTCACCATGGATTTGGGCCCGGCCGAGCCGGGCAGGTGAAGGTCGAGCAGTATGATGTCGGGGCGGAGCCTCTGAGCCAGCTCCAGCCCCTCGTCGCTGTTGGATGCCGAGCCGATCACCTTGATGCGCTGCTCACGGGAAAGCCCCATCTGCAGCCCATCGAGCGTAACCTGGTGATCTTCGACGATCAGTACCGTAATCTCGTCCATCGCCCTCTATCGGCCTTTCGGCGGTCAAGCGAGGCTGCCGGGCAGCGCTGCCCCGGGCTGCTCCACCCTGCTGGAGATCTTACCCGAAGACCAGGAGTGCTAAGCTTATGCGGGCGGTCCGCGCGGACCGCAGGTCAGGGCAGGCGCTAATGAAGACATTGATGGAAAACCAGGATATTGCAACCTCTGTCGTCGAGCGGGCCAAGCAGGTGAAGGTCCTGCTAATGGATGTCGACGGGGTGATGACCAACGGATTGCTTTTCTACATTCCCGGCCCGGACACAAGCCTCTTCGAGACAAAAGGATTCAACTCTCAAGACGGACTGGGGCTGCACTTCTGCCATGTCGTCGGCATCAAGACCGGCGTCATTAGCGGGCGGGACTCGGCGGCGCTGGCCGAGCGGGCGCGCCTGCTCAAGATGAGCTATGTCTATCAGGGGTTGCTCAAGAAGGTGAGTGCCTATGAGGAGATCCTCCGCGACGCCGGCGCGAGCGATCAAGAGGTGGCCTTCATAGGCGACGATCTCACCGATCTCCCCTTGCTGAGCCGGGCCGGGCTGGCCGTGGCCGTGGCCAATGCCAGACCGGAGGTGAAAGCCATGGCCCACTACACGACCGGCGTCAGCGGTGGAGACGGCGCCGTACGCGAGACGGTCGAGCTCATTCTCAAAGCCCGCGGACTGTGGCAGCAGGCGCTCGACTGGTTCGAGATCAAGGTCTAGTAATACAGGTTGCCCCAGACCTGCTCGAGCTCGTCCATGCGCCGGTAGATGATGGTCTGCTCCTGGCGGCTGCTCGTGCAGTAAGCCTGCCAGTAAAGGTCCCACCACTCGTGGTAGGCCTGCTGCTTTCCGGCTGCCGACTCCTCGTTCAGAACCTCCTGCCCCAGCAGAACCGGCTTCAGGAAGCAGCCGTGCTCGCCGCACTGCGGACCGCCGAAGTCCGCTGGTCTGACCATCGCCCCCCTGGCCTTCCAGGCGTGGGAGAGGCGGTACTGGGTGGCCGGGTACAGGTGCTTGATCTCCATGCGGAAGACGTCATCGGCACGCCGGCAGCCTTCGGGGTGAAACTCGACCATGCCGCCGTCGGGGAAATCAGTCTTGGGCATGATCTGGTTGCCGCCCTCGTCGGTCACCAGCACGTAGCCCGGGAAGGAGGTGATCAACCGATCGAACAGCGCCTGCTGCATCCGTCGCCAGAGCTGCTTGGTGAGCTTGAAGTGGTCGCCGTCGGCCACCTTCAACGCGGCGCTCACGGTCTTGAAACACTTGACCAGCTTGTAAAGCTCGGGGGCGTTTTCGCCCCTGTCCAGGTCGCGGTAGTAACGATATGACTCATCCAGAGCCAGTTTTTCTCGCCTGTCCATATTTAAGTTCTCCGCTCGCTCATTTACGCTCGCTCCGAACGTCAACTTGTTCGTTCCGCTGCGGATTCCTCCTCGGAATCCTCCGCTCCACTGCCCGGCTGCGCGTCTCCGCTCGCTCATTTACGCTCGCTCCGAACGTCAACTTGTTCGTTCCGCTGCGGATTCCTCCTCGGAATCCTCCGCTCCACTGCCCGGCTGCGCGTCTCCGCTCGCTCATTTACGCTCGCTCCGA